>Ga0209579_10000004_pt1 | contig 890648 bp, 944 predicted proteins | sample Coa_R1_2_FD_187152 | JGI IMG/M metagenome (GOLD analysis project Ga0209579, IMG submission 187152) | Surface soil microbial communities from Centralia Pennsylvania, which are recovering from an underground coalmine fire - Coalmine... | ecosystem: Environmental > Terrestrial > Soil >...
CGCTCAAGCCCGAGCGCGACGGCCTGTTCTGCGAGCGCATCTTCGGGCCGACGCGCGACTGGGAGTGCTACTGCGGCAAGTACAAGCGCGTCCGCTACAAGGGCATCATCTGCGAGCGCTGCGGCGTCGAGGTGACGCGGCAGAAGGTGCGGCGCGAGCGGATGGGTCACATCGACCTCGCCGCCCCCGTCTCGCACATCTGGTTCTTCAAGGGCGTCCCCAGCCGGATCGGCTACCTCCTCGACATCGCCCCGCGCGAGCTCGAGAAGGTGCTCTATTTCGCGGCTTCGATCGTCACGGCCGTCGACACCGAGAAGCGCGCTTCCGACCTGAACGGGCTCGAGGACCAGGTCAAGGCCGAGGCCGAGCGGATCGACGTCGACCGCGACGAGGCGCTCGCCGCGCTCGAGGACCGGCTCGCCCGCCGCCGCGACTACTTCGCCAAGGGCAAGGAGCGGAACTTCGACGAGGACGACGACTTCTGGGGCCGCGGTCTCTCCAACTGGGCGGAGGAGCAGGCGCTGCCGACACTCGAGGACGCGCGCACGCTCGTCGGCGGGCTGTTCGTCGAGCTCGTCCCGCAGATCACGACGGAGGATTCGAAGAAGATCCGCGAGCTCGTCCGCAACACGGCGATTCGCGACGACCGCCGCCTCGCGCCGCGCGAGCTCGAGGTCGTCGCCGTGTCCGCGGAGCAGATCAAGGCCGCGCTCGCTCCGCTCGAGAAGGAGGCGGAGAAGGCGACCGGCTCGAAGAAGGGCGCGGTCACGAAGCACATCAACCGCGTGCTCGAGGGGCTTCTCTCCGGCGCCGAGCTGGGCGAAGAGGACCAGGCCCTCGTGTCGGGCGTCGACCTGAAGACCGTCGAGAAGGCGCGCGAGCTCGGCAACGGGCTGCTCAAGGACGTGATCGAGAGCGCGGACGACGAGTCCGACATCCGCGAGCTGACGAACGACCTCTGCCTCCGCACCGACGGGCGCATCCAGAAGGAGGATCTCGACGCGATCATCCAGTGGGCGCTCAAGGTGCGCGAGATGTACCTCGACATCGAGTCGCGCCGCGAGGACGCCCGCGAGGCGGCCGTCGACGCGGTCAACCGGCTGGACGAGACGTGGCGGCTCTTCCGCGAGCTCGAGCCGAAGCTGATCGTCAACGACGAGCAGATCTTCCGCGAGCTCAAGGACCGGTTCGGCTCGCCGTACGGGTTCGGCGTCTACTTCAGCGGCGGCATGGGCGCGGAGGCGATCCGCGAGCTGCTCAAGGACCTCGACCTCAATGCCGAGGCCGCGATGCTGCGCGAGACGATCCGCACCTCGAAGGGGCAGAAGCAGCAGCGGGCGATCAAGCGGCTCAAGGTCGTCAACGCCTTCATCACGAGCGAGAACCGTCCCGAGTGGATGATCCTCGAGGCGATCCCGGTGATCCCGCCGGAGCTCCGCCCGATGGTGCAGCTCGACGGCGGCCGCTTCGCGACGTCGGACCTCAACGACCTCTACCGCCGCGTCATCAACCGGAACAACCGCCTCAAGAGGCTGCTCGACCTCGGCGCGCCGGAGATCATCGTCAACAACGAGAAGCGGATGCTCCAGGAGGCCGTCGACGCGCTGTTCGACAACGGCCGCCGCGGCCGCGCCGTGACCGGCCCGGGCAACCGGCCGCTCAAGTCGCTGTCCGACATGCTCAAGGGCAAGCAGGGCCGCTTCCGGCAGAACCTGCTCGGCAAGCGCGTCGACTATTCCGGCCGTTCGGTGATCGTGTCCGGCCCGCACCTCCGGCTGTACCAGTGCGGCCTGCCGAAGCTGATGGCGCTCGAGCTCTTCAAGCCGTTCATCATGAGCCGGCTCGTCGAGCGGAAGATCGTCCAGAACATCAAGGCGGCCAAGCGGCACGTCGACCAGATGCACGCCGAGGTCTGGGACATCCTCGAGGAGGTCATCCAGGAGCACCCGGTGCTGCTCAACCGCGCCCCGACGCTGCACCGCCTCGGGATCCAGGCCTTCGAGCCGACCCTCGTCGAGGGCAAGGCGATCCAGGTGCATCCGCTCGTCTGCCACGCCTTCAACGCGGACTTCGACGGCGACCAGATGGCCGTCCACGTCCCGCTGTCGGCGGAGGCGCAGGCCGAGGCGCGGATCCTGATGCTCTCGTCGAACAACATCCTCTCGCCGGCGAACGGGCAGGCGCTCGCGACGCCGACGCAGGACATGGTGCTCGGCGCCTACTACCTCACGTACTCCGACAAGGATCTGAACGCCCTCGCGGTGGAGAAGCTCAATCCCCACCCGCCGCGCTTCCGGACGGAGGAGGAGGTCGAGTTCGCCGTCGAGGCGAAGCAGCTCCATCTGCAGGCGCCGATCGAGTATCTCTGGAACGGCGAGCTCATCCTGACGACCTCGGGCCGCGTGATCTTCAACGCGGAGGTCGAGCGGTCCCTGCAGGAGGCGGCCGGTGGCGACGGCAAGAAGGCGAAGGCGCACGCGTACGTCAACCGGACGCTCTCGAAGAAGGAGCTCGGCGACTTCATCTCCACGCTCGTCGACTCGCACGGCGCCCACGTGGTCGCCTACGTCCTCGACACGATCAAGGACCTCGGCTTCCGCTACGGCACCCGGGCCGGCGTGACGATCTCGAAGAACGACATCGTGATCCCGCCGGAGAAGGAGCAGATCCTCGCCGGCTACGAGGAGCGCGTCTCGCGCGTCGAGGACGCGTACGACCAGGGCCTGATCACCGAGTCGGAGCGCCACGAGCAGATCACGTCGATCTGGACGGAGGCGACCGACGAGGTTGCGCAGGCGATGGTCGACAACCTCAACGAGCTGAACCCGATCTACATGATGGCCAACTCCGGCGCCCGCGGCTCCTTCGCGCAGCTCCGCCAGCTGGCCGGCATGCGCGGCCTGATGGCGAATCCGAAGGGCGAGATCATCGAGCGGCCGATCAAGGCGAACTTCATGGAGGGCCTGTCGGTGCTCGAGTACTTCATCTCGACCCACGGCGCCCGCAAGGGTCTCGCCGACACGGCGCTGCGCACGGCCGACTCGGGCTACCTGACGCGGCGCCTCGTCGACGTCTCGCAGGACGTGATCATCCGCGAGGAGGACTGCAAGACGAAGGAGCACGTCGAGCTGCCGCTCTTCCTGCCGGACGGGCTGAACAAGTCCGTCGCCGGCCGGATCGTGGCGGAGGACGTCCACAAGCCGCTCGCGACCGGCAAGCCGGGCAAGACCGTTGTCGCCGCGAAGGGCGAGGAGATCACGATGCCGCGGCTGCGCGAGATCGTGGAGGAGCTCGGCGACGACATCGCCGAGGGCTTCGCGATCCCCGTCCGCTCGGTGCTGAAGTGCAAGGCCGAGACCGGCGTGTGCCGCAAGTGCTACGGCACGTTCCTCGCGACGGGCGAGCTGTCCGAGATCGGCGACGCGGTCGGGATCATCGCGGCGCAGTCGATCGGCGAGCCGGGCACGCAGCTGACCATGCGGACGTTCCACACGGGCGGCGTCGCCGGCGCCGACATCACGCACGGCCTGCCGCGCGTCGTCGAGATCTTCGAGGCGCGGAACCCGAAGGGCGCCGCGGTGCTCGCAGAGGTGGCCGGCACGGTGGCGATCGAGGAGACGGAGCGCCAGCTTCGGATCACGGTCGTCCCGGACAGCGGCAACGAGGCCGACGAGTTCTCGATCCTCGTGCCCCGCCGGACGCGGCTGACCGTCGTGCACGGCGAGCACGTCGACGCAGGCGATCCGCTCCACGAGGGCTCGCTCAACCCGGGCGACCTCCTGCGGCTCAAGGGCTACACGGCGACCGAGCTCTACCTCGTCGGCGAGGTGCAGAAGGTCTACAAGTCCCAGGGCGTCGAGATCCACGACAAGCACATCGAGCTCATCGTCCGGCAGATGCTGAAGAAGGTGCGCGTCGAGAACGCGGGCGACACCGACCTCCTGCCGGGCCAGCTCGTCGACAAGGTCGTGCTCGACCGCGAGAACGCGCGGGTGAAGAAGGAGAAGAAGGAGCAGGCGACGTCCGAGCCGCTGATCCTCGGGATCACGAAGGCGTCGCTCGCGACGGAGTCCTTCCTCTCGGCGGCCTCGTTCCAGGAGACGACGAAGGTGCTGACCGACGCGGCGATCGAGGGCAAGGTCGACCGGCTGCTCGGGCTGAAGGAGAACGTCATCATCGGGAAGCTGATCCCGGCGGCGACCGGCCTGAAGCGGTACCGGACGATCGAGATCGGCCCCTCCTCGAAGGTGCCGGCGAGCGCGCTCGCGCGGCCCGCGACCGAGGAGCAGCTGCTCGCGGCGCTCGAGGAGATCGGCACCGACGGCACGGACGCGCTCACCGAGCTCGGGCTCGACTTCGGCGGCGAGCCGGAGGCGTCGGGGGACGGCGAGCCGCGCAGCGACCTCGAGGCCGAGGAGGTTCCCGAGGTCGACAGTCCGCTCGACGACTGAGCCGCGAGCGTAAGCGAACCGCAAAAGGGGCGGCCATGTGCCGCCCCTTTTGGTACACAGGGACTGGTTGTGAAGAAGGGTCTGCTCGTACTCGTTGCCGCGCTAGCGGCGTCTCTGCTCGTTGCCGGACCGGCTGCCTCCAACCCGGTCTGGGCCGGCGAGTGCGGGATTGCGTCCCAGCGGACGGTCTGGGCCGACTACGGCTGGCCGTCTCTCCTGCCGATCCTCGCGCGGCCCGGCACCGTGCTCGCGGTCACGAACAACCCGGGCAGCGACTATCCCGCCGAGGCCCGCGCGCGCGGCGCCGCCACGTACGGCTTCGACGTCCACATGAAGGACAAGGTCGGCTCACCGGGCGCTCCGGCGGATCCCTCCACGATCGAGGCCGCGGCGCAGAAGCAGTACCAGACCGCGGTCTCGCGCACGGGCGGCTGCACCACGCCGCTGATGGTGGAGAACGAGCTCTTCGGGGCCGGCAACGTCACACCGTGGTCGGCGACGAACACGACGTACCACGCGGACGTCCTCTCGTACCTCCAGGATCTCGCCGCTCTTGGCGCGCATCCGGCGCTGCTGATCGCGAAGGCGCCGTATCTCGGCTCGACCGACGCGGTGAACTGGTGGCTCGAGGTCTCCAAGGTCGCAGACATCGTCCGCGAGGAGTACGTCCCCGCCACGGCGGTCTGGCGGGCGGGGCCGGTCCTCGGAAACCGCACGCTCCGCGAGCGCTACCGCCAGGCGGTTGCGGACTTCACGTCGATCGGGATCCCGGCCAGCCGCCTCGGGATCATGATCAGCGTCCTCTCGGCCAAGGGGGGCGGCGGGCGCAGCGGCCTCCAGCCCTCATCCGCCTGGTTCCAGGTCGTGAAGTGGTACGCGCTCTCCGCCCGGGAGGTCGCGCGTGAGCTCGGCCTCGGGTCGGTCTTCTCGTGGGGCTGGCAGGAGTGGAATCCCGTCGAGGTCGATCCCGACAAGCCGAAGGCCGCGTGCATCTGGCTGTGGACGCGCACCCGGAGTCTGTGCAACGCGCCGCGCATGGTCGGGAGCAGCTTCGACACGTCGCTCACCGCGGGGCAGATCATCCTGTCGCGCGGTGCCTTCTGCAACGCGCCCGGCTTCGGCTCGGTCGAGACGGGCGACGTCGGGAGGCTCGCGAGTGTGACGGGCGATCGCAACGCGGCGCTGAGCGCGCTCTTCGAGCGGCTCGTCGAGAACCAACACGCGGTTGCCTCGAAGTCGCAGGTCCTCGCGGCCGAGGGTGCTGTGATCGCCGAGTCGTTCGGCGGCAGCAGCGCGCAGTACCACGCAGCCTTGCAGCAGGCGCATGCGAGTGTCTCGCTCGCGCGGGACGTGCTCGGAGACGAGATCCGCCGGGCGAGCATCGAGCAGACCTTCCCGGTCCGGACGCCGACGGCGGCCGAGGTCTCCGGGTTCTACTCCGAGTATCCGCAGCTGCTCATCCGCCGCGTCCACGTCTCGCCGAAGGCGCCCTGGCTCGGCAACAAGACCTCGGGCTACGCGCTCTCGGGAGCGGCACCGGCGCAGCTGTTCTCGGCGACGTCGGGACAGACGACGCAGATTGCGACGCTGCTCGGCTCGTTCGCGGTCAAGCCGTCCGGTCCGGCCGTCTCTCTCGGCGCGCTGTCGATCTCGGCCGCGCGTCCCGCCATCGTCGCGGCGCTCGAGGGCTTCGAGCGGGCCGCGGCGTTCCAGCGCTGGACGACGGCGCAGCAGGCCATCGCGCTCGACAGCACCGTCTGCCACGACGACGAGCTGCCGCAGGCGGGAGAGGTCGACCTGACGCAGTACCTGCCGTTCCTGCAGCTCCAGTAGGCCGTCCCTGGGCGGCGACCGCTCCAGCCCGGCGGAGCCGGGCTCCGCGGGTCGCCTGACGCCGCTCGCTGCAGGATGCAGCGCTCGCTCCGCTTGGTCGTACTACGGGTACTGCCCTTCGCGTCGCTCGCTTGCCTCCTTTGCGACCGGCGTCCCAGGAACGGCCTCCGGCGCAGGGCATAGCCTTCCCCCGTGCTCGAGAAGCTGTGGGGCAACATCCCGGTCAGCCCGGAGACCGAGGGAGCGCGGGTCATCGGCGCGGTCGGAAAGCGCTGGCTGCACGTGGTCGCGCGCTACGCGCCGCTGCCGCCGGCCGCTCGCGCGTCCCTTCATCGCCGCCGTGGCGTCTCCGTCGGGCGTCGCGTCTTCATCGGGACGGAGGTCTTCATCGACGACGCGGTTCCGTCATCGGTGACGCTCGAGGACGACGTGACCGTCATCGCGCAGACGACGATCCTCGGGCACGCGTATTACCCGCGGCACTTCCACCGACTGCTCGGCGACGAGTCGACCCGGGAGGGACTGCGGACGACGATCCGGCGCGGCGCCTACCTCGGCCTGCGCAGCACGATCCTCGCCGGGGTCACCGTCGGTGAGTACGCGATCGTCGGCGCCGGAGCGGTCGTCGTGGAGGACGTCGCGCCGTACACGATGGTTGCCGGAGTTCCCGCCCGCGTCGTCCGCGAGTTCTCGGCCACCGACGTCGACGCGTAACCCTCCTAGTCCGCCGCGGCGAGCCCGCCGCCGGCGGCGCGCGACTGCCTGGCCGCCTCGCGTGACGCATCGGCCCGCTCGAACAGGGACGTGACGTCGTCCTGAGGCTGCAGCTCCGCGATCCCGGCCGAGAGGCGCACCCGCCCCGCGTGGGCGACCGGCCGCGCGGCGACCGCCTGCTCGATCCGCACGACGAATCGCCGCGCCTCGTCGAGTCCCGACTCGACGAGGATCACGCCGAGCCCGTCGGCTCCGACGCGGCAAGGGATGTCCGTGGCCTGCACAGCTTCCTGCACGCACTCGGCGGCTTCGGCGGCCGGCGCACCTCCGGCGTCGACGAGGACGAGCGCCAGGCGGCGGCCGTAGCGGTGAGCGCGGGCGACCTCGCGGGCGAGCGTCTCGTGGAAGAAGCGGGGATTGTGGAGACCCGTGAGCGGGTCGAGGTCGGCGAGGTGCCGCGCCTCCTGGAAGCGGCGGGCGTTCTCGAGCGCCGGCGCGACTCGTTCCGCGAGCTCCTCGAGGCGGCTCACGTCCTCGTCGCCGAAGCGGGTCTGCGGATTGCGGGAGAAGACGCCGAGCCAGCCAACTCGGCCCGCGTGGTCGAGGAGCGGCACCCCGAGGGCGGCGCGCACGGCGCGGTCGGCCTCCGGGGCGTCGCCGTAGCGGTACGAGAGCTCGACCGCGCGGGCTCCGTTCCCGTCGGGCATGCCGAAGAGCGTCGCCGGGTCGGGCTCGTCGCCGTCGAACCCGCTTGTGGCGACGAGCGGCTCCTCTTCGTCGCGGGCGGCGAGCTGGATGAGCGCCGCGTCCACGCGAGGCAGCGCGCCGGCCGCCGAGAGGGTCGTGGCAAGCACGTCGTCGAGGTCCATCGTCGCGCCGATCTGACTGAGGAAGCGGCTGCGGCGGGTCTCCTCCTCGGCGCGCTGGACCGCTGCGGTCAGCTCGCGGGCGAGCTCCTCCATCCGCTGCTCGAGGTTCCCCACGGCCCTCGCGACCTCGGCTTCGGTCTGGGGCGAGGCTCGGCGCGCGACTCGGCGGAGCAGGCCCGCGACGACGGCAAGGCTGAGCGCGAGGGCGGCGGCGAGCGCGATCACGGCGGGATCCACGGCTCCGACGACTGTAAAGAGGCGCAAGTGGCGGTGGCAAGCCATCTTCGCTACCATGCTGCGGGCCGGTTGGCAGGGGCAATGTGCTCCCGCCGACCGTCTCTTTGTGAAGAGGGAGCAGACGAAAGACCCATGCCGACTGTCAATCAACTAGTGCGGAAGGGCCGGAAGGCCCAAAAGTCGCGGACGAAGACGCCCGCGCTCACCGGCGCGCCGCAGAAGCGGGGTGTCTGCACGCGCGTGATGACGCAGACGCCGAAGAAGCCGAACTCGGCTCTGCGGAAGGTCGCGCGCGTCCGGCTGACGAACGGGGCGGAGGTCGGCGCCTACATCCCCGGCGAGGGCCACAACCTGCAGGAGCACTCCGTCGTGCTCGTGCGCGGCGGCCGCGTCAGGGACCTGCCGGGCTATCGCTACAAGGTCATTCGCGCCGCGCTCGACACCGGCGGCGTCGCCGACCGCAGGCAGGCGCGCTCGAAGTACGGCGCGAAGCGGGGCAGCTGATGCCGCGCCGTGCAGAGATCCAGGCCCGCGTGGCCGAGGTCGACTCCGTCTACGGCTCCCAGCTCGTGACGCAAGTGATCAACAAGGTCATGCTCGACGGCAAGAAGTCGATCGCCGAGCAGATCGTCTACGAGGCGCTCGAGACGGTCGGGACGAAGAGCGGCCGGCCGCCGGTCGAGGTGCTCGAGCAGGCCGTCAAGACGGTCACGCCGGTGCTCGAGGTGCGCAGCCGCCGCGTCGGCGGCGCGAACTACCAGGTGCCCGTCGAGGTGCCGCAGCGCCGCGCGCGCACGCTCGCCGTGCGTTGGCTCGTGACGTATGCGCGCGACCGCCGCGAGAAGGGCATGTCGGACAAGCTCGCCAACGAGATTCTCGACGCGCTGAACCAGCAGGGCGGCGCGTTCAAGCGAAAGGACGACGTCTACCGGATGGCGCAGGCTAACAAGGCCTTCGCGCACTACCGTTGGTAGACGGCAGAGGAAGGAAGATTTGAGCACGAAGATGACAGAACTGGCCGTCGCCCTCGACCGTGTCCGCAACATTGGGATCATGGCCCACATCGACGCGGGGAAGACGACGACGACCGAGCGGATCCTCTATTACACCGGCCGCACCCACAAGATGGGTGAGGTGCACGAGGGCGCCGCGACGATGGACTGGATGGCCCAGGAGCAGGAGCGGGGCATCACGATCACGTCGGCCGCCACGACGGCGTTCTGGCGGGATCATCGGATCAACATCATCGATACGCCCGGGCACGTGGACTTTACGGTCGAGGTCGAGCGCAGCCTGCGCGTCCTCGACGGTGCGGTCGCCGTCTTCGACTCGGTCGCCGGCGTGCAGCCGCAGTCCGAGACGGTCTGGCGCCAGGCGGACAAGTACAAGGTGCCGCGGATCGCGTTCATCAACAAGATGGACCGCACCGGCGCGAACTTCTTCGCAGCCGTGCAGTCGATGCGCGACCGGCTCGGCGCCAACCCGGTGCCGGTGCAGATCCCGGTCGGCTCCGAGGATCACTTCACCGGCGTCGTCGACCTCGTCGAGATGCAGGCGATCCTCTACAAGGACGATCTCGGCCAGACGTTCGACGTCGGCGAGATCCCGGCCGAGCTCGTCGAGCAGGCGCAGGAGTACCACCACCAGCTGATCGACGCGATCTCGCACTTCGACGACGAGGTGCTCGAGGCGTACATCGAGGACGAGTCCTCGGTCACGCCGGAGATGATCCGCCGCGCCGTCCGCGCCGGCACGCTCGCCGACGAGATCACGCCTGTTCTGCTCGGCTCGGCCTTCAAGAACAAGGGCGTCCAGCCGCTGCTCGACGCGGTCGTCGACTACCTGCCGAGCCCACTCGACGTGCCGCCGGTGCACGGGATCGACCCGAAGAACGGCGGCGACGAGGAGCGGCTCGCAGACCCGAAGGCGCCGTTCTCGGCCCTCGCGTTCAAGGTCATGTCCGATCCGTACGTCGGCAAGCTGACGTACTTCCGCGTCTACTCCGGCACGCTCAAGGCCGGCGACCGCATCCTCAACACGACGACGGGCCGCACCGAGCGCGTCGGCCGCATCCTCCAGATGCACGCGAACCACCGCGAGGAGCGCGAGGAGATCACGGCCGGCGAGATCGCGGCCGGCGTGGGCCTCAAGGCGACCACGACCGGCGACACGCTCGCCGCCGACAACGCGCCGATCGTCCTCGAGTCGATGACCTTCCCGGATCCCGTGATCTCGGTCGCGGTCGAGCCGAAGTCGAAGGCCGACCAGGACAAGCTCTCGACGGGGCTCGCGCGCCTCGCCGAGGAGGATCCGACCTTCCGGGTCGAGACGGACGAGGAGACGGGGCAGACGCTCATCTCCGGGATGGGCGAGCTGCACCTCGAGATCATCGTCGACCGCCTGAAGCGGGAGTTCAACGTCGACGCGAACGTCGGCCGGCCGCAGGTCGCCTACCGCGAGACGATCTCGAAGCCCGCGGAGCGCGTCCAGGGCAGGTTCGTCCGGCAGACGGGCGGCTCGGGCCAGTACGGCGACGCGATCATCAATCTCTATCCGCAACCGCCGGGCGCCGGCTACGTGTTCGAGGACAAGATCGTCGGCGGCAAGATCCCGAAGGAGTACATCCCGGCCGTCGACGCCGGGATCCAGGAAGCGATGGGCTCGGGCATCCTCGCGGGCTATCCCGTGGTCGATGTCAAGGTCGAGCTCGTCGAGGGGTCGTATCACGACGTCGACTCGAGCGAGCGGGCGTTCAAGATCGCCGGTTCCATGGCCTTCAAGGAGGCCATGAAGCGGGCGAAGCCGAAGCTGCTCGAGCCGACGATGGCGGTCGAGGTGACGACGCCCGAGGAGTACCTCGGGGACGTGATGGGGAACCTCAACAGCCGCCGCGGCCGGATCGAGTCGATGAACCCGCTCGGCAACGCTCAAGTCGTCAAGGCGAGCGTGCCGCTGTCGGAGATGTTCGGGTACGCGACGGACCTGCGGTCGATGACGCAGGGCCGGGCCGATTTCACGATGCAATTCGATCGCTACGAGGAAGTGCCTCAGTCGATCGCGAGCGAGCTCGTCGACTCGCAGGGCTGACCGAGAGAGAAAGGGAAGAGAGCCGAATGGCAAAGCAGAAGTTCGAGCGGACGAAGCCGCACGTCAACGTCGGCACCATCGGTCACATCGACCACGGCAAGACGACGCTGACCGCGGCCATCACGAAGGTGCTTTCGGAGCAGGGGACGAACACGGCAGCGCGCGACTTCGCGTCGATCGACGCCGCTCCCGAGGAGCGGCAGCGCGGCATCACGATCAACACCGCGCACGTCGAGTACGAGACGGCGAACCGCCACTACGCGCACGTCGACTGCCCGGGGCACGCCGACTACATCAAGAACATGATCACGGGCGCCGCCCAGATGGACGGCGCGATCCTCGTGGTCTCGGCGGCGGACGGTCCGATGCCGCAGACGCGCGAGCACATCCTGCTCGCCCACCAGGTGAACGTGCCCGCGATCGTCGTGGCCCTCAACAAGGCCGACATGGTCGACGATCCCGAGCTCCTCGAGCTCGTGGAGATGGAGGTGCGCGAGCTCCTTTCCAAGTACGACTTCCCGGGCGACGACGTTCCGATCGTCCAGGTCTCGGCGCTCAAGGCGCTCGAGGGCGACGCGGAGTGGAGCCAGAAGATCGTCGAGCTCATGGACGCCGTCGACAGCTACATCCCCGAGCCGCAGCGCGCGCTCGACAAGCCGTTCCTGATGCCGATCGAGGACGTCTTCACGATCACGGGACGCGGCACGGTCGTCACCGGCCGGGTCGAGCAGGGCGAGGTCAAGGTCGGCGAGGAGGTGGAGATCGTCGGCATCCACGAGAAGACGGAGAAGACGGTCGTCACGGGTGTCGAGATGTTCAACAAGACCCTCGACACCGCGCAGGCCGGCGACAACGCAGGCGCACTGCTCCGCGGAACGAAGCGCGAGGAGGTCGAGCGCGGGCAGGTGCTCGCGAAGCCGGGCTCGATCACTCCGCACACGCACTTCAAGGCCGAGGTCTACGTCCTCTCGAAGGAAGAGGGTGGCCGCCACACGCCGTTCTTCAACGGCTACCGGCCGCAGTTCTACTTCCGCACGACGGACGTGACCGGCTCGATCAAGCTCCCGGACGGCCAGGAGATGGTCATGCCGGGCGACAACACGAACATGGAGATCGAGATGATCCAGCCGATCGCCATGGATCAGGGTCTCCGCTTCGCGATTCGCGAGGGTGGCCGCACCGTCGGTGCGGGCGCCGTCACGGAGATCATCAAGTAGGAAGGGAGAGGCGGCGCCGGTGCCACAGCAGAAGATCCGCATCAGGCTGAAGGGCTACGACCACCAGCAGGTGGACAAGTCCGCGCGCGACATCGTGGACACGGCCCAGCGCACCGGCGCCACCATCACCGGCCCCGTGCCCCTGCCCACCGAGAAGAACGTCTACTGCGTGATCCGTTCTCCGTTCAAGGACAAGGACTCGCGGGAGCATTTCGAGGTGCGCACGCACAAGCGGCTGATCGACATCCATTCGCCGACCCCGAAGACGGTCGACTCGCTCATGCGGCTCGACCTCCCGGCCGGCGTCGACATCGAGATCAAGCTGTGAAGGGTCTGGTCGGCAAGAAGCTCGGGATGACCCAGGTGTTCGATCCCGAGTCGGGCGGCGTGACTCCGGTCACCGTGATCGAGGCCGGCCCGTGCCCCGTCGTCGCCGTCCGCACCCCGGACGCCGACGGGTACGAGGCGGTCCAGCTCGCGTGGGATCCCGTCGCCGAGCGCAAGATCTCGAAGGCCGAGCGCGGTCACCTCGCGAAGGCCGGCGTCGACGGCGCCTACCGGCACCTCGTCGAGTTCCGCGGGCATTTCGCCGACGCGGTCCAGGGCGAGAACGTCACCGTCGAGATCTTCCAGCCGGGCGACAAGGTCAAGGTCTCCGGCACCGGGATCGGCAAGGGATTCCAGGGAACGGTGAAGCGGCACAACTTCGCCCGCGGCCCGGTCACGCACGGCTCGCACAACATCCGCAAGCCGGGCTCGATCGGCGCCTCGGCGACGCCGTCGCGCGTCTTCAAGGGTGTCCGCATGGCCGGCCGGATGGGCGGCAAGCGCGTCACCCAGGTCGGCTTGACCGTCCACTCGGTCGATCCCGAGCGGAACCTCCTGCTCGTCAAGGGCGCCGTACCGGGCCCGAAGAACGGGCTCGTCGAGATCCGGGAGATGTCGTAGTGGCTGCTCCGAAGGCACCGATGCTCGGAGCTGCCAAGAAGCAGGAAGTCGCGCTCGACGAGACCGTGTTCGCGGCCGAGGTCAAGCCGCACCTCGTGCACGAGGCGGTGCGGGCCGAGCTGAACGCCGCCCGGCAGGGGACGCGCGCTGCGAAGAGCCGCGGCCTCGTCGCCGGCGGCCGCTCGAAGCCGTGGCGCCAGAAGGGCACGGGCCGCGCGCGCCAGGGCACGATTCGCGCGCCGCAGTTCACAGGCGGCGGCGTCGCCTTCCCGCCGACCCCGCGCGACTTCTCCGTCAAGGTGAACAAGAAGGCATTGCGCGCCGCGCTGCGGGCCGCGCTGAGCGATCACGCGCAGGCGGGGACGGTCGGGCTCGTCTCCGGCGGCTCGTTCGAGGAGCCGTCGACGAAGCAGGCCGTCGAGCTGCTCGAGAAGTGGGGCCAGCAGGCGCCGACCCTCGTCGTCGCGAGCGAGGACGAAGAGGCTTTGATCAAGTCGTTCCGCAACCTCGAGCGCGTGCTCGTCACGGTTCCGGCAGAGCTCGAGGTCGCGCAGGTCGTGTGGGCGCGCTCGCTCGTCGTGAGCGAGGCCGCACTCCCGCTCGTGCAGGTGAAGGCGGGTGCGGCGTCATGAGCCTCCATCCCGCCGAGGTGCTGATCCGGCCCGTGGTCTCGGAGAAGAGCTACGAGCAGATCCAGCAGAACCGCTACACGTTCCGGGTGCACAAGGACGCGCACAAGACCCAGGTTCGCCAGGCCGTCGAAGAGCTCTTCGACGTCAAGGTCGTGGCCGTGAACATCGTCAAGGTGCAGCCCAAGCCGAAGCGGCGCGGGCTGATCTCCGGAAAGCGCCCGGGCTGGAAGAAGGCCATCGTCCAGCTCAAGTCCGGCGACAAGATCGACATCTTCGAGGGGGCCCAACTCTGATGCCGGTTCGCAAGTTCAAGCCGACGAGCGCCGGCCGCCGCTTCATGTCCGTCTCGACGTTCGAGGAGGTCACGAAGTCGGAGCCGGAGAAGAGCCTGCTCGCGCCGCTCACGAAGAAGGGCGGCCGCAACGCGAACGGCCGGATCACGACGCGCCACCAGGGCGGCGGGCACAAGCGCCGCTACCGCGTGATCGACTTCAAGCGCCAAAAGGACGGCATTCCGGCCCAGGTCGCCGCCATCGAGTACGACCCGAACCGGTCGGCTCGGATCGCGCTGCTCCACTACGCCGACGGAGCCAAGAGCTACATCCTCGCGCCCGCGCAGCTGCGCGTCGGCGCGTCCGTCGAGTCGGGTCCCGAGGCGGACATCAAGGTCGGCAACGCGCTCCCGCTCGAGAGCATCCCGACGGGAACGCTCGTCCACGCCGTCGAGCTGAAGCCCGGCCAGGGCGCGAAGATGGCGCGCTCCGCCGGCTCGGGCATCCAGCTCGTCGCGAAGGACGCCGGCTTCGCCGTCCTGCGCCTCCCGTCCGGCGAGATGCGCCGCGTCTCCGTCGCGTGTCGCGCGACGGTCGGGCAGGTCGGGAACGTCGACCACCAGAACATCACCGGCGGCAAGGCCGGACGCAGCCGCTGGCGCGGCAAGCGCCCGACGGTGCGCGGCTCGGCGATGAATCCCGTCGACCATCCGCACGGCGGCGGCGAGGGCAAGTCGAAGGGCGGCCGCCATCCCGTCACGCCGTGGGGCGTGCCGACGCTCGGCAAGCGCACGCGCCGCAAGCACAAGGAATCCGACAAGCTGATCGTCCGCGGCCGCCGCCGCGGCAAGGAGGGTCGCCGCTAGTGAGCAGGTCGTCGAAGAAGGGGCCTTTCGTGGAGGAAAGGCTGCTGAGCCGGATCGAGGCGATGAACGCGTCGGGTCAGAAGAACATGATCCGCACCTGGTCGCGCACCTCGACGATCTTCCCCGAGATGGTCGGGCACACGATCGCCGTGCACGACGGCCGCAAGCACGTGCCCGTGTTCATCTCCGAGCAGATGGTCGGCCACAAGCTCGGCGAGTTCGCGCCGACGCGGACGTTCCGTGGTCACGCGGGCGACCGGGCAGCGAAGGTGAAGCGCTGATGGCAGTCGTCGAGCAGGAGCGGGAGACCGTGCGCGCCCAGGCGAAGTGGGTGCACTCGAGCGCGCGCAAGGCGCGGCTCGTCACCGACCTGATCCGGGGCCGTTCGGTGCCCGAGGCGCGGACGATCCTCGCCTTCTCGAATCGCGCCGTCGCGGAGGACGTGGACAAGGTGCTGCGCTCGGCGGTGGCGAATGCGGAGTCGCGCCCGGACCTCCACTGGTCCGGCGACGACCTCGTCATCGTGGCCGCGTTCGCGGACGAGGGCCCGACGCTGAAGCGGTGGCGTGCTCGCGCGCGCGGTCGCGTCAACCGGATTCGCAAGCGCACCTGTCACATCACGATCGAGCTCGCGCAGGGCCCGCCGGCGCCGACGGCCGCCGCGCCCGAGGCTGCCGCCACGCCGAAGCGCCGAGCGCCCCAGGCTGCGGCCGCGCCGAAGCAGCGCGCGCCCCGCACCCGCTCGAAGGAGGGCTGGGTCGAAGAGCCGGCCGAGAAGCCGGCGGCAACCGAAGAGCCCGAGGCCGAGGAGAGCGAGGAGTAATGGGCCAGAAGATTCATCCGGGCGGGCTCCGCGTGGGCGTCATCCACGACTGGAAGTCCAACTGGTACACCGGCAAGAAGGAGTTCGCGGACTACATCCTCGAGGACGTACGCATCCGCGAGCACATCTACAACAAGCTCGCCCACGCGGGCCTGTCCGACATCCTGATCCGCAAGGACAAGCAGCGGATCACGGTCGACATCTACACCGCGCGGCCGGGAATCGTGATCGGCAAGTCGGGCGTCGAGGTCGACGCGCTGCGCAAAGAGCTGCACGCGCTCACCCAGAAGAACGTCCACATCAACATCAACGAGATCAAGCGCCCGGAGCTCGATGCGAAGCTCGTCGCGCAGTCGATCGCGGAGCAGCTCTCGAACCGCGTCGCCTTCCGGCGCGCGATGAAGCGCGCGCTCGCCTCGGCGATCCGCTCCGGCGCCGCTGGCGTGAAGATCCGGTGCGCGGGCCGGCTCGGCGGCGGCGAGATGAGCCGTAGCGAGACGTACAGCGAGGGTCGCGTCCCGCTCCACACGATCCGCGCCGACATCGACTACGGCTTCGTCGAGGCGAAGACCTCCGCCGGGCGGATCGGAGTCAAGGTCTGGATCAACAAGGGCGAGATCATGCCGGAGGGCTTCGGCGAGACCGATACCCGTCTCGGCGACCAGGACACGCGCCGCCGTCGCGGCGGTGCGCTCGAGGGTCTCGGTGCGTCACGCGAGAGCGGCCGCGGGCGCGGTCCGGACCGTGAGGGACTCGGCCCGGTGCGCCAGCGCAGGCGTGGCCCCGGTGGCGGCCCCGGCCGTCCCGGGCAGCGTCGCGGTCCCGGCTCCGGGCGTCCGCGCCGCGAGCAGCAGGTCGAGCAGCCCAAGACCGAGGAAACGCCTGTCGAGGCGACCGAGCAGGTCGTCGAGGCTCCGGCGCCCGTCGCCGCTCCCGAGTCCGTTGCTCCGGCCGTCGAGGCTCCGGCTGAGCCCGCCGTCGAGGAGAAGCCCAAGCGCGCTCCGAGGAAGCCCGCGGCTGCGAAGAAGGAGCCGGCCGCAAAGAAGGAAGCGGCTCCGAAGAGGCCAGCCGCGAAGAAGGAGAGCGCGCCGAAGAAGAAGGCCGAGCCGAAGGCGGAGCCGCCGGAGGGTGACGCCTGATGTTGATGCCGAAGAAGACGAAGTTCCGCAAGGTCCATCGCGGCCGGCGCCGCGGCGTCGCGAGCGGCCAGACTGCCGTCCAGTACGGCGACTACGGGCTGAAGGCTCTCGACGCCGGCTGGATCACGAACCGCCAGATCGAGGCGGCCCGTATCGCGATGACGCGCAAGATCAAGCGCGGCGGCAAGGTCTGGATCAACGTCTTCCCGGACAAGAGCTTCACGAAGAAGCCGGCCGAGACGCGCATGGGCTCCGGCAAGGGCTCGCCCGAAGGGTGGGTCTGCGTGATCAAGCCCGGCCGCGTGATGTTCGAGCTCGCCGGCGTCCCCGAGCCGCTCGCCAAAGAGGCGCTCCGGCTTGCGGGTCAGAAGCTGTCGGTCAAGACCAAGGTTGTGAAGAGAGAGGAAGTGCTCTTTGACTAGGGCATCCGAACTGCGCGGAATGACCGACGAGGAGCTGGGCCACCACCTCGCGGAGCGGCGGCAGGAGCTGTTCAACCTGCGGTTCCAGTCGGTCACCGGCGCGCTCGAGAACTCGGCGCGCCTGAAGCTCGCGAAGCGGGAGATCGCGCGGATCCTCACCGTCGTGAACGAGCGAGAGGCAGAGAAGGCAACTTCATGAGTGAGCAGGAAACGAACGAAGAGCAGATCGAGGAGACTCCGGCGGAGCCGGAGTCCACTGAGGAGACCCCGGTAGAGGCAGAGGCGCCGGAGGCCGAGGCGGAGGAGACTCCCGCCGAGCCCGAGGCTGCCGCCGAAGAGTCGGAGGCTCCTGCGGAGGAAGAGCCCGTGGCTGAAGAGCCTGCGGCTGAAGAGCCTGCGGCTGAAGAGCCTGCGGCTGAAGAGCCTGCGGCTGAAGAGCCTGCGGCTGAAGAGTCTGCGGCTGAAGAGCCTGCGGCTGAAGAGCCCGAGGCTGGCGTCGAAGAGACCCCCGCCGAGGCACCCACCGAGGAGCCGGCGACCGAGGCGGCGGCTGCCCCGCCGGCGGAAGCCCAAGCCACGAAGAAGAAGCCGAAGCGGCTGCCGCGCCCCCTTCGCCCGCAGAAGACGCGCCCGCGGCGCCCGGCTTCGACCGGCGAGCGCAAGCCCGTCGTCCGTCTCCCCAAGCCCGAGCACGAGCGCGGCCGCCGTCAGGAGCGGCGCGGCGTCGTCGTCTCGGACGCCATGGACAAGACGATCGTCGTCAAGGTCGACGTGATCACGTCGCACCAGAAGTACAAGAAGGTGATCCGGCGCAGCGTCAAGTTCCACGCCCACGACGAGCAGAACGCCGCGAAGATCGGCGACGTCGTCCGCATCGTCGAGACGCGCCCGATCTCCACGACAAAGCGCTGGCGCCTCGCGGAAGTTGTGGAGGCGGCGAAGTGATCCAGCAGGAATCCCGCCTCAAGATCGCCGACAACACCGGCGCCCGCGAGATCCTCTGCATCCGCGTCAAGGGCGGCCACCACCGCCGCTACGCGCGGGTCGGCGACATCATCGTCGGCACCGTCAAGACCGCGACCCCGCAGGGCGCCGTCAAGAAGGGCGAGGTCGTCACGGCGGTCGTCGTCCGCACGAAGAAGCCGTTCGGCCGCGACGACGGCACGACGATCGCGTTCGACGAGAACGCTGCGGTCATCATCGACCAGCAGCGCAACCCGCGCGGCACGCGCATCTTCGGCCCGGTCGCGCGCGAGCTGCGGGAGAAGAACTTCATGAAGATCGTTTCGCTCGCTCCGGAGGTGCTCTGACGTGTCCCAGACGATGAAGATCAAGAAGGGCGACGTCGTGCACGTCCTCCGCGGCAAGGACGCCGGCAAGGAAGGCCGCGTCCTCGAGGCCCGGCCCAAGGACGGCAAGGTGCTCGTCGAGAACATCAACGTGATCAAGAAGCACCGGCGCCCGCGCGCGATCCAGAACACGACGGGCATGGGCGGCTCCGTCGTTCCCGGCGGGATCATCGACCTTCCCGCGCCGCTGCCGGTCTCGAACGTGATGCTCGTCTGCCCGTCCTGCGGCAAGCCGACCCGCGTCGGGACGATCGAGAAGACGATCGGCGGCAAGCAGGTGCGCATCCGCGTCTGCAAGCGCTGCGGCGAGGAGATCGACAAATAATGGCTACAGCGACCAAGACATACACGCCGCGCCTCAAGGACCAGTACGAGCAGGAGATCCGCCCGCGCCTCAAGGAGGAGCTCGGCCTCGACTCGATCATGCAGGTGCCGCGGATCCAGAAGATCACGCTCAACATGGGTGTCGGCGAGGCGAAGACCGACTCGAAGGCGCTCGACTCCGCGATCGAGGAGCTGACGACGATCGCCGGCCAGCGCGCCCAGGTGCGCAAGGCCCGGAAGTCGATCGCGCAGTTCAAGGTGCGCGAGGGGATGCCCGTCGGCGCCCGCGTGACGCTGCGCGGCGCGATGATGTACGAGTTCCTCGACCGGCTCGTGTCGATCGCGCTGCCGCGGATCCGCGACTTCCGCGGCCTCAATCCCGGCTCGTTCGACGGGCGCGGCAACTTCTCGCTCGGCGTCCGCGAGCAGCTCATCTTCCCCGAGATCAACTACGACGACATCCAGGAGGTTCGCGGTCTCGACGTGACGATCACGACGAGCGCCGAGACCGACGAGCACGCCCTCGCGCTGCTGCAGGCGCTCGGCCTGCCGTTCGCGACCGACGGCGAAGGAAGGAATACATGAACGTAGGCTCGACGGAGTTCAGCAAAGAGCGGAGGTGCCGGCTCGGCCGGCGCCGGAGCGGGAAATAGCATGGCGAAGACCTCGCTCGTCGTGAAGCAGCGGCGACCCCAGAAGTTCAAGGTGCGGAACTACACGCGCTGCAACCGGTGCGGCCGGCCGCGCGCAGTCTTCCGCAAGTTCGGCCTCTGCCGGATCTGCCTGCGCGAGCTCGCGCACCAGGGCGCGATTCCCGGCATGACGAAGTCCAGCTGGTAGGAGACGACAGTGCTCACTGATCCGATCGCAGACATGCTCACCCGCATCCGCAACGCCAACAAGGCGCTGCACGAGCACGCGGCGATGCCGAGCTCGAGGATGAAGGTCGAGATCGCCCGCCTCCTCAAGGAGGAGGGCTACATCCGTGACTTCCACGTGGAGAAGGGCGAAGCCTTCGATACCCTGGTCATCGATCTCAAGTTCGGCCGCAACCGCGAGCGGGTCATCTCCGGCCTGAAGCGCGTGTCGAAGCCGGGCCGCAGGGTCTACGCCCGGAAGGACCGCCTTCCGCGCGTGCTGGGCGGGATGGGAGTTGCGATTCTCTCCACCTCGTCCGGTCTCGTCACGAGCCGCACCGCGCAGGAGCGGGGCATCGGCGGCGAGGTCGTCGCTTTCATCTGGTAACCGCATGAGTCGTATCGGCAACGCACCCATTCAGATCCCCGACGGTGTCACCGTCACGATCGACCCTGCCCGCGTCTCGGTCGCAGGCCCGCTCGGCACCCTGCAGCAGCAGGTGCCGGCGCGGATGAAGATCGAGCAGACGGACGGGATCGTGACCGTGACTCGGCCGACCGAGCGCGGCGATGACCGCGCGCTCCACGGCCTGACGCGGACGCTCGTCGCGAACATGGTCGAGGGAGTGACGAAGGGCTTCGTGAAGACCCTCGAGATTCAGGGCGTCGGCTACCGGGCCGCGCTCAAGGGCACAGACCTCGAGCTCAACGTCGGCTACTCCCATACCGTCACGATCAAGCCGCGGCAGGGCATCTCGTTCGAGGTACCGCAGCCGACGCAGGTGATCGTGAAGGGGACGGACAAGCAGATGGTCGGCCAGACCGCCGCCGAGATCCGCAAGGTGCGCCCGCCGGAGCCGTACAAGGGCAAGGGCATCCGCTACGAGGGCGAGTACGTCCGCCGCAAGGTCGGCAAGCGTGCCTAGCCTGACGGTGAGAGAAGCCCGCGCGCGGCGCCATAGGCGGGTGCGCGCGAAGGTGAGCGGCAGCGCCGAGCGGCCGCGCCTCGTCGTCTTCCGCTCGAACAAGGGCATCGAGGCGCAGCTCGTGGACGACGCGTCGGGCAAGACGCTCGCGTCCGCGTCCCATCTCGCGCTCGCGAAGTCGTTCAAGGGCGACAAGTCGAAGCAGGCGGAAGCCGTCGGGAAGGCGCTCGCGGCGGCGGCGAAGAAGGCCGGGGTCGAGGCGTGCGTCTTCGACCGCGGCGGCTACCTCTACCACGGACGCGTCAAGGCGCTCGCCGAAGGCGCCCGCGAAGGAGGACTGACGTTTTGAGCGGTATCGAATACACCGAGACGCGTGAGCTGAAGGAGCGCGTCGTCGAGATCAATCGCGTCGCCAAGGTCGTCAAGGGCGGCCGGCGCTTCTCCTTCACGGCGCTCGTCGTCGTCGGGGACGAGGTCGACCGCGTCGGCGTCGGCTACGGCAAGGCGCGCGAGGTGCCGCTCGCGATCACGAAGGCCGTCGAGGACGCGAAGAAGAACCTCTTCACCGTCCCGAAGCACGGCTCGACGATCACGCACGAGGTGCTAGGCAGGTTCGACGCGGCGAGGGTCCTGCTCCGCCCCGCCTCGGAGGGAACCGGCGTCATCGCCGGCGGCGGCGTGCGCGCGGTGCTCGAGCTCGGTGGCGTTCGCAACGTCCTCGCGAAGAGCCTCGGCACGACGAACCCGATCAACATGGCGAAGGCAACGGTCGCGGCTCTCAAGGACCTGCGCCGGCCCGAGGACGTCGCCAAGATGCGCGGCAAGCGGATCAGCGAGGTGCTGCCGCTTCCGGCGATCGTCGCGACCGACGAGGCGGAGGAGGCTCCCGTCGACGTCGCGGTGGCCGAGCCGGCAGTCGAGGTAGCGTCTCTCGTGGTGGCGGAGGAGGCACTCGCCGACGTGGAGGCGTTCGTCGAAGAGCCCGCAGTCGACGAGCCCGTCGCGGAGGAAGCTCCCGCCGAGGAGCCCGTCGCAGAGGCGCCCGCCGCCGAAGCTCCCGCCGAGGAGGCACCGGCCGAGGAGGCACCCGCTGCGGAGAAGCCGAAGCGCCGCGGCCTACGCCGCAGGAAGGACGACTCCTAGTGGGCAAGGTCAAGATCACGCAGGTCAAGTCTCAGATCGGGCAGTCCGAGCGGCATCGCGGTACCCTGCGCGCTCTCGGGCTCGGCCGGATCGGCCACAGCGCCGAGCACGAGGATTCGCCGGTGCTCGCCGGCATGCTCCGCAAGGTTCGCCATCTCGTGAAGGTCGAGGGCGCGTAATGCCCGAGAAGCAGCTCAATCTCACCAACCTCTCTCCGGCCCAGCCGCGGGAGGACCGGAAGCGCGTCGGTCGCGGGCTCGGCTCCGGCAAGGGCCGCTACTCCGGCCGCGGGATCAAGGGCCAGAAGTCGCGGGCGGGCTCGCACAAGATGCGCGCCGGCTTCGAGGGCGGACAGACGAAGATCTACATGCGGCTCGGCAAGCTGCGCGGCGCGACGTCGGCCGACGCGATGCCGATCGGGCCGTTCCGGACGTCCACGGTGCCCGTGAACATCCGCGACCTCGACCGGTTCGAGGCCGGGGACGAGGTGACGCCCGAGACGCTCGTCGAGAAGCGCCTGATCAAGAACACGCGCACCGACGTGAAGCTACTCGGGGTCGGCGACGTCTCGATGAAGCTCACCGTCCGCGTCCACGCGATCTCTGCGGCCGCGCGGGAGAAGATCGAGGCAGCCGGAGGCACCGTCGAGCTCCTGCGCGAGCCGAAGGTGAAGAAGGTGCGCCACCACAAGGCGAAGCCCGCGGCCGCAGAGGAACCGGGCACCGAGGAGTCGACGGAGGAAGCCACACCGGCGGACGCCACAGCGTCCGCCACCGAAGAGACCGACGGATCCGACACAGCGGAAGAGGAGAGCTAGCCGTGTTCTCCTGGCTCGCCAACGCCTGGCGCGTGCCCGAGCTGCGCCGGCGCGTCCTGTTCACCGCCGGAGTCCTCGCTGTCTACCGGTTTGGCTCGATCATCCCCGCGCCGGGCGTCAGCCAGTCGGCGCTCAAGAACGTCTTCGGCGGCTCGCAGGGGAACGGCGTCCTCGGCCTGCTCAACCTCTTCTCCGGCTCGGCGCTCTCGCACTTCGCGCTCTTCGCGCTCGGGATCATGCCGTACGTCACGGCCTCGATCATCCTCCAGCTCATGACCGTCGTCGTCCCGAAGCTCGAGCAGCTGCAGAAGGAGGGCGAAGCGGGCTACGCCAAGATCACGCAGTACACGCGCTACCTCACGATCTGCCTCGCGGCGGCGCAGGCAACCGGCTACTCCTTCCTGTTCAAGCACTTCAAGGCGCTGCCGAACGCCAACGCCGGCCGCCTGATCATCATCATCCTCACGCTCACCGCCGGCACGGCGCTGCTGATGTGGATGGGCGAGCAGATCACGAAGCGCGGCGTCGGCAACGGCATCTCGATCATCATCTTCGCCTCGATCCTCTCCTACGCCCCGGCTGGGATCAGCGGCTGGATCAACGGCGGAACGACGGCGCGCCTGTTCTTCCCGCTCGTGGCGCTCGGGATCGTCGTCTCGGTCGTCTTCGTGATGGAGGGACAGCGGAGGATCCCCGTCCAGTACGCGCGCCGGCAGCTCGGGAACCGACAGACGAGCGGCGGCTCGACCTACATGCCGCTCAGCGTCGTGATGGCGGGCGTGATCCCGATCATCTTCGCCGCGGCGATCCTCGCCCTCCCGCAGACGATCGGCAGCTTCAAGCCCGCCTGGAACAACTGGCTCACGCTCAACTTCGGCCAGGGAAGCTGGAAGTACCTCGCCGCCGAGGCAGCGATGATCTTCATCTTCACGTTCTTCTACACCTCGGTGCAGTTCAACCCGGTCGACCAGGCCGACAACCTGCGGAAGTACAACGGCTACATCCCCGGCATCCGCCCCGGCCCGCCGACGGCGGCGTACCTCGACCGCGTGCTGACGCGCCTCACGTTCTTCGGTGCGCTCTTCCTCGCTGCCGTCGCCGTCTCGCCGTCGATCTTCATCGCCCATTTCCACTTCAACGCGGCGACGTATCGGGCACTCGGTGGAACCTCCGTCCTCATCGTGGTGGGCGTTGCGCTCCAGACCATGCGACAGATGGAGTCGCAGATGGTCATGCGCCACTACGAAGGCTTCCTGCGCTAGCCATGGACATCTTGGTCCTCGGACCGCAGGGGTCGGGGAAGGGCACGCAGGCCGCGCGGATCAAGGCGACGTACGGGATCCCGCACATCGCCACCGGCGAGATGCTGCGCGAGATGAAGGAGCTGCCGAACGAGCTCGGCGGAGAGCTGAAGGACGTCATGGATCGCGGCGACCTCGTGAACGACGAGCTGATGATCCGGCTGATTCGCAGCCGGCTCTCGCGTGGGGACACGGTTGCCGGCTTCGTGCTCGACGGCTTCCCGCGCACGATGCCGCAGGCGGAAGCGCTCGACGAGCTCCTGCGTGAGCTCGGCCGCGAGCTCGACATCGTCTTCGATTTCCAGGTGCCGGACCGCGAGGTGCTCCTGCAGCGGCTGACGGCCCGCGCGGCGGCCGAGGGCCGCTCCGACGACACGCCCGAGGCGATCCAGCGGCGGCTCGAGCTCTACGAGCGCGAGACGGCGCCGCTCGTCGACTACTACCGGACGCACCAGGCGAACGTCGTGGGCATCCACGCCGACCGCAGCGTCGACGTGGTCTTCCATGAGATCGAGCAGTCGCTCACCGCCGTCGAGGCCCGGGCGTGATCATCCGGAAGTCCGCCGCAGAGATCGAAGGGATGGCCCGCGCCGGCGCGCTCCTCGCCGAGACGCTCGTGCTCGTCGCCGAGCACCTCGAGCCCGGTGTCGAGATGCGCGAGCTCGACCGGATCGCTGACGAGCACCTCGCCGCCAACGGAGCCTCGCCGACCTCGAAGGGCTACAAGGGCTTCCCGGCCGCGCTCTGCATCTCGCCGAACTCGATGGTCGTGCACGGGATCCCGGACGACTATCGGGCGCGCGAAGGCGACCTCATCTCCGTCGATCTCGGCGTCACGCTCGACGGCCTGGTCGCCGACAGCGCGGTGACGCTGCCGGTCGGCGAGATCTCTCCCGAGGCACAGCGGCTCCTCGACGTCTGCCAGGAGGCGCTCGCCGCCGGGATCGAGCAGGCGCAGGTCGGCCACCACCTCTCCGACATCTCGCACGCCGTCCAGGTCGTCGTAGAGGAGGCGGGCTTCTCGGTCGTCCGCAGCCTCGTCGGGCACGGCGTCGGCCGCTCGTACCACGAGGATCCGCAGATCCCGAACTACGGCCCGCCCGGCCGCGGCCCGGTGCTGCAGACGGGGATGACCCTCGCGATCGAGCCGATGATCACGGCCGGCGAGCCGGACGTGTACGTGCACGCCGACGAGTGGTCGATCTCCTCCGTCGACGAGTCCCTCGCGGCCCATTTCGAGCACACCGTCGCCGTCACGGCCGAGGGCCCGCGCGTCCTGACGGCCGAAAAGGCGCCTTTGCTACGATGATCGCCTTCGCGCACGGCTTGCCGTGCGCGGTTGCGCGTCTAAAGCCTCCTATTTATTGAAGGGGATTTGCCTACCAAGGAAGAGAAGATCGAGGTCGAAGGCGAGGTCGTCGAAGCGCTCCCGAGCACGATGTTCCGGGTGCAGCTCGACGGGGGTCACTCGGTGCTCGCGACCATCTCCGGCAAGATGCGGAAGCACTACATCCGCATCCTCCCGGGCGACAAGGTCAAGGTCGAGCTCAGTCCCTACGACCTCAGTCGCGGCCGGATCACCTACCGGCACAGGTAACTCAGATGAAAGTCCGTCCTTCCGTCAAGCCCATGTGCGAGCGCTGCCGCGTGATCAAGCGGCACGGTACGACCATGGTCATCTGCTCCAACCCGCGGCACAAGCAAAGGCAGGGATAGCCGAGTGGCACGCATCGCCGGAGTGAACCTCCCCAACACGAAGCGGCTCGAGATCGGGCTGACGTACATCTACGGGATCGGCCAGCCCACGGCGCGCAAGGTCGCAGCCGAGCTCGGCCTCAATCCCGACACCAAGATCAAGGACCTCACCGACGAAGAGGTCACGAAGCTCCGCGCGTACATCGACACGCTCGAGGTGGAAGGCGACCTGCGCCGCGATCGGCAGCAGGCGATCAAGCGCCTCTCCGAGATCGGCGCCTACCGCGGCGTCCGCCACCGGCGCGGTCTGCCGGTGAACGGCCAGCGGACGAAGACGAACGCGCGCTCGCGGAAGGGCCCGAAGAAGACGGTCGGGCGCGGCAAGAAGGCGGCGAGCTAAGTGGCGCCTCCCCGCCGTGCAGCGGCCACTCGCGGCCGCACCCGTCGTCGCGTCCGCAAGAACATCGCCATCGGCCAGGCGCACATCAAGACGAGCTTCAACAACACGATCGTCGCGCTGACCGACCGCGAGGGGAACGTGATCGCGTGGGAGTCCGCCGGTTCCGCCGGCTTCAAGGGCTCCCGCAAGTCGACCCCGTTCGCCGCGCAAGTCACGGCCGACTCAGCCGCCCGCAAGGGGATGGAGCACGGCCTGCAGAAGGTCGAGGTCTTCGTCAAGGGGCCCGGCTCGGGCCGTGAGACGGCGATCCGCTCGCTCCAGGCGGCCGGCCTCGAGATCCTCTCCGTCAAGGACGTCACGCCGCAGGCGCACAACGGCGTCCGGCCCCGGAAGCGGAGGCGCGTCTAATGGCCCGGGATCTGGGGCCGAAGTGCCGCATCTGCCGGCGCGAGGGAATGAAGCTCTTCCTCAAGGGCGAGCGCTGCCTGACGGAGAAGTGCGCGATCGAGCGCCGCTCGTATCCGCCGGGCGAGCACGGCCGCGGCCGCATCAAGCAGAGCGAGTACCTGCTGCAGCTGCGCGAGAAGCAGAAGGCGCGCCGTTACTACGGCCTGCTCGAGAAGCAGTTCCGCACGTACTACGAGAAGGCGGCCAAGCGCTCCGGCATCACCGGCGAGGAGCTGCTGCGGATGCTCGAGACCCGGCTCGACAACGTCGTCTACCGGCTCGGCTTCGCCGCCTCGCGGGCCCAGGCCCGCCAGCTCGTCCGCCACGGCCACTTCCAGGTCAACGGCCGGCGGGTCAACATCCCGAGCTACCAGGTGCGGCCGAACGACGTGATCACCGTCCCGCCGAGCTCGTCGGCGCAGCAGGTGATCCGTGACGCCACCGATCTCGTCTCCACGGTCGCTCCCTGGCTCCAGGCCGACCACGACGGGCTCACGGGCAAGGTGCTGAAGCAGCCCGAGCGCGACGAGATCGACACGCCGGTGCAGGAACAGCTGATCGTCGAGCTCTATTCGAAGTAAGAGAAAGAGGGAACTTCTTTGGCGACACGTGAAATGAACTTCCAGATCCCGAAGATCGTCCACGAGGACGTGGACGACCACCGCGGGGTCTTCGCAATCGAGCCGCTCGACCGCGGCTTCGGTCACACCTTCGGCAACTCACTCCGGCGCGTCCTGCTCTCCTCGCTCGAGGGTGCTGCGGTCACCTCGGTCAAGGTCGAGGGAACCGCGCACGAGTTCACGACGCTGCCGGGCGTCCGGGAGGACGTCACCGACATCATCCTCAACCTCAAGAACCTGATCGCTCGGCTCCACGGCGAGTCGCCCGAGATCGAGGTGCACATCGCGAAGAAGGGGCCGGGAACCGTGACGGCCGCCGACATCGAGGCACCGGCCGACCTCGAGATCCTCAACCCGGAGCTCGAGATCGCGAACCTCTCCGACAAGGGCCGGCTCGAGATCACGCTGACGATCGGCCGCGGCCGCGGCTACTCGCCGGCGGAGATGAACCGCGGGCCGCAGCACACGATCGGCGTCATCCCGATGGACTCGATCTTCTCGCCGGTGCGCCGCGTCGCGTACCAGGTCGAGGCGGCACGCGTCGGCCAGCGGACGGACTACGACAAGCTGACGCTCGACATCACGACCGACGGTTCCGTCGATCCGAAGGACGCGCTCGCGGAGGCGGCCGAGATCCTCATCCGCCAGCTCGCGATCTTCACCGACCTCGACAAGATCGAGGGCTTCGGCGAGGCCGCGCCCGTCGACGGCGGCGTCACCCCCGAGACCGCGCTCGCGCACGGGATGGAGAACTTCCCGATCGAGGAGCTCGAGCTCGGCGTCCGCTCGTACAACTGCCTCAAGCGGGTCGGGATCGAGACGATCGGCGACCTCGTGATGAAGACGGAGCAGGAGCTCGCGGCGATCCCGAACTTCGGCAAGAAGTCGATCGAAGAGGTGCGGGAGACACTCGCGCAGCACGGCCTCCACCTCCGCGGCGAGAACGGCTCCGGCGGGTTCCCGGAGTAGGGAAGCGATGCGCCACGCCCGGACAGGGAAGAAGCTCGGCCGCGACGCGTCGCACCGCAAGGCGCTCTACTCCAACCTCACGTGCTCGCTCATCGAGCACGGCCGGATCCGCACGACCGAGGCGAAGGCGAAGGCCGTCAAGCCGTTCGCCGAGCAGATGATCACGCTCGGCCGGCGGGGCGATCTCCACGCGCGCCGGCAGGCGCTCGCCGTTCTCCACTCCCAGGAAGTCGTGCACAAGCTGTTCGCCGACGTCGGCCCCCGGATGGCCGACCGTCCCGGCGGCTACTCGCGGATCGTCAAGCTCGGCAACCGTCCCGGCGACGCCGCCGAGATGGTCTACCTCGAGCTTGTGGACTTCGAGCCGTAGGCTCGAAGTCCAGGGAGAAGGAACTCCGCGGGCCGGAAGCGTGGTTCCGGCCCGCTCCGTGCTGTTCTTGTTGTTGATGCTCTGGACGGGCTGGCTGCCTCGTGCGCTCGCGTGCAGCGAGGCTGACGCGAGCGCAGTGCGGCCTGCGGCTAAGCCGCCGCTTCGCGGACGGTCTTAGCCTCCGGCCTTTTGCCGGTCCGTGGACGGTGCGGACTAGGCGGCGTCGGAACGGTGCGTTCCGCCGCCGCGGAGTAGCGGGCGAGCACGCGCAGCCTGCTCGCCCGCGACGGAAGAGCGGCCCGAACCCCGCGTCAGCCCCAACAAGCCCTACTGCACGAAGCCGACCGGAGACCGCGCTCTCCGGTCGGCGCAGTTCGATTGAGAGCGAGCGAGTCCGCAGGACTCGCGAGCTAGCCGCCGGGCGTGCCGAGGAGGCTTCCGAGGCCGGCGCTGATGCCGGCGATGATCATTCCGGCGAACGTGACGATGCCGAGGGCGCGCACGAACGTGTCCGCGAAGAACTTCCAGCGCAGGAAGGCCAGCGTCAGCAGCTCACAGCCGACGACGGCGACCGCGAACGAGAGCGCGACGTGGTAGTTGGAGATGAGGAACGGCAGCGAGTGGAGGATGCCTCCGACGAACGTCCCGCCGCCGGTGATGGCGCCGCGTGCCCAAGGGCTGCCGCGGCCGGTGAGCTCCCCGGTATCGGAGAGCCCTTCCGAGAAGCCCATCGAGATCGCTGCGCCGAGCGACGTGGCGAGACCGGCGATGAACGCATAGCGCGTGTCGTGCGAGGCGAGCACGACTGCGAAGATCGGGGCGAGCGTGGAGAGCGAGCCGTCGATCAAGCCGACCATCGCCGGTTGGACGCGCTGGAGGAGGAACTTGTGGTCGTCCGGCATCGCTAGAGTGTATCAGTCCATGTGCAAGTTATTAGAGCATAAGGCACGCCTGACAAACGTCGTCAGGGCGGCCTGACGTGCGGCTCATCCTGACGCTCGAGTACGACGGTACGCTCTTCAACGGCTGGGCGGCGCAGCCCGGGCGCCCGACGGTCGAGACGGCCCTGCGAGCGGCGCTCGCCGAGACGTTCGCGTCGGTCGAGAACCTCGCCGTCGCGGGGCGGACGGACGCCGGCGTCCACGCGCTCGGACAGGTCGTCTCGGTCGACGTCGAGGGAGGCCCGCCGCCGGAGCGCGTCGCGGCCGCGCTCAACCCGCGTTTGCCCGACGAGATCACGGTGACCTCGTCGGCCGAGACGTCGCCGGAGTTCCACGCCCGCCATTCGGCTCGCTCGCGCAGCTACCGCTACCGGCTCTTCACCCGCGCGACGCCGTCGCCGTTCGAGGTGCGCCGGAGCTGGTGGGTTCCGCGCCCGCTCGACGAGGACGACCTCGCCGCCGCGGCTGCCGTGCTGCTCGGCGAGCACGACTTTCGCGCCTTCACGCCGACACAGACGCACCACGAGGTCTTCGTCCGGATCGTCGAGCGCGTGGAGTGGATCCGTCGCGGCGACCATCTCGACTTCGAGATCACGGCGGACAGCTACCTCCGGCACATGGTGCGGAGCCTCGTCGGGACGATGCTCGAGGCGCCGTCGTCGATCCCCGGGCTGCTCGACGGGCGCTCCCGCTCCGAGGCGGGTGCGACCGCGCCGCCGTGGGGGCTCTACCTCGTCTCAGTCGCCTACGAGTAGGAACGTCGCGATCTCGCCCGGCCCGACCTCGAGACCGCCATCGGCCTCCTCCGCCTCGTCGAGCCGGAGCCGGCGGGCCGGGAGGCCGAGCGTCAGAGTCTCGGGCCCGGGGTTCGGATTGAAGACGCGAAGGACGATCCCTGCTCCGTCCTCGGCACCCTTCAGGCACGAGAAGACGAGGTCGCCGCCGAGCTCGAACGGAGGGTCGAACGGGTCGCCGCGCATGAAGTCCACGCGGTAGTCCTGGCTCGCGCGCACGAGCGCGGCGTTCGAGAGCCGCTCGCCGTCGAAGCGGAGGGCGTACTCGAAGACGTGGCGGCCACGGCACTGCCCGTCCGGCGTCGGGATCTCGGGCCCGGCCATGAGCGGCCGGGTCGGCAGTCCGGCCGGGCGCGAGATCGTGCCGACGCAGCGGAGGAGCGTCAGTCGCAGCCCGTCGGGTGACGCCTCATACTCGGGCAGCCCTTTCGTGAGCAGGACGAGCGGCCCGAGCGCGACGGCGCCGAGCGTGTGCGCCGTCGGCACCGGCGGCTCGACCCAGTCGCCGTGCGGCGGGGACGGCCGGAGCGGACGGCGGACGACGGCGAACTGGCTCTCCGCGCGGACGTCGCCGGCGTCTTCCTCCGCGCGGATGAGGACGCGAAGGCGGTGGTCTTCGGCGTCGTTCTCGACGATGCTGGTCAGCTCGATCCGGTCGAGACCGGGGACGGCGCGCAGAGTCGTCTCGATCCGAATCCCCGGCAGCTCGTGCTCGACCACGAGCGAATCTCCTTCGGCGCGTGATGCAGCGAGCTTCGCGGCCGTCACGTCCCCAGAGGGACAGAACGTGTACAGGTCGCCGGCGTCGGGCTCGTCCTCGAACACGAGCAGCTCCGCGATGCGCTCGAGATCGGCAGCCGGCCCGTCCGCCGAGAGCGGCTCCGCACGGCGCCCGCAGAAGCCCTCCAGCTCGACGAGCTGCCCGTCGACGACGCGCCGCCGCCGGTAGGGGAGCGTGTTCACGAGCGCGCCGCCGACACCGAGCGCCGCCCGTTCCGCGATGTCGAGCGTGCGGTCGAGCTGCTCGTAGCGGACGAGCATGTCCCGGTGCACCTCGTCGCACGAGCAGCCGCAGATGGAGTCGTGCGGGTGGTTGCGGAGCAGGTCGCGCCAGGCGAGCCGCAGGTCGGACGCGGGGAACGGCGCGTCGCCGCGAAGCGCGCGCAGCGATGCCGCCGTCTCGATCGAGAGCAGCCGCCGCTCGGCGCGCTCGTTCGCCTGCTTGAGGTAGATCCGCGCCGAGTTGACACCGCGGAGGACGTTCTGGAGCCGGCTGCCGACGAGCTCGCCCTCGTGCACGGGCAGTCCGTCGCTCGCCGGCTGGAATTCGTCGTAGCGGCCGATCCGGAACTCGGCGCCGACGGTCTCCTCCAGCCCCTTCAGGATCTCCGGCAGCTCCGGCTCGATGGGGAGATGGTCGGACCCGTTCGCGAGCACGATCGTGTCCCCGCCGGCGGCGCGGACGAGGTCGCCGAAGCGCTCGACGATCGCGCGCACGCGCTCCTCGGCGTCGTCGTACCACGTGAGCCGCGCGAAGTTGTCGTAATGCGGAAGCATCTGGCACGCGACCACTTCCGCCGGCCCTGCTCGCCAGCGGAAGACGACGCCGACCTCGTCGAGCTCGTCGCCCATGCCGCGCGAGAACAGGAAGGTGCGGATCCCGAAACCGGCGAGGATCTGCGGCAGCTGCGCGGGATGGCCGAAGCTGTCGGGGAGGTAGCCTGCCCGGCTCGGCTCGATGCCGAACCGGCGACAGACGCGCCGGCCGAGGAGGAGGTTGCGGACGAGCGACTCGCCTCCGACGAGGATCTCGTCGGGCAGGACGTAGGAGGGGCCCGCCTCGAGCCTCCCGGCGGCGAGCAGCGCCCTCAGGCGCGGCTCGTTCTCCGGTCGCACGTCGACGTAGTCCTCGAGGACGATCGCCTGGCCGTCCAGCGTGAACGACGTGAACGACGGATCGCCTTCGAGTGTGTCGAGTACGCCGTCGACGACGGCGCCGAGCCGCAGCCGGAACTGCTCGAACGGCAGGTACCACTCCCGGTCCCAGTGCGTGTGCGGGACGACGAGGTAGCGAAAATCGGCTGGCTCGGCCACCGCGAGGAGCCTACTGACCCCGCCGTTACGATCGAGTGATGCGCTTCCCGACCGTCCTCTTCGACCTCGACGGCACCGTCGTCGACTCCGGGGCGATCATCCTCGCCTCGATGCGCCACGCAACGCGCGAGGTGCTCGGCCGCGACTACTCCGACGAGGAGCTGCTCCGGACGGTCGGTGGGCCGGGGCTCGAGGCGCAGATGCACGCGCTCGCCCCCGAGCGCGCCGACGAGCTCGTCGCGGTCTACCGCGCGCACAACCTCCCGCTGCACGACCACCTCGAAGCGTGCCCCGGGATGGACGTCGTACTGGCGCAGCTGCACGAGGAGGGCCGGCGGCTCGGCGTTGTCTCGGCGAAGCGGCGTGACACGGTCGAGCTCGCCTTCGCGAATGTCCCGCTCGGCCATCTGTTCGAGACGATCGTCGGCGGCGACGAGACCGAGCGGCACAAGCCGGATCCCGAGCCGCTGCTGCTCGGAGCCGAGCGGCTCGGCGCCGATCCCGTGCAGACGGCCTACGTCGGGGACTCGCCGTTCGACGTCCGCGCCGCGAAGGCGGCGGGGATGTTCGCCGTGGCGGTGACGTGGGGTCGCATCCACGACCGCGCGCGGCTCGAGGCTGAGGAGCCGGACGTGATCGTCGACCGGGCAGAGGAGCTTCTTGGCGTCCTCTAAGCCGGCTGCCCGCGCCGCCGAGCTCCGCGACGTCCTCAACCGGGCGCTCGTCGCGTACCACGTCGACGACGCGCCGATCATGGAGGACGCCGCCTACGACGTGCTCTTCGACGAGCTGCTCGCCCTCGAGGCGGAGCATCCCGAGCTCGTCACTGTCGACTCCCCGACCCGGCGGGTCGGCGGCCTGTCGGACAAGTTCCAGAAGGTCCGCCACCTCGAGGCGATGGGGTCGCTCGAGAAGGTGACGACCGAGGAGGGGCTGCGGAAGTGGGACGAGGACGTTCGCAAGCGCCTCGGAACGGACGAGCCGGTCGCGTACGTGCTCGAGCCGAAGATCGACGGCCTCGCCGTCAACCTCACCTACGAGAACGGCGTCCTCGTCCGCGGGGCGACCCGCGGCGACGGAGTCCAGGGAGAGGATGTCTCGCCCAACATCCGCACGATCAAGGCGATCCCGCTGCGGCTGACGGGCGATGCGCCCGCCGTGATCGAGGTGCGAGGCGAGGTCTACCTCCCGATCAGCGGTTTCCGCGAGCTGAACGAACGGCTGGCGGGGACGAGCCAGAAGCTCGCTCCCAACCCCCGCAACGCCGCGGCCGGCAGTCTGCGCCAGAAGAACTCGGCGATCACCGCCGACCGGCCGCTCTCGATCTGGGTCTACGGCGCCGGCGACCGCGAAGGCGTCGAGTTCGAGACGCAGTTCGGGATGCTCGAGTGGCTGCGCGAGCACGGCTTGCGCACCAATCCCTTCGCGCAGCGGCTCGAGTCGATCGAGCAGGTCGCCGCCGCCTGCGTCGACTGGGAGAAGCGCCGGCTGGAGCTCGACTATGAGATCGACGGCGTCGTGGTCAAGGTCGATTCCCTCGACCAGCAGCGGCGGCTCGGCGTCCTCCACTCCCGCCCGCGCTGGGCCCGCGCGTACAAGTGGGCTCCGATGACTGCGGTGACGCGGCTGCTCGAGATCCGCATCCGGGTGGGGCGGACCGGCGCGCTCAACCCGTGGGCGATCATGGAGCCCGTCCAGGTCGGCGGCGTCACGGTCACGCGCGCGACGCTCCACAACGAGGAGGACATCAACCGCAAGGGGATCCGCGCCGGCGACGACGTGATCGTCCAGCGCGCGGGCGACGTCATCCCGCAGATCGTCGGTCCGGCCGGCCCGCACCGGCGGGGGACGAAGGAGTTCAGGATGCCGACGCACTGCCCGCTCTGCGGCACCGCGATCGTGAAGCCGGAGGGCGAGGCGATGCATCGCTGCCCGAACCGCGCGTGCCCCTCGCGCGGTCTCGAGACGCTCATCAACTGGACGGGTGTCGCCGACATCGACGGCGTCGGCGAGCAGACGATCCGCATCCTCTGGGAGCAGGGCCTCGTCCGCTCGCTGCCGGATCTCTACCGCCTGACGAAGGAGCAGCTCGTAGAGCTCGAGGGCTTCGCCGAGATCTCCGCGAGCGCGGCGATCGCCCAGATCGAGGCGTCGCGCACGCGTGTCCCGTTCTCGCGCGTCCTGCTCGGTCTCAACATCGCCGGCATCGGCTGGGTGCTCGCGCAGAGCCTCGCGCGCCACTTCCTCACCGTCGACGCGCTCATCGCTGCGACTCCGGAGGAGATCGCCGAGGTCGACGGGTTCGGGCCGGACCGGGCCGAGGCCGTCGCCGAGTGGTTTGCGGACGAGGAGAACCGCGCCCTCGTCGAGGAGCTGCGCGCGCTCGGGCTGCGGTTCGAGGCCGGGGAGGAGGAGCGGCCGAAGGCAGGCCCGCTCACCGGCAAGACGTACGTGATCACGGGGACGCTCGAGCGCTTCTCCCGCGACGAGGCGAAGGCGCGGCTCGAGGCGCTCGGCGCCAAGGTGACGGCCTCGGTCTCGGCGAAGACGACCGGCCTCGTCGTCGGGGAGGAGCCGGGCGCTTCGAAGCTGACGAAGGCGCAGAAGGCAGAGGTGCCGATTCTCGCCGAGGCCGATCTCCTCGCGCTGCTCGGCGAGAGCTAGCGCTTCGCGATGGCGGCGAGCACCTGCGCAAAGCGGTTCTGCGACGCCTCGGCCTGCGGCGTCCGCACCGGGTAGCCGTTCTCGACGATCGAGAAGACGTAGCGGTTGCCGACGAATCCGGAGAGGGCGGACGAGTTGTCCGTGGTGCCGGTCTTCGCGCGGACGAACCGGTGCGCAGGGCCTCGGCGCATCCGGTACCACAGCGTCCCGTTCGCGCCGGCGAGCGGCAACGAGCCGACGATGTACGAGCGCAGGTCGGGGTCGAGCCACATCGCGCGCAGGAGCCGTGCGAGCCCAACCGGTGTCCAGCGATCGTCGAGCGAGAGCCCTGAGCCGTCGACCATGTGCACCCCGCCGAGCGGGATCCGGGCGGCGGCGAGCAGCTGGCGCGTCTCGCCGATGCCGGCCGGGTCCGTGCCTCCGGAGCCTTGCACCGCGCCGACCTCCTTCATGAGCATCTCCGCCGTGAAGTTGTCGCTCTGCGTGTCCATGAACCGGACGAGCGACGCGACGGGCGGGGACTCGACCGCCGCGAGGGAGGCCGCGTGGGCGGCCGCGACCCCGGTGAAGGCCGCGCCCGACACGGCGACGCCCGCGGCGACGAGGTCTTTCCGGAAGAGCTGCGCGGCGTAGAGGGCCGGCTGGGTCTCCTCCCGCCCGTCCCAGCCGCGATTCACGATCAGCGCCGAGAGCGCCGGCGACTCGTGGAGGTAGAAGTTGGGCTTCCAGCCGGCGCCCGTCCGGCGCGCGTCGAACCAGGACTCGTCGCCGAGCACGCCGCCGCTCACCTGGCCGATGCCGTCGGCGGCGACCTGTCGCGCGAGCGACTTCAGGTCGGCGGAGGAGAGCGTCGGATCGCCGTAGCCCTTGAGCACGAGATCGCCCTGCCACGTCGTGCCGCTCTGCGTCCCGTCGCCGAGCACGTCGGTCTCGATCCGGAACGCAGGGCCGAGCGCGGTCAGGGCCGCGTACGTCGTCGCGAGCTTCTCGTTCGAGGCCGGGAGGAGCGGCAGCTCGGCGTTCTGCGCGAAGACGACGCGTCCGGTAGCCAGGTCGAGGACGATCGCCCCCGTCTCGTCCGGACTGACGCCTGGGGCGACGAGCGCCTCGGCGAGCTCGTGCTGAAGCACCGAAGCGCCTCCGGCCTGAGCGGCCGGGACGAGCAGGAGCGCGAGCAGGCCTGCTATGGCGAGACGAAGAACGCGTGACATGCGGATTCCATTTTTCAAGCGGTGCTCGAAACGTCAAGCGCGATGGGTCGGACTGCTTTCGAAGATGGGCCGCGCGGCCCATTCCTGCGCGTCGCAGCCGCTTCGATAATTCGCGTCATGCCGCTGCAGGACGAGATCGCGGAGCTCCTTCGCACGCCCGCGGACGGGGCCGGCGCCCCGACACTCGCGACGCTCGAGCGTCGGCTCACCGACGGCTACGCCGAGGCGCTCGCGCTCGAGGCCGAGCGGCTGCGGATCGAGCGAAGGCTGGACGAGGTCGACCGCGAGCTCGCGCGTCTCCGTCCGCTGCTCCGTACGCTGAAGGCTCGCGCGAGCGAGCTCCGCCACGGCCGCTAGACGATTCCGCTCCGGACCGCGTAGACCGCCGCCTGGATGCGGTTGTCGATCTGGAGCTTCATGAGGATGTTCGAGATGTGGTTCTTGACCGTCTTCGGGCTGATGTGGAGCTCGGCGGCGATCACCGCGTTGTCCTTCCCGTTGGCGATCAGCTTGAGAACCTCGATCTCCCGGTCGGAGAGCTCGGTGCGAATGAGCTCCTCGATCTCGGGCTGCGCGCTGGTCGCGCGGATTCGCTGCAGCACCTTCCCCGCGATGTGGGGGGAGATCAGCGCCTCGCCGCGAGCCGCCGCCTCGATGCCCGCGACGAGATCGTGGATCGAAGCGTCCTTGAGGAGATAGCCGCAGGCGCCGGCGAGGATCGCGTCGGTCACGTCGCTGTCCTCGTCGGAGATCGTCAGCATCACGACCCGGGTCAGCGGCGAGACCTCGGCGATGTGGCGCGTCGCCTCGACGCCGCCCATCGCCGGCATGTTGAGGTCCATCACGACGATGTCGGGCGTCAGCTCCCCGACGTTCGTGACGGCCTCCGCGCCCGTCGCGGCCTCGCCCACGACCTCGATCCCCTGCTCCTCGAGCAGGTTGCGGAGGCCGGTACGGAAGAGATCGTGGTCGTCGACGAGCAGCACGCGAAGCGAGTCGGTGTGCCGCTCCCCCGCCGTCTCCACGACCTCAGTCACGAAATGCCCCCCTTCCGAGCCGCCAGTGTAGACGGCTTCTTCCCCGATTCAATAAATCGTGATCGTCACGGTGCGCCGGCCCCAGAGCTTGCACTTCGACCAGGGCATCCACAGGTCGATGATCGCGCCCTTGATCCCGCCGCCGATGTCGGCCGCGACGCCGTTTCCGTAGCCAGGGATGAAGAGCTTCGTCCCCAGCGGGATCACCCTCGGATCGACCGCAACCACGCCCCAGCCGACCGGCACGCCGGTCGCCGTCGTCCCGGACAGGTCGTAGCAGGTGGCGCTCACGACCATCTTCCGGCCGCCGGATTTCGGCTGCGGGACCGGCGTCGGCGACTGCAGCTTCTGCGTCTTCTTCTCGGCGACGTGCGCCGTCGTGACGATTTCCTGGATCTGCGACTGGCGCAGCCGCGCCTGCGCGCGGAGCGCCGCTATGTAGGACGTCTGGGCGGTCGCCGTGCTCGCGACGTTGCCTTCGGCGGCCGTGGCAGAGGCGAGCGAGCTCTGGAGTTTTCGCGCGTCGCTCGAGAGCGACCGGCGAGTTCGTAGAAGCCGGCGGCGTGCGGCTCGCGTGGCAGCGACGACCCGCCGGCTCTCGTCCGCGATGTGGTCGAGGTCGTCGAGCTTCTGGAGCCCCTCGCCGAGCGAGGTCGCGCCGAGCACGACCGCGACGGCATCGACATCGCCCTGCTCGTAGAGGGCGCGGAGATTGACGGCGAGCTCGTGCTCGGCGACCGCGAGGGTCGAGCGCGCGACGCCGAGCTCGCGCTTCAGCACCTTCCGCTCGTGGCGCAGCTGAGCGGTCGCCGCCTCGAGCGAGGCGACACGGTCGCGGGCCGACTGAAGCCGGCTGTCGAGGGAGTAGAGCTCGAGAACCGCCTTCTGCGCCCGGCTCTCGAGTCGCTGCGCCTGGAGGTCGAGGGCGCGGCCGTTCCCGCCCGGGGCGGCGAAGGCGGCCGAGGCCGCGAGCAGGACGCCGAGCGCTGTGAGTCCTCCGAGCTGCGCCGCCCGTGGTCTGGTTCGCCCGCGCACGAGGTGAAGACGGTAACGGACTCAGGAGATTGTGCGCCCGGCCTTTGCGGTGCGTGCGCCCGGGTTTATGCCAAATTGCAGGATTTTCCGGAACGGGTGTCGGTTGCGGGCATCCGCGCGGGCTGTTAGCGTCATGAGCTTGTGACGGTCTGGAGGACGTCATTCGCGCGCTGAGGCGGCAGGCTGCACTCTCGGCGTTGCTAGTGGGTGTTGCCTGCGCCGCTGCTGCGGCGGCGTATGCGGGACCCTCGATCTCGGCCAAACGCGCCGAGGCGCAACGCGTGCTCGGAGAGCTGCAGCAGCTCGACGCGAGCGCACAGCGGGCGAACAGCCGCTACCAGATCGCCACGCAGAAGCTCCACACCGTCAAGGAGGAGCTCGCCGTCAACCGGCAGGCGCTCGGCGTCGCGAAGCTCAACCTCGTTCGCGCGCAGCGCGCCCTCTCGCAGCGGCTCGTCGCGATCTACATGTCGCAGGACGAGCAAGGGTCGCTTGCGGTGATCCTCGGCGCCAAGAGCATCGACGACCTCATCTCCCGGCTCGAGACGGCGAATACGCTGACGAGCCAGGACTCGGCGCTGATCCACCAGGTCGTCTCCTTCCAGCACCAGATCATCCAGCGGCGCCGGACGCTGCGCGCAGCTCGCGTCACGGTGACGCAGCTCGTCGCCGTTCGCGCGGCCGCCAAGCGCAGCGTCGACGGGAGACTCGCCACCGAGCAGCGGCTCTACAACTCCGTGCGCTCGGAGATCAACAACCTGCTCGCGCAGCAGCGGGCGCAGGAGCTCGCGGCCGCGCAGCGCGCCAGGGCCGCCGCCCAGGCGCAGGTCACGACGTCGCAGCTCGGCACCTTCTCCGGCGTCGACACGCTGACGCCCGAGCGCTTCAGCCAGGTCGTCTCGATCGCGATGCAGTACCTCGGCGTCCCATACGTCTGGGGCGGCGCCAGCCCGAGCGGCTTCGACTGCTCCGGCCTCGTGATGTACGTCTACGCGCAGGTCGGGATCTCGCTCCCGCACTACACCGTCGCGCAGTGGGACTACCCGAACGCGATCTCGGTGCCGCGTGACCAGCTCGAGCCGGGCGACCTCGTCTTCTTCGCCGGCCTCGGGCACGTCGGGATCTACATCGGCAACGGGGAGTTCATCCACGCGCCGCACACCGGCGACGTCGTCAGCATCGCGAGCCTGACGGGCTGGTACGCCGCCGAGTACGACGGCGCACGCCGGATCCTGGGCTAGAGGTTCTAACCTCAGCTCGCGTAGAGCTGCTCGATCTCGGAGGAGAAGTGCTCCTCGATCACACGGCGGCGCAGCTTCAGCGTCGGCGTGACCTCGCCTTCCTCCTCTGAGAACTCGCGGGGCAGGACGACGAATCGCTTGATCTGCTCGACGCGGACGCGGTCGCGATTGACCTCGTCGACGATCTCCTGCGCGATCTCCTCGGGCTTGCGTCCCGATGCACTGACCTCCGCCTCGTCGAGCGTCAGCAGCGCGGTGACGTAGGGCCGGCGGTCGCCGACGACGATCGCCTGTGAGACGAAGCGCGAGGACTTCAGCGCGTTCTCGAGATTCTGCGGAGCGATGTTCTTGCCGCCGGCGGTGATGATCAGATCCTTCTTCCGGTCGGTGATCCGGAGGAAGCCGTCGGCGTCGATCTCGCCGACGTCGCCCGTGGAGAACCAGCCTTCGCGGTCGAGGACCGCCGCGGTCGCCTCGGGCTCCTTGTAGTAGCCCGCGAAGACCGCGTCGCTGCGGATGAGGATCTCGCCGTCGTCCGCGATGCGGATCTCGGCGTCCTCCACCGGCCGGCCGACGGTTCCGACCCGGAAGTCGTCGGGATCGTTCACCGTCGCGGAGCTCGCGGTCTCGGTCAGCCCATAGCCCTCGATCACCGGCACGCCCATTGCGTGGAAGAACTCCATCACGTCCACCGACAGCGGCGCCGCGCCCGAGATGCCGAGCCGGAGGCGGCCGCCGAGCCGCTCGCGCACCTTCGCGAACACGAGGCGATCGGCGAGCCGAAGCTGCAGCGCGAGCGACGGCGGGAGGCGCTTGCCGTCGCGTCGCGTTCGGCTCGCCCGCGTGCCGACGGCGACGGCCCAGAGCCCGATCCGGCGTTTCAGCCCGTCGGCGCGCTCGATCTCGCCGAGCGTGTTGGCGTGGATCTTCTCGTAGACGCGCGGGACGGCCGGCAGGATGGCAGGCCGTACGGCTGCGAGCGCTTCCGGCACCCGCGCGACGTCGGCGACCGCCGCGATGGTCGCGCCGCGGTGGGCCGCGCCCTGGTGCGCGATCCGCGCGTAGCTGTGCGCCATCGGCAGGAAGAGGAGCACGACGTCGCCGGGTTGCTGCACTCCCTCCACGACGCGTGTCGCCGCCGTGACGAGGTTGACGTGCGTGAGCATGCAGCCCTTCGGCGGGCCGGTCGTCCCTGACGTGTAGATGAGGGTCGCGAGGTCGTCCTCCTCGACCGGCTCCGGCTGGAGGTGCTTGGCTGCGCGGCCCTCGGACTCGATGGCGCCGAGCCGGTCGAACGGGATGACCTCCCGAAGCGCCGGCAGCGCGCCGCGGACGGAGACGAGCTTGCGGGTCTGCTCCTCGTCCTCCGTGAAGGCGAGCACCGCCTCGGAGTGCTCGAGCACGTACGCGCACTCCTTCGCCGAGCTCGTCGGATAGAGGCCGACGACGGCGGCTCCGATCGACATGATCGCCCAGTCGAGGAGGATCCAGTCGACGCTCGTGCGCGAGAGCACGGCAACGCGGTCGCCGTGGCGGACGCCGTGGGCGAGGAGCCCTCGCGCGAGCGCAGCGATCCGCTCGTCCGCCTCCTCCCACGAAACGGGACGCCAACCGTCCGGCCCCTCCTCGAGATAGGCCGGGGCCGCCGGCGCGCCGCGGACGGCGTCGCGCCAGAGCTCAGGCGCGGTGCGCCGCTCCATGTCTAGATCGTAAAGCCAAAGGAGATGTCGTCTCCGACTAGAATTCGCCCTCCCCATGCGCACGATCTGGAACGGATCAATCAGTTTCGGGCTCGTCAACATTCCCGTCGGGCTTGCTCTTGCAACCCAGCGGCAGGACGTGTCCTTCCGCACGCTCCACCGCGAGTGCGGCACGCCGATCAAGCAGAAGCGCTGGTGCCCGGTGCACGAGCGCGACGTCGAGCCCGACGAGCTCGTCAAGGGCTGGGAGTTCGCGAAGGGCCAGTACGTGCTCGTCGAGGAGTCCGACCTCGAGGCCGTCGCGCTGCAGCGCTCGCAGTCGATCGCGATCCTCCGCTTCGTCCGTCTCGAGGACGTCGATCCCGTCTACTTCGACCGCACGTATTACCTCGCGCCCGCCGAGGCCGATGCCCAGCGTCGCCCATACGTCCTGCTCCTGCACGCGATGGAGGAGTCGGGGATGGCGGGGGTCGGCAAGTTCGTGCTCTGGGGCAAGGAGAACCTCTGCCTCATCCGGGCGAGGGCCGGAACCCTCCTGCTCGAGACGCTGTTCTTCGCAGAAGACGTGCGCTCGAAGAAGGAGATCGAGGAGGCCGTCGGCGGGACCGAGGTGCAGGAGGCCGAGCTCCAGCTCGCAGGGCAGGTCATCTCGAGCCTCGCGGGGGAGTGGACGCCCGCGGACTTCGCCAACGACTACCGCGAGGACCTGAAGACGATGCTCGAGGCGAAGCTCGAAGGCCGGGAGATCGTCGCGCCGGAACCGGTTGCCGACGCGCCGGTGATCGACCTGATGGAGGCGCTGAAGCAGAGCGTCGCCGAGGCGCAGGGCCGCCGGGCGGCGAAGGACTCCTCCAACGGGAAGACCGCCGCGAAGAGCGGCTCCCGCTCCCGCAAGACGCCGGCCCGCAAGAGCGCCTGATCCCCTCCCTCGTGGGCGGATGCGGCCGCTGCACGAAGAGGCCCGGTTTCCCGGGCCTCCGTCGCTTCAAGCTTCCCTCGGCTTGCCTACGCCGCGGACTGCTGAGCCGCGGTTGCCTGGAGCTGCGCCTGGAAGAGGTACTTGTCGATCTTCCCCTGGTAGATCGGCACGCCCTCTTCGACGCAGACCCGGATCACCTCCTGCCGGTCGAGACCGAGCTCCTTCGACAGTTCTTCGGGCGTGAGGTGATTCGCCATCGAGTCGGACTCCCTTCCTTTGGAACGAAAAAACCCGCCGCGCACAACGCGCCGCGGGTTAGCTCGCACCCTCGCTTGTCGACACTGCAGGCTTCACGCGGCCTGCTCCTTCGAGACGTCCATCGTGCGAAGAATATGCCCGGGTGGTGACGGAAGGCAAACAGCGTCTGGAGGGATTCGAGGAGCGCGAGCTCGTCTGGCGCGGCTCGGCGCTGCGCTACGTGCTCGGCGGCAACGGGCCGAGGCTCGTTCTCGTGCACGGGCTCGGCGGGACGATCGAGAACTGGCGCGCGCTCGCGCCCGCGCTCGCGGAGAGATACCGCGTCCTCGTCCCGGATCTCCCGGGCCACGGCCGGTCGGCCGCGCTCGCCGAGGCGAAGCACGTCGACGCGCTCGTCGAGGCGGTGCTCGCGATTCACGAGACGGAAGGTCTCGCGTCGGCCGTCTGGGTGGGCCACTCGCTCGGCGGGCTCGTCGCCCTGCGCGCCGCCGTGCGCCGGCCGGACGCGGTACGGGGGATCGTGCTCGCGGCGGCTGCCGGCATCGGCTCGAGCACGCGCGCCGCGCAGGTGACGCTGACGCTCGACGGTCTGATCCAGCCGGGAAAGGCGATCGCGCCCTTCCGTCACACGTGGTCACGCTCTCGACTCGGACGCCGGGCCGCGTTCGGCTGGTGGGGAGTCGGCGACGCCGCCGCCCTCGAGCCCGAGCTCGCCGAGGCGTTCCTCGTCGGCCCCGCATACCACACGAACACTCGCCAGGCCGGCCGGGCGTTGCTTGCGACCGACCCGCGCGACGAGCTCGACAAGGTCGCGTGCCCGTGCCTCTGCCTCTGGGGCGCGCGCGACAAGTGGGTCAAGCTCAGCGACGGCGTGGAGTACGCGCGCCGGCTCGGAGCCCCGCTCCGCAACATCGCCGGCTGCGGGCATCTCCTGATCGGGGAGCGGCCGGAGATCTGCCTCGCCGCGATCGACGAGTTCGTGGCCGGGTTGCCGGACTAGCTCGTCTGCGCTAGGCGGGCTGGGGCGCCTCGAACGGAATCACCTCGCCGCCGGTTCCGTCGCCATCGGCAGCGCGGGGCCCGCCGCCGAGGAACTCGATCCGGCGCGCCACCACCTCGACCGCGGTGCGCCGCTTCCCGTCCTCCTCCCACGAGCGTGACTTGAGCCGTCCGTCGACCGCCACGCGCCGGCCCTTGCCCAGGTACTCGGCGCACAGCTCCGCCTGCCTGTCCCACGCCGAGACGCTGACGAAGTCGGCGCCGCCGTCGCGGGTCGCGCGGTCGACGGCGAGGAGGAAGCTCGCCACCTTCTTGTCGGGCGCGACCTCACGGATGTCCACGTCCGTCGCGAGGTTCCCGATCAGGGTCACGATGTTCATACGCCGACGGTAAGCCGGAACCCGTCACGGCGGTGTCAAGGCTTTGCGCCGCTTTGCCGCTAGAGTGGCGCCGCGATGGGCCTCTTCTCTGGACTGACCGGCTTCGGCGGCCGCGACATGGCCGTGGACCTCGGCACGGCGAACACGCTCGTCTACGTGCGCGGCCGCGGGATCGTCCTCAGCGAGCCGTCGGTCGTCGCGATCGACCAGCGCTCGGGCGAGGTGCATGCGGTCGGCGTGGAGGCGAAGCGGATGCTCGGACGGACGCCGGGGACGATCCAGGCGATCCGGCCGCTCAAGGACGGCGTCATCGCCGACTTCGACGTCACCGAGCAGATGCTCCGCCACTTCATCCAGAAGGTGCACCAGCACCGCTTCGCGCATCCCCGCGTCGTCGTCTGCGTCCCCTCGGGCGTGACCGGCGTCGAGAAGCGCGCGGTCGAGGAGGCGACGCTCTCGGCCGGCGCCCGCCAGGCCTACCTGATCGAGGAGCCGATGGCCGCCGCGATCGGCGCCGGGCTTCCCGTCGCCGAGCCGACCGGGAACATGATCGTCGACATCGGCGGCGGCACGTCAGAGGTCGCCGTGATCTCGCTCGGCGGGATCGTCGTCTCGCAGTCGCTGCGCGTCGGCGGCGACGAGATGGACGAGGCGATCATCAATCACATCAAGCGCGACTACAAGCTCCTGATCGGCCAGCAGACCGCCGAGGAGATCAAGCTCGAGATCGGCTCCGCCTGGGACATGAAGGAGGAGCTGCAGGCCGAGGTGCGCGGCCGCGACATGCTGACCGGCCTGCCGAAGACCGTGATCCTCACGTCCGAGGAAGTCCGGCGGGCGCTCGACGAGCCGGTGACGCAGATCATCGACGCGATCAAGTCGACGCTCGACAAGACGCCGCCGGAGCTCGCCGCGGACATCATGGATCGCGGCATCGTGCTCGCCGGCGGCGGCTCGCTCCTCACCGGGATGGACGAGCGGCTGCGCCACGAGACGCAGATGCCGGTCCACCTCGCGGAGAGCCCGCTCACCTGCGTCGCGGTCGGCTCGGGCCGGAGCCTGGAGGAGTTCGAGGCGATCCACCGCTCCAACCGCGCCCGCAGCCGCAACGGCCGCCGGTATTAGCTCGCGAGTGCTGCGCACTCGTTCGCTGTGCTAACGGAACTCCGGCGCGGAAGAGCGCGGTCTTCCGCGCCTCCGTGCTGAGTGCTTTGTTTCCCGCCGCGGCGGGCGCCTGCGGCGCGCGCCGGGGAGCGGGGAGGGCCTGCGGCTAAGTCGCCGCTGGCGCGGACGCCTTAGCCTCCAGCCGGCTCAAGTGAGAGGCGCCGCCCACGCAGGCGAGCATTGCCTCCCTGGTGAGACCGGTTCGCTTGCTTCCGTGGTGCCGAGAGCGTAAGCTGTCTAGGGGATATAGACATGGATTCGCTGGATCAGATCAAGAAGCTGCGCGAGGAGTACGAACGCGCACTCGACGTGGCTGAATCTCACCGCGTCGCCTACCACGAGGCTGTGCTCGATCTCTACCGCAGCGGCACGCCGCTACGGGAAATTGCGAAGGAGCTTGGACTTTCGCATCAGCGCGTGCATCAGATCGTTAGTGGTGAACCGCCGCGACGGCGCAAACTCGGCCGAGCCGCGGCCGCAGGCGGCATAGCTGGTGTCCTCGTCCTGATCGTAGCGACCTTCGGCGCGCTTCGCATCGCGCACGCCCCGCCGTTCGTGCGAGCCGTCCAGGTGCCTCCAGCGAAGAGCGGAACCGCACTCGTGATCACCCCGAGAACGGTCAAGGTGGTTCTTCTGTTCCACCACCCCGTGGTGATCGACCCCACGACGGGCCGCATAGTCCGCCTGCCGGGTACGCGGTGACGGCCCTTGGGTTGGCGAGCCTCGTCGCCGCTGCCAGCTTCAGCGTGCTCACCGCTTCCGCCAACACCACGTCCGTCCACACAAGGGAGACGCTGAGGCAGAACTTCCGGAGCGCAAGGCCGGCGTCGATCTCGTCGGCCAAGCAGAAGGTGCGCTGCGTTTCGGGCGTGGGCCTCTTCCGCAGGGAAGTCGCCTGCACGACGCCGATGAGGCTCGTCTGCCACAGGTCGCCGGGCCAGACCGTGCTGCGGAAGATCCCGAGCAAGGCGTACTGGGTGGAGACGTGGCACATCGAGTTCGCGCCCGTCTCGCCCTACTGGGGCGCGAACGGCCCTTCCGTGAAGGACGGGTGGCTCTCGATCCGGACTCCGCGCGGCATCCGGCGCGAGGAAGCGATCGTGAGCCTGTTTTCTGGCGCGCCTCTCGCGACGCAGGTCATCATCTGGGCCCGGTGCAGCTAGGACACGTCAGGACTGAAGCACTCAAGACCGAGGCGCGGGACGACCTGCTGAGCGAGTCAGGGGACATTCCCGAGCACTGGCCGAGGCGAGCGCTGTTCGGTCCAGGCCGCCGGCGACTAGCCTGGGCGCTCGATGGAGATCGCAGAGGTCGACGCGCGCAGCGCGCCCGACGAGGTTCTCGCCCGCTTCCACGAGCTAGAGCTCGCCTGCCACGAGGAGCTCGCGCCCGGCGAGCCGCCACGCAGCCGCGACGAGGTCATCGCCTTCCACCGCCACCAGCCGGCGACGCAGACGGCATTCCACTGGCTCGCCGACGGAGGCGCGGCGGCCCTCTTCGTGCACACCCCGACGGCGACCTTTTTCCAGCTGCTCGTCGATCCGGGAAAGCGGCGCCGCGGCGTCGGCACGGCCCTCCTCGAGGCAGCCGTCTCCCGCTGCCGCGAGCTCGGCGTCGCGGTGGTGCGCGGCCTGCACTCGAGCGACGCCGGAGCTGCGTTCGCGGCCGCAGTCGGCGCGGAGGCGGAGCAGCGCGTCGTCCGCTCCGTCCTCGACCTCCGGACGACGGAGCTCCCCGAGCCGAACGTCCCTGAGGGATTTCGCCTCGTCACCTGGCTCCGCCGCGTTCCCGACGAGCACATCGAGGCGTACGCGCGCTCCCGCACCGCGATGGACGACGCGCCCGCTCCCGAGGGCATGGACTATCCGGCGTGGGACGAGGAGAAGATCCGCGCGTCGGAGGAGTCGCTCGTGCAGCGGAAGCGGGAGATGCGCCTCACCGTCGCGATGGCCGAGGACGGCGAGATCGGTGCATTCACCGAGCTGCGCGTCTCGCGCGGCTCGACGCTCGGCTTCACCGACGACACCGGCACCGTCGCCGCGCACCGTGGCAAGGGACTGGCGCGCGCGGTCAAGGTCGAGTCGCTGCGGCGCCTGCGCGAGGATCACCCCGAGGTCGTGGTGGCGACGACGAGGAACGCCGAGGAGAACGCGGGGATGCGGCACCTCAACGAGTCCGTCGGGTTTCGCCCGACCGTGGTGGAGACGACCGCGGCCCTGCCGGTCCGCTAGCGCGGCCGGTCGTGCGCCGCGGTTTCAGCCCATCCGCGCGTACGATGCCGTCGCCGACAATCGGAATCCGACTCTTCCGCCGGCACGTAGTCAGCTTCGCATCCAAAGGGGGAGTGATGGAAAGACGGTTCGTCAAGGCGGCTCTCGCAGCAGTCGCGGCCGGGTTGATCGCATTCGCCGCCGCTGCGTCCGCACCCGCCGGAAGTGCCGGCACGTCTCTGACCACGCACGCGTGGTCGAGCCACTTGAGCGCCCCGCAGGTTCGCAGCCTCTCGGCCGGGCCCGATCAGCGCGTCATCGTCCTCCTGCGGAACCAGTACGCCGGTCTCCGGGCCGAGGCGCAGCGCGAGCAGGCCTTCAGCGCCGAAAGGACGCCGGTCGTCGCGCAGCTCCAGCAGCTGCACGCGCCACGGATCGTCACCTACCACACGCTGAACGCTGTCGCGACGACGGTCTCCGCGGCGGAGAAGGCGAACCTCCTTCGCGACCCGGCAGTGCTCGCGGTGGATCCCGATTCGGTCGTGAAGGGCCCGTCGAGCAACGCCGACCTGCTGCCCACGGCCCAGCGGAGCTCGGGCACATCGGCTCCTGGCGCCCGACGGAGCCGTGGCGCCGCGAAGGCGGTCTCGGGCTCGGCCCTCTGCGGGACTGCGAGCGCGCCGCTGCTCGAGCCGCAGGCGCTGAGCCTGATCAACGCCGACAACCGCACGAACGCCGACGCTCCGCTCACGAGCGGGCCGCCGAGCGCTCACAGCCTCGGCTACACCGGCAGCGGCGTGAACATCGCCGTCTTCCCGGACGGGGTGGACCCGTCCCTTCCCGACTTCCAGCGGGGCGGCCAGTCGGCCGTCACCGACTATCAGGACTTCACAGGCGAGGGCGCGAGCGCCCCGACTACCGGCGGAGAGGCGTTTGGCGACGTCAGCTCGCTCGTCGCCCAGGGCAACACGACGTACAACCTCGACCAGGAGCTCAACCCGGACTTCGCCACGAGCGGCGGCACGTGCGACGTCAAGGTTCTCGGCGTCGCTCCCGGAGCGAGCGTCGACGTGATGAAGGTCTTCGGGAACACCAACCTCAGCTTCACGAGCGTGATCCTGCAGGGGATCGACTACGCGCTCCAGCACGATCACCCGAACATCCTCTCCATCTCGATCGGCTTCTTCGCCGTCCCGACCACTGCCTCCGAGCAGCCGCTGACCGCGATCCTCGAGAACGCGATCAAGGCCGGCACGACCGTCGTCGCCAGCACGGGCGACGCGAGCCCGTCGAACACCGAGGAGAGCCCGGCGCTCGATCCGGGAGTGATCGGTGCGGCGGCGAGCACCTCGTATCGCCTGCTCGCGCAGACGAACCTCTTCCTCTACGACATGGGGGACGCGATCCTCCATCACACCGGCAACCCGTCGTACCACCTCGGCCAGATCACGCCCGGCTGGCTCGACAACGAGGTCTCGACGCTGTCCAGCTCGGGTGCGACCGAGGACGGGAGAGCTCCGGACATCCTCGCCCCGGGCGATCTGAACTGGGCCGACTGCTCGACCGACACCGCCACGTACAGCGACTGCGCCAACTCGCTCGGCGGCAGCACGGTCGGGCTCGAGGACTTCGGCGGCACGAGCGAGTCGGCGCCGCTGACGGCCGGTGTCGCGGCGCTCGTCATCCAGGCGTACCGGATGGCGCACGGCGGCAGTTCGCCGTCGCCGGCGGTCGTGAGCAAGATCCTCTTCAGCAGCGCGACGAACATCGGCGTGGCCCCGGAGGAGCAGGGCGCCGGCCTGCTGAACGCGTTGCGGGCGGTCGAGCTGGCGAAGACCTACGGCAAGCACGGGAGCGGCGGCGGTCTGGTGTTCTCCCCGTCGTCCGTCTCCGACCTGGGCGCGGCCGGGGTCTCGCACAGCCACAAGATCACCGTGACGAACACGGGCAGCGCTGCGGCGCTCGTCAGCCCGGAGCTGCGCACGCTCGGCAAGGCGCGGACGCTCGCCCACGGCAGCCGCTCGCTGTACGAGCTGACCACGGGCATCCAGGGAACGTGTGCCGGCGTCGACTCTGCCGAGTACTTCACCGGGGAGACGATTCCGGAGCTCAACTGCGTCCAGTTCACGGTTCCGAAGGGCGTGGACGAGCTCGATTCGCGGATCGGGTGGAATCCGCTCGAGCCGTGCTCCGGCTGCACCGCGGGCGAGCCGACGGTGCGCGAGATCCTGATCGACCCGGCCGGCCGCTACGGGCAGTACAGCGACCCGCAGGGCGACGGAGCCGGCTTCGCGGACGAGCAGATCCACCAGCCCAAGGCCGGGACGTGGACGCTGCTCATCTTCGGACGGGACACGTCCAACTACGAAGGGCCGGTCAGCTTCCTCGAGACCGCGCAGACGTTCCGCACGATCCACGGCGCGGTTTCACCGGCCGCGGCGCTCGTCGCTCCGGGCAAGTCGGCCTCGTTCACCGTCAAGGTGAAGGCGCCGGCCAAGGCGGGATTCTTCACCGGCGCCCTCGTGCTCAAGAGCAACAAGGAGCCCGCGGTCGGCACGCTCCCGGTCGTCTCGGAGGCCAAGGTCTCCGTCTCGACGACGTCGCCCGGGCAATTCACCGGGACGCTCATCGGGGGTAACGGGCGGCCGACGATCTACGCGCAGCAGCTGAGCTACAGGTTCACGGTTCCGAAGGGCGTCCACGACCTGGACGTGAACATGACGACCGCGAACGACGGCTACCTGCTGATGGCCAACCTCGTCGACCCGCACGGCGTCGCCGTCGACAACCAGCTGAGCTACCAGCAGGTGACCGCGGCGGGCGACGACTCGAACACGCACTCCGTCCAGCTCGTCTGGGCGAATCCGATGCCGGGCACGTGGAAGGTGGACGTCGAGAACGGTCTCTTCTACCTACCCGGCATGGACGTCTACTCGGGGCTGACGCAGTCCACGCTCAACGGCACGGTCAGCTTCAACACCTCCAAGGTCACCGCGACCGGACTGCCGAGCGGGACCCTGCAACCCGGCCAGACCGTGACGGCGGCCGTGAAGGTGACGAACACGGGCACCGAGCCTGAGACCTATCAGCTCGACCCGCGGACCAGCGCCCAGACTCCGTACGCGGCGCAGTCGGCGACGCCGACCTCCGGCGCCCTGCCGATCATGGTCGGCTCCAGCACCCCGCAGTACATCGTGCCGCCGTTCAGCAGCCAGTTGCAGCTGACCGCGAGCACGACGGGGAGCGCGCCGATCGAGTTCGACGTCAGTCCGTACTGGGGAGCTCCGGACGTCGCCTCCGCTCCGAGTACAGGCGGCTCGACGAGCGTCACGGTCGCGAACCCGTTCGCCTCCGAGTGGGGGATGGCCATCGACGAGGTCGGCCCGTTCGGGTCGACGGCGCCGGCGGAGGACTACTCGACGGGCGGCACGGTGACGACGCTCGGGTTCGACGACAACGCGTTGCCGAGCACCGGCGATCTCTGGGAGGACGTGCTGGGCGACGTCGGCGAGACCCTCAATCCGCTCTTCCTGCTGCCCGGGCAGAGCGGCACGATGACGGTGACCTTCACGGTTCCGAGCGGCCTCGCCGGCACGAAGGTGAGCGGCGAGATTCCCGTGGAGACGTTCGACTTCAACTCGTTCACCACGGGCATCGGAGACTGGAGCTCCGACGTTCTCAAGGTGCTCCCCTACAGCTACACCCTCGGCTGAGCACACCCGGCGGGGCGGAGTCGCGGCGACGCGGCTCCGCCCCGTCGCACCGAGTTGGCTCGGTCGGCGACCAGCCGCGATACCCTAGGGCTGTGGCTACCCGTAGTCGCAGTGCGCGGGCGGCGGCGCTCGCCTCCTCCGTCCAGCGCTCGAAGCCGACTCCGTACCCGTCGAAGGCCCGCAGCGCGTTCGTTCGCCGCTCGGTCCTCGCCGCGCTCGTCCTCGCGGCGCTGACGCTCCTGACGATCTCGTTCCGGTCGCCGACGGCCGGAGCGCTCCACGATCTGCAGGGTGTCGGCTCGTCGATTCTGCGCCCGTTCCAGATCGCCGGGACTCGCGTCGCGCAGCCGTTCCGCGACGCATACGACTACTTCGACAGCCTTGCGAACGCGAAGTCCGAAAACGAGCGGCTCAGGCAGGAGCTGGCCACGTACCGCAGCACGCAGCTGCTGAACGCGGAGAAGGCGCAGGAGTACGAGCAGCTCGTCAAGCTCATGCACTACCACCAGGGCTCGACGTTCCCGAACGGCTACCGCGCCGTGAACGCGCGCGTCATCTCGTTCTCGGCGAGCGCCTTCGCCCACACGCTCGCGATCGCCGCCGGGTCCTCCTCGGGGATCACGGTCAACTCTCCGGTCGTGAACGGCGACGGCCTCGTCGGACGGGTCTCGAACGTCTTCTCCGACACGGCCATCGTCACGCTGCTCAGCGATCCGAACAGCTACGTCGCGGCGCGCGACCTCCACACCGGCGTGCAGGGCCTCGTCCACACCGGGCCGGGCGGAACGCTGATCCTCGACGACGTGTCGAAGCAGCTCGTAGTGAGCCCGGGCGACACGATCGTCACGAACGGGACGCGCGACCCGCGGTATCCCGACCTCTACCCGTTCGGGATCCCGATCGGGAAGGTGCCGGTAGGCGGCGTCAGCGTCACCGACACGGCGGCGTTCCTCCAGGTGCAGGTGCAGCCGTTCGCGAACCTCGGCTCGCTCGACTCGGTCGCCGTCCTCGTCAAGGCGAAGTCGAAGAGATGAGCACGTGGGATGGCGTCAAGATCGCCGTCCTGCTCTTCGTGGCGGCGATCGCACAGGTCTCGATCTTCGCCCAGGTGCACGTCTTCGGAGCGGTGCCGGACATCCTCCTCGTCACGCTGGTCGGCATCGCGCTGCTGCGCGGCAGCGTCGCGGGTGCGGTCGGCGGCTTCTTCGCCGGGCTCATCGTCGACACCGCCTCGCTCGGGACGCTCGGGCTCACGTCGCTCGTGCTCACGATCTCCGGCTTCTGGATCGGCCGCTACGGGGAGACGACGGGACGCGACCGCGCCCACGCTCCGTACCTCTCGATCGCGGTCGTGACCGTCCTCTACAACCTCGGCCTGCTCGTCGTCCACTTCGTCCTCGGCGAGACCGCGCCGGCCGGCCCGGTGGTCGAAAGCCTCCTGCCCGCGATGATCCTCAACCTCATCGTCACGGGCCCGGTCTATGCCGTCGTGCGCCGGCTGCTCCGGACGGTGGAGCGCGGGCAGCTCAGCGCAGAGGTGCAGCTGCTTGGCTAGCGTCGCCGCTCCGGGACGCGCGAAGCCGGACGACGAAGCCGAGGTCGTCGTCGAGCCGTACCGGCTGACGCCGAAGCTCGCACGGCGCGTCACGATCATCGGCGCCGTCCTCCTGATCGGGTTCGCGGCGCTCGTCCTCAGGCTCTGGACGTTGCAGGTGCTCGCCGGCTCCCAGTACGCGGCCCGCGCGCAGGCGAACCAGCTGCGCACGGTCAGCGTGCAGGCGCCGCGCGGGACGATCGTCGACCGCAACGGGGACGTGCTCGTCTACAACGAGGCCGTCACTTCCGTCGAGCTCTATCCCTCCGATCTTCCGAAGGCCTACGAACGGCGCATGCGCGAGTTGCGCGCGCTCTCGCACGTGACCGGGACGGGGCTGCGGCGGATCCTCGCGATGATCTCGGCCCGCGAGGGGGCGAACGACACGCTCGACCCGGTCGTCGTCCGCGCGCAGGCCCCCGGCGCCCTCGTCACGTATCTCGAGGAGCGCTCCGGACAATTCACCGGCGTCGGCCTGCAGCACAACTACGTCCGCCGCTACCCCCACGGCGACCTCGCCGCGCAGCTCCTCGGCTCGGTCGGCCAGATCTCGGCGCCGCAGCTGCAGACGCTCGCCAAGCAGGGCTACCAGCCGGGAGACGAGATCGGCGAGTCGGGAGTCGAGTCGGCCTTCAACACGTATCTGCGCGGCGTCGACGGCTCGGCGCGTGTGCGCGTCGACTCGCTCGGGCGCCCGCGCAGCGCGCGGACACTGATCACGCCGGCCCAACCGGGCCAGACCGTTCAGCTCACGCTCGACACCGGCCTCCAGCTCGCTGCGGAGAAGGCGCTCCAGTACGGGATCCAGCTCGCGCACGGCCAGGGGCTGTGGGCGGCCGACGGCGGCGCGATCGTCGCCATGAACCCGGACACCGGCGCCATCCTCGCCCTCGCCTCTTCGCCGACGTATGACCCCGCCGTCTTCACAGGGCGCGTCACGACGCACAAGCTCAACGCCGCCGGCCTGGGCAGCGCGCAGTCGGCCCTCGACCACAACTATCCCGCGATCGATCGAGCGCTCGCCGCGTCCTATCCCCCCGGCTCGACGTTCAAGCCGCTCACGGCGATTGCAGCGATGCAGCAGGGGATCCTCAATCCGTACTCGCTCCTGCCCTGTACGGGCACGTTCGTCGCGCCTGAGGACAAGTCGCACCGTGTCTGGCACAACTGGGACCCGAACGTCAACCAGGGGATGAATCTGACGACGGCGCTCGCCTACTCCTGCGACACGTACTTCTACCGGGTCGGCAACAGCTTCTACCTCCTGCCGGCGAAGTACGGGCAGCCGGAGCAGAACTGGGCCAAGGCGTTCGGCTTCGGCGCGCCTGCCGGGATCGACATCGGCGGCGAGACCCCGGGTCTCGTCCCGACGATCCAGTGGCGGCACCAGACCTTCACGCGGAAGACCGATCCCAAGGAATGGCAGGTCGACCGCCTCTGGAAGCCGGGCGACTCGATTCAGCTCGCGATCGGGCAGGGCGACCTGCTCGTGACGCCGATCCAGATGACGCGCTTCTACGCCGCGCTCGCGAACGGGGGCAAGCTCGTCTCGCCGCACGTCCTGATGGACGTCCAGAACCAGAACAAGACGATCGTCCCGACGCCGGCGCCGCCCGCGCCTCGCCCGGTCCCGGGGCTCGACCCGGCGTACGTCAAGATCGTGCAGCAGGGGATGTACGAAGGCACGCATTTCTCCTTCGGAACGTCCTACGGCGTGTTCGGGAACTTCCCGATTCCGATCGCGGGCAAGACCGGCACTGCGCAGAAGGTCGTGACCCTCCCGGGCGTCATCCGCGAGGAGGACCAGTCGTGGTGGTGCGGCTATGGTCCGGTGAACCATCCGAAGCTCGTCGTGTGCGCCGTGATCGAGAACGGGGGGCACGGCGGAACGGCCGCAGCGCCGGCGGCCGAGCAGGTGTTCGCGAAGTTCTTCCATGTCGGGGCGAAGCAAGCGGGATACATCCACTCGGACTGATTGATGCTCGAGTACGCCGGATCACAGCGGGCAGGACTGCGCGAGCGCGAGGCGCCGCACCCGCTCGCGATCGTTCGTTCGCTCGACTGGATCCTGCTCGGCGGCGTCGCCGCGCTCGTCGTCGTCGGGCTCTGGGGTGTGGCGGGCGTGACGAAGTTTCAGGTCCCGAACGATCCGACCTACTACCTCAACCGCCAGATCCTCTACGCGGTCGTTGGCGCGATCGTGCTCGTCGCGGCGGCCTTGGTCGACCCCGATCTCTATCGCCGCTACTGGCGCGCGATCTTCGGCGGCACCGCCGGGCTGATCGCGTTCGTCTTCCTGCTCGGCCACGCCGCGAACGGCTCGACGCGCTGGATCAGCCTCGGCTTCTTCACCTTCCAGCCGTCGGAGTTCGGGAAGCTCCTCGTCGTCCTCGCGCTCGCCGGAATGCTGAGCGAGCGGCAGCGGCTGGTCGGGGAGTGGGGGACGACGCTGAAGGTGCTCGCGCTCGGCGCGGTGCCCGTCCTGCTCGTCTTCATTCAGCCGGATCTCGGGACGGCTCTCGTCTATCTCGCCGCGCTCGGGGCGATGCTGTTCGTCGCCGGCGCGCCGTGGCGGCAGCTCGCGACGCTCTCGACGATCGCGGTGCTCGTCGTCGTCGGCGTCCTCTGGGCAGGCCCGGCGGTCGGCGTGAACTTCCTCAAGGGCTACCAGCAGCAGCGTCTGACGTGCTTCACGCATCCGACGACGTGTCCCGCCGCCGCCGGCTACAACCTCGAGCAGTCGCTGGCGGCGATCGGCTCGGGCGAGCTGCGCGGGCGCGGCCCGAACGGCGCGACGCAGGTCAACTACGGCTTCCTTCCGGCGAGCGACACGGACTTCGTCTTCGCAGGCTTCGCCGAGCAGCGCGGTTTCGTCGGCGCCGTGATCCTGCTCGGTCTCTACCTGCTGGTGTTGTGGAGAGGCCTGCGCGTGATCACCGTCGCGCGCGACCTCTTCTCCGCCGTCGTCGCCGGCGGGATCGTCTTCGCGCTTCTCTTCCAGATCTTCGTCAACGTCGGGATGACCATGGGGATCGCGCCGATCACCGGGATCCCACTCCCGTTCGTGAGCGTCGGCGGGTCGTCGATGATCGCGAACCTGGCCGCGATGGGCGTCCTGCTCGCGATCTACGCCCGCGGCCGCGCCTCGCGCTACTCGCGCCGGCGCGCCTGAGCCGCGCCGACGGCAACGCCGTCGGTCGGTGGGATCAGTCCGGCACGACGCTCAGCCCGAGCTCCATTGCCTCGTCCCGGGTAAGCGCCTCTCCGGCGCGGACTGCGGCCTCGTAGCCGTCGTCGCCCAGAACCGTTCGCGCGCTCTTCTCGGCTCGGCTGAGTAGCGTCTGCGTGAACGGCTCCTCTGCCATGGTCACGCCCGCAACGCGCCACATCTGGAGGGTGGCGCTGATGAGGCTGATGCCCGTGGCCGGGTCGTCTCTTCCGCACAACGAGAGCCCGACGATGAAGAGACAATCCCACGCAGGTGCGATCTTCGTGTCGTTCTCGGCTTCGAGCTCGACGATCTTACGCAGCGTACGCTGCGCCGTCGTGATGCTCTCCCCGTAGGCCTCGAGCGCCAATAGGCTGAATGCAAGGTCGCTGAGCCAAGCGGTCTGCTCCATCACCGTCCCCGAGGCCGCAGCGGCGTCTGCTGCCGTGGCAAAGATCTCCCTGGCACGGTCAGCGGCGTGCGCGTCGTTCTTCGCGATTGCCTGTCCAAGGAGCGCCCAGCCGAGCATCGCATCGGCGTCAGATGAGATTCGAGTCGTCAACGCGGCGGCCGCAGGATCGTCGCCGAGAGACTCGCCGAGCGCTTCGAGCCGCTCGGCGAGCGCGAATAACGCTTCGTAGTCCCCGACTCGGTTGGCGAGTATGCAGCGCGTCCTGATTACGTCTGCTGCGCCCGGGTTGCTGTCGAGCTCTTCGAACAGACTCTCCGCTTCGTCGAGCCACGTGTGGGCCTGCGCGTAGTCTCCGATCAGGCCGGCGACGTTCGCAGCGTGCGCGAGCGCATACGCACGATCCTCTCGCGTACCTCCGGGCAAGGCAATGCTCGCCACGACCCGTGGGTACCAATCGCGCGCCCCAACACCCGTGAAGCTGCGGACGCGACCGAGGCGCCGAACGAACTTGAGCGCCGTTGCACCGTCGCCGGTCGCCAGCGCGCGGGCGTGGGCTTCGCTGAAGTTCGCGCGGTCGGAGGCGACGAGACGGCGCTGCTCGTCGGTCACCGCGAGCCAGTCGGTCGCGTCCAAGCTCTCCGCGAGACTCGCGAAAAATGCGGAGTGCCTGGTGCCGGCGGCGCCGCCCTCGCCCTCGCGCTCGAGCTCTCGCTGCGCGTAGTCGCGGATGGTCTCCAGCATCCAGTACCGATCCTCGCCGTTCGTGTCGACTCGATGTCGGATCAGGCTCTTGTCGAGCAGTGACTCGAGCGAATCGAGATCGGCTTCCGCGACGGCTTCGGCGGCGGCCAGCGTGCAGCCGCCGGCGAACACGGAGAGACCCCTGAGGACGCGTCGCTCGTGAGCGTCGAGGAGCTCGTACGACCAGGCGATCGTCGCTTCGAGCGTCCGCTGGCGCTCCTCGACGTCACGGTTGCGAGTCGTGAGGAGCTCCAGCCTCTTGCCGAGACGCTCGTGGATCGCGCCGGTGGAGAGAGCCTGGACCCGGGCCGCGGCGAGCTCGATCGCGAGCGGCAGCTCGTCGAGCGTCGCGCAGATCTCGGACACGAGCGGGTCGGGAACAAAACCCGGCTCGACCGCTCGCGCTCGCTCGACAAACAGTGCCTCGGCGTCCGTGACTGTCATCGGCGGGACCGGGAAGACACGCTCGGGGCGAAGCCCCAACCGCTCCCGGCTCGAACAGCAGACGACGAGCTTCGGACAGGCCTCGAGCAGCTTGCCGACGAGGTCGCCCACGCCTTCGAGGACGTGCTCGCAGTTGTCGACCACGATCAGCGCCTGCTTCTCGGCCAGCGCCGCGACGATCACCTCTTCCTGGGCGCGCGCCTCTCCCAGCCCGAGGGCCTGGAGAAACGTTGCGGCGAGAAGCGTGTCGTCACGAAGCGGCGCGAGCGGAACCCAGTAGACGCCGTCCGCGAAGGACTCGGCGGCTCTCGAGGCGGCCTCGAGCGCGACCCGCGTCTTTCCGGTGCCGCCCGCGCCGGTCAAGGTCACCAGCCGGGAGCCGGCTCCGGTGAGGAGCGCGAGCACGTCGGCGAGCTCGGACTCTCGTCCGAGGAACGGCGTCGCCGGAACCGGAAGGCGGGTCGTATGCGCGCCGTTGCGCGAGCCGTTCCCACTCTGCGCCTTCCGTGTCCCGTCTTGGATCTGCACGAAGCTGTGGACGAGCGGCTCGGCTTGCGGCATCACGCTCGTCCAGTAGGACTTGTTCTCGGGGTCGCCGGAGTCGAACAGGTCGTCGTAGCGAACCCGGTCGTCGTTCGCCGAGCCGCGCTCGACCGCCCGCACGGCGAACTCGCGAAGCTGACGTGCGTTCGCGAGGTGGGGCACCGAGCCGAGATAGAGAAGCGCGAGCTTCTCCACCCCCGAGACAGGCCTACCCACCTCGGAGGCGGCGTTCAGCATCTGGCTCAGGGCGACGAGAATGCGATCCCCGGCGTCCATCGGGGCGATCTCCCAGCCGTTCACTTCGGGAACCCGGCTGAGGACGTCTCTTCCCTTCGGGCGAGCGCCGATCCGATCTTTGAACTCGTCGATCGTCGACCCGGAGCTCCCGGCCAGGACGAACACGATTCCCCCGCCACGATCGAGGTTGACGTCGAGGAACGGCATCAGGACCTCGTACGGCCACGACTCTTCGGGCTTTGCATCCACCTCGTCGACCAAGCAGACGGTCGGGCCACCGGCTACCGCCTCACCGAGACCGTCTCGGAACGCCTCCTCGCTCAACTTGGCCAAGTTGAGCTCGCAGTACGAGACCTCCGGAAGGGAAGCGGCCACCTGCTCGACGAAGTACGTCTTCCCCGATCCGGGCGCCGCCCACAGCAGGTGGTTGTCGCGGCGCTTCGCCGGTTGAGCGCAGGCCTCGGCGATCCGCGCCCTGGCGTCCTTCAACTGCTCGCGCACGCCCTCACCGAAACGCATGTACGAACCGACGACCGCATAGGCGTCCATACGCACACTCGTCAGTGCCGAGACCAGCTCAACAAGCTCGCTCGGGAAAGGCTCTACCACCGATCCGGCCCGCGCGGGTCGATGCCCGGGGACTCGTCGTGCGACTCGTGCAGCCTCATGTCCACGAGCCCATCATCGCCGCCCAGCGGGCGAAAGCGAAGCTTCCGCGAGCTCTAGGCAGCCGCCGGCCTGAGGCGGGCGCGTCGCGCGCGAATCGCGCGGAGGCGCTGCGTCAGCCGTGCCCACGCCCAGGGCTCGATCTCGTGGTAGCGGGTCTCCGCCTGGCTCCGAGTCGCCTCGAGATACTCGAACCACGCGTCCGCCTCCTCGATCAACAGGAGCTCCTCGGCCTCGCGTTTAGCCGCCACCGTTCACCTCCTGGTCGTGAATGGCCGGATCCTAGGACCAGGACCGGACGGAGGACTCTCCGGAGGCGCTGCTACCCTGGTCACCGAGGCATTCATGCTTTTCATTGACAACAACGAGCGCGCGCGCACTCTGGATTGGAGTAGCGCGCCGCGCCACCTCGAAGGAGTTTCTCTTTGCCTTGGTTCCGTATCCGGAAGAAGTCTTCCGACGATCTGCGCGCGGATGACGCGCGTGGGCTCGAGGTCAGGCCCGAGCCCGAACTGAACGTCCCGGCCGCCCCGGCGGCCGAAACCGAATCCAGCGATCCCTCGAAGCCCAAGCGCCGGCGTGGAAGCCGCGGCGGGCGCGGGCGCAAGAAGCCCGGCACCGCCGGAGCGGCCACCACCGCCGCAGCGCCCGAACGCAAGGAGCCGGGGAAGCAGCCGGACCGCCGCCAGCTCTCGCAGCGGCAGGAACGCCGCCGCGACCAGACACAGCGCCGGCGGCGCGAGCCGCCGCGTCGCGCGCCGCTGCCTGCGGCGAAGCGCGAGCTGGTCGTCTCCGTCGACGTCGGCGAGAAGCGCGTCGCCGTCCTCGAGGACGACCGCGTCGCCGAGGTCTACCTCGAGCGGCCGGAGCGCCGCTCGATCGCCGGCAACATCTACGTCGGCTCGGTCGACAACGTCCTCCCGGGGATGGAGGCCGCGTTCGTGGAGATCGGCCTCGAGAAGAACGGCTTCCTCTACGTCGACGAGATCGTCGGGCCCGAGATCGAGAAGGGGCACGGCCGCAAGATCCAGGACCTGATCAAGCGGGGCGAGACGATCCTCGTCCAGGCGGTCAAGGATCCCATGAAGACGAAGGGCGCGCGGCTGACGACGCAGATCTCGCTGCCGGGCCGCTTCGTCGTCTTCGTCCCGCAGGGCGAGGGCCTCGGCGTCTCGCGACGCCTCGACGACGACGAGCGCAACCGCCTCAAGGACATCCTGAAGCGCCTCAGCGTGAAGGAGGGCGGCGTCATCGTCCGCACCGCGGCCGAAGGCGCGTCGGAGGAGGACATCGAGCGCGACCTCGTCTTTCTGCAGCGGCTCTGGAAGTCGATCCAGGCGCGCGCGAAGACGGCGAAGGCGCCGGAGCTCGTCTATCAGGAGGCCGAGCTGCCGCTCCGCGTCGTCCGCGACCTCTTCACCGGCGACTTCGAGAAGGCGTACATCGACGACGAGCGCACGTACAGGCGCATCACCGGCTACCTGAAGAAGACCTCGCCGCACATGGTCGAGCGGGTCGTGCGCTACAAGGAGACGACGCCGCTGATGGAGGCGATGGGCGTCGAGCAGGAGATCCGCTCCACGATCGGCAGGCGCGTCGATCTCCCCTCCGGCGGCTATCTCGTCTTCGACTACGCCGAGGCGTTCACCGTCATCGACGTCAACACGGGCCGTTACGTCGGCGGCCGCGGCAAGAACGCCGGCGGCCGGCTCGAGGACACGATCACGAAGAACAACCTCGAGGCCGTGAAGGAGGTCGTCCGCCAGCTCCGCCTGCGCGACATCGGCGGGATCATCGTCATCGACTTCATCGACATGGCGAACCCGAAGAACCGCGCGACGGTCGAGGAGGCCTTGCGGACGGAGCTCGAGCGCGACCGGACGAAGACGTATGTCGTCGAGATCTCCCCACTGGGCCTCGTCGAGATGACGCGCCAGAACGTCACCGACGGGCCGCGCGAGATCATGACCCGCAAGTGCCCGACCTGCGGCGGCGACGGGATCGTCTACTCGGAGGCTTCCGCCGCGATCGACGTCGAGCGGCGGCTACGCGCTCTTGCCTCGGGCTCCCGCTCGCAGGCGTTCCGCGTGGAGCTTGCGGACTCGATCGCGAGCGTCCTCGTCGGGCCGGGCGCCCGGCGGCTGGTCGAGCTCGAGGCGCTGACGAAGAGAAGGTTCTTCCTCGAAGGGAAGCCCCAGACGCATCTCGACCATTTCGTCGTCCTCTCCGAAGGCAAGCTCGCCGACCTCGCGCCGGCCACGCCGGTCGCGGAGGGCAACGAGGCGATGCTCCAACTCGTCGAGGTCGACCGCTACGACGCGGCGGCCGCCGCCGGCAAGCTCGACGGCCTCGACATCGTCGTCGCCGACGCGGCAGCGCTCGTCGGCAAGCGGCTCAAGGTGCGCGTCGAGCGCGTGCTCGACGGCAGGGCCTACGCCGTCCTCGTGAGCAAGGCGAAGACGACTGCGGATCCGCTCACGGCGGAGGCGGAAGCCGAGAAGCCGACCCGCAAGCCTCCTGCACGCAAGGGTGCGCAGGCGGCGGAGGTCGAAGAAGTGAGCGCGGAGGACGTCCTCGAGGAGATCGCCGAGGAAGCGAAGGTCGCCGAGCCCGAGGTAGAGACCGAGCCCGAGGTCGAGACCGAGCCCGAGGCCGCGACCGAGACCGAGTCCGACGCCGCGGAGACCCCCGCTGCGCCCGCCAAGAAGAAGACGAGGCGCGGCTCGCGCGGCGGCAAGAACCGGAAGAAGAAGCCGGCCGCCGCGGCGACCGCCGAGGCTCCGGCCGCAGACGCTCCGAAGGCGGTGACGATCCACGTCCCGGGCGACGATCTCGGCCGCCCGGAGAAGTCCGAGCCCGAGAAGTCCGGGCCCGAGAAGCCGGCAGCCGAGGCTCCGGCCGCCGAGGCTCCCACCGCGGCGCCCGCAGAAGCCGAAGCGGAGGCTCCGAAGCCGAAGAAGAAGACCCGGCGCGGCTCCCGCGGTGGCCGCAACCGCAAGAAGAAGCCGGCGGCAACGGCGGCGGACGGCGCTGAGGCGCCCGCCGCGCCCGAGCCGGAGGAAGCTCCGTCCACGAACGGCGACTGGGAGTACGTCCCCATGTCCGAGTGGGCGGACGAGATCGAATCGCCGCGGTAGCGGACGCCGGCCTCAGGCGCGTCGGGTTAGCACGATGAAGTGCCCGGCGCCCGTGATGGGGTGCACAACGTCGTAGCAGTCTTCGTGGCCCGACAGGAACTCGTCGACGGCCGCCTGCGCGCCGGCGGAGAAGAAGCCGTAGTCGTCGACGACGATGGAGCCGGCAGGCGAGAGCCGCTCGTGCAGGAGTTGCAGCGCGATCCGGATCGGCTCGAAGAAGTCGAAGTCGACGTACGCGAACGCTACGCTCCCGGGCAGCTCGCCGCGGCTCACGCTCTCCTCGATGAATCCGCGCACCACGTGCGTGCGTTCCGGTGGGAAGTCGACCTCGCGCAGCCGGCGGCGTACCTCACTTTCGGGAACCGACATCTCGCCCCGATACCGCTCGATCGACCCGAGCTCGAAGATGTCGTCGATCAGCACATCCTTCGTCGAAGGCGCGGGGAGCCCCTCGAAGGAGTCGAACAGCCATAGGTGACGGTCGGTCGGGCCGATCTCGGTTGCGAGCAGCGCCGACGTTGCTCCCTGCGCCACGCCGAACTCGCACACGTCGCCGTCCGCTGAGAGCGAGCGGTGCAGGAAGGTGAGGATGTACAGGGCCTCGCTGACACTCGTGCCGATGAGCTGGGACAACATGCGCGTTCGCCCTGCCCGTGGCGGCAGATCGGGGTACAGCTTCTCGGCGAAGAGCGCCTCGATCTCGCCCGCGAGCTCTTCGAGCTTGCCCTTGAGCTGTTCGTACGACGGCTTGTGCGGGTTCGTGCGCACGACTTCCACACCGTGTTTGGCCAGCCAGGCTTTGGCCCACCTAGACGAGCGCATCGCCGACGGATCGTAGTGCCGCCGCGGGCGCCTCCACCGGAGATGACGTTGGCTACACTGGTCCGATCGCGGGCGCCCAGCCCGCGTTTCCACGCCATGAGCGGCTACGCGATCATCAGTCTCGGCGGCAAGCAGTACCGCGTCCACGAGGGCGAGCGGCTGCTCGTCGACCGCCTCAAGGTCGAGGAGGGCAAGACCCTCCAGCCACGCGTGCTCCTGGTCGGAGGCAACGGGGCTCCGGATCTCGCGCCGTCGACCACGGTGACTGCGCGCGTCGTCGGGCACGAGCTCGGCGAGAAGATCCGGATCGGCAAGTACCGCAAGCGCACCGGCTACAAGAGGCACAACGGCTACCGCAGCCGCCTGACGCGGATCGAGATCGAGGCGATCGGCGCCAAGAAGCCCGCGGCGAAGGCTGCGGCGAAGCCGGCCGCCGAGAAGGCTGCCGCGCCGAAGAAGGCCGCGCCGAAGAAGGCTGCATCCGCGAAGGCCGCGGCCGGCCTGCCCGACGGCTACGCGTCGATGACGATCGCGCAGCTCACCGAGGCCGCCGGCGGCTGGAGCAAGGCAGAGGTCGAGGCGGCGCTCGAGCACGAGCGCTCGGGCAAGGCGCGCAAGGGCGCGCTCGCGGCGCTCGAGAGCGCACTGGAGGAGAAGTAATGGCGCACAAGAAGGGACTCGGCTCGTCGCGGAACGGCCGCGACTCGAAACCGAAGATGCTCGGCGTGAAGCTCTTCGCCGGCCAGGACGTGACGGCGGGGATGATCCTCGTCCGCCAGCGGGGCACGCGCTTTCGCCCAGGCCCCGGGGCCGGGCTCGGCAAGGACGACACGATCTTCGCTATGCGCGACGGCAAGGTCGCGTTCCGGACGAGCGGCGAGCGCCGCTTCATCTCGGTCGTCGACTAGCCTCACCCGCCATGTTCCATGACCGGGCGCGGCTGACCGCGGTCGCGGGCCGAGGGGGCGACGGCTCGATCCACTTCCGGCGGGAGAAGTACGTCCCGCGCGGCGGGCCGGACGGCGGCGACGGCGGCGACGGCGGCGACATCGTTCTCGTCGCGGACGGTCGCAAGCGCGACCTCTCCGGCTTTCGCCCGAACCAGAAGCTCCGCGCGGGGAAGGGCGGCGGAGGCGGCGGCCGTCTCTCGAACGGCGCGCGCGGGGAGGACGCGGTGCTCTCGGTGCCGGTCGGGACGCAGGTCTTCTCCGGCGAGGAGCTCGTCGCCGACCTCGCCCGTCAGGGAGCGCGGGTCGTCGTCGCGGCTGGCGGCACGGGCGGCCGCGGCAACAAGCATTTCGCCGGTCCGACCCGGCAGACGCCGCGCTTCGCGGAGATCGGCCTGCCCGGCGACGAGAAGGAGATCGAGCTGCGCCTCAAGCTCCTCGCCGACGCCGCGCTCGTCGGCCTCCCGAATGCCGGCAAGTCGTCGCTCCTGACCCGCATCTCCAATGCGCGCCCCAAGGTCGCCGAGTATCCGTTCACGACGCTGTCGCCGGTGCTCGGGACGGTGGAGTCCTCGGACGGCCGCCAGCTCGTCGTCGCCGACGTCCCCGGCCTGATCGAAGGCGCGAGCGAGGGCGTCGGCCTCGGCCACGAGTTCCTCGCGCATCTCGAGCGCGCACGCCTGCTCCTCCACGTGATCGACTCGGCCGAGGACGACGCCGACGAGCGCTGGCACACGATCGATGCCGAGCTCGCCGCGTACGGCGCCGGGCTCGACGAGCGGCCGCAAGTCGTCGTCCTGAACAAGACCGACCTCCGGCCCGAGCCTCCGAGCTTCGGCATCGAGGACGAGCGGATCCTGTGCGTCCTGCGCGTCTCCGCCGCGACGGGTGCGGGTCTCGACGAGCTGACGCGGACGCTGTTCGAGCTCGTGCCGCCGCCGGAGGAAGCCCCGGCCGAGCCCGTGGACGAGATGGTCGACTTCCTCGTCTACCGGCCCGGGTCCGAGCGCCGCCGGTTTCGCGTCTTCCGCACCGAGCGCGGCTTCCGTGTCACCGGCACGCCGCCGCCGGACGACGAGCTCGAAGCGATCCTCCGCTCGGCCGGCGTCCGCGCGGGCGACGAGGTGGAGATCGGCGAGGAGCGGCTCGAGTGGGAGTAGTGCTCTACGGCGGCGCCTTCGACCCGCCCCACCTCGGGCACGTGGCGGTCGCAGCCGCCGCGCGCGAGCGGTTCGGCGTCGAGCGGCTCGTCGTCCTCGTCAGCGAGAAGCCGGCGCACCGCACGCTCGTCGCCTCGGCCGAGGACCGGCTCGCGCTCGCGTGCGCGGCGTTCCCCGCCGACGACGTCCGCCTCGATCCGCATCCGCGCACGGTGGAGCTCCTCCGCGCGGAGAGCTTCGACGACCCGGTCTTCGTCGTCGGCGCCGACCAGTTCCGCGGGTTCCTCGACTGGAGCGAGCCCGACGAGGTGCTCGAGCGCACGCGGCTCGCGGTCGCGACACGCCCCGGTTTCCCGCAGGACGAGCTCGACGCCGTCCTCGCGCAGCTCGCCCGGCCGGAGCGCGTCCTCTTCTTCGAGATCGAGCCGAACCCGGCGGCGTCGACCGACGTCCGAGCCCTCGCTGCGACGGGCCGGCCGCTCGACGGCCTCGTCCCGGCCGCCGTCATCCGGCTCATCGACGAGCGCGGCCTCTACCGTCCGTGACTCAGGGCTACACTGAAGGCGCTTGACGTCTCTCGAACAGGCCCAGCGAATCGCCGCTCTCGCCCAGGAGAAGCTGGCGGAGGACGTCGTCATCCTCGACATGCGGCCCGAGTGCTCGTTCACGGACTACTTCGTGATCGCGACCGGCCGCAACCCGCGCCAGACCGCCGCGATCTGGGACGAGGTGCACACGCAGCTCAAGCAGCAGCGGCTCGTGCCGGCCGGCGTCGACGGGGCGCGCGACGGAGCGTGGATCGTCGCCGACTACCTCGACGTCGTCCTTCACGTCTTCACGCCCGACGCGCGCGCGTTCTACCGGCTCGAGGATCTGTGGAACGACGTGCCGGCCGTCGACGTCGACGCGGCCGCCGTCTAGCCGGCCCTAGGCCGGCTTCATCCCGCTGCGCGTCAGGAGCACGCTCCCGACCTGCGTCGGCTTGCCGGTGGCGATCTTCCCGCCGAGATGGACGTCGAGGTTCTCCGGGTCGCCGAAGTTGATCCAGACCGGGCCGTTCTTCAGGTCGACCGGCAGCGTCTGGCCCTGCTGGAGCGTGTTCTCGTAGATCACCGTCCCCCTCGCGCTTCCGCGGCGGATCTCGAGCCAGCACGCGCCGCGAGCGGCGACCAGGACGGCGCGCGTCGGCAGCGCGACGGGCGGCGGAATGTGCTGTTTCGTGGTGGTGGTGCCGGTCGTCGTGCCGCCCGTTGTCGTGGTCGGCGGCGGGCCTCCGGTGTTCTTCGACGAGCCGTTCAGCTGCCACGCGGCGACGGCGGCGACGATCGCGACGATCACCCCGATCGCGACCACCGGCCGGAGGAGACCCACGCCGGCGAACCGGGTCGTACCGAGCCCCGCCCGGGGCATCGGCTGCGGCTGGAGCGGCTGCTCCTCGTGCTCGGCGAACCGGCTGTTGTACTCGTCGATGTAGAGACTCCCGTCGAGGCCGAGGTAGTCCGCGTACGTGCGGAGGAAGCCCTTGGCGTAGGCGTCGCCCGGCAGCAGCTCCCAGCGCTCCTCCTCGAGCGCCTGGAGGTAGCGGTCGCGGATCCTGATCGCCTTGTGGACGTCCGTAGGGGAGAGACCGCGCTTGACGCGGGCCTCGCGCAGGCTTGCACCGATCTCGAACACGTATCGATTGTGGCGGACCCCACGTAGAACCGCCATTGCAATCCAGGCAACAGTCTGGAGAACGTCTCGAGCGCGGCTAGACTGCCTTCGTCCCGGGGCCGTAGCTCAGCTGGGAGAGCGTCTGGCTGGCAGCCAGAAGGTCAGGGGTTCGATCCCCCTCGGCTCCATAGACTCGGCCCTATGGGTCGCGAGAGCGCCGAGCTTCTCCTCCGCGGGTACCACGCCTTCGTCGCCGGCGACCTCGAGGCGCTCGAGGAGATGCTCGATCCGGATGTCGAGTGGGTGGCCGTCGGTGAGGACGCGATCCTCGTCAGCCGCGAGCGCGTGCTCGAGGTGCTCGCCGAGCGCGTCGCCGAGCAGTACCACGTCGTCGTCGACCGTGCGATCGGGCTCTCCGACCGTGTTGTCGTGAGCATGCGCTTCTCCCGTGTCGAAGTGGACGAGGCCGACGAGCGTCCGCTGCAGAGCCGCCGCTCGTACCTGCTCGGCCGCTGGGCCGGAGTCGTCCACGCGCGCGGCGGCCGCGTCGTGCGCGTCGAGGAGTACCCGCATCTCGAGGCGGCGCTCGAGGCGGCGGGGATCGACGAGGCCTAGCTCGCGAAGCTGCGCTTCGCTCGCTGGGAGAAGGAACTGCGCGCGCCGGAAGCGCGGTTCCGGCGCGCTCCGTGCTGTAGGGCTTGTTTGGCTGACGCGGGGTTCGGGCCGCTCGTCTGTCGCGAGCGTGCGGGCCTTCGGCGCGCCCGCTCGCGAGTGCGCGGCGTCGGAACGCAGCGTTCCGCCGCCGCCTTGTCCGCTCCATGGACGGGGCGGCCAAGGGCCGGAGGCTAAGGCCGGCGCGGCGGACTTAGCCGTAGGCCGGACTGCGCTTGCGTCGGCCTCTGCCGCGCGCGAGCGCACGAGGCAGACATCTCGTCTAGAGCATCACCAGCAGAACAGCACGGAGCGGGCCGGAACCGCGCTTCCGGCCCGCGGAGTTCCGTCTCCCAGCTAGCGAAGCGAAAGCTTCGCTAGGTACAATTCCGATACCTACTACACCTTGGAGTGTGAAGCAGCCTTGACCGATCTCCTGCTCGTCCCGCTCGAGGACACCGTCGTCTTTCCCGGCATGAACGTGACCCTCACGGTCGACGTCGGCGACGAAGACCGGGTCGTGCTCGTCCCCCGTCATGAGAACGAGTACGCCGCCGTCGGCACCGTGGCCGAGGTCACCGACCGCGTCCGCATGCGCGGCGGCCTCCTCGCCGTCTCCCTCGAGGGCCTGCACCGCGGCGTCATCGGCGCCGCCCATACCGACGCGCTCGGCCGGCTTCGCGCCGAGGTCGAGGAGCGGCCGGACGACACGCCGCCTCCCGTTCAGACGCGCGAGCTCGAGCGCGAGTACCGCGCCGTCGTCGAGGAGATCCTCGACCTGCGCGAGGCGGACGACCGCGTCCGCGAGTTTCTCCGCGCGATCAGCGAGCCGGGCGCGCTCGCCGACACGTGCGCGTACGCGCCCGACGTCACCTTCACGCAGCGTGTCGAGCTGCTCGAGACGGTCGACGTCATCGAGCGCCTCCAGCTCTCCCTCACGATCCAGAAGGAGCGGCTCGCCGAGCTGCAGGTGCGCCGGCGCATCCGCGACGACGTCGAGGAGGGAGCGCAGAAGCAGCAGCGCGAGTGGTTCCTCCGCCAGCAGATGAACTCGATCCGGAAGGAGCTCGGCGAGGACGAGGGCTCCGTCGTCGAGGAGTACCGGACGAAGATCGAGGAGGCTGGAATGCCCGAGGACGTACGGGCTCAGGCCGACCGCGAGCTGCGCCGCCTCGAGACGATGGGCGAGGCGAGCGGCGAGGCCTCGATGATCCGGACGTATCTCGACTGGCTCATCTCGGTGCCGTGGTCGAAGCGGAGCGATGAGACTCTCGATCCGAAGGGCGCCCGGGAGGTGCTCGACGACGACCACGCAGGCCTCGAGGACGTCAAGGACCGCATCGTCGAGTACCTCGCCGTGCGGAAGCTGCGCGAGGACCGGGGTATCCCGAACGACAAGCGCTCGGGCGCGATCCTCACGCTGATCGGCCCGCCCGGCACGGGCAAGACGTCGATCGGGGAGTCCGTCGCGCGCGCCCTCAACCGCGAGTTCGTGCGGATGTCGCTCGGAGGCGTTCGCGACGAGGCCGAGATCCGCGGCCACCGGCGCACGTACATCGGCTCGCTGCCGGGCCGGCTCGTCCGCGCGCTCCGCGACGCCGGGACGATGAACCCGGTGATCCTCCTCGACGAGGTGGACAAGGTTGGCGCCGACTGGCGCGGCGACCCGTCCGCTGCGCTGCTCGAGGTGCTCGATCCGGCGCAGAACCACTCGTTCCGCGACCACTACCTCGACGTCGAGCTCGATCTCTCCGAGGTGTTCTTCATCGCGACCGGCAACGTCGCGGACACGATCCCGGGTGCGCTCCTCGACCGGATGGAGGTCATCCGCTTCGACGGCTACACGGTCGACGAGAAGACCGCGATCGCCCGCGGCTATCTCTGGCCGCGTCAGGTCGAGCGGAACGGCCTGCGCGAGGACGAGGTCTCGATCGACGACGCGACTATCCAGCTGGTCGTCTCCGAGTACACGCGCGAGGCCGGCGTCCGCCAGCTCGAGCGCGAGCTCGGCACGATCCTCCGCAAGACGGCGACGCGCATCGCCTCGGGCCAGGCCGAGACGCCCGTCGCGGCTGATCTCGACGTTGTCCGCGACGCGCTCGGCCGCCAGAAGTTCTTCCAGGAGGCGGCAGAGCGGACGGCTGTCCCCGGAGTCGCGACCGGCCTCGCCGTGACCGGCACCGGCGGCGATGTCCTCTTCGTCGAGGCGACCGCGATGGAGGGCAACGCCAACGAGCTCGTCCTCACAGGCCAGCTCGGCGACGTGATGAAGGAGTCGGCGCGCATCGCGCTGTCATACGTCCACTCGCACTCCGAGGAGCTCGGCGTCGACCCCGACGCGTTCAAGGAGCGCTCATTCCACGTGCACGTCCCCGCCGGCGCGATCCCGAAGGACGGGCCCAGCGCCGGGATCACGATGGCGACGGCGCTCGCGTCGCTTCTCTCCGAGCGGCCGGTGAAGCACACGGTCGGGATGACCGGCGAGGTGACCCTGCAGGGCCGCGTCCTGCCGATCGGCGGGCTGAAGCAGAAGGTGCTCGCCGCGCACGCGGCCGGGCTGACCGACGTGATCATCCCCGAGCGGAACCGCGCCGACCTCGACGACGTTCCGGCGGACGTGCGCGAGGCGCTGAGCTTCCACCCGGTGATGACGCTCGGCGAGGTGCTCGATCTCGCGCTCGAGCCGAAGGCGTCGCACCTCCATGCGGTGTAACCAGTGTCAGCCGCTGCCGGAGGAGGTCGCCCGCGCGGTCGACCTCCTCGGGCGGCGCTGGGCGCTCGCGATCGTCTGGGCATCGGCGGAGGCAGGCGCCGTTCGCTTCAACGAGTTCAAGCAGACGCTCGAAGGGATCCCGCCGCGGACGCTGGCGGCGCGGCTCGTTGAGCTCGAGGACGCCGGAGTGCTCGAGCGGCACGTCTTCGACACGCGGCCGCCGCGGGTCGAGTACCGGCTGAGCGAGGCCGGGCGGCGCCTGCGCTACGTCGTCGAGGCGCTCAACGTCTGGGCCGCCTCCGCCTGATCTTCGCTTCGAGTCGCGCGCCCCGTGACGAGGCGCTCGGAATCGAACAGCCGCGACACCACACGGAACGCTGCGGTGTCCGCGACCAGCAGGGCCACGGCGAGCCCGATCGCGAGCGGGACGGACGGCTTGATCGCCTGGAAGGAGAGCAGCGACGTGAACCCGAGCAGCGGCAGGCTGGCGAGGGTGGCCAGCTGCTGGGCGACGCGGACGTCACTCGCGCGCGTCGAGATCCCGATTCCCACCCAGATCGCCCAAAGGGCGAGGAGCGGCGTGAAGAGGAGCTGGGCGAGGACTTGCGGCGCGTGCCAGACGACGTCCGTGACCACGCGGGCGGCGCCGAGGCGGACGCTGACGAGGACCACGAGGTACATCGCGTAGGCGATGCCCACCGAGGGGATGAACGCCGCCGTGGCCTTCCCGAGCAGGAGCTCCGAGGCAGTCACAGGGGTCGTGAGCACGGGCTCGAGCGTCCCCTGGTCGCGCTCGCCGATGACCGAGTAGGCAGCGATCACCGGCGGCAGCACGATCGGGACGATCAGCAGGAGGAGCGAGATCGTGCCGACGGCGGCCCTGACGGCGGTCCCCGAAGCCGAGTCCGGGATCCTGAAGATCGTGAGCATCGGCGTGATCAGGAAGACGAAGGGGAGCACGGCCATCGTCACGATCACGAAGCGGTTGCGCCGGAACTCGCGCACCTCCTTGCGCACCACAGTCGCGACGAGTGCCCTCCTCACGAGCGCGCCTCGACATCCTCGCCGACCAGCTCGAGGTAGACGTCCTCGAGCGAGTGCTTGGCCTCGCCGACCGAGAGCACGTCGGCTCCGGCGGCGACGAGCGCGCGGGTGACCTCGGGCGCGGCGGTGCGCGCGTCGGATACGGAGAGCACGTAGCCGGTGTGGTCGTCCGCGCGCCAGCTCTCGACGTCCGGGAGCGCGAACACGCGCTCCGGCGCGGCGATCGGCTCGACGGTGCGAACGAGGAGCGTCTTCGAGAACAAGCGCTCTCGCAGCTCGTCCGGGCTGCCGACCGTGCGCAGGCTCGTGTTGAGGATCGCCACGCGGTCGCAAAGCCGCTCGGCCTCCTCCAGCCGGTGGGTGGTGAGAAAGACGGTCACGCCGCGCTCGCGCAGACCGTCGATCAGCTCGTGCACCTCCCGGCTCGCGACCGGATCGAGACCGGACGTCGGCTCGTCGAGGAAGAGGATCGCCGGGTCGCCGAGCAGCGCCCGTGCGAGTGCGACCCGCTGCCGCAGCCCCTTCGAGAGGCTGCCGCACAGATCGTTGCGCCGTGCGCCGAGGTTGACGGCGTCGAGCGCACCGCGGATGCGCGAGTCGGTGTCTTTCGTCCCGTAGAGGCCGGCGAAGAAGGCGAGGTTCTCCGCCACCGTGAGGCGCAGATAGAGGCCGGGGTTCTCGGGCATCACCGCGATCCGCTGCCGGATCTCGACGCCGTTCGCGGGAGCGACGGGAAGACCGGCCACGGTCGCGGAGCCGGCCGTCGGGGCGATGAGCGTCCCGAGCATCCGCACCGTGGTCGTCTTGCCGGCGCCGTTCGGGCCGAGGAAGCCGAACACCTCTCCGGAGGCGACGCTGAACGAGATCCCGTCGACCGCGAGGCGGTCACCGAAGCGCTTCGTCAGACCTTCGACCAGGAGGGCAGGCGCCGACCCCACGGTCGTAGCGTACGCCGCTACGCCGGAGCCATCGCCGCGATCTCGCGCTCGCGCGCGAGCCGCTCCAATGCCTGCGTCTCGATCTGGCGCACGCGCTCGCGTGTCAGGCCGAGCTCCTGCCCGATCTTCTCGAGCGACATCGGATCGCGGTCGCCGTTCATCCCGTAGCGGAGCTTGATCACCTTCTGCTCGCGCTCCGGCAGCTTGCCGACGGCCGCGCGCAGCAGCGTCTCGCTGAGCCCGACGACGACCTCCTCCTCGACGTCGGTCGGGTGCGTCGCCACGATGTCCCCGAAGGAGGTGTCCCCCTCGTTGCCGAGCGGCTTGTCGAGGCTCGCCACCGCTCGCGCCGCCCGGCGCACCTCCCGTACGTGCTTGAGCGAGAGCTTCGCGCCCTTCGCGACTTCCTCGTCCGTCGGCGCGCGCTCGAGCCTCAGCGTCAGCTCCCGCTCGGCGCGGGCGATCTTCTGCTCGCGCTCGACGATGTGGACGGGGATGCGGATCGTCCGCGACTTGTTCGCGACGCCCCGCTGCACCGCCTGGCGGATCCACCACGTCGCGTACGTCGAGAACTTGTAGCCGCGCCGCCAGTCGAACTTCTCGACCGCGCGGATCAGCCCGATGATCCCTTCCTGGATCAGGTCGAGCAGCGAGAGGCCGTGCCCCTGGTACTTCTTGGCGATCGAGACGACGAGGCGGAGGTTGGAGTTGATCATCTTGTCCTTCGCCGCCTTGTCGCCCCGCTCGACCCGCTTCGCGAGCTCGACCTCCTCCGCGGCCGTGAGCAGCGGGTAGCGCCCGGCCTCGTTCAGGAAGAGCTGGAGCGAGTCGGTCGTCATCGCCGCGACCGTCTCGTTCGAGAAGTGCGTCTCCTCGGGATCGGGGAGGGAGCAGTCGTCGGTGAGCTCGATCCCGTGATCCTCGAGCTGCTCGTAGAGCGCGTGCACCTCCTCGTCGTCGAGCTCGAGCTCGGTCAGGAGCTGCGTGAACGCAGAGAGGTTGACGCAGCCGGCCTCCTGGCCGTGCTCCATCAGCGCGCGAAGCTGGTCATGGGACATGTCTTCGCTATTGCCCCGCCGACCGGATCGCTAACGCGAGGCGTTTTCGGCCTTACATCCCGGTAAACTCAGTCCCGGTGCATGGGCCGGACTCCTTGATGGAGTTGGTTTTCCTGATGGTGATCCTCAAGATCCCCATCGCCTACCTCTGCAGCGTCGTCTACTACGCGATCAAAGCCGAGCCGCGGAAGGGGCGCGGCGACGCCGCCGGTTCGGGTCTCGCCCGACAGCCCACCGCCCGGATCCGACAGGGCTCGCGTCCGGCCGCGCCGCCGTCCGCCGCGCCCGCACGGCGGCCCCGCCCGTGCGTACGCCCGCACCGCCCGGACCACCTACGCGCGCGCGGATAGGATCGGCGGCCGGTGAGCTTCGAAGCAGAGAGCCCGATCGTGCGCGACCCGGCAGCCAGGAAGCCGTCCGAGACGGTGTCGGGGTTCCTTTCCGCCCTCGCGATCTTCGTGAGCGTCGCCGGAATCTTCTGGCACCCGCTGCGGCTGATCCTGCCGGCGCTGCTCCTCGCGTTGATCGCGTCGGGAATGGCCCGCGGACGGCTCCAGCTCGCCGCCGTGCTGATCGGCGGCGTCTGCCTCTTCTTCGGGCTCGCGCTCGCGGTGGCCACGAGCCACGCACTCTGGTAAGGAAGCTCGCGGGTGCTTTCGCACCCGCTCGCTGGGTGACGGAACTCCGCGGGCCGGAAGCGCGGTTCCGGCCCGCCCCGTGCTGTAGGGCTCGCTTGCGTCTCCCGACGGGAACTATCCCTTGACACCACAGGACAGATGTTCTAGAGTTGCCATATGAACTATCCACGCCGCCTCTTCTTGCTCGCCCTCTTCGTCGGCGCAGTAATCCTCGGAACGATCCACTCCACCTGGGCTTTCATCGGGCTGCTCGGCTTGGCCGTTCTGCTGATTGCGGAGTGGGCTTACGCGCGGAGGCGTCGTGCCGCCCGTTGACCGGAACAACCCGAAGCGCGCAGCCTCGTCCGATTCGCAGTACTCGGTGTTGGAGTTCATGCGCGAGTTCCCCGACGACGCTGCATGTCTCGACTATCTGTGGCGGTCGCGCTACTCCCCCGACGGAGAACATGCCCACTGTCCGCGCTGCGACAAGGAGCGGCGGTTCAAGCGGTACGAGAACAAGACGCGCTCCCGGCACGTCTGGAAATGCACGTCCTGCACCCAGGAGCTATCCCCCACCGCCGGGACGATCTTCCACAAGTCCTCGACGTCGCTGCACCTGTGGTTCTACGCGATGTGGATCATGACCAGCACTCGATGCGGGGTCTCGGCCAAGCAACTAGAGCGCGAGCTTGGCGTGACGTACAAGACCGCATGGCGCATGTTCAACCTGATCCGCAACAAACTCATGGCCCAGGACGAGGCCGGCCCGACGCTTTCCGGCGACGTGGAGCTTGACGAGTCCTTCGTCGGTGGCAAGCCGCGCGAGTCGTACCGGCGCGAGGTCGCCGCGAAGGGCTGGAACATGCAGACCGCCTATTGGGATCGGAAGGCGGTCGTGTTCGGCGCCGTCGAGCGCGGCGGGAAAATTCGCGCTTCCGTGGTTCCGAATAGTCGGGGCAAGACCCTTCACGCCAAGATCAACGAGTCCGTCCTGCCGGAGTCGATGATCTACACCGACGACTTCAAGGCGTACCGTCAGCTAGGCAAGAAGGGGTACCAGCACCGGATCAACCACTCCGCCCGCATCTACGTGGACGGAGACGTCCACACGCAGACCATCGAGGGGTTCTTTGGCCTGTTCAAGAACGGCGTCCGTGGCGCGTACCACTCCGTCTCCCAGAAGTGGCTGCAGGGCTACGTCAACGAGTACGTCTGGCGGTACAACCACCGCGACGACCCGCGTGCGATGTTCCGGCTGCTGTTGCAGCGCACGACAGTCAGCTAGTTGCCGTCTTCCATCGCCTAGACGCCCGGCGGCGTCTCGGTGAAAGACTTCGGCGCATGCGGCTACGCGACCGTGAGCTAGTCCAGGTTGTCGGATTCAACCTCCGCGTGCTCCGGCGAATCCCCGGGGCTTTCGTCGCGATCATCAGCACAGTCGTCGGGGTACTGTTGGTTGCAGCAGCCATCCTTCTCCTGCTGCTCTCAAACCAGCGCCTCGGCAACAGAGTGCTTGGTTGGACAACTCTCCAAGGCATTCCCCGAGTCTGGGGGATTGTGTTTCTTTGCGTCGCCTTCGCCTACGTCCTAGCCACTGCGAACTACCGAGAGGCAAAGAGGCTGGGCGCGCAAACGGCAAACCGCGTAGACCCACCGCCGGCAGCGACTCACATCACGATCGAGGCCCAGCCAGGGTCGGTCGTTCTAGTCGGCCCTAATACGGCGCAGCCGCCGGAAGTGCTTCAGCAGCCGCCACCGCAGGAAACTCAAACTGAGAACGAATCTGGTCAATGACCTGGGAGGTACCGGCAATCGAGACGTTGTGAAGCTCACACCGTCTGAAGGTCACGCGACGGAGACCGATCCCGCCCTGGATAGGCGTGCCTTCTGGAAACACCACAAAGAGGCCTTCGGGCTGTACGACGAACCTGTTGGCGTCAAACGTGACTTCCTCCTGAGGCACCAAGAGTGCTGGCCCAAGGATCACAACGCCGTCGTAGGTCTTTCCTTCGATTAGCCCATTCTCGTCCGCCTCATCGGCCAGACGTAGCACTTTGCGATCGGCAGCTACTGACATCAGATGTTCCTTTAGCACATACGGTGGACTTGCGCTATCTCCTTCCAGGGTACTCGGAGTCGGTAAACCTCGGGTAAGCGTCAGGTGCCCGGGCCTGGCTTGCTGGCCTTCTCGAGATTCGAGAAGAACTCGCCGCGCGATGGGTCGGGCGTCTTCATGCCTTCGGCGGTCATGGAGTGGCCGTCTGCCGGCCGATTCTTGTTGCGCTTCCTGAGCTCGCGCATTAGTTGCTTGGGGGTCTTCGGTGGCATAAGACGGAGGCTAGCTCCCATCCAGGAGGTAGTGGGCGCGCGGTCTCCATGTCCGCGCACTGTTCATCGAGTAGCTGGACAGCTTGCTGGCGTGTCCGGCAACAAGATTGGCCAGTGGGCGCGGCAGGGTGTCAAGGGATAGTTACCCTCCCGACTGCGGAACGCGTGCTTCGCGGCGCGGCCACTCGTGCGCCTGCGGCGCAGGAGCGGCAGCGCGCCACGTCGGCCTCCGCGGAAGCCCGCCTGCGGCGGGCCTTCCGCTCCGGCCATGAGGGGCGAGCTACCTTTGGGCCATGGCGCATTCCGACGTCGACGGCCTCAACACGGGCTACGCCGCGCTCGTCCTCGAGCAGTACCTCGACAATCCCTCCTCGGTTCCCGAGGAATGGCGCGACCTGTTCGAGTCCGACCCCGCCGCGCTGCTCGCAAAGCAGCCCGGGCTTGCGCGCCTCGTCGAGCTCGCGACTGCGGACGGAGACGGGCATCCGGCGCCGCCTCCCGTACCGCCCGTACCGGCGGCCGCACCCGAGCAGCCTCTCCCCGAAGCTCCCGCGGCGACCACGGCCGACACGGAGCTGCTCGGCGCCGTGGCCGCAGCGATGGCGCTCGTCAAGGCGATCCGCATGCACGGCCATCTCAACGCGCGGCTCGACCCGCTCGGCGCCGAGCCGCCCGGCGATCCCGCGCTCGAGCCGCTTCGCCTGACCCCGAAGCTGACGCCGGAGCTGCAGGCACGCATCCCGGCGCCGCTCCTGCGTCTCCACGTCGAAGGCGAGACGCTCGCCGACGCGCTGCCGCGACTCCTCGAGACGTACACCGGGACGATCGCCTACGAGATCGAGCACATCTCCGACCACGAGGAGCGCGTCTGGCTGCGGCAGGCGATCGAGTCGGGGCGCTACCGGCGCCGGCTCTCGCGCGACGAGCGCGTCCGTCTCCTCGCGCGGCTGAGCCAGGTCGAGGGGATGGAGCGCTACCTTCGCCGCGCCTTCCTCGGCCAGAAGCAGTTCTCGGTCGAGGGCCTGGACGTGATGATCCCGATGCTGGACGAGGCGATCGAGCTCGCGGCGGACGGCGGCGCGCACGAGGTCGTCGTCGGGATGGCGCATCGCGGGAGGCTCAACGTGCTCGCCCACGTCGTCGGCCGGCCGTACGAGACGATCCTGCGCGAGTTCGAGGGCGAGCGGACGATCGAAGCCGTCGTCTCGAGCGAGGAGGGCGGGAGCGGCGACGTCAAGTACCACCTCGGCGCCCAGGGAACGCGCTCGACCGAGGCCGGCGACATCACGATCACCCTCGTCTCCAATCCGAGCCACCTCGAGGCCGTCGATCCCGTCGTCGAGGGGAGGGCGCGCGCCGAGCAGACCGACCGTTCGTCGCGCGAGGGCTATTTCGACCCCACCGTTGCGCTGCCGATTCTCATCCACGGCGACGCGTCCTTCGCGGGCCAGGGGATCGTCGCCGAGACGCTGAACATCGAGGCGCTGCCCGGCTACTCGACCGGCGGCACCCTCCACCTGATCGCGAACAACCAGGTCGGCTTCACGACCGATCCCGAGAGCGGGCGCTCGACGCGCTACTCGAGCGACCTCGCGAAGGGCTTCGACATCCCGATCGTCCACGTCAACGCCGACGATCCCGAGGCGGCGCTCGCCTCGATCCGGCTCGCGCTCGCCTACCGCGCGCGCTTCGGCCACGACGTCGTCGTCGATCTCGTCGGCTACCGGCGGCACGGCCACAACGAGCAGGACGAAGCGGCGTACACGCAGCCGCTCATGGCGGAGGCGATCGCCGGGCATCCCACCGCGCGCGAGCAGTTCGTGGCGCGGCTCGTCGAGGACGGCGATGTCACGCAAGCCGAGGCCGACGAGCTCGAGCAGGACGTCCTCACCCAGCTGAAAGCGGCGCACGAGGCGCTGAAGGAGACGTTCGGCGCGCCCGAGCCGCCCCATGCCGAGGACACGCACGTTCCCGCCGCGACCGGCGAGCAGGTCGTGACCGCTGTCGCCGCCGGCCGGCTCCGCTCCTTGAACGAGCAGCTCCTGCGCACCCCGGACTGGTTCACGCCGCACCCGAAGCTGATGAAGCAGCTCGAGCGGCGCCGCGAGGCGCTCGAGGAGGGCGGGATCGACTGGGGCCAGGCCGAGGCGCTCGCCTTCGCGTCGCTGCTCGTCGACGGGATCCCGATCCGGCTCACGGGCCAGGACACCGAGCGCGGAACGTTCTCGCACCGCCACGCCGTCCTGCACGACGTGACCTCGGGTACGACGTTCACGCCGCTCCAGCACCTCGACGACGCCGGCGCGGCCTTCGAGATCTACAACTCGCCGCTGTCGGAGTACGCGTGCGTCGGCTTCGAGTACGGCTACGCCGCGGCGGCACCGGAGGCGCTCGTCCTCTGGGAGGCGCAGTTCGGCGACTTCGTCAACGGCGCCCAGATCGTGATCGACCAGTTCATCTCCGCCGGACTCTCGAAGTGGCGCGAGTCGACTCGGCTCACGCTGCTCCTGCCCCACGGCTACGAGGGGAACGGGCCGGAGCACTCGAGCGCCCGGCTCGAGCGCTTCCTCCAGCTCGCCGCGCAGGAGAACATCCGGATCGCGAACTGCACGACGTCGGCGCAGTACTTCCACCTTCTGCGCCGGCAGGCGCTCGACGCGACGGCGCGTCCGCTCGTCGCGATGACGCCGAAGGGACTGCTGCGGCTGAAGCAGGCCGGAGCGACCCTCGACGAGCTCGCGACCGGTGAGTTCCATCCGCTGCTCGACGACACGACCGTCGACCGCGCTCAGGTGGCGCGGCTGATCCTCTGCCAGGGCAAGGTCTACTACGACATCGAGGGCCACGAGGAGCGCGCGAACGCGGAAGGTGTCGCGGTCGCGCGGCTCGAGCAGCTCTACCCGTTCCCGGTCGAGCAGGCGAAGGCGCTGCTCGACGGCTACCCGAGCCTGCGCGAGGTCGTCTGGGTGCAGGAGGAGCCGCAGAACATGGGCGCGTGGCGTGCGATCCGCCACCGTCTCGAGGAGGCGAAACCCGAAGGCGTGCCGCTCCTCTACGTCGGCCGTCCATGGCGGGCCAGCCCGAGCGAGGGCTATCCGACGGCGCACCTGCGCGAGCAGGACAGAATCGTCCGCGCCGCGCTGGGCGTCTAGCTACTTCGCGCGCCGGCGGGCTTTGACGATCTGCTTCGCGAGCTTGGGGCCGTGCTTGCGCGCGAGGCCCAGGGCCTGCTTGCGCTGCTTCGGCGGCAGCCGCCGCCAGACGTCCCAGGCCGCGACGGCGAGCGCCCATGCACTCGGGCGAAGCTTGATCTTGCGGGCCATCGCTCACATCCTTCCAGATCGGGTCTCGAGACCGCGTCAGGAGCTTTTCACAGGTCTCGAGCGGGAAACCCGCCGCGAATCCCGATATCATCGATAGCGAGGACGAGCAAAGTATGGGAGGTCGCTTCATGCCGGTAGAGACACCGTCCCTGTTCGCGCAGGTCATCGAGGATCACCTCGCTTTGAAGGAGCGCAACTCGCGCCTCGACGGCACGATGCCGATCGAGCGCTACAAGGACGAGGGGACGTTCGACAACCATCCACTCTTCAAGTCCGAGGAGGAAGCGCGGATCGAGGAGACGATGGACGGCGTCGAGCCCGACTTCAGCGAGGCGAGCCTCGAGGACGTCGGCGTCTGGCCGGGCGCGGAGCAGCAGATGCCGGTCGCGGACGAGCCGACCGCGGAGAACGCCACGCCTCCCGCCGACGACTCCAGCTTCTGGGGCAACGGCGGCGCCCGCGAGTTCGACTGGGGCGACAACTAGCGCCAGTTCGCGCGTGTTGCGCATTCGCCAGCGGATCTGAGCGTCATCGCGGGATTCCGCGGTAGGACCTTCGGTCCGCGAAGTTCCCCCTAACGGCCCATGGCGGTTTCAGCGGATCGCGCCGACAGTACCGGGGTGACCGGTTCGGGGGAAAATCGCCTTGGCATGTCTGCGCTGCGCTGGTCGGTGCGCGCCTTGGCGGTGGCCTGCGCGTCCGGTCTTGCCGTCGGCGTTGCGGTCGCCGCCGCGTCCGGCGCCGGTTCGGCAAGGGTCATCCGGACGCCCAATACTGCGCCGCTGCACACGGCGATCTTCGACCCATTCCTGTTCGGGGGCAGCCAGGAGGCGCAGGCATTCAGCCTCATCCACTCGGCCGGTGCCAGCTATGTGCGCGTCCTTGCCCGGTGGTACGCGATTGCGCCGGTGGTGCCGCTGCCCGGCTGGGACGCCGCGGACCCCGACTCGCCCGGGTATTCGTGGTCGAGCATCGACGCGACCGTCGCCGACGCAGAGGCCGCGGGCCTCACGCCGATCATCGACATTGCGACGGCGCCGAGCTGGGCGATCGATCCGGCGACGCTCGGCACAGGCGGGCCGGGAACCCCTTCGACGCAGGCGCTCGGCGACTTCGCCACGGCGATCGCCACGCACTTCGACGGCCGCCACGCTGCGCCGGCCGCGCATGTCTTCCAGGTGTGGAACGAGCCGAATCACCGGCCCGATCTCTCGCCGGTCAACGGTGCGTTGTATCGCGGCATGGTCAACGCCGCTGCAGCCGGCATCCACGGCGTAGACCCCACCGACGTCGTCGTCGCCGGCGCGCTGGACCCGCGCGGGTCGGAAAAGGCGGGAAGCTACACGCAGGCCCCGCTCGCGTTCATGCGGGCCTTCCTGTGCGTCTCGAATGCTTCGAAGCCGAAGGCCACGTGTAACGACCCCGTTCACATGGATGCGTGGTCGACGCATCCGTACTCGTACCTCGGACCGACCGGGAAGGCGAGCGGTAAGGACTACGTCGAGGTCGGCAACTTGGGGGACATGAACCAGCTTCTCCAGACCGGCGTCAAGCTCCATCAGGTCGTCTCGGCGGCGCCGGTGCAGTTCTGGGTCACCGAGTTCAGCTGGGACACGAACCCTCCGCGCCCGGGCGGCGTCCCGGCCGGGCTCGAGGCGCTCTGGGTCGACGAGGCGTTCCACCGCATGTGGGTGTCCGGGGTTTCGCTCGTCACGTGGTTCACGCTCCAGGATCAGGGCGGCGTGTCGGCGTGGCAGAGCGGTCTCTACTACTACTCGCAGACGCTCGCGACCGCGGCGCCCAAGCCGATGCTCACGGCGTTCGAGTTCCCCTTCGTCGCCTCCCTCGCACCGAGCGGCAAGGTGGTGAGAATCTGGGGGCGCGACTCGACGAGCTCGGCCCAGGTGGTCACGATCCAGATGCGCAAGGGCAGCAACGGATCCTTCAAGACGGTCGCGCTGGTCAAGGCGAACGGAAACGGGATCTTCCTCGCGACCCTGCGTCTCAAGGCGACGCAGAAGAACTGGCTGCAGGCCACGGTGGCCGGCTCCGGCAGCTCCCTCCCGTTCCCGCTCAAGCCTCCGGCGACGAAGCCCGCATACAGCCCCTGGGGCACCGGGTAAGACAGAAGCATCGCAGCGTGGCCGATTCCCCCAGCAGAGGGATACGAGCAGCCCGTTCCACACCGATGCTTCCAACAATCCGTGGTCGTTCGGAGCTCCCATCTGCGGCTGCTCGCCGGCGAGGAATCGCTCGGCGATTCAACCCTTGTCGAGTCGTATCGCCGGCTGGCGGACGTGTTCCATGAAGTCCTCGCCGAGCAGACGCTCGACGCGCTCCTCGTGCGCATCGCCGACACGGTCGGCGACCTGATCCCGCACGACACGCTCACGATCTACGAGGCGGACGAGGCGAAGGGAATGCTGAAGCCGGTGCTCGTCGTCCGCGACCCGTACGCCGACGAGATCATGAGCTCGAGCATCAGCTTCCTCGAGGGCGAAGGGATCACCGGCTGGGCCGTGAGCCACCGCGAGGCGGTGCTCGCGAACCAGGCGCACCTCGATCCGCGCGTGCGCAACGTCCCGGGCACGCCGATCGAGCCGGAGTCGCTGATCTGCGTCCCGCTGACCGCGCGCGGCCACATCAAGGGCGCGCTCAACATCTACCGGGACGGCGAGGACGTCGCCTTCACCGACACCGAGTTCGAGATGGCGAAGCGCTTCGGCGACGCTGCGGCGCTCGCGCTCGACAACGCCGAGATCCGCGCCCGCCTCGAGCACCAGGCGCGCACCGACTCGCTCACCGGCCTCTTCAACCACAGCGTCTTCTACGAGCAGCTCCTGCACGCGCTCCAGGAGGGAAGCCGGACGCACTCCCCGGTCGCCGTGCTGATGCTCGACATCGACGACTTCAAGCACGTCAACGACGTGCACGGGCACGCGGTGGGGGACGAGCTCCTCCGCTTCCTTGCCGAGGCTCTGCGCGCGAGCGTCCGCCCGGAGGACATCATCTGCCGGCTCGGCGGCGAGGAGTTCGCGGTCGTCATGGTCGGCTGCGCCGACGAGGACGCGGTGAGGGTCGCGGAGCGGATCAAGCACCGGCTCGGCGACACAGAGTTCCCCGGCATCGGCCGCCTCCGCATCTCCGTCGGGTTGGCCCTCGGCCCCGAGCACGCGATGAACCCGCGCGAGCTCGCGACCTGCGCCGAGGCGGCGATGATGACCGCGAAGGCGCAGGGCAAGAACCAGATCGTCCTCTACAGCGACGAGGGGACGAAGCGGCCGAACTCGCCCGCCTCCCCGAGAGACGTGCGCTCCATCGCTCATCTGAAGATGCTGCAGAGCCTGAGCGGCAAGCTCAACCGGCTCAACGACGTCCGCGAGATCGGCGAGGAGATCGCCGCTGAGCTCCGCTCCATGATCGACTACCACAACTGCCGCATCTGCGTGGTCGAGGATGACGAGCTCGTCCCGGTCGCCTTCCGCGGCGAGTTCGTGACGGGTGCGGCGTCCCTCTCCCTCGACGTGCTGCGCATCCCGATCGGCTACGGAGTCACGGGGCGGAGCGTGGAGATGGGCGAGTCGATCGTCGTCGGCGACGCCGCGAACTGCGAGTTCGGCGAGCAGCTGCCCGGCACCGAGCCGATTGAGGAGTCCCTCCTCGCCGTGCCTCTGCGCTATGGCTCGCAGGTCGTCGGCGTCATCGTCGTCTCGAAGCTCGGGCTCGACCAGTTCGACGAGGACGAGGTTCGCCTGCTCGAGGTGCTCGCGGGCCACGCCGCCGTCGCCGTCGAGAACGCGCGCCTCTACGAGGCGGCGCGCCGCGAGGCCGAGAGCGCAACCGCGCTCCTCGAGTTCGGGCGGGAGCTCGCGACGGTCGTCGAGCTCGACGAGATCGTCGAGCGCGTGACGACCCTGTCGGCCGAGATCCTCGGCAGTCCGCACACCTCGTTCTGGCTGGAGCAGGACGGCAAGCTCCGGCTGCGCGCCCAGTTCGGCCACACGCCCGAATGGGCTGCGACGCTCCGGGGCTACGAATTCTCCACCGACGCGATCCCGGCCGCGAGCGGTCCGCACATCGTGGAGCCGGACGACTACGCGGAGCTCGTCTCCGAAGCACCTTCGCCCGGCGGGCGCTACGCGGTCGCGCCCTTCTCCGTCGACGGTCGCGTCGGCTGCATCGTCGCGCTCGTCGATCGCGAGGACTTCGGTGAGCGCGAGCTGCGGCTCCTCGGCGGTCTCGCCGACCAGGCGAAGCTCGCGATCGCGAACGCCTCGAGCTACGAGGACCTCGAGCGGACGTTCGTCTCGACGGTCGAGGCGCTCGCGAACGCACTCGAGGCGAGTGACGAGTACACGTCGAAGCATGCCCGCTGGATCAGCGACCTCGCGCTGCGGGTCGGCCGCGAGCTCGGGCTCGACGAACGGACGCTGAAGCGGCTCGAGCTAGGGGGTCTCCTCCATGACATCGGCAAGATCGGCGTCCCGAGCGAGGTCATCTCGAAGCCGGGACGGCTGACGGCGCACGAGCGCAAGGTCGTCCAGATGCATCCGGAGCTCGGCGAGCGGATCATCGCGCCGATCGACCGGCTCCAGCCCGTGCGGCCCATCGTCCGCCATTCCCACGAGCGCTGGGACGGCCGCGGCTATCCCGACGGCCTGGCGGGCGACGAGATCCCACTCGAGTCGCGGATCATCTTCGTCTGCGACGCGTACCACGCGATGACGACCGACCGCCCCTACCGCCATCGCCTCAGCCACAACGAGGCGCTGCGCCGGCTCGGGGACGCGGCCGGGACGCAGTTCGACCCGCAGGTCGTCGAGGTCGCGCTCGGGGTGCTCGAGCAGCTTCGCCACGACGCACCGCGCGCCGTCGCCGACCCGGCCTAGCCGGCTCTCGCCAGCTCCGGCTCGCCACCCTCGAGCGCATGCGCGAGGCGGCGGAACGGTCCGTCCTGCGCGAGGAGCTCGCGCTCGGAGCCGCGCTGCGAGACCTGGCCGTTCTCGACGACGAGGATCTCGTCGGCCCGGCGGACGGTCGAGAGACGGTGGGCGATGATGATCGACGTCCGCCCCTTCAGCAGCCGGTCGAGGGCGCGCTCGATCAGCACCTCAGTTGGGCGGTCGATGTTCGACGTTGCCTCGTCGAGGACGAGGATCCGCGGATCGGCGAGCAGGGCGCGCGCGATCGAGATCAGCTGGCGCTCGCCCGAAGAGAGCCCGGCGCCGCCCTCGCGCACCGCGTGGTCGAGGCCCCCGGAGAGGCGCGCCGCGACGCGGTCGACGCCGACCGCCGCCGCCGCCGCCCAGACCTCCTCGTCCGTCGCATCCGGCTTCGCGAAGCGGATGTTCGACGCGATCGTGCCGCTGAACAGGAACGGATCCTGGAGGACGACGCCGAGCTGTCTCCGGTACGAGCGGAGCTGGACGTCGCGCAGGTCGTGGCCGTCGACGCGCACGGCGCCCTGATCCGGGTCGTAGTGGCGGCCGATCAGCTTCGCGAGCGTCGACTTGCCGTGACCCGACTCGCCGACGAGCGCGAAGCACTGGCCCGGCGTCAGGCGGAACGTGATTCCGCGCAACACCGGATCCTTGCCGTACGCGAAGACGATCGACTGGAGATCGAGGTCGCCGACGATGCGGGGCAGCGGCTTCGCGCCGGGCTTGTCCTGAACCTCGGACTCCTCGTCGAGGATGCTCGAGATCTTGACCATCGCCGCGCCGGCCGACTGCAGCTGCCCGTACACGTCCGACAAGTCCTGCAGCGGCTGGAAGACGAGCTGCAGGAGGCTGACCGCCACGATCAGCGTTCCGATCTGCAGCGTGTGGTGCTGGTAGAGGTTCGAGCCGAAATAGAGCACCGAGACCATCGCGAGCACGCCGAGGAACTCGATCGACGGGAAGAAGACCGAGAAGATCTTCTGGACGTAGGTCGCCTGAGCGCGGTTCGCGGCGTTGAGCTCGTCGAACTCGGCCTGGAAGCGGCGCTCGCGGTTGAATGCCTGCACGACGGCCATCCCCGCCACCGACTCGGCGATCTGCGCGGTCACCGCCGCGATCCGGTTCCGCTGCTCGACGTTGGCGACGTGCGAGACGCGCTGGAACCAGCGCGAGAGGATGAGCGCCGGCGGCAGGACGCCGAAGGCGATCAGCCCGAGCCGCCAGTCGGCGATCAGGAGCGCGGCGACGGCGGCGGGAAGGAGGATGAGGCTCGAGACGAGCGTCGGCATCCCCTGCGAGAGCGTGTCGGAGACCGCGTCGACGTCGCTCGTGAGGCGGGCGATGATCCAGCCGGCCTTCTGCTGCGAGAAGTAGCGGAGCGAGAGCCCGGTCAGGTGGTCGAAGAGGTCGCGGCGGAGGCCGATCACGATCCCCTGGCCGATCGAGGCGAGCCCGCGGATGAGGTAGCCCTGCAGGATCCAGCCCGCGCCGGCGACGCCGAGATAGATCACGACCACGACCAGCAGGTGGTGCTCGTTGCGGGCGACGATCCCCTTGTTGATCGCGTTCTGGATGATGAGCCAGCCGCCGCTCTGCGCAGCCGCGTTCCCCGCACCGACGAGGATCATCAACGCGGCGAAGAGCTTCCGGCCCTCGAGGTACTTCGTCAGCCGTCTCATGCGGCCACCTCATCGCCGAAGAGCCGCGTGAACGGGCCTCCGGCCTGCAGGAGCTCGGCCGGCTTGCCGGACTCGACGATCCGGCCCTCCTCGAGGACGACGGCGCGGTCGGCGAGCTCGACGGTCGAGAGGCGCTGCGTCGCGATGAGCACCGTGCGGCCGGCGAGTGCGGGGCGGAGGCGCTTGACGAGCCGGCGCTCGGTGAAGGTGTCCACAGCCGAAAGCGGGTCGTCGAGGACGACGACGCGTGCTCCGGTCGCGAGCGCGCGCGCGAGCGCGGTGCGCTGGCGCTGGCCGCCGGAGAGGTTCACGCCACGCTCGCCGATCAGCGTCTCGTAGCCCTCAGGCAGGGTCGGCCCGAAGGCGTCGACGCCGGAAGCCTCAGCGGCGGCGAGCGCCTTGTCCCAGTCCTCGTCCTCACGGCCGGCGAGCAGGTTCTCGCGCAAAGGCACGGAGAACAGGACGGGGCGCTGGGTGACGAGCGCCACGTCGTTGCGCAGCTCCGCGATCGGGACGTCCCGCGTGTCGACGCCGCCGATCAGGACGCTCCCGGCGGTCGGGTCGTAGAAGCGCGGCAGCAGATTGAGCAGCGACGTCTTGCCGGATCCCGTCGAGCCGCAGACGGCGACGATCTCGCCCGGCGCGATCACGAGGTCGAGGTCGTGGAGCACGTGCACCTCGCCGCCGTAGGCGAAGCCGACCTTCTCGAAGCGCACCTCGAGCGGCTGCGGCTGCGCCGGCAGGTGACGCGGCTGCGTGGGCTCGGGGAGCGGCTCGATCCCCTCGAGCCAGGCGAAGCTCCGGCCCGCCGAGGCGAGCGCGCGCTGCGCGAGGTTCGTGATCCAGCCGAGCGCCTCGAGCGGCCAGACGAGCTGCAGGAGCAGCGTCTCGAACAGGAAGAACTGGCCGATCGTGAGGTTGCCGTGGATGTACGCGCGTCCACCGAAGAAGACGACGGCGGCGATCGACAGTCCCGGCAGGTAATAGAGGCCCGGCAGATGGCGCGACTCGACGCCGGCCTGGCGGAGGACAGTCGAGCGCACTCCCTCGGCCTTCTCGCCGAACCGCTCGCGGACGTCGTCCTCGCGGCCGAACGCCTGCACCATCTCGATCCCGACGACCGCCTCGTCAGCGGCCTCGGTCACGTCGCCCTTCCGCTCCTGCACCTCGCGCGAGATCGGGGAGACGCGCCGCGCGAAGCGGAGCGTGAGCCACGTGATCGGCGGCAGCGAGACGACCGTGTAGAGGGCGAGCTGCGCGTCGACGATCACGAGGACGATCCCGACCCCGATGATCATCATGATGCTCTGCAGCCCCTGCACGAGCCCCCAGCCGATGAAGTAGCGGATCGGGTAGAGGTCGTTCGTCGCGCGCGAGAGCACCTGGCCGGTTGCGTGCCGGTCGTAGAACGCGCGCGGGTAGCGGAGATACGCCTGGTAGAGGAGCTCGCGCATCCGCGCCTCGATCCGGACGCCGATCCGCGCCGTCGCGAAGCGCCGGTTGAAGTTGACGACGAACCGGAAGGCGCCGAGGGCGACGATGATCGCGAGATACGGCCAGAGCGCCGTTAGGTGCGGGACGACGCCGTGCTGGGGCGTCGCGTCGATCGCGTGGTCGATCGCCTGCTGGCCCAGGAGCGGGATTGCGATCGAGATCAGCACGTATACGAGCGAGCACGCGAGCCCGTAGAAGCCCAGGCGGCGCTGCTCCCACCAGAGCGGGAGCAGCCTGCGGAAGGTCGGCAGCAGGCCGAGGTCGGGCGGATCGACGGGGTTCGAATACGTGGACATGGCGAGAGCGCCCGCGAGGGCGAGCCCCTAAACTCGCCGCCGCACGGGCCTGTCCGAAGATACCAGCGCAGTTCGCGCTTCTGAAGGGCGGATTTCGGGGCTAGCGGCGCCGGGTGCGGCGGCGGGCGGCCGCGGCCGGCTCGAGGTCCGGCTCGGGCGGCGGCTGCGGCAGCGGCGTCGGCGGAGGAGGCTCGCTGTCCGGCCGCGGCTCGTCGGGCAGTGGCTCTGCCGGCCCGATCCCGAGGCGCTTCCGCTCCTGCTCGAGCTCCATCCGCAGGCCGGCGAGCTCCCGCTCGACCTTGCGGATCGAGCGCTCGCGCTCGTCGAGCTTCTCCCGTTCGGCCTGTGCGAGCGCCTTCTCGGCCTCGGCCGCGGCGACCGCGCGGGCGAGATCGCTCTCGTCCGGCCCACCGGCGCGCCGGGTTCCCCCGCCGTCGTGCTCGGCCTGGCGCATGAGGCGCTGCTCGAGCTCGGCGACGCGCTGCGCCCGCTCGCGCAGCGCGCGCTTCATCTCCTCGACCTCGGCCAGGGCCTCGTCCCAGCGTGCCCGCATATCCGGGAGGTCGTTCACACAGGAAGTCTCGCTGCCACGGCGGCTGGTGGCAACCGGGTCGAGCGCCGGTCGAGCTAGCCCTTGACGGCCGGATAGACCTCGACGTGGCAGAAGCCGTCGCCGTGCGACTGCTTGTTGTACGACCACGTCGTCACGCCGTTGTCGCTGCAGCGGTAGATGCCGTCGATGAAGACGTTCTCCGACGTCGGGGTGTAGGCGTACCAGTTCGCGTTCTGGACGCCGTTCTGACCGGGGCTGCCGAGCGCCGGGAAGGTGATCTTCGTCTTGAACTTGATCCCGGCGACCTTCGGGCCGTGCGTCCGCTGGAGGGTGATCTTCCCGTTCGGGCCGGGATCCTGGCCCGCGCCGCCGTTCCAGTGGTACGTCTGGACGTAGCCGAGGCACCAGACCTTGCCCTTCGTCTTGAACGACGGCGGTCTGCCACCGTCGCTCACGGCATAGGCGTTGCTGTTGTCGAAGAGGACGGTACGGTCGGAGCCGCCGCGCTGGCCGTAGTTGCACGTCCATTTCGCCTTCGCCGCATGCGTGCTGCCCGCGAACGCCGCGGTCGCGAGCCCGAGCGCGGCGAGGACGACGAGCGAGAGATAGGCCGCGGTCCGCATTGCGGGGCGATTCTCTCGCGCTTGTGCGGCTTGAGTCAACCAATCGGAACGCGTTGTACAGTCGGTGGATCAGACGCCGGGAATTCCTCGCGCGTGCAGGCGGCATGGTTGTCGGTGCCGGTGCCGTCGGTGCGCTCACCGGCTTCCGGCTCGCTTCGGCGAGTGGGCCGTTTCGCGAGCTCGCCCGCGAGATCCACGGCACTGTCGTCCTCCCGTCCAGCGGCTCCTATGCGCAGGACAAGCTCTCGTACAACACGCGCTTCGACGGCGTGCGCCCGCAGGCGGTCGTCTACTGCGCCTCGGCCGAGGACGTCCAGAAGACGGTGCGCTGGGCGCGGATGCACGGGATCAGGCTCGTCGCGCGGAGCGGCGGCCACTCGTACGCGGGCTACTCGACGACGGGCTCCGGTGTCGTCGTCGACGTCTCGCGGTTGAAGAGCGTCCATGCGAGCGGCGGCGCGGCGACGGTCGGCGCCGGCGCGCATCTGATCGACGTCTACGCAGGCCTCAACGCGCACGGCGTGACGGTCCCCGCCGGCTCGTGCCCGACCGTCGGCATCGCCGGGCTCGCGCTCGGCGGCGGCGTCGGCTTCGCGGGACGCAAGCTCGGGCTGACGTCCGACAACCTCCTCGGCGTCACGCTCGTCACTGCCGACGGAAAGCTCCTCGAGTGCAACGCCCACGAGCACCCCGACCTCTTCTGGGCGTGCCGCGGCGGCGGAGGCGGGAACTTCGGAATCGCGACGAGCTTCCGCTTCGCAACCCACCCGGTGACGGACGTCTCCTACTACCAGGTCGTCTGGCCGTGGTCGGACGCTGCCGCAGCACTTCGCGCCTGGCAGGGCTTCGCGCCGCACGCCCCCGACGAGCTCTTCTCCACCTTCTTCATGGGGACGACCTCGCCGAAGGGGCAGGGCACGCTGCCGGCGGTCAGCTCGGGCGGCCAGTTCTTCGGCAGCCAGGCCGACCTGCAGAACCTGATCGCGCCTCTCACCTCGGCCGGGAGCCCGGCGCACGTCAGCTTCGGGACGCTCTCGTACATGGACGCGATGTTCCGCTGGGCCGGCTGCAGCTCCGTCCCGGCCTGCGACGCTCGCGGACGCCTCACGTTCAAGGGCAAGTCCGACTACGTGAACGCGCCCCTGTCGGACGCCGGGATCGCGACACTTCAGTCGGCGCTCGAGGCGAGCCAGGCGAGCGCGTCGCTCGGCCGCGCCGAGCTCATCTTCGACGCGTACGGAGGCGCGATCAACCGCGTGCATCCCGCCGAGACGGCGTTCGTCCACCGGAACGCGCTCTTCTCGATCCAGTACGTGTCGAGCTGGACGGCAGGCGGCGGCGCCGACCTACAGTGGCTCTCCAACCTCTATTCGGCGATGCGGCCGTACGTCTCCGGTTTCGCGTATCAGAACTACATCGACCCGGACCTGCACTCGTGGCAGCACGCGTACTACGGATCGAACCTCAAGCGTCTCGTCGCGGTGAAGAAGACGTACGACCCGCACAACGCCTTCCACTTCCGCCAGAGCATCCCGACGCGTGTCTAGGGGGAACTTACTCGGGCCCGTCGCCGGCTTCGGGGAGCTCGGCGCCGTAGGCCCTGCATTCGTTGTAGGCGACGTGGTCGAGAATCGCCTCGGCCGCGCTTGCCGGTTCATTCGCGAGCTTGGTGAGGATGATGCGGCGGAACACGTCGCGCCCCGGGGGCTCCGCGAGCTTGCCCAGCTGCACGATCGACTTGCAGTCGCGCGCGATCGTCAGGTCGCTCAACTTCTCGGACGTGTGCACCTCGCCCATCTTGCCTTCGAAGTCCGTGATCCTCAGATACGTCGTGAGCTCGAGATCCGTGGGCTGCTCGACGCGGTGGGAGGCACCAGTCGGGGCGGTGCCGAGATCGTTGATGCCGACATAGACCTGGAAGGTCGCGTGCTGCGCGAGCGACCGCGGCGCGACGACCGCGCCGAACGCCCTGACGCCCGACGGAAGCTGGGATTCGTTCGTCACCTTGAAGGCGACGCCGCCGAGCTTCCCCCGACTGACGGCCGACTTGACGGTCAGGAGCACCATGTCTGCCTGGCCGGCGCTCGGGATCTTCACCGCGAGGTTCCCGAGCGGGTGAAGAACCACTCGAGCGCTGCTCGCGGACCCGCTCGCGGCCGTGACCGCGATGACGACCGCGATCGTCGTTGCCGCGACGGCCAGAAGCCCCCGGCGCATCCTTCGACAATACCCGGGCGCAGCCCGAAGTCAATTAGGCCGTTCTGCCGCTCTTGGTCGAACGAAGGAGTCCGGGTACCGCTCGCCTACAATTGCGCCACGGGGCGTTAGCTCAGCTGGGAGAGCGCCGGCTTTGCAAGCCGGAGGTCACCGGTTCGATCCCGGTACGCTCCACTGCCCTACGGCGGCTTGCCTTGCGCGACCGCCGCGCCTAGGGTCGCGCCTGATGGCGAAGGGGCTCGAGCGGCGGCTGCTGGCCGTGATGTTCACGGACATGGTCGGCTACACGGCGCTGATGCAAGCGGACGAGGGGCGTGCCGTGGAGAAGCGCGACCTCTACGTGGACGCACTCGAGCGTCAACACGACGACGCGGGAGGGACGATCGTCCAGCGTCTCGGCGACGGGAGTCTCTCGACGTTCCCCAGCGCCCTCGCGGCGGTCGGGGCCGCAGTGGCGATGCAGCGCGAGCTCGCGCCGGCCGGCGTTCCGGTCCGCATCGGAATCCACGTCGGCGACGTCATCGTCGAGCCGGAGCGACTGACCGGCGACGCCGTCAACGTCGCGGCGCGGGTCGAGTCGTTCGCCGTCCCCGGCTCCGTGCTCCTGTCCGACACCGCGTACGAGCAGATCAAGAACCAGCCGGGGGTCGAGGTGGCGGCGCTCGGGTCGTTCCGGCTCAAGAACGTCGGCCGGCCGGTCGACCTCTACGCAGCCGCCGGCTCCGGTCTCGTCGTCCCCGACCGCGAGACGCTGGCGGGGAAGGGCGAGGCCGTCGTTGCGATTCGGGCAGCGATGCCGGAGCCGGGCGGTCCGATTCTCGGCCGGCACCGTGAGCTCGCGGCGCTCACCGAGCTCGTCCGCGAGCACCGGGTGGTGACACTGACAGGGCCCGGCGGTGTCGGCAAGACGCGCCTCGTCACCGAGCTCGCCCACGCGCTGGCTCCGGAGTTTCCCGACGGCACGGCCTTCGTCGGCTTTGCGGACGTGACGGACGAGGCGGAGCTCCTGCCCGCCCTGGGCGCGGCACTCGATGTGAAGGAGGCCGAGGAGCGCTCGGTCCTCGACGGCATCGCCGCGCTGCTCGGCGAGCGGAAAGTGTTGCTGGTGCTCGACAACCTCGAGCAGATCGTGGGGGCCGCTCCCGACGTGGCCGAGCTCGCTCGCCGCTCCCCGGAGCTGCGGATCGTGGTCACGAGCAGGATCCCGTTGCGAATCGCCGCCGAGCACCTCTACCCGGTCGATCCGCTTCCCGCCGAGGACGCCGTCGCGCTGTTTGCCGCGCGCGCGGCGGCCTTGAGCCCGGACTTCCGCATGGCCGAGCATGCCGATGCCGTCGCCGAGATCTGCCGCCGGCTCGACGGGCTTCCGCTCGCGCTCGAGCTGGCCGCGGCTCGGCTCCGTCTGCTCGGCGCGGAGGGGCTCCGGGACCGCCTCGATCGCACGCTCGAGCTGCTCACGACGGGCGCCCGGGACAGCCATGACCGGCAGCGGACGCTGCGGGCGACGATCGGTTGGAGCTACTCGCTTCTCGACGAGTCGCAGCAGCGTGTCTTCCGCCGGCTCGCAGTCTTCGCGGGCGGCTGCGCGCTCCCCGACGCAGAGGCGGTCGCCGGCGCGGGAACGCTCGACGAGCTCGAGTCGCTCGTCGATGCGGCGCTCGTGCAGGCGAACGGCCGGCTGCGCATGCTCCAGACGATCGCCGACTTCGCCCGCGAACAGCTCGACGAATCGGGGGAGGCGGCCGAGGTCGGAATGCGTCACGCGCGGGTGTACGCGGACGTCGCGCGCGAGATCCGCGACGGAGTCGAGGGAATCGAGCAGCTCGCTGCGCTCGAGCGCGGGATCCGCGAAGAGGAGAATCTCGACGCGGCGCTAGACACTCTCCTCGCCGCGGCGAGGGCGGGCGACGGTGATGCGACCGAGCGCGGCCTGCAGATGTCCGGCGACCTCTGGATGTACTGGCACATCCGTGGCAAGAACCTCACGGCGAGGGACTACGCGGCGGCCTTCCTCGAGCTCGCCGGCGAGGATGCGACTCCCGGCCGCGCCGGCGCGCTCATCACCGCGGGGCTCGGCTCATGGATGTCGGGCCGGTACGAGCAGTCCCGCGCGGAATGGGACGAGGCATACGCCGCCGCTGCCGCCGTCGGTGCGGAGCGCGAACTCTGCATCGCCGCGTTCGCCCGCGCGCTCGCGCTGATGATGCTCGATCCCGTGTCCGGGCTCGCCGTGGCGCGTGAGGCCTTCGAGCGCGGGCGCGGACTTGGCTTCGCTTGGGGCGAAGGGATCGGTGCCACCGTCACCGGGATGCTGGAGACGGTCGCCGGCGACGACGCAGCAGCTGCAGAGAACTTCTCCCACGCGCTCGACATCCAGCAGAGGCTCGGCGACTGGGAAGGCGGAGGCATGTCGCTCGGCGGCCTCGCCTCGCTCGCGGTGCGCCGCGGCGACGTCGCGCAGGCGCTGGAGCTCTACGAGCGGTCGCTCGGATCGTTTGAGGCGTGCGGTGACCGAGGCGAGGAGGCTCGCATCCTGTCCGAGATGGCCTGGACACATCTCGCGAGCGGTGACACGACACTCGCACGCCGCCGCTTCTTCGACTCGGTGCAGGCCCACACGGACATCGCGAGCATGCGCGGCGTCGGGCTCTCCCTCGTCGGGCTGGCCGCCGCAGCAGCCGTGGACGGCCGGTACGAGCGTGCGGCACAGATCGCGGCGGCGGCCGAGGTGCTTGCCGAGGAAGAGGGCATCGTCGTCGTCTACTCCGACGAGACCCCCGGCCGCGAGCTCGTCGACCAGGCGCGCGCCGCGCTCTCCGCAGAGCAGCTTGCCCGCGCGGCCGAGGTCGGCCGGGGGCTGTCGCTCGCCGACGCTCTCGAGCTCGCACGCACCGGCGAGTCGGCCCCCGCGTGAGCATCAAGCCCTCGTGGAGGGCGAGCTGTTCGTTCCGCTGCCGCCGAGTACCGGCAGGGCGAAGCCGAGCTGGAGCTCCCACCAGCGCAGCTCGTCCGGCTGCCTGAGCACGGGAAGCAGCGGCTTCTCGTCCTCCTCGGCGTCTTCGGTACGCGGTTCCTCTGCCACGGCGACCCTCCTCCGACCTGCTGCCGCAGCCTGACGAGCAAGGGATCGGCTCGGCGCGTCGCCGAGTCGATCCCTCACAGGAGTTCCCTCGCAGGAGTTAGGTCAGGCGGCCCGTTCGAGCCGCTCTTCGACTCGGGCGCGGGCGACGATCGCCTCGCGGTCCCCGAAGCGGAGCCGGGCGCGGACGGAGCGGTGCTCGTCCCACAGACGGTCGAGCTTCGCGTCGAGGGCGTGGATTTCCGCACGCACCTCGGGATCATGTTGGGCGGAGAGCCGGTGCCAGAGCTCGGTGCGGTCCTCGCTCAGGCGCTCGATCTCCTCGTGAATCGACTCCAGAGTTCTCATGCCGTTTTCAACGCCGGGAGTTCCCGTCGCATTCCTCGCGAATCCTCAGCGTTGCCGGAGCGAAACCACTCTGAGAAGAACCCCGGTCAGAAGGCCGAACGCGAAGCCTCCTATGTGTGCAAAGACCGCGACACCGCCCGCCGCCTGCGGGTGGTAGAGCGAAAGCCCGCCCTGCCACGCCTCGAACGCGATCCAGACGCCGAGGAACCAGATGGCGGGGATCTCCCGGATCAGGATGAAGCCGAAGAAGATCACCGTCAGGACCTTGGCGCGGGGGAGAAGGACGAAATACGCGCCGAGCACTCCGGCGATGGCGCCGCTCGCGCCGATGTTCGGGATGCTCGCCGCGCGCACGCCGGCGAACTCGAGCGTGACGAAGCTCTGCGCGGCCATCGCGACCACGCCGGCCGCGAGATACCAGAAAAGGAATCCGACATGCCCGAGCGCGTCCTCGACGTTGTTGCCGAAGATCCAGAGGAAGAGCATGTTCCCGAGGATGTGCTCCCAGCTCGCGTGCATGAACATTCCCGTGAAGACGCCTTCCCACCACGGAAGCGCGTGGAAGCCTGGCGGGAGCCTGCACGGCCCGTGCAGCGCGCACGGGTAGTAGCCGTCGCGGAAGACGTGGACGTCGACGCCGGGCGCGCGCAGCTCCCAGAACCAGACGAGGAAGCACGCGACGATCAGCCCGGTCGTGACGTACGGCGTCGTCCGTCCGGGGACGCTATCGCGCAGCGGGAGCATGGAAGACTCTAGGCGGCGGCGAGTGCTTCGCGAACCCGGTCGGCGACCGCGGCGAGCTCGAGCTCCTCGCCCGTCACCTCGCGCAAAAGCTCGTCCGCGTTCGGCTTCTGTCCCTCCGCCCACAGCTCGCGGAGAAGGGAGCCGGCCTCGCGGCGCGAGAACCAGCCGTTGCCGAACCGCTCGCGGAAGTACGCGCGCAGCTGCGCCTCGAGCGCCCAGGCGCGGAGGTACTGCGAGACGTAGAAGCCGCCGTCGATGTCGGCCAGGTAGTCGGCCCGGGCAGGCGCGACCTTCAACGCGCCGGCGAGGAGCTCGACGTAGCGCGGCCGCAACGCCGTCAGATCGTCCGCGGTATGGAACTCGAGCTCGTAGAGGAGCTTCGCGCAGTAGCGGCGGACGATCCAGAGGAGCTGGGTCGCTCCCTCCGCAGCGAACTCGTAGGGCCGCGGGAAGTCGAGCCGGCGCTCGAGCCACACGGGATCGAACGTCAGGTGCTCGAGCAGCATCGCCCAGCCCTCCGTGACGGCGTTGTCGCCGAGCCGCTTCTCCTCCATCGAGAGCGACGCCGACGTGTGGGCGAAGTGCTCGGTGTGGCCGGCCTCGTGGAAGAGCGCACGCCAGTCGTCGGGCCCGCCCTGCGGCTTCATCACGAGGACGACGCGGCCGGGAACCTCGATCGGCGCGCAGAAGGCGCGCGGATCCTTGTTCGGCCGCTCCTCGAGGTCGAGCTCGACGTTCTCCTGGGCGCGGAGATCGACGCCGAGGTCGCCGAGCGTCGCTTCGAGCGCCGGCAGCATCGTCGCCGACGGGAAGGCGGAGTCCCATTGCGCGCCGCGCCAGGCGCGGGCGACGTCCCACCGCTCGATCTCCTCGAGACCGAGCCCGACGCGGGAGCGGAAGAACCGGTCGCCCGCCTCCTCCCAGAGGCTCTCGGTCTCGGCGAGGAAGCGCCGGCACTGCTCCGCGAGCCCGTCGAGCGGGTAGCCGAACGAGCGGTAGAGATCTGCGTACGTCGCCGCGCCGAGGCGGCGTGTCTCGTCGCGGACCACCTGCGCGGCGTGCAGATGGAGCGCGTTCAGGTTCTCCTCCGTGAGCTCGTTCCGGATTCCCTCGAGGCGCTCGCGCTCGCCGCGGTCGTCCTCATTCATGATCCGGGACCGGAGCATCCGATATGGGACCGCCTCGCCGCCGATCTCCGCGGTCAGCGTTGCCTCGAGCTCGGCGATCCGCTCGGCCTCCTGGCTGACGAAGTTGCCGAGATAGCCCTCGCAGGCGAACTCCCAGAGCTCGCGTCGTCGCCGGTCGCCGTCGACCGACGCACCCAGCCCGAGCGCGGTGTCGAGCGTCGTCAGCCGCTCGTGCCGTGCGTAGATCGGCGCGAGGTCGAAGGTCTCCTTCTGGCCGGAGTAGTGGAGGTACGACTCCTCGTTCAGCTCGGCGAGGAACCGCCCCGCTTCGGAGGAGAGATCGTCGATCTCCCGTTGCTGGAGCGGCTCGGCCATAGGCGTCCGTAGGATAGACCTGTGCGGGAGATCGTCCTCGAGACCGACCGGAAGACGCAGCTCATCGAGATCACCGACCGCGTTCGGGAGGCGGTCGGCGATGCGAACGGAGCCTCGGCCGCGCTCGTCTACGTGCCTCACACCACCGCAGGCGTCGCGATCAACGAGCGGATCGATCCCGAGCTCGTCGCCGATCTCGAGAACGCCTTCCAGCGCGTCGTCGGCGACGACTGGGAGTGGAAGCACTCCGATCAGGACGGGCCGAACGCCCCCTCGCACGCGCGCGCGTCGCTCGCCTCGAGCCCACAGGTGCTGATCCCGCTCCGCGACGGCGGGCTCGCGCTCGGTACGTACCAGGGCGTCTTCTTCTGCGAGTTCGACGGCCCCCGCACGCGCAAGGTCTACGTGACGACCCTCACGTAGTTCCTCACACACTTCTCAAGCCGGAGGCGTAGCGTCCCGTACGCCTTGAAGCGGGTCTCTTTCCTGGCTCTCGGAGCTGTGGTTCTGGGGGGCCTGCTCCTGTCCGCCGAGCTGCCCGGCCACCGCCCCGAGGCGCGAGCCGGCGCGCGCGGAGGGATCCACAAGATCCAGCACGTCGTGATCATCATGCAGGAGAACCGCTCGTTCGACTCCTACTTCGGGACGTATCCGGGCGCGGACGGCATCCCCGGACTGGCCGGCAATCCCGGCAAGATCCCCTGCTCCCCGGATCCCAAGACCCACAAGTGCGTCCGGCCCTACCACGACGTGAACGATCGCGACCTCGGCGGGCCGCATGGCAGCGTCAACTCGCGCCGTGATGTCGCCAAGGGCCGGATGAACGGCTTCCAGGTGGAGGCGCGCCAGGGCCGCAGCGCCTCCTGCCGGCAGGGCATCGACGTGCCCGGCTGCACGCTCACCTCCGGCAGGCCGGATGTCATGGGCTACCACGACTGGCGCGAGATCCCGAACTACTGGGCCTACGCGCGGCACTTCGTCCTCCAGGACCACATGTTCGAGTCGGTCAGGTCGTGGAGCCTGCCCGTGCATCTCGAGATCGTGTCGGGTTGGACGGCGCACTGCTCCATCCCGCACGACCCGATGAGCTGCCGCACGAGCGTCTCGCAGCCGTTCGGGGCGAAGGACCCGGCCGGGGTGATCGACTACCCGTGGACGGATCTCACGTATCTCCTGTACCGCAATCACGTGAGCTGGCGCTACTACATCGCGGACGGCACGCAGCCCGACTGCTCCGACAGCGGGATGCTGTGCCACCAAGGTCCGCAGAGCGCGGGCACTCCGAGCATCTGGAATCCGCTGCCGAGCTTCGACACGGTGCACGAGGACAACCAGCTCGGAAACGTCGTCCCGCTCCACGACTTCTACAGCGACGCGAACTCCGGGAACCTCCCGTCCGTGTCGTGGGTCGTCCCGTCCCAGGCCGACAGCGAGCATCCGCCGGGCCTCATCACCTCGGGCCAGACGTACGTCACCGGCCTGATCAACTCGATCATGCGCAGCCCCAACTGGCCGTCGACCGCGATCTTCCTCGCGTGGGACGACTGGGGAGGGTTCTACGACCACGTCAAGCCGCCCGTCGCCAACGGTCAGGGTTACGGGCTCCGCGTGCCGGGACTCGTGATCAGCCCGTACGCGAAGAAGGGCTACATCGACCACCAGGTCCTGAGCTTCGACGCCTACACGAAGTTCATCGAGGATGACTTCCTCGGCGGCGCGCGAATCGACCCGCGCACGGACGGCCGCCCCGACTCGCGCCCGTTCGTCGCCGAGAACGCGAAGATCCTCGGCAGCCTCGTCTCGGACTTCAACTTCCGCCAGAAGCCGCGGCGACCGTTCCTCCTTCCGCTCCACCCGCCGTTCAGCTGAGCGGTGCTCGCTACCGTGGCGCGCATGGCGGCGCCCGTGGCGAAAGGGGAGGAGCTCGAACTCGACGTCGAGTCGCTCGCGTTCGGCGGCAACGGCGTCGCGCGTCTCGACGGCTTCGTCGTCTTCGTCCGCCGCGGCCTGCCGGGCGACCGCGTCCGCGCGCGGGTGACGAAGGTCAAGCGGAGTCACGCCGAGGCGCTCGCGACCGAGATTCTCCGTCCGGGGCCGCAACGCGTCGAGGCGCCGTGCGCGCACTTCCCGGCCTGCGGCGGCTGCCGGTTCCAGGATCTCGCCTACGAGGCGCAGCTCGCCCAGAAGGAGCAGCAGGTTCGCGACGCGCTCCAGCGGCTCGGCGGGATCGGCGACCCGCCGCTCGAGCCGATCGTCCCGTGCGAGCCGGAGATCTTCCACTACCGCAACAAGCTCGAGTACTCGTTCACGGCGAGCCCGGCCGGCCCGGCGCTCGGCTTCCACAAGGCGGGCCGCTGGGACGAGGTGCTCGAAGTGGAGAAGTGCTGGCTCACGGACGAGCTCGGCAACGGGATTCGCGCCGCCGTGCGCGACTGGGCGCGCGAGGAGGGGCTCGAGGCGTACTCGCAGGCGGACGGCAGCGGCTATCTCCGCCACCTCGTCGTGAGGCAGGGGCGCAACACCGGCCAGGCTCTGGTCCAGCTCGTCACGGCGCCGGGTGACAAGTTCGAGACGGGCTACTTCGTCGACGTCCTGCGCCGCTTCCCCGAGGTGCGCTCAATCCATTGGGCGGTCAACGACACGCCGGCCGAGGTGACGAACCTGCCGACGCTGCTGCTCTGGGGTGACGAGTGGATCGAGGAGGAGCTCTGCGGCCTGCGCTTCCGCGTTCGTCCGAACGCCTTCCTTCAGACGAACACGGCAATGGCCGAGCGGCTCTACGGTCTCGCGCGCGACGCGGCCGGGCTCACCGGCACCGAGACCGTCTGGGATCTCTACTGCGGCATCGGCACGATCGCCCTCTCGCTGGCGAAAGACGCGCTGACGGTTTGGGGGATCGAGGTCTCGGAGGAGTCCGTTGCCTGCGCTCTCGAGAACGCGGAGCTGAACGGGATCACGAACTCCGCCTTCTACGCGGGAAACGTCGGGGAGGTGGTGGACGAGCTGCTCGAGCGCTCCGGCCCGCCCGAGGTCGTCGTCGTCGACCCGCCTCGCGCGGGGCTCGCCGGGAAGGCGCTGCGCCGGCTCGGCCGCATCGGCGCGCCGCGGCTCGTCTATGTCTCCTGCAATCCGACGACACTGGCCGGCGACGCCAAGGGGCTACGGGAGGAGTACGGCTACGAGCTGGTCGGGGTGACGCCGGTCGACATGTTCCCGCACACGCCGCACGTCGAGTGCGTCGCCCTCCTAACGCGGGCGTAGCCGCCGCCAGAGCAGGTCGGCGTTCGCGGCGAGGAAGCCGAACGACAGGAACGGGAGCGCAGGCAGTCCGCTCAGGTTCCCGGCCGCCTCGATCACGATCGTGAGCGAGTACATCCCCGTCGTCGCGATCCAGGTCCAGCCGGGCCGCAGCTGCCAGCGCGCGGCGGCGGCGAGGAAGAGGGCGTAGAAGAGGATGTCGGGCGGGCCGAGGAGGGCGGCCTGGTGATGCGGGGCGACGAACGCGACCGAGACGTCGGTGAAGATCGTGATGTGGTGGGTGACGATCTCGTGGGTCGGGCCTTGCGGGGAGAACACCGAGATCGCGTCGACGAAGGGGATGATCGCGGCGACGAGCACGACCCAGGCGAGCTTCTCGAACGCGTGGAGGAAGGCCCAGCCCGCGAAGACCGCCGCCCAGAGCTTCGCGAAGTTCGCGGCGAGCCTCCAGCCCTCCTCGCTGCAGGCGAAGGCGACGACGGCGAGGACGATCGTGACAAGGACGAGCGCGGCGATACGCGTGCGCGCGAGGGGCAGCACGACGAAGACGAGCCCGAGCGTCCCCGGCATCACTCCGGCCGCGACGATGGCGACCGCCGGCCACAGGCCGACCGCGCCGACATGCGACGCGAGGACGTACCACGTCCCGACGGCGGCGCCGAGGACCACGAACGCGGCCGCGCGCCGGCTCAGTACGGAGGGGTTTGGCTCCACCACTCGCCGAGCACCTTGAAGGCGTTCCAGAACGCCGTCTTCGCCGGCTGCTCGTCGAGCGACTCGTCGATGTCGGGCGTGACGAGCCCCTGGATCGTGGGCGTCAGCTCCTGCAGCTCGCCCTCGACCGGCTGCAGCTCGCGCGCGAGCGGGAACTTCACGGAGTTGAGGAACTCGCGGGACTGCTCGCCCATCGCGACGACGAGCTTCGGCTGGACGATGTGGAGCTCGCGACGGAGGAAGGGCTGCGACTCGTCCTCGTCTCCGTCCGCGAACTTGAGGCAGTTCGTCCCGTAGATCGCCATCGGATCGACGTGCAGGCGCTGCAGCGACTTGAGGAGCGCGTTGCCCGAACGACCGTAGAACGCGACTCCCTCCTGCACCTCCGACGCCTTCGGCGTGTGCTTGAGGAGGAAGACGTCGGCGAGCGGATGGCCCGAGCCGAGCACGGGCACGCGCGTGCCGCCGCCCGCCTGCGCAAGCTCGTCCCCGAGAGCGTTGATCTCGGTGATCGCCTTTTGCAGGTACTTCTCGTAGATTTCGTCGGTCGCCACGGTCACAAGGTGCCCCGAGACAACGTTCGGGATCAGCGGACCCGTTCCTTGGCTTGCGCAACCCATTTCAGTCCCTGGAGGTAGACGAGCGACTTCGGGCGGCGCAGGACCTCGGCGCTGTGCAGCGAGATGAGGAACTCCTCTGGCCCGCTGAACCGAGGCATGCGGACGACGCCCGTGCCGATGCCGGCGAGGACGTGCGCGTCGGAGCCGGCGCCCGGCGTGAGGTTGTACTTGCGCGCGAAGCGGAGCGCCTCCTCGTTGTACGCCTCGAAGAGGAGGCGCGCGTTGTAGACCTCGAGGACGTCGATCTCGGCCAGGTGGCGGTGGAGCGTCGCCGGCTCCGGGATCGCGTGCATCCGGTCGAACGGATGCGGGAGGTAGACCAAGCCACCCTGCTCGCGAATCGCCTCGACCGTGTCCCCGAAGGACATGCCGCGCGGGATCTCCTCCCGCAGGAAGAGGCCGATCACCTCACCCTGGTCGGCGGTCTTCACCTCCTCGCCGGGGATCACCGTCAGCCGGCGCCCGCGCGCCTTCTCGACCGCTTCGAGCGCGCCTCCGAAGACGTTGTGGTCGGTGACGGCGATGGCGCCGAGACCCTGCGCCTCTGCGTGCTCGAGCAGCTCGTCGACCTCGATCGAGCAGTCGTGGGACCAGCTCGTGTGGAGGTGGAGGTCGGCGAGGATCCAATCGGGCTGACGGGCGGCTGCCGGTGCCGTAGCGCTGCGCCGGCGCGAGGCGAGGCGTGTGTAGATCTCCTCCACGCGGTCGGCGAGCTTCTCGGTCGTCTGGGTCGCGGCCGCGGCGAGACTCTCCTTCGCGCGGCGCGCGCGGAATGTGTCGTCGTCCATCAGGCGCGCGGTCTCGGCCGCGGCGAGCTCCGGCTGCTCCAAGCGGGCCGGCGGCGCCGCGACGGCGCAGCCTGCGGTCTGCGCCTCGGCGACGAGGCGCGGTACGCCGTCGAGCGCCGGGACGAAGATCGAAGCCGAACACAGGAGCTCGGCGCGCGCGGCGCCGCTCCGCGCCGTCCGCACCCGCATCCTTCCGCGCAGGCCGCGCGGAACAGCGGGGCGCGGGGCGGATGTCCGCGTGCGCAGGAGGACGAGCTCCCACGCTTCCTGCTGCTCGAGCTCGCGCACGACGGCGCGGAGGAGCTGGCGCTCGGCCTGGCGCCATTCGAGGACGACGAGCCTCCGCTTCTGGGCGGGAGCGAAGAGCTTCGGGTCGATCCCCTGCGGCACGAGCTCGTAGCGGCCCGGGAAGCGGGCGGCCGCCGCCTCGGCGACCGCGGGCGTCGTCGCGAGCAGCGCATCGATTCGTCCGAGCAGCCGTTCGCGCTGCGCACGTCCCGGCGGATAGCCGAGCCGGTCCGGCGAGAGGAACGTCGCGGCGGTGAGCGCGCCGGAGTCGCGGAGCGCGAGATAGGAGAGGCTCGGTAATCCCGGCTCGAAGCCGTGCACGACGTCGAAGCGGCCTCGGGCGAGGGCGAGGGCGAGGGACGCCCGCACGCCGACCGGGACTCCCATCCGGCTCCGCCGCGAGATCGGCACCGCCGGGCCGAGCGCGACGAAATCTCCAAGTGACAAATTGTCACTAAGTAGGACACGCCTGCTGCGGGCCAGGTCGCGGGCGCTGTTCGAGGGAGCGAGGACCGTGACGTCGTGTCCGCGGCGTCGCAGCTCGCGCGCGAGGCCGTCCACGTGCTCGTTCTCCCACTGCGGCTGCGACCACGCGAACGGCGAGACGAGGGCGACGCGCATCCGTCCATGTTAGGGTCGCGGCGGCCTGCGGCTCGCCTGCGGTTGACAGGGGAGGACGAGGATGGCCACCACCACGACGACGCAGGTGCGCACGCTGCACCTCGCAAACCCGCTCCTCACAGGGCCGGACGTGAAGGCGCTGCAGAAGCTGCTCGCGCCGTACGCGCCCGGTCCTGCGGACGGACAGTACGGCCCGCTGACCGCGGCCGCGGTAGAGCGGGCGAAGTGGGCGCTCGGATATCCGCAGAGGAGATGCGACGAGGTCGCGGACCCGAAGCTCGTCGCGTATCTCCAGGGAACTCCGGTGCCGGCGGCGTTCGTCGCACGGCAGGCGACCCGGCGCGAGAAGGCGCAGGAAGCCCTCGCGCTGCGGGAGCAGATCGTCGCGAACGCGCAATGGGGGATCGCGAACGAGCCGCAGATCCACTACGAGCAGCTGCGTCCGATCGACGGTCTCCACGAGCCGCGCAAGCTGCCGCTCTCGACCGACTGCTCCGGCTTCTCGACGCTCTGCTACGCGTGGGCGGGCGCTCCGGACCCGAACGGGCTGGGCTACTCCGGCGAGGGCTGGACGGGGACGCTGCTCCAGCACATGAAGGCGATCGCAGCGGAAGCGGTGCAGCCCGGCGACCTCGTCGTCTGGGGTCCCGCGCCGGGTCACCACGTCGCGCTCGTCCTCGAGCCGGGCACGGATCCGCTCCTCTGCTCCCACGGGCAGGAGAGTGGGCCGGCGGCCGTCCGGTTCAGCGTGGAGTCGGAGTACCAGCCACAGCCCGCGACATGGCTGAGCTCATTGCCCTAGAGCTCGAGCAGCATCTCGTGCTGACGGACGACCACGGTTGCGCCGAGGTCGCGGGGAGCGCGCGCGGCCGGGTCGTCCGCCGGCAGATTGAGCACGCTGACCGGGCCGAGAACGCGGAGGGCGCGGAGCAGCGGCTCCGCCTCGCCGGCGAATTGGAGGAGCTGGACGTTCTCGCCGGGCTGCCGGTAGACGGCCGCGCCGGCGCCGGTGGCGAGGCCGCGGAGATCGGAGTGGTGGGCGAGCGTTCCGTCGGCGCGCTGCCACGGCTCGTGCTCGGTGCGCAGCGCGCGGATCCGCGCGTGCGCCTCGTCCGCCGCGACATCCTCGGCGCCGGTCGTCTCCGAGGCGGACAGCGGCAGCGACCAGACCTCGACGTCGCGCACGGTCCGGTAGCCGAGCTTCTCGTAGAGGGCGAACGCGCCGGTGTTCTCGACGATCACCTCGAGCCAGACGCGGCGGATCCCGCGCTCGCGCGCCTGCTCGTGCACCGCCGCCATCAGCGCCTCGCCCACGCCCGAGCGGCGCGCGGCGGGAACGACTCCGACGCCGCCGATCCAGGCGTCCTCGCCGCGGAGGCCGAGGTTCGCGAGCCCGACCGGCTCGCCGTCCCGGAAGGCGACGCGCGACGCGTCGGCGTCGAGGTCGAACGCCTCCGTCATCATCCGAACGGTGTTCTCGTCGACGTGGAACGGGACGAGGTAGCCCTCGTACGCCGCGTTGAAGAGGGCCGCGAGCTCGCCCGTCGAGAGCGAGCTCGCAGCGCGTAACTCCAGGGTCACGCCTCGGCCGCGGCCTTGTCCTTCGACTTGACCTTCGCGCGGCGGTTCTTCTTGATGAACTCCTCGGTCAGCTCGTACGCCTCGTCGTCGACGATCTGCTTCGGCGGCGACTTCATGAGATACGAGCTCGGGCCGACGAGCGCGCCTGCGACGCCGTTGTTCAGGGCGAGCTTCGCCATCCGGACGGCGTCGATGACGATGCCGGCCGAGTTCGGCGAGTCCCAGACCTCGAGCTTCATCTCGAGGTTGAGCGGCACGTCGCCGAAGGAGGAGCCCTCCATCCGGATGTACGCCCACTTGCGGTCGGTCAGCCACGGCACGTAGTCCGACGGGCCGACGTGGACGTTCCCCGCGCCGAGGTCGTAGTCGAGCATCGACGTGACGGCGTTCGTCTTCGAGATCTTCTTCGACTCCAGCCTCTCCCGCTCGAGCATGTTGAGGAAGTCGGAGTTGCCGCCGACGTTGAGCTGCATCGTCTTGTCGAGGTGCACGCCGCGCTCGCGGAAGAGGCTCGTGAGGACGCGGTGGGTAATCGTCGCGCCGACCTGCGACTTGATGTCGTCGCCGATGATCGGCACACCGGCGTCCTCGAACCGCTTCTGCCAGTACTCCTCGCGGGCGATGAACACGGGCATGCAGTTCACCATCGCGCAGCCGGCCTCGAGGATCTGCTCGGCGTACCACTTGGTCGCCATCTCCGAGCCGACGGGGAGGTAGTTGACGACGACATCGGTGTGGGTCTCCCTGAGGATCCCGATGATGTCGTCGGTCTTCCCGGGCGCCTTCTCGACGACCTCGGACAGGTACTTGCCGATCCCGTCGTGCGTCATCCCGCGCGAGACCTTGATCCCGGTCTTCGGGACGTCGGCGAACTTGATCGTGTTGTTCGGATGCGCCCACATCGCGTCGGCGAGGTCCTCGCCGACCTTGCCCTTGACGACGTCGAACGCGGCGGTGAACTCCACGTCGCGGACGTGGTAGCCGCCGAGATTGACGTGCATCAGGCCCGGGACGAACTGGTCGCCCGGCGCATCCTTGTAGTACTCGACGCCCTGCAGCAGCGAGTTGGCGCAATTGCCGACGCCGATGATCGCGACGCGGACCTTGCCGTCGTCGAGACGAGCCTTACCGTTCGTCGATGCCACTGTTTCCTCCAGATGAAAGTTGTGTGCGGACGTGCAGGATGCGCTGGACGACCGTGAGCCACGCCGTTGCGCTGAGCGCGACGATTGCCCACGGCAGCCCGCCCCACGGGGCGAACACGAGCCCGGCGGTGATGACGACGACGCGCTCGGCGCGAGAGCCGAGACCGACGTCGCCGCGTAGGCCGAGCGCCTCGGCCTTCGCGCGCGTGTAGGAGACGAGGAACGATCCGGCGACCGCAGCCACGGCGAGCACGACCGCCCACTCCCGCCCGTGCCGGGCGAAGACGAGCGCGATCGCGGCGAGCATCGCGCCCTCGCCGACGCGGTCGGTGGTCGAGTCGAGGAAGGCGCCGAACGGCGTCGACTTCCCGCCTGCGCGCGCGAGCGCGCCGTCGAGGATGTCGAGCAGCGAGCCGACGACGAAGATCCCCGCGGCGAGCCAGTAGACGAGCCAGGGGCTCCGGTTCTCGAACGGAACGAGGATCGCCGCCGCCAGGCAGAGCGAGACGCCGGCCGCCGTGAGGATGTTGGGGGTCACGCGGGTGCGCGCGAGGCCCGTCACAGACCGGCTGGCGAGCGAGCGGAATCCGTCCGTGTACCCCTTCTGGACGCGGCGGAGTGGGGTGCTGTTCATCTCCAACATCGCAATCCTGCTATGCCTGACTATAGCAGGTTTGCGATGACCGGACCGAGCGCGCGCGCGCGTCCGACCACGCGCGGCGCCCACGCCGTGACGATGAGGGAGAAGATCGCGACGCCGATTCCGGCGAGGACGTCGAGGACGTAGTGATTCGCCGTTGCGATCACGCAGAACCAGACCCAGAGGGGCCAGAGCAGCCACAGCGCCCTCGCCCAGACACGGCGGCAGCTGAGGGCGAGGAAGCAGCCGACGATCAGCGCGTCCGCGGCGTGGAGGCTCGGCATCGCCGCGTACTGGTTCCCGAGCGTGTGGAGCAGGGCGCTCGAGTGGTTCACTCCACCGATGAACCCGTCCGCCGGGAACATCCACGGCGGCGCGGTCGGCATGAGCGCGAAGCAGATGAGCCCGATCAGGTTCGCGAGCAGAATCGCGTTCCGGAAGCGCCCGAAGCGCTCGTGCCGGCGGAGGTAGACCCAGAGCAGCGCGAGCGAGATGACCGTGAACTCCGAGTTCCAGTACGTCCACGCCGCAGCCATGAGCAGAAAGCGCGACGAGTCGACGATCCGCTGCGCGGTCAGCTCGTAGAGGTGGTGTGTGAGGTGATACTCGAAGGAGATGACGCGCTGGCCGTTGCTCACGGCCTCGGCCGTGTTGCGGTCGGCGACTGCGCGCACGGCGAGATACGTGACGTAGAAGCCGAGCCAGAGAGCGACCTGTGTCCAGAAGTGGCCCCAGCCACGCGGGAGGACTCTGCGGCCGAGTGCAGCCACTCGTTCCATGCCTCGAACTCTAATCCGGCCGGTGAATGCGCGGCCGGCGAGGGCGTGCCGCCGAGAGCTCCTACCCGCCGATGTAGGACATCTCGACCTTGGGCAGCGCCGCCGTCTCGGCGGTCCGCTGCTCCGAGTAGCGGTCGGTGCGGCGGCCCCAGATCCCGCGGAGCGTCTCGGCGAGCTCCTCGTCCGTGGCGCCGAGCCGCAGCGGTGCGCGCAGGTCGTGTCCCCGGGCCGCGAAGAGGCAGGTGTAGAGGCGGCCCTCCGCCGAGAGCCGCGCGCGTGAGCAAGCGCCGCAGAACGGCTGCGTGACGGAGGCGATCACGCCGATCTCGCCGGCGCCGTCGACGTAGCGGTAGCGGCGCGCGGTCGCGTCTGCGCTGGCCGCTGCGACGGGCTCGAGGGGCCAACGCTCGGAGATCCGGCGCACGATCTCCTCCGCGGGCACGACGTCCTCGAGCCGCCAGCCGTTCGTCGAGCCGACGTCCATGTACTCGATGAAACGGAGCACGTGACCGCTGCCGCGGAAGTGCTCGGCGAGGGGGAGCAGGCCGGCGTCGTTCGCCCCGCGCTTGAGCACCGCGTTCACCTTCACCGGCAATCCGGCCGCCGCTGCGGCGTCGATCCCCTCCAGCACGCGGTGCACGGGGAACTCGACGTCGTTCATCGCGCGGAAGGCAGCGTCGTCGAGCGAGTCGAGGCTGACGGTGACACGGTTCAGTCCCGCTGCCGCGAGCGCCTCCGCCTTCTGTGGGAGCAAGGAGCCGTTCGTCGTGAGCGCGAGCTCGATGCGCGGCTCGATCGCTGCGAGGAGCTCGACGAGGTGCTCGACGTTGCGGCGGACGAGCGGCTCGCCGCCGGTGATCCGCACGGTGCGGACGCCGAGCGACGCGAAGATGCCCGCGACCCGCGCGATCTCCTCGAGCGTCAGCAGCTCCGCTCGCTCGAGGAAGGCGTACTCGCGGCCGAAGACCTCCTTCGGCATGCAGTAGACGCAGCGGAAGTTGCAGCGGTCGGTGACCGAGATGCGCAGGGTCTCGAGTGGGCGTCCCAGCCGGTCGAGCAGCGGCTCCATGCCGCCAGCGTACCGGCCGCTATTCGGCCCAGACGCGGGCGAGCTCGACGAGCGTCGCCGCGGCCAGGCCCATGTCCTCGACGCAGATCCACTCCCGCTCGCTGTGCGCGTCGTGGCCGCCCGTGAAGATGTTCGCGGTCGGGAGGCCCATCTCGGTGAGCGCGGAGCCGTCGGTGCCGCCTCGGATCGCCGTCTGCCGCGGTTCGAGCCCGACGCGGCGGATCGCCTCTTTGAGGTTCTGGACGATCTCGGGGTGCCGCTCGATGCGGGCGCGGGGATTCCGGTACTGGATCCGGTCCTCGACGGTGATCGTGCAGCGGGGCTCGTCGGCGCAGACCTGCTCCGCGAGCCCGCGCAGGAACGCAACGTGCTCGGCGAGGCCCGCGTCCTCGAAGTCGCGCGCGATGAAGCGGATCTCCACTTCCGACGAGTCGCCCGACACGAAGACGGGGTGGACGTAGCCCTCGCGATCCTGCGTCGTCTCCGGGGAGAGCCGGTTCTGCGGCAGCCGGCCGATGATCTCGGCCGCGATCTTGACCGCGTTGACGAGCTCCTCCCTCGCCCAGCCGGGATGGATCGCCCGGCCTCTGATCCGCATCCGTACCTGCGCGCCCGAGAAGGTCTCCGACTGCAGCTCGCCGGCCGTCGAGCCGTCGACGGTGTACGCGGCCACCGCGCCGAGGCTTTCGACGGGCAGGTGGATCACGCCGCGGCCGATCTCCTCGTCCGGGTTGAACACGACCTTGACCGGTCCATGCGGGATTTCCGGATGCGCGGCGAGGTAGGCGACTGCGGCGAGGATCTCGGCCACGCCGGCTTTGTCGTCGGCGCCGAGCAGGGACATGCCGTCGGTCGTGACGAGCTCGTGGCCGATGTGGCTCTCGAGCTCCGGCGACTCCTCCGGACGGATCGCCGAGCCGGAGTCGCCGAGCCGGATCTCGCCCCCTTCGTAGTGGAACCGGTGCGGGCGCGCCGCTCCACTCACCTCGCGCGCAGTGTCGACGTGCGCGAAGAGAGCGACCGTCGGGACGTCATGCTCGGCCGTCGACGGAAGCGTCGCCGTCACGTAGCCGTGCTCGTCGAGCGCGGCATCGGCGAGCCCGGCCTCCTCGAGCTCGTCGCGGAGAAGGCGGAGGAGGACGAGCTGTCCCTCGGTGCTCGGGTACGTCTCGGAGTCCTCGTCCGACTGGGTGTCGATCTGGACGTAGCGGATGAACCGCTCGGCCGCGTCCTCGGCAAGGTCCGCGACAAGAGGCGCCGCTTCGGCGTGACCGGGCATTCGACGAGCCTACCTCGGCTCGTCGGACGCACCGGACGGTTGCCGGGACGTAGCGTTGGGGCGGTGCGCCTGCGACTCGTCCAGCTCTACGCCGGTCTCCTTCTCTACGGCGTCAGCTCGTCGTTGCTCGTGCTCTCCGGCCTCGGGCTCGACCCGTGGGACGTCTTTCACCAGGGGCTCGCGCGGCAGACGGGGCTCGCGATCGGGACGTGGGCGATCCTCGTCGGCGTCGCCGTTCTCGGGCTCTGGATTCCGCTCCGGCAGCGGCCGGGGATCGGGACGCTGAGCAACGTCGTTCTCGTCGGCGGGACGATGGACGTCGTGCTCGGGCACGTGCACCCGCCGCACGCGCTGAGCATCCGCATCCTCTGCCTCGTCACCGGTGTCTTCCTCAACGGCGTCGCCACGGGTGCGTACATCGGCGCGGGGCTCGGGCCCGGTCCTCGGGACGGGCTGATGACCGGCTTCGCGGCGCGCGGTCACTCGATCCGGGTCGTGCGGACGGCGATCGAGGTGGCGGTGCTCGCGACGGGCTGGCTCCTCGGCGGCACGGTCGGCGTGGGGACGCTTCTCTACGCGCTCTCGATCGGCCCGCTCGCGCACGTCTTCATCCCGCTCTTCTCGCACGGTCGTCCGCGTCCCGAGGGCGCGCTCGAAGCCGCATGACGGCCGTCGGCCTCTCGCTGCTCTCGGCGCTGTTCTTCGGCGCGATGAGCGTGACGCTGCGGATGGGGCTCCAGCGCGAGCCGGACATCGGGCTCGCCGCGAGCGCAACGGTCGTCCCGGCGATCGCCGTCGCGGTGATCGCGGCCGCCGCCGAGGCGCCGTCGCGCGGGTTCCACCTCGCCGGCACATGGCCGTTCCTCTTGGCGGGGCTGCTCTCGCCGGGAGCCGCGCAGATCCTCGCCACGGTCGCGATTCGCGAGGCGGGGGCGTCGCGCGTCTCGATGGTCTTCGGCGCCGCGCCGCTCTTCTCGGTGACGATCGCGCTGATCTTCCTCGGGGAGCCGGTCCGCCTGCCGCTCGTCGCCGGCGCGGTGCTCGTCGTCGCGGGCGGCGTCGAGCTGGCGCGGGAGCGGGAGCGTCCGGGGCATCTGCACCGGATCGGGCTCCTCTACGCCGTCGCCGGCGCGATGCTGTTCGCGATCCGCGACAACCTCGTCCGCCATCTCGCGGTCGGGGGGACGTCGGTGCCGCCGGCGGTCGCGGCGGCGGCGGCGCTCGTCGGCGGCGGGACGCTCGTACTGCTCTGGGCGCGTCGCGGACTCGCCCGGCGCTGGCTCGCGTTTCTGCCGGCGGGGCTCTTCTTCGGCGGCTCGTACGTCGCGTTGTTCGAGGCGTACTACCGCGGCCGCGTCACGGTCGTCGCTCCGCTCGTCGCGATCGAGTCGCTCGCCGGCGTCGCGCTCTCGATTCTTCTCCTGCGCGACTCGGAGCTCGTGGGGAAGCGGCTCGTCCTCGGCGCGGGCCTGATCGTCGCCGGCGGTGCGCTGATCGGCGCGTTCCGCTAGGAGGGTTGGCGGAAGACCGGTACCTGGTACCGCGACGGGAATCTGTGAAGAAGCCGCAACCGTCTCGTGTGGCGCGGGACGGCAGTCTGCCGTTCTGATGCCACGCGGACCTCGCGATGCCTCAGCCGGCCTCTTTCACGTCTACGCCCACTGTTTGTGGGCAGTGCCGTGGCTATTTCGCGACGACGTCGACCGGCTCGAGTTTCTGCGCCGTCTTGCCGGCGCGACGTCGAAGACGCGCTGGACATGCCTCGCGTATTGCTTGATGAGGAGTCACTACCACCTGATCGTTCGCGTCGACCATGGACTGCTCCCGGTCGCTATGCACGCCCTCAATCTGCCCTATGCAAAGCACTACAACCGTCGTCACGGCCTTCGTGGCCACGTCCTGTTCGGACGCTACGGCGCGCGGAGAATCTCCGACGAACTCGACTTGCTCGACACGTTCTCCTACCTGGCGCAGAACCCGGTTGAGGCCGGGTTATGCAGCGAAGCTGCGGAGTATCCGTGGAGCAGCTACGCCGGAACCGTTGGGGTTTGCGAGCCTGCGTCGTTCGTCGATCCGTCGTGCATCTTGAGCTGCCTCGGTCAACTTGCCAGCGATCCCATCGCCGCGTTGCGGAGGCGCGTTGAACGACCGGTACCGGGTACCGGTCGTCTGACTTAGACCAGCACGGACGCGTGCACGTGCTCCTCGATGGCGAAGCCCGCCTCAAGGGAGCGGCGCACCGGACAGGAGGCCGCGACCGTCTCGAGCCGCGCGATCTGGCCGGCGTCGTAGTCGCCGTCGAGGCGGATGTCGATCCGGAAGCGCCGCGGCGTCACGTCCTTGTCGTACTCGACCTCGACGAGAACGTCTCCCAGCTCCCAGTCCTTCGTCCGCGCGTAGATCGCGATCGTCGTCGAGATGCACGCAGCAAGAGCGGCCGCGAGCAGCTCGTGCGGCGTCTGCGCCGTGTCCTCGCCGCCGATCGCCTCCGGCTCGTCCGTGTGGAGGAGGAACGAATCGCGCACGAGCACCTCGTTGCGCAGCGTCCCCGGAACGAGTTTCGCAGTCGCCCGCATGGCCCCTTTCTAGGCCCCGAACGGGATCGGAGCATCCGCGTACGCCCTGATCCGATATCTGATATAAAGGGGCTTAGATTTTCTCTAGTCAGGAGGAACAACGAAACATGGCAAAGACCATCGGCATCGACCTCGGCACGACGAACTCGTGCATGGCCGTGCTCGAGGGCGGCGAGTCGACCGTGATTCCGAACGCGGAGGGCGGGCGCACCACGCCGTCCGTCGTCGCGTTCACGAAGGACGGCCAGCGGCTCGTGGGCGCCCCGGCGCGGCGGCAGCAGGTCACAAACCCGACCAACACGATCTTCTCGATCAAGCGCTTCATGGGGCGCAAGTTCGACGAGGTGACGGAGGAGATGACGATCGTCCCGTACGAGGTCGTCAAAGGCCCGAACGGCGACGTGCGCGTCAAGGCCGAGGGCAAGGACTACGCCCCGCCGGAGATCAGCGCGATGATCCTCCAGAAGCTCAAGGCCGACGCCGAGGCGTATCTCGGCGAGACGGTCACCGACGCGGTGATCACCGTCCCGGCCTACTTCAACAACGCGCAGCGTGAGGCGACGAAGGACGCCGGCAAGATCGCCGGCCTCAACGTCCTCCGCATCATCAACGAGCCGACCGCGGCCTCGCTCGCGTACGGCCTCGACAAGGAGTCCGACCAGACGATCCTCGTCTTCGACCTCGGCGGCGGCACGTTCGACGTGTCGGTGCTCGAGCTCGGCGACGGCGTTTTCGAGGTCAAGTCCACCGCCGGCGACAACCATCTCGGCGGCGACAACTTCGACAAGGCGATCGTCGACTGGATGGTCGCGGAGTTCAAGAAGGATCAGGGCATCGACCTCGCGGCCGATCGCATGGCGCTCCAGCGGCTCTACGAGGCCGCGGAGAAGGCGAAGATCGAGCTGTCGTCGACGATGACGACGCAGATCAACCTCCCGTTCGTCACGGCGACGCCCGAGGGCCCGAAGCACCTCGATCTCCAGCTGACCCGCGCGAAGCTCGAGGAGATCACCGCCGACCTGCTCGAGCGGACCGTCGGCCCGACGAAGCAGGCGCTGTCCGACGCAGGCCTCGACTCCTCGAAGATCGACCACGTCGTCCTCGTCGGCGGCATGACCCGCATGCCGGCGGTCGTGGAGAAGGTCAAGGCGATCGTCGGCAAGGACCCGCACAAGGGCGTCAACCCGGACGAGGTCGTCGCCGTCGGCGCGGCGCTGCAGGCCGGCGTGCTCAAGGGCGAGGTCAAGGACATCCTCCTGCTCGACGTCACTCCGCTCTCGCTCGGGATCGAGACGAAGGGCGGCGTGATGACGAAGCTGATCGAGCGCAACACGACGATCCCGACGAAGAAGTCCGAGGTCTTCACGACCGCGGAGGACAACCAGCCCTCCGTCGAGGTGCACGTCCTCCAGGGCGAGTCGGAGATGGCCACGTACAACAAGACGCTCGGCAAGTTCCAGCTCGTCGGGATTCCCCCGGCGCCTCGGGGCCTGCCGCAGATCGAGGTCGCCTTCGACATCGACGCGAACGGGATCATCCACGTCACCGCGAAGGATCTCGGCACCGGCAACGAGCAGCAGATCCGCATCGAGGGCGGCTCGGGCCTGACCGAGGACGAGGTGCAGAACATGATCCGCAACGCGGAGTCGCACGCCGACGAGGCGCACCGGCTGCGCGAGGCCGCGGACACGAAGAACCTCGCCGAGACGCTCGCGTACCAGACCGAGCGCTCGCTCAAGGAGCATCGCGACAAGCTCGACGAGTCCGAGGCCTCGACGATCGAGGGCCGGGTCATGGAGCTGCGGCAGGCGCTCGAGGGCGATGACATCGCAGAGATCCGCTCGAAGATGGATGCTCTGCAGGAGTCGTCCCACAAGCTCGCCGAGGTTCTCTACGCCCAGGCTGCGCAGCAGGCGCAGGCTTCGGCCGGCGGCGACGGCGACGCGGCCTCCGACGACGAGGTCGTCGAGGACGCCGAGTACGAGGACGTCACCAGTGAGTGAGGAGCGCCTCGAGGCAGAGACGCAGGAAGAGACGCAGGAGCCGGAGCAGGCCGACGACCGCCTGCTCCGGCTCGCTGCCGATTTCGAGAACTACAAGAAGCGGGCCGCGCGCGAGCGTGAGGAGTACGTCGCGCTTGCGAATGCCCGGCTCCTCGCCGAGCTGCTTCCCGTCCTCGACGACCTCGAGCGTGCGCTCGCGGCCGCCGAGCAGCATGAGGAGGCGCAGCTCGAGGAGGGCGTCCGCCTCGTCCACCGTTCGCTCGCCGCGCTGCTCGAGCGGCACGGCGTCACTCCGATCGAGACGGACGGGAAGTTCGACCCGCACGTGCACGAGGCGCTCGCGGCCCAGCCGGCCGAGGAGGCCGAGAGCGGCGCCGTCCTCGACGTCGTCCAGAAGGGCTACAAGCTCGGTGACCGGGTCGTGCGCCCCGCGCGCGTGATCGTCGCCGAATGAGCGCGTCGCCCTACGACACGCTCGGCGTGAAGAAGGGCGCCTCGCAGGACGAGATCAAGAAGGCGTACCGGAAGCTCGCGCGCCGGCATCATCCCGACGCGAATGCCGGCGACAAGGCCGCCGAGGAGAAGTTCAAGCAGGTGCAGAGCGCGTACGACGTCCTCTCCGACCCGGAGAAGCGGAAGTCGTACGACCGCTACGGCTCGACGAACGGCCGTCGTGCTCCCGGTCCTGGGCCGGGCGGCCCGAACGTCGATTTCGGCAACGTCGACTTCGGCGACCTGGGCGACATCCTCGGCGGGGTGTTCGGCAACTTCGGGGGAGCCGCCCGCGGGGGCGGGCGCCGGGGCCGGCAGGCTATGCGCGGCCCGGACGTCGAGACCGAGGTGCGCCTGTCGTTCGAGGATTCGCTGCGCGGCGCCGAGGCGAAGGTTCCGGTCGAGCTGACCGTCGCATGCTCCGAGTGCGGCGGCACCGGTGCGCAGCCCGGCACGGCGCCCGTCATCTGTCCGGAGTGCAACGGCCGCGGCGTCAAGGCCGAGAGCCAGGGGCTCTTCGCGCTCTCGCAGCCGTGCCCGCGCTGCCGCGGCAACGGGACCGTGATCGAGCAGCCTTGCTCCAAGTGCAAGGGCTCGGGCCGCGAGCGCCGCCTTCGCACGTACACGGTGAAGATCAAGCCCGGCGTCAAGGACGGGACGAAGATCCGGCTGAAGGGGAAGGGCGAGGCCGGCGCGAACGGCGGCCCGAACGGCGACCTCGTCGTCATCACCCGCGTCGCGAAGTCGGACACGTACGAGCGCCGCGGCGACGACCTGATCGTCCAGGTGCCGGTCACGTTCCCGACCGCCGCGCTCGGCGGCAAGGTCGACGTCCCGACTCCGGAGGGCGTCGTCTCGCTCAAGATCCCGGCCGGCTCGGAGGACGGCAAGCTGCTTCGGATCACGGGCCGGGGCGCGCCGAGGCTCCACGGCTCCGGCAAGGGCGACGTGCTGGCGCGCGTGCGGATCCAGGTGCCGAAGCGCGTGAACAAGAAGGAGCGCGAGCTCCTCGAGGAGCTGGGGAAGGTGGGAGGCTGATGGCGAAGCACGACGATCTCCTCGAGCAGGGCCCGCGCGAAGCGCCCGAGCCTGAGACGGCGGAGGAGAAGAGCCGCAAGCTCGGTCTCAAGACGGCGGGCGGTGCGGTTGCCGGCGGCGGTGCGGTCGTCGCGAAGGCGGGCGGGATCGGTCTCTTCGGCAAGTTTTTCCTCTGGCTGTTCATTTGGAACGGCGTCAGCACCGCGGGCCGCATCGGCGGCTGGATCGGGGTCGCTCTCGTCGTCACGCTCGTCGCCGGCGCGATCGAGCTCTACCGGCGGAGGCGTCGCGCGTGAACGACCGCCCGATCTACATGATCTCGGTCGCCGCCGAGCTCGTCGGCATGCATCCGCAGACGCTGCGGATGTACGAGGCGAAGGGCCTCGTCCGGCCGCAGCGCACGCCGGGCGGCACGCGCCTCTACTCCGAGGCCGACATCGAGCGGCTGCGCATCGTGCAGCGGTTGACCACCGAGGTGCGCCTCAACCTCGCCGGCGTCGAGCTCGTTCTGCGGCTCGAGGACGAGCTTCGCAAGGCGCACGCTCAGGTCGAGCGGCTGCAGCGCGAGCTGCGCCGGGAGGTCGAGAACGTCCACAAGCAGTACCGCCGCGACCTCGTGCTCGTGCGCGAGTCGCGCCTGCCCGAACGGCAGTAGACGCTGCCTAACTCTCCGCGAAGATTTCGAACGAGGCGCTCCACGCCGGCGCCGGCCGGTTGCGGTCCGGATCCGCGGCGCGTGCCTCCCCGACTGCGGCGAAGACCTTCTGCAGCGCGTCCTCGTCATCGACGAGGAGCACGGTGAGCCGCCGCCCGGCTTCCCGGTCGGCGAGCCAGTACGCCTTGACTCCCGCCTCGCGGCACGCGGGCACGACCTCGTCGAGGACGTGCGAGACGCCCGCCTCGAGATCCTCCTGCGACTCGTTCTCGAAGTACGTGATCTGAGCTCTCATGCCGAGATCCTCGCACGGACTAGGGTCTGCGCCATGCTCGTCGTCGCCGCGACCGAGCGCGAGCTTGCGCTCCTCGAGGGAGTCGAGACGTTCTGCTGCGGGATCGGGCCGGTCGAGGCCGCGCTCCGGACGGCGCACGCGCTCGCGGAGAAGCGGCCCCACGCGGTGCTTCACGTCGGCATCGCCGGCGCGCGCAGCCTTGCGCCGCCGGCGCTCGTGCTCGGCAGCGAGGCGGTCTACTGCGACGTGATCGATCCCGGCTCGACGCTGCCGCGCGTCGAGCGCGCCTATCCCGACCCCGGGCTGCTCGAACGGCTGAGGACAGCGCTGCCCGAGGCGCACGTCCTCCCGATCGCGACGTGCGGCAAGGTCGGCGGGGGTAGCGGTCTCGACGTCGAGGCGATGGAGGGCTTCGGCGTCCTCCGCGCGTGCGAGCTGGCGGGCGTCCCCGCCGTCGAGCTGCGCGCCGTCTCGAACTCCCCGGACGAGACGGACCGATCGCAGTGGCGCTTCGACGAGGCCTTCGCGGCGCTCGCCGACGCGCTAGAGAGACTCGACGTCCTCTAGGAACTCGGCGTTGCCGTGCTCCGTCGGCGCGCCGTACGCGAGGAAGAGGATCTCCTCGCCGGACTCGTTCCGCGGCTGGAGCGGCGTGTTCTGGTGGACGACCACGACCCCGCCCGGCTCTACGTCGACCCGCTCCCACGGCTCCCCGAGCAGCATCGTCAGCGTGCCGCGGATCGGGACGAAGACCTCCTCCTGATCCGGGTCGAGGTGCCGCCGCCCGCGCGTGTGGGCGGGATAGCGCCACATCCGCGCGCGTGACTCGGTCATGTGCGCGGCGTCGGTGAGCCCGGCGGCGTGGCGTGGCTGCTGGCCCTCGTGGCCGGGCCGTTCCTCCCACTCGAGGTCGCTCGCCTGGACGACGTGATAGCCCACGCCGCGACGATACCCTCCGGCCCGTGGCCGAGCTCCGTCCTGTCGCGCTGCCGCCCGCCGAGCGGACGATCGGACAGCTCGTCGCCGAGTCGATCCGCTTCTACGGCGACCACTTCTGGGGCGCTGTCGCGCTCGGCCTCTCGCCGGCCGTTCTCGCCGTCGTGGCGGCCAACGTCTCGCATCGCCTCGCGATCATCCTGTCGCCGCTGCTCTTCGGCGCGCTCCTCAGCGCGACATTCGTCGGTGCGGCTGTGCTCGTGCTCGGGCGCCGCCCGTCGAACGCCCGGATCGTCGTGACGTGGCTCGCCGGCTGGCTCGTCTTCGCGCCCGTGCCGTTTCTCGTCCTCGCCTTCGTCCTCCCCGGAGTTGCCTGGCTCGCGGCGCTCGGCCTCGTCGTCCCGGTCCTCGTCGCCGAGCCCGTCCCGCTGCGCCGCGCCTTCCCGCGAGCTTGGCAGCTCGCGCGCGCGGATTTCGTCCACGCCTTCGGTTCGCTCTTGACGCTCGGGATCGTCGTCTTCCTGACACAGGCCGTCCTCGCCTTCATCCTTCGCGGCTTCGGCGGCGCAGCGGTCTCGATCTCGTTCTTCCTCGCCAACGTCGTCGTCTCGCCACTGCTCTTCATCGGAACGGCCTTGCTCTACGGCGACCAGGCGGCCAGGGTCCAGTAGGGTCCGGCCATGCCGATCTACATCCTTCTCTCGCGGCTCTCGCAGCAGGGAGTCCAGACGCTTCAGAGCAATCCGGCGCGGCTGCAGGAGGTGAACCGGGACGTCGAGGAGCTCGGCGCGAAGGTGCTGCACCAGTGGGCGACGCTCGGCGAGTTCGACTTCGTCAACGTCGTCGAGGCGCCCGACACGGCGACGATCGCGAAGGTCTCCGTCGCGCTGGGCGCACGCGGGTCGACGAAGATCCAGACGCTGCCGGCGCTGTCAATCGACGAGTTCGTCGGCGCGATCCGCTAGGCGACAGCGGCGGTTCGCCGTACGGTCACGCCCCAGGCCGCGCCCGACGCGAACAGCTCGTCGGGATCGACCTCGTCGAGCCAGCCGAGGAAGTGCGGCTCGGGGTTGTCCTCCGTGCAGCCGTAGACGGCGGCGTGGGCCTCTGCGGCCGGCTCGTCGACGACGCCGCGCGCGAGCTCTTCCAACCGCCGCTCCGCCTCTTCGGCGGCCGGGCCTTCGAGGTAGCCGCGCGCCATCAGTGGAGGGTACTGGCGACGGCGATCTCTCCGGCAAGGCGTGCGTTCTGCGCGACGAGAGCGCGGTTTGCCTCCTCTGTGCGGCCGCCGCTCTCGCGGTGGAGATAGGCGAGGACGAAGGGCGTCACCGCCTGGCCGGAGACTCCCTCGGCCACAGCCGCGCGAAGCGCGTCCTCGATCAGCGGCTCGACGTCCTCGAGGGGCCCGTCCGGCGGACGGCCGAGCAGGAGGCCCGCGCCGCCGAGCTCCCAGTGCGCCGCCGCGACGCGCGCCGCCTCCTCCGCCGTATCGACGCGCGCGGAGACGGGTGGCCCGCCCGCCGCGCCGTAGAAGAGAGGCAGCGTGTCGACGCCGAAGCCGAGGACGGGCACTCCAAGCGTCTCGAGCAACTCGGTCGTCGCCGGCACGTCGAGGAGCGACTTCACGCCGGCGGAGACGACGAGCGCGGGCGTCCGCGCGAGCTCGCCGAGATCGGCGGAGACGTCCGGTGGATGCGGGAAGCCGCGGTGGACGCCCCCGATCCCGCCGGTCGCCATGAAGCGCAGCCCGATCGTTCGCGCAATCGCGAGCGTGCCGCCGACGGTCGTCGCGGCGACCGCGCGCTGAACCGCCGCGGCCGCGAGGTCGCGCGGGCCGGCCTTGCGCGCAGCGGCGTCGAACCGCCCGAGCTCCTCCTCCGTCAGGCCGACGCGCACCTCACCGTCGAGGACGCCGACCGTCGCGGGGACCGCGCCGGCGGCGCGGATCTGCGCCTCCGACTCGAGCCCGACCGCGACGCCCTCGCCGGGCGGGAAGCCGTGGGCGACGAGCGTCGTCTCGAGCGCAACGACCGCGCCGTTGGCTGCGAGCGTCTCCCGTACCTCGTCGGCGATGCGGATCACGCCGGCCGCTCCATGCACATGAACTCGTGCGCGCCGAACTTCTCGAACGTCCGCATGTGCCGCTCGCCGACCTCGCGGAAGCCGAGCCGCTCGTAGAGCGTGACGGCCCGCTCGTTCCACGAGGCGACGTAGAGGCGGAACGTGTGCGGTGACCATTCGCGGCGCGCGTAGTCGAGCTCGTCGCGCATGTATCGCTCGCCCAGTCCGCGCCCGCACAGGTCGGGACGGAGCCCGATCCCGACCTCGACGATGCCGGGAGCGGGCCGGTCGAAATACCAGAATGCCTCGACCCTGCCGTCGTCGCCGCACACGACCCGGAACCGCTCGGGGTTGAGCGGCGGATCCTCCCCCGGGTCGTAGAAGTCGTACGGCGCGGCGTAATGCCACTCGAGAGTCTCCGCGAGGCTCATGAGACCTCCTTGCGCTCCATCTCGACGAAGCGGCTCTCCTCGGTGGAGGAGACCTCGCGGAAGCCTGCGGTCCGGTAGGCCCGCAGCGCCCGCTCGTTCCAGCGGGCGACCCAGAGCCGGAACATCCGAGGCCGCCATTCGCGCCGCGCGTAGTCGAGCCCGACCTCGATGAACGGCTGGGCCAGACCGCGGCCGGTCAGGTCGGGCCGCATCCCCAGGCCGAGCCGCACTTCGTGCCCCTCGGGGACGAAGTTGAAGAAGCCGACGAGGTCGCCGGTGTCGTCGACGACCGCGCGCAGGTGCGTGCGCCGCGCCGGGTTCGCGAACAGCTCGATGCGGCGCGGATCGGAGGACGTGTCGTACCACTCGTACGGGAACTCGTACCGCCACTCGGCGATCTCCGCCGCCTGCTCGTCCGTCAGCGCCTCGACCTTCACGGCAAGGAACCTACTTTCGCAACACAGCGGGCAGCCGCCTCGAGTCCGCGCCGCGCCGCCTCCTCGAGGGAGCCACCGAGCAGAAAGCCTGCGGCGAGGGCGTCGCCGGCGCCCGTCGGGTCGACGACGTCCGCGTCGACCGCGGCGAAATCGAGCTTGGACTCGTCCGTGAAGACGGTGCAGCCGCGCGCGCCGCGCTTCAGCACGCCGGTCGGCGCGCTCAGATAAGCCCCGCCGAGCAGCTCCCACTCCGCCTCGGTCGCGAAGAGGACGTCGGGCGCCAGCTCGTCGAGGAGCTCCCGGAAGCGGACGGGCCCGAAGCGGCGGATCTCGGTCCACGCCGCGACATCGACGGAGACGCGCGCGCCGCCCTCCCGCGCAAGCCGCGCCGCGTGCAGCGCCGCGCTCCCGATCGGCTCCGCAACGAGCGAGTAGCCGGAGATGTGGAGGACGTCGCAGTCGAGCCAGGACGGCTCGAGCTCCCCGGGGGCGAGCGTCGGCGCGCTGCCGCGATCCGAGGCGAGCGCGCGGTCGCCCGTCTCGACGATCGAGACGACGACGCCGGTCGCGCGGGGGCCGACGGGTCCGGCCAGCTCGACGCCGTGCTCTGCCAGCTCCCGTGCGACGAGCTCGCCTGCCGGATCGTCGCCGCGCTTGGCGATGCAGCGCGCCTCGGCGCCGAGCTCCGCGGCCCACGCCGCGACGTTCGCCGCCTGGCCGCCCGCCCCGGCGCGCGTCGAGGCGCGCACGTCGCCGCCGGGAGCAAGCGGTTCCTCGAGCCGGACGATCACGTCGAGCAGGACGTCACCGAGTGTCGCGATGCGCAAGGCACAATCGTCCCATGTGCGTAGCCTCGACGGAGCTGAGCGGATAGATGCAGGGAGACGGCAGGCGCGCGAGGGCGCGGGACTTCCTGATCGGCGGCGTGCTCGGAGCGTCGGCTGCGGCCGCAACCGCCCGGCGCCGCCGCAGGCTCAGGCGCCAGCGTGAGGAGCGGCTCGAGCGGCCCGCGGGTCTCGCGGCGTTCGAAGGAGCGCCGTGCTTCGAGGAGCTGCTCGAGCAATCGGCCGGACCGGACGCCTAACCTTCCGTTTGCGGGTGCAGATCGGTGAGAATGCTGACTTGATGCTCCGGCCCGGCCGCCTCGTCCTCCTGCTCGCAGTTCTCACGGCACTCACGGTTGCGCTCGTCGCGCCCGGGACGGCCGGCGCGCGCACGAATCCGCCCGGCGCGCCGTATCGCGTGATCGTCCTCGACAAGATCACGGATCACACGTTCGCCGTTCTCGCCCGCCGCGGCGCGGTCGGCCTGATGCGGCCCGGCGTCGGCCCGACGACGAACCGGCGGCGTGCGCTCGCGGAGCTCGTCCGCGGCGCGGAGGTGAGGGCGCAGCTCGGCGGCGTCCCGCCCGGAAATCCGCTGATCGCCACGGAACCGGGGACGGGAGACACCGCCGCGCTCTGTCACATGTGCATCGTCGTCCAGCTTCCGCCCCGCGGCGCGCCCACCGCGAACGACCGCCTCTACCGGATCGCCGTGATCGGCCGCGGCTTCCACGGCCTGCTCACGTCCTCGACGACGAGGATCCCGGGGATCATCTCCGTCGTCGACGTCGCGCCGACCGCGCTCGGGCATCCGACGGGCGCCCTTTCCTGGACGACGGCGAGCAACCCGATCGGGCAGCTCAGCCGGCTCGACCGGCAGATCGCGTCGAACAACCGGCTCAAGTTCCCGGTGCTGTTCATCGTCGCGGGGCTGCTGCTCCTCCTCGCCCTGCTCGGCCTGCGCGCCGCCACCACCGCTGTGCCGGCTGCCTTGCTCGTCAACCTTCTGCTCGGAGTCGAGCACGTTTCGAGCGAGGTGCTGCTGATCGCTGGGATGTCGGCCGGGACGGCGGTACTCGCCTTTGCCCTCTCACGCCTCTGTCGCAGCGACAACGCGCTCCTCGTCCTCTACGGCGGGGTCGTCGCGCTGTACGCGATCGTCATGGTCAAGCAGCCGGCGTGGCAGGCGGTCAACCCGTTCGGGCCGACGCAGAACTCGCGCTTCTGGGGGATCGGCAACGGGCTCGAGACGCTGCTGCTCGCGCCGCTCCTCGCCGGAGCCGTGCTCGCGCGCCGCCGCTTCGGCCTGCTCGGCTTCGTCCTCTTCGGCGTCTTCGGCCTCGCCGTGATCACCGACAACCACCTGGGAGCGGACGGAGGCGGGGCGATCGTCCTCGGCGTCGCGCTCGCAGTGCTCGGGACACGGCTCTTCCACTTCGGCGTCAGCGGCTTCCTCGCGCTGCTCGCCTCCTCGGCGATCACGGTGCTGTGGCTCGTCTCCCGCGGCCTCTCCCAACCGGGGCCGGATCACCTGCGCAGCGCGTTCGCCGGCAACGGCGCCGGCCTGCTCCACTCGCTCGAGAGCCGCGTGCCGCTCGCGTACGTCCCGGCGCTCCACGCCTGGGAGATGACCCTCCCGCTCGCCGTCGTGCTCGTCGCCGGGTTCGTCCTCGCTTGGCGGCGCGCGCAGAACCGCTCGACCCGCGACGTGCTGCTCGCGCTCGGCGTGGCGATCGTCACCTCGCTCCTCGTCAACGACTCGGCGGCGTACGAGCTCGTGGGAGGGATTGCGGTCGTCGGCGCCGTCGCCCACTTCGCGCCGACCTCGGTTCCTGTCCGGCTGCGGGTCCGCGTTCCTGTGTTCCGGCGGACTGCGCTCGACACGGAAGCGGCTCCGTCGGAATCGCCGCCCGCCTAGGTACCGTCAGATCCCGTGCCGATCTACGAGTACCGCTGCCCGAAGGGCCATCTTTTCGAACGGTTCCAGGCGATGACGGCGCCGCCGCCCGAGAGCTGTGACGTGTGCGGCGCGTCGCCCGTCGAGGTCGTCCTCTATCCGATCGCGATCCACTACAAGGGCTCCGGCTTCTACACGACCGACTACGGCAAGGGGAAGGCCGCGAAGAAGGACGGCGACAGCGGCCCGTCGGAGAAGAAGACCGACACGAAGCCGGCGGAGAAGAAGGCCGCCGCGAGCGGCGACTGACCTACTTCAGCAAGCCGGCGGACGAGCCGACGACGCAGCCCGGCCCGTAGAGGCTTCCCTTCGGCGGCGCCTGCGGCGCCGAGTTGCCGAGTACCTCGTCGAGCACGGCGATGTTCTGCTCCCCGCCGACGATGAAGTCCTGGCCGCCGATCTGCTCCGGCGTTCCGCCGAGCCGGCAGTGGAGGTCGTTCCCGGCCGAGGAACGGAACTTGACCCACGCGAGCTGCAGCAGCTGCCACGTCGAGAGGTCGGTCGCGATCGGCGCGAGGAGCGAGCTCCCGTCGAACGGCAGGGAGAAGAAGCGCGTCGGGCTCGACAGCTTCGCGAGCGTCGCCTGCTCGACGAGCTGCTGGTCGTGCTGGCGGGTGAAGTCGGTGAACGATCCGCCGCCGGGAAGCTGGTTCTCGCGGATACGGGAGAAGATCAGCGCCTCGTGGCCCGTCATGTGCGTCGGACCCTTGTGGAAGCGCCAGCCCGGCCATGCCGCGCAGCGCTGCGCCGGGTAGGGGCAGTCGAACTTGTTGGAGAGGATGTTCTCCGGCACGTCGACGGTGATCCCGCCGATCGCGTCGATCAGGCTCACGAACTGGTTGAAGTCGACGAAGACGACGTGGTTGATCTGCAGAGACTTCCCGAGCAGCTGGTCGATCGTCTTGATCGCGAGCGGTGCGCCGCCGAGCTGCATCGCCGCGTTGATCTTCTGGTCACCGTAGCCGGGGATCGTCGTCTGGAGATCGCGCGGAATCGAGAGGTAGACGAGGCGGCCTCGCCCGGGCTCCGTCCGCAGGAGCGTGAGCGAGTCCGAGTGCTGGTCGACGCTGCGCCCTTGCGATCCCCTTCCGGTCGCGTGGTCGGTGCCGACGAGGAGGATGTTCGTCGGGTTCGAGTAGAGGAGCCCCTGGTCGGGCGCGAGCAGCGGGCGGACTCCGTTCGGCAGGCGCGCGTTCGCGGCGCTGACGCCGCTCGCGACGGAGAGGTAGCCGGCGACGCCCCAGATCACGACGAGGAGGAACAGGCCGAGGATCGAGACGAGGATCCAGCGCCGCCTCGACCAGCCGAACCAGAGCCGGCGGCGGTCGCTCTTCTTGGTGATCTTGCCCGGGCCCTGGCCGTCGCTCCGCTGGGCGCGCCGTGACTCTCTGTCACGCCGCTCGAGCGGCACCTTCCCCTTGTCGCGGCCGCCGCGGTAGACGCGGTACGGCTTCTCCCCGGAGGCGGCCATCCGGGCAATTACGGTACCCACAGTGGAAGCCCTCCACGCCATCGGCGTCGACCTCGGCGGAACGAAGATCCTCGCCGGCGTCGTGTCCCGCGAGGGCAAGGTCGTCAGGCGCCACGAGCGGGCGACGCCGCAGGACTCGCAGGAGCACGTGCTCGCCGAGTTGGCGGCCGCGGTTGCGGAGCTGCTCGACGATTCGGTCGCCGCGATCGGCTTCGGCGCGCCGTCCCCGATCGACGCGAAGCGCGGTGTCGTGGTCCGGTGCGTCAACCTCCCGCTCGAGGACGCGCCGCTCCGAGACCACATGCATGAGCGCTTCGGGCTGCCGGTCGGGCTGGACAACGACGCGAACGCGGCCGCGATCGGCGAGTGGCGGGCAGGAGCAGGGCGCGGCGTCGACGACCTCGTGATGCTCACGCTCGGGACGGGCGTCGGAGGCGGGGTCGTCTCCGGCGGCAAGCCCTTCCGCGGTGGGAACGGCTCCGGCGCGGAGCTTGGCCACGTCGTGATCGTCCACGACGGCCGTCCCTGCCAGGGCGCCTGCACGGGCCGCGGCCATCTCGAGGCCTACGTCAGCGGCCACGCGGCGACGGCCGCGGCGCAGGAGGAGTTCGGACCGGCCGCCGACGCGCACCGGCTGATCCGGCTCGCGAACGAGGGAGACGAGAAGGCGAGGGAGATCCTCGGGGAGCTCGCCCGGTATCTCGGCTCCGGCATCGGCTCCTTCGTCAACGTCTTCGCACCGGAGCTCGTCCTCCTGGGCGGCGGCTTCGGCGTCGCCGCCTTCGACTACATCCGCGGGCCGGCCGAGGAGGTCGCGCGGCGCGAGGCTCTCGAGCCGATGCGCGACGCCTTCCGGCTCGCGAAGGCGGAGCTCGGGACCGCGGCCGGCCTGATCGGCGCCGCCTTCGTCGGGTTCGAGGCGCTCGACGTGTGAACGCCGGCGACGTGGTCCTATACCGCAACGTCTTCCGGGGTCGGGTCCGCGGCTGCTTCCCATGCCACTACGTCGGTCGTTGGGACGCCAGGCACGGGCTCTACCGCCAGCCGGGAACCCAGTGCAAGCGCTCGATGAGCACAGAGGACCGGAGTTACGCCCAACGATTGATCGCAGACGGGCCGGCGTTCGGCTTCGTTTGGACTCGGACGCACCGTCTGGGCTTCGTGCGCGAGGGCGACGCACACACGATCGAGCTCTTCTGGAACGAGGCGTGGGAATTCCTCGGCTGGTACGTGAACCTCCAGGCTCCGCTCGTCGTTCGGGGCGATCGCTTCGATTTCACGGACTTCGAGCTGGACATCGCCGTGAGTCCCGACGGAACGTGGGAGTGGAAGGACGAGGACGGCTTCGCGGAGATGCAGCAGCTCGCGATCCTCGACGCCGCTGCCGCCGCGGAGGTGCGCGCCGAGGGCGAGCGCGTGATCGCCGAGAAGCCCTGGCCGACGGGCTGGGAGGACTGGCGCCCGCCGCCGGAGTGGGGGCCGCTGCCGCTGCCGGAGGACTGGCATGTCGTCTGAGCTCCAGCACTACCTCGTCGTCCCGTTCCCGGAGGTTGCGGCGGTTGTCGATCCGTGGCGCGAGCAGTCCCTCGGCTCCGGTCCGTCGAACGGCGTGCCTGCACACGTGACGCTGCTTGCTCCCTGTCCCGGCGACCCGGAGGCGATCGCCGGCGTGCTCGCCGGCACGGCGGCGTTCGACGTCGAGTTCCGGGAGCTGCGGCGCTTCACCGAGGTTCCCACGCTCTATCTCGCGCCCGTGCCTGCCGAGCCGTTCGTCCGTCTGACTAAGGCTCTCGTCGAGCGGTTCCCGGACTGGCCGCCGTACGGCGGCAGCCACGGCACGACCGTGATTCCGCATCTCACAGTGACCCAGGGGCCGGCGGAGGAGGCCGCCGAGGCAGCTGTCGCTGAGGCTCTTCCCCTACGCGCTCGCGCGCGCGAGGCGGTGCTGCTCGCGGAGCGGGAGCCGGGACGCTTCGAGACCGCCGCGCGCCTGCCGTTCGAGGGCGCCTGATGCCGCTCGCGGTCTGCGCCACCCCGATCGGCAACCTCGCCGACATCACCCTGCGCGCGCTCTCGGAGCTCGCCGCCGCCGAGACGATCCTCTGCGAGGACACGCGCCACACGCGCGTGCTCCTCCGCCGGCACGGCGTCGAGGGGCGGCTCCTCTCCTACCACGAGCACAACGAGGCGCAACGGACGGCCGAGATCCTGCCGCGGCTCGAGGCGGGGGACAGGATCGCGCTCGTCTCGGACGCGGGGATGCCGGGCGTCTCCGACCCCGGCGCCCGGCTCGTGCGGGCAGCGCTGGAGGCGGGCGTCGAGGTGACCGTGCTCCCGGGCCCGTCCGCGGTGGAGACCGCGCTCGTCGCGTCTGGACTCGTCGGCGAGCAGTACCGCTTCCTCGGTTTCCTCCCGCGCGGTCAGAAGGCGCTGGCCGGGGTGTGGGACGAGCTCGCGGGCTGGGCGTGGCCGGCGGTCGCGTTCGAGTCGCCGCAGCGGCTGCCGGCGACCCTGCGCTCGCTTGCCGAGGCGGATCCGGGACGCGAGGTCGCGGTGTGCCGCGAGCTGACGAAACGATTCGAGGAGGTCGCACGCGGGACGGCGGCCGAGCTCGCAGAGCGCTTCTCCCAGCCGCCGAAGGGCGAGATCACGCTCGTTCTCGGGCCCGGTTCGGCGCCCGCGACCGACGAGCCCGCAGCGCTCGCCGCGGTCGCCGAGCTCGTCGCCGCCGGACTCCCTCGCCGTCGCGCCGCGGAGATCGTCTCGCGGCTGTCCCGCGTGCCGCGGAACCGCCTCTACGAAGCGTCGTTGTAAGCAGATTTGACAACGTCCGGCGCACCCGCTACTCTCCGCGGACGATGTTGCTCAGACTGACAACTAGGCTGATGGCGATCCCCGCCGTTTTCCTCATCTGGGTGCCGGTCGCACACGCGTGGAGCTGGCCCGTGCAGGGGCCAGTCCTGCAGTCGTTCAGCTACGACGAGGCTCACCCGTACGCGGCCGGGCAGCACCGGGGCATCGACATCGGCGCCGCCGCGACCGGCGTTCCCGTGATCGCGCCCGAGAGTGGGACCGTGAGCTTCGCGGGGAGCGTGCCGACGAACGGGAACTCGCTGACGATCGAGACGGCGGACGGCTACGCGGTGACGCTCACCCACCTCGGCTCGATCTCGGTCGCGAAGGGCGCAGCGGTGACCGAAGGCGCGGTCGTCGGGACGGTCGGACCGAGCGGCACGGCCGAGGAGCCCGGCCCGTACGTCCACCTCGGGATCCGGCTTGGCGCCGACGCGAACGGCTACCTCGATCCGCTCACGTTCCTTCCCGCGCCCGTGTCCCCGGCCTCCGACTACGTGCCCGTGCCGAAGCCCGTGCCGTCCGCGCGATCCGTCCCTGCCGTTGCGAGCCCGGCGAACCCCGGCAGTGCCGGAATCGTCATCCGCGACCAGCGCTCGGCGCCGTCGGCAGGACACTCGGCGCGGGCAGCCGACGCGGGAAGCCTCGCGCCGAAACGGCCGTCCCGAACCGAGAAGCGGCCGAGCGAGACGGTGAGCAAGCCGCGGACGTTCGAGGGCACCGTCGACGAGCCGGTCGTGCTCGACCACGTGCCGGTTGCGCCCACGCGAGCCACCCCGAGGTCGGCGCTCGTCCCGGACGGGCTAGCGGCCGGTCCGGGAGTCGTTGCGGTTCTCGCCGCGCTCATCGTGGCGCTCGGCCGTCGGCGACGGCGCCCGCCGGCAATCGTGGTGCGCTTCCCACTGGGGTCGGAGGATGCGCCGCGCGGCTTGAAACAGCGAAAAACGGCGTAGACGCCGCTCGTATCATGAGCGGATGCGCTTCTACCTCACGACGCCGATCTACTACGTCAACTCGACGCCGAGTATCGGCAACGCGTACACGACTGCGATCGGCGACATGCTCGTCCGCCACCAGCGCCAGCGGGGCGTGGACACCTTCTACCTGACGGGCGTCGACGAGCACGCGACGAAGGTCTGGCGCGTCGCGCAGGAGCAGGGGCTCGAGGCGCAGGAATACGCCGACCGGATCGCCGTTCCGTGGCGCGAGCTCGCGCCGCAGATCAACGCCGAGGTCGACTTCTTCCTCCGCACGAGCGACGACGGCCACAAGCGCTTCGTCCAGGACTTCCTGCAGCGGATGTACGACAACGGCGACATCTACGAGGACGTCTATGCGGGCCTCTACTGCGTCGGCTGCGAGGCGTTCAAGACGGAGGAAGAGCTGACCCCGGACGGGCTCTGCCCGGATCACCTCGTAGCGCCGGAGTGGATCGAGGAGAAGAACTACTTCTTCCGCCTCTCCGCCTACCAGGACAAGCTGCTCGCGCTCTACGACGAACGTCCCGATTTCGTGCGGCCCGACTTCCGCTTCAACGAGGCGCGATCGTTCATCGCCGGAGGCCTGCGCGACTTCAGCATCTCCCGCGCGGGCCAGCCCTGGGGCATCCCACTGCCCTGGGACGAGAGCCAAGTCGCGTATGTCTGGGCGGACGCGCTCGTCAACTACCTCAGCGCGCTCACGTACGCGCGACCCGGCGAAGACCTGCGCGACGAGTACTGGCCGGTCGTCCACCACCTGCTCGGCAAGGACATCCTCCGCTTCCACTGCGTCTACTGGCCGGCGATGCTCCTCTCCGCCGGCTACGAGCCGCCGCAGCAGTTGTTCGTGCACGGCTATCTGCTGCTCGACGACAAGAAGATCTCGAAGTCGGCCGGAAACGCGGTCGATCCGCTCGAGCTGATCGACGTCTACGGAGCCGACGCCGTCCGCTACTGGATGGCGCGCGCGATCTCCTTCGGGCAGGACGGCAGCGCCTCGCTCGACGACATCCGGCAGCGCTACGACAGCGAGCTCGCCAACGATCTCGGCAACCTCCTCTCGCGCACGACGGCGATGGTCGCGCGCTACCGCGACGGGAAGGTGCGGAAGGGCGAGGCCGAGCCGACGCTCGACCTCGACGCGCTCGGAGCCGACGTCGCGCGGCTGCTCGCCCCGCCCGGCTTCGATGTCACGCGGGCGCTCGACACGGTGTGGGACGGGGTGCGCGCGCTCAACCAGTACGTGACAGCCGAGGCGCCGTGGCAGCTCGCGAAGGACGAGGCGAACGCCAAGCGTCTCGACGGCGTCCTCTACAACCTCGTCGACGGCCTCACCGCGCTCGCCGTCGCTCTCGCGCCCTTCCTCCCCGAGACTGCGCCGCGCATCCTCGCCGCCTTGAACCAGGACGACGATCTCTCGTGGGAGCGCGTCCGGAACGGCGTCGCGGCGGAGGTCGACGGCGTCGCCGCGGCGGAGCCGCTCTTCCCGCGCATCGAGCTCGCGCCGACGACTGCGTGATCGACACGCACGCGCACCTAGCCGCGCTCGACGATCCGGACGCCGCGGTCGAGCGTGCGGCGGCAGCCGGAGTGACGCGGATCCTCACGGTCGGCACCGACGCGGAGGATTGCCGCCGGGCGCTCGCGCTCGCCGCGAAGCACGCGGGCGTGTACGCGATCCTCGGCATCCATCCGCACGGGGCGGGGACGGCAACCGACGCCGACCTCGCCGAGTTGCGCGAGCTGCTCCAACATCCCAAGGCGGTCGCGGTGGGCGAGACCGGGCTCGACTGGTATCGCGACTACGCGCCGCGGGACGACCAGCAGCGGCTCTTCGCGGCGCAGCTCGAGCTTGCGGCCGAGCTCGGCAAGCCCGTCGTGATCCACACGCGAGCCGCCGACGAGGACACGGTCGCTGCGCTCTCGGGCCACGACGGCGCGGTCGTCCTCCACTGCTTCTCGTCGCCGCACATGCTGCCGACGGCGCTCGAGCGGCGCTGGTACGTCTCGTTCGCCGGCAACGCGAGCTTCCCGAAGGCGGTCGACCTGCGCCTCGCGGCGACGCAGGTTCCCGCCGACCGGATCCTCGCCGAGACCGACTCGCCGTATCTCGCGCCGCAGCCGGTGCGCGGCAAGCCGAACGAGCCTTCCCACGTCGTTCACACGCTCGCCGCACTCGCTGCGGCGCGCGGTAACGAGGTTGCCGACCTCGAGGGGCAGATCGAGGAGAACGCGAGCGCATGCTTCGGCCTGTGAAGAAGCACTTCGGCCAGCACTTCCTCGCCGACCGAAACATCCTCGACGTGATCGGCCGGCTCGCCGAGCTCGCTCCGGACGACGTCGTGCTCGAGATCGGGCCGGGCCGGGGCGTCCTCACGCGCTACCTCGCCGGGCGAGTCCGGCACGTCCACGCGGTGGAGATCGATCGGGAGCTCGAGGCCGAGCTGAGCGACCTCCCCGCGAACGTGGACGTCGTCTTCGGCGACGCGCTCCAGACCGTGTTGCCACAGGACGCCACGAAGCTCGTCGCGAACCTGCCCTACAACGTCGCCACGCCGCTCATCGCCGAGAGCCTCGACGGGCTCCCGAACGTCCGCCTCTGGTGCGTGATGGTGCAGCGCGAGGTCGCAGACCGGCTCTTCGCGTCGCCGGGGACGAAGGACTACGGCGCGGTGTCGGTGCTCGTCCAGCTCGCGGCGGAGCGGACGGGCTTCCATCCAGTCTCGCGCACCGTCTTCCGGCCGCCGCCCAACGTGGACTCCGCGCTCGTCGCCTTCCGGCGCACCGAGCTGCCGCCCGATTTCGCCCGCACCAAGGCGGTGGTGGCCGCGGCCTTCGGGCACCGGCGCAAGACGCTGCCCAACTCGCTCGCTCTCTCGGGTCTTGCCTCGCGCGAGCGCGCCGCGGAGGCGCTCGCCACGATCGGCCGCCCGGCCGAGACACGCGCGGAAGCCCTCGCGCCCCCGGAGTTCGTGGCGCTGGCGAAGGCGCTCGGATGAAGCGCGCGCCGGCACCGGCCAAGGTCAACCTCGCTCTCGTCGTGGGGCCGCGCCGGGACGACGGCAAGCACGAGGTGGCGACCGTCCTGCAGCGGATCGATCTCGTCGACCGGATCGAGATCGACGAGGCGCCCGACCTGCGGATCGCAGGCTTCCCGGAGGACACGCTCGTCCGTGCCGCCCTCGAGCGGCTCGCCGGAGCTGCGGGTGTGGAGCCGCGCTGGCGCGTCCGGATCGAGAAGACGATTCCCGTCGCCGCCGGCCTCGGTGGCGGCAGCTCCGACGCGGCGACGGCGCTTCGGCTCGCGAACGAGACCCTCGCCCAGCCGCTTCAGATCGAGGGGCTCCGCCGTCTCGCCGCCGCGGTGGGCGCCGACGTCCCGTTCTTCCTCGCGCAGGGGCCGCAGCTCGGCTCCGGCGACGGCAGCGAGCTCGAGCTGCTCGACCTGCCGCAGGACTTCTGGGTTCTCGTCCTGCTGCCGACCGGCTCGGTGAAGACCTCGACAGCGGATGTCTACGCGGCCTTCGACGCGCGCGACGGCGCGGCCGGCTGGGAGCAGCGGCGGCGAGCGCTCCTCGACGCTGTCGCGCGCATCAAACGTCCCCGCGACTTCGCCGCGCTGCCGCCCAACGACCTCGCGAGCTCGCCACTGGCCGGCGACATCCGGGCGGCGGGAGCGTTCCGCGCCGACGTCTCCGGCGCCGGTCCGGCCCTCTACGGGCTCTTCACGCAGCGGGCCGATGCCGACCGCGCGAGGCGCTCGTTGCGGCGCCTGGGACGGGCCTGGGTCGCGCCAGCAGCGTGGTACGGTTGACGCGTGTTGACCGGGTCGCAGCACGCTGCGGAGCCGGGCCCGGGCGGCTGGCTGCACGTCCACCGAATTCGGGCCGCGCTCTGGATCGCAGCCGCCGAGGGGATCATCGTGGCGGTCTCGCGCGACGTCACGAAGTGGACCGTCGTCGCCCTTGCGATCGTCGCGACACTGCTCTGGTTCATCGGTCGGAACAACGACTCGAACCTTCTCCGGCAGCTGCTCTGGATCTTCGCGGCGTCGCAGCTGCTCGCACTCCTGCTCGTCCTCCTGGCCGTGATCGTCAAATGGGCCGTGATCATCGGCCTCGTCGTCTTCGCCGTCCTCGGGCTCGTCTTCCTCTTCTTTGACCACCGCTAGAATCGCTAGCGCCCTGGGGCGTAGCCAAGCGGTAAGGCAACGGGTTTTGGTCCCGTGATCCCAGGTTCGAATCCTGGCGCCCCAGCCACCTTCTCCTGACATGGCGGACGAGCTTTCAGCAGTGGTCATGGCCGGCGGCATCGGCACGCGCATGAAGAGCGCGACGCCGAAGCACCTGCACCCCCTGCTGGGGCGCCGGCTGGTGGACTGGGTCGTCGAGGCTGCGCGCGGCGCGGGGGTCGAGCGCGTGGTCGTGGTCGCCTCCGCGCAGACGCGAGACCTCCTCGAGGGAGTCGAGGTCGTCGTGCAGGAGGAGCCGCTCGGTACGGGCGACGCCGTCCGCTGCGCACACGAGGCGTTGGCGGGATCCACCGGAGACGTCCTCGTGCTCAACGGCGACGTGCCTGCGCTGCGGCCGGAGACGATCGCCGCGCTCGTCGAGACGCACCGCGCCGCTGCCGCCGCGGCCACCGTCCTCTCCTTCGAGCCCGCGGACGCCGCCGCCTACGGCCGCATCGTGCGGGACGGGGACGGCCGGCTGGCGCGCATCGTCGAGGCGGCAGACGCCTCGGTCGAGGAGCTCGCGCTCGGCGAGGTCAACTCCGGGATCTACGTCTTCCGCGCCGACAAGCTCTGGCCGGCGCTCGAGCGGCTCGACCCGCACAACGCCCAGGGCGAGCTGTACGTCACCGACACGCTCGGCCTGCTCGTCGGAGACGGCGAGACCGTCGCGGTCCAGCTCGCCGACGACGAGCTCGAGGCGGAGGGAGTGAATACGCGGGCGGAGCTCGCGGCCGCCGCAGCCTGCCTGCGCGACCGGATCAACGAGGCGCACATGCTCGCCGGCGTGACGATCGTCGATCCCGCCTCGACGTGGATCGACGCCGGCATCGAGATCGAGGCCGACGTCGTCATCCATCCGTTCACCGTGATCCGCGGCGAGGTGCGGATCGCGACCGGCGTCGAGATCGGGCCGTTCGCGTACGTCCGGCCGGTGACCGAGCTCGGCGCCGGAGCAAAGATCGGCACCTTCGTCGAGGTCAAGAACTCCGTCGTCGGCGCCGATGCCAAGATCCCGCACCTCTCCTACATCGGCGACGCGGAGATCGGGGAGGGCACCAACATCGCAGCGGGCAACATCACGGCCAACTTCAAGCACGAGGCGGGCCGGCCGAAGGCGCGGACGACGATCGGCCGCAACGTCAGGACCGGTGTCGACAATGTCTTCGACGCGCCAGTCGAGATTGGGGACGACGCTTGGATTGCGCCCGGAGCAGTGATCACGGAGAATGTTCCTCCCGGCTCGCTTGCGGGATTCGCCCCTCGGCAAGAGACGAAGGAAGGCTGGGTCTACGAGAAGCATGGAAACCCCGACGGCGACTGAGCTGGCGCTGCCCGGGCTCGAGGGGAGCCTCGTGACGAGCGAGCCTTCCCCCGAGCACTTCATCGTCCGCGGGCCGCAGAAGCGGCTCATGGTCTTCTCCGGCCGCTCGCATCCGCATCTGGCGCACGCGATCTCGGAGAAGCTCGGCGTGGAGCTCGGCGACGTCGAGCTCAGCACGTTCCCGAACGACGAGACGTACTGCCGTTACCTCGAGTCGATCCGCGGCGCCGACGTCTTCCTCGTCCAGACGGGCTGCCCGCCCGTGGACAAGAACCTGATGGAGCTCGTGCTCATGATCCAGGCGGCGAAGCTCGCGTCCGCGAAGCGGATCACGGCGGTGATCCCGTGGTTCCCGTATTCGCGCCAGGACCGGAAGGCGAAGCCGCGCGAGCCGATCTCCGCGCGCCTCGTCGCCGACATGCTCCACCTCGCCGGCGTCGACCGCGTCCTGACGATGGACCTGCACGCGGGACAGATCCAGGGCTTCTTCACGATCCCGGTCGACCACATGACGGCGCTGCAGCTGTTCGCCACGCACTTCCGCGATCTCGGCCTGACGGGAGACGGGGTCGTCGCCGTCGCGCCGGACGCCGGCCGCGCGAAGCACGCCGTCCGCTTCGCGGAGATGATCGAGGCGAGCTTCGCGATCATGCACAAGATGCGCGTCGCCGCCGACAAGGTCGAGGTGACCGAGGTCACGGGCAAGGTGCACGGCAAGATCGCAATCGTCGGGGACGACGTCTCGACGACGGGCGGCACGCTCATCGCCGGCGCGCGGGCACTGAAGGAGTGCGGCGCGACCGAGGTCAACGTCTTCGTCACGCACGCGCTCTTCTCCGGCCCTGCGCTCGAGAACCTCGGGAACTCGGAGATCGACCGCATCGTCGTCACCGACTCGGTGCCGATCGACCCGCGCAGCCGCCCCGACAACATGACCGTCCTCAGCGTCTCGGGGCTGCTCGCGGAGGCGATCATGAACGTCTTCGCCGACGACTCCGTCTCGGCCATCTTCGGCGGCGAGAACCAACTCTTCTAGGGAGTCATCGTCTATGCAGACGGTGCGTCGCCTCGCTCCCTTCGCGCTCGTCCTCGCCTGCGCGCTCGCCGCCGCGACACCGGCGCTCGCGCTGCCGCACTTCGACAAAGCGCAGACGCGGGAGATCTCGACGCTCGTCAATCGCCTCGTCAACGACCTCGTCCGGCGCGAGAATCTCGCGGACGGGTGGAAGATCGCCGGCCCGCCCGAGCGTGGAGCGATCACGCGGAAGGCATGGCTCTCGGGCCGCGAGCTGCCGGTCCAGCAGATGGACGTCCTGAACGATCCGCGCACCGCGTGGTACGCGAAGTGGAAGGACGGCGACGAGATCGGGCTCGTCCTTTCCCTGCGCACCGGGCACGGCGCGAACGCCGAGATGTACCAGGCGGAGACGGTTCTCGCGAAGCTGCGCCACCGAGGCTGGGTCGTCAACGCGTTCTACGTCGACGGGATCTTCCGGCTCGGGAAGGGCCACTCCGGCAGTTGCGTCAGCGCGTCGTGCAAGGTGACGGGACTCGCGGACTACTGGGCGGGCGGCGGCGGCAGCGTCGGGAGCGCGAAGCCGCGGATCGGCGGAATGCTTCTCGTCGGCGGCGTCATCGCCATCGGCCTGCTGATCGTCGGGATCCCGCTCGGCTTCGTGCTGCGCGCGCGCTCCCGCTACCGCCGCGCGAGGGCCGCGTATCTCGCCTCGCGTCTGTTCTAGCTAGACGGACGCGTCGGCGATGCGCCGCCGCACCATCCGGTCGGCGGCCGCGCTCGGCGTGATTCCGTCCGCCTCGGCTTCCGCGAACAGCCCGCGCAGGGTGTCGCCGATGCCCGCGAGCCCGAGCTCGAGCTGGGCGGCGTCCCAGTTCTCGTCGACGAGCCCGATCAGCTGGATCACGCCGCCCGAGTTGACGACGTAGTCGGGCGCGAAGAGGATGCCGCGCTCGTGCAGCCGGTCGGCGTCCTCAGGCTCCGCGAGCTGGTTGTTCGCGGCGCCGGCCACCGCGCCGCACGAGAGCTGCGGAATCGTCCCGGCGTTGAGGACGCCGCCGACGGCGCACGGTGCGTAGACGTCCACCTCCATCCCGGCGACGCGATCTGGCGGCACCGTCTCGAACCCGGTCGCAGCGGCGCGGGACTCGTCGACGTCGCTCACGAGCACGCGCGCGCCGGCGTCCGCGAGCTCGCGCGCGAGATGCCTCCCGACTGCGCCGACGCCCTGGACCAGCACGCTGCGCCCGGCGAGCTCCGGCGAGCCGAAGGCCCGCTCGACCGTCGCCCGGATCCCGTGGAAGACGCCACGCGCCGTGCCCGGTCCGCTGTCGCCGCCGCGGCTCGGCGTTCCGTACACCCACGGACACGTCTCGGCCACGATCTCGAGGTCGTCCGGCTTGATGTTCATGTCGCCTGCAGTGCGGTACGTGCCGCCGAGGGACGCGACGAGGCGGCCGTAGCGGAGAAGGAGCCGGCGGCGAGCTTCTCCGGACGGCAGCTCGGGGACGGCGAGCACCGCCTTGCCGCCGCCGCGGGCCATCCCCGTGCCGGCGAGCTTCTGCGTCATCGCGGCCGACAGGCGCAGCACGTCGGCGAGGCCGTCGGCCGGCGCGGGATAGACACGCATCCGCGTCCCGCCGACCGCCGGGCCGAGTGCCGTGGAGTGGACGCCGACGAACATCCAGGCGCCGCTCTCCTCGTCGTGGCGGATCACGGCGTGCTCCCCGTCCCACTGCGCGAGCAGGCTCTCGAAGCTCAAGCCCAAGACGCTACACTCCGCCGCCGGAATGGCCGGAGAACGGACAAAGCTCGTCGTCGCCCAGCGCGAGAGACTCGGCACCGCCGAGACGAAGCGCCTGCGCAAGCAGGGCTTCGTTCCGGGCGTCCTCTACGGGAACGGCGAGCCCGTCGCGATCTGCGTTCAGGAGCGCGAGCTGCGCCGCGCGCTCACCGGATCGGCCGGACTGCACGCGATTCTCGACGTCGAGATCGACGGCAAGGGCGCGACCCATGCGTCGATTCTCAAGGAGTACCAGGTCGACCCGGTCCGCGGCGGCGTCACGCACGTCGACCTGCAGGAAGTCCGGCTCGACCAGACGATTCATGCCTCGGTCGCCGTCCATCTCGTCGGCGGCGAGGACGCCCCCGGCGTGCGCGAGGGCGGAGTGCTCTCGCAGCCGCTCCGCGAGGTCACGGTCGAGGCTCTGCCGCTCGAGGTGCCCGAGCACATCGAGGTCGACGTCTCCGGCATGGAGATCGGCGGCACGCTCCGCATCTCCGACCTCAGGGCGCCCGAAGGCTCGACGTTGCTCGACGATCCCGAGATGGTCGTCGCGACGATCACCGCCCCGACGAAGGAAGTCGTGCCCGAGCCCACCGAGGAGGAGCTCGCCGCGCTCGAGGCCGAGGCTGCCGAGGGCGAGGAAGGCGAGGAGGGCGCCGAGGGCGAGGGCGAGGCTGCCGAGGGCACTGCCGGCGAGCCGGCCGAAGGGCCGGCGGACGCTGCCGGCGACCAGGACACCGCCGAGGGCTAGGCTCCTCCGGTGCGCCTCTGGCCGCGCCGGCACGGCTCGTCGCTCGACCTGCTCGTCGTGGGCCTGGGCAATCCCGGCCGCGAGTACGCCGGGAACCGCCACAACGTCGGCGCCATGGTCGCCGACGAGCTCGCGCGCCGGCACGGCGGCTCTTGGCGGTCGAAGTTCTCCGGGCGGATCGCCGAGATCCGGCTCGACGAGCACAAGCTCGCGCTGCTCAGGCCGGAGACGTACATGAACGAGTCGGGCCGCTCGGTCGGCGCGGCGGCCGGCTTCTTCAAGCTCGAGCCGGATGCGGTGCTCGTCGTCCATGACGACAGCGACCTCGAGCCCGGCCGGCTGCAACTCCGGCTCGGCGGCGGGCTCGCCGGCCACAACGGCCTCCGCTCGATCGCGCAGCACCTGAAGACGCAGGACTTCCTGCGGCTGCGTGTCGGAGTGGGGAGGCCCGAGCGCGGCGATCCGCGCGCGCTCGCCGACTGGGTGCTCGCCGACTTCGCGCCCCACGAGGACGCGGCCGCGCTCGTCGGCCGCGCGGCGGACGCGGTGGAGACGCTCGACGCCGACGGCGTCGAACGCGCCCAGGTCCAGGTCAACCGCCGCTAGCCGCTCTCGCGCAGCGCGCTGTGCGCCGCCCCGGGCTCGAGCTCGAGGCCGGCAGCGACGCGCTCGAGGAGGCCGACCAGCTGCGCGGCCTCGGCCTCGCTGAGCGGAGCGCTCACCTGCCGGTCGAACTGCACGGCCTGCCGCTCCGCCTGCTTGGCGAGCTTCTTGCCGGCGGCCGTGAGGTGGAGGGTGCGAACGCGCCGGTCGCGTGTGTGCGGCCGCCGCTCGAGCAACTCGCGGCTCTCGAGCTGGTCGACGATGGCGACCATCCAGCTCGGCGAGATGTGCAGCCTCTCGGCCAGCGCGTTCTGCGGCTCACCGTCGCTCGCGGCGATCGCCCGCAGGAGCGCGAACTCGCCGGGCTCGAGCTTGAGGGGGCGCAACGTCTCGTGGAAGCGTCGCGAGACCGCGTAGCCGAGGCTCGAGAGCATGAAGGCGACGGTCCGAAACGGAGGCGTCACTTCTTCGACCGATTGCGGCTTGCGCGGCGCCATGCTCGTATGATACAGCTACCGAACAGTTCAGTTACCGAACGATTCTCGATCAAGGAGTCGCCTTGCTCGCTCGCCTCGCTCACATCGTCGCTCGTCACCGCTGGAAGGTCATCGGCGCCTGGATCGTCCTCACCCTCTTCGGCGGCTTCGCGGCAGCCCAGGTGCACAAGCGCTGGTACCAGAGCTTCTCGATCCCCGGGAAGTCCGCCTACGAGGCGAACCAGCGGACGCTGAAGGCGTTCGGCACGGGGATCCGCCCGCCCGACGTCGTCGTCTTCCAGACGGCGGGCGACGTGACGAAGAGCGGCGCGATCGCCGCGGCGATGCAGCGCGCGGCCGCGGTCCTGCCGGGCTCCCGCACGAGCTCGTACTTCTCCACGCACGACCTGATGTACGTGTCGAAGGACAGGCACACGACGTTCGAGGAGATCTACCCGCCGGGGCAGGCGACGTTCTCCACGAAGAGCGATGCGACCGCCGTGCGCGCCGCGGCGGCGAGCGGGCTGCCGGGCGGGATTCAGGTCAACGTGACCGGCCACGACCCGCTCGAGGAGGCGAGCTCGCACGGCAGCAGCGGCGGAAACGTCCTCCTCGAGGCGATGATCGGCGGCCTCGGCGCGATCGTCATCCTCCTCTTCGTCTTCGGCACGCTGCCGGCGATCCTCATTCCGGTCTTCGTCGCGGCGGCGGCGATCCTCAACACGTTCACGCTCGTCTGGGCGCTGACGTACATCACGAGCGTCTCGATCATCGTCCAGTTCCTGATCGCGCTCGTCGGCCTCGGCGTCGCGATCGACTACGCCCTCTTGATGATCTTCCGCTTCCGCGACGAGCTGCGGGAAGGGGAGGACGTCGAGACCGCGCTCGTCGAGACGATGACGCACGCGGGCCGCTCGGTGATCGTGTCGGGCTCGACCGTCGCCGTCGGCCTGCTCTCGATGATCATCCTCCCGCTCCCCTTCATCCGCTCGATCGGAATCGGCGGGATGCTGATCCCGGCCGTCTCCGTCCTCGCGGCGATCACGCTGATGCCGGCGCTGCTCGCCGTGCTCGGAGAGCGGATCAACAGCGTGCGCGTGATGCCGAAGCGGCTCGTCGACCGCGGTCATCCCGAGGACGGCGCCTGGGGCCACTGGGCGCGCTTCGTCCTGCGCCGGCCGTGGGCCGTCGCGACGACGGGCATCGTGATCGTCGGCGTTCTCGTCGCTCTCGGCGTGCAGCTCAATCCGAACGAGTCACAGCTGAAGGACTTCCCGGGTAGCGGCACCGCCATCGCGGGCCGGCAGATGCTCGCCGACGCCGGCATCTCGCCCGGCGTGATGAAGCCGTTCGTCACGCTCGTCGAGCACGGCGGGAACGCTCAGCTCGTCGCAGCCAAGGAGCGTACGGTGGACGGCATCGTCGGCGCGACCGTGCCGCCCGGATCCGGCTGGCACCGCGGCCCGGACACGCTCGTCGAGGCCTTCCCGTCGATCGACGGTGCGGCGCCCGGCATCCAGGGAGTGATCAACCGCGTCAACACCGCTCTCCAGGGCACGGACGCGACGCTGGGCGGCGTGCCGGCCGTGGACCGCGACTTCGTCCACGCCGTCTACGGGAACTTCCCCTACGTCCTCGCCTTCGTGCTCATCCTGACGCTCGTCCTGCTGACGCGGGCGTTCCGCTCGATCGTGCTGCCGATCAAGGCCGCGATCCTCAACCTCGTCTCGCTCGGCGGAGCGTTCGGGATCGTCGTCTTCATCTTCCAGATGGGACATGGCTCGTCGCTCTGGAACATCACCGCGACCCAGGCGATCACGGCCTGGATCCCGCTGATGATCTTCGCCTTCCTCTTCGGCCTCTCGATGGACTACGAGGTCTTCATGCTCACGCGGATGCGGGAGGCCTACGACGAGACGCGGTCGACCGAACGGGCGATCGAGCTCGGGCTCGCCCGGACGGGGAAGCTCGTGACGAGCGCCGCCCTGATCCTGATGTTCGCGTTCCTCGTGCTCTCGTCGAGCCCGGGCTTCGAGATCAAAGAGTTCGCGATCGGCCTCGCCGCCGGGATCATCTTCGACGCGACGGTGATCCGCGCTCTGCTCGTGCCCGCGCTCATGAGCCTTCTCGGGGAGGCGAACTGGTGGCTGCCGCACTGGACGCGGCGCGTGCTCTTCATCGGCGACGAGCGCCCCGCGCCGCAGCCGGCGTTGGACTAAGCCGTCGCGAAGCGCTTGGCGGCGCGGGCGCGAGCCCGTGCCGCCTCGACCTCGCGGTCGCGCGGCGCGGCCGTTGTGACGAGCGCGTCGAGCAGCGTCTGCGTCGCCGACGCGACGTCGTCGACGGCGCGCGCGAAGGCGTCCTCGTTCGCGCGCGACGGCTTCGAGAAGCCGCTCACCTTCCGCACGTACTGCTCGGCGGCCAGACGCACCTCGTCCGCGGTCGCGGGAGGCTCGAAGTTGTAGAGCGTGTGGATGTTCCGGCACATGCCCCCATCAATACCATGGCCCCGCGGAACGCGAGTTCCGTCCTTCGTCATGGACCGGCCGGTACTCCACTCCCTCGTCGCCGAGCTCGTCGCCAGCGAGCGCCTCGGCGAGCTCGCCGACGCGCTGCCGACGCGCGCGCGCGTCTCCGAGCCGGCGCTGCCGATCCTGCTCGCCGCGTTGCACGAGCGGCTCGAACATGCGCTCGTCGTCGTTCTGCCGGAGGATGCGGACGCGCGTGACGCCGCGGAGGCCGCGGCGTGGTTCCTCGGCGAGGACGGAGTCGGCCTGTTGCCGAGCCGCGGTGTCGCCTGGAGCTCCGGCCTCGCGGCGCCGCCCCATCTCGTCGGCGAGCGCGCGCGGGCGCTGCACGTGCTCGAGCGCGGAGGCCTCGTCTGCGTCTCCGCGAGGGCGCTGGCCGAAGGCCTGCCGCCGGTCGAGGCGCGGCCCGAGCCGGTCGAGGTGGGCACCGGGCTCGAGCCGGGCGTCGAAGGCCTCTCGGAGGAGCTCGCGCTCGCGGGCTACGAGCGAGTCGAGCGCGTGGACGATCGCGGCCAGTTCGCCGTGCGCGGCGGGATCGTCGACGTCTTCCCGACGACGGGACGCGAGCCGCTGCGCGTCGAGTTCTTCGGCGACGAGATCGAGTCCGTCCGGGCCTTCTCGCCCTTCACGCAGCGGGCGCTCCACCCGGTGGCCGAGGCGACGCTCTATCCCGCCGCCGAGCGCCGACTCGACACACTCGAACTTAGTGACAATTTGTCACTAAGGAAGGAAGAGGGCGAGGAGCCCGGGCCGCCGCCGGCTCCGGACGATCTCGTCCCCGTGCTCGCCGGGCCGCCCGACCTCGTCTTCGAGCCCGATGCGGTGCGGCGAGTCTGGGAGGACGACGGCGTCGCCGCTCCGCCGCCGCTCGCCGGCGCGACGGAGCTCGATCCGTTCCCGCAGGCGCAGCCGCTCGCCTTCGAGGCGCAGCGGCCCGCGATCGCCGCGCGCGGGCTCGCGGAGGCGGAGAGCGAGCTCGCGGCGTTGATCCGCTCCGGCCAGCGCGTGGTCGTCGCGTTCCCGCATCGAGGCGAGGCGCTGCGGACGCAGAACCTGCTGAGGCGCGTCGAGGCGCGGATCTTCGAGCCCGGGGACGAGCTGCCGGAGGAGCCGGAGCTGCTCTTCGCGATCTCACCCGCCCGCCGCGGCTTCGTGTGGCGCGAGCTCGGCCTCGTCCTCCTGCCCGACCACCAGGTCTTCCGCCGCCGCGCGCCGCGCGAGCGCCGCCTCGGCGGGCGCGCCCTCCAGTCGTTCGCCGACCTCCGCACCGGCGACTTCGTCGTCCACGAGGATCACGGCGTCGGGAAGCTCCTCGGCTTCGAGACAAAGGCGGTCGCCGGCGTCACGCGGGACTACCTCCTGCTCGCATTCCGCGGCGACGACCGGCTCTACGTCCCGCACGAGCAGCTCGGCAAGGTCTCGCGCTACGTCGGCGCCGACGGCGCGGCTCCGGCGCTCTCGAAGCTCGGCGGCAGGGCCTGGCAGACGCTGAAGTCGCGAGCGCGCGAGTCCGTCCGCGAGCTCGCCGGCGACCTGATCAATCTCTACGCGCAGCGCCAGACGCGGGAGGGAGTCGCCTTCGACCTCTCGCACGAGTGGCTGCCGCGGCTCGAGGCGTCCTTCCCCTTCCGTGAGACGCCCGACCAGGAGGGCGCGATCGAGTCGGTGAAGGAGGATCTCGAGACGCCGCGCCCGATGGACAGGCTCGTCTGCGGCGACGTCGGCTTCGGCAAGACGGAGGTCGCCGTCCGCGCCGCGTTCGCCGTCGCTGTCAACGGGCGCCAGGTGCTCTTCCTCGCGCCGACGACGATCCTCACCGAGCAGCACTTCAACACCTTCCGCGAGCGCTTCCGCGACTTCCCCGTGCGCGTCGAGATGGTCTCGCGCTTCGTGCCGCCGAAGGAGACGAAGGCGATCCTCGCGGACTTCACGGCCGGCAAGGTCGATGTGCTGATCGGGACACACCGGATTCTCAGCCGCGACGTGATCCCGAAGGAGCTCGGCCTCGTGATCCTCGACGAGGAGCAGCGCTTCGGCGTCGCGCAGAAGGAGCTGCTCAAGTCGCTGCGCCTCGAGGTGGACGTCCTCACCTTGAGCGCGACGCCGATCCCGCGCACCCTGCACCTGTCGCTCGCGGGGATGCGCGACATCTCCATCATCGAGACGCCGCCCGAGGGCCGCCGCCCGATCCGGACGACCGTGGGGGAGTACGACGAGGAGCTCGTCAAGCTCGCGCTCGAGCGCGAGGCCGAGCGCGACGGCCAGGCCTTCTTCCTCCACAACCGCGTCGAGACGATCGAGGAGCGTGCCGCCGCGCTGCAGCAGCTCTGCCCGAAGCTCCGCTTCCTCGTCGCGCACGGGCAGATGCGGGAGAAGGAGCTCGAGGAGCGGATGCACGCCTTCCTGCGCGGGGACGCGGACGTGCTCGTCTCGACGACGATCATCGAGTCGGGGATCGACATCCCGCAGGCGAACACGCTGATCGTCGAGCGCGCCGACACGCTCGGCCTCGCCCAGCTCTACCAGATCCGCGGCCGAGTCGGCCGCTCGGACGCGACCGCGTACGCGTACCTCTTCTATCCCGACGCACGGGAGCTGACGGCGGAGGCGCGCGCCCGGCTCGCCACGCTCGCCGACCACACCGAGCTCGGCGCCGGCTTCGCGATCGCGATGCGCGATCTCGAGATCCGCGGCGCGGGCGAGCTGCTCGGAGCCGAGCAGTCCGGCCACGTCGCCGCCGTCGGCTTCGAGCTCTACGTCGAGCTCCTCAACGAGGCGGTCGCGGAGCTCCAGGGCCAGAAACGCGTCGCGGCCCGCCCCGTGCGCGTCGATGCGCGCGTCGACGCCTACGTCCCGGCGGCGTACGTCGACTCGGAGGCGCTCCGCATCGACATCCACCGGCGGCTCGCCCTCGCCGAGACCGAGGACGAGCTGCGCGAGCTGCAGGCGGCGCTCGAGGACCGCTACGGGCCGCTCCCGGGGCCGGTCGAGAATCTGTTCCGGATCCAGGAGGCGAAGATCAAAGTCGCCCTCCTCGGCGCCGACTATCTCGTCTTCCAGGGCGGGAAGGCGACCGTGGGACGGCTCGTGCTCGGCTCCGGGGAGCTGCGCGAGCTCCGCGACCGCGCCAAGACCGCCATTTACGCCTCAGCCAATCAAGAGGTGAGCATGCGCGGGCAGGAGGAGATCGCTCAAGCGGTCGCGCTGGTCGATGCTATCTTGGACGCGCGCCGGGCAGCCTGAGACCATCTTTCGCCGCTGCGGCGCTTTCTGCGACACCGACCTCACTGGATGGAAATGAAGACTCGTCTCCTGTTCGTGCCTCTCCTCATTGCGGCCGCCTTGGGCCTTGCCGCCTGCGGCGGCGGCGGCTCCGGCTCCGTCCCGGCCAACGCCGTGGCGGTCGTCGCCGGCACGCCGATCACCAAAGCCCAGTTCAACGCGCTGCTGGCGCAGGCGAATGGGCAGGCGAAAGCGGCCGGCCAGACGCCTCCGAAGATCGGGACGTCGCAGTACACCGACTTGCGCAACCGGGTCATCGCCTATCTCGTTCAGGTCGCCGAGCTCCAGCAGCAGGCGCCGAAGGAGGGTGTGACCGTCACGAGCAAGGACGTCAACGCCTACATCCAGTCGATCGCGCAGCTCCACTACGGCGGGAGCATGAAGAAGCTCGAGGCCGCGGTGACGAAGAGCGGGCTGACGATGGCCGAGGCGCGGAGCCAGGTGACGATCAACCTGCTCGGCAACAAGATCAAGACGAAGGTGACTGCCAGCGCGAACGTCACGACCGCCGAGGAGCAGCAGTACTACAAGACGAACTCGGCTCAGTTCCACACGCCGGCCGAGACCACGCGGAGCGTCCGCCACATCCTCGTCAAGACGAAGAGTCTCGCCGACAAGCTCGAGCAGAAGGTCAACAACTCGAACTTCGCGTCGCTGGCGAAGAAGTATTCGATCGACACCGGCTCGGCCCAGCTGGGCGGGAAGCTGACCGCGGTGAAGGGCCAGCTCGTCAAGCCGTTCCAGGATGTCGCCTTCAAGCTCAAGACCGGCCAGATCTCGGCTCCGGTGCACAGCCAGTTCGGCTGGCACATCATCCAGGCGCTCGGCCCGGTGAAGAAGACGCCCGCCAAGACGACGCCCTTCAAGAAGGTCCAGAGCCAGATCCAGCAGAACCTGCTCTCGCAGAAGCAGAGCACGCTCTGGAACACGTGGCTCGCGAACCTGCAGAAGGAATACCAGGGGAAGATCGAGTACCAGACGGGCTACGCGCCGCCGGCGACGACCGCGACGCCGACGCTGCCGACCACCACCGGCTGACGTGGAGGGCCTGTCAGAGGCCCTCCTCCAGCTCCAGGCCCTGACGGAGCGGCTGCGCCGCGACTGCCCCTGGGACCGGGAGCAGACCGCCGAGACGATCGTGCCGCACACGGTCGAGGAGGCGTACGAGGTCGCCGACGCGGCCCACGGGCAGGACGACGCGAAGCTCCTCGACGAGCTCGGCGACCTCCTCTTCCAGGTCTACTTCCTTTCGCTCCTGCTCGAGGAGCGCGGCGCCGGCGACCTCGCGCAGGTCGCGCGCGGCGTGCACGAGAAGCTCGTCCGGCGGCACCCGCACGTCTTCGGGGACGTCGAGGCGCGCACCGCCGAGCGCGTCCGCTCGAACTGGGAGCGGATCAAGCGCGAGCAGGAGGGCCGCGAGGGGATCTTCCACGACGTGGCCGAGGGCCTGCCGGGGCTGCTGTACGCGCGCAAGATCCAGCAGCGGGCGAAAGCCGTCGGCTTCGAGTACCCCGACCTCGCCGGAGCGATGGCCGATCTCGAGGACGAGCTGCGTGAGCTGCGGGAGGAGCCGTCGGCCGACGAGCTCGGCGACGTCCTCTTCGCCGCGGTCAACGTCGCGCGGCGGCTTGAGGTGGATCCCGAGCTCGAGCTGCGCCGTGCCGCGAAGCGCTTCCGCCGGCGCGTGGAGGTTGCGGAGACGCTCGCGGCGGAGGCGGGAGAGAATTGGACGGAGTTGCCGCTCGAGCGGCAGGACGCGTACTTCGACCAGGCGAAGGAGAAGACCGAGTGAGCCGGATCACGTCCGTTCACGCGCGGCAAGTCCTCGATTCGCGCGGGAATCCGACGGTCGAGGTCGAGGTTGTCGCCGGCGCGGTCGGGCGGGCGATCGTCCCGTCCGGCGCGTCGACCGGCGTCCACGAGGCGGTGGAGCTGCGCGACGGCGGCGCGGCCTACGGCGGGAAGGCCGTGACGAAGGCCGTGGAGAACGTCAACGGCGAGATCGCCGAAGCGATCGAGGGACTCGATGCGATGGACCAGGAGTCGCTCGACCGCCGGCTGATCGAGCTCGACGGCACGCCGAACAAGGGGCGCCTCGGGGCGAACGCGATCCTCGGCGTCTCGCTCGCCTCGGCGAAGGCGGCGGCCGCGGAGGCCGGCGTCTCCCTCTTCCGCCACCTCGGCGGAGAGGACGCGGCGACGCTGCCCGTCCCCATGCTGAACGTGATCAACGGCGGCGTCCACGCCGACAACTCGATCGACCTGCAGGAGTTCATGCTCGTCCCCCTCGGCGCCGACAGCTTCGCCGAGGCGCTGCGGCTCGCGGCCGAGACGTACCACGCCCTCAAGAGCCTCCTCCACGAGCGCGGCCTCTCGACCGCCGTCGGCGACGAAGGCGGCTTCGCGCCCGACCTGCCGACGAGCGAGGCGGCGATCGAGGCGATCCTCGAGGCGGCGGAGCGAGCCGGGCACCGCGACCATGTCGCGATCGCCCTCGATCCCGCGTCGAGCGAGCTCTTCTCCGACGGCATGTACCGGTTCGAGGGGCGCGAAGCCGCGCCGGCGGAGATGGCAGCCTTCTACGCGGATCTCGCCGGGCGTTTCCCGATCGTCTCGATCGAGGACGGCAACGCCGAGGACGACTGGGACGGCTGGCGCGCCACGACCGAGCTCCTGGGCGACCGCGTCCAGCTCGTCGGCGACGACGTCTTCGTCACGAACGTCGAGCGGCTCCGCGAGGGGATCGACCGCGGAGTCGCCAACTCGATCCTGATCAAGGTCAACCAGATCGGCACGCTCACCGAGACGATCGAGGCCGTGCGGCTCGCGCACGACAACGGCTACACGGCGGTCATGTCCCACCGCTCGGGCGAGACGGAGGACACGACGATCGCCGACCTCGCGGTCGCGCTCGGCACGGGGCAGATCAAGACGGGCGCGCCGGCGCGCACTGACCGCGTCGCCAAGTACAACCAGTTGCTTCGGATCGAGGAGGAGCTCGGCGATCGCGCCGTCTATCCCGGATGGGACGCGTTTCCGCGAGCGAGCCGCTAGCGCCTCAGCCACGTCGCCGCGACCGACATGTGCGGGCGCGGCCCGCAGACGCTCGCCAGTACGCGAAGAAGAAGGGGGCCCACGGGGGAAACATGGTTTCCCCCGTGCCGAACCAGTTGCTTCGGATCGAGGAGGAGCTCGGCGACAGAGCGGTGTACCCCGGCTGGTCGGCTTTCCCGCGCTCGGGTCGTTAGTACCCTGGAGGAGATGGCTGAGGACCGCCGGACGAAGATCGTCGCCACGCTCGGGCCCGCGTCCGACGCGCGCGAGCGCCTGCGCGCGCTGATCCAGGCGGGCGTCGACGCGGTCCGCTTCAACCTCTCGCACGGCACGCACGAGGAGCACTCGGAGCGGGCCTGGCTCGTGCGTGAGATCGCGGCCGAGCTGGGCCGTCCGATCGCGCTCATCGCCGACCTGCAGGGACCCAAGCTGAGGATCGGCGAGCTGGCGGATCCGGTCGTCCTGCACAGCGGCGACGAGATCACCGTCTGCGCCGAGGAGGCTGCGACCGACGGTGAGCTGCCGGTCGCCCCGGCCGTGATCGGCGACGTGCTCGAGCCGGGCCACGACGTCCTGATCGACGACGGACTCGTTCGGCTTCGCGTGGACGAAGTCGAACACGGCCGCGCGCGCTGCGCGGTGCTCGTCGGCGGGCTCGTCAGCTCCCACAAAGGAGTCAACCTGCCCGGCGTCCCGATCCCGATCCCTTCGCTCACGCGCAAGGACGTCGCCGACCTCGACTGGGCGGTCGAGACCGGCGTCGACTTCGTCGCGCTCTCCTTCGTCCGGTCGCCGGCGGACGTTCGCGACCTGAAGGCGCTGCTCGAGCAGGCCGGCTCGCGCGCTCACGTGATCGCGAAGATCGAAAAGGCCGAGGCGATCGACGTCCTCGACGACATCCTCGCCGAGACCGACGCGGTAATGGTCGCGCGCGGCGATCTCGGGGTGGAGATCGGCCCGGCGCTCGTGCCGTTGCTGCAGAAGCGGATCATCCTCAAGTCCCTCGAGCACGGGAAGACGGTGATCACGGCGACCCAGATGCTCGAGACGATGGTGCACTCGCCCGAGCCGACACGGGCCGAGGCGAGCGACATCGCGAATGCGATCCTCGACGGGACGTCGGCCGTGATGCTCTCGGGCGAGACGGCCGTCGGGGAGTATCCGGTCGAGGCGGTCGCGTACATGGACCGGATCGCGCGGGCCGTCGAGCCGAGCCTCGACTACAGGCACGAGCTGCCGGAGGCACACGAGAACCCGACGATCGGCCAGGCGATGTCGAACGCCGCGTGCGATCTCGCGGAGGCGCTGCATGCGAAGGCGATCCTCGTCCCGACCTTCACGGGCAGCACCGCGAGCGCCGTCGCGCGGCTCCGCCCGCGGCGTCCGATCGTCGCGCTGACGCACGTCGACTGGGCGATGCGGCAGCTCGCGCTCGAATGGGGAGTGACGCCGCTCCTGATCGGCGAGACCGGCGACGTCGACGAGCTGTGGCGGCTCGCGCTCGAGGCGGCGCGGAACGCGGGAATCGTCGAAGCCGGCGACCGCGTCGTGATCACGGCGGGCACCGCGGTCAACATCCCCGGCACGACGAACCTGATCAAGGTCGACGTGGTCTGAGGTCCCGGTCGGGAAGGGAAGACGCCTCGATCCGAGAACTCGGACCGGATGGCCTCTCGCAAGGCAGCTCGTCGCGTCCGTGGACGCATCGCTCGGCGGTGGTTCGCCGTGGCCGCGCTCGTCCTCGTAGGGCTCCTGTACTACCGGCCGCTGCACGACTACCTCGACGCGCGCGCGCAGCGGGCTGTCCGCGTCGCCGCCGTCCGGAGGCTGCAGGGGGAGGAGCGCTCGCTCGAGCGGCGGCTGCGGGACGCGTCGTCCCCGGCCTCGATCGCGCGTGAGGCGCGCACGCTCGGCTATGTGCGCCCGGGCGAGCACCTGTACATCGTCAAGGACATCCCGCAGTGGCGGCGCAGGCAGAATGCCTCGCGCCGTGGCCACTGAGGCTGATCGAGCCCTCGTCGCGCGTCAGCTCGGACGAGAGCCGCGCGCGTTTCGCCGCGTCGTCGTCCGCTGCCCGTTCGGGGCGCCGGCGGTCACGGAGCAGAGCCCGTACGCGCCCCACGGCGAGCCCTTCCCGACGACGTACTACCTCACGTGCCGCCACCTCGTCGCCGCCGTGTCGCGGTTGGAGGCGGCCGGAGGCGTCGAGCGGTGGAGCGAGGCCGTGCGCGACGACCCCGCTCTCGCTGCGAGCCTCGCTGCGGCCGACGCGGAGCAGCGGCGCGTCCGCCGCGAGCTCGCCGCCGGCGTGGAGGGAAACGATGGCGGCGCGTCTCTCGACTACGGCGTCGGCGGGTCGCGCGGGGGCGGCAGCCTCAAGTGCCTCCACGCGCACGCCGCGTACGCGCTCGCGCGTCCCGGCTACGCGCTCGGGGAGCTCATCGTCGCCGAGGTGCAGCCTCTCTGGCCGAGCCGTTGCTGCACACTGGACGAGTGACCTCCATCCCGGTCGCTCGGCACGAGTGGGAGGAAGGCCGCCGCCGGATCGAGGCCTCCCGCGACGACGCGCGGCGCTACCGGCAGCTGCTCGAGCTGCTCGACGTCGTCCTCGACGAGCTGCGCAAGCGGATCGGCCAGACGTACACGCTCGGGGAGCTCGCGGCCGTCTACGCCGACGCCGAGCGCTGGGCGCGCGAGGTGCTCGAGGAGCGCGCTTCGTCCTCCGGCTGGCCCCGCGAGCTCACGATCGTGCTCGCCGCCGCCTTCGACACGTACCAGCGGGGAGCGGTCGATTACGTCCCGTAAGCGGCAAAATGCTCAGGTCCGGTGTAATAAGACTCAGCTTTGGACAATTTCCCTTCGATGAGCTATCGCGACGACGGCGGGCGGAGAGAGCCCGAGTGGCTGACGCTCGGGCAGGCCGCGCGGTTCCTCGGGGTGGCGCAGAGCACGATCCGGAAGTGGTCGGATCACGGCCGCGTTCCGACCTTCTACACGCCCGGCGGCCACCGGCGGTATCGCCGCGGCGACCTCGAGGCGTTCCTCGCGCGCTCCGGTCCAGGGCGGCAGCAGATGGGCCCGCCCGTCCTCCTCATCGACGACGACGATCGCATGCGCGAGCTCATCCGGCTCGAGCTCGAGCGCGAGGGCTACGACGTGCAGGACGCCGCGAGCGCCGAGGACGGGATGGCTTCGATCGAGGCGCGGAGGCCGGACCTCGTCCTCCTCGACGTGATGATGCCCCACGTCGACGGCTGGGAGATGCTGCGCCGGATCCAGGAGAGCTACGGCGCGGGTGCGATCCCGGTCCTCATGTTCAGCGGGCAGGTCGACGAGGAGGGACGGCGCCAGGCGGCCTCGAGCGGTGCGCGCGCCTTCGTCGGCAAGGGCTTCGACCTCGACGAGCTCGTCGACCAGGCGAAGCAGATCCTCCCGGTCACCTGAGGGCTTGGCGAAAGAGTGTCTGTGCCGCGGATGGCGCGCTGGAGCATGGCGAGGCGGCGTCCTCGGTCGCGGCGATAGCTTCAGCTATCGCCGCTCTCTGCGTCCTTGCCTCGCGGCGCCCAGCGCACCCCCGCGACGAGCACCGTTCCGCCAAGCCCTCAGCTAACCGAGCTCGTCGGCCGTCCGGAGCAGGCCCGCGGCGAGCAGCGCGAGCGACGCGAGCAGCGCGACGTAGATCCCGATGCCGCGCGCGGTGGACGCGAAGTACACGTCCGGGATCGAGATGAGGCGGATCAGGACGAAGATCACCGCGAGCGCGCCGAACGCGACGAAGATGAGGCGCTCGGGCGCCGATGAGGGCAGGGCGATCCCCGCCTCGCGCAACGCTTCGAGGATCAGCGTGGCGAGCCCGATGAAGAAGACGAGCTTGCCGAGCGCGCCCGTGTGCCAGCCGGTCACCGAGAGGGTGATCCCGTTCGGCAGCGTCCCGGCGTACCAGTCCATGAACGGCGAGAGCGTGAGGACGAGGCCGGCGATCCAGGCGAGCCGCTCGTCCCAGGCGCCCACGCTCGGGGCGGCGCGCACCGGGCGCGGCGCGCGCGCCGGGCGTCGCTCCGGACGGAATGGCCGAGCCGGCTCTGGCGTTTGCACAAGCGCAGTATGGGCAAATTCGCGGCACGGGCGCGCGTCGGGTGCGCCCGTCCGAGGACGACGGAGGCGGTGCAAACAGGTGGGGGTTCAGGTCGAGGAGTCCGCAGCGGGTCCCGCAGACACGCGCGCAATCTCGCTCGCCGATCCCGGCCTGGCCGATTTTGCCGTCGCAGGCGTGGAGCTCGCAGGAGAGTTCCGCTGCGCCGATTGCGGCTACGGAGCGGTGATCCAGCGCGTGCTCCCGCTCTGCCCGATGTGTGGCGGCACCGTCTGGGAGATCCGCAGGCGCTCGTCGCGCGGCTGACGGCCATACTTCCGGGGCAGTGCCCAGGCTGCTGGACGTCGATTCCGCACCCGCCCGCGTGCCGGCTTCGTCGCTCGCGGTGCTCGTGCGCGCGGTCTCGGCCGCAGCGACGGCGGCGAGCGCGGCCGAGGCGCTTCGCGTGCTCGCCGACGCGGCGCGCGGAGTAACCGGAGCGGAGGTCGCCGTGATCCGGATCCCTGACGACGGAGGCGAGCGGCTCGAGGCTGCAGCGGTCGCCGCGCCGACCGCCCTCGCCGCCGAGCTCGACGGGACTGCCTTGCCTGCTGCCGAGCTTCCCTCGATGCCGGTGGAGGATCTCGCTCGCGCGCCCGCCGCCGCCCGCCGCGCAGCCGAGCGCGCAGGTGCGACGCAGCTCTATCTCGTCCCGGCCGCTGCGGACGAGTGCGCGGTCACGCTCGAGGTCTTCCGCGCCGGTGAGGCGTTCACGACCGAAGAGCGCCAGGCCGCCGAGCTGTGCGCAGCGCTGTCCTTGCTCGTCCTTCGCTCCTTCGGCCCAGGCGGCCCGGTCGAGGCGCTCGCCCGCCCGGCGCTCGAGCTGGCCGGCGAGGCGCTCGCCGCCGCGCTCGACGAGGCGGACGGAGCCGGAGAGATCGTGCGTCTGGCCGCCGCGGTCTCCGGCGCGACCGCCGGGATCCTCTGGGAGCGCCGTGACGACGAGCTCGTCGCCGTCGCCACGGCGGGACTTCCGGACAGCGCGGATGTGAATGCCGCCCGCGAGCTCGCCGCGCGGACGCTCGCCGAGCCCGGTCCGGTTCGCGCGCTCCCCGGCGAGCGGCTGCCCGGCGGCTGCGGCGTCTCGACGACGCTGCCCCTGGGCCGGCCGGCGCTGGGCGTGCTCCAGCTCCTCCATCCGCCGGGGGACGAGCCGGACGCGGAGCAGCTCGGGCGGCTCGCGACGTTCGGCGTTCGCGCGGCGCACGCCCTCCGTGCAGGCGAGCGCGCGCGGCTGCTCGCGCTCGAGCTCGAGCGGACGAGCGCCCTCCTCGAGGTGATCGCCCAGGCGACGGCGGAGCTCTCCGTCTCCCACACGCTCGAGACGGCCGTCGAGCGCGTGGCCGAGCTGCTCGACGTCGAGCGGGTGGCGGTCTATCTCCGTACCGGCAGCGAGGGAACGCTCGAGGAGGCGGCCGGACGCGGGCTCGCGGGACCGCATGCGCCGGTCGCCGAGCGCCTCCTCGATCTCGCGCTCGGCCCGGCACGCAGCTCGGCCGTGCTCGAGATCGCCGACGTGAGCCGCCATCGGCGGTTCGGCGAAGTCGCGGCCGCGGCCCGGGAGACAGGGATTCGCGCGGCTCTCGCAGTCCCGCTCGTCGCGCGGGGCGACGTCGTCGGGCTTCTCGCCGCCTATCCGCGCGAGCGGCGCGTGACGGGCGAGCACGAGACGGCGCTGCTCGCGGCTCTGGCCGGACAGCTCGCCGTTGCCGTCCAGAACGCGCAGCTGCACGAGGAGACGACCCGGCTCGGGGAGGAGCGGGAGGCCGCGTTCGCCGCGGAACGCGCCGCAGCCCGCCGGGTCCGGGCGCTCTACGAGGTCTCGAGCTCCTTCGCCCGGAGCCTCTCGCTCGACGAGACGCTCGGCGCGCTCGCGCGCACGGTCGTGGAGGTGCTCGAAGTCGACGCGGCCCTCGTCCGGATGCCCGACGAGCGGCGCGACCAGCTGCAGCCGCTCGCCCTGCACATCCGCGATCCCCAGCTAGAGGAACCGCTCCGCGCGATCCTCTTCCGGCCGCAGCCGTTCGGCCAGCGCAACGTCCAGCGACTCTTCCGCGACCGGCGCAGCTTCCGGCTCGATGCGTCCGACGCGCAGGGCGACGACTTCCTGCCGCTGCTCGTCCCGTTCCTCGAAAAGGGCTGGACGGCGGCCGTCGTACCGGTTGCACTTCCGGCGGAAGTGCTCGCGTCGCTTGCGATCTTCTCCTTCCAGCCGGGTACTCCCCTCGGCGACGAGACGATCGATGCCGCCGCAGCGATCGCCGCCCAGGCCGCGCTCGCGATCGACAACGCGCGCCTCTACCAGCAGCAGAAGCAGTTCGCCGACACGATGCAGCGCTCGCTCCTGCCGCGCTCGCGTCCGGTCGTCGAGGGTCTCGAGGTGGGGGAGGTGTACGAGCCCTCGGCGCGCGTCGAGGTCGGCGGCGACCTCTACGACTTCCTTGCGCTCGACGACGGGCGGCTCGCGGTCGTCCTCGGCGACGTGACGGGCCACGGCGTCGATGCGACGGCGGACATGGCGATGGCGAAGTTCGTCTTCCGCTCGCTCGCGCGCGAGCACACCGAGCCGGCCGACTTCCTCGCGGCCGCGAACGACGTCATCTGCAGCGAGATCGGCAGCGGGAAGTTCATCAGCATGAGCTACGTCGTCGTCGACGGCGTCGCCGGAACGGTCGCAGCGGCGAGTGCCGGCCATCCGGCTCCGCGGATCGTCTTGCCCGACGGGACGACGCACGGGCTCGACGCGCGCGGGCTCGTGCTCGGGATCGACGCCGGGCAGGTGTACGTCGAGGCGCGGGCCGAGCTTCCGTCCGGCGCCTCGCTCGTCCTCTACACCGACGGGGTCGTCGAGGCGCGGCGGGACGGGGAGCTGTACGGGGACGAGCGGCTCGACGCGCTCCTCGCCGAGCGGCGCGAGCTGCCGGCACGGGCGCTCGCCGTCGCAGTGGCCGAGGACGCACGCGAGTTCGCGGGCGGCGACCTCTTCGACGACCTCGCCGTCGTCGCAATCCGCAGGAGGTAGGCCGGCCTGAGGCTAGAATCCGGCCGACCTGTGCTCCGAGAGGGACTTTTGAGACGCGCCGCCTTCATCGTCTGCCTTGCCGGCGTCTGCCTTGCTGCGGCGGCGGGTGTCGCGCGCGCCGACTCGTCCACGACGATCGCCGACGGCGTCCAGATCGGAGTCGTTTCCGTCGGCGGCCTGACCGCCGAGGAGGCGACGACCGCCGTCCAAGCCGCCTATTCGGCGCCGGTCGTCGTCAGGCTCGCGCACCAGTCCTACCCGGTCGCGCCGAGTCATTTCCACACCGTCCTTCCCGTGAGCGCCGCGGTGCAGACCGCGCTCACGGCCGCCGCGGACACGATCGTCCCCTTCACGCCGACGCTCGACCCGTCGCTCGTCAAGAAGTGGGTCGCGACGCTCGCGACGAAGACGAATCGCACGCCGGTCGCAGGCGCGATCGTGCTTCGCCGGAACCGTCCTGTTCTTACACACGCGGAGAACGGACAGACGCTCCGCCAGCTCCCGACGCAGATGCTGATCCGCGACGAGATCCGCTCTGGCGACCGGACGACGATCGTCGCGCCGGTGCGCGTCACAAACGCGACGGCGGTCAAGTCCGGGCCGATCATCGTCATCCATCGCGGGATCAACCGCCTCTACCTCTACGACGGCACGCGCTACCTCCGCTCGTTCCCGGTCGCGACCGGGCAGGCGATCTATCCGACGCCGCTCGGCCAGTTCCAGATCGTCGTCAAGGAGAAGAATCCGTGGTGGTATCCGCCGACGCAGGACGCGTGGGCGAAGGGGCTCAAGCCGGTGCCGCCGGGGCCGGGCAACCCGCTCGGCACGCGCTGGATGGGGCTGAGCGCTCCCGGCGTGGGGATCCACGGCACCGACGAGCCGTGGTCGATCGGCCACTCCGAGTCGCACGGCTGCATCCGGATGCAGGTTCCCTCGGCGGAGTGGCTGTACAACCACGTCCGGGTGGGAACGCCGGTCTTCATCGTCGCGGCTTGACGTGCGCGGCGTGCCTGGCCGGCTGAAGCTCGGGGCGCAGACGCTCGCGATCGCGGCGGTCGGAGTGCTCGGCGGAGTGCTCGTCTGGAGGCTGACGCACCAGACGCCGCCGCCGAAGGTCGGCCGGCCCGCGCCGGCCTTCTCCCTGCAGCGGCTGAGCGGAGGCGACACAAAGCTGTCGCTCGCGTCGCTCCGCGGGAAGACCGTCGTCCTCAACTTCTTCGCCTCCTGGTGCGATCCGTGCAAGCGTGAGGCGCCCGTCCTCGAGCAGCTGTGGCGGCAGGACAAGGGCGACAAGCTCGTCGTGCTCGGAGTCGACACGATGGACTCGCGCGGCGACGCCGAACGGTTCGTGCACGTTCACGGCGTGACGTATCCCGTCGTCTTCGACCACAACGGAGTCGTCGCCGCAAACCGGTACGGCATCGCCGATCTCCCGGTCACGTACGTCATCAATCCGCAGGGACGGGTCGTCGGCGGCGAGATCCTCGGCCCGGTGAGCGAGCAGGTGCATTCGCAGGCGCTGACCCGGTACGTCCACGCGGCGCAGACGTCGTGAGCGGCCGCGTCAAGCTCGCCGCGCAGGTGGCGGCACTGGCGTGCGTCGCCGGGCTGCTCGCGCTTCTCGTCTGGCAGCTCGCGCACCAGCAGCACGCTCCGAAGGTCGGCGCCGTCGCGCCGGCGTTCACACTCAACCGGCTCGAAGGGACGGGCGCGATCTCGCTGGGGTCCTTCCGTGGCCATCCGGTCGTGTTGAACTTCTGGGCGTCGTGGTGCGGGCCGTGCAAGAGCGAGGCGGCCGTGCTCGAGCGCGACTGGCAGCGCTACCGCGGCCGCGGCGTCGTCTTCCTCGGAGTCGACGACAAGGATCTCGCCTCCGACGCGCGCACCTTCGTCGCCGCGCACGGTCTGACGTTCCCCATGCTCCAGGACGGCTCGGGCAGCGTGACCGGCATGTACGGGGTGTCTCAGGTGCCCGAGACGTACGTCCTCAACCGACAGGGGAGAGTCGTCGTCCACCTCGCCGGCCCGATCAACGCCTACGGGAGCGAGTTCTCCGACGCGCTCGCGAAGGTTGCCGCGTGATCCTGCGGTTCGTCGCCGTCGTGGCAGCCGCGCTCGCGCTCGCGGCGCCGGCGGCTGCGGCCTGCGCACATCCCCGCACCTCGCTCACGTTCCTCGAGGGCCAGGTGATGTGCCCGGTCTGCCACACGACGCTCGACATGTCGAACTCGGCCGCCGCGGTCCAGATCGAGGGCTTCATCTCGGCGAAGATCGCCAAGTGCTGGACGGCGCAGCGGATCGAGAACGCGCTCGTCGCGAATTACGGGAAGGAGATCCTCGCGGCGCCGCCCGACAGCGGCTTCGACATCCTCGCGTGGTGGCTTCCGCTCGCCGGTGTTCTCGGCGGTGGGCTCGTCCTCGCGTTCGCCGTCTGGCGCTGGAGCCGCGGACGCGACCCCGATCCTGTCGCCGAGGGCTCGGGGCTCGACGACGAGACCGAGCGGAAGATCGACGAGCTGCTCGCGGGGCTGGATTAGCTCGTGGGCACGCGCCTCGCAATCGCGTTCGCGGCCGGCTTCGCGTCGGTGATCACGCCCTGCGTACTGCCGCTCGTCCCCGGCTATCTCTCCGCGGTCTCGAGCGTCGAGGCGGGGAAGCTGGGCGAGCGCGGAGTCGCGCGGCGCGTCGTCGCCTCGAGCCTCCCGTTCGTGCTCGGCTTCACGGTCGTGTTCGTCGTGCTCGGCGCAGGGGCGGCTGCGATCGGGAGCGTCGTCTCGGGCAATGCACAGACGGAGATCGCCGGCTTCGTCCTCGTCGTGATCGGCCTCGCGTTCGTCGGCCTGCTGCCCATGCCGGAGCGGGTCGTCGCGCCGGGGCTGCTCGGCGGTGCGCGGCGCAGCGGCTCGGGCTTCCTCCTCGGCGGCGCGTTCGCGGTCTGCGCCGCGCCGTGCATCGGGACGGTGCTCGCGGCCGTGCTCGTCCTCGCGAGCAACACGGGGACGTGGGTCAAGGGCGCCGTGCTCCTCGCCGCGTACGCACTCGGCCTCGCCGCGGCATTCATCCTCGCGGGCGTCGCGTTCGCGCGTGCGATGGGCGCGTTCCGCTGGCTGCGCGACCGCTACACCGTGATCCAGGTCGTGAGCGGAGTCACGCTCGTCGCGCTCGGGCTCCTGCTCTTCTTCCACCGCGACTGGTGGCTGCACGTCGCCCTCAACCGGGCCCTCGACGACCTCGGTCTGACGAAGCCCTAGAGCGCCGGCGGATCGAGCTCGAGGGATCCGGCCGCGACCCGCTCGCGCGCTGCTTCGACCTGCCGGAGCACGTCCTCCACGTCGACCCCGCGGTGCGCCGGAGCGAACGCGGCCAGCCGTCGAGCCGCCTTGTCGAGCTGCCGGGCCGTCGCGACGGGCCGTCCCCGCCCCGCCTGGTACCACGCGACCGCGACGTGGACGAGCCCCTGGAAGAAATCCCGCTCCTCCAGCGGCGCCGCGCGCCACGCCGTCTCGAGCTCCTCGTGCGCCTCGAAGAACCGTCCGGCGCGGATCTCGTGCAGTCCTCGCTTGAACGGCGCGTCCACGGCCCTTTAACCTTCCTGCGTGGCGACGATCCTGCTCTGTGGGGTCGATCTCTTCATCCGTGGGAAGCTCGATGCGCTCCTGCCCGGGCACCGCTTGGTCACGGTCGACCATACGGAGGATCCCGAGCTCGTGCTCGCAGACGTCTCGCGCGTCGATCCGGAGGAGGTCGCGGAGGCATATCCGGACATCCCGATCGTGGGCTTCACGAACCACACCGACACCGCGGGCCTTCGCGCCGCGAACGCCGCCGGCTTCGACCACGTGCTCGCGAAATCCGCGCTCGACGAGCGGATTAGTACCGTCGTGAGCGAGCTTCTGGCCTCGGTAGAGTAGGCCGCGTGACGTACATCATCGCCGAGCCCTGCATCGACATCAAAGACCGCTCGTGCGTCGACGTCTGTCCCGTCGACTGCATCCACGAGTTCGACCGGATCCTGATCATCGACCCGGAGGAGTGCATCGACTGCGGCGCCTGCGAGCCGGAATGCCCGGTCGAGGCGATCTTCCCGGAGGACGCGCTTCCCGACAAGTGGAACGCCTTCGTCGAGATCAACTACGCGTACGACAAGGGAGCGGACGTCGTCAACACGCTGACCGACGCGTACGCGACCGAGCACAACGTCCAAAACGAGCCGATCGAGTAAGCACGGCGCGCCCGGGGTAAGTCGCCCGTCGTGAACCCGAAATCGCTCGACCACGTGGCGTACTGGCTCGCCGGCCGGGACGCGATCGCGGATTTCGCCGTCGGTCATCTCGGGATGCACGTGATCGAGCGGACGGATGCCTTCACGCTCGTCGGCGCGGACGCGCGGCGAGGGAAGCTGACGCTCTTCGCTGCCGACGGGCCGCGCGAGCGCGGCGCGCTCGAGCACGTGGCGTTGCGGATCGGTGACCTCGACGCGGCGCTCGCGGAGCTGCCCGAGAATCTCGCGGTGGAGCGGCGTCGTGAGGGCGAGGCGTACTTCGAGCTCGGTGAGGGTGTCGTGCTCGGCCTCGTCGAGTCGGGCGAGGGCGAGGACTACGACCTCGACCATGTCGCGCTCCGCTCGAGCGATCCCGAGGCGACTGCTTCGGAGTACGGCTCGCTCGGCTTCGGGGCGGCGCCGGCCGGCCCGTCCGGCTGTCCTCGTGTCGAGGTCGGCGGCGCGTGGCTCGAGTTCCAGGCGGGCGAGCCAGGATCGCCTAAGCAGCCGCTCCTCAACCACCTCGCCGTCCTCGTCGACTCGGCGGACGAGCACATCGCCGCCGCGCGTGACCTCGGCGTCGAGATCGACGACGTCAAGGACGCGCCGAACACGTATGCCGTCTTTCTCCGGGGCCCCGAGGGAGTGCGGATCGAGTACGTCGAGCACAAGCCGACGTTCTCGCTGACCTGAGTTGAAGGTCACAGTCGCGGGAGCGGGGATGGCGGGGCTCGTCGCCGCGGCGCGCCTGCGCGAGCTGGGGCACGAGCCGCGCGTCCTGGAAAAGGGCACGCGCGCCGGCGGCTCGATGCTCCTCTCCTCCTGCGTGATCTGGAGGCACCTCGAGTGGGCGCGGTTCCGCGCGGAGTGCCCGGACGGAGACGAGCAGCTGCAGCGGCTGATCTGGGAACGGCTGGCCGACGCGCTCGCCTGGCTCGAGTCGCTCGGCGCCGAGCCGGTCTGGCAGGACACCGAGAACCCGCTCACGACCGGGGGGCGGTACGACTCGCGCGCACTCACGAAGCTGCTCGCGCGGGACGTGGAGCTCGGGACGCCGCTGCCGGCTGACGCCGAGCCGCCGCTGCTCCTCGCCACCGGCGGCTTCCCGGTGCGGCTCGCGCGCGAGCGCGGGCTTCTCCTCCGTGCGAATCCGTGGAGCGAAGGAGACGGCTTGGACTTCGCGCGGGCGCGCGGCGCGTCGACCGCGGGCGATCTCGGTGAGTTCTACGGGCGCGCGATGCCGGCTCCGCCGGCGCGGATCCGGGAGGAGGACTTCGTTCCGCTCTCGCAGCTCTACGGACGTGAGGCGCGCGTCTTCACCGACGAGTGGCAGGAGATCACCCCCGCGGACGTCGCATGGCACGAGAACGACCTCGCGCAGCTGATCGGGCCGCGTGCCTGGTACGTCGTGAGCCGGACGAACGAGCGGATCGAGGCGGCCCGCGCCGCGGGCGGCGAGGTCGTGGAGCGCGACGACGGCACTCTCGCCGTCCGCGTTGCCGCCGCCGTGACGCATACGCTCGGCGGGCTGCGGGTGGACACGGAGGCGCGCGTGGCCGGCGTCGACGGAGTCTGGGCAGCGGGAGTGGACGCCGGCGGAATCGCGAGCGGCGGCTACGCGAGCGGCCTCGCGCAGGCGCTCGTGCTCGGGCTGGCCGCCGCCGAGTCGATCGCGGGCTAGCCGGCGAGATACGCGCAGGCGCGCTTGTCGCCCGGTAGAGGCGACGGCGCGAGCTTCGTCACCTCGAACTGCACGCCGTCGAGCTCGACCTCCGATCCGACTGCCGGCGCCTCCCCGTCCTGCTCGACGAGCTCGTAGCCGGAGGGCTTCCAGACGAAGAGGAGGTGCTGTCCGTCGCTCACGCGCCGAGCCTAGCGGAGCTCGCGAACGCTTCGCGTTCGCTCGCTGGGTGACGGAACTCCGCGCGGCGAGAGCGCGGTCTCGCCGCGCTCCGTGCTGTTTCTGCTGCTGATGCTCTGGACGGGATGCCTGCCTCGCGCGCTCGCGCGCTGCAGAGGCCGGCGCGAGCGCAGTCCGGCCTGCGGCTAAGCCGCCGCGTTCCGCGGCAGTCTTAGCCTCCGGCCCTTCGCCGCTCCGTGGACGGAGCGGACCAGGCGGCGGCGTAAGGCGCAGACTTACGACGCCGCGCACCCGCGAGCGGGCGCGCGCAGCCCGCACGCTCGCGACAGACGAGCGGCTCGAACCTCGCGTCAGCCCTAAAACAAGCCCTACTGCACGGAGCCGCCGGGAGACCGCGCTCTCCCGGCGGCGCAGTTCGATCAAGAGCGAGCGAAGCGCTCGCGAGCTACGCCGGCAGCTCCAGGCTCATCGTCGTGCCGGTCTCGTCGTGCTCGACGGAGAGCTCGGCTCCCAGCGTCCGCGCGCGCTCCGAGAGCACCTCGAGCGCGCGACGGCGCCGCTCGGTCGGCGCGTCGTCGCGGATCACGAGCCGCAGGGCGTCCTCCTCGCTCGTGGCGGTGATCTCGAAGCGGGAGGGGGGACCGCGGCGGATCGCCTCCTCGAGCGCCTCGCGCGAGATCTGGTAGAGCGCGGCCTGCTCGCGCTCGCCGAGCAGCTCGACGGCGGCGACGTCGAACACGACCTCGATCCCGTGGCCGCGCGACTGCGCCAGGGCGTCGACGGCGGCGGCGAAACCGTGATCCCGCAGCACGACCGGCTCGAGGTTGAAGGAGAGGTCGCGCAGCTCGCCCACGGTCGTGCGCGTGCGCGTGAGCGCGCGGTCGAGGATCTCCCGCGCCTGCTCGAGCTCGCCTTGGTTCAGGAGGTCGAGCGACGCGTCGAGCATCAGCGCGACACCGGAGAGCGACTGGACGGGCCCGTCGTGGAGGAAGAGCGCGATGCGGCGGCGCTCGTCCTGCTCTGCGGCGAGGACCTGCTCGGTCAGCTCGCGGTCGGCATCGTCTGCCATGCGGCCGAGGCTAGTCGATGATCGCTTCGCGCAGGGCGATCGCGACGGCGTGCGTGCGCGTGTCCGCCTCGAGCTTGGCGAGGATGTGCCGGACGTGGCTCTTCACGGTCTCCTGGCTGATGAAGAGCTTCGTGGCGACGTCGGCGTTCGACATCCCGTCGGCGAGGAGCTGGAGGATCTCCCGCTCCCGCGTCGTCAGCATGTCGTCCTTGTCGCGGCCGGTGAGGAAGGCCGGCATCAGCGCCGGATCGACATAACCCTCGCCGCTCGCGACCTTCTCGATCGCGCGCAGGAGCGTCTCGTGCGGCGCCTCCTTGAGGACGTAGCCCTTCGCGCCGGAGTCGAGCCCGCGGCTGAGGAGGCTCCGCTCGCTGTAGGCCGTGAAGATGAGGACGGCGCTGTCGGGCACCTTCTCCGTGAGGATCTTCGTCGCCTCCAGGCCGTCCATCCCCGGCATGCGGACGTCCATGATCACGACGTTCGGCCGGCGGCGCTCGGCCATCGCGACAGCCGACTCGCCGTCGGATGCCTCGCCGATCACGCGGATGTGCGGCGCCCGACTCAGCGAGAGCCTCAGCCCTTCCCGCACGACCTCGTGGTCGTCGACGATCAGAGCAGTGATCTCGTCAGCCGCCACAGAGGCTCGATCATAGAACCGCGGTCAGCAATCACATAGCGAGACTGAGCTGTTCTGCGGGTTTCTCCGGACGGAGCCGCATGCGCCGGCGGTCCCGGACGCCGTGCTCCCGGGCAAGCGCACGGACGCGTTCGCGCACCGGATCGGCGTCGCGGCGCGGGAGGTAGGCGCCACGACGGTAGAGCTCCTCGTACTCGGGGAGCAGCTCCGGCCAGTCGCGCTCGAGCGCTGTGAGGAAGTGCTCGCGCGTGCCGGGGTTGAGGTGAAGGAGGTTCGCCCAGATCCCGGTCGCGCCGGCCGCACGCGCTTCCCGCACGACGTCCGCGAGGAGCCCCGGCTTGTCGCTCAGCCCGGGCAGGATCGGCGCCATGCCGACGCGCGCGTCGATTCCCGCCTCGACGAGCCGGCTCAACGCCCGCAGGCGCTGGCGCGGCGGCGGAGTCCCGGGCTCCGTCCGCCGCCAGATCTCGTCGTCCAGAGTCGGAACGGAGAACGTGACCGAGACCTCCGCGCGGCTCGCCGCCTCGGCGAGGACATCGGTGTCGCGGACGACCAGCGGTCCGCGCGTGATGATCGCGAACGGGCTCCACGCCGCCGCGAGCTCCTCGATGCAGGCGCGCGTCAGCCGGTAGCGGCCCTCGGCCGGCTGGTACGGATCCGTCGCGGCGCCGATCGCGACCGGCTCCCGCTCCCAGCTCGCGCGGGCGAGCTCCCGCCGCAGCACCTCGACGATGTTCGTCTTGATGCGGATGCTCGAGCCGTAACGGTCGTCCCAGGGACGATCGGCGCGCGCCTCGAACGCGCGGACGTAACAGAAGGTGCACTGGTGGGCGCAGCCCATGTACGGATTGAGCGACCAGGCGAACGGCATCCCCCGCACGCGGTTGAGGGCGCTGCGGCACGGCTCCTCCCGGTACGCGGTGCGCATCCACTCCAAACGATAGCGAACATACGTTCGCTTTGACGGGAGCGACCGAGGCCGCCCCTATACTCCGGCCGGAAGTTGGACGAAATCCCTCCTAGTACCCGCGCCCTCCCGGTGAGGGCGTGACTCTTCTTCTGGAGCTGATCGGGGTCGCGGTCCTGATCCTGCTCAACGCGTTCTTCGTCTCGGCGGAGTACGGCCTCGTCACGGCGCGGCGGACGCGGATCATCGAGCTGCAGCATCAGGGGAACCGGCGCGCGCGCGACGTCCTGCGGATCACGTCCGATCCGGGGCAGTTCATCGCGGCGATGCAGCTCGGCGTCACGCTCACCTCGCTGGGCATCGGCGCCCTCGGCGAGGAGACGCTGTCGCGCGAGTTCAAGCACTGGATGGCCGCGATTCTCGCGATCGTGATCGCGTACGGGATCCTCACCCTCTTCACGGTGATCGTCGGCGAGCTCGTGCCGAAGGGCGCCGCGCTCGGTCATCCGGAGGGAACGGCGCTCTGGGTCTCGGCGCCCGTACGCGGGTTCTTCGTCCTGTTCGGCCCGGTGATCTGGCTGCTGCGCCGGGCGACGGATCTGATCCTGCGGAGCTTCGGCCTCGAGCCGCCGGGCGCCGAGCGCGACGTGCACTCCGAGGCGGAGCTGCGCATGCTCCTCTCCCGCTCGACCGCCGAGGGCGAGATCGAGACGGGCGAGCGGGAGTTGATCGAAGGCGTCTTCGGCTTCGGAGACAAGGACGTGGCCGACGTGATGGTGGCGAAGCCCGACGTCGTCGCGGTCTCCATCGACGTCCCGCCCGAGCAGGCGCTCGCGACCGTCCTCGACTCGCCGTACACCCGCTATCCCGTCTACCGCGACTCGCTCGACGACATCGTCGGTGTCCTCCACGTGCGCGACCTGTTCAGCGCGATTCACGACCGCGGGCTCGGCGGGCTCGACCTCGAGTCGCTGCTGCGTACGGCATACGTCGTCCCCGAGAGCAAGGATCTGGCGTCGCTCCTGCAGGAGTTCCGGCGCACGAACAACCACTTCGCGGTCGTCTTCGACGAGTACGGCGGGATGGTGGGGATCGCGACCCTCGAGGATCTCCTGGAGGAGATCGTCGGCGAGATCGAGGACGAGTTCGACGTGCCCGAGGAACAGGTCGAGCAGATCGGCGAGGACGCGTACCGCGTCGACGGGATGTTCTCGATCGACGACTTCAACGAGCGCTTCGGCACCGACCTGCCGGAGGAGGACTTCAACACCGTCGCCGGCTTCGTCTTCGGCCAGCTCGGCCGCGTGGCGGAGCCGGGCGACGAGGTCTCCTACGAGGGAATGCGCTTCGACGTGCTCGAGGTGCAGGGAAACCGCATCGAGCTGATCGCCGTGACGTTCCTCGAGCGGCCGCAGCGGCGCGACCCCGCCCACGAGCTCGTCGACGACGAGATCGAGTAGCGGTGGGCTGACTCCGTAGCCTCGGCCGGAGTCCGTACCCTTCGGGCTATGCCGAGCATCTCGATCCCCACGTACCACAGCTGAGCGATCGACTACGCCGAGCGTGTCTCGGTGGCGCTGCAGAAGCAGGAGCTGTGGAACCAGCTGCGTGACGCCGAGCGGGTGTCAGGCGCGACTCGGCCGCGCCGGTGGCGGCGGGCCGTCCCACGCTCCCTTCAGCGTGCCTTTGGCGAGGATCAGCGCCGTCGCGAACGCGTAGCGCGGCCCGTACACGGTGCGACGACGCCGCAGTTCGCGCAGCCAGCTCCGGCCGGTGCGCAGAAGCCCGGCGCTCGCTAGCTGCTCGTACACCATCGGCAGGAAGACGTCGAGCCGGCTGTCCATGCGCGCCGGACGCACGGGCGGACGGCCGGTCGCACCTAGCCAGTGGAGGTAGCCGGCCATCAGATCGACGCCCGCCTCGGCGAGCGCGGAGATGTTCCCGAACGAGCGGGGATTGACGTCGGTGAGGTACGGCGTGCCGCCCGGCGCGCGGATGAACTCGAGCTGGACGAGCCCCGTACAGCCGAGGACGCCGACCGCCTTCCGCCCGGCAGCGCGGACTGACGGATCGTCCACCGGGACGCAGCGGAGACTCGGGCCGAACGGATTCGAGGCCGATTTCTCGCCGCGCGCGCAGAGCTCCTGCTCGACTCCGTCCGGCCCGACGACGGCGTTGTACTGGAGGACGTCCCCCTCGAGAAGGCGCTCCGCGAAGACGGGCGGCTGCGGCTCGCCGACGCCGGCGCCCTCCGAGAGCGAGTCGATCGCGGCGGCGAGGGACTCGCGGTCCCGGGCGATGCGGATCCCGGCACCGCCGCAGCTGATCCGACGCTTGACGAGCAGCGGCCAGCCCAGGGCGGCGACCGCGTCGTCGTAGTCACCCTCGAGTCGCGCGAACGGCGGGACGAACACGCCTGCGGCGGCGAGACGCGACGAGACCGTGAGCTTGTCGGCGAGCTGCCAGCGGGATCCCGCCGGCAGCGGGAACGCCGTGTCGAGCACCGCGCGGCCGGGCGATCCGGGCGCGATCGAGCGGACGCACAACTCGTTCAGCTGGACGTCGAGGACGCGCCCGCTCCGCACGAGGCGCTCGAGCCGCCGCAGGCTGCGCGCCCGGTCGAGCGAAAGCGTCGTCCCGTAGCAGAGCCAGCCGGACAGGAAGCGCGACGGCCGGCTCTGCGGCACCACGCAGACCGTGCGCACGCCGGCGCCTCGCAGCAAGCCGGCGAGCTCGAGGAAGCATCCCCACCACCACGCGTCGACGAACAGGACCACGGGGCGGGTACGCCGCAACACGGAAGGGACGCTAGTGCGGTCGTTGCCGGGCTACAAGTGAGTCGTCGGCCCGCCGAGCGGCAAAGGCGTGTAGTCGCCGTCGGCGATCGTCCAGCCGGCGAGCTCGTCCCGCGCGACCGAATAGATCACGTACGGCCGGCCCTGCCAGAGGCCGACGTTCTCCACGTCGGTGCGCGACGGGCGTGGCGGCGCCGAGACGTGCGAGTGGACGACGGCGAGCTCGTAGCCCTCGTCCTCGAGGAACCACAGCTCCGGGTCGACCTCGAGCTCGAAGCGATACGGCGACGCCGCCGCGTTGGCCGCGCGCTCGTAGCGCTCGGCCACGCCGTCGCGCAGCAGGAGGAGCCCGCAGCTCTCGTTCGGCAACTCCTCGCGCGCATGTGCGGCGACCGCCTCGCGCACGTCCGGGGGGATCACCACCACAGCTTCGTCTCGTCGACCTCGCCGTCCTGCCAGAAGTCCGCGGAGAGATACTTCCACCCTCCGTCCGGCAGGACGCAGACGACGACTCCCTCGTCGAGCTCGGCGGCGAGACGGCGCGCGACGGCGACGACTGCGCCGGACGAGACGCCGGCGAAGATCCCCTCCTCGTCGAGCAGTGCGCGGACGCCGGCGACCGCGTCCTCGTTCGAGACGAGGAGCTTTCGATCGAGCTTCGTGACGTCGAGGATCGGCGGCATGTAGCCGTCGTCGAGCGAGCGGAGCCCCATCACCGGATCGCCCGGAAGCGGCTCGGCCGCCGCAACGACGACGCCCGGGAAGCTTTCCCGCAACCGCTCGCCGGCACCCATCAGCGTCCCGCCGGTGCCGAGGCCCGCGACGAACACGTCGACGCGCTCGAGCGCGGCGGCGATCTCGGCGCCCGTTCCCTCGTAGTGCGCGCGGGGGTTCGCCTCGTTCCGGTACTGGAACGGCATGAAGTAGCGCGGCTCCCGCTCGGCGAGCTCGAGAGCGATGCGAACGGCGCCGTTCGAGCCTTCCTCGCCCGGCGACTCGACGATCTCGGCGCCGTACAGCCGGAGCAGCCGGCGGCGTTCCTCCGTCACGTTGGCCGGCAGGACGCACGTGAGCCGGTAGCCCTTGAGCTTGGCGACGAGCGCGAGCGCGATGCCGGTGTTGCCGGAGGTGGGCTCGAGCAGGTCGCGGCCGGGCTCGAGCTCGCCCGCCTCCTCGGCCGCCTCGATCATCGCGAGCGCGACGCGATCCTTGATGGAGCCTGTCGGGTTCTGGCCCTCGAGCTTCGCGTAGATCGTCACGCCCGGCGGGGACAGCCTCTGCAGCTCCACGAGCGGCGTGTTGCCGACGAGCTCGAGGAGCGACCCGGCTGTCCGGGCGCTAGCAGCCACCGGCCATCGCCGGCAGCAGGATCACCGTCTGGCCGTGCTCGACCGGCGTGTCGAGACCGTCGAGCGTCCGGACGTCCTCTCCTTCGAGATAGACGTTGACGAACGGCGCGATCTCGTCGTCCTCCACGAGCTGGTGGCGCAGCGCGGGAAAGCGCGCCATCAGGTCGTCGAGCAGCTCACGGACGCTGCCGCCCTCGGCGGGGACTTCGCGCGCGCCGCCCACTTCGTGGCGCAGCATCGGTGGAATGCGAATCCGGCTCATGCGTGCGCCGGCCTCCCGGAACAGAAGTCCACGTAGTCGATGTACTCGGTGATCGTGGGGTTGTCGCCGCAGACCGGGCAGGCAGGATCGCGGCGCAGCTTGACCTCGCTGAACTCGGTGGCGAGCGCGTCGAACAGGAGCAGCCGCCCCGCCAGCGACTCGCCCACGCCGAGGCAGAGCTTCAGGGCCTCGCTTGCCTGGAGCGAGCCGACGATCCCGGGCAGGACGCCGAGCACGCCGCCCTCCGCGCAGCTCGGCGCGAGCTCCGGCGGCGGCGGCAGCGGGAAGAGGCAGCGATAGCACGGGCCGCCTGCCTTGGTATCGAAGACGGTGGCTTGGCCCTCGAAGCGGTAGATCGAGCCGTGCACGAGCGGGATCCCGTGCCAGACGGCGGCGTCGTTGATCAGGTAACGCGTCGGGAAGTTGTCGGCGCCGTCCACGATCACGTCCCAGCCGTCGGCGAGGATCCGCTCGACGTTCTCCGACGTGAGCCGCTCGCGGTAGGGGACGACATCGACGTCCGGATTGAGCTCCTGCAGCGTCCGCTTCGCCGACTCCGCCTTCCATTCGCCCAGGCGGGCGGTCGAATGGAGGACCTGGCGCTGGAGGTTCGACGCGTCGACCTTGTCGTCGTCGACGATGCCGAGCCGGCCGACGCCGGCCGCCGCGAGGTAGAGAGCGGCGGGGGAGCCGAGCCCGCCGGCTCCGAGCAGGAGGACGCGCGAGTCGAGCAGCTTCATCTGTCCTTCCTCGCCGACCTCCGGGATCAGCAGGTGCCGGCTGTAGCGCTGGCGCTTCGCGCCGTCGAGCGAGCGCGGCAGCTCCGTCTCGAAGCCGTTGCGCTTCCAGTCGACGTAGCCGCCCGAGAGCGAGAGGACGTTCTCGTAGCCGAGCTCCTCGAGCGACTTCGCGCCGAAGACCGTGCGGTTGCCCTGCGCGCAGTAGAGGACGATCGGCTGCGTCTTGTCGGGCGCGGCCTGCTCGATCCGCGACTCGAGGTTGCCGCGGGGGATGTGGATCGCGCCCGGGATGCGTCCCTCGATCCACTCGTCGAGCTCGCGGATGTCGACGAGCAGAGGGCGGTCTGCGGACGCGAGCAGCTCGCGCGCGCGCACGGCGTCCACCTCCTCGATCTCGGAGCGGAGCTGTGCGAGCAGTTCCCGGTAGCTGGGCATCGTTCCAAAACGGTACCGGTGCGATTCCGGGCTACGCTCGCGGCGTGGGGACAGAGGCTTCTCGTTTGGCTCTGCATGGGAACCGGCGCGTCGTCGTGATCGTCGCGATCGCGGCTCTCGTCGCCGCCGGCGCGGTCGTCGGCGCGACGCTGCTCCAGACTCGCGGCGAGCGCTCGTCCTTCGCCGTGCAGCCGGGGCAGCCGCCGATCCAGCTCGAGTTCGGGCTGCGCAGGGATTCCGAGGCACTCGCGCTTGCGACCGCGCAGAAGCTTCTCGACCATGAGGGAAAGCCCGTCGCCGCCGCGGCGATCTTCCGCCGCTACCACTCGGTCGAGGCGCAGCTCGGCCTCGCGTTCGCGACGTGGACGGGCCCGGCGAGCCTCGGCGCGGTGCAGCAGATCGCGGCGGCGCATCCCGACGATCCGGCGGCGCTCCTCAACCTCGGCTGGGCTCTCTACTGGGCCGGCCGCAACAACACGGCGCTGGTCACGTGGCAGGACACCGCACGCACGTACGCGGACTCTCCGTACGGCATCGACGCCGAGGACGCGCTTCATCCCGCGGTCGCTCCCGGCCTGCCGCCGATCGTCGTGTCGCTCGCCGGTGTTCCGAAGCAGGCACGGGCCGACCTCGCGGCGGGCATTCGCCAGTGGGATCTCGAGCACGCGGTGTCCGCGCGGCAGAAGCTCGACGCGGCCGCGAAGCTCGCTCCCCATACTCCCGAGACTCTGGTCGCAGCCGCCGTCGCTCTCTTCTCGCCGGCACGGCCTCTGGCGCCCTTCCCGCACCTCGGGCCGCTCACGGCCGAGTTCCCGCACGCCTCGATCGTCCGCCTCCATCTCGGCGTCCTGCTGCTCTGGTCGCGGCAGGTCGCGAAGGGGAAGGCGCAGCTTCGCCAGGCGGTCGCCGCGCAGCCGGGCTCCATCTACGCGCGCCAGGCGCGCGTGCTTCTCGAGGCACTCGCGCAGGGTGGGTCGTAAGTAAGAAAAAGATGAGCCGAACGGCCCATGGCGGAATGGCCCCCGCGCATGAAGGATTGCGGAATCACGCGGGAGGGGGAAATGGGGTCAGCGGCAACACAGGACGACGTGGCGGCGTCGGACGTCCTGGAGATCGACGAGGCGCGGAATCTCATCGAGGCCGCGCAGGCGGCGGGCCGGGTCACCGCGGAGGAGGTCGCGCTCGCTCTCGACGAGCTGGAGCTCGCGCAGCCGCAGATCGAGGAGGTCTACCGCGCCCTCGAGGAGCTCCGCGTCGAGATCGTCGGCGCGGAGAAGGACGAGCCCGAGCTCGACCAGGAGGCGGTGGAGATCTCGACCGACGCTCTCCAGCTCTTCCTCAAGGACATCGGCAAGGTCGACCTGCTCACGGCCGCGCAGGAGGTCGAGCTCGCGAAGCGGATCGAGCGCGGCGACCACCGGGCGAAGCAGGAGATGGTCGAGGCGAACCTCCGCCTCGTCGTCTCGATCGCGAAGCGGTATCGCAACCAGGGCCTGCCCTTCCTCGATCTGATCCAGGAGGGAACGATCGGGCTCGTCCGCGCGGCCGAGAAGTTCGACTGGCGCAAGGGCTACAAGTTCTCGACGTACGCGACGTGGTGGATCCGCCAGGCGGTCGCGCGCGCCCTCGCCGACAAGGGGCGGACGATCCGCATGCCCGTCCACGTCGTCGAGAAGCTCAACAAGATCGTGCGCTCGGAGCGCAAGCTGAAGGCCGAGCTGCGTCGCGACCCGACCCCCGACGAGATCGCGCTCGATCTCGAGCTGCCCCTGGACGAGGTGGAGCAGATCCTGCGCAGCGCGCAGGCGCCCGTCTCGCTCGAGAAGCCCGTCGGCGACGCCGAGGAGTCCGAGTTCGGCCACTTCCTCACCGACGACAGCGCTCCTCTACCCGACGACGCCGCCGAGACGATCTTCCGCAGCGAGGCGCTCTATCGGATCCTCGCGACGCTCTCGGCGCGCGAGCGGCGGGTGCTCGAGCTGCGCTACGGCCTCAGCGGCGAGATCCCGCGGACGCTCGACGAGGTCGGCCGCGCGTTCAACGTCACGCGTGAGCGCATCCGCCAGATCGAGAACCAGAGCCTGAAGAAGCTGCGCGCGCTCGCCGAAGTGAAGTCACTCCAAGACGTCGCCTAGACCGCGATCGCGTAGTCGACCGGATGTTCCTCGGCCGGGCGGCCCGTGGGCAGCCAGGCGCGGCCGGCCGGCGCGAGGATCAGCGTCCGTCCCTGCTCGCCGACGAACGCGAGGCTTTCGGGGTCGTCGACCGATCCGGACCAGAGCTCCAGCCCGAGCTCGACCGGCACTGCCGATGCGAGCAGTGAGCGCTTGTCGCCGACGAGCCCGAGCTCCGAGAAGCCGACGATCTCGCCGGCTGCGAACGGCCCGCTGCGGCCGTTCTCCTCCAGTCCGCGGTGCGCGATCAGCTCGACGATGTTCGCGGCCGGGTCGAGGAAGTAGACGGCCCGCGCGTCCCAGCTGTCGAAGTCGAACACGCCGCCGACGAGCTCGACCCGCTCGCCCGCCCATTCGCGCGCGGCATCGAAGCGGTCGCCCGGAACGAGAAGGGCGAAGTGGTAGAACGGCTCGCCCTCTCCGGCGCCGAAGCGGAGCGCCGTCTCTCCGGTCATCCCGGCGTAGAACGCGTCGAGGTCGGCGAGACGCTCGGGCGGAGCGGCGAGCGTGACCTCCACGAACCGCATCGCCTCCAGCATAGGATCGAGTGGATGGACGAGGCCTGGCGCAGCGAGCTGGCGGAGCTGCTCGCCATTCCGAGCATCAGCGCCGATCCTGCGCACCGCGACGACGTCAAGCGTGCGGGCGAGTGGGTCTGCGAGCTCATCCGGCGGATCGGCGGTACAGCCGAGCTGACGCCGTTCGGCGAGCGCGAGCTCGTGCTCGGCGAGATCCCCGCGTCGACGGGCGCCGCCGCGCCGACCGTCCTCGTCTACAACCACTTCGACGTCCAGCCCCCCGCGCCGCTCGAGCTCTGGGAGTCGGACCCGTTCGAGCTCGACATCCGCAGCGAGTGGGCCTACGCGCGAGGCATCGCCGACGACAAGGGCCAGCTCTGGCTCGTCCTCAAGGCGGCCCAGCGCCTCGTCGAGGCAGGCGCGCTGCCGGTCAACCTCCGCATCGCCTTCGACGGAGAGGAGGAGATCGGCGGCCACACGATCGCCGACTGGGTCGCGCAGGACGACCGCGGAGCCGACGCGTGCGTGATCTTCGACGGCGGGATGCTGCGGCGGGGAGTGCCGACGATCGAGCTCGCGACGCGCGGCCTCGTCGCGTTCGACGTCAAGGTGAAGACGGGCGAGCGCGACCTCCACTCGGGGATGTACGGCGGCGCCGCGCTGAACGCGATCCACGTTCTCATGCGCTGCCTCGACGCCGTGCTCGCCGGGCCGGACGGGCGGCTGCCCGAGCCGCTGCGGGCGGGAATCGTGCCGCCGACCGCCGAGGAGCTCGAGGCGTGGACGAAGCTGCCGACCGGAACCGACTCGCTGGCCGAGCAGGGCGCGCTCCCGCTCGACGCGAAGGCCGAGGAGGAGTTCTATCTCCGGACGTGGGCCGAGCCGTCGGCCGACGTGAACGGGATCCTCGGCGGCAAGCCCGGCGTCCGGAACACGACGCTCAGCGTCGCCGCGGCCGGCGAGTTCACCGTCCGGCTCGCACCCGGCCAGGATGTCGAGACGATCGGTGCCGCCGCCGAGCGGCTCGTCCGCGACGCTGCACCGGAAGGTGCGGAGGTCGAGATCACATGGAGCGGCTCGAATCCGGGAGTCGTGCGCGCCGACGCGCCGGCCGTCAAGCTCGCGGTGGAGGCGTTCGAGCAGAGCCTCGGCACCCGGCCGCTGCTCACGCGCGTCGGCGGGTCGATCCCCCTCATGCCGGCGCTGACGGAGAAGGGGATCGACACGATCCTCACCGGCTTCGCGCTGCCCGACTCGAACATCCACTCACCGAACGAGCGCTTCCTCGTCGAGTACTTCGCGGCAGGGATCGACACCGCTGCCGCGATGTTCACAGCGCTGGGCCGGCTCTAGCTCCTTCGAAGATCGACTCCGGAATGAAGCACCCGACCACCCAATTGGGCGCGTCCACGACCTCGTGGATGCGGAGGTCGCAGCCGACGCTCGCGGTCGTGTACGCCTCCTCGCGCTCCAGCCCGTGGGCATCGCCGAGCCACGCGATCGTCGCGCGAACGGCATCGCGCGCGGCCTCGAGCAGATCGGGGCCGACACCGGTGCAGACGTGGTGGCCCGAGTCGACGCGTTCGCCGACGACGCCCGCGGGAATCTCGTACTGCGGCGCGTCGACCCGCACGTCCTTCCGCACGCTGAGGCGGAGGACGACGTCCATCGCCGTCTCGATCGCGGTGCCGCAGACCTCGCCGTCGCCCTGAGCGGCGTGCGTGTCCCCGAGGGAGAAGAGCGCGCCTTCGACTCCGACGGGCAGGTAGAGCGTCGTCCCGGCGTTGAGGTGCTTGATGTCGAGGTTCCCGCCCCACCGCGACGGCGGGACGATCGAGTGCGTGCCCGGCTCGGCCGGCGCCAGCCCGAGCGTCCCCGGGAAGGGCCGAAACGGAAGCGTGACGCCGTCGGAGAAGCGAACGACGCCGTCCTCCACCTCCGAGATCCGCAGCCACGGATCTTGGAACTCGTCGGCGAGCAGGCCGAAGCCGGGGATGATCGCCGTCCAGCCCCAGCTCGGCGGTGCGAACTCGAGCAGCTCGACCGCGAGCGTGTCGCCGGGCTCGGCGCCCTTGACGTAGACCGGCCCGCTGACCGGGTTGACCTTGCCGAAGTCGAGCGCCGCCACCGCCTCTGCGGTCGAGTCTCGGGCGATCTGCTCGTCCGAGGCATCGCGAACGTGGAGGAGGACCGTTTCGCCTGAATCGATCTCGAGCGCAGGCTCGACCGAGTTGTCCCAGGCGTACTCGAAGGCGTCGGGCCGGAGATCGTGGAGCGAGCCCGTCCGCATCGGGCGATCCTCTCGCACCCGAGAGGTACCGATCAATCCCAGGGCGGCGGATTGTGCGTCCAGCGGCCGCCGAGCATCGTCGCGACGACCTGGACCTCGCGCAGCTCGTCGGGCTCGCACGCGAACGGATCGCGGTCGAGGACGACGAGGTCGGCGTAGCGCGCGGGCACGAGCGTCCCGCGGATCCGCTCGTCGTGAGAGAGCCACGCGGGGGCGACGCAGATCGCGTGGAGCGCCTGCTCGAGAGTGATCCGCTGGTCCTCGCGCCAATGGTCGAGGACGCCCGCGACGACGCCGGCCCACGGCTCGAGCTCCTCCACCGGCGCGTCGGAGCCGTTCGCGACGATCGTCCCGGCGTTGAGCAGCGAGCGGAAGGAGTAGGCGCGGTCGAGCCGGTCGGCCCAGTAGCGCTTCGCGAGCTCCTCGTCGGACGGGGCGTGGGAGAACTGGACGGAGGCCGCGACGCCGAGTTCGGCGAAACGCGGCACGTCCTCGGGGTCGAGGCACTGCGCATGCTCGATCCGCGGCCGCAGGCCGCGCGGCTGCCAGGCCTCTCGCGAGCGCTCGAACGCGTCGAGGGCGGCCCGGTTCGCCGCGTCGCCGATCGCGTGCACGCCGACGGGCCAGCCCGCCTCGGCTCCCTCGCGAACGATCTCCTCGAGCTCTTCGCCCGTCGTGATCACGACGCCGCTGCCGTCGCTCAGCCAGGCGGTCTGCGAGCCGAGCGTCCCGTCCATGAAGGCCTTGAGGTAGCCGAGGCGGAGGAGGGGAGAGCCGACGCCGCTGCGGATACCGATCTCCCGGAGGTTGGCGAGCCGGTCGGCGGGCGTCGATTGCCACACGCGCAGCGGCAGGCTGCCGCTCTGCTCGAGCCGCTGCCACAGGCCGATCGCGCCGAGCCAGCCGTCCTTGTCGTGGACCGCGGTGACGCCGCGCGCCGCCGCGACCTTCACTCCCTCGCGCATCGCGGCGACGTACTCGTCGTCGAGCGCGCGGGCGTAGCGCTCCTTGAACTGCCACGCGGCGCGCTCGTAGAGGACGCCCGTCGGCTCGCCCGCGTCGTCGCGGACGACGACCCCGCCCTCGACCTCGAGGTCGCCGCCGGCGAGGGCCAACGCGGTGGAGTTGAGCCAGAGGGCGTGGTAGTCCTTCGAGATCAGCATCGCCGGCCGCTCGGGCTCGATCTCGTCGAGCGACTGGCGCGTCGGCGCGCCGTCGGGCCAGTCGGCGTCACGCCAGCCCTGGCCGCGCAGCCAGGCGCCGCGGCGCGGGGCAGAGCGGATCCGGTCGATCGCCTCGGCGCGCGAGGTGCAGCCGTCGAGCCGGGCGTCCTGGCGGGCGAGCGCCCACGTCGGGAAGTGGACGTGCGAGTCGGTGAAGCCGGGCAGGACGCAGCGGCCGCCGAGGTCGACCGTCTCCGGGCTCGGCAGCGCGTCCTCGTGGACGCCGACGCCGCCGGCGATCCGCTCGCCGGCGATCCAGAGGGCGGCGACCGTGGGCAGCGACGGGTCGAGCGTCCGGATCGTCCCGTTGACGAGGCGCATGTCTGACCTAGATTCTCGCCAAGGTAGTCGAGTCGGGAGCGGACATCGTGCTCATTGGAGCACGCAGCGGCCGCCGCCGACGTGCCCCTGGAGGCCGTGTAAGCCCGCTAGAGGCCACGCGAGTCCGAGCCGCGTGGACGCAGCTTTTGGACCGGCGTACATTCCTCGCGATGCGTTTCGCTGGTCTGTGTGCCTGCGTTCTCGTCGTCGCCGGCTGCGGCGGGGGAAGCGCCGGCACGTCGGCGAGTCTGCTTGTCCGCATCGGGGGCCAACACGCAGGGGGATGCCTCGGCTCAGCGTCTGCCCGGGACACCTACACGCTCGTCAGCGACAACGGGTCAAACCCGACGCTAGCCGTCGCTGAGCACACGAGATGGGACGGCTGTCAGCTTGAAATCCGGTATCCGTTCAGCCGGTCATACGACTTCTTCGATGTCGTGAATGTCACCGTGACCGAGCAGTGCGGCGCGTACGCCTGGGGGCCATTCGATGCTCAGCGGCTCAGTGGCAGCACTCTCACCCTAAGCCGTGTCGCGAACCGTGATGACACGGTGTGCTGAAGAGTGACGCGCGCGACAGAACTGGCCGACTCGGGTGCTTGAATCGAGAGCGTGCTTGCTTCACTCTCGCTCGCCGGTTGGAGCCTCGTGGTCGGCGCTGTGGGCCTCGCCATAGCCCTCGCTGGCTTCCTCGTGAACTACGGCGCGATTCGCGGCGAAGGAACCGATCGGAAGAAGGCGATGGAGGACGCATGGGCTCGCGAGTGGGCAGCCCAGCAGCCGCTCGTGTACCCGCGGTTGCCGAGCAACCGAGGCGCCGGCTCTGGCCCATACCTCAAGCTCAAGAACGGCGGCCGCGGCCCTGCGCTCAACGTCGTCGGAAAACTGACGTACCGACACGGCGCTCACGAGCCGTGGGGCGAGGTCTCAACGGGAGCACTGGCCGCGGGCGACGAGGAGGTCGTCGAGATCGCCGGCCCGCGGGAGACTCCGCCCTGGCCCTTCATCAGCGGCGAGCTTCGCTACCAGGACCTCGTCGGCGGTTTATACGTCACGCCCTTCGTTATCGAGACTGCGCGCGACGGCGAGTCGCTCACGTTGACCTTCATCCGCAGGAGCACGAGCCCGCGGTCGCCGCTTCGGCCGAGCCCTGAGCAACGACGTAGTGTCGATTTACGCTCTTCCACTTGCGGAGGATCACGCGCCGAGACTAACGGGACGGCCTCTACGGAGGATCGTGCCGCGGGCCGTGGTTGAGCGGGTTGCAGCGGAGGATCCGCCAGATCGTCTTCCGTGTCGCCGTCGCGAAGTCGTAGCGGCCGTACGCGGCGAGGCCGTACTCCGAGCACGTCGGCTGGAAGCGGCATTGCGGGCGGAGCCGGGTCGGCACGCGGCACCGGTAGAGCTCGATCAACGCGACGGCCGCGCGGGAGGCTCGGCTCACCGGCTGAGCGCGCGCCGGAGCAACGGGACGGCCAACCCGAAGAGGATCCCGCCGACGATGTAAATGATTCCGTAGGTGCGGGTCGGATAGGCGACCGCGTACTCCTGGAGCAGGACGCCCGCGCCGACGCCGGTCAGGAGGCCGCCGAACGCCCCGAGCGCGAACGGCCATGTCCGGCGGCGCACCTTCACCGCGACGGGAGCGGCGACGGCCATGAGCGCAGCGCCGCTGCCGAACAGCAGGAGAAGCGGGAGGAGAACGAGCGCCGCGAGCGCGAAGAGGAAGCACCGGCCGCCCTTGACGGCGTCCTCGACCGCATCCGCGGGACTGTAATCGGCCGGTATCTCCGCGTCCGTCCTCTGGTGCTCCTCCTCCTTCTTCAGGTCGTCCTCGGTGAGGGAACCGCCCGGCCCGCTGCCGCCACCTCCGCCTGCGCCGAGGCCGGCGCCGAGGACGCTGAGGACGCCGACACCCGCGGACGCAGCGGCGCCGATTCCGGCGACGGTGCTGAACGGGTCGCCCGAGACCCGGATGAAGACGGCGCCGTCGCACCCTCCGGCCTGGCCGGGGGCGAAGTTCCCGATTCCCTTCAGCTCATAGAGGCCGACCCCGAACTTCGCGAAGCTGTGGACATCGACGTTCTGGCTCCAGGTGCCGCCACCGGCCGGCGCGTCGTAGATGTCCCAGTCCGCGCCGAAGAACTCCAGGGAGATGCGGAGCTCGTCGAACGTCTTGCCGTTCACGGAGGTCATCGTCATCGGGATGACGTCGTTCTGGCCGACGCGGATGGCATGGTCGGGATCGACCGGGATGTTGTCGAGATTGACGCCGTTCAGCGTCGCGTGGCAGCCGTCCTGCACGTCCGCGCCTGCGGGCGCCGCCGCGAGCAGCGCGACTCCGACCGCCGCGACGATCGAAGCGCAGGCGAGGATGCTGCGCTTCCCGGTCATGCGTGCCTCCTGTTCCAGCGCCGGACCGCGCGCACGCGGGCGAGCGACGGGACGGCGAGCCCGAAGGCGATGCCACCGAGGATGTAGATGAGAGCCCAGGTGCGGGACGGATAGACGATCGCGTACTCCTGCAGGAGCGTGCCCGCGCCGAGCCCGGTGAGGAGCCCGCCGATCACGCCGACCACCGAGATCCGCGGGGTCCAGCGGGCACGTACGGGAACGACGGCCATGAGCATCGAGCCGGCGCCGAGCAAAAGGAAGAGCGGTAGCGCGGCGATCGCGAGGAGGAAGCAGCGCCCCCACTGTGCCTCGTAGACCGTTTCGGGATACGCGCGCTCGTCTTGCTTCCGCGCCTCTTCTCGCGCGGCGTCCCGCTCGGCGGTTTCCTCGGTGTACGGCGTGCCGCCTCCGCCTCCGCCACTTCCGCCTCCGCCCGGACCGTTTTCGCCACCGGCGGCGATGCCTGCACCGAGAACGCTGAGGACCCCGGCCCCGGAGGCCGCGGCGGCGGTGATGCCGGCGACCGTTCCGAACGGATCGCCCGAGACCTTGATGAAGGCCCGGCCGCTGCACGTTGTGCCGTCGCTGTAGTGCCCGATCCCCTTGATCTCGTAGAGACCGACGCCTCCCCTCGCGAAGCTGTGGACGTCGACGTTCTGGCTCCAGGTGCCGCCCCCGGCGGGCGCGTTGTACACGTCCCAGCCGAAACCGCCGAAGACGAGCTGGATCTCGAGGCGGTCGAACGTCTTGCCGTTCGTCGAGGTCATCGTCATCGGCACGACCTCGTCCTTGCCGACGACGACGGCGTTGCCCGGGTCGGCCGGCAGGTCCGTGAGGTCCGTACCGTTGAGCGCCGCCGTGCAGCCGCTGTTCACGATCGCGGCCGCAGGCTCGGGCACGAGCAGGGCGACGCCGGCTGCCAGCAGTGCCGCCGCCACCGCAATCCCCCCGACCCGAGCCTTGCGCATCGAACCCTCCGGTCGCTTGCGCGATCTTGTGCCCTATGTGCCGCCTGAGTCAAGGACCGATTCCCGTACGATCTTTTCGCCATGGCGTGGGACGTTCTGAGCGACGAGCAGCGTGCGCTGCGTGACCTCGTCCGGCGGCTCGCACGGGAGCGGATCGCGCCGCGCGCGGCCGAGATCGACGAGTCGCACGAGTTCCCGTGGGACGTCGTCGAGCTCTTCCGCGAGAACGACATCTTCGGGTTGTTCTTCGAGGAGCAGTACGGCGGCCTGGGCACCGGCACGCTCCTTTCGCTGATCGCGATCGAGGAGGTCGGGAAGGTCTGCGCGACCTCGGCGCTCATCCTCGCCGTGCAGGAGCTCGGCTCGCTCGGGCTGAAGATCGCGGGATCGGAGGAGCAGAAGCAGCGCTACCTCCCCAGGTTCGCGTCGGGCGAGTGGCTGCCGGCCTACGCGCTCACCGAGTCCGGCTCCGGGTCCGACTCGGCCGCGATGCGGACGACCGCGCGGCGCGACGGCGAGGAGTACGTCCTCGACGGCTCGAAGCGCTTCATCACGAACGCCGGCGTCGCGAACCTGTACACCGTCTTCGCGAAGACCGACCCGGAGGCGGGCCATTCCGGCATCTCCGCCTTCGTCGTCGAGGCCGACACGCCCGGCTTCGCAGTCGCGCGGCTCGAGCCGAAGATGGGCATCTCCGGCTCGACGACCGGGGAGCTCACGTTCGACTCCTGCCGGATCCCCGCCGCGAACCTGCTCCGCGAGGAAGGGGAGGGCTTTCGGATCGCGATGCGGATCCTCGACCGCTCTCGCCCCGGCGTCGCGGCGCAGGCGCTCGGTATCGCGCAGGGCGCGACCGACTACGCGCTCGAGTACGCGAAGACGCGCGAGACGATGGGCAAGCCGATTGCGCAGCACCAGCTGATCCAGGCGAAGCTCGCCGACATGGAGACCGAGTGCGAAGCGGCGCGCGGCCTCCTCTACCGCTTCGGGCGCATGGCCGACGAGGGCGTCGACGGGCCGGAGCTGACGAAGGCCTCGGCGATGGCGAAGCTCAAGTGCGGCGACGTCGCGATGTACGCGACGACGGAGGCCGTCCAGATCCTCGGCGGCTACGGCTACATCAAGGAGTACCCCGTCGAGCGCTTCATGCGCGACGCGAAGATCACGCAGATCTACGAGGGGACGCAGGAGGTCCAGCGCCTCGTGATCGCGCGAGAGATGGCGCGAGAGAGCCGCGCCTTCCTCCTTGCGGGTGTCTGAGCTCTGGCGCGCATCGGAGCACGAGCCGCTCGCCGGGAAGGAGTGGCGCGAGGAGGCGGCCGAAGCCGCGATCGCGGCGATCGTCTCCGACGCGGAGGCGGCGTACGACGGGACGCGCTGGCCGTGGCATCCCGCCGACGAGCAGGACGCCGGTCCGACGGCGATTTACCTCGGCGCGGCCGGGATGGTCTGGGCACTACACGAGCTCGGCTCGGCCGGCTGGGAGGACGCGGCGGTCGCGCAGATCGACCGCTACCGCGCGAAGCCGGATTTCCCGGAGTTCGCGTCCGCCGCGAGCTACTGGATGGGCGAGTGCGGAATTGCACTCGTGGCCTACCGGCTGACGGGTGACGCCGGCCTCGCCGACCGCGTCCACGAGCTCGTCCTCGCCAACCTCGACTCACCGACGAACGAGGTGATGTGGGGGGCGCCGGGGACGATGCTCGTCGCGGAGGCGATGCTCGCCTGGACCGGTGACGCGCGGTGGGACGAGGCGTGGCGGACCTCGGCGGAGCGCGTCGTGGCGGCGCGCGACGTGGACGGGCTCTGGACGCAGGATCTCTACGACCGTACTTTCCGCTTCCTCGGCCCGGCGCACGGCTACGCCGGCAGCATCCGCGCGCTGGCGAACCGCGGCCGGGCTCCCGCGCTCGCCGACCTGGCACCGTATGTCTTGCGCGACGACGCTCTCGCCAACTGGAAGCCGACGGTGGACTCGGAGCCGAGGGAGATCCGCGTGCAGTGGTGCCACGGCGCGCCGGGGATGGTCGCGACGCTCGGCGACCTCCTCGACGAGGAGCTTGCGCTCGCCGGCGGCGAGCTGACCTGGCGCGCCGGCCCGCTCGCGAAGGGCTCCGGCCTCTGCCACGGCACCGCGGGCAACGCGTACGCCTTCCTCGTCCTCCACCGGCGCACCGGCGACGAGCTCTGGCTCGAGCGGGCGCGCGCGTTCGCGATGCACGCGATCGGCCAGGTGGAGCGGGAGCGGGAGAAGCTCGGCCGCGGGCGCTACTCGCTCTTCACGGGAGACGTCGGCGTCGCGCTTTTCCTCCGGCATCTGCTCGACGGCGAGACTCGCTTCCCAACGATGGGTCCGTTCGCGAGTTGACGTAGAGCCCGTCGGGGCGCGAATCTCTCCCGGGCAGACGACGAGCGGAGGAGAGACTGATGATCAGCGGAGCGAACACCGGCTTCATGCTGTTGGCGGCGGCCCTCGTCATGATCATGACGCCGGGGCTGGCCTTCTTCTACGGCGGGCTCGTGGGCCGCTCGAACACGCTCACGATCATGATCCAGAGCTTCGCCTCGATGGGGATCACGACCGTGATGTGGTGGCTCATCGGCTACTCGCTCTGCTTCAGCGGCGGCAGCGACGGGATCTTCGGGAACTTCCACTACGCGTTCCTCCGCCACGTCGGCGTCAACACGATCTACCAGCCGTCGCACATCCCGCTCACGGTGCTGATCGCCTACCAGATGATGTTCGCGATCATCACGCCGGCGCTGATCACCGGCGCCTTCACGAACCGCGTCACCTTCAAGGCGTACCTGATCTTCCTCGTCGTCTGGCAGGTCGCCGTCTACTACCCGTTCGTCCACATGTTCTGGGGCAACGGGCTCCTCGCCCAGTGGGGCGCGCGCGACTTCGCCGGCGGCATCGTCGTGCACGCGAGCGCCGGCTGGGCCGCCCTCGCCTCGGTCATCTACGTCGGCAAGCGGAAGTTCGTCGATGTGCCCCACAACATCCCGTTCATCGCGCTCGGCACCGGCCTGCTCTGGTTCGGCTGGTACGGCTTCAACGCCGGCAGCGAGCTGAAGGTCGACCACATCACGGCGATCGCCTTCCTCAACACGGACATCGCGGCCTCGTTCGCGGCGGTGACGTGGCTCTTCGTCGAGTGGTGGTTCGCGAAGAAGCCGCACTTCGTGGGGCTGTTGACGGGAGCTGTTGCCGGCCTTGCCACGATCACACCGGCGGCGGGCTACGTGCCGATCTACGCCTCCGTCGTGATCGGGATTGCCTCGGGAATCGTCTGTTACGGCGCGATCCAGCTGAAGAACCGGTTCAAGTGGGACGACGCCCTCGACGTCTGGGGCGTGCACGGCATGGGCGGGCTGCTCGGGATCCTCCTGCTCGGCGTCTTCGCCGGCACGGCGGTCAACCCGGCCGGCGGAATCGGCCTGGTCCACGGCTCGGGCTCGTTCTTCGGGAAGCAGGTCGCCGCCGGGCTCGGCTGCTCGCTCTATGCCTTCCTCTTCACCTACGTCGCGCTCCGCGTCATCGACCGGATCACGCGAGTGCGCGTCGGGGAGGAGGCCGAGAGCGGGCTCGACGAGGCGATGCACGGCGAGACCGCCTACGCCCTATAGGGGGCCGTTACGCTCCCCTGGATGCGCCTCGACGGCATCCACCACGTCACGTGCATCACGGCCGACGCGCCGCGGAACGTCGAGTACTACACCGGCGTCCTCGGCCTGCGGCTCGTGAAGAAGTCCGTCAATCAGGACGATCCGACCGTCTACCACCTGTTCTACGCCGACGAGAACGGCGATCCCGGCTCGGACATCACGTTCTTCGAGTACCCGAACGCGCGGGAGGGACGAGCCGGCGCCGGGATGATCCACACGGTCGTCTGGCGCGTCGGCTCCGAGGAGGCCGTCGACTTCTGGCGCGACCGGGTCGGAGAGATCCCGTTCACCGATCCGGACGGGCTGCGCCACGACCTCGTCGTCGCCGACGTTCCCGACACGCCGCTCATCGCCGACCATCCCGACATTCCACGGGAGCTCGCGCTGCAGGGATTCGAGGGCGTGCGCGCCTACGGCGAGGAGCCGGCCGCGTTTCTCGAGGCGCTCGGTTTCGAGGACGGCCTGACGCGCGGCGACACACGCCAGGGCTGGATCCGTTACGAGCCCGCGCCGGCGGAGCCCGGGATCGGCGGCGCCGGCACGGTCCACCATGTCGCCTGGGCGTCGACGATGGAGGAGCACGAGGCGTGGCGCGACCGCGTGATCGACGCCGGCGGACAGCCGACGCCGGTGATCGACCGCTTCTGGTTCCGCTCGATCTACTTCCGCGAGCCGACCGGCGTCCTGTTCGAGATCGCGACGATCGGGCCGGGCTTCGCCGCGGACGAGGATCCGGCGCATCTCGGCGAGACGCTCATCCTGCCGCCGAACTTCGAGCATCTCCGGGCGCAGGTCGAGCCGATGCTGACGCCGCTCCCGAAGCCGCGCTGACTACGTGCCGGGCTCGGGAAGCGAGCTCGTGTCGACGACCTCGAAGTCGGCGCCCGTGAGCCGGCTGAAACGCCGCGGGTGACTGTCCTCCCGGGACGTGTCCGGTACCAGGTTCCAGACATGTCTTCGTAGGACAAGGGCGTTTACTCCGAAACCAGGTCGCAGCCTCAAAGCGGTCGAGAGCGGACACCGCCACAACCGACACGTCCGGAACCAGGTTCCGGACGTGTCCACCGGGGCCGTGTTCTACTTGCCGGGCTGGGGAAGCGAGCTCGTGTCGACGACCTCGAAGTCGGCGCCCGTGAGCCGGCTGAGCGAGTGGAGGGCGTCGTTCGACCAGTGCTTGTTCGGCGCGCCCGAGATGTACCAGGGCGAGCCGTTGTCGGCGAGGATCGCTCCGTAGACCTGCAGCGCGCGCAGGACGACGCGCGCCTGGCGCGGGAACGACGAGATGTCGACGCTCGCCTTCAGCCGCACGCGCAGGCCCATCGGGGGCAGCGCCGGGTCGTTCGAGTCGGACGCGTAGTGGCGCGCCGGGTAGACGTACGCGCGGCGCGTGCTCGGCGCGGTGAAGCGCAGCGCATGGTCGATCACGCCGCGCGAGACCTCGTCCCAGCGTGCGAGCCCGGGGAAGATGGGCAGCCCGGCCGCGTCGGCCGACGTCCAGCCGGCGGGCCGGAGGTGGTCGGAGCGCAGGCTCCACGTCGCACCCGAGCCGGCGGTCCAGCCCTGGCTCGTGTGGTGGAGGTCGTACAGCTCGTAGAGCCGGCACGTGCTCTTGTCGACAAGGATCGCGTGGCGGTCTCCCGTCGAGCGTGCGCCGCCCTCGATGTGGACGCCCCGTGGGATCGGATAGCCGACGTGGTCGGACTCGTCCGAGTACTCGAACTTGACGCGGGACGTCGGTGTCTTGCTCGAGACGACGTCGAACGGGATCCCGATCGGCTCGCCGTCGTATAGGCCCGAGCCGAAGTCCGGATGGAGCGGAGCGTCCAGCCCGATCGAGGCGATCATCTGCGCGGAGTTCTGCGCGACCGGCAGGTTGTCGACGCGCTGGTTCCACGCGTTGTCGGCGGGAAAGACCGGGCACTTCGGCGCGCCCGGCAGGCGCAGGGCGTGAGCCGACGCGCCCGCGAGCAACGCGACGGCCAGAGCGAGCGCGACGGCTCCGAGAGTCCTCACATGCCGAATCGTGCCGCATACTGAGTGAGATGGCGACGGCGCCGCGGCGAGTCCTCGTCGTCGACGACGACGACGACATCCGGCACCTGGTCGGGGAGCTCCTGACCCGGGCCGGCTACTCCGTGGAGGGAGCCTCCGACGGTCGCGCCGCGCTGAGGGCCTTCCACGCGCGCCCCTGCGATCTCGTCGTCCTCGACCTCTCCATGCCGGAGCTCGACGGCTTCGAGACGCTCGAGCGGCTCCGCGATCTCAGCGACGTTCCCGTGATCGTGCTCACCGCGCGGAGTGGGGAGATCGACAAGGTGCGCGGCTTTCGCGCCGGAGCCGACGACTACGTCGTGAAGCCGTTCGGGCGGCAGGAGCTCCTCGCCCGGATCGAGGCGCTGCTGCGGAGGACGCCGCAGGCGAGGCGGGCGGAGAACTACGACGACGGCATCCTCGCGATCGACTTCGCGGCCCGGACCGTCGTCTACCGCGGCCTGCCGGTCCGGCTGACGCCGCTCGAGTTCCGGCTCCTCGCGGCGTTCGCCCGCCATCCGGGCCAAGTCCTCTCCGCCGAGCAGTTGATGGAGCACGCCTGGGGCAGCTCCGCGGGCGTCTCGCGCGACCAGGTGAAGCTGTACGTCTCGTACCTCCGGCGGAAGCTCGGGCCGGCGCCCGACGGCAAGCCGCCGATCGCCACCGCGCGCGGGTTCGGCTACCGCTATTCCCCTCCGCCCGTCTAGGCGGGAAGCGAGACGGTCACCTTCGTGCCTTCGCCCTCGCGGCTCTCGAGCGCGATCGATCCGCGGTGCGCCTCGACGATCGCCCGTGCGATAACGAGCCCGAGCCCGGTGCCGGGGATGGCGCGGCGCGTCGCGCTCGACGCGCGGTAGAAGCGGGAGAAGAGCTGGCCCACCTCGTCGGTCGGCACGCCGATCCCGGTGTCCGCCACTTCGACCTCGGCCCGGCCGTCGCCCCCGCGGACGGAGACCGCGACCGAGCCCCCGGGCAGCGTGAACTTGATCGCGTTCGAGACGAGGTTGTCGAGCACCTGGCCGAGGCGGCCGGCGTCTGCTTCGAGTGGGAGCGGCCCCTCGACGTGCAGCTCGAGCCCGATCTCCTTCTCCGCCGCGAGCGGCCGCGCCGCCGCGACGGCGGTCTCCGCGATCTGCGCCAGGTCGGCCGGCCCCCTCCTCAACTCGAGCCGGTCGGCCTCGATCTGCGCGACGAGGAGGAGGTCCTCCACGATTTGCTGCAGACGGCCGGTGCCGCGCCGGATCACGTCGAGATAGCTCCGCGCCGATTCCCCGAGCGACTCCTCCTCGTCCTCGAGCATCTCGACGAAGCCGGAGATCGACGTCAGGGGCGTGCGGAGTTCGTGCGAGACGGCCGCGACGAACGCATCGCGCAGGCGCTCGAGATGGCGGTCGGACGTCACTTCCCGCAGCGTCCAGATCCGGCCGACGAGCGTGCCGTCGCGCCGCTCGACCGGCGCGGTGTAGCCGCGAAAGACGCGACCGCTGTCCGCGAGCTCGAACTCGTCCTCGCTCGGCTCGAGATTCGTCGACAGGGCGAGCATCCGCTCGCGGTAGCGCGCCGGCTCGGTCGTGTGCTCGGCGAGCGTGAGCAGGCGGTCGACGACCGTGCCGTACGGCGGCAGGCCGAACTCGACGCTGATGCGTCGCAGCGGTGCGTTCGAGAGCAGGACGTTCCCCTCGGAATCGGTGAGGCAGATCCCGTCGACCGTCGAGTCGAGCAGCGCGCTCTGCAGCGCGCTCGTCGACTGCAGCTCCTGCGCGTCCGACGAGATCCGACGCGCGAGGAGGCCGGTCGCCAGCCCGACGCCGGCGAGGGCGGCGGTTCTCACCGCGAGCGCGAGCGCGTCGTGCGGACCACCTGCGTCGGCGACGGCGATGCCGTAAAGCCCCGTCGCGGCTAGGCCGCCGAGTGTGCCGAGGTTCGGTCCGAGCTCGACGCCGAGGAGCATGACCCACGGGACGAAGGCGGCCGCCCCGACCCGGTCGGTGCGCCCGGTCGCGAGCACGGCCCCGAAGCTGGCCAGCAAGCCGCCGATGGCGATGGTCACCGTCACTTTCCGGCGCCCGGTCAGGGACGCGATCGTGCGGAGCGCGCTCCTGACCAGATGGCGGCGCGCTCCGACGTATGCATCCACCGCAGAGCTCATGGTCATGAATCTTCTCCGGCGGCCTCAGGCTCCGCCTCCCCCTTTCCGCCGAGAAGGATCTTGAAGAAGATCCCGAACGCCGCGAGCAGGCCGAGCAGGAGCGGAGTGTGGAGGAAGCGGAGGAAGAGATACGCCTTCGGGATCCAGAGCAGCCTCGCGCCGACGATGTCCGAGTTGTGCGGATGCCAGAGGTCGGGCAGCGTCCGGTTGTCTCCCTGCATCGTCCAGCCGGTCCGCGCGTTGCCGCCGACGATCCGGTGGATCACCTCGTAGCCCGCGCCGACCTGGCCCTTCGGGACGCGGTAGGCGACGACCTCGCCGACGTGGTAGCTCGACTGCCTCTCCACGAGGACGAGGTCGCCCGTGTGCATGTGGGGGAGCATGCTCGTGCCGCTCACGACGACCCAGCCGGCGCGGCCGCCGAGGCTCTGCGGCAGGCAGAACCAGAGCAGCGCCCCGACGAGCGCGAGCTGCACCGCGGCGAACGAGAGGCGCTTCGCGAGCGGAAGCCAGCGCCGCAGCTCCGGCCGTTGAGCCGGCAGCGGGAGGGTCTCGACGCTACTTCTCATAGCTCAGCGTCATCGAGGGGCGCTCCGCCGCCTGGCTGATTGCGGCTCCGGCGATCTGCGTCGTCTGCGCGCCGCCGCTCGTCGTGTCCTTCAGCTCCCAGCCCCAGAGCGTCCCGGCCTTGATCGCCGCGTCGACGTCGCCGGTTACCGGGATCGTGTACGCCGTGTTGTTCGTCGTCGGCGTGAAGCTTGCCGTCGCCGTCGCGGCGATCGTCAGTCCGCTCACTCCGTTCCAGTTGAGCGTCGCAGGGCTCCAGCTCGAGTACACGGGGTAGAACGAGATCGTGTGGCTCTTCGCGTTCGTCACGTAGAGGGTGAGGACGGCGCTATCGGCACCAGCGGTCGTCGGCAGGCTGCAACCGCTCAGGTCGAAGCGGATGAAGGCGAATTGCTGGCCGGTCGTCCCGCCTGTGATCGAGAGTTGCTGCTGCCCCGCGTTGGTCTTCGTGCCGTTCGACTGCTGGACGAAGGTGTCGCTTTCGGTCGTGGAAGTCTGGTTGCAGCTCCCCTTCGTCAGCGCCTGGCTCCATGCGTAGAGACCGCTCGAGGCGATCCCGAGGCTCGCCGCGTAGGCCACGCCCGTGCATGCGACGGAGCCGGCCACGACGGCGGCGGCGAGGCGGAGCGGCGTGAGGCGGAAGCGGCGCATCTACTGGGTGAGCGAGAGGGCGAAGCTGTTGACGTTGGAGGCGAGGACGGTGCCGAAGCCGGTGACGGCGACGCTGCAGGAGCTGCTGCCGCACGCGGGAACGGTCGTGCTCGCGCTGGCCGAGCCGGAGCTCTCCACGAGCGTGACGGCGAGCTTCTCGTTCGCGCACGCCTGCGGGACGCTCAGGACGTCGACCTCGGTGACGTCGCCGCTGTTGTTGACCTTGCGAGTCGCGGTCAGCGCCGAGGATGTGCAGCCCGTGACTGCCGCGTTGCCGGCGGAGAGCTGTCCCGTTCCGATTCCGAGGCTGGCGGCGGAGGCGATCCCGACGGTCAGCAGCGCTGCCGTGGCGAGGACTCCGAGGATTGTGTTGAGCCGCTTCATGTGTTGCCTCCTGGGACGGGACGGGCGAGGCGCTTTCGGCACCCCGCCCGCTGATCCACCGGTACGTCGAATCCGATCGTTAGGAGACGACGACCGAGATGTTGTCGACCTTGCTGGCGTCGATGTCGTTGGCGCTCGGGGTGATCGCGACGCTGCCGGTCGCCTGCGAGGGCAGGGTGGCCGTGATCTGCGAGCCGAGGGCGTTGTTGCTGGCGTCGCTGAAGGTGACGGCGAGGGTCTTGCCGTAGCACCCGCTCGGGATGCTCGAGAGGCTGATCCCGTTGACGGCGTAGCCGGGGAGGCCCGAGTAGTACGTCGTCGTGTAGGCGAAGGTCATGCCGGAGCCGCACGAGGCGACGACCTTGTTGTCGGCGCCGAGCCCGCTCGTGCTCACGCCCAGCGAGGCGGCGAAGCCATAGACGCTGGCGAAGACGGTGACGGACGCGACGACCGCGAGAACGAGCTTGCTGGTCTTGGTGAGACTCATGAGCTTGTGCATTTGTGTGTGTCTCCTCTGATCTCTTTCGTACCGGTGGGCTCGTGGCCCTTGATGATCAGAGAGTTACGGCGCGGCCTATGAATAGGAGGGGCCGGGACGTATGCCCTTCGTATGAGTGCCGGCTCCCCCGGAAGGGTCAGACGTTCACAGCCGGGTAGCGCGCGCGGACGCCGTCGATGAACGTGGCCAGCCGGTCGGCGAGCTCCGGGTCGGCGAGCTCGAGGACGTTCTCGGCGTTCATCTCGCCGGAGTGCGAGAGGTTGAAGCTGCCGACGAAGACCGTGTCGTCGGCGACGGTCACCTTCGCGTGCATGTAGTCGTGGACGGAACCGGGTGCATACGGGGTCGTGACCTTGCCGGAGAAGGGCGCGCGTGTGAGCGTTGCGCGCAGCAGCGGGCTCTTCCAGTCGGCGGTTCCGTTCTCGTGCCACTGCTGGAGCACCTCGGCGATCTGCGTCGCGTCGACGACTCCCGCGAGGTCGACCTTCCCGTCGGAGGCGACCTGGGCGAGCGTCCCGAGGATCGGCCCGTTGCTGATCACGGGCGAGGCGATGCGGATGCGGTGCTGCGCGGAGCCGATCGCCTTCGCGATCCGGTGTGCGAGCTTCTCTCCGCGGCCTGGACAGAACCACGTGCGGACGCCGTGGTCGACCGGTGCCGTGTCGACCTTGCCGCTGTGCGAGACGGTTCGCGTCGCCCAGAGCTGCTCGAAGTCCTCGAGGTAGCGGGCGGCGACGGTGGCCGAGTCGACGGTGACGATGACGTTCTCCTCCCGCGTCCACGAGTCGTGCGTCCAGTTCGTCGAGCCGGACCAGACGGCCGCGGAGTCGCGGACGACGTACTTGTGGTGCATGAGATCCGGGACGCCCGGGATCGGCGCGGTGGGGAAGGGGAACGCCTCGACGAACTCCGGCACCGTCTGCGGCGGCGGCGGGACGGGCGGCATGTCCTTCCGCCAGTCGACGTTGTAGGCGAGGCGGATGGCGACGCCGCGGTCGTTGGCGGCGTGGAAGGCGTCGCGGACGATCGTGCCGAGCGGCGACGGCAGGTTGAGGTCGTAGATCGCGACCTCGAGCGTCTTCTCCGCGGCGTCGACGAAATCGGCGAGGGCGTGGGCGGTGTCCTCCGCCGGCTGCCCGCCGTCCGTCAGCGTGCGGACTTCGACGCCATCCACTGAGCCTTGTGTTCCTTCTTCGCGGCCTGGTAGTCGGCGAGCGCCTGCGGCGAGTCCACGTCGCCGAGCGTCGGATGGCTCGGCACGAGAGCCTCGGCGACGGCGACGTCGAACCGCTTCGCGAGCACCGCGCCGAGCGACTTGATCTTCATCTCGCCGAAGCCGGGAAGCGCGCCGATGCGGCGGCGGAGGTCGGCGCCGTCGGCGGCCTCCGTCCAGAGGCGCGCGGCGTCGCCGCCGTACTCGTCCTCGACGGTCGCGGCCAGCTCGCGCACGCGCTCGGCCATCGAGCCGGGGAAGCGGTGGATCGCGGGCTTCTCCCGGAAGAGCGGCTCCAGGTCGGCCTTCGCGACGGCGTCGGGCTCGAGCGTCCCGAGCCGCTGCTTCAGGCGGAGTGGGCCGAGGAACGCCTGCTGGACGGTGACCTGCTGGTCGAGGGCGAAGCCGACCAGGAGTGCGAACGGATCGTCCGCGAGCAGGCGGCAGGCCTCCTCGTCGTCCGTGAACCAGAGCGCCTCGGGCATCTCCGGATCCTATGCAGAGGCTTGCATCAGAGCGCGGCAGCGGCCGATGTAGGGCGTCGCGTGCTGCTCCTCGAAGTACGCGAGCGCGACGTCGAGGCGAGACGTGTCGCCGCGCTCCGCGCCGAGCAGCCCTGCCCATGCCTCGGCCAGGCGCGCGCCGATCTTGCCGAAGAGCTCCGAGGCGCGAACGAGCTCGCCCGACGCGGCGGCGCGCCCGGCTTCCTGCCACGCGAAGCCGACGCGTCCCTCGGTGAGGCGCAGGTAGTCGCCCTCCCGGCCGAGCTCGCAGAGATACAGCGGGATCTCGTAGATCTCCTCGTAGAACGACTCGTCCAGCAGCTCGGCGAGGAGCTCGTCGGCCACCGTCTCGTGTCCGGCCGCGCGGTGGGCCATCGACGCTGCGGAGAGGATGTACGGAGAGAGCTGCGCATCGTGCCCTGTCTCGCGCAAGCTCGTCAGCGCGCGCTCGGCATCGGCCAGGGCGGCGTCGACGCGACCCTGAGCGAGGAGCATCACGGCGCGCCCCGCAAGCGTCCCGCGCTCCTGGTACCTGACCGTCTCGCCGCCGGCCTCCAGCAGGCGGTTGGCCATCTCGATCCCCTCGTTGAGCTCACCGCGGAAGTACGCGTCGACGACGAGCTCTGCCTTGTTCCAGAGCAGTGCGCTCGCAAAGCCGTAGCGCTCGCAGAGAAGCCCGCACTCCCGCATGCATGCCGACCCGTCGTCGAGGCGGCCGATCGTCCAGAGGGCGTTGGCGAGATTGTTGAGCGCGTTGAACTGGAGGAAGTACGCGCCCGCGCGGGCAGCCGCCTCGACGCTCCTCTCCAAGTCTTCGGCTCCCGCTGCGTCTCCCAGATAGACCCGAGCCAACCCGATCGTGTTCAACGCGCCGGAAACGGCCTCGTCGTCGCCGGCCTCCTCCGCGAGGGCGAGGGCCTCGTGCGCGAGCTCGAGCGCACGAGGGCGGTCGCCGTCGAGAATCACCAACGACCGCGCGATCGCCGCGAGCGCGACCCTCGCCGACCGTGAGGATGCCGGAGCCGAGCGCAGGAGCCCGAGCGAGCGATCGCGCTCGTCACGGGCGCTCTGGACGTCACCGCGGTAGAAGCTCTCGCTCGAGAGGAGGGACGACGCCTCGGCGGCAAGGGCGGGCTCGCTGCGGGCGATGAATCCCTCGAGCGCCGATTCGAGGAGGCCGGATGCCTCGGCGCTCCCGGCGATGCGGGCGGCATTTCCGGCCAGCAGCAGCAGCGCCGGGCGTTCCGGATCGTCGTCGGCCGTCAGCGCAAGCGCCTCGAGGGTGAGCTCGTGGGCGAGCGCCCCGGCTCCGAGGGAGAACGCGCGACGTGCGCCGTCTGCAAATGCCTCGCGCGCCGGCTTTCGCAGCTCGCTCATGTCGATGCCCGCCGCGTCGGCGAGCGAGAGCGCCTCGCGGTAGTGGTGGGCGAGCATCTCCGCGTGGTCCTCGGCGCGGTCGCCGGCGAGCGAGCCGATCCACTCCGCCGCGCGCCGGTGCTTCTCGACACGTTCGGGCCGGGGGATCTGGCCGTAGGCGACGTCGCGGACGAGCGCGTGGAGGAAGGCGTACTGCGTCTCCCGCGCGAGCGACGAGCGGCGGTCGCGGCGGACGAACTCCTTCCGTTCGAGGGCGTGGAGGACGTTCTCGTCGTGCCGGTCGAGCGCTCCCGGCCAGAACACCTTGCCGATCACCGCCGCGTCCTGAAGCAAGGCCTTCTCCTCCGGCGCCAGCCCGTCGATCCGCGCCGCGATCAGTCCCTGCACCGTCTCCGGCAGCGGCAGGTCACCGCCGGGATGCTCCGCGAGCAGCCGCGCGTACTCCTCGGCGTAGAGCGGGTTGCCCTCGGCGTGGCGGAGGATCGCCTGCTGGCTGTCGGCGTCGATCACCGACCGCTCCAGCAGATGGTGGAGGAGCTGCGCCGTCTCCTCGTCGGAGAGCGCGCCGAGCGAGAGCGTCAGCGCGTTGCGCTTGCCGCCGCCCCAGCCGGGGCGCCGGTCGAGCAGCTCGGGGCGCGCGGTGCCGACGATGAGCAGCGGCACGGTCGTGGCCCAGTCGGCGAGGTGGTCGACGAAGTCGAGCAACCCGTCGTCGGCCCAGTGGAGATCCTCGAAGACGAGCACCACCGCCCCTTGCTCCGCCAGCGCTTCGAGCAGGAGCCGCCAGGCCGCGAACGCCTCCTCGCGCTCCGCGCGCTCGGCGCCCTCGAGCCCGAGCAGCGGCCGCGTGTGTCGCGCGACCCAATCCCGCTCCTGCTCGTCCTCGAGCAGCGTCTCGAGCATCCCCGCGAGCTTCTCCTCGGCGGCGGCCGAGTCGTCGGAGTCGAGGATGCCGGCCTGCGCCTTGACGATCTCGCCGAGGGCCCAGAAGCTCACGCGCTCGCCGTACGAGAGGGAGCGGCCCTGGCGCCACGAGATGAACTCCGGATCGTCCCCGACGATCTGGAACAGCTCGGCGACGAGGCGGCTCTTGCCGATCCCGGGAACGCCGACGAGTGTCACGAGCTGGGCCGACTGCTCCCCACGCGCGCGAGCCAGCGAGTCCTCGAGCAGGGCGCGCTCGCGCTCGCGGCCGACGAGCGGCGACAGGAGCCTCTCCTCGACGTCACTGCCGAAGTGGGAGCGGGTGCCGACGACCTCCCAGACCGGCACCGGTTCCGCCTTGCCCTTCGCCTCGACCGGCGGGACCTCGCGGTAGTCGATCTTCTGCCGCGTCGCGCGATACGTGCCTTCTCCGACGAGGATCCCGTTCACGGGCGCCGCGCTCTGCAGGCGCGCGGTCGTGTTGACGACGTCGCCCGAGACCATGCCCTCGCCCTCGGCCGCGCGCGCGCCGAGTGCGACGAGCGCCTCGCCCGTGTTGACCGCGGTGCGGATCTCGAGCTCGCCGGCGATCGCGTCGCGAATCGCGAGAGCGGCGCGCACGGCGCGCTCCGGATCGTCCTCGTGCGCGACCGGCGCGCCGAACACCGCCATCACGGCGTCGCCGATGAACTTCTCCACCGTGCCTCCGTACCGCTCGAGCTCGGCCCGCAGCTGCGCGTAGTAGGAGGAGAGCGTGGCGCTGACGTCCTCGGGGTCGAGCCCCTCCGCGCGCGCGGTCGAGCCGACGAGATCGGTGAAGAGGATCGTGACGACCTTGCGCTCCTCGCGGGCCGGCGCGGCTTCCTCGACGAGCGACGCCCCACACATCCCGCACAGCCGGAAGCCGTCGGGGTTCTCCTGACCGCACGCTGGGCAGCTGACCACTGCCCATACCGTAAACCCCGCCTAGTGGTGGGAGAAGATCCGGGGCCCCGATGTCTGGGTCGCGACCGCCGTGTGGTCGCAGCTGGAGCTGTTCGAGGCGGATTGCGCGGTGCAGTTCGGGTTCGTCTGCCCGTTCTTCGCCCACTGGTCGTCGCTGTAGACGATCGAGGCGAAGCCGGTCAGCGGGCTCGCCGCGACGCCGAAGTCGTCGTAGAGATCGCGGTTGCCGGAGCACGTCGCGCCCGACTCGCAGACCGCGCCCTTGTGCACGGTGGGAGTGGCCGTGGTGCGCGTCCACTTCGAGCCCGCCTTGAGCGCGTGGAGGTTCTGCGCGAAGCCGACCGTCCAGATCGCCTTGTCCGGATACGTGTCGGGGATCTGGCTCGCGTCGTAGTACGGGGTCTGGTAGTAGACGACGTCGAGCTTGCCGGCGGCGCCCGCGGTCGACCACGGGAAGATCTGCGTTCCGCCGTTCGTCGTGATCTGGTACGGCCCGCTCCACTTCTGGCCGTGGTCGGTCGAGAACGAGTAGTAGACGTGGTGGTCGTCTGTGTAGACGGAGTAGACGTTCCCGGCGCTGTCGACCGAGACGTTCACGAACTGGTGGCCGTAGTCGACGGTCGCCTTCTTGTTCACGTAGACGGGGTAGTCCGTGAAGCTGGATCCGCCGTCGGTCGAGACGGCCATGTAGACGCCGTGGTAGCCGCACGTCCCGGCCGAGACGCCGAGCTGCGGCGCGCACGAGATCTCCGAGGAGTCGGTGATCGCCGAGTACGTCTGGAAGATGTCGTGCGTCTTCGGGTCGATCGCGAGGTTGCCGATCTCGTTGTTCCCGACCTGGTACAGGTGGTTCGTGTCGATCGCGCTCGCGAGCTGCGTGAACGTCGAGCCGGCGTCGGTCGAACAGTCGACGTCGATGTTCTGCTCGCCGTCGTGGTACGAGACGCAGACCTTCGACGCCCCGTCGGCTGCGATCCACGGTCTGTCGTCCGCGCCGACGTCCGCGCCGATCGGGTTGAGGCTCCACGTCTTCCCCTGGTCGGAGGACGTCGAGACGTCGACGTTCGCGAGCGAGAGGCTCGAGACGTAGACGTTGTAGTGCTTGGAGGAATTCTCCGCCGTCGCGACGGCCAGGTCGGTGTCGCCGCCGCCGGGCGCGAAGCCGGACGTGTTCGAGGTCGAGCCCTGGTTCGGCGAATCGAGCGCGGTGTAGTGGCGGCCGCCGTCGAGGGAGCGCCACGCCTCGGTGCCGCTGCCGAGGCCGTTCTCGGACGAGGCGAAGAACTCCCCGGCCGCGTCGGAGCGGATCGCGGGCTCCGCGGCGATGTTCGAGCAGCTCTTCCCGCCGGGGCAGGCGACGCCGGGCGTCTCCGCGATCCCGAAATTGACGAAATGCGTCTTGAGCGCGCGATGGGTGGGGTGTTTGCTCGCGGTCGCCGGACCCGCGAGCAGAAGGACACCGATCGTGGCCACCCCCAACCACTGCAGCTTCGCCATCGTGGGCGCGTCCTTTCCGGCCGGCGCTGTCGAAAAACGTTCGGGTCTCGTTAGGGCTTGAACGAACACATGTTCGGGAGCTATGCTCGAACGGATGGAGGCGCTCGAGGTGTTCCGGCCGGAGACGAGGGACTGGTTCACACGAAACTTCGCCGCGCCGACGGCCGCGCAGGAGCAGGGCTGGCCCGTGATCGCGAGCGGGAAGAGCGTCCTGATCCAGGCCCCGACGGGCTCGGGGAAGACGCTCGCGGCGTTCCTCTCGGCGATCGACCGGCTGACTCCGGACCCCGCGGCCGGGCTCCGCGTCCTCTACGTCTCGCCCCTCAAGGCGCTCAACTACGACGTCGAGCGGAATCTCCGCGGACCGCTCGCCGGCCTGCGCTCGGAGCTGAAGGTCGCCGTGCGCACGGGCGACACGCCGCAGAAGGAGCGCGCCGCGATGCTGCGCGAGCCGCCCGACATCCTGATCACGACTCCCGAGTCGCTCTTCCTGCTCCTGACCTCCCGCGCCCGCGAGCTGCTGCGGAGCGTCGACACGCTGATCCTCGACGAGGTGCACGCCGTCGCCGGGACGAAGCGCGGCGCCCATCTCGCGCTCTCCGTCGAGCGGCTCGAGGCGCTCGCGGCGCAGCCGCTCCAGCGGATCGGGCTCTCGGCGACGCAGCGGCCGCTCGAGGAGATCGGACGGTTCGTGTCGGGCGGCCGGCCGATCGAGCTCGTCGACGCGGGCGTCGCAAAGGAGCTCGACCTCGAGGTCGTCGTCCCCGTCGAGGACATGCGCGAGCCTAGGCTGGGAGCGTCGGCGGCCGAGCCGCCGACGCCCAGCGGGAAGACCGAGCGCCTGACGGCGCTCCCGGGTGAGACGCGCGAGGAGGGATGGGAGTCGCGGTCGATCTGGCCGAGCATCTATCCCGCGCTCGTCGACCTCGTCCGCGCCCACCGCTCCACGATCGTCTTCGTCAACAACCGCCGGCTCGCCGAGCGGCTCGCGCTTCGCCTCAACGAGGCCGCTGAGGAGGAGATCGCCCGCGCGCACCACGGCTCCCTCGCGCGCGAGCAGCGGACGCAGATCGAGGAGGATCTCAAGGCAGGGCGGATCCCGTGCCTCGTCGCCACGTCGTCCCTCGAGCTCGGCATCGACATGGGCGCCGTCGACCTCGTGATCCAGGTCGAGTCGCCGAAGTCGGTCGCCCGCGGCCTGCAGCGGATCGGGCGCGCCGGACACTCCCTCGGCGAGGTCTCGCGCGGCCGCATCTTCCCGAAGTTCCGGGCCGACCTCCTCGAGTGCGCGGTCGTTGCACAACGGATGCGCGCCGGCGCGATCGAGGAGACGCAGATCCCCCGGAACCCGCTGGACGTCCTGAGCCAGCAGATCGTCGCGATCTGCGCCGACGAGGAGATCGAGGTCGCCGAGCTGCACGCCCTCGTCCGCCGCGCCTATCCCTTCGCCGACCTGTCGCGCGGTCAGCTCGAGAACGTCCTCGACATGCTCGCCGGGCGCTATCCGTCCGACGAGTTCGCGGAGCTGCGGCCGCGCCTCGTCTGGGACCGGACGGCCGGCGTGATCCGCGGGCGCCCGGGCTCGCGGCGGCTCGCCGTGACGAATGCCGGGACGATTCCCGACCGCGGCCTCTTCGGCGTCTTCGTCGCGGGTGTCGAGCCGCCGAGCCGGGTCGGCGAGCTCGACGAGGAGATGGTCTACGAGGCGCGCGCCGGCCAGGTGATCGTCCTCGGCGCATCGTCGTGGCGGATCGAGGAGATCACGCGCGACCGCGTCCTCGTCTCGCCGGCACCGGGCGTTCCCGGCTCGGTGCCGTTCTGGAAGGGCGAGGGCGTCGGGCGTCCGTACGAGCTCGGTGAGGCGATCGGCCGCTTCACGCGCGAGCTGCTCGCGCAGAAGGAGCCGAAGGTCGCGGACCTCGACGAGCGCGCGGAGAAGAATCTCGTCGCGTTCCTCCGCGAGCAGGAGCGCGTGACCGGCGCCGTCCCGTCCGACCGCACCGTCGTGATCGAGCGCTTCCGCGACGAGATCGGCGACTGGCGGATCTGCATCCTCACGCCCTTCGGCGCGCGCGTGCACGCGCCGTGGGCGATGGCGGTCGGCGCGCGCCTGCGCGAGTCGCTCGGCCTCGAGGTGCAGTCGCTCTGGTCCGACGACGGCATCGCCTTCCACCTCCCCGACGCCGACTCGCCGCCGGCCACCGACCTATTCGTCCTCGACCCGGACGAGCTCGAGGATCTCGTGCTCGCGGAGGTAGGGCAGACGGCGCTCTTCGGTGCGCGCTTCCGCGAGAACGCGGCGCGGGCCCTGCTCATCCCGCGCCGCCGCCCAGGGGAGCGGACGCCGCTCTGGCAGCAGCGGCTCAAGGCACAGGGGCTGCTCCAGGTGGCGCGCAAGTACTCGAGCTTCCCGATCGTCCTCGAGACGTACCGGGAGTGCCTGCAGGACGTCTTCGACCTGCCGGCGCTGAAGCAGCTCCTCGGCCGGTTGCGTGCGCGAGAGCTCGACCTCGTCGACGTCGAGACCGCCTCCGCGTCGCCGTTCGCGTCCTCGCTCCTCTTCGACTACATCGCGACGTACATGTACGAGGACGACACGCCGCCGGCGGAGCGGCGTGCGCAGGCGCTCTCGCTCGACCGCGATCTGCTGCGGGAGCTGCTCGGCCAGGAGGAGCTGCGCGAGCTGATCGACTCCGACGCCCTCGCCGAGGTCGAGGCGTCGCTGCGGCCCTTCCCGCGCGATTCCGAGGCCCTGCATGATTTGTTGCGCCTGCGAGGAGACCTCCGAGTGGGGGAGTTCGACGAGTCGCACGCGGCGATCCTCGAAGCCGAGCGTCGCGCGATCCGACTGCGGCTCGCCGGCGAAGAGCGGCTCGCGGCAGCGGAGGACGCCGGCCGGTACCGCGACGCGCTCGGGCTGATGCCGCCCTCCGGGCTGCCCGACGTCTTCCTCGAGCCGGTGGACGATGCGCTGCGCTCGCTCGTCGCGCGTTTCGCGCGCGGGCGCGGCCCGTTCACGACCGGCGAGGTGTCGGTGTGGTTCGGCGTCGATGTTGCAGAAGAGCTGCGTGATTTGGAACGACAGGAGAAGCTCGTCCGCGGCGAGCTCCGGCCCGGCGGCACGGAGCGCGAGTGGTGCGATCCCGACGTCCTCCGGCGGCTGCGGCGCGCCTCGCTGGCTGCGCTGCGCCGGGAGGTCGAACCCGTGGAGCAGGCTGCGCTCGGCCGCTTCCTGCCGAGCTGGCACGGGATCGACCGGCGGGCCTCGTTGCACGAGGCGCTGATCCCGCTGCAGGCGCTTGCGCTGCCGGTCGGGCTCTGGGAGTCGGAGCTGCTGCCGCGCCGCGTGCCCGCCTACCGGCCCGAGCAGCTCGACCAGCTCTGCGCGTCCGGCGAGCTCGTCTGGGTCGGCGCCGGCCTGGACCGGGTCGCCGTCTTCTTCCGCGACGACGCGGCGCTGCTCGGCAGCCCCGCGGCCGCGCCGGCGCCGGAAGGCGAGGCCCACGACGCGATCCGCGCCGCGCTCGCCGGCGGCGCCCTCTTCTGGGACGGAGTCCTCGCCGCGACGGGGCTCGATGCGGCCGTGGCGCTGCCGGCGCTGTGGGATCTCGTCTGGAGCGGTGAGGTGACGAACGACTCGTGGTCGCCGCTGCGGGCCGAGCGCCGCTACCAGGCTCCGCGACCGGATCGCCGCGCACGGCGCTTCTCCCGCGCCCGCGCGCACCGCCCCACCGCGACGCAAGGCCGCTGGTCGCGCGCGGCTGAGCTCTTCGCCGGCGGGCATCCCGACCGGCGCGCACTCGCCGAGCTCCTGCTCGAGCGGCACGGGATCGTGACCCGCGACTCCGTTCGCGCCGAAGGGATCCCGGGCGGCTACGGAGCGGTCTACGGCGAGCTGAAGGCGCTCGAGACGCTTGGCGCCTGCCGGCGCGGCTACTTCGTCGAGGGCCTCGGCGGCGCGCAGTTCGCGCTCGGCGGAGCCGTCGAGCGCGTCCGCGAGCTGCGGCCGCGCGAGGGCGACGAGGCGGAGCCCCTCGTCCTCGCCGCCGCCGATCCTGCGCAGCCGTACGGCGCCGTCCTCCCGTGGCCGAAGCGCTCGGGAGGGCGCGCCGCTCGTGTCGCGGGCGCCCACGTCGTCCTGCTGGGGGGCGAGCCGGCGCTCTTCGTCGAGCGCGGCGGCCGCTCGCTCGTTCCGCTCCGCGAGCCGGACGACGAGTGGCTCCGCCCGGCGCTCGCGGCGCTCGTCTCCTTCGTGAAGCAGGGCGGAGCGAAGCGGCTCGCGGTCGAGCGTTTCGACGGGCAGCCGGTCACGGAGACGGACGTGATGCCGCTCCTCGTCGAGGCCGGCTTCCTCGCCGGGCCGCGGCGGGCCGTTCTCCGCGCCTAGTCCTCGTCTTCGTTCCGCTCTTCGCACTCGAGGCAGACCCAGTCGCCCTCGTGCCGACCGCCCGCACTGAGCGCCGCGGGAACCATGGTCACGCCGCAGCGCGGGCAGATCGGCGGCCGGTCGTCGTCGCGCATGCCGTGAGATTCCCAGACGTCGGGGGACGGAGGGGCTTCGCTTGGGCCAGTGCTCGGGAATGTCCCCGAGGAGCGGCCGAGGCGTAGCATCACGGCGTGGCGATCGTTGGCGCGCACGTGCTGCTCTACACGAGCGAGGCTGAGCGGCTGCGCGAGACGCTGAGCGACGTGCTCGGCTGGGACTCCGTCGACGGTCACGATCCGCCTGACGGCTGGTTGATCTTCAAGCTGCCGCCCGCCGAACTCGGCGTGCATCCGGGCGACACGCCGCAGCACGAGTTCACGCTCATGTGCGACGACCTAACCTCGACGATGGCCGAACTGCGTGAGAAAGGGGTTGAGTTCCGTGGCGAGCCGCGCGATCAGGGCTTCGGGATCGTGACGACAATGCTCCTTCCCGGCGGCGTCGAGTTGCTCCTTTACGAGCCGAAGCACAATTCACCGCTCGATCTCTAGGCTGCGAACGGCGCCGAGGTCGAGCGGGTTCGGCCAGCGTTCCGGAATGACCCCTGACGACGAGCGCTGGGTCAGCGACCAGGTGGTTGGGCGAAGTACCAGGAGTGCCCTTCGGGATCGCGGCAGTGATAGCGGCGCTCGCCGTAGTCCTGATCTTCGGGCTCATCGAGGATTTCTGCGCCGGCTGCTCGTGCCTGTGCGCAGTGCGCGTCCACGTCGTCGACGTACACGTTGAGGAGTACGGTCGTGCCGCCGTACCTCCGCGGGCTGCTCGGTAAAGACGGCTGACCAAGCTGGATCTCACCGCCCTTGTAGCGCATCTCGGCATGGCTCACCTGCCCGGCCGGAGACGTGGTGCGCCTTGTCTCCTCAAAACCGAATGCCCGTGAGAGGAAGCCGAGCGCTTGTCCCGCATCCTCGTACAGGAGGTAAGGCGTGATCCTCTGCACCACACGGGAGAGGCTACCGAGCGTCTCCCAGAGCAAGGCGCCCTCGCCTGCGCAAGCCCTCCCGCTCGTTCGACGCCGCGTCGCCTAGTGGAGTTGTCCGGAAGAGGACCGTCCCAGAGCGCGAATAGCCGCCCCGGAAAGCGCTTAAGCACCTTTCGCTGGAGCCGTGCCTAAGTTCTGCGTAGGAGTTTCAGGCCCGGCAGGCGGCTGCGGTTATCTTGGGCCACGCCGTCGGGGTGTCGGCGGTGTCGGTTGTTGCTCGCTCGCCCGGAGGAGTCGCGATGTCGTGGATTCGTGTACCGGTGTCCGTGAAGGTCCCTGCGCGGATTGCAGCGATCTTCTGGGTGATCAAGCTTCTGACGACCGCGTTCGGTGAGTCGACTTCCGACTATCTCGTCCACAACGTGAATCCGTACCTCGCTGTGGTCGGTGGCTTCATCGTGTTTGTCGTTGCAATGGTGCTCCAGTTGCGCACCGACCGATACGTGCCGTGGATCTACTGGCTCGCGGTTGGGATGGTCGCCATCTTCGGAACGATGGCCGCCGACGTCCTCCACGTCGAGTTTCGAGTCCCCTATGTGGCCTCGACGATTCTCTTCGCGGTCTTGCTCGCGGCCGTCTTTTGGGCGTGGCAGCGAGCGGAGCCGACGCTCTCGATTCACAGCATCACCACGACCCGGCGTGAGCTCTTCTATTGGGCTGCCGTTCTTGCCACCTTCGCGATGGGAACGGCCCTCGGCGATCTCGCCGCGTACACGTTGAAGCTCGGCTTCCTCTCCGCCGGAATCGTCTTCGCCGTCCTCTTCGCTCTCCCGGGGCTCGCGTTCTCCGCCCTTCGGGGCAACGCGGTCCTCGCGTTCTGGGCCGCGTATGTGATGACGCGGCCGCTTGGCGCTTCTTTTGCTGACTGGACGGGGAAGAGCCGAAGTCTTGGCGGGATCGGCGTCGGAGATGGCCCGATCGGGTTCATCCTCGCCACGTTGATCGTTGCGTGCGTCGCGTATCTCACCATCAGCCGCAGCGACCAGCTCGAGAGCGTGTCCGCTACCCAGTTGGAACCCGCGTTCGGCGAAGAAGCGTCCTAGAAGTCCAGGTGCCTAACCGAAGTTCGCGACTCACATCGCCGCCTCGCGCCCGCAGAGTCTTCGGCACGGCTGGAGTCGACCCGGACGGGTCGGGGTTCGGCCACAACCCCTTGCTTCGTCGGCGTCAGCGGGCGGCGAATCGGCGGGCGAGCGAGCGGACCCAGTCCACCGCGAGCCGGGTGGCCGCCCGGCCGAGATGCCCGCCGCCACGGAGTTCGACGTCGAACGCCGACCTCGGGATGAGATTGTCTTCCCAGCCGATCGCACTGCCCGGATAGTCCGGCAGTCGCTCGAGCGGCAGCCCGAGCCCCCGGGCGAGCCACCGTTCGGCCCAGCGCGGACCCTGCGAATCGTCGACCAGCCCGTACGGCTGGTGGAGCCAGATCGCGAGCCGCGGCCGGACGCGGCGAATGAAGGCCTCGAGCGCGCGAGTCTCGGGCTCCGAGCCGGGCCGCCGGCCGGAGTAGTAGCGGCTACCTGGATTGCCAATGTGCTGCCAGCGGTAGGGGAAGTTGCGGTTCAGGTCGACGCCGTGCGCGTTGACGCGTATGCCGCGGGCGACTCCGTCGGGATTCAGATCCGGGATCAGCCAGAGGTTCACGCCAGGGATCGGACGCTGCGAAGCCAGAAGCCGGACGACGGTCCTGCCCGCCGGTTCGTCGCCGGCGATCGACCCGACGACAAGCATCGTCCGCCGCGCGTTCGGCGCCGTGACGACCCAGGCCACGATCGGACGGTGCTCGCCGGAGTAGCCGATCACCTCCCTCTTCACGGTGGATTGACCGCTCGAGGCCGACGCAGCCGCGAGGCTCGCGAGCGTGGCGACCAACGAAGCCGAGCAGAGAGAGGCGCTCCGGTTCATCCGCGCAACCCGCTAACCCTGCCATAGGGCTTGCCCTCAAGTGACACCCCCGAGCAGGAGATGGACAGCTAGGGCTCCGTTGCGCGATCCTTTCGGCGGATGCGTGAGGTCATCAGCACTCCTCAAGTTCCCAGCTCGCCGCTGTACAGCCAGGCGGTCAAGGCGGGGCCGTACGTCCACGTCTCCGGCTTGGTTGGAGTCGATGCGAACACTGGGAACCTCGCGGGCTTGACGATCCAGGAGCAGACGCGACAGGCACTCGCCAACTGCCAGGCCGTGCTCAACGCTGCGGGCGCAACGCTGGATGATGTGGTCGAGGTCGGCGTGTTACTGACCAACCCGGCGGACTTCGCAGGCATGAATGACGAGTACGCGACCTGGTTTCCGGCCGGCCCGCCGACCCGTTATGTCGCCAAGCTCGGTGTCGAGATCCCGGGCGTTCTCGTCTCCATTCGCATGACGGCGTTCCTCGGCTAACGAAGGCATCCACCGACTGCTGCGTCGCCTGGGCCAGTGCTCGGGAATGTCACCCGAAGGGTCGGACGAATCCCGATTGGCGCGAGGGACAACGTGCTCGTACGCTTCCCGTGTGGCTAAACAATCGACTAAGGCCGCGCATACGGAAGCCAACGGTCAAGGTGCTGCGGTCCGCTGGGGGATTGCGCTCCTCGGTGTCGCGATCATCGTGGGGCTGGTCGGTGGCTTCGCTGTTCCGAGCCGAGTGCGTTACATCCTTTTCGTGGGTTTCGTGCTCGCCGCCCTAGTCCTGATGCTCCGCACTCGCGGTGGGAAGGCTAGGCAGGTGGCGGAGATCCGGGTCAACGACTCCGACCTGATCGCCGTGGTGGTCGTCCCGAATCAGGTTGAAGCGCAGGTTGTACGCGGGATGCTCCAGGCGAACGGAGTTCCGTCACGTTGCCGCCAGACGAACTTCGGTGCAGGAAGCATGGACGGTATGCCCGGCGGCCTGCAGGAAGTACTCCTCCGAGAGACCGATGTGAGCCGCGCGCGTGAGGTTCTTGCGAAGGCTCACTGAGCTGGGCCAGCGCTCGGGAATGTCACCCGAGGGACGGCTTAGCGCCGGCTAGCGTCGTGCAGTTCGTGCAGCGTGTGAAGGGTTTCCTGATCAAATTCCCGGTCGCTGTCCACGGTGAGTGCGAGCCGTTCCTCCGCCCAGGCAAGCGTCTCGCCCGGGGTCAGCTCACCGCGCTGGAGGCTCTCGGCCATGTGGCTCACCTCCTCCAGAGTTGGCATGGGTGGCGGATTCCACCAGCCCTCTTCGGGCTCAGCTGACGGAGGCCACGGTGGAGGTGGCCAGCGCGGCTCCGTAGTGTCCGCTGCCTCCGCTGGATGGTGGAGTCCGGCCGAGAAGTATTTCCCGGCGCTATGCCCAAGGCGGATCAGGACGATGTCCGCGCGCTCTCTGCCCCAGGCGATAGCGCAGTCGGCAGAGACTCGGACATCATGTTCGAGTTCCCCGTCGTCGTCTTGCCAGCTGACGACGAAAGCCGCTGTCCGAGGATCCACCATTCGACCCGCTGGGACGCCGAAGCGCTCCGGAGAAATCCAGACAACTCCTCGCTTGTCCATAGCCGCTGATCGTAAGGCGTGAAGGGCCGTGTGATGGGCGAGCCCAGCCTCTCGCCCGAGTGCGAATCCTCAGGCCGGGACGAGCTTGTATCCCGAGCCGCGCACGGTCACCAGCCGTTCCGGCTGCGACGGATCGCGCTCGATCTTCCGCCGCAGATTCGAGATGTGCACCTCGCACGCGTGCTCGTCGCCGACGTACTCGCTCGCCCAGAGGTGCTGCATCAGCTCGCGGCGGGAGACGACCGAGTCGGGCTGCTCGGCAAGGAGCGACAGGACCTTGAACTCCGACAGGGTCAGGTGGACGCGCGCGCCGTCGACGAGCACCTCGTGCCGGCCGAGATCGATCTGGAGGCCGCCGAGCCTGCGCACCGTCCCGTTGCCGCCGGCGCGGTCGAGCTCACGGCGCCGCAGGATCGCCCGAACGCGGCTGAGCAGCTCGGCGCTCGAGAACGGCTTCGTCACGTAGTCGTCGGCGCCGAGCTCGAGCCCGAGCACGCGGTCGGCTTCGGCGTCCCGCGCGGTGAGCATGAGGATCGGGACGTCGCTCTCGGCGCGCAGCGCACGGCAGACCTCCGCGCCCGAGAGACCCGGCAGCATCACGTCGAGGACGACGAGGGAATAGCGCCCCGTGCGGCCGGCCTCGAGCGCGCCCGGACCGTCCCGCTCCTCGTCCACGTCGAAGCCTTCCCGCCGCAACGTGAACGCGACGACGTCGCGCACGCCGGCGTCGTCGTCGACGAGGAGGATCCGCGACGGGCTCACGCCGCCGGCACTTCCTCCCGCACCCGTGCGCGGGCGAGCACGATCCGGAACACCGTTCCCGCGCCGGGCGAGGAGTCGAGCTCGATCCGGCCGCCGAGGGTCCGGACCGTCTCGCGGACGATCGCGAGGCCGAGCCCGAAGCCGTCCGCGTCGCGCTCGCCGCGATAGAAGCGGTCGAAGACGTGACGCTGCACCTCAGGGCTCATTCCCGGACCGGAGTCCTCCACCTCGACCGCGACCGAGTCGCCGTGGACATGGGCGCGGAGGACGACCGAGCCGCGGATCGTGTGCTTCGCCGCGTTCTCGCCGAGGTTGCGGAGCGCCTGCTCGAGCAGGTCGGGATTCGCCTCGACGGACAGCTCCTCGGGAGCCTCGACGTCGATTGCGACGCCCGGATGCGGCCGCAGCTCGGCGGCGACCTCGCGGAGGAGCGGCGCGACCGCGACGATCTCGGCCCGCGGCTGCTCCTGGCCGGAGTGCGCCCGCGCGAGCGTCAGCATCGCCCGCGCCAGCCGCGCCAGCCGGCCCGACTCGCGCTCGATGTGGGCGAGGAAGCGGTCGCGTTCCGCCGGATCCTCCTTCGCCCCGGCCTGGAGCACCTCGACGGCGCCGATGATCGTCGTCAGCGGAGTCCGCAGCTCGTGCGCCGCGTTCGAGACGAACTCCCGCTCGGCGAGCTCGCGCCGCTCCTGCTCGGTGAGGTCGTCGATCACGACGAGCGCCCAGTCGGTCTCGGGCTGAGAGGGGATGCCGACCAGGCCGAACGCGTGGTTCTCGTCGGGCGTCACGTGCAGCTGCACGGGTTGCGACCGCTCGTCGAAGAGCATCTGCGCGAACTCCCGCAGCGCGAAGCCCGGCCACGGCTCGGGCAGCGGATCGCCCTCTGCGAGCCGGCCGCCGAGCAGCCGCCGCGCCTCGGCGTTCGCGAAGTGGACGACGAGATCCTGGTCGATCGTGAGCACGCCCTCGTGCAGGCGCTCGAGCAGCAGCCGCAGGCGGTCGCGCTCGGCCTCGATCCTCCGGAAGGAACGCCGGAGCTGGCGGCGCATCCGGTCGAAGCTCTGCGCGAGCGTCCCGAACTCGTCGCGGAAGTGGTAGCGGAGCGGTGTCTCGAAGTCGCCCGACGCGATCGCCTCCGCCGCGATGTTGAGCCGGCGCAGCCTCAGCGCGATCAGCTGCGCGAGGAGAAGGCCGACGATGACGCCGATCACTCCGGCGATCACGCCCGCGCGCAACGCCTCGCCGTTGACCGTGTCGATCGCCTCGGCGACGTCGGGCAGCTGGTTGATCGTCACGAGCGCGCCGCCGCGGTAGGGGATGCCGGCGACGAACGTCGCGCCGTCCTTCGTCCCCTGGGTGAAGGTCGTGCCGCCGAGGGCAGAGGCCACCGCGAGCCGCACGAGCTGGGACTGCGCGCCGGCCGTCGAGTGGAAGATCCGGATCTTGACGTTGTGCCGCGCCTCGAAGGCTCCGAGCTGCGCCCGCGGTGTGGCTGCGGCGAGGCGCGCGTCCTTGAGCGTGAGGTTCGCGCCGTGCCGGCGGAACGCGTTCTCGGAGCGGTTCGAGAACTGGGAGACGACGATCGCCGTCGACGTCGCGGCGACAACGGCGAACGCGATCCCCAGCCACCAGCGGACGCCGATAAAGGGTCTGCTCACGCGCGCCCCTCGCCGGCGCCGGCTACCGCCGGGCATAGCCCGGCTCCGCCGACGCCTGACGCCGCTGGCAGCAGGATCCGTCGCTCGCGGCGCTTGGCCGTACCGTTTGTACTGTCCGGCGCGCCGCTCGCTTGGCTCCTTTGCCAGCGGCGCCCGAGGAACGCGCGTTTCACGCGGGAAATGGTAGGTGGCGCAGGAGGGAGGGTGCCGTTGTCGTAGGGATCACCCGGATATGCGCGCTCCGCACCTCCACGACACGCTTCAGCGCTTCTGCCTCGGCGCCTTCGCCGTGTTCGTCCACGAGCTCGACGACGGCGGAGACTTGCCGTTCGCCTTCGAGGAGCACGGCTCGGTCGGGCGGCCGACGCTGTACGAGTACCGCCCGCTCGTCCGCGGCTTCGTCGAGGCGCGGACGGAGAAGCTCTTCGACCGCCTCGACGTGAGCGATGCGGTCTCCGATCTGCAGCGCGAGCCGGCCGCGCGGATCTTCGCGGCCGCGCACGATCCCGGTGGGGACGAGCGCCGCGCGCTCTACCGCAACATCCTCGTGCCCCTGCTCGTCCGCACCGCCGAGGGTTGCGGCGGCTTCGACTGGGACGACGGCGCCTTCGAGCGCGCGTACGAGGAGCTCGAGGGCTCGCTGTTCGGAGAAGGCCACTCCTACGGCGCCGTGGCGCCGCTCGTCGGCCTCAGCGTCGGCTCGCAGATCGAGCTCGGCGACGGGATCCGCGTGCGCGCCGCCGCGACGGGCGAGCTCTCGTCGATGTGGCCGGAGGCGGCGGGACTCCTGCCGCGCGACTTCGGCCGTGAGGTCGACCGCCTTTGCGTCCTCGAGCTCGAGCGCTCGCTCCCGGTAGGGACGAGCGAGGCGCCCGACGCGCCCGGCGAGCTCGCCGACGCCGTGACCGCGATCAGGCTCGCGACGTCGGCGCCGGTCGCCGCCGGGCCCGTCCTCTTCGAGCGGCTGGACTGGCGGCCGTTCGGGATCCGTCCCGTGCTGCCGATCGCGGCGACCGCGCCGCCCGGCGAGCCGACGCGGCTCGATCCGTTCCGCGCCTCGGTCGCCGCCGACCTGCGCGTTCGCCTCGCGGTGGCCGACGACGACGCACGGCTCGGGGACGCGCTCGACCGTTGGGAGCTCGCTCTCTTCCAGTCGGAGCCGTTCGGCGGCGAGCAGCTCCGCCACGCGCTCGAGGCGGCGCTCGGCGAGGGTGACGGCGCGTGGGCGGCGGCGATGCGGGGCGCGGCGCTGCTCGGCGCAACCGCGGAAGAGCGGAGCGACCTCGCCGAGCGGCTCCGCGCGCCGACGTGCGAGCTGCTCCGGCGGCTCCTCGTCGCGGTGCTCCTCGCGGACGACCGTCAGGCGCTCGTGCGCGAGCTCGACGAGACGCTGCTCGGAGCGGCGGGCTCGGTCGGCAGCCTTCAGCAGCGCGCGAGCTAGCTGCGACGGACACGCCACGGTTTCCGGCCTATCGTCGAGGGATGGACGAGGCGCGCGCCGTGCTGGCCCGGCTCGAGCGGATCGAGAAGCTCGAGCGCGAGGGTGGAAACACGCCGTCGCTGCTCGCCGAGCTACGGGAGCTCGTGCGCGAGGCGGCGGAGTGGGCGGAGGCGGAGCGCGATCCGCGTGCCCGCGCTGCCGTCGAGGCGCTCCTAGTGGCCGGCCGCAGCGGGGCCGCTCGCGACGAAGTCCTTCTCCCGGATTAGGAAGAAGACGAGAATCGCGCCCGCGAAGAGGACGAAGGCCGCGACGAAGAGGATGTCGTTCAGGCCGGCGATGAAGGCCGAATGCGCGGTCTGCGCGGTCACGCTTTCTGGAATTCCCACCCCTGGGGTGCGCAGGGCGCCAGCGCCGGACGCGATCGCCCGCGCGAAGTAGTGAACGAGGTTGGCCGACACCGTTCCTGAGGCGGCGACATGGGATGCGATCCGGCTCTGGAAGATCGCGCCGAGCGCCGCGATCCCCGTCGCGATCCCGATCTGACGGAACGTGTTGTTGATCCCCGAGGCCATCCCGGCCCGCCGCTGGTCGACGACGCTCACCGCCGTTGCCGCGAGCGGCGCGTTGACGAGCCCGATCCCGATCCCGCCGAGGATGAAGCCGGGGATGAGCGCTGACGCGGTCGAGAAGAGCGTCAGGCCGTGCATCAAGAGCAGGGCGACCCCGGTGAGCGCGAGCCCGCCGCTGAGGAACAGCCGCACCGGGAAGCGCGCCGACAGCCGTCCCGAGAGCGGCGAAACGACGAAAGCGAGGAGCGAGAGCGGCAGGAAGTAGACGCCGGTCCGAACCGGCGAGTTGCCGAGCACGTTCTCGAGGTAGAGCGCGAGATAGAGGAACAGCGAGAACATCCCCGACGACATCGCGAACGCCGTGATCTGCGCGCCGGTGAAGGTCGGGATGCGGAAGAGGCGGAAGTCGAACATCGGCGCCTCCTGCCGCAGCTCGATGAGCGCGAACAGAACGAGTAGCACCGCCGCCGCAGCGAACAGGCCGACGATCCGTCCGCTCGACCAGCCCCAGTCGGCACCGCGGAACAAGCCGACCACGAGCGCGAACAGTCCGGCCGTCAGCGTCACCAGCCCCGCCAGGTCGAGGCCGCCGTGCTGCTCGTCCCTCGTCTCACGCAGCTCCCGAAGGCCGCCCGCCACGCAGGCGACGCCGATCGGAACGTTGACGAAGAAGATCCAGCGCCAGCCGACATAGGTCGTCAGGGCGCCGCCGACGAGCGGCCCGACCGCGACGGCCATGCCCACGGTCGCGCCCCAGATCCCGAACGCCGTCCCGCGCTCGCGGCCGTGGAACTCCTGGGAGATGATCGCGAGCGAGACCGCGAACATGCCGGCGCCGCCGATCCCCTGCGCGCCTCGCGCGAGGATCAGGAAGAGGGGCGAGGTCGCCGAGCCGCAGAGCGCGGACGAGATCGTGAAGAGCGCGATCGCGACGAGGAAGATGCGCTTGCGGCCGATCATGTCGCCGAGCGAGCCGGCGTTGAGCATCGTCGCCGCGAGGGTCAGCGCGTACGCGTCCACGACCCATTGCAGGTCGGTGAACGACGTGTGCAGCTCCTTTTCGATGTTGGGGAGCGCGACGTTGACTACCGTGATGTCCAGGAGGAGCATGAACACCGCGACGCACACGACGATCAGAACCCGCCATTTCCGCTCCATTCGGCCTAACCTAGTGGAGAAGGAGTCGTTTGTGACGCTGCGAAAGGTCAGCCGGGATGGCGCTCACGCGGTTATTGCCGCGTCCGCTCGCGCGGACGGCGGATAGCGGTCCAACGATGGCGAGGGTCATCGCTTTCGCGAACCAGAAGGGCGGCGTCGCGAAGACGACGACGACGCTCAACCTCGGCGTCGCGTTCGCCGAGCAGGGCCTGCGCGTGCTCGCCGTCGACCTCGATCCGCAGGGCAACCTCACGATGTCGCAGGGCTGGAACCCGGACGAGATCGACCGTTCGATGTTCGACGTCCTCGTCCACAGGCTCCCGATCACCGAGATCCTGCGGACGAACGAGATCGATGTCGCCGTCAGCTCGATCGACCTCGCGGGCGCCGAGCTCGCGCTCTCCTCGATGATCGGACGCGAGCGCGCGCTCGAGAAGGCGCTCATGCCTCTGCGCGAGAGCTACGACTACGTCTTGATCGACACGCCGCCGTCGCTCGGGCTCCTGACAATCAACGCGCTCGTCGCGGCCGACGGCGTGATCGTCCCCGTCCAGTGCGAGTACCTCTCGCTGCGCGGTCTCGTGCAGCTCGAGAACACACTCTCGATGATCCGCGAGAACCTCAATCCGAACGTCGCGATCCAGGGCATCCTGCCGACGATGTTCGACAAGCGGCTGCTCCACTCGCGCGAGGCGGTCGAGATCCTCAAGGAGAACTTCGGCGACCTCGTGCTCGAGACGAAGATCCGCAAGACGGTGCGCTACGCGGAGGCGCCGGTGAAGGGTCAGTCGATCCTCAAGTACGACCCGACCGGCGACGCCGCCGATATGTACCGTGAATTGGCGAAGGAGGTGCTCGATGGCGCGTCGGCGCGCCAGCATGCGTGAGGGACCGCTAGCGGAGCTCTTCCGCGCGACGGAGGCCGCCCAGCGGCAGGCCGAGCAGCGCGGAGAGGCTCCCGAGGCGCAGCCCGAGGACGCCGCGACCGCGGCGCCGCCCACGCCTGCCGAGCCCGAGGAACGCACGGTCGAGCACGTCCCGAGCTGGGAGGAGGAAGAGGCGGTCGAGACGCCGCCGGCGCCCACTCCCGAGCCGCTCCCCGGCCCTCCGGCACCCGACCCGGTGCCGCCCGCGCCTACGCCCGATCCCGATCCGCTGCCGCCGTCTCCGCCGCCCGAGATCCGGAAGATCGAGGCGCCGCCCGTCTCCCGCTTCGTCGAGCCGCTGCCCGAGTCTCCGGCGCGGCTGCACCGCTCGGATCCCGACTCCGGCGCCTACCTCGCGGTGATCAAGGTCGTCGGCGTCGGCGGGGCCGGCATCAACGCCGTCAACCGGATGATCGACGCCGGCATCAGCCAGGTCGAGTTCGTCGCGGTCAACACCGACATCCAGGCTCTCAAGGCGAGCGATGCGCCGGTCAAGCTCGACATCGGCCGCGACCTCACGCAGGGCCTCGGCTCCGGCTCCGACCCCGAGATCGGCCGCCGCGCCGCCGAGGAGCACTACGACGAGCTGAAGAGCGAGCTCCGCGGCTCGGACATGGTCTTCGTCGCCGCCGGCGAGGGTGGCGGCACCGGCTCGGGCGCCGCGCCCGTCGTCGCGAAGATCGCCCGCGAGCTCGGCGCGCTCACCGTCGGCATCGTCACGACACCGTTCCGGTTCGAGGGATCGAAGCGGCAGACGCAGGCCGAGCAGGGGATCGCTCAGCTCCGTGGAGCCTGCGACACGACGATCGTGATCCCGAACGACCGGCTGCTCGAGGTGCTCGAGCGCTCGACCTCGATGCTCGACGCGTTCAAGGTCGCCGACGACGTCCTCCGCCAGGGCGTGCAGGGGATCACCGACCTGATCACGCTGCCCGGGCTGATCAATCTCGACTTCGCGGACGTGCGGACGATCATGTCCAACTCCGAGTCGGCGCTAATGGGCATCGGCTTCTCCTCTTCCGGCGACGAGAGCCGGGCGCGGGAGGCGGCGGAACGGGCGCTGCGCTCGCCGCTGATCGACGCGGAGATCACGGGCGCGACCGGCATCCTCCTCTCGATCGCGGGCGGCGAGGACCTGACGCTCGTCGAGGTCAACGAGGCCGCCGAGCACATCCGCGCCGCGGCGATGGAGGACACGAACATCATCTTCGGCGCGACCGTCGACGACCGGCTCACCGGCCAGGTCTGGGTCACGGTCGTCGCGACCGGCTTCGGCGGCCGCGGCAGCCGGCCGCGCCGGACGGAGGGGTGGACGCAGGCGCTGCCCGGCCCGCTCCGCCGCTCGAGCGGGGACGACCTCGACGTCCCGTCCTTCCTCCGCGATTGAGGAGAGGCCCGGCGGTGGAGACGTACCTCGCGATCGCGTCGAAGCGCGACGAGCGCGCGTACGCCGCGACGCCGGTCCCCGAGGACGTGCGCGACCGGATCCTCGACGCCGGCCGGCTTGCGGGCAGCTCGAAGAACCGGCAGCGCTGGGAGTTCGTGCTCGTCGGCGGCTCGGCGCGGGAGCGGCTCGCCGATGCCGTGTACGCGCCGGAGAACGTCCACTCCGCCGCGCTCGTCGTGGCGATCGTCGGCGAGGCGAGCAGCTTCGACGCCGGGCGCTGTGCGCAGAACATGATGCTCGCGGCCTGGGAGCAAGGCGTCGCGTCATGCCCGAACGGCGTCCAGGATCCCGACGCGGCGGCGGAGATCTGCGGCGGCGAGGTGCGCGCGATCCTCTCCTTCGGCTACCCGGCACGGCCACGCGACGTCACGTCGCGCAGCGCCGAGGAGTGGTCGGGCCGCGCGAACCGGAAGCCGCTCGGCGAGCTCGTCCGCGAGGTCTCTTAGGGCGCGAACGTGATCCGGACGACGCCCGGCGTGGTCGTCCGCAGCTCGATCGTCCCGTCGCGCGCCTCCGAGAGCCGGCCCGCCGAGGCGTGCCAGTACGGCGACCAGCGCACGGCGATCCGGTAGATCGCCGCGCGCGGGACCCGAATGGTGAGGCTGGCCTGGTGGAGCGCGATCACGTGCGCGCTCGTGATCGGCCGCGGGTCCGGCACCGCATAGATCGCGACGTCGGCCGTTGCGAAGACCCGCTTCAGCCCGAAGACGGCGCCGCTGCGCACGAGCTGCGCCTCGGCGCGCGAGGTGTGATCCGGCGGGAAGCGCGTGAGCACGACGTAGGCGACGCCCAGCCCGCGGAGCCAGCTCAGGTACTCCGCCGGCGTGAACCGCTCGTAGAGGAGTTCGTTGAAGGGGAAATCGTCCTGCCGGAACCAGCCGCGCACGAGTGGAATCCCCTCGCCGGCGAGGTAGTACGCAGACCAGTGCTGGCTCGTGTCAACGGCCTCGACGCGGTAGCCGGGACGCAGGTGGGCGTGGAGGTACGCGACCGGCGCCGTCCACACCTTCGCCGCGGCCGAGCCGTCGGCCGCGCTCGCCGTCCAGCCCGCCGCGAGCGGCCAGACGTTCCAGACCGCGGCGAGTGCGACGGCAGCGAGCACGACGGGCAGCGGCCGCCAGCGGCGCAGCGACGCGAGCAGCAGCGCGACCGGCAGCGCGAGGAGCCGGATGCGGGCGACGTCGTGGCCGAGCCCCGACGGGACTGCCCAGCTCAGGGCGACCGCGACGAGGTAGACCCCGAAGATCCCACGGAGAATGCGCGCGTTCGCGGCATCCCTCGTCAGCGCGATTCCGCCGAGACAGAACGCGACCGCCTCCAGCGCCTCGCTCCAGGGGAAGCCGAGCGTCCCGCCGGCCGGGAAGAGCTGCAGGAGGACGAGCTCCGCGACCGCGGCGACGAAGAGGGCGGCGGCCGGGATGAGGGAGTGCCGGCGCAGGCCGAGCCCCGCGCCGATGAGCACCGCGGCGAGAACGACGAACGCGACGGGGCTCGCCGCCACCACGAGGAGGATCAGGAGGGCGCCGGCCCAACGTCGTCCCGCTTGGAGCGCGAGCAGCGCGAGCAGCGCGAGCGCGATGCCGAGCGCGAACGGGAACTCGCCCGTGATCAGCACTCCCGCCCACAGGGCGGCGAACGCGCCGCTCGCCCAGCGTGCGCTCGCTCCCCATTCGCGCTCTAGCAGCGCCGCGAACGCCCCCGCCGAGACCGCGACGGTGAGCACCGCGAGCGGCAGGATCCCGAGCAGCGCTGAGAGCGGGTAGTAGAGGACGCTGTAGCCGACGAAGGCGTAACGGCCGGCGTACCAGTAGTTGTCCCAGAGCGTGAAGCCGTTGCGGAGGAAGAGCCCGCGCTGGTACACGTGCGCTGCCATGTCGCCGCCGGGCGGCGCGAGCCAGGCGAGCAGGGCGGCGACGGATGCGGCGACCGCGGCGGCGACGAGCGCCTCACGATGGCGCGCCAGCATGCGCGCAAGCGTACGCTCGCGGGGTGCAAGGCGCGATCGCCGCAGGGCATCCGCTCACGGCCGAGGCGGGGGCAGACGTCCTCCGCGCGGGCGGCAATGCAGTCGACGCGTGCATCGCCGCGGCGGCCGTCTCGTGGGTGTGCGAGAGCCCGCTGACGGGGCCGGGCGGCGGCGGGTTTCTCCTCTTCCACGACGCTGCCGCCGGAAGATCGGTGCTGCTCGACTTCTTCGTCGCGGTGCCCGAGCGGCCAGCCGAGTCGACGGACATGGTCGAGCTCGCGGTGGACTTCGACGGCGACACGCAGCAGCTCTTCCACACCGGCCCGGCGGCGGTCGCGGTGCCCGGCGTCGCGCTCGGTCTGTGGGAGGCGCATCGCCGCTTCGGCAGCTTCGCGTGGCCGGACCTGCTCGCGCCTGCCGCGCGGCTTGCGCGCGACGGCGTCGTCGTCGACGAGCCGCGGGCGTACCTCCACCGCATCCTCGATCCGCTGCTTCGTCACTCGCCCGAGGGGGATGCCCTGTACGGGCCGGGCCGCGCGCGCAGCGTGGGGGAGACCTTCGCGATGCCGGAGCTCGCCGAGACCCTCGACCGGCTGGCGGCGGACGGGCCGGACGTCCTCTACCGCGGCGAGCTCGCGGAGCGAATCGCCGGCCACGTTCCCCTCGCGCTCGAGGATCTCGCGCGCTACGACGTCGTCGAGCGCCAGCCGCTCAGCGTCGCGTATCGCGGCGGCGAGTTCCGCACGAACCCGCCGCCTTCGAGCGGCGGGAAGCTCCTCGCGGTCGGGCTCGACTCGCTCGGCGACGCCGATCCCACGCCGCTCGCCGTGGCGCAGGCGATGGACGCGCAGGAGGCGGCGCGCGACGCGGGCCCGCTCCGGGGCACGACGCACATCAGCGTCGTGGACGCGGCCGGTGACGCGGCCTCGCTCTCGTGCTCGCTCGGCTCGGGCAGCGGCGTCGTCGTCCCGGGCACCGGCATCCACCTCAACAACATGCTCGGCGAGGCGGATCTCGCCGGCGGTGCGCAGCCGGGCGGACGGCTCGCCTCGATGATGGCGCCGTCGCTGCTCCTCGAGGAGGGCCGGCCGCGGCTCGTCGTCGGCTCGGCCGGCAGCGCGAGGCTGCGAGGCGCGATCCTTCAGGTCGTGGCGAACGTCGCGGCACGTGGGCTGGGGGTGGAGGAGGCGATCGACGCGCCGCGGATCCACGTCGAGGGCGGTGTCGCCCATTGCGAGGACGCCGCAGCTGCGGACGAGCTCGAGGCGGCCGGCTATCCGGTCGTCCGCTGGCGCCAGCGGAACCTCTTCTTCGGCGGCGTCTCGGCCGTCGAGGTGTGCGGCGACGGCACGCTCGCGGCGGCGGGCGACCCTCGGCGCGGCGGAGCGGCGGTGGTCGTGTGAGCTTCCAGGTGCGCCATGCGGACCCGGCGGACGCGGAGCAGCTCGCGCGGCTCGCCGACGCGGTGAGCGCCGAGCCGGAGGGCTGGCTGATCAGCGTCGCCGGCGAGTGGCGGAGCGCGGGCGACGAGCGCCGCTACCTCAAGGCGCTGCGGCGCTATCCGCATGCGGCGGTCTTCGTCGCCGAGCGCGACGACGGCGAGATCGTCGGGCGGCTCTCGGTCGGCCGCGATCCGCATCCGGCGAGCGCGCATGTCGCGGACGTCGGGCTGATGGTGGCGATCGACGCGCGCAGGCAGGGAGTGGGGAGGGCGCTGCTCGAGGCGGCCGTCGAGTGGGCGCGCAACGCCGGAGTCCGGAAGCTCGAGCTGCACGTCTTTCCGTGGAACGAGGCCGCGATCGCGCTCTACGACGCGTTCGGCTTCGAGCGCGAAGGCTTCCGCAAGGGGCATTACCGCCGCGGCCGCGACTACGTCGACGCGATCTTGATGGCGTACGTCGTCGACTGAAAGCATCTCCAGTCCGCCCGCCTCGCCGCCGATAAAGAGCAGCGTGCACCTGCGGCGCTCTCTCCTCTGGACGGGGATCTTCCTCGTCCCGTTCATCGCGGTGGCGGTCGCGCTGCCGCTCACCGGCTCCTCGTCGCGCCACTTCACGGCGACGGACGTCGTCCTGCTCGCCGTCTTTGTCGTCCTCGTCCGGCTCGAGTATCCGGTCGGCGCCGGCGCGGCCGTCCCCGCCCAGCTCGCCTTCGTGCCGCTGCTCTTCGCAATGCCGCTGCGCGACGTGCCGCTGGCCGTCGGGCTGGGCACCGTCGTGTCGAGCGGCGTGCTTGCGCTCGCCGGGAAGCGCCAGACGCTGTGCCCGAACGCGTTCGGCGCGGCGTGGTTCACGGTCCCGCCCGTCCTGATCCTCCTCGCCGCCGGAGAGAAGCCGTTCGCCTGGAGCCACTGGCCGCTCTACCTCGCCGCCTTCGCAGCGCAGACCGCGGCCGACCTCATCCCCGCCGTCGTCTTCGAGCGCGTGGTCAACCACGCGCCGCTCCCGCTGCTCGCGCGCGTGCTCGCCACGGTCTACGGCTTCGACCTCCTGTTCACCCCCGTCGGGATGCTGGCCGCGGCCGAGGGCGGCTACGCGTTCCTCGCGGTGCTGCCGCTGATGGCGGTCGTCCACCTGCTCTCGCGGGAGCGGTGGGGCCGGCTCGACGCTGAGAGCGAGGCCGAGCGTCTCGGCGAGCTCGCCCATTTCGACGAGCTCACCCAGGCTGCGAACCGCCGCCGCTTCGACGAGCGCCTCCTCGTGGAGCAGTCCCGGGCGGAACGCTCCGGCAGCGATCTCAGCGTCTGCGTGATCGACCTCGACCACTTCAAGGCCTACAACGACGCGCACGGCCATCCCGCGGGAGACGATCTGCTCCGCCGCGTCGCGGCCGCGTGGACAGGCGTTCTCCGCCCGGACTCGCTGCTCGCGCGACTCGGCGGCGAGGAGTTCGGGCTCATCCTGCCAACCGCGTCGTCGCAGGATGCCGAGGTCGTGGTCGAGCGCCTGCGGAGCGTCACCCCGCCGGAGGTCACGTTCTCGGCCGGCATCGCCACGTGGGACTTCGTGGAGCCGGTCTCCGCGGCCGTCGAGCGCGCGGACGTGGCGCTCTACCGGGCGAAGGCCGCCGGCCGCGACCGGTTCGTGCTGACGGCCTGACCGGCTGGACAACGCCGCGACAACGCGAGACGATCGCGCTGTCACGCAGAAACCTAGGGAGGCAGAGATGAGAGTCAGGTCGCGCATCGCCCTCGTGCTCCTCGCCGCCGGGCTGGTGGCGGTCGCCGCCGGGTGTGGTGGTGGCGGGGGCACGACGCCGCCGACGACGGCGGCCACGAGCACCCAGCAGACGACGACCGGGAGCTCGAATACCAGCTTCGCCAGCGCGAAGAACTGCCGCGACTTCTCGGGCCTGGCCGCGAAGATCGCTAGCGCGATCTCCAAGACGTCCGGGAACCCGGCCACCGAGCTGCAGACCGAGTCGCAGGAGCTGCAGGCGTTGGCGACGGCGGCGCCGGCCGCCATCCGCTCGGACTTCCAGACGTTCGCGACGGCGTTCGCCAGCTATCTGAGCGCGCTCGAGAAGGCCGGCTACAAGCCGGGCCAGACGCCGACGAGCCCGCCTTCGGCGGCACAACTCGCGGCTCTCGTGACGGCAGCGAAGGTGTTCAGCACCAGTAAGCTGACACAGGCGGAGACGCACCTCGCCGCTTGGGCGGCGCAGAACTGCAAGTAGGACAGCACCAGTGCCGGCGCCCCAGCGTGAGCTGAGGCGCCGGCGCAGTTCCCCCTACTTCCCGACGGTGAGGATCGGCGCGTTGAGGACGATGTGCGCGTCCGTCTCCGTCAGCTTCCCCTTCGACTGGAGGGAGTTGATCTGGTCGTCCCGGTAGAGCAGCACGGGCTTCACGCCTGGCTTCCAGGTGACCCAGATCTCTTCCCAGAGCGGGTTGTAGTCCGACTCGCCCGGCTCGGAGCCGAAGACGGCGACCTGGCCGGCGGCTGCGCGGCCCTTGACGAAGTACTGCAGCGGCAGCCCCTTGACCTTGCCGATGGCCGCCGAGAAGTTGATGTGCATCGCCGTCGCCTGCGCCTTGCTCGAGACGTCGGTCAGCACGTATGTGTCCAGGTGATGGTCGTAGTAGCCCTTGTAGACGGGCTCGGACGTCATCTTCGCCGGGCCGAGGTTCGGCAGGCCGGCTGCGGCCATGGCGATCGCGGCTGTCGCGGCCGCGATCAGGCCCACGACGACGACGAGGGTGGAAATGCGCACGCTCTGTCCTCCTTTTGCTTCGGGTAGCAGGAGGACTTACGGGAGGTGAGGGGAGTCGGTTTCGATCCGCTCTCGGGTGCCGTCAAGGTCGAGGAGTAGATTGGACGCCCGTGCCCGAAGCGCCCTTCGTCCACCTTCACGTCCACTCCGAGTACTCGATCCTCGACGGCGCGTGCCGGATCCCGGACCTCGCGAAGCGCGCCGCCGAGCTCGAGATGCCGGCCGTCGGGCTCACCGACCACGGCTCGCTCGCGGGTGCGGTCGACCTCTTCAAAGCGGCACAAGCGGAGGGCGTGAAGCCGGTCATCGGCTGCGAGGTCTACGTCACCGACGACCGCCATGCGCAACAGAAGGGACAGGCGCATCTCACGCTCCTCGCCGCGACGAACGAGGGCTACGGGAACCTGATCAAGCTCTCCTCGCTCGGCTACCTCGAGGGCTACTACTACAAGCCGCGCGTCGACTGGGAGCTTCTCCAGCAGCACGGGAAAGGGCTGATCGCCCTCTCCGGCTGCCTCTCTGGCCGCGTCTGCAAGGCGCTCGAGGAGAGCCGGCCCGCGGATGCCGAGGCCGAGCTCGACCGGCTGGAGCAGATCTTCGGCCGCGAGAACGTCTACGTCGAGCTCCAGAACGCGCACCTCGACGTGCAGCAGCGGATCAACCCCGAGCTCGCCGCTCTCGCCGAGAGGCGCGGCATCCCGACCGTCGCGACCGGAGACGTCCACTACCTCCGCCACGAGGACGCGCGCGCCCACGAGGCGCTCCTCTGCATCCAGTCGGGCGACTCGCTCAAGAACCCCGACCGCTGGCGCTTCGAGACGGACCACTTCTACTTCAAGACGCCGGAGGAGATGGCCGCCGACTTCCCCGGCCGCGAGGACGCGCTCCGCCGCACGCTCGAGGTCGCCCAGCGCTGCAACGTCGAGATCGAGCTCGACCGGATCCTCCTGCCGAAGTTCGACACGCCGGAGGGACGCGACGCGTTCGAGTACCTCGTCGAGCTCGTCGAGGCGGGCGCGGCGAAGCGCTACGGCACCGTCACGCCGGAGATCCGCGAGCGCCTCCAGTTCGAGCTGAAGACGATCAAGGAGATGGGCTTCTCGGACTTCTTCCTGATCGTCGCCGACCTGATCGGCTTCGCCCGGCGAGACGGCGTGAGCGTCGGCCCGGGCCGCGGCTCGGCCGCCGGCAGCCTCGTCGCGTACTGCCTCGAGATCACCGACCTCGACCCGCTGCCCTACAACCTCCTCTTCGAGCGGTTCCTCAACCCTGGCCGCAAATCGATGCCGGACATCGACCTCGACTTCGCCGTCGAAGGACGCGAGCGCGTCATCAACTACGCAGGCGAGAAATACGGCCGCGACCGCGTCGCCCAGATCATCACTTTCGGGACGATGGCCGCCCGCGCCGCCGTCCGCGACGCCGGGCGGGTCCTCGACCATCCCTACGGCGTCGTCGACCGGATCGCGAAGATGATCCCGGAGGGCCCGGGCCAAACGCTCGACGCGTGCCTCGAGCCGGGCGGCGAGTTGCGCGTCGCCTACGACTCCGACCCCGCCGCGAAGGAGATCGTCGACCTCGCGAAGCCGCTCGAGGGACTGACGCGCCAGGACGGGATCCACGCCGCAGCGGTCGTGATCGGCGCCGAGCCTCTGATGAACATCGTCCCCCTGCAGCGAAAGGGCGCCGACCAGGAAGTGGTCACGCAGTTCTCCGGCACGGTGATCGAGTCGATCGGGTTCCTCAAGATCGATTTCCTCGGTCTCCGGAACCTCGACGTGATCGACAAGGCCTGCCAGCTCGCCGGCGTCGACATCTCGACCATTCCCCTCGACGACCGGAAGACATACGAGATGCTCGCCCGTGGCGAGTCCATCGGCGTGTTCCAGTTCGAGGGCTCCGGGATGCGTGAGGCGCTACGGCTGATCAAGCCGACCGAGTTCGACGACTTGATCGCGATCGGCGCGCTCTACCGGCCGGGCCCGATGCAATACATCCCGAGCTATGCGGCACGCAAGAACGGCCGCGAAGCCGTCACGTACTCCGACGAGCGCCTCAAGGAGATCACTTCCTCCACGTACGGCATCTGCATCTACCAGGAGCAGTACATGGAGATCGCCAAGCGCCTCGCCGGCTTCACGCCTGCGGAGGCCGACGACCTCCGCAAGGCGATCGGCAAGAAGATCCACTCCCTCATGGCCTCCCTCAAGACGAAGTTCCTCGAGGGCTGCGCTGCGAGCGGGACGACGCCGGCGGTCGCGACTCAGCTCTGGCAGGACATGGAGAAGTCGCAGGACTATTCGTTCAACAAGTCCCACGCAGCGTGCTACGCGCTCACCTCGTACCGGACGGCGTGGCTGCGCGCGAACCATCCGCGCGAGTACATGGCTGCGCTCATCTCGTCGGTGATGAACACGAAGGACAAGGTCCCGTTCTACGTCGCCGCGTGCGACGAGCTCGGGATCGAGGTGCTGCCGCCCGACGTGAACGAGTCCCAGGTCGACTTCGCGGTCGTCGAGGGGAAGATCCGGTTCGGCTTGAACGCGGTGAAGAACGTCGGCGAGGCGACGTGCCGCGCGATCGTCGCGGCGCGGGAGGAGGAAGGCCCGTTCACCTCCGTCGGCGACCTCGTCGCGCGCGTCGACGCGCAGCTCCTGAACCGGCGCGTCGTCGAGGCGCTCGCCAAGTGTGGCGCGCTCGACAAGATCACGCCGTCGCGGCTCGGCGTCCTCGACGAGCGCACGCTCGACCAGATCCTCGCCTACGGCCAGCGCCACCAGGCCGACCGGCTCCTCGGCCAGGCGTCGATCTTCGATCTCGGCGGCGACGACAACTCGGCCGCCGATCACGAGCCGCGCATCCCGGTGATCGAGGCGGACAAGTCGACGCTGCTCGGAATGGAGAAGGAGAGCCTCGGGCTCTACGTGTCCGAGCATCCGCTCAGCGCGATCCGCGACCAGCTGCGCCGCCGGACGGACTGCACGCTCGCCGAGCTCGAGCGCCGGCGCGAGGGAGAGACCGTCCTCGTCGCCGGCATCGTCGCCGCGCAGCGGACGACGACGACGAAGAAGGGCGAGCCGATGGCCTTCGTCCAGCTCGAGGACGTCACCGGCTCCGTCGAGGTCGTCGTCTTCAACTCGACGTACGCCCATGCGCGCGAGCTGCTCGTCGCCGACGCGGTGCTCGTGGTCAAGGGCCGTGTCGACCACAAGCAGCAAGGCGAGACGAAGCTCGTCGCGCTCGAGGTGTCGCCGTTCGAGGCGGTGCCCGAGCGGCGCGAGGTGCGGCTGAAGGTGGACGCGCGGAGCGCCCGCGCGGGTGTGATCCGCGAGCTCGCCGGCGTCGTGCGCGAGTTCCCGGGCGAGGCGCCGGTGTTCGTCGACCTCGTCACGTCCGTCGGCCAGAAGCTCCTCGAGCTCGGGCCGGAGTACCGCGTCGATCCGAAGCCCGACTTCTTCGCCGAGGTGCGCCAGCTGCTTGGCGAAGCAGCCGTTCAGTAGCTCGCGAGAGCTTCGCTCTCGCGAGCTGTTGACGGAACTCCGGCGCGGAAGAGCGCGGTCTTCCGCGCCTCCGTGCTGAGACCTCATTACCCGCCGCGGCGGGCGCCTACGGCGCGCGCCGGGGAGCGGGAAAGCCTGCGCTAAGCCGCCGCTCGGCGGCGTCTTAGCGCCCTCGGCATGGTTGACCAAGCCGCATCGTCGGCGAGCGGGCACAATGGGCGGCGCGTGAACGGGCTCCTCGCGTACATCCCCTCGCCGTCGAGCGGCACGTTCCACATCGGGCCGCTGACGCTGCACATGTACGGCGTGATGCTGCTCCTCGGCATCGCCGGCTGCATCTGGCTGACCGGCCGCCGCTGGGTCCGGTGGGGCGGAGACTGGGATCTCGTCTTCCGGATGGCCCTCTGGGGCGTGATCTTCGGGATCATCGGCGCCCGCGCCTACCACGACCTCACGAGCTGGAACCAGGATTCGACGATCCACGCCCACTGGTACGGGTTCGCCGCGGTCTGGGACGGCGGGCTCGGAATCTGGGGCGCGATCCCGGTCGGCTGTCTCGCGGGCGCGGTCGTCGTGCGGCGCTCCGGCAACAGCGTCCGGCTGATGATGGACGCCGTCGCGCCGGGGCTCCTGCTCGCGCAGGGCATCGGCCGCTGGGGGAACTACTGGAACCAGGAGCTCTTCGGCCGTCCGACGAGCCTGCCGTGGGCGCTCCGCATCTACCAGACGCACCTCGGCCCCATCGACCCGAAGTACCTCCCGGCCTGCTTCACGAACGGGACGAATCCCTGCTACGGCTACTACCACCCGACCTTCCTCTACGAGTTCATCTGGGACCTGCTCGGCGTCGGCGTGCTGCTCTGGATCGACCGAAGGTTCACGTTGCGCCGGCCGGCGCTGTTCGCGCTCTACGTCACCTGGTACACGACCTTCCGCAGCTTCGAGGAAGTGCTGCGCATCGACCCGTCCAACTACTTCCTCCACATGCGGATCAACTTCTGGGTCTCGGTCGTCCTCTGGATCGCTTCGGTCGCGTTCTTCGTCTGGTGGCAGTTCATCCGGGATCCGTCCGCCGCGCCTACGCCGAAGGCAAAGCCGATCCAGATCCCGAAGGGACCGCGCATGGCCGTCCCCAAGGGCCGCGTCCGGTAGCGGCACTACGCTCCCGCAGGTGATCGTCCGGGAGCTCGAGCTCGATCTCGACGCCTTCGAGGGGCCGTTCGACCTGCTCCTCGCTCTCGTGCTCAAGGAGGAGCTCGACCTCCGCGACGTCGATCTCGCGGCCATCGTGGTCGCCTTCCTCGAACGGCTCGCCGAAAGGGACGAGCTCGACCTCGAGGCGTGCGGCGAGTTTCTCGTCCTCATCTCCGCGCTGCTCGAGCTGAAGGCGCGCGCGCTCTTCCCGGACGAGGCCGCGGAGCTCGCCGAGCTCGGGCCGGAGGAGGCGGCGGAGGAGCTCGCCCGGCGGCTCGCCGAGTACCGGCGGGCGAAAGAGGCCGCGGCCTGGCTGCGCGAACGGCTCGCCACCGACGGCGACCGCTTCTTCCGGCTCGGCCCGGCGCCGCTCGCGCCGAAGGTCGAGACGCCTCTCGCGCCCCAGGATCCGGCTGCGCTCGCCGGAGCGCTGAGGCTGCTCGCACAGGAGCCGCCGCAGGTCTCGCTCGCGCACATGGCGCTCCACTTCCCGCCGGTCTCGCAGTTCCTCGAGCGCTTTCGCGCGGTGCTCCGCCGGCGCTCGCGCTTCGACTTCGACAGCGAGGTGAGCGAGCTGACCCGCCTCGAGCAGGCGTCGGCGTTTCTCGCCTTGCTCGAGCTTCGCCGCGCCGGCGAGCTCCTGCTCGAGCAGGCCGCGCCGTTCGCTCCGATTCGCGTCTCCCGTCTGCAGGAGAACCCCCACAGAGAAGAAAGGACCGAGGAATGGAAAGCCCGCTCCGCCTGATCGCCCCCGACCCGCTCGACGAGCTTGCGAGGACGATCGAGGCGCTGCTCGTCGTCGCATCTGCGCCGCTCTCGCTCGACGAGCTCGCGGCGGCCGCGGACGACCATCCGGAGCGCGTCGCGGAGGCGCTGCAGCTCGTCGGCGAGCGCTTCGAGGAGGGCCGCAGCGGCATCGTGCTCGAGCACGTCGCCGGTGGCTGGGCGTTCCGAGCGGCGCGCGAGGAAGCCGCGGCGTGCGCTCGCCTGTTCGAGCGCCCGGCGCAGCGGAACCTCTCCCAGGCAGCTCTCGAGACGCTCGCGATCATTGCGTACCTCGGGCCGTGCTCGCGTCCCGAGATCGCGCGAATCCGCGGCGTGGCGGCCGACTCCGCGGTCGCGAACCTCGTGGAGCGCGGCTTGATCGCGGAGGCGGGCCGTGAGTTCGCCGGCGCCGTTCGCTACCGCACGACGCCGCTCTTCGAGCGAGTCTTCGGGCTGGAGAGCCTCTCGGAGCTCCCGCGCCTCGACGACGTCGGCGCCGACGCGGCCGGGATCCGCGATCGGCTCCACGAGGTCGCCGAAAAACGCAGCGCCTAGACCACGCGCGCGGCGACGAGCACGAGCCAGGCGAGCATCGCGACGTAGAACGCGCGCTAGGCAGCGCCGAACGCCACCTGGCGCAGCACTATCCCCGCGACGAGCGCGACGAGCATCGCCCAGCCGAGGGCCGGCGCCCCGTGCAGCGAGGACGTCAGCCGGATCGCCGCCGACGTCACAGCTCCGAACGCCGCGACGGCGAGCAGCGCATGCGGCCCGCGGCGGGTGTCCATCGGGAACTGCGTGATTGCGAGCCGCGCCGCCCCGAACACGACGAGCAGCACGACGACGTGGCGCGGGTGACGCAGCGCGACGGCCAGGAGGATCCCCGCGATCCCCGCGCACGCGGCCTGCGCCTGGTACCAGCGGGCGAAGCGGCCGACGCCGTATCGGCTCACCGCGTCCGTCACCGGCGAGTACCCGGTCGGGGCGAGGTGGAGGTAGACGAGGCAACCGACGCAGAGCCCCGTGAAGACGAGCGATGCGGCGGCGGCGGCCACGTGCCTATCTTCTCGCGATGCGCCTGAACGCCTTCCTCGCCCGCGCCGGGATTGCCTCGCGGCGCCGCGCCGACGAGCTGATCAAGGCCGGCCGTGTGACCGTCAACGGCGAGCCGGGCCGGCTCAACACCGTCGTCGGCGCGCGCGACCGGGTCGAGGTGGACGGGGAGGAGGTCGCGCGGCAGCGCCTCGCCTACGTCCTCCTCCACAAGCCGGCGGGCGTCGTCACGACGGCCCGCGACCCGCAGGGCCGGCCGACCGTCGTGGGCCTCGTCCCGCACGAGCCGCGCGTCGTCCCCGTCGGGCGCCTCGACGCCGACACCACCGGCGCGCTTCTGCTCACGAACGACGGGCCGCTCGCGCACCGGCTCGCGCACCCGCGCTACGGCGTCGAGAAGACGTACGTCGCGGAGGTGGAGGGCGACGCGGACGGCGCCGCGCTCGCGGCGCTACGCGACGGGATCGAGCTGGAGGACGGCGTGACTGCGCCGGCCCGCGCGCGCCGCCTCGGGCGAGGCCGCGTCGAGCTCGTCCTCCACGAGGGGAGGAAGCACCAGGTGAAGCGGATGCTCGACGCCGTCGGCCATCCCGTGACGCGACTGCACCGCAGCGCCTACGCAGGGCTGACGGTGGACGGGCTCGACCCGGGCGAGTGGCGCGAGCTCACAGCCCACGAGGTCGAGCGGCTCCGAACAGCTTCCCGGCCTCGGACTTGACGAAGCCCATCCGGTCGTACATCGCCTCGAGCGTCGGCTCGCTCGCGCGCCGGGCCTTCTCCGCCCCGACCGCGAGCAGCCGCTGCAGCTCCCGCTCGTCGGCGCGCAGCGCCCGGTAGCGCTCCTGGATCGGCGTAAGCAGCGCGACGACCGCCTCTCCGACGTCCTCCTTGAACTGGCCGTAGCCGGCGCCGTCGTAGCGGCTCTCGAGCTCCGCGACGGACTCGCCCGTGGCGACGTTCATGATCTCGAGCAGGTTCGAGACGCCGGGCTTCTCACTCGGGTCGTAGCGGATCTCGCGGCCCGAATCGGTCACTGCCGACTTGAACTTCTTCCGGATCGCCTCGGGCGTGTCGTCGAGGTACACCGCGCCCTGCTCGGTCGACAGCGTCGTGGACATCTTGTTCGCGGGCTCCTGCAGGTCCATGATCCGCCCGCCGACCTCGGCGAACTTGCCGTCGGGGACGCGGAACGTCTCGCCGTAGCGGTGGTTGAAGCGCCCGGCGATGTCGCGCGCGAGCTCGAGGTGCTGGCGCTGGTCGTCGCCGATCGGGACGAGGTCGGTCTGGTAGAGGAGGATGTCGCCCGCCATCAGCACCGGGTACGTGAACAGCCCTGCCGAGACGAACTCGTGCCGGTCGGACTTCTCCTTGAACTGCGTCATGCGACCCAACTGGCCGTAGCTGGCGACAGCCGACAGCAGCCAGGCCGCCTCTGCGTGTGCAGACACGTGGCTCTGGCAGAAGACGACCGAGCGCTCGGCGTCCAGACCGGTCGCGAAGAGCATCGCGGCGAGGTCGAGCGTCGCGTCGCGCAGCTCGGCCGGGTCGTAGTCGACCGTGATCGAATGCAGGTCGACGAGGCAGAAGAACGCGTCATGCGTCTCCTGCGTCTGCACGTACTGGCGGAAGCCGCCGCTGTAGTTGCCGAGCGTCTTCCGGCCCGTGGGCTGGATTCCGGAGAAGACACGAGGTTTTCTGTCGTTCATTGCGGGCTCCTGACGATACGAAAAGACCTCCCGGCGGGAGGTCTCGAAGAGCGGGCACGGCTGGTCGGCCGGGCTACCGCTCGGAGTGCCACCACCAGCTGCTGCCGTTCTGCTGCATTGAGCCCGAGGATACCCGGCTACGCTTCGCAGCGCCAATGGCTGTCATCGGCGCACCGGAGCTGCTCATCGTGATGGGCGCGAGCGCGACCACCGAGCAGGTGGACGAGCTCGTCGCGCGCCTCGAGGAGGCGGGCTGCTCCGCGTTCGTCACTCCGGGCCGCGAGGCGACCGTGATCGGCGCGATCGGTGAGCGCGAGCTGCTCGCGACGCTGCCGCTCGAGGGCTTCGCCGGCGTCGAGCAGGTGCTCCCGATCCTCAAGCCGTACAAGCTCGTCTCCCGCGAGCTCTCGCCCGATCCCACGGTGATCGAGGTGCGTGGACGCCGGATCGGCGACGCGTACTTCGGCTTCATCGCCGGGCCGTGCACGGTCGAGACGCGCGAGCAGACGCTCGAGACCGCGCGCGCGGTCGCCGCCGAGGGGGTGACGATGCTCCGCGGCGGCGCCTTCAAGCCGCGCACGTCGCCGTACGCGTTCCAGGGGCTCGGCGAGGAGGCGCTCGAGATCCTCAAGGAGGCGCGGGAGGAGACAGGGCTGCCGCTCGTGACCGAGCTGATGGACCCACGCCACGTCGAGGCTGTCGTCGAGGCGGCGGACGTGATCCAGATCGGCGCGCGCAACATGTCGAACTTCTCTCTCCTTTCCGAGGTCGGCCGCGCGCCGAAGCCGGTGCTGCTCAAGCGCGGGCTCTCGTCGACCGTCGAGGACCTGCTGATGGCTGCCGAGTACATCGTCAAGGAGGGGAACTCCGAGGTGATCCTCTGCGAGCGCGGGATCAAGACGTTCGAGACCGCGACCCGGTTCACCCTCGACATCGGCGCGATTCCCGTGCTCAAGCAGGAGACGCACCTGCCCGTGATCGTCGACCCGTCCCATCCGGCCGGGCGGCGGGAGCTCGTGCTGCCGCTCGCGCGCGCCGCGGTCGCGGCCGGGGCCGACGGGATCATCGTCGAGGTCCACCCACGGCCGGAGGAGGCACTCTGCGACGCCGCGCAGCAGATCCCGGCGTCGGAGTTCGGCGAGTTCGCGGATGAGATCCGCGCCTTCGCGTCCCTCATGGGACGCACGATCGGATAGTGCCTCACGCCCCTGGCCACCTCCGGCTCCCGGGCGGCGGAGCCGCCCTCCGCCGGAGGTTGACGGCGCTCGCGGCGCGATCCAGCGCGCGCGCCGCTCGTCCGTACCTGGCGTACTGTCCTTCGCGTCGCGCGCTTGGCTCGCTTGCGAGCGCCGCCCCAGGAACGTGAGGCACCCATGAGGGTGGAACCAGCTACCTCAGTCGTCGGCCACGTCGCGGTTCCCGGCGACAAGTCGATCTCCCACCGCGCCGTCCTGCTCGGGGCGATCGGGGAGGGGGAGACGGTCGTCCACGGCTTCGGCCGCTCCGGCGACACGCAGGCGACCGTCGACGCGGTGCGCGCCCTCGGGGTCGAGGTCGAGGACGTCGCCGACGACGAGCTCGTCGTGCACGGCGTCGGCCTGCGCGGCCTCCGTCCAGGTTCGGTCGACTGCGCGAACGCCGGGACTCTGATGCGCCTGCTCGCCGGAGTCGTCGCCGGGCAGGACGGCGACTTCACGCTCAGCGGCGACGAGTCGCTCAGCGCGCGGCCGATGGAGCGCATCGCGGCGCCGCTGCGGAAGATGGGGGCCGTGGTGCAGACGACCGACGGCCACGCGCCGCTCGTCGTCCACGGCTCCGATGGGCTGCGCGGCGCCGAGCTCGAGCCCGAGGCGGCGAGCGCGCAGATCAAGTCCGCCATCCTCCTCGCCGGCCTCAACGCCGACGGGCCGACGACGGTGATCGAGCGGATTCCGACCCGCGACCACACCGAGCTGATGCTCGAGGCGGGCGGCGTCGCCATCCACCGCCGCGCGGGCTCCGTCACCGTCGAGCCTGCCGGCGCGCTACGGCTCGGGGAGGTGGACGTCCCGGGCGACTTCTCCTCGGCCGCGCCGCTGCTCGTCGCCGCAGCCCTCATCCCCGGCAGCAACGTCACGATCCACGACCTCGGCGTCAACCCGCGCCGCACGGGCCTGCTCGACGTGCTCGAGCGGATGGGCGCGCGCATCTCGGTCTTCGACCGCCGCCGGGCCGGCCGCGAGCCTGTCGCCTCGGTCCAGGTGCAGTCGGGCGAGCTCGTCGCCACGGAGATCTCGGCCGCGGAGGTTCCGGGGCTCGTCGACGAGCTCCCACTCGTGGCGCTCCTCGGCTCTCACGCGCGCGGCGAGACGCGTGTCACGGGCGCGCGCGAGCTGCGCGTCAAGGAGACGGACCGGATCGAGGCGGTGACCGACGGCCTGCGGCCGCTCGGCGCGCGGATCCACTCTCGCGACGACGGCTGGGCGGTTACCGGCGTCCCGGTGCGCTTGCGCGGCGGGCGGATAGATGCACGTGGCGACCACCGGATCGCGATGCTCGGGGCCGTCGCGGGGCTCGCTTCGCGCGAGGGAGTCGCGATCGAGGGCGCCGACACCGCAGCTATAAGCTTCCCCGGTTTCTACGAGCTCCTGGAGTCGGTGACGAGGCGGTGAGCTGAAGTGATCGTTGCGATCGACGGGCCCGCAGGCGCGGGCAAGAGCACGGTGGCGCGCGCGCTCGCGGAGCGGCTCGACTTCCGCTACCTCGACACCGGCGCGATGTACCGGGCGCTGACGTGGCTCGCGATGCAGCGCGGTCTCGACCTCGGCGACGCCGACGCGCTTGCGCAGCTCGCGCGCGAGCAGCCCGTCCTCTTCCCCGAGCGCGACCGCGTGTGGATCGGCGGTACGGACGTCACGTCCTCGATCCGCGAGACGCGGGTCGACCGGATGGTTCCGGTCGTGGCGCGGCACCCGGCGGTTCGCGAGGTCATGCGGGAGCGGCAGCGCGAGCTCGGCCGCGAGGGGAACGTCGTGATCGAGGGACGCGACATCGGCACGGTCGTCGCTCCCGACGCCGAGGTGAAGGTCTATCTCGTGGCCGACCGCGCTGAGCGGGCGAAGCGGCGAATGGCGGAGCGGCCAGGGATCGGGGCCGACGCACTCGCCACCGACCTGCGGCTCCGGGACGAGAGCGACGCGGCGCGCATGCAGCCGGCGCCGGACGCGATCGAGATCGACACGACGAGCCTCGAGGTCGACGACGTCGTCGACCGGATCGAGGCACTCGTGCACGAACGCACGGCAGCGTGAACCTCCACCGCGCCTCCTGGGCGGTGGGACAGCCGCTGCTCGGCGGCGCGACGGCGATCGCCACACGGCTCCGTTCCTACGGCGCCGAGCGGGTGCCGGAGAACGGCGGCGTCGTCCTCGCCTTCAACCATTTCCACTGGATCGACATTCCGGCCATCGGTTACGCGGTGCCGCGGCCCGCCTACTTCCTTGCCAAGGTCGAGGCGCATCGCGTCCTCGGCCTCGGCCAGTTCATCCGGTCCTTCGGGACGATCTCCGTGCGGCGGGGCGAGTCGGACCGCGACGCCGTGCGCCGGATGCGCGAGGTCGTGCGCGACGGTAACGCGCTCGGCGTCTTCGTCGAGGGGACGCGCCAGAAGAGCGGCGTCCCCGGCCACGTCCAGCCGGGCGCCGCGATGGTGGCGTTGCAGGAGGACGTGCCGGTCGTCTGCGCGGCGATCCACGGCTCGCAGACGTGGAAGCTCGGCAACTTCGCGCCCGTCTCCATCGTCTGGGGCGAGCCGCTGCGCTTCGAGGGGCTGCCGCGCGGCGGCAAGGGCTACCGCGAGGCGTCGCTGGAGATGGAGCGGGAGCTGAGGCGGCTCTGGGAGTGGCTTTGCGAGCTGCACGCGGAGGGACGTCCCCGCGACGTGACGCTCCCGTGAGCGACGAGCCGGATCAGCTCGAGGCGAAGCCGCCGCCGCCGATGCTCGGCGCGGTCGCGATCGTGGGCTTCCCGAACGTCGGCAAGTCGACCCTCGTCAACCGGCTGACCGAGACGCGCGCGGCCGTCGTCCACGAGATGCCCGGGGTGACGCGCGACCGCAAGGAGCTCGTCTGCGAGTGGACGGGCAAGCGCTTCGTCCTCGTCGACACGGGCGGAGTGGACATCGCCGATCCGGCGCCGATGACGCGTGCGGTCGCCGCGCAGGCCCGCGATGCGATCGCCGAGGCCGATCTCGTTCTCCTCGTCGTCGACGCGCGCGCCGGCGTGACGCCCGGCGACGAGGAGGTCGCGCAGATCCTCCGCGAGACGCACAAGCCGGTGCTCCTCCTCGCGAACAAGATCGACGACCCGCGACAGGAGGCGCTCGCCCTCGAGCTCCACCGGCTCGGCCTCGGCGAGCCGATCCCGATCTCGGGGCTCCACGGCACGGGCGCCGGCGATCTGCTCGACAGGATCGTCGAGGAGCTCGAGCGGATCGCCCCGGACGAGCGTCCGTCGCTGCCCGACGATGCGATCCGCGTCGCCATCCTCGGCCGCCCGAACGTCGGCAAGTCGAGCCTCGTCAACGCGCTGCTGGGCCGCGAGCGCGTGATCGTGAGTGAGATCCCGGGGACGACGCGCGACGCCGTCGACACGGTGCTCGAGCGCGGCGACCGGACGTTCGTCCTCATCGACACGGCCGGCCTCCGCCGCAAGCGCCGCCATCGGCAGGGCGTCGAGTACTACTCGGAGCTGCGCGCGCTGGAGGCGGCCGAGCGGGCCGACGTCGCGCTCGTCCTCGTCGACTCGTCGGAAGGAATCGTGGAGCAGGACATCGCGGTCGCCGACGTCGCGCGCCATGCGGACTGCTCGACGCTCGTCGTCCTCGCGAAGTGGGACAAGACGACGCTCGAGGTGGACGAGGTGCGCGGGCTGCTGCGCCGCCGCCTCCGCCAGCGCCCGCCGTTCGTCGCGGTCTCGTCCCAGACCGGCCGCGGGCTCGAGCGCCTTCTCGACGGAGTCGCCGAGCTGTTCGACCGCCACGTCGCGCGCATCCCGACTCCCGAGCTGAACCGGGCGCTCGGCGATCTACGGGAGGCGAGGCAGGCGCCGAGCGGCTCCCGCGGCCGCCGGCTCAACCTCCTCTACGGCGCTCAGGTCCGCGTCCGCCCGCCGCGCTTCCGGTTCTCGGTCAACGATCCCGGGCTCGTCACGCGCGACTACGGCTACTGGGTCGAGAACCAGCTGCGGGAGCGGTTCGGCCTCGAGGGCGTGCCGGTCTCGATCGACTTCGTGAAACGATCCTGAGATGCGCTTCCTCGTGGTCGGTGCGGGGTCGTGGGGGACTGCGTTCTCGCGCCTCCTGCTCGACCGCGGCCACGACGTCGTGCTTGCGTGCCGCACGCCGGAGCAGGCCGAGGCGATCGCTTTGACCGGCTGGAACCCCCACCACATGCAGCACGTCGACCTCAGCTCTGCGAACGCAGTGGCGCTCGCCGACGCCCCGGCCGACGTGGATGTCGCCGTCGCGGCCGTTCCGAGTGCCGCCTTCGGAGACGTCGTCGAGGCGCTGCCGGGCGACGCGCCGATCCTCAGCCTCGCGAAGGGGCTCGATCCCGAGACCGGCGAGCGTCTCTCGACTCGCGTGCGGGGCCGGCCGGTCGCCGTGCTGTCGGGCCCGAACATGGCGGAGGAGATCGCGGAGGGCCTGCCGACCGCCGCGGTGATCGCGAGCGAGAACGGCTTCCTCGCGGGGCAGCTCCAGCACGCGCTCAGCTCGACCCTCTTCCGCGCCTACGTCAATCCGGATCTCGTCGGCGTCGAGCTCTGCGCGGCGGCGAAGAACGTGATCGCGCTCGCGGCCGGCGGTGTCGACGGTCTCCGCCTCGGCGACAACGCGAAGGCCTCGCTGATCGCGCGCGGGCTCGCGGAGATGACGCGGCTCGGGGAGGCGGCGGGCGCGCGGCCGGAGACGTTTGCGGGCCTCGCCGGGATCGGCGACCTCGTCGTGACGTGCTGGAGCCGGCACGGGCGCAACCGCCACGCCGGCGAGCTGATCGCCCAAGGCCTGACCCCGGACCAGGCAGCCGCGGAGATCGGCCAGACGGTCGAGGGCCTGACGACGGCGCCGGTCCTCCGCGACCTCTCGCACCGGCTCGGCGTCGAGCTGCCGATCACGGAAGGCGTCTGCGCGGTTCTCTCCGGCCAGAGCCTCGGCGATCTCGTCGCGGGACTGATGGGGCGGGCGCCGACCGAGGAGTAGCTCGCGAGTCCTGCGGACTCGCTCGCTCTTGAACGAACTGCGCCGACCGGAGAGCGCGGTCTCCGGTCGGCTCCGTGCAGAGAGCTCGTTACCCGCCGGGGCGGGCGCCTGCGGCGCGCGCCCGGGAGCGGGAGAGCCTACGGCTAAGCCCCGCTTCGCGGAGGCTTAGCCTCCGGCCTAAGTTCAGGTGAGAGCAAGCACTGGCGCAGGCGAGGGGGCTCGCAGGCTCTAGGCCGCCGCCGAGTACCGTTAGCAGGTGCCTAAGCGGACAGCAGTAGTTCTCTGCTCGTTGCCCTTGGTGGTCTTCACAGCCTGCGGTGGCGCAGGGAACCGCATTTGGGACGGCGAGTGGAGCACCATCAACTGGTCTGGCTACGTTTTGGTCGGCGGGCACTACACGCATGTCTCAGCGTCCTGGGTGCAGCCTTCCGTCAACTGTTCGGCTACGCCGACCGGCCGTTCGGCGTTCTGGGTGGGGCTCGACGGGAGCTCGGGCTCGAAGTCGATCGAGCAGATCGGCACCGAAGCACTCTGCTTCCACGGTAGGCCGTTCTACCGCGCGTGGTGGCTGCTCTACCCAGAGCATCCTCCTGTTGACTACTCGAACCGTGTGAAGCCCGGCGACAAGGTCTCCGCTTCTGTCACCACTGATGGCAATGGCCACTTCACGCTCATCCTTGCTGACCCAACTGAGGGCTGGGCGAAGAGGACGCCGGCCACGTGGAAGAAGGCGAGACTCGCCACGGCCGAGGTGATCGTCGAGGCCCCGTCTCTCCGCAACGGGGCGCGCCCGTTCCCGCTCGCGGACTTCGGCACTGTGAGCTTCACTAGCGCGACCGCGAATGGCAGGCCATTCAGCAGCCTGAACGGCCTCCGCCCGGTCGACATGCTCCCCCGAAGCGGAAAGCTGAAGGCGGTGCCGAGCCCCATCGCGAATGGAGCCTTTACCGTGACCTGGAAACACCAGTAGGCCACTGCGCCACGCTCAGGGGGTCATTCCCGAGCACTGGCCCAACCAGCAACCTGCGGACGACAACGTACGTGCCTGCGCGGGGAACCGGTTCGGTCTAGCCGCGCTTGAAATGACCCTGGAATCGGGCAAACTTACGGCCATGTTCGAGAAACTCCGGGCCTGGCGGAAGGATCGGCGGAAACGCAAGCTCGAGAAATGGGCCAACGATCACTCCTGGATCCCTCCGGCCGAAATGGACAAGGTGCAACGAAACTTCGGAGCAGGCCGGAGACGCGCCGGTTCGACCCGCCGTCGGCTCGGTTCTCGCTACTAGCTAGCTATGTGCGTGGAGCACGGCTATAGCTCCCCTGGCGAATCGCGACGCACCTACGGCCCCGAGTCGTGTTCAGTTCCTCGACAGCGGCCTCACCTGACCATGGCCCAACCCGGCTCGGATGACATTCCCGAGCACTGGGGCAGGCGCTGGCGTTGTCACTTGAAAAACGACAGCGCCAGAATCGGTCGCTCGCCCGCCTCGATCCTCGTCCAGTTCACGAACGCCGCACACTCAACGATCGCCGCGTACTGCTCAGGGCAGCGAGCTGCGAACGCCTTTACGTCTTCAAGCTCCAGTGTCAGTACATCGCCCTCGTGTGCGACCACCTCGGCCGCGACCATCCCGTCTTCCGTCGCGTCCGCCGACTCTAAGCAATCGACCCAGGCATCCATGTTCCGTCCATAGAACTCCGGGAAGCCGAGAACCCGCTGAAAAACCCGGTGGAAGCTTTCCCAGTCGTCGATCTCCGACATCGGAACACGTACCACGGGCACGCCTGGATCCTAGAGGCAGGCCAGGGACATTCCCGAGCACTGACTGGCCCACAGAGGGGCGCTGTCACTTGCCCGGCCCGGCTAGCTCCTCGGGATAGTCGAAGCGCCAGTACCACCAGCGACCCGCGGCTTCGGCGGCATCGAGATTAGTGGTCGCTTCGATCCCCATCGACTCTGAGCTGATTCGTGCTAGCTCGGCCTCGATCGCGTCGGTTCCTGCTCGCTCCTCCAGTAGTCGCCAGATGGTCGGGACATAACTCTCGTACTCAGTCAGCGGGACGTCGAAGCCGATCGGCTTCCACACGATCCAGAGAAGTAGATTGAGCTCCCCCGAGTACGTCCGGAACCGATCCTTGATCGCATCCTCGTGGTCGTCCACCGGCCTGCGACTTTATCGAGCGTTCGGGTGACATTCCCGAGCACTGGCCCAAGCGAGCGCGGCGGCCGTAGCTGGGTTAGCGCGCCGGGTAAGCGGTCGGCCACAGCTGGTGGGCGAGCCCCCGATAGGCGAAGCTTGCGACGTCGGGGTTGATGAGTACATGGCCGTCCCAGGCGAGCTTCGCGACGGCGATGTTGAGCGGATCCCCGCTCGTTGCCCCCGCCGGTTTGGCGAGGACGCGTCCTACCCGGTCCCAGCGCGCTCGCAGGTTGGTGCAGGAGAACTGCTTCTGGGTCGGGTCGAAGCGCAGGTCGCAGCGCGACTTGTAGCCACCGCTGAGCGTTTCCCATCTCCAGCCGATGGCATAGAAGCCGCCAGGCGCGTGCACGAGATAGAACGGGCTCCCCGCCACTCGCACGCGCGTGAACGAGCCGACCGGGTAGTGCTTCGCGAGCTGGAAGACCCGGAAGCCGTCACCGATCGTCCTCCCGACGCTCAGGCGCGGGAACCGAAGCGAGGAGACGACCCGTGCCAGCTCGCTGCGTGCCGCTGTCGACGCCTGCGAGCCGACCCAGGCCAGCACCGAATAATTGAGGCCGTCGGCGGTGACCTCGCGCTCTAACGGAGCCGGCGTCGTGTGCGGATACTCGCTCGAGGGACCGAACGTTGCGAGCTCGAGCGGGAAGTGCGTCTCGGCCAGCTCGAGATCTGGTCCGGGGCCGCCTTCTTGCCGCACGACTCGGAGAGCGATGCCCGTCGCGGGGAACCCTCCGAACGGGCCACGCGGTGGGCTGACGCTCATCCACCCGCTAGACGCCGTTTGGCCAGAGTGGATTGGATTGCTCACCGGGAAACTCGCCAGCGTCACTTGCGTCACCGTGAAGTCGAACTCGCTTGGTGAACGCGAACGCTCCAGGTGCATCGTCCGCGGATAGGTCAGCGACCAGCCGAGCGGATCGACATACCGGCCCACCGCTGGAGCGTGACGCGTCGTACTCGGTGCCCCTCGACTCCCGCCGCATCCGGTGGCGAGCGCGGCAACACCTGCGAGCAACGCGATCCAAGCGAGACGCCTCACCACACGAGAATACGACGCAGCCGAGCGCAGTCGTCACACCGCTACTGGCCGCCGTCGACACCAGCTCCAACACGTACCGGCCATACCTCTAGGGTGCCTCCCGTGGGAAGGTCGGCGACCGGAGCGGTGTATGTGATCGTGATGGCGGGTGTCGTAGTCGCCGTGGACGTCCTGTTCTTCCGGGGCCATCTCTGGGAGCGCCTGGCCGCCAACGTCGGGATAGTCCTGGTCTTCGTGGCGTTCTACTTCCGTTTCGTACACCGCTCGTAGGCCGGATTCTGTGGTTTTCGCGGATTCGCAGCTGGTGGGGTGGGAGGACAATGGGTTCCGCACACAACCAGGGAGGCGTTGCGATGTCCGGAGACCACAAGACCACGCTCGAGGAGGCACGGCGCGTCGGCGACGAGATCGGAGTCGACTGGGACAGGTTCGATCTCGAGCAGTTCCGGGCCGGGATGGACGTCGAGTTCGAGCACGGCAGCCGCGACCCGCAGACCGACGTCACGCACGACGACCCGATCCTCACCGGCAAGATCGCGCTTGCGCACATGAAGGAGTTCCCCGACTACTACGAGCGGCTCGAGCGGATGGAGGCGGAAGCCGCGCGCGAACTGACCGCCAAGCTCTACTAGTAGACGTACCCGAGCTCGAGAGGAGTGGGCCTACGAGGGGCGGAGCAGGCTGTAGCCGTAGCGCCGCATGGGGCGTTCGTAGCGCAGCGAGACGAGATCGAGGTAGGCGCGCATCCGCGGGTCGCGCTTCAGTTCCTTCCACTGGCGGAAGTACTTGTCGTTCGCTCCCGTCTCGACCGGCTCGCTCGGGGGGATCGGCTCGACCTCGAGGAACCCGAAGACCCCGCGCAGCACGCCGGACGGGTCGCGGACGAGCTCTTCGTAGGTCACGACACGCACCCGGTTGAGGTGCTCACGGTCGGCCTCGAACAGTGCGTGGCAGCGAAGCCAGTGCTCGAACATCCGGTCGTAGCGGCGTGTGCCGCGCCATTTCGCGGTCGGGATCGAGACGGGAATCGGGTGGCGGATGACGATGACGAACGCCGACTCGGGGTAGAGAGCCTGCAGGAAGCGCGTCTTGATCAGGTTCGGCGGCGACTTCTCGAGCAGCAGCGGTCGCGTGAGATCCCAGTACGGCGACCACTGCTCGAACAGCCTGCGTGCGCTCTCCTCCGAGGCGAGTGGCGAGGTCTCGGTCAGGTGCATCTCCGGCGCGAAGCCGAACCGTCCCGGCCGCCCGTACTCGTGATCGCTCGGATACACGGTTTGGAGGTGCTGGCCTTCGTCGGCCGGGGCGCCGGTGCCGGAGAAACCGCTGATCTCCGGATGAGCGGCAAGGAGCCGGGCGAGCAGGGTCGTCCCGCTTCGGTGCAGCCCCGCGACGAAGACGAAGCGGTGCCCCTCGACGACCGGCGTCGTCGGCGAAGAGTGTGAGGCCAAACCCGTCCGTTCGTTCATCGACGCCGGGATTGTACGAGCGGCGCCCGGACCGCTTTCGGCGTTTCGCTAGCCTGAGCGGCCATGAGCAGCCGCCAGTTCTCCTTCACCTCCGAGTCCGTCACCGAGGGCCATCCGGACAAGATGGCCGACCAGATCTCGGACTCCGTTCTCGACGCCGTCCTCACCGACGACTCCGAGAGCCGCGTCGCCTGCGAGACGCTGATCACGACCGGCCTCGTCGTCGTCGCCGGCGAGATCACGACCAACACGTACGTCGACATTCCGTCTCTCGTCCGCGAGCGGATCCGCGAGATCGGGTACACGCGCGCGAAGTTCGGCTTCGACGCCGAGACGTGCGGCGTGATCGTCGCCCTCGACGAGCAGTCGCCCGACATCGCGCAGGGGGTCGACCACTCGTACGAGAACCAGCACGGCGACAGCGATCCTCTCGATCTGCTCGGCGCCGGCGACCAGGGAATGATGTTCGGCTACGCCTCAAACGAGACGGTCGAGCTGATGCCCCTCCCGATCATGCTCGCGCACCGGCTGGCGCGGCGGCTCGCGGAGGTGCGGAAAGCGGACGTGCTCCCGTATCTGCGCCCGGACGGCAAGACGCAGGTCACGGTGCGCTACGAGACGGACGAGCACGGCCACCAGCGGCCCGTCGAGATCGAGCGCGTTCTCGTCTCGACGCAGCACCGGGACGGCTTGGACGTCGACACGCTGCTCAAGCCGGATCTGGTCGAGCACGTGATCGAGCCGATCCTCCCGAAGGAGCTCTACGACCCGCGCCGGCTCGGCGAGCGCGACTTCGTCTACTGCAACCCGACCGGGAAGTTCGTGGTCGGCGGGCCGATGGGCGACTCCGGCCTGACCGGGCGGAAGATCATCGTGGACACGTACGGCGGCGCAGCCCCGCACGGCGGCGGCGCTTTCTCGGGCAAGGATCCGACGAAGGTCGACCGCTCGGCCGCATACGCCGCGCGCTGGGTCGCGAAGAACATCGTCGCGGCCGGCTTGGCGGAGCGCTGCCAGATCCAGGTCGCCTACGCGATTGGGGTCGCGCATCCGCTCTCCGTCCTCGTCGACACGTTCGGGACCGAGGCGATTCCGGTGGCGCGGATCGAGGAGCTCGTGGGCGAGCACTTCGACCTGCGTCCGGCGGCGATCCTCCGCGATCTCGACCTGCGCCGGCCGATCTACGCAAAAACCGCTGCATACGGGCATTTCGGCCGCGAAGACGGGGACTTCTCGTGGGAGCGGACCGACCGCGCGGCGGCGCTGCGCGAGGCGGCCGGGCTCGGCTCGGCGGCGGCTACGCCGGCCTGACGAACAAGCCGGCGGCGGCCTTCTCGGAGATCGCGCGCGTGCCGCCGTCGAGACGGACGACGAACTGATCCGCGGCGGGGTCGGCGCTCTCGACGACGAGCTCCGTCCCCGGCACGAGCTGCTGGTCGTAGAACCAGTGGAGGAGGTCGCCGTCGTGCTCGGCGAGCCGGACGATCGTCGCATTCGTACCGGTGGAGAGCGTGGCGAGCGGCGCGAGCTCGGCGTTCTCCGCCTGCTCGGCCCCGGGGTCCACGGGCCAGCCGTGCGGACAGCGGTCGGGGCGGCCGAGCTTCTCGTGCATCCGGCCGACCATCTCGTCGTCGAACGTGTCGCCGAGCTCGTCCGCTCGCTCGTGCGCCTCGTATGCGGTGTAGCCCATGAAGTCGGTGAGGAGCCGCTCGATGATCCGGTGCTTGCGCACGACGCGCTCGGCGCGCTCGCGTCCGCTCTCGGTGAGGAGCGCCTCCTTGCGCTCGCCGCGCTCGATCAGGCCCTCGGCCTCGAGCCGCTTCAGCATCTCCCCGGCGGACGCGCGCGAGACGTGGAGCATCTCCGCGACGCGTGAGGCGAGCGGGGGAGAGCCGGCGCCGCGCGGCGTGTACTCCCCGATCGGGAAGGCGAGGAAGTAGATCGTCTCGAGGTATTCGTCGACGGAGTGGCCGGCGGCAGGCACGTGGCTATATTGCCCATCGCCTGCGTGTAAGGGTCGCCTTACACCGGAACGTAGCCACCATGTCGACTCCACACATCCTCATCCTGGGCGCTGTCGCGGGCGCGACCATCTTCCTCGGCCTGCCGATCGGAAGAGTGAACACGTTCTCGCCGATCGCCCGGGCGTGCCTCTCGGCGCTGGCGACGGGGATCCTCCTCTTCCTCTTCTGGGACGTCCTCACGGGCGCGGTCGACCCGATCCAGTCTGCGCTCCGGGCGCACCACTGGGGCCGGTTCGCGTGGTTGTCGGCAGTCGGCGCGGCCGGGTTCGGTCTCGGTCTGATGGGCCTCGTCTACTACGCCGTCTGGATGCGGCGCCGCTCCAGTCGCCGCGTGACGACGCTGGTCGGGCCGGGAGCCGCCGCAGTCGACGAGTTCTCGCACCGGACGTGGCTCGACGACCTCACGCCAGCGAAGCAGCTTGCGCTCCTGATCGCCGTCGGGATCGGAGTCCACAACTTCGGGGAGGGCCTCGCGATCGGACAGGCGGCGGCGGCGAGCCGGATCGGTCTCGCGGTGACGCTGATCGTCGGTTTCGGCCTGCACAACGCGACGGAGGGATTCGGCATCTGCGGGCCGCTGGCCGGCGAGGGCGTACGGCCTAGTTGGGGGTTCCTCGGCCTGATGGGACTGATCGGTGGCGGGCCGACATTCCTGGGGACGGTGCTCGGGCAGGCGTGGTCGAGCGAGGCGATGTCCGTCGTCTTCTTCGCCGTCGCGGCGGGTTCGATCCTGTACGTCGTGCAGGAGCTGATGGCCGTCAACCGCAGCTACGGGCGGACGGCCCTTGTCACGTGGCTCGTGGTCGCCGGCGTCCTGCTCGGCTTCGCGACGGACTTCGTCGTCACCGCCGCCGGCGTCTAACCCCACACCCCACCCAAAGGGCGGGGCCGCGGTCCCGCCGCCCTCGGCGTCGACGCTACCCGCTCACACGTGACGTCGCGGTCGCGACTTCGTCGCAAATCCCGTGCAGTCCCGGCCGCCCGAGGGCTCCGACCAGGCTCCGGGCTACGCTCGCCGTCCCGTGTCCCGCCTCGCCTCCGTCTACCCGCTCGTCAGCGCGCGGGCCCTCGCCCGCCCGTTCACGTACGAGGTTCCGGACGGGACGGAGAAGGGCGCCGTCGTCCAGGTCCGCTTCGGCAATGTGCGCCGGCGCGGCGTCGTCGTCGAGGTCGACGTTCAGTCGCCGGAGGGAGTCGAGCCGGCTGCCGTCGAGCGGATCGTCGAAACTCTGCCGCCCGCACTCGTCGACCTTGCGCTCTGGGTCGCCGACTACTACGGCTCGACACCGGCGCGCGCTCTCGCGCTCGTGGCCCCGGACTACCCGAAGCGTCGCGGCGAGCGGCGTGAGCCCGCCGCAGCCGCCGCTGGGCTCCCGGCCGAGCCGCCGCCCGCGCAGCTCTCCGACTCGCAGGAAGCGGCTCTCCAGAGACTCGCCGAGCTCCTCGCGGCCGGGGGAGGGAACGTCCTCCTCGAAGGCGCCACGGGCAGCGGCAAGACCGAGGTCTACATCCGTGCCTGCGAGGCGGCCGTCGCGGCCGGCCGAGGCGCGATCGTCCTCGTTCCCGAGATCGCGCTCACGCCGCAGACGGTCGGCCGCTTCCGTGCGCGATTCGGCGACCGCGTCGCGCTGCTCCACTCCGGCCTCTCCGAAGCCGAGCGCCGCGACGAGCGCGAGCGGATCCTCGCCGGCGAGTCCGATGTCGTCGTCGGCGCGCGCTCGGCCGTCTTCGCGCCGGTCGCCTCACTCGGCGTGATCTGCGTCGACGAGGAGCACGACGCCTCGTACAAGCAGGAGTCCGACCCGCGCTACGACGCGCGCACCGTCGCGGCGAAGCGCGCGTCGCTCGAGGGCGCCGTCGCCGTTTTCGGCTCCGCGACGCCGCGGCCGGAGTCGTGGGAGGCGCTCGAGCGGCTCGAGCTCGGCGGCCGCATCGCCGCGCCCATGCCCACGGTCCGCGTCGTCGACCTGCGGCAGGAGTCGGCCTATCCGCTCTCCGCGCCGCTGCTCGCCGAGCTCGGCCGGCTCGCGCGCGACGGGGGCAAGGCGATCCTCCTCCTCAACCGGCGCGGAGTCGCGCCGGCCCTCCACTGCCGCGCCTGCGGTGCGACCCGCCGCTGTGCGAACTGCGACGTCGCGCTCACGCTGCACGGGGACGGCTCGCTGCGCTGCCACCACTGCGGCGCCCGCGAGGTGGCCGGCGACACCTGTCCCGCCTGCGGCTCGCCCGAGCTCGCGCGGATCGGCGCCGGAACGCAGCGGCTCGAGCGCGAGCTGGAGAAGCACGTGCCCGAGCTCGAGCGGATCCGCCTCGACGCCGACGCCGTCGCGAAGCCGGGGGAGCTGCGCGCGGCGCTCGAGCGTTTCGCCGCCGCCGACCGCGCCGTCCTCCTCGGCACGCAGATGGTCGCGAAGGGCCACCACTTCTCCGGAGTCGAGCTCGCCGCAGTCGTCGACGCCGACACCGGACTCGGCCTGCCCGACTTCCGGGCCGAGGAGCGGACGTTCCAGCTCCTGACCCAGCTCGCCGGGAGAAGCGGGCGCGACGCACCCGGGCGCGTCCTGATCCAGACGTTCCAGCCGGACTCGCGCGCCGTGCAGCACGCCGCGCGCCACGACGTCGAGGGCTTCCTCGCCGGAGAGCTCGAACGGCGGCGCGCGCTCGGCTATCCGCCCTTCCGCCATATCGTCCGGATCCTCGTCTCAGGGCCCGACGCGGCGGACGCGACCCGTGCGCTCGAAGAGCTGAAGGCCGGGCTCGCGGAGTTCGAGCTGCTCGGGCCGGCGCCGCTGCTTCGCATCCGCGGCCGCCACCGGGCGCAGCTCGTCGGCAAGACGGACCGGCCGCGCGCCCTCGCCTCACGCGCCGCCGCCCTGCTCTCGGCCGCCGCCCCGGCGATGCGCCGCGCCGGCCTCAGCGCGGTCGTCGACGTCGATCCCCAGTCCGTCTAGTCGGCGAGGCGCTGGAAGAGGACGTGGTCGCGCCAGTCGCCGGCGATCCGGAGAAAACGCCGCGCGACGCCGATCCGCTCGAAGCCGTTCTTCTCCAGCACCCGCTGCGAGGCCAGGTTGTCGACGAGCGTCGCCGCCTCGACGCGGTGGAGCCCGAGCTGCTCGAACGCGTACGCGACGATCTCGCCGACCGCCTGCGTGCCGAAGCCACGGCCGTTGCGCGTCCCGTCGACCCAGTAGCCGATCGTCCCGCTCTCGAGGCCCTCCGGGACGATCCCGAACAGGTTGATCGTTCCCGCGATCGCGTCGCCGTCGAGGATCGCGAACTGGTGGAGGCCGTCCTCCGCGCGCCGCTCGATTCGGCGGCGCTGGCCCTCGGGCGTGAAGAACGACTCCGGTCGGATCGGCTCGTACGGCGCGAGGAACTCGCGGTTCGCGCGGTAGAGCGCCGCGAGCTCCTCCGCGTCCTCCGGCCGCAGCGGCCGCAGGCTCACGCGGCGAGAGCCGCCCGGCGGTCGGGCGGGAAGCGCTCGAGGATCCAGGCCGCGTCGAGCGGCTCGCGCTGGTACGGGCGGCCGTTGAGCCGCACGAAGTCGCGCGTTCGCGGATCCATCGGCAGCCGGGCTTCGGCCGGAAAGTTGCGGTTGTGGCGCGCGATCAGCTCGTTCACCTGCGCGAAGCTCCAGGTGCCGGCGAGCTCGCGCCACGCGGCCGCGAACTCGGCCGGATCGTCCAGCTCCTCCGCAAGCGTCCGCCACGCCTCGCCGAGCTGCCGGTCGTGCCGCTCGACCGCGTCCTCGATTGCGCGCAGCCGCCGCATCCACACCGTCGGGCCCGAGAGCGCGCGCACCGCCGACTCGGGGTCGGGGCGGAAGTTCCGGAGCCGCTGCCGCAGCGGCACGCCGCGTACCGGACTCGTCTCGAGATCGGCCTCGAGCTGCGCGCGCTCGCGCCGCTCGCGCGGGGTCTCGGGCCGCGTGGCTCCCTGGCCCATGACCTCCTTCAGCGTCCTGGGATCCATCGCTGCGAGGGTACATTCCCGCCGATGACGGAGATCGAAGGGCAGGTCAAGGACGAGCAGCTCGACCCAGAACGCGAAGCGCGGCGCCGGCTCGCGCTCGCCCAGATCCGCCAGTACCCCGACGCGGCGCTGAAGATGGCGGCCCGTCCGGTGGCGGATTTCGACGACGACCTTGGCCGGCTCGTCGAGCGGATGAAGCACCTCATGCAGGACGCGAACGGGATCGGGCTCGCCGCGACGCAGGTCGGCGTCCTTCAGCGGGTCTTCGTCTTCAACGCGGCCGATGACGAGGTCGCCGTGCTCGTGAATCCCGAGATCGTCGAGCGAAGCGAGGAGACGACCGTCGACGACGAGGGCTGCCTCTCGATCCAGGGCGTACTACTCCCGATCGAGCGCAACGCGACGATCGGCATCGCAGGCCGCGACGAGAACGGCGCGGAGGTGCGCTACGAGCTGGAGGAGCCGTACTCGCGCGTCGCGCAGCACGAGCTCGACCATCTCGACGGGGTCCTCATCCTCGACCGGACGACACCCGAGGCGCGGCGCGAGGCGCTCTCGCTGCTGCGGCCGCGGATCGTCCTCTCCTGACCGTGCGGCGGCGGATCGCGGTCGCCGCGACCGCGCCGTTCGGCGCCGACGTGCTCGAGCGGCTCGCGGCGGAGCACGACGTCGTCCAGCTGTTCACGCGGCCCGATAAGCCCGCCGGCCGGGGCCGGAAGCTCGCGGCGCCGCCGGCGAAGGAGACAGCGCTGCGGCTCGGGATTCCGGTCGAGCAGCCGGCGAAGCTCGACGACTCGGTGGGAATCGCCGCCCACACGGTCGTCGTCTGCGCCTACGGGCTCCTGATCCCGCCGGTTCTGCTCGAGCGCGCGCTTTGGCTCAACGTCCATCCGTCTCTGCTGCCGCGCTGGCGCGGCGCCGCGCCCGTCGAGCGGGCGATCATGGCCGGCGATACCGAGACGGGCGTGACGATCCACCGCACCGTCGAGGCGCTCGACGCCGGCCCGGTCGCCGCGCAACGGGCGTTCGCGGTCGGCCCGGAGGACGATGCCGGCGCGATCTACGCGCGCGCCGCCGAGGTTGCGGCTGACCTGCTCCACGACCTGCTCGCGCAAGAGGAACCGGAGTTCGCGCCGCAGGCCGAGGACGGTGTGACGTACGCGGAGAAGATCGGGCCGGCCGAGCGCGAGCTCGATCCGGACGCTCCACCGCACGAGCTCGTGAACCGCGTGCGCGCGCTGTCGCCGCACATCGGCGCGCGGCTCGGCGACCTGATCGTCTGGAGGGCGCGCGTCGGCGAGGACGGCTCGTTCGAGCCGCTCGAAGTGCAGCCCGCCGGCGGCAAGCGGATGGAGTACGACGCGTATCTCCGTGGCCGGCGATGAGCGTAGGCTCGACGGAGCGCACCAAGAGCGAAGGTGCCGGCTTCGCCGGCGCCGAAGCGGATGATTAGCCCGGCGCGGCGCGCAGCGTACGAGGTGCTGCTACGCGTCTTCGAGCACGACGCGTACGCGGACCGCGCCTTCCGCAGCGCAGCGGAAGGCCTCGACGAGCGGGAGCGGGCCTTCGCGCAGCGGCTTGCGTACGGCTCCGTCCAGCGGGTGCGGACGCTCGACCACGCGATCGAGAAGCTCGGCCGCCGGCCGGTGCGCAAGCTCGACCCGCCCGTGCGGGCGGCGCTGCGGCTCGGTGCCTACCAGCTCGGCTACTCGGAGACCGAGCCGTACGCGGCGGCCAACGAGTCCGTCGAGCTCGTCCGCCGCGCCCGGCTCGAGCGCGCGGTGCCGTTCACGAACGCCGTCATGCGGCGGCTCGCCGAGGGAATCCGGCCGCTCCTCGACTCGCTGCCCGACGGCGCGCTGAGGGAGTCGTACCCCGACTGGATCCACGAGACGTTCGTCCGCGTCCTCGGCGACGAGGGCGCGCTCGAGCTGATGCGGACGATGAACGAGCCGCTCGAGACCGCCGTCCGGCTCGTCGACGGCGATCCCCCGTCCGGTGCCGAGCCGACGGACGTCCCCGGCGCCTACCGCGTCGAGCGGGTCGACCACGCGCTCGTCGCCTCCGGCCGGATCTGGCCGCAGAGCCGCGGCTCGCAGCTCGCCGGGCTCTGCGTCGGCTCGCGCGACGGCGAGCGCATCCTCGACCTCTGCGCCGCGCCCGGAGGGAAGACGGGACAGCTCGGCGGCGACGTGACCGCCGTCGAGATCGACCCGGACCGCGCGAACGAGCTGCGCGCCAACCTCGCCAGGATGGGCAGGCAGGACGTCACGGTCGTCGAGGCGGACGGGACTGCGTTGCCGCCGGAGCTCGCCGGCTTCGATCGCGCACTCGTCGACGCGCCGTGCTCCGGCCTCGGCGTCCTCGCGCAACGTCCCGACCTCCGCTGGCGGGCGACTCCGCTCCCCGACCTGCAGCTCGCGCTGCTGCGGAGCGCCGCCGAGCGCGTCAAGCCCGGCGGGACGATCCTCTACTCCGTCTGCACGCTCGATCCGGACGAGTGCGAGGCGGTCGTCGACGCGAGCGGGCTCCGTGCTCTCCCGCTCGGCGAGGAGTGGCCGGCGTTCGCGCATCCGACCCGGCCGGAGTTCCTGCTCACGCTGCCGCACGTGCACGGGACGAGCGGCTTCTTCGTCGCTCGTCTGACGGCATAGAGTCCGGGGTCTGTGGCCTGGCGCGACTGGATCCGGACCGTCGAGGTCGAGCCGTCGCTCTACGCGGCGGATTTCACGCGGCTCGGTGAGCAGATCGACGTGCTCCTGCGCGCCGGCTGCCGCATCTTCCACTTCGACGTCGGAGACGGGCATTTCGTCGAGCCCGTGACCATCGGGCCGGTCGTTCTGCAGTCGATCTCTCCCCTCGTGCACGAGATGGGCGGCGTGCTCGACTGCCACCTGATGGTCGACAACCCGACGCGCCACTTCCCGCAGATCGCGGCCGCCGGCGGCGACAGCGCCACCTTCCATTACGAGGTCGTCGACGACGTTCCCGCCACGATCGCCGCCGCGCGCGAGCACGGGCTGCAGGTGGGCGTCGCCTTCAATCCCGAGAGCGAGCCCGAGGACGTCGCCGCGGTCGCAGGGGACGCCGACGTCGTTCTCTGCATGAGCATCCATCCGGGCTACAGCGGCCAGGAGTTCATGCCGGAGGCGCTCGACCGCGTCTCCCGGCTGCGCGCCGGGCTTCCCGACGGCGTCTTCGTCCAGGTGGACGGCGGGATCGACAACGAGACGATCCTTCCGGCTCACGAAGCCGGGGCGGCGCTCCTCGTCGCGGGCTCGGCGATCTTCGGCCGCGAGGATCTCCCGCGCGCGTACCGCCGCCTGGTACAAGCGCTGGCGTGAACTTCTTCGAGCGGGCGCTCGAGCTCGCCGAGCGTGGACGAGGCAAGACCGGCGACCATCCACTCGTCGGCGCCGTCGTCGTGCAGGACGGCGAGATCGTGGGGGAGGGCTGGTACGAGCTCGACCTCGTCCGGCATGCGGAGGTCGCCGCGCTCGAGCAGGCGGGGGAGCGCGCACGCGGCGCGACGCTCTACATCACGCTCGAGCCGTGCTCCCACCACGGCCGCACGCCGCCGTGCGCGGACGCGGTCGTGGAGGCGGGGGTTGCGCGTGTCGTCGTCGGTGCCCGCGACCCGAACCCCGTGGTCGACGGGCAAGGCATCGCGCGGCTGCAGGAAGCCGGCATCGCCGTCGAGCTCCTCGACGATCTCGTGGCGCGCCGCCAGAACGAGGCGTGGCGCGTCTGGAAGGCGCGCGGGCGTCCCTTCGTCACCTACAAGGCGGCGCTCACGCTCGACGGGCGAGTCACCGTGCCGGGGCGCCGCTGGATCTCGGGCGAGGAGTCGCGCCGGCGCGTGCACGAGCTCCGCGCCGCGTCGGACGCGGTCGCGGTCGGGATGGGGACGGTGCGGGTGGACTCGCCGCGGCTCGATGCGCGCGACGTCGACGCGCTCCGGCAGCCGCGGCGGCTCGCCTTCGGACGCGGTCCGCTGCCGAAGGGCTCCGAGCTCGAGCTCCGTTCCGGCCCGCTCGACGAGGAGCTGCGCGCGCTCGCCGCAGACGGCGTTCAGTCGCTGCTCCTCGAAGGCGGCCCGACGCTCGCGACCGCGTTCGTCGAGGCCGGCCTCGTCGACAAGGTTCTCTTCTTCGTGGCGCCGGTTCTCGCGGGCGCAGGCACGCCTGTGCTGGGGGAGCTCACGAGGCCGCTCGAGCTTCTCCACCTCCGCTCGGAACCGTCCGGTGAGGACGTGCTCGTCGAGGCGTATCTCCACGAGCCGTAGGCGCGGAAATGCGGGCCCGCAGGGAGTCGCTGCTGCGGGCCCGCTCGTCCCGAGGCTCGCATTCGTGCGCGTTCGGCGCCTCCGCAAGCTTGCTGACGGAGGTTCGGCAAACCCGCATCGTTACGCTGGTGCCGATGTTCACAGGCATCGTCCGCACCGTCGGGAAAGTCGCCTCCTTCGACGGTTCGCGGCTGGAGGTCGAGACCGGCACGGCAGCCGACGTCGGCGACTCGGTCGCGATCGCCGGGGTCTGCCTGACCGTCGCCGCGCGCGACAACGGCAGCCTCGCCTTCGACGTCGTCCCGGAGACGCTCGCGCGGACGACCCTCGGCGACCTCACCGCGGGCGACGCGGTGAACGTCGAGCCTTCGCTCCGGGCCGGCGATCCGCTCGGCGGCCACATCGTCCAAGGCCACGTCGATGGGGTCGGACGGCTCCGCGAGCGCGCCGACCTCACGTGGTTCGACGCGCCTGCCGAGCTCGTCCGCTACTGCGTCGAGAAGGGCTCGATCGCCGTCGACGGGACGTCGCTCACGGTCGCCGCAACGGACAACGGAGGATTCGCCGTCGCACTCGTTCCCCACACGCTCGACGCAACGACGCTCGGCTTGCTCGAGCCCGGCGACGCGGTGAACCTCGAAGTCGACGTCCTCGCGAAGTACGTCGAGCGACTCGCAAAGTGACTGCCTTCGCGACGGTCGATGAGGCGATCGAGGACATCCGGAACGGCCGGATGGTCGTCGTCGTCGACGATCCCGACCGTGAGAACGAGGGCGATCTCGTCGTCGCCGCCGAGTTCGCAACGCAGGAGGCCGTCAACTTCATGGCGACGCATGCGCGCGGGCTCGTCTGCCTCTGCCTCACCGCCGACCGCTGCGAGCAGCTCGGCCTGCCGCAGATGACGCAGCGGAACGAGGCGCGACTCGGCACGGCATTCACCGTCTCGGTCGAAGCCCGCGAAGGAGTGACGACGGGAATCTCCGCCGCCGACCGCGCGCACACGATCGCCGTCGCGATCGATCCGGCCTCGACGCCGCACGACCTCGTCCAGCCGGGACACGTCTTCCCGCTCCGGGCTCGTGACGGCGGTGTCCTCCGCCGCGCCGGGCAGACGGAAGCGGCGGTCGATCTCGCGCGCCTCGCGGGCCTCATCCCGGCCGGCGTCGTCTGCGAGATCATGAACGAGGACGGGACGATGGCCCGCGTCCCCGATCTCGTCCCCTACTGCGAGCGGCACGGGCTGAGGATGATCACCGTCGCCGACCTGATCGAGTACCGCCGGCGTACGGAGAAGCTCGTCGAGCGCGTCGTCTCGGTGCAGCTGCCGACCGCCTACGGGTTGTTCACGGCGACCGCGTTCCGCGAGACCCTCACGGGCCGCGAGCACGTCGCGCTCGTGATGGGAGAGATCGGCGAGGACGTCCTCGTCCGCGTCCATTCGGAGTGCCTCACGGGCGACGTCTTCCACTCGCTGCGCTGCGACTGCGGCGAGCAGCTCGAGGCCGCGCTCGCCGCGATCGCCGGCGAAGGCCGGGGCGTCCTCCTCTACATGGCGCAGGAGGGCCGCGGGATCGGTCTCCTCAACAAGCTCCGCGCGTACGAGCTGCAGGAGCAGGGACTCGACACGGTCGACGCGAACCTCGCCCTCGGCTTCGCCGCGGACGAGCGGGAGTGGGGGATCGGCAACCAGATCCTCGCCGAGCTCGGGATCACGACGATGCGGCTCCTTACGAACAACCCGAAGAAGGTCTCGGGAGTCGAGGCATACGGGCTCAAGGTGACCGAGCAGGTACCGATCGAGATGCCGCCGCACCCGGAGAACGTCCGGTATCTAGCCGCCAAGCGGGATAAGCTCGGCCACAAGTTGCACCACCAGGATCTCAAGTTCGGACCGGAGGGCGAATGAGTTCAGGAGGCTTTTGGCCGGGCGATCCGCCGGCCGAGGGGGAGGACGTGGAGGAGCCGACGTCGTCGTGGCCGGAGCCTCGGCCCGACATCGAGGCGACGGAGGTCGCACCGCCGCCCTCGGCCGCCAGGGAGGAGTCGGAGCCTGAACCGGAGCAGGAGCCGGCACCGGAGCCCGAGGCCGAGCCGGAGCCTGAACCGGAGCCCGAGCCGGAGCCCGAGGCCGGGCCGGAGGCCGAGCCGGACGACTTCGTCTCCCGCGCCTTCGCAGCCGCCGAGCGCTTCCTCGCGGAATCGCCCGGCAGCCCGGCCCCAGCGGCGCACGCGGCGGGCGAGCTCGACATCCCGGAGGGTGTCGGAATACTCGAGGGCTCCCCGTCCGGCCACGAGCGCACGGTGGCGATCGTCGTCTCCCGTTTCAACGCCGAGATCACGAACGGCCTGCTCGGGTCGGCTTTCGGAGCGCTCGAAGCCGCGGGAGTCCCGAGGGGGCGGATCGTCGTCATGCCGGTTCCGGGAGCCTTCGAGCTTCCGATCGGCGCGATGGCGCTCGCGAAGACGCGCCGCTACTCGTGCGTGATCGCGCTCGGCTGCATCGTCCGCGGCGAGACGCCTCACTTCGACTTCGTCGCGACCGAGGCGTCGTCGGGCCTCCAGCTGGCGGGGCTGGAGACGGGCGTCCCTGTTGCGTTCGGCGTCCTCACGGTGGACACGGTCGAGCAGGCCCGCGCGCGGACCGAGAAGGGGGCCGAGGCGGCCCGGGCCGCTCTCGAGATGGCGGACCTCTTCTCGCAATTGCGGAACCGAGCGACCGGCTGACGCCGGTGCGAGCGGTCGCCGCCCTCGCGGTCATGGCGGTGTCGCTGCCGAACTGCGGCGGCTCGAGCGCCAACAGCCGCCTCATCTCGGTCTGCCAGTCGACGGAGGCGCACAGCACGACCACGCCGGTGACGGGGCGCATTTACGCCTTCGGCGGCCCGAAGGTCGAGATCGAGGTCGACAACACCGGCAACCTCGGGCATGGCCAGGCGATCCTCGGGACCACGGACTATCCGGGCTGGAGCGCGCTGCGGACGCACTTCTTCACGCCGCCGAGCTACACGGGCCCCTTCAGCGTCGGCGTGAAGGGCATCGAGGGATCCGGAGTCGCCGGGATCGGCCCGACGCCGCCGGGCGGCGCGATCAACGAGCCGGCCGGCCCGGCTCAGGAGGCGAGCCATGGTTGGCGCGAATGGCCCGCCTTCACCTGGGTGAAGAGTCCCGGCTGCTACGTCTTCACGATCAGCGGACCCGGATTCGTGAAGCACGTGACCATCGCCGGCCTCGGCCGGTAGCAGGCACTGACGCGTCGGCTATCCTGGGCCGCCGATGTCCAAGGTCTGCGCGATCTGTGGAAAGAAACCCGGCTTCGGCCACCACCGGAGCCATTCCATGGTGGCGACGAAGCGCCGCTTCGAGCCGAACCTCCAGCGTGTCCGCGTGCTCCTCGGCGGCAAGCCGACGCGGGCGTACGTCTGCACGCGCTGCCTCAAGGCCGGCAAGGTTCAGAAGGCCCTGTAGGGCCTAGCGCGGCTCGCGCCACATCGGGCGGACGCGCACGCCGGGCAGCATCTCGATCTCGCCGCGCGACTCGAAGCCGAGCCGCTCGTACAGCCGCGCGTTCTCGGCGGTGGACGCCTCGAGATAGGCCGGAGCGTGTTCCTCGTCGCAGCGCCGCAGCACGGGCTCGAGCAGCGCGGCTCCACGGCCCTGGCCCTGCGCCTCGGGCACGACGCCGACGGCGACGAGATACCAGTGCGGCTCCTTCGGGTGTTCCTTCGCCATCGCGCTCAGCGCGCGCGACGCGGTCAGGAACTCGCGCGGGAAGAGGAACAGGTAGCGCGGCAGGTTTCGGAGCTGGACGGACGCCGGCTCCGGATAACCGCCCGGCCGGCGCCAGATTGCGGCGCCCAGGCCGTCGTCGTCGAGCCAGATCTCGCCATAGCCCGAGAGCGTCAGCCGGCACTCGATTTCGAAGAACTTCGTGCGGCGGGCTGCGTTCCTCGGCGTGTCAGGGATGAATTGCGTGACCACCGGATCCGCGGCGAAGGCGCGGCCGAGGATCTCGGCGGCCGTTCCGGCGTCCTCCTTCGTCGCGAGCCTCGGCATGGCGCGATTCTGGCGCAACCGCTGCCCGGGCGGCGGCGTCCAACCGGGCGATGGAGGCGGGGCATGCCCTTTCTTCTCCCCTGGGCCGGATCACGATTGCGAGCTCCGCGATCGCCCGGATCGTCGCCGAGACCGCGCTCGAGTGCTACGGCGTGGTCGGGATGAAGGGCTCGCTGCGCGGGCGGATCGCGCGCGGGCGGGCGCGCACCCCCGGGATCGAGATCGGGCGCGACGGCGACGACGTGACGATCGACCTCCACGTCGTCGTCGAGTACGGGCTCAATCTCGCTGAGGTGGCGTCGAGCGTGCGCAACCGCGTCGCCTACGAGGTCGAGCGCCTCACAGGACTGTCCGTCCGGGCGGTCGAGGTACACGTCGACGACGTCCGGACGTCGAAGTGACCGCGGCGGCGGACATCGAGCGCGTGCGTGGCCTCGTCGGGGCGGCGCTCACCTCCCTCGAGGCGAGCAGGTCGCGGATCGACGACCTCAACGTCTATCCCGTTCCCGACGGGGACACGGGAACGAACCTGACGCTCACCGTGCGCGCGGTTGCGGAGGCCATCTCCGAGTCGGTCGCCTCCGACCGGCCCGCCCTAGCGCACGACGTGGCCCGCGCTGCGCTGATGGGCGCGCGGGGCAACTCCGGCGTGATCCTTTCCCAGATCGTGCGCGGCGCTGCCGACGTCCTCGCGGAGTCGACGAACGGGATCGAGCCGACGCTGGCCGCGCGCGCGCTGCGCGGCGCGTCCGACGCCGCCTATCGCGCGGTGCGGCGGCCCGTCGAGGGAACGATGCTCTCCGTCGTCCGCGAGCTCGCCGAGGAGGCCGAGCGCAGGGCGGACGAGGCGGTGCTCGCCGAGCTTCTCGTCGAGCTCGTGCGGCACGGGGAGGAGGCCGTTGCGCGGACGCCGGAGCAGCTGGAGGTGCTGCGCGAGGCCGGGGTGGTGGACGCGGGCGGCGCCGGGCTCGTCGAGCTCCTGCGCGGGGTCGCAGCCGCCGTGTCGGGCGAGCCGGTGCCGGAGGCGCCCGTGGTTGCAACCGAGACCGCGGGCGTCGACGCCATCCACCTCGAGGCGTCCCGCTACCGCTATTGCACCGTCTTCGTCATCGAAGGTGAAGGACTCGACGCCGGCTCGCTCGAGGCGGAGCTCGAGCAGCTCGGCGACTCGCTGCTCGTCGTCGGCGACGAATCGGCGCTGAAGGTGCACGTCCACACGGACGACCCCGGCGCGGCGCTCTCCCTCGGCACGACGGCCGGCACGATCGACGGAATCGAGATCGCCAACATGCGGGAGCAGCAGGAGCGGCGCGAGCGTCGTCTCTCCGTCGTCCCGGACCCCGTCGAACGGGCCGTGAGCGGCGTGGTCGCCGTGGTCGCGGGCGACGGGAACCGCGATCTGTTCGAGAGCGTCGCCGCTCCCGTCGGCCCGATCCGGATCGTCGAGGGCGGCCAGACTTCGAACCCGTCCACCGCGGAGCTGCTCGCCGCGATCGAGGAGCTCGGAGCCCACGAGGCGATCCTCCTGCCCAACAACTCGAACGTGCGGCTCGCCGCGGAGCACGCCGCAGAGCACGCCGGGCGTCCGGTGCAGGTCGTCGCCACCGGCTCGATCCCCGCCGGCCTGGCCGCGCTCGTCTCATTCGACGGCTCGCGCAGCGCGGCGGAGAACGCCGAGGAGATGAGGGGGGCCGCCGCGGCCGTCGCGACCGGCGAGGTGACCCGTGCCGTGCGCGACGTCCAGCTGAACGGCGTCGCGATTCGGAGCGGCGAGTGGCTGGGTCTCGCCGACGGCGAGCCCGTCGCGGGCGGCGCCGAGTTCGCGGCGGTCGCGCTCGCAGTCGTCGACCGCCTCCTCAGCGAGCCTCGCTCCCTCCTCACTCTCCTGACGGGCGCCGACCCGCCGCCGCTCGACGGGTTGCTCGCGCACGTAGGGGCCGCCTATCCGGGCGTCGAGATCGAGGTGCACGAAGGCGGCCAGCCGCACTACCCGCTACTGCTGGGATCCGAATAGAGGTCTAGTCTTGTCGCCAATGCGGCGAGTACGGGTCGTGCTCGTGGAGGACAACGAGGTCTTTCGCGAGGCACTGGAGTTGCTGCTCGGGATGCGCGGTGACGTGGAGGTCGTCGCGTCGGTCGGCGACGGCGTGGCCGCGGTCGCCGCAGCGCTCGAGCACAGGCCCGACGTCGTCCTCGTCGACTACCGCATGCCGGCGCTCGACGGCGTCCAGACGACGAGCGACCTGCTCGCGAAGGTGCCGGGCCTCTCCGTCGTCGCGCTGACCGCGTCCGCGGACGAGAGCCAGCGGGAGGCGCTGCTGGCTGCCGGTGCACGCGCCTGCCTGCGGAAGGATCAGGAGCTCAACGAGATCGTCGCCGCGATTCAGCAGGCCGCAGCGGTCGAGTGAACCTCACCGCCGAGAACACGGCGATCGTGCTCGACTCCACCGCCGACCTGCCGGACGCCGCCGACCGCTTTCCGAACTGGCGCGTCGTGCCGCTCTACGTCCGGTTCGGGGACGAGAGCTTCCGCGACGGGGTCGACATCGATGCGGACGCGTTCTACCGGCGGCTCCGGAGCGACCCCGAGTTCCCGCGTACCTCGCAGCCGACGCCCGGCGACTTCCTCGCCTGCTACGGGGAGCTCGGAGCGTACGAACGCGTCTTCTCCCTCCACGTCTCGGCCAAGGTCTCGGGGACGTTCGCGAGCGCGGAGACGGCGGCGGAGGAGCTCGGCGGCGGGCGTGTCCGCGCGATCGACACGGAGGCGGCGTCGGCGTCGATCGCGATGCTCGCGCTCGCGATCCAGCGGCGCCTCGAGCGGGGGACGAGCGACGAGGAGATCGACGATCTCGTCACGCGGTATCGCCGCGAGCGGGGGCTCCTCTTCACTGTCGACACGCTCGAGTTCCTCGCGCGCGGCGGACGGATCGGCAAGGCCGCCGCGTTCGCGGGCGGGCTTCTCCATGTGAAGCCGATCCTCTCGATCTCCGAGGGCGAGGTCGTGCCCGTCAAGCGGGTGCGGGGTGAGCGGAAGGCCTTCGCCGAGCTCGCCGAGGCTCTCGAGACGCAGACGGAGGACGAGCCGGCGTGGCGGCTCGCGGTCGCACACGCGGCCGCGCCGGAGCGGGCCGCCGAGCTCGGAGCGCTCGTCCAGGAGCGGCGCCCGAACGCCGAGCTCGAGCTCGTGGTGACGCTCGGGGCAGTGATCGGCGCCCACGCCGGCCCGGGCACGCTCGCCCTCTTCTGGTTCCGCGACGACTCTCATTAGCGAGGGAGTCCGCAGGACTCGCTCGCCGTTAACGTCCGGACCGAGCGGGATACTGGGCTTCGCCCGGTGCCGCGGACGATGACAGCTACCCGTCGACAGACGGCTTTCCCAGGTCTGGACCCGCCCAGGGCCTGGCCGCCTACGCCGCGCGCCCTCCGTCCCGGCCGGCTCGAGCTCGGGCTCGACACGCTCCCCGGTGTCGGGCCGACGATCCGGCGCAAGCTCGCCAAGCTCGGCCTCTCGACCGTCCGCGACGTCCTCGAGCACCGGCCGCGCCGCTACGAGACGGCAGCCGACGAGGTCTCGATCGGGGCGCTCCGGCAGGGGGAGGAGGTCGTGATCGCGGGCCGCGTCCTTAAAGTGGAGAAGAAGCCGATGCGTGGGAGGCGGACCCGGATCGTGGCGCGCGTCGACGACGGCTCCGCCTCTGTCAGCGTGACGTGGTTCAACCAGCCGTGGCTCGCCGACCGGCTCACGCCGGGAACCCAGATCCGCCTCCGCGGCAAGCTCGGCCGCTTCGGCTTCGAGCCGCGCTCGTACGACCTCGGCGAGAGGCGCGCAACCGCAGACTTCGCCCCCGTCTATCCGGCCGCGGAGGAGATAGCCGCCGCGACCGTACGGAAAGTCGTGGACGCGGCGCTGCCGCTCGCCGTGAACGTCCCCGACCCGCTGCCGGCCGAGCTGCGCGAGCGGGAGGGACTGGCGCTCAAGCGCGACGCTCTCGCGGCGGTGCACCGGCCGCGTGACCTCGACGAGGCGGAGACCGGCCGTCAGCGCCTCGCCTTCGAGGAGTTGCTCGTCCTCCAGATCGGGATCGCGAGGCGGGTGGCGGAGCGCGAGCGAACGCTCGCGCCGGGTCTCGGCGAGCCCGGCGAGCTCATCCACCGCTACCGGCAGGCGCTCCCCTTCGCCCTGACGCCGTACCAGGAGCAGGCGATCCGCGAGATCGACGGCGACCTCGGCCGCACCGTCCCGATGCAGCGGCTGCTCCAGGGAGACGTCGGCTCGGGGAAGACGGTCGTTGCTCTCTACGCGCTGCTCCGCGCCGTCGAGAACGGCCGCCAGGGCGCGCTCATGGCTCCCACGGAAACCCTTGCTGAGCAGCACTTCTTGACGATCGCGGACCTCTGCCTCGAGCTGGGCGTCAGCTGCGCGCTGCTCACGAGCTCGTCGAAGAAGGCCGAACGGGAGCAGGCGCTCGGGGCCGACGTCGTCGTCGGGACGCACGCGCTGATCCAGGAGGGAGTCGAGCTGCGCGACCTCGCGGTCGCCGTCGTCGACGAGCAGCACCGTTTCGGCGTCGAGCAGCGCTCTGCCATCGCGTCGGGCCGCGCGCCGCACGTCCTCCACATGACCGCGACGCCGATCCCCCGCACGCTCGCGCTCACCGTCTACGGCGACCTCTCCGTCTCGGAGATCGCCAAGCCGCCCGCGTCGCGCAAGCCGGTGATCACGAGCTGGATCACCGAGGAGCGCGCCTCGGAGGCGTATACGCGGCTAGCGCGGCTGCTGCGGGAAGGGCGCCAGGCGTACGTCGTCTGCCCGCTGATCGAGATGTCCGAGACGTCGCTTGCGCGAGCCGCCGAGGCGGAGGCCGAGCGGCTGCGGCGCGCCGAGCTGAAGGACTTCCGGGTGGGTTGTGTCCACGGCCGCCTCAAGACGGCCGAGCGACGCGACCTGATGGCGCGGTTCAAGGCGTGCGAGCTCGACGTTCTCGTCGCGACGACCGTGATCGAGGTCGGCGTCGACGTCCCGAACGCGACCGTGATGATCGTCCAGGAGGCCGACCGCTTCGGGCTGGCTCAGCTCCATCAGTTGCGCGGACGCGTTGGCCGCGGTGCCGAGCAGTCCTACTGCCTCCTCGTCTCGCGGGCGAAGGAGGAGCTGACCGAGTCGGCGCACGCGCGGCTGCAGGCGCTCGTGGACACGAGCGACGGCTTCGAGCTTGCCGAAGTGGATCTCGAGCTGCGCGGCGGCGGGGCCCTCCTGGGAACCCGCCAGTCGGGGCTTTCCGATCTCCGCTTCGCGCACCTCCGCCGCGACCGCGATCTCCTCGAGCGGGCGCGGGCGACCGTCCCGGCGGTCGGCCCGGGGCCCCTGCAGGACGCTGCGGAAGCGCTCTTCGCCGAGGTCCAGCGCGAAGCGCTCGCCTGAGCGCTACTTTGCCCGCAAGGAGAGCACAGCTCGATATTTGAAGAGGGGGACCTATGAACCGGTTTTTCACCGTGCTCGCGTTTGCGGCCGTGGCCGGCGTGATGTACGTGGCCGCCGCGTCCGGAAGCCATCAGGTCGCGGCGCCGACGGCTAAGGAGTTCAAGGCATTGCAGAGGCAGGTGACGAGCCTGAGCACGCAGCTCGCCGCGCTGAAGAAGGACGAGGGCGTCGTCAAGAGCCTCGCGCTCGGCGAGGCCAGTCTGCTGACGGACTGCATGGCGGTCGCCATCCCGGTCAACCAGTTCGGCGACGGCACGAACCAGACCGAGGGCTATCGCTACGCGCAGTCGAACAACGGCGGCGACATCCTGACGACCGCGCTCGACGTCACGGCCTCCGACGATCCCGGCGCGGCCTGGTTCACGGGCGGAACGTCGAAGTGCGGGACGGACGTCAACGGCAGCGCGCTGCGGCATCTCGACGCGCTTGCCGGCGTCCATCCGGCGGCGGCCGGGAGCTTGCCGGTCTTCCACGCAGGAAGGCACTAGCCGCTCCAACGCGCGAGGGAGGGCGGTAGGGCGGCCGCCCTCCCTACGATCTCGCCGTGCGGGTCATCGCCGGCAGCCGTAAGGGGCACACGCTCGTCGCGCCGCGCGGCAAGGACACGCGGCCGACCTCCGACCGCGTCCGCGAGAACGTCTTCAACCTCGTCGGGCCGCTCGACGGCGCACGCGTGCTCGACCTGTTCTCGGGTTCCGGTGCGCTCGGGATCGAAGCGCTCTCCCGCGGCGCAGCGAGTGCGGTGTTCGTGGAGAAGGACGCCGACGCCGTCAAGGCGATCGAGCGGAACCTCGACAGGCTGCGGCTGACGGGCGTGCGCGTCGTCCGAGGGGACGCCCTCTTCACCATCGCGCAGGAGGCGATGACGGGCGCGAAGTACGATCTCGTGCTGGTCGACCCTCCCTACGGCATGCTCACTCAGATCCAACCCAAGCTCGCGCGTCATCTGCCTGCGCTCCTCGCGCCGGACGGCCTCCTGGTCGTCGAGACGGATGCGCGCACCGAGCCGGACATGCCGTTGCCGCTGCGCACCTCGCGCAAGTACGGCCAGACCCGCGTGACGATCTTCGAGGCGGCCCGGTGATCACCGCCATCGCCCCGGGCTCCTACGACCCCGTCACGAACGGGCACGTGGACGTGATCACCCGCGCGGCCGGAATCTTCGACCGCGTCGTCGTCGGCGTTGTCGGCACGCCGCACCACAAGCAGCCGACGTTCGACGTCGAGGAGCGGGTCGAGTTCCTTCGCGGCGCACTCGCCGGACAGGACAATGTCGAGATCGACGTCTTCCGCGAGCTCGTCGTCGAGTTCGCGCGCAAGTGGGACGCCAAGGCGATCGTCAAGGGGCTCCGCGTGATCTCCGACTTCGAATGGGAGTTCCAGATGAACCAGCTCAACCGGACGCTCGCGCCGGAGATCGAGACGGTCTACGTGATGGCGAGCCCCAAGGTGAGCTTCGTCTCGTCGAGCGGCGTGAAGGAGATCGCCGCGTTCGGCGGCGACGTCTCCGAGCTCGTGCCGGCGCCCGTCGCGAAGCGGCTCGCCGAGATCTTCCCCGACGGGCGGCCGGGGACGCCCGAGCGGCCGGACGAGTGACGACGGTCATCGTCCAGCACGGCACGCCGTCGAGCGGGAAGCTCCATCCCTGGTGGGTCGAGGACGCGAAGCGCCGCGGGATCGAGCTCGTCGGCCACGAGCGCGCCGGCTACGGCGACACGCCGCGCGCCGAGGGACGGGACATCGCCTGGGTCGCCCAGGACATCGCGCGCTTTGCCGACGAGCGCGGAATCGAGGAGTTCGCAACGTGGGGCATCTCGGGCGGCGGCCCGCACGCGCTCGCGTGCGCGGCGCTCCTCCCCGACCGGGTCGTCGCGGCCGCGGCGATCGGCTCGCCGGCGCCCTACGACGCCGAGGGGCTCGACTGGTTCGCGGGCTACGGCGAGGGCAACGTCGTCGAGTTCGAGACGGCGCTGCAGGGCGAGGAACCGCTCCGCGCCCTTCTCGAACGGGAGGCCGCGGCCATGCTCGGCGGAGGGGAGAGCGCTCTCGACACGCTGCTCTCGCCTCCCGACCTGGCGATCCTCCCGCAGCTCCAGGAGTTCCTCGGCCAGACGTTCGCCGCGGCCCTCGGCAACGGCGTCGACGGCTGGGTCGACGACGACCTCGCCTTCGTGGGGCCCTGGGGATTCGACCTCGCCGGGATTCGCGTCCCGGTCCTCCTCGTGCACGGCGTCCAGGACGTCTTCGTCCCGGTCGAGCACGCTCGCTGGCTCGCGGCGCACATCCCCGGCGTCGACGTGAGGCTGCTCGACGACGAAGGTCATCTCAGCCTCTACGCGCGGATCCCGGAGGTGCACGACTGGTTGCTGCCGGCGTGAGCGAGCTCGACATCACGCTCGCCGACGGCCGGAAGCTCCACGTCCACGACGAGGGTGATCCGCGAGGGTTTCCCGTCGTTTTCCATCACGGGACGCCCGCCTCCGGGCGGCTCCACCCGCACGACATCGAGGATGCTCGGGCCAAGGGGATCCGACTGATCGGCTTCGACCGGGCGGGCTACGGCCGCTCCGACGCTCACTTCGGCCGCTCGTTCGGAGACGTCGCGGCCGACGTCGCGGGAATGCTGGACGCGCTCGGCGCCGACCGCTTCGCAACGTGGGGCCACTCCGGCGGCGGCCCGCATGCGCTCGCCTGCGCGGCGCTGCTCCCTCACCGCTGCGCGGCGGCGGCGACGCTCGCGTCGCTCGCTCCGTATGACGCCGACGGGCTCGACTTCCTCGCGGGGATGGGCGAGCTGAACGTCCAGGAGTTCGGGCTCGTGCTCGAGGGCGGCGAGGCGCTCGAGGCCGCGATCCGGCGTACTCAGGAGGAGATGTTCTCCGCGGGTCCCGAGGCGTTGCGCCAGGGGATGCTGACCGTCCTGTCGCCGCTCGACCAAGCGGCGATGACGGGCGAATTCGCGGCGTGGGGGTACCGGGTGATGTCCGAGGGAGCCGCCGAGCGGATCGAGGGCTGGCGGGACGACGACCTCGCGATGGTCAAGCCGTGGGGATTCGACGTCGCCGACATCCGAGTGCCGGTTCTGCTTCTGCAAGGAACGGAGGACTTGATGGTGCCGCCGGCACACGGCCGCTGGCTCGCCGAGCGGATCCCGGGCGTCGAGGCGCGGTTCAGCGACAGCGAGGGGCATCTCACGCTGCTCGCGCATCGTGTCACGGACGTCCACGCGTGGCTCCTCGCCCGTTCCTGAATTGCGCTGAGAGCCGAGCGGGCTAGAATCCCTGCTAATGGACGTACTCGTTCTGATCGACAAGCTCGACGACCTCGTCCACAACGCGAAGGCCGTCCCCCTCACCGACCAGGTCCGCATCGACCGCGAGGAGATCTACGACATCCTCGACCAGATGCGCGCGACGATCCCCGAGGAGATCAAGCAGGCGCGCTGGATCGTCAAGGAGCGGCAGGAGATGCTCGCCGAGGCGAAGCGCGAGGTCGACAGGCTCCTCGCCGAGGCGCGCGAGCAGGCCGTGCGCGAAGCGTCGCAGACGGAGATCGTGAAGATCGCCGAGCGCCAGGCCGACGAGATCCTCCAGGACGCACGCCGGGGCGCCCACGAGATGAAGATGGAGATGGAGGACTGGGCGGACAACCAGCTCGCCTCCCTCGAGGTCAACCTCGAGCGGTTCCTCACCGCAGTGCGCCGCGGCCGCGAGCGGCTGCACGAGCGCTCCCAGGAGTCGGTCGTCGCGGGGCTCGGGCCGAACGGCGACATCGACCTCGCCGCCGCCGACGAGCACGTCTACTAGCCGGCGTCCAGTTCCTTCGCGAGCTCGACGAACGCCTGTGCCGCCTGCGAGCGGTAGCGGTCGCGATGCCACGCGAGGACGATCGTCCGCGGCGGGATCCGCGAGCCGAAGGACAATGCCTTCACCCGCCGGTCGCGCGGGTCGACGACGAGCCGCGGCTCGATCGCGACGCCGAGCCCTTCCGCGACGAGCGCCTGCAGCGTCGCGTTGTCGTCGGTGCGAAAGACGACGTTCAGCTCGGGGACGCGGCCCGCGAGGTGCCGCTCCGGCTCGTCCGTGCTGCGGCGGCCGAGCAGCGCCAGCTTCCCCACCTCGCGGAGCGACGGGGCCGTCTCGAGCTCCGCGAGCTCCGAGCGCGCCGAGACGAGCAGGACGTACGGATCCTGGAGCAGCTCGGCCCACTCGAACGGGCCCTCGGGCAGAGGCAGGTCGGCGAACGTCAGATCGAGCTCGCCGTGCTCGAGCAGATGGATGAGCTCCGCGGCGTCGCTCTCCTCGCGCACCCGCACACCCACGCGCGGCCACTCCGCGCGGAAGCGGCGCACGAGCGCAGGCAGCAGGCGCGCGCCGACGCTCTGGAAGATGCCCACGCGGAGCGTGCCCGCCGCGCCCTCGGCGAGCGCCGTCATGTCGGCGCGGGCTGCGTCGATTCGGGCCACGATGGCATCGGCGTGGCGGAGGAGGAGTAGCCCGGCCTCGGTCGGCTCGATCCGCCGCGGGCCGCCTGGGCGGTCGAAGAGGCGCTGGCCGACGATCCGCTCGAGCTGTGCGATCTGCTGGCTCACAGCGGACTGCGTATAGCCGAGCTCCCGCGCGGCGGCGCCGAACGAGCGCGTGCGCGCGACGGCTTCGAGAGCCGCGAAATGCCGCAGTTCGATCCCAAGCCATTCATTAGCGCTCATGATCGCTATGAACGATAACTCAACTTGTGCTGATCGGTATCCCACGGGCATCCTGGAGGCATGAGGACGAAAGTCGCCATTGCGCTCGGCATCGTCTACGTCGTCTGGGGATCGACGTATCTCGCGATCGCCGTTGCAGACCGGTCAATGCCGCCGCTGCTCATGCTCGCCGTGCGCTTCGGCCTCGCGGGCGCGCTCCTGTACGGCTGGTCGCTGTGGCGCGGCGACGTCGCCGCGGCCCGGCTCGGCCGGCGCGAGTGGACGGCTGCGGCCGTCGTCGGCGGGCTGCTCCTCTTCCTGGACACGGGCGGCGTCGCGTGGGCCGAGCAGCGTGTCGCTACGGGCTTGACCGCGCTCCTGATCGCCTCGGTGCCGCTCTTCAGCGCTCTGCTCGACCGCACGATCTTCGGCGTCCGGCTCTCGCTCGGTGCGCTGGCCGGGATCGCCATGGGCCTGTTCGGCGTCGCGCTGCTCGTCGGTCCGAGCGCGCACATCGATCCGGTCGGCGCCGGGGTGATCCTCGGCGCGGCCTTTGCCTGGGCGGCCGGCTCCGCGTACGCGCGCGTCGCGCCGCTCCCTCCGGCGCCGTTCCTCTCCGCCTCGATGCAGATGCTCACCGCAGCCGGGATGCTCGGTCTGGCCGGCGCAGCGACGGGAGAAGTCGGACGCGTCCACCCCTCAGCGATCTCGCTTCCCTCGCTGGGCGCGTTCGGCTTCCTCGTCGTCTTCGGCTCGATCGTCGCCTTCACGGCGTACGGCTGGCTGCTGCGCAGCGGCGCTTCGAGCGTGCTCGTCTCGACGTACGCGTACGTCAATCCCGCGGTCGCCGTCGTCCTCGGCTGGCTCTTCGTCGGGGAGGCCGTCGGAGGGCGGGAGATCGCCGCCGGCGCGGTGATCCTCGCCTCGGTCGGGATGCTCGTTCTCTCGCGCGCCCCCCGGCCAAACCCGAAGCGCAGCCTCGCGGCGCTGCGTCTGCTCCGCCGCTTCGCGCCGTAGCGTTTGACGTTGCGGCCGTCGGGCCGCACCATGTCTTCCATGGGACGCAAGGTGCTCGTGCTCGTCGTCGCGACGGCTCTCCTGAGCACCGCCGGCGCGGCGCTCGCGTCCGGCTCGTCCGTCAAGGAGCGCTTCACGCCATACGGCTTCTCCCTGCGTGTCCCGCAAACGTGGCTGCGCGTGAACTGGTGCTGGTTGGGCGTGAACGAGCTTCCAATTGCCGTCTTGACGAGCGCACAGCAACCGCCTATCTGCTCGCAGCCGGTCGTCGGCGTCCCGTCGTCGTTCCCGCCTGCCGAGGCGCTCGGCGCGAACGACATGAGCGTCTTCGTCTCGCTGCAGGCCATCTTGGCCCCGCCCGGCACGAAGGGAAGGTGGAATGCCCGCGTCGACGGCCGGCCGGCCTTCACGTTTCATACGGTCGGGGACACGTACGCCACAGAGGTCACCTGCCCGGCCGGTGTTCAGCGGGAGTACCGGTATGCCGGAGTCCGGCAACCGGGGAACGCCTTGATCAAGATCGAGGCGCTCATGTGCGGGCCGGATCTCCGAGGCGAGGCGGCGACGTTCCGCCGCGTGCTCTACAGCCTCCGCTTCACGCACTGACGCGGCGCTACCGTGCGGAGGTGACCACCTTCGACCTCCGCAAGCTGCGGCTCCGCTCCGGCGATCAGGCCAAGGAGCGCGTCGAGATCGAGCTCGAGCCGCTCCACCTGGCCGGCCAGGAATACGAGCCGCGCCCGAATCCGGTGCTCGCCGAGCTCGCCGTGACGCGCGCGGCAAGCGGAACGGTGCTCGAGCTCGCGTTCGACGTCTCCCTCCACGGCCCGTGCTTTCGCTGCCTGCAGGACGCCGAGCTCTCGCTCTCGCTCCGCCTCCGCGAGTATCAGGCCACGAAGCCGCAGAGCGAGGACGAGCGAACCGAGTACCTCGCCGTCGACGACAGGCTCGACCTCTCTGCCTGGGCGCGCGACGCGATCGCGCTCGCGCTGCCCGAGCAGATCCTCTGCCGGCCCGACTGCGCCGGTCTCTGCCCCGTTTGCGGGAAAGACCTCAACGCGGAGCCGCATGAGCACGCCGAGGAGCGGCTCGACCCGCGCTGGGAAGCGCTCAGCCGGCTGCGGGAGGAGTGAACGGCGTCGTCGCGGTGAGGCGCACGAAGCCGAGCCGCTCGAGGATCGGCCGGCTCGTCGGCAGTGCGTCGACGAACAGCCAGCGGTAGCCGCGCTCGCGCGCGAGCTCGGCGCGCTTGGCGACCGTCGCGCGGTAGAGGCCGCGACTCCGGAACTCCGGCAGCGTCACCCCGCCGAAGAGGCCCGCGAAGTCCTTGTCCTCCTCGAAGTCGATCCGGCCGCCCGAGGCCGCCACTCCGTCGACGTAGGCCACGACGGCGACCGACTGCGGCTCGAGCTCGCGGCGGCGGCCGCCGAACACGCGGTGCGCCAGCTCGACGAAGTCGTCCGACGCGATCCGGACGTCGACGTCAGGGGGCGCCGGCGGCAGCGAGGCGGCCTCAGCCACGACGACTGTCTCCTCGTCGTCCGGCTCGAGGCCGGCGGCGAGCAGGCGTTCCTTCAGCTCCGGGCCGTCGTGCTCGTAGTACTTCCACTCGACGTAGCCCGGCCGTGCGCGCAGCTCGGCCACGAGCGCCTCGACGTCCCCGTCGGCGGGTGGACGGAAGACCATCGTGTAGCCGTCGCCGGCGACGATGCCCTCCGGACGGAGCTGGCTGTCGAACAAATCGAGAAGGCCCTCGGCTACCATGCCGCGCAGATCATGGCTGTTCCGAAGCGGAAAACCTCGAAGTCCCGGCGCGACAAGCGCCGCGCGACCCATGCGATCCAGGCGCCGAAGGTCAACGTCTGCCCGACGTGCGGCCAGCCGAAGCGCCCGCACCGCGTCTGCCCGACCTGCGGCACGTACAAGGGCCGCGAGGTCGAGCCGCTTCGCACCCAGGCTCCGTAGGACTTCTAAGCTCCGCTCCATGATCCGCGTCGCCGTTGACGCGATGGGCAGCGACCGCGGCGCCGATGCGGTCGTCGCAGGCGCGCTCGCCGCGCGCGGAGACGGGGTCGAGCCGATCCTCTTCGGCTCCGCAGAGCTCGACGCGCGGGGACTCGAGCTCGTCCCGACGACGCAGGTGATCGGGATGGACGAGAAGCCTGCCGACGCGTTCCGGACGAAGGAGGACAGCTCGCTCGTGCGCGCCGTGAAGGCGGTCGCCGACGGCGAGGCGGACGCGGTCGTCTCCCCGGGGAACACGGGCGCGATGCTCGCCGCGGGCCTCGTCCTCCTGCGGCGGATTCCCGGTGTGCGCCGGCCCGCGATCGCCGTCCCGATCCCGGCGCGCAACGGCCCGTCCGTGCTCGTCGACGCCGGCGCGAACGCCGACTGCCGCCCCGAGCATCTCCTCCAGTTCGCCGCTATGGGCGCCGTCTTCGCCGAGGAGATCCTCGAGATCGCGCGGCCACAGGTGCGGCTCCTCTCGATCGGCGAGGAGCCGGAAAAGGGCGACCAGCTCACGCTCGATGCGCATGCGCTGCTCGCCGCCTCCGATCTCGACTTCCGCGGCAATGCCGAGGGACGCGACATCCTCGCCGGCGCCGCCGACGTCCTCGTCACCGACGGCTTCACCGGCAACGTCGCGCTCAAGACGGTCGAGGGGACGATTCGCACGCTGCTCGAGGGACTGCGGGACGAGATCGCCGCGACGCCGCGCGGCAAGCTCGGCGGCCTGCTCATCCGTCCCGCAGCGCGCCGCCTCCGCTCCCGCCTCGACCCGGACACCTACGGCGGCGCCTATCTCCTCGGCCTACGCGGCCTCGTCGTGATCGCGCACGGGAACTCGTCCTCGACCGCGATTGCGAACGCGATCCGTCTCGCCGCGCGCGGCGTCGACCACGACGTCGTGGGCCGCCTCGCTGCGCGCCTGCTGCAACCGACTCAGACTGTATGATCGGCGCGCTTTCCGGCTCCCGAAAACGAATGAGGTGACATGGCAGCGTCGCGCGAGGAAGTCTACGAGCGGGTCAAGGAGGTCCTCACCGAGCAGCTCGGCATCGACGAGGCGGAGATCACGGAGGGGGCATCCTTCCAAGAGGATCTCGACGCCGATTCGCTCGACCTCGTCGAGCTGATCATGGAGCTCGAGGACCAGTTCGGGATCAAGATCTCGGACGAGGACGCCCAGAAGATCCAGACCGTCGGCCAGGCGGTCGACTACGTCACCAGCCACCAGTAGCGATCTCGCGCAGCTGATCGACGCTCTGCCGCCGGACGTGGCGGAGATCGTCTTCACGCACGCCTCGTGGGCGAGCGAGCGCGTCGCGTCGTACGAGCGGCTCGAATTCCTCGGCGACAGCGTCCTCGAGCTCGCGGTCGCGCACGCGCTCTACGAGCGGCATCCCGACTTCCCCGAAGGGAGGCTGACCAAGGCGCGGGCCCATGTCGTCTCGCGCGCGACGTGCGCCGCGGTGGCCCAGGAGCTCGGCCTCGGCGCCCGGCTCGCGGCGCATGCCCCCGAAGCGGCGGCCGAGGACGCGGCCCGGCTGGCAACGACCCCGAGCGTGATCGGCGCCGTGCTCGAGGCGGCGCTCGGCGCGCTCTTCCTGGAGTACGGCTTCGCTGCGATCGAGGGCGCGATCGTCACCGCCTTCGAGGAGCGCATCGAGCTCGCGGTCACGACCCGCGTCGACCACAAGACGGACCTGCAGGAGCTCCTTGCGCGCAGCGGCAGGAGGGTGGCATACACCGAGATCTCGGCCGCAGGCCCGGCACACGACCGGCACTTCACCTGCGCCGCGCTCGTCGACGGGGAGGAGCTCGGGCGCGGCGAGGGCCGGACGAAGAAGGAGGCCGAGCAGGCGGCCGCCCGCGAGGCTCTCGAGAAGGTGGAAAGCGCGCCGGGGACGTAGTACGTTTCCGCACATGCCTGATTTCACGGAGTTCAAGCAGCGCGCCGCCGTCGTCTGGTCGGCAGGTGCCTTCGAAGACGTCGCCGAGTCCATCCACGACGTGCACATCGCGCTCGCCGAAGCACTCGAGCCCCACGCGGGCGAGCAGTTCCTCGACGTCGGCTGCGGCGCCGGCCACCTCGCCGAGCTCGCGGCGGGCGCGGGTGCCGAGGTCACGGGGGTCGACCTCTCGCCGCGTTTGATCGACGTCGCGAGGGCGCGCGCCGAGGCCGCCGGCTTGGACATCGACTACTCCGTCGGCGATGCCGAGAACCTCGACGTCGCGGACGCGAGCTTCGACGTCGTCGGATCGTCCTTCGGGATGATCTTCGCTCCCGATCACGGAGCCGCCGCCCGCGAGCTTGCGCGCGCGACGAGACCCGGCGGCAGGCTCGGCTTCTCCGCCTGGACCCCCGACGGCTCGATCGGCGAGATGTTCAAGGTCTTCGCGCAGTTCCAGCCGCCGCCTCCCGAAGGCGCCGGCACCCCGTTGCAGTGGGGAACGGACGCGCACGTCCACGAGCAGCTCGGCGACGCCTTCGAGCTGACGATCGAGCGGCGCTTCTCCGTCCACGAGGACGAGTCGGCGGAACAGGCCTGGGAGTACTTCGCGCCGCGCTTCGGCCCGGTGCGGCTGCTCCTCGACAACCTCCCGCCCGAACGTCGCGAGGAGTTCCAGGAGACCGCGCTCGCCCACTACAAGGAGCGGGTCGGCACGGACGGGCATTTCCGTGACGAGCGCGAGTACCTGCTGGTCACGGGCATCCGCCGGTAACGCCGGATCTCTGGCACTCTGTGCCGCCTGATGGCGGAACGGCGACCCACGAACTCCGAGCTGCGGCTCAAGCGGCTCACCGCGCAGGAGCCCGACCGCGAGCAGCGCGGCATCCTCGAGTTGTTCGACGACGGAGGAGAGGAGCTCTCCGACGAGGACGCTCCGCTCGCCCGCGAGACGGACGAGCACGACGGCTAGAACCGTCCGTTCGCCCCATTAGGGTCAGCGTCAGTGCATTTGCGCGCGGTCAAGCTGCGTGGCTTCAAGTCCTTCCCGGAGCCCGTCGAGATCCGGCTGGAGCCGGGCGTCGGCGTGATCGTCGGCCCGAACGGGTCCGGCAAGTCCAACGTCTCCGACGCCATCCGCTGGGCCGCGGGCTCGCTCAGCCCGAGCGAGCTGCGCGCGGAGAAGCCCGACGACGTTCTGTTCGCGGGCGGCGGCGGACGCGGCCCCGCCGACTTCTGCGAGGTCGAGCTCCTCTTCGACAACGCCGACGGGACGCTCCCGGTCGACTACGCGGAGCTGTCCGTCGCGCGGCGCCTGCATCGCGGCGGCGAGGGCCAGTACCTCGTGAACAAGACGGGAGTGCGCAGGATCGACCTCGTCGAGTTGCTCGCCGACCTCGGCCTCGGGCAGGGGATGCACTCGATCATCAGCCAGGGAAAGGTGGAGGCGATCCTCGCGTCGAGGCCGGCGGAGCGCCGCGCCCTGGTCGAGGAGGCGGCGGGTCTCGGGCGCTTCAAGGCGCGCCGGCACCGGGCCGAGCTGAAGCTCGCGCGCGTCGCGATCGAGGTCGAGCGCGCGCGCGACGTCGAGGCGGAGGTGCGGAAGCGGCTCCGTCCGCTCGCGCTGCAGGCGACCGCGGCCGAGCGGGCCGAGAAGCTCCGCGGCGAGATCGCGCGTCTCTACGCACGGATCGCGGAGCTCGATCTCGCGGCGCTCGACGAGCGCCTGCGCGAGATCGGCGCGCGGCGCGCGGGCGCCGGCGCCTCCAAGCAAGAGATCGAGGGCCGGCTCGACGTCCTGCTCGCGGAGCGCGGCCGCGCCGAGGAGCAGCTCGCCGACGCGGCAGGCGCACGCGAACAGGCTCTTCAGGCTCTGTACCGGCTGCGTAGCGCCGCGGAACGCCTCGAGCTTCGACAGGAGTCCGCGTCCTCTCGCCTGGTCCGCGTGCGCGCTGCGGTCGAGCAGCCACGCCGTGTGCTCGACGGGCGCGTCCGAAACGAGCGGACGGCGCTGGCCGAGCAGGCTCGCCTGCTCGAGGAACGCCTGCGCACGCTCGATCGCGCGCTCGCCGAGCGCGAGGGACTCCCGCCGGCGGCACGGGCGCTCGCGGAAGAGGGGGAGCGGATCGCGCTCTCGCTGCTCGAGGTCGAGCCGGGGATGGAGCGTGCCGTTGCCGCAGCGCTGCGCCAGCGCGCGTCGGCGCTGGTCGCGGACGATGCCCATGCCGCGTTCGCGCTGCTCGAGCGCGCCCGCGCCGCAGGCCTCGGGTCGCTGACGGTCGTGATCGGCAAGCGCGAGCCCGAGCTTCCCGTCGTCGCGAAGGAGGACCTGCTCGCGTCGCCCGTCGCGGCGGTGACTCCGGAGGGCTTCGGCTACGACCCCGCGGGCGGCGAGCTCTGGTTCGCGGGCGAGACCGCCGAGGCGCTGCTCCTCGAGCTCCAGGCGCGCCGCGTCGCGCTCGCGACCGAGCTCGACGCCGTGCGCGCACGGCTCGACGAGCGGATCCCGGACAGCGCCTATGCCGTCGAGGCGGATCCGGTCGCGACTCGCTGTGTGGCGCTTGCGGAGCGACTCGTGCGCGCGCTCGACGTCCGGTCCGAGCGGTTCGAGGCGCCGCTGCGCGCCGAGGTCGAGGCCGGCGCGGCGAGCGCGGGCGGTCTCGGCGAAGAGCTACGCCGCCTCGGCGCGGCGGAGGTCGAGCTGAGGCAGGAGCTTTCGGCGGCGGCGGACGCCTCCTCGGCGATCGAGGTGGAGGCAGCGCGAGTCGAGGCGGAGGCCGACGAGGCACGCCGGCGCCTCGAGAACGCGAACGCCGACGAGCCGGCCGAGGGAGACCACCGCGAGCAGCTCGCCACCACGGCCGAGCGACTCGAGCGGCGGCGCGAGAGCCTCGGCTCCGTCAATCCGCTCGCGAAGGAGGAGTACGACGCCGAGAAGGAGCGCCTGGAGGAGCTCGCGGCGCAGCGCGCCGACCTCGAGACGAGCCTCGACGAGCTCGAGAAACTCAGCACGGAGCTCGCGGAGACGGTCGAGCGGCGGTTCGCCGAGACGTTCGACTCCGTTCGGCGGAACTTCGAGGAAGTGGCCGGCACGCTCTTCCCGGGCGGAGAGGGCCGCCTGCGCCTCACGGAGCCGGAGGGCGAAGAGGAGGAGCCGGGCGTCGAGGTCGAGCTTCGTCCCGCCGGAAAGCGCGTGCAGCGGCTCTCGCTCCTCTCCGGCGGCGAGAAGGCGCTTGGCGCAATCGCCTTCCTCTTCGCGCTCTTCCTCGCCCGGCCGTGCCCCTTCTACCTCCTCGACGAGGTGGAGGCCGCGCTCGACGACACGAACATCGGCCGCTTCGTCGATCTGCTCCGCCGCTACTCCGACCGCGCGCAGTTCGTCGTCATTACGCACCAGAAGCGGACGATGGAAGCCGCCGACATCCTCTACGGGGTGACGATGGGCGGCGACGGCGTCTCGCAGGTCGTCTCGCGCCGCCTGCCGCGCGAAGACGCGCAGGCTGTCAGCGCCGCCTAAGTAACATCGCGCGGATGGACGAGCGCCTCGACAGGTACGCCGAGCTCTGCGTGCGCGTCGGCGCGAACCTGCAGCCGGGCCAGGAGCTCTTCGTCCAGGGCATCGTCGAGCACGCGCCGCTCATCCGTGCCCTCACGCGTGCCGGCTACCGGGCGGGCGCCTCCTACGTCAACGTCCTCTACCGGGACCAGCATGCGCGCCGGGCGATGATCGAGCTCGGGCCCGACGAGGCGCTCACGTACTCGCCCGAGTGGGCGAAGGTGGCGATGGAGTCGTCCACCGGGCAGGCCCTGATCGCGACCACCGGCGATCCGGAGCCCGAGCTGATGGCCGACCTCGACGGGGAGCGCGTCGGCCGCGCCCGCATGCTCGAGGTGTCGGAGATCATCCGCCGGCAGCTGGAGGAGCGGTCGGTCAACTGGGCGATCGTGGCGTGCCCGAGCAGCGGCTGGGCCGAGCAGGTGTTCGGGGAGCCGGATCTCGAGCGCCTCTGGGGCGCCGTCGAGTTCTGCATGCGCCTCGACGAGCCGGATCCCGTCGCAGCGTGGCAGGACCACCTCTCCCGGCTTGCCGCGCGCAGGTCCGCGCTCAACGACCTCGATCCCGACGCGATCCGCTATCGCGGGCCGGGAACCGACCTCACCGTGGGCCTCCTCCCCGAGGCGGGCTGGTCGAGCGGCGGAGCGACGACTGCGAGCGGCATCGAGTACGTCGCGAACATGCCGACCGAGGAGATCTTCACGACCCCGGATCCCGAGCGGGCCGACGGCACGATCCGGTCCAGCCTGCCGCTGGTACTGCACGGGCAGATCGTGCGCGGGCTGCAGCTGACCCTCGAGGGAGGCCGGATCGTCGGGGTCGAGGCCGAGACGGGTGCCGACGTCGTCCGCGGCGAGATAGGAACGGACGACGGGTCGAGCCGGCTCGGCGAGCTTGCCCTCGTCACGAACGAGTCGCGCGTCGGGCAGACCGGTCTCACGTTCTTCGACACGCTTTTCGACGAGAACGCCACCTGCCATATCGCCTATGGCTTCGGGATTCCGGACGTGTTCGAGGACGGGAACGGCGAGCGAATGAACGTCTCCCACGTCCACACGGACTTCATGGTCGGCGGGCCTGACCTCGAGGTCGATGCCGTCCTCGCCGACGGGACCGCCGTTCCGCTCATCCGCAACGAAGAGTGGCAACTGCGATGACTCCTGCCGATCGTGTCGACCGCTACGCGGAGCTCGCGGTCAAGGTCGGCGCGAATGTTCAGCCCGGCCAGGAGGTCTTCGTCTACTCGGCGCCGGAGCACGCCGAGGTCGCGCGCGCGCTCGTCCGCGAGTCGTATCGCGCGGGTGCGTCGTATGTGCACACGCTCTACAACGACCAGCACGTGCGGCGCGCGATGATCGAGCTCGGCCCCGACGAGGCGCTGACGCATGCGAGCGAGTGGGAGAAGACGGTGGTGCAGTCGATGTCGGGCCAGGCGCTGCTCGCGACGGTCGGCAATCCGGAGCCCGAGCTGCTCGCCGACCTCGACGGCGACCGCGTGGGCCGGGCGATCCAGTTCGAGATCGCGGAGATCCGGCAGCTGCAGAGTCGCGAGCACTCCGTCAACTGGTGCGGTGTCGGCGCGCCGAATGCGGGCTGGGCGGAGCAGGTGCTCGGGGAGCCGGACGTGGAGCGTCTCTGGGAGCTCGTCGCCGTCTGCTTCCGCCTCGACGAGCCGGATCCCGTCGCTGCCTGGCGCGAGCACCTCGACCGGCTCGAGGCCCGCGCCGCGGCGCTCACCGCGCTCCGGCCGGACGCGCTCCACTACCGCGGCCCAGGCACCGATCTCACCGTCGGCCTCCTCCCGAGCGCCCACTGGGGCAGCGCACGCTTCGCGACGGCCGCCGGCATCGAGTACGTCGCGAACATGCCGACCGAGGAGATCTTCACGACGCCCGACGCCCGCCGCGCCGAGGGAACGATCCGCTCGAGCATGCCGCTGTCCCTCAGCGGCCAGCTCATTCGCGGCCTCGCGCTCACCTTCGAGGACGGGAGGATCGTCGGTGTCGAGGCCGAGACCGGCGCCGAGCTCGTGCGCGGGCAGCTCGCGACCGTCGAGAACGCCGACCGGCTCGGCGAGCTCGCGCTCGTCACGAGCGAGTCGCGCGTCGGCCAAACCGGCACGCTCTTCTACAACACGCTCTTCGACGAGAACGCGACCTGCCACATCGCCTACGGCAACGGCCTCACGTATGCGTTCGACGGCGAGCCGGACGAAGGGATGAACGTCGCCCACCTCCACGTCGACTTCATGGTGGGCGGGCCCGAGCTCGAGGTCGACGCTCTCCTCGCCGACGGAACGGCCGTCCCGCTCATCCGCGAAGAGAACTGGCAGCTCTGATGGCGTCGTACGTCCTCGTCCACGGGGCCTGGCACGGCGGCTGGTGCTGGGACAAGGTCGGCCCGCTGCTCGAGGCGGAGGGGCATTCCGTCACCGCAGTCGATCTCCCCGGGCACGGGGAGCATCCCGCCGGCGTCGGCGACATGACGCTCGAGAGCTACGCGGCCACCGTCGTGGCGCAAGTGGAGGCGGCGGGCGAGGCCGTCGTCCTCGTGGCGCACAGCATGGGCGGGATGCCGAGCACGCAGGCGGCCGAGCTCGTGCCGGAGCGCATCGACGCGATCGTCTACGTGACCGCGTTCCTTCCGGGCAACGGCCAGTCACTGCTCCAGCTCGCCGACAACGATCCCGACGCGCTCGTCCTCCCCAACCTCCAGGTCGACGAGGAGGCCGGTCTGTGCGTCGTCGCCGAGGATGCGCGGGTTGCGTGCTTCTACGGCGAGTGCGACCCGCAAGACGCAGCTGCGGCGGCCGCGCGCCTCGTGCCGGAGAGCCTCGCGGCCTTCGCGACTCCCGTAGCGATCACGGAGGAGCGCGCCGGCTCGGTGCGCCGCATCTACGTCGAGTGCGTCCGCGACCGGGCGATCTCGATCGCGAAGCAGCGGGAGATGCACGCCGCGCGGCCCTGCGAGCGCGTGCTGACGATCGACACCGACCATTCGCCGTTCCTTTCGCGTCCGGACGAGCTCGCGGCCCACATCCTCTCCGTCTAGCCGTGGCTCGCAGCTGGGCGGAGCTGTTGGGCGAGGCGGGCGCCGCGCCCGAGCCGGCGGAGCAGGGCGGCCGGTTCTTCTCCCGGCTCAGGGACTCGCTCTCGAAGTCGCGCCGCGCACTCACCGGCGAGCTCGCGGCGGCCGCGTTCGATCCGGGCAATGAGACGGACTGGGAGCGCTTGGAGGAGGCGCTCATCGCCGGCGACGTCGGCGTGCGCGCGACGGCCGAGCTCGTCCGGCGGCTCGAGGCACACGAGCTCGGCGATCTGAGCGAGACGCTCTCGGCCGAGGTGACGGCGCTCTTCGGCGAGCCGCCGACGCTCGACATCGCGCACGAGCCCGCCGTGATCCTCGTCGTCGGCGTCAACGGTACCGGCAAGACGACGACGATCGGGAAGCTCGCCGCGAAGCTCGCCGACCACCGCCGCTCAGTCCTCGTCGCCGCCGCCGACACGTACCGTGCCGCCGCTGAGGAGCAGCTCGAGATCTGGGCGCAGCGGGCCGGAGCGGACTTCGTCGGCTCCGAGCGCGGCGGCGACCCGGCCGCGGTCGCCTACGACGCGGTCGAGGCCGCGGTCGCCCGCGGTCGCGACGTCGTCATCGTCGACACCGCCGGGCGGCTGCACACGCAGGCGAACCTGATGGAAGAACTCGCGAAGCTGCGGCGCGTCCTCGCCAGCCGGGTCGACGGCGCCCCGCACGAGATTCTCCTCGTCGTCGACGCGACGACCGGCCAGAACGGCCTGCAGCAAGCACGCCTGTTCGGCGAGGCGGTGGGCGTCACCGGCGTCGTGCTCACGAAGCTCGACGGCTCGGCCAAGGGCGGCGTCGCGATTCCGATCGTCTACGAGCTCGGCCTGCCGGTGAAGCTCGTCGGCGTCGGAGAGGCGCTGGACGACCTCCGCCCGTTCGATCCCGCCGACTACGCCCGGGCGCTCCTCGCCGGCTAGCCGGTCAGAGTGATCTTGTAGAAGCCGATCGTTCCGGGGCTGTGGACCTCGGCCTCGAGCTGGAACTGCACGTCGACCGTGTGCGGGCCCGGCCCGAAGTCGGCGTCCATCTGCTTCAGCGCTTGCGCGAGCGCCTTGTTGAAGCCGACGTGGTGATCCTCGCCCGGCGTGAACGGGACCTTCGCTGTCGTCTGTGCCATCTCGTCCTCCTCGTGGGTTGGTGCGACCCTAACCCGCCGGTGAGCCTGGAGTCACCCGACCCTTTTGCGCGTACAACGACGCCGCCTCCCGCTCGGCCCGGGCCGCTTCGTCCGTTGCTCCTGCCGCCGTGAGAACCGCGGCGAGGTCGAGCAGCGATTCGGCCCGCAGGAGCAGCCCATCGGTCAACGCCGCCCGCTCGACGCCCTCCCGCGCCAGCTCGAGACCCTCCTCGATCCGGCCGGCGGCGGCTTCGACCCGGCCGAGCGCGCCGCGCCAGGAGACCTGGGAGAGGACATCGGGCCCGGTCGTCGCTCGCGCAGTCTCGGCGGGCTCTCGCGCTTCCTCGTACCGGCCTTGTGCGACGAGGGCCGAGGCGAGCCAAGCGTGGTGCAGGCAGGACTGGGCCGCTTCGGTTTCCGCGAGCAGCTCGAGCCCGGCACGAAGCTCGGCTTCCGCCGCGGGAGGATCGTTTGCGTACCGCTCGATCTGGGCGGCGATCTCGGTGAGTCCTGCGAGGAGCAAGGTGAGGCCCAGGTCGCGGTAGATCGCCTCGGCCTCGGCTCGAAGTCTGCGAGCACGCTCGAAGTCGGCCTCGAGCGCGTGGAGGCCGGCAAGCGCGGAGAGGACGTTCGCCCGCAGCGGCGCGTTGTCGCCTGCAGCGGCGATGAGCTCTTCGCAGCGCTGCACTGCAGCCGCGACCGGCGCGGGCCCCCAGAGGAGGGCGGTGGCGAGAGCGTCGGCCGACGAGGCCGTCGCGCGCGCCGTCCATTCGCGGTCGGAGGTACGGAGCGCGTAGCGCAGCGACTGTTCCGCGGCGGCCTCGGAGGCTGCGTAGCTGCACCGCACGAGCTCGATCCGGGAGATTCGTCGCCACGCGAGAGACAGGCCGCGGTCGTCTTCGAGCTCTGAGAAGACTTCGATCGCCTGCGCCGCCGTCTCGAGGAAAGCCGTATGGCCCTCGTCTCCGTGCATGCGCGGTACCCAGCCGGCAGCGTCGAGTCGCGCGTACCACTCCTGCGCACGATCGCCGGCTGCGGCTGCATCTGCTGCCACCTCCTCGAGGAGGTCGATCGCCCGCCCGCTGTCGCCCGAGTCCAGCAGCGTGGAGGCGAAGGCCCGGCGCGCCTCGAAGGTGCCGGCGCCGAGCGCGAACGCACGCTCGAGCAGGTGGAGCGCTGCCGGCAAGTCGCCGCGGGCGTTCGCGCGGATGCCGGCGCGCGCGAGAAGCTCGTGGGCCTCGGCGGCTAGCGCCGCGACGTGCTCGTCGTCCGTCCCCAGCTCGCGGCGCAGCCGGACGGCCTGCTCGAGGTGGTAGCCGCGGATCTCGTCGTACTCCTCGCCGAAGTCCACCGACGAGAGCCAATCGGCGAACCGCTCGTGGTGCTCGGCCCGGCGGCGGAGCGGGGCGGAGGTGTACGCGGCGTCGCGGATCAGGGCGTGCCGGAAGCTGAAGCCGTCCTCGCCGGGAACGGTCGACGCCGCCGGCTCCACGAGCTCGCGGCGGACGAGCTCGAGCAGTGTCGCTCCCAGCGCCTCCTCGCCCTCGCCGAGTGCCGCGACGGCGCCCGGCCAGAAGTCCTTGCCGACGACGGCGGCACGCTCCAGCACGCCGCGCTCCGCCGGCTCCAGGCGATCGAGACGCGCGGCGAGGAGCGCCTGGATCGTCGGCGGCAGTGTCGAGAGCTCGGCGTCCCCGTTCGCCTCGGCGAGCATCGCGACCAGCTGCTCGGCATAGAGCGGATTGCCCTGCGCCGCCTCGCCGACCCGGCCGCGCAGCTCCTGCGAGAGCACACCGCCGGTGTCGAGAGCGTCGAGCAGCTCCGACGCCTCGTCGGGCGGGAGCGGCTCGAGCCGGACGACGGCTCCTTCCCAGCGCGGCCGCTCCTCGAGCAGCTCGGGGCGGGCGAGGCAGAGGAGGAGGATCGGGGCGTCGCTGCTCCAGCGGCTCACGTGCTCGACGAGGTCGAGCAGCGTCGCCTCGGCCCAGTACACGTCTTCGAGGACGACGACGAGCGGCCGCCGGCGGGCGAGCGCCTCGAACAGCCGGCGGACAGCCCAGAAGAGCTCCTCGGGCGGTCCGGTGCCACCCCGGGCGAGCGCCCGGAGCCGGTCGACGATCAGCGTCGCGTCGGGCTCCTCCTGGACAGCCGCAGCCACTGCCGGCTCGCCGCCGAAGGCTCGCAGCAGCTCCATCAGCGGCCAATAGGTGATCCCGTCCCCGTAGGGGAGGCAGCGGCCAGAGAGGACACGCGCATGTTCACCCACCTCGGCCGCGAGCTCCGATGCAAGTCGCGTCTTGCCGACGCCGGCCGTCCCGACGACGGTGACGAGCCTGCAGCGGCGGTCGTTGGCGCTCGCCGTGAGCTCCTCGCGGAGCACGGCGAGCTCCTGCCTGCGACCGACGAGCGGCGTGTCCCAGCGGCGGGCGAACGACTCCGCTCCCGCGATCGCGCTCAGCACGCGCCAGGCGTCGACGGCTCTGCTCTTCCCCTTGGCGTCGATCGGCTCGACCGCTTCGAGCCGGACTGCGTGGCGCACGAGCCGTTCGGTGACCGAGCCGACGAGGACGTCGCCGCCGGCCGCCGCCTGCTCGAGCCGCTTCGCAGTGTTCACGGCATCGCCGGTGACCAGCGTCGCCGCGTCGTCCCCCGTCACGACCTCGCCGGTGTTGATCCCGACGCGGATGCTCAGCTCCGGGAGATCCCGGCTCACGAGTGAGACGCTCAGCCGCTCGGTCTCGGACTGCATCTCGAGCGCTGCGCGCACCGCCCGCAAGGCGTCGTCCTCGTGCACCGCCGGGATCCCGAAGACGGCCATCACGGCGTCGCCGACGAACTTCTCGACCATGCCGCCATGCCGCTCGACTGCGGTTCGCATCGCCTCGTACCACGAGCCCATCAGCTCGCGGAGCGGCTCCGGATCGAGGCGCTCGCCGAGCGCGGTCGAGTCCGCCAGGTCGCAAAAGAGGACGCTGACCGTCTTCCGAGCCGCTGCTGCCGAGACCACGGGAGAAGTCTGGACCCCGCCGGGACGAGATTCCACCCCCGGTACCCTGGCGCGGTGTTCGACGCCCTGACAGAGAAGCTCCAGAGCGCGCTAGGCGACCTGCGGGGGCGCGGCGTGCTCGACGAGGAAGCCGTCTCGCGCGCGATGCGCGAGGTGCGGCTCGCGCTGCTCGAGGCGGACGTCAATTTCGGGGTCGTCAAGGACTTCGTCGCGCACGTGCGGGAGCGGGCCCTCGGCGAGGACGTGCGCAAGAGCCTCACGCCGGGCCAGCAGGTCGTGAAGATCGTCCACGAGGAGCTGACCGAGCTCCTCGGCTCCTCGGATTCGCGGCTCGCGTACTCGTCGCGACCGCCGACGACGATCCTCCTCGCGGGACTCCAGGGATCCGGCAAGACGACGGCGGCCGCAAAGCTCGCCCGCCTCCTCCGCGAGGAAGGCAAGCGACCGGCTCTCGTCGCCGCCGACTTGCAGCGGCCCGCCGCGATCGACCAGCTCGTCCAGCTCGGCGCGGAGCTCGACGTCCCCGTCTACGCCGACGAGCGGAGCGATCCGGTTCAGGCCGTCCGCGACGGCATCGAGCGGGCGAAGGCGGACGGGCGCGACGTCGCGATCCTCGACACCGCCGGCCGCCTCCACGTGGACGAGCCGCTGATGGACGAGCTCGCCGCGGTGCGCGACGAGGCGAAGCCGACGAACGTCCTCCTCGTCCTCGACGCGATGACCGGCCAGGAGGCCGTCAACGTCGCGCAGGCGTTCCAGGAGCGGATCGACTTCGACGGAGTCGTCCTCGCGAAGCTCGACGGCGACGCACGCGGCGGCGCGGCGCTCTCCGTCCGCGCGGTCACCGGCCGCCCGATCAAGCTCGCCTCGGCGGGGGAGAAGCTCGACGCCCTCGAGTGGTTCCACCCGGACCGGATGGCCTCGCGCATCCTCGGCATGGGCGACGTGCTCACGCTGATCGAGCGCGCCGAGGCGGCGATCGAGGAGGACGAGAAGGCCGAGCTCGAGCGACGCATGCTCAAGGGCGAGTTCAGCTTCGAGGACTTCCTCTCGAGCTACAAGATGCTTCGCCGGATTGGGCCGCTCCAGGGCGTCCTGAAGATGATCCCGGGGCTCGGCAAACAGATGGAGGGCCTCGACGACGTCGACGAGCGGCAGTTGAAGCGCGTCGAGGCGATCATCCTCTCGATGACACCGCACGAGCGGCGCGTCCCGCACGCAATCGACGGCTCGCGCCGAAAGCGCATCGCGGCCGGCTCGGGCACGACGGTGGAGCACGTCAACCAGCTGCTCGAGGCGCGGAAGCAGATGGCAAAGCTGATGCAGGCGATGGGTTCAGGCAAGATGCCGCAGATTCCCGGACAACCACCCCGGCGGAAGTCCGCCACCAAGAAGCGAAAGAAGGCGAGACGGTAAATGGCAGTGAAGCTCAGGCTGACGCGGGTCGGCTCGAAGAAGAACCCGATCTACCGCGTCGTCGCGGCCGATTCGCGCTCGCCGCGCGACGGCAAGTTCATCGAGATCGTCGGGCGCTACAACCCGCAGTCCGACCCGTCCCTGATCGAGTTCGACGAGGCGAAGGTGAAGGGTTGGCTGGAGAAGGGCGCAACGCCGACGGACTCGGTGGCGAAGCTCCTCAAGGCGAAGGGCATCTCCTAGCTCATGGAGGAGCTCGTCGCCGAGCTCGCGCGCCGGCTCGTCGACGAGCCCGACGTCGTGCGCGTCGAGCGGTACGAGGACGAGGACGGCACGCTCGTCTTCGAGCTCCACGTCGCGCCCGACGACGTCGGCAAGGTGATCGGACGCCAGGGACGGCTCGCGCGCGCCTTGCGCACCGTCGTCCGCGCCGGTGGAGTCGCCGCGGGACGCCGCCTCGCGCTCGAGATCGTCGACTGACAGCCATGTCCTTCGTCGCTGCGCTGTACGACATCCACGGCAACCTGCCGGCGCTCGAGGCGGTTCTCGCCGAGATCCCCGAAGACGCGACGATCGTGGTCGGCGGCGACGTCTGCGCCGGCGGCGAGCAGCCCTCCGCCACCCTCGCGCGCCTGCGCGGCCTCGGCGACCGCGTCGTCTGGCTCCGGGGCAACGCCGACCGGGAGCTGACTCCCGGCGAGGAGGGGCTCGCGCCGGCCGAGGTGATCGAGGAGTCGCGCTCGAAGCTGAGCGAGGACGAGATCGCCTTCCTCTACTCGCTGCCGCCGACGCAGCGGCTCGGCGACGTCCTCTACTGCCATGCCTCGCCGCGCAACGACGTCGACATCTTCACCGAGCGCACGCCGGCCGAGCGGATCGCGTTCCTCTTCGAGAATCTCGGCGTTCCGGTGGTCGTGTGCGGACATACGCACATGCAGTTCGACCGCACCGTCGCCGGCGTCCGCGTCGTCAACGCCGGCAGTGTCGGGATGCCGTACGAGGAGGAGCCGGGCGCCTACTGGCTCCTCGACCTCGAGCATCGCCGCACGCCGTACGGAGGCGCTGAGCTGAAGGCCACACGCGACGAGGCGGTCACCGAGTTCACGCAGCGTGGGCTCTGAGCTCGTCTCGGTGGGACGGGTCGGGAAGCCGCACGGGCTCGACGGCTCCTTCTTCGTCGAAGGGCCGAGCGAGCGGAAGGACGTCTTCGCCGTGGGCGCGACTCTCGTGGTCGAAGGCGGGCCGGCAACCGTCGTCTCCTCGCGCCGCGGCGCCGGTGGGCGGCCCGTGATCCGGCTCGACCGCGTGGCCGAGCGCGGCGCGGAGCTCGCGGTGGAGCGCGGGTCGCTGCCGGGGCTCGAGGACGGCGAGTTCTACGTCTTCCAGCTCGTCGGACTGCAGGTGGAGCAGGAGGACGGCCGCGTCCTCGGACGGGTGCGCGACGTACTCGAGTACCCTGCAAACGACGTGCTCGAGCTCGACTCCGGCGCGTCGCTGCCTCTCGTCGAGGCATGCGTCCGGGAGGTGGATCTCGCCGGCGGGCGCATCGTCGTCGCCGCGGGGTTCGCAGACCCGGAATAAGAGTCGCCCGTGCGCATCGACGTCTTCACCCTCGTCCCTCACGCCTATGCGTGGCTGACCGAGCAGCGGCCGGTCGCGGCCGTGCTGGGAACGGAGCTCGAGCTTCGCCTCTTCAACTACCGCGACACGACCCCGCTCCGCGCGGGCCAGGTCGACGACGAGCCGTACGGCGGCGGGGCGGGAATGGTTCTGCGCGTGGACGTCGTCGCCTCCGCGCTCGAGGCCGCCTACGGCGCCGAGCCGCCCGGACCGGTGATCGCGCTCACGCCGAAGGGCAGGCCGCTCACACAGGCGGTGGTCGAGGAGCTCGCCTCCGAGCCGGCGCTCGCGCTCCTCTCGGCCCGGTTCGAGGGATTCGACGAGCGCGTCGTCACGCACCTCGCGACCGACGCGATCTCGGTCGGCCCGTACGTCCTCTCGAACGGCGACCTGCCCGCGATGCTCGTTCTCGACGCCGTCGCCCGCAGGCTGCCCGGCGCGCTCGCCGAGGGCTCGGGCGAGCTCGAGAGCTTCTCCGCCGAGCTCGACGGCGGTCTCGAGTATCCGCACTACACCCGCCCGGCGGAGTTTCGCGGCTGGAGCGTGCCCGACGTGCTGCTCTCGGGCGACCACGCACGCATCGAGGCATGGCGCCGCGACCAAGTGGTGAGGACCGTTACGTGAGCGACAACTGGTTCGAGGGGCCGCCGCCCGAGAAGCCCGCCGACGAGCCGGCAGCTCCCGAGGAGCCTGCCGTCCGGGGGGAGCACGAGTTCCCGGAGTGGCCGGTCTACCGGCCGGTCGGGCCGCAGCTGCCGCCCGGCGAGGGCGAGTACAGGGACCCGTTCTCGCCGGAGGTCATGGCCGAGCACTTCCCGTTGCGGCGCACGCGCGATCCGCTCGCGAAGCTCTTCCCGGGCCTGCCGCGCGGCGTGCGCGTGACGCTCGACTGGGTCCTCACGATCGCAGGCGCCATCCTTATCGTGCTCGCGCTCAAGCAGTGGGTCGTCAACCCCTACCGGATTCCGTCCTCCTCGATGGAGCCGACGCTGAATTGCGCCAAGCCGGCCCCTGGCTGTCTCGGCAACTCGAGCGACAGGGTGCTCGCGTGCCGCATCTGCCTCGACTTTTCGAACCCGTCTCGCGGCGACATCGTCGTCTTCAACACGCCGCGGCGCGCGGCCGTCCAGTGCGGGGAGGGCGGCACGTTCGTGAAGCGCGTGATCGGCCTGCCCGGCGAGACCGTGCGGGAGGACGACAAGGGCTTCATTTGGATCCGCGGGCCCGACTCGAAGGTGTGGGTGAAGCTCAACGAGCCCTATGTACCGGCCAGCGCGCGGCAGGTGGACACCGAGCACTTCGGCAAGACGTGGCACGTGCCGGAAGGCGAGTACTTCATGATGGGCGACAACCGGTCGGAGTCGTGCGACTCGCGCATGTGGGGATCCGTGCCGCGCCACGACCTGATCGGGACCGTCTTCTTCGTCTACTGGCCTCCCGATCGCATCGGGTTCAGGTAGGGATCCGTTCCGCTACCCTTGGCCGTCGGTCGCAAGGCCGCCTTTCCATGAGCAACGTCATCCAGGATCTCGAGCGCGCCCAGCTGCGCGACGTCCCACGCTTCAAGGCCGGGGACACCGTCCGCGTGCACTTCCAGGTGATCGAGGGTGCCCGCCGCCGCCTGCAGGTCTACGAGGGGATCGTGCTCAAGCGCCAGGGCGCCGGCGTGCGTGAGACCTTCACGGTCCGGAAGCAGTCGTTCGGGGTCGGGGTCGAGCGGACGTTCCCGCTCCACTCGCCAAAGATCGAGAAGATCGAGGTCATCGCGATCGGCGACGTCAACCGCGCGAAGCTCTACTACCTGCGGGGACGCGTCGGCAAGAAGGCGCGCGTGCGCGAGCGGCGCTACGGCGCCGGCTCGGAGCTGCCGGCCGCAGTGGAGGCGACCGCCTCGGACGAAGCCGGGCCTCAGGCCGAGGCGGAGGCCGAGTTGGCCGAGCCGGAGGCCGTCGAGGACGAGGTCGTCGAGGCTGACGCCGACGAGGTCGAGGCCGAGGCGCCCGAGGCTGAAGAGCCCGAGGCCGAAGAGGCCGAGGACGCTCCGGTCGAAGACGACGCGGCCGAGTAACGACTTCCGGGCAATTCCCTCGCAGCGCGACGTAGGCGGCCGAACGAGGCGCTAAGGTCGGCGCGTGACACCGAAGCGGACCGGCCAGAAGCTGCTGCGGTTCGACCGCCGGCTCGGCGCCCGCTTCGTGGCCGGAGTGGACGAGGCAGGCCGCGGCTCGCTCGCTGGCCCGCTCGTCGTGGCGGGCGTCCTGCTCGACTACGGCTCTCTCCGCGAGCACCGCGTCCGGCCGCTCGCCTTCCTCAACGATTCGAAGCAATGCTCCGAGGAGCGGCGCGAAGCGCTCTTCCGCGCCGTCATGGGCTGTGCGGAGCGGGTCGCCGTGCGCCTGATCCCGCCCGGCGACATCGACCGCAACGGTCTCCACAAGTCGAACCTCGCCGGGCTGCGCGCGATGCTCGAGGCGCTGACGCCGCCCGCGGAAGCGTGCCTCGTCGACGGCTTCCGGCTCGGCCCGGCGGCGCCGGAGCACACGGCGGTCGTCGATGGCGACGAGAAGAGCGCTGCGATCGCCGCCGCCTCGATCGTGGCGAAGGTGACCCGTGACCGGCTGATGCGTCGCCTCGATGCGCTGTACCCCGCGTACGGCTTCGCCCAGCATGTCGGCTACATCACGCCCGGGCACTCCGCCGTCGTCCGGGAGCGCGGGCCGTCCGCCGTCCACCGTCTCAGCTTCCAGGCCCTCTGCTACGAGGGCGAAGCGGCTGCCTAGGCGAGGAACCGGCGAACGCGCCGAGCGCAAGGCGGCGTGGTGGTACCGACTCCGTGGCTGGCGGATCCTCGGCGAGAACGTCTGGGCCGCGGGAAACGAGCTCGACCTGATCGTGCGGCGCGGCTCGGTCCTCCGCTTCGTCGAGGTAAAGGAGAAGCGCGGCCCGCGCTTCGGCGACCCGCTCGAGATGGTCACCGCGGAGAAGCAGCGGCGGCTGCGGCGAGCCGCCGAGGCATGGCTCGGGGCGCGACCCGAGCTCGCGCGTCTCCGGGTCGGCTTCGACGTGATCGCGGTCCGCGACGGACGCGTCGAGCGCGTTCCTCAGGCGTTCTAGTTAACGAGTGTTGACTTCCGCATCACTGCCCGAGAGAGTCTGGGCCGTCAACAAGGAGGACAACGTGAAGTGCCTCATTCCTGGCTGCACTAACGATGCGAAGAACAAACTGTCCATCCGGTGTCGTAAGCCTTCGACGCTGGCTGTCTGGGCGCCCGATTCGGAGGCGTACCTCTGCAAGTCGCACGCTGAGCAGGGAGTCGACGTGGCGGTTGACATATCTCCCGCTGCGACCGGGAACGTATCCGTGACCTACACGTCCGGAGGTCAGGCCGCGCCGAGCCGCACGACTCCGATCAAGCGCACCGCCGCGTAGTTCCTGGCTTACAACTGAGGAAGGGTCCTCGCGATTGGCCCCGAACTCGGCAGAGTGGCCGCGACTCAAGACGAGCTCTACGCGACCCTGGACCTCGATCTCTCCTGGTCGGAGGTGGAGCTGCCCGAGCGGGAGCGGACGAAGCACGTCCACCGCCTCCACCCGTACCACGGGAAGTTCATCCCGCAACTCGTGGAGACGCTGCTCGAGCGCTACGTCGAGCGGGGAGGGCACGTGCTCGACCCGTTCGCGGGCTCGGGGACGACGCTGGTCCAGTCGCTCGAGTCGGGCTACGACGCGACCGGCGTCGACGTCGCCGCCTTCAACTGCCTCCTGATGCGCGTCAAGACTGCGCAGTACGACCTCGCCGAGCTCGGCGACGAGCTGCGCGACGCCTATCTCCGCATCGAGTCGCTCGTGCGGCTGCGCGGGCGCAAGCCGCGCCGCCGCTACCTGCGCGAGTGGTATGCGCCGCAGGCCGCCGCGGAGCTGCTCGCCTTCCGCGATTTCATCTCCGACTACCGCCACGCCGACGTGCTGCGCGTGATCCTCTCCCGCGCCGCCCGCTCGGCCCGGCAGACGGCGCATTTCGATCTTGAGGCGCCTCGCGAGCCGCAGGTCGGGGAGTACTGGTGCCACAAGCACCGGCGGACGTGCCGGCCGGTCGAGTCGGCGCTCGGCTTCCTCTGCCGCTACACGCTCGACACGCTGAGCCGGATCGAGGAGTTCGCGGGCGTGCGCGACACCGAGCGAGAGGCGCGCATCGTGCACGGCGATGCGCGGGAGGACGCGCTCGGCGGGCCGTTCGACGGCGTGCTCACCTCGCCGCCGTATCCGGGCCTGATCGACTACCACGAGCAGCACCGCTACGCGTACGAGCTGCTCGACCTCGACGACCGGCGGGAGCGGGAGATCGGAGCCGCCGCGCACGGGACCTCGGCGGCGGCGCTCGAGGAGTACCGGACGGGAATCGCCGCCGTGCTCGCGCGGGCGGCGGGCGAGCTACAGCCGGATGCGCCCGTGCTCGTGGTCGTCAACGACCGGCGCGGCCTCTATCCGGAGATCCTCGAGCGCGCCGGCTTGCGCCTCGATCGCCGTCTCCGCCGCCATGTGAACCGGCGGACGGGCCGGCGCGCGGGCGAGTACTTCGAGGACGTGCTCGTCGCGTACGCGAGCTAGCTGCGACGAAGCCGGCACCGGCGCGTCACGACTTCGCCTCTAGCGTCGCTGCGTGCTTGCCCGCGCGCTCACGCACGCCCTCGTCGGTCTCGAGCCGCGGCGCGTCGACGTCGAGGCGCACATACGCGACGGAGTCCCCGGCTTCGCCATCGTCGGCCTCGCCGATCGGGCGTGCCAGGAGGCGCGCGAGCGCGTCCGCAGCGGCATCTCCGCCGCCGAGCTGAGCTTCCCGAGCGGCCGCATCACCGTCAACCTCGCGCCGGCCGAGCTGCGGAAGGAGGGCTCGGGCTTCGATCTCCCGATCGCGCTCGCCGTCCTCGCGGCCTCACAACAGCTCCCGCGCGCGGCGCTCGAGCGCACCGCCGCCGTCGGCGAGCTCGCCCTCGACGGCCGGCTGCGCCGGGTCGGAGGCGTTCTCGCGGTCGCGGAAGGAGCGCGGCGGCTCGGAGTCGACCGGCTCCTCTGCCCGGCCGAGTCGGCCAAGGAGGCGGCGCTCGCGGGCGTTGCGGCCGTCCCGATCCGCCATCTCGCCGAGGCCGTCGCGTATCTCCGCGGAGCGTTGGAGCTCGCGCCCCAGCCGGCGGAGCTGCCGAACGGGTCCGGGGCGGCGGCCGGGCCCGACCTCGCCGAGGTGCGAGGACAGGAGCGCGCGCGCCGGGCGCTCGAGCTCGCGGCGGCGGGCGGCCACAACCTCCTCCTCGCCGGGCCGCCTGGCACCGGGAAGACGATGCTCGGTCGGCGCCTTCCCGGGATCCTGCCGCCGCTCGAGATTGCGGCAGCGCTGGAGGTGACACGGATCCATTCGGTCGCCGGGCTCGTCGATGGCGGCCAGCCGCTCGTCGCGACTCCGCCGTTTCGCGCTCCGCACCACAGCGCCTCGACGGCCGCGATCGTGGGTGGTGGCCCGAGCCTCAGACCCGGTGAGGCGAGTCTTGCCCACTGCGGCGTCCTGCTCCTCGACGAGCTCGCCGAGTTCCGGCGGGACGCCCTCGAGGCCCTGCGGCAGCCGCTCGAGGATGGCTTCGTCGCGGTCGCGCGCGCCGCCGGCCGCGTCGTCTTCCCGGCTCGCTTTCAGCTCGTCGCGACCATGAACCTCTGCCCGTGCGGCGGCCGGGGCGATCCGGCGGCGCAGTGCACCTGCTCGGCGCAACGGCTCGCGCACTACCGCGACAAGCTCTCGCGCGCGCTGCTCGACCGTTTCGACCTCGTCGTCGCGATGCCGCGCGTGCGCGGCGACGAGCTCGCCGCTCCCGGCGGTGAGCCGTCCGAGGCGGTTCGCGGGCGCGTCGTCGCGGCGCGGGAACGACTCGCGTCACGTTCGCTCAAACGGGACGCCGAGGCCGACGCGCTTCTCCGCAGCGCTCACGACCGGCTCCACCTCTCGGGCCGGGGCTACACGCGCGTCGGACGGGTCGCCCGCACGATCGCCGCGCTCGCGGGCTCCGACTCCGTGCTGGCGGAGCACGTCGCCGAGGCTCTTTCCTACCGCTCGCCCGACGAGCTGCGAGATGTCTGAGCTCGCGCTCGCCGCCTTCGCCTCGGAAACCGGAACGCACCTCGTCCGGCCACCGCGCAGCGCACGCTGGAGCTCATTCCTGCGCCGCTTCGACGAGCGAGCGTGCCTCGAGACGCTCGCGGCGGAGGGCTACCGCTTCCTGCCGCGATCGTCACCCGGCTTCCCGCCGCTGCTGCGGGCGATCCACGACCCGCCGCCGGGGCTCTTCCTGCGTGGGGTGGCCGAGCCCGAGCTGCTCGCCCGGCCGGCGGTGGCGATCGTCGGCGCCCGTGCCTGCTCAGGATACGGCGCCTCGGTCGCGCGCAGCCTCGCCCGGGAGCTGGCCGGAGCCGGGCTCGTCGTCGTCAGCGGGCTCGCGCGTGGAATCGACGCCGAGGCGCACCGCGGCGCTCTCGAGGCGGACGGCCCGACGATCGCGGTGCTCGGCTGCGGCATCGATCGCGACTACCCGGCGGCGCACGCCGAGCTCGCGCGGCGCGTCGCGGCGGCCGGTCTGATCGTGTCGGAGTACGCACAGGGCGTCGAGCCCGCGCCGTGGCGCTTTCCGGCTCGCAACCGGATCGTGGCCGGGCTCTGCGCTGCGACCGTCGTCGTCGAGGCTCGCGAGCGCAGCGGCGCGCTGATCACGGCGGACCTCGCGCTCGAGGAGGGGAGGGAGGTGTTCACCGTCCCCGGCGAGATCACGTCCGCGCTGTCCGCCGGGACGAACGACCTCCTCAAGCTGGGCGCGTCGCCGCTCACGTCAGCGGCCGACGTTCTCTCCTCGTTCGGGATCGAGAAGGAGCAGGAGCCGGCCGCGAGCTCGCCGGTGTTGGAACTTCTCCCTGCCAGCGCCGACGAGCTCGTCCGGCAGACCGGGCTCGGCGCGGGAGAGATCGCGCGGGCACTCGTCGAGCTCGAGCTTGCAGGGCGTGTGGCCGTCCACGAGGGCGTCTACCGTTCCGTGTCCTGAACCCGTACTGGCTCGAAGACCCGATTCCACGGCGCCCGGACGAGCACCGCGACGGGCGCGTCGACGTCGCGATCGTCGGCGGAGGCGTCACCGGCTGCTCCGCGGCGCTTCGGCTCGCCGAGGCGGGCCTCAGCGTGCGCGTGCACGACGCGCGCGGGATCGCGGAGGGGGCGAGCGGGCGCAACGGCGGCTTCGCGCTGCGCGGGGGAGCCGCGCGCTACGACGTCGCGCGCGAGACGTACGGCGCCGAGCAGGCGAGGGCGTACTGGCGCTGGACCGAGGAGGCGCTCGACCGGATCGAACAGCTCGCAGGCGATGCCCTCCGCCGCACCGGCAGCTACCGCCTCGCCGCCGACGAGGAGGAGCGGGAGGGCATCCGGCTCGAGTACGAGGCGCTGCATGACGACGGCTTCGAGGCGGAATGGCTCGACGACGTCCCCGGTGCCGCCGCCGGCAAGTTCCAGGGCGCGATCTCCCACGCCGGCGACGGCTCGATCCAGCCTGCACGCTTCGTCCGCCGCCTCGCCGCCCGCGCAGCCGAGGCGGGAGCGGAGCTTCGCGAGCACGACCTCGTGGAGGACGTCGAGTCGCTCGACGCCGACCGCGTGCTGGTAGCCACAGACGGCTACGGGCACGGCTTGATCTCCGAGCTCGCCGACCTGGTCTGGCCGACGCGAGGCCAGGTCGTCGTGAGCGAGCCGCTCGACAGCGTCCTCTACGACCGGCCGCACTACGCGCGGCAGGGTTTCGACTACTGGCAGCAGCTCCCCGACGGCCGGCTCCTGCTCGGCGGCTTCCGCGACGTCTCGATCCTCGACGAGCTCACGGACGTCGAGGAGACGACCCCGACGATCCAGGCGTCGCTCGAATCGTTCCTCCACGGGCTCGCAGGCGGAGAGGTCGAGGTGACGCACCGCTGGGCCGGGATCTTCGGATTGACGCAGGACATGCTCCCGCTCGTCGGCCCGGTGCCCGGCCGGGAGCGGATCTGGATCGCCGCCGGTTATTCCGGCCACGGCAACGTCCTCGGCTTCGCGTGCGGCGAGCTCGTGGCCGACGCGATGCTCGGCCGCGCATCGCCGCACCTCGCGCTGCTCGACCCCGCGCGGTTCGACGTCGGCTGAGCGCCGGTCGCCTGGCCCCGTGCTCGGGAATGTCACTTGACGGATGGCGGCTACCAACGCTGAGGCGTATTCCAGTACTCCTTGGTGATTGTTGTCGCGCCTCGGCGGCCGACCGTGATGACCCATCCCCCTCGATGCCAGCGCCTCGGCTGACGTCGTTTGTACCTCCAGCGTTCGAGAAACAGGACTCGGGTCGCGTTGGTGTGCGTGGAGCGCACCACTCTGGTGGTGCAGGTTGCGCCAGCGATAGCGAAGGTGCTTGGGATACCCCGAGTGAAGATCGGGTAGTAGGTGGGATGCACATCGCAATGGATTGTGCGGCCACGCTCCGGAAAGATCCGGAAGAGGCCGCTCACACTGCGAGCCTCAGCAACCTGGCGATCGTCTGACTGACCGGTCGCGTGGTGCGACACGCCACACGCGCTGGCGACCAGGACTCCGGCGACGGCTACGGTCGTGCAAAGGACCCGAAACATCTGACCTCGTAGACGCTTCCGGGCGCCGCCGGTTTGCAGCCTTCGGCTGGGCGAGCAGCTGCTCTTACTCGAACTCGGCCGGAGGCTAAGGCGAGCGAGGCCGACTTAGCCGCAGGCTCTCCCCGCTCCCCGGCGCGCGCCGTAGGCCCGCCGCGGCGGGTAACGAGCACTCAGCACGGAGGCGCGGAAGACCGCGCTCTTCCGCGCCGGAGTTCCTTCACCCAGCGAGCGAAGCACAGCTTCGCGAGCTAGAGGTTCTTGACGTCCGCGATGAGCTTGTCGATCGAGTCCTTCGCGTCGCCGAACAGCATCACGGTCTTCGGGTTGTAGAAGAGCGGGTTCTCGATCCCGGCGAAGCCGGGGTTCATCGATCGCTTGAGGACGACGACCGTCTGCGAGTCGTCGACGTTGAGGATCGGCATCCCGTAGATCGGCGAGGTCTGGTTCGAGCGCGCGTCGGGATTGACGACGTCGTTCGCGCCGACGACGACCGCGACGTCGGTGCGCGAGAACTCCGGGTTCGCCTCGTCCATCTCCTTCAGCTGCGGATACGGGACGTTCGCCTCCGCGAGGAGGACGTTCATGTGGCCGGGCATGCGGCCCGCGACCGGGTGGATCGCGTACGAGACCTCGACGCCCTTCGACTCGAGCAGGTCGGCGAGCTGGCGAACATCGTGCTGCGCCTGGGCGACCGCGAGGCCATAACCCGGGACGAAGACGACCTTGTGCGCGTACGCGAGCATCACGGCGACGTCCTCGGCGCTCGCGCTCCGCACCGTTCCGCCTCCCTCGCCTCCCGCGGCGACCGCGGCGGCCCCTGCGCTCACCTGGCCGAACGCGCTGAAGAGAAGGTTGCCGAGCGAGCGGTTCATCGCCTTCCCCATCATGAGAGTCAGCAACGTGCCGGAGGCGCCGACGAGCATGCCGGCGACGATGAGGACGTTGTTCTCGAGCTCGAAGCCGCCGATCGCGACGGCGAGGCCGGTGAACGCATTGAGGAGGGAGATCACGACCGGCATGTCGGCGCCGCCGATGGGGAGGACGAAGAGGACGCCGAAGAGTGCGCCGCCGCCGATGACGATCCAGAGAAGCCACTGGTCCTGCACGCCCGCGGAGAGCGCGACCGCGAAGACTCCGAGCGTCCCAAGCAAGGCGAGGTTGCCGGCGTTCTGTCCCGGATACGTGATCGGACGGCCCCCGATCAGTTCCTGGAGCTTCGCGAACGCGACCATCGAGCCAGCGAAGGAGATCGCACCGATCAGGCCCGACAGCGCGATCGCGATCAGGACGTCGATGTGCGGGCGACCGGGCGGCGGGAGGAAGCGGTGGAGCTCGGCGAGCGCGATCAGCGCCGCGGCGCCGCCGCCCACGCCGTTGAAGAGCGCCACCATCTGCGGCATCGCGGTCATGCGCACCCTGCGCGCGGCGAACGCGCCGAAGCCGCCGCCGACCAGCATCCCGATCACGAGTGCCCACCAGCTCGTGTGGCCGGCCTTGATCCAGGTGACGACGATCGCGACGAGCATCCCGGCCGCGCCGATCTGGTTGCCGCGTCGCGCGTGCGCCGGGTTCGAGAGGAAGCGCAGCGCGACGATGAACGTGATGATCGGGATCAGGTAGAGGAGATCCGCCGTCGTCGTACTCACGGCTGTCCCTCGCCGGCGATGGCTCCCGCCGGGCGGAGCCCGGCTTCGCCTTCGCCTGACGCCGCTGGCTGCGCGATCCGTCGCTCGCGGCGCTTGTCCGTACTCTGGGTACTGTCCTGCGCGCCGCTCGCTCGGCTCGCTTGCCAGCGACGCCCGAGGAACGGCCGGGCGTGCATGGGGGGCCTGGCCGTCACGGCGAGCCGCCCTCACCGTTCTGCGACGCGTCGACCGGCTTGGCCGGCTCGCGCTTCTTGAACATCTCGAGCATCCGGTCGGTGACGACGAAGCCGCCGACGACGTTCGCCGATCCGAGCACGACCGCGAGGAAGCCGATGATCCAGGTGAACGGCCCCTTGTCCGGCTGCGCGAGGACGATCATCGCGCCGACGACGACGATGCCGTGGATCGCGTTCGTGCCCGACATGAGCGGCGTGTGGAGCAGCGTCGGCACCTTCGAGATCACCTCGAAGCCGAGGAAGATCGCGAGGACGAGGATCGTGACCTCGAAGACGAGGAGCATCGAGTGGCTCATGCGGCGACCTCTTGCTTGCCGGCGACGCAGGCGCCGCTCGTGATCTCGTCCGACCAGTCGAGCACGAGGTCGCCCTCGGGCGCGAGGTGGAGGAGGAGCGCCTGCACGTTGCGCGAGTAGAGCATCGACGCGTGGTACGGCATCGTGCTCGGAAGGTTCGTGAGCCCGACGAGGGTGATGCCCCCGACCTCCGCGATCTCGCCGGGTTTGGTTAGCTCGCAGTTGCCGCCGCTGTCGGCTGCGAGGTCGACGATCACCGAGCCGGGGCGCATCGCCTCGACCGCCGAGGCCGGGATGATCTTCGGCGCGGGCCGTCCGGGGACGGCGGCCGTCGTGATCACGGCGTCGAAGCCGGAGATCCGCTCCTCGAGCGCGCGCTGCTGCGCCTCCATCTCCTCCGGCGTCAGCTCGCGTGCGTAGCCTCCCTCGGCCTCCGCTCCCGCGACTCCGAGGTCGAGCCAGTTCGCGCCGAGGCTCTCGATCTGCTCCCGCACGACCGGGCGGACGTCGAAGCCGGTAGTCACCGCGCCGAGCCGGCGCGCCGTCGCGATCGCCTGCAGCCCCGCCACGCCCGCGCCGATCACGAGCACCTTCGCCGGCGGAACGGTGCCGGCCGCGGTCATGAGCATCGGGAAGAAACGCGGCAGGTTCTCGGCGGCGAGGAGCGCGGCCTTGTAGCCGCCCACGGTGGCCTGCGACGAAAGCGCGTCCATCGGCTGCGCGCGGGTGATGCGCGGGACGGACTCGAGCGCGAACGCGGTCACGCCGGTCGCGGCGAGCGCCTCGAGACCCTTCGGATCGGCCAGCGGATCGAGGAATCCGATCAGCACCTGCCCCGAGTGCAGCCGCTCGACCTCCGCCGCCGACGGCTTCCGCACCTTCACGACCGCGTCCGCCTCCCAGGGGTCGCCGAGGGTCGCCCCGGCAGCGGTGTACTCCGCATCCGGGAACGAAGCGGCGACGCCCGCGCCCGGCTCGACGACGAGCTCGAAGCTCGACGCCAGCTTGCCGGTCGTCTCGGGGACGAGCGCGACCCTCCGCTCGCCCTGCGTCGTCTCGCGCGGGATACCGACCCTCATCTCCCTTGATCCTATGCAAGTGTCCGCTCGTGCCCCTCGGTGATCGGCCGCAGCTAGCCTCGGCGAATCCGTGACTCACTTCGTCTCTCAGTACGGGCTCTGGGTCGTGTTCGCCGTCGTCTTCCTCGAGGTGGCGGGAGTGCCGTTCCTTCCGGGGGAGACGGCGCTCATCGCGGCGGCGGCGCTCGCGTCGCAGGGGCACGGCAGCATCGCCGCGATCATCGGCCTCGCATTCGTCGCGGCGGTCAGCGGTGCGGTGTTCGGCTACGTCGTCGGCCGGCGGTGGGGGCGTGAGCTGCTCACACGCTGGGACTGGTTCGAGCGGCTGACGCGGAAGGGAGTCGAGAAGTCGCAGGCGTTCTTCGGCCGCCACGGGTCGAAGGCCGTCTTCATCGGCCGGTTCATCCCCGTCGTGCGCGCGACTCTCGGCTGGATGGCCGGCGTGGGGAAGATGCGCTTCGCGAGCTTCCTCCTCTGGAACGTGCTCGGCGCCGCCGTCTGGAGCACGCTGATCGGGCTCCTCGCCTACTACCTCGGCCAAGCCGTGATCAAGGCCGCCGAGCGGGACCTTGGGATCGGCATCGGCGCGATCGCCGGCATCCTCCTCGTGCTCGGCGGGATCCATGTGCTGCGGCGGAGGCACGAGCGCTGAGGAGGTCGCTCGGGCTCATCGTCGCCGCGCTCGCCCTCGTCGCCTGCAGCAGCGCATCGGCGTGGAAGGCGCCGGCCAAGGCTCCTCGCTCCGTCCGGCTGCCCGACTTCACCCACGTCGTCGTCGTGGTCTTCGAGAACCACGAGGCGGACGAGATCGCGGGGAACCCTGCTGCGCCGACGTTCAACGCGCTCGCGCGCCGCTACGCGACGCTCACGCACTACGACGCGGTCACACATCCGAGCCTGCCGAACTACCTCGCACTCGTCTCTGGATCGACACAGGGGATCACGACCGACTGCACTTCCTGCGTCGCGGGCGGACCCAGCCTCGCCGACAGCCTCGCCACGGCGGGAAAGACGTGGAAGACGTACGCCGAGGACTTGCCCGCGCCGGGCTTCATGGGCGCCTTCTCGGGCCGCTACGCGAGGAAGCACGACCCGTTCCTCTACTTTCGTGACGTGGCCGGCTCGCGCGCTCGCCGCGACCGGGTCGTCCCGTTCACGGAGCTCGCGCACGACGTCGCCGCCAACCGGCTGCCGGACTTCTCCCTCGTCGTCCCGAACCTCTGCGACGACATGCACGACTGCTCGGTTGCGACGGGAGACGCGTGGCTGCGAGCCCACGTCGTCCCGCTCCTGAGCTCGCCGGCGCTGCGCGGCGGAGTCGTCTTCGTAGTCTTCGACGAGGGGACGAGCGATGCCGGCGGCGGCGGGCACGTCGAGGCGCTCGCGCTCGGGCCGGCGGTCAGGCCGCACTCGGTCTTCTCGCGGCCGACGAACCATTACGGGCTGCTGCGCACGATCGAGGACGCGTGGGGACTGCCGCGGCTCGGGCTCTCGGGGAAGGGGACGCCGATCGGCGGGATCTGGAAGGGATAGCCCGGGCCGCGCGGAATCCGTTCGGGCATGCTCGTCTCGATCTCTCGCGCGCTCGAGGAGCGCGACCGCACACACGGCCATGGTGCGCGCGTCGCCGCCCTCGCCGAGCCTGTCGCGACCCAGCTCGGCTGGGACCGTGAGCGGATCCGGACGCTCCGGCTCGCGGCGCCGCTCCACGACGTCGGCAAGGTGAAGGTGCGGCCGCAGGTGCTCGCGAAGCCCGGGCCGCTGACGCTCGAGGAGCAGGAGGAGATCCGCCGCCACCCGACTGCAGGCGCACAACTCGTCCTACCGCTGCGCCGCTTCCACTCTGCGCTCCCGTACGTGCTCTTTCATCACGAACGCTGGGACGGCGGCGGTTACCCCGCTGGGTTGCGCGGGCGCGCGATCCCGCTCGAGGCGCGGATCCTCGCGGTCGCCGACGCGTTCGACGCAATGATCTCGCCGCGGCCGTACCGGCAGGCCCTCGACCACGCGCACGCGCTCGCCGAGGTGGAACGCGGCGCGGGGACCCAGTTCGATCCGGTGGCCGCGGAGCTCTTCGTCGCGGCCTGGGCGAGCGGCTGGGACACCTGGCTCGCCGCGGCCGTCTAGCTTCGCGACCTGCTCAGAGGGCCGACCAGACCTCGAGCTTCGCCTGCACGCGGCCGATCACCTCGTCGGTGAACTCCCGGGTTCCGAGGTGCCCGCCGAGATCCGGGGTGCGCTCGCCGTGTGCGACCGCTTCGAGGCATGCCTCCCTGATGGCGCGGCCGGCCTGCTGCGCCTCCTCGCCGGCATGCGAGAGGAGCGCGGCGCCGGCCAGGATCATCGCCATCGGGTTCGCGACGTTCTTCCCGAGCAGTGACGGAGCCGTTCCGTGGGCGGCCTCCGCCATGATCGCGGCGGGCTCGAAGTCGTCCTCGAACGCCACCAGCAACGACTCCGAGCCGGCGATCGAGCCGAAAAGCGGGAGCACGAGATCGGACAGGATGTCGCCGTCCCGGTTGAGCGCCGGGATCACGAGCGGATCGCCGGCCGAGGAGAGGAGCAGCGCGAAGGTCGCGTCGATCAGCTGCGGCTCGTACGGGACGTCCGGATGCCGCGCCGCCGCCGCGTCCATCTCCTCCTTCAGCATCCCTTCGTAGGTCGGACTGACCGTGTACTTCGGCCCTCCGAAGACCTTCGCGCCGGTGCGCTCGGCCTGGCGGAAGGCGAACTCGGCTACCGCGCGGCAGATGCGCCGCTCGATGCGCTCGGTCCTGTACGCGACCTCGTCGTCGCCCTCGCCTTCACGCCATTCCTGCGCGCCGTAGGCGTCGCCGACGGCCATGCGGACGATCGAGATCGGGGCGTGGACGCCGCCGAGCGGCGCGACGCCGGGAATGCGCCGGCCCGTGCGCACGATCACCTTGCCGCCGATCTCCTCGCGGAGGATCCGGTTCGGCGAGCCGACGTCGCCGCGGCCCTCGGGCGTGATCGTCGCCGCCTTCAGGCCGAGGCCGTGCTCGCGGGTGGCGGCCGCAGCCTCGTGGACGACGGCATTGTCGGTCGCGCGGCGCTGCTCGAGGGAGAGGTCGAACCGGAGGAAGTCGAGCTCGATTCCGGTGACGTCGGCTGCGAGCACGCGGAGGCTCTCCTCGAGGAGCTCCTGTCCGGTCTCGTCGCCTTCGAGAACGACGATCGTCCGTTCATCGCGCATCGGCGGCCACTTTAGTGTCGTTCTGACACGAGATGCCGACGAGAACCGGACGCAGCGGTGCCTTCCGCTACCTCGACGCGCGCGGACGTGCGATCGCGGACGAGGAAACGCTCGAGCGAATCGAGGCGCTCGCAATTCCGCCTGCGTGGAAGGACGTGTGGATCTCGCCGCGCCCGTACGCGAAGCTCCAGGCGACCGGTTACGACAAAGCGGGGCGGAAGCAATACCTGTACCACGACGACTATCGAGCGCGGCAGGAGCGGGCGAAGTACGAGCGGCTGATCCGCTTCGGCAACCGGCTCCCGGAGTTGCGCGCGGTCATGGTCGAGCATCTCGACAGGGACGAGCTCGACCGCGAGCGAGTCTCGGCCGTCGCGCTCCGCCTCATCTCCCTCGGCTGGCTCCGCGTCGGCTCCGAGCGGTATGCGCGTGAGGGCACGTACGGCGTGACGACCCTGCTCCGCCGTCATGTCGACGTGCGCGGGAACCGCGTCCGCCTCTCGTTTCGCGGCAAGGCCGGAATCCACATTCGGTCGGAGCTCGTCGATGAGGAGCTCGCCGGCGCGATCCGCGGCCTGCTGGCGGTCAGGGGCGGAGCGCGCGTGTTCAAGTACCGCTGGGAGGGACGCATCCACAACCTGACGAGCGAGCGCCTGAACGACTACGTGAAGCTCTATCTCGGCGAGGAGTTCTCTGCGAAGGACTTCCGCACGTGGGGTGGGACGCTGCTCGCCGCGATTGCGTTTGCCGAACGCGCCGAGCGAGAGGGATTGCCCGCCTCCGAGGCTGCGGAGAAGCGCTCGATCGCTGCCGTAATGCGCCAGGTCGCGAAACGGCTCGGAAATACACCGGCGGTCTGCCGGGCGTCGTACGTCTCACCGGCCGTCATCGACCAGTACCTCGATGGGAGAACGATCGACGATTTCCGGCCTCGGCATTTGCGCCTCGTCAATGCACGCGATCCGGGCCTTTCGCCGGAGGAACAGGCAATGCTGAGTCTGCTCCGGTCCTGGCGTATTCGGCAGGCGCGAAACGGCGGCTAGTTCTTGTAGGCTTTACCGAGTCGTCCGGATTCCAAGGAGGAAAATCGTGGCCCGCAAGACCGTTCTCGTTTGCGATAACTGTGGCAAGGAAGTCGAGGAGGCCAAGGGCGCCGTCCTCCGTGTGACCTATTCCGACGCGCGTCGCGGCGCGAAGGCGGCCGACCTTTGCGACACGTGCGCCGGCAAGATGCCGGGCCGCGCAGTCGCGCGCCGGGGGCGCAAGCCGAAGTCCGCATCGGCCGTCTAGAGCTCAGCCTGGTCGCGCGCTAGCGTAGGCGGGTGCCGCTCCGCCTCATTGCGGGACCCGCCAACGCGGGCAAGGTCGAGCTCCTGCTCAGCCGCTATCGCGCGGCGCTCGAGGCTGGGAGAGAGCCGGTGCTCATCGTCCCCACCGGGGCGGACGTCGACCGCGTCGAGGCCCAGCTGTTGGCCGAGGCGGGGGCGCTGCTCGGGGGCTCGATCGCGACGTTCGACGACCTATTCGACCGCATCGCGAAGGGGAGCGAGGGCAACCTCAAGCCGCTCGGCCGGGCCGAGCGAGCGCTACTCGTCCGTCGAGTCGTCGCCGCCGTCGAGCTCGGCGAGCTCGGGGAGTCCGCGGCGCACAGCGGCTTCGCCGACTCGCTCCTCCAGGCGCTCGACGAGCTCGAAGCGGGGCTGCTCGAGCCGGAGGACGTCGGCGGCCGGCTCGGCGCGCTCTGGGCCGCGTACCGGCGGGAGCTCGAGACGCTCGGCCGCTCGAATCGCGGCATCCGCCGCCGCCGCGCGGTCGAACGCCTCCGCTCCGATCTCGACGCGTGGGGGGACGAGCCCGTCTTCGCGTACGGATTCGAGGACCTGACCGGGGCCGAGTGGGCGCTGCTCGAGGCGCTGTCGGCGCGCGCCGAGGTCACGGTCTCGCTGCCCTACGAGCCGGGACGCGCAGCGTTCGAGTCTCTCCGCCGCACGCAGGAAGATCTCGCGAGCCTCGCCGCCGGGGCAATCGAGGAGCTGCCGCCGCGGTACGCCGCGATCGCGCCGCCCGCGCTTGCCCACCTCGAGCGTGCGCTCTTCGCCGACGATCCCGGCGACCCGCCGCCGCTCGACGGTGCGATCCGATTCTTCGAGGGCGCGGGCAGCCGCGGCACGCTCGAGCTCGTCGGCGGGGAGCTGCTCTCGCTCATTCGCGCGGGAACGCCGCCCGAGCGGATCGGGCTCGTCTTCCCCAGCACCGAGCGCGCGCGCGGCGCGCTCGACACCGTCCTGGACCAGTTCGAGATCCCGCATTCCGTCGACGGCGAGGTGCGGCTCGCGCAGACGCCGCTCGGTGGGGCGCTTGCGGCGCTCCTTCGCTTTGCCTGGACGCGAGGGACGCGCAACGACCTCTTCAACTTTCTCCGCTCGCCGTTCTCCGGACTCGAGCGGCGCTCGGTCGACTTCGTCGAGGGACGCCTGCGCGGTCGTGCGATCCAGGCTCCCGAGCGTGTCGTGGAGGAGTCCGAGCGCTTGCGCGAGGGGCCGCTGCCGGCGCTCGACGACCTTCGCGGAGCCGAGGATCCGCTCGCCGCGGTCCGCGAACAGGCGACACGGATGCTGCGCAGCGCCTACGGCATCGACCGTCCGCCCGCCGATCACGCCAGCCGGCTCGATCTCCGGGCCTATGCCGCGCTTCGGCGGCTCCTCGACGAGCTCGAAGGCTGGCGGGAGCTCAGCGGGGCGCTGAGCCACGAGGACATTGTCGCGGCGGTAGAGCGCGCGACGCTGCGGCCGCAGCGCGGGGACGAGACGGGGCGAGTCGCGGTCGTCGACCTGCTGCGCGCGCGCACGCGCCGCTTCGACGCCGTGTTCGTGCTCGGACTCGAGGAGGGGAGCCTGCCGCGGCGCGGCGGCGGCTCGCCGTTCCTCGACGACGAGGCGCGACACGAGCTCGACGAGCGCGGAGCGCGGCTCGCGCGGCCCGACACTGTCTCCCGCGACCGCTACCTCTTCTACACGGCGTGCACGCGCGCCTCGCAGCGCCTCTACCTCGTCCGCGAGGCGGCCGACGACGACGGCAGCCCGCGCGAGGCAAGCCCGTTCTGGCACGAGGCGCAGGCGCTGTTCGACGCGGAGGACATTCGCCGCTGGACACGCAGGCGGCCGCTGTCGGCGCTGACGTGGCCGCTCGACGACGCGCCGACCGAGCGCGAGCGGCTGCGGGCGCTCGCCGAGCTCGCGGCGCGCGAAGCCGCGGCGGCGAGCGCGCTCGCCCGGGCGAACGGCTGGGACAGGAGGCTCGACCGCGCGCGGAGCGCCTTCCGGCGTCCGACGCGCATCACGAATCCGCTCGTCCTCGAACAGCTCGGCTCGAAGGACGTCTTCGGCGTGACCGAGCTAGAGCGGTTCGCGGACTGCTCCTCGGCGTGGTTCGTCGAGCGATTCCTCGCGCCGAAGACGATCGACGCCGAGCCCGACGCGATGCAGCGCGGTTCCGTCGCGCACACGGCGCTCCATCGCTTCTTCACGCGCATCCCGGCCGAGCTCGGGGTCGAGAAGCTCGAGCCGCAGCACGTGGACGACGCGAAGCGGCTGATGCGGCAGTGCCTCGACGAGGCCGTCGCCGGCGTCCGGATGGAGCTCACCGAGATGCAGGAACGCGAGCTCGAGCAGACGCTCTGGCGCGACCTCGAGGCGCTCGTCGAGGAGGAGTGCGCGTCCGAGCTCCCGCTCGTCCCACGCCGCTTCGAGGTCTCGTTCGGCAGCGAGCGGGCCGCGCCGGAGCTGCAGCGCGGGCTCGAGCTCGCGCCGGGCCTCACGCTCTCGGGGAAGATCGACCGGATCGACGTCGACCCGTTCGGCGCCCGCGGGATCGTCCAGGACTACAAGTCGGGCAAGCACGCGCACTCCGCCCGCGAGATCGAGCGCGAGCTGCGCCTCCAGGTCCCGCTCTACATGCTCGTCCTCCGTGATCTCGTCGGCCTCGAGCCGCTCGGCGGCCTCTACCGGCCGCTCGCAGGCACGCGGCGCGCCCGCGGGCTCGTCCGGGCGGAGGAGGCCGAGACGCTGGCGGGGTATGTCGCCACCGACTATCTCGACGAGGAGGCCTTCTGGAACGTCGTCGAGTCCGCCCGCACGACTGCCGGGGCGCTCGCGGAGCGCATTCGGGAAGGCGACGTCCGCCACGACCCGCTCGGCGGTGAGTGTCCGAGCTGGTGCGACCTCTGGCCCATCTGCCGGATCGAGCGCCCGTGAGCTCCTACACCCTGAACGAGCAGCAGCTCGCGGCGGTCGAGGCGACCGGCGAGGTGTTCGTCTCGGCCGGTGCCGGCACCGGCAAGACGGCCGTGCTCGTCGAGCGGGTCGTGCGCGCCGTCTGCGACCGCGGGCTCGACGTCGACTCGATCCTCGTCATCACGTACACGCGCCGCGCGGCGGGAGAGCTGCGCACGCGGATCCGCGCGGCCCTCGCCGAGCGGGGCCGCCACGATCTCGCGCGCGAGCTCGACGGCGCCTGGATCTCGACGATCCACGGCTTCTGCAACCGCCTGCTCAAGGCGTATCCGCTTGCCGCGGGCCTCGACCCGCGCTTCCGGGAGCTCGACGACGCGCAGGCCGCGGTTCTCCGCTCGGAGGCGTTCGGCGAGGCACTCGGGGAGTTCCTGGCCGGAGCCGACGCGCAGCGACTCGAGCTGCTCGCGACGTACGGGAGCGCCGGGCTGCGCCGGATGCTCACGACCGTCTACGAGACCTTGCGTGCGGCCGGCCGGGAGCTCGACCTCGCCGTTGCGCCGCGGCCGGAGCTCGCAGAGCGCGTCGAGGAGTTGCGCGCCGCAGCGGAGGCGCTCGGCGCCGATCCTGCCGCGACCGACGCCCAAGCCCGCACGGCGACAGAGGTGATCGAGCTGCTGGCACGGGACACGCGGCCGGACCGGCTGATGAGCCTCGCGGGCTTCAAGGCGCGCGGCGACCGCGCGGCGGCGTACTCCGAGGCGCTCGCGGCGGTCGAGCAGGCGGCCCTCGACGAGGCGGCGGCCCGCGACCGCGGCCTCCTGCAGGAGCTGCTGCACGCGTTCGCTGCGAAGTACGCCGAGGCGAAGGCGCGCGAGTCGGCGCTCGACTTCGAGGATCTCCAGCTCGGCGCTCGCGACCTCCTCCGCGCGCACCCCGAGATCCGCGAGCGCGAGCAGGCGCGCTTCCGCGCGATCCTCGTCGACGAGTTCCAGGACACGAACCGGCTGCAGACGGAGATCGTCGAGCTGCTCAGGACGCCCGAGACCGAGCTGTTCTTCGTCGGGGACGAGTTCCAGTCGATCTACGGCTTCCGCCACGCCGACGTCGAGGTCTTCCGGGAGCGGCGTGAGGCGGCGGAGAGCCTTCTATCGCTGACTCTGAACTACCGCTCGCGGCCCGAAGTGCTCGCGGCGGTCAACCACCTCTTCGGTCCGCACTTCGGCGGCGAGTTCCAGGAGCTCACGGCCGCCGTCGAGTTCCCCGACCCGGTGTTCGGGCACCCCGTCGAGCTGCTCGTCACCGACAAGCAGAGCTACAAGGACAGCGGCACCCACTGGCGCCGGGGTGAGGCGCGGGCGGTCGCGCGGCGCGTGCGGGAGCTCGTGGACGGCGGCGCCGCGACGGCCGGGGAGATCGTCCTCCTCTTCGCCGCCGGCACCGACGCGGAGTGGTACGAGCAGGAGCTGCGGCGCGAGGGCCTGCCGACGTATCGCGCGACCGGCAAGGGCTACTTCGGCCAGCAGCAGGTCGTCGACATGCTCGCCTATCTCCGCCTGCTTCAGAACCGCTACGACGACGTGGCGCTCCTCGCGGTGCTCGCGTCCCCGTTCGTCGGCGTGTCGAACGACGCACTCGCGCTGATCCGGCGCGCCGCGTCGAAGCGTCCGCTCTTTTCGGGAATCGAGCACGCCCTGCCTCAGGGGCTCGGCGAGCACGACGCACGGCTCCTCCGCGCCTTCCGCCAGCGCTACGACCGGCTCGTCGCCGCGCTGCCTCGCCTCTCGCTCGAGCGGCTGTGCGAGCAGGTCGTGGCCGAGCACGACTACGACCTCGCCGTGCTCGCGCAGTGGGACGGCCGCCGCCGCTACGCGAACATGCGCAAGCTCGCCCGCCTCGCGCGCTCGTACGAAGAGCTGCGCGGGCCCGACGTCGAAGGCTTCGTCCGGTTCGTCGCCGAGCAGGAGGCGGTCGGCGCGCACCAGCTCGAGGCGGTTGCGGAGGAGGAGGGAGCGGACGCAGTCCGTCTCCTGACGATCCACGCTGCGAAGGGGCTCGAGTTCAAGGTCGTGATCGTCGCCGACGCAGGCCGTGACCGCGTGCCGCCGTCGCCGGACGAGATCCTCGCTTTGCCCGACGGCCGCTTCGGCTTCCGCGTCGCCGACCCCGTGACGGCGAAGCGGCGCGGCGCCTTCGACTACGAGGCCGTGAAGGAAGCGCGGCAGGAGGCGGAGCAGGCCGAGCGGCTGCGTCTCTACTACGTCGCGATGACGCGCGCGAAGGAGCGCCTGATCGTCTCCGGCTCGGTCGACTTCGGGCGTGCCAGCGAAGTGCCGAGCCCGATCGCCTGGGTGCTCGAGCGCCTGCGGGCCGACGAGGAGCTCGCGGCCGCCGGCGTTGCGCCCGTCGAGCTCGCCCGCGACGGCGCGACGCTGCTCGTCCGGGTCGATCGCTGGCAGCCGGAGGAGGCGGCGGCCGCAGAGGAGCCGGAACCCGAGGAAGGGCAGCTCGCGCTCTTCGCCGCACCCGAGGACGTCGCCGGGGCGGTGGCGCCGGCGCCGACGCTGGCCGCCCTCGCCGCCGCACCGCAGCCGCCGCTCCTCCGCGTCCGCCGCCTCTCGTTCACGGCGCTCTCGACCTTCGAGCAGTGCGGCTACAAGTACTGGGCGCGGTACGGGATCGGGATGGCCGAGCAGCCGGCGCCGCCCGGCGAGGACGGCATATCGGGTGTCGAGGTCGGGAGTCTCGTGCACGAGCTGCTCGAGCGCGTTGATCTCGCCGCGCCCGCCGTCCCCGAGATCGCCGACGAGCGGGTTCGCGCGCTCGTCGCCGCCTACTGCGAGTCCGGCCTCGCCCGTCGCGTCGCCGAGCTGCCGGGCGTGGCGAAGGAGCGCCACTTCACCTTCGAGCACGACGGCGTGCTCGTGCACGGCTTCCTCGACGTCTTCCATCTCGCCGGCGGCAGAGCGCTCGTCGTCGACTACAAGACGAACCGGATCGGGGAGTCGTCGCCCGAGGAGATCGTCGAGGAGGACTACCGCCTGCAACGGCTCGTCTACGCGCTCGCGTGCTTCCGCGCCGGGGCGGACGACGTGCAGGTCGTCTACCAGTTCCTCGAGCGGCCGGACGCGCCCGTCGAGGCGCGGTTCACGCGCGCGGATCTCCCCGAGCTCGAGGCGGAGCTGTCGGCGGCCATCGCGTCGATCCAGGCGGGCGAGTTCCGGCCGACACCGAGCGAGCTCGCGTGCGCCGGCTGTCCGGCTCTCGACCTCGTCTGCGCGGGCCCACGCCTGCGCCAGCAGCCGGCAGAGCTCGTTGCCTCGTAGCTACCTCAAGGAGGCCCGCAAGCGCGTCGGGCCGAAGAAGGAGCGGATCCGCCCCATCATCGAGCGGCTTGCGGCGGAGCACGCCGACGCGGCGATCGCCCTCCGCTTCGGGAGCCCGCTCGAGCTCCTCGTCTCGGTGATGCTCTCGGCCCAGACGACCGACGTGAACGTCAACCGCGTGACGGAGAAGCTCTTCCAGAAGTACCGCCGGCCCGAGGACTATCTCGCGGTGCCCCAGGAGGAGCTCGAGCGCGATGTCTTCGCGACCGGCTTCTACCGCCAGAAGACGAAGGCGCTGCGCGGGACGATGCGGATGCTGCTCGAGGACTTCGACGGCGAGGTACCGGCACGGCTCGAACAGCTGATCCGGCTTCCAGGCGTCGCGCGGAAGACGGCGAACGTCGTCGCGGCAGAGCTCGGCGAGGCGCAGGGCATCGTGGTCGACACCCACGTTCGCCGGCTCTCGCAGCGTCTCGGCCTGACGCGCCAGGAGGATCCCGTAAAGATCGAGCGCGACCTCGTCCGGCTCGTGCCGCGCGCCGACTGGGGCCGTTTCCCGCACCTGCTGATCTGGCACGGCCGCCGCGTCTGCGACGCCCGCCGCCCGCGCTGCGACGATTGCGTCCTCGTGGATCTCTGTCCCTCTTCCCGTGTCTGACGGGGCCGACCGCGCCGCGCGCGCGCGGAGCTTCGAGACCGTCGCGAGCGAGTACGAGCGGCACCGGCCCGACTACCCGCCGCAGGCGATCGCGTGGGCGGCCGAGCGGCTCGGGCTCCCCGGCGGGGCGCGCGTGCTCGACGTCGGCGCGGGTACCGGAAAGCTGACGCGGGCGCTCGTCGCGGCCGGGTTCCGCGTCGTCGCCGTCGAGCCCGGCGGCGCGATGCTCGACGAGCTGCGGGTGGCGGTCCCCGCAGCCGAGGCACACGAAGCGCCGGCCGAAGACATTCCGCTCGATGACGCAAGCGTCGACGCAGCCTTCGCCGGCCAGGCGTACCACTGGTTCGACCGCGCCCGTGCCGTGCCAGAGCTCCACCGGGTCGTGCGTCCGGAGGGCGGGCTCGTCCTCCTCTGGAACTGGTGGGACGAGCGCGACCCGCTGCAGAAGGAGCTCGGCGAGCTCGTCGGCTACGCCGGTCACGACCCGTACCGGCCGGAAGAGCTGCCGGCCGAGCCGTGGTTCCGCGAGGTGGGGAGGACTGTGGTCGAGAGCGTGACGGAGTCGAGCCCCGATGCGCTCGTCGGCTACCTGTCGACTGCGAGCGGCTTCCTCGTCGCCGAGCCGGAGGAACGCGAGCGGTTGCTCGGCGAGGTGCGCGCCGTCGCGTCGCGCTACGGCGACGCGTTCCCGCTTCCGCGCCGGACCTTCGTCTTCGCCTTCGAACGACTCAGTTGAGGCCGGGCTCTTCGGGCATCCGGGCGACGAGCTCGTAGATCCCGCCCTTGCGGCGCAGCACGTGGCGCCACAGCTCGTCCGGCTCCTCCGTGAAGGCGTCGTCGGTCTGGGCAGGCTCGAGGATCCAGTCCTCGTTCGCGACCTCGACCTCGAGCTGTCCCACGCCCCAGCCGGCGTAGCCGGCGAAGACACGCCGTCGAGTCGTCGCCGGAAGGATCTCCTCCGGCTCCTCGAGCGACGGGAAGCCGAGCGAGTCGAAGAGCGGCACCGCGGCGGCGTCGGGATCGAGGAACTCGCCGAGCACGAGCACCGCTTCGGGCTGCACGGGGCCGCCGACCCAGACCTGCTCCCCGTCCTCGACGAGCGGCTCGAGCTGCGGCACGGCCGCGGCCACCGCGACAGGCGAGGGCCGGTTGAGGACCAGTCCGGCCGCGCCTTCCTCGTTGTGCTCGGTGACGAGGACGACGGTGCGGCGGAAGTTCGGGTCGAGCAGCGACGGCGAGGCGACGAGAAGGTGTCCGCGCAACGAGTCCACGGCGCCATTGTGGCGGCTGCGGCCTATTGGTCGGCGCTCGACCGGTACGAGACGATCTGTACGCGCTCGAGCGTGAGCATCCCTTCGCCGACCATCTCGTCGAGGATCGGCACGACGTGGTCGATCCGCTCCGGCGTGTCCACGATCTCGATCACGACCGGGAGGTCTTCGGAGAGGCGGAGGATGCGCGATGTGTGGAGGTGCGAGTCCGCGCCGAAACCCTCGATGCCGCGGAGCACGGTCGCGCCGGCAAGTCCCTCCGCGCGCACGCGCTCGACGATCGCCTGGTAGAGCGGCTTGCCGTGCCATGTGTCGGACTCGCCGATGAAGAGCCGCAGCAGCTTGCCCTCGCCCTCGATCTTCACAGTGCCCTCCCGGCGACGATGCCCAGGTATACCGCGACGAGGCCCGCCGTGGCGCTACCGACGATGTTCGCGGCGGCCAGGCCGAGCGCGCCGTCCTCCATCAGCCGGTACGTCTCGAAGCTCAGAGTCGAGAAGGTCGTGTAGGCGCCGACGAAGCCGATCGTGACCGCGGCGCGCAGCCAGGACGCCGTCGTCAGCTGTTCCGTCATCGCGGTGAAGACGAAGCCGAGGACGAAGCTGCCGCTGACGTTGACGACGAACGTCTCCCACGGGAAGGTGCGCCCGCCTCGGCTGAGGAGCAGCCCGCCGATCCCGTAGCGGGCAAGCGCACCGAGCGCTCCCGCGACTCCTATGGCGACGATCGTCCGCATATGGCTCCTCTCGAGTTCCAGGAGCCATCAGCCTTGCGGCGGTTCTCGGCGAGCTCCATCGCCCGGCGCCGTCGACCGGCGCCGCCGGAAATTTAGCCGACTTGAGCGGGCGTGAGCGCGACGAGGAGGCCGCCGTCGTCGTCGAGCGCGGGGAAGAAGTCCGCGACGACACGCTTCAGCTGGCCGCCGCGGGTCCGCAGCTCGAGGTGCTCGTTCAGCCGCCGGACGCCCCACTCGAGTGAGAGCTTGACCGGATTTTTCTCCTCCTCGAAGCCGGCGAGGCCGAACGCGTTGACGACGTCGGCCCCGAGCAGGTCCTCCTCGCTCCAGCCGCTCAGCTCGAAGACGCCACGGCCGAGCGCGAGGATCCGTCCCTCCTGGTCGCACGTGACGAAGCCGGTCGTCGGCGCGGGGTAGTAGTCGTCCATCAACTCGAACAGGAAGCCGAAGCCGCAGCGGTGGCAGGCGGGTGCTTCGCCGCGGAAGTCCCCTTCCTCGTCGACGTGGACGGAGCGCTCCTTGCAGTTCGGGCAGATGAAGTGCGGCACGCGGCCAGGTTAGCCGCGCGGTCGCGCGTCCACTCCTGCGATCCACGCGTGGAGCGGGGAGTCGGCGGTGAGCGGCATCTGTTCGGCGAGGACGGCGTGGAACGGGTCGGTGTCGCCGTCGCGGACGCCGAGGGATGCGTACTTCAGGAACGGGAACGCGGTCACGTCCGCGAGCCTAGACCTTCGTGGGCTCGGCCTCCGGCCGCGGCGCCGTGAGGGCTGTGCCGGCGTGGCCCTCCTCGGCGGCGAGGAAACGCTCGGCGTCGAGTGCTGCCATACAGCCGCTGCCGGCGGCCGTTACGGCCTGCCGGTAGACGTGATCCTGCACGTCGCCCGCCGCGAACACGCCGGGAACGTTCGTCTCGGTCGTGCCGGGCTTCGTCACGAGGTAGCCGTTCTCGTCGTGGTCGAGCTGGTCGACGAAGAGCTTCGTGTTCGGGTCGTGGCCGATCGCGATGAAGAGCGCGCCGGCCTCGACCTCCTCGATCTCGCCTGTCTCGGTGTTGCGCAGGCGCAGCCCGCTGATCGACTGGTCGCCGAGCACTTCCTCGACGGCGAACGGCGTCTTGAGCTCGACCTTCTCGTGCGCGAGCGCGCGGTCGATCATGATCTGCGAGGCCCGGAACTCGTCACGCCGGTGGACGAGGGTCACCTTGTAGCCGAAGCGGGTGAGGAAGAGCGCCTCCTCGAACGCGGTGTCGCCGCCGCCGACGACGTAGATGTGCTTGTCACGGAAGAACGCGCCGTCACACGTGGCGCAGGCCGAGACGCCGCGACCCTTCAGCCGCTCCTCGGACTCCAGGCCGAGCCAGCGAGCGCTCGCTCCGGTCGCCACGATCACCGACTCGGCGCTGTACTCCGTTCCTTCGACCCAGACGCGGAACGGGCGCTCGGAGAAATCGACGCGGGTCACGTCGTCGGTCACGAACTCCGCGCCGAAGCGCTCCGCCTGCCGGCGGAAGTCGGCCATCATCTCCGGCCCCATGATCCCGTCGGCGTAGCCGGGATAGTTCTCCACGTCGCTCGTGATCATCAGCTGGCCACCCCAGTTGAAGCCTTCGATCACGAGTGGCTCGAGGTTCGCCCGCGCGGCATAGAGCGCAGCGGTGTAACCGGCGGGCCCGCCGCCGATGATGATCAGGTCGCGTACGTCGCTCATTCGTTCCTTTCTCGGAAAGTGTCCGATGTATTAAACGATTTAGGTCGGATCGAGCTTCCCAGGAACAGGCCGCAGGCCTGGCTGCGCGGTGAGCCTCTGCGCCGGCGCTGTTGCGTTTCTAGGCCGCGGAGTCGAGCGCCCGGGGCAGCGCGGGTGGCTCCGGAGCCGCTGCCTCGACCTCGAGGTCGGACGCGCGCTCGAGCTTCGTTTCGAAGCGGTCGAGTCGTTTGTCCGCGGAGACGAACTTGCTCTGCGCGTTCGCGAGGTGCTTGCCGACGAGCTCGAAGTCTTCGCGGAAACGACCGAAGTCGGCCTGCAGCGCGCTGCAGTAGGCCATCACCTCGTGCGCCGTCTGCTCGATCTGGAGACCCTTCAGCCCCATCGCGATCACCTGCAGGTACGCCGTGAACGTCGTGGCCGAGACCGGAAAGACGCGCTTCTCGTGGGCGTAGGTGAGGAGCTGGCCCGTCTTGCCCGAGACGAGCTCGTAGTAGATCGCCTCGGCCGGGAGATACATGAGCGCGAAGTCGTACGTGCCCTCGGCCGGGAGGATGTACTTCGCCGCGATCGCGTCGATGTGTCCCTTCACGTCACGCGCGAACGCCTTCTCGTGGAGCTGGCGCTGCTCGTCGCTCTCGGCCGCGACCATCAGCTCGAAGTTGTCGAGCGGGAACTTCGAGTCGATGGGAACGAGCCTGTCGACCCGAATCACGGCGTCGACGCGGTCGCCGGTCGTGAACGTGTGCTGCATCGAGTACGCGTCGGGGGCCAGCCTGTCGCGGAGGAGGTTCTCGAGCAGAAGCTCCCCGAAGCCGCCGCGCGCCTTGGGAGGCCGCAGCGCCTGCTCGAGCCTGGCGAGGTCCTGCGCGCGGGCGATCATCGTCTCGGTCGCCTTCGTCACCTCGCCGAGCCGCTCGTGGATCTGCGTCGCGGTCTGGCCGCTCGACGCCAGCCGGCGGTCGACGGTCTCGGTGAGATTCGCGAGCCGGCGATCGACCTCGGCGTTGCGCTCGTCGAGCTGGCGCGCGGTCTTCTCCTCGAGTGTGCCGAGCTGCTCGCGGATCAGCCGCGGCAGGAGAACGACCGCCGCACCGAAGGCGGCGATGACGAGGAGGGCGATGAGAAGTCCGACGATCATTGGGGCGCAGAACCCTAGAGACCCCGTCGGACGGATCCGGAGCGGACCACTAAAATGCCGGCCCCGACGAACCCGAGAGTCCATCGGAACCGGCTCGCAGAGCCTAACCTCGGCGCGCAGCTCCGGTCAAGTAGGAAAAAGCCGCTCTTTGCGAACTTCTACTTGCCGAGTGCTCGGTTGATCCAGGTCTCGAGCGTCGCCTGGTCGGTCGGGCTCGACATCGGCACCTCGGAGTAGGCCGTATTCGCGCTCTTGATGAAGATCGTCGGCGTCGAGTTGACGTGGTCGGTGGTCGCGAGCTGGTCGGAGGCGGACGCGGCAGCGGCGACGGAGGCGAGCTTCCGCTGCGTGTCGAGCTCCCGCGGATTCAGGCCGGGGATGCTCTCGGCGTCGAGCTCGATCATCGCGTCGTTGAGCCAGCCGGTGTTCTCGGTCTGCTGGTTGTCGTAGAGGATGGCGGCGAAGTCGAAGGCGTGGTTCTGGTCCGAGGCGGCGACGAGCGCCTTTCGCCCGGAGACCGAGTCGGGGCCGATGAAGGCGAGCGGGCGCATGACGATCTTCACCTTCCCCGTGCGCACGTACTTGGGGACGATGTTGGGGAAGACCTCCGTCTCGAACTGGTCGCAGAAGGGGCATTGGAGGTCGATGTACTCCACGAGGACGACCGGTGCCGCGGGCGAGCCCAGCGTCAGGCCCTTCTGCGGAATCCCTTTGAGGAGCTGGTTGGTCTGGGTTGCGCCCTGGGCCCAGTCGGCCCGAGGCAAGGCTTTGGTCGGCCACGCGCCGGTCGAGGCCTTCGGGCCGCTTCCACCGCTCAGCGTGACCGCGAGAACGACGCCCACGACGACGACGCCGACGACGGAGGCCGCGATCGCCAGCACGCGGGGCGAGGCTCGACGCGGCCGGAAGCCCGACCTGCCGGCGCCTTTGGAGCGCACGGGCGGCGGTGTTGCCGCCTGCCTCTGTTGTCTGGCTCTTTTACCGCTCGGCATCGGCCGGAAGGGTAGCCGTCTCTTCCCCTGTCCCGGCACTTGCGAGGACCAAGAATCCGATGAGAAGGAGAAACCCCGTGAGCGCGAGCGTCGGGATCGCGAGGTAGCCGAACGACGCGTCGAGGCCGGGGGTGGCGATCCAGTTGAAGGAGCAGCCGGTCCCCGCCGTCGTCGAGATCACGCACGAGGTCGGCTGCGCGATCGCGTGGTACTGGATGAGCATGTGGTAGATCGACGTGCCGGCGCCGAAGACGGGGAACGCAAGCAGATAGCGCGCGATGCGGTTCTCCCCGCGCCAGGCGAGGAGGAGGAGCAGGAACGACAGGGGGTACATGCAGATCCGTTGGAACCAGCAGAGGTCGCACGGCTGGAAGCCCGCGATCTCGGAGTAGAAGAGGCTGCCGCCCGTGGCGAGTGCCGCCACGACGAAGCCGGCCCAGAGCTCGTAGCCCCAGATCCAGCGGCGCACCGCGTCGAGCGGCCCGCGGACACCGAGCAGGGCCAGCACCGCGAGCAGGAGCAGGAGCGCAATGAGCACCTGTCCCGCGACACCGAGCCCCGAGAACGCGTAGATCACGTCGCGCTTCATTCCTGCGTACCGTATCCGCCGCCGGGGTGGCGGAACTGGTCAGACGCGCCCGACTCTGTTGGTCGCTCGCCCGCTTCGCTGGTGCAGGCTCGCTTCGCTCGCGTGCCCTGCGCTGTGCTTTCCGCTCGCGGATGCGGGCCTTCGGCTCGCGTTCGTGGCCGTTCGGCTGCGTGCCGCGCCCGCGCAGGTCGGTCGCGGCGGCTGGCGGTAGCCTGACCGCGCCGGGGTGGCGGAACTGGTCAGACGCGCCCGACTTAAAATCGGGTGACCCTCGGGTCATGCGGGTTCGAGTCCCGCCCCCGGCATCGGTTGTCTGCGTCGCCGACCGTGCTTTCCGCTCGCGGCGCCGGGAGCTACGCGTAAAGTCCGCAGAGATGGCGAGCGACTCCCAGATCACGAAGTCGATCGACGAGCTCGTGCAGGAGGAGCACCGGCTCTGGGACGCCGAGGCGCGGGGCGAGGCGGGAGAGGCCGAGCGCCGCCGGCTCGCCGAGGTGAAGGTCGAGCTCGACCGCTGCTGGGACCTGTTGCGGCAGCGGCGGGCGCTCGAGGAGTTCGGGATGGATCCGAATGCCGCGACCGCGCGCGACGAGAACGTCGTCGAGCGCTATCAGCAGTAGCTTCGCCCTCAGCGGCCGAGCACGGCGAGGTAGAGCCGCTCGAGCTCGGCCGACGGATCCCCGAACCGGGCGTGCACCTCGCGGAGGTTCCGCTCACCGTAGCTTCGGCGCAGCTCGGGGTCGCGGGCGAGGCGGATCATCGCCTGTGCGACCGCGCCGGCGTCGTGGCGATCCTCGACGAGCTCTCCGCCGTGACCCTGCTGGATCCACTCGTCCATCGACGGCGCGAGACCGACGACGAGCGGGACGCCGCTCGCCATCGTCTCGAGTAGCGAGGCGGGGGAGGAGTCGACGTCGGCGAGCGTCACCGCGAAGTCGGCCGATGCGGTCACCGACGGCAGCTCGGAGGCAGGCACGTCCTGCACGGCCAGGTACGGGTCGAGCCCGAGCTCGGTGGCGAGCTTGTCGAACTGCTCTCGCGTCCAGCCGCCGCCGGCGCTCGAGAACAGCCGCAGCTGCGGGACTTCCCGCTGCGCGATCGCAAACGCACGGAGCACGATGTCGAGGTTCGAGTACGGACGGAAGTTGCGGAGCGAGACGCACACGATCGCGTCCGCCGGCCAGCCGAGGTCGAGCCAGCGCGTACGGTCGGCGTGCTCGGGCGAGTAGCCGTCGATGCGCGCGTGCCAGAGGATGCGATGGAACTTCGCCCGGTCGGCGCCGAGCCGCACGGAGGCATCCTCGAGCGCCTGCGAGTTGACCACGTACGCGAGCGCGCGGTCCGGCGCGAGCGCGATCCGCGCGCGCTTCTCGGCCTCCGGCGATTCCCAAGCGTCGACGATCGCGTCCTTCCCCCACGGGCTCACGACGAGCGGCTCGAGCCCCGCCAGTGCCGTCCAGAGGCCATACGGGAGGAGGTAATGCGAGTGGACGACGTCCGGACGGATCTCGGCGGCGACGCGCTCGAGTGCGGGCACCATCCGGAACCTTCTGACGAGCGGGACGCGCAGGAGCGGATCGATCTCCTGGTATTGGTGGACGTGAAGGCCGTCGAGCTCTCCCGCGCGCGGGTTGACGCGGCCGGAGGCGATGTGCACCTCGTGGCCGCGCTCGGCGAGCCGTGTCGCCCAGCGCGCGAAATGGCGTGACTTCGCGTCCCCGATCCCGAGGATGCGGAGCTGCTCAGCCACGAGCGGCACCCGTCATCGTCCGCATGCCGCGCAGCGCGTGACGGCCGAGCTGCACGAGTGCAGGCTTCGGATCGTCGCGCGTGAAGACGGCATCGACGTACGGCAGCCGCTCGATCGCGTGCCCCGACCCCGCCATCAGCGTGATCGCCCAGCGCTTCCCCTCGCCGGTCATCCGCGCCGGAGGCAGCGGGTCGCCGATCAGGTCGCGGTAGGCGATCCACGGCAGGTCGACGCCGCACGCGGCGGCGAGGCTGTGCCACTGCCAGAGCCGCGGATTGACCTCGAGCAGCTTGTACCGGCCGTCGCGCGGGTCGCGGATCACCTCGACCTGCGAGATCCCGTGGAAGCTCAGCGCCTGCAGCAGCGCGAGCCCCTGCTCCACGACCTCGTCCACCCAGACCGCTTCGCCGACGCGTGCGCTGCCCATGAAGTCGCGCGTCTGGCTCAGCTTCCGGCCCGAGAAGAGCCCGAGGGCCTCGCCGTCCGCCGAGAGATAGCTGCCGAGCGTGTACATCTCCTCGGCGCCGCCCGGGATCAGCTGCTGCACCATCGGCTCGTACGGGGCAGCGTCCTCGTAGGCGCGTTCGAGCTCGGCCGGCGTCTCGCAGCGGAAGAGCTGCGTGCGGTGGGCGCGCCGGAAGCCGACGTTCGCCGACGGCTTCACGACGAGCGGGAAGCCGACCTCGGTCCCGGCGGCACGAGCCTCCTCCGCCGATTGGGGATAGAACGTGCGCGGAATCGGGAAGCCGATCGAGTCCGCCGTCTCCAGCTGGTGGCGCTTGCTCTGGATCTTCTCCAGCACGTCCCAGGCGGGGAACGGAAAGCGGTAGCGCTCGGCCAGCGAGCCGGCGTGGCGTGCGATCGCGTTGAGGTGCTCGTCGTGCGTCGGGAAGATGGGGAGGACGTCGTCGGTCTCCTCCGCCAGCGCGCTCAGCGCCGCGATGAAGCCCTCCTCGTCGTCGAGCGGCTCGGGCGCGATGCGCGGCTCGGCGTAGCGGGAACGGAAGCCGAGCGCTCCCTGCCGATGGTCGACCGCGAGCACGCGCAAGCCGTGCCTGCCGAGCGACCGGATCGCCGCGAGGCCGTTCACCCAGCCGACTTCCGCGACGACCGCGGTCCCCTTCCCAGGCATCGCGGCGAGTCTAGTTATGGGCCGGAAGCAGTCGCCTGAGCCTCTTCCGCTCTGCCGGGAGGTAGAAGCCGAGGCCCGCGAGGAGCAGCGGATAGGCGAAGGTCAGCGCGAACGCGAGCACGAGCGAGTGGCGGAATGCCTCCCCCGTCCCGGTGAGCGCGCCTGCGCCGAGGAGGATGATCGCGACCCGCCGCCACTGGTACGAGACGGGATAGAGCTTCTGCGCGTTCCACGTCCGCACGATCATCAGGAGGACGTACGCGGCAAGCGTGGCATAGGCCGCGCCGAGCATCCCGTACGCCGGGATGAGCCAGAAGTTGAGACCGAAGTTGAGGATTGCGGCCGCGGCTGCGGCGATCCAGTTGAACTGTGTCTGCCGCGTCCGGCCGATGGCGATCGTGACCACGATGAAGCCGGCGTAGAAGACGCTCGAGTACACGAGCGCGGGCACCGCGGTCGCGGCAGGCCAGTAGCCGGGCTTCCGCCCGACCACGTGGACGATCCACGGGGCGAAGAGACTCAGGCCGACGGCGGCCCAGGCGGCGATGAACATCAGGTACGTCAGGACGTAGGAGAAGGCGCGTTTCGCCTCGTCGTCGTCCTCGATCGAGTAGGCAAACGCCGGCCACGCGATCTGGAAGGCGGTGAAGACGAGGACCATCGCCGACGTGACCTTGTAGGCAATCGAGTACTGGCCGAGCTGCTGGAGCGCATAGGAGCCGTGCAGGAGCTTGCGGATCATGAAGCGGTCGCCGAAGTTCGTCACCCACATCGCGAGCGCCGCGCCCATCAGCGGGAACCCGAAACGGTTGAGGGAACGCAGGAGGCTCCGGTCGAACTGGAGGCCGAGCTGCTCGCGCCGGTACGCGAGGAGGATCAGGTAGATGACGAGCGTGCCGCTGAAGTTGCCGACGATGATCCCGAGTGGCCCTTCGTGGTAGACGACGACGACGATCACCGTCAGGACAACCGTCACCACGAGGTTCGCGAGGGTCGCGATCGAGAAGGCGAGCGAGCGCTGCTCGACGCGGAAGAGGTTCGTCATCTGCAGGTAGTTGACGTTCGCCCAGAGGAGGACGGCCGTCGCGATGACGAGGCTCGTCCCGCTCCCCTGGAGATGGCTGCCGGTAGGGACGTCGACGCCGAGCAAAATCGCGAGCTGCGAGGCGAAGAGGACGCAGAGGACGAGGGCCGCCGTCGAGTACGTCATCTGCGCCCAGAAGACGGTGCGGACGAGCCTGCGCCGGTACTCCGGGTCCTTCTGGAGGAAGTAGAAGCGGATGAAGCCGAAGTTGGCTCCGCCCCGCAGCACGACGACGACGACGGCCATCACCGCCATCAGGAGCTCGATCCGGCCGTAATCGCCCGTCGAGACGTAGCTCGTGTACAGCGGGAGCATGAGAACCGAGAGGAAGCGCGAGATCAGGCCGCCGATCCCGTAGATCGCCGAGTGGCGGGTGAGCTCGAAGAGCTGGGAGGCGAGCGACCGCGGGCGAGCGGCGGGCAGCGGCTGCGGCTCGTCGGTCACAGACGCCAAGGGTACGTACACTCGCGGCCGTGACTGTTCCCGAGCGGGTCGAGCGGCGGGCGCGCTGGGTGCTCGACACGTTGGGCGCGACCGGTCTGCGCCTCGGCGACGACATTCGGTACCGCGCGGAGGCGTGGGAGAGCGTCGAGCGCGGCGAGCGGCCCGAGGGCGACGAGCTCGCGGAGGCGTTCTTCCACCTTGCCCGGGTCGAGGAGCGGGACGGGCCGCGCGACGAGCACAACCGGTTCAGTGCGGCCGCGTCATGCCTCGATCCGCTCGATCCGCCGCTCGAGCGCTTGCGCCGTGAGCTCGGCCTCGAGCCGCCGCGCTACGCCGGCGCGCGCTTCGCCGTCGCGCTCACGCACGACGTCGATGCCCCGTGGAAGTGGACGCGGCAGGGCGTCCGCGCGGCCGCCGGGAGGCTGAAGCGCGGCGCGCTGCCCGAGGCGCGCGCGCTGGCCGGCGTTCCTCTCCACAAGCTGCGCGGCACGGACCCGAACTGGCGCTTTGCGGAGATCGCCGCCAAGGAGCGCGCCCACGGTGCGACGGGCTCGACGTTCTTCCTCATGACAGGGCACGGCCATCCGACCGACGGCCCGTCCGAGCCCTACTCGCGACTGCTGCCGCGGCTCGTCGAGACGTTGCACGAGTCGGGCTCCGAGATCGGCCTCCACGGCAGCTATCTCGCCGCGGAGGACATGAACCGGGTCAGCCAGGAGCAGGACGACCTGCAGGAGGTGGCGCGGGGGCCGCTCGCCGGCCAGCGGTACCACTATCTCCGGATCGACCCACACCGGAATCTCGTTCCGCTCGGGGAGCTGGGCTTCACGTACGACACGACGCTCGGCTTCCCCGACGCCCCCGGCTTCCGTGCGGGCATCGCGCATCCGTTTCGTCCGTGGGACTTCGAGCGCGAGGAGCCGGCGGCGATCGTCGAGGTGCCGCTGGCGGCGATGGACGCGACTCTCGCGGAGGCGCGCTACCAGGGGCTCAGCGCCGCCGAGGCCAAGCCGTCGCTCTTCGCGCTGCTCGACCGGGCGGCCGAGCACGGCGGTGGCTTCTCGATCCTCTGGCATCCCGAGCGGTTCGACGCGCCGAGTGCGCGCGGCTGGGACAAGCTCTACTTCGAGCTGCTCGACGCCGTGCGCGAGCGCGGGGGCATCTGCCTGCCTGCCGGCGAGCTGGCGGCTGCGCTCTGACGTGGAGGGCCGGAGTATCGTGGTGGTGACCGCGTGACGCAGCAGCTGAGCCACCGCCAGATCCTTCTCATCTACTCCGGGCTGATGCTCGGGATGCTGCTTGCGGCGCTCGACCAGACGATCGTCTCGAACGCCCTGCCTACGATCATCCGCGACCTCCCCGGCGGCAGCGTGACCCGCCTGTCCTGGGTCGTGACGGCGTATTTGCTCACGTCGACCATCTCGCAGCCGATCTACGGCAAGCTCGGCGACCTCTACGGCCGCAAGCGCCTCTTCCAGTTCGCGATCGTGCTCTTCCTGGCCGGCTCGGCGCTCTGCGGGATCTCGCAGAACCTTGACCAGCTGATTGGCTTTCGCGCGCTCCAGGGGCTCGGGGCCGGCGGCCTGATGGTCGGGGCGCTCTCGATCATCGGCGACATTGTCCCGCCCCGGGAACGGGGGCGCTACCAGGGTTACATGGCCGGTGTCTTCGCGATCGCCTCCGTGATCGGGCCGCTGATCGGCGGCTTCTTCGTCGACAACCTCTCGTGGCGCTGGGTCTTCTACATCAACCTGCCGGTCGGCGCACTCGCGCTCGTCGTGATCGCGGCCGTCCTCCAGAGCACAACCGAACGCCGTTCGCATCGCATCGACTACGAGGGGGTCGCGGCGCTCGCGCTCGGCGCCGGCCTGATCACAGTCGGGCTTACGTGGGGAGGCACGTCGTACCCGTGGGGCTCCTGGCAGGTCGCCGGGTCGTTCATCGTCGGCTTCGCTGCGGTCGTCGCGTTCGTGGTCATCGAGCACCGCGCGGTCGAACCGATCATCCCGCTCCGCCTGTTTCGGAACGACATCTTCAATGCCTCGTCGGCGATGGCCTTCCTCGTCGGGATGGCGATGTTCGGCGCACTCGTCTATCTGCCGTTCTTCTTCCAGGCCGTACACCTGGTAAGCGCGACCCAGTCGGGCCTCTGGCTGCTGCCGCTGATGGGCGGGCTGCTGTTCTCGTCGAGCATCGGCGGCCGAACGATCTCGAAGATCGGCCGCTACCGCGCCTTCCCGATCGCCGGGGCGGTGTTCATCGCGCTCGGGATGTACCTCCTCGCTCGGATCGGCGTGCACTCGACGTATCCGTTCATCGCCGCAGGGATGGTTGTCCTCGGCGTCGGGCTGGGCCTCGTAATGCCCGTCCTCGTGCTCGCCGTCCAGAACGCGGTGCCGCCATCCGACCTCGGCACGGCCACCTCAGCCTCGACCTTCTTCCGCTCGATCGGCGGCGTGTTCGGCGTCGCGATCTTCGGCTCGATCTTCGCCAACCGGCTTGGCTACTGGCTCCCGCGCGAGCTGCCGGCGAACGCCAATCTGACGGAGAAGGCCGCGGAGGCGCTGCTCCACGCCAAGCCAGCCGTGCTAAAGAGGCTGCCGGCGGGCATCCACGAGGGATTGCTCCAGGCCTTCTCCAACTCCCTCCACACCGTCTTCCTTTGGGCGGTGCCCTTCGGCATCGCTGCGTTCCTCGTCTCGCTCCTCCTGCGGGAAGTGCCGCTACGGGAGCAGGGCGCGGCCCCGCTCGCGGCCGTGGCGACCGAGGTGTCGCCGAGTACGGCCGACTGAGGCTCCGCGGGCCTTACACTCCGCCGCGTGGCCGAGGTGGACGCGTCGCATGCGGAGCAGCCGGCTCTCGAATGGGACACCCCGCTGTTTCGGATGGCGCGCACGCAGTTCGAGCAGGCGCTGCCGCACGCGGCCGTCTCGGACATGGTCGCGGAGCGGCTCAGCTATCCCGAGCGGGCGGTCATGGTGAGCGTCCCGGTCCGTCGCGACGACGGCTCGATCGAGATCTTCCCCGGCTACCGCGTCCAGCATTCGACGGTGCTCGGGCCGACGAAGGGCGGCCTTCGCTACGACCCGGAGGTCTCGCTCGGCGAATGCGCCGCCCTCGCGACGTGGATGACGTGGAAGTGCGCGCTCCTGCGGCTCCCGTACGGCGGTGCGAAGGGAGGGATCCGCTGCGACGTCAAGACCCTCTCGCTGCGCGAGCTCGAGAAGCTGACGCGCCGCTTCACCTCTGAGCTCGTGCGGGAGATCGGGCCGCAGAGCGACATCCCGGCGCCCGACATGGCCACGAACGAGCAGACGATGGCCTGGATCATGGACACGTACTCGATGCAGATGGGCTACGTCGTGCCGGAGGTCGTGACCGGGAAGCCGATCTCGCTCGGCGGCTCGCTCTTTCGCCGGGAGGCGACCGGCGCAGGCGTCGTCATGGTCGCGGAGCAGGCGGCGCGCCGGCACGGCTACGAGCTCGCGGAGAAGACCTGCGTCGTGCAGGGCTTCGGCAACGTCGGCGGCGTCGCCGCGACCGAGCTGCACGAGCGCGGCGCGACCGTCGTCGCGGTTTCCGACGTCTCGGGAGGAGTGCACGACGAGCGCGGGCTCGACGTCCCGGCGCTGCACGCCTACGTCGCCGAGAACGGGTCACTGGCGGGCTACGACCGCTGCGAGCGGATCACGAACGAGCAGCTCCTCGAGCTCGAGTGCGACGTGCTCGTCCTCGCCGCCCGCGAGGACCAGCTCACCGAGGCGAACGCCGACCGCGTCCACGCCTCCATGGTCGTCGAGGGAGCGAACGGGCCGACGACGATCGAGGCCGACGAGATCCTCGGCGAGCGCGGCATCTCGGTCGTGCCCGACATCCTCGCGAACGCGGGCGGCGTCACGGTCTCGTACTTCGAGTGGGTGCAGGATCTCGGCCGGCTGTTCTGGGATCGCGACGAGATCCGGCGCAAGCTGGCGGACAAGATGAGCGACGCGTTCGACCGCGTCTACTCCGTCGCGGGCGAGAAGGGGATCACGCTGCGGCAAGCGGCGATGGTTGCCGCGATCCGCGAGGTCGCCGGCGCGCTGGAGGCCCGGGGCATTTATCCGTGAGAATGCGCACGATGACCCCCGAAACGGTGCGCGACGCGATGGTTCCGGAGCCGACGACGGTCGATGCCGACGCGAGCGCCCAGGAGGCGGGCCGGTGCTTCGCCGATAACGACGTCCGCGCGATCTTCGTCACCGAGAGCGACGGGCAGCTGCTGGGAGTCGTGACGCGCAAGACGCTCGTGCGCGAGGTCGTCGCGGCGGGCCGCGACCCGCGTGTCGTCACGCTTCGCGAGATCGCAGAGCCCCCGCACTTCACGCTCGACGCGGGCCAGGGGCTCGACCGCGCCTATCACTTCCTCGAGGAGCAGGATCTGGAACGGGTTCCGGTGGTGGAGGAGAACCGGCTGGTCGGCGTCCTCTCGCGTGCGGTCGTGCAGCGGCGTCTCGCCGAAGACGAAGCCCTCTAGCTAGCAGCAGGTGTAGGCGCCGGGCGGCGCTGCGCCCTCCTCCGGCTCCGGCAGCTCGGCGGCGGCGAGGGCGGCGCCGTCGAGCAGGTCGCGCTCGCTGACGCGGATCGCGTCCAGCCCGTAGGCGTCGAGGATCGCAACGACGATCGCCGCTCCGGCCACGATCACCGGCGCGCGGTCCGGGTCCAGAGACGGAATCGCGCGGCGTTCCTCGAGCGGGAGGCCGGCGAGCCGCTCGAGCTGCGCCTCCGCGCCTGCGCGCGTGAGGACGTGGCCGTGGACGCGCTCACGGTCGTACTCCTCGAGGCCGAGGTCGAGAGCCGCCAGCGTTGTGATCGTTGCGGCGACGCCGACTGCGGCGCTCGGCTCGAGCGGCGGCAGTAGCTCTCGCGTCGCGTCCTCGCTCGCCGCAACGTCCTCTCCGTGACGTTCGGTGAAGCGGACGGATCCGATGGGCAGGCTCGTGTGGAAATCGTCGAGAACGAGCTCGGTCGACCCGCCGCCGACGTCGACGAGCAGCGTCCCCGGCTCGAGCTCGCCGACGCCGCGCAGCGTCAACTCCGCCTCCTCCTCGCCCGAGAGCAGGCGCGTCGCGAAGGCGTAGCTCCACTCGATCTCGCCGAGGAACGCCTCGCCGTTCTCGGCGTCGCGTACGGCGCTCGTGGCGACGAGCAGCGTCCGCTCGGCGCCGAGCCGCTCGGTGGTGCGGCGGTAGTCGGAAAGCGCGTTGCGGACGCGCGCGATCGGAACAGGGAGGAGACGGCCGCGCGCGTCGACGCCCTCGCCGAGCCGCGTGATGCGCGTCTCGCGGTGGACGTCGTCCACCCGCCCGTCGGCCACGTCGGCGACGAGCAGGCGGGTCGTGTTCGTGCCGAGATCGACCGCCGCGACTCTCAGATCCGGGCCTCGTCGAGCGCCTTTTGCAGCACGGCGAGTTGCGCGAGTGACCGGCGCAGGCGGGCGACGCTTTCCTGGAGCTCCTCGGTGTCGGCCGCTTCGGCGGCCTTCTCGGCCGTCTGCGCGGCTTTCGCCCCGAACTCGCCGAGTGCGCCTGCGGCGCTCACCCGGACGTCCTTGACGGCGCGCCATGTCTCGCGGCCCCTCCTCGCCAGGACGACGAGAGCCCCGATTTCGGCGCCCGTCGCGACGATCAAGGCGCTCCAGACCGGCCAGTCCCACATGAGAACGATCGTAACGAGGCTGCTAAACTGCGCGCAGCGACGCGGGGTGGAGCAGTCAGGTAGCTCGCCGGGCTCATAACCCGGAGGTCGCGGGTTCAAATCCCGCCCCCGCTACTCAGAAAAGGCCCGGAAATCGGGCCTTTTCTCTTGATCGGGACTCGACTTCGGCCAAAGCTGTCCCTAGCTCCGTCCCATCGACACGCTAGAGTCCACGTCCATGCGCGGCACCAAGCGCCAGCGGCGGAAGGGTGTCTGGGAACTCAGGGTCTATCTCGGCCGTGATCCCATCAGCGGCAAGCCGCGCCAGCTCTCGAAAACGGTCTACGGCGGGGCCAAGGCAGCCGACGACGCGCTCCGTGACCTTATTAATAGGCAAGGACCGTCGCGCACCGACGGTATCGGGGTCACCTTCGGCGAGCTCCTCAACCGCTGGCTTGAGGAGTGCGACCGGCTAGAGCTCTCCCCGACGACGCTCGGCACCTACCGCGGGCAGATCGACGGAGCGATCCGGCCGGCGCTCGGCAAGGTCCCCCTGACGCGTCTAACCGCCAAGAACCTCGACGACCTTTACGGCGCGCTCAAGCGGCGCGGCCGTTCGCCCAAGACCATCCGCAACTACCACGCGATCATCTCGTCCGCGCTCCACCAGGCGCAGCGCTGGGGCTGGATTCGCGAGAACGTGGCGGAGCAGGCCAAGCCGCCGCGCATTTCGCAGCGGCGGGTGAAGGCGCCGGCCGTCGACGTCGTGCGCGAGATCATCACGGCCGCGGAAGAGCGCGACCCGAGGCTCGCGACGCTGCTTATGCTCGGAGCGCTGACGGGAATGCGCCGCGGTGAACTCTGTGCCCTCCGCTGGACGGACGTGCATCTCGACCTCGGCGAGCTGGAGGTCGCTCGCTCCGTGGTCATCACGAGCGGCGGGCTTGCGGAGAAGACGACCAAGACTGATCGCGTCCGCCGCGTCGCGCTCGATGAAGTGGCGACGGCTCTACTCACGCAACATCGCGCGCGCACCGACGAATGGGCGCGGCTGGCCGACGCCTCGGTCGCCAACGACGCTTTTGTCTTCTCGTCGCAGGTCGACGGCTCGACTCCGTTCCGCCCTGACACAGTGACCGGGTTCTTCATGCGCGTCCGCGACAGCCTCGGATACAAGGACGTCCGCCTCCACGACCTGCGCCACTTCACAGCCACGCAGCTCATCGGCGCCGGCGTCGACGTGCGTACGGTCGCCGGCAGGCTGGGACACTCCGACCCGTCGCTGACGCTGCGCGTCTACAGCCACGTCATCGAGGAGCGCGACCGCGCCGCCGCCGCCGTCCTCGGCCGAATGCTCTCGGCCCCTAAGGAGCCGGCTGAGCTGGAGGCAGGTTGAGCGCGCCCGTCGAAGTCACCATCACCTCCGCCGATTACTGGGCGATGCACCCCGCAGAGCTCATGCAGCTTCTCGCCCAGCCAAGGCCCGACGCGACGCGCACGATCCCCGATCCCAGGGGCGGTCCGCCTGACCCGGAGCAGTTCGCGGTAGTAGTTGCACCGGAGCTGTGGGCTCGCTACCCGCGCGAGCTCGAAGACGCTTTGCGTGGAACTTCTACTACTAGTGCCATGCAGAGCACCGGGGGCGCTTCCGGGGCTGTGGCACCACAAGCGGACCGGCTTGTCCTCACCGTCGACGAGGCCGCAACCCTGCTCGGCATCAGCCGGGCGTTCGCCTACGAAGCCGTCAATCGCGGCGAGATTCCCTCCATCCGCATCGGACGCCGAATCCTCGTACCCAAAGCTGCCCTTCAGCGGCTCGTCGACAGTTGATCCTGCGGTTGGGCCGGTAGTGAGGGCGACGGATGATGTCTGGTACGAAAAGCTCTGACTGCGTCGGCGCCGACATTGCTTGTGCTGGGCAGAACTAGCACCTAAGCTTGGAGTGTGCGCGGGCGCGTGAAACTGCGGCGCCGCATGGTCTGGCTAGCACTTGCCGGCGTCGGACACGGTCGGATGCTTATCAAGAACCCGGTGAGGTTCCTAGCCCTAGTTGCCATCCTTCTGGTGCCGCTCGTGACGGCCCCAGAGGCGCAGGCTTCAACGCTGTGGTCATGGGTTCCGAGCCCGTTCCCCTGCCAGAGCGCGAACAACAACTGCGTCGCCGGAACCGGATTCAATCCGCAAGTCAGCTACGCGGGTTGGGGCCAAGACACGAATCGGCTCGGAAACTGCACGAACTACATCGCCTATCGGGTCGGCGCTTTAAACGGTGGAGCAAACCCACATCCGAGCGGCGACGCGTCTACGTGGAAAGACGCAGTCGTGCGCACGTTCGGCCAGCAGGCCGCCAATCTGACGCCGAAGGTCGGCTCGGTCGCCTGGTGGGGTGCAAACGCCGGCCGAGGAAGCTCCGGCCACCTCGCCTATGTCGAGCAAGTCAACAGCGATGGCAGCATCGACATCACCGAGTCCGTCTGGAACACCGGAAGCGGACGAGAGGTACTCACTCCCGGAACACCCGGGACCCACGGCTGGCCACAAGCCTTCCTCCACATCCAAGACGCCCCTGGCGGTGCTACGGCGTTTAGTCGGTCGGATGGGACGTACTACCGAGCGAGCGATTCGTCGCCGTGGGTGAAGATCAGCGGGCAAGCACAGTCACTGGCGATGGACGGAACGCGGATGGGGATCGTGAACAGTGACGGCGCCTTCTACCGTGTGAACGACAGCTCGCCGTGGATCAAGGTCACTGGCGGCGCGAACGCGATTGCGGTTAGCGATACGGGCGCTACGGCGTTTAGTCGGTCGGATGGGACGTACTACCGAGCGAGCGATTCGTCGCCGTGGGTGAAGATCAGCGGGCAAGCACAGTCACTGGCGATGGACGGAACGCGGATGGGGATCGTGAACAGTGACGGCGCCTTCTACCGTGTGAACGACAGCTCGCCGTGGATCAAGGTCACTGGCGGCGCGAACGCGATTGCCGTTAGCGGTTGACAAACGCCCCTCCTTTCCGGTCGAAGGGACAGCGAGCGCCTCAGCGCTTTGACGAGGGTAGCCGGGCAGATCAGTAGTCGATAGACGTCCAGTTTTTTCGCCATAAAACTTGACACATGTGTCACTGCGGCGCTACCCTTGAGCCATGCCCAAGAAGGTCGCTAACCCGCGCCGCAGCGTTGCTGCAACTGTCCGCTCTCGCATTGACCGCGGAGGGGCTCGCCTCTGGAAGTACGACGACTTTCAGGACCTGCCGGCTACCGCGGTCGCCAAGACGCTCTCCCGTCTGACACAGGAGGGCGAGCTCAAGCGCGTCGCGAAGGGCGTCTACTACAGCCCCAAGGAGACCTCCTTCGGTCCGAGCATTCCGTCCGGCATCGCGGTCACGGCCGGGACCGTCGTCGCGGCGGTCCATCCCGCTGGGCTGAGCGCAGCCAATGCGCTTGGGCTGACGACTCAGAACCCGTATCGCACGGAGTTCGCCACCGTTGCCCCGGCAGCGCCGCGAGCGCTGCGGGAGTTCGTCGTCCACACGGATCGGCCGGCCGAGCGCGAGAACCTCTCTAGTGAGGAAGGGGCGCTCCTAGAGGTCCTGCGCGATCGCGCAAAGACCAGCGACCTCTCACCGGAACGGACCGCAACCCAGCTCCTTCGCCTGCTCGATGACGAGCCTCGCTTCAAGCGGCTTGCACGAGCCGCGCTCTTCGAGCCGCCGCGCGTCCGCGCCATGCTTGGAGCGCTTGGTGAAGAGCTGAACATGCCTCCTCGCGTCCTCGACTCCCTCAAGCAGAGCCTCAACCCGCTGAGCCGCTACGACTTCGGTGCGCTTCGCTCGCTGCGCTTCGCCCGCGAGTGGCAAGCGAAGTGAGGCTCTTCGAACACGACGAGTTCGCGCAAGCGATGTTGCGCGCTGCCGCGCGCTTCGAAGTCAGCGAGCAGTTCGTCGAGAAGGACTACTACGTAACCGAGATCCTCCGCATCGTTGCGGAGCGCCTTGGAGACAAGGTGATATTCAAGGGCGGGACGAGTCTCTCCAAGGGCTGGGGGCTCATCAAGCGCTTCTCGGAAGACATCGACCTCTTCGTGAATGCGCAGATGTTCGACCCAGCACCTGGCGTCCACAAGATGGACGCGATCCTCAAGCAACTAAGCGAAGCCGTTGCACAGCATCCGGCGCTGACGTGGCTCGACGAGGGTCAAACCCTCGGCGGCTTCGGGCGCGAGGACTACTTCGAGTACAACTCGCGCTTTGACGAGTTGCCTCGGATACGGCCCGCTGTGCGACTTGAGCCTGGCGTCCAAAGCGGAACGTTCCCGACCGAAGTCGTGCCCATCACATCCATGGTTGGGCAGTTTTTGCTTGAAGAAGGTCGCGACGACATGGCCGACGACCTCATGGGTTTCGACATGACCTTACTGCACTTTCGCCGCACCTTCGTGGAGAAGATGTTTGCGTTACACGGGAAAGTCGTGCGACTCATTGAGGAGGGCGAGCCGATTGAACGACATGCCCGTCACTACTCGGACTTGTACGCACTCTCCGACGAGAACGAAGTGCGCGCGATGCTTGCATCCGAAGAGTACGCAGACATACGCAATGACTACGACGTAACGAGTCGAGGCTCCAAGCATCTAGCCAGGATCTATCGGCCGCCCGCTGACCTTTCGTTTCGCGATAGTCCCGCGTTTTTCCCTGACACCGAGCTCAAGAAACAGCTCGCGCTCGACTATGAGACGCAGTGCAGATTGTTGTTCTCGAAGACGAGCTATCCGTCGTTCGACGAAGTTCTCTCGCGCTTCGAGGAATTGCGCAACCTGCTGTAGATAGCGCCCTTGTCGCGCTAGGGTCGCGCCGGCACGAAAAGTCTTGCTGGACAACGGCTTTCCGGTAACGAGTCAGCTACGAAACGCCGGCGACCATCTAAGCGCTCACCTAAACCGGCGTACGCTGAAACCGCGTCTCACTCTCACGAGCGCCGCTGGCTCGCGCGCAAGAGCCGAGGCATCTCCCATGGCAGCGTCAACTTCGCAGGAAACTTGGGGGGTGGGACGCACCTGCGCCATGGGCCGAGACCATGAGCGTCATCGTTGATGCCGCGCATCTTCGGCTAGAGATGGCTCGCCGCGGCTGGGCCGCCACCGACCTCGCCCGCGAGGCGCGGCTCAGTCAAGCAACGATTAGCGCTGCCCTAGCCGGCAAGGCGATCTCAGCGATGTCCCTCTCCCTGATCGCCAAGTCGCTCACCCGAGCTCCCGTCATCGCGATCGTCGACCAGCTCATCGCTAGCGACGAGCACTCCCTGTCCTGACATGTCCGAAACGGCCACTTGTGCGCGCGGCACTGACGCCGGATCATCGGGGGCAAGGACCGGGCTGTGGTGCAGCGCCCGGGCGTTTGGCTAACCGCCCGGTCCCTATCCGAGACGTGGCACGACGAGCGACGGCCTTACGCGTCGTAGTAGTCGGCGGAGCACCGGGATTGCGTCGCGCTCGCCCGCGCAAAGAGCCGCGAGAGCCGCAAGCGCGAGCTGCGACTCCGCCAACGATAGGAACGGCGCCTCGGTTTCGAGTCGCCCGTGCCAGCGAACGGCGGCACGTTCAAGCTTCTCGGGCTTCTGCTCAGCGAGCAGATCGAGGTAGCCAAGCGCGTCGTCGAGTGAGACGCAGCCGAGCTCGCGCAGCGACATCTCCGCTGCCCAGAGGTTGCGGGTCTGAATGGCGCGAGCCAAGCGTCCGTGCGCCGAGCCTTGGGAAGTCAAGAACGCATGTTCGCTCACGAAGCTGGCCGGCGCTACCTCGCGCAGTAAGTTGGGCGGGGTTCAGCCAAGCGCGGTCAGGCTCGCATCTCCCGCGATCTCGTCCGCCAAGCGCCGGGCTTCCTTGCGATCGTAGGGGACCCGGATGCCTTCGGCCGAAGGGGAGACGAGGCTAGCGCGTCCGAGCGCGCGCTTGTAAGCAGGGCTATCCAGCGCCGGGTCGTACGCGCGGTCGTGGGTTCCAAGCCTCCACCACGGGAACCAGCGGATCTCATTTTGGAGTGAGAACCTCCGGTCGTAGCGGTATCGCCCGGTGCGCCGATACACGGTCCACGGGCGTACGTGAAGGGCAGGCACCGCCACGCGTCGTTGACGCCACGCTGTTACAGGCGGTCGCGCGCTTGGACACGGGGAGGTTGGTTCATCTGGCGGGGGGTCGGGAGGAGATGGGAACATGACAGCTAATCCTACGTCTTTTAATAGGGACATTTCACGTACAAAAGAACCCCTGGAGTTTTCTTGCCTCCTTGTCAGCGAAAGTCGTATGCTTCGCACGGGATTGCTGTACGCAGCTGATAGGTTTGGTGGTAAGAGTCAGATGCTGTACAACAGCAGGTTCTACGGATCAGCTGCTACAGATTGAGTTCAAAAACCACCACACGGAGGTACCCCGCACAATCCAGTGACTTTTAATCAGTTGAGGTAGGTTCGATTCCTACAGGGGGCACGAAAACCCTTGTGGCATAAGGGATTTCGCCCTCCTAAGACTTTCTTCGACTAACCCTTGCAGCATCTAATTGTTGCAGTAGTTTCACCCGATCAGGTGCTGCAGTGCAGCACTATTCCGGGATTTATCCGCCATACTGAGTGCGTCAAACGCCTCAGACGTGAGGGCAAGATCATGGCAATTCGCGTACTCGACGTCGCCACCCCAGCCACCCCGCTGGAGCGGCTCGTCGACGACTACCTCATCCACTGCCAGGCGAGGGGCCTGGCGCCGCGGACTCTCGACAACTCCTACTCCTACTCGCTGCGCGCGGTGTTCCTCCCATGGTGCGCCCGCGAAGGCATCACGCGAGTGGAAGAGCTCGACCGCCGCGCGTTCGATCGCTTCACCACGCAACTCCTGGCGCGCCAACACCCCGACGGCAGGCCCATCTCGAAGCACTCCGTCGCAAGCTACGTGCGCCCGGTCCGCCTCATGCTCAACTGGGCGCTGGCGGAGGGCGAGGAAGTCAAGGCCAAGCCTCAGCTCCCGCGGACATCGAAGCCGCACCGCGACGTTCTCAGCCGCGATGAGATCGACCTCTTGGAGCGGGCGATCCCGGCCGAGCGTGACAAGCTCATCATCCGCATCTTGAGCGATTGCGGACTCCGGCTCGACGAGCTCACCCAGCTCAAGCCGGAGCAAGTTATCCGCTCCGGCCGGCAGGCCTACTTTCGCGTTCTCGGCAAGCGCAGCCGGCTGCGCGACGTACCGATCCCTCCGAACCTCCTGCGCCGGCTCGACCGTCACATCACGCACCGTCCGCCGGATCGACGCGAGGACCGCGTCTTCCTCAGGCTACGGCGCGGACCGATGGGCGACTACGAGCCGATGACTCCGCACGCCGTAGAGCAGATGGTCAAGGACGCGGCGGCGCGGGCTGGGCTGCGCAAGCGCGTCTACCCGCACCTACTCCGCCATTCCTGGATGACGGAGATGATCCGAAACGGAATGAGTCCGATTCAGCTCTCCGTCATTGCCGGCGCCTCCATGCAGGTCATCGCTGACCACTACACCCACCTCACCAAAGACGACGCCTATGACGCGATGGTCAGAGTGCTCACAACCCGGCAGGCCTACCGAAGCTAGATACGCGACGTCCCGCGAGCTGTTTTCGGGCGACTAGTTGCGCGCCAGGCCGAGGCGATCGATCGGCTGCCAGGGATCGCTCACGACTGCTGCGCGGGCTGCATCCCCACCGCCAATCCACCAGAGGTACTTGTCGATAGCCCGTAGCGGCGATGCGGGAGGGACGGTCCCCTGCCATGCGGTGCCATCGGTTTGCACGTCGCGCAGCAACCTGAAGATGCTCCCTGCTACCTGCTTGTATGGCTCGGGCTGGTCTCCCTCCGGAACCCCGAGGCTCCTCCGCACGAAGTCGTCGTAGACGGGAACCCGCCACGGGAGCAGCCAATGAAGCACTTTCGACGCGAGTGAATACTCTCGCCGCCCTGCTCCGAGCGCAGACGTTTGCGTTACGAGCGAGATGACGAGGCGAGAGGCATCGTCGGCGGCACCGAAAGGCACCCCGGTGGTCGGTGCGAACAACTCCTCAGACCAGTCGAGGTTCGCGAGTGCCTGCGCCATCGCTTGCTTCGTCTCCGCGCGAACACCTTGCACGCCCCACCAGCTCTTCAGCGTCCACACGAGCGCCTCTACCTCTGGTCCGCTTCGGCCTTGTAGGAGAGGAGTCCGGCAATGGCGGGACAAGCACCAAAGGGCTCGTTCCGTCTCCCCGTAGAGGGCATCGAAGCGCTCGACCGCCTCAACGCGTTTCGCGAGCGGAAACTCCACGTCGCCATTCTCGCCGAGACTCGAGCCAGCGTGAAGGCCCGCGCGGTTCTCTAGGTCTCCGGACCTCGGGCGCACTGGCCTATCCGGGGCCAATCAGGCATTCATGGCCACGTCGTGAACGCGTCGAAGTGCTCCGACTGGGGTGTGAGCACGTTCTCCAGCTACCCAACGAAAGGACGGCCATGAGCGATCAGCCCCAGAGCCAGTACGAGTGGGCAAAGCCTGACCCGAGCGGGCCGGCATGGTGCAGCAAGACGGACTACTACCTAGGTACCGCCGAGTTCGCCCGGCGTGCTGGCCTCATACGGCAGCCAAGCTCGGTTGGTTACCCGACCAGATCGAAGCGCCGGCGCCGGTACGTTCGCGCCGTCTTGTGCACCGTGCTCATGTTGCTCTCTCTTGGCGGTGCCCTCTACGACTCGCTGACCAGAACTCTCAAGCCAGGCCCATCGCTTGGCGCCGCCGTCATCTTCGGTGTTGCCGCCGTCATCAACTACGCGATGGCCAGAGCCACGGCCAGAAGGCGGTAGCGAGAGCAGGCGTCGGCGCCACTCAAATCCGGGCGTTCAGCTGCTCCCGGCAAACGGATCGGGAGGTACGGCCGTGTTCAGCGCCTTCCACGCGCTGATGCCTGCGAATACCCCGCAGACGCACCCAAGGACGAGTATCCCCACCGCGTCGCCATGCTTCCCTTTGAGCTGGTCGTATAGCGATCCGACGAGGAAGATGACCGCGAACATGCCCAAGATCGCGGCACTGATCGAGCGCTTACGTCGCTTGCGACGTAGATCCTCCGCGCTCGGTCCCGTCCCTCCGGCCGGCGGCCACTGTCCCTCGTTCCTTAGTTTCTCGACGGCCCCTCCGGCTTGGTATTCCCACGCCGTCGTCCATTGTGGGCCGCTCGGATCCGGTGCGTTTGGGTCGCTCATGACCGCAGCTCCTTCCTGACCCCGGCGAGACCATACTCCCTTCCTATCGCCGGGTCCAGCAAAGTGCCCAGAGGTCTCAGCAGGCCGACCCGACTCCTCTAATAAGGGGTGTCCAACTGACTGTACGGCCGAGTTGAACACTTCTTCCACGCAGCTTTGCCGGCCTGCCTGGCCCCGATTTCCCGTTTACCGGCGCCCTTTACGCCCCTTCCTGGCGCGTGTCCATTGGACAGTTGCGCCTCCCGCACCCCACCCACACATCGTGCTAAAGCAGATGTGGGCCGGGGTGCGGTATCGGAAGGGGCATGGGCGCCGGTGAAGAGTTAGGGAACAGCCGTAGGAAAGATGCGGAAGAAGACGACGACCTGCATTGGATATCCGCGCAACAAAAGCAGAAAGGGTGGCATTCGCGCACGGAGGAGGAGAGCAAGGTCGTCGTCTGATGACGCTGTTGAAGGAGGTGGCTGGCGGAAGGAGTGACCGAAGCGGAGGACGCTGGAAGCGACCGCAGTGGAGCCGACGCCAGCCGCGGACGCAGTCCTCAACCGAAGCTGCCGGTGGCGGCTAGAAGCCCCAGCCTTGCCACTGGAGGATCGCGATGATCGCGCCCACGACCGTTGCCGCCCCTACGACAAGCGCTCCAATCCTGCGCGATGTCCAGCCGGTGTCATCGACGGCGGGAGTCGCCTGCGTCGTATGTGAGCCGCTGCCTGCGGACTGAGCCGTAGTGACGTTGATGCGGTGTCCGCGCCCATGGACGACGAGGTTCACGGCCTGGTCTGCTAACTCGGCCGAAGGGAGGTCCTCGGTGTCCGGCATCCCCGCTCGCATCTCGGCGATCAGTTCGACGAGCGTCGTCCGGATCTGATCGAGCACACCCTGAATCGCTGGTTGGCTAAGCGACCAATAGATCTCGGTGATGTGCTGGTACGGATCCCCGACCTCGTGGTTCATCAGCGTCACGACGTCCTGCGCGTTCGGCATCGTCAACCGCACCGAACCGCCATCCGCCCTGGCCTGCTCGAAGAGAGCTTCGATCTCGCCTACGGATTGTCCGAGCGGGATCTCCTCTCCGATGTGCTTGTTCACAGGATCCGGTAGCTGGCGTGGGCTGATCTGCTGTCCCGTGATGCGAGCATTGAACGTTGTGGCATTGATCTGGATGATGGCCGGCGGCTTCCGGTACTCCGGTAATTCCACGCCGCTGCCGACATAGCCGCGCAGCTCACGACTGGCCCAATCCCGGAGCTCGGTACTGCCCGTCTGCCCACCGAGGGCTATGAGCTTTCGGAGAGTGTCAGCGAGAGGAACGCTGCTGTCGAGCGCGTCGCGCTCGATCGCCTCGATCAAGTTCTGGTCCCGTGGTCTCACCTCTCAAGTGTCGCAAGAGGCTCGGCCTTCGCTGGCGACGGCGAAGATTGCAAGGCCTTCAGAACTTCCGCCATAGCGCGGCAAGCGATGTATCTAAGCCCGGTGAGGGACTCGAACCCTCGACCCCAGCCTTACCATGGCTGTGCTCTACCAACTGAGCTAACCGGGCGAGCCGTGCCATGCTACCGGGGGTCAATTCAAATGACCGAGCGCCCGCAAGCTGCAGACCTGCTGCGCACACCCGAGGCCATGTTGACCCGGACGGACCTGCGCGACCTTGGATTGGAACGCCGAGCCGTGGACGCCGTCTTTCGTGCGTTGCCAGTGATCTACCTGCCTGGCTACCGCCGGCCGATGGTCCGGGTCGCGGATTACCTCGCGCTCATAGAGGAGCACACCTACCGAGGCGACCGCGTCGTCCCGTTTCAGTAGACACACCTCTTAGAGCCGACGCCAGCCGCGGACGAGTCCGCCGCCTAGACGGACACGCCGGCCGCGCCTAACCTGCCGGCCTGCTACAGCGCTTCTAGAGCCTCAGCCACTTTGTGTGCAGGACCCTCTATCAATGTGGATCGCCGCGTTGTCTTGATACTCAGTCCGTCGGCCTTGGTCCGATCGAGTGTCCTTACCCTGACCAAGACTCTGCGTACAGATTTCGCAGAGATGTTCGGCTCCGGACAATCGATGCCGTAATAGGCCGGATCAATGTCCTCTGCGGTCTCGTCTCCGGAGTAAACCGTCTCCCATTTCACACGCGCGTTCGCCCGAACCAAGCGAGTCGCAGGCAGCTTCTTCAACATCTCAAGCGCGCCTTCCCGATACATCCCTTCACCTCTCAAAACGCTCCGCGAACAGATTTCGCCGAGCAGGCGACTCTAGGTCCTGGGGGTACGAAAACGCAAGACCTCCCCAGCACGAGGGTGTAGCGCCCCTCGTACCGATTCAGTGATGCTCGTGCGTCATGCCTCATGAGGTGGTTTAGTTGCCTTGGTGATCTGATGTGACTACTCCGGCGGGTCGGTCGCGGCGACCGGCCAACATAGGAGCCGCGAGGGGGACACGACGGCGCCTGCCTGCACGCCGAGGGCCGCAAGTCACCGATCGAGACATCGACATGCTCCGCTGGATCGGCCGGCATGGCGTCGTCACACCGGCACAGGTGGCCCAGCACTTCTTCGCGCGCGAAGACGGCAACGTCGGCCAGTGGGCCGCATACCGCCGGCTGCGCAAGCTCGAAGAGATGGACCTCGTCCGCCACGACCGCACCTTCTGGAGAGAAGCGAACGTCCTGCGGCTCACGGGCTCAGGCGCCCGCCTCGCCGACATTGACATCGGCCCAGCTCGCCTTGTCCTCGCCGAGATTCGGCACACCTTGGCGGTCGTAGACCTCGTCGAAGACCTACTGGCTAAGAGCCCGAAGGGAACCGAGCTTCAGACCGAGCGCGAGCTGCGCATCGAGCGACGTCGCGAACTTGGCCGCGGGCAACGGACCGTCGGCAGAGGCCGCGTCCCTGACGCGCTCTTCATCCGGCCGGACAAGAAGAAGGTGGCGCTCGAACTCGATACGACGCCGAAGCGAGCACGCGATCTCGACAGCATCCTGATCGCCTACATTCAAGAGCACTACGACCAGATTGTCTGGTACGTCCTGCCTCGGCAGGTCGAGCAACTCACGGAGATCGTGCGCCGGCAGCGCGCAGACGATTTCGTCGAAGTTCGGGCCTGGCATCCGCCGGCCACCGCGGGAAAGGTGGGATGACGCAACGCGCAGTCCTGCCCCCAGCACTCGGACACAACGCTCGCCTTACTCGGGCCTACAGCCTCTTCGTCGTTGCGGCGGTTCTGGTGACGACCTTTCCCGGCGCCCTGGTCGGCGCCGCGATCGCCTACGCCGTTTGGCGAGTGACGCAGCCAGACCTCATGACGCGCTGGCTCATCGCCGGGCTCGCGGCATCGACGGGAGCATTTCTCCAGCCGGCGATCTCACTCATCTGGTCATGGACCCTCATGGCCCATCTCGTCGCCCCCGCGGGGAACGACGTCTCTTTGAACTCGGTTCTCGCTTCTTTCCCAGCCGAGATGCTGCTCGGCCCGCTGGTTCTCGTCGGCGTCCAGCTCGGGATCGAGTATCGGCGCCAGACAATCGGCGGAATCGAGTGGGCACGGTTTAACCAGATGGAGTCGCGCAAGCGAGCGCTCGAACGCGGATGGCCCGGACCGGATGCTGCGCTCGCGGAACCGCTGCCGGCAGCCGGCCACCCCAACGGAAAGATCCGTCTCGGCGTCTCTCGCGATGACTCTCGCTCCTTCGATCTGGACGCGGAAGAGATCGCTCAGCACGTCTTCGTCCCCGGCGCATCAGGCACGGGCAAGACGACCACGCTCGTCCGTCTTGCGGACGGTGCCCTAACCGCCGGCTACGGCGTCGTCATCGTGGACTGCAAAGGCGTCGGGCTTGGCGGGGAGGCTCGCGGGCTCGCCGCGCGTCACAGCGTCCCCTTCACGATCGTCGATCCCTATGACGCAGACAGCGTCGGCTACGACCCCTGCTCGGGTGACGCGCCGACGATCGCCAACAAGTTGATCGGCGCCTTCTCCTTCTCGGGCGAAGCCGAGATCTACAAGCAAGTGGCGATGGAGGTGATCCCCGTCATCTGCCGGGCGATGGCAGCGTCGAGGACTGAAATCACACTCGACTCCATCTACGAGGCGCTCGGGCGTGGGGGACTCGCTCGACTCGGCCGCGCTCCCGGTGCGGAGGACTATCGCGACCGCCTCCAAGAGATGGAAACCTCGGAGGGGATCGGCAAGGCCGGTTACGCAGGACTTCAGAAGCGTCTCGGCGCGCTCATGGAGGGAACCTTCGGCGGGCTATTTCGCAAGCGGCCGGCGCTCGATTGGGACACCGAGATGCGTCATCCGCGCGTCACGTATCTCTCACTCAGTTCCACCGCCGCAGGCGAAGACGTCGAGCTCTTCGGCCGAGTCATCACGCAGGACCTCAAGCAAGTCTGCGACCAGAGGATGCGAGCGATCGAGCGTGGGGAGGAGCCAGTGCCGATCCTCGTCATCTACGACGAGTTCGCGGCACTGCGCGAAGCCCACCAAGTCGTCGACCTTCTGCTCCAGGCTCGGCAAGCACGAGTCCCCCTCGTGATCGCGACGCAATACCTGCCCGAGGAGCTCTCAATCAGCAAGCCCGCACTTTCAGCCGGTGTCCTCATCGCCCACCGCCTTGAGGCAAGCGACGCCGAGACCGTCGCCGCCCAGTTCGGCACCCACCGCACCTCGAACATCACCGCGCAGATCGACTACGAGGAAGGCACGAGCAAGAAGGGCTCGGTCCGCTGGGTCGAGGAGTACGACATGCACCCCAACACCCTCAAGACTCTGCCAACCGGGATGGCCGCTGTATTCGCGCGGCGAACGCAGCGTAAGGCCCTCGTCCAGATCAGCCCGACCCCATTACTGCGGAAAGGAGCCCCTGATGGCAACAGCCAGGGAAGCGGCGCCGACCAAGCGCGCGCCTAAGAAAACCGAAGCCGCAACGCTGCCCGCCGCTGACGGCGCTTTCGTCGACGCCGCTGCAGCGGCAGGCGCCCCGCCGGTCCAAGCGGCTCTTGCACCGGTCGTGGGTCCTTCGGGAGTCGACGGCATCCCAGCCCGCTACGCCGATGGGAAGCAATGGCTCCTCAACGGCGTGCGACGTCATCCCAAGGGCGCGCTCGTCGCGCTGCTCTTTTCCTGGACCGGCTTCTGGCTGGCGCTTTGGGGCGCAGTGATCGGAGCTGGACTCGGAACCTTGATCGGCCTAGGAGCCGTGGGCGGCACGTCGCTCGGCCAAGGAGCCTTCCACATCAGCGCCGCTCAAGCCGTGTCTCCGCTGACTGTGCTTGCCGGGTTCGGCGTTGGGCTCATCGGCGGGTTCTTTGGCGTGATCGGCTTGATCGTCTACCACGCGCCGTTTCAGTGGATCGTCGGGATGTTCTTCGGACTCATCAGCGCGATCATCCTGATCGTCGTCATCGCCGCGTACGAACGCCTCTTCCTGCGGCTCCGCGGCTACCGCCGGCTCAGCCGCGATGAAGTTCGTCGCGTTGCCCCGCTCGTCAAAGACATAGCCGAAGGGATGGATCTCGACGGCCTCCCGCGCTTTGCGATGGCAGACGCCGTCGTGCCGAACGCATGGGCGCACATGCGAACGATCGTCATCACGACAGGACTTCTGCAGTCGCTCGACGACGGCGAGATTCGCGCAATCCTTGCCCACGAGCTGCACCATTGGCGCAGCGGGGACTCGGTCGGCCTTCACCTCGTCTGGGCCTGCGCCTGGCCGATGGCGCTCGCGTGCAACGTCGGCATGTACATCGCCGGGGTCCGCCAGACCAACGATCCGGTCGCGATCGCCAACCGCTACCGGCGCGGGGCGCTCCTCGCTTTTATTGGTTGGGTCATCGCTTGGCCTGCGTGGACGATCATCAGATTCGCGATCGTCCCCGTCATCTCCGCGAGCCAGCGGCGAATGGAGTACGAGGCAGACGCCGCAGCCGCGGAGCTTGGCTACGGAGCTCAGCTCTCAGCAGCGCTACGAAAGATGAGCGTGTTCGAGAGCGGTCGCACTGGCTGGGAAAACACGATCGCAGCAACCCATCCCCCGACCGAGCTGCGCATCGAGGCGCTTCAGCCGCCGCAGCCGGACGACGCCATCTACCAGGAGGACGAGCTGCGCAGCCCGACATGGGCAGCGGCCCGCCGGATTCTTTGGGTGTTCGGGCGTACCTCAACCGCAACCACGTCACATCGTGGGGCAGAGGAACAGATAGCCACACCGAGCGATCCAGCAGTGGGTGAAGGTCTCCCTTTTGACCGCGAGTTCTCACTCTTGCCGTTGTCCGGCTGGGCCGTCGCCATGACTTACGTCACGGCTTTTGGCGTAGGCCTCCTCATTGCCGTCATGCAGAGCCGCTGATCCGACTAGGCCCGCAGCGCTCTCCTGACGAGCTAGTGAAAGGGGAAGTAAGCCTCCGGTCGCGACTGCCGACGGCGGTTCGCGATTCCTACGACCGCCAGCGCCAGGGGGAACAGAGCCCAGAGAACTCCGACCAGTAGTTGATGATCGGGGAAGTGGGCTAACGCGGTCGCCCCGATCGCCGCCCACATCGCGCCCACGAACCCCAGCTCCAGCGCGAGCAGCCAAGACCAGCGCCACTTCGGCAGACATGCCCAGGCCACAGCGGTAAGGGGGACCCACGTCCACCATAGGTCGAGCAGTCCTGTCGCGATCTCAGCCAGCGGCACACCGACGATCCCAAGCCACGCTCGCTCCGCACGCGCCTGCCACTTGCTCCGAGCGCAGACCGCAAGATGCCTCAGCTCGCTTGCCGGGGTTGCGAGATCCCGCCCCCGGGTCATCCCTCTCGCCCCTCCGCAGCACCCCATCGGTCTTGCACCGTCCTTTGGTTGAGCCGCTACTCGCGACTCCGTCCATCGTCAGCACGCCGCGTTACGAATCACGCCACGGTTGCGTCACAAGCTGCGTCACAGAAGTAGGGCAATCCGTTACTGCACAACGGTTTAGGCGCGTCATGCTCCTCGCCCACGTAGCTCTTCGGGCGGTCTAACTCCCATCTCTTTGCTCGTGCGAGCCGGTGGATTCCTCTTCTGGCGGCTTCTTAGCGAGTGCGTCCCTTGCGCTGTCAACCCGGTCGCGCTGCACGCTCATGAGGGTTCGCGCCGGCCTCCGGCCGCGGGTTTGACAGCTCGGCCTTCTCGCTCCTGGCCTCCATGTCGGAACCACCACAACGCACTGGAGGTGCAGAGATGGCAAACAGCAAGACCACCACCAAGCCCGAGGCCACGGACTCGGAGCAGTCCTTCCGCTCCTACAACCGGGTGCAGCTCGCCGGACGCCTCGTCGCCGATCCTGAGCTTCGCTCGACGTCCACCGGCAAGCCCGTGTGCCGCATGCGCGTCGCCACCAACGACACGCGCGAAGCGCAATTCCACGACATCGTGGCGTGGGAGGCGCTCGCCGAGACCGCAGCGGCGGAGCTCGGTAAGGGCTCCGCGGTCACTATCGAGGGCCGGTTGCAAACCCGCACTTGGGAAGCAGCCGACGGCTCGACTCGCTATGCGACCGAAGTCGTGGCTGCGTTGGTGACAGCCCTGTCATAGCGACCTCAGCCGGGGCGGACTCTCCGCCCCGGCCCCATCTTCCCTGTACGGCGAGCCTAAGCGAGCGCTCCTCGCAGTGGACTCGGCTTTGTCCGTGTGATGTCCGTGACCGCGCGCGACAATCCGCAGGTCGCGGGGGGTCGCGTCCGGCGCTTCCTAAGGATCGGGATCTTCGGAGGATTGCAATGAGTGTGCTTGGGGTGGCAGAAGTAATGGCCGCGCATAGTGCTTGGGCGTTGAGCGGCGGCAAGGTTGGGGCGGCCAAGCTCTTGGACGCACTTGCAGCCGATGGCGACGCAGGCGTCGTGGCCGGGATGCTGCTAACGCGCTCCGGCGCGCGGTCCATCCCGTTGTTGGTGCAAGCCATCGACGAGGGCATCGCAGTAGCCCAGGCTCTGGAAGTGCTCGCGAGCATCGGCAGCTCAGGCACCAGCCTGCCGAGGGATCTGCAACCGAAGATCGCTCAGCTAGCGAAGAGCTCGGACCCTGAGGTCGCTCAGGCCGCAGCCGATGTCCTGCAACTTGCCGATTTCCGCTCAGACGGGGTCTCGTTCTGATCGCCCTCCGGACGCGTACCCCGGAGGCTCAAGACGGCGCGCCGCGCCGCGCGACGGAGATCGTCGCCGCCTCCATCACGGTTGGTTGATCCGGCGTAGCCGGCCGAGCTCTCCGTCCTACGGGCCGGGGCTCTCAGCCGTTCCCAAGCCAGACCTCTCCGCTGCAGACAGTTCCGCACATTGTCCGCGCGCTGTCCGCGAGTCGATGCAACAGTCGAGCGCAGATATGGAAAGCCAAACCAGCAGTAGCTAAGGAGAACGGAATGGAACAGCCCATTGGATTCATGGTCGTCACGAAAACTGGGAGTGGCAGCGGTCTAACGGAAAAGCCCGAAGTTATTGCAATGCGTGTCGGCGACGTTGTCGACGTCACGTGCCCCAACGGGTGGACGAGAATCAACTTGACGAGCGGCGGGTATATCACGGTCCAAGAGTCGATCGCTGAGGTATGCGCACGACTTAGGGATGCGGGCGTCAACGGTCTTAGCAGAGGCTCGGAGGGCTTGCGGTAGTTCTGGCGTCCGACCGACACCCTTCACAATCGGGGACAGATCGCTAGGACGCTTTTCCAACTGCACCCGCTATCCCCATACCTTCTCTAAGATCGACGCGGGGTCCGTATCTCGATCAGGAGGGCGGGATGGCTCGCAAGACAGTCTTTGTGTCGGACCTCTCCGGCAAGGAGATCAGCAACGAGCGCGACGCTGTGACGATCACGGTGAAATTCGGCGATGCGCGGCGCGGCCAATACTCCGTCGACGCGCACCCCGATGACGCCGAGGTGAAGAGGCTGATCTCTGCGGGAACGCAGCAGGCTCGACGCGGTCGCAGACCGAAAGCAGCGTCGAGCTAACGCTCTAGTTCAACCTCGAAGGACTCCACATCGGCGTACTCGTGCTGGCGAAGACTTCGCGTGATCCCTTGCACAATCACCTCCTTGCGCTGCTGCCGCTCGTAGGAGTCGACCCCAGCGGGGGTCTCGGCCCACAGGCGCGTATCGGTGGGCGCGCCTGCTCGGCGAGTGAGCTGGGGCATCTCAAGCATCTCGATCAACACGCGCGGGCGCGATCGGACGTCGAAGTTCGGACCGATTAGGCGAAGACCCCCGTGGCTTCTCCAACGCGCGAGAAGCCGCTCACGACGCGTCCACTCCACGACCGGCGGAAACACAAGCGGCACGATCTCCTCGACGGCAGTATCGGCCAAGCTGGCGAGAAGGTCCCTCAACTGAAAGAGGTTCAAGCGAGCCGCTCCGGCGGTCACAGGAAACGATGCTGGGTTGGGGTGAGCCTGATAACCCGGGTCCTTGTGCGCGGGCCTAAACCCCGCGTCTACCGCCGCGCACGGCCACGGTCCTGTCGACGCGAACGGGCGCGGTAGTTGCACCACGCACCGTGCCCAGGCTTCCCATCCCTCGCCGAGTGGCTCCGTGTCACGCACTGCCGTGATGACACCGTCGTTCGTAGGTGAGACAAGCTGCCAGGACCTACGCTCTCCTTCGGCAAGCGACGATAGGAACCCGTCGATAGGCGAACTCTCAAGCACCTCGGCGAGCCGATCTGCGAGTGCTGGCGTCAGTTGTGCGTTCGCGCCAACCGCGTGCTGCACTGCGACCATCGCTCGAGCCGCGAGCCCTTCTTCATCGCGCGGAGGCGAAAAACTGTCAAGGCTCCAGTTCCCGAAACTGAGAAGGTTGGCTTGACGAAACTGTGGAACGCTGCCTGCCACTCCGTCGCGCTGAAGACGCATGCGATGAAAGGCAAGAAACGGCGCGACAATAAAGCCGGCAGCGACGCCGGCCACCCCAATTGCATGAAGCGCTCGCGCGTCGCTCCAGAAGATGGCCAGGAAGCCGAGCACCTCAAGCACCACCCCCGCAACCACTGATCGGTAGCCGCCGAGGAGCTCGCGCACGTACTCGGTGAGTGACTGTTTCATCAGCCCTGGCTCGCGAGTCTAAGCCTGGCTCCGGCGGAGGCTGCCCTCTCGTGCCCAGTCGTGGGGTAGGTCGGATCGGCCTCCTGCTGGATCGACCTGCACAGCCTGCCTGACCCTCTCGCCTGAACTGTCAAGGGAGTAGCGCTGCACGCTCATGAGGGTTCGCGCCGGCCTCCGGCCGTCCCTTGACAGCGGCGTCGTGCCTGGCTCCCGGCTGCCATCGATCCCAAGCAAGGAGGACCACGATGGCGACCACACACGACAACATCTGGAACTTCGTCGAAGACGCCCCCGACTACGCCGACGAAGTCGCTGATCTCTGGCACTGGTCGACGAACTACGACTGCGGCAAGGGGCCGTTCACGCTCTTCCTCGACCTCATCGGCTGGAGCGAGGACAACATCGGCGAGCCGCTGTACAGCCTGCGGGATGCGAGCCTCGGCTACGTCGAACTCGGCAAACTGGCGGATGCGCTCCAGCAGTACGCGGCGCGGCCGAGCGACGTCCAGGCGTGGGTCGACGAGCTCTTGGCGTTCGAGGAAGCCTGAACGGTTCCGGCTCGCCGAAGCCATACCGGCGCCGTGGGTGGGTCGTAGCCTCGCTGAACGCCTGGTTCGAGCCTTTCTTGAGCGAGCTCAGCGATTAGAGGATCCCATCGAAGAAGCCCATGCCGCGGTTCTCGACGGAGCCCACGACAACGGCCCGGTCGAGAAAGCGGTTGAACTCCTCGCAGGCTGTTTCGGGGACAAGGCAGCAGTTGTGGCAGGCAGCAAGGTTGCACGAATCGGGGCCCTGACCAGATTGCGTGCCGATCTCCATGCAGACGGGATCAGCCGAACACCACAGCGCGGACCGGAGGGCGGCGAGGATCGCAGGTTCGAGATAACCCGGCTTTCCCATGCGCACGAGACCGCCCATCGTTCCCTCCGCATCGCCTGCGGCCGTGTAGATCAGGACTCCGGCCATCGGGGCATCAGGCGAGTCGGAGACGTAGAGGCGCTCGCGAAGCGCTGCAGTGCTGTAGCCGCACTCGAATGTGAGCTGGTTGATAAGCAGATGGGCGAAGGTATGGACGAGCAGGAACGCCGGCGTGACCGTCCGCGGGCTTAGATGGCGGGCCTGGCGCGCAGCTCCGTAGCGGCGCTCCACGGCTGCCGCGCGCTCGGCGGCAGGACCGGCACTCCATTCGGCGATGCGATTAGCGTCCAGCTCGATCAGGATGCCTTCGCCGTAGACCTTGTACGCGGGCAGCCACCGGTTGCGCCAGTCTGGAACGTTCTGCCACAGCTGGGCCAGGCCGGCGTCGCTGCTTAGCGGCTGCTCGGGATAGATGCGGTTGAACCCGGTCAGAACGCGCGTCTCGCGCAGCCGATCGACGAGCATAATCCTCTCGATGAACGGCCGTATCCGGTCGTCGTAGTCAGAGAGCCTGCCGGTCGACACCGTGAGCTGGTCCTCCCGGCGCTGGGTCTTCAACACATCGTGCTCTTCTCGTCTGAAGGCGACCTGGTCGGGCTCCTCGGGTGAGAGCGCCGGCTGCTCCTCCTCCTCGCGCATCTCGCTGGCAAGCAGACGGACGGCCTCTTGAAGCTCAGCATCAGAGTAGGGGTGCAGAAGCTCCCTGCTCGTGCTGCGCAGCTGCTCCGGCGTAGCCGGCTGGCCAAGCTGGATCGACATGTGAACTACGGTGGAGAGCGGAGGGATCTCCAGCGCGGAAAGGAGCTGCTCCGAGACCGTGCCGGTACTTCGCGGAAGGTAGATCGCGCTGAAGACGCGAGCAAAGTAGACGTTAGACGCGGACCGCAGAGAACCCTTGATCTGCTGCCCGCAACGCGATGCCTCGGTGGAGCCGTGCTGGGGTGATATGCCGCGGCAGAGATAAGGTGTGCCAGCTTCGAGATTGTTCGTGAGGTAGGTCGAGCCATCGGAGCTCGCCTCGACCACTCCACTGAGAGTGCGTGGCGCGACTCCGCACTCGCACCTGACGACCTGGTTTGCCAGGGTGGCTCCGCCGGTGGATTTCAGAGTCATAGGCCGGTCGCAGGAGGGGTTCGCCGTACGGTGGACCCATTCGCGCCACGGAAAGTCCTGGAGATGCCCGGTTTCGCACATGGCGACGAACGGGACCTGCGCGAGTAAGGCGCGCTTCCCCTGGGCGGCGCAGTAAGGGCAGGGCTGCCGGCCCTTTGTGACGAGTTCCAGATCGTGCAGGTGATTGCAGCGCCAACAGAAGTGCCAGAGCGGGAAGCGGAGGAAAGGAACGCTGAGCTTGACGTTCGGGATGCGCTGGCCAGGCGCGGGAACCCGGTAATCGGGTGGCTCCTGGAAGTGGTTGACTCGGAGCAGGCGTTCTAGGCGCCACTCCTCAACGCGGAACTCGGCGAGATCGAGATCGCGCGAATCTCCCGTGCCATCATCGCGCTCGTACCAGTGATCGAGCCCGGCTGCAAGCATCGAGGTGCCGTTCGGCGCGATGATCATCGAACCTACGCCGAATGGAGCGATGAGGTGGCCTCGCCGGACCGGCGCGCTAGACATCGGCTTCCTCGTTGAGGTAGCTGGTGCTGATCTCGGCGCGGCATTCCGCGTCGACGTTCCGTAACGACTCGGGAATGGACCACGAGAGGCGGGCCGCCTCCGGAGTGACGTAGCTGCCAGCCCGCCGCATGAGCGGGATCTCTCCGTCCGAAGCGCGGCTCCATTCGATGCGCCGCCAGCGCTCCCATTCCTTGTAGCGCGCCTCGAACACGTCTTCGAGGTTCTCAAGCTCGTCAGGATCGACGACGCTCACCCGGGCGGACAGGAGGTCGCCGGCGGCAGTGATGAGGTCGTGAGGAACGGGCCGCGGGCGGGCATCCTGAGCTCCAAGCTGGCGGACGTAGGCCACGAGAACCGCGTGAAGCGCACGGTCCAGCACGGGCGGTGAGAACGGGGTGACGCTCGTCGGTTCGACCTGGGCGTACAGCCTCTCGTGATACGTCCGGAACTTCTCGAAGTGCGAGCGGTCGCGGGGCTTCGAGGCGCTATAGATCGTGGCGACGAGACCTGGGCGCTCCCACCACTTGCGGCCGATCCGGCCGGTGACCTGGATGTACTGCGACGTCGTTTTCGGCTGTCCGACGACGGCCATCAGCGAGAGGCGGTCGATGTCGATGCCGACCTCGACGATGTTGGAGGCGAGGCAGATGTCGACGGCGCGGCGCGGCCCCGCCTTCGGGACTTCGAGCTCCTCCATGGCCTTCGGGATCTCGTCGTTACGCAGGCGCCCCGTCAGCTCCCGAATGTTCCACAGCCGCCTGATGTCCTCGGATCGAAGCCCGAGCCGGATACGGAGAACGTTCAGGTAGTCGGGTATGTCGGACTGCAGAAGGGAAAGCGAGGTGCCGAGCTCTCTCAGGCTGTTGAAGAAAACCGCAAGGGTCCACCACGGGTCCTGGTCGTCCGGGTCGAAGGTTGCGGGAGCCTGGAGCAGAGCCGCGAAGGTCCTGACCTGGGCGGTCTGCAAAGACCCGAGACCGGGACCGTGGACGCCTACGTAGAGGCGGCCCGGTCGGAGCTGACCATCGGGATGGCGCGCGTACCGGGCGAAGAACGAGTCGTCGGCGTCGATGCCGGGAGGCGGGAAGAGGACCGACTCCTTCCGCCCGTAGAGCCCGAGGATCTGCTTCTCCGAGCGGCGGATCGTAGCCGTGGACGTGACGATCTTGGGCTGGCAGCTGCGCCCGTCACGGCGGTCGGTACAGAGCTCGCCGATGAGCGGTTCGTACAGCCCGGCGAGGGAGCCGAGCGGTCCGGAGATGAGATGGAGCTCATCCTGGATGACGAGGTTGGGCGGCGACACTGCGCGCTCTCCATCGGGTCCGATTCCGAAGAGAGCCCTCGCCTCCGGCCTCCATGCCAGCATGGCGAACTTGTCGATCGTGCCGATGACGAGCGTCGGCGGATCCTCGTAGATGTCCTCGTCCACGACGTGGATCGGGAGGCCGCCAGCGAACTCGCAGTCCTGATCAGGGCAGCAGAGGGCGACGGTGTTGTCGCGCAGGACGTAACCGGCGACTCGCAGAGTGCTTCTCTGCTTCTTGCCCGTGCTCTTGATCTCGCCCATCTGAGCCGCGCACCACGGGCAGCGGAGGACGACGAACTTGTTCCCGGGGTAGTTGTCGCCCCGGTTGAGGCTGGCGAGCACGCTTCGGGCTTCGGCCCGGGAGTTCGGCGTGACGCCACTCCCGACCCAGATGCCAATCGTGAAGCGGTTATCGCCGCCAAGGTCGTCCTCTGAACAGCGCAGGTGCTCCATGGCACAGATCAGCGCGCCGGCGCGCTGGAACTGCTGGGCTGTGAGGAGCCGGAGCGTGTAGCGCATCAGGACATCGACGCCGGTGTCCTCGGGGTCTGCAAGGCGGCGGTAGAACATCGAGAAGGCGGCGAGGCACAGGTACGCCTCAGTCTTGCCGCCCCCTGTCGGGAAGAAGATCAGCTCGACGGTCTCGCGCTCGTGCGATTCACCGGACGCGGTGGACCCCAACGCCATGAGGACGAAGGCGATCTGGAAGGGGCGCCAGTCGCCGCGGTCGGGAACGTCCCTCCAGTCCGGAATATCGGGAGGACCGACGACCTCGATTCGCTGCTCATCGGCGTTGTAGTGGGTCTCTCGCGCGTTACGCCGTCGCGTGCGGAGCTGCTGGAGCAGCATCGCGTGGTTGGCGAGCTCGAACGCTCGGCGCGCGCGCGGATCCGAATCGAGCAGGTCAAGCCCTGCGCGTATCCGCAAGAGCACCGCTTCCAACTGCCTGACGTGGCGCCTAGCAGCGTCCTGAAAGTCGGCGCTGAGCTCTGACGCTCGCTGCCGCTGGCCGTCGATCCATGCCTCGTACCTCTCCAGAAGCGCCAGGATGGCCGCGCGGCCGTCATCTCCTTGGACCAGGCCCGCCATAGGCGCTATCGGGATCGTGATCGGCCGGCCCTGCTCGTCCCGGATTTCGGGCGTGATGCTCGGCGTTTCGTATGCGGGCAGGCACTCAGCAGAGACTTCGGACGCCCCTTCATCTGATTGGCGTCTCCACTCAGCAGCGCAGCCGTGGCCCACCGCGAAGGTGCGCGAGCCCCTGTAGAGGAGGGCGAGCGATGCCTCCTCATCATCCTGGTCGGCCGGGCGAGCGCGTACTTCCTCGTACGGGAGGATGCCCGCGGCTGAACCCTCTACCGCGGCCGTGAAGCGCACCTGGAAGAGGCAGCCCGCATCGATGGGACCGTCGCCGACGGCAGTGCGGTTCACAAGCGAGATCGTGACGAGCGAGGTCCCATCGCCACGGGGGCGCGTGTAGGCCGTAAGCGCGATGTCGAGGCCGTCGAGGTTCGAAGATTCCGGCTCTCTATCCGGCCTGACCTGCCGCTCTGCGCCGGTGATGAGATCCTCTGACGCAAAGCGAGCGCTCAGCGCCACCGGAACGCGGAGCCACCAGCGCCGCGCCTGATGATCCGGCGCGCCATCAGGAGCCTCGTCATCCCGCGGCAAGCGGACGGTGATCTCTTTCGGCTCGTACCGGCCAGCTTCGAGCTCGACGAGCAGATGCGATCCGGCCGGTGGCTTGCAGACGAAGCTCAGGCCCATTGCGCTCGGGCGGTAGGAGTTGGCGGTAGAGAGGTCGAAGTCGCCCTCGTCTGAGGGCCCCGAGTCCCGGCTCGCGATGTCCTCGATGGACCGCGCAGCCTTCTCGTCGAGCAGCTCCTCCCCGTCCTCGGGCGGGAGTTCTTCCGGCCCTGCACCTGCCGCGGCTTCGCCGGGGTCCGCTTCACCCGCGGTCTCCGGCGGGTAGAGAACGCCGATGCCGTAGCGCTTGATCGGCCGGTCGCGGTGCAGGATCTCCTCGCCCGAGCCCATCTGGCGCCAGGGGCCGTACGCGGATTCACGATCGGGAAACGCGATATCGACGGTGCAGTCGATGGCCGTGCCGCGCGGGCACGGACCGACGAGTTCTTCCCTGAGCGCGGTGACGAGGATCTCGCGGCCTCGAATGAAGTCAGGCACGGGTTCCTTCCTCGACCGCGAGAGCACCCTGGAGAGCTCGCGCCATCGAAGCCCGGGCCGATTCTGGCATCAGCAGCATGAGCCGCTCTGTGGGCCTTGTGATCGCAATGTAGAAGAGCGCCTCAGCCTGCGGCCCCGAAACGTCGTCGAGATCCGTCAGGACGACAGCCGGAGCTTCGAGACCCTTGAACGCGTGGATCGTTCCGTAGCGCGTGTGGCCGCCGCTGGCGTCGAGGAGGGGACGCAAGCGGTCGCGCCACGCCTGCTCCTTCACCCGCTCGGCCGATGATCCAGATGCGCGGGCCGAGAGGATGACGATGTCGCGACCCTTGTAGCCCTCGGCGCGCAGCGTGGTTAGGGCGCGGATGAGAGCATCAGGTGCCTCGCCGCGATCGCCATAGAACCGCAGCTCAGGTTCGACCCCGTCATCGGGACGCAGCACCTTCGAGTAGTCCGGCTCCAGGTGGCTGAGGAGTCGAACGAGGGTTGCCACTCGTGGCGTATTCCGGCAGTTCGTCCTCAGCGAGTAGACCGGGACTCCACCCCCACGGCGGGCGAGGAAGGTATCCAGCGACGACCTCTGGCTTCCGTAGATGGACTGGCGCTCGAAGTCACCGAAGAACCTCCATTCCCCGCTGGAGAGACCTCCGGCGAGGCTGAGGTCAAGGACGTCGAGATAGCCGTCGTCCAGCAAATCCTGCGCCTCGTCGGCTACCACAAGATCGAAAGGACCTTCGCCCTCCGAGCTCAAAAGGCGTTCGAGCGCGAGCTGCGGGAGCTCTTCCTCCCAGAAATCGCTGGTGGTACGCGGCGGCCTGTCGAGGCCGGCAAGGGAGAGCATCTGCGAGTGAAGCGTGCCCGCCGTCACGCGGTTGCCGAGACCTCCGGTCTCTTCCCGTAGCCAGCGACCCAGCAGCCTGTTGAAGCAGATCAGGAGCGTCCTCTTGCCCTCAGCCGCTGCGCGCCGGGCGGATTCGATCGCCAGCAGAGTCTTCCCGGTTCCGGCAGGACCTTCGAAGACCACTCGCGGGTTGTGCGTCATGGCGTCGAGAGCTGCGAACTGCTCCTCGGTGTAATGCTGGAGCTCGGCGCTGACCTGCCGGCGGCGTTCGCGAGGGCTCTGGAACGATTCGAAGTCGGGGCGGAGAACGCGGACGATTGCGTCGCATTGCTCAGCCGTGGGCACGCGGGCTTCCGGATCGAACCAACCTGCTGATCCCCTGCTTGCGAGAAACTCACGAGCGCGATCCAAGACGCTCTGGCAGCTCTCCGCGAGCGACGCTGACCGGTAGCGCGCGCTGTCGATGAGCTGCCACGGATGCCACTCCTCAGAGTGGAAATCGAGCGACGTGTAAGGCAGGATGACCGCGCTCCAGAACACGGCGCTGGCCGCCGGCGGGTATCGCTTCACCAGTCGCACGCGGAGGCTGTGCATTCCCTCGGATGCCTGCCGGAACGGCCCGCGGGGATCGCCCTTCGGTTCCTGGCCGTAGTACCAGAGCCCCTTCCGCCGGGAGATAGTGGAGGCAGCTTTGATTTCGAGGCAGAGAATCCCCTGTCCGGGGATCAGAACTACGAAGTCAAGCTCGCCCGAGATCTGGCGGACGTGGCGGGGCAGGTCGAGGGAGTGGATAACCGTCCACTCCGCGGCGAGCGGATCGGCCTGGAGCCGCTGGAAAACGTCTCGCTCGCCAGGACTGGGAGTGTTCGGATCGATCGCCGCAGGGATCATCCTTGCCACAGATCACGCTCCACGGAAAAGAGCTGGCGTGTCTGCCGGGAGGGAACGCGCAGTAATTCCGGGTTCCGCGCTTCGACGCGCGCGACCCTCAGCGCTCCTTCTCCTTCGATCTCCTCGACGTCGTAGTCCTGCCATCCGCGAACCTCCAGCTCGCGAGTATCGCCGTTCAGGATCTCGCGGACGAGGAGCCTCCGGACCCGCTGACCCGCTCGCAGGTGCGCCTGATCGATGAGGTCCATATCCCGCCAGAGCTCCTGGGCCTCAGCTCCGAGCCCGCTGACCTCCATGAGCGCAGCGAAGTCCGCGTAGTCCTCGGTGCGGATGGAGCTGGGCGAAGCCCAGCGGCGGAGGTTAGCCCGGGTGGAGCGGGAAGAGCCCGCAGCAGCAAGCCGTGCGAGCACGTCCTGAATCCCGGCGTTATCGATGAGCTCGCGGAGGTTCTCCTTCCACCGGTGCTGCGCGCCGCGCAACCGCGCCGCTTCTTCGCCAAGCAACGAGTTGGCGATCGCGGGGATGTAATCCCCCTCGCCGCCAACGCGGGACACCAGGTACGCGCTCGGGTCAATGTCGCGGGTAGAGACCATGTGGAATTCCCTGGAGGAGCCAAGCTTCACGACGTACGCGCGCGAGCCCTCTTCAGCCTCCAGGTAGACCGCTTGCTCGGAGGCGAGAAGGAGGAGGTACGCCTCCACGGTGTCGGGGCGGTCTTCAACCTCGCTGGTGCTGGCACCCGTCCCGGATGCGATCGCGGCCCAATCGGTGATGGGCAGCAAGTCGGCGGAGTCCAGACCGACTCCCTGCGCCGCTCGGCCGCTGTAACCGGGCAGCGATGAGCCTTCGCCTGCCACCGTCATGCGGCCTCCGGCAAAGATGCGCGGGTCTAGCGGATCGTCGCTGAGCCAGCGGAACTGGAGCACGTGGATCCGGCGTGCGCGCGGCGCTCCGAAGACCTGGCGCGGAAACCAGCACGCCGGCCCAATGACCGCCGCGGCATCGTGGACGTGCAAGCCGGCGAGCTCGGGCGGGGTGACAACGCCGAGCCCCGCCGGATCCGCGAGCTCCTTCGCGACCGCGGCGGCATGGCGCCGGTCGAGCAGCAGCAGGAACGCGCTCTGGCCATCCAAGGGCAGCGAGCGAACGGCGGCACCGAGGGGATCGGCACGCGAGCCGAGATCCGTGAGGAGGGTTGAGATCTCATGAGCGGCGGCCGCGTGGGCAGGAAACACGCGATTGCAATCACGTAGGCGACCCTTCACGAAGGCAGCGGAATCCTGCAGTTCGAAAGCGGGATGATCGAAGGGGAGCGGGACCGTCGCCAGCTCCCAGCGAACGCGCCGGAGCCGCGCTAGAACCGGGCTCCAGTACGAGTCCGCCGCCTCCTCGCCGAGCCGGTTCTTCAGGTCGCTGACGGCGCGGGAGAAGGTCCATAGCTCATCGTGATCCACGCAAACGCGCGCAAGTTCGAGGCTCGCCGCAGTCTCGTAGAGCTCCGTGGCGTCTCGCATCGATGGCGTCATTGCCGCTCCACCCACGAGAGGCTTTCGATTCCTCGGGGGAGGTCGATGCCCCCGAGCACGTCGGAATCAGCGAGGCGCGTGGCGTATCCCTGGTTGATCGCCGACGCGCCGTCCTCAGCGGTCGGCAGCCCGCGGTCGATGAGGACGAGCCAGTTCGATTCCCGCCACCGCGTCCGCCACTGATTGAAGGCACGGGCGCCGTCGAATACCGCGAGCCGTGGCGTCGAAGCGGTCACCGGCACATCACCGTCTTCCGAGCTCGACGCGATGACGGCCGATCGGTACGGGTTCCTCGTGCCTGAGACGTCCCGGGCCCTCACGATTCCCTGGAGGCAGCCCTCGTAGACGCGGTTCCCGTCGCCTACTCCGAACTCGCGGGCGGTGAGCTCTGCTTCGATGCTGTGCTGCACGCCGATGAGCACGCAATCGAGCCGCGTCGTGCTCGAAAGAGAAGTAACGTCGACGCCCGGAAGGGCGCGGGTGAGGAACGGGTGATCCTTTACGAGCGCCTGCTTAGTTGCCTTGAGTGTCCCGGTGTCCTCGATGACCTGGATCCTCGTGCACAGGTTGACGGGCAGCAGAATGTCCTCCTTGCGGAGCGCCACGCGGACCCGAGGTTTCCCGTCGTCGCCGCCGACCTCGACGCCGACGAAGCGCCCTTGCTCGACCGAATTTCTCCGGCGATGGCTGATCGCCGTCCCTCCGGGAAGAGAAGAGAGGTAATCGAAGTGCTCAGCGTCATCGTTCCCAGGGGGGTCATCCAGGAAGGCTGTGATAGCACCGGCCGCGCCGGCCAGCGCGGCAGCAAATCCGCGCGCCGGCACCGATAGCGCGATCACGAGGCGGCCCTCTGCCGGCCGGGCACTCACGGCGCGGGCACCGGCATCGAGCATGAAGCGCGCCCAGTCGGGCAGCCGGGACCATCCCGAGTGCGTTCGGTACAGAAGCTCCCGGAGCGGAGCGGGATGGTCCGTCATAGGCGCATATGCTCACACAGTGTCGAGAGCTTGCGGGCGCGGCGAGCACCTATTTCGCGATGATCGGGAATGAAGAACTGCCGGGCGCCTTCAAGCGTCCGAGGGAGCGGCGAAGATGTGCATCGGTTGCGTTAGGAGGGCCCCAGAACGGCTTATGACTCCCACAGGGTCCACGCCTCGCCCGAAGGTAGCTTCGAGCGGGGCGGGTCTGACATAGGAGGATTCGCGTGATCGCACGGCCAATAGATCGATCGGGCCTGATCGAGCGGATCGATGAGCTCCTGGAGGCGCGCTACCGCTCGGCTGATCTCTTCAATCTGGACGACCCTCTTCAGGAGGTCGTCTTCATCCTCCTGAGCCAGCAGACACGCGAGGCCGTATACCGGCGCGTATACGGTGACCTGCGGCGGCGCTACCCGAGGTGGGTCGATGCCTTAGCCGCCCCCGTCGCGGAGCTGGAGACAGTCATGCTCCCAGCTGGATTCCAGCGGCGCAAGGCTCGGCAGCTCAAGCAGCTTCTCCGAGCAGTGGCACGCGCCAACCGTGACCGCGGCATCGGGCCAGGCGGTACTCCGGCGGCCGACCTCACGCTGAGCTTCCTAGCCGACCTGGATGACGCAGCTGCTGAGCGCTTCCTCGTCGGCCTGCCCGGCATCGGTCCAAAGAGCGCGCGGTGCGTGCTCTCCTACTCGCTTGATCGAGCTGCGTTCGCGGTAGACACCCACGTTCACCGGATCTTTCGTCGCCTGGGTGTCGTGCCGTCCGCCGGCCGCAAGTCAGATCACGACCCGTTTCAGGAGGCCGTTCCTGCAGACAGGCGGAAGCGGTTGCACATCAACCTCGTGCATCACGGACGGGACGTGTGCCGCTCCCGAAATGAACGCTGCGGCGAGTGCGTGCTCGTCTCATTCTGCGAACGGGGGCGGGAAGCCGTTTCCAGGCCGAGCCCGGCGCCTGTTGCAGTAGACCTCTTCGCCGGGGCCGGCGGGCTAGGGGCCGGATTCCTGCGCGAGGGTTATCGCGTGAAGCTCGCCATCGAAGCGGAGCGCCATGCCGCGCAGACGTACCGGCTCAACAACCCCGGAGTGCCAGTGATCGAGGCGCAGATCACGGACAAGACCCGCGCGGCAGCGCTGCGCCGCTATATGCCGCGCGCGGAGAAGGTGGACGTAGTCCTAGCCGGACCACCCTGCCAGGGGTATTCAGCCGCAGGATCGCGGCGGCACGATGATCCGAAGAACGTGCTTTACGGGCATGTCGCTCGCCTCGCGCGGCAGCTCGGCGCTGAGTGCGTTGTCCTAGAGAACGTTCCCGGCGTCCAGCGAGTGAACGGCCACGGCTTTCTCAATGCCATCGTCGACTCTTTGACAGACGCTGGCTACGCGGTCGCACCACACCTCCTGCGAGCCTGCGATTTCGGCGTGCCACAGCGCCGGGTTCGCTACTTCTTCATTGCTCGCCGCGGGCGCCGGTCGGATCCTGTCTCTAAGCCTTCAGCCACGCACCGGCGGAACGGCGAGATCCCGCGCGGCGGCGAGGATCTCCCCGAGACCCCAGCCCTCCTTGAGGTGCTCGGCGCTGTGCCAGTACTAGGTGCTGGCGTCGACGCAGAGCGATTCGTGACCGCCGATGGGCGCGAGTTGCTGAACATGTCGACGATGCGACATTCCGAGCGCGTAATCCGGCGGATCGCCACGTTCAAATCTGGAGAAGAGCCAATTTCGTACCGCAGGCTCGGGCCGGTCGAGGCGCGAACCATCATCGCTGGCCATCGGGCGCTGCCGGTACATCCGGTGGAGCACCGGACGATCTCGGTACGGGAGGCGGCCCTCGTGCAGGGCTTCCCGCTTGACTACTTCTTCTGCGGGCCCCGAGCCGACCAGCCGCTGCAGGTAGCAAATGCGGTGCCGCCGCCACTCGCGGCCGCGGTCGCGCGGCACCTCAAGGCTTGGGTCTGACTGAGCTCAGCCTTCTTCAGCCATCCCTAATCCATCCCTACTTTCTCTTCGACCGCGCTCAATCGCGATTCTGCTCGCCGGGCCGAGCAACGAAAGAAGCTCCTGCAAACCCGCAACTCTGGTGGACGTAGACCAACGGCGTCAGAACTTGTAGACGGTACGTCTCGGTCTCATAACCCGGAGGTCGCGGGTTCAAATCCCGCCCCCGCTATGAGAGGCCCGCTTCGGCGGGCCTTTCCCGTTCTTGCGGGCCGGGCGCGCTTGGGGCACCCTGTCGCCCGTGCGTGGGGTCCTCCTGGCGGTAGCGGTAGCGGTTGCGGCCACCGGCGTCTCGGCGGCCTTGGCCGCTCCGGCTCGCCACGCCGCCCTGCCGTCCGTCCTCCGCCTCGTCGACCCGTCGCGGACGATCAAGCTGCCCGGCGGGAAGCGCGAGCCGCGGCCGGTCACGACCGAGCTCTGGTATCCGCCGGCGCGGGACGGCAGCGGGCCCTTCCCGCTCATCGTCTTCGGACACGGCTTCGCCTCGACGCCGTGGACGTACCGCTACCTCCTGAGCGCCTGGGCGGAGGCGGGCTACGTCGTCGCGGCTCCGGTGTTCCCGCTGGGGAACGCGAACGCCCCGGGTGGGCCGGACGAGGAGGACATCGTCAACCAGCCGCGCGACATGAGCTTCGTGATCACGCGGCTGCTTGCCTTCAGCGCGAACCGGTCGAGCTCGCTCTACGGGCTCGTCGACCCGGCGAGGATCGCCGTCGCCGGCCAGTCGGACGGTGCCGAGACGGCATTTGCGGCTGCCTATGAACGGCCGTGGCGGGACACGCGCGTAGACGCCGCGCTGGTCTTCTCCGGAGCGATTCTCGGGCCGCGCCGCTACGTCGATCCCGACGGAGTCCCGCTGCTCGCCGTCCAGGGCACGGCGGACAAGATCAATCCGCCCGTCTACACGCGCCGGCTCTTCCGTGCCTCCGGGCGTCCGAAGTTCCTGCTCCTCCTGCGCGGAGCCGGCCACCTGCCGCCGTACGTCCGGCCCGGGGAGAAGCTCGCCGAGGTCGAGCGAGTCTCGCTCGCCTTTCTCGCCCACTACCTCGGTGACGGTTCGCTGGACGCGATCGGCCGCGCTGCGGGCGAGCTTCCGAGCGCCTCGCTCACGAGCGATCCCTAACTAGGCGATTCCCGCTGCCTGCGCGAGCAGGAAGACGTTGAGCAGCGTGATCAGCGCGGCGACGGCGACCGCGACGGCGGTCGTCCCGAGTCGATTGACGTGCACTCCCATCACGTCTCGGCGGCGGGTCAGGAGCACGAGCGGTACGAGCGCGAACGGGATCCCGAACGAGAGGACGACCTGGCTCAGGACGAGCGCGCGCGTCGGGCCGACCCCGAGCCCGAGCACGACGAGCGCGGGGATCATCGTCAGCCCACGCCGGAGGAAGATCGAGATCCGCAGGTCGAGGAAGCCGCCCATCACGACTTGGCCGGCGTACGTCCCGACGCTCGACGAGGACGCGCCGGAGGCCAGCAGCGCGACGGCGAATGCGAGCGCCGCCGTCCCGCCCACGAGGTGGGAGAAGCCCACGTGCGCAGCGCGGATCGAATCGACGTGCGACCAGCCGGGCGTGCCGTGGAAGAGCTTGGCCGCGACGGCGAGCATCGCCATGTTCACGACTCCGGCGATCCCGAGTGCGACGAAGACGTCCGTCCGCACGAAGCGCAGGACGCGCGTCCGTTCGGCGTCGTTCTGCACCGCCGTCCGTCCCTTCGTCAGCGCGGAGTGGAGGTAGATGACGTGCGGCATCACGGTTGCGCCGATGATCCCGACCGCGAGGTAGACGGAGCCCGCGCCGTCGAGGTGAGGAACCAGGCCGTGAGCAGCGCCGCTCGCCGATGGGCCGATCTTCACCGTCTCGTAGAGGAAGCCGAGCAGGATGAGTGCGAGCAGCGCCGTGATCGCAAGCTCGAAGGGGCGGAAGCCGCGCCGCTGCAGCTCCAGCAGTCCGAACGCGATGGCGCCCGTGATGAAGCCGGCCGGCAGGAGCGGCACGTGGAAGAGGAGGTTGAGTCCGAGCGCTGCGCCGAGGAACTCGGCGACGTCGGTCGCCATCGCCATCGCCTCGGCCTGGATCCACAGCCCCCAGGCCACGGACCGGGGGTAGTGGTCGCGGCAGAGCTCGGGCAGGCTGCGGTCGGTGACGACGCCGAGCTTGGCGGAGAGGTACTGGATCAGCATCGCCATGAGGTTCGCGGCGAGCACGACCCAGAGCAGGAGATAGCCGTAGCGGGCGCCGCCCTGCACGTTCGTGGCGAAGTTCCCCGGGTCGACATACGCGACCGAGGCGACGAAGGCGGGCCCGAGCATCGCGAGCGTGGCCCGCGAGCGGCCGCGCGCGAGGATCAACTCGAGCGGAGTTGCCGCGCTCAGTCCTTCGTCTCCCGTCGCACCCGCATCGCGCGGGCGAGGACGGCGCCGAGCGCATGGGTCTCGCCGCCGACACTGACGAAGAGCGGCCCGTCGAACGGCTGCCGCTCGACGAGCTCGAGCCGCGTCCCCGGGACGATTCCACGGTCGCCGAGGAAGCGCAGCATCTCGGGGTCGGAGTCGGAGATGCGGACGAACGTCGCCTTGTCGCCGGGCTCGAGCTCGGCGAGCGCAGGCCCCGGCGTCTCGGCGAGCTTCAGCTCGCGGCTCGGGATCGGGTCGCCGTGCGGGTCGACCGTCGGGTCGCCGAGCTTCGCGGCGATCAGCTCCTCGAGCTCCTCGGAGAGCGCGTGCTCGAGCACCTCCGCCTCGGCGTGCACCTCGTCCCACGTCATCCCGAGGTTCTCGACGAGGAACAGCTCGAGCAGCCGGTGGTGGCGGATCACCTCGAGGGCGACGCGGCGGCCGCGCTCGGTGAGGCGGACGCCGCGGTAGCGCTCGTGCTCGACGAGGCCGAGGCTCGAGAGCTTGCGGAGCATCCCCGAGACCGAGCCGGGGCGGACCTCGAGGAGAGCCGCGAGCTCGTTCGTCGAGGCCGAGCCGTCCCGGGCCTCGAGCGTGTAGATCGCCTTCGCGTAGTCCTGGACGGCGACCGTCGGGGCGCCGGATTGAGTCATGCCTAAATTCTAGATTAGGCAGCGCGGCGGTTCAACAGCACGGCCGGAAGCCTCCGGTCAAGATGCGGGCAACGGGACGTTCGGCTTGCGCCGTTGAGGGCTATTGGCTTCGCTTGCGGCAGGAGTTACGATCGCCGAGGCGTGGGTGCGATGCGTGCGGCGGTGATCGCGGCGGCGGCCATGGTTCTCGTGGCGGTCGTCGTCCCGCTCGCGAGCGCGAACGGCCCGATGCCGGGAACCGAGCAGCTCGAGCTGACACTTCCGGCCGACGGCTCCGGCACGGCGACGCGGGCGCCGATGCCCGCCGACTCGACGGCGGCGACGGTCACCGTCAACGAGACGAGCAGCGACCCGTCGTTCGAGAGCAGTCTCACGGAGTTCCTGCTCGCCGGAAAGCCGACGCTCGGCGCAAGGGTCGTCCAATGCGTGTTCCTCTCCGTGGCGTTGACGAGCCTCTCGGACGAGGAGGTCGGTTTCGAGGAGAGCGGGCCGGTGCTGCAGCTTCTCCTGCTCAACGTCTGCATCCAGACGGCGTTGAAGCTGAAGCAGCAGGGGATGGCGCCGCACGCACTCGGCGCGCCGGCGGCCGGGAAATGTGGCATGACCCAGAAGGCCGTGCCGCTGACGATCACGCGCACGGGCTCCGGCTACACCGCGACGGTGAGCGGGATGACCTCCACCTCGAAGCGCACGGCGCTCCGCATCGGCTGTTCGACCACCGCACACGGGATGAAGCTCAGCTTGCGGCCGAAATCGCGGAAGGCGAAGCTGGCGAAGGTGATCGGCCCGACCGTCGGCATCGGCTTCGCGAGCTCGAGCAGCTCGCCGGGCAAGCTCCAGATCGCGCTCGGCGTTCGCTGAGGCGCGTCAGCTGAGCCAGGGCTCGAGCGCCTGCTCGAGCTCCCGGCAGCCGCGCGGCGCGGCGATGCGGCGCCGCAGCCGGCGCCCCTCGACGACACAGATCGTCGGAACCTCCTCGACCCGGAACTTCTCCACCAGGTCGGGGCGCTCGTCGACGGAGATAGGGATCACGGCGAACGTCTGGTGATTCCGCCGCCGTTGCAGGACCTGGGCGATGAACCCCTCGACACGGCGGCAGCGGCCGGAACGCGGGGAGTAGAAGAAGACGAGACGGGGCCGTTCGTGCCGCGGCCCGGGAGCCGCTTCCGTGTTCGCGAGCTCTGACAGTACTCCGGAGTTTTTCGCAACGCGGGCGTTTCCTAACCTGGCGAATTGCTGAGGGCGGGTACGTTCCCGGGGTGGAGACGACCCCCCGCCGCCTGACCTTCGGAGCGCACGCCGACGAGTACGAGCGCGCCCGTCCCGAATGGCCGGAGGAGGTTGCGCGCTGGTTCGTGCCCGAGGGCGCGCAGGTCGTCGTCGAGCTCGGCGCCGGCACGGGAAAGCTCACCAGGGCGGTGGCCGCGCTCGGGGTGCGCGTCATCGCGGTCGAGCCGGATCCGCGGATGCTCGCCGTCCTCCGCGCCGGTGGACTGGAGGGCGTCGAGGGCTCGGCCGAGGCGATTCCCGTCGAAGACGGCGCAGCCGACGCCGTCGTCGCCGGCTCGTGCGTCCACTGGTTCGATCTCGACCGGGCGCTGCCGGAGATCGACCGGGTCCTCCGTCCCGGCGGTCGCTTCGGCTTCGGCTGGAACGGCCGCGACGGGCGGCATCCGACGATTGCGCGGATGAACGAGGCGATCTACTCGCAGGCACCCGACCGCACGCGCTGGCGCGACCGCGGCTGGGAGGCGGAGGTGGTCGCCGCGAGCTCGTTCCGGGACGTCGAGCACGTGATCTTCGAGCACGTGCACGAGCTGCCGCGCGAGGCTCTCGACGCGCATCTTTGGTCGTACGCGACGATCGCCTCGCTCCCGGGTCCCCAGCGCGAGCGCGTCTTCGCCGACGTGGCGGACGTTCTCGACTCCGACCCGGATGTGAGCGACGGTGTGCGGCTGCGTCTCCCGTTCGCGGTTCACGCGTACCGGGCGACACGCGGCTAGAGAGGAACGAGCCGCGTCCCGGTCGCCTTGAACGTGGCGTAGGCCACGCCGCCCTGGGAGAGCTCGAGCCGCGCGGCAGAGGCAGCCGTCACCTCCGCCGTCAGCGGGCCGACCCGAACGCGCACGCGGTTCGCGACCTCCACGAGCGAGCCGACCTCGCCGTGGACGACGTTGAGGGCCGAGTCGGCTTCGGGCTCGTGCGTCCGCGCGACGGCCACCTCCCACGGGTAGACGACGACGCCGACCTCGCCTTCCGCCTCGTCCACGGAGAAGACCTCGTCGCCGGAGCCGAGCCGTACCGCTGTCAGGCCGTTGTCGGTCCGCTGGACGCGGCCCCGGAGAAGGTTGGCGCCCGTGAAGGAGGCGACGAACGCGTCGCGCGGGCGTGCGACGAGCTCCGCCGGCGGCCCGAGCTGCCGCAGCTTCCCGTCGACCAGCACGCCGACCTCGTCGGCGAGCGCCGCAGCGTCCTCGTAATCGTGCGTGACGAGGAGGGTCGGCAGGCCGAGATCGCGCAGGAGCTCGGCGAGCTCGTGCCGCACCTCGGCCTTCGTATGCGCGTCCAAAGCGGCGAGGGGCTCGTCGAGGAGGAGGACGGCCGGGTCGCGGGCGAGCGCGCGGGCGAGCGCGACTCGCTGACGCTCGCCGCCCGAGAGCTCGCGCGGGTGCGCCCCGGCGAGGTGCGCGATCCGGAACCGCTCGAGCAGCTCGTCCACCGGGCGCTTGCCGGCGCCGTAGGCGACGTTGCCGCGGACGCTGAGGTGGGGGAAGAGGGCGTAGTCCTGGAAGACGAGGCCGACGCGGCGGCGTTCCGGGGGCAGGCCGTCCCAGGACTCGCCGTCGAGCGAGACTCCTCCGCGGGACGGTTGCGCCAAGCCGGCGATCACGCGCAGCACCGACGACTTGCCGGCACCGGAGGGACCGACGAGGGCGACCGTCCGCGAGATCTCGAGCGCGAGCTCTAGCTCGAAGTCGCGAAGAGGGAGCGCGAAGTCTGTCTGGAGGGTTGCCATTGGAGAGCGAGCTTGAGGGCCACGAGGAGGGCGCCGCTGACGACGACGAGGAGGGCGCTCATCGCGAGCGCGGACGTGAAGTTGAGGGCGAACTCGGTGTAGATCGCGAGCGGCAGCGTCTGGGTGACTCCCTGGAGGCTGCCCGCGAACATGATCGTCGCGCCGAACTCGCCGAGCCCGCGCGCGAAGGCGAGCGACTCTCCCGCGGCGAGGCCGCGGCGGGCGAGCGGGAGGTAGACGCGGAAGAACGTCCGGCCTCGGCCCGCGCCCAGCGTGCGCGACGCGGCGACGAGATCCTGGTCGACTCCCTCGAAGGCCGCGATCGCCTGGCGGACGTAGAACGGGCCGGAGACGAACGCGACCGCCATCACGACGGCGGCCTGCGTCAGCCCGAGGCGGATGCCGAAGGCCGACAGCGTGCTGCCGAGCAGTCCGTAGCGGCCGAAGCCGGCGAGCAGCCCGATCCCGGCGACCGCGGGCGGCAGCACGAGCGGCAGCTCGACGAGCACGACGGCGAGCGCCCGGCCCGGAAAGCGCCGCGTGGCGAGGAGATACGCGGCCGGCGTCCCGACGAGGAGGACGAGCGCCTGGGCGATGCCGCTCGTCTTCAGGCTGAGGACGAGCGCGTCGGTCACGACCGAGCTCGAAAGCTGCCCGACGAGCTCGCCCGGCGAGACCCGCGCAAAGATGGCGACGATCGGCAGGACGAGGAAGCCGAGAGCGACGGCGGCTGCGGCGAAGACCGCGACCCCGCCGAGGATGCGCCGGGTCATTTCGGGAGCGGCAGGAATCCCGCGGCGCGGAGCTTGCGCTGGGCCGACCGGGTCAAGAGCCGCTTGACGAATGCCTTCGCGGCGTTGAGGTTCGAGCTCGACTTGACGGCCGCGGCGGCGTAGACGACGCGCGGCTGGGCGCCGGGCGGGATCCGCATCACGTTCACCTGGCCGGCGACCGTCTTCGCGTCGGTGGCGTAGACGAACCCCGCGTCGGCCTCGCCGAGCACGACTTTCGCCAGCACATCCCGCACGTCCGTCTCCTGGCTCACCGCCTTGCCGACGAGGTCGGAGAGCCCGAGCCGCGCGAGCACGGTGCGGGTGTAGTCGCCGACGGGGACGCCCGCGGCGGCCATCACGATCCGCAGCCCCGGCCGCTCGAGGTCGCGGACGCTGTGCAGTCCGAGCGGATTCCCCTTGCCGATCACGACGACGAGCCGGTTCGCCGTGAAGTCGACCGGCGTCGTGACCAGTCCCTGCTCGTGGAGCATCTCCGGGATGGTCGTGTTCGCCGAGGCGAAGACGTCGGCGCCGAGGCCTTGCTGGATCTGGGCTGCGAGTGCGTTCGAGCCGCCGAAGGAGTAGAGCTCGTGCGGGGCGATCTTCGGGAAGACGTTCGTGAGCGAGGCGGCCGCGAAGACGATGAGCTTCGGCGGGATCGGCTTCTTCGCGTGTGCGTAGGCGACGGTTGCGAGCGTGGACGACGCGACGACGAGCGCAGCCGCGCAGAGGACGGCGACCCGTCTCATGCCTCCACCATCACCGACGTCGACTTGACCACCGCGGTCGCCGCCATCCCCGGCTTGAGGCCCAGCTCCTCCACGGCGTCGCGCGTGACGACGGCTACGACGCGAGCGGGCTCGGTCACGGTGAGCTCGACCTGGGCGAGGAGTCCCTCCACCCGCACGTCGGTCACCGTGCCGCGCAGGCGATTGCGCGCGCTCATGTGGTGCGCGCCGCGGTCGCCACGCAGGCGCTCGATCTCCTCGAGCGGCACGACCCGGCGGTTGGCGCGGTCGCGCTTGGTCTGGATCTTGCCCTCGCGGTCCCAGCGGCGGAGCGTGTCGACGCTGATCCCGAGCTCGCGTGCCGCTTCGGTCGCCGAATACGTCTGCCTGGGCATTGCCCAAGCATACATAGGCGTTGCCTAGGTGGGAGCGGAAGGATTCCGGATCCCGGCCGCACCGATCAGGCCGCCGCAGACGAGGAGGATCCCCACGACGAGCATCGTGTGGTGGAAGCCGCGCTCGGTCAGGTGGGTGCTGCCGCTCGAGGCTGCGATCCCGAGCACTGCTACTGCGAGGAGGCCGGCGATCCGGGCAACCGCGTTGTTGACTCCCGACGCGACGCCCGCGTCGCCGGCGGTCGCGTCCGCCAGCACCGTCGTCGTGAGCGGCGCGACGGTGAGCGACAACCCGACCGCGAAGACGAGCAGCGCGGGAAGGAGGTCGAGCCAGTAGTTCGGGTGCGTCGGCAGCCGCTCGTAGTCGAGCACCGCGATGCCGGCGATGCACGGGCCGAGCGCCATGAAAAGGCGCGGTCCGAACTGCATCGAGAGCTTCCCCGTGCGCGGCGAGAGGAAGAACATCACGACGGTGATCGGCAGCAGGGAGGCGCCGGCCCGGAGCGCCGAGAAGTGGCTGAACTCGATCAGGAACAGCGTGAGGAAGACGCTCAGCCCGGACAGTGCCCCGTAGACCGCGAGCGTCTCGACGTTCGTGACGGAGAAGTTGCGCAGCCGGAAGAGATGGAGGGGCAGCATCGGCATGGGCGCGCGGAGCTCGTAGACGACGAAGCCGAGGAGCAGCGCAACGCCGCCGGCGATGCCGCCGGCGACGAGCGGGTCGCTCCACCCGAGCCGCGGCTGCTCGATGAAGCCCGCCACGAGCAGCCCGAGGCCGGCGACGCAGAGAAGGGCGCCGACGAAGTCGACGCGGAGATCGGTTCTCCGCGTCTGCTGCATCCCGCCGAGCCGGAACACGAGCCCGAGCGTGAAGAGGGCGATCGGGACGTTGATGAGGAAGATCACCCGCCAGGTCGTGGCGTCGATGAGCGAGCCTCCGACCAGAGGCCCGATCACGAAGGAGATTCCGCTCCAGGCGGTCCACTGCCCGATCGCCGCACCTCGCGCGGCGCCCGTGAAGGTCGCCGTGAGCACGGCGAGGGACGCGGGCGTGAGCAGCGCCCCTGCGACTCCCTGGACTCCGCGGAAGACGATGAGCGTCGTCGAGTCCGGCGCAAGGGCGCAAAGGACGGAGGCGACCCCGAAGGCCGCGACGCCGACGCCGAACATCCGCAGCTCGCCGAAGATGTCGCCGAGCGACCCGCCGACGAGGATCAGCGCGCCGAGCGTGAGCAGGTAGGCGTCGACGATCCACTGCTGCGCGGCGAGGCCCCCGCCGAGGTCGTGCTGGATGTACGGGAGCGCGACGTTGACGACGGAACCGTCGATGAAGGCCATCGACGAGCCGAGAATGCTGGCGACGATCGTCCAGCGGGCGACGTTGGACATTTACAGGATCCTAAAGACCTGCCCTGGCGTAACCACTGCCGCGGATGCGACCATGTGGATAGGTGGACGAGCAAATGCCCGGCTCTGCAGGGGAGCCCGCGGCGCCGCGCCGGATCGGGCGCGGAGTCTTCCTCGGCACGGTCGCAGGCGGCCTCTCCTCGCTCTGGTGGGGCAAAGCGGTCTGGGGCCGGGTCTCGAGCACGGTCTCGCCCATCGCCGGTGCGATCGCCCCGATCCTGCCGACGCAGGGCTGGCGGATCTACACCGTGGCCGCGACGATGCCCGTGTTCGATCCGGCCACGTGGAAGCTGCGGATCGGTGGCCACGTCGAGAATCCGCAGGAGCTCACGTACGACCAGCTGCGGGCGCTGCCGCAGGTGTCGCAGGTCTCCGACTTCCACTGCGTCACCGGCTGGACGGTGAACGGCGTCCACTGGAAGGGCGTCCGCTTCAAGGATCTCCTCGCGCAGGCGAAGCCGCTCCCCGGCGCGCACGCGCTCGAATTCATCGCCGCCGAGAAACCGTACTTCGACTTCCTCACGCTCGAGCAGGCCATGCTCCCCGAGGTGCTGCTCGCGTGGGAGATGGACGGCAAGCCGCTCCTGCAGGAGCACGGCGCGCCGGTGCGCGTGGTGATCCCCGAAATGTACGGCTACAAGAACGTGAAGTGGGTGCAGGAGATCAACCTCGTGTCCGCCGCCGGAAACGGGTACTGGGAGCTGCTCGGCTACGACCGCGATGCGTGGGTCGGCCGTTCGAACGGCTACAACGGCTACGCGTGAAGCCGGGCTACATCCGGCGCTTCTCTCGCACCGAGCGGACGCTCCACTGGGTCAACGCGATCGGGTTCTTCCTCCTCCTCGTGACGGGGTTGATCCTCTACCTGCCGACGTTGTCGGCCGACGTCGGGCGACGGCCGCTGATCAAGAACATCCACTTCTGGGGCGGGATCGGCTGGGTCGGGGGGCTGATCCTCGTCGTCGTTCTCTTCGACCGCCGCGGGATGCTGCGGCTGGCGCGCGAGCTCGATCTGTTCGAGCGTGAGGACATCAACTGGCTGCGGCGGCGACGGCCCGCGGAGCAGGACCGCTTCAACGCCGGCCAGAAGCTCAACGCCGCGCTCACGGCGGCGTTCCTCGTTCTCTTCCTCGTCTCGGGGCTCCTCCTCTGGGCGGGGGAGCAGGACACGCGCTTCCGCTTCGCGAGCACCGTGATCCTGCACGACGGCCTGCTCTACGCCTCGCTCGTGCTCGTCGTCGGCCACCTCTACCTCGCGCTGATCCACCCGGCGACGCGCCACGCGCTGCGCGGCATCACGCTCGGCACGGTGCGCGAGGACTGGGCGAAGCGGCACCACGCCCGCTGGCAGGCGCCCGACTGAGGAAGGAGTGCGGGGCGCCGCTCGCGCGACGCCCCGCTGCGCAGGCTGCTCGGCCGCCTAGGAGGGGGACTTCGGCTGCGCGCCGAGCTTCAGGGAGAGGTGCTTCGTCGCGCCGTTGCGGCGGACGGTGAGCGTGACGGTCTGGCCGGGCCGGCCCGCCGTGACGTCGGCGGTGAGGACGTCGGCGTTGAGAACCGACTTCCCGTTGAAGGCCGTGATGACGTCACCGGCCTTGAGCCCCGCCTGGGCCGCGGGCGAACCGGAGACGACGCTCCTGACCGCGGCGCCGCCGGGGGCGCTTCCGATCTCGACGCCCATGTAGGCGTGGCGGACGGTGCCGCCGGCGATCAGCGTGTGCGCGGCGCTCTTCGAGTCGTTGATCGGGACGGCGAAGCCGACTCCGGAGTTGTCGTTCGTGTCGCTCTCGATCTGGTCGTTGATGCCGATCACGGTGTTCGTCGCGACGTCGATCAGCGGACCGCCGGAGTTTCCGTGGTTGATCGCTGCGTCGGTCTGGATCGAGCCGGGGATCGAGAAGTTGTTCGGAGCCGTGATCGTCCGGTTGATGGCGCTGACGATGCCGGAGGTCATCGTCTCGGGGAGCCCGAACGGGCTGCCGATCGCGGCAACTTCCTGGCCGGGAAGCACCGACGACGAGTCGCCGAGGGCGAGCGGGTGGAGCTTCGACGGATCGACGTTGACGTGGATCACCGCGGTGTCGGTCGACTTGTCGCTGCCGACGAGCGTCGCCGTCGCCGTCGAGCCGTCCTCGAACGCGACCTTGATCGAGGACTCGTTGTTGACGACGTGCTCGGCGGTGAGGATGTCGCCGTTCTTGTCGATCACGAAGCCCGTCCCTTCCGCTTCCTGCTGCGGCTGCTGCTGGGGATTGGTCGGGACGCCGAACGGGTTGAAGCCGCCGGAGGGGGCGGAGGATCCGGCCGACGAGGTCACCGTGATGTCGACGACGCCCGGAGCGTCGGCCTGGTAGATCTGAGTGAGCGAGTTGGCGTTCGAGGTCGACGAGGCCTGCTGCGCCGGGATGACGACCTTGGGGGTGTTCGCCGACGAGCCGTTGTTGCTGAGGGTGTATGCCGCGACGCCTGCGCCGGTGCCGACGACCGCGGCGGCGACGAGCGGGAGGAAGCGGCGAAAGGCGGAACGAGGATTCATCGATGCGATCTCCTTGGCGTCTGGGTCCGTCCCAGGGTGCCGACGTCAGGTAGGACCGCGATGAGAGAACCTTGAGCTTTCACTAAGAAGCGCCAGGCTCTCAAGGCGGCCCGCCTGCGTGCCGATGCTGGGGTGGATGGCCGAGCCTGACGCAGCCGTCTTCCACCGCTATGCCGAGTACTTCTGGCGCCGCGCCGGCGGGATCGTTCTGGGCTGGACGATCGCTGGCACCGTCGTCGGAGGGACGCTCGGCTCGGTGATGCTCACCTCCTGGGCGAACTGGCCTCTGCATCACCGCCAGGCCTATCTCGTCGTGGCGCTGGGCGCGATCGCGGGTTGTGTTCTCGGCCGCTCGATCGGCGTCACCCGCGCCCTCGGCTTCCGTCTGCAGGCGGAGCTCGCCCAGCATCAGCTTGCGTTCGAGCGCTCGACCCTCGAGCGGACGGCCACGGTCGAAGCGGCCAAGCAGTCGCCCGCGGCGCCGCCGTACGTGCCCGCGGGAGTGCCGCCGGTCTCGGCGGCCGCTCCGCCTGAGCCCGTGGCGGAGGCCTACGGCTGGGCTGCGATGACTCCCGCCGGCCCCGCGTAGAGCGGCCTTTCCAACCTTCCCTTCGCTCTGCGATGCTGTGGGCATGCTCACCGCGCCGCCGCCCCGTCCCGCGCAGTTCCTCCGGGCCGATGCTCACAACCACACGGCGACGGTGACGTTGATCGCGTCGTACGACAACGCGAACAACGGCTTCAACTTCGACGGCTACTCACGGGAGCTGATGTGGGTCGTGCCGCGCGGCTGGACGGTCCGCGTCGTCTGCGAGAACAAGGGCCCGCTCCGTCACTCGTGCGCCGTCGTCGCCGGCGCATCCGCCACGAGGCCGGCTTTCCCGGGAGCGGCCACACCGCATCCGACCTCCGGACTCGCGCCGGGCGCGCGAGCGACGTTCTCGTTCCGCGCGACGAAGACGGGCGTCTTCCGCTTCGCCTGCCTCGTCCCGGGCCACGAAGACGCGCGGATGTGGGACGTGTTCAAGGTCGTCCGCCGCGGCAAGCCGGCGGTCGTGGACCTGCAGGCGAAGTAAGTCCGAGAGCCGGCTAGACGTCCCGGTCGCGGCGGCGGAGGATCGTCAGCCACCAGATGCCGACGGCGACGAGCAGGCCGACCGGCAGCACGAGCGAGAGGATCGAGCCGGCGAGGAAGTCGGTGCCGATCACGTCCATGAGAGCTCCTCATGTCGGGGCTCGGACGCCGCCGCGTCTGCGGCGGACGGCTCGAGCCAGCGGTAGAAGGCGAGAATCGCGGCGACGAGGTAGGCGAGCGACCCCGGCACCCACATGATCCCGGCAGCAAGAGCCTGATCAGCGCTTGCCGAAAGGCCGAAGGCGCGGTGCGAGAGGCTCGCATAGACCGGGTACAGCGGATGTGAGGCGTACGCGAGCACGATCGCGAGGATCCAGCCGGGAACGGCTGCGGCGGCGAACCACCCCGCACGGCGCAGGTGGTCGATGCGCGCGCGAACGGGCGGCGCGTCGAGCAGCGGCCCCCAGAAAAGGAGGGCGGCGGCGATGAAGCACGTGTGCTCGAGCAGATGGATGCTCTCGTGCGCCACGGCCGCGCCGTAGAGGTAGGGGAGGTGCCACACGACGAGCGTCGCCGTGAGGGAGAGGATGGCGACCGGCGGCCGCGTCAGCGTCCGCCCGGCGAGGCGGAGCGGAGCCGACCAGCGGCCGAGGGCGAGACCCCGGGCGGCGGCACGGCGCGCCTCAGCGGGGAACGGCATCCACATCCTCGGCCACGGGCGTCCGAGCACGAGCAGCGGCGGCACCACCGTGAGCAGGAACACGTGCTGCGTCATGTGCATCGCGAACGACGTGTCCGCCCAGTTGTCGAACGGCGGCTCGAGCACGACGAACATCGTCGCGATGCCGAGGTAGAAGTACGCCTCCCTCCGCCACCGGTGCCGGCCGCGGCCGCCGAGCGCGTAGAGCGCTGCCGCCACGACGCAGAAGGCGAGCGGCGGGATCGACACGGCCTACGCGACCAGGTACAGGACGATCCAGGCGAGGACGGCGACGCCGACGAGGAACGTCCAGTAGAAGCTCAGGGCAGCGAGCTCGGCCGTGTTCAGTTGGACGGGGTTACGGATGTCGTGGGCCATCCGGCCAGGATCGCCCGATGCGTGTCCCGGCGGCACCTCGGCTGCGCCGAACGGCTCGTTGCGGTAGCGCCACGATGTTGCGAGCGTCATCTCGAGCCAGAGCAACGTCGCCACCACGAAGAGGACCATGAAGCCCGTCCAGCCGACGTAGATGCTCGCGAAGCCGCCGTCCGTCGGGCCGAACCCGTTCTGCGTCCACGCGACGATCTGGAGGACGAGCCCGGCGAGCCCGAGCAGGAGCGCGGCGAAGCCCTTCAGCCGCCACTGCGGGCGCCTGTCGGCGCGCTGGTCGACGGCGCCCAGCCGGACAGCGGCGGCGCTGGCGATCCAGCAGGCGATCACCGCCGTGCCCCAGCCGATCGACGCGTCCACTCCCGGCGGCTTCCACAGCGCCGACGTGTCGATCGAGCGGAGATAGAAGAAGCCGAAGAGGAACGCGACGAAGAAGAACGCGGTCGCTCCGGCGAGGAGATAGCCCGCCGCGGAAAGGTTCCGCGCCAGGACCTCCGGCGGCTCCTGTTCGACGATGGAGTAGTCGGCAGTCGTCACGTCAGTCCCTCCCCGCTGGCGCGCCGGCCGGGACCCACCGCGGCGGCGGCCCCTCGCCGTAGCCGTACGGATCCTCGGTGAAGACGGGGATTCGGTCGAAGTTGTGCACCGGCACCGGCGACGGGAGCTGGAACTCGATCGACCGCGACCCCCACGGGTTCGCCTCCGCCGGCACCTTCGCGAACGCGAGCGACCAGATCAGGTTGCCGAGGAAGATCAGCATCGAGATCCCGAGCAGGAAGGCCGAGATCGAAACCCAGTCGTTGAGGAACTGGAGGCTGTGCGGGTACGTGACGCTGCGGCGCGGCTGGCCGAGGAAGCCGACGGCGAACAGCGGCCCGAAGGTCGAGTTGAAGAAGACGAACATCGTCCAGAAGTGGATCTTCCCGAGGCGTTCGTTCAGCTGCCAGCCGGTCATCTTCGGCAACCAGTAGTAGACGGCGGCGAAGAAGGTGAAGATCAGCCCGCCCATGATCGTGTAGTGGAAGTGGGCCATCGAGAAGAAGCTGCCGTGGGTCGTCACGTCGCTCGGCACGTCGGAGAGGAAGACGCCCGAGAGGCCCCCGATCAGGAAGTTGAAGAACCAGGCGAGGCAGAAGAGCATCGGCACCGTGAAGCGGATCTGGCCTCGCCAGATGGTCATCATCCCGCAGATGAAGGTGAACCCCGTCGGGATCGAGATCAGCTCGGTCGAGAGCATGTAGAACGGGCGGAGGTCGGCGTTGATCCCGCTCACGAAGAGGTGGTGCTGCCAGACCATCCACGAGAGGAGCGTGACTCCGAGCAGTCCCGCAACGGCGAGGCGGTAGCCCCAGAGCGGCTTGCGGGAGAAGACCGGCAAGAGCTCGAGCACGATCGCGAAGCCGGGCAGGGCGAGGATGTACACCTCCGGGTGCCCGAAGACCCAGAAGAGGTTCTCGTAGAGGTAGTTCGAGCCTCCTCCTCCCGGGACGAAGAACGACGTGTTGATCGCGCGGTCGAACGCGCCCATGGCCAGGGCCGCCACGAGCACCGGCGCTGCGAGCACCATGAGCGAGGCGGTCGAGATGACGCCCCAGACGAAGATCGGGAGCCGCGTCCAGGTCAACCCCGGCGCGCGCATCGTCACGATGGTCGCGACCATGTTCAGCCCGAGCAGGGTCATCGAGATCCCGACGAGCGCGAAGAAGAGGATGTAGCAGTCCATCCCCGCGTTCGCCTGCGTCTGGAGCGGCGGATAGCCCGTCCAGCCGGTCGGGAAGCCGCCGAAGAAGATCGTCGTCGTGAGGATCGCGCCGGCCGACATGAGCAGCCAGAACGTCAGCGCCTCGATGCGGGGGAACGCCATCCGCCGGGCGCCGATGAGGATCGGGATGAAGTAGTTCGCGAACGGGCCGAGGATCCCGCTCGACATCATCCCCATCATCATCGTGCCGTGGACGCCGACGATCGTCAGGTACGTCCCGGCGGGGAAGACTTGGTGGGTCGGCCGCAGGAGCTCGGTGCGGATGAGCATCGCGTTCAGGCCGCCGATGAAGAAGAACAGCCCGATCCCCCAGAGGTACTGGATGCCGACGACCTTGTGGTCCGTGCAGAGCGAGAAGTAGCGCGTCCAGCCGTGCTCCTCCTTCTCGCGGAGCGACGGCGGATAGCCGCGCAGGCGCGCGATTGGATAGTTGAAGAAGCCGAGGCCGGCGAGGAAGCCGATCACGCCGCCGATGTAGGCCATGAAGACCGAGAGCTCGTTGTAGTCGACCTTGGGGAACCAGTCGAGGCTCGGGCCGGCAATCGCGTGGGCGCCGAACCAGCCGGCGTACCAGCCGCCGACTCCGAGCACGATCCCGGTCAGCAGGTTGAACCCGATCAGGCGACGGGCGCCGGACACGTCAGCCTCCTCTCCTGACGGGGGACGGCAGGTATTCGTCGCGGAAGCCCGGGAGGTACTTCGCGATCGGCTCGTAGAGCTTCTGCTGCTGGCGGACCCAAGCGTGGAAGGCGTTCACCGAGACGACGCGGCCCTGATTGAACATGTAGCCGTGCCACAGCCCGCAGAGCTCGGCGCAGCGGACCTGAAAGACGCCGGGGCCATTCGTCCGGACGTAGGCGATGTTGTCGACGCGCGGGTTCGCGTCGGCCTTGACGCCGAGCTGGTAGGCCCAGAACGAGTGGACGACGTCGAGCGACGTGACGTGGAAGGCGATGTACGTGTCCGATGGCAGCACGAGCTCGTGCGTCTCGAAGCCGCCGTAGCCGGGGTAGCGGTAGGTGAACTCCCACTGCTGGGCGATCACCTGGACGGCGAGCTTGTCTCCGGCCGGCACGGCCACCGGTGAGGGCCCCTGCCCGCCGCCCGCGCCGTTCTGGAGCAGCTCGTACGTGCCGAACCCGGCGAGGAAGAGGACGGTGGTCGTGGTGATCACCATCCACGCGATCCGGATCCCGCGGTCGTCGCGCAGCGGCGGCCCGTCGACGAGTGCCCCGCCGGGGTCGGCCCGGAAGTTGATCAGCGCGTAGACGAAGAAGACCGCGATCAGGCAGACGACCGGGACGCAGATCCCGGCGATCCACTCGTTGTCGTAGACCTGTCCCGTCGCCTGTGCGCTCGCGTTCCCCGGCGGCAGGAGGTGGCCGACGAGGACGATGAAGAGCGGCGTCGCGATCGCGCTCACGATCAGCCAGGCCGCGATCACGCGGCGGCCGTGGTTGACGCCGCCCGCTCCCGGTGTCGTCGTCGCGGCCATCTACGCCTTCACGTTGATGAAGCCGTCCATGTAGCCGATCGTCTGCATCGGCCCGCCCCAACCGTCGATCCAGCCCGCCGCGCACGGGACGAAGCACTGCCAGCGGAAGTGTCCCGGCGTCGACGTGTGGAACGTGAACGTCGTCGTCGAGTGCGCGTTGGACATCGGGCACGGCGCCTGCGGCCCGCACTGGTTCTTCGCGTCGTCGGCTACGCCTTGGAACGCGACGTCGATGCCGAGGCTCGGCACCGCGAAGACGTGCGACGCGGTTGCCGGGTCGATCTCCGAAACCACCTTGCCGTTGAGGAAGACCGCGTTCTGCGTGCCGCCGGCGGAGACGCCGACCATCTTGCCGTAGAGCGGATTGCGCAGTCCGCTGTCGCCGTCGAAGTTGTAATCCGTGACGTGGATGGTCGCGTTCGCCGGCAGGTCCCAAACCGTCTCGCGCTTCCACACGCCGCCCTTCGTCCGGACGAGGTAGGAGACCCAGTCGGGGTTCTGGCTCAGGTTCGGGCCGATCGCCGCGACGGTCTGGATCTTCAGGTCGACGACCGGGTGGCCGTTGACCATCGTGACCGGGAGGTCGTACGCGGGCGAGCCGGCCTCGTACGTGAGCTTCCAGGCGTAGAGACCGATCAAGACGCCTGCAACGCCGACCGCAAGTGCAACGACTAGGAGTTTCCCCCCGGTGCGCATCCCGGCGTGCTTCGTATCACGTTGCAAGAAACCGCGTCAAGGGTTCTTGCGTACTGCGCGACCGCGCTACCACGGCGCCGGCCCAGAGGGAGGGAGGGTGGGGCCGGCGCCGGGGCGCGGATCTGGGTCTCGGCTCTAGGCCGCCTCGGCCAGATCCTTGGCCGTGTCGCGCGTGAGCACGACACGGATCGGAAGCGGCTGGGAGGGAGATGCGGTCTGCGGTGTGGGACGCTTGCGGAGGTGCGGGAAGTTCATGAGGCAATCCTCCGGCGGGCGCGTAAGAACAGCCTGAGCCGGGCGTATGAGCTTGCTAAGAGCTTTCGAGGGCTGCGCGGAGCGAGGCGACGTAGTCGCGCAGCGCTGCCGGGCCGTCCTCGGCCGCGAGGAGGGCACGGGAGCCGACGACGACGCCGTCGGCGAGCTCGGCGGCGGCCCGGGCGTGCTCGGGCGTTGCGATTCCGAAGCCTGCGTAGAGCGGCACCGGCGTCGCCGCGCGCGCGCGCTCGACGAGTCCGGCGAGTGCGGGAGAGAGTTCGTCCCGCGCGCCGGTCGTTCCCGCGACGGTGACGAGGTAGAGCCAGCCGTCCGTCTGCTCGCCGGCGAGCCGGATCCGCTCGTCCGTAGAGGTCGGGGCCACGAGCTGGACGCGGCGGAGCTCGGGGCGCTCGCCCGCCGGCAGGTCGGCGACGATGAGGCTCGTCGCTCCGGCGGTGGCTGCCTCGGCCGCGAACCGCTCCCAGCCGCGCGCCTCGAGCAGCGACGCGTACGTCATCGGGACCAGCGGCGTGTCGGGCAGCAGGTCGCGCGTGCGCGCCAGCACGTCGAGGCAAGCCTGCGTGCGCATCCCGCGCGCGAGCGCGCGCTCGGCCGCGCGACGGATCACGGGCCCGTCCGCGAGTGGGTCGGAGAAGGGAAAGCCGAGCTCGACGACATCCGCTCCTCCGGAGACCGCCGCGCGCGCGAGCTCCGGCGTCTCCGGCTCGGCCATGAGGTAGATGACGAGCTGCTTGCGACTCACGAATCCGGCCCAACCTTCCCTTGTGACAAATTGTCACTTGCCGTATTCATCGCGAAGTCGCGGTCGAGGCGGAAGGGTCGCGAGCTTCTCATAGTCCTTCGGCGACCGCCTGAGGGTCGCGACGTCGAGCAGGATCTCGCCGGCCGAGACGTACCCTCGCTGCAGCTCGCGTGCCTCGTGAACGAGCTGGCGCACTCGCTCGTAGCTCGGCTTCGGGAGGTCGAGCCGTTCGGCTTCGGCGCCCACGAGGCGGTTGATCTCCGCAATGGGAGCGTTCTTCGCCGCAAGCCGTTCCACGACGTCCAGGAGGCGCGGCGACATGCGGGGCGAGAAGCGCACGCCCCAATCGTGCCGAGCGACGTCGAGCTGGACGGTGACGAAACGGTCACAGCTCCGGAGCGAGTTCGTCCAAGTGACAAATTGTCACTTGGGGGCTTCGGGGCCGCGCGACGGGTAGGCGGCGGCGATGTCCGGTGAGGGATCCCGGGCGCTCACAAGTGGGCGAGCGCTTCCGCAAGATCCTTGTCGCCGCGTCCGCTGAGCCCGACGAGGATCAGGTCCGCCTCGAGATCGCGCGCGCGGGCGAGCGCGTGGGCCGGCTCGAGGGCCGGGACGATGCCCTCGGCGCGCGCGAGGTCGCGGAAGGCTGCAAGCGCCTCGTCGTCGGTCGCGACCGTGTAGTCCGCGCGGCCGCTGTCGCGGAGGAACGCATGCTCGGGGCCGACGCCGGGATAGTCGAGCCCGGCGGAGATCGAGTGCGCGTCCTCGATCTGTCCGTCGGCGTCGGCGAGGACGGAGGATCGCGCGCCGTGGAGGACGGCCGCGCGGCCGGTGCCGAGCGATGCCGCGCCTGCCGCCTCGACGCCGACGAGGCGTACGTCGTCCTCGAGGAAGCCGTAGAACAGTCCGATCGCGTTCGAGCCCCCGCCGACGCAGGCGACGACTGCTTCGGGCAGGCGTCCCTCGGCCGCGAGGATCTGCTCGCGGGCTTCGTCCCCGATCACGCGCTGCAGCTCGCGGACGATCTCCGGATACGGCGCGGGCCCGACGCACGAGCCGATGAGGTAGTGCGTCGTCTCGACGTTCGTGATCCAGTCCCGGATCGCCTCGCTCGTCGCCTCCTTCAACGTTCGCGTGCCGAAGTCCACGGGCCGCACCTCGGCGCCGAGCAGCCGCATGCGCTCGACGTTGGGCTGCTGCCGGCGCATGTCTTCCTCGCCCATGTAGACGACGCACTCGAGGCCGAAGCGCGCGCAGACGGTCGCGGTCGCGACGCCGTGCTGGCCGGCTCCCGTCTCCGCGACGATCCGGTGCTTGCCGAGCCGCCGCGCGAGCACCGCCTGGCCGAGTGCGTTGTTGAGCTTGTGCGCGCCGGTGTGGAGGAGATCCTCCCGCTTGAGGTAAAGGCGCTTGCCGGGAGCGAAGCGCTCGGCCAGCGTGAGCGGCGTCGGCCGGCCGGCGTACGTCGTGAGCAGCCCGTGGAGCTCGGCGCGGAACGCGTCGTCCTTGCATGCCTCCTGCCAGCCCGCCTCGAGCTCGTCGAGCGCGGGGATCAGCGTCTCGGGAACGTAGCGGCCGCCGTATTCGCCAAACTCGCTCATGCGCGGGCAGCCTCGACGTAGGCGCGAACCTTGGCGTGATCCTTGATCCCCGGCTCGCACTCGAGCGACGAGGCGGCGTCGACCGCCCACGGCCGGACGGCCGCGATGGCATCGCGGACGTTCTCCGGCCCGAGCCCTCCGGCGAGCATGACGCGGCCTTCCGTTGCGGCGGCCTTCTGCCAGTGCCCGGGATCCTCGCCCTGCCACGGCAGGTCGAGGACACGGGCCACCTCTTCGCCCTCACGGAGCAGGACGGCGTCGCGGCCGCGCACGGTGCCGCCGTCGTCGGGGTAGAGCTGGACGAGGTCGGCGCCCGTCTCCTCCGGCTCGCGGACGAGGACCGCGACGGACAGCGTCGTCTCGGGGACGTCGAGAACCGCAGGGGCGCGCCGCGGCGAGCCCTCGGCGAAGATGAAGCCGACGAGATCGGCGCCCGCTTCGACGGCGGCGTCGACGTCGTCCTGCCGCGTCAGGCCGCAGACCTTGACGAGCGGGCGCGAGAGGAGCTCGCGCAGCTTTGCGCCCGGGTCGGGAGCGCGCATCAGCGATGTGCCGACGAGCACGGCGTCCGCTCCCGCGAGCTCCGCCGCCGCGGCCTGCGCACGGCTGTGGATCGCGCTCTCCGCGACGATCACGCGGTCGCGGGGCGCTCGTGCGACGAGCTCGAGCTGCGTGTCGCGGTCGATGTGGAACGTCGAGAGGTCGCGTGCGTTGACGCCGATTACCGGCGCGCCGAGCCGCGTCGCTCGCTCGAGCTCCTCATCGTCGTGCGCCTCCACGAGCGTGTCGAGCCCGAGCCGCTCTGCCTCCGCCAGCAGCCGCCGGGCAGTCGCGTCGTCGAGGTCGCGGAGGATGAGGAGCGCGGCGTCGGCTCCTGCCTCGCGCACCTCGCGTAGATGCTCGTCGGTCGAGAAGAAGCCCTTCGCGAGAACGGGCAACGACGTGGCTGCGCGAGCCGCGCGCAGGTCGTCGAGCGACCCCGCGAAGCGCTCATCGACGAGGACGGAGACGGCGCTCGCCCCGGCCGTCTCGTACGCCGGGAGGACGTCCTCGACGCGCGCGTCCGGGCGGATGTCCCCCGCCGACGGCGAGCGCCGCTTGAACTCGGCGACGCCGCCGAGCCCGGGCCGGGCCAGTGCCTCCGCGAATCTCATGCCTGCGAGAACTCCACGAGCTCGTTCAGCCGCTTCCGTGCCTCGCCCGAGTCGATCGCCTCGCGCGCCCGCGCGATTCCCTCGCGCAGGTCGGCGGCGTGACCGGCTGCGGCGATTCCGCCGGCTGCGTTGAGGATCACCGCCGAGCGATGGCCCCCGTCCGCGCCGTCGAACACGTCGCGCAGCGCCGCCGCGTTCGTCTGCGGATCCCCGCCGCGCAGCTCCTCCGGCTCGCAGCGCTCGATCCCGAGCTCCAGCGGATCGAGCTCGTACTCCCGGACGGCGCCGTTCTCCACCTCGCAGACGAAGTTTGGCCCGCAGGGCGACAGCTCGTCGATGCCGCCGGCTCCGTGGACGACGTACGCGCGCGTCGCGTCGAGCTGGACGAGCGCCTGTGCGAGCGTCCGCGCGAGCTCGGGCGAGTAGACGCCGAGGACGAGGGCGCGCGCGCCGGCGGGGTTCGTGAGCGGGCCGAGCACGTTGAACACGGTACGCGTCGCGAGCTCGCGCCGGACGGGCGCCGCGTGGCGCATCGCCGGATGGTGCGCCTGCGCGAAGAGGAAGCCGAAGCCGAGCTCGTCGATCGAGCGCTCGATCCTCTCGGGCGGCAGCTCGAGGCGGAAGCCGAGCGCCTCGAGCACGTCCGCCGAGCCGGTCTGGGAGGACGCGGCCCGGTTGCCGTGCTTCGCGACCGCGGCTCCGGCTGCGGCCGTCACGAGCGCGGCGGCGGTGGAGATGTTGTACGTGTTCGCGCCGTCCCCGCCGGTGCCGACGACGTCGACGAGATCCGTGCGCCGGGGACTGACGTGGAGGACGTGCTCGCGCATCGCCTCCGCGCAGCCGGCGATCTCGTCCGCCGTCTCGCCCTTCGCGCGGAGCGCGACGAGAAAGCCGGCGATCTGAGCCTGAGTCGCCTCGCCGGCCATGATCTCCTGCATCGTCGCGCGCGCCTCGTCCCGCGTCAGGTCGTGGCCGTCGAGCAGTCGGGACACGACCTCCTGGATCACAGTTTCCCCTGGAGGAAGTTGCGGGCGAGCGCCGGCCCGTCGGGTGTGAGCACCGACTCCGGATGGAACTGGACGCCGACCGCCGGCAACTCCCGGTGCCGCACGGCCATGACCTCTCCGTCTCCCGCAAAGGCCGTCGGCTCGAGCGCGTCGGGCAGTCGCGTCGCCGCGAGCGAGTGGTAGCGGCCGGCCTCGAACGGATCCGGCAACCCGGTGAAGAGCCCGCTGCCGTCGTGGCGCACCGGGCTCGCCTTGCCGTGCACGAGCTCCCGCGCGTAGCCGACCTCGCCGCCGCAGACCTCGACGAGCGCCTGGTGCCCGAGGCACACGCCGAGCGTCGGCGTCGTCGGCAGAAGCCGTTCGAGGATCGCGCACGTCGCCCCGGCGGCTGGCGGACGGCCGGGACCGGGGGAGACGACGAGATGGGACGGGGCGAGCCGCTCCGCCTCGTCGGCGTCGACCTCGTCGTTGCGGCGCACGACGACCTCTGCTCCTTCCGCTCCGAACAGATGCGCGAGGTTCCACGAAAACGAGTCGTAGTTGTCGATGAGCAGGATCACGGCTGCTCCGACTCTGCCAGGTCGATCGCCGTCTCCAATGCGCGCAGCTTGGCGAGACACTCCTCGTGCTCGGCCGCAGGATCGGAGTCGGCGACGATGCCGCCGCCCGCCTGGAGATGGGCGACACCGTCGCGCAGCCACAGCGTCCGGATCGCGATGCACGTGTCGAGCACCTGCTCCGCCGGCAGGAAGTAGCCGACGGCGCCTGCGTAGATCCCGCGCCGGTAGCCCTCGAGCTCGCTGATGATCTGCATCGCGCGCACCTTCGGCGCTCCCGACACAGTGCCCGCGGGGAAGCAGGCGCGCAGGAGCTCGAACGGCGTGACTCCCTCCCGCAGCTCGCCCGCGACCTCCGAGACGAGGTGCGTCACGTGCGAGTAGCGCTCGGGCTCCATGAACCGCTCGACGCGGACGGAGCCGGGAATCGAGACGCGCGAGAGGTCGTTGCGGCCGAGGTCGACGAGCATCGTGTGCTCCGCGCGGTCCTTCGCCGATGCGAGGAGCGCGGATTCGTCGCCCCCGCCCGGCCAGACCGTGCCGGCGATGGGATTGAGCTCGGCGCGCCGTCCGCTGCACTTGACGACGGTCTCCGGCGAGCTGCCGACGAGCGCGAGGCCGTCCAGCTCCAACAGGAACAGGTACGGCGACGGGTTGACGCGGCGCAGAGCCCGGTAGAGCTCGACGGCGGAAGCGCTCGTCGGCCGCGTGGCGCGCTGCGAGATCACGACCTGGAAGACGTCGCCCTCGCGGATGTGCTCCTGGGCGCGCTCGACCCGCCGGATGTGCTCGGCGCAGGACGGCTCCCGCTCGAGCGGGCCGCGCGTCCCGGCTCCGCCCGGCGGCGCGGGCTCGGGCCGGTCGAGGGCGGCCGCGTCGCCGCGGAGCAGCTCGGCGACGCCGCGCGCGTGGTCGAAGCGGACGAGTATGTCGGGGACGAGGAAGAGGCTCTCCGGCGTGTCCGGGCCGTCCGCCGGCAGCGCCACGGTCGGCTCGAGCTTCTCGACCGCGTCGTAGCCGAGGTAGCCGACGACGGGCTCGCCGAGTTGCTCGGCCTCTTCGAACGTGACGAGCCGCCCGCCCGCGCCAACGAAGCTGTGCCGCCCGAGCCTCCCGCGCTCGACCGACTCGAGGAGGAGCGCGCCGCGCGCCCCGTCGCGCAGGCGGAGATAGGCGCCGAGCGGCGTCAGGAGGTCGGTCGGGAGCTCAGGCGGCGAAGACGTGACCGGCATCCTCGAGCGCGTCGGCCGCCCGGCCGAGGTCGGAGGAGCGGACGAGTACGTAGTCGGACTCGAACGTCGAGATGACGAAGATCGGGACCTCGGCTTTCGCGAGCGGCGCGACGAGCGATGCGATCACGCCCGTGAGGGAGAAGTCGAGCGGCCCCATCACCTCGAGCAGCGTCCAGCCGCGGTCGACGCTCTCGCCCTCGGGCACGTCGTGGTCGCGGCAGACGACCGAGACCTCGTGGTCGGTACGGGTGACCGACCGGAACGGGCCTTTGTCCACCCACTCGGGCAGCTCGGAACCCGGCTGGAGGCGGACGACGGCGTAGCTGTCGGGAAGCGTCCGGAGCTGCACCCCGGGACGCTAGCGCGGAGCCGCGCGGCGTGACGCAGATAGAGTCGGCCGCCGTGCCTCTTCCCGACCTTCTCGAGCAGCTGCTGACGACGCCCGGTCCGTCCGGGCAGGAGCGGACCGTCGCCGCCGTCTGGCGCAAGGCGGCGGGCGCCGTCGGGGACGTGTCGAGCGACGTGCTCGGCAGCTCGTGGGTCCGCGTGCCGGGGACGGCGTCGGGGCCCTCCCTTGCGATCGTGGGGCACATCGACGAGATCGGCGTCGTCGTCACGCACCTCGGAGACGACGGCTTCGCAGCCGTGCGCCCGATCGGCGGCTTCAATCCGGCGACGATGGTCGGCCAGCGGGTGGCCGTCCTCACCCGCGACGGCACGATTCCCGGTGTCGTCGCCGCGCGCCAGCAGAAGCGCAAGCGTGGCGAGGACCGGAAGCCGGTCGAGTACGAGGATCTCGTCCTCGACGTCGGCGCGAAGGACGCGCAGGAGCTCGGGGAGCTTCTCCGGCCCGGCGATGCCGCGGTCTGGCATGGCGCGCCGATCGCCCTTCACGGCAGCCGCGTGGCGTCGCGTTCCTTCGACAACCGGATCGGCTGTTACGTCGCACTCGAGGTCGCGCGCCGCGTGGCGGAGAAGGGCGGCGCGCCCGGAGACGTGATCGGCGTTGCCGCAGTGCAGGAGGAGGTCGGCGACTTCGCCGGCTCGCGCACCGCCGCGTTCGCGACCGAGCCGGACATCGCCGTCGCGGTCGACGTCACGCACGCGACCGACGTGCGCGGCGGCGACCCGGAGGATGAAGGCAAGGTCTCCCTCGGCGCCGGCCCGACGCTGATGCGCGGCCCGTCGCTCCACCCGGCAGTGTTCGAGCTCCTCCACGCGACGGCGGAAGCCGAGGGAATCCCGTTCGCGGTCGAAGTCTCCCGCGGGCACACGAACACCGATGCCGACGCTGTCTTCCTCAGCCGCCGCGGCGTCGCAACGGCGCTCGTCTCGGTGCCGCTGCGGTACATGCACTCCCCGATCGAGACGGTCGATCTCGAGGACATCGAGAAGACCGTGCAGCTCATCGTCGCGTTCGCGCTGCGACTCGAGCCTGCACTCGATCTCGCGGGCTAACGTGGCAGCGTGAGCCGCTCGGTCATCGTCTCGGCCGTCCGGACGCCGTTCGGGAAGCTCAACGGCGGCCTCGCCGCCTACCCGGCGACCGAGCTCGGCGCGGTCGCGATCCGCGCGGGGCTCGAGCGAGTGGGCCTCGAGGGGAGCGAAGTCGACTACGTGATCATGGGCCAGGTGCTGCAGGCCGGCGCCGGGCAGGCCCCCGCGCGGCAGGCCGCCGTCGGCGCCGGCATCCCGATCGACGTCCCGTCCGACACCGTGAACAAGGTCTGCGCGTCCTCGATCCGCGCGGTCGAGATCGCCGACTCGATGATCCGCGCGGGCGACGTCGAGCTCGTCGTCACCGGCGGGATGGAGTCGATGACGAACGCGCCGTACGCGCTGCCGAAGGCCCGGCAGGGCTACCGGATGGGCGACGGAACGCTGCTCGACCTGATGATCTGGGACGGGCTCCGTTCGACGTTCGACGAGCTCCACATGGTGCAGCAGGCGGCGCGCGTCGCCCGGGAGCTCGGCATCTCGCGCGAGGACCAGGACGCCTGGGCGCTCCGTTCCCACGAGCGGGCCGCCGCGGCGCAGGACGCCGGCCGCTTCGACGACGAGATCGTTCCCGTCGGTGAGGTCACCGCCGACGAGTCCATCCGGCGCGATACGACGCTCGAGAAGCTCGCGTCGCTCAAGCCCGTGATGGACCCCGAGGGCACGGTCACGGCGGGCAACGCGCCCGGAGTCAACGACGGCGCTTCGTGCGTGGTCGTGTGCTCCGAGGAGTTCGCGCAGCGGCGGGGCCTCGAGCCGCTGGCCACGATCGTGGCGCAGGGCTACGTCGCCGACGAGTTCGCGTGGCTCGCGAGGACTCCGGCGAACGCCGGCCGCCAGGCGCTCGAGAAGGCGGGGAAGGCGATCGGCGATGTGGAGCGGATCGAGGTGAACGAGGCGTTCTGCTCCGTCGCGCTCAACAGTCTTGCCATGCTCGGAGCAGACCCCGACACCGCGAATGTCAACGGTGGAGCCGTCGCGCTCGGCCATCCGATCGGGGCGAGCGGCGGCCGGATCCTCGGCACGATGATCCACGACCTCCGCCGCAACGGCGGCGGGCTGGGTCTAGCTGCGATCTGCTCCGGCGGCGGCCAGGGCGACGCTCTTCTGGTCGAGGTCTAGCGACCTCGACCAAGTTGACGGAACTGCGCGCGGACGAGAGCGCGGTCTCGTCCGCGCTCCGTGCTGTTCTTGGTTTTCGATGCTCTGGATGGGTTGGCTGCCTCGTGCGCTCGCGCGCGGCGGACGCCGGCGCGAGCGCAGTGCGGCCTCCACGTACGCTCGCGCGTACGTTCGGCCTCTGACCGCTCTTAGCTCTTTGCGGTCACGAACCTTCGCCTCGGTGAGGGCGGCGGCGTAACGGCGCGTTACGCCGCCGCCGGACTTGCGAGCGTGCACGCGAAGCCTGCGCGCGAGCGGCGGAAAGGCGGCTCGAAGCTCGCGTCAGCCCCGACTAGCCTGACAGCACGAAGCCGCCGGGAGACCGCGCTCTCCCGGCGGCGGAGTTCCTTCAGGCGTCTACTCGTGGAGGAACTCCACGAGTAGACGAGCGACCAGCTCGGGCTCGCGTAGCGTGACGTAGTGGTCGGAGTCGAGCTCGACGTGGCGCGCGTTCGCCGCCTCTCGCGCAATCAGCGGGCCGATCTCGCGAAAGCCCGCCGGATCGTGGGCAACGGTAAGGACGAGGGTCGGGACCGCGAGCTCGCCGAGCCGCTCCTTCGCGTCGTCCGCCAGCTTCGGCTCGACGCCGTCGGGCAGCGGATTCGCATCGGGTGTCGTGTGCCAGAGCCGCCGGATCCGCTCGTCCGCTCCGAGCGGCGCCCAGACCTCGAGATCGATCTCGAGCATCGCCTCGAGCTTGTTCTCGGCAGCCTCGTAGCGGGCTTCGTGGTCGGCGGTGTAGGCGCCGCCGTCGTGTCCGCCGAGCCCCGGCGCGACGAGCCCGAGCGCCCAGAGCCGCTCGGGGTAGGCAAGGGCGACGTCCACCGCGATTCGTCCGCCGAGCGACAGCCCGACGAGGGCGACTCGCTCGACCGCCAGCTCGTCGAGGAGGCCGACGACGTCGTCCGTCCACGACCACGGCGCGGCCGGGCCGGTCGAGCGGCCGAAGAAGCGCAGATCGGTGCAGATCGTCCGGAATCGGTCGGCAAGGAACGGGACGACCGGCTCCCACAGCCGGGAGTCCCCGAGCCCTCCGTGGAGGAGCAGGACGGCGGGCCCGTCGCCGGTCTCGTCGTACCAGAGCCGCGCACCGTGCACCTCCGCCGTGGCCATGCCGCGACGTTAACGTCCGCTCGTGGACTTCGAGCATGTCCTCGTCGTCGGCGCCGGCCAGATGGGCGGCGGCATCGCACAGGTCGTCGCCGGGTCGGGACGCCGCGTCTCGCTCCACGACGCCGCTCCCGGCGCCGTCGAGCGCGGCCTCGCGACGATGCGCCGCAGCCTCGAGAAGCTCGCGGAGAAGGGCGGCGCCGATCCCGACGAGGTGCTCGCCCGTGTCACGCCGGTCGACGACCTCGTGCCGGCCGACCTGATGGTCGAGGCGGTGATCGAGGACGCCGAGATCAAGCAGGACGTCTTCCGCCGCGCGGACGAGACCCTGCCGCCGGCCGCGATCCTCGCCTCGAACACGTCCTCGATCCCGATCACGTCCCTTGCCGCGGCCACGTCGCGGCCCGACCGCGTGATCGGCATGCACTTCTTCAACCCGGTGCCCGTGCTCAAGCTCGTCGAGGTCGTGCGCGGCCGCGAGACCTCCGACGCGACGGCCGCGGCGATCGTCGCGCTCGCGGAAGAGCTGGGAAAGACGCCGGCGGTCGCGAACGACTTCCCGGGCTTCGTCTCGAACCGGATCCTGATGCCGTTCATCAACGAGGCCGTCTGGGCGTTGCACGACGGTGTCGCGGAGCCGGAGGCGATCGACACGATCGCGAAGCTCGGATTCGCCCATCCCATGGGCCCGCTCGCGCTCGCCGACTTGATCGGCCTGGACACGTGCGTCGCGATCATGGAAGTCCTCCACGAGGGGCTCGGCGACGACAAGTACGCGCCGTGCCCCCTCCTGCGAGAGCACGTCGAGGCCGGCCGGCTGGGGCGCAAGTCCGGCCGCGGCTTCTACGACTACGGAAGTTGACGCAGATGCATCTTGCGCAGACACCGGGGCTGCGCCGACCCTGTGGGCATGGAGGGGCGGGATAATCGCGACTCCCCTAAAAGGGGTACGCCGGCTTCAGCGGCGAATCCCGTGGGCCGATGCGATTGGTCAAAGGGGGTACCCAGGGTGCGCACGGCAGCCGATCTGCGGATCTTGCTCGTCGACGACGAGCCCGCGCTGCGCGAGCTCCTGCGCGTCACGTTCGAGGGAGCGGACGTCGCGGTCTCCGAAGCGGCCTCCGGGCAGGAGGCGCTGGCCGAGCTCGGCGTCGAGGTGCCGGACGCTCTCGTCCTCGACCTCCGCATGCCCGGCATGGACGGTGCCGACCTCTGCCGCCGCTTGCGCCGCGACGAGCGCACGTCCCGGCTTCCTATCGTCGTCCTCAGCGGCGGGGACGCGGCGGAGCTGCAGCGCGCGCGCCAGGCTGGGGCGGACGAAATCGTCCGCAAGCCGTTCAGCCCGCTCGAGCTTCTGTCGATCGTCGAGCGGCTCACGGGCCGGGAGGCGCGGATGCCGATGCGGCCGCGCCCGGTCGCGTCACACGACGAGGAGTTGCTCCTCTACGCACGCGACCTCAAGCATCTGATCGACGTCGAGCGGGCGCAGCGGCTGCTGCTCACGACGTCGTTCCGCGCGACCGTCTCGGCGCTCGCCGGCGCGCTCGAGTCCAAGGACGTCGGCAGCGCCCGGCACTCGCAGCGCGTCCGCGCGTACGCCGTGAAGCTGCTGGAGACGATCGACCCGGGAGCGCTCGAGCACGAGCCGGGCATCGAGCACGGCTTCCTCCTCCACGACGTCGGCAAGATCGGGATCCCCGACGCGATCCTCCGCAAGCGCGGCCTGCTCACGCGAACAGAGCGGCTGCGCATGCAGACCCACACGCTGATCGGAGAGCGGATGCTGACCGGCATCCCGTTCCTCGAGGGGGAGGGACTGCGGGTCGTCCGCTCGCACCACGAGCGCTGGGACGGAGGGGGCTATCCCGACGGGCTGAGCGACCACGCGATCCCGCTCCCCGCACGGATCTTCGCCGTGGCCGACTCGCTCGACGCGATGACGAGCCATCGGCCGTACCGGCGGGCATTGCCCTGGGAGGACGCGCGCGCGGAGATCCTCGCCCAGTCCTCGCGCCAGTTCGACCCGCAGGTCGTCGAGGCGTTCCTCGAGTGCGAGGACGATCTGCGCACCGCTCATGGGACGCGCGTCGCCGCCGCCTGAGCCGCGTACGATTCGGGCGTGGACTTCGATCTCACGCCCGAGCAGAAGGAGATCCAGGCGCTGACGCGCGACTTCGTCGCGGCCGAGATCGACCCGAACGCGGCCGACTGGGACCGCGAGCACCGGTTCCCGCGCGACGTGTACGCGAAGCTCGCCGATCTCGGCTTGATGGGGACGTGCGTGCCCGAGGAGTACGGCGGGGCCGGCGCGGACTTCCTCGCCTACATGCTCGTGCTCGAGGAGCTCTCGCGCGGCGACGCGGGCGTCGGCGTGACCGTCGCGGTGCACACGAGCGCGGTGACCCTGCCGCTGCTCCGCTTCGGGACGGAGGAGCAGCGCGCGCGCTTCGTGCCGCCGCTCGCGCGCGGGGAGCTGATCGGCGCCTTCGCGCTCACCGAGGCGGAGGCCGGCTCCGACGCGGGCTCCCTCAGGACCTCGGCGACGCGCGAGAACGGCGGCTGGCGCATCTCCGGCGCGAAGCAGTTCATCTCGACGGCCGAGTTCGCGGGGACGTTCCTTTTGTTCGCCCGCACCGATCCCGACACGCCGGGGGCGCGCGGCATCTCGGCCTTCGTCCTCGACGCCGAGCACGTCCGCGTCACCGGGCGCGAAGAGAAGCTCGGCCTCAATTCCTCGACGACGAACTCGATCGCAGTCGACGCGCTCGTCGACTCCGACCGGCTCCTCCACGAGGAGGGGAAGGGCTTCCACGTCGCGATGGCGACGCTCGACGGCGGACGGATCGGGATCGCGGCGCAGGCGGTCGGCATCGCGCAGGCCGCCTATGACGTCGCCCGCGAGTACGCGAAGGAGCGCCACGCGTTCGGGCAGCCGATCGCGAGCTTCCAGGCGATCCAGTTCAAGCTCGCCGACATGGCGACGGAGATCGAAGCCGCCCGGCTGCTCGTCCATCGCGCGGCCTGGCTCAAGGAGAACGACCTGCCCCACACCGAGGCGGGCGCGAAGGCCAAGCTGTTCGCGTCGGAGGTGGCGCGGCGCCAGACCGGCGAGGCGATCCAGATCCTCGGTGGCTACGGCTACACGAAGGAGTTCCCGGTCGAGCGCTACTACCGCGACGCGAAGATCACGGAGATCTACGAGGGCACGAGCGAGATCCAGCGGCTCGTCATCGCCCGCTCGGTCCTCGGGCTCGCCGAGCGCGCGGTCAGCGCATGCTGATCAGGCCGGCGCGGCTCGCCACGACGATCGCCTGCACGCGCGTGTGCACCTGCAGCTCCGCCATGAGGCGTGCAATGTGGTTCCGGACGGTCGTCTTCGAGATGTAGAGCGCGGACGCGATCTGGTCGGTCGACTTGCCGTCGGCGAGGAGCTGGAGCACCTCGACCTGACGCTCGGTGAGGTTGAACTTGCCGGGGGAGACATGCGCCGGCCCCTTCGACGGAACGCCCACGCCGAAGACGCCGACGACCGCGCCGCCCTCTCGAAGCGGTGCCGCGCTGATGTCGCGATGCTCCGTCGTTCCGTCCCGCAGGACGGCCTCGACCGTGACCTCGGCGGGCGCGCCCTCGCAGATGAGCGTCCGCCAGACCTGCTGCGCGTCCCGGATGCTGCGCTCGGTCATCACGGCGGCCCACTTCTTGCCGACGCGGTCGCCGATCATCTCCCTCGCCGCCTTGTTCTGCCAGCGGACGATCGCGTCCTTGTCGAGGAGGAACGCGTGCACCGAGACGTCCTCGAGCGCCGCGGTGATGTCCGCGCCCCCGAGCTCCTCGAGCTCCTGCGCCAGGTCCGTCATGCCGCTCGAGCACGGAGTTTCGCAGGTCGCTGGTGCAAATGCACCAAGTCGCGGCAGATGACACAGATGCATCTTTCTCAGATCCCGCGGGAGTGACGATCCTGGAGATATGGGGGAAGCTGCGGGGGAGCGTGTGGAGTACTACGGAGGACCGGTCGAGCAGGTGGCCGAGATACAGAGCATGGCCACAGTCGTTCACCGGCTCCCGACGCAGACGCGAACGAGTGCGTCGCCGTCGATCGGCCGGGTCGTCACGTGGCTGGCCGTTTCAGTCGTTGCAGTCGTCGCGGTAGCGCTCGTCTGGTTCGCGGTGCCGCGTTTCGACGGCGTTTCCTTCGCTCCCGGCTCGCTGGCCGGGACGAAGGGGCAGGGGTTCGCGGACGGCCGGTTCCCGGTCAGGGCGATCCAGCATGCGCCCGACCTAGCGTCAGGGAAAAGGGACCGGCTCGTCCGCGTTCAGTGCGCGGGCCGTGCGCGTCACGTCTCCCTCTGCTGGGTAGCGCGCACCGGGCGCCACTCGTAATCGGCGTACCCTAGGAACGTGCCTCGCGACCGGAATGAGCCCGTCCGCCTGACGCGCATCTACACCCGCGGCGGGGACAGAGGAGAGACGAGCCTCGGCGATGGGTCACGCACGTCGAAGACCGACCCCCGCGTCGCGGCAATGGGCGACGTCGACGAGCTGAACTCCCTGCTCGGCTGGGCGAATGCCGGGCTCGAGCGGATCCAGAACGAGCTCTTCGACCTCGGAGCCGACCTCAGCCGTCCCGACGCCGAGGGGCTGCGGATCGAGCAGTCGTACGTCGACCGGCTCGAAGTGGAGATCGACAAGGCGAACGCGGCGCTCGAGCCGTTGAAGAGCTTCGTCCTGCCGGGCGGGACGGAGGCCGCGTCGCGCCTCTACCTCGCGCGCGCTGTCTGCCGGCGCGCGGAGCGAAGCGTCCTCGCCGTGGACGACGCGAATCCCCTCGCGGCGGTCTACCTGAACCGGCTGTCGGATCTCCTGTTCGTGCTCGCGCGTGCCGCGAACGGCGGGAACGAGCCGCTGTGGGGGCCGGGCGCGACTAGAACTTGACGGAGACGTTGCCGGTGCGGTTGCCCGCGACCTGGCCGGCGCTGCCGTCGCCCATCGCGCCGGCCACGGCCAGCGACTTCTCGTTCTCAGGCGAGCCGGCCTTGTCACCGTTCTGATACGTGCTGGCCTTGCCGTCGTCGCACGGCTTCACGCCGAGCGTGGTCGGATCCGTCGGGAATCCAGGCTTGAAGGCGGCCGCACCCCAGTTCCAGTTCACGGTGACGCCCTTCACGCTGCTCGCGATCATCGTCGACCAGGAGACGTTCTTCAGCCCGCCGGCAAGCGCAGAGGGCAGGACATAACCCACGCCCGAGGCGAACATGTTGCCGCCGAGCTTCATCGGCACCGTCGTGACCCAGCCGCCGCCGGTGGTGTACGTCGTCGCCGCCGTCGTCGCGGTGGGCGAGAAGATGACCTGCCCATCCGGGACGCTGATCGTCGTCGAGCCCATGGTGATCGTCTGGTTGTAGAACGTGATCGTCGCGCCGGTCGCCGGGATGCCCGAGACCTGGAGCGAGTTGTTGAACCAGAGCGTGTCGCCTGCGGGGACGGCCGTGTTGTTGAAGTTCCCGGCGCTCGAGCTGCTCTGCGAAGGCGGCATAGTCGAGCCGCTTCCGGCGTTGCTCGTCACCACTCCGTTCGACGCGACCGTGATCGGCCAGTTCCACTGGTCCAGGTCGCCGTCGCCGTCGTAGGCCGTGATGCGGACGGTGTAGCTACCCGCGGCAAGGCCGCTCGGCAGGTTGATCGTGATCAAGGTTTCGTAGGCCGTCGAGGTCGAGCCCCCCGTCGTGTCGACGTAGTTCTGGGGCTGGCCGCTCGTCGCGCTCGTGGACACGTTCAGGATCTGGCCGTTGCTGAGGACGGCGCTCGGAGCGGTCGCACCGGCCGTTCCGATCGGCGAGTCGTCCATCGCGACGATCGAGAGCTGCGAGTTCGAGACTACGGCCGGGTCGGCGAGGATCGACTCGCACTTGACGGCGGAGCACGACACCGCGCCGGGGCCCGGATTGACCGTCACGACCGTGCAGTCGCTGTTGGCCTGGATCGTCCACGTGTACTGATCCCAGTCGCCGTCGCCGTCGTTGGCGAAGATCCGCACCGTGTGCGCGCCCGGCGTCAGGCAGGTCGGGATCTTGATGTTGAGCCAGTCCTCGTACTTCGTCGCAACCGAGCCGCCGTAGCTGTCGACGTAGTTCGGGGTCACTCCGCTCGTGGAGGCGAAGGTCGTGTAGAGCTGCGAGGTGCCGTCGAGCACCGCGGTCGGCGCCAGCGAGGCCGTCGTCGGCAGCGCCGAGTCGTCGGCGTAGAGGATCTTCAGCTGCGTCGGGGAGACCACAGTCGGGTTGGCGAGGATCGACTCGCACTTGTGGCCGGCCGAACTGCACCACCCGGAAGGCGGCGGAACTGCCGCCGGCCCGGTGACGGCGATCGCGCCCGTGCCGGTGCTCGGCAGGTACGGCAGGTCGCCGCCGAAGGAGATCGAGATCGGATACGGGCTGCCCGGAGGCGTCGTGGCCTCGTTCACGACGACCTGGCACGAGGCGATGCCCGAAGCATTCGTGATGCCCGAGCACGACTCGCCGGTGGACATCGTCAGCGTGAGCGTCTCGTTCGGGAGCACGTTGTTGCTGACGTCGACGAGCTTCGCCGCGAGCGTCGCGGTCGCGCCCTGGACGACGGTCGTGTCGCCGACGTATGTGACCGAGGTCGGGATCGTCGTCACGTTCAGCGTCCCGTTGCCGACGCTCGACAGGTACTGGGCCTGGCCGCCGAAGCTCTCGCTGACCGGATACGGGCCGGCGACGAGCGGCGCCCTGACCGTGTCGGAGGCAACGCCGAACGCGTCGGTCGTCGTCGGGTACGTCGAGCCGTCCGGCAGCGTGATCGTGACCGGCATGTACGGCAGGACGAGGCCCGTGGTCGAGTCCTTGAGGACGAAGCTGATCGTCGCCGACGAGCCCGCGATCACGTTCGTGTCACCGGTGTACGTGATGTTCGTCGGGACGACGGTCACCTGCAGCGAGCCGTCGCCGGCGCTCGAGAGGTAGGGGAGGTTGCCGGCGAACGTGGCGTGCGGGATGTAGGTCGTGTTGGTGGGCGGCGTCGGCGCGGTGATCGCGTCACTGATCACGCCGTTCGCGTCCGTCGTGCCCGTGTAGCTGCCGCCGCCCGGGAGAGTCTCCGTCACGGTTTGGCCGGGGAGGACGTTTCCACCCGAGTCCTTGAGGACGAAGCTGATCGTCGCCGGCGTGCCGCCGTAGATCGGGCCGGTCGTGCCCGTGTACGTCAACGTCGTCGGGATCGTGCTCACAACGAGCGTGCCCTGGCCGTCGCTCCCCGTGTACCCGGGCTCGCCGCCGTAGTGCGCGGTCGGGTAGTAGGGGCCGGCTGTCGCGGGTGCGGTGATCGCCTGCGTCGCGACTCCGTTCGCGTCGGTCGTGGCGGGGTAATCCGTCCCGTTGAAGTCGAGCGTCACGTTCCGGAACGGCATCACCTGGCCGCTGCCGTCCCTGAGGGTGAAGGAGATCGATGTCGGCTGGCCGGCCAGGGCGCTCGAAGCGCCGTCGTACGTCCAGTTGGTCGGCTGCACCGCGATGACCTGGAGCGTCCCGGGACCGCTGCTCGGGAGGTAGCGCGCGTCGCCCCCGAACGAGACTGCGGTCGGATACGTGCCGGGGCTCTCGGAGACCGGGACGTTGCAGGACGCGTGGCCGGTGCCGTCCGTCGGGCCTGTGGTGCAGGTCTGGACGCCGTTCAGCGAGAGCGTCAGCGTCTCGCCGGCTACCGGGGTGTTGTGGATGTCGTCCCACAGCAGGCCGGTCAGCGTGTCCGATCCGCCCGTCGAGGCCGGGTTCGGCGAGGCCGTCACCGTCGCCGTCGTCGGGATCTGGTCGATGCGAATGCTCCCCATGCCCGTGCTCGGCTCGTACGTGGAGTCGCCGGGATAGCTCGCCGTGACCGTGTACGTGCCGGCCAGCGGGAACGTGGTCGTGCAGCTCGCCGTTCCCGTCACGTCGGTCGTGCCGATGCAGTGCGAATTGGTCGGGTTGTTCGCCGAGAGCGGGACGAGCTCGCCTGCGGGAACCGGATGCCCGTTCGGGTCGAGAACCTGCGCGGCCAGGGTCGCTGTATCACCGACGTAGTCGTGGACGTCGTGGATGTACGTCGTCGTCGTCGGGACGGCCTGGTGCACGGTGAAGGCGATGGGCGCCGCGTTCGAGCTGTCGAAGTAGACGTTCCCGAAGTACTGCGCATGCAGCGTGTAGCTACCCGGAAGCCAGGCGGCCGCCATGAGCGTCGCCGTTGCCGTCCCGGGACCCGTATTCGTGACGTCGGCCGTGCCGATCGTGGCTGTTCCGGTGATGCTCGTCGCGGTGAACTCGACGGTGGAGGGCGCGAGCGTGCCGAGCGTCGTCGTGCCCTCCTGCGTGATCGTCGCGGTGAGCTGCACGACCTGGTCGTTGCGGATCTCGGTCGGCGTTGCAGCGACGGTCACGTTCGTCAAGACCTGGGGATTGATGTTCGTGAGGACGGTGAGCGAGCCTGTGCCCGAGGACGCTCCGTACTGGGCGGGGTTGCCGTGACTGTCGGTGAACATCCCGGACGGGTTGTAGTCCGCCTCGAGGCTGTACGACTGGACTCCCCACGCGGAAGTCGAGTACGACGCCTGACCGCCGACGAGCGGAACGGTGGCGATGGTGTTCCGCGAGCCTCCGTTGAGCGCGACGAAGCTGACCGTTCCCTGCGGCGTTGCGGTTTGGCCGCCGCCCGGGGTCACCGTTGCCGTGAGGGTCGTCGAGTCGCCCGTCACGATCGTGCTCGGACTGGCGACGAGCGCGGTCGTCGTCGGGTACGTGGGGACGCCTGCAGCCACCGTGAACGAGAACGACGCAGAGCTGCTCTGGATAAACGACGGGAGCACTCCCTGGTAGTGGGCAACGATCGTGTAGGCGCCCGGCGACAGGTTCGTCGAGACCGATGCAGTCGAGGTGGTCGTCCCCGCGACCGGCGTCAACGTCCAGCTACTGGCCCCGCCGATGGTGATCGGCGAGCCACCCATCGTGAACTGGACCCACCCCGTCGGCGACACGCTGCTCGAGACGGTCGCGGTGAGCGTGACGAGATCCGTCGCCGAGACCGTCGAGCCCGCGGCGATCGGCCCGTTCGAGTCGGAGAGGGCGAACGAGGTCGACGTGAACGGGGCCGTGGTCGCGTGCGCCTTCGAAAGGCCGAAAGCGAGCGACGCCGCTGCCGCAACTACCGCAACGAAGAGGAAGAGCAGCCGCCGCATGCGCCGCCCGGAATGGTGTGGATCTGCCGCAGGCACCAGGGTGCACAAATGGTATGGGGACTAGGGCCTCCGGCGTTAGCCCCGAAAAGGGGATTGGAGAAGATCCCTCTTTCGGGTGATCTTTAGCCGCCGGTGCCCTGCGCGTGCCACTCGAAGTCGGCGATCGCAGCGAGATTCTGGTCGCGGTTCCCCGCGAAAATCGGCAGATAGAGCTCGATCTCGTACTTCACGCTCTGACCGGGATCGAGCGTGGCGAGCGGCGTGAACGCGGTCGTCCAGGCGCGGAGCACGGGGAAGCTCGCCGGCGGCGTCGTGCCCTGCACCCAAATGCCCATCTCGAGGTCGTCCCAGAGCACATTCGTGGTCGCGGTGGGAGCAACGCGCAGCGAGAGGACGTACTGGCTCGACGACGTGTTCGTGATCGTCACCTTTTCGAAGGTGGAGTCCCCAGGTTGCGTATTCACGATGTAGATCCGGCAGAGGTCGAGATCGCTCGTGATCGAGAGCCCGATCGTGCCGCAGTCGCCGGCGGAGCCGCCGCCGCTCGTTGTCGTGGTCGTCGTCGTGGTCTCGGTGGTCCCGGTCGACGTCGTCTCGGTCGTCGTCGTTCCGGGCGTGATGCAGCCGCTGAAGCAGCCGTTGCCCGGCGGCACCGCGATCCCGCTGGGGAACGGCACCGGCGGTACGATGATCGTGCAGGCGCCACACGGGCCCGGCCCGACGATAGTCCCCTTCACGTACGTGTAGCTGTTGATCCGCTCCTTCGCCTGGTGCTTGTAGAACGGGACCTGGGTCTGGCCGCGGTTCGTGCCGAGCGTGATGCGGCCCGGGCATTTGACGCCGGCGGCGGGCGGGTAGCAGTTCCCGTTCGCGAGCCAGCCGACCGGCGCCGAGACGAAGCCGCCGAGGTCGGCTGCGTTCGTGTAGCGGAGGTATTGGAGATCCACCACCGCGTTCTCGATCACGCGAATCGCCTGCGGGGAGAGATGCGCCCAGCCGCCGCCCGGGGCCGGGATCGGGTTGACGTAGTCGAGGGTGATGGAGGTGAGGACGGGGTTCGGGCGGCGCAGCACGGGCTGCGTCTTCTGTCCGCTCGCGGCGGTCGGGATCGTCACCGCGAGCACCAGGCCGACGAGGATGACCGCCCGTAGACGCCTCATTCGAGCCGCTGTGCGTTCTGGATCCGCGCCCAGAAGGTCGCGAGGATGACGACGGTGCAGATCAGCCCGATCAGGCTGTAGATCCCCACCGCGCGCCCGACCGAGTCGCTGTTGTCCGGGAGGGAGACTCCGAGGACCGCGTTGGCGGTGTGATCGACGATCAGCCGTCCGACCTTCTCCCGCTCGTTGCCGTAGACGTACCGCGTCTCGACGGCTGCGCCCTCGATGAGCGCGCGCGCGGCCGCCTCGGGTAGCGGCTTCGGCACGAAGTCGCCGGTGGTCGCGAGCGGTGCGCCCGTAGCGTCGTAGACGGTGATGTTCGCCCAGGTTTCCTGCGAGAGACGCCCGAGGATGTTGGCGACCGGCGTCATGGCGAGGACGGCGCCGACCGGTTTCCTGCCGCTCATCACCGGGCTGATCGTGACGAGGGTCGCGCCGCCACGGTGGAAGACGACGATCTCGCTGAGACGGCCTCCGCGTGCGCCGTGCGAGTGCTTGAAGGCGTAGCTGAGGGCGTTGAGGCCCGCCCGCGTCCGCACCGGGAGGGGCGCTCCCTTCGAACGCACGGCGAGGAGCACGCGTCCGTCCGGGACCACCATGTCGACCATCGGCACGGTCGAGTTCGCCTGGAGCGGGGCGACGAGGTTGTTGAGCGCCGGCCCGTCCTTCGCTGCGAGATCCGTGGCCACGCCGGGCGTGAACGAGATCGAGCGGACGACTGCGAGCTGCTCCGACTCGACGTCCACGAAGCCCGCGTTGACGCCCGCGCCGGCGTGGAGGAGGCGGTCGTCGAGCACCGCGCGTGCACCGTTCGTGGCCCGGACCGCCGCGAAGGCGACGGTCAGGGCGGCGACGATCACGCCGATGATGAGATGGAGCTCCCTCCGCCGCCAGAGCGGCTCACGGGCCTGCCGGCCGGCGGGCTTCTCCTCGTACGCTGGGCGTTGTGCGACAGCCATCCTGCGCCTAGTGGAGCGTCGCGGACGGGTCGCAGTTGTAGGTCGAGTTCGCGCACGCCGCCGCCGCGTCCACGCCACCGTTCGTCGACTTCACGTGCGTGCCGGTCGGGTCGGGGCTGGCCGTCCCCGTGCCCGCGTTCATCGCCTGTGTGAGATTCGCGCTCAGCGTGTACGTGACGGTCCACGGCGCCGAGCTCGAAACGGTCACGGTCGCGTTCGCGTTCGTCTTGTTGGCCGAGACCGCGCCGTTCGTCAGCCCGGTGATGGCGAGCTCGTAGCCCGGGCTCGTGGGCGGGGAATTGCACGTGCTGTACGCGATGTAGAGGGTCACGTGCCCCGAGGCGTCCCACGACTCACAGACGCCGTTCGTCAAGCCGGTCGCGGTGATGGTCGGCTGCTGGTTGTACGTGACGACGATCTTGTCCCCCGTGTTGAGGTGGCCGGAAGTCGCGTTCGTGATCACGACCGAGGTGGCGATCAGACCGATCTGCGACACGGGGAAGACCGCCTTGCCGGTCCACGTGCTCGAGGTCGTGCTGAGCATCAAGTAGCAGTAGTGATGGCCGTTGAGCTCCTCGGTCACGGTTACTCCCGAGGCGTGCGAGGCGATCGTCGTCTGGTTCGCGCCGCGCGTGACGATCCAGGTCGTCGTGCCTGCCCCGCTGACCACGGTCATCTGCTCCGTGCCGATGAGGATGTCGTAGCCGTTGTTGGACGGGAACCCGGTCGCCGACGTCACGGGGACGCTGACCTGGTTGAGCGCGAGGTTCACTGCGTGCGCGACAGCCGTCGTGCTCTGCGTGCCGCGCGTCACCACCCACGTTCCGGTTCCCGCGCCGGCGATGACCTGCATGTCCTCGGACTCGATCTGGATCGTGTAGCCGTTGCTCGTCGGGAACGTCGCGAACGCGGTCGGTATCACCGTCACGACGGTCACGGTCGCGCCCTGCGCGTGGCTGGCCGCGGTCGTGCCCTGGGTGTGGCGAGTCACCGTCAAGGTCGTTCCCGTGACGTTCGTGATCAGCATGTCCTCGTTGTCGACCTGGATCGTGGTCTGGTTCGCGGTCATACCCGAGTTGCTGCCGACGGTGAAGGTCGTCGCTGTGGCGTTGATGCCGCCGACGGTGGTGATCGTGGTCGCGGCCGGCAGGGCGGTTTTCAGAGTCGTGACGCCGATGAGATTTGTCGTCGTGGTCGTCTGGCCCGTACCTGTGTTCGTCGCCGGGTAGCTCGTCGTTGTCGGGCCCGTCATGGTTGCCAGGAGGGCGTAGCTGGACGTCGACGTCGGACACGTGGACGACGTTTGGTTGTCGACCCAGTCGAGCTGCTGCCCCGTCACCGATCCGTGCGTTCCGTACGCCCACGTGAGATCCGCGTCGAAGCCGCTCGGAGACTCCGCAAGGTTGGTAGCGGGCCCGACCCAGCCGTTGGCGAGCGCCGAGTTGCCGTTGTCGGTCTCAGCCGAGAACGACGCCAGCGTCGAACCGACGACGACCGAGCCTGCGAGGAAGAAGACAACGGCGGCGACGAGCACGTAGGGAGAGCGCCAGAGCCGCCGCAGGCTCCGGCCGCTGTTCATGGTGCCGGGCTGCTGTCTTCGCGCCGGCCCTCCCAGATCTCCCACAGGGTGATCAGGGCCAACAGTCCGGCCGGGATGAGAAGGAGCAGCAGGCGACCGTAAGTCGACTGGATGTCGAAGAGGATGTAGCCGACGTAGGGGAGGTGGAAGATCGCCTTCCAGCCCTTGCCGACGGCAGGGATCTGCCAGTCATCGGGAGCGCCGTTCGCGTCACCCTTGGTGACGAAGTACTTGCCCTGCGCACCCGTGCCGATCGCGTACACGCGGTGGGTGACCTTCGTGTTCGGCTGGCCCGGCTCCGAGAAGACGATGACGTCGCCGACCTTGACGTCGGTTGCGTTGATCGGCCGGTAGAAGACGATCGATCCCGTCGGAATGGCCGGCGCCATCGATCCCGACCGGACGACGAGCGCCTGATACGGGAAGAGCTTCGGGCCGATCGTGATCGCGGCCAGCCCGAGGACGATGACGGTCGCGGCTGCGACTGCGAGCGCGCCGAAGATCCGGCGGGTCCAGCGCCAGAAGGCACTGCCCTGACGCCGGGTCATCGTCCCCTGCTCTTGAGAAGTCTCCATTGGCAAATCGTTCCGGAGTTCCATACCAGTTCCCTGCGGAGGTTGCTAGTCCTGTCCTGCCGAATCAGCCCGCGAAGGCGTACCAATTCAGCGTCATGATCGCTTCGGTGCCTTGAAGGGTATTGCCTGCCGTGCTCGACAGCCGGAATCCGAGCGAGAAGTACCTCGTGGCGGTCGCAGCCGGCCCGGCGCCGACGTCGAGCGCAGTGCCCAGCGTGTTGTAGATCGTTGCGAACAAGCCGAGATCGAGGGTGTTGTCGTAGGCGCACGTGGTTACGGTGGACGGATACCAGCACTTGGTTGCAGTGCCGCTCGAGTTCGTCTCCTGGACGTAGAACTCGGCGTTGCCCGGCGAGCACGGGTCGCCCGCCCCCGGAGCCGACGGCGGCGAGGTCGCCGATGTGAACCCCGCCGTGATCGTCGTTCCGATCGAGTACGTCGAGGCGGTCGTGCCGTTGTAGCCGCGCGTGACGGTCCACGTCGTGCCGGTGACGTTCGTCACGTTCATCTCCTCCGAGCCGATCGTGACCACGAAGGGACCGCTCGCCGGATAGCCGCTCGACGAGTTGACGTGGATCGTCGTCTGCCCGGTCGTCGTGATCGCCGCGGAGAGCGTCGTGGTCTGCGTGTCGACCCACGCGGTCACCGTGAGACCGCTCTGCACCTCGGTCTCGCCGCCCTCGGTCGTCGCGCGGTAGATGTTGTACGAGGTTGCGCCGGGTACGGCGCTCCAGTTGAGCTGGATCGAGTTCGTGCTCGTCCCGAGCGGCGGGGTGTAGACGGCTTCCGAGCCGGCGATCGACTCCCCGCTCTGGCCGACGGCGGTGACCTCGTAGTAGTACGACGTCCCTCCCGCGAGAGCGCCCCCGGTCGTAGACGGACTGCTGAACGTCGGAGCTGCGGGGATCGGGCTGCCCGTCGGTGGCGTGGTGGCCGACGTGAACCCGGCCGAGAGGGACGTGCCGTTCGCGTACGTCGAAGTGGTCGTGCCGTGGTAGCCGCGGGTGACCGTCCAGCTCGTGCCGTTGACGGCCGTCACGAGCATCTGCTCGGAGCCGATCGTGACCACGAAGTTGCTCGTCGTCGGGAAGCCGGCCGCCGATGTCACCGTGATCGCCGTCTGCCCGGTCGTCGTGATCGCCGCGGCGAGCGTCGTGGTCTGCGTCGAGACGTACGAGGTCGTCGTCAGGTCGCTCTGCGTCCACGTCTCGCTACCCGGGCTCGTCCCGCGATAGACGTTGTACGTGGTGGCGCCCGCGAACGCCGGCCAGTTGACCTGGATCGTGTTCGTGTTCGTCCCCGCCGGCACGGAGTACGAGGCTTCGTTGCCCGCGATCGACTCGCCGTTCGCATTGACGGCGGTGATCTCGTAGTAGTACGTGGTGCCGCCGAGGAGGGCGCCTCCGGTCGTAGAGGCGTTGGTGAACGTAGGCGCCGCCATCACGGGCAACGAGAGGTAGAAGTCGGGCGTGACACCGCGGAGACAGCTCGACATGTACATCTCGAGATCCTTGGCGCCGATCGAGCCCGTGTCGTCGATCCTCACGTTCGTCGTCGTGGTCGAACCGGGATTGAGCTCCGCGCCCGCTGAAAAGGCGAGAACGGCGTCGCAGGAGCTGTTGACGTTGCCGGTGCCGTCGATCGACCGGCACGCCTGCGTTGCGATCGTCGCCCCGGACGAGTGGGCAGCCACAGTGGTCCCGTCGGCGGCTCGTCGCGCGAGCCAGGTCGTCGTCGACGACCCGCCGGAGTAGATGAACATCTTCTCGCTGCCCACGATGACCGTGTAGCCGCCGCTCGCCGGGAATCCCGTTGCGCTGGTCACGGTGACGGTCGTCTGGCTGACGTTGGCGCTCGAGGAGTGGGGCGCGGCCTGCGTCCCGTTGTAACCGCGCGTGACGGTCCACGTCACCCCCGAGACGTTGGTCACGTTCATCTGCTCGTGGTCGACGATGGCGACGAACGGGGTGCTTTGGAACGAGCTCGACGACGCCACCGTGATTGTCGTCCCCGACGCGTTGACGTTCGTCGCGAGCGTCGTCATGCCGACATTCGCGGCGAGCGTGGTCGAGGCGGAACCGATCGTGTTCGTGTTCCCGAGCGTGAGTGTCCCCGTCGCGATCGAGCTGCCGCGATTCTCGCCCTGGCCGTTGAGGAGGGCATAGACGCCGTGCACGGTGACCGCGGCGATCGCGCCGAGCGCGAGCACCGACAGGAGGACAAGCTTCAGTCGGCGGCGCCCGCTCCGCTTAGGCGCACTGCCGGCGCGCATCACTGGTCGATGTGCCAGGCGATCCCGAACGTCGACATCAGGCCCTGCAGGGCGTTCTGGTTCACACCGGTGGGCGATGGGAAGTAGATGCCCATGTAGAAGGTCCGGATGTCCCTCCCGAATGCATTGCCGTGCGGCTGGAGCTGAACGTTGAAGGCGATGTTGCGGGTCGCGTTGGCGATGAGCGGAGCCATGTAGATCGGAGCCGACGGCGGATGGGCCGTGTCGAAGTTCGAGATGGTGCTCGTCGGGTTGCTGCCGTTGAGGGCCGTGAACGACGAGGAGTCCTGGACGGTGGCGCCGCTGGTGTAGACCTGGCCGGTCGTCGGAGAGCTGTCCCCGCAGCTGGTGACGGCGATCTTCGTAGTGGCGCCGATGTAGTACGTCGCGGCCGCTGTGCACGTCATCGTGTTGCCGCTCTGGATGAGCTTGATGGTGTCGCCGTTGTCGATGTTCCCGTGCAGCGTGCCGCCCGTGTCGAGGTTGTAGTTCACCTTCGTGATGGTCGCCCCGTTCGCGTGGTTCGACGAGGCGCTCGTGCCGTTTGCCGCGCGCGTGACCGTCCAGGAGGTCGTGCCGCCACCGGCGGTGAGGGTCATCTCCTCGTTGTCGACGATCACAGTGTCGCCGTTCGTGAAGTTGGCGCCGCTCGCGACCGTGAGCGAGGTCTGCGAGTCGGTGATGCTGGTCTGCGTGACCGTCGCGCCGCTGTTGTGGGCCGCAGCGGTCGTGCCGTTGACCCCGCGCGTCACGGTCAAGTTCGTCGTCCCTTGTCCGCCCGTCACCGTCATCTGCTCGCTGTCGACCTGGATCGTGTAATTGCCGGACGACGGGAAGCCGGCCGCCGACGTGAGCGTGAGCGAGGTTTGGCTACTGGTGATGCTGCCGTTGAGCGTCGTCGAGCCGAAGCTCCCGGCAATCGTCGTCGTGGCCGTACTGGGTGTGCTCGAGATCTGATTGGCCGTGCCTGCCGTCACGTTCGTCCCGAGCGCTATCTGCGTCGGAGTCTTGCACGCGCCGTACGTGTCCTCGGTGAGGCCGGCGCCCAGGAGAGAGCCGTTGCCGAACCAGCAGAAGTTGTACGTGCTGCTGCCGACGACCGACTGCTCCTGGATCCAGAGCAGCGCCGTCTGGCACAGCGACCCGGTGTTGAAGTTGAAGCCCGAGGTCGTGCCGAAGGTCGCGCCCGGGACGGAGGAGGACGTCGTCGGGGTGTCCCAGCAGTCCGTGTTGGTCGTCGTCGTATCGGAGCTCGTGTCGTTGACCCGCGTGCCGACCAGGAACGTCGTGCCGGCGAGCTGGGAAGCGTGGATGCCGCTCGCGGGGCACGAGCCGGTGTTGCCCGGCGTGTACCCGCTGCCGATCGTGATCGTCGTCGAGCCCGCAGCGGAGTTCGCGCTGGCGCAGAACTGCTGGGTCACGGCGCCGAAGTTGAGGACGACCGCGTCGCCGTTCGCCACCGGCCCTTCGAGCGCGCTCGTGGTCAGGCTCGTGACGGTCGTGCCCGAGTTGACCTGTGTCGCGAGCGTCCCGCCGACCCACGGTGCGAAGAACGAGAAGAGCGACGCGGGAAGCGAGCCGGTGTTGGCCAGGGTCAGCTTCGCGTAGCCGCCGATGTACGTGCCGCTCGTATCCGTCACGCCCGGAGCCTGGTTCACGAGCGTGAGGACGAGCGCGCAAGCCGGGTTGTAGTTGTCCTGCGAGGCCGAGTTGTAGGAGTTGCACACCGTGCCGCTGTTGACCTGGTCGCTCAGCGTCAGCGTGCCGGAGGAGATCGAGCTGCCGCGGTTGGTCGTCTCGGCGCTGAACGTCGCGAATGTTCCGCCGCCTGCGACGATGGCGATGAGCGCGACCAGCATTGCGAACATCAGGAGCTTCTTCGTGGTGCTGACCTTGTACGACGGGCGTGCGCGCTCGCGCGGCCACATGTCCGCGTAGTCGACAGGGGGCGCAGCCAGGGGATACCCCGCGCCGCGGTTTCTCTCGGCGAGGCGCCGCTCGGCTTCGCGCAAGCCGGCGACTGCGCGGCCCGCGACGTAGATCGCGACCCCTACGACGACCAGCGGCACGACCTTGTCGAGCAGCCGGAGCCCGCCGCTGCGGCCCGGTTCCCGTGTTTGGTCTTCGTGGCTGGTCATTTGTCCTCGGAAGATGCGGGAGGCGCCGCCAGGTTGGCGGCGCCTCCGGGTTCCACAGAGCCGGAAAGGAGCGGATCCGGCTTACGTGTCATGCGTTACCTCGTCAGCTCTCTCGTTAGCTCTGGTTGATGTGCCAGACCAGGTCGAACGTCGCGATCTGACCCTGGTCGACGTTGCTCGTCGGCGGCTCCAGATAGAGGATGAGGACGATGTAGCGGTGCGTCCCTGCATCCATCCCGAGCCCGTTGCCCGGATCGCGTGGGTTCGTGCCGTTGTCCCAGTTCCCGCCCACTGCCGTCGACAGGTCGTCGAACGTCAGGCTGCCGTTGGTGAAGGTCGGGATGTTGTGCAGATACCCGGCTGCGGGCGGGCTCACGCTGTCGAGCCCGACGCCGTCCGAACAGCCGCCGGTCCCGCCGTCAGGCGTTCCGAGCGCGCAGTTCGGCGTGAAGGTCGAGTCGCTGTCGCTCGAGACTCCCGTCGACGGGTTGAACGTGATGTCGCTGTAGTCGCTGGGGCTCGCGACCTCGAGGATCTGCAGGCGCAGGCTGTCGCAGATCGCCGGGCTGCCGCCGCCGAACACCGGCGAGTATTCGACGCTGTCGCCAGCGGCGAAGGAGTTGCTCCCGGTGTTGCCGGTGACCGGAATGCTGGTCGCGCCGGCCGAGACGACGCCAGTCGTCGTGAGGGTCATGTACTTCGTCTGGTCGCCGGCTTCGACGACGCGGAACTGCGCGCCGCTGTACATCGCGACCTGCAGCGGCGACACGACCTGAATCGACGTGATGGGCGTCGAAGCGGGCTCACTCGTCGCCGAACCGTTGAACGTCGCGACCGAGCCTTCGGTCAGGTTCACATAGTCGCCCTGGTCGAGGTCGCCCGCCGTCGTGACGGTCGTCGGACCCGGCGCGCCGACCGGAAGGGCCGTGGCGCCGATGGGCTCACCGGCGGTCAGGACGAAGTTCTCGGCCTGCCCTTCGCCGTTGATGACCTGGATCGTCGCTCCACTGTCGAGCGCGGTCTGGATCCCCGACGCGAGGTCGATCTCGGTGACCGACGCCCCGTTGCTGCGGGTCGTAGGCCCGCCCCCGCCGTTGAAGTGGTCGATCGTGCCGAGGTTCGACGTCCAGGACTGGCTCGAGACGCAGCCGGTCTGGGCGAAGAAGTACGGCGAGGCCGTGTTGCCCTCGGCGACGGTCAGCGTCGTTCCGTTGAGCGTGCCGGCGTTCTTCATGTTGAGCCCGAGCTGGTCGTAGCCGACCGGGCTGATCCCGTTGAAGAGGATGTCGCACTGATCGCCGAAGTGGGCCGACGACCCCGGACTACCGGGCTGGGGCGTCTGCCAGTTCGCGTTGCTCGACGCCGACTCCGAGGTGCACGTCGTCGAGTTGTGCGTCTGGTGCAGGTACAGGGTGCCGGTGGCGAACGTGTTGTTCGTGTTCGCGACCTCTGCGTTGAACGTCGCGAACGTGCCGGCGCCCGAAAGAGAGACGGCGATCACGCCGATCCCCAAGAGCAGCATCGAATACTGCTTCAGGCGCTTCGTTGACATTTGCTTTTCCGCTCCTTAGCTCCGTACGACGCTTGCGAGAGAGTTGCTGTGACCCACTGCGACGCTCGCTACTGCCGCAGATCGAGCGCTTTCGTGGGTTCTACACCTGTTCCTTCTGGTGGGCAACTCACAGGTTGGCTCACACCTGAAGAAAGGCCACTCCCTCAGAAGGGGGATTTGTGACGAAGATCCCCCTTTGGCGTTAGGGGTTTTCGCCCCCTCTACACTGCCGGTGATGGCGGCCACGGACAGGGGAAAGAGGGTCGGCGGCGCCGCCGAGTGGCGTGAGCGCTACGAGGCGACGCCCGAGCGCCGGGGAGAGCTCTTCTCCACGATCTCCGGGGTCGAGAACGAGCCGCTCTACTCGCCCGAGAACGTCGAGCTCGACTACGAGCGCGAGCTCGGCTGGCCGGGCGCCTATCCGTTCACGCGCGGCGTCTATCCCTCGATGTATCGCGGCCGGCTCTGGACGATGCGCCAGTTCGCCGGCTTCGGGACCGCGGAGGAGACGAACGCACGTTTCCGCTACCTGCTGGAGCACGGCCAGACGGGGCTTTCGACCGCCTTCGACATGCCGACGCTGATGGGCTACGACTCCGACCATCCGCGCTCGCTCGGCGAGGTCGGGCGCGAGGGCGTGGCAATCGACTCGCTCGCCGACATGGAGACGCTGTTCGACGGGATCCCGCTCGGCGAGGTCTCGACCTCGATGACGATCAACGGCCCTGCGGCAATGCTACTCGCTTTCTATGCGTGCGTCGGCGAGGAGCAGGGCGTGGCGCTCGACCGGCTGCGCGGCACTGTCCAGACCGACATCCTCAAGGAGTACATCGCGCAGAAGGAGTGGATCTTCCCTCCGGCGCCGTCGATGCGGCTCGTCGTGGACATGGTCGAGTGGTGCGCGGAGCGTCTCCCGCTCATGCACCCGGTCTCGATCTCCGGGTACCACATCCGCGAGGCCGGCTCGAACGCGGCCCAGGAGCTGGCGTTCACTCTGTCGAACGGGTTCGCGCTCGTGGAGGCCTGTCTCGAGCGCGGTCTCGACATCGACGCGTTCGCGCCCCGTCTCTCCTTCTTCTTCAACGCGCACCTCGACTTCTTCGAGGAGATCGCGAAGTACCGGGCGGCGCGGCGGATCTGGGCGACGCGGATGCGCGAGAAGTACGGCGCCCGCGATCCGCGCTCGTGGCTGATGCGGTTCCACACGCAGACGGCCGGCGTCTCGCTCACCGCGCAGCAGCCCGAGGTCAACCTTATCCGGACGGCGATCGAGGCTCTCGCCGCTGTGCTCGGCGGGACGCAGTCGCTGCATACGAACTCCTTCGACGAGGCGCTTGCGCTCCCGACGGAGCACGCGGTGCGGCTCGCGCTGCGCACGCAGCAGGTGATCGCGCACGAGACGGGCGTCGTGAACACGATCGATCCGCTCGGCGGCTCGTATTACCTGGAGCAGCTTACGAGCGAGCTCGAGCGCCAGGCGTACGAGTACTTCGACCGGATCGATGAGCTCGGCGGCGTCATCCCGGCGATCGAGCAGAACTTCCAGCAGCGCGAGATCGCCGAGGCGAGCTTCCGCTACCAGTCCGAGGTCGAGCGCGGCGAGCGGGTCGTCGTCGGGGTCAACCGCTACACGCTCGAGGAGGAGCAGCCGATCGAGATCCTCCGCATCGATCCCGCGCTCGAGCAGAAGCAGATCGAGCGGGTGCAGGCGGTGCGCGCGGGGCGCGACTCCGCTGCGGCCGAGGCGGCGATCGCGCGGCTGAAGGAGGACGCCGGGGTCGAGGGGCGTAACCTGATGGAGCCGATGATGGACGCGTCGCGCACGTACGTGACGATGGGTGAGATGTGCGACGCCCTGCGCGATGTGTGGGGAACGTGGCGCGAGACGCCCGTCTTCTGAGCCGCGTCCCCAAGTAACACGTCCGGTACCAGGTACCGACAAGTCCCAGCCGGACGATGTCCGCAAGTGCGCCTTGCGGCGCCGTCCGACCCGAGCAACGCTAACCGGACGATGCCACGCCGCCCACGAGACGTCAGCCCAGGTCTTCACCACGCATGGGTCGGAGCGACCGGCGGCTGGGACTACTTCCTCGACGAAGTCGATCGCGTCGCCTGGGTGCGATTTCTGGTCGCGACCGCCGCCGAGAGGCAGTGGACCTGTGTCGGGTTCTGCCAGATGTCGACGCACGTCCATCTCCTCCTCGACATCCCGGACGGCTCGCTGCCCACGGGGATGCGTGACCTGAATCGTGAGTACTCATGCGCCTTCAACCTGCGTCACGGCAGAAAGGGCACCTTCGTCAGAAGCCGGTTCGGCAGCCGCCGGATCGGCGGCGGCAACGATCTCCTGGCTGCCTACGCGTACGTCGTTCTGAACCCCGTCGCCGAGCATCTCTGTCGGCGGCCTGAGGAGTGGCGCTGGAGCAGCTATCGGACGACCGTCGGGATCGCGGGGGACTTCTCGTTCGTGGACGGGACGAGGGTCATCGGAGAGGCGGGCGGCTCGCAAGACGCCCTTCGTCGGCTCGTCGAGTCAGCCGCTCGAGCCCGTACGGAGCGGACACGTCCGGAACCTGGTTCCGGACGTGTCCTGAGGAGCTAGGCTCCGCGCGATGGCTGGGAAGATCCGCGTCGTCGTCGCGAAGCCGGGCCTCGACGGGCACGACCGCGGCGCCAAGATCATCGCCCGCGCCCTCCGCGATGCCGGGATGGAGGTCATCTACACGGGCCTCCACCAGACCCCCGAGCAGATCGTCGAGACGGCGATTCAGGAGGACGCGGACGCCGTCGGCATCTCGATCCTCTCGGGTGCGCACATGACGCTCGTGCCGCGCATCGTCGAGCTCCTGCACGCGGAAGGCGCGGACGACGTCGTCGTCGTGGTCGGCGGGACGATTCCCGACGACGACGCCGACGAGCTGCGGAAGCTCGGCATCGCCGGCGTCTTCGGGCCCGGCGCCCCGACCGGCGAGATCGTCGACTTCATCCGCGGCGCCGTCCCTGCATGACGGTCGTCGTCGAGCGCAGGGACGACGGAGTCGCCGTCGTCACGATCGACCGGCAGGACGCGCTCAACGCACTCAACGTCGAGACCCTCACCGAGCTCCGGGACCGCCTGCGCGAGCTCGCCGGGGACGACACCGCGCGCGTGGTCGTCCTCACCGGCGCCGGGGAGAAGGCGTTCGTCGCCGGCGCCGACATCAAGTACATGGGCGGCCTCGGCGCGGACGAAGCCAAGGCCTGGGGTGCGCTCGGCCACGAGGCGGCGCGGCTGCTCGAGGAGATGCCGAAGCCGACGATCGCCGCGATCAACGGCTTTGCTCTCGGCGGCGGCTGCGAGCTCGCGCTCGGCTGCGACCTCCGCTACGCCTCGAGTCGCGCGCGGCTCGGCCAGCCGGAGATCGACCTCGGCATCGTCCCGGGCTGGGGAGGCACGCAACGGCTCGCCCGCGTGTGCGGCCTCGGCGTCGCGAAGGAGCTCGTCCTGACGGGCCGCATGGTCGACGCCGAGGAGGCGCTCCGGATCGGCCTGGTCAACGCGATCGCCGATCCCGTCCTCGACCATGCGCTCGACGTGGCGCAGAAGCTCGCGACGAAGAGCCCGCTCGCGCTCGCCGTCGCGAAGCGGCTCCTCAATCTCTCGCCGGGCGCGCTCGAGCGCGAGGCGGAGGAGTTCGGCGACCTCTTCTCGAGCGAGGACGCGAAGGAGGGCCTCGCCGCGTTCGCCGAGAAGCGCCCGCCGAAGTTCGTCGGTCGGTGAATCAGCGCTCGCCGCACCGGGACTAGAGTCCCGCCGGGATGAAGATCGCCGTCTGCGTCAAGCACGTACCGGAGGGGACGAGCCGGATCGACCCGGGCACGAAGCGGCTCGACCGCGCCGGCGAAGGCGCGCTCAACCACTTCGACGCGAACGCCGTCGAGGCGGCGCTGCAGATCAAGGGCGACTCCGACAGCGAGGTCGTCGCCGTCTCGCTCGGCCCGCAGAAGGCCCTCGACTCGCTGCGCAAGGCGCTCGCGATGGGCGCCGACCGCGCCGTGCTCGTCTCCGACGATGCGGCCGCCGGCTCGGACCTCGTCGCGACGAGCCGCCTGCTCGCAGCCGTGCTCACGAAGGAGGAGCCCGACCTCGTGCTCTTCGGCCAGCAGGCCGCCGACGCCGACGGCGCCGTCCTCTGGGCAGCCGTCGCCGAGCGCCTCGGCCGTCCCGTCGTCTCCCAGGCCGCCGAGCTCACCGTCGACGCGGGCACGGCGCGCGTGAAGCGGCAGACGGAATTCGGCTACGACACGATCGAGGCGCCGCTACCTGTGGTCGTCGCGGTCAGCGACGCGATCAACGAGCCGCGCTACCCGTCGCTCAAGGGGATCATGGGCGCGAAGAAGAAGCCGCAGGAGGTGCTCTCCCTCGCCGAGCTCGGAGTTGACGCGGCGGAGGCCGGAGAGGCCGGATCGCGGACGACGGTGCTCGCGCTCGGCGACCCGCCGGCGCGCGGCGACTCCCGCAAGATCGAGGACGACGGCAGCGGCGCGCAGGCGATCGTCGACTTCCTCGCCGAGAAGAGACTCATCTGATGGCGACGCTCGTCTTCCTCGAGCACCACGACGGCGAGCTGCAGAAAGGCGCACTCGGCGTCCTGACAAAGGCCGTCGCGCTCGGCGGAGCGGACGCGGCGATCGTGGGAGAGGGCGCGAAGGCGCTCGCCGGCGAGGCCGGAAAGTACGGCGCGGCGAAGGTCTGGGCCTGCGAGGACGCGGAGGTCGCGCAGCCGCTGCCACAGTCGCGCGTCGACGTGCTCGCGAAGGTGGTGGAGGACGGCGGCTACGACACCGTCCTGTTCGCGAACTCCGTCCTCGCTGCCGACGTCGCGGCCGGCCTCGCGGCGCGGCTCGATGCCGGACTCAACTGGGATCTCGCCGATCTCGAGGTGCAGGGCGGCGAGCTCGTCGGCAAGCGACCCGCGCTGCAGGACACGGTGTACGCGGACGTCGGCTGGACCGCCACGCCGCGGCTCGCCCTCTTCCGCGCCGGCTCCTTCGACGCGAAGGAGAGCGGCGGCGGCGAGCCCGAGGTCGTCGACGTCTCGCCGTCCTACGCCGCGCACTCGACCGCCGCGAAGATCGTCGGCCAGGACACGGAGGAGTCGAGCGGCCCCTCGATCGAGGACGCCGACGTGATCGTCGCGGGCGGCCGCGGGCTCGGCGCTCCGGAGAACTTCACGCTTGCGGAGGAGCTCGCGAAGGCGCTCGGCGGAGCCGTCGGCGCGACGCGCGCGGTCGTCGACGCCGGCTGGTACCCGTACTCGGCGCAGATCGGCCAGACGGGCAAGACCGTCTCGCCGAAGCTCTACGTCGCGCTCGGCATCTCCGGCGCGATCCAGCACAAGGTCGGGATGCAGAGCTCGGGGACGATCGTCGCCGTGAACAAGGATCCGAACGCGCCGATCTTCGAGTTCAGCGACCTCGGAGTCGTCGGCGACGTCCACGAGATCGTCCCGAAGCTGACCGAGCTCATCGCCGCCCGCAAGTCGTGAGTCGCGCGTCCGACTTCCCGCCGCCGTTCGACCCGCGGGACTTCGTCGCCGAGCCGACCGACCCGGCGGACGAGCGGATCGAGGTCGGCGTCCTCGTCGTCGGTGCCGGTCCGGCCGGCCTCGCGTGCGCGATCCGGCTCGGCCAGCTGCTCGAGGAGCATCCGGACGTCGCGGAGCGCCTCGGCGAGGTGCCCGTCGCGCTGCTGGAGAAGGGAAAGCAGCCGGGCTCGCACCTGCTTTCCGGCGCGGTCGTCGACCCGCGCGGGCTGCAGCGCCTGTTCGGGAACCGGCTGCGGATGCAGGATCTGCCGTCGTTCGGTGAGGTGCCGGGCGAGGCGGTCTATCTCCTGACGAAGCGCGCCGCGCTCCGCATCCCGCCGCCGCCGCCGATGCGCAACCACGGCAACTGGATCTTTTCGCTGTCCCAGCTCGGCCGTTTTCTGGCTGAGAGAGCAGAGGAGGGAGGCGCGATGCTCCTTCCCGAGACGGCGGCGCAGAAGCTCCTCGTCTCGCACGGCCGCGTCGTCGGCGTGCGCACCGGCGACAAGGGCCGCGGGCGCGAGGGCCAGGAGCTCCCGAACTTCGAGCCCGGCTCCGACCTCGTGGCGAAGGTGACCGTGCTCGCGGAGGGGACGCAAGGCCACCTGACCGGCGTCGCGCTGGACCGCTTCGGCCTGCGCGGCGACGAGCCGCAGGTCTGGGAGCTCGGCGTGAAGGAGGTCTGGAAGGTCGCGAAGCCGCTGAAGCACATCGTCCACACGATGGGCTGGCCGCTGCGGCCCGGCGCGCGCTTTCGCGAGTTCGGCGGCTCCTTCATCTATCCCATGGGCGAGGACATGGTCACGATCGGCCTCGTCGTCGGGCTCGACTACCGCGACTCCGAGCTCTCCGTCCACGATCTGCTGCAGGAGCTGAAGACGCACCCGAAGATCCGCACGATTCTCGAGGGCGGCGAGCGTGTGCAGTGGGGGGCGAAGACGATCCCGAGCGGCGGCTTCCACTCGCTGCCGCGGCAGCTCCACGCGCCCGGACTCCTTCTCTGCGGCGACGGCGCCGGGATGGTCAACATCCCCCGTCTCAAGGGCGTCCACTACGCGATCGAGTCGGGACGGCTCGCGGCGGAGGCCGCCTTCCGCGCGCTGCAGCGGGGCGAGACGCCGGCGAGCGCGCTCTCGTCGTACGACGACGCCGTGCGCGACAGCTTCATCTGGAAGGACCTGTACGAGGTTCGCGACATGCGCCAGGTGTTCCAGCGGGGCTTCTTCGTCGGCGGCGCGCTCGCGAGCGCCATGACCGCCTCGAAGGGACGGGTCCAGCTCGGGAGGAAGAGGGCGGAGCCGGACGCGGACGCGCCGCTGCTCAGCACGGATCGCGCCGCGAGCTACCCGGCTCCCGACGGCACGCTCACGTTCGACAAGCTCTCCTCCGTCTTCGCGTCGGGGAACAAGACGCGCGACGACCAGCCGAGCCACATCCGGATCGAGCGTCAGGTACCCGCCGACGTCGCCCGGATGTGGGCGCGCATGTGTCCTGCGCAGGTCTACGAAGCCGGGGCCGAGGACGGAGACGGCACCGTCACGGTCGAGGTCGCCCCGTCCAACTGCGTCCAGTGCGGTGCGATCACGGCGAAGGGCGGACGCCTCACGCCGCCCGAGGGCGGCTCCGGCCCGGAATACACGACCACCTGATTTACCGCGGATTTACGCGCTCCGTACGAGCGAAGCCTCACAATGGGGATCGTGTTCACCAGACGTTTCATTCTCGTCCTCGGCGTCCTCGTGGCGCTCAACACGGCGCTCTGGCTCACGCCGCAAGGGCTCGCGCTGCGCGAGGTCGCGCTCCCGTCGCTGTTCGGGAAGACCCTCATGCGCGGCGAGGTCGTGCTGACGAACGGCCAGGACTGGCGCATCGACCGCGGCGTCATCACCTCCATCGCGCAGTCGCAGCTGACGCTGAAGGAGGCGGACGGCCGGGTGCAGCCGATCGGGGTCTCGGGCATCACGACCGTCGTCGCGCCGTCCGGCAAGCCGCTGTCCCTCTCCGTGCTCGGCAAGGGCTGGCACGTGCTCGTGACGTGGCCCGCGAACGGCACTGCCGACACGATCAAGGTCGAGAAGCGCGGCTCCGCCGTGGGCGGCGGCAACGGCGGCCGCGGCCACTCCAAGCAGTAATCGCACCTATCCTGAGGGCGTGAGCATGAGCGCGACCGGGGGCGTTCTCCTGCTCGTCGAGGACGACGACGCGATCGGACGCCTCGTCAAGCAGTACCTGGAGCAGCAGGACGGCTGGCGCGTCGTCTGGCTGCGGAGCGGGGAGGAGGCGCTCCTCGAGCTGCGCCGCCATCCCGTGCGGCTCGTCGTGCTCGACATCGGCCTGCCGGGCATCGACGGCTTCGAGGTCTGCCGCCGGATGCGCGCCGGCTCGAAGGTCCCGATCGTGATGCTCACCGCGCGCGACGAGGAGCCCGACCGCGTCGCAGGGCTCGAGCTCGGCGCCGACGACTACGTCGCGAAGCCGTTCTCGCCGCGCGAGCTCTCGGCGCGGATCAAGGCGATCCTCCGCCGCGCCGAGCAGCGGTCGGAGGACGCGGTGCTCTCGGCGCGCGAGGTGGTCCTGCGGCGCGACTCGCGCGAGGTGACGGTGAGCGGCAGCCACGTCGAGCTGACGAGCAAGGAGTTCGACCTCCTCGCCTGCTTCCTCGAGCATCCGGGGATCGTCCTCTCGCGCGAGCGGCTGCTCGATCTCGTCTGGGGCATGACGTATCCCGGCGGCACGCGCACCGTCGACGTGCACGTCGCGCAGCTGCGGCGGAAGCTCGGCGACCCGGAGGGGATCCGGACGGTGCGCGGCGCCGGCTACAAGCTCATCCCGAGCTGATGAAGGGCGGCGGCCTTCGCTCGCGGCTGTTCCGGGCGATCGGCGTCGTCGTGCTCATCTGCGTCGCGCTCACGATCGGGCTCGGCCTCGTCCTCACGCGGCGGGCGGTGGAGACGGCGACGCTGCAGGATCTCGCCCACCAGGCCGACCTGATCGCCCCCACGCAGCGGGCCTCGGTCGCCTCGCACCTGCCGACTGCGTTGCAGAAGTACTTCCGACAGCAGGACGAGAAGTACAGCTACAAGCTGAGCATCCTGCCGGCGTGGGCGCAGAACGAGCTGCGGCACGGACAGCCGGCGCAGGGAAGCGTGGGGAGCGACTACTTCGCGGCGCGCTCCCTCAACCCGGGCTACCTCATTCTCCTGCGGCCGCAGAGCACGGCGCGCTCCCGGTGGTCGCCGTACATCTGGGGTCTCCTGATCGCGGCCGGGGCCGGCGGCCTGCTCGCGGCGCTCGCGGCCTTCCTCCTCGCGCGCCGCATCTCGCGCCCGGTCGACCGGATCGCGGCCGCCGCGCGCACCCTCACGCGCGGCACGCATCCCGAGCTCGTGCCGGTCGAGGGCGCAGCCGAGATCGCGACGCTCGCCGTCGCCTTCAACGCGCTCGTCGAGCAGCTGCAGCGAGCGCAGGAGGCCGAGCGGAACTTCCTCCTCTCGGTCAGCCACGAGCTGAAGACGCCGCTGACCGCGATCCGCGGCTACGCCGAGGCGGTCGAGGACGGGGCGGTCGACCCGCGCGAGGCGGCGGCGACGGTGACCGCCGAGGCACGCCGGCTCGAGCGTCTCGTCAAGGATCTGCTCGACCTCGCCAGAATGAACCGCACCGACTTCAGCGTCCACAACAGCGAGATCGACCTCGCGGAAGTGGTCGAGGACGCCGTTCGCCGCTACCAGCAGCAGGCGGCCGGCTTCGGAGTCTCGCTCGCCGCCGTCACCGACGGCCCGGCGCCCGCGGTCGCCGACGCGGACCGCGTCCTCCAGGTCGTCTCCAACCTCGTCGAGAACGCGCTCCGGCTGACGCCGCCCGGCGGCGAGGTGCGTGTCGTCACGGCGCCCGGCGTCCTGCGGGTCGAGGACACGGGCCCCGGCCTGCCGCAGGCTGACCGCGAGCAGGCCTTCGAGCGCTTCTACCTCCACGAGCGCTACGGCCGTGAGCGCGCCGTAGGGACGGGACTGGGACTCGCGATCGTGAAGGAGCTGACGCTCGCGATGGGCGGCAGCGTGGAGGTAGAGAGCCGGCCCGGCGAGCTGACCGTCTTCACCGTGCGGCTGCGCGTGCCGGTCGCGGCGCGTGAGACGCTGCCCGCGTGACGGCGGCTTCTCTCGCAGACGTAGAGCAGGCGCGGGAGCGGCTCGGCGACCGCATCCACCGGACGCCCATGCTGCGCTCGACCGCAGCGGGCGGCGTCCGGCTCAAGGCCGAGCTCCTCCAGAAGACCGGCTCCTTCAAGGCGCGCGGGGCGCTGAACCGGCTGTCGGCGCTGACTTCCGAGGAGAGGAAGCGCGGCGTCGTCACGTGGTCGGCCGGGAATCACGCCCAGGCGGTCGCCTGGGCAGCGGCCGAGGAGGGAGTCGACTGCCTCGTCGAGATGTGGCAGAGCGCGAGCCCGTTCAAGGTCGAGGCGACCCGAGGCTATGGGGCGACCGTCGACCTTTCCTCTCCCGATCCCGCGGCCGCATACGAGCGAACGCTCGAAGTGGTGGAAGAGGAGGGACGCATCTTCGTCCACCCGCACAGCGACCCGCTCGTCGTCGCCGGCCACGGCACGCTCGCTCTGGAGGTGCTCGAGGACGTACCGGAGCTCGAGGTCGTCGTCGTGGGCGTCGGCGGAGGCGGGCTCGTCTCCGGAATCGTCACCGCACTCGACGGCCGCGCCCGCGTCGTCGCGGTCGAGCCCGTCAACTCGCCGGCCTTCAGCGCCGGCCTCGCGGCGGGCAAGAGCGTCCGCGTCGGCACCGACACGATCGCCGACGGCCTCGCTCCTCCCTTCGCGGGCGAGTTGCCGCTCGAGCTCTGCGCCGGCCGCGTCGAGACGGTGCTCCTGAGCGAGGAGGAGATCGCCGCGGGCATGCGTTTTCTCTATGCGCGCGCGAAGCTCGCGTGCGAGCCGGCCGGCGCAGCGGCGCTCGGAGCCGTCCTCGCAGGCAAGCTCGAGGCCGGTCCCCGCGTCGCCGTGATCGTCTCCGGCGGCAACGTGGAACCCCGAAAGGCCGCTGCTATCTTGGAGGAGCAATGAAGGCCGGAATTCATCCCGAGTACGTCGTCGCCACCGTGACGTGCTCGTGCGGGAACACGTTCCAGACGCGCTCGACGAAGCCCGAGCTGCACGTCGAGCTCTGCTCGCAGTGCCATCCGTTCTATACGGGCAAGCAGAAGCTCGTCGACACCGGCGGCCGGGTCGAGCGGTTCCAGCGCCGGCTCGAGCGCGCGGGCCGCGCGAAGCAGTCGAGCTAGCAGCCGAAGCAGTGGCGAACGTCGGAGGCCAGGCCGTCCTCGAGGGCGTCATGATGCGCGGCCCGGGCAACTGGGCGGTTGCCGTCCGCACGCCGTCCGGCGAGATCGCGCAGGTCTCCCGCCCGATCGACTCGCCGATGGCGCGCCACTTCGTCTTCCGGCTCCCCATCGTGCGCGGCGTGATCGCGCTCGGCGAGTCGCTCGCGATCGGCTTTCGCGCGCTCGCCATCTCCGCGCAGTACGCCGCGCAGGAGGAAGGAGAGGACGGCGAGGTCGAGACCGAGCTGTCGCGTGGCGCGCTCATCTTCGCGTTCGCCGTGGCGATCGGCTTCGCGGTCATGGTCTTCAAGGTCGGCCCGGCGCTGATCACCGACGCGCTGCCGATCCGCAGCGGCGGCTGGTTCGTGATCGTCGAAGGGCTGATCCGGGTGACGATGTTCGTCGCCTACCTGTCGCTGATCTCGCTGCTGCCCGATCTCCGCCGCGTCTTCCAGTACCACGCCGCCGAGCACAAGGCGATCAATGCGTACGAGGCCGGCGACCCGCTCGAGCCGGAAGTCGTCCAGCGCTACTCGCTCATTCATCCCCGCTGCGGGACGGCATTCCTGCTCTGGGTGATGGTCATCGCCGTCTTCGTCTTCGCCTTCTTCGGGCGGCCGGCCTGGTACTGGCTGATCGCGACGCGGATCCTGCTCCTGCCGGTGATCGCCGGGCTCGCGTACGAGCTGATCCGTTTCGCCGGCAAGCACACGGGCAATCGCCCGCTCATGACCCTGCTCGCGCCGGGCTTGTGGCTGCAGCGGCTCACGACCCGCGAGCCGACTCTCGACCAGCTCGAGGTCTCGATCCGGGCCCTGCGCGAGGTGCTCAAGCTCGAGAGCACGTCCGGCGAGTCGCTGGTCGAGGTGATGGCGTAATGGCAACGGATCGCCGCGCCGAGGTTGTCTGGCAGGGGAGCCTGATGGACGGCTCCGGGACGATCGTCTCGACGACGAGCGGCAAGATCGGCGAGCAGCCCGTGAGCTGGGCGGACCGCGCCGAGGATTCCCCGTCCGCGACGAGCCCCGAGGAGCTGATCGCCGCCGCGCACGCCGCGTGCTTCTCGATGGCGCTCTCCAACGGTCTCGCAAAGGACGGCCACGCACCGGAGGAGCTACGGACGTCCGCGACCGTCACGTTCCAGCCGGGCGAGGGCATAACGCGGATCGCGCTCACGGTGGAAGGCAGCGTCCCCGGCCTCGACGCAGACGGCTTCGAGCAGGCAGCCCAGACGGCGAAGGAGAACTGCCCGGTCTCGAAGGCGCTCGCCGGCGTCCCGGAGATCTCGCTGGAGGCCCGGCTAACGTAGGGCGCGGCCATGGCCGCGGACTTCGACAACCTCGTCGCGGATCTCGAGCGCTCGTACGAGGAGCTGCAGAGCCGCCTGGCCGATCCGGCCGTCTACAACGATCACCGCGAGGCGGCCGACGTCGGCCGGCGCCTCAAGGAGCTCGAGCAGCCGTACAAGCTCGCGCAGGAGTGGAAGTCCGTCCGCGACGACCTGATGGCCGCGCGCGAGGATTCCGACCTGAAGGAGCTCATCCCCGAGCTGGAGCAGCGCGGAGCGGCCCTCGAGGAGGATCTCCGCCTGGCCCTCGTTCCGGTCGATCCCGCGGACAGCAAGGACGTGATCGTCGAGGTGCGGCAGGGCGTCGGCGGCGACGAGGCGGCGCTCTGGGCCGGCGACGTCTACCGGATGCTCGCGCGCTACGCCGAGCGGCGCGGCTACAAGGTCGAGCAGCTCGAGGCGAGCCCGAGCGACGGTGGGGGGTACAAGGAGGTCACGTTCGCGGTCAAGGGCGACGGCGCCTACTCCGTCTTCAAGTGGGAGGGCGGCACGCATCGCGTTCAGCGCGTCCCCGAGACCGAGAGCCAGGGCCGCATCCACACCTCCACGGCGACGGTCGCCGTGATGCCCGAGGCCGAGGAGGTCGAGGTGGAGATCGATCCGAACGACCTCAAGATCGACGTCTACCGCTCGACCGGGCCGGGTGGCCAGTCGGTGAACACGACCGACTCCGCAGTCCGGATCACGCACCTCCCGACCGGCGTCGTGGTCTCGATGCAGGACGAGAAGTCGCAGCTGCAGAACCGGGAGAAGGCGATGCGCGTGCTGCGCGCGCGCCTGTACGAGCGGGAACTCGAGCGGCAGCGCGCCGAGCTCGACGCCGAGCGCCGCTCGCAGATCGGCGGCGGCGAGCGGGCGGAGAAGATCCGCACGTACAACTTTCCCGAGAACCGGCTCACGGACCACCGCGTGAAGCTGACCGTCCACCAGCTCGACCGGATCCTGCAGGGCGGCCTCGACGAGTTCACCGAAGCGCTCGCGACCGACGAGCGGCGGCGCGCGCTCGGCGAATGACCGTGAGAGAGGCCCTGGCCGAGGCCGAGCGGAGGCTCGCCGCGGCGGGCGTCGAGACGCCGCGCGCCGACGCCGAGTGGCTCGTCGCGCACGTGCTCGAGACGACGCGCTCCGGCTTGGCGGCGCGGGCGGACGACGAGGTCGACGGGCTCGAGCCGCTCCTCCGGCGCCGCGAGGCGCGCGAGCCGCTCGCCTACGTCCTCGGCGAGTGGGGGTTCCGGCGGCTGACGCTGAAGACGGACGCTCGCGCCCTCGTCCCGCGGCCCGAGACGGAGACGCTCGTCGAGCGCGCGCTCGCGCTCGCCGCCGAGATCGAGCGGCCGCGCATCCTCGACGTCGGTGTCGGTTCCGGGGCGATCGCGCTCTCGCTCAAGGACGAGCGGCCCGAGGCGGAGGTCGTCGGCGTCGATCTCTCGGCCGACGCGCTCGCTCTCGCGCGCGAGAACGCGGAACGGCTCGGGCTGGAGGTCGAGCTGCGACAGCGCGAGGGTGCGGAAGCAGCCGCCGAAGGCTGGGATCTCGTCGTCGCCAACCCTCCGTACGTCGACGGCCTCGCCGGCCTGCAACCGGAGCTGCGCTGGGAGCCCGAGATTGCGCTCGTCGGGAGCGGTGAGCACGACCGGCTCGCGCGTGCCGCCGACGCGCGCTTCCTGGTGCTGGAGGCCGGCGACGGGCAGGCGTCCGAGGTCGCCGCGAGCCTCGCCGCAGCAGGCTGGGTCGGCATCCGCATCACTCGGGACCTGACGGGCATGGAGCGAGTGGTGGAGGGCACGAGGTGAACGACGCCGTCGCCGCCCTCCGCGCCGGCCGCGCCGTGATCCTCCCGACGGACACGGTCTACGGGCTCTGCGCGCTGCCCGGACACGAGGACGTCCTCTACGAGCTCAAGGGACGCGACCGCTCGAAGCCCGTCGCCCTCCTCGCGGCCGACGTCGGCGCGCTGCTCGCCGTACGCCCGGAGCTCGACCGCTCCGTCCTCGAGCGCTACCTGCCCGGCGCGTACACACTCGTCTTCTCGGACGTCGGCGTCCGCGTCCCGAGCCTCCCGCCCGCGGCGGCCGGCGTCGTCCGCGCGGTCGGCGTCGTGGCGGCGACGAGCGCGAACGTCTCCGGCGGTCCCGACCCGCGCCGCGTGGAGGACATCCCGGAGCAGATCCGCGCCGCCTGCGGCGCGATCGTCGACGCGGGTGAGCTGCCGGGAATGCCGTCCACGGTGCTCGATCTCACGGGCGAGGAGCCCGTAGTTCTTCGGGAGGGCGCGGGTCCCGTCCCCCAGTAGCATCCGGGTATGGCCACGCAGCAGGCGACATTCGAGGAGCTGAGGCACGCCGGGCTCGACGAGATCGATCCCGAGATCGCCGCCCTCCTCGCGAAGGAGCTCGAGCGCCAGCGCGGCCAGATCGAGCTGATCGCCTCCGAGAACTTCACGTGGCCGGCGGTGCTCGAAGCGGTGGGCTCCACCGCGACGAACAAGTACGCGGAGGGCTATCCGGGACACCGCTACTACGGCGGCTGCGAGGTGATCGACGAGATCGAGCAGCTCGCGATCGACCGGGCGAAGGAGCTGTTCGGCGCCGAGCACGCGAACATCCAGCCGCACGCGGGCGCGCAGACGAACATGGCCGTCTACTCCGCCGTGCTCGAGCCCGGCGACACGTTCATGGGCCTGAGCCTCGACCACGGCGGTCACCTGACCCACGGGCATCCGGTCAACTTCAGCGGCCGCCTCTATCACCGCGTCTCGTACGGCGTCTCCCGCGAGACGATGACCGTCGACTACGACGAGGCGCTCGCGGTCGCGAAGGAGCACCGGCCGAAACTGATCGTCTGCGGCGGCTCCGCGTACCCGCGGACGGTGGAGACGGACCGCTTCCGCGCCATCGCCGACGAGGTCGGCGCGCTTCTCCTCTGCGACATGGCCCATTTCGCGGGCCTCGTCGCCGCGGGGATCCAGCCGAACCCGGTCGAGCACTGCGACTTCGTGACCTCGACGACGCACAAGACGCTCGCCGGGCCGCGCGCGGGCTTCATCCTCTGCCGCGAGGAGCACGCGAAGGCGGTCGACAAGGCGGTCTTCCCGGGGATGCAGGGCGGCCCGCTCGAGCACACGATCGCCGCGAAGGCGACGTGCTTCCGGATCGCGATGACCGACGCCTTCCGCGAGTACCAGGCACAGATCCGCCGTAACGCCGACGCGCTCGCCGAGGCGCTGCTCGACGGCGGCTTGGGCCTCGTCACCGGCGGTACCGATACGCACCTCCTCCTCGTGGACCTGACCCGGTCGGAGTGGACGGGGAAGGCGGCCGAGGAGCGGCTCCACGAGATCGACGTGACCGTGAACCGGAACACGATCCCGTTCGACGAGCGCTCGCCCTTCGTCACGTCCGGGATCCGGCTCGGCACGCCTGCGATGACGATGCGGGGCTTCGACGAGGACGACTTCGGCGAGGTCGGCGCGATCATCTGCGAGGCGCTGAGCGACTCGCCGGATCTCGAGGGGCTGCGCTCCCGGGTTGCCGCGCTCTGCGCCAAGCGGCCGCTCTACGACGGTTTCCGCGGCTACACGCACTACGCGTGAGCGCCGGCCGTCTCACCGTCGTCGACCATCCGCTCGTGCAGCACAAGCTCGGCTACCTCCGCGACCGGGAGACGCCGACAGTCCACTTCCGCAAGCTCGCGAACGAGATCACGTTGCTGCTGACGTACGAGGCGACGAAGGACATGCCGACCGAGCCGCACGAGATCGAGACCCCGCTCGAGCGGATGACGGCGCAGCGGATCCACGGCAAGAAGGTCGCCGTCTGCCCGGTGCTGCGGGCGGGGATGGGGATGCTCGACGGCGTCCTCTCCCTCGTCTCGAGCGCCCGCGTCGGCTTCATCGGGCTGTATCGCGACGAGGAGACGCTCGAAGCGGTCCAGTACTTCGTCAAGCTCCCCGTCGACCTCGCCGAGCGCGACGCGATCGTTCTCGACCCGATGCTCGCGACAGGCCACTCGAGCTGCGCCGCGATCGACGTCGTGAAGGACGCGGGCGCCCAGGCGGTGACGCTCGTCTGCATCGTCGCGGCCCCGGAGGGGATCGAGGAGGTGCACGCGCACCACCCCGACGTGCACATCGTCTGCGCCGCCGTCGACCGCGGCCTGAACGAGCACGGCTACATCCTCCCCGGGCTCGGGGACGCCGGCGACCGCCTCTACGGCACGAAGTAGCGGCGCCGCAGGGCGATCACCGCCTTGGCGAGTAGCCACACGAGCGCATAGACCGTGAGGAGCTCGCCCGCGACGCCGAGCACGGTGAACGAGAACACGATCGCGAACGCGAGGCCGAGAGCCGCCATGAAGACGAGGAACCGCGTGCTCGGCATGCGCCGCGTCCTACGCGTACGCCGGATCCTCGGCATGCGCCGAGTCTAGAGATCCGTCCAGGAGGGCGAGTACGCTGGCCGCCATGATCGACAGGCGCTCCATTCGTGAGGTCGCGGTCGCCGTTACGGCGTGCGCCGGCGTCCTGCTCCTGGCCGACCTCGGGCTCGGCTGGTTCCGGGTCGCGATCGTGACCGGCGTCGGAGGGTCCACCACGAGGATCACGGTGAACGCGACCGGCTGGACGAACGTCGGCCTCATCGCCGGCTTCGTCACCATCGCAATGCTCGTCTACCTCATCCGGCCGATGCGGCAGGGCGGGGTGGACGTTCAGGCGGTGGCGGTCACCGCCGCGCTCGGCCTCGCGAGTGTCGGCTTCACGATTGCGGCTGCGTTCACGGGGACGAGCTCGGTCACGGCGACGGGCGCGATCGCCGTGATCGCGACGCGGCAGTGGGCGGCCTACGCGGGGATGGCGCTCGCTGCGGTGGCAGCCGTCGGCGCCGTCGTTGCGCTGACCGAATCCCTGCGCGGCGCCGCGGCTTCCCCGCCGGTCGCCGAGTAGCGGCCCTCAGGAGAGCTCGGCGAGGCACTCGGTGACCCAGGCCCGCAGCTCGTCCGACTGGACGAACGAGGCGTCGTCCGCCTCGGCGCGCGCGAGGACGTCCTCGGCCGACGCTCCGGCGCGCAGTCCGGCGTAGAGATAGATCAGCGCGGAGGAGCGCGGGCCTGTCCGGCAGGTCACGAGGGTCGGCCGGGGGAGCTCGTCGAGCGCGGCGATCTGGCGGCGGGCGAGATCGAGGTCGAGCGGCGTCGGCGGATCGGAGACGACGTTCGCGGAAACCGGGACGGCGCGCTCGACGTCCGCGTACGACATCCCGCCCTCCATCGCGGCGAACTCCTCGCCGCAGAGGTAGAGCCACGCTGCGGCGCCGCGCTCACGGGCGAAGGCCTCGGGATCGGAGATCAGCCCGCGGTTGTTCGACAGATCGGTCGGCGTCTCGAACTCCGGCATGTGCGCAGACTACGCCGCGCAGGCTGATGCGTCCCAGCGGCGAAGTACGCTGACGCCGTGCTCCTCGGCTCGAGCAGCCCGCATCTCAGCGTCCTCGACCAGCTCGCCGACCACCCCGACGTCCTCTGGGGAGCGCTCGTCGCGCTCGCCCTCGTCATCCTCCTCACACCTGCCGTGGGGGGAATGGCCCGGCGGCTCGGCGTGGTCGACCTGCCGGGCGGCCGCCGGATCAACCAGCTCCCGGTGCCGCGTCTCGGCGGGCTCGGTCTCTTCCTCGGCGTGCTCGTGCCGGCGCTCGCGTTCCTCCACACGGGGCACGAGAACCGCGGCCTGATCCTCGGTGCGGCCATCGCCGTGACGGTCGGGATCATCGACGACTTTCGCGGCCTGCCGTGGTTCGCGAAGCTCGCCGGACAGATCGCAGCGGCCGGCGTGGCGACCGGCTTCGGGATCTGGATCGACCGCTTCACGCTGCCGTTCGTCGGGATCCACACGCTGCCGGAGGCTGTCGGGATTCCGCTGACCATGGTCTGGATCGTCGCGATCATGAACATGGTCAACTTCCTCGACGGGATGGACGGCCTGGCCGCCGGCGTCACCGCGATCTCGGGGCTGACGTTCAGCGTGATCGCGCTGTCGCTGGGGAAGGTCGACGCCGCGACGCTGTCGGCGATCGTCTTCGGCGCCTGTATCGGCTTCCTCCGCCACAACTTCTATCCGGCGCGGATCATCATGGGCGATTCGGGCGCGCTGCTGCTCGGCTTCGTGCTTGCGACCGTCGCCGTGCAGGGGCTTCTGAAGACGGCCGCCGTCGCGGCCCTGTTCTTCCCGCTGCTCGTGCTCGCCGTGCCGATCGTCGACACGTCGTTCGTCATCCTCCGCCGGCTCCGGCACGGCCAGAAGGTGTTCGAGGGAGACCAGGCGCACCTACACCACCGCTTCCTGCGCCGCGGCTTCTCGCAGCGGCGGGCGGCGCTGACGATCTGGGGCTGGTGCATGTCGCTCGCGGCTGCCGCGTTCGCGACGCGGTTCGTCCCCTTCCGCGCGCATGGCCACTGGCACGCGGGGTGGACGGTGCTCGCGGCGTTCTTCGCCCTCGTCGCGATCCTCTTCTCGGTCTACGTCGTCTACGTGCTCGAGATCGTCAAGCTCGCGAACCCGATCCAGAAGCGGCGCCGGGCCGGCGATCCACTCAAGAAGACGGCCTAGCCCCTCCGGCCATGTCCGGAACCAGGTTCCGGACACGTACCGATTAGTCATATCTCGGCCCGGCGTCCTCCCTGCAAACGGGCGTCTTTCGGGATTCGCCAGACGTGGCCGCTCAGGACACGTCGGTACCAGGTACCGACGTGTCTCTCTAGGGCGCGCCTGTTTCGGCCCGCTCGACGAAGTCGGCGAGGAGCGCGTTGAACGGCTCGCCGAGCCGCTGGATCGAATGACCGGCGCCGCGGAGAACGGCGCGCTCGGCTCCAAGCCGCTTCTCCAGCACGTCGCAGACCGCCTCGAACGCCGGGTCGTGGTTGCCCGAGACGACGAGCTTCGGGAAGGGAGCCGCCGCCAGCTCGTCGAGCGGGATCTCGGCCTCCGACGGCGGCCGCTCGACCATCAGCGTCCGCGCCCCTTGCAGCAGCGCCGGCGTGAACTCGCCGGGCGGGACCGGCGTGCCGACGAGCTCGAGGAAGCCGCGCAGGAACTCGCCCGGGTCACGCGGCCCCTCGTTCCACAGCCTCGCCGCGGCGGCGTTGAACGCGTCGACTGCCGGCACGCCGCGAGCGACCGCGAGCGCGGGCGGCTCGATCACGGTCAGCGAGCCGAGCTCCGGCTGCCGGGCCGCGGCGAGCAGCGCGATCACGCCGCCGTAGGAGTGCCCCACGAGATGCGTCCCCGGCTCGATGAACTGCTCGAGCCAGACCGCCTCGTCCTCGAAGTCGACGCGGTCGACGTCCGGTCCGGGCGGGAAGCCGCGCCGGTTGGGCAGGACGAGATCTAAGCGGTCGCCGAGCGGTTTCTGGGCGCTCCAGGTCAGCTCCGCGTTGACGACGGAACCGTGAACGAGCAAGAGGCGAGGTCGTTTACTCATGCGGGATTCGGGTGTCACAAAGTACCCCCTTGGCCGGCGGGGCGACGCTGCTATTCTCGCCCCGGATGCAGGGGACTCGAGGCTCGTCGTTCCAGCCCGTCGAGGCGGGCGCCGTCCTGGCCGGAACGGTCGGGATGTGCGGCGGCGCGGGCGCGCTCGCCGGCTGGGCGGCCGGCAACGCGGGCTATGGCGCGCTCGCCGGAATCGTGGTCGGGATCCCCGCCGGCGTCTATGCCGTCTACCACAGGTTCAAGGGCTACTTCTCGTGATGAGCGGAATGCTGTCCACGCCGCGGCCGGTTCCCGGCCGCCGCATTCCCATGCTCGCCGGCGCAGCGGTCGTCGTCCTCGCCCTGCCCGTCTTCCTCGTCGCCGGCTTCCCGCTCGGCGGGTGGGCGCTCGCGGCCGTTCTCTGGGCGGCGGGCGAGGCGCTCGCCATCTGGCTCGGCCGGCTGCCGACGGGAGCCGACCATCTCGGCATGTCGGGCCTCGTTGCGCTCGCCCACTCCTTTCGCGGCATCGGCGTCATGATCGTCCTCATCGTCGTCACGCTCGCCAACCGGCACGTCGGGATCGCCGGGCTCGCGGTCTACGCGCTCGCGTACTCGCTCTCGCTCGGCGTCTCGCTGCTCGAGTACTTCGGCGGGGAGAAGGTCGGATGAACGGCCTCCTCGCCTCGGGGACGTTCAACCCCGCGAACGAGTTCCAGCTCAACGACTGGATCTCGATCCACCTCGGCCCGCTCGACATGTCGATCAACAAGGCCGTCGTCTACCTCGCCATCTCGGCGCTCCTGACGATCGCGATCGGCATCTTCACGATGCGCAGCCGGCTCGCGCTACTGCCGGGCAGGCGGCAGACGGTCGGCGAGGCGGTCTACGAGCTCGCGCAGACGCAGATCGCCGAGCAGGGTCTGCCGGAGAAGGCGATCGGCCGCTGGTTCCCGTACGTCGCCTCGCTCTTCCTCTTCATCTTCACGATGAACATGGTCGGCTTCATCCCGCTGCCGCTCACCGGGGACAAGTGGCACGGCATCCCGACGTGGGGGATCTACGCCGTCACCTCGCAGCTGTCGGTGACGCTCGTACTCGCGCTGCTGAGCGTGATCTTCACGCACGTCGAAGGCGTGCGGTACAACGGCCTCGCCTACTTCAAGAGCTTCGTCCCGGCGGGCGTGCCGAAGGGGATGATCCCCGCCATGGCGCTGCTCGAGACGATCTCGCACGTCTTCCGCGTGATCAGCCTCAGCGTCCGGCTCTACGCGAACATGCTCGCCGGCCACATGCTGATCCTCGTCTCGATCGGCCTGCTCTTCATCCTCAGCGGGGTCACGTTCTGGATCGTCGCGGCCGTCTCGCTGCCGATCGGCATCGCCTTCTACTTCTTCGAAGTCGTGATCGTCGTCACCATCCAGGCGTTCATCTTCGCGGCCCTGACCGCCATCTACATCGGCACGGCCATCGAGCCGGCCCACTAAGGAGGAAACGTGCTGCTCTTCGCAACAAGCTCCACCATCAAGGCCGCGCAGGCGCTCGGCTTCGGCCTCGGGATGGGCCTCGGCTCGCTCGGCGCCGGAATCGGCATCGGCACGGTCTTCGCCTCGATGATCCAGTCGGTCGCCCGCCAGCCCGAGCTGCGCGGCGAGCTGCAGGGGATCATGTGGCTCGGCTTCGCACTGACCGAGGCGGTCGTGTTCTACGGGCTCGTCGGCGGCTTCCTCGGCTTCGTGCTCGTCAAGTAGATGGTGCTCGCAGTCTCCAGCCCGCTCACCCGGCTCATCCCGGGGCTGATGATCTGGACGATCCTGTTCTTCCTGGTCGTCTTCTTCGTCCTGCGGAAGTACGCGTTCAGCGCGATCCAGAAGACGCTGGACGACCGCCGCGAGCACATCCAGAAGGCGATCGCGTCGGCCGACGAGGCGCGCGACGAGGCCCAGCGGCTGCTCGAGGAGCACAAGAAGCTGATCGGGGAGGCGCGCAGCGACGCCGAGGGGATCCTCGCCGAGGCGCGCAAGACCCGCGAGGCGATGGAGCAGCGGATGCGCGACGAGACGGAGAAGGAGCGGCAGCGGCGGCTCGAGGAGACGCGCAAGGAGATCGCGGCCGAGACGGCGCGCGCGCTCGAGCAGATCCGCAGCGAGGTCGCCGACCTCACGCTCGAGGCTGCGTCGCGGGTCGTCGGCAAGACGCTCGACGCGCAGCGCGATCGCGAGCTGATCTCCGAGGCGATCGCGGGCCTCGACTTCTCACGCCTGGAGGAGTCGGCATGAGCGTAGGCTCGACGGAGCTCACAAAGAGCGGAAGCGGCGGCTTCGCCGCCGCTGGGAGCGGGAAATAGCCGATGGCCGTCGCGCACCGCATCTACGCCGAAGCCCTCTTCGGCGCGGCGAAGGACGCCGGCCGGCTCGCGCCGGTGCACGAGGCGCTGGCCGACTTCGCGGCTGCGGCGGCCGACTCGCCGGAGCTGCGCTCCGTCCTCCGCAACCCCCAGCTCGAGTCGACGCAGAAGGCGGCGATCCTCGCCGACCTCGCCGGCGACTCCGAGCCGCTGTTCACGCACTTCCTCCAGCTGACGGCGGAGAAGGGCCGGGCGGGCGAGATCGAGGAGATCGCCAAGGAGTTCGAGCGGCTGATGGCGCGCGAGGAGCGGCGGCTCACCGTCGAGCTGACGACCGCGCGCGAGCTGAGCGACTCCGAGGCGGAGACAATCCTGAAGCAGATCGAGGAGGCGGCCGGCCGCAAGGTCGAGGCGACCCGCAAGGTCGATCCGAACCTCGTCGGCGGCATCGTCCTCCAGGCGGGCTCGCTGCGCGTCGACGCGAGCGTCCGCGGCAGATTGGAACGACTTCGACATGAACTGGTGAGGAGATAAATGAAGCTGCGCCCCGAAGAGATCACGTCGATCCTGCGCCAGCGGATCGAGCAGTACGACGTCGAGACCGACCTCGCCGAGGTCGGCACCGTCCTCCAGGTCGGCGACGGGATCGCCCGGATCTACGGCCTCGAGAACGCCGTCTCGATGGAGATGCTCGAGCTCGAGCACGACGTCGTCGGGCTCGCGTTCAACCTCGAGGAGGACGACGTCGGGGCCGCGCTGTTCGGGGAGTGGCCGAAGGTGAGCGAGGGCGAGCCCGTCCGGCGCTCCGGCCGCGTCGCGAGCGTCCCGGTTGGCGAGGCGCTGCTCGGCCGTGTGGTCGATCCGCTCGGCAATCCGCTCGACGGCAAAGGCCCAATCGACACGAAGGAGCGGCGACCGCTCGAGTTCAAGGCGCCGGGCGTGATCCAGCGCCAGCCGGTGAAGGAGCCGCTGCAGACCGGGATCAAGGCGATCGACGCGATGACGAACGTCGGCCGCGGTCAGCGCGAGCTGATCATCGGCGACCGCTCGACCGGCAAGACGGCGATCCTCATCGACACGATCCTCAACCAGCGCGACCAGGACGTGAAGTGCATCTACGTCGCGATCGGCCAGAAGGAGTCCACGGTCGCTGGCATCTACGAGCGGCTCCAGGACGCCGGCGCAATGGAGTACACGACGATAGTCACCGCGTCCGCGAGCGAGGCGGCGCCGATCAAGTGGATGGCGCCGTTCGCCGGCTGCGCGATGGGGGAGTACTTCCTCTACAAGGGCGAGCACGCGCTCGTCCTCTACGACGACCTGTCGAAGCACGCGGACGCCTACCGGCAGCTCTCGCTCCTCCTACGCCGCCCGCCGGGCCGCGAGGCGTTCCCCGGCGACGTCTTCTACCTCCACTCGCGGCTGCTCGAGCGCGCGTGCAAGCTCAGCGACGAGCTCGGCGGCGGGTCGCTCACCGCGCTGCCGATCATCGAGACGCAGGCGGGCGACGTGTCGGCGTACATCCCGACGAACGTCATCTCCATCACCGACGGGCAGATCTACCTCCAGTCGGAGCTCTTCTACTCCGGCGTCCGCCCGGCGGTGAACGTCGGCATCTCGGTCTCGCGCGTGGGCGCGTCGGCGCAGACGAAGGCGATGAAGAAGGTCGCCGGCCGCCTCCGGCTCGACCTCGCGCAATACCGGGAGCTCGAGGCGTTCGCGCAGTTCGGTTCCGAGCTCGACCGCGCGACACAGCAGGCGCTGACCCGCGGGGAGAAGATGGTCGCGACGCTCAACCAGCCGCAGTACCAGCCGTGGCCGATGGAGGAGCAGGTCGCCGCGATCTACGCCGGCATCAACGGCTTCCTCGACGACATCCCGTCGCCGCAGGTGCCGCGGTTCCAGGACGAGCTGCGCGAGCATCTCCGCGCCGAGAAGACGATCTACACGCAGATCCGCGACACGGGCGAGCTCCCGGACGATCTCGCGGAGAAGCTCAGCGCCGAGATCGAGAAGTTCAAGCACGGCTTCAACATCGAGAAGGTCGAAGCCCTCACCTAGATGGCGTCCCTGCAGGACCTCCGGCGGCGGATCAACTCCGTCCGCAACACGCGCAAGATCACGAAGGCGATGGAGCTCGTCGCCGGCGCGCGGCTGCGCCGCGCCCAGTCGCGCATCGAGGAGATGCGGCCGTACGCGGACCGGATGCAGGAGCTGATGGTCGGGACTGCCCGTGCAGCGTCGTCGTTTCGGAACCTCGCCCTCCTGCAGCAGCGGGACGACGTGCGGCGCGTGGCGCTCGTCCTCGTCACCGGCGACCGCGGTCTCGCCGGCCCGTTCAACGGGCAGGTGCTGCGCCGCGGCTTCGAGCTCGAGCGAGAGGCTCGCGGCAAGGGGCAGGACGTCGCGTGGCTCGTCGTCGGCCGGAAAGGCGCGTCGACGCTCCGCTTCCGCCGCTACGAGCTGAGCGGTCAGTGGGCCGGCTTCGCCGACAAGCCGAGCTACCACGACGCGCAGGCGGTCGGGCACAGGCTCGCAGAGCTGTACGAGCAGGAGGAGGTCGACCGCGTCCTCCTCGTCTACAACCGCTTCGAGTCGGCGCTCGTGCAGCGGGTGACGACGACCGAGTTGCTGCCGATCCGGGAGGAGGTGCTCGCTGCCGGCGAGCCGGAGGAGGCGAAGGGCGGCCCGAGCGCGGACTTCATCTACGAGCCGGAGCCGGAAGAGATCCTGCAGCGGCTGCTCCCGGTTTACCTGGAGACGGAGATCTACCGCGCGCTGCTCGAGTCGGCCGCCGCCTTCCTCGCCTCGCAGATGACCGCGATGCGGAACGCGTCGAAGAACGCCGGCGAGCTGATCGACACGCTCACGCTCTCCCTCAACCGCGCCCGTCAGGCCGAGATCACGCAGGAGATCCTCGAGGTCGTCGCAGGCGCGGACGCCCTCACCGGGTAGCCGACCCTCTGCAGGATTCGGGCTCGGGAGGACGTATCCCGAGCGTCTTGACGAAACTCGCGTGCCTGCTCGTTGTCGTGGGTCTTGCGGCCGCGGCGGTCGGCTGCGGGAGCAGCGCGCAAGCTCGGCCGGCTCCGTGCACGATCCGGATGAGCGGCCTCTCTGCCGCGGAGTTCTATGGCGGCGGAGGTCTCACGGCTGAGCTGCCCGGCGGGTCGCTCGTCCTCGGCGCGACGCACCAGCGCGGGAAGGAGCTATCGGTCGTCCTGCGGCGCGTCGATTCTGCCTGCCACGTCGTCCACTCGTTCGGCAAGGACGGCACGGCCGCCCTCGCCCTCAGCGTCGAGACGGGGCCGTACGGCTTCGTCGGCGGATCGATCGACACCCTCGCCGCCGAGCCGGACGGCGGACTGCTCGTCGCCGGAAACGACGGTCGCTACGAACTTGTCGGCCGCCTCCTGGCGACCGGCCGTCTCGATCCGAGCTTCGGGCGGAATGGTTGGGCACGCATCAGGCCGCACGAGAAGCCCGCCTACCGGACTCCCCCTCCATTCCCGACCGTGACCTCGATCGCGATCGACCCCTCCGGATCGATCTTCCTCGGCGGCAACGACGGCGAGGCGCACTGCTGCGCCCAGAGCTTCGTGAGCGAGCTCACGGCCGACGGCGCACCAGTCCAGAGCTTCGGCAGCAACGGCTCGATCATCCTTCCGGCACGAGGATTCACAGGCTCATACATCACCCAACTGGCTTCCAATGGCGATGGAAGCGCGTATGCGTTCGGCGAGTACGAGCAGAGCGGCTGCGGCTATCCAATCGTCGTTCGCTTCGGCCACGACGGCTCACTCGACGCCCGCTTCGACGCTGCGGTGGCACGAACACTCAGACGAGTTGCGCCGCAACCCTTCCGCTTCACGCCCACGCTCGTCCCCGGCAGCTCAGGGGCTTTTGCACTCGTAGGCGGCTTCGATAAGACCTGTGGGCCGCTGTCCCGACACCCCGTCAGCAGTGGTCGCGCCGTCGGGATTCTGCCCTCGGGACGCATCGACGGCGCGTTCGGCAAAGCCGGGGAGTCGCCCTTTGCGGCGCCAGTCTTCACGTTCGACAACCCGTTGGCGATCCGCCTGGCCTCAGGCGGGATTGTCGCGGCGGACGAGCTGTACGACGGGAAGGGACGGCTGAAGAGAGTAAGCGTCCAGTCGTTCGCGAGTGACGGATCGGCGGACGGAAGGCGCACGATCGTCCGCGCGCGTCTTCCGCACAAGCCGTATCTCGCAGGCCTCCTCCCGGCGCCGGCTGACGAAGCATGGCTCGTGATTGGCTCGCGAAGCGAGATCGAGCTCCTCCCGGTCGGCTAGCCCTGCGGGCGGAGTGCGTCCTCGAGCAGGCGGACGACGATATTCACGTCCGTCTCGTCGCCTTTGCGGCTGTACTGCGACGCGATTCGGAGCTGGCGTTGCTCGAGGCAGGTCTCGCCACGGGCTAGCTCGACCCTGCCGTTGTCCACAACTTCCACGGGTTCCACAGCTGGTTGCGCCGGACGTGCCAACAGTGGACAGTGCGGAACACCGGTGGTACTTGCGGCACGCAGTCGGCGCAGGGAACGGGTCCTCACGGAGGCCGAGGCGTACATGCGGTGCTACGGCAAGCGCGCGCTGTGCGCGGAGCGCGTGGTCTCGCCGGACACTCCGCGGCCGCCGGCGGTACCCGCTGCCGTGGCGCCGGTTGCGGCCCGCTGACGCCGCCCGGATAGGCTCGGGGAATGGAGGTGGTACGCGTTCTCGCGGCGGTCGCCGGCGGTTGTGCCGTCGTCTGGTCGCTGCTCGAGGCGATCCGCGCGTTCGTCATCCCCCGCGGAGTCCAGCTCCGCTCGCGCATCGTCTTCTACTGGGTCTTCCGCCTCTTGCGCGCGGTCGCACGCCTGCGCGGCGCGGTGGAGCGGGAGGCGGTGGACGCGATCATGGTCTACGGCGCTCCGATCGCCGTGCTCGGGCTGCCGCTGCTGTGGCTGATCACCACGCTGCTCGGCTTCGCTGCCATCTTCTGGGCGATCGACGCGGGCGGCTTCGGCTCCGCCATCGTCGTCAGCGGCTCGTCGCTCTTCACGCTCGGCTTCGAGCGTCCGGACGGAGTGGGAGGAGCAATCGCGGCCTTTGCCGACGCGACGATCGGGCTCGGGCTGCTCGCGCTCGTGATCACGTATCTCCCAACGCTCAACGCGGCGTTCTCGCGGCGCGAGTCGGTGGTCGCGATGCTCGACACGCGCGCCGGCTCTCCGCCCGACGCGCTGACCCTGATCGAGCGCCACCACGTCTTCGCGGGAATCGAGACGCTCGACGCGCTCTGGCCGGAGTGGGAGCGCTGGATCGTGGACGTGGGGGAGACCCATTACACACACCCGATGCTCGTCTTCTTCCGCTCGTCGGAGCCGTGGCACTCGTGGGTGACCGCGATCGCGACGCTGCTCGAGGCGGCGAACTTCCGGCTCTCCGCGGTGCAGGCTTCGGGCGCCGGAAACGCGGCCGCCTGGATGTTCTACCGGGCGGGGCTCGGCGCGATAGGGAGGTTGCGCGCCTTCTTCACGTACCGCGTCGCCGACCGCGAGACCGAGCCGGTCGACCGGGACGAGTTCGAGCGCGTCCTCCTCCACTTCGACGAGATCGGCGTGCCGGTCGTCGAGGATCACGACCTCGCCTGGGAGCGGTTCTGCCGCCGCCGCGCCGACTACGAGCCGATCGTCGACGCACTCGCCCGCCTCGTCGAGGCGCCGGCCGGCCTTTGGCCGACCCACGAGCACGAGCACTTCGACAAGGTCGCTTCCCCGAAGGCCTGACGGAGGCGCTCGGCTAGAGTGCCTCCGCTTCCGACCTCACGTCTCAGGGGAGATTCAGTGGCCGACAAGAACGGCAAGAACACGGGGAAAATCGTCGAGATCAAGGGCGTCGTGCTCGATGCCGTCTTCCCCGACAGGCTCCCCGAGATCTACCACGCGCTCAGCGTCCAGGTTCCCGAGGAGGGCGGCGGCACCCGCGAGTTGATCGCGGAGGTGCAGCAGCATCTCGGCGACGACCGCGTCCGCGCCGTCGCGATGGACACGACCGACGGTCTGGCGCGCGGTGTCGAGATCGTCGACACGCAGGGGCCGATCTCGGTTCCCGTCGGCGACGAGACGCTCGGGAGGATCTGGAACGTGATCGGCGATCCAGTCGACGGCAAGGAGCCGGCGAAGGGCGAGCGCTGGCCGATCCACCGCGATCCGCCCAACTTCGCCGACCTCTCCCCGACCGTCGAGATCTTCGAGACGGGACTCAAGGTCGTCGACCTGATCGCCCCCTACGTTCAGGGCGGCAAGGTCGGCCTCTTCGGCGGCGCCGGCACCGGCAAGACCGTCCTCATCCAGGAGCTCATCCACAACGTGGCGATGCAGCACGGCGGCGTCTCGGTCTTCGCGGGCGTCGGCGAGCGCACGCGCGAGGGCAACGACCTGATGAACGAGATGACCGAGTCGGGCGTGATCGACAAGGTCGCGATGGTCTACGGCCAGATGAACGAGCCTCCCGGCGCGCGCCTTCGTGTCGGCCTCTCGGGCCTGACGATGGCGGAGTACTTCCGCGACCAGGGCCAGGACGTCCTCCTCTTCATCGACAACATCTTCCGCTTCGTCCAGGCGGGCTCGGAGGTGTCGGCGCTGCTCGGCCGCATGCCGAGCGCAGTCGGCTACCAGCCGACGCTCGCGACCGAGATGGGGCAGCTGCAGGAGCGGATCACGTCCACGCGCACCGGCTCGGTCACGTCGGTGCAGGCGATCTACGTCCCTGCCGACGACCTCACCGACCCGGCGCCTGCGAACACGTTCGCCCACCTCGACGCGACGACCGTGCTCGACCGCGGCATCGTCGAGAAGGGGATCTATCCGGCCGTGCATCCGCTGCGCTCGACGTCGCGCGCGCTGCAGCCGGGGATCGTCTCCGACGAGCACTACCGGTGCGCGACGCGCGTGCAGGAGGTGCTGCAGCGCTACACCGACCTGCAGGACATCATCGCCATCCTCGGCATCGACGAGCTCTCGGACGAGGACAAGCTCGTCGTGCAGCGGGCGCGCAAGATCGAGCGCTTCCTCTCGCAACCGAACTTCGTCGCCGAGCAGTTCACCGGCACGCCGGGCGAGTACGTGAAGCTCGAGGACACGATCCGCGGCTTCACGGAGATCCTCGACGGCAAGCACGACGAGCTGCCCGAGCAGGCCTTCTACATGGTCGGCACGATCGAGCAGGCCGTGGAGCGCGCGAAGCAGCTCGCCGGCGCCGAAGCCGAGCCTGCCGCGGCATAGCTCGGATGGCGGCCGATCACCCGCTCTTCCCGGTCTCGGTCGTCACGCCGGAGGGCGCGGCGTTCGAGGGCGACGCCGAGATGCTGATCGTGCCCGGCCAGGCCGGCGAGATCGGCGTGCTCGCGCGGCACGCCCCGCTCGTGGCGATGCTGAAGGCGGGCTCGACGCGGGTGCACGTCGGCGACGGCGAGGTGAAGGAGTTCGCGACCGGCCCCGGCTTCTTCCAGGTGCTCGAGAACCGGGCGATCGCGCTCGTCGATGACGCGGTCGCGGCGGGGGAGATCGACACGGCGCGGGCGCAAAGGCAGCTCGAGGAGGCGCAGGAGGAGCTGGCGAAGGTCGAGTCCGGCGACTCGACCGCCGACCGGTGGCAGCTCGAGCAGCGGATCCGCCACGCGGAGAACCAGCTCACGGTCTCCGGCGCGAGCTAGCGCTCACGCCGGAGTTGGAGAAGGAACTCCGCGCGCCGGAAGCGCGGTTCCGGCGCGCTCCGTGCTGTTCTTGTTGTTGATGGTCTGGACGGGTTGGCTGCCTTGTGCGCTCGCGTGCGGCGAGGCTGACGCGAGCGCAGTGCGGTCTGCGGCTAAGTCCGCTTCGCTGGTCTTAGCCTCCGGCCTTTTGCCGGTCCGTGGACGGTGCGGATAAGGCGGCGGCGTAAGGCGCAGGCTTACGACGCCGCGGACTCGCGGGCGGGCGCGCCGGAGGCCCGCACGCTCGCGACGGGAGAGCGGCTCGAGCCTCGCGTCAGCCCTGAACAAGCCCTACTGCACGGAGCCGGCCGGAGACCGCGCTCTCCGGTCGGCGCAGTTCCTTCAAGAGCGAGCGAAGCGCAGCTTCGCGAGCTACCTAGTAGCGGTCGATCTCGACGAGGCGCTCGTCACTGATTCCGAAGTGGTGGGCGATCTCGTGGAAGACGGTTCGGCGTACCTGGCGCCGTAGGCGCTCGGGATTGCCGCGGCTCATCCGTTCGATCGGCCCGCGGTAGATCGTGATCTTGTCCGGCAGGACGCCGGCGTAGTACGGCCCGCGCTTCCCCCAGGGAACGCCCTCGTAGAGTCCGAGCAGTGGCATGCCCGGCGGCGGCTCGTCCTCCACCGTCACCGCGATGTTCGTCATTTGCGCGGCGATGTCCTCGGGGAGCTCGTCGAGGGCGTCGCGGACAAGCTGCTCGAAGTCGGGACTAGACGCGTCTGGCATCCATTGCTCTCTTGCGGTCGTGACGAGGCTGGCGTGAGATCGCAGTGAAGGCGGCGGTGTCTACGACGAGGAAGATGACGCCGAACCCGAAGAAGATTCGGTCGTCCGCAGACTTTACGGTCAGCCAACGAGAGTGACTGACACACATGTGCTCGGTGTCGTGGTTGGCGTAGAGCGGCCAGTGACACCCGGGCGCCTCTGTGTACGGTGCGGCCGCTGACCACTGGCCCTCCTGGTTCCAGGCAAACCCGGCGGTCACGACCGCGACTAGTGCGAGGAGAGCGAGCCAGTTGCGCAGTCGCCTAGGCCTCGCCTTGACCGGATTGAAGAAGTCCGTGCGCGTGAAGTCGCGCCCGCGGACATAGGCCATCCCAAACATGACGAAGAAGCCGAGGAATCCGGTCAAGAAGGCGATGAACGCCACGGCAAACGCCGAGAACTGCCCGAAGGCCGGGTCGAACCACCAGCTCAGGCTTACGGCGACGCAGAGTGACGCGACCGAACCGGTGACGATCGCGCAGAAACGCGCTGGGCCATCCATCAACCGTCTCAACGTAGCGCGCGCTAGGCGGCGTGGCGGGATGCGCTCAGCGCGCCGTCGTGCGCCGGCAGGTAGAGCCGCTCGACGTACTCCGCGACCATGCGGGCCGTCCCGAAGCGCGGGCCGAGCTCGGCGATCGACTCGCGCATCAGCGCGAGCCACGCCGCCGGAAGCCCTTCGCCGTCGCGCTCGTAGTACGCCGGCAGCACCTTCTCCTCCAAGACGGCGAATAGCGCGTCCGCGTCGCCCTCGTCCTGCTCCACCTCGCCGGCGTCCGCGCCTGCCGCCCCTTCGATCGCGAAGCCGTACGCGGGTGAGTACGCCTCAGCCCACCAGCCGTCGAGGATCGAGCAGTTGAGGACGCCGTTCAGCGCCGCCTTCATCCCCGAGGTTCCGGACGCCTCGAGCGGCCGCCGCGGGTTGTTCAGCCAGACGTCGACGCCCTGCACGAGGCGCCGCGCGAGGGTCATCTCGTAGTCCTCGAGAAAGACGACGCGCCCCGCCGCCGCCGGCTCGCGCGCGAAGTCGACGACCTGCTGGATCACGTCCTTGCCGCCCTCGTCCGCCGGGTGCGCCTTCCCTGCGACGAGGATCTGGATCGGCCGCTCGGGATCGGCAAGCAGCTTGGCCAGGCGCTCCGGCCGGCTGAGCAGGAGGCTCGCGCGCTTGTACGTCGCGAACCGGCGGGCAAATCCGATCGTGAGGATGTCCGGATCGAGCTCGCGCGCCCCGCGCGTCGCCACGATGAACTCGAGCAGCCGCTCCTTCGCGCCGCGGTGCGCCGTCCAGAGCTCTTCGCCGGACAGCTCCCGGGCCCGCTCGAACTGCGGATCCGTGTCGCCGAGCAGCTGCTCGAGCTCCGGAGAGAGCCAGGTCCGCTGGTGGACGCCGTTCGTGATCGACGTGATCGGCACCTCGTCGACCGGGCGATCGGGCCACAGCGCGTGCCACATCTCGCGCGACACCTCGCCGTGGAGCTCCGAGACACCGTTCGCGTAGCGCGACGTCCGCAGCGCGAACGGCGTCAGTCCGAAGCCCTTGTCGTCGGCGCCGGCCTTGCCGAGCGCGGCGAAGTCGTCCCACGAAAGGCCGCAGCGCTCGACGAGCCCTTCGACATTCCGCCGCACGAGCTCCGGGTCGAACACCTCGTTGCCCGCCGGCACCGGCGTATGCGTCGTGAACACGGTTGAGGCCCGGAGCCGCTCGAGCGCCTCGTCCGGCTCGAGGCCCTGCTCCTCGACGCACTCCCGCAGCCGCTCGAGCTGGAGGAAGGCGGAGTGTCCCTCGTTGAGGTGGAAGACCGTCGGCGCGAGACCGAGACGCCGCAGGACGCGGACGCCGCCGACGCCGAGCACGAGCTCCTGGCGCAGCCGGTTCTCGCGGTCGCCGCCGTAGAGGATGTCGGTCACGTCGCGCGCCCACTCCGGGTTCCCTTCGACCTTCGTGTCGATCAGGTAGAGCGAGACGCGCCCGACCTGCGCCCGCCAGACGCCGAGGCGCACCGGCACGAGCGAGCCGCTCTGGTCCGCGAGCTCCACGACCGGCGCCATCGGGACGAGCTCGAGCGGCAGCCGGCTCGTGTCGTTGCGCGGATAGCGCTCGACCTGCCGGTCGTCCGCGTCGAGCCGCTGGCGGAAGTAGCCGCGCCGGTAGAAGAGGCCGACGCCGACGAGCGGCACGCCAAGCTCCGACGCGGCCTTGAGGTGGTCGCCGGCGAGAATCCCCAGCCCGCCGGAGTAGATCGGGAGGCTCTCGTCGAGCCCGAACTCTGCGGAGAAGTAGCCGACGAGGAAGTCCTCGGGACGCTCCTGGTCCGTCCACCACGTCTCGTAGCCACGGTCGCGCTCGAGCCGTCCCTGCACCCGCTCGAGGCAGGCGAGGTAGTCCGGCGTCAGCCCACGCTCGAGATCGGCGTCGGTGAGCTCGGAGAGAAGCGCCGTCGGATTGTGGTGCAGCTCGGCGAAGCGACGCGGCTCGAGCTCCACGAAAAGGCGCCGCGCCTCCGCGATCCAGGTGAACGCGAAGTCGCCCGCGATCGCGCGCAGCGCGTCGCGGAGGTCTGCGCCGTCGTGTACCTCCCCCACGAGCGCGCACCCTAACGACAGCCACCGGCACGACGCGCCAGGTAGCCTTTCAGCACCCGGAGAGCTTTGACAGGCAGCTTGGCGACCGGGTCACCAAACGCCTAAAGCGCCCGAGAGCGCCGCTCCCGGGCCGTGTGAAGGAGACAGGTGCAGGACACGCGGGAACGGCTCGAATCCATCCTCAGCCAGCGAATCGCCGTCCTCGACGGCTCGTGGGGCGTGCTGATCCAGAAGCAGGTGCGCGGGGAGGAGGCCTATCGCGGCGAGCGTTTCCGCGACCACGAGCGCGACGTCGCCGGCGATCCCGACCTGCTCAACCTGACGCAGCCGGACGTCGTCCGCGAGATCCATCGCTCGTACTTCGAGGCCGGCGCGGACATTGCGACGACGAACACGTTCACGGCGACCCGGATCGGCCAGGCGGACTACGCGCTCGAGGACTTCGCGGCCGAGATGTCGCTCGAGGGCGCACGGCTCGCGCGGGAGGTGGCGGACGAGTTCGGCGGCCTCGTCGCCGGCTCGGTCGGGCCGCTCAACGTCTCCCTCTCCCTCTCGCCGAAGGTCGACGACCCGGCGTTCCGCTCCGCGACCTTCGACGAGGTCGTGGAGACGTACGCGGAGCAGATCCGTGCTCTGCGCGACGGCGGCGCCGACCTCCTCCTGATCGAGACCGTCTTCGACACGCTCAACGGCAAGGCCGCGATCTTCGCCGCGCAGGACGCGGCGCCCGAGTTGCCGCTCTGGCTCTCCTTCACCGCCATCGACAAGAGCGGCCGGAACCTCTCCGGCCAGACGGTCGAGGCCTTCTGGATCTCGGTCGAGCACGCGCAGCCGCTCGTGGTCGGCGTCAACTGCTCGCTCGGCGCCGCCGAGATGCGGCCCTTCGTCGAGGATCTCGCCGAGATCGCGCCGACCTGGGTCGCGTGCCATCCCAATGCGGGCCTGCCGAACGCGCTCGGCGAGCACGACGAGCAGCCGGAGGACACGAGCCGCTTCCTCGGCGAGTTCGCCCGCGACGGCCTGGTCAACATCGTCGGCGGCTGCTGCGGCACGACGCCCGAGCACGTCCGCAGGATCGTCGCCGCGGTCGACGGCGTCGCCCCGCGCGAGATCCCGGCGCCGCCGCGCGCGACCCGCTTCAGCGGCCTCGAGCCGTTCGAGCTGCGCCACGACGCCGATTCGGCTGCAAGCGTCGGCGGCCAAGCCGCCGACGCGCGGCCGGAAGACCGCGGCGCTTTCAGCGCCGCCTGGAACTTCACGATGATCGGCGAGCGGACGAACGTCACCGGCTCGGCGCGCTTCCGCCGCCTCGTCGAGGCCGGCGACTTCCAGGCCGCGGCCGACGTCGCGCTCGAGCAGGTGCGCGGCGGCGCCAACCTCCTCGACGTGAACATGGACGCCGACCTACTCGACGGCGAGCAGGCGATGACGACGTTCCTCAACCTGATCGCCACCGAGCCCGAGGCCGCGCGGCTCCCGATCATGGTCGACAGCTCGCGCTGGGCCGTGCTCGAGGCGGGGCTGAAGTGCATCCAGGGCAAGGGCGTCGTCAACTCGATCTCGCTCAAGGAAGGGGAGGAACTGTTCCTCGAGGAGGCGCGGCGCGTGCGCCGCTACGGCGCGGGCGTCGTCGTGATGGCGTTCGACGAGCAGGGCCAGGCGGACACGGTCGAGCGCAAGGTCGCGATCTGCGAGCGGGCGTACCTGCTCCTCACCGAGCAGGCGGGCTTCCCGGCCGAGGATCTGATCTTCGACCCGAACGTCCTCGCCGTCGCGACGGGAATCGAGGAGCACCGCGGCTTCGCGAAAGCCTTCCTGGAGGCGCTGCCCCTGATCAAAGAGCGCTGCCCCGGAGCGAAGACGAGCGGCGGCATCTCCAACCTCAGCTTCGCGTTCCGCGGCAACGACGCCGTGCGCGAGGCGATGCACTCCGCCTTCCTCTTCCACGCGATCCGAGCGGGGCTCGACATGGGGATCGTCAACGCCGGCCAGCTCGTCGTGTACGAGGACATCGCCCCGGAGCTGCTCGAGCTGGTGGAGGACGTGATCTTCGACCGGCGCGAGGACGCGACCGAGCGGCTCGTCGAGTACGCGGGGCGGGTGCGCGGGGAGGGGATGCGGCGCGAGCTCGACCTCTCCTGGCGCGAGGCGCCGGTCGAGAAGCGGATCGAGCACGCGCTCGTCCACGGGATCGTCGACTTCATCGAGGAGGACACCGAGGAGGCGCGCCAGCGGGCCGAGCGGCCGCTCGACGTGATCGAGGGCCCGCTCATGGCGGGCATGCAGGTCGTCGGCGACCTCTTCGGCGCCGGGAAGATGTTCCTCCCACAGGTCGTGAAGAGCGCACGCGCCATGAAACGCGCCGTCGCCTACCTCGAGCCGTACATGGAGGCGGAGCAGGCCGCCGGCGGCGTCGCGCGGGCCCGCGGGAAGGCGGTGCTCGCAACGGTGAAGGGCGACGTCCACGACATCGGCAAGAACATCGTCGGCGTCGTCCTGGGCTGCAACGACTACGAGGTGATCGACCTCGGCGTGATGGTGCCGGCCGAGCGGATCCTCGACACGGCGGTGGAGGAGGGCGCCGACGTCGTCGGGCTCTCCGGGCTGATCACGCCGTCGCTCGACCAGATGGTCGACGTCGCGCGTGAGATGGAGCGGCGCGGGATGGAGCTGCCGCTGCTGATCGGCGGCGCCACGACCTCCCGCCAGCACACCGCGGTGCGCATCGCGCCCGCGTACGCGCAGCCCGTCGTCCACGTTCTCGACGCGTCGCGCGTCGTCGGGGTCGTCTCCGACCTGCTCGAGCCCGGTCGGAAGGAGCGCCTCGACGCCGAGAACCGCGCCGACCAGGAGCGGCTCCGCGACCTCCATGCCGAGAAGGAGCGCAAGCCGCTGCTGACGATCGAGCAGGCGCGCGCGAACCCGCCGCGCGTAGCGTTCGACGATCTCGCGACGCCGGAGTTCACAGGCCGGCGCGTGGTCGAGCCCGAGCTCGCGACGCTCCGCGAGTACATCGACTGGCAGTTCTTCTTCCACGCGTGGGAGCTGAAGGGGAAGTTCCCGCAGATCCTCGAGGAGCCCGCGGCGCGCGAGCTGTGGGACGACGCCCAACCGCTCCTCGACGAGATCGTTAGTGACAATTTGTTACAAGCGAGAGGGGTGTTCGGGTTCTGGCCCGCGCATGCGGAGGGAGACGACGTCGTCGCCGGCGACACGCGCTTCTGCTTCCTGCGCCAGCAGACGGATTACGGCGACTCTCGCCCGAACCGCTGCCTCGCCGACTTCGTCGCGCCGGCCGGCGACTTCCTCGGGGCGTTCGCCGTCACCACCGGGATCGGCGCCGATGAGCTCGCCGCCCGCTTCGCCGCCGAGCACGACGACTACCGCGCGATCATGGTCAAGACGCTCGCCGACCGGCTCGCCGAGGCGTTCGCGGAGTACCTGCACGAGGTCGCGCGGCGCGCCTGGTACGAGACGGGTCCGAAGCTTTCGACCGAGGAGTTGATCCACGAGGATTTCCGCGGCATCCGGCCGGCGTTCGGATATCCCGCGTGCCCGGACCACAGCGAGAAGACGAAGCTCTTCGCGCTCCTCGAGGCGGAGGACACCGGGATCGCGCTCACCGAGACGTTCGCGATGCTGCCGGCCGCAAGCGTGAGCGGGATCTACCTCGGGCATCCCGACGCGCGCTACTTCTCGGTGGGTCGCCTGGCGCAGGATCAGGTCGAGGACTACGCCGCCCGCAAGGGCGCACCCGTCGCGGAGGTCGAGCCCTGGCTTCGCCCGAACCTCGCGTATACCCCGGAAGGGAGCGGGGAGAGCGCGGAGAAAGTCCCCTCGATTTCTTAGAAAGCTGAGCTATCCTCGAAACGCGGCGCCGCAACGGCGCCGATCTCGCATGCGGACGACGCTGAAGCGCGGAATCGGACGGGCCGGCGGCCCCAACGGAAGTGGCAATGGCCAAGCTGGCATGCCGCCCCTTTTCGGACCTGTCACGCACTACAAGCAGCCCGGTCCGCCGAAGCGCCCGCTCGTCGGGCAGCTCCTGCGCGGCTTCGGCTGGTTCCTCCTGATCCTGCTGGTCGTCGGTGCGGGCATCGGCGGCGGCATCTACCTCTACGGGCACGAGACGCTGAACGACATCGTCGCGAAGGGGAGCACGAAGAAGGCGGAGCAGAAGCTCCACTTCGTCCTGCCGGGACACGCCGCGGTCGCATTGATCGCCGGCTACGACCACCGCGCAGGCACCGGCACGAACGCGTACGCGGGCTCGAACTCCGACACGCTGATGCTCGTCCGCGCCGACCCGGTGAACCACACGCTCTCGCTGCTCTCCTTCCCGCGCGACCTCGCGGTCAACATCTACTGCAAGGGAAACACCGTCTCGACGCAGGACCGGATCAACGCGGCCTGGGCGGACTGCGGATCGAACGGCGGCCCGCTCGCGGCCGTCGACACGATGGAGCACCTGACCGGCGTACCGATCAACTACCTGATCACGCTCGACTTCAAGGCGTTCAAGCAGGTCGTCAACCGTCTCCACGGCGTCTACATGAACGTCGACCGCCGCTACTACAACCCGCTCCACACCGGCTGGTCGGCGATCAACCTTCAGCCGGGCTACCAGAAGCTCGACGGCGGACAGGCGCTGTCGTTCGTCCGCTTCCGGCACCTCGATTCGGACATCTACCGGAACGGTCGTCAGCAGCTCTTCATGGAGGCGCTCAAGGCGCGCATCCGCTCGAGCATCTCCCTCTCGAACCTGTTCGTGATCCCGAAGCTGATCGGCGCGCTCAAGGGCAACCTCGAGGTTGCCAAGGCAGGGGGCGGCGCCGTCGGAGCCGGGGAGCTCAAGTCGTATCTCGACCTCGCGGACAGCCTGCCGCCGGGACATCTCGTGCGGAACGCGATCCCGATCGCCGACCTCCAGACGTACATCACGTCCGGCGGGGCGGACGAGCTCAAGGCGTCGCCGGCGGCGATCCAGGGTGCCGTGCACAACTTCCTCCACCCGCCCGTGTTGACGGTCAAGCCGGCCGGCGTCCCGAGCACCGGCACGACGCATCACGCCAAGAACCCCAAGGGGCCGTCACTGCCGCGCAAGGACGTCTCGGTGCTCGTCCTCAACGCCGGGCATACCGCCGGCGAAGCGTCGAACACGACGTACCTTCTGACGAAGCGCGGCTTCGACACGAAGACGCTGCCGGCCTCGACGCCGGCGGACGCTCCCTCCACCGCGCAGCAGACGACCGTCTACTACGACCCGGTCCAGCCGAACGCGAAGAAGGCCGCGCAGGAGCTCGCGCCGCTCTTCGGCGCGCACTCCGTCGTCGCGCAGATGACCTCGTCCATCGCGAGCTTCGCGCAGAAGGCTCACAACCCGCTCGTCGTCGTCGCCGTCGGCACGAGCTTCAGCGGCAAGCTGACGCTGCCGCACTCGACGAAGCCGGCGCAGTCGAAGATCCCGCCGTCGGTGCAGGACGGCGTCTCGGCGACCGCCGCGGCGATCCGCGCGGAGAACGGCCCCGCGCATTTCCCGCTCATGATTCCGCACGAGATCGCCCTCGGATCGGCGCTCTCCTCGGACGAGGGCGTCCGCCTCTTCAAGCCGCTGGCCGGCAAGCAGGAGCTCGCCCTCACGTTCAACGTCAACGGCGGCGTCGAGTACTGGCAGATCGAGGAGACGAACTGGACCTCTGCGCCGATCCTCTCGAATCCGAGCGGCCGCTTCTCCTACAAGGGCCGGACGTACTCGTATTACACGAGCGGAGGCCAGATCCAGATGATCGTCCTTCACGTCGGGAACTCGGGCTACTGGGTCGTGAACTCGATCCTCAACGAGCTCTCGAACCAGACGATGATCGCGATCGCCGAGAGCCTCCAGCCGCTGGGCCGCTGAGCAACGGATTACCCTAGGCGCGTGGCGAGGATCGCAGTCTTCGGAGCCGGCTATGTCGGCCTCGTCACCGGCGCCTGCTTTGCCGACCTCGGTCACGAGGTCGTGCTGCGCGACGTCATCCCCGAGCGCATCGAGCGGCTACGGAACGGCGAGGTGCCGATCTACGAACCGGGCCTCGACGACGTTCTCGCGCGCAACAAGGAGCGGATCTCGTTCACGCTCGACATGCGGGAGGCGGTGGACGGCGCCGAGTTCCTCTACGTCGCCGTCGGGACGCCGCCGACGTACGCCGGCGACGCCGATCTCTCCGCGGTCTGGACGGTGATCGACGAGCTCCCCGACGACGCGCGCACGACGGTCGTCATGAAGTCGACCGTCCCCGTCGGGACGGGGGAGAAGGTTCGCGCGGCGCTCGACGGGCGCGGCCTCGACGCGGTCGGGTACGTCTCGAACCCGGAGTTCACGGCGGAGGGCACGGCCGTCCGCGATTTCATGGAGCCGGACCGGATCGTGATCGGCGCCTTCGACGAGGCGGACGGTGACGCGGTCGAGGCGCTCCATGCGGGGATCGACGCGCCGGTCGTCCGCGCCGACGTCAACTCCGCCGAGATGATCAAGCTCGCCGCGAACGCGTTCCTCGTCACCCGCATCAGCTTCATCAACGAGATCGCGAACGTCTGCGAGCTCGTCGGCGCCGACGTCCAGCACGTCGCGAAGGGGATCGGCCTCGACCACCGCCTCGGCCCGCATTTCCTCCGCGCCGGCCTGGGCTGGGGCGGCTCGTGCTTCCCGAAGGACTCGCTTGCGCTGAAGCAGCTCGCCGCGAACTCGGGCTACCACTTCCACCTCATGAACGCGGTGATCGAGGTGAACGAGCTGCAGAAGCGGCGCGTCCTCAACAAGCTCGAGCGGCACCTCGGCAAGCTGCGCGGCAAGCGGATTGCCCTGCTCGGCCTCGCCTTCAAGCCGAACACCGACGACATGCGCGAGGCTCCGTCGCTCGTCCTCGCCTCGCGGCTGCTCGCCGAGGGCGCCGAGGTGCGAGGCTGGGACCCGATCGCCCGTCCGGAGCTGCAGGGAGTCACGCTCTGCGCCACGCCGCTCGAGGCGGTGACGGACGCGGACGCGGCGGTGATCGTCACCGAGTGGCCGCAGCTCCTCGAGTTCCCGAGCGAGGAAACGCGCCGGGCGATGCGGCATCCGCTCATCGTCGACGGTCGCAACCTTCTCGATCCAGACACCGTGCGCGCGCTCGGCTTCGCGTACGAAGGGACCGGTCGGCGGATCTTGCCGACGGACGTCCTGCCCGAGGCGCCGGAGCGGGAGCTGCAGAGCTGATGGAAGCGCTGATCCTGGCCGGGGGAAAGGCGGAGCGGCTCGGCGACGCGGCCCAAGGGCTGCCGAAGCCGCTCGTGCCGGTCGCGGGCTATCCACTGGCGGAGTACACGGTCGCGCGGCTCGTCGACGCCGGCGTGACGCGCGTGATCGTCGCCTGCCGGGCCGGCGACGAGGAGGTCTTCGTCGCCGCGCTCGCCGGCCTCGGCGCCGAGATCGAGGTGGTGGGGGAAACGGAGCCCCTCGGGCGCGGCGGCGGCCTGCGGCTCGCGGCTTCGCGCCGCACCGAGTCGGGTCACGTCTTCGCGCTCAACGGAGACGAGCTCCTCGACGTCGACTTCGCCGTGCTCCTCGAGGCGCACGAGAGCGGCGGCGCTGCGGCGACGATCGTCGTCGCGCAGGTGAACTCGCCGTTCGGCGTCGTCGACCTCGAGGAGGACGGAACCGTCACCGGCTTCCGCGAGGCGCCGAAGCTCGAGCACTGGGTCAACTCCGGCGTCTACGTCCTCGGCGAGGAAGCGCTCGACCTGCTCCCGGAGAACGGCGACCACGAGCAGTCGACCTTCCCTGAGCTCGCGCGCGAGCGGCGGCTGCGCGCGTACCGGCACGAGGGAGTCTGGCTGACCGTGAACACGCCCAAGGATCTGCGCCGCGCGACCGAGTTCATGGACTCCCATCCCGACTGGAAGCCGCACCGGCAGCTCGCGTGAGCGTCGACTCGCCGAACTACGGCTCGCTCGACCGCTTCGCCTTCGAGCCGCGCCGCGTCGACAAGCCGTGGGGCTGGGAGCTGATCTGGGCTCACGCGGACGCGTACGTCGGGAAGGTCTTGTTCGTCCGCGCGGGGGAGTCGCTCTCTCTCCAGTTCCACCGGGAGAAGGACGAGAGCTGGTACGTCGAGAGCGGCCGCGCGCGGCTGGAGCTCGGCGACGCCGGGCAGGAGGCGCTCGACGAGGAGATCGTCACGGCCGGTGCGTGCTTCCACTACCGCCCGGGAACCGTGCACCGAATCACGGCGCTCGACGACACGACGATCCTCGAGGTCTCAACGCCGCATCTCGACGACGTCGTGCGGCTCGAGGATCGCTACGGACGCGAGGGCACGAGCAATCCCTGAGCGTGTCCTTCGCTGGGACGGCTGCTGCAACGTCCGCGACCTCGGTGGGCTGCCGCTGGCGGGCGGCGGCGAGACCGCGTACCGCGTCGTCGTCCGGGCCGACTGGCTTCCCGGACTGAGCGAGGCCGGCCGGCAGGCGCTGCTCGACTACGGCGTCTCGCTCGTCGTCGACCTGCGGCCCGACCGGGAGGACAGGGGGGACGAGTACGAGCCGCTGCCGGTGCCGGTGCTGCGCCAGGGGATGGATCCGCGTCCCGTCCCCGCCGCATGGGACTGGCCCTCGATGCGCGAGGCGTACCACGCGCTCGCCGACACGTATCGCCACGAGCTCGCGCAGGCGCTCACGCTGCTCGGGAACGCCGAGCCTCCGGCGGCCATCCACTGCGCCGGCGGGCGCGACCGCACCGGCATCGCGTGCGGCATGGCGCTTTGGCTCGCCGAAGTCGAGCCCGAGGCGATCGCCGCCGACCACGCCCTGAGCGACGAGAGCTGGGCGCCGTTCCACGGCGAGTGGCTGGACGAGGCCCCGGACGAGGAGGAACGGGAGCGGCGGCGGAGGATCACCACCCCCGCCGGCCGGACGCTCCTCGACGTGCTCGAGGAGATCGAGGAGCGCGAAGGGATCCGGAACCTTCTCCTCGGTGCGGGCGCCGACGAGGCGGCGCTCGACCGGCTCGTCGCGCGGCTGCGAGGCGAGGCGTGAGCGAGCGCGAGAGGCTTCGTGAGCAGTACGCGACGAACTCCAACCTCCGCGCGCGGATCGCGCTCCACGACAAGTACTCGCGCACTCCAGTCCACTACCCGCACTGGATCTTCGACGGCTACGCGTTCGGCGACGAGGCGGACGTCCTCGAGGTCGGCTGCGGCGACGGGAACATCTGGCGCGAGAACCTCGACCGCATCCCGCCCGGCTGGCGCCTCACGCTGACCGACTTCTCGCCGGGCATGGTCGACGCGGCGCGCGGCGTGCTCGGCGACCGGGCGGAGTACGCCGTCGCCGACGTGCTGGAGCTCCCGTTCGCCGACGAGTCCTTCGACGCGGTGATCGCGAACCACATGCTCTTCCACGTCGAGGACCGCCCGCGGGCGCTCGCCGAGATCTCGCGCGTCCTGCGGCCGGGCGGCCGGTTCCGCGCGACGGCGATCGGCCTGGACCACCTCCGCGAAATCCGGGAGCTCGCGCCGCCGCCGCCCGACAGCCAGTGGGCGAAGACCCGTGAGCGCTTTACGATCGAGCGGGTGGACGAGGAGCTCGCGCCGTTCTTCACCGACGTCGAGATCGAGCTCGTCCCCGGGCCGCAGGATCTCGAGGTGACGGAGCTCGAGGATCTGCTCGACTTCGTCCGCTCGCGCGGCGACGTGAGCGAGGACGACTTCGGGCCGCTGCGCGAAGCGGCCGGGAAGGACATCGCCGAGCAGGGCTTCTTCCGCGTCTCGCGCGCGACCGCGCGGATACGGGCCCGCAAGCCTTGACACATCTCTGTTAGGGTTAGCGCAGATGGACGCGCTCCACGTCGGCCACGCCGCCGCCCGCACGGGCTGGTCGGCGCGCATGCTCCGCTACCTCGAGCAGCACGGCCTCGTCGTCCCGTCGCGCAGCGCCGCCGGCTACCGCCAGTACGGCCTGCGCGAGGTCAACCAGCTACGCTCGCTCTCCGAGCTCCGGAGCCGCTTCGGTCTCGGCATCGGCGATGTCGCCTTCGCAGCACGGCTGCGCCGGGAGCCCGAGCTTCGCGCGGCGATCGACGGCTGGCTCGCCGGGATGGACGACACGTCCTGGGTCGAGTGGGAACAGCGCAAGCACGAGCGGCTGCTGACGGCCGCATAAACGAGAAAGGACTTCATGGCAGCCACGCAGCGTTACGACGTAAAGGATCTCGCCCTCGCGGAGGAGGGCAAGCGGCGGATCGAGTGGGCTGACCGGCAGATGCCGGTGCTCGCGGCGATCCGCGACCGCTTCGAGCGCGAGCAGCCGCTGACCGGCTATCGCATCTCCGCCTGTCTCCACGTGACGACCGAGACCGCCAATCTGATGCGGACGCTGAAGGCGGGCGGCGCAGACGTCGTGCTCTGCGCGTCCAACCCGCTCTCGACCCAGGACGACGTGGCCGCGGCCCTCGTCTCGGAGTACGACATCTCGTGCTTCGCGATCAAGGGCGAGGACAACGACACGTACTACGCCCACATCGAGGCGGCCGTCGACCACAAGCCGCACTTCACGATGGACGACGGCGCCGACGTGATCGGCGTCCTCCATTCGGCACGGCGCGAGCAGCTCGGCGAGATCATCGCCGGCACCGAGGAGACGACGACCGGCGTCATCCGCCTCAAGGCTCTCGAGGCGGAGGGCAAGCTCGGATTCCCGATCGTCGCCGTCAACGAGGCGATGACGAAGCACATGTTCGACAACCGCTACGGCACGGGCCAGTCGACGATCGACGGGATCATCCGCGCGACGAACGTCCTGCTCGCCGGCAAGCGCTTCGTCGTCTGCGGCTACGGCTGGGTCGGTCGCGGCGTCGCGTCGCGGGCGCGGGGGATGGGCGCGCACGTGATCATCACCGAGGTCGATCCGCTGAAGGCGCTCGAGGCGACGATGGACGGCTACGAGGTGCTGCCGCTCGAGCGGGCCGCGCAAATCGGAGACATGTTCTGCACCGCGACGGGCGACAAGCACGTGATCGCGCGGGCGCACATGGAGCAGATGAAGGACGGTGCGATCCTCGCCAACACGGGCCACTTCAACGTCGAGATCGAGATCCCGGCGCTGCGCGAGATGGCGGTCGAGACGAAGAAGGCTCGGGAGTACGTCGAGGAGTTCACGCTCGCCGACGGGCGCCGGCTCTACCTCGTCGCCGACGGCCGGCTCGTGAACCTCTCTGCGGCGGAGGGACATCCCGCCCTCGTGATGGACATGTCCTTCGCGAACCAGGCGCTCTCGCTCGAGTACGCCTCGCGTCATGCGGGCGAGCTCGACCACAAGGTCTATCCGGTGCCGCCGGAGATCGACGAGGAGATCGCGCGGCTCAAGCTCGAGACGATGGGCATCGCGATCGACCAGCTCACGGAGGAGCAGACGAAGTACCTCGCCTCGTGGGACGAGGGCACCTGATCCGTCGCGACACGTCCCAAGCCGACATGTCGGAACCTGGTACCGACATGTCCGCCGTGGTCAATGGCGTGTGGGGACGGTGAGCGCGCAACCACGCCGGCTCGCCGGTGTTAGACGCGTCTTTCCGGGACATGTCCGGAACCTGGTTCCGGACATGTCCCGCGGAGACAGCCGGTGAAGGCGGTTCTCCTCGCCGCTGGGTATGCGACACGGCTGCGGCCGCTCACCGACGACGTCCCGAAGCATCTGCTTCCCGTCGGTGGGCGGCCGATGCTCGACTGGGTGCTCGACCGGATCGGCGAGCTCGGGGAGGTGGAGGAGATCCATCTCGTCACGAACAGCCGCTTCGCCGGCGTCTTCGCCGCGTGGGCGGAGCCGCATGCGGTCGTCGTCCACGACGACGGGACGAAATCGAACGAGGACCGGCTCGGCGCCGTCGGCGACCTCCAGCTCGCGGTCGAGCGCGGACGGCTGGAGGACGACGAGCTGCTCGTGCTCGCAGGCGACAACCTGTTCGACTTCTCCCTCGCCGCCTACGCGGCGTGGTGGCGGGCGAAGCCGCAGCCCGCGAGCGCGGTTCCGCTCCACGATGTCGGCGACCTCGAGCTCGCCACGCACTACGGGATCGTCGAGACGGACGTCGACGGCCGTGTCGTCAGCTTCGTCGAGAAGCCGAGCGAGCCGGCCTCGACCCTCGCGTCGACGCTGATCTACCTCCTCCCGCCGGCGCACGTCCGTCTCGTCGCGACGTATCTCGAGGAGGGTGAGAGCCCGGACAACGCCGGCAGCTTCCTCGGCTGGCTCGCCGGGCGGGAGCCGGTCTACGGCTACCGCTTCGAGGGGCACTGGCACGACATCGGGAACCGCGACCAGCTCCTCGAGGCGGACAACCGGCTGCGCCGCGAGGCGGGGCTGCCGGAGCGCGCGACGTACAGCCTCGACTGAGCCGGCACGAAGCCGGCACACCTGCGGGCCTAGCGTCGAGGAATGCTCGACCTGCTCCTGCCGCAGCGCTGCGTCGTCTGCGAGCGCGGCGGGAGCCAGCTCTGCCCGGACTGCCGCGACGAGCTGCAGCGGCTCGAGCCGCCGTTCTGCGCGCGCTGCGGCTCGCCGACCGCATGGCCGGTCGAGCGGTGCCGCGAGTGCGCCGGGAGGAGGATCGCCTTCGCGAGCGCTCGCGCCGCGGTCGCCTATGACGAGGCGGCTCGCCGGCTCGTCCACGCGTGGAAGGAGCGCGGCCTGCGACGGCTCGCGGCGGAGGCGGCGGCGCTCGTCGCAGAGCAGCTCCCGCGCCCGGAGGTCGACGTCGTGACCTTCGTCCCCTCCGACCGGGCTCGCCGGCTCGAACGCGGCCACAACCCGGCCGAACGTCTCGCGCAGGAACTCGCCGCCCTCTGGGAGCTCCCCTATGAGCCGCTGCTCGTACGCACGCGCAGCGGCCGGCAGCGCGGCAGCTCGGCGGAGGAGCGCCGCACGGTACGCGGCGCGTTCCGTGCCACCGGCGCCACGCCGCGTCGAGCCGTTCTCGTGGACGACGTCTTCACGACGGGCGCCACGGCCGCCGCGGCATCCAGCGCCCTCCGCGCAGCCGGCGCGCGCCGGGTGGAGGTCGTGACGTTCGCGCGGACGCTCCGCCGGACATAGCGACGGGATAGATTTAGACCAGACGAAGCGACAGGGGGAGGAGCCGATGCAACTTCACGTCAAGGGCAAGAACCTCGAGGTGAACGACTCCATGAGGCGCTACGCCGAGCGAAAGCTCCGCAAGCTCGAGCGGCGAGTCCACGACTTGACGCGCGTCGAGGTCGAGCTTGCCGTCGAGAAGAACCCGTCCATCGCCGACTCGCAGGTCGCCGAGGCGACCGTCCACGTCAAGGGACGGACGCTGCGCGCGAAGGAGACCGCGCGCGACATGAAGGCTGCGATCGACGAGCTCGCCGACAAGCTCGTCCGCCAGGTCGGCGACAGGCACGACAAGCGCGTCTCAGGCCGCAAGCATGGCGGCGAGACCGAGCTCGCGAACCCGGTCGAGGAAGAGACGACCGAGTCGTAGTGGGCCTGTTCCGCAAGCGGAACGAGACGTACAACGAGCGCATGCTCCGCGAGGCGGGGCTGGTCCTCAACCCCGGGCCCGAGACGTTCTCCCCGGAGCCGACCCTGCTCGCGAAGGTCGGCCTGCCCGACGGTTCGGGAGTCGGCCCGAGCGACTGGGATACGTCCACGGTCGTCACAGCCGCGGGCCTTCCCGGCAGCCGGATCGAGTTCGCCGTGCTGCCCGACGGCGATCTGATCGTCGACGATGAGGACGGAGCCGGCGACCTCACACCGTTTGCAGACGCGATCGAGGAGCGCGTCACGCCGCCGTATCGCGCCACAGCCGTCCGCCAGGACGGCGACATCTGGGGAGTCGGTGCGAAGCGGATCGACGTGGCGCGGATCCCGTTCGCCGGCGCCGACTCGCTCGAGCTCTCGCGCAAGGACTCCTGGGACGACTTCCGCGTCGACGGCGAGCCGTCCGACGCGAAGGCCCCGCCGGAGCTCGTACTGCTAGGGACGCAGGTGGGGAGCGACTTCTTCGTCAAGGCGGAGCGTCTCGACGGCGATCTCTGGGAGGTCCGGGTCAGCGCGTTGTAGGCCGCTACCCTTGACTCGTGGCCCAGCAACTCGGTTCCATGGAGAAGGTCCTGCGCGTCGGCGAGGGCCGGCGCTTGAAGCGCCTGCAGGAGCAGGCCGCCTACATCACGTCGCTCGAGCCCGAGTTCGAGAAGATGTCGGAGGCCGAGCTACAGGGGCTCACGGCCGCGTTCCGCCAGCGGCTCGAGAACGGCGAATCGCTCGACGAGCTCGTCTTCGAGGCGTTCGCAGCCGTCCGCGAGGCGAGGAAGCGCGCCTCCGACCAGCGGATGTTCGACGTCCAGCTGATGGGCGGGATCGTCCTCCACGAAGGCGACATCGCCGAGATGAAGACGGGCGAGGGCAAGACGTTCGTCGCAAGCCTCGCGCTCTACCTCAACGGCCTCGCCGGCCTGGGCGCGCATCTCGTCACCGTCAACGACTACCTCGCACAGCGCGACGCCGAGTGGAACCGGCCCGTCTTCGAGTCGCTCGGGATGACGGTCTCGTCCATCGAGAACTTCCAGCCGTTCGAGGTGAAGAAGGAGGCGTACCTCGCCGACGTCACCTACGGGACGAACTCCGAGTTCGGCTTCGACTACCTCCGCGACAACATGGCCGTCGCGCTCGAGGGCTGCGTCCAGCGCGGCCACGTCTACGCGATCGTGGACGAGGTCGACTCGATCCTCGTCGACGAGGCGCGGACGCCGCTGATCATCTCCGGCGAGCCCGAGACCGCCGCCCAGATCTACTACGACTTCGCGCGCGTCGCCGCGCAGCTCAACGGCTTCCGCTCCACTCCGGGCGACCCCAAGGGTGCGGCCGAGGCGGCCGGAGCGGACTACGAGTACGACGAGAAGTTCAAGACGGTCGGCGTGCTCGAGCAGGGCGTCGCCAAGGTCGAGCGCGCGCTGCGGATCGACAACCTCTATGCGCCGCAGAACACGCAGCTCGTCAACCACCTGATCCAGGCGCTCAAGGCGCAGTCGCTCTACAACCTCGACGTCGAGTACGTGATCCAGGACGGCGAGGTCAAGATCGTCGACGAGTTCACAGGCCGGATCATGGAGGGCCGCCGCTGGAGCGAAGGCCTCCACCAGGCCGTCGAGGCGAAGGAAGGCGTGAAGGTCCAGGAGGAGTTCCAGACGCTCGGGACGATCACCCTCCAGAATTACTTCCGCCTCTACGAGAAGCTCGCCGGCATGACCGGTACCGCGAAGACCGAGGAGAAGGAGTTCGTCGAGATCTACGACCTCGCCGTCGTCGAGATCCCGACCAACGTCCCGGTCGCTCGCGCCGACGAGAACGATTTCGTCTTCAAGTCGAAGGAGGGAAAGTTCACCGCCGTCGTCCGCGACATCGAGGAGCGCGTCGAGAAGGGCCAGCCCGTCCTCGTCGGCACGATCGCAGTCGAGACGTCCGAGTTCCTCTCACAGCTCCTGACGCGCAAGGGGATCAAGCACAACGTCCTCAACGCGAAGGAGCACGCGCGCGAGGCGGAGATCATCAAGGACGCCGGCCAGCGCGGTGCGGTGACGATCGCGACGAACATGGCCGGCCGCGGCGTCGACATCAAGCTCGGCGACGGCGTGGTCGACGTCGGCGGCCTCTACGTCCTCGGCACCGAGCGCCACGAGTCGCGCCGGATCGACAACCAGCTTCGCGGCCGCTCGGGCCGTCAGGGCGATCCCGGCGAGACGCGCTTCTACCTCTCGGGAGAGGACGACCTCGTCCGCCTCTTCGCCGGCGACCGGATCAGCGGGATCATGGAGCGCTTCAAGATCCCGGAGGACCAGCCGATGGAGGCGAAGATCCTCTCCCGCCAGATCGAGGGCGCGCAGAAGAAGGTCGAGGAGCAGAACTTCGTCATGCGGAAGAACGTCCTCAAGTACGACGACGTCCTCAACCGGCACCGCCAGCGGATCTACGAGCAGCGCCGCGAGGTGCTCGAGGGCCAGGACCTCTCCGAGCAGATCAAGCTCTGGATTGCCGACGTGATCGAGGACACGGTCAACGTGTTCACCGAGGACCCGATCTCGGAGGAGTGGGATCTCGAGGCGCTCACCCAGGCGATGGCGCAGCTCTACCAGACGGAGATCACCGCGGCCGAGCTGCGCGAGGACATCGGCCAGATCAGCCGCGAGGCGCTGATCGAGGAGTTCCAGACCGACGCCGCGGACGAGTACGAGGCGAAGGAGGAGGAGTTCGGCTCAGACCTGATGCGCGAGCTCGAGCGCTTCGTCGTCCTCCAGGTCGTCGACGTCCGTTGGCGCGAGCACCTCGAGAACATGGAGGCGCTCCGCGAGGGCGTCCACCTGCGCGCTATGGCGCAGAAGGATCCGCTCGTCGAGTACACGGCGGAGGGCGAGCTGATGTTCACCGACCTCGGCCGCGCGATCCGCAGCGAGGTCGTGCTCCACCTCTTCCACGCCGAGCTCGCGCCCGAGCAGGCCCAGGAGCAGCTCGCGCAGCCGTCGCAGACGGCGAACGGGAACATCCATTACGAGCACGAGACGGCCGCCGGCGCCGACGTGATCGACGCGGCGCTCGGGGGCGCAGTGGCGGCCGCTCCGGCCGGCGTCGGGGTTGCAGCGCCCGTCCACGTGAGCGAGCACGACAAGCTCGGCCGCAACGACCCCTGCTGGTGCGGGAGCGGCAAGAAGTTCAAGAAGTGCCACGGGGCGTAGGCGGCGCGGCCGAAGCTGCGCTTCGGCCGAGGTAGAGCGGAACTCCGCGCGCCGGAAGCGCGGTTCCGGCGCGCTCCGTGCTGAGACCTTTGTTGCCCGCCGCGGCGGGCGCCCTCCGGGCGCGCGCCGGGGAGCGGGAGAGCCTGCGGCTAACGCTTCGCTGCGCTCTCGTTAGCCTCCGGCCGGGCTCAGGCGAGAGCGAGCACTGGGGCAGGCAAGCGTCTCTTAGGATCGGAGCCTCCCGATGGTCGTCGCGATCCTCATTGCCAGCCCGTACACGTGGATCGCGTTCGCCGTTGTCGCCGTTGTTGGCTACGCCTATCGCGGGTGGCGACGCCGCCGTTAGGCGGTGGCGCTCGGGTGACATTCCCGAGTACTGGGGCAACCCAACGCGAGTCTCGCTCGTGCCGTCAGAAGGTGAAGTCGGGAATCTTGTGCTGGGTTCGGAGCTTCAGAAGCTCGCGTATCGCTTTCACGCTCAGGCCGCAGGCGGGCCGCTGCAGGTCGCGCCAAACTACGAGCGGTACATCCCGTGGGCGCCCGCGCGGGCCGATGAGGAAGTCGACCCCACGCACGCGGTAGCCATCCGGCCCGCGCTGCAGGTAGAACGCGATGTCCTGACCGATCTCCCCATCGGTGAAGGGAGTCGCCTCGGCTCTGACATACGTCGAGTCAGCGCCGGATACGCACATCGGATAGAGCACTACCTCCGTACCGTGCGAGAAGGAGCTTTGCGGCCTGTTCGCCGCCGCCGTCAACCAGACATACACCGCCCGTTCGATTGCGGCTCCGTTCAACATGCCACTGCTCCCGCTCCCGCACCCGGCGGCGACAACTGCCAGCGCGACCGCGAGACAGAGGAACGGAGGGAGTCGTCCCATGCTTGGATCGTGCGCCCAGAGCCCCCTCGACGTCAACCGGAGTAGCCCACAGCCTCAGGTGACATTCCCGCGTACTGGCCCAGCGGAGCCGTAGGTGACACGCCAGGCGTGAGCGGCGTATAACGGGTCAGATGACATGGCTCAGCCGCGTTGCCGGTTGCCTTCTGTTGCTGTTTGCCACGCTACTCGTCCTCACTGCCTGTGCCAGCAGCGTGAGACCGAGATCGGACTTCCCCGGCACCTGGGTGCAAAGGCAGGGGGTCGCGCTCAGTGTTCCTCGCGGCTTTCGGCAGTACACCGTCAGAGGCGGTCTCTATCGGGCCGGCACTCGTCCACCTGCCATCGGTGTTCTGATCACGGACTACCCGCTCAAAGACGGCGTTAGAAGCGCGTTCTATAAATGGTCAGACTTCGAAGCGCCGCCTGCGAGGCGAACTGCTCTCCAGGTCGAGTTGTGGATTACGTTTGGTGCAGCGGATCCGTTGGCCCGGCTGCATCTGCCGTTGAGCCTCGATCAGCCGTGGCTGATCGAGCGGGCCAAGAACGGAAGCAACGGCTACCGCTACGGCCTTTTCCGCCTTCACGACGAGATCTATTCGGTGTTCCTCTGGAACGGCCCGTCAGCCTCACAGAGCGACCGCAGCGCGCTCTTACGCGCTCTCGCCTCGATTCGCGCCGCGTCCTAGCTCGGGTGACATTCCCGAGCACTGGGGCAGGCCAGAGCCCTAGCGCGAGTCGGGAGCGAGCCGTCCGCGAAAGCGGACGAAGCGGCGCATCGGCGCCGAGACGAGCAAGCAGAGGTTGACGACGCCGAGCGCACCCCACAGCGCCCAGGCCACCCCAAGCCCGTGACGGTCAACGTGGTAGACCCACTCTACGAAGCCGCCCGCGAAGATAACGACCAGAACCCACCAGGCGAGTTGGGATCGTCGCAGAAGCTCATACGACCCGGTCAGGCCGATGAGTAGCGACAACCCCACCGCAAACACGACGGCTCTTCCGTGCGTCCGCAGCAGCAGCGAATCCCCGACCACTAACGGCATCAACCACAGGACGACGAAGGCGACCGGGATGCGCCACTCCTTCGGAATACGAGTCACCAAACGGAAGACGCTACTCGACAGCCGCTACGACGCATCCGCGAAGCCCCCGACGTTCGGGGGACATTCCCGAGCACTGGCCCAGACGAGCGGACTAGCTACCTGGAGACGGGAGGAGCGCGTTCGCGCGAGCCCACATGCCGCCGTAGCTCCCATGGCCACGAACGGCGTAGTTCGTGGTGATGAACGGCACACCACGCTCGTCTTGCACCTCGAGGAAGAAGGCCTCGAAAGCCATGTCCTTCCAGCCTCGGCCGTTCTGGGGGTCGAGCGATGTCTCTATCGCTGGCACGGCTCGACCGACGGCGACGTAGTCGCGCGTCTGAAGGATCACTAGCGGCGCGACCTGCCGCGGATGCAGGAGCCGGACACGCTTCACCGTGAAGTGGTAGCGGGCCGCAGCGGCAGCCAGCCGCTGGCGGAGCTCCGAGCCCGGAAGGTTGCTGAATCGCTGGCCGGGAGCCTCGCGCCCGCGCCTCGCGATCTGATCTAGCCAGCGATGGAGTATCTCGCGCGCGTCACGGAGTGCGGCAGCGTCCGTGATGACGATCGGCTTGTTCGACAAGCCGTAGGTGACGCCGCTGTACAGAACCGATCGACTGTTGCCGCACGCCGAGACAACCAGGATCAATGCGACTGTTGCGCCGAGCAGCGCTAGCCACCGACTCAAGCTCACGGCTCCATCTTCTCTCAACCCTGCACGCAGTGGCATCCGTGGAAAGCCACGCTCAGAGCTCAAGTGACATTCCTGAGCGCTGGCCCACACCACGGACCACTGTCGCAGGGCGAACCATGCCACTATTGCGCTATGCCGGTCGATCTCAACCCGCTGTGGGGATGCGAGCTAATGGCCGTCGACCTGGACCTCCTACGCCAGCGAGTGGAACTGCGCTTCCGGAAAGGGATGGACCACAACACACAGCTCTTTCGCCTCACTTGCGAGGAGGTCTCCGACTTCCGCTACACGATCGGGGCCGAGACCTCTGGCAGTGGCCCATGGTCCTGGGCGGAAGCCACGGCTGCGGAGATCGTGCAGCTTCCTGACGGCCGCTTTCGGATCAGCTTTGAGCTATGGACCGAATCTTCCGAGATAACCATCGAAGCAGCTCGCGCGTCCCTCGAGCTCGACCAGGTAGTTCCCTGACCAAGGGCCCGCTCGGGTGACATTCCCGAGCACTGGCCCAGGCGAGGTCGACTGTGACTTGCCAGTCGTCAGGCGTAGTCTCTCTCGCTCGGGATGAGAGCCCACAGCCTTCGGTCCAGCCGGGCGCTACGACCGGTAATCGCGAGCCTCGTCCTCGTCGGGACGACCCCCGTATGTCTTTGGCTCGCGAGCTACCGAGAGCGGACCACCCCCCGCGGCAAGATCCAGATAGTCGAGCTGCCCGTGCTCATCCGGGCTACGCCTGCTTGGGCAGTCCCCGTGGCCATCGCCGCGGGAGCCTTTGGAGCTGCCGTCGCTCTCCTGATTCTCCGCCCGCTCCGGCATAAGCCTCTGCCGCCTGGCTAGCCACTAGCGCGCTCAGGTGTCGTTCCCGAGCGCTGTCCCGGGCGACTCGCTGTTGGCGCGCCGGGACATGCGCGCGTATTGAAGCGAACGGCGTCCCGGTCAAGTGGTCCGCGACCTACGAACGAGCAGATGGTGACTCTCGTGGCACACGCCGAAGTCGTGCGCTAAGGCCGCCGGGGCTTCCCGAGCACTGGCGCAGCCGGTGTTGTCTGCTGTTGGGTCTCGACTAGGGCAGACTCTTGCGGTGGCCGACTCGGCTGTTGCACCTGCGCTCGAGCGCTTGCGGTTCTTCGCGGGAGACTGGGAGATGGAGCTCTCCGACGCTGCTTTTCTGCCCGAGGGCGAGGTCGTGCGGGGCACGGCAGCCTTCGAGTTCATCGACGACGGACGGCTGCTCGCCTTTCGTCAGGGAGACGCGGCGACATGGATCATCGGAGGTGACGACTCTTCCGCGCAGTACACGGTGCTCTACTCCGACGGGCGTGGGGTGTCCCGGGTCTACGCGATGACGGTCGAGCGTGGGACGTGGAAGATCTGGCGCGACGATGAGGTGTTCTCGCAGCGATTCGAGGCTCTGCTGTCTGCCGACCTGAACCTCATCAGTGGTCGCTGGGAGAAGCGGCCCGGCGGCGGAGACTGGGAGCACGACTTCGCGGTGGCGTATCGCCGCGTCGGGTGACATTCCCGAGCGCTGGCCCAGGCGGGAGCGCACGTCGACTCGGCCGGCTCGGGGGAACGTTGCCCTACGATGACCGGCGCGATGGCCGACGAGACGCAGATCCCGCTGTCCGAGCAGCTCGAGGAGATCGGGGCCCAGCTCGACTGGGTCCGTGGTTACCTTTGACCCCGCTGCGCTGACGGCCCGCCAGTCCGTGCTCCTGTTGGAGCTCAACAAACCGGACTTCTGGAGCGACCCCGAACGGGCGGCCCGGCTTTCGGTCGAGCACCAGCGGGCGCAGCGGAAGCTCCAGCGCTACGACGAGCTCGTCTCGAACGTCGAGTTCCTCCGCGAGGGCGCGGGCACATTCCCGGAGGAGGAGCTCGCGCCGGTGCTGCGCGAGGTGCAGGCGGAGCTCGCGCGCCTGCAGGAGGACGCGCTCTTCTCCGGCGAGTACGACGCGGGAGACGCGGTCGTCACGATCCAGTCCGACGCCGGCGGCACCGACGCGCAGGACTGGGCCGAGATCCTCCTCCGCATGTATCTCCGCTGGGCCGAGCAGCGCGGGCTCAAGACCGAGGTGATCGACCAGAGCCCGGGGGAGGAGTACGGGATCAAGTCGGCGACGTTCACCGTCCGCGGCGAGAACGCGTACGGGATCCTCAAGGCCGAGCGCGGCAAGCACCGGCTCGTCCGGCTCAGCCCGTTCGACGCGGCGCACCGCCGGCACACGAGCTTCGCGCAGGTGATCGTCGCGCCGCTGCTCGAGGAGGCCGCCGACATCGAGATCGCCGACGACGACATCCGCATCGACACGTTCCGCTCGTCGGGCGCCGGCGGCCAGCACGTGAACAAGACCGACTCCGCCGTCCGGATCACGCACATGCCGAGCGGGATCGTCGTCTCCGTCCAGAACGAGCGGAGCCAGTCGGCGAACAAGGACACGGCGATGAAGATCCTCCGCTCACGCCTTGCCGAGAAGGCGGAGGAGGAGCGCGAAGCGGAGCTCGCGCGCGAGCGCGGCGGCGTCTCGATGGGCTTCGGCGGCAACGCGATCCGCAGCTACGTCCTCCACCCATACACGCAGGTCAAGGACGCGCGCACGGGCTTCGAGGTCGGGAACGCGCAGGGCGTCCTCGACGGCGATCTCGACGGATTCATCCGCGCGTATCTCCTGCAAACGGCAGGAGACACCTAGTAACGCCCGAAATCCGCGCTAGAGTGGAAACTCCTTTCGCCGCTCTGACCCGGCAGTCCTAGCCGGAATCACGACGTGACAGACCTGCAGCTAGAGACTCCCGCGGTTACGGATTCAGCGTCCTCGACCGCCCAGCGGACGGCCCCGACGGGGTCGATGATCCTCTTCGAGAGCGTCTCGAAGACGTACGAGCCGGACGTCACCGCGCTCGACCGGGTCAGCTTCGCGATCGACAAGGGCGAGTTCGTCTTCATCGTCGGCGCGTCGGGCTCGGGGAAGACGACGCTCGTGCGCCTCCTGCTCAAGGAGCTCGAGCCGACGAACGGCAAGATCATCGTCGGCGGCCGCGACCTCGCGCGCCTGCGGCACAACAAGGTGCCATTGCTGCGCCGGAACATCGGCTGCGTCTTCCAGGACTTCAAGCTCCTGCCGAGCCGGACGGCGGCCGACAACGTCGCGTACGCGCTCAAGGTGCAGGGCGAGAGCCGCGCGTCGATCCGGCGCAAGGTTCCCGAGGTGATGACGATGGTCGGGCTCGCGCACAAGATGAACTCGCTCCCCGACGAGCTCTCCGGCGGCGAGCAGCAGCGCGTCTCGATCGCTCGCGCCGTCGTCAACCACCCGCCGCTGCTCGTCTGCGACGAGCCGACCGGGAACCTCGACCCCGACACGAGCGTCGGGATCATGCAGCTCCTCTACCGGATCAACCGCGCCGGCACGACGATCCTCATGGTCACCCACGACCGCGAGATGGTCGACAAGATGCGCAAGCGCGTGATCGCGCTCGACGGCGGCCGCCTCGCACGCGACGAGCGCCGCGGCGGGTACACGGCCGAATGAGCCGCTTCCGCCTCCTCGTCGGCGAAGCGTGGTCGTCGATCCGGCAGAACGTCTCGACGACGGTCGCCTCGACGCTCACGGTGCTGATCGGGATGGTCCTGCTCGGCCTGTTCATCGCCTTCTTCACGCTCGTCCTCTCCTGGAGCTCGCACATCCAGAAGGAGCTGCAGGTGCACGTCTACTTCACCGGCAACGCGACCCACGCACAGGAGAACGCGGTCGGCTCGCAACTCCGCTCCGACTCGCGCGTGAAGCAGGTGATCTTCATCTCGAAGGCTCAGGCCGAGGCGACGATGAAGAAGGAGTTCCCGAACCTCTACCAGACTCCGCTGCCGAGCAATCCGCTGCCCGACTCGTTCACGGTCGTGCCGGTGTCGCCGAACGACACGCCGGCGATCGGCAAGGCGATCTCGCGCGCGCACTGGGCGGGAGTCGACGACGTGCACTGGGGGAGCGTGACGACGTCGCGGATCCTGAAGATCGCGCGCTGGATCTGGATCACGTTCCTCGTCGGCGCGATCCTGCTCGTGATCGCGTCCACGATGCTGATCGCGAACACGATCCGTCTCTCGATCTTCGCCCGGCGGCGTGAGATCGAGGTCATGAAGCTCGTCGGCGCCTCGAACTGGTTCATCCGCGGGCCGTTCGTGCTCGAGGGCTTCGTCTGCGGGGTCTTCGGCTCCGTCCTCGCCGTCGTGATCCTCGGGCTCGGCAAGGCGATCGTGCTGCCGGCGATCAACTGGCATGTCACGGGCGCACACGCGTGGCCGTTCACGTTCGACGCGCTCGCGCTGATCGGCGGCGGCCTGTTGCTCGGCGCGGCGGGATCCGGGATGACTCTGCGCCGCTTCCTGCAGGTCTGAGTGCCGCCGCGGCGGCAGAAGCGTCCTTCGAGAAGCGAACGGCACAGGTCCCGGCACGCGCCGGCGCGGAAGCCCGTCTCCGAGCTGACCGTCCGGCTGCCCGAGCGGCGCGTCGAGCCGGAGACCGTGATCGCGCACCTTGGCCCGACGAACTCCGGCAAGACGCACGACGCGCTCCGCTTCCTCGTCGAGAGCGGGAGGGGGGTCTACGCGGCGCCGTTGCGGATGCTCGCGCAGGAAGCGCACGGGCGGCTCGCGGCCGAGCTGGGGGAGGAGAAAGTCGGCCTCGTCACCGGCGAGGAGCGCGTCAACCAGTCCGCGCCGATCGTCTGCTGCACCGCGGAAATGGCCCCTTCGAGCGGACACACCCTTGTCTTGGACGAGATTCAGTGGGCGGAGGACGAGGAGCGCGGCTCGGCTTGGACGCGACTCCTGCTCGGCGGCGAGTACCGCCACATCCTCCTGCTCGGCGCGGTCGAGGCGCTGCCGCTCGTCCGCCACGCCTTCCCCCAGGTCGAGATCCGCTTCTTCGAGCGCAAGGCTCCGTTGGACTGGGTCGGGCGCCGCGGCATCGCCGGCCTCGGGCCGGGCACGGTCGTCGTCGCCTTCTCGCGGCGGGCGGTGATCGGGCTCGCGGGCGAGCTCAACCAGCTCCATCCGGGCGCCGTCGCCTGCCTCTACGGCGCGATGCCGCTCGCCTCGCGGCGGGAGGAGATAGACCGGTTCATCGCCGGCCGCGCCGAGGTCTGCGCGTCGACGGATGTCCTCGGCCACGGCGTCAACCTGCCGTGCGAGACGCTCCTCTTCGCCGAGACGACGAAGTTCGACGGCAAGGAGCGGCGCGACCTCGAGCCGTGGGAGATCGCCCAGATCGCCGGACGCGCCGGCCGCTTCGGCTTCCACGAGCGCGGCCACGTCGGTGTGCTGACCGGGCTGCCGTGGGCGGATCCCGACCCGGATCTCGTCCGCTCGGCGCTCGTCCCACACGTCCCGATCGAGCAGGGTCATCTCGGCTATCGCGTCGTCGACAGCGGCCGGCTACGCCCGCAGCTCTCCGACCTCAACGTGAAGCGGGTGGACGAGCTCGAGCCGGCGCTGCACGCCTGGCGGCATGCGGCGCTTCGCTACTGGAGCGTCGACGGCTGGCTCGAGGTGGAGTCGATCCAGCCGCTGCTCGCGCGGCTCGACGCGGTGCGCGACGCGCTCCACCATGCGCGCAGGACACTCGAGCTCGCGGACGTGTGGAAGCTGATGCAGGCGCCGATCGACGAGGACGGCCTGGCGCTCCTCGGCACGCTCGCCGCGGCGCTGGCGGGCGACAAGCCGCAGCACACGGTCGTCGGCTGGATCCTCGACCCGCGCCGCCTCGACGCCGCCGGGCTGGAGGAGGCGGAGCACGCGGCGCGCGAAGCGTCGATCCTCCGCTGGTTCGCGCTCCAGTACCCGGGGGTGGCGGGCGTGACGATCGAGCGGGCGGCCGCGCTCGAGGAGGCAGCGGCGGAGCGGGTCGTTCGCGAGCTGCGGGCCGAGATCGAGGATCCGACGATCGGGCGCTGCCGCGTCTGCGGCGCGCGAACCGCGCCGTGGGCGACGCTCTGCGACCGCTGCTACATGCAGCGGACGAGCTCGAGACGCGTACGGCGCTAGCGGAAAACTCCCGATGCGGTTCCGGCGGGCGGGCGTGACGCTGGAGCCATGAGCGGAGACCAGTTCAGAATCGCGCACGAGCAGTTCACCGCGTGGACGGACGAGCTGCGGCTCGCAGCGCGCCGGCTGCCGGAGCTCGACCCCGGCGAGCGCCTCGCGCTGGTCAGCGATCTCGTCGCCTTCCTCCACGACAGCGTCGAGCCGCACACGCGGGTCGACGAGCAGGTGCTCTACCACGACGCGGCCGAGCGCCTCGGATCTCCGCTCGTCACCGCGTCGCTCGCCTACGACCACCTTGCGATCCGCACCTGGATCGCGAAGCTCGCGGAGGCCGACGAGGAGGACGTCGACACGCTGCAGGAGCTGCTCTACGGGCTCGACGCCCTGATCCGCGTCCACATCTGGAAGGAGGACGAGCTGCTCGTGCGGCCGCTCGGCTCCTCCACCTGGCCCGCCTCGGGCGCGTAGCCCGTCCCTGGTCGGCGCCCGCTCCCGCCCGGCGAAGCCGGGCTCCGCGGGGCGCCTGACGCCGCTGGCTGCGGGTCACGTCGCTCGCCTCGCTTGGCCGTACCAGTTGTACTCTCCTGCGCTCGGCTCGCTCGTGCCCCTTGCCAGCGACGCCCCAGGAACGGGCTACTAGTCGGCAGGCGTCGGGCGGAGGATCAGCTGCGTGCAGCGGAAGAGAGCCATCCGCCGGCCGTTGGGGTCTGTCACGGCCGCGTCCCAGAGCTGCGTCGTCCGGCCGCCGTGGACCATCCGTCCCTCGCACTCGATCGTCCCGGTCTGCGAGCTGCGGAGGAAGTTCGTCTTCAGCTCGATCGTCGTGAAGCCGGCGGCTCCCTCCGGCAGGTTGAGGATGCAGCCGTAGCCGCACGTCGAGTCGGCGAGGCCGACGACCGCGCCGGCGTGGAGGTAGCCGTTCGGCGCCATGTGCTTCTCCGCGAGCTCGAGACGGGCGCGAACGAAGCCGTCGCCGGCCTCCTGGAAGTCGATCCCGAGCAGCCCGGGGAAGCCCACCGACCCCAATTCCTTCAGCTGGGCGAGCGTGAACTCCACCGCCGCGACCCTACACTTGGCCGTCATGACCGGCGAGAAGCTCATCGTCGACAACCGCCGCGCGCGGCACGAGTACCACCTCAGCGACCGCGTCGAGGCGGGCCTCGTCCTCCAGGGCACGGAGGTGAAGGCGCTGCGCGGCGGCAAGGCGACCCTGCAGCAGGCGTACGCGGAGGTGCGCGATGGCGAGGCGTGGCTCGTCGGCCTCCACGTGCCCGAGTACACGCAGGGGAACCGCTCGAACCACGAGCCGGACCGCCCACGCAAGCTCCTCCTCCACCGCAGGGAGATCGAGCGGCTCGCGTCGGGCGTGGCGGAGAAGGGCTTCACGGTCGTGCCGACGCGGCTCTACTTCAAGGGCGGTCGCGTCAAGGTCGAGCTCGCCCTCGGAAAGGGCAAGGAGCTGCGGGACAAGCGCCGCGACATCGCGAGCCGCGACGCGAAGCGCCAGATCGACCGCGAGCTGAAGAGCCTGCGCCGCTAGCTGCTGAGGTCGAGGATGACGACGGGGATCTCTCGAGTCCCGCGCGTCTTCTCCTCGTAGTCGGCGAAACCGGACCAGTCGCGCTTCTGCCGCTCCCAGATCTCGGAACGCTCGTCGCCCTCGGCGACGCGGGCCCGCACCGGGAAGCTCTCCGTGCCGATCTCGACGCTCGCGTCGGGATTGGCGACGAGGTTGTGGAACCAGTCGGGATTCGTCGGCGCGCCGCTCTTCGTGGCGAAGACCGCGACCGCGTCGGGGGACAGGCGCTGGTAGGCGACGGGATTGACACGCTCGGTGCCGGTCTTGGCGCCCTTGTGATGCAGGAGGAGAAGCGTGCGGCCCTCGAAGTTGCCGCCGACGCGCCCCTCGTTCGCGTGGAACTCGTCGATGACCTGCTGGTTCCAATCCGCCATCTCCTCTCGACCATACCCACGGGGCGGCAGTCTGAGTCGGCGGCTAGGGATCGCGCGCGTCGAGCCGGATCTCCCACGGCTCGACGGCGTCGACGACGAGATGGGACGAGCTCCAGTTGTCGCGCGCGAAGATCGCGCGGATCTCGTCTTCCGACTCAGCCTCCATCGCGTGGACGACCCGGCCGTCGCCCAGCGGCCCGCCGAGGACGATGTGACCGTCCGCGACGAGAGAGTCCATGAAGGCCGCGTGCTCCGTCCAGCCGCTCTGCTCCTCCAGCGGCTTGGCGGGATCGAACTCCGGCCCGACCTGGCGCATCACGACGTGGAACATGGCCACGGCTACAATTCCTACACAAACATACGGGGGCGACCTGGTTTCGACGTGGTCGATCCATCCGGATGAGTTGCAAGCCGAGGTCGCCGGTAGGCCTCGTAAATCCACCGGCACAAACCAAATGCGAAGAACGATCTCGCACTCGCTGCCTAACTTCGGTTAGCCGGCGACGCCCCTCCGGGAGTGCCCGTGGCCCGGGGGAGGCGCCAACAACGGGCTCGGCGCCGAAGGAGAGCCAATCGCCCGGAGCGCGACACTCAAAGGATGGCTAGCAAGTCGGTAGGGCGGTTGCACCCCGGCCGGCAAGCGAAAGCCAAGTGCAACCTACGCTTGTAGACGCTCAGCCGGTGCGGCTGCGGACGCGGGTTCGATTCCCGCCGCCTCCATTCACTTTCACCCCCTTACGGGAGAGAATCGGCGAGTGCCGACCGAGCTCCCCACCGGGACGGTGACGTTCCTCTTCACCGACATCGAGGGGTCGACGCGGCTGCTGAAGGAGCTTGGCGACGGGTACGGGGACGTGCTTGCCGAGCATCGCCGCGTGCTGCGCGACGTGTGGCAGGAGTACGACGGAGTCGAGGTCGACACGCAGGGGGACGCGTTCTTCGTGGCGTTCTCGCGCGCCACCCAGGCCGTCGCGGCTGCCGCCCGGGCCCAGAGTGCTCTGGCCGGCGGCCCAGTCAAGGTGCGGATGGGCCTGCACACCGGTGAGCCGGTAGCGGGCGGAGAGGGCTACGTCGGCTTCGACGTGCACCGCGCTGCGCGAATCGCTGCGGCCGGCCACGGCGGCCAGGTGTTGCTGTCGCAGGCGACCGCCGACCTCGCCGGCGCGGACGTCCGCGATCTCGGCCTGCACCGGCTGAAAGACCTGAGCGCGCCGGAGCGCATCTTCCAGCTCGGGACCGATCATTTCCCGCCGTTGAAGACGCTCCACGAGACGAACCTGCCGGTTCCTGCGACGCCGTTTCTCGGCCGCGAGCAGGAGGTCGGGCACGTCGCCGAGCTGCTGCAGCGATCAGACGTCCGGCTCGTCACGCTGACCGGTCCGGGGGGAAGTGGCAAGACACGACTCGCGCTGCAGGCGGCTGCGGCTGCCGGGGACGACTACGTCCATGGAGTGTGGTGGGTGCCGCTCTCCGCCATCGCCGATCCCGGGCTCGTCGGCGCCGCGGCAAGCCAGGCCCTCGGTTCGGATGACGTAGTGGCCGCCGCGGTGGGCGACAAGCGGCTGCTCCTGGTGCTTGACAACTTCGAGCATCTGGTCGACGCCGCCCCGCTCGTGGCCGAGACGATCGGCTCGTGCCCACATCTCACGGTACTCGTCACGAGCCGTGAGCCGCTTCACATCGACGGAGAGTGGGAGGTCGCGGTCGATCCACTGCGGGAGCGTGAAGCGGTCGCGCTGTTCCTCCAGCGGGCGGTTGCCGTCCGTTCCGACTTCGCTGCTAACGGCGAGGTCATCGAGATCTGCCGGCGTCTCGACTGCCTGCCGCTGGCGATCGAGTTGGCCGCCGCCCGGGTGAAGGTGCTCGCGCTGCCGGCGTTGCTCGAGCGGCTCGAGCAGCGGCTACCGCTTCTCGCCGGAGGATCGCGGTCTGCGCCGGAGCGGCAGCGGACGCTGCGCGCGACGATCGCCTGGAGTATCGAGCTGCTCACGCCGGAGGAGCAGGCGACGTTCGCGAAGCTCGCAATCTTCGCCGGAGGTTGCACCCTCGAGGCGGCGGAGGAGATCTGCGGAGCCGACGTCGACGCAATCGCGTCACTCGTCGACAAGAGCCTCGTCCGCCACAGCGGCGACCGCTACTGGATGCTGCAGACGATCCGCGAGTACGCGGCCGAGCTGCTCGAGGAGGGTGGAGAGGGCGACGCCGTGCGCGACCGGCACGCCGCGTACTACCTCGCGCTCGCCGAGCGAACCTACGCCGAGCGGTTCGAGCAAAGCGTCCGCCGCCTGGAGCCGGAAAACGACAACCTGCGCGCCGCGCTCGACCATCTCGAGGCTTCGGCTCCGTCGGCCTATCTCCAGCTCGCCGGCGCGCTCGGCCGGTTCTGGAATGCGACGGCGCGGTATGCAGAGGGCGCGCGGCGACTCGAGGGCGCGCTCGCATCCGCTCGCGACGACGGCCCCCAGAAGGCACGGGCGGTCGGGTTGCTCGGCGGCCTCGACACGATGATGGGACGGTTCTCGGCCGCGGTGAGCCGGCTGGACGAGGCGGTCGAGTTCTGGCGCCGCAGCGGCGATCAGATACGTCTTGTCGAAACCAGCAACTGGCTGGGGACGGCGCTGGTCCAGGCCGGAGAGAATTCGCGAGCGCTCGAGCTGTTCGAGCAGAACCTCGAGCTCGCGCGCGGCGTCGACAACGACGACCTCTTCCAGGACGCGCTCGACCGCCTCTGCTGGGTGTATCTGGTGACCGGGCAGTTCGAGCGCGCCGAACCGCTCGCCGAGGAGCTCGGGAACGGTCACTACCTCGCCGATTGCGCTCAGCACCGGCGCGACTACCGCCTTGCCGAGCGGCACCGGCGGACGGAGCTTGAGGCCAGGATTGCGACCAGAGCGGACTACGGACAGGCCGTCGAGGTCTTCGGTCTCGCCATGATCGCCGGGGGGCTCGGCAGAGACGAGGACGCGGTTCGCCTCGAAGGCGCCGTGGAGGCGAAATGGGAGGAGATGGGAGTCGGCTCCCGTCCGCGAGTCCTCGAGACGTGGCGCGAGCGCGACCTCGGCGCCGCACGCGCCCGGCTCGGCGAAGCTCGCGCTACGGCTCTTTACGAAGAGGGGCGAGCGATGGGATGGGACGAGGCACTCGAGCTCGCGCTGGGCAAGACGCCGAGCGCTTGATCGCCACCCCGCTGGCTCCACTCCGGGAGTGAGCTCCGTGCCATACTGACTGCGGCGTGTCCGTGCAGCAGCCGCCCGCAGTGCCCGTCGCTCAGCCGTTTCGCCGTTTGCGCTGGTTCGTTCTCGGCGGCGCGCTGCTGATCGGCGTTGGCGTGGGCGCCGCGATCGCCGTGTTGCGGTCGCCGAGCACGCCGGCGGTTCCGAACACTTCCGCCTTCGACCCCGGCTACACGTGGCCGGCAGGGAAGGCGCTCGCGCCCGGCTTCACCCTCCGCAGCGAGAACGGTCAGCCGATCTCGCTGAAGCAGTTCCGCGGCCGTCCGGTGATCCTGACGTTCATCGATCCGCTGTGCCGCAACCTCTGCCCGTTCGAGGCGAAGGTCCTCGCTCGGGTCGCGGCGCAGATGCCGGCGGCGCAGCGTCCGGCGATCGTTGCGGTGAGCGTGAACCAGTGGGCCGATGCGCGAGCCAACCTCCTGCTCGACAAGACCAAGTGGAGCCTGCCGGGGAGCTGGCACTGGGCGATCGGCGATCCGCGGGCGCTCGCGCGCGTATGGAAGGACTACGAGATCGGCGTGAGCGCGGCGACGAAGACCATCGCGGGTATCACGGTGCACCGGATCACCCACACCGAAGCGGCGTACATCCTCGATGCGAAGGGGTACAAGCGGGCGCTCTACCTCTATCCCTTCCGCGCGGCCGACGTCGAGCGCACGCTTCGCTCGCTCGCGGGTGCGTAGAGCCTCGCTCGCGCTGGCGACCGTGCTGCTGGCCGCCGGCCTTCTGCCGGCGACTGCTTCAGCCCACGTCGGCCGCACTCCGCCCGCCGCCACCGACTATCTCGCGCGGATCTCCTATCTGCCGCCGGGCCTGACCGCTCGGATCGTGGACGGCGATCAGGCGATGTGGATGCGTGCCGAGCCGTCTCTGACGGTCATGGTGACCGGCCTGCGCGGCGAGCCCTACCTTCGTTTCTCCCCGGCGGGCGTTGCGGTCAACACGCACTCGGCGACCTGGTTCCTCAACCGGGTGCGACCGGAAGTCATCCCGCAAGGGATCACGTCGTCGACCCCGCCGCAATGGCAGCAGCTGACCTCGCTCCACTGGTGGACGTGGCACGAAGGGCGCCTGCACACGCCGGCTCTCTCCGCCCACCCTTCCGGGAACACGTACCTGGGCCGCTGGGTGGTGCCGCTCGTCGTCGACGGTCGCGGCACCGCGATCAGCGGCGGCCTCTGGCAGTCGGCTCCCGCTTCTCTCCTGTGGTTCTGGCCGCTGCTCCTGGTCGCGGCATGCATTCCTGCGCTGTTGAAGGTGCGCGAGGCGCGGCTGGAGACGCAGGTCGGCGTCGGGCTGGCCGTTCTTGCGCTCGTCGCGTCGACGACGGCGCGGCTCGGGCGCGAGCTCTACGGCCGGCCCACGATCTCGTCCTGGCAGCTCGCACTCGTGGGGGTGACCTGCCTCGTCGCGCTCGGGCTTGCTCTGCTCTACAGCCGTCGCGAATGGCGTCCGGTCGCCGGGATCCTCGTCGGAATCGCCGCTGCCGCCCAGGGACTCGAGCTCGTCTCGACGCTCCGCGACGGCTGGGTTCTGGCGGCGATCCCGGCCTGGCTCGAACGGTCCGCAACCGGGCTCTCGCTCGCGTCGGGCGTCGCGCTCGTCCTTGTCTCGCTCCGTCTGAGCCTCCCCGGCCGGGCGGAGGAACCCGACACCGAGCTTCTAGCGCAAGGCTGAGCGAGCGGCACGACGCCGAATCAGGAGGCGCGCCGCGACCCCGATGAGGAGCGCGACGACCACGGCGACGATGATCTCGACGCTGTTGCCGCCGCCGCCGCCTGCGCGGGTCGGGATGCCGGGCCCGCCGCGCGTGGAGACCTTCACTCCTGCTGCGCCGGCGAGCTTGACGACCGCAGCCGTCGCGGCCGCGGCCAGGCTCGACGGGGTCTGCGTCACCTTGATCCCCGCCAGCGTGCGGTAGCCGGCCTGTGGACTGTGCTTCCACTGAGCGAAGCCGAGGCCGTTCGGCATCACGACGACCAGCCGCGTCGTGGTCTTGAACCGTCCGGATCCGCAAAGGCCGCCCCACCAGCATTTGGAGTCCTCGGCGTCGAGGAAGCGTGCGTACGTCCGCGGCTTGTCGAACAGCTCGGGGACGGAGCCCATGTCGTAGCGGCTCCAGATCAACGCGACCTTGACCGGGAAGCCGTTCTTGTTCGCCGAGGAGACCGCAGCGACAAGCTTGCTCTCGAGCGAAGCCGGAATCTTGGCGTCGTAGCCGAGGAAGACCTGCTGGCCGATCAGATAGTCGCTCGCCGGGTCGCCGTCCGCCCGGGCCGGGGCGGTGACGAGGCCGGCGGCGAAGGCGCAGGCAAGCACGCAGATGACGACGCGCATAGCCTGACGCCGATGTACGCGAGAGCCCTCGCGGCCGGAGTGGTTGCCGCCGTCCTCTCCGGTCCCACGCCCACGCCGGTCGGGACGGGCCCGCGCTACCACCCGCCGGCGAGCTCTCCGGCCTCCCGCTTCGTCTGCCGCCGAGCCTCGCTCGGGAAGGGGCCGCGCGTTCACCTCGAGCTGTTCTCCCGGCGGCGCGTCGTCATCGTCCCGGCGGCAATCGGGCTGCGGGGAGTCCGGCGCCGCCTGGGTCGCGTCGTCTCGGCTCGCTGCCGCGCCGAGCTGTGGACGCTCGATCCGAGCGGCATCGTCGACTACCAGGGACGCGCGACGCTCGGGCGCCTCTTCGGTGTCTGGGGCCAGCGACTGGGCCGCGACCGGCTCCTGTCGTTTCGAGGCCCGGTCTCGGCTTACGTCGATGGAGTGCGCCGCCGCGTGGACCCGCGCTCGCTGCGCCTCCGGCCCGGCGCTGAGATCGTGCTCGAGGTCGGGGGCTACGTTCCGCCCCACCACCGGTTCCTCTTCCCACCGCGCTGACCCGCTCGTCATCCTGCGAGCACCGTCCGCAGGAGGTCGATTGCGACGACCGCTGCGGCGATGCCGCAACCGAGTGCCGCAACCGCGGCGAGGAGGACGAACTGGGCGCGGTTCATCTCACGTGGAGGGTGAAGGGGACGGTGAGCACGCGCCCGCTCAGGTAGGTGAGGAGAAACAGACGCCAAGTCCCGGACTCGGGGAGCAGCACACCGGCCTTGAGTATGCCCGGGGTGGTCGACTGGCCTGTAACGCGGACGTTGCCGAGGACGGAGAAGCAGTAGATGGCGCCCGGCTTGCAGACATGCGTGTGCGAGTAGGCGAGATCCCCCTGGTGGAAGAAGATCGCGTGCGCGAGCGCGCCGCGCCACGTCGTGAAGACGGTCTTCCGCCCGGTGGGATCGGTCACGTGGAAGACGAGGAAGCCCGGCTCGATCGCCCTCAGCCTGGGGTGGCCTTCGATCCGGAAGCGGTAGCCGTCGACAACCTCCGTCTGCTGAAAGGAGGGAAGCGCCTTCGGTCGGTACGCACCGCGGACGGTGACCCACGTGAACAGCTGGAAGTTGAACGGCGTGTCCGGGCCGGTCACCTTCGGATACGCGTCGACGACGATCCGGTAGCGGCCCGGCGCCGGGAAGACGACCGGCACGCTCACCCTTCCGTCCGGCTCGGCGTCGGCGTCGATGTACTGGACGTGACTGTCGTCGCTGCGGACGACGAGCACGTCGACACCGGCATGGGGATCGCAACAGGTCTTGTACTGCGTGAGCGGCTTTCCCGATGGAGTCCGGATCGTGAAGGAGACCACGGTCGGCCGCCCGGGGGAGACCGGCCCGCTCGGCTCGAAGCCCTCGAGCCCGAACGTGCGGGCGGGCTGGACGGTCGGAGCGGTGACGCCTCCTCCCGAACCGCAGCCGGCGAGCACGCCGACCGCGGCGAGTGCGAGAGCGGCGAAGAGGGAACGACGACGCGACACGGTTTCTGCTTCTCCCTTTCCTCAGCCGCCGGCGCGGTCGACGACGAGGGCGTTGAAGGGCAGGCCGCCCTTTGGCGTGATCATGAAGTCGAGAGCCCAGTGGCCGACCATGACGAGCGCCGGCGCCTTCCGTGTGTAGGTGCCCGGCGCGGTCTCGGCGAGCTGGTACTCCTGGGTCGGCATCTGCATGTCGAGCATCGCGAAGCTCAGTGTCACGTTCGCGCCCTCGACCGGCTTCCCGCCTCGCGTGAGCCGCAGCCCGAACGTGTCCGGTGCTGCCGCCTGGTTGGGGGTGACGAGCACCTCGAGCTTGAAGGGGCCGCGGACGACGGTGGAGACGACTTTGCCCGGCCCGACGCGCGCGAGTGCCGACCCTTCCTCCGCGAAGGCCGGCGGCGGCGGCGCGACGCTCGAGAGGACGGCGGCGGCCAGGATCGCGCCGGCGACCAGCAGCACCTCCGCAGAGACGAGTCTGCGCAGGAGCCGGGCCGAGGCCTCGCTCACCTCGGCTCGTGACAGGCCGGGCTTCGTCCGCAGCAGGTTGACCGATGCGATCAGGATCGCGGCGAGGAGGATGGCCGCCTTGATCAGGATCACCTTCCCGTATGTCGTCAGCCAGAGGGCGTCGAGCACGGGCAGGTGCAGCACGGCGGCGCCGACGCCGGTGCCAAGCAGGACGAGCACCGAGACGAAGGCGACGTTGGAGAAGCGAGGCACGCAGACGAGCAGACCGGCGACCCGGCTGGTCGCCGGCAGGCTCCGCCAGACCACGAGCAGGCCGATCAGGCCGCCGATCCAGAGCGAGCCGGAGAGGAGATGGAGCCAGTCGAGCAGCACGGCAACTCCGCGTGGTGAGGTTTGGCCGGCGTGACCGACTGCGCCGGGCAGGACGAGCACGGCGGCAGCGGCGGCCAGCGCACCGCTCAGTGCGAGGATCGCGGCGACCGAGCGGCGCTCGCGCTCCGGCCGGTCGGTCCAGATCGCGACGGCTGCTGCCGCGACGAAGAGCCCAAAGCACAGCCAGACGTCGACGTAGCCGCGACCGAACGCCGTTAGCCGCCAGAGCGGCACGACTCCCGTGACATCCCAGAAGGAGCGCAGCGAGTCGATCGCCACCGCCTCTTCGAGGTAGGCGGGGATCGCGATCAAGGCGAGGCCGGCGACGATCCCGAACGCGATCGTGAGGACTCGCAGGCTTGTGCCGGACACACGGCGGACGAGCGGCCGCGCGATCGCGATCCGCAACACGAACAGCCCGATCGCCGTCATCATCGTGAGGAAGGCGAGCCACTTCGCGAGCACGAGCGGCGTCGAGGTCGCCGTGCCCGCGACGTGCGGGATCGTGAACTGCGGTGCCGGCCCGGCGTTCGGGCCGACCGCGAACGTGAAGGCCCCTTGCACCGGATGGCCGTCGACCGAGATGGCGCGCCAGTAGACGAGGTACCAACCCTCGCCGACGTGCCTGATCGGGACGACGAGCGTGTCCGGATCCGACGGCGAGCGCGTCACAGGGCCGGTCGTCTCCTGCCGGGCCTTGACGTCGGTGACGGAGATGATCGCGAAGCGCGGCTCGACCGCTTCGTCGTAGGTGAGTTGCACGCTCGTCGGCGCCCGGCTGAGGATCACGCTCGCCGCCGGCACCGTCTTGACCAGGTAGGCGTGCGCCGACGCGGCCGCAGGCGCGAGCAACGCCACCCCGACGGCGATCGCAGCGACCGCTACACGCCGGCGCCCGTTCACGTCAGCGAGCGGCCTCCCCGCGAGAAGAGCGCGACGCCGCCGACGAGCACGCCGACTGCGCCGAGCAGGAGCGCGACGATCGTCAGAGCGGACGAGCCGCCGCCGCCGACAGAGCCGACGACATCGATCGTCGGCGCAGGTGCCGCTGCGGTCTCCGGTCCGGCCCAATCGACGATCGCCCCGTTCGAGTACGTCTGCTCGACGTGGAACGTGTACGTCCCCGGCGTCGACGCCTCGGCGAGGAACTGGAAGAGCGAGTCCTCCTCGGTCGGGACATGGCCGCCCGTCCAGGTGACCTGCGTGATCACGGCGTTGTCACCCGACCCGGTGGATTGCTCGACCCGCTTCCAGCCTGGGCTCGGCACGAAGGAGTCGATCGAGAAGCCCGTGGGCAGAGTCAGGACGATCTTCGTCGTGTATGCGTTCGCCTGCTCGGTCGGGATCGCGAGGCTGTACAGCTGCAGCTCGTTCGCGAGCGAGACCGACGGGCTCATCCGGGCGTGCGCCGCTGCGCTCGCCGCGGCGATCAGGGCAATCGCCGCTGCGCCAGCGAGCACGACCAGCCGGCAACTCCGGTTCATCCTCTCTCCTTTCTCGACGGGATCCGCCGCCAGGCGGCGGCGGTTCGCTCAGCCGGCGAGGAGCGGAGGCCCGCGCCGGCCGAGCCGGCGTGAGAGGAGCGAAGGGAGCGGCGGCAGCGGCTGCGTCGCCGGCACGAGAAGCGGAAGAGGAGCTACGCGAATTCGCGGCGGCGTGCTGTGGACGAGCCGTCTGCCGAGGCTCTTGGCCGATCGCAACAGGAACCGAGCCGCGAGATACGCGACCGCGCCGAAGGGGAGCTGCAGCGCGATCCCGATCAGGAACGTCGGCTGCGCTGCCGCGTAGAGCGGGAAGAACCCCCACGCGAGCCAGCGCTCGAGGTACTCCTGGATGGCGAAGCCCGCCACCGGGAGCAGAGCGAACGTCCAAGGTGGCAGTGGCCGAACTCCTCGGCCGCGCGCCGCATCGGCGACGCTCGCGGCAAGCGAAAGGACGACGATCGCGCCGGCGACGCCGAGTGCGATTGGGAGCGTACTCAGGTAGCCGTGCCCCGTCTGGATGAGTGCCTGCAGCCGGATGCCCGCTTCGGGATAGACGATCCGATACGCGAGTACGTGCGCGACCTGCGATCCCGCGAGCATCAACGGGACGGCTACGAGCCAGGCAAGGCTCCGGCGCATCGCGCCAATCCTGCCACCTGGCGTAGACCGCGTGACGGAGCCGCCGTGCGCGGCGGTACCCTGAAGCTGTGAGAGTCGTTGCGTCCGATGACGCACGGGAGCTGATCCAAGAGCGCGGCGGGAGGCTCTTCGTCGCGGTGGCGAGCACGCGCTGCTGCCATCCCGTCCAGACCCTCTCGACCCGGACCGACGTGGCGCACCCCGAGGAGTTTCGCTCGCTCGGCGACGAGGCGGGCTTCGAGCTCCTCGTTCCGCAAGGCCTGGCGAAGCTCCCCGACGAGCTCGTTGTGGAGGCGCGTCGCTTCCCGCGCCGGGTCGAGGCGTTCTGGAACGGCTGCGCCTGGGTCGTCTGACGTGCCGGAGCTGCAGCCGGGGATCTGGCACTGGCAGTCGCCGCATCCCGACTGGACGGCCGAGGAGTGGTGGCCGCAGGAGGTCTCGTCGTACGCGATCGAGCTCGGCGACGAGCTCGTCCTGTTCGATCCGCTCGCCGTTCCCGGCGAGCTGCGCGAGCGCGCGACCGCAGTCGTCCTGACCGCGCCGTACCACGAGCGCGACGCGCGCGGCCTCGGCCTCCCGATCCACACGCCGCCCGCCGACACGTGGCAGGACTGGGTGGAGAAGTTCGGCGTCGACCCCGAACAGGTGCGCGGGATGGAGAGCGACGACCTCGCCTGGCTGCGCGCGGGCGAAGGGGAGGGGAAGTTCCACGGGCCGGGCGAGTGGCCGTTCGGCATCCACGCGTACGCCGGACGCGAGGACAACGATCTCGTCCTCTGGCTGCCGGCGATCAAGGCGATCGTCAGCGGCGACTCGCTCTCGGACTTCGGCGACGGGCTGTCGATCCAGCTCGGTGGACGGAAGCACGTGACGCGCGAGCAGGTCGCCGAGCGGCTCCGGCCACTGCTCGAGCTGCCGGTCGAGCTCGTCCTGCCGGCGCACGGCGCTCCGGCCGACCGGGCCGCGCTCGAGGGCGCGCTTGGCCGGGACTAAACTAGAACTCGGTATGGCTTCGGGGGCGATTCCAGAGCACGCTGACAACATCGCCGGTCTCGATGCGTCCACGCGCGACACGCAGTCCGTGACTCCCGAGGGCGAGCTCGTCCAGGAGCCGATAGACGGCGTCCGCGTCCGGCCGGCGACGACGCATCTCGACGAGCGCGGCAGCGTCTGCGAGATCTACAGCCCGGCGTGGGACTTCACCGAGGAAGCCCTCGTCTGGGTCTACCAGACGACGATTCGCCCCGCCCAGATCAAGGGTTGGGTGCTCCATTTGGAGCAGGACGACAGGCTCTTCTTCTCGAGCGGCGACGTGAAGGTCGTCCTCTACGACGCCCGGCCCGACTCGCCCACCTTCGGGCATCTCAACATCCACACCTTCGGCGAGGCGCACCGGGCGCTGGTCCGGATTCCGGCCGGTGTCTACCACGCGCTCCAGAACGTCGGGCAGGCGGACGCGGTCTTCATCAACCTGCCGACCCGCCCCTACCGGCACGAGGATCCGGACAAGTACCGCCTACCGCTCGACACGCCCGAGATTCCGTACCGGTTCTGATGCGCACGCGGCGTGTGGTCGCCGTGGTGACGCCCGCGTCGGTGAAGAAGGTGAGGCGCGCCATTCTCGCGCTCGCGCCCATTGCCACTCTCGCGCGTACGACCCGTCTGCGCGCGGGATTCGACGGAGAGGAGGCACCGCTCGTCTCGGTCGTCATCCCGACGTACAACTGGAGCAGCGTCCTGCGCTTCGCCGTCGCATCGGCGCTCGCGCAGACGTATCCACGGCTCGAAGTCGTCGTGGTCGGAGACGGCTGCACCGACGACTCGGAGAAGGTCGTCGCATCCTTCGACGACGAGCGCGTCCGCTGGCACAACCTGCCGGAGAACTCGGGCAGCCAGTCGACTCCGAACAACGCCGGGATCGAGCTCGCCCGCGGGGAGTGGATCGCCTATCTCGGCCATGACGACGTCTGGCTGCCGAGCCACCTCTCGCTGCTCATGGCCGCGGTTCTCGACGCGAAGGCGGACATCGGCTACGCGGTCACCGAGCTGATCGGTCCGCCGGGGAGCGGGTACCGGAGCCTCAGCGGGATACGAGGTGAAGAGCTCGGGCCTCGGCCGTCCGCCCTCGTTCACCGCACGACGCTCGTCGACGAGATCGGCCCGTGGCACGACTACCGAACGATCAATCGGCCGCCCGACGAGGAGTTCGTCGACCGGGCCCACGAGCACGGGATGCGGTTCGCCACCTCGCGGGCGCTGACGGTCATCAAGTTCCCGTCGGTATGGCGACGGAACAGCTACCGCACCAAGCTGTGCGAGGAGCAGGCGCACCACAGCCGTCGCATCCAGTCGGAGCGCGGATTCGTCGCGCGCGAGCTGGCTGCCCTGGCGTTCGCGCGCGTGGTCGCGCAGTTCCGTCCGACGCGAGCCGTTCTGCCGCAGTGGCCGGAAACCCCGAATCCGGTTCCGCTCGGGTGGGGCGTGACCGAGGGCCGCCGCATCAGGGGCCTCGAGGACCGATGACGCGCACGCGGCGTGTGGTGGCCGCGGTGACGCCCGCGCCGGTGAAGAAGGCGCGCCGGGCCGTCGTCGCGCTGGCGCCGCTCCCCGGCCTCATGCGCAACACGCGGCTGCGGGCACGCTTCGACGGGGCCGCAGACGCTCCGCTCGTCTCGGTCGTGATCGCGACGTACAACTGGAGCAGCGTCCTGCGCTGCGCGATCGCCTCGGCGCTCGCCCAGACGTATCCGGCGGTCGAAGTGGTCGTCGTCGGAGACGCATGCACCGACGACTCGGAGGAAGTCGTCGCGTCGTTCGGCGACGAGCGGGTTCGCTGGCACAACCTCCCGGAGAACTCCGGCAACCAGGCGCTACCGAACAATGCCGGGATCGAGCTGGCCCGAGGCGACTACATCGCCTACCTCGGCCACGACGACATCTGGTTGCCGAGCCACCTCTCGCTCGTGATGAACGCGGTGGTGGCCGGCGGTGCCGACCTCGGCTACGCGGTCACGCAGCTGATCGGGCCGAAGGGGAGCGGCTTCCGCCGCTGGCGCGGCATCGGCCCGGGCGAGTGGGGGATTCCGCCGCCGTCTGCCTTCCTCCACACCAAGCGGCTGATCGACGAGATCGGGCCGTGGAAGGACTACCGGACGATCTCGGCTCCGCCCGACCTCGAGCTCGTCGAGCGCGCCCGCGGGCACGGCGCGACATTCGCGCCCTCGCACGCGCTGACGGTCGTCAAGTTCCCGTCCGCCCTCCGCCAGGGGAGCTACCTCACCAAGCTCTCCGACGAGCAGGAGACCTACCTGCGCCGGATTCGTCATGAGCGCGCCTTCGTCGCGCGAGAGTTCCTCGGCCTCGCGGCTGCGCTGATGCGCGCCGAGTTCAGCGATCCGTGGGAGCGCCTGCCGACTGCGGCTCCGCCGAATCCGGTTCCGCCGGGCTGGTACGTGACGCAGTGGCGGCGCACGCGCGGACTCGAGGAATAGCTGGCACCATGCCTCGCCGATGAGGTCAGTCGGGACTCTCGCACTCGCGGCCGCGATGTCCGTCGCCGCCGCGTCCACCCAGGCCGCGACGGCGAGCCGTGCCGCCCGGCTCCAGACCGGCGTCGCCCCGCTCACGCAGGCGCAGAAGCAGGACCTGGTCCGTTCGGGCGAGTGGCACGACGGTTGTCCGGTTTGGTTCCCACAGCTCCGCGTCGTCACGTACCGCTACTACGGCTTCGATCACCGGACGCACCTCGGCCAGATCGTCGTCAACGCCAAGGTCGCGCTGCCGCTCACGACGGTCTTCGCGAAGCTCCTCGCGATGCGTTTCCCGATACGCAACGGCTCGTTCGACGCGATGTACGGCCCGCATGCGAACCAGAACGGCGACGTCACCGCGTCGTTCGAGTGCCGTGACGCCGTCCCGTCGCCGTGCAACGGCAATGCGAGGGGAACGACCTGGTCGATGCATGCATACGGCGAGGCGGTCGACCTCGACCCGCGCGAGAACCCGTACGTCGGCTGCGGGATGACCCGGGACAAGACCGCGATCTCCTACCTCAAGCGCTCGGACGTCCGCCCCGGGATGGTCACGCCCGCCGTCGTCCGCGTCTTCCGCTCGATCGGCTGGGGCTGGGGCGGATCGTGGTTCGGGTCGACCAAGGACTACATGCACTTCTCAATCAACGGCCACTAGCCACCGATGAATGAGGCGGCGGGCGACTCTCGGGGGTCGCCCGCCGCACCTAGCCTGAGAAGCGCTAGTCCTGGCCCGCCGGAGCGGTAGCCGTCGGAGGAGTGCCGCCGAAGCTCGCCTCGATGCGCTCGAGCTCCGCTTCGGTGCCTTCTACCACCGGGCCCTTGAACCACTTGCGGGCCGAGACGATCCACCAGATCCCGGTCAGCAGGATCACGCCGCCGACGGTGATCGGGGCGTAGTTGACCGAGTTCCACGTCCAACCCGTCCGCCACGGCTCCCCGAGTGGCGAGGCCGGCAGGATGAACAGGATCGTGATCAGGATCACCCAGCAGAACGCGATCGGGTTGATCCATTTGTAGTGCTTGCCGAGCGACCATGCGCCCGGCACGAAGGAGTCGCCCGCCCGCCAGCGCAGGTAGACCGGCACGCCATAGGCGATGTAGAGGCCGATCACGGCGATCGACGTTCCGACGGCGTATCCGACAACGCCGTTCGCGAGCGTCGGCAGCATCAGAGCCCACGAGAGGACGGCGATGGCGATCACCGCGTTGATCGGCACGCGATGCCGCCGGCTCACCTTGCGAAAGATCGTCCGGCCTCCGGGCACGGCACCGTCGCGGGAGAACGCGAACATCATCCGAGAGGCTGCCGTGATGGACGCCGTCCCGCAGTAGAACTGCGCGCAGCAGACGATGAACAGCAGGAACTCGGCCCAGCGCGTACCGAGAGCGGTGTGCCAGATGTACGTGACGTCGAAGCCGCCCGCGGCGAGCGTGCCCGCGACGTTCGGCACCGCGAACGTCACGGCGACGAGCAGGATGAAGCCGAAGATCACCGACATCACCACGGACATCACGACACCGAGCGCGGCCGCGCGCGACGCCTTCTTCGTCTCCTCGCTCATGTGCGCTGACGCGTCATAGCCCGTGTAGGTGTACTGGGCCATGAGGAGGCCGAGTCCGAACACGAACCAGAACGTCCCGCTCGAGAAACCCGAGCCGCTGAAGCCCGAGGCGTTGATCGTCTTCGTGAAGACGAAGCTCACCGACTGGTGGTGATTCGGGACGATCGCGAGCACGGCCACGATGATCACGACGCCGAGCATGTGCCACCACGCGGAGATCGAATTCATCCACGCGAGCAACCGCACGCCGTTCAGGTTCAGGAGCAGCTGCGCCGCCACGATCGCGCTGAACGTGATGAAGATCGTGTGCGTGTCCGTACCGACGCTCGGGAACCAGAGGTTCATCAGCGCCGTCCAGAAGATCGCGGCGCCGTAGCTGATCGCGGCGGTGACGCCGATCTGGCCGATCAGGTTGAACCAGCCGGTGAACCAGCCCCAGGCCGGCGAGCCGAGCTTCGACGACCAGTAGTAGATGGCGCCCGCCGTCGGCATCGCGGACGCGACCTCGGCCATCCCGAGTGCGACGAGGATGACGAACCCCCCGACGAGCAGCCAACCCCACGTGATCGCCACCGGACCGCCGTTCGCGAAGCCGATGAAATACGACGTCAGGCAGCCGGCGAGGATCGAGATGATCGTGAACGAGATGGCGAAGTTCGAGAAGCCACCCATCTCGCGGAACAGCACCTGGGCGTAGCCGAGACTGTGGAGCGTGCGCTCGTCGTCGTCGGGCTGGACGGCGCTTGGTGCGTCGGAGCTCAATTCGCCCTCCTTCGATTAGCTACGTGTGGTGCGAACCTAAAGGGATGGGTCGGACGGTTCAAGGTAGATTCGCCAGATGCTCACGGTCGAGGAGCTGAGGGCCGACGTCGAGTCGGGCGCTGTTGACACGGTCATCGCGTGCTTCACCGACATGCAGGGACGTCTGATGGGGAAGCGGCTCGACGCCGAGTTCTTCCTCGCCGAGCAGGAGCACGGGCACACCGGCGAGGGCTGCAACTACCTCCTCGCGCTCGAGATGGAGATGGATCCGATGCCCGGCTACGCGATCGCGAGCTGGGAGCGCGGCTATGGGGATTTCGGCCTCCGCCCGGATCTGGCGACGCTGCGCCGCATCCCGTGGCACGAGGCGACGGTGATGGTGCAGTGCGACGTCGAGTGGCACGACGGCACGCCCGTCGCTCCCTCGCCGCGCCAGGTGTTGAAGGCGCAGGTCGAGAAGGCGCGCGGCCTCGGCTACGAGCCGATGTTCGGCTCCGAGCTCGAGTTCTTCCTCTTCCGCGAGAGCTACATCGAGGCGCATGCCAAGCACTACCACGACCTCACGCCGTCGGTGCCGTACATCCTCGACTACCACATCCTCGCCGCGAGCTTCGACGAGCCCTTCCTCCGCGAGGTGCGTACCGCGATGAAGGCGGCCGGGATGGTCGTCGAGTCGTCGAAGGGCGAGGCCTGGGCGGGACAGCACGAGATCAACTTCCGCTTCGACACGGCGCTGAAGACAGCCGACGACCACGTCGTCTACAAGACCGGGACGAAGGAGATCGCCTTCCAGAACGGCTGCTCGGTCACCTTCATGGCGAAGCCGCACCACGAGTGGGTCGGCTCGTCCTGCCACATCCACTCCTCGCTCTGGCGCGACGGTGAGAACGCGTTCGCGGACGAGTCGGAGGAGTTCAAGCACTACCTCGCCGGGCAGATCGCCTGCCTCGCGGATCTCGCGATCTTCGTCGCGCCGACGGTCAACTCGTACAAGCGGTTCGCCGCGGGCTCGTGGGCGCCGACGACGCTCGCCTGGGGCTACGACAACCGGACGTGCGGCTTCCGCGTGGTCGGACACGGGTCGGCGTGCCGGCCCGAGACGCGGATCCCGGGCGCCGACGCGAATCCGTATCTCGCCTTCGCCGCGCTGCTCGCCGCCGGTCTCTACGGAATCGAGGAGAAGCTCGAGCTCGGTGCGGCGTTCGCGGGGAACGCGTACGAGTCCGACGTCGAGCGCTTCCCGCACGCGCTGCGCGAGGCGATCGCGCGGCTCGAGTCCTCGACGGTCGCGCGGCGCCTGCTCGGCGACGACGTGGTCGACCACTACCTCAACTACGCGCGGACGGAGCAGGAGCTGTTCGACAAGACGGTCACCGGCTACGAGCGCGAGCGCATGTTCGAGCGTGGCTAAGCCCCTGATCGGGATAACGACGTACGTCGAGCCCGCCTCCTGGGGAGCGTGGACGCTCGAGGCGGCGCTCGTCCCGTACGACTACGTGCGCGCGGTCGAGCGCGCGGGCGGACGGGCGGTGCTCGTCCCGCCCGATCCCGACGGTGTGGAGGAGATCCTCGACGCGCTCGACGGCCTGATCTTTTCCGGCGGCAACGACATGGGGGCGGAGACCTACGGCGCGGACGCCGATCCGGCCACGAACGGCGTCAACCCGGCGCGCGACCGCGGCGAGCTCGCGCTGCTCACGGCGGCGCTCGCGCGCGATCTGCCGGTGCTCGCGATCTGCCGCGGTGTGGAGGTGCTCAACGTCGCACGGGGCGGCGACCTCGTTCAGCACCTCCCCGACGTGGTCGGCCACGAGGAGCACCGCGCCGTTCTCGGCGAGTTCTCCCAGCATCCCGTGCGCGTCGACCCGGACTCACGTCTCGGCGGGGTGCGTGGCAACGTCATGTCGCACCACCACCAGGGGCTCGGGAAGATCGGCGACGGCCTGCGCGAGGTCGCGTGGGCGGAGGACGGCATCGTCGAGGCGGTCGAGGATCCAGCGAAGCCGTTCCTCGTCGGCGTGCTCTGGCACCCCGAGGCCGGCGAGGACCAGCGCCTGTTCGAGCAGCTCGTCGAGGCGGCGCGCGGATGACCGTCGTGGTGAATCCGGCGACGGAGGAGGTCATCGCCGAGATCGAGGCGGCCGGCGTGGAGGAGACGGACGCCGCCGTCGCCCGCGCGAAGGACGCCTTCCCTGCGTGGCGCGCGGTGGCTCCCGCCGATCGCGCCCGTCTCCTGCGCCGGCTCGCGATGCTCGTCGAGGAGCACGGCGAGGAGCTGGCGCGGATCGAGTCGCGCAACGTCGGCAAGCCCATCCAGGGCGCGCGCGGCGAGGTCGGGATGGTCGCGCAGGTCTTCCACTACTACGCCGGCGCTGTCGACAAGAGCTTCGGCGAGACGATCCCGGTCGCGGGCGGCGTCGACATGACGTTCCGCGAGCCGCTCGGCGTCGTCGGGCTGATCGTGCCGTGGAACTTCCCGCTCAACATCTCGTCCTGGAAGCTCGGGCCGGCGCTCGCGTGCGGCAACACCGTCGTGCTGAAGCCCGCGGAGCTGACGCCGCTCTCGGCGCTGCGCCTCGCAGAGCTCACGCTCGAGGCCGGCATCCCGGAGGGCGTCGTCAACGTCCTGCCGGGGAAGGGCTCGGTCGTCGGGCAGCGGCTGATCGAGCATCCCGGCGTCGCAAAGATCGGCTTCACCGGCTCGACCGAGGTTGGGGAGAGCGTGATGCGCGGCGCCGCCGCGACGATCAAGCGCGTCACGCTCGAGCTCGGCGGCAAGTCCGCGAACGTCGTCTTCGCCGACGCGGATCTCGAGAGGGCCGCCGCGGCCGCGCCGTACGCCGTGTTCGACAACGCCGGCCAGGACTGCTGCGCGCGCTCGCGGATCCTCGTCGAGAAGAGCGCCTACGACCGCTTCGCCGGGCTGCTCGTCGAGGCGACGCGCACGCTGAAGGTGGGCGATCCCGAGGACGACGCGACGGAGATGGGCCCGCTCGTCTCCGCGGCGCACCGCGAGACGGTGGCGAGCTTCGTCGAGGGCGAGACGCTCTACACGGGCGGCGTTCCCGAGGGCAAGGGCTTCTGGTATCCCGCGACGCTGGTCGAGGCGCGGCCCGACGACCGGATCGCGCGCGAGGAGGTGTTCGGGCCTGTCGCCGCGCTGATCCCGTTCGCGGACGAGGCCGAGGCGATCCGGATCGCGAACGACTCCGACTACGGCCTCTCCGGCTCGATCTGGACGGAGAACGGCGCCCGCGCCCTCCGGGTCGCGCGCGCGATCGACACCGGCGTGATCTCGATCAACTCGAACTCGTCGGTGCGTGTCTCGACGCCTTTCGGCGGCTTCAAGCGGAGCGGCTTCGGCCGCGAGCTCGGGATGCACGGCTTGTCCGGCTACTCCGAGATCAAGAACGTCTACTACGCGACGGAGGACTGATGGCTGGACGGCTCGAGGACAAGGTCTGCGTGATCACCGGCGCCGGCGGCGGGATGGGCGCCGACGCGGCGGTGCGCTTCACGGAGGAGGGCGCGAAGGTCGTCGTCGCCGACGTCGACGGCGCGGCGGCCGACAAGGTCGCGGCCGAGGTCGGCGGGCTCGGGGTCCAGGTTGACGTCGCCGACGAGTCCTCGGTCGAGGCGATGTACGCAGCCGCCGCGGAGCACTTCGGCGGCATCGACGTCCTCTACAACAACGCCGGCATCTCGCCGGCCGACGACGCCTCCGTGCTCGAGACGGATCTCGAGGCATGGGAGCGCGTCCAGGCGGTGAACACGCGCGGCGTCTTCCTCTGCTGCAAGCACGGGATCCCGCACCTGCTCGAGCGCGGCGGCGGCTCGGTGATCAACGTCGCCTCGTTCGTTGCGCTCGTCGGCGCCGCGACGTCCCAGATCTCGTACACCGCGTCGAAGGGCGCCGTCCTCTCGCTGAGCAAGGAGCTCGGCGTCCAGTTCGCGCGGCAGGGGGTGCGCGTGAACGCGCTCTGCCCGGGACCGGTCGAGACGCCGCTCCTGCTGCGGATCTGGAGCGAGACGCCGGGCGCGGCCGAGCGGAGGCTCGTCCACGTTCCGATGGGGCGGATGGCCAAGCCGCGGGAGATCGTCAACGCGGCGCTCTTCCTCGCGAGCGACGAGGCGAGCTACGTCAACGCGGCGACGTTCGTCGTCGACGGCGGGCTCACGGCCGCGTATGTCACCCCCGAATAACCTTTACATCGGAGTCCGCAACTCGTGGAAATCGCCGGTACTTTGTCCGCGTAGGCATCAAGGTCATAGATCGGGGGGAAGTTGAAGGCTCTGCTGTTCAAAGGTCTTGCCGCCGCGGCGGTCGTTGCGGCGATCGTGGTTCCGGCTGCGTCGGCTGGGACGCACGCGTTGACGTTGTCAGTCTTGCCGCTGCCGAAAACGGCACTCGGGCCGGCGAAGTCGCTGCCGCTCGAGTCCGACTCCGGAGCAGTCTCCAACGCGGAAGCCGCAAGCCGTTCGCTCGGGGGCGCGACGGCGTCGCTGTTCGCGAACTTCGGTCGCTTTGGCGGCTACGTCCTGGACTACGGCGTCGGGCCTAGCGGCGGCTCGGGCGTCACGGAGATCTCGACCGAGGTCGACCATTTCGTGCAGGCGCGGGGCGCGAAGGAGGACCTGGACTTCTGGAAGGCCGATGACCCGAGGATCACGCAACTCAACCAGGGCGGCTTCGGGGTGACGAACAGGGCCGTGGCCGTACCGAAGGTCGGCGGCAGCCGGTTCGCATTCCTCACCACCTTCAGCGCGTCGAACATCCAGACGCTCTACACCGTTGACGAGCAGTTCACGCAGGGGACGTTCGAGGCCGACGTGTCGGTCTCGGCAGGCTCGGCGTCGGCAGCCGAGAGCCTCGCGCCGAAGCTCGCCAAGACTCTCGACGCGAGGATTGAGCAGGCGCTCGCGGGCAAGCTCAAGGCGAAGCCGGTCAAGGTGCCGGCAAAGCCGAAGGCAGGACCCGTCGCAGGGTCGCCCGATCTCACTTCGCTCGTCCTCAAGACGAGCGACCTGAGCGGCACGGCGACGGTCGCCGACCAGAGTTACCTGGTCGATCCGCTCGCGCTGTCGGACTACGGCGTCCTGATGACGCCGGCAGGCGCGTTCGTCTTGCTGGACCAGGAGGTCGAGTGGTTCGCGACCGCCAACCAGGCGGCGTTCGAGGCGGACGATTCGATTGCTGGTATGGCCTCGGCGCAAGGCAGCTCCGCGGTCGATATGAGCGCAGTCGGTGACGGGGCGCAGGGAGTGATCACCGGGCCGCCCACAGGCAACTTCGGGCTCGCCGTCCTCAACGTCGGCAGGCTCACGGAGTTCATACAGGTCGGGAGCGATAGCGCCATCCAGGCGTCGGATCTGCAGAGCGTTACGCAGAAGGCGGCGAACTACATCAACTCCGCCGGGCTCGGCAGCTAAGTACTTCTCGCGACGCGCGCTGGCCTTGTCTAGGCGCCGACGACCTGGACGAGCCAGCGCCGGTCGCGCTCGCGGTCGAGCTCGATGAAGAGGACGCGCTGCCACGTCCCGAGCTGCAGCTCGCCCTCGCGCACGGGCACCGACTCGCCGGCCGTCCCGAGCAGCATCGCCATGCAGTGGGAATGGCCGTTGCCCTGATCCATGTCCTCGGGGCAGATGTTCTCGGTGCGCCGGTCCCAGTCGTCGTGGGCGTAATAGGAGTCGTGTGGGACGAGCTGGCGGAGGAGGCTCGTGAAGTCCTCGAGAAAGCCCTGCTCCATCTCGTTCACACGCACGCAGCACGTCGTGTGCGGCGAGTAGATGCAGGCGATCCCGTCGACCACGCCGCTCTCGCGCACTGCGGCCTGGACGTCCTCGGTGATGTCGGTGACGGTGAGACCGCCGGCCGTGCGGAGTCGTGTCTCGTGCTGGAAGACCTTCATCGCCGTCGCCATTCTGAGGGAAGCGGTACCTGCGGCGGAAGGAGAACGGCTATCCCTCAGCGGATCCTGCAGGTGTCTCGCCGCCGCCTGGGCCTTGGGCTCGGCCTTGAGGATCGCCACGACGCCGGCGATCTCGTGACCGCCGGCGTCGCGGTGTCAAGTCAGGCCGCGTCGGCGACGTAGCGCATCGGATCGCCCGAGCCGAGGTCGGTGATCCCGGCGTCCGCAAACGCGCCGAGCACGAGGATCCGGCGGTGCGCGGCGAAGGTGAGGACGTGGGCGATCATCCCGCCGTACGTGAACACCTCGGGCGGGTCGCAGACGGCGTCGACGAAGGTCTCGTCGAGGTTCCCCTCCTCGATCTTCGAGCGCACGGTGGCGAGGAACTCCGGGCCCGCCTCGGCGAGACGGCGCTTCATGCATCCCACCGACTGGTTGCGCTCGCTGTCGAAGTCGTAGGGCTCGTTCCTGACCGCCGCGTTCCACATCGCGAGCTGGCCGACGAGCCGCGCCAGCAGCGAGCGGACGGTCGGGTTCTCGTCGATCCCGTCCACGGAGATCTCGATCGGCGCGTCGAGGACGTCGTCGCGGAGGTTCTCGGCGCGGTCGGTGAGCTCGCCGACGAGCCAGACGTGGTGCTCGACGAGGCGCTGGACGAGGTTCATCTCGGTCACCTTCCCTTCTGCCGGGAGGCGGAGGCTTCCCGGCGGCTTGAAGTGGATGCCGTTCGGAGAGGCGACGTCCATCCCCTTCGGACGCCGCCGCCACTCGGACGGCGGAACGCCGTACGCACGCTTGAACGCCCGCGTGAACGCCTCGTGCGAGGAGTAGCCCGCGTCGAGCGCGACCGTCAGGAGGCCGTCGCCCGACGAGACGAGCCGGTACGCGGCGCGCTCGAGCAGGATCCGGCGGCGGAGCGCTCCCGGGGGTTCCCCGGTGGCGGCCGCGATCAGCCGGTTGGCGTGGAACGGCGAGAGATGCAGGCGCCGCGCGATCTCGCTGCCGCTCGTCTCCGGCTCGTCCAGGGTCTCGGCGAGGACTGCCACGAAGCGGGCGAAGGTGTCGGTGCCGGCGTTCATCGGCGGGATGATTGCTGCGGTCGCGGCCCGCCGCTTGATCGTGCTTGCGGACGTGCGGCGGCCGGGGCGGGCGCTTGTATCCGGCCGGGTTGTGCTCTAGGTTTGGTGCAATCTGAGCGGGGCCTGAAGAGGGAGGGTGTGGGATGCGTTTGAGGGCGGTGTATCTGATTGCGGCTGCCGTGTCGGTGACGGCTGTTCTGGCCGTTGCCGGGCCGGCGTACGCGACATCGAACTGGTCGTGTGGCGAGGTGTTCGTCACGAGCCCGGCGCCGTTGGACAACAACTTGAACTGCACCGGATACGGCGACAACGCGCTCGTGATCGGCGGCGCCGACGTCGTGCTCAACCTGGGCGGGCATACCGTCACGGGGGACAGCGACTGGGACGTGGTCTACAACGATCCCGGCTACGACGGGCTGACCGTGGAGAACGGGACGCTCGATGTCGGCGGCGACGGCGTCGGTGTCTACGACAAGTACGGAGACAACAACACGGTCGCGGACGTGACGATCAGCGGCGGCACGTACGGCGTCGACGCGTGGGCGGAGGCAAACGGCACCACCGTCGAGGACAGCACGATCTCGTCGACCTTCGTCCCGGTGGCGCGGCACCACGGCGCTCCCAAGTTCGCGCCGACCATGCTGAAGGGCATCTACGTCAGCGGCAACGACGCCACGATCGAGGGGAACACCGTTTCGCCGGCCACCGGCGGGACCGGGATCGAAGCCGTGTACGGCCTCGGTGATGTGATCTCGGGCAACACGGTGACCGGCAACTTCGACGGAACCGACGAGATCGGTGCGGAGATCGGCATCCATACGCATTTCGACACGGGTGCGCTCGTCGAGAACAACACCGTGAGCTCGTTCGGCTACGACGCCGCCTACGCCAGCTGGGACTCGGGCACGACGTACGACGGCAACACGTTCGAAAACAGCTACGAAGGCCTGGAGATCGAAGGCGAGATCGGTCCCAACTCGAACGAGACGATCTCCAACAACTTCATCCGGAACAACTACTACCACGGTGTCTACGACTACTACTCCGACCTGAACTCGTACACCGGCAACGTGCTCACGAACAACGGGATCGAGTGCGGCACGAACACGAGCGACGACTGCGCGGCGTTCTACATCGACGGCAGCGGCGGGGGCAGCGGTCACGGCTCGGTCACGATGACGAACAACTACGCCCGCCTGTCCTCGTACGGCTTCTGGATCGAGGACATGTACAGCGGGATCTCGTACGCGACGACCCGCAGCCTGTTCAGCGGCAACTCGGCGACGTACGACGACAACGGGTTCGCCGACATCAACTCGGTGCTTGCGACCTGGTCGGACAACACCGCGTACGGAAACAACGACAACGGCTTCGTCTTCGGCACGCCGACCCACGAGACGATCACCGGCAACAGCTCGACGCACAACGGCGCGGAGGGCTTCTACTTCGGGAGCAACGCCGCACCGAGCAACCCGCTGGCGGTGACGAACAATGTCGCCGAGTACAACGGGGACTACGGCTTCTACGCCGAGGATCCGCTGAGCGCGTCGAGCGGCAACACCGGCAGCAACACGAACGGCGCGGACGACTGCTGGTACATCAGCGGCTGCAGCTGAGCCGGTAGCCCTCGATCACATCCTGCGAGCGGGCCGCGGCAACGCGGCCCGCTCCGTCCAATGGGCCCGCCTGGACTCGAACCAGGGACCAACGGATTATGAGTCCGCTGCTCTGACCAGCTGAGCTACGGGCCCGTGAGGGTTAGGTGGAACGTATCGCGCGGCGCAGCGAGACCCAGAGCACCACGAGGACCGCGACCGGCATCAGCCACCACGCCGTGATGTGGGAGTGGGCGATCGCCGCCGTGATTCCGATGGCGATGCCGACGAGCACCGCGGCAAGCCAGTCGTCCCCGATCACGAAGTCCCACCAGAACCGGCCGAAGGCGACGACGTACTTCACGCAGGCACCGCCTCGAGCCGCTCGCGCCGCAGCAGCCGCACGAGGACGACGGAGACGACGACGACGAAGCCGAGCACGCCGAGCAGCGACGCGTCCGCGCCGGGCCAGTGCGCGCCGGCGCCTTCCGTCGACCAGAAGATCCCGAACGTCGTGAGCATCACGCCGACCGCGAACTTCATCAGGTTCTCCGGCACCCGCGCGAGCGGCGCGCGCACCGCGACGCCCACGCCGGCGACGAGCACGAGCGCGCCTGCCGCACCGACGGCCGCGAGCGGGATCGAGCCCTGAGCGCTGCCGAAGGTGAGGACGATGAACACGACCTCGAGCCCCTCGAGCAGGACGCCCTTGAAGGAGAGGACGAAGCCGTACCAGTCGAGTCCGGCGCGCTCGAGGCGGCCGGCACCCTGCGCGTCGGCGAGCTCGCGCGCGAAGATCTCATCCTCGTCGTGCAGGGCCTTGTAGCCGCTGGCGCGGAGGATCGCCTTGCGCAGCCACTGCAGGCCGAAGACGAGCAGGAGCGCGCCGACCGCGAGCCGCAGCGCGTTCAGCGGGATCGCCGTCAGCGCCGGCCCGAGCGCGGCCGTGATCGCAGCGAGCGCGACCGTCGCCGCGCCGAGCCCGGCCAGAGACGAGCGCCAGCCTCGCGCGAGCCCCGAGGCGAGGACGATCGTCAATGCCTCGACGAACTCGACGGCGCTCGCGAGAAAGGCGGAGAGAACGAGAAAGGTGTTGCCGGTGCTCATGTGCGACGGGGTCGAGGGTAGCCAGCCGCCTGCGCGACGGCTGCCGCAGTGGCGACGTCCTGCGGATATGTCCGGCGGGCCTTGAGGAGCAGCCACGCGCTCGCGGCAAGGGGGAAGAGCATGAGCACGAATGTCCACTGCAGCCCTGAGCGCCCGCCGCCGAAGACGTTGTCGGAGACCGCCCCGAAAAGGACGGGCGCGAGCGCCATCGCGAGCGAGCGAAGCATCGTCCGCACCGCTTCGGCCCGGCCCCAGAGGGCCGGCGGCATGATGTCGAGCTGCGAGGCCGCGATCGCCGGATTCTGCAGCGTCAGGAACAGCACGGCGACGACGAGATAGGGGAGCGCCGAGAACGCGCTGCGCGTGAGCAGCGCAGGGACGAAGAGGACGACCGTTCCCGTGGCGCCGATCACCGCGGTCGAGATCCTTCCGCTGAGCCGGCCGTGGCGGAGGAGCCAGTCCCCGATCGCGCCTCCGAAGAGGACTCCCGCGATCGCGCCGCCCCCGACGCCGAGTAGGAGGAGGTTCGCGAGCGGCTGGTCGATGCCGTACTGCTCCTTCGCGAACTCCGAGCCGAACGTCTGGACGCCGGCGAGGAAGTAGTAGCCGCACGCCGTCGCGGCGATGAGGAGGAGATTCGTGCGGACGCGGAGGACGTAGCGCGCTGCCTGCGGCAGCGTCGCCCGGCGCAGGTCGTGGCCGGTGACGAGCGCCGGATCGGGCTGGATGCCGCGCGCCCGGGCCAGGAGCTGCGCATCCGTCTCCCGCGGCTGATCCGCTTCGGCCGCGACCGGCCGGGTCGGATGGGCGAGCACGCCGCGCCCGCCGCGGGCCGGCTCGTGAAGCCGCAGGACGAACCAGCCGAGCACGAACGCGGGGAGGGCGAGGATGACGAACGCAGCCCGCCACGAGAGCGCCGCGATGTCTCCCGTCACTGCGAAGCCGAAGCCGGCGCCGAGCAGCTCTCCGGCGAGGACGAAGCCGTAGATCCGGCCGCGCTCGCTCGCCGCGAACCAGTCGCCGATCAGCGAGGCGGCGAGAGGGCCGGCGGCGGCGACGACGGCACCGAGGCAGAGCCGGGCGAGGAGGAGCTCGTGGAAGTTCGCGACCGACGCGCTCCAGAGCATCGCGAAGGCCCAGAGGAAGATCACGAGCCCGAGCGTGGTCGTCCTCCGAACGCGGTCCGCGAGGACGCCGAACGGCAGGGTCGCCACCGCGCCGACGAGCGCCGTGACGGACACGAGCAGGCCGATGTCGGTGTTCGTGATGTGGAGGCCGTGACGCAGCTCGGTGGCCGAGGCGCCGACCGTCGCCGCATCCGCCCCCGCGAGACCGAGTACGCAGGCCAGGAGGACGATCACGCGCGTCCGTTCCTCGCCGCCGAGCGTGTGGGTCAACCGCCGCGCGACCGCTCCGACGGCGGTCGAGCCGAGCGCGTAGGCGTCGATCAGGACGCGCGTCGCGCGGGACTCATCCGAGCTCACCGCTCCATGGTCGCAGGAGCAGGCGCCGGCGTCGCGTCAGACGTCGCGGCGGCGCAGGAGGTACGCCGCGATCACGATCGCGGCTGCGCAGTAGGCGGCGAAGACGAGCCCGCCGGTGAGCGGCCGCAGCGTGTGCGCTCCGTGCTGGAGCGAGAAGATCTGGCGTCCCGCCTCGCTCGGCAGGTACTGGGAGATGGCGTTGTTCCAGCTCTGCGGCAGGGTGAACATCAGCGGGGGCAGGACGAAGAAAATTCCTGCAAACAGGGCAATTCCTCCGGCCGTGTTGCGGACGATCGCGCCGAGAGCGAGGGCGAAGATCCCGACCATCGTCACGTAGAGTGCGCCGCAGAGCACGCAGCGCGCGATTCCCGGAGCCGTGAACGAGACCTGCAGGATGTCGTGCTTGGACAGGATCGCCTGGCTCGCGAAGAAGCTGATCAGGACGGCCGGAATCATCACGACGATCGAGACGGCCGCGTAGTCGAGGAGCTTCGCCCAGAGCACCGGCAGCCGCTTCGGCACCGCCGTGAGGGTCGAGCGGATCGAGCCCGTCGAGTACTCCGCGCTGATCATGAGGACGCCGAGCACCGCGATCGCGAGCTGTGCGACGTTGACCCCGGCGAGCGCGATGTCGAGTGGGTGCCGGTTCGCGCGATCCTGCGGCGACATCGTTCCCCAGTGCGACGAGGTGACGAAGGAGAAAAGGACGGGGAAGAGGATCGTGAGCAGGATTCCGACCCCCAGCGACCACGCGGTCGAGCGGACGCTCCGGAACTTCGTCCACTCCGAGAGCACGACGCGCGGGAATGTGACGCGACCCTCGTAGTCGAGGTGCGGGACGCGGGCGGCGGGGGTGACGGCGCTCACGCGGCGGTCACCTCGAGCTCGGCCGCGAATTCGAGCTCGTCCTTCGTGAGATGCATGAACGCCTCCTCGAGGGAGGCCTGCTGCGGCGTCAGCTCGTGCAGAGCGATTCCCGCTGCTGCGGCGGCGTCGCCGACCTGCTCGGCGGTCAGCCCGTGCACCTCGAGCGCGCCACGCTCCGCGGACTCGAACGAGACGCCCGGACCGTCGAGGGTCGAGCGCAGCGCTGCGAGATCGGGGGAGCGGACGAGCACGACCTTCTGGGAGGCGTGCGAGACGAAGTCCTCGACACTCGTGTCCGCGATCAGCTTGCCGCGGCCGATCACGATCAAATGGTCGGCGGTCAGCGCCATCTCGCTCATCAGGTGCGAGGAGACGAAGACGGTCTTCCCCTCCGAGGCCAGCCCCTTGAGAAGGTTGCGCACCCAGTGGATGCCCTCGGGGTCGAGGCCGTTCACCGGCTCGTCGAGCAGCACCGTCTTCGGGTCGCCGATCAGAGCGGCGGCGATGCCGAGCCGCTGTCCCATCCCGAGCGAGAACTGGCCGGAACGCTTGCGCGCGACCTCGTGGAGGCCGACGAGGTCGATCATCTCGTTCACGCGGCGCTTCGGGATCCCATGCGTCTGTGCGAGTGCGAGCAGGTGGTTGTACGCCGAGCGGCCGGTGTGGACCGAGCGCGCCTCGAGCAGCGCCCCGACCTCGTGGAGCGGCGCAGGGTGGTCGCGGTAGTGGCGGCCGTTGACGGTGACGTCGCCCTTGTTGGGCGCGTCGAGGCCGAGGATGAGGCGCATCGTCGTCGACTTCCCCGAGCCGTTCGGCCCCAGGAAGCCGGTGACGACGCCGGGCCGGACGGAGAAGCTCAGCCCGTCGACCGCGCGCTTGTCCCCGTAATCCTTCGTCAGCTCCCTGGCCTCGATCACACGCCCACCGTAGCCGCGTTCGGTGAGCTTGAGGTGAGTACCCTGTGAACCATGTTCCTGTTCGAGAAGCTCAGCAAGATGGTGTCGGAGGAGGACGCCCTGCCCGGCCGCGCCGAGCGGATGCAGGTGCCCGAGAGGCATGAGGTGCTCGGCACGCCGCTCGTGGCGCCTTTCCCCGAGGGGACGGAGTACCTGATCGTCGGGATGGGCTGCTTCTGGGGCGCGGAGCGGATCTTCTGGCAGGCCGACGGCGTCTACACGACGGCGGTCGGCTACGCCGGCGGCTACACGCCGAACCCGACGTACGAGGAGGTTTGCTCCGGGAGGACGGGCCACGCCGAGGTCGTGCTCGTCGTCTTCGACCCGGCCGTTCTCCCGCTCGACGGCGTCCTGCGCCTGTTCTGGGAGGGCCACGATCCGACCCAGGGCAACCGGCAGGGGAACGACGTCGGCACGCAGTACCGCTCGGCGATCTACTGGTCGAGCGACGCACAGCGGGAGGCCGCCGAGGCCTCGCGCGACATGTACGCGGCGGAGCTCGCGCGGGCCGGGTACGGAGCGATCTCGACGGAGGTCGCCGAGGCGAAGCCCTTCTACTACGCCGAGCCGTACCACCAGCAGTACCTCGCGAAGAACCCGAACGGCTACTGCGGCATCGGCGGAACCGGCGTCGCCTGTCCCGTCGGGCTCAAGACGGCGTAGAGCCCGCAGCGCGGGGAATCCCGCCGCGCGGTCCGGAGGTCGGCTGGGCCGACTGAGACCGTAGGCGAGACCTCCCGACGAAATACAGGGTCGTCCGCCAGGCTGCCGCCGTCTTGGCCGGCGCCGCATTCGGACTCCTTACAGAGCTCGAACACTCGAGGGGTTCCGGAATTGTCGAGTGGGGAACCGTCTCCCGATCCGCTCAGGCGATGCAAGGGGGAGATGACCCATGAGGGAACGGGTTGCGATCGTCTTCATGACGCTGAGCGTCGTTGCGACCCTGGGCCTCGGAGGGGCGGTTGCGTACCAGTTCGCCCAGGGCGGCACGACGACCACATCGGTGCCGGTCACGGGCTCGGTCGAGGGGCAGTCCCACACGACAGCGGCGCCGAGCACGCCCGCGACAGGCACGAAGAGCAGCAGTCCCACGACGGGCAGCTCCGCGCCGAGCTCCGGCTCCGCGAGCTCCGGCTCGGCGAGCCCGAGCTCCGGCTCCGGCTCCGGCTCCGGCGGCAAGACGAGCAAGCCGGCCGCGAGCTCGACCACGTCCTCGAGCAGCAAGTCGTCCGCGCAGCAGGGGGTGAACCGGGGGGTCATCACTGTCGGCGGCATCTACGACGAGACCGGTCCGATCGACGCGACCGTCGAGCGTGACACCGTCCGCTCCTACTTCGATCTCGTCAACTCGCAGGGCGGGGTCGACGGCTACAAGTTCCAGCTGATCGACTGCGACTCGAAGTACGACCCGTCGGCCGCTCATCAGTGCTCGCAAAAGCTGATCAGCCAGGGCGTGCTTGCAATCGTGGGCTGGCTCTCGCTTTCGGGGGAGCAGACCGAGACCCCGTACCTGACGCAGCAGGGCGTGCCGATCATCGGCGGCCTCGGAGTGCCGGCGGAGTATCAGTCGCCGCTCTCCTTCCCGACGACGCCGAGCCTCGTCACCGACGGGACGGCGCTCGGCACGCGAGCCTGCCAGGTCGGGCTCAAGTCGCCCGGAGTCATCTTCCTCAACGCCAACTTCATCGCCCCGGTCGAGCAGTCGTTCCTCGACGCGATGAAGAAGTGCGGCATCTCACCGGTCGACACGGAGACGGTCGACGCGACGAAGGCGGACTACACCGACGTCGTGCTCAAGTTCCAGGCCGACGGCGCGCAGTCGGTCGCCGCGTTCGTCGATCCGTTCTCCTACGCCCGCCTGTTCCAGGCGATGGAGCGCCAGAACTGGCATCCGCCCCTGCTCGGCGGCGGGCTCGACAAGGCATCGGCGAACCAGCAGTACGACTCCGGCTGCGGCACGAGCTGCGCCGTCTTCGGCGCCGACTCCGCGACGCCGGTGCTCGAGTACCTCGATCACCAGAGCACTCCCGCGGTCTCGGAATACCTCGCCACGGTGCACAAGTACTACCCGAGCCAGTATCCGGCGCTCGACACGTACACGACGTACCAGTGGCTGGCGGCCGAGGTCTTCGTCCAGGCGATCAAGGACATCGGCAGCAACCCGGTGAACCGCCAGTCCCTCGTCGCCGCCCTCGACGGGCTGAAGAACTTCAGCGACGGGGGCCTCACCGAGCCGATCACGTACGGGTCCGGGGACCACGACCCGTTGCACTGTCTCCAGTGGATCCACAACGACAACGGCAGCTGGAAGACCATTTCCGGCTGGAACTGCTTCTAGGGAGTGGGCGTGCTCGCCTCAGTCGACTGGGGTCTGGTCCCGGGCTACTCGGTCATCGGGATCACGCTCGGAGGCATCTACGCCCTTGCGGCGATCGGGCTGGTCCTCATCTACCGCGTCTCGGGCGTCCTCAACTTCGCCCAGGGCGCCGTGTCGATGTTCAGCGCGTTCATCGCCTATCAGGTCTCCACCGTCATGGGGGCTCCGGCGCTCGTCGGCCTACTCGCCGCGATCGTCGCGGGCGGAGCGATCGGCTACGTCATCGAGCGTTTCACGATCCGTCCGCTCGCCGGCCGCTCGGCCCTGAACAAGGTCGTGGTCACGATCGGGTGGCTGCTCGTCCTGCAGACGGCGGCGGGACTGATCTGGGGCCAGACCGCGTACCACCGCCCGGTCTCGCTCGTCTCCATCAACGGATTCACGTTCCCGGGCACGACGGTCGTCGTCGGCTGGGACGAGTTCACGACGATCGTTGTCGCGCTCGGCCTGGCGTTCGGCACCGCCGCGGTGCTCCGCTGGACGACCTTCGGCACGTCGGTGCGCGCGGTCGCGGACGACCCCGACGCGGCGCGGCTGTGGGGGATCAACGTGAACCGGGTCATGGCGGTCTCGTGGATGGCCGGCTCTGCGATGGGCGCGATCGCCGGAGTGCTGATCACGCCGCGCATCAACTTCGATCCGATCTCCCTCACCATCGTCGTGATCGACGCGTTCACCGCGGCCCTGATCGGCCGGCTGACGAGCCTGCCGTGGACGGTGGCCGGCGCGATGTTCCTCGGCCTCGCCGAGACGTATCCGCGCATCTTCTCCTCGAACGCGGGTGCCGGCGACGCGGTGACCTTCGCTCTCGTGCTGCTCACGCTCGCGATCCTCTTCCGCCCGGGAGCGCGCCTCAGGCAGCGCATCGCCGTCGGGAGGGAGTACATGCCGGTCCCGGCCACCGACAACCCGCCCGTCCGGCGCGGCGTCGTGAGCGTCGCGGTCGGGCTCGGGATCCTGATCCCGCTGGCGTTCTCGAGCTACTACGAGTACCTGGCGGCGGACGCGCTGATCATCGGGCTGATCGTCCTGTCGCTCGTCGTCCTGACGGGATTCGTGGGCCAGGTCTCGTTCTGCCAGTACTCGTTCGCCGCGATCGGCGCGTTCACCGTGGGATCGCTCGTCGCGGGCCACGGCTGGAGCTACTGGCCCGCGCTGGCGCTCGGCGTGGTCGCCTCGATCGTCGTCGGCGTGCTCGTCGGGATCCCGGCGCTTCGGCTGTCGGGCCTCTTCCTCGCGATCCTCACGATCTCGGTCGCGCTGTTCTTCGACAACTTCCTGCTCGCGCCGGGAACCTGGGACTCCTTCTCCGGCGGAATCTCCTCGTGGAGCGTCAACCGCCCGAGCTTCCTCGGCACTTCCCTCAACGGGGGCTACGCCTTCTATCTCTTCACGCTCGGGGTCTTTCTCGCCGCCGTGCTCGTGGTCTGGAACCTCAGCCGGTCGAAGACGGGCCGCGTCCTGCGCGCGATCCGGAACTCCGAGATCGCGGCGGCGACGAGCGGCGTGAACCTCACGGCCTGGAAGCTCACGGCCTTCGGGATCTCGGCCGGCCTGGCCGGTCTGGCCGGCGGTCTGCTGGCGCCCCTGATCGGCTCGGTCAGCTCCGGCGCGTACACGTTCCAGCAGTCGCTGACCGTGGTCGCGATCGCGATCGTCGTCGGCGTCCGGTCGGTTGCCGCGGGCGCAGTGGGCGGGATCTTCCTGATCTTCGGGCCGGAGCTGCTCAGCCACACGCCGCTGTCGAACAACCTCTGGTTCCCGCTGATCGTCGGGGGGATCCTGATCGCGCAGGTGATCCTCACGCCGCAGGGCGTCGTCGTCGACTGGCAGGAGCGGTTCCGCAAGCGATTCCCGCCGGGCCCGCGGTTCCCGAGCTCGCCCGATGCGCCCACGCTCGTGCGGCGAATCGACCTGCCGGAGCCCGAGCCGGCCGGGGCGGTGAAGGTCTGATGGCCGTTCCGCTCCTCCAGGCCGACAGGGTCTCGATGACCTTCGGCGGGGTGCAGGCGCTCTTCGACGTGTCGTTCGACCTCCACGCGGGAGAGATCCTCGGGCTGATCGGCCCGAACGGCGCCGGCAAGACGACGATGTTCAACTGCATCACCGGCGTCCTGCCGAACTACCGCGGCCAGATCCGCTACGACGGGGAGGACCTCCGGCATCTCAAGCCTCACCGGCGGGCGCGGCTCAAGATCGCGCGGACGTTCCAGAACCTCGAGTTGTTCGACGAGCTGAGCGCGCTCGACAACCTCCTCGTGCCGCTCGACGCCTTTTCCCGGCGCGGCGTGATCGGGGACGTCCTGCGGCTGCCGCTCACCGCCTTCGGGGAGCGCGAGGCGCAGGAGAAGGCCAGGTCGATTCTCCACTTCCTCGACCTCGGGGAGTACGTCGACACTCCGGCAGGCGACCTACCGGTCGGACTGCAGCGGCGCCTCGAGGTTGGGCGCGCCCTGTGCCTCGAGCCGAGGCTGCTCCTGCTCGATGAGCCGGCCGCCGGCCTCGACGCCCGCGAGACGGTGGAGCTCGGCCGGCTGCTCGCCTCGGTGCGTGCGCGTTTCGGAGTCACGATGCTCGTCGTCGATCACGACATGGCGCTGATCATGCGGATCTGCAACCGCCTCTACGTGCTCGACTACGGGCAGATCATCGCCGAGGGGACGCCGGAGCAGATCCGCGACGACCCCAACGTGGCGCGGGCATATCTCGGCGAGGCGAAGGCCGCATGACCGCGTTGCTCGAGGCTCGCGGGCTCCGCACCGGCTACGGCCGCCTTCCGGTCGTCTTCAACGTCGATCTCGAGGTCGGAGAGGGGGAGATCGTCGCCCTGCTCGGCGCGAACGGAGCCGGCAAGACGACGACGCTCCGCGCCCTGTCGGGGCTCCTGCCGCTCATGGGCGGCGAGATCCATTTCGACGGCGCGCCGCTGAAGGGCACTCCGCCGGACAGGATCGCCCGCGCCGGCGTCGTTCACGTCCCGCAGGGGCGGGGGATCTTCCCCAACCTCAAGGTGGAGGAGACGCTGCGGCTCGCGTGCGCCATGGCCAGGATCCCCCGGAGCCAGGTCGACGGACGGGTGGACGACATGTACGCGCTCTTCGGCCGCCTGTACGAGCGGCGCACCCAGTTCGCGGGGACGTTGTCGGGCGGCGAGCAGCAGATGCTCGCGATCGCCCGCGGGCTGATCATGCGGCCGCGCGTCCTGCTGATCGACGAGATGTCGCAGGGCCTTGCCCCGACGATCGTGCAGGGACTGTTCGGCGTCGTCGCGTCGCTGCCGGAGCAGGGCGTCTCGGTCCTGATCGTCGAGCAGTTCGTCACGCACGCGCTCGACGTCGCGTCGCGGGCCTACGTCCTCGAGAAGGGCGAGGTGGCGTTCAGCGGCAGCGCCGCCGAGCTCGCGAGGGACGAGGACTTCGTCAAGGGCAGCTACCTCGGCGAAGGCGGCGCCGACGCCGCCGTCCTCGACGAGGCGGTCGAGCTCCCCTTCGACGAGCCCGGCGACGAGACGGCGCTTGCGCCCGATCTGCTCCGGACGATCAAGGAACGCGCCGAGCAGGAAGGGCGCGACACGGCGGAGGTGATCCTCGAGCTGCTCCGGGAGGCGATCGACCACCCGGTGGGGACGGGGAACGGCAAGGGAGGTACCACGTGAGAGGTCATGCTCAGAGGCGGAGGACGACGACGATCCTGGTCGTGCTGGCGGCGAGCTCGCTCGCGCTGGCGGCCTTCGTGGCCGCCGCCGCGTCGGCGTCGACGTCGCCCTCGAAGCGGTACGGCGTCATCAACGTGACGGTGGATGCCGCGACCGACCACGAGGTCGTCGGCAGCACGGCGTTCCCCAACTTCACCAATGGAGCGGTCGACAACTACTACTCGCTCGCGCACTCGCATATCGACAACTCGCCGTTCGCGGAGGGCACGTCGAGCCCCGCCGACACCGGCCCCGTCGGCCAGACGGCGGCGGCCGGCAACTTCTCTCAGCCGCAGTACGCGGACGCGCGCTGGCCCGGCAAGGACTCCGGCACGGCGACCTTCGGGAATCAGGGAGGGCCGTACGCGGTCGCGGCCGCGAGCTCGTACAAGGCGACTGCGGAATCCATGGAGGCCTCGAGCAACGCAGGCGGCGCGCCCGCCGCGATGAGGATCGCCGCCCCGAAGGGCTTCTCGCACCGGCTCCGCCTCGCGCTCCTGGCCTGGAAGGCGACGTGGCTGCCCCGTCTGAAGCTGAAGGTGGGCCCGGTCGTGTCACCGATCTCCTTGACCGTCCCGACGGTGACGACGCCGACCGTCGGCTCGCCGACGGTGCCGACTCCGACGGTGCCCGCAAACACCTCCACCACGCCGACCACCTCGAGCACCTCGACGACCACCACTTCGTCCACGACGACGACCTCGTCGTCCGGGAACGAGGGGGCGCTGCTCGATTCGGCGACCATGGCCGGCTTCGATTCCAAGGGCGACGTGCTGGCAACCGGCGAGTCGGCGCTCGGCCGCGTGAACGTCGGCGGTGGCCAGATCCTGATCGAGGGCATCGACGTCGCCGTGAAGGTCACCAACAACGGCACGCCGACGCCGACGATCTCCGTCGATGTCGCCAATGCGTCGATCGGAGGCGTCCCCGTCACGATCGACCAGGACGGAGTGCACGTGAACGGCCAGAGCCAGGCCCTGCCGTTCCAGCAGGCGGACGACGCGCTCAACGGCGCGCTGAAGCAGGCGGGCGTCCAGATCTTCACCGTCCTGCCCGAGGTCACGAAGGGCACGAACCAGGTGACGATCACCGCGAGCGGCGTCCACGTGCTCTTCAACCAGCCCGTCGACCAGTCGGGTGTTCCCGCGCAGAACGCCGAGCACATCCTCGGCGACGTCTACGTGGATTCGCTCGCGGCGCTGGCCGGCCCGGTCCCGAAGCTCAACCTCGCGGGTGGCAGCTCGAGCTCCGTCGCGGGTGGTAGTGGGACGTCGACGCCGGGCGGCAGCGGCAGCTCGTCCACCTCCTTCGGCTCCGGCGGCGGCTCGGCGCTGTCGAGCTCGACCGGGAGCACGACGGGCGGCTCGGGGCTCACCTCGATGCTGACGTCCGTGCTGCACAAGCCGCTCTGGCTGCTCGTCGGCTATCTCCTGTGGCAGGCACTCGTGCTCGGCACGGCCGCGAGCCTGCGCCTCGGACTCCTTGGCGGCGGCGGTGCATCGTGAGCGCCGTCGCCGCACGCCTGCGCGGCCACCGCGATCGCTACGCCGTCTGTCCAGAGGACGGCTTCTGGTTCCGCCCCGTCTACACGGGAGGCAAGTGCCCGCTGTGCGGCGAGGAGGTCGTGGGCGGACCGCCGCGGCTCCCATTCCTCGTGGGGCTCGACCGCTTCTGGGTTGCGATGGCCGCGCTCGTGCTCTCCGCGATCGCAATGTCGGCCCTCGTGCTCGTCCTGTACTTCCGCTGACGGCTACTGCAGGCGGATCTCTCCCTCGGCGCTGACCACGACGCTCCCGCCGACGGCGACGCCGTCGGTGAGGTCCACGTCGAGGCGCGAAGGCCGTCCGATCCGATCTCCCATCGCGATCGTGACGCGCTCGGCGGTGTCCCAGAGCTCGCGGGCGTAGACCGCGACCGGCCCGGCGACCGAGCCGGAGCCGGGGTCCTCGGTGAAGCCGGACGCAGGCCCGAACACGCGCGCCTGGAGCGTCGTGGAGTCGATGGCGCGCAGCGGAGCGACGGTGTGCGTCCGGCAGGCGCGGCTGATCTCGGCGACGCGGCTCATGTCCGGAGTGAGCTCGTCGAGCGGCTCCGTCGTGGCGACGAGTGCGTGGACGATCCCGCCGACGTCCGCGCGGACGACCGCCTCGGCCGAGGCCAGGCCGAGCGAGGCGACGAGCTCGTCCCGGTGCTCGTCCAGCGGCGTGAACTCGGCGTCGGGCTGCGTCATCCGAGCGCCTTGCTCGTCCGCCTCGACGGTCACGGTCGCGCCGCTCGTCACCTGCGTCCACCGGCCCGGTCCCAGCGCCCAGGCGGTGCCGAGCGTCGGATGGCCCGCGAACGGAATCTCCATCGTCTGCGTGAAGATCCGCATCGAGTAGGAGTCCGGGCCGGTCCGCACCGGGAACGTCGTCTCGTTGAGGTTGAACTCCCGCGCGACCGCCTGCATCTGCTCGTCGGGGCACGGGTCGAGCACGACTGCGAGCGGGTTGCCGCGCAGCGGGACGTCGGTGAAGACGTCGACGAGCCGGTAGCGGAGCCGCGCCACCTCGCGAGTATCGCGCTACTGCAGGCGCTCGGCGAGGTAGCGGATCGCGAGCGGGTAGCGGTACTCGATCCCGCCGTGGCCCGCGTCGAACAGCTCGAAGAACACGTCGGTGATCCCGAGCGCCTCGAGCTCCCGCTTGAACGCCTCCGCGCCGAGGTCGAGGAAGTACTCGTCCTTCTTCCCGGCGTCGATGTAGATCGCGCGCATGCTCCTCAGCGCGTCGGCATGGCGCCGCGCCATCCGTACCGGATCCCACGCGAGCCAGCGCTGCCAGACGTCGTCGCGCAACATCCCGGTCGCCGGGTCGAAGGGGAGATCGATCGAGCCGTCCTCGTTCGCGGAGTAGCAGGCCGCCATCGCGTACGCGTTGAGCAGCTCGGCATCCTTCTTCTTCGAGAAGGCCGGCCGCGAGCGGAAGTCCTCCCAGAACGCGTCGTACGAGCCGTCGTAGTAGTCGCGCAGGGCGCGCGCCGCGACGCGGAAGTCCTCGATGTAGCAGAGCTCGAACAGCGCATCGCCGGAATGGGTGGCGAGCCCCCCGAAGATGTCGGGCCGCAGCATCGGGACGACCATCGCGCCGTAGCCGCCGCTCGACTTCCCGGTCAGACCGCGGTGCGCCGGCCCGGCGAGCGTCCGGCACCGCGAGTCGACGAACGGGACGACCTCGTCGCAGAGGTGGCCGAGATAGCGGCCCGTGCCCGGCGAGTCGATGAACTGGGAGCCGCCGTACGACGTCCAGCAGTCGACGAAGACGACGATCGCCGGTGGGCAGCCCTCCTCCGCGAAGAGCCGGTCGATCCGCTCAGGCGTGTTCGGCCGGAAGGCGGAGCGGTTCTGCCACATGTCGAGTTGGCCGGTCATCCCCTGGATCAGGTAGATCGAGGGGAAGCTCCGCTCCGGCTCGGACTCGTACGCGGGCGGGAGATAGACCCAGAGCGGGCGGACGTGCGGGTCGCCGAGCGGGTTCCCGCGCAGCAGCTCGCTCTCGATCTCGAGCACGTCAAGCTGCCCCACCCGTTGCCGCGACCACGGCTCCACAGCGGCGGTTCTATCAGGTCGCGGGCCGCTGGCTACACTCAACCCGATGGCCGAATACGGGACGATGCGCGTCAAGAGCGGGCTCGCCGAGATGCTCAAGGGCGGCGTGATCATGGACGTCGTCGACGCCGAGCAGGCGAAGATCGCCGAAGCCGCGGGCGCGGTTGCCGTGATGGCGCTCGAGCGCGTCCCGGCCGACATCCGCCGCGACGGCGGCGTCGCCCGCATGTCCGACCCGGAGAAGATCACGGAGATCCAGCAGGCCGTGACGATCCCGGTGATGGCGAAGTGCCGCATCGGGCACTTCGTCGAGGCGCAGATCCTCCAGGCCCTCGAGATCGACTACATCGACGAGTCGGAGGTGCTGACGCCCGCCGACCTCGAGCATCACGTCGACAAGTGGCAGTTCACCGTCCCGTTCGTCTGCGGCTGCACGAACCTCGGCGAGGCGCTGCGGCGCATCTCCGAGGGCGCGGCGATGATCCGGACGAAGGGCGAGGCGGGCACCGGCGACATCGTCAACGCGGTCACGCACATGCGCTCCGTCTTCGGCTCGATCCGCCGGCTCGGCGCGCTCCGCGAAGAGGAGCTGTACGCCGAGGCGAAGGAGCACCGGGCGCCGTACGAGCTCGTGAAGTGGGTCGCCGAGAACGGGAAGCTGCCCGTCGTGACGTTCACCGCCGGCGGGATCGCGACGCCGGCCGACGCGGCGCTCTGCATGCAGCTCGGGGCGGACGGCGTCTTCGTCGGCTCGGGCATCTTCAAGTCCGGCGATCCCGAGCGGAGGGCGAAGGCGATCGTCGAGGCGACGACGCACTTCCAGGACGCGGAGATCCTCGCGCGCGTCTCCGCCGGCCTCGGCGAGCCGATGGTCGGAATCTCGGCGCAGACGCTCGATCCGTCCGAGCTCCTGGAAACTCGGGGCTGGTAGAGGCTTTACTCCGTCCGCCCGGGAGTGGATGATCCCCCCGTGGCTGCGCGCGAGACGAAGCCGATCTGGACGACCTCGACGTTCCTCGTCTACACCGGCGGACTGACCGTCCTCGGCGGCGCGGTCGCCGCCCTCTACTACCTCGCGACGCAGTACCACGGACACGGCGCGCTGACGGCGTGGGCGTTCCTCATCCTCGTCGTCCTCTACGCGGTTGCGCACGCGCTGCTGCGCCGCGACCGCCCCATCGCGGCCGGAATCTTCGCCTTCGTCTCGGTGATCGCGTGGGCGATCTTCGTCGGCGTCCTCTTCAGGTGGTGGGGCTGGAACGGTCTCGGCGGCTCGCTCCACTCGTGGTCGTGGTCGCGGATGGCGTTCTGGATCCTCGTGCTCATGGCCGCCGCGGACGACCGGCGGCGCTTCCGCTTCCCCTTCATCCGCCTCATCTCGGCCGTCGTGTTCTGGCTCTTCCTCATCGACCTGCTCACGGCCGGCGGGAACTGGACGGCGACCGTGACCCTGATCCTCGGGATCGCGTACCTCGCGGTCGGCAACGTCGTCGACAAGCCGTCGGCGTTCTGGCTCCACGCCGTCGGCGGCGCGCTGATCGGCGGCGCGATCCTCTACTGGTGCCACACGACCGACGGCGACTTCGCCGTCGTCTCGATCGTCTCGACCGTGTTCGTCCTGATCGCGTACTGGACGAGGCGGTCGAGCTGGGCGTTCTATGCGGCGATCGGGTTCTTCGCCGCGACGAGCCACTACGTCGTCGGCTCGCCGACGGGCATCGCCACGAACCTCGCGAGCGGCAGCGCCACCGGAACCGGCATCAGCGGCTGGTCTCCGGCGCTCGCCTTCGGCCTGCTCGGCTTCTGGCTCGTGCTGCTCGGGATGCTCGGCAAGCGCCGCCGCGCCACGGTCGTCGTCGAGAAGACCGTGGTCGTCGAGACGCCTGCCGAATAGCGCTCGTTACCATCGGTGCGATGGAGCAGCCGCTGAGAATCGGCGTCCTCGCAGTGCAAGGGAACTTCCGCGAGCACGAGGCCGTCCTGCGCCGCCTCGGCGCGGAGCCTGTCGAGGTGCGCCTCCCGAAGGAGCTCGAGGGTCTCGATGGGCTGATCATCCCGGGCGGAGAGTCGACCGCGATCGGCCGGCTGATGAAGCTCTACGACCTCGATGACGCGGTGCGCGGGTTCGGCGGGCCGATCTTCGGGACGTGCGCCGGGATGATCGTCCTCGACCGCGACCATCTCGGCCTCGGCGACTACCGCACCAGGCGCAACGCGTTCGGCCGCCAGGTGCACAGCTTCGAGGCCGATCTCGATGTCGGCGACGGCGATGAGCCGTTGCGCGCCGTGTTCATCCGGGCGCCGTGGCTCGAGGATCCGGGCCCGGACGTCGAGGTGCTGGCGGAGCTCGAAGGCCACGCGGTGCTGGCGCGCGAGGGTCGTCTCCTCGTTGCGGCCTTCCACCCGGAGTTGACCGACGACACGCGCGTGCACGAGCGGTTCCTGAACATCGTCAGGGAGGAGACGCGTGTCCGGGCATAGCAAGTGGTCGTCGATCAAGCACAAGAAGGGCGCCGCCGACGCGAAGCGCGGCAAGCTCTTCTCGAAGCTGACGCGGGCGATCATCGTCGCGGCGCGCGAGGGTGGGCCCGATCCGGCCGGGAATCTCGCGCTCCAGAACGCGATCGAGAAGGCGCGCTCCAATTCGATGCCGAAGGACAACATCGACCGCGCGATCGCGAAGGGAGCCGGCACCGACTCGGACTCCGACGCCTACGAGACGGTCGTCTACGAGGGGTACGGCCCCGCCGGCGTCGCGGTGATCGTCGAGGCTCTGACGGACAACCGCAACCGCACCGCCGGCGAGGTGCGCCACACCTTCACGAAGAACGACGGCAACCTCGGGGGCTCAGGCGCGGTCGCCTGGCTGTTCGAGCGGCGCGGCGTCATCCTCGTCCCCGCCGACGGGGCGGACGAGGACGAGCTGATGCTCGCCGCGGCAGAGGGTGGCGCCGACGACGTCTCCCGCGACGGCTCGTCCTTCGAGGTGCTGACGGCGGCGGAGCAGTTCGCGTCGGTGCGCGAGGCGGTCGCCGGCGCCGGCTTCGAGATCGAGTCCGCGGAGCTGACGATGCTGCCGAAGACGACCGTTGCCGTCGAGGACGAGCACGAGGCGAAGAAGATCCTGCGGCTGATCGACCAGCTCGAGGACAACGACGACGTCCAGGACGTCTACGCGAACTTCGACATTCCCGAGCGCGTGCTCGAGGCCGTCGCCGGCTAAGGAATCTTGATCGTCTTCGTCGCGGTCGCGGACGTCCCGCAACACGCGACCTTGACCTTGAGGGTGTAGCTCCCCGGGGCCAGCGCCTGGCGTGGCTTCAGCGAGAGCTTCACCTTCTTCCCGTCGGCGGCCGCGGACGCGACCTTCTTCCCCTTGTGGAGGAGGACGGCGGTCACGCGCGTGAGCTGGTTCGAGGCGGCCGTCACCTTGACGAGCTTCGATGTCGCGTGCACCGAGACGATCCGGACGTGCAGGCCGCCTCCGCCTCCGCCACTGGTGGTCGTCGGCGCGGTCGTGGTCGTCGGTGTCGTATCTGTCGTGGTCGGCGTCGTGTCCGTCGTCGTGGTGTCGGTGGTCGTCGTGTCGGTCGTGCCGGTGTCGGTCGTCGCCGTCGTCGCGGTGGTCCCGGTCGTCGCGGTCGTCGCGGTCGTCGCGGTCGTGCCGGTCGTGGTCGTCTGCGTCGTCGTCGACGTCGTCATGGTCGTCGTCGACGTCGAGGTCGTCCCGCCCGTGACGGTGAGCGTCTTTGTCATCGAGCCCGTGTGGAAGTGGCAGCGGTAGTGCCATGTGCCCGGTGTGAGCGTGACAGTCCAGGTGAAACTGCCTTCCATAGCGGCATCGCTGTTCCCGGTGTTGTCGACGGAGACGCCGCTGGGATTGAGAAGCTCGAAGTCATGCGTCGGGGCCGAGTCGGTGATGTCGAATGTGTACGTCCCGGCGGCGACGCTCGAGGCGGAGAGAGTGATGAGCGACGCGCTCGGGTTGCCCGCAGAGACGCCGCCGGTGAGCGTCCCGTCGAGAGTGCGGGCTCCGGCGCCCGGGCTCGTCACGAGCACGGCTCCGCCGAGCCCGAGCCCGAAGAGCAGCATTCCGATGAGCAGCTTCCGCACCTCGCTCGCTCATACGCATCCGCGTCCCGATCGGATTGCGCCATCCGACCTGCTCCCTAACCTTCGGCCGTGAAAGTCATAGGCATCGACCCAGGGACGGCTGCGTGCGGGTACGGGATCGTCCACGAAAGCGGAGGGCGCCTCAGGGCCATCGGCCACGGGTGCTGGTCGACGCCGGCCGGAGAGGACCTGGCGCTTCGTTTGAAGACGATCCACGACGGCGTGGCGGGCCTCATCGCCGAGCACGACCCGGCTGCGGTGGCGCTCGAGGAGTCGTACGTCGGCGCCGACGCCCGCATCGCGCTCTCCGTCGGACAGGCGCGCGGCGCCGTGCTCGTGGCGGCCGCCAACGCGGGAGTCGCCTGCACCGAGTACGCGCCCGCCCGCGTCAAGCAGGCGGTGTGCGGCTACGGCCGCGCCGAGAAGGCGCAGATGCAGCGGATGGTGAAGATGATCCTCGACCTCGACGAGATCCCGACGCCGAACCACGCAGCCGACGCGCTCGCCGTCGCGATCTGCCACGCGCTCGCGCCGCCGCTCCTGAGAATGGCGGCCGGGTGAGATGATCGCCCGCCTTCGTGGCAAGCCCGTCGCGAACACGCCGGAGGGGCTCGTGCTCGACGTCGGCGGCGTCGGCTATCTCGTCCACGCGACGCCGGCAGCGATCCGGAAAGGCGACGCGTCCGACGAGATCACCGTCGACACGTACCTCCACGTCCGCGAGGACACGATGCAGCTCTACGGCTTCGCCGACCGGGAGGAGCGCGAGCTCTTCGTCCAGCTGCTCAGCGTGAGCGGCGTGGGGCCGAAGCTCGCGCTCTCGATCGTCTCCGGCTCGTCCTCCGCCGAGCTGCGGCGAGCGATCGTTCGCGAGGATTCGCCCCGTTTCCAGGCAATTCCCGGTGTCGGCAAGAAGACCGCCGACCGGATCGTGCTCGAGCTGAAGGAAAAGCTCGGCGATCCCGCGTTCGCTCCCGCCTCGGAATCCGGCGACGCGCACGTCGTCGCGCGCGATGCACTCGTCGAGCTCGGCTGGTCGCTGCTCGACGCCGAGCGGGCGCTCGCCGACGTCGACGCCGAGCTGCCGCCGGAGGAACGCGTCCGGCTCGCGTTGAAGAAGGCTGCATGAGCGCGGCACCGTTTCTGACGCCGGAGATCCGCGAGGACGAGGAGGAGCTCGAGCGCAGTCTCCGCCCCCGCCGGCTCGACGAGTTCGTCGGCCAGGAGCGCGTGAAGGAGCAGCTCGCGATCGCGCTCGAGGCGGCGAAGCGGAGAGGCGAGGCGCTGGACCACGTCCTCCTCGTCGGCCCGCCGGGCCTCGGCAAGACGAGCCTCGCGCACATCGTTCGCGAGGAGCTCGGCGTCGGCATCCGCGCGGTTGCGGGCCCCGCGCTCGAGCGGAAGGACGTGGCCGCGATCCTCACCGCCGTCGAGGCGCGCGACGTCGTCTTCGTCGACGAGATCCACCGGCTCAGCCGCGCCGCCGAGGAGATCCTCTACCCGGCGCTCGAGGACTTCCGGCTCGACATCGTGATGGGGCAGGGGACGGCTGCGCGGACGCTGACACTCGACCTGCCGCCGTTCACGCTGGTGGGCGCGACGACGCGCACGGGCCTGCTGACGTCGCCGCTGCGCGACCGCTTCGGCATGACCTTTCGGCTCGACTACTACGAGGACGGGGAGCTCGCCTCGATCGTCGGCCGCTCGGCACGGATCCTCGGCGTCGAGATCGCTCCCGAGGCAGCGGCCGAGATCGCCGGCCGCGCGCGGGGGACGCCGCGCGTCGCGAACCGGATCCTGCGGCGCGTCCGCGACGTCGCCGAGGTGCGGCACGAGGGCTCGATCACGACCGCGATCGCGCGCGAGGCGCTCGAGCTGCTCGAAGTGGACGAGGCGGGGCTCGAGCGGCTCGACCGCGAGCTCCTCCGCTCGATCGCCGAGAAGTACGCCGGAGGCCCGGTCGGCGTGAGCACGCTCGCGGCCTCGCTCGGCGAGGAGCCGGACACGATCGAGTACGTGTACGAGCCGTACCTCCTCCAGCTCGGCTTCATCGCGCGCACACCGCGCGGGCGCACGATCACCGCTCTCGGCCGCGCCCACCTCGGCGCAGCGCCGGCCGATCCGGAACCCGACTCCCGCCTCTTCTAGCCTCCGGCCCGTGCGGCGGATCGCGATAGCCGCGAGCTAGGCTCACCTCGTGCCGGACCTCTGGACTCCAGTCCCGCAGCTGCCGCACGAGGAGTTCGTCGAGCGAGTCCTCCGCGCGATCCGCAACTTCGCCGAGGCCATGAAGGTCGAGAAGCCGCTCGTCGAGATCGTGCTGGCGGACACGTCTCGCTTCATGCTCGAGAAGATCGAGCCCGAGCCGGGGTTCGGGATGGTGACGCTCTACGTGAAGAACGCCCGGGACGACGCGCCCGAGGCGCTCATCGTCCCCATCGGCTCCTTGCGGCGGATCGAGCTGCGGACGGCGCCCGAGAAGAGCGACACCTTCGGCTTCCACGTTCCTCCCGCTCCCGCGACGTAGACGAGCCACGGCGCGACGAGCAGCGCCATCACGTCGAACCAGACGTAGCCGCTCGCGACGCCGCTCGGCGGGTTCCCGTCGGGGATGCCGAGGCCGGGCACCGTTGCCGCCCAGCGCCACGTCCCGATCGACGTCCCGTACAGCTCGAGCGCCGCGACCACGAGGAAGACGCCCGCGTACGTCGCGCGCCAGCGCGAGCGCCAGAGGAAGACGAGCAGGAGCGGCACGCCGAAGGCTCCCGCGACGTCGAGGCGGGGCAGGACGGACAGGCCCGCAATCCCCCAGCCGGCGGCCCCGGCGGCGGCCACCCAGACGACGGCGCGTTTCGGGAGGGCGCGCGCGAGGGCGAGGCCGCTGAGGTAGACGAGTCCGTGGGCCGGCGGGATGAAGAGCGGCAGGTTGTGGAGGCGGTAGTGGTAGACGCCCCAGACGAGCGAGCCCGTCACCTCCCCGACCGTGGCGAAGAGGACGACGCCGAGCGCCTGCGCTCGCGCGAGAGGCGCGAGCGGCCGCAGCGCGGCGAGCAGAACCACGATCGTGAGGACTCCGAGCCCGATCTGCGCGTGGAGGCCGACCTGCGTGTCCACGGCGAGCAGCGCCGCGAGATAGGCGGGCAGCGCCGCGGCATACCAGCGGGGCACGTTCACGGCCGGTACTGGAGCTCGTGCCAGCTCGGCGTGGGGAGGAGCTCGAGCAGGGCGCGGCCGCCGTTCGTGTCGGCGTACGTGAAGTCGAAGTTGTCCTCGTCCCAGCCGACCTCGAGCAGCCCCTCCTTCACGCGGTGATCGAGCCAGGCGCCCCGGAACACGAGCTTCTTGAGCCAGTAGACGAGCGACTCGCCACGGACGAGCGCGACCGCGTCCCAGTGGGCGACGAGGTACTCGCCGAGGGGGCTGCGCGGCTCGCCGATCGCGTCGCGCTCTACGAGCTCCACGAGGTCGGCCGTCTCGTCCTCGTCGAGCTGCGGTGTCGGCACGAGACCGAGCCGGACCGCCGCCGCCGTTACGCGCTCCTCGAAATCGAGGCTGTTGAAGGAGAAGCGGTAGCCGAGGAACTCGACGACGTAGTCGTCCCCGGAGCTGTAGTTCCCGGTCGCGTCCACGGGCAGAGCGTACCCTGGCCCGGTGCGAGCACTCCGCTATCCGGTCGCTCTCGTCGTCGTGCTCGGGCTCGTCGCGCTGACGGCGTGGCTGCTCTCCTGGTCGTTCGGCAAGGCGGTCACGCTCGCGCCGGTGATCGTCATCGGCGGCGCCGCGCTGGTCGGCTTGCTCCTGCTGTGGGGGAAGATCGCGGTCAACTCGCTCCGCGAGTCGCACCACCCGCGCCGGGTGCTCGCGTACTGGCTGGTCGGCTTGGCGCTACTCGTCCTGCTGACGGTGCTCGGCGTCAAGCTCCCGAACGAGGGCGGCTAGCAGACGGTCGATCTCGTCGCGCGTCGTATAGGCCGCGACGGAGATGCGGAGGAGGTCGCCGGCGGGGCCGCCGACCGGGATCTCGACCTTGTGCCGGGCGAAGAGCCGGTCTCGGAGGTCGTAGTCGGGGCGGTGGAGGCGGACGCTTGCCATCTGCGCGAGCATCTCCGCGGGCGCAAGCGGCTCGGTGCCGAGAAGGGCGCAAAGCTCGGCGCGGGCTTCGCGCGTGAGCGTGCGGCAGCGGGCGCGGACGTCGTCCCAGTCCCGCTCCCGCTGGTAGGCGATCGCGTCGGGGACGGCGAGCCAGGCGGCCGGATCGCGGGTGCCCTGCTTCTCGATCCGCTCCTGGAACGAGTTTCCATCCTCGTAGCCCCAGCTGACGATTGCCGCGTCGACGCGCTCCTGCCGCTCGGGCCGGACGTGGAGGAAGCCGGCGCCCTTCGGCGCCAGCAGCCATTTGTGCGCATTTCCAGCGTAAAAGTCGGCGCCCAGCGCCTCGAGGTCGAGCGGGACGTGCGCGGGCGCGTGCGCGCCGTCGACGATGGTCGTCAGGCCGAGCTCTCGGGCGCGGGCGACGATCGCGGCCAGCGGCATGACGAGGGCTGTTGAGGACGTGACGTGGCTGACGTAGAGGACGCGCGTGCGCTCGGTCGCGTGGGCGAAGAGCGCCTCGACGAGCGTGCTCGGAGTGTCGAGCGGGAGCGGGATCGGCGCTCGGACATAGCGGGCGCCGGTGCGGCCGGCGAGCCACTCCCACGCGAGGTCGCAGGCGCCGTACTCGAGGTCGGTGGCGAGGATCTCGTCGTCGGGGCGAAGGTCGAGCGAACGGGCGGCGAGGTTGACGCCGGTCGTCGCGTTCGTGACGAAGGCGAGATCGTCGGCGTCGGCGTTGAGGTAGCCCGCGAGTGCGGCGCGAGCACCCGCGAGGAGGTCGGGAAGGCGGCGGTCGAGGAAATCGACCGGCTCGGCTTCCAGCTCCCGCTGATAGGCCTGGTAGCGCTCGAAGACCGGTCGAGGGCAGGCGCCGAAGGAGCCATGGTTGAGGAAGGCGACGTCGGGATCGAGCAGGAACTCCCGCCGTAGCTCGTCGGGGCTGGCTGCGGTCACGGCAACCTTTTCTACTCCATCCCAATCCCCCACCCACCCGGGGACCGACGGAAGCTTGCAGCTTCGTCGGTGACGGGACGGTTGCAACTTTGTGCCAAGCGGCCGGCAATCGCTCTCCGGCTCTCGGATCGGCCCGATTCCGTCCGCTCCTCTCCGTAGCGTGGCTGAACGATGCACGACGGCACCTGGAGCCTCGCCGACTGCCCTCCCGCCGCCCAGGCGGAGCTGGCGCGCTCGCTCGGAATCTCCGAGCTGACCGCTGCCGTCCTCGTTCGGCGCGGCTACGACGACCCCGAGGCCGCTCGTCGTTTCCTTGCGGGGGAGCAGCCGCCGCACGACCCGTTCCTGCTCGGCGACATGGAGGCCGCGTGCGCTCGGCTGCGCGCCGCGGTCGAGGAGGGCCGTCGCATCTGCGTCCATGGCGACTACGACGTCGACGGCATCGCCGCGACGACGCTCGCCGTCCTGCTCCTGCGCGAGCTCGGCGCCGACGTCGCCTGGCACCTGCCGAGTCGCTTCGACGAGGGATACGGCGTCCGCGGCGAGACCCTGGCCCGGCTCGCGGACGAGGGCTGCGGCCTCGTCCTCACGGTCGACTGCGGCATCACCGCGGTCGACGAGGTTGCCGAAGCCACGGCTCGGGGGCTCGAGGTGATCGTCACCGACCATCACCGCCCCGGCGACGCGCTGCCGCAATGCCCGATCGTCGCGACGCGGCCCTCCCGGTACCCCTTCCCCGAGCTGTGCGGCACCGGCGTGGTCTACAAGCTCGGCCAGGCGCTGTTCGGTGTCGACTCGGAGATCCCTAAGCGCCACCTCGATCTCGTCGCGCTCGCGACGATCGCCGACGTCGTCCCCCTCGTGGACGAGAACCGCTCGCTCGCGATCGCGGGCTTGCGCGCCCTCGCGCGCACCGAAAAGCCGGGCCTCCGCGCGCTCATGCAGGCAGCGGGAGTCGATCCCGCCGCGGTCGACGCGGGCGCCGTCGGCTTCCGGCTCGCACCGCGCCTCAACGCCGCCGGCAGGCTCGGCCATCCGCGTGAGGCGCTCGAGCTCCTGCTGACCGAGGACGAGACCGAGGCTCGCCGGCTCGCCGATTCGCTCGAGGGGCTGAACCGGGAACGCCAAGCCGTCGAGGCGCGCATCGTCCGCGAGGCGATCGCGCAGGTCGAGGAATGGCCGCCCGAGCTCCGCAACCGGCGGGCGTACGCCGTCGCCGGCGCCGACTGGCACGAAGGCGTGATCGGCATCGTCGCCTCCCGCCTCGTCGAGCGCTATCACCGCCCCGTCGTGCTCATCGCCGGAGGCGAGGGCGACTGGAAGGGCTCCGGCCGCTCGATCCCGTCGTTCGATCTCCACGCCGCGCTCGGCGCCTGCTCGGAGCTGCTCGGGCGCTGGGGTGGCCATCGCGCCGCCGCCGGCCTCTCGATCCGCCCCGAGAACGTCGACGCGTTCGCGGAGGCATTCGCCGCCCACGCCGCCGAGACGCTCGCCGAGGACGCCCTCGAGCCCGTGACGCAGATCGACGGCGTCGTTGCCCGCGGCGCGCCGCTCTCACTCGACCTCTGCGCCGAGCTCGCGCAGCTCGCGCCGTTCGGGCTCGGCAACCCGGCGCCGACGCTCCTAGCCCCCGGAGTCGGCATCGCCGAGGTCGCGACGGTCGGCGAGGGGAAGCACCTCCGCTTCCGGATCCGTCGCGAGGGCCGCGACGGCGGCAGCGCAATCGCCTTCGGCCAGGGATCGCGGCTCGACTCCCTCCGGCCCGACGGGCACTACGACGTCGCCTTCCGGCTCGAGGAGAACCACTGGAACGGGACGGTCTCGCCCCAACTCGTCGTGCGCCGCGTCTTCTCCACCTCGCCGCGCTATCTCGAGCTGCGGCAGTGGCTCGCCGACGAATGGCGCAAGCCCCCGGCCACGCGCGACCCGGAGGCGGTCGCGATCTTCGGGGAGCTCGCGCTCGAGGACGGCGCGCGCCGCGATCTGCTCGAGTCGGCACGGTTCCGCGCACTGCTCGCGCTGGAGCCGCCGCTCGCCGCCGCGGCGTGATCCGCGTCGCGCGGGAGGACGACTGGCCGGCCATCGTCGAGGTACACCGCCGCGCGTTCGGCGAAGGCATGCGCGGGGGCGACGAGGTTGCGCGCATCGCGCAGCAGCTCCACGACCGCGCCGACCTCCACGAGCCTGAGCTCTCGTTCGTCGCCGTCGACGACGACAGGGTGGTGGGCCACGTCATGAACACATGGAGCGAGATCGAGGGCTCCGACGTGCGTGTCCTGCAGTTCTCGCCGCTCGGCGTCCTGCCCGAGTACCAGCGCCGCGGCCACGGCTCCGCCCTCGTGCGCGCCTCCCTCGAAGCCGTGCGCGCGCGCGGCGAGCCGCTTCTGGTCGTCGAGGGCGACCCGAAGTTCTATGGCCGCTTCGGGTTCGTTCGCGCCGACGAGCTCGGTCTTCTCCCTCCACCCGAGACGCTCGTCGACTGGGCCTTCCAGGTCGCCGTCCTCGACCCGGAGGCGGAGCTACCGCAGGGGAGAGTCGTCTACTCGGAGCCGTTCAGGCACTGAGCCAGCACGAGCGCGAGCCGGAGGGCTGCGCGGCGCGAGCGGAGACGGCGGATCGAGGGCATCGGAACCGTCACTTCGTGCTTGTAACGGTCGTTCCTCCCGTGAAGGTTCGCCCGACAGGTGCCGAAGTACACTGGACCGATGACGACGGTGGAGACAGGCGAGCGTCACGAGGAGCTTCTCCAAGGCCTGCTCGCCGAGCTCTCCAACCAGCGCGGAGACGTCGACGTCGAGCTCGTCACGCGCGCGTTTCGCTTCGCCGCCGCCGCCCACGAGGGCCAGCAGCGGCGCTCTGGGGAGCCCTTCATCACGCATCCGGTCGGCGTCGCGAAGATCTGCGTCGGCCTGCGGCTCGACGAGCAGTCGATCGCGGCCGCGCTGCTCCACGACGTCGTCGAGGACACGGACGTCGAGCTCGACACCGTCCGCGACGAGTTCGGCAAGGAGATCGCCGTCCTCGTCGACGGCGTCACGAAGCTGACCCGCGTCCAGTTCCAGACGCGCGAGCAGACGGAGGCCGAGAACTACCGGAAGATGGTCGTGGCGATGGCCGAGGACGTCCGAGTCATCCTGATCAAGCTCGCCGACCGTCTCCACAACCTCCGCACGATCGAGTACCTCGGCAAGCAGAAGCAGATTCAGAAGTCGAAGGAAGCGCTCGAGGTCTACGCCCCGCTCGCGCACCGGCTCGGCATCCACGCGCTGAAGTGGGAGCTCGAGGATCTCGCTTTCGAGACTCTCCACCCGCGGAAGTACTCCGAGATCAAGACGATGGTCGCGGAACGCCGCGCCGACCGGGAGGGGCACGTCGCCGAAGCCGCGGACGTCCTCCGGCGCGAGCTCGAGAAGGTCGACATCCCGGTGGACATCGCCGGGCGCGCAAAGCACTTCTACTCCATCTACGACAAGATGGCCCGCAAGGGCCGCGAGTTCAACGAGATCTACGACCTCACCGCGATGCGCGTCACGGTCGAGCGCGACGGCGAGGAGGGGACCCGCGACTGCTACGGCGCGCTCGGCCTGATCCACTCGCTCTGGAAGCCGATGCCCGGCCGCTTCAAGGACTACATCGCGATGCCGAAGTTCAACGGCTACCGCTCCCTCCACACGACCGTGATCGGGCCGGAGGGGCGGCCGCTCGAGATCCAGGTGCGCACGCGCACGATGCACGAGACCGCCGAGCTCGGCGTCGCGGCGCACTGGGCGTACAAGCGCGACGGCCGCGGCTCGAAGACCGGCGACAAGGAATGGACCGCGTGGGTGCGCCAGCTGATGGACATCAACGCCGACGAGGCCGACGCGCGCGAATTCGTCAAGAGCTTCCGCACCGACCTCTTCGACGAGGAGGTGTTCGTCTTCACGCCGAAGGGCGAGGTGAAGACCCTGCCGGCCGGCGCCACGCCGATCGACTTCGCCTACGCCGTCCACACCGACGTCGGCCACCGCACCGTCGGCGCGAAGGTCAACGGCCGGATCGTGCCGCTCCACTACCACCTGCGCAGCGGCGACCGCGTCGAGATCCTCACGGGCAAGTCGGCCGCGCGCGGCCCGTCCCGCGACTGGCTCTCGCTCGTCGCGTCCTCGCGGGCGCGCAACAAGATCCGCCAGTTCTTCTCGCGCGAGCAGAAGGAGGATCTCGAGGCGAAGGGCCGCGAGTCGCTCGAGAATGCGCTCAAGGGCCAGAACCTCCCGTACAAGAAGCTCGCCGGCTCGGCGGTGCTCGCGGGCGTGATCCGCGAGTCGGGCTTCAAGAAGGCGGAGGACTTCTACATCGCGCTCGGCTCGGGGAAGCTCACCGCCGCGAAGATCGTCGACAAGGTCCTCCAGCAGCTCAAGGTGAGCGAGGTCGCCCAGGAGACCGTCCCCGTCAAGAAGCCGCGCGCGCGCGACGCGGTCGGCAGCGAGACGTACGGGATCAACGTGATCGGCGTCGAGGACGTCCTCGTCCGGCTCGCGAAGTGCTGCACGCCGGTTCCGGGCGACGACATCGTCGGCTACATCTCGCTCGGGAAGGGGATCACGATCCACCGCGGCGACTGCCCGAACGTCCGCGCGCTGCGCCGCAACCCGGAGCGGTTCACGCCGGTCGAGTGGGAGGGAGGCGGCACGCAGAGCTTCCGGGTCCAGATCGCCGTCGACTCGTGGGACCGGCCGCGCCTGCTCGAGGACGTGGCCCGGACGTTCGCGGAGCACGGCGCGAACATCGTCTCCTACGGCGGAACCGTCGATGATCAGATGGCGCGGAACTGGTACGTCGCCGAGGTCGGCGACGTGAAGGCGCTACGCGGGCTCCTCACCTCGCTGCGCAACGTCGACGGCGTCTTCGACGCGCGCCGCGTCACGCCCTCGTCGTAGCGGCGCTCAGGACTCCCAGTCCTCGCCGCCGGTGTCCCAGCCGACGAGGCACAGGTCGGCGATCTCGGCCGCGACCGCCTCGAGATGCGCCGTCGTGACCTCGCCGTCCGCCGCGAGCTCCGCGACGCGCGTGTCGTGCCAGGTGACGGGAACGGCGACGCGCCGCCCGGCGTCGGGCGTCCCCGCCTCCGGGCCGAGGACGAGGTCGTCGCCCTCGACGAAGAAGATCCCGGCCCAGGAGCAGCCGTCTCGCGCGGCCAGCTCGGCGACGGCCGCCCGGAGCTGGTCGTCGGCGTCAGCCGACATCGAAGGCTGCCCGGTACTCGTCGGGGATCGGAATCGGTCGCCGCGACTCGCGGTCGATGAAGACGAGCGTCTGGTGCGCAGTCACGAGGAGAGTCCCGTCCGGCACCTTGAAGGCCGCGAACTCGAAGGTCATGCTCGTGCGTCCGATCCGCGACACGCGAAGGTGGATCTCCAGCTCGTCGTCGAAGCGGGCCGGGGCGAAGTACTCGACGTCGTTCGCGCGCATCACGAACTCGCCGCCCAGCTCGCGATGGAGGAGGCCGAGCGAGCGGAGGTATTCCGTCCGCGCGAGGTCGAAGAAGGGGTTGTAGCGGCCGTAGTAGACGACGCTCTGCGCATCGGTGTCCGAGAACCCGACCCGCGTGCGGGCGGAGAAGGCGTACTCGCCGCTCATGACCGGATCACCGCGAGTACCTCGTCACGCTTGCGCTCCATCAGCTCCTCCGACGTCGCCTCGAGGTTGAGGCGGAGCAGCGGCTCGGTGTTCGACGGGCGGACGTTGAAGTGCCAGTCGTCCGCGTCGACCGAGAGGCCGTCGAGATGCGAGACCCGGCCCTCACCGGCGTAGCGCTCCTTCAGCTCCTGGAGCTTGAGCGGGACGTCGGCGACGGGCGTGTTCAGCTCGCCGGTGATGAAGTAGCGCCGGCGCAACGGAGCGAGGATCTCCGAGAGCTTCCGGCCCTTCCGCGAGATCAGCTCGAGCATGAGGAGGAAGGGGACGACTCCCGTGTCGGCCTGGCTGAAGTCGCGGAAGTAGTAGTGGCCCGAGATCTCGCCGGCGAACGCAGCGTCCTCCTTGCGCATCCGCGCCTTGATGAACGCGTGGCCGACGCGGTTGATCAGCGCCTCGCCGCCGTCCCGCGCGATCGTGTCCGGCACCGCGCGGCTGGCGCGCACGTCGTAGATCACCTTCGCGCCCGGCTCCTTCGCCAGCAGGCTCTCGGCGAAGAGGGCCGTGACGAAATCGCCGGGAACGAACTCACCGGTGTCGTCCACGAAGAAGCACCTGTCGGCGTCCCCGTCGAAGGCGACGCCGAGGTCGGCGCCCTCCTCGAGCGTCTTCGCAACGATGAACTCGCGGTTCTCGGGAAGGAGCGGGTTCGGCTCGTGGTTCGGGAACGAGCCGTCGGGCTCGAAGTAGCAGCAGACGGCGTCGATCGGGAGCCGCTCGAGCACGGGCGGGAGCATCGTCCCGGCCATCCCGTTCGCCGCGTCGATCACGACGCGGAGCGGCTCGATCGCCGCGAGGTCGACGAACGAGAGCACGCGGTCGACATACGCCGGCCAGATGTCGTGCGCCTCGATCGACCCAGGCTCAGACAACGCTTGTGACAATTTGTCACTTGCGAAGGCCCTGTCGCGCACGTCCAGGAGGCCGGACTCGCCGCCGACCGGGAGCGCGCCGCGGCGTACGAGCTTCATGCCCGTGTACTGCTTCGGGTTGTGCGAGGCGGTGACCATGATCCCGCCTTCGAGCCCGAGCGAGCCGACCGCGAAATAGACCATCTCGGTGCCGACGAGCCCGAGATCGAGGACGTCGGCGCCCGCTGCCGCGGCGCCGCGCATCACCGCCTCCTGCATCGCCGGGGAGGAAAGCCGCATGTCGCGCCCGACCGCGATGCGGCGGGGCTCGAATTGCTCAACATAGGCGCGGCCGATCGCCTCGGCGCCCGCCTCGTCGAGCTCGTCGGGATAGATCCCGCGGACGTCGTACGCCTTGAAGACCTTCGGATCGAGCATCAGGCCGGAACGAAGCTCCCCGCGATGTTGACGAGGCGCTCCCGAGGCTCGCGCGACACACGGAGGTAACGCTCCGCCAGCCACCCGTCGACCGAACGGCCGGGACCGAGCTCGAGCAGCCGGCGCGCCCTCAGGGCGAGGCTCTCGATCCGCCGCTCCGAGCCGGGGCCCCACTCGTGGTAGTCGACCGCGAGGCGTCCCGGGCGCTCGGATATGTGCCATTCGCTCCGCGCCGCGAAGCCGCTCTGCGCCAGCAGGTCGTCGAGCATCTCGCGATCGTATTCGCGAGCGAAGAAGTTCCTCTCTTGCTCGGCGCGCTCGTAGACCGGGCCGTCGACGTAGACGACGTTCCGCTGCGCCTTGAACGGGACGGTCAGGAGAAGCTCGCCGCCCGCCGCGAGCACGCGCTTGATCTCGCCGAGCGCGGCAATGTCGCCGCCGACCTCGGGATAGACGTGCTCGAGCACGGAGATCGAGATCACGCGGTCGAACGACCCCGGCTCGAACGGGAGCTCGCACACGTCGGCGCGCTCGTAGCTCACGTTCCCGAGGCCGAGGGCCTGCGCGATCTCGCGGTAGTCGTCGAGCTCGGTGTCGATGATGTTGACGTACTCGAAGGTGCAGTCCTGCCGGCTCGACGCGAGCTGGAGCGTGAACCATTGCGGACTGCCGATGTCGAGCACGCGGCTCCCGGACGGGAGGTCGAGGTCGCGCAGCACGGCTTCGAACTCCGCGTAGCGCATGTAGTCCACCGGGCGGGCCACTCGCCGGCGGGCGGTGCGGCGCGCGCCGTGGGACGGCGGCAGAGCACGCGCGGCCCTCGCGGCCAGGTCGCGGATCCCGGCCGCGAGCTCGCGGCTGCGACGCAGCTCGGACATCGCCCCGATGCTATGCGCGGCTCAGAAGCGCGTCGCCGATCAACCGCGTCGAGGCCGCGTCGGGCGACTCGCTGATCACGGTCGCAGGCCGCTTGAAGCCCGCGAGCGCCTCCCGCAACGGATCCACGCGCAGCGTTCCCTCCCCGTACGGCAGGTGCTTCGTCTCGTTCCGGTTCGCGTACTGGATGTCGCTGAAATGGATGTGGAACGGCGCGCCCGGCTCGAGCACCGCGTCCGTGGCCGTGAGCGCGTCCGCGAACGCGGCTGCCTCGAGGAACGCGCCGTCGCTCGTCGCGTGCATGTGCGCGAAATCGAGCACGGGCCGGACGAAGTCGACCGCCGCGGCGATCGCGAGCACGTCCTCCACGGTGCCGAGCTCCCGCACGCGTCCCATCACCTCGACCCCGAACGGGACGAGCCGGTCCTTCGCTTCGAGGCGCTCGCGCAGGTCGCCGAGCTGGTCGACGACGTCGGCGATCGCCTGCTCGCGCTCACGGCCGAGGAGGAAGCCCGGGTGGAAGACGATCACCTGCGCGCCGCACGCCTTCGCGAGCCCGGCGGTGTGGTCGAGCATCCCCAGCGCCATCTTGAACTTCTTCCCGCGGTCGACATGACCCATGAAGGCGGCGAGCGGCGCGTGCACCGAGAGCGCGACGTCGGCCGCCGCGGCCGCGGCGCCGAGCCGGGGCGCGGTCTCGTAGTCGAGCCAGAAGCCGCCGGCGAAGCCGAACTCGCAGGCGCGGTAGCCCTCGCTCGCAAGCGCGGCGAAAGCCTCCTCGAAGGTCGGGGCGTCGGGCAGATCCGAAGGCCCGAAGCGGATCTCTCCCATGCGGCTCAGCCTACGCCCGGATGCCGTCCGACTCTGTTTCTAGCTTTTGGACATGCCCAAGCGCCCGTCCCGTATCGACCTGCTCGAGCTCGATATCGACCTCCGCCTCGCCGATCTCTGGCGTGAGACCGCAGACGTGAGCGAGTGGAATCTCGAGGTCGTCGCGGCCTTCCTGCGCGCCGCATACGGCAAGGGATACTGCGACGCGCTCACCGAGGACGCACCCGGCTCGCTCTGCCACGAGCACGGGTATCGCATTCCCGACCGCAAGCCGGCGAACCGCGCCGCGTAGCGCGTAAGCGGCGCCCGCTCCGCCGAGCCGGGCTACGATCCCGCCGTGGGCGCCAGTCCTGCCCGGCTCGTGATTGCCTTGTCGGTAGCGGCGGCGCTGGCGATCTTCGTCGTCTACACCGCAGTAGCGGGGGCGGGGACACCGCAGATCGTGCCGTCGCAGGTGCACAAGTTCGCCGGCCAGAACGTGACGCTCGTCGGCACCGTCCGCTCGACGCACGGCAACGCCTACTCCCGAGCCGGGATGCGCTTCGTGCTCAGCGACCCGAACCAGCACGTCGGGCGCGTGCCCGTCGTCTACCACGGCGACGTTCCGCCGCTGTACCGCGTCGGACGCGTCGTGATCATCGCCGGCACGCTCCGCGCCGGGACGTTCAGGGCGAGCAACGGGTCGCTGACGACGAAGTGCCCCGACCACTACACGCCGCAGAAGTCGCCGACCACATAGTGGGCGACCGCTGATGGCCCAGCTCGGGCGCGCCGCGCTCCTCCTCGCCTTCGGCCTCGTCGCGTACGCGCTCGTCGCCGGCTCGTACGGAGCATGGAAGCGGCGGCGCCGTCTCGCCCTCTCGGCGCAGAACGCCCTTCTCGCAGCGTTCCCGGCGACGGTCGTGGCGGCTGTCGTCCTCCTCGTCGCGCTCGGCCGCCGCAACATGAGCTTCGTCTACGTCTGGCAGCACACGAGCCACCACCTGCCGCTCGGCTACGCCCTCTCCGCCTTCTGGGGAGGGCAGGAAGGATCGCTGCTGCTCTGGCTGCTCGTCCTCACCGGCTATGCAGGCCTCGCCGTCTGGCTCAACCGCCGCTCGCGCGAGCTGATGGCGTGGACCGTCCCCGTCTTCGCCCTCGTCGCCGTCTTCTTCAGTTTCATGCTCGCGTTCGTCTCGAGCCCGTTCAACGTCCAGCCGCCGCCCGCGGACGGCCAGGGGATGGTGCCGAGCCTCCAGAACCCGTACATGCTCGCGCACCCGCCGATGCTCTACCTCGGCTACGTCGGCCTCACGGTCCCGTTCGCCTTCGCGATGGGTGCGCTCCTCTCGGGCCGCACGGACGAGCGCTGGATCGTCGCGACGCGCCGCTGGACGCTCGCCGCGTGGATGTTCCTCAGCGTCGGCCAGCTCCTCGGCTCCCACTGGGCGTACACCGAGATCGGCTGGGGCGGCTACTACGCGTGGGATCCGGTCGAGAACGCGGCGCTGATGCCGTGGCTCGCGGCGACCGCCTTCCTCCACTCCGTGATGATCCAGGAGAAGCGCGGGATGCTGAAGGTCTGGAACATGGTGCTCGTCGCGCTCGCCTTCAACCTGTCGCTCTTCGGCACCTTCCTCACCCGCTCGGGCGTGCTCGACTCGATCCATTCGTTCGCCAAGAGCTCGATCGGCGGCTGGTTCCTCGGCTTCCTCGTCTTCATGGTCGTCTTCTCGGTGGTGCTGATCCGCTGGCGGCTGCCGCTGCTGCGGACGAAGACGCGGCTCGAATCGCTCGTCTCGCGGGAGGCGACGTTCCTCTACAACAACCTCCTGCTCGTCGCGCTCGCGCTGACGATCCTCTGGGGCGTTCTCTATCCGATCGTCTCGCAGGCGCTGCACGGCCAGACGCGCTCGGTCTCGAAGCCGTACTACGACTTCTTCCTCCACACGTTCGGGCTGCCGCTTCTGCTCCTGATGGGGCTCGGGCCGCTCGTCGCGTGGCGGCGAGCCTCGCTGCGCTCGCTCGGGAAGACGTTCCTGTGGCCGTTCGGGGTTGCGGTCGTCACCGGCGGCGTCCTGCTCGGGCTCGGCTTCGACAGCTCGTGGGCGGGCCTGCTCGCGTACACGTTCTCGGCGTTCGTCGCAGCCTCGATCGTGCTCGAGTTCGTGCGCGGGCGCGCCGCGGCGGGAGGGATCCTCCGGCTCGTCTCCCGGAACCGGCGGCGCTACGGCGGCTACGTCGTGCACGCCGCCGTCGTCCTCCTCGCGATCGGCATCGCCGGCTCGAGTGCGTACCAGACGATCCGGGAGAAGCACCTGCGACCGGGACAGTCGATCGAGGCGGCGGGCTACACGCTGACGTACACCGGCGCCTCCGCGGTGAAGGGCCCGAACTACACGGGCTTCCGCGCGCACCTGACCGGGGTCGGCCACGGCGAGCGCTTCACGGTCGACCCCGGGGTGAACGACTTCCCGATCGAAGGCAATGCCACGGTGGCGTCGATCTACCACGACCCGCGCACCCTCGGTGACATCTTCACGAAGGCGTCGCTCGTCAACCGGAAGGGCACGATCGACGTCCAGGTGCTCGTGAAGCCGCTGATCAACCTCATCTGGGTCGGTGGCTTCGTCTTCGTCTTCGGCGCCCTGATCGCGATGTGGCCGGATGCGGTCGAGCAGCGACGGCTCGCGGCGCGGTACGCGGCCGGCGCCGCACCGGCCGGCATCTAGCCGTGGAGTGGGCTCTCGCACTCGCCGCGGTGCTCGCCGTCGCGGCCGTCGTCTTCGTCGCGCGTCCGTTTCTGCGGGATCCGGCGCCGGCGAGCGACCGGCTCGACGAGCTCGCGCCCGAGGCGCGCCGCCGGCTGGAGCTCGCAGAGGCTCGCGATCGCGCGCTCGCGGCGCTGAAGGAGCTCGAGTTCGACCACCGCACGGGCAAGGTCTCGGACGACGATTACCGCAACCAGGTTGGGCCGTTGCGAAGGCGCGCGGCCGAGGCGTTACGGGCTCTCGAAGCGCGGGAAGAGACTCCGTATGAACGCATCCCGGCTCCCGAAGAGCACGCCGGACGATGACACGCCGCTGCTCGAGCCCGTTCCCGGCCCCGTAGCGCACGCCCGCGTCGAGCGGCACTGGTTCGGCGTGCCCGCCCGCTTCGTCCTCCTCTGCCTCGCTTGCGCCGCGCTCGGTGCCGCAGCCGGCCTCTTCGCGACCGGCAACTGGGGCTGGGGAATCGTCAACCTGCTGCTCGCTGCCGTCTTCGCCGGAGGTCTGGGCGAGGCTGCGCGGCAGGGCAGGAAGCTGCTGCCGGAACAGTCGGTGCAGCTCGCGGCCGACAGGCGCGCGCAAGCGGCGACCGCGGCCCAGGTCTGGCGGACGCGCGCGGAGACGTCGCTGACACGCTGGCGCCTTCGCTCCCGGCTCGACCAGCTGGAGATCGAGCGACCGCCGCTGCTGCAGGCGCTCGGCGCTGCCGTCCATGGCGGCGATAGGAAGGCCGAGAAGATCGCGCGGCAGAGGCTCGACGAGCTCGACGAGCGGCGACGGCAGCTCGAGACGGAGCTCGACCTTCACATCGCGGGAGCGGAGGAGAGGATCCGCCGGGCTCGTCTCCCGGTGCAGCCGACGTTGCGCGTTCGGCGCAACCAGAACGTGGAGAACGGCTAGCCGAGATGGAGGAGTCTCAGATCCGGCAGCTCGCGGTAGCGCTCCTCGAGGTCGAAGCCGTAGCCGACATAGAGCTCGTCCGGCACGACGAAGCCGACGTAGCGCACGGGGAGGTCGTCGACGAGGCGCCGGTACGGCCGGTCGAGGAGCGTGACCGCGGCAACCGAGGCAGGCCCACGGAGCTCGAACGTTCGGACGAGGTAGTTGAGCGTGAGCCCCGTGTCGACGACGTCCTCGACGATGAGGATGTCGCGCCCGCGCACGTCGAGGTCGAGATCCTTGAGCACGCGGATCTGCTGGTGGCCGCCCATCCGCGCGCTGCCGTAGCCGGCGAGCTCGACGAAGTCGATCGCGTGGAGGATCGGCATCGCGCGGGACAGGTCGGCGGCGAAGACGAGACTCGCCTTGAGCGAGGCCACGAGCACGGGCTCCCGTCCGGCGTAGTCGCGGGCGATCTCGGCTCCGAGCTCGTCCACCCGTGCCGACAGCTCCGCCGCGGAGAGGTAGATCTCTCCGATGCGATCGTCCGCGGAGGCGCGGTCAGCTGGCGATGTCGAGGTGGAAATGCTGAGCGAGGCGCTCGAGGTCGCGCCGGTAGAAGAGCTTGATCCGGATGCCGGGATACCGCTCCCGGAGCTTGCGCACCTTGCGGTTCTTGCGCGTGACGAGCGATTGCTTCATGGCGGTGATCTCGACGTAGAGGTCCTGCTCGGGGAGGTAGAAGTCGGGTGAGAAAGCCTCCAGCACCCGGCCCGACTCGTCCTGCTCGAGCACGAACGTCCGAGGCTCGTATTCCCACGCGACGCCGTAGTAGTCGAGGACCTTGGCGCACTCGAGCTCGGCGGGGCTTGCGAACCGCGGCGGCTCGGTACCGCGGTACGCCTGGAAGGCAGGGAGCTGAAGCTCCATCCCGAGGCACGGTAGCCACGGCGTCGGACGCCGAAACAATTGTCACAAGGCTGCAACTTTGGCTCTGCGGGAACTAACCTCCCGCGCGATGTTCCGGATTGTCCAGTTGTCGGACCTCCATTGCGGGCAGCAGTTCTTCCTCCCGCAGCACCTCGAGCGCGCGATCGCCGAGGTGAACGAGATGGAGCCGGATGTCGTCGTCATCTCCGGCGACCTCACGTCGCACGGGTTCAAGGACGAGTACGCGCTCGCCCGGGAGTACCTCGACCGCGTCGAGTGCGAGTCGATGGTCGTGATCCCCGGCAACCACGACTCGCGCAACGTCGGCTACGTCCACTTCGAGGAGCTGTTCGGCGAGCGGAACTCCGTGCTGCGCGTGGGCGAGGCACAGATCGTCGCCGTCGACTCGAGCGAGCCGGATCTCGACAACGGCCAGATCGGACGCGGCCGCTACCGCTGGATCGAGGAGCAGTTCGCCGAGCCCGCGGAGCTGCGCGTCTTCGTCCTCCACCACCACCTGCTGCCCGTGCCGGGGACCGGCCGCGAGCGGAACATCGTCAACGACGCCGGCGACACGCTCGAGGCGCTGCAGCGCGCCAACGTCGACCTCGTCCTCGCCGGCCACAAGCACGTCCCCTACGCGTGGCGGCTCGAGAACCTGTTCGTGGTGAACGCGGGCACGGTGTCGTCGTCCCGGCTGCGCGGCAACGGCCGGCCCTGTTACAACGTCGTCGAGGTCGAGGGCACGCACGTCAGCGTCTGGCGCAAGTACCCGTTCCACGAGCAGGAGCGGATCATCCAGTTCTCGACCGACACGAAGACGTACGAGAAGTACACCGCGAGGATCGAGGACGAGGTGCGCTCGTCGTGAGAGCACGGGCGCTCGTGCTGATCGACGGGGAGCACTACGCGCCGGTGGTGCGCGACGTGCTCGCGGCGCTGCCGTACCGCGTGGTCGGGGCCTTGCTGGTCGGGGGGAGCGAGAAGCTCCGTGGCGGGGAGGACTACGGCGTGCCGCTCGTCGACTCTCTCGATGCAACCGACGCGGACGTCGTCGTCGATCTCTCCGACGAGCCCGTGCTCGGCCCGCGCGAGCGGATGCTCTGGGCGTCCCGCGTCCTCGCCCTCGGGCTGCCGTATGTCGGCGCGGACTTTCGCTTCGAGCCGCCTCCGCTCGAGCCTGTCAACGTTCCGTCCGTGTCGGTCATCGGCTTGGGGAAGCGGATCGGCAAGACCGCGGTCGCCGGGCACGTTGCCCGTGTGCTTGCGCGCGACCGGCGAGTCGTCGTCGTCGCGATGGGGCGGGGAGGACCGGCCGAGCCGGAGCTCGTCGAGACGCCGCCGACGCTGGACGACCTCCTCGCGCTTTCGCGCTCGGGGCGCCATGCAGCGTCCGACCATCTCGAGGCGGCCGCGCTCGCCGGCGTTCCGGCCGTGGGCTGCCGCCGCGCCGGCGGCGGCCTCGCCGGCGCGCCGCTCGCCGACAACGTCCTCGAGGGCGTGGAGCTCGCCGAACAGCTCGATCCCGACGTCCTCGTTCTCGACGGCAGCGGCGCGGCGATTCCGCCGGTTGCGTCCGACGCGCGCATCCTCGTCACGAACGGCGCGCACGACCCCCGGGCGGGGCTCAACGCCTACCGCGTGCTCATCTCCGATCTCGTCGTCGACACGGGAGGAGCCGACCACGAGGAGATCCGGGCGATCGCGGACGTGCCCGTGATCGAGGCCGAGCTGCGGCTTCGTCCGTCCGAACCGCTCGCCGGCCGTCGCACTGCGGTGTTCACGACCGGGCCGGCGCCGACGGACGATCTCGACGCGGAAGTCGTCCACGTCTCGCGCAACCTCGCGCGCCGCGCCGCGTTGCAGGAGGAGCTGGAGGGAGTCGACGCCGAGGTCTATCTCGTCGAGCTCAAGGCCGCGGCGGTCGACGTCGTGGCGGAGGCCGCGCTCGCGCGCGGGGCGGAAGTCGTCCTCGCCGCGAACGACGTCGTTTCGGAGGAGCTCGACGCGCGCCTGCTCGGCCTCGTTCCGGAGAGGAGCGCGACGTGAACAGCGAGCCGCGCAGGATCATGCCGCTGCCGCTCGGCGACGCCGACCTCGGTTTGCCCTATTCGCGCGGGCTGATGGCGCGCTCCCTCATGGCCGCGGGCGTCGCCCCGCACCGCGCGTACGCGCTAGCGACCCGCGTCGGCGACGAGCTACTCGAGCGTGGCTCGAATCGGATCGAGCTCGGGCGGCTCGAGGCGCTCGCGGTCGAGGTGCTCGGCGAGGAGGAAGGAAGCGAGAGCGTCGAGCGCCTGCGCCGCTACCAGGAGCTGCGCGAGCTCGACCTGCCGATCCTCGTCTTCATCGGCGGCGCGACCGGCACAGGGAAATCGACCGTCGCGACCGAGCTCGCCTACCGCTTCGGGATCACGCGCGTGACGTCGACGGACTTCGTCCGCCAGACGATGCGCGCGTTCTTCTCCGACGACTTCATGCCGTCGATCCACTACTCGAGCTTCGAGGCCGGGGACGCCTTCCCGGACGCGGACGACCCCGTCGAGTTCGGCTTCCTCGCCCAGGCGCGGAACGTCCTCGTCGGCGTGCGGGCATCGTCGGAGCGCGCGCTCGACGAGGGGTGGTCGCTCGTGCTCGAGGGCGTCCACCTCGTGCCCGGCATGGTCGAGCTGCCGCGGCCGGAACGCGCCGTGTCGGTTTTCGTCGTGCTTGCGATCGAGGACGAGGACGAGCACGTTCGCCACTTCCATTACCGCGACGAGGACTCCGATCGGCCCGAGTCGCGCTATCTCGAGCGGTTCGACGACATTCGGATCCTTCAGGAGATCATCGTCGAGCGCGCACACGCCGAAGGTGTGCCGGTGATCGAGAACGACGACGCCGACCGGGCGGCGCGGACCGTCGCCGACCTCGTCCTCGACGCCGCCGATCGGAGTCGTGCCGCTCGATGAGCGAGCCCGAGTCCCAGCTCACCGGGCAGGAGGAGCCCTGCCAGTGCCAGGCGTATCTCCGCGCGACGGAACGCGCCGCGCTCGTCTCCGCGCGCTGGCTCGGGCGTGCCGACGAGGACGCGGCGGAGGAGGCGGCCGCGACAGGCATGCGGGCGACCCTCGATATCCTTCCGATCAGCGGCCGCGTCGCTCTCGGCTCGTTCGACGACTCCGGCGGGCTGACGCCCGGAGCGATCGTGGGAGCGGGCGGCAAGGAAGTCGACCTCGCACTCGACCCGCTCGAGGGCCGCGGCGTCGTCGCGCGGGGCGGCAACGGCGCCATGTCGATGATCGCGGTCGGCGAGCCGGGCCGCTTCACGACTCTCCCCGACTTCTACATGCGCAAGATGGCGGTCGGTCCACGGGCGCGAGGCTCGATCGACCTCCTCCGCCCGGTCGGGGAGAACATCGAGGCGATCGCCGAGGCGTTCGGACGGCGCGTCAACGACGTGACGACGATCGTGCTCGACCGTCCCCGCCACCACGACCTGATCGAGGAGATCCGGAACTCCGGCGCTCGGATCAAGCTGATCCAGGACGGCGACGTGACGGCGGCGATCTCCGCCTCGATTCGGGGCACGAACGACCACCTGGCGATCGGGATCGGCGGAACGCGGCAGGCGGTGCTCTCGGCCGCGGCCCTCCGCTGCCTCGGCGGTGAGCTGCAGGCGCAGTTCTGGCCGACGTCCCGCCGCGAGATCGACGAGCTCCGCGAGGCCGGGATCGAGGACTACGAGCGTGTCTTCCGCACCGAGGATCTCGCGCCGGGAGAGGTAATCGTCGCGGCGACGGGCGTCTCGAACGGCGACCTCCTGCGCGGCGTCCGCTTCCTGGCCGACAGCGCGCGCACGCATTCGCTCGTGATGTGCACGCGCTGCAACTGGGTGCGCTTCGTCGACGGCATCCACTTCTTCGCGCGCGAGCGGCGCGAGGAAGTCCGGCTCCTCGGTTACTAGCTCGCGCTCGCGAAGCTGCGCTTCGCTCGCGGATTGACGAACTCCGGCGCGGGAGAGCGCGGTCTCCCGCGCCTCCGTGCTGAGAGCTCGTTACCCGCCGCGGCGGGCGCCTGCGGCGCGCGCCGGGGAGCGGGGAGGGCCTGCGGCTAAGTCCGCTTCGCTGGCCTTAGCCTCCGGCCGGCTCAGGCGAGAGACACGACTGGCGCAAGCGAGAGTAGTGATAGGCGTAGCACTCTGATCGCACTACGAAGCGTGATTGCAACGTTCGCCGCGCGGGAGTAGCGTCGGGGCGATGGCGCGCCGTTGGGCTCGCTATGGATTGATGCTCGCCACACTCGCGGCGGGACTCGCGGTCGGGCTCTCATTCGGCCCCACGGCGTATGCGGGCACGGTTTGCCGTACCACGGGCGACGTCTCCTTTTGCGCCCAGTGGGGCGTGATGGGCTACGCGACGCGGTTGCAGGTCAAGAACACCGGCAGCCAGACGATCTCGTCATTCACTCTAGCGCTCCCGAGCGGCGTGACGGTGACCGGCGCTGCCGGCAACACCGGCTGCCACGCCGCCCAGCCCGCCGCGAACGACGTCACCTGCAGCACGCCGACGCCGCCCGGCCAGCAGCAGTTCGTCGACATCCTCTCCAACCCGACACCCGCCGTCGGCAGCAGCGGGACGCTCACGCTCAGCGACTCGGGCGGCACGCCGCAACCGAGTCAGACCGTCACCCTCGACTCGAGCGCCGTCTGCGGCCTGGCCGCCCAGACCGGCGCGGCCGCCTGCACGACCAACACGACTAGTACGACCAGCACGACCTCATCCGCCTGCGAGCCAAAGCTGGAGGTGTTCAAGGAGGTGTTCGACAACGCCCATGAGCAGCTCAAGAAGATCGCAACCGATACCTATGCGACGCTGATCAACCCGCACGCGCTCGATCCGAAGTTCCCGTTTCACTCGTTTGCGTACGAGATCACCGTCACAAATACGAGTGATTGCGAGGCCAGGGACGTCACGGTGCTCGATACCCTGCCCGCCTCCTATCGCTGCGGCGCCGGCCACTGGAACACATACGCGCACGGTGTGTCTATCGGTTCCGAGAAGGTGGAGTCCTGCAAGGGGCTGCACGCGCATGTCAAGCAGCCCGTCGGCAACGTAGGCCCACACCAGCACGTGAGCGTCACGTTGTACGGCGGCTTCGATCGCCTGGGCGAAACCACGAACAGGGCGGCGGCCACTGCTAAGAACGCCGCAAAGGCCGAGAGCAACGAGGTCGAAGTGCGCGTGATCAGCCACAAGCAGTTCGAGGAACTGAAATGACGCCCAGCCGCAGCTGAAAACGAAGATTCCTCGTTCTCCTCTCGCTCGTTCGGGCCTCCCGACTTAACAGCCGACCAACGCTCCGGGGACATCCCCGAGCACTGGCGCAGGCGAGGGTTCTCGGGAGTGGGTCTCGCTCGCCCTCTCGGTGGCACCCGACGACTAGTCGTCCGGACGACGGAGGAACCAGATCGCGAAGATGATGAATCCCCCGATCGGAACGACGATCGAGGCGAGGATCACTGCGTCGAGAACGGCTGTGCCTGCGCCAAGGAGCACGTTGCGATGGTACGCCGCCGTACACTGGTCGCATGCCGACGCGCGACGAGGTGCTGGAGATTCTCCGGACGGTCGAGGATCCCGAGCTGGGCATGGACATCGTCGATCTCGGGCTTCTGTACGAGGTCGAGGTCGAGGACTCGACGGCGAAGATCACGTACAGCCTGACGTCGATGGGGTGTCCCGCCGGGCCGCTGATCGCGCAGGACATCGACAGCGCCGCCCGTCAGGTGGAGGGGATCGAGGATGTCGAGCTGGAGCTGACCTTCGACCCGCCGTGGACGCCGGACAAGATGTCCGACGACGCGAAGTTCATCCTCGGTTTCGGCTAGACCGCCCTGGTGATCGTCACCCGCGACCTGCACGGGCTCGTGATCACCGATCACGAGTTCTCGCTGCCGCTCGACCATGCAAGCCCCTCCGGGCCGACGATCGGCGTCTTCGCCCGCGAGGTCGCCGCGGACAAGGGGCGCGACAAGCCGTTCCTCGTCTTCTTCCAGGGTGGGCCCGGCGCGGAGTCGCCGCGTCCGACGACCCCGTCGACTCCCACCTGGCTGCCCCGTGCGCTCGAGGACTACCGCGTCCTCTTCCTCGACCAGCGCGGTACCGGCCGCTCGACGCCGGTCGGCACGCTGCCCGAGCTGTCGGCGCAGGAGCAGTACGAGTACCTCGTCCACTTCCGCGCCGACTCGATCGTCCGCGACGCGGAGGCCATCCGCAAGGAGCTCGGCGTCGAGAAGTGGAGCGTCCTGGGGCAGAGCTTCGGCGGCTTCTGCGTGACGACGTACCTGTCGTTCTTCTCCGAGTCGTTGCGCGAGGCGTATCTCACCGGCGGCCTGCCGCCCGTGGGCTACCCGACGGAGGAGGTCTACCGCGCGACGTACGTGACTGTGCGCGAGCGCAACCGGCGCTACTACGAGCGGTATCCCGAGGATCTCGCAAAGGTGCGCGCGATCCACGAGCGTCTGGCGTCGGACGAGGTGCGGCTCCCGTCGGGCGACGTCCTGACCTCGCGTCGCTTCCGGCAGCTCGGCATGGCGCTGGGGATGAGCGACGGCGCCGAGCGGCTCCACTACCTGCTCGACTTCGACCTCGGCTCGCCGGCGTTCCTGTACGGAGTCCAGGATGCGACCTCGTTCGGGCGCAACCCGCTCTACGCGGTCGTCCACGAGTCGTGTTACGCCGACGGCTGCGTGACGAACTGGGCGGCGCAGCGCGAGCTGCCGGACGAGTTCGCATCGACTCCCGAGCTCTTCACCGGCGAGATGATCTATCCCTGGATGTTCGAGGATCACGGCGCCCTTGTCCCGATGCAGGAGGCGGCGGAGCTGCTCGCCCAGCACGAGTGGCCGGCGCTGTACGACGGCGCTCGTCTCGAGGAGAACGAGGTGCCGGCGGCGGCCGCGATCTACGCCGACGACATGTACGTCGCCCGGCGGTTCTCGGAGGAGACTGCGGCGCGGATCAAGGGTCTACGTCCGTGGCTGACGAACGAGTTCGAGCACGACGGCCTGCGCAAGGACCGTGTCCTCGGGCGCCTGATCGAGCTCACCCAGGGCAAGATCTAGCCCCCGCTCGGGTGGACGAGCGGCAACGCGCCGCGCCAGCCGGCGGCGAGGACGCGCAGGCTCGTCGGCGGCGTGAGCACCACGGCGTGCCCGTTCGCGGGGCGGCGCTTCCCGTAGCCGCCGGGCGTCCAGCGCAGCAGCTCTCCGGTGAGGACGAGCCACGGCTCGCCGTCGCGGAGGACGAAGGCGCCGTCGGGAAGCGACGCGATCGCCCCTTCCTCCTTCGGCCCGAGCCGGTCGGCGTGGAGGCGGAAGTCCAGCTCGTCGGCGCCCGTTGCGCCGGCGAGCGCGAGGTAGCTCCGGTAATCCTCGCGCCGGCACTCGGCGCACGGCCTGTGCCCCGCCGCGAGCGCGGTCGCGTCGTCGAGGAAGAAGAGCCCGGTGTACCTGCCGGGCGGCATCGGCTCGCGCCGCCGCCCGCGGAACTCGAGCCGGCACGCGATCCAGCGCCGTCCGTTCCACGCACGCCGGATGCGGCGCTCGTCGTCGTGCAGACGGCCGCGGTTGCCGAAGACGAGCCCGCGCTCGGGCGTCGCGACGATCTCGCCAAGCGGCGTGACCCGGTTCTGCAGCGGCATCAGATGGAGAGGACGATCTTGCCGAGCTGCTCGCCGGCCCCCATCCGCTCGTGTGCGGCTCGGATCTGATCGAGCGGGAGGACCGTGTCGACGACCGGACGGGCGCGACCACTCGCGACGAGCTCGTACGCGCCGGCGAAGTCCTCGCCCGTTCCCATCGTCGAGCCGAGGATCGAGAGCTGCTTCCACCAGATCCGGTGCAGCTGAGCCGGCGGGTTCGGGCCCGTCGTCGCGCCGCAGACCGCGATCCGGCCGCCCTGTGCGGCGACGTCGAGGGACGTCCGCCACGTCGCCTCGCCGACGTGCTCGACGACGACGTCGACGCCGTGCCCGCCGGTGGCCTCCTTGACCGCGGCCTTCACGTCGTCGGTGGCGTGGTTGAGCACGACGTCGGCGCCGAGCTCCCGCGCGCGCTCGAGCTTCGCGTCGCTCGAGGACGTGACGACGACGCGCGCGCCGAGCGCCTTGGCGATGGCGAGCGTCGCGGTCGAGACGCCGCTGCCGATCCCCCAGGCGAAGACCCATTCGCCCTCCTGCAGGCCGGCGCGGGTCACGAGCATCCGGTACGCGGTCTCGAAGACGAGCGGGAACGCAGCCGCCTCCTCGAAGCTCAGCCCGTCGGGGATGGGGTGGACGTTCGCCGCCGGCACCGAGATCAGCTCGGCGTTCGTCCCGTCGCCGTGCTCGCCGATCACGTGGATGGCGCCGCCCGGCATCTCGACGCCCGGGTTGAGGACGACGCGCTCGCCGGGCTCGAACCCGCTCACGCCGTCGCCGAGCGCCTCGACGACTCCCGCGCCGTCGGCGCCGAGGATGCGCGGCTTCTCCACGGACGGCATCCCTTTGCGAATCCAGACGTCGAGATGGTTCAGCGCCGAGGCCTTCAGGCGGACGAGCACCTCGCCCGGGGCGGCCTCCGGATCGGGCACCTCCTCGAGCACGAGAACCTCGGGCCCGCCGTCCTCGTGGATCCTCACCGCGCGCACCGCGGCAGACTATCGGCGTGACGGGGGCGGAACTTCAGGCGCTCGCCGACGAGCTCGGGCTCGACGCGATCGGCGCTGCGCCGGCCGAGCCGTACGTCGAGACCGAGCGGCACATCCTCGAGCGGCGGGCTCGCGGGCTCTTCGCCGACATGCGCTACACGATGGCGCGGCCGGAGGAGTCGTGCCACCCGGAGACGCTCCTGCCGGGAGCGCGCACGGTTGTCTCGGCGGCGCTCTGCTACTGGCTGCCCGAGCCGGATAGGCCCGAGGGACACGGCCGCCTGCCGCGCTACACGTGGTTCGACGCGTACGCCGTCCTCCGGGAACGGCTCGACGAGCTCGGCCGCCGCCTCGACGGGCGGTACCGCGTCCTCGTCGATGCGAACCAGCACGTCGACCGCGAGGCGGCCGCGCGCGGGGGCGTGGGCTTCTACGGCAAGAACACGCTGCTGATCACGCGCAGGCACGGCTCCTGGGTCGTCCTCGGGACGCTCGTCACCGACGTCGAGCTCGAGCCGACACCGGCACTCGATCTCGACTGCGGCGACTGCCGGCTCTGCATCGACGCGTGTCCGACCGGTGCGCTCGAGGAGCCCGGGACACTCGATTCGACGCGCTGCCTCTCCTACTGGACGCAGGCCCCCGCCTCGCCGCCGGCCGAATATCGCGGGGAGCTGGCCGCCCAGGTCTACGGTTGCGACATCTGCCAGGACGTCTGCCCATGGAACCGCGGTGTCGAGAAGCGGCGAGCAGCCGCGCCGCTTCCGCCTGATGCGACGCCGCACGTCTCCCTCGTCGACTGGCTGCGGAGCGACTCCGGCGAGCTGCGGCGGCGATTCGAGCGCCTCTACGTCCCGCGCGACGACGGGCGGCGGCTCCAGGTCAACGCGCTCGTCGCAGCGGGAAACGTCGGCGGCGAGGAGGAACGCGCCGCAGTCGAGTCGTATCTCGAGTCCGACGAGCCGGCGCTGCGCGAAGCAGCCGAGTGGGCCGTCGAGCGGATGAAGGAACGCGACAGGACAGCCGGCGCGTGATGTGGCCTAGACGACAGGGCGAATGGCTCGTACTTCTGCGCGCTGCGCTCGTCGGCGTCGCGGCGGTCACGGTCGGGCTCACGAGCTTCCCTCCCTCGTACACGCCGTGGGCCTGGGTGGTCGTCGCGTTCTTCGCCGCCGTGACGATCGTCTCCGCGGCCTTGACCCGCATCGAGCTCGATCGCGCCGCGCGCGGGCGGGCACGAGCGCTCCTGATTGGGTGCGACGCCCTCGTCGGCATCGGCGTCGTAGCGGTCTTCTCCTATCAAGCCGGAGAGCCGTACCGGGCGCTGTATCTGATTCCGGTCGCGGAGGCGGCGCTCCGCTTCGGCCTCGTCGGCGGCGTGCTCGGCGGTGCCGTCATGACGGGGGCGACGATCGTGATCGATGCGCTCGGGCCGGGCGTGCAATGGCGCGCGGCGCTCGTCCGCATCCTCGTCGGGATGCTGGCCGGAATCGTGATCGGCCGCCTCCGCGACGGGATCTCGACCGAACGGCAGGTCGCGGAGGAGCGCGCTGCGGAGGCCGAGCGGCTCCGGGACGAGCTCGGCCATCGGGCCGATGTGCTCGAGACGGCGAACCGCGTCGCCCGTGCGCTCGCTTCGTCGCTCGAGCTCGAGGAAGCGTTCGGCGCGTTCATCCGCGAGCTCGCCGGCCTCGTCCCCTTCGAGCGGACGGCGATCGTCCTCGTGGACGGCGACACTGCGACGACGATGGCCACCGCCGGCCGGGGCGCGATGGAGATCTTCCCGCCGGGCAACACCGGCCCACTCGGCGGCTCCGTGCTCGAGCAGGTCCTGCAGGGCCGGATCGTCGTCCGGCACGACCTCGAAGAGCGGGAGTACCCGGAGGATGAGTTGCTGCTCGGCCTCGGGTTGCGGAGCGAGCTCGTCTCCCCGCTCATGCTCGGCGCGCGGCCGATCGGGATGCTGACGCTCTCGCGCGAGCGGCCGGACGCGTTCAGCGAGGACGAGACCGAGCTCGTGGCTCTACTCGGGCGACTCGTCGCGACAGCCGTCCAGAACATCCGCGCGTACGAGGCCGAGCGCCGCCGCGTCGAGGAGCTCGCCCGGCTCTCGGCGTTGCGCGCCGACTTCGTCTCGCTCGTCTCGCACGAGCTCCGGAGCCCGATGGCCGCAGTGATCGGGGCCGCGCGCACGCTCCACGACCGGTGGCGGATGCTCACAACCGGCCAGCGCGAGTCGTTTCTCGCCCTGATCGCGGACGAGACCGACCGGCTGGCGGCGCTCGTCGAGGACGTGCTCGACACGTCGAGGCTCGAGGCCGGGACGTTCAGCTACCGCTTCGACGACGTCGATCTCGCACGGCTCGTCGAGGAGGCCGTCGACTCCGCCGGGCTCGCGCAGCCGGACGTTCGCGTCGTCGCGGCGTTGCACGGGAAGCTCCCGACGATCCGCGGCGACGCCGTCCGGCTCCGTCAGGTGCTGGGCAACCTGATCGACAACGCCGTGAAGTACTCGCCCGAAAGCGGGGAGGTGCAGGTCGCCGCGGCGGCCTACGACGGGCGCGTTCGCATCTCCGTCCGCGACGCCGGACCGGGCATCCCGCGCGAGCAGCAAGGGCGGATCTTCGAGAAGTTCGAGCGCGCCGACGTGCCCGGCAGCTCGAAGCCGGGAACGGGGCTCGGGCTCTTCATCGCGCGCTCGATCGCCGAAGCGCACGGCGGGACGCTCGACGTCGACTCCGTCCCGCGCGAAGGAGCGACGTTCGTCCTGACGCTGCCGGTCGGCTAAGCCGGCGTACGGAGACGCTCGACGCCGAGCTCCTTCGCGAGCGCCTTCGCTCGCGCCGAGACGGATTTCCGTAAATCAGCGGGCTCGAGGATGACGGCGTCGCCGCGGAGCGCGAGAACCTCGCTCTCGAGCCATTCGTCGCTCCCCACCGGAACCTCGCGGATCGCGGTCCCGTCGGCGAGCGGGCGCGCGCCGCGCTCGACGGCCCAGCGGGCGATCTCCTTGTCGTAGAGCAGCTTCACGGTCCGCGCGTCGCGGAGCCGTGTCGGCTCGAAGCCCTCGCGCGGCTCGAACTTCTCCCGCGTCAGCTTCGCGCTCCGCATCCGGTCGAGCCGGAAGGAGCGGGCGCCCTCGCTCGTGCGATCCCACGTGTGGACGTACCAGTTGGGCAGCTGGCGCTCGAGCGAGTACGGCTCGACGAGCCGGGACGACGGCGCCGCATCGGCCTCCTTCTGGTACTCGATCTCGACGAGCCGCTGCTCGCGCATGCCGCGCGCGAACGTCGAGACGAGATCGACCTCCTCGCCGCCGATCAGCGGCTCCGGGGTGCGTTCGAGGTCGAAGCGGCCGAACGTCTCCTCGAGCTTCTTGCGGACGCGTGCGAGCGGCGTGTGCGCCTCGGCGGCGATCATCGGCCCGACGTACTCGAGGGCGAGCCTGATGGCGCGCGCCTCGAGCGGGGTCAGCCGCGGCGCCGCGCGGAACGTGTCGCCCCACAGCTCCTTGTCGACGTGGACGGAGGCCCCTTGCAGCTCCGCGTAGACCGTGTAGCAGCCGCCGCCGAAGTTGACGAGGTTGAGCAGAGAGAGGTGCTCCTCGAGCTCGTCCTCGGGGACGGAGGGGAAGCGCTGGAGCAGCTCGGCGGCGGGGATCAGAGCGGTGCGCTCCTCGCCGCACGCGGCGAGGAGATACGCGAGCAAAGCCTGGAGCACGGCGAACCGTTCGGGCGCGACCGGGCCGGCGGGGCGCTCCACGATTCCGTCCGTGGTGCGGACGGCCTTCTCGCGGGCCGGGTGCGGCGGTGTGCCCTCGTGCCGGTCGCGCACGCGCCGCAACGCTACGCCGACCTCCTGCTTCAGCTCATGCGGCTCGAGCGGCACCGCGCGGCCGTTCTGGCGCAGCACCCACGAGGCGAGCTGGGGGATGGAGGAGTAGTCGGTGACGAAGACGTCGTCTTCGAGCGTCCCTGTCGCCCCGTACGCCCGCCGCACCCACCACGCCGTGTCGCCGCGCACCTCGAGCCGGGCGGTACCGACGAGGTCGCCGATCTGCCACGGCGGCCGGCCGCGGTACTGCTCGACGTCGAAGTCGGTCGGCGCGCGGAAGTCTCGCTCCCGCCGCGTCGCGAACTTGATGTCGCCGCGGATCCGTGAGACCCGGAATGTGCGGATGTCCTTCCGGTCGAGATCCTGGCCGACGACGTACCAAAGGCCGTTGTCGTTGATCAACGCGTACGGGTTGAGGGTCCGCTCCTTGGTCTTGTCGCTCGAGATCGACCAGTACTCGAACTTCACCGTGCGCTGCTTCGAGATCGCGTTCTCGAGCTTCGCGAGCCGCCCGGGAGTCTCCACCGAGTAGTCGGGATCGAGCACCTCGACGCGGCTCGCGGTGTCGGTCGGCGGCTCGACGAAGCCGGGGCGGCCGAGCGCGAGATTCTGCAGTGCGAGCCGCAGCGGCTCCGCGTACGCGAACTTCCCCTCGAGGAGGTAGAAGGCGGTCTGGAGGGCCGCGAGCTCCTCGTCCTCGAGCTCGAGCTGGGGGAGGAAGTACTGCTCCGAGCGGAGGGTGTACAGCTCCTCGCCGGTGAACTCGTCGCGCTGCGACTGGAGCGGGACGCCGAGCGAAAGGAGCTCCGCGCGGTCGGAGTAGAAGCGCCGTGCGAAGGCTTCGTCGGACATCTCCGAGTAGCCCTCGACGTTCGACTTCACGTCGCGTGCGGTGATCGGCCGGCGCTCCGCCATCAGGAAGGCGACGAGCGAGAGCTGCCGAATCAGCTTGTCCGTGTCGTGAGACATCCCCTTCCCGAGCCTACAGCGGCACGCCTGTGGAGCGCGCTGTGGAAAGCGACCGCCAGGCCGGAGCGTAAGGCAGGCCGTCGGCCGGCTTACGCGGAGGCCCGACGTGGCGCGCTGCCGCTCCTGCGCCGCAGGCGCACGACCGGCCGCGCCACGAATGAGGCGTCCGGCAGACGGACGTGCAGCCAAGCTCTTTCAGCGCGGAGCACGCGCGAGACCGCGCTCTCGCGCGTGCGGAGCTCCTTCAGCCGTGCCGCGGCCGTTAGGCCGCAGCGCGCGTCTCGAGGTGCTGGTGCGAGGGGCAGTAGTCGCGGTCGGGCAGCGGCGTGCGCTGGCACGGCTTGCCCTTGCGCGTCGTCGCCCGGCAGCGGGCGACGCCGCCGTCGAGCAGGCCCGACTCGATCTGCTCCTCGATGAAGTCCGTGGCCGCCTTGACCCCGTTCTGAACCGCCCACGCCACCTGGGCCTGCGCGGTGATCGGGAAATGGCGGCGGATGTCCTGGAACAGCGCCCGGTCGGGCTTCGCGAAGTAGAGCGGGTCGCTGGCGAGCCGCTCCATCGTCTGCTCACAGGCGACAAGGACCGAGCGTCGCGCCTCCATCTTGGTCTCTTGGTCGGCGTACGGCTCGATCAGGTCCTTGATCGAGCGATAGATGGCTCGCGAGTACTGATACATGCACTGCCGTAGCTGAGCGGTTCTCTCTTCGATCACTCCGTACCAGATCTCCTCGTCAACGGGCCCGGAGGGCGCATCACCAAGCCGGTCTCAAGGCTCCCCTCAGCCTCGTCCGGTAACGATCCTACATCGTAGCGTTGCTGTCACAAAGTCGCGGAAATCGTTGCCTCGACGGCAAACGGCCAAGTCCGTAACGGCGGTCACAGAGTCGACCTTTCCCGCCGGCCGAAAGGGAAACGTCAGCGGGCGAGAACGATCAGGCGTTCCTCGGTCATCTCGCGGATCGTGTAGGCGGGCCCCTCCTTCGTGTTGCCCGAGCCCTTGATGCCGCCGTAGGGCATCTGGTCGGCACGGAAGGTCGGCGCTTCGTTCACCGTGACGCCGCCGAACTCGAGCGCCTCGGCGGCCGCGAGGGCCGTGGACAGCGAGCCGGTGAAGATTCCGGCTTGCAAGCCGTACTCCGTGGCGTTGGCGCGGTCGTAGGCGTCCGCGAGCGAGTCGACGGCGTTGACGACGCAGACGGGGCCGAAGACCTCCTCGCAGACGACCTTGGCGGACTCCGGCGCTTCGCCGAGCACGATCGGGCCGAGAGGATTCGCGTCCGTCGAGCCGGCGAGCAGCTCCGCTCCCGTGGCCTGCGCCTCGTCGACCCATTCGGCGATTCGCGTGCGCGCGCCCTCGTCGATCACCGGTCCGACGTCCGTCGCCTCGTCGGCGGGGTCGCCCGTGACGAGCTGCTCGACCCTGGTGATGAAGCGCTCGAGGAAGCCGTCGAGGACGGCGCGCTCGACGTAGATCCGCTGCACCGAGATGCAGCTCTGCCCCGCAAAGGAGAAGGCGTTCGCGGCGAGCTTCTGCGCGGCGAGGTCGATGTCGGCGTCCGCGGCCACGACGACCGGTGTGGAGTTGCCGAGCTCGAGCCGAACGCGCTTCTGGGGCGCCCGCTCGGCGATTCCCCAGCCGACGCCGCTCGACCCGGTGAACGTGATCATCCGCACTCGCTCGTCCTCGACGAGGACGTCTCCGATCTCTCCGGACGGGCCGACGAGGACGGTGAGCCAGCCCTCCGGCAGACCCGCCTCGTGCTCGAGCTCGGCCAGGAGGAGGGCGGAGAGAGGAGTCGCGCTCGCCGGCTTGAGCACGACGGGACAGCCGGCCGCGAGCGCGGGCGCGAGCTTGTGCGCAACGAGGTTGCACGGGAAGTTGAACGGCGAGATCGCGCCGATCACGCCGATCGGCCGCCGGAGCGTGAACGCAATCTTGCCCTCGCCTGCCTCCGACGCCTCCATCGGTACCACGTCGCCGACGAGCTTGCGCGCCTCGACGGCGGCGAACGTGTACGTCGAGACCGCGCGGGCCGCCTCGACGCGCGCGGTGCGGATCGGCTTGCCCGCCTCGGAGCAGATCGTCTGGGCCATCTCCTCATGCCGCTCCCGCAGGAGCGCGGCGACCCGGTCGAGGATGGCGGCGCGCTCGTGCGCGGGAAGCGGGCTCTCCAGTGCTCCGGCGGCCGCATCGACCGCCTTCCGCGCGTCCTCGGGTCCGCTTCTCGGCGCGCGGCCGACAACGTCGCCGGAGAACGGCGAATGAACCTCGATCCATTTGTCGGTTGCCGTGGCCATATGCTCCGCTCGTGGTTAGGCGTGACGATATCGGGGTCCACCTGACGTGCGAGGTCATCGTCGACGGCGAGGCATGGCCGGGGCTCTCCCACACGATCGACCATCCCGACGGCCTGGTCCTCGTCGACACCGGGATGATCGACACGACGCCGGAGCTCGACGAGGAGTGGGAGACGATCCCGCATCCGCTGCCCGACGAGCTCGTCCAGCGGGTCGCGCACGTCGTGATCACGCACATGCATTTCGACCACCACGGCGGCAACCGGCTCTTCCCCGGCGTCCCGATCCACGTGCAGCGGATCGAGCTCGAGGATGCGCGGACGCAGGACGACTACACGGTTCGCGAGTGGATCGACTTTCCCGGGATGAACTACGTCGAGCACGAGGGTGAGGCGGAGATCCTTCCGGGTGTGCGGCTCGTTCCGGCACCGGGGGAGACGCGCGGGCATCAGATCGTCGTCGTGGAGACGGACGAGGGCGACGTCGTGCTCGGCGGCGACGTCGGCCACTCGTTCAAGGAGGTCGGGGAGGCCGACACGCCGGGCAAGCAGCTCGTGATCGAGCTCGGCGCCCCCACGTATCTCGCGCACGTCTGGGAGCCCCACGTGCCCCGCAGGAACAGCTAGCGTTCAGTCGTACTCGGGCGGGATTCGGGCGGCGAGTGTCATGAGCACCTTCGCCTGGATCGAGGGGACGTCGCGCAGCAGCGTCCGGAAGCCAGACGTGGAGAGGAAGAGCACATGGGCGGGCCCGCGCGTCCGAACCGTCGCCGTCCGCGGCTCGCCCGTGACGAGCGCGATCTCTCCGACGAAGTCGCCCGGGCCGAGCCCGGCCACGAGGCGACCCTTGCGTATCACGTCGGCCTCGCCTTCGAGGATGATCATGAACTCGCGTCCCCTGGCGCCTTCGCGCATCACCTCACGTGGGCCGGGAAGGTTGAACTCGTCCGCGAGCGAGGCGATCTCCGCGAGCTCCCGTTTGGAGCACCCGGCGAAGAGCGGGACCTGCTTCAGCAGCTCGATCTTCGCGTCCTTGCGCAGTGCCACCCCGATACAGTAAGCGCATGGCGGGGCCGGCAACAGACGCGTTGATCGTCGACGCCGTTCGCAGCCCGATCGGGAAGAGGAACGGGACGCTCTCGCACATCCGCGGCGACGAGGTCTCCGCGCAGGTCGTCAACGCGCTCGTCGAGCGGAACGGTGTCGATCCTGCGGAGATCGAGGACGTGCAGTGGGGCTGCGTGTCGCAGGTCGACGAGCAGGCCTGGAACATCGGGCGCAACGTCGCGCTGACCGCGGGATGGCCCGTCTCCGTCGCCGGGACGACGGTCGACCGGCAGTGCGGCTCCTCGATGCAGACGAACTTCAACGCGGCCGCCGCGATCATGGCGGGGCAGCTCGACCTCGTCGTCTCCGGCGGCGTCGAGATGATGTCGCGCGTCCCGATGGGGTCGAACAACGGCTCGATGTCCCCGCTCGTCTACGAGCGCTACGACATCGTGATGCAGGGGATCTCGGCCGAGGAGATCGCGAAGCAGTGGGGCCAGACGCGAGAGGAGCTCGACCGGATCTCGTACGAGTCCCACATGCGCGCGGCGCGCGCGATCGACGAGGGGCGCTTCGACAAGGAGATCGTTCCGATCGAGCTCGACGTCCCCGAGGAAGGCGATGGCGGCGCGCCGACGCTGACCCGCGTGCGCTTCGCGGTGGACGAAGCGGTGCGGCGGGAGACGACGCTCGAGAAGATGGCCCAGCTACAGCCGGCGTTCATCCCCGATGGAGTCGTCACGGCCGGGAACTCGTCCCAGATCGTCGACGGCTCGGCCGCCGTCCTCGTCGCATCGGAGGCAAAGGCGTCGGAGCTCGGGCTCACGCCGCGGGCGCGCTTCCTCTCCTTCGGGGTAGTCGGCGTCGAGCCCCACCTGATGCTGCACGGCAATCCCGAGGCGTCCGCGAAGGCGCTCGCGAAGGCGGGGTTGACGTGGGACGACATGGACGTGATCGAGGTCAACGAGGCGTTCGCATCGGTCGTGGCGCAGTTCAACGCGGACGCAGGTCTGCAGGAGCGCTACGAGGCGGGGGACGTGAATCCGAACGGCGGCGGGATCTCGCTCGGCCATCCGCTCGGTGCGACGGGTGCGCGGATCACGTCGACTCTCGTCTCGGAGCTCGAGCGCCGAAACGCGCGCTACGGGCTGGCGACGATGTGCATCGGCTTCGGCCAGGCCATCGCCGCCGTGATCGAGCGCGTGTAGCACGCCCGAAGCAGGACGTCTAGGATCGGTTCGATGGAGGCGACCATCCGTGAGGGTCAGGCGCCGGCGGTCGTTGTCTCGCTCCAGCCGGGCGAGAAGCTGACGGCGGAGGCCGGCGCGATGATGTTCGTGTCCGGCGACATCTCGATGGAGGTCGAGATGCCCGGCGGCCTCGCGGGCGGGCTCAAGCGCAAGGTGATGGCCGGCGAGAGCATGTTCGTCACCCGCTACGTCGCCAACGGCGCCGGCGCGGTCGGCATCACCGGCCCGTTCCCCGGCTCGATCCGCCAGCACGAGCTCGACGGCGAGATCATCTGCGAGCGGCACGCGTACCTCGGGCACCACGGCGACGTCGAGATCGAGGGCGCGTTCTCCCAGCGGCTCGGGATGGGGATCCACGGCGGCGGCGAGGGGTTCACCTTGCAGCGCCTGAAGGGGAAGGGCACCGTCTGGCTTCATGCCGGCGGGGACTTCATCGACTTCGACCTCGCGGATGGACAGGTGCTCGTCATCGACACCGGCTGCATGGTGATGGTCGACCCGACGGTCAAGTACGAGGTGAAGCTGCAGGGCGGAGTGGCGAAGAGCCTGTTCGGGGGCGAGGGGCTGTTCCTCGTCCACATGACCGGGCCGGGCCATGTCACGCTCCAGACCTTGCCCTTCTCACGCACAGCTCGGCGCGTGCTCGCGGCCGCCGGTGGCGGCCGCGACGAGGCGGCGGGTATCGGCGTCGGAGGGCTGATCGGCAAGATTCTCGAGTAGGAGGTTCAAGGCGATGGGTTTGCTCGACAAGGCGAAGCAGGCGGCCGAACAGGCTGCGACGAAGGCGAAGGAAGGCGTCGAGGACGTCCAGCAGAAGCGCGAGCTCGGACAGGCCTACGGCGATCTCGGGAAGACGACGTTCGAGCTGGTCGAGTCGGGCGAGCTGTCGCATCCGAAGTTCGAGGCGACGGTGGCGAAGATCCGCGACCTGAACGAGAAGCTCGCGGCAGCGCCGGCGGCGGCCTCGGTGAGCAGCGGCGGCGATCCGTCCCAGCCGCCCGCCATGCCGACGTAGCCAGCGCCGGATGACCGACGTCGCCGCCGAGAATCTCGAGGCGCAGGAGGCGTGGAACGGCGTTCTCTTCGACCGGTTCCTCGCCTATCGCGACGTCGTCCTTCCGGGTTTGACGGTCTTCGGCGACGAGGCGCTTCGCGTCGAGCCGCCGCGCACCGGCGACCGGGTGCTCGACGTCGGCTGCGGCTTCGGCGATACGACCCAGCAGCTCGCTCGCCTCGTCGGCCCCGACGGCTCGGCGCTCGGCGTCGACATCGCGCCGCGGTTCGTCGAGCAGGCGCGGCTCGAGGCGGAGGAGGCGGGCGTCGCGAACGTCCGGTTCGAGGTCCGCGACGTGCAGCTGACGACGTTCGAGGAATCGTTCGACTACGTCTTCTCCCGCTTCGGGACGATGTTCTTCGACAATCCGGTTCCGGCGCTGCGCAATCTCCGGGCGGCGATGCCGGACGACGCCGTGTTCTGCTCGGTCGTCTGGAGACAGAAGATCGACAATCCGTGGCTGCATCTGGCGGAAGAGGTCGTGAAGCCGCTGCTGCCCGATCCCGACGAATCGGAGACGGATGAGCCTCGCTGCGGACCGGGCCCGTTCTCGATGGCCGGCGCCGACACGACCTCCGGCCAGCTGAAGAGCGCCGGCTTCCGCGAGATCACGCTGAGGCGTCACGACGCGATGCTGCGGTTCGGCAGCAGCCTCGACCGCGCAGTGGAGATGAACCTTGCGCTCGGCCCCGCCGCGGAGGCGTTGCGGCTTGCCGGCGAGCGCGGAGCAGAGATGCGGCCCGAGCTCGAGGAGCTCCTGCGTGGGGCACTCGCGCAATTCGTGCGGGACGACGGCTACGTCGAAGCCCAGGCTTCGACCTGGATTGTCACGGCTCGCGCCTAGCTAGGCTCCGCGCGATGAAAGTGGGAGTCGTCGGGCTGGGGACGATGGGCGCGGGCATCGCGCAGCTCGCCGTCGAAGCGGGGCTGGCGACCGTCGGCCGCGAAGTGACGGACGAGCTGGGGGAGAAGGCCCGCGGCCGCATCGACCATTTCCTCACCCGCAAGGTCGAGAAGGGCCAGATCGAGTCCTATGACATCTCGCTCCTGTCCACGACCACGGCTGTCGCCGACCTCGCGGATTGCGACGTCGTGATCGAGGCGATCGTCGAGGAGCTCGGACCGAAGCGGGAGCTCTTTGCCGAGCTCGAGCGCGTCTGCCGCCCGCAGACCGTTCTCGCGACCAACACGTCCGCCTTGTCCGTCACCGAGATCGCGGGCGCCGTCTCGACGCCGGAGCGCGTCGTGGGCATGCACTTCTTCAACCCGGCCCCACTGATGCCCCTCGTCGAGATCGTCCGCGCCGAGCGCAGCTCCGACGAGGCGTTCGAGACCGCGTACGCGCTCGCGGAGAAGCTCGGGAAGCATCCGATCCGCTGTCACGACACGCCCGGCTTCGTCGTCAACCGGATCCTCATCCCGCTGCTCAACGACTGCATCCGCGTTCTCGACGAGGCGCGCGTGACGCCCGAGGATCTCGACGCGGGGATGAAGCACGGGGCCGGCTGGCCGATGGGGCCGTGCGAGCTCGTCGACCTCGTCGGTGTCGACATCCACGTCCACGCGAGCGAGGCGCTGTGGGAGAAGCTCCGCGAGCCGCGGATGGCGCCGCCGGCGCGGCTTGTCGCGATGGCGAACGCGGGCCTGCTCGGCCGCAAGACGGGCCGCGGCTTCTACAAGTACTAGAGCATCGGGGACAGGTTCCCGACTGCTCGATTTTGGGGAACCTGTCCCCGATTCCGTTTCAGGCGGCCAGCGGAAGCGACCGCTCGCGCCGCGGTTCGCCCGCCGGCGCGGCTGCCGGCTCCGGCGCCGCCGGAGCGAAGAGCAGCTCGAGCGTGAGCGCCTGCAGGACCGCAGTCGAGGCGTGCCCGAGCAGGCGGAATGCCTCCTCGTCGGGGACTCCGCACTCGTGGAGCGCCGCAGCGAGCGCGTCCACGCGCGCCGCGAGGCGCTCCGAGCGCTCCTGAAGGCCTGCTTCCGGCATGGACACACGTTCGTCCACGAGGCGGACGTTCCTGCGCCCGCGGAGTACGCTGGGCGCGCCATGCGGCGGATCCTGCTCATCTGCGCAACTGCCGCCGTCCTGCTCCTGCCTGCCGCGAGCGCACACGCCCGCGGGAACCGCGCCCCAACCGGGTTCCTCGTCGTCCGCAACGCCGCGACCGACCGTGGCGTCGCCGGGAGTCCCGTCGTCACGGTCGTCGTCGATGGCTTCGTCCTCGGCCGCATCTCCCAGGAGGGAACCGTCGAGGTCTACCACCTCGCCGCGACCGGGGGCAGCGGGACTGCGCAGGCGACAGGCGTCGACCTGTCGCGCCGCGCGGTCGTCTGGCGCGGCGTACCGGGAACGGAGCTCAGCGGCAGCGGCTTCCGCTTCCGCGCAGTCGGCGGCGTCTACCGGATCGTGATCCACGGCTCGGGCGTGTACGTCTACGCGGGCGGGCACGGACACGTCACGCTCCACGGCTCGGTCGCGTATCCCAACAGCGACGGCGAGTACGCGCTCGACGGCCACATGTTCCGCTCGCTCCCCTCCACGACGGTGACCCGCCCGATCGGAGCCGGATGAGCGAGACGCCGGAGACGATCCTCGTCGTCGAGGACGAGGAGGCGATCGCGTCGTTCGTCGCCGCGTACCTCCGCAAGGACGGTTTCGACGTCAAGGCGACCGCGAGCGGCCGCGAGGCGCTCGTGCTCGTCCGCACCGAGCAGCCGTCGCTCGTGATCCTCGACCTGATGCTGCCCGACCTCGACGGGATGGAGGTCTGCCGGCGGATCCGGGAGAGCAGCGACCTGCCCGTGCTGATGCTCACCGCGCGCGGCGACGATCTCGACAAGATCGCAGGGCTCGACGCGGGCGCAGACGACTATCTGACGAAGCCGTTCAACCCAGGCGAGCTCGTCGCCCGCGTGCGCGCGATCCTCCGCCGCAGCGGACCGGAGCGGCCGCACGGCGAGGCGCGGGTCCTCACCCACGGCGACCTCGTGCTCGACGCGGGTAGCCGCGAGTGCCACGTCGGCGACGTCGAGATCCGCCTGGCTCCGAAGGAGTTCGACCTCCTCTGGGAGCTGCTCGACCACCGCGGGCTCGTCCTCACGCGCGACCAGCTGCTCGAGCGCGTCTGGGGGTACACGTTCGCCGGCGACACGCGAACGGTCGACGTCCACGTGCGGCAGCTGCGGAAGAAGCTCGGAGACGCGTCGCCGATCGTGACCGTGTGGGGGATCGGCTACAAGGCCGCCGCCGCGCGCGACGCCCAGTAAGTGTTCAGGTCGCTGCGCTTCCGGCTGCCGGCGCTGTTCCTGCTCGGGATCGCGCTCGCCGGCGTCGTCGGCGCGCTGATCGCGATCCGCTTCTTCCAGGACTACACCCGGAGCCACGCGGCTCACGAGCTGCGGGCCGAGTCGGCGGGAATCGTGGAGCTGTACGCCCGCCAGGCGGGGATCGGAGACGTGCCGGCGGGGAGCCTGCACCGCGCGATCGGCGGCGACCGGATCTTCTGGGTGCCGCGCGTGCCGGGCGCGTCGCTCTTCGCGGGGAACGTCCCCGTGCTGCCGCGGAGCGCCGTCCCGCTCGCGCCGCTGCTCGGCGGCGCTCCCGAGACGATCGACCTCGACGCCGGCGGAACGGGCTACCTCGCGGTCGCGCAGACCGTCGACCTCGCGGGGATCCCGGTCGGCGCGATCGTCGTCGCGAAGCCCGACTCGGCGCTCACGAGCCGGTGGCTCCAGCTGCTCGGGGAGCTTGCGATCGCGTTCGGGATCGCTCTCCCCGTTGCGGGTCTCCTCGTCGTCTACTTCTCGCGGCGGATCGCGCGCCCGCTCGAGGCGCTCACCGCAGCGGCCGACGAGGTCGCGTCAGGGCACTACGACGTCGAGCTCCCGGGTCCGGGAGGAGGCAGCGAGATCGAGCGTCTCTCCACGCGGTTCGGCGAGATGGCGGCGAAGCTCGCCGAATCGGAGGAGCTGTCCCGCCACTTCCTCATGTCCGTCTCCCACGAGCTGCGCACCCCGCTCACTGCGATCCGCGGTCACGTCGCCGCGCTGCGCGACGGCGTCGTCGAGGACGAGGCGGGACGTCGAAGCTCGCTCGGCGTGATCGCGGAGGAGGCGGTGCGGCTCGAGCGCCTCGTCGGCGACGTGCTCGACCTCGCGAAGCTCGACGCGCGCCGCTTCGCCCTCCTCCACGAGGAGGTGGACATGCGCGTCCTCTGCGAGCGCGCCTACGCCGCTTTCGCGACGGAGGCACGGGGGCGGGGCGTCGAGCTCGAGCTCTCGCTCGACGCCGGCGCCGTCCTCGTCACCGACGGCGACCGCGTCCTCCAGATCGTCTCCAACCTCCTCGCGAACGCGATCCACTGGACGCCGGCGGGCGGGCGGGTCGAGCTGGCCCTTGCCCGCGGCGACAGCGACGTGAGCGTGACGGTGTCGGACACCGGGCCTGGGATCGCCGCGGAAGAGCGCGAGCGGATCTTCCGCCCGTTCTGGTCGGGGCAGGGCGGCGGGACCGGCCTGGGTCTGACGATCGCGAGCGAGCTGGCGTCGGCGCTCGGCGGGCGCGTCGAGGTCGACGGCGAGCCGGGGCAGGGCAGCCGCTTTACGCTCGTGCTGCCGCTCGAGGCTCAGCTCGCGTGACGGTCGCGATCCTCTAGCCGGTAGACGACCGCGCCCTCGCGCTGGAGGCGCGACTCGAGCTGGGTGATGCGCTCTTCGACGCTGCGCCAGCCCGAGGCGATGAGATCGACGAGGAGGGAGAGGTCGTCGACGCGCGCGTTGCGCTCGGAGAGGGCGTCTCCCTCGATCCGCTCGAGCCGGCGGATCAGCTGGTTCATGAGCCCGCGCACCTCGGCGAGGTGGCGGGCGCTCGGCCGGAAGTGCTGGCGCAGCCCGTCCTGGATCGCCTCGGGAAGCCCGGCCTCGAGCTCGGCGGTCGTTGCGGCGAGCGCCTCGATCGCGCTGCGCGCCCGCTCGAGCGCCGCGTCGAACGCGGCCGGGTCGGCGCGCCCCGCTGCAGCGTCGTCGAGCCGCTGCTGTGCGCGCGCGATCGCGTCCTCGTCCACGCAACGACGATACAAACTGGTGCGGATGGATGTCGACGAGCTCGATTACGACCTGCCGCAGGAGCTGATCGCGCAGCATCCGGCCGAGCGGCGCGATGCGTCGCGCCTCCTCGTCTACGAGCGGACGACCGGCGCGATTCGTCATCGCAGCTTCGGCGAGCTGCCGGAGGAGCTCGACGGCGAGCTCGTCGTCGTCAACGACACAAAGGTCGTGCCGGCCCGCATCCCGATCTCCTCGCCGCGCGGCGAGGTGCTGCTGCTCGAGCGCCTGGAGGACGGGACGTGGGAAGCGCTGGCGCGGCCGACGCGGCGGCTCAGGCCCGGCAATCGCTACGGCCCGGTCGAGCTGCTCGAGCACCTCGGCGAGGGGCGCTGGCGGGTGCGGCTCGACGGCGCGCCGCACGGAGAGACCCCGTTGCCGCCCTACATCACCGAGCCGCTCGCGGATCCGTCCCGCTACCAGACGGTCTACGCGCGCGCGGCGGGCTCGGCCGCGGCGCCGACCGCCGGCTTGCACTTCACCCCGGAGCTCCTCGCGCAGCTCGACCCGGTGCATGTGACGCTCCATGTCGGCCTCGACACGTTCCGGCCGGTCTCGGAGCAGACGCTCGAGGAGCATCCGATCCACGGGGAGCGCTACGAGGTCGCGCCGGAGGCATGGGAACGGATCCGGGCCGCGGGGCGCGTGCTCGCCGTCGGTACGACGACCGTCCGCGTCCTCGAGACGCTCGCGCGCGGCGCGCCGCTCAGCGGGCGCACCGAGCTGTTCGTCACGCCGGGCTTCGAGTTCCGGCGCGTCGACGCACTGCTCACGAACTTCCACCTGCCGCGCTCGACGCTGCTCGCGCTCGTGATGGCCTTCGCCGGAGTGGAGGAGACGCGGCGGCTCTACCGGGTCGCGATCGCAGAGCGCTACCGCTTCTACTCCTTCGGCGATGCGATGCTGATCTTCTGATGCTCGACCCCGTGATGTGAGACCCAGGAGCGCGAACGAATGGCGGGACTTCTGGCGCGACGGCGGAGAGCGGGATCTCCACGCGCAGCTCGGCGAGTTCGCGCCCTACTCCGTCCGGCTCGCGACGCTGCTCGGGAGCAACGCGCCGTTGCGTGCGCTCGTCGCCGAGCTCGGCCGCATCCGTGAGCACGAACTGCGAACGCCGCCTGATCCAGACGCCGACGCGGAACTGGCGGCGCGGATCTACGCCTGGTTCGAGAGCGCCTCGCGGGCCCGGTGAGCCGAGCGGCGCCGTAGCCGTTCCCGCAGCTCGAGCGGCGCACTCAGCGGCAACAGCCCGCCGGCGAGCCAGGCGAGGATGGGAAGCGCGGCGAGCACGAGGTACGGCCCCAGCGAGTCGGCGTAGAGGGAAAGCGGCTCCGCCGGACGGTCGGGCCCTTGTCCCACGAGTCCCTTGACCTGGGCGATCGCCGCGTTGAGCCGGGTTTGGTCGTAGAACCCGCCGCCCGTCTCCTTCGCGAGCAGGCGCAGGGCGCCGAGATCGGACGTGTCCGTCGTGAATTTCGTGTCGATCACAGGGGACTTGCCCGGTGCATGGAGCCAGATGTGGTCGCGCGGCGACCCGAAGCGGACGACGACGATGTGGATGTGGAACGGCTTGAGGCTCGCAATGATCGGGCCCGCGTCGAACGACGGCCCTTCGGCGTCCGAGAGCACGACGACGATCCGGTGCGTCGTCTTCGGCAGGAAGTAGTGCGCCGTCGTCAGCGCGCTCAGGTTGGCGAAGTTCGTGGCCGTCACGCCGCCGTACAGGTGCTCCGGCAACGTCCCCGGAACCGTCAGGTTGTCGAGCGCATCGAGGAACAGCTGGCGGTTCCCGTCGGGCGCGGTCAGCGGGAGCGGCGACTGCGGGAGCGCGCCCGCCCCCAGCGGCAAGTCGGGGGGTGCTGCCTTGGCGAAGACGGCGGCTGCCTTCCGCGCCTGGTCGAGCCGCGTCGGGGCGGTCGCGGACGCACTGGCGAGCATCGAGGCGGAGGAGTCGATGAAGAGATAGACCTCGGCATCCGCCCGTAGCTGGACGCTCGACGTTCGCCGCAGTGACGGCTCGCTGGCTGCGACGGTCGCCAGTGTGATGACGAGCCCGGCGCAGACGCCACGCTCGAGAGCGCGCCACAGCCGTTGCGGTTCGAGGCCGATGGCGCGGGCGGCTGCGCGTTCCCGGCGAATCCGCCGCCACTCGAAGACGGCGAGAGGCACGAGGAGAAGGAGAGCGATGAGCGCGGTGGGGTGGAGCAGCGCCATCAGTAGCCTCCGTGAACCCGGAGCCCGACGGCGCCGTTCTGGCTCGGCAGCCCGTTCGCGCTCTGGAGCAGGCCGAGCACGCGTGTCGTGTCCGGCTGGAGTTTCTGCTGTTGCGCCACCGGTGCCTTCGCTTCGCCCTGCTTCAGCAGCAGCTCGAGGTTCGTCTTCGCCGGATCGTTCGAGCTGTCGAGCAGCACGGCTGTCTGGAACGCGGCGATCGCCTTTCGCTCGAGCTGCGGCTCGACGGGAAACTCGCCCTGGTGCAGCTCCGCGTCTTCGAAGTACGCGAGGCCGAGCATGTCGTCGAGGCGCGACCGGCGCTGGCGAGAGTCGTCCAGGGCGGCGGCCGCTCTCAGGGAGGTCTCGGTCTCCTCGAGCCTGAACAGGAGCCCCAACGACGGCGACAGCGTGTACTGGGTCGCCGCCAGGGCCGCATGCGACACGAGCCGGAAGCGCTGCAGCGCCTGCCAGTACCGCATCTGATCGGTCCCGCCGCTCCAGGCGATCATCTCCCGCTGGGCGAAGTCGGACGCCGGCGACGCCGGGGTGAGAACGAACGCTGCGCGAGCCTGCGCCCGGGCGTAGTCGGCGGCTCGCTGCGCGAAGACGGCTCGCGCGAAGAAAGCACTGCAGACGACGGCCAGCACGATTGCGCAGGCCAGGAGCCCTCTCCTCTCGCCGCGGGTCATCCGAGCCGCCAGGCGAGTCGCGGGAAGTAGCTGACGAAGAGCGCGGACGCGGCGAGGATCAGCGCGAGCAGCAGCGCGACGGTTGGATACCTCGCGTGGAGGATGGCGGTGTTCGTCACCGGCCGTCCGTTCGTGCCGGCGACGAGGAACGGCTTCAAGAGGATGATGTGATCTCCGAACACCGCCCGGTAGGGAGCGCTGAGCTGGGCGAGGGAGATCGGGCTTCCGCGCGTGGGCGGAAGGGGCAAGAGCTCGAACTGGGCGCCCGCCTGCTGGAGTAGCGCGAGCTGGTCGTGCAGGCGTGGCAGATCCTTCGGGTTGTCCTGCAGGTCGCTCAAGAGGATGACTCGCCCGTGGCGCGCCTGCGCGTTCTTTAGGACCCGCGTGGCGAGAGCGATGGCGCGAGAGATCACCGTGCCTCCGTCGAACGACCCTGCCCAGGGGCCGCGCATCCTCGACGTGGTGGGAGCGAAGAAGCGCGACAGCCCCGACAGGTCGGCCGCCGGGGAGGAGGGCGGGGAGGCGAGGGCGGCGCTCGAGGAGAAATAGACGACGGCCGCGCGCCGGTCCGGTGGATAGTCGTGGAACCCGTCCAGCGTCCGGGCGATCATCAGGTCGCCCTGCGTCGTGATCGATCCGGAGAGGTCGATGACGAGGACTGTCTCCCCAGGAAGGGCAGGCGGACCGCTGGTGCCGCCGTCCACTGTCCAGGCGAGCAGGCCGCAGGCCGCGACGACGGCGGCGGCGGCGCCGAGGTAGAGAACTCGCCCCGGCACTCGGCGCTGCCGCGCGAAGCCGTGCTCGCGGCCGGCATCGACCGGCAGGAGCTGCGCCTGTGCCCGGCGCGGGGCGAACACGACAGCCGCTGCCGCGACGAGAACGGACAGCACGCAGGCGACGGCGAGGATCATGTCTTCGCCAACTTGCGAACTTGGGCGCACAGGGTCCGGATCTCGGCCGGAGTGGGCTCTTCGGGCGCCCACGCAAGACGTTCGGCACGTGTGACGAGCGAGCCGTCGATGTGCCGATGGCGCAGCTCGACCGCGAGTGCGTCGAGCGCGTGTCGCTGCCGGTAGATGACGTCTTCCGGCAAGCCCTCTTCGACCCGGCTGAGGAGGGTCTGGAGAACGGACAGCTGACGGGCCGCCAGTGCGACGCGGCGCCTGATCCGGAGCCGGACATAGAGCCAGGCCGCCAGCAGGACGACGAGCGCGCCGCCGGCTGCGCCGAGCGCTTGCCGGAAATCGCTGCGCGGCTGGAGACCGGGGATGGAGACCGGCCCCGAGTTCAGGCCGTCGGTGACAGGATGGGAGACGTCCTGCACCCGGCTGACCTCGAGGAGCGGCGGCCAGACCGCGCTCACGCGGCCGCCTCCCGGAAGCGAGAACGATGTCGGACCGAACCGCACGCGCAGCGAGGGGCCTGCGCCGAGGCAGTGCCGGGACAGGCAGGCGAGCGTGTAGCGGAGAGACACCCGCTCGAGCCCGCCGCCGAGATCCGACCGGTCCACGTGGCTGGCGAGGATCCGGAACGGCCTGAAGTTCGGATGGCCCCGGAACGCGAGGCTGGCCAGCCGGTGTGGCACGACGAGATCCACCCGCGCTTCCACGGTGTCGCCGAAGAGGACGCTGCGACTGGAAAGGGTCGCCTTCGCCGACGGCTTCGTCGCCGCGGCCGGCGAGCCGCTGTCGCCGCGCGAGGCGAGGAACAGCGAGCCGGCGGCGAGGCAGACGAGCAACGCGCCGCAGGCGAGCACGGCTCTCACCGCAGCGGCCTCCGGCGCAGGTTCCAGCTCCTCAACGACTCCCCGACCGCCTCCGGCACGAGATCCGAGATCACGATCGGCGGGAAGCCGTAGCCGGAGAAGAGCTCCTCGAGGCGCCTCAGCCGCGCTTCGTTCGCTTCGCGGCGCTCTCTCACCTGGGCCCGGCTCTCACGCAGAAGGCGGAACCGCCCCGTCTCGTCGAGGACGGGAAGCGAGACCTCTGCGGCCGCCTCCGGATAGCTCTGCTCCCAGAGCGGGTCCTGGATGATGACGGGAACGAGCGCCCACTCAGCGTCGATGATCATCGCCAGCGTCCGCTCCGACGGCACCTGGAGGAAGTCGGAGCAGACGAAGACGAAGGCTCCGCCGAGCAGCAGGTGCGCGACCGAGTGCAGGCGCCCGAACAGCGAGTCGAGCGTGTCCTCGGGGCCGTCGTAGCCGCCGGCCTCGACGCTCTCCTCGATCTGCTCGATCCCGGTCAAGGTCGACGGCGAGCGCCAGTCGCGGTCGTCGAGGTAGGCGAGGGGGCAGTGGTAATGCCCGGCCGACAGAGCCACGACCGAGGCCATCAGCCTGACCGCGTCGGGCTTGTGGAGCCACGGATACTCGCGCGGGTAGAGCCCCATCGACCGGCTGCGGTCGAGCGCGAAGCAGACGATCGGCGCTTCCTCGCCGTACGACTCCCGGACGACGAAATGATCCTCGTCGCGAATGGCCGAGAGCCGGGCGGAGGTGGCCCAGTCGATGCGCCGGACGTCATCACCGACCTGGTACGGGCGGCCGCTGACGACGTCGTCCGACTGCCCGCGGCGGCGGCTCGCGGCGTTCCCGAACAGGGAGCCGATGATCCTGACGTACGGTTCCAGCTCCAGCAGGGGCGAGGAGCTCATCCGCGCACTAGCTCCCGGGGCGAGGCGCCCGTTCGAGGCAGGACTCCCAGAGACTCACACCGCCGTTGAGCGAGGGCCGCAGGATCACACGGTGCTCGATCACGAACGGGAACAGGAACTCGACGTCCTCGGGCACGACGTAGTGCCGCCCGCCCATCAACGCCCACGCGCGAGCGAGGCGGTCGAGCGTGAGCGAGCCGCGGACCGACGCACCGACGCGGGCATCTTCGAGCTCTCTCGTGGCCGTCACGAGCGAGACGATCCAGCGCCGCAGCGACGGCGCGATGTAGACGTGCTCGACGGCTCCCTGCAGATGGCGAGCCTGCTCGAGGGTCGCGACGGACCGGAGGTCGACGAGCGGGTGATGGACGACCTGCGCCTCGAGAATGTCGACCTCGTCCTCGGGGGACGGGTAGCCGAGCCGCATGCGGACGAAGAAGCGGTCGAGCTGCGCCTCGGGCAGGGGGAACGTCCCTGCGTGCTCGAGCGGATTCTCGGTGGCGAGCACGAGGAACGGCGGGTCGAGCTTGCGGGTCTCGCCGTCGACCGTGACCTGGCTCTCCGCCATCGCCTCGAGCAGGGCCGACTGCGTCTTCGGCATTGCCCGGTTGATCTCGTCGACGAGGAGGATGTTCGCGAAGACCGGTCCGGGCCGGAAGACGAACGACCGGCTCGGCTGGTCGTAGATGGAGAGACCCGTGATGTCGAGCGGCTGCAGGTCCGGCGTGCACTGGACGCGTGACGGAACCGCGCCCTCGATCGACCCGGCCATCGCACGGGCGAGAACGGTCTTTGCGGTGCCCGGGACGTCCTCGAGGAGAATGTGGCCCCCCGCGGCGAAGGTGGCGATAACGAGCTTGATCTCCGACGCCTTGCCGCGAACGACTCTGCCGATGTTCTCGCGGAGCGCCTCCGCGACGCGCTGCGCCTCCTCGATCGCAGCAGCGATCTCGGGACTGACTCCTTCGCTTGGGCGGAACTGACTCATCGGGTAGGGGCTCCTCGTGAGATGAGACGAGCGGCGGGAGCATCGGTTGGCTCCCCTCCGTCTTACGACAAGGTGCGGCGCGAGGATTGTCGCACGAGGGCGAGGGACGACCGAGGCGAGGCCGGTCTCGGAAACCTTACGCTCGTCCCGTGCCCGAGGTCTTCGACGTCACCGCCCGCGACGGCGCCGCGCGCGCCGGGATCCTCCACACGGCGCACGGCGACGTGCGAACTCCCGCCTTCATGCCGGTCGGGACGAAAGGGACGGTGAAGGCGGTCGACCCGGATGAGCTGCGCGCGCTCGGCGCCGAGATCGTGCTCGGGAACACGTACCACCTCCATTTCCGGCCCGGCGAGGACGTGGTCGCCGAGCTCGGCGGTCTGCACGCGTTCATGGGCTGGGACGGCCCGATCCTCACCGACTCCGGCGGCTTCCAGGTCTTCTCCCTCCGCGACACGCTGCTCGAGGAGGACGACGACGGTGTGACGTTCCGCTCGGTCTACGACGGCAGGCCGGAGCGGTTCACCCCCGAGCTCGCGGCGCGGGTGCAGGAGCAGCTCGGCTCCGACGTCGCGATGTGCCTCGACATCTGTCTCCCGGCCGGCGCGCCGCGGGCGGAGCTCGAGGAGGCCGTGCGGCGGACGACGCTCTGGGCCGAGCGCCAGCGGGAACTGCCGCGGGCGCCGGGCCAGCTCCGCTTCGCCATCACGCAGGGCGGGCTCGACGAGGAGCTGCGGCGGCGGTCGTCGGAGGCCCTCGTCGCGCTCGACTTCGACGGCTACGCGATCGGCGGCCTGAGCGTGGGGGAGCACCGCGAGCCGATGTTCGAGGCAACGTCCGCGGCCGCAGGCTTTCTCCCGGAGGAGAAGCCGCGCTACTTCATGGGGATCGGCGATCCCAACGGCGTGCTCGAAGTGATCGCCCGCGGCGTCGACATGTTCGACTGCGTCCTCCCGACGCGCACCGCGCGCACGGGCAGCGCGCTCACGAGCGAGGGCCGGCTCAACCTCCGCAACGCCCGGTTCGCGCGCGACGAGCGGCCACTCGAGCTCGGTTGCGCCTGTCCCGCCTGCACGCGTTTCACCCGCGCCTACATCCGTCACCTCGTCAACCAGCAGGAGATCCTCGGGCTGCGGCTGCTCAGCCTGCATAATCTGCGCTTCCTGCTCGATCTCGTGGCCGCGGCGCGGCAGGCGATCGAGCGCGGCGAGTTCAGGTCATGGCGGGACGAGGCGCTCGAGAGAGCGAAGGGAGCGGCTGGATGATCATCGAGGCGGCGAGCAAGGGAAGCAGCTCCGGCTCCTTCTTCTTCCTGATCATCATCGTGGGGTTCGTCCTCCTGTGGCTGATCGTCGTCCGGCCGCAGCGCAAGAAGCAGAACCAGCAGAAGCAGCTGCTCTCGGATCTGCGGGTCGGGGACGACGTCCTCACCGCAGGCGGCATCTACGGCCGCGTCACACGGCTCGACGACGACGAGGTACGCGTCGAGGTCGCGTCAAAGGTCGAGGTCAGGGTCGCGCGGCGCGCGATCGCCGCCATCCTCACCGAGCACGAGGAGCCTGTGGAGCCCGAGGAGCCGGACGAGGAAGAGGGCGACGACCGCTGGCAGTCGGCCTTCGGCCATGAGGCCGGCTCGGACGAGGAAAAGCCCGGCTAACCTGGTCCGCGCTACGTGAGAGAGCGGCGCAACTACCTCCTCCTGATGGGCGCGATCGCAGCTGCGCTCGTCGGCGCGGTCCTGCTCGCAGTCCCCGGCTCGCCGATCTACCGGGCGCCGACGAAGGGGCTCGATCTGCAGGGCGGCCTCGAGGTCGTCCTCAAGGCGGTGCCGCCGCGGGGCCAGCAGGTCACCGCCGCGCAGATGCAGATCGCGCAAAACATCATGGTTCAGCGCAGCAACAGCACCGGCGTCGCCGCGCCGAACATCGCCGTCCAGGGCGGCGACGAGATCGTGATCCAGCTCGCGGGCGTTCACGACCCCGCCAAGGCCGCGCAGATCATCGGCAAGACCGGACAGCTCCAGATGTTCGACTTCGAGAAGGATCTCGCGCCGCCGACGGTCAACAACGGCACGCCCACGCCCGCCCCGACGCTCTACAACCTGCTCGAACAGGTCAAGTCGCAGGCGCAGAAGGGCACGCCGACCGAGTACTACCTCTTCAAGACCGTCTCCGTCACGAAGACGGTCAAGGGCAAGAAGACCACGACCACCACGCACAAGGTCGTGCAAGGACCCGACCCGACCCTGCTCGAGCTCCTGAGCGCCTACGCCGGCCACAAGCAGCCTGCCGGCACCCAGATCCTCTCGGTTCCCGCCAACCGTGAGGCGGTCTCCTGCCCGGTTGCGAACGGCTGCATCGGCGCAGGCACGAACGGGAAGTCTCCGAACGGCGTCTACTGGTACCTGTTCAAGTACACGCCGACGGCGAAGAACGGCCCGCCCGAGCTGACCGGCAAGGACCTCGTCGAGTCGAACGTCTACGCGGACACCGACCCGAACACGGGCGCGCCGATCGTGCGGCTCGGCTTCACCGGCAAGGGCGGCCGCGAGTTCCAGGCGATCACGCAGGCCGAGTTCCAGCGTGGCTATCAGGCAGCCACCCTCGCCGGGCACGGGCCCGGATCGGCGAACTCCGCCTCGTACGTGCAGCAGTACGCGCAGCACAACGCGATCGTCCTCGACGGCGTCCTCCAGTCGACTCCGTACATCGACTACACGGACAACACGCTGCAGGACGGGATCGTCGGCGGCAGCGCCGAGATCACGATGGGCGCCGGCGGGCAAACCGCAGCGAACCACCTCGCGCTGATCCTCCAGAGCGGCTCGCTGCCGTACACGTTCCAAACTCTCGAGGAGACGAACGTCACCGCGACGCTCGGCAAGAGCTCACTCCACCAGGCGATCCTCGCTGCCGTCGCCGGCCTCCTGATCGTCGCACTCTTCCTGCTTCTGCTCTACCGCTTCCTCGGTCTCGTCGCCGTTCTCGGCCTTGCGATCTACGGGCTCCTCTACTACGCGGCGATCCTCCTCTTCAACGTGACGCTGACGCTGCCGGGCTTCGCCGGCCTGATCCTCACGATCGGTGTCGCGGCCGACGCGAACGTCGTCGTGTTCGAGCGCATCAAGGAAGAGGTGCGGTCCGGGAAGTCCGTGCGCTCGGCGATCGCGGCCGGGTACGGGAAGGGCTTCCACACGATCCTCGACGCGAACGTCGTGACCGTGATCACGGCGATGATCATCTTCCTCATCGCGGTCGCCGACGTGAAGGGCTTCGCCCTCATGCTCCTGATCGGCACCTGCATCTCGCTGCTGACGGCGGTGGCCGCGACGCGCGCGATGCTCGGCCTCCTCTCCGGCTTCCGCTGGTTCGACAACCCGCGCTTCATGGGCGCGCACGGCCAGCAGACGGCGAAGTGGCTCCAGATCGACTTCATGCGCCGCCGCTACGTCTGGTTCGCGCTTTCGGGCGCCGTGATCGTCGCCGGAATGGTCTCGCTCGGCGTGCGGGGCCTCAACCTCGGGATCGACTTCAAGGGCGGCACGCAGATCACGTTCCAGACGCACCGGGCGTACCCGACGAGCAGGGTCTCGCAGTTCATGTCCTCGCAGGGACAGCCGGGCGCGGTCGTCCAGGGGGCGGGCGCACAGGTGAACGGCGGCTCCAAGCAGTGGCAGATCCGGACGAAGACGCTGACGCGCGGCGAGCAGGCGAGGTTGGATCAGGGCCTCAAGACGCAGCTCGGCGCGTTCGGCGGCGGCGTGACGAGCGTCTCCGGCACCTTCGGCCATCAGATCGCGATCGACGCGATCTACGGAATCGTCGTCTCGCTCCTCCTGATCACGCTCTACATCACGATCCGGTTCGACCTGAAGTTTGCGATCCCGGTGATCCTCGCGATGCTCCACGACATAGCCGTGACCGTCGGCGTCTACGCCCTCCTCGGGAAGGAGGTCTCGGTCGCCACGGTGGCCGCCGTGTTAACCGTGCTCGGCTACTCGATCTACGACACGATCATCATCTTCGACCGTATCCGCGAGAACGTGCCGCTCATGCGCCGCTCGCCGTTCGCGACGATCGCCAACGTCTCGCTGTGGGAGACGATTCGCCGCTCGTTGGCGACGACGTTCATCACGCTGCTGCCGATCATTTGCCTCGAGATCCTCGGCGGCGCGACGCTCAAGTCCTTCGCCATCGCGCTCATCGTCGGCGTCACGTCGGGCGCCTACTCCTCGATCTTCATCGCCGCTCCGTTCCTGACGATGTGGAAGGAGCGCGAGCCCGACTACGCCCGGCGGAAGGCGGCCGAGAAGGTGACACCGGCCGCCGAGGAAGACGGTCGCGGCGACGCGGCGCTCGCCGCGTCTGAAGCGGCTCTCGCGGCCGAGCCCACGCCGGAGCTCGTCGACGCCATCACGGCGACGCCGTCGGAGCCGAGCGCCCAGGCGCGCCGAGAGAAGCGGCGGCAGCGGCGGCGCTCGAGGCCCCACGGCAGAGCTCGCTAGTGACGCAGCGTGGTAGCGGCCGGGTGCTCCTCGACGCGATCGAGGAGTTGTTCGCCGAGATCCCCGGTCGCGTGCGGGGCGGGCGGGCGAAGCTCTCCGAGCAGGCCGTCGCGACGCTGCGGACGCTCGTCGAGGATCTCGACCTCGTGACGCGGGACGACCTCGAGGAGCTGGAGCTCCGGGTCGCCCAGCTCGAGCACCGTCTCAAGTTGCTCGAGGACGCTCCGCGTCCTCTCGCAGACTGAAGGAACTCCGGCGCGGAAGAGCGCGGTCTTCCGCGCCTCCGTGCAGAGAGCTCGTTGCCCGCCGCGGCGGGCGCCCTCCGGGCGCGCGCCGGGGAGCGGGGGGAGCCTGCGGCTAAGCCCGCTGCGCGGGTCTTAGCCTCCGGCCGGGCTCGAGTGAGAGGCATGACTTGCGCAAGCCAAAAGCCTCGCCCAAGCGTGCTTGACCCTAAGTGAGCCGCACTTCTTCTCAGATCTCGGCATCGCCCGTTGGCAGGCGTTCGCTGGCCGTGCGGTCATTTTGCTTATGGCTGGCCGACGCTACGGCGGTCGTCCTTCTTGACCACACACAGAGGGTGTGCGAGGGTCGTTTGCTGTCCATGTAGACCTTGTGAGGGCACTCGTGGAAGCTGGCTATACAGCGGGCAAGGAGATCACTGCGGCGGAAGGCCTCATTCAGGCCGGGAAGGTTCGCAAAGGTCTTAAGCAGCTCTTCGCGGCGGCCTATTCGGCACAGCTCTGGGGCGACGAGGAAGGATTCCAGCGGATCCGGGACATCGCCGCGTCCGTTGCCGAAGGTGACGGCGGTCGGCAAGGGCGGTTGGCTCGGGAGGTCATCTCGATGGCCAACCAGCGCGAGGAGTGGTGGAGGAGAGCAGAGGCCGAAGCTCAAGGGCGTGCGGAAGCTCAGCCTGCCGTGCCTCCTCTCACGTCGGCGGGGTCGGTCGGCGTCGAACCGGTGCAGACACGGGCAACGGCGAACCACGACGCGGGAACGACGCGTCCCGCGTACTCGTCGGCAGTTACGACCTCTGAGAACGCAGGGGGGCGACTACGAGTGGGAGGTGTGTTACTAGCCATCGGGGGGCTGATCCTGGGCCTGATCCTCGCCTTGGCCCTCGGAGCCGCGTCGGTGGGCGGGTCAGGTGGACCCGGTGCAATCGAATACAACACTCGCGCCATAGACGGTGCGGCGAGCCACTTCAACTGGTTGTTCTTCCTTCTCGCCGCTGGGATCGGGGTAGTTGCCGGCGCGGCGCTCTACGCCGCCGCGCGGTCGTTCAGGCCCTTGACGGGATGCCTCACTCGACTGCGGGTTGAGCGCGTGCCTGACGCCCAGGCGCTCTGACCCAACCGACTGGGCGTAGGGACAGGTTGCGCCTCGTTCCCCGGCCAAGCCCCGCTCCCAGGCCCAAGGCTAGCCCGACCTCGGGGGACATTCCCGAGCACTGGCCCACTCCACCGCCCCTGTTACCGGCGTGGTCTACGGGATCAAGTCGGGAGGGAGCGGAGTCGCCGCGCCGTCTTCCGAAGCAGCCGGCGCTCACGACGAGACCCTTCCGTCTTCGCCGCCTCGTCGATAGCTGGCGCTGCGTCCGCTGCTTTGAGCTCGACCAGGCGGTCTGCCGCCCATCGCTGGATCGAATATCTCGCGCTTCGCGGCCGTCGCGTCCACCACTTGAACGGCAGGTCTTCCGGCAGGTATGTCGCCCAGCGTCCGTCCGCGAAATGGCGGTCGGTCTCCGTAAGAAGGGACACGAATTGGGGGATCGCGCGCGGGTCGCCGAGCTCTGCGAGAGCGTCCGTTGCCAGGGCGGACACCCTCAGCGTCGGAGCTTTCTCGGCAAGCTCCGCGACCTTGGGGATCGCCCGAGCGTCGCCCATCCGACCGAGCACCAGGAGAGCGCTTACCGGTCGGCTGAAGACCTGGCGGTTGTCCTCCTCATCGAGGCAGTCGAGCAGCGCTGGAACGGCCTCCGTCGCATGAAGCAGCTCAAGCTCCCGCCCAGCCGCGCTCATGTTCCTCGGGTCGCTATCCCCGAGCGCCTCGATCAATGCGGCTATCGAGTCCTCGCCACCGACCCGGCCCAAAATCCGAATAGCATCCCGGCGCTGGTACTTGTCGGAGCTCGCCAGACACATACGCAGAGCTGGTACCGCGTCCGCTCCTATCTCGCCGAGGGCGTGTAGCGCCGCCGACCGGACCTTGCCGCTCTCGTCGGTGAGCGCTTCACCGAGCGCAGGCACCGCATCCGTGGCACGGAGCCTTCCGAGGTACATCGCCGCGGCCCTCCGACCAATCTCATCGCCAATGCGCAGAACAGAGAGCAGCGTGCGCACGTCCTCCCGCCTGTAGGCGTCACGAACCGGCGTCAACCTCATGCGCCCAATTCTGCATTGACTGGGCGGTGCGGCGCGGCTCGCGTACCGGTGCCCGGCGCGCCGCTCTGGGGCCCCCTGCGACTACCGGGTGACATTCCCGAGCACTGGCGCAGCCGAATGACTCCTCCCACCTGAACGTACCGACCCGACTCCGAAGAGTCAGAGCGAACGTGTTGTGCCGGGAAGGGGTTAGGCTCGGCGCCAGATGAACAGCGCGCCCCCGGCCAGCAGGGCGACCAGGATCAGGCCGAGTGCGAAGACGCCCAGAGGGGCACCGATGCCGACGTGCTGCGCCACCACGGCACCGAAGGGCGGGAAGACGAACGGCGGATGGTTGCCGGGGGCCGGGGCCCAGAACACCGGTCGTGGGATGGCCACGGCTCGCGTCGCCCGGTGAACGATCACTAGTGCGACGAGTACCAGGCTCAGGACGGCGAGCACGGCGAGCGCAATGGCGGGGACCGATCGTCTGTCGCCCCGTGCAACCGGGACATGCGCCGGCGGAATCACTCCGCGTGCCGCCGCCCACGACCGTGCGAACGCCGGTGCGTCGAAGATGCCGTTGCCGAGCACTTCCTCGGGCGCGACATCGTCGGCCGCGGCGTCTCTCAAGTCGGCGTCGAGGTCGGCCGCCATCTCGTTCGCGACTGCGTCCGGGACGCCGACTCGCTTCCATTCGCGCAGGCACCGTTCGACGAACTCGTTCATGACGTGACCTCCACTTCTCCGGCGGTCAGCACCGCATCGACAGCATCCCGCGCCGCGCTCCATTCGGCTATGCCGGTGGCGAGTGCGCTCCGCCCGAGCGTGGACGGGCGGTAGTACTTGCGCGGCGGCCCGCCGTCGTCGCTCGCGGCGCGGTACGTCTCGACCAGGCCGTCGCGCTCGAGGCGGCCGAGGAGTGGGTAAATCGATCCTTCGCCGACGATCGAGAGCCCGCGCGCACGCAGGCGCTTCGTCATCTCGTAGCCGTACGCCGGGCCGTCCTGCATCACCGCGAGCAGACAGAGATCGAGCACGCCCCGCAACAGCTGCGACTGACGGCGTTCCACACCCATGCGACGCATGATAGTCGAGTCTGGCTTGCCGCGCAAGAGAGCGCTGTCTATTCCAAGATCTGTCGGACGCGCGCTTCGACTGCCGCCGCGACCGCGATGTGGCCGGCCTCGTCGAGATGCTCGCCGTCGAGGGGGCTGTATGCGGTCACCTGCTCGAGTTCGAGCAGTTCGCAGTCGAGTGCGGTACAGACCTCTCGGAAGGAAGGTCCGAGCTGGTGTTCCCCGATGGACGGCGGGCACAGAACCATGACCTGAGGCGCGCGGCGGTCGGGTCCTGCGCCCGAGGCCCGGGCGACCCTGACCAGGCGTCCGACCGACCAGGCGACCATGAGCGGGTCGGGAAGGAGGGCGACATCGTTCGTCCCGAGATAGATCACGAGCACATCCACCGGGGCGTGCGAATGGAGACAGGGCAGGAGGTACGGCAATCCGTTTCGGCCTTCGGAGGCCGGATGCTCGATCGTCGCCATGCGACCGCTCAACCCCTCCGCGATGACCTCGGCACTGTCCCCGAGAGCGGTCGCAAGCCGTGCCGGCCAGCGCACGTCACGAGGGAAACGCTCGGCCATCGACCCAGGTACGTAGCCCCACGTGTTCGAGTCTCCGAAGAGGACGATCGTCTTCACAGTGTGTCCGGCGCCTGTGCGGAGGCTACGCCTCGCGCCGGAAGCGGGTCACCGTCGCGGCGAGGAACCGCTCCGCGTCGTAGACGATCAGGCCGCAGACCGCAGCGAGCGGCAGCTCCGCGAGCGCCGCCTCCGCGACCGCCTCCCACACCTCGGTGCCCGGCTGCGAGGTGACGACGTCGAACCACGCGTCGCAGCAGAGCATCGTCCCGGTCACCGCCGCGAAGGGGACGAGCCACTGCGAGCCGCGCAGCATCGCCCACGTCGTCGCACTGATGGCCGCGGTCAGTCCGACGTCGAAGCCGACCCAGGCGAGGTCGTAGTGGAACGTCAGGTGCCGCGAAGGCAGCGTGAACGTGAGGTAGAGGATCCACGGGACGAGCAGGACGGCGACCGCTGCGAGCAGCGCCGTCGCCCAGCGCGGCACGCTGATCCGGAGAGTCTCGTCCGGCATGGACACGTTGTACCCTGGCCGCGTGACGCTGCGGAGCCTCAAAGCGGAACGCGTGCTTGCATGGTCCGCTGCTGCGGTGGGGGTGATCGGCATCGTCTCGGCGCTCACGCCCGAGATGGCAGACCGCGTCAAGATCGTCCGGGGCGTTCTGCCGCCCGGGTGGCCGGAGGCGGCTCGCGTCCTCACGGTCGCCTTCGCGATCGGGCTGATCTGGCTCTCCCGCTCGCTCGCGAAGCGCCGTCATCGCGCATGGCAGCTAGCCGTCATCGTCGTTGTCGCCTCGGCCGTCGCGCACCTCGCGAAGGGACTCGACTTCGAGGAGGCGATCATCTCGCTCGCCTTCCTCGCGGCGCTCCTCCACTGGCGGAAGCGGTTCGACATTCCGGGGGACCCGGCGAGCGTCCGGCCGCTGCTCGGTCTGGGCGCCGCCCTTGCGGGCGTCACCGCGATCGCGATCGCGCTGGAGGTGCGGGGCTACGAGCTTCCGCATCGCGCCGGGATCGGTCTGACCGGGCTGGGTCTGCTTCTCGGCTTCGCTGCGCTCTATCTCTGGCTCCGGCCGTTCGGACAGGCCGTCGCGCAGACGGTCGGCGAGCGCAGGGTGGCGCGGGCGCTCGTGGAGACGTACGGCAGCGACAGCCTCTCGTTCTTCGCGTTGCGCCGGGACAAGAGCTATCTCTTCTCCGCGACGCGCCGGGCCTTCCTCGCCTACCGGGTCGTCGCGGGCACGGCGCTCGTCAGCGGCGATCCGGTCGGAGACGAGGCGGAGATCGACGCGCTTCTCGCGGAGCTCTGGCGGATCGCCCGCGCCCACGGCTGGCGGATCGCCGTCGTCGGCGCCTCCGAGCATCACCTGCCCCGCTACCGCGCGCTCGGGCTCAAGCCCGTGCCGCTCGGCGAGGAGGCGGTGTTGCGTCCTGCCGAGTTCTCGCTCGAGGGACGCGCCATCCGCAAGGTGCGCCAGTCCGTTACACGTCTCGAGAAGGCCGGCTACTCGTTCCGCGTCGTCGCGGCCGACGACGTCTCGCCGGAGATCGAGGAGGAGCTCGCGGACGTCTCCGCCGAGTGGCGCGGCGACCAGCCGGAGCGCGGCTTCTCGATGTCGATCGACGACCTCCACGTGCCGGGAACCGTGCTCGCGATCGCGGCCGACGAGAACGGACGGGTCGGGGGCTTCCTCCACCTTGCGCCGTCGCCTGCGGGCGGCGGCTGGTCGCTCAGCTCGATGCGCCGGCGGCCGCACTCCCCGAACGGCCTGACCGAGTTCCTGATCGTCGCGACGATCGCCTGGGCAAAGGACGTGGGTGCGAGCGAGCTCTCCCTCAACTTCTGCGCCTTCACCGACGTGCTCTCTCCGGAACGCGCCACGAGCTGGTGGAAGCGGCTCGTCCGCCGCGTGCTTCTGCTTGCCGACAACGTGTTCCAGCTCGAGCGGCTCTACTCGTTCAACCGGAAGTTCTTCCCGGAGTGGCGGCGCCGCTACATCTGCGTCGAGCGCTTTAGCGACCTGCCGGCGGTCGGCTTGGCGTACCTCCATGCGGAGTCCCTGCTCGTGCCGCCGGGGCCGTGGACGCGGCGGCGCGAGGCGCGCCGGCGTGCCGCCGCCTAACCTTTCCGGGCAATGAGCACGACCCGCAGCATCGGTCGCCTCTCCGAGATCGCGCAGGTCATGGTGCGGCACGGCTTCGGCTACTTCCTCGAGGCGCACCGGCTGGGCGATCTCCTCCCGGGCCGCTCGGCGGAGGAGCGGATCGCGGCCGCCGCGGCTGAGCAGAGTGCGGTGTCGGCGCGCGGCCAGCACCTGCGGGAGGTGCTCGACGAGCTCGGCCCGACGTTCGTGAAGTTCGGGCAGCTCCTCTCGACGCGGCCCGACATCGTCCCGCCCGACATCGTCGTCGAGCTCCGCGCGCTGCAGGACGACGTGCGGCCGTTCCCGTTCGAGCAGGCGGAGCGCGTGATCGAGGAGGATCTCGGCAACACTCTCGAGCGGCTGTTTGTCGAGTTCGACCCGACGCCGGTCGCGGCCGCGTCGATCGGCCAGGTGCACCGCGCGACTCTGCCCAACGGCCGCGCGGTCGCGGTCAAGGTGCAGCGGCCGGGAGCGGCGAGCCAGATCGACGCCGATCTGACGCTCCTCTACCAGGCTGCGCGGCTCGCGCGCGAGCGGATCCGCGCGCTCGACTTCGTCGACGCGCGTTCGCTCGTCGACGAGTTCGCCCGCTCGATCCGAAAGGAGCTCGACTACCGCCTCGAGGGGCGCAACGCGCAGACGTTCCATCGTCACTTCGCGGGCGATCCCCATGTGCGGGTGCCGAAGGTCTACTGGAACTACTCGAGCGCGCGCGTGCTCACGCTCGAGTGGGTCGACGGGATCCAGGTCGCCGACCTCGACCTCGTCTCGATGACGCTCGACGAGCGGCGCGACATCGCGTACCGGATCACCGAGACGTGGATGACGATGATCTTCCGCCACGGTTTCTTCCACGGCGATCCGCATCCCGCAAACCTGCTCGTGCCGCCCGAGCAGGGGACGATCGGGCTCGTCGATTTCGGCTCGGCAGGGAAGCTCACCGACGACGACATGTCGAAGCTGACGGGGCTGTTCATCGACGCGGCGAACGAGAACGTCGAGCAGCTGCCGAGGCGCCTCTCCGACCTGGGCGTCCGCTACCCGAAGGACCGCGAAGCCGAGCTGCACGCCGAGCTGCGCGAGCTCTACTACCGCTACTACGGCGCAAGCCTGAGCGAGATCGATCCGATCCAGGTGATTCGGGAGGGGTTCCAGCTCATCTACTCCCTCAACCTCCGCCTGCCCACCCGCTTCCTCCTCCTCGACCGGGCGATCGCGACGCTCGGCTCGGTGGGGCAGGAGCTCTATCCGGACTTCAACGTCTTCGAGGTGGCGCGACCGTACGCGCGCGACCTGATGCTCGAGCGCTTCACGCCTGAGCGCGTGGCCCGGCGCGCGCGGCGCGAGGCGATCCGCTATGCGCAGGTGATCGCCGAGGCGCCGCATCAGTTCCACGACTTCATGGAGGAGATCCGCGACGGCCAGATCGAGGTCGGCTTCGTCCACAAGGGTCTCGACGACGTGCTCGCGAAGCTCGACACGCTCTTCAACCGGATCGTGATCGCGCTGGTCGTCGTCGGCGGGCTGATCGGCTCGAGCCTGATCGGGATCTTCGCCAAGGGCGGGCCGCATCTCCTCGGCGTCAACGTGATCTCGATCGCCGGCTTCGCCTTCTCCGCCATCCTCGGCGTCTGGCTGCTCTGGGGCGTCGTGCGCTCCGGCCGGCTCTGACGTCCACGAGGGCGTCGAGTCGCAGATCCCTCTGCCGGCCGAGTCCGGCCGGGGCGGGCCGTGACGGTTTCGCCGCAAAGGACCGCGTAGCCTCGAGGAGATGACAGCTCTCCTTCTCGCTGAGCCAGAGCCGGCGGTGCGCGGCTTCCTCGAACGGCAGCTTCGCAACGACGGCTTCGACGTCCTCTCCTACGAGCGGGCGGAGCACCTGCCACGCGCCGCCGACCCCGACGTGCTCCTGCTCGGGGACGCCGAGGCCCTCGACCGCGGCCTTGTACCCGACTGCCCGGTGATCGTGCTCGGCGGCGCCGATCCCGCCGCTCGCGTGAAGGCGCTCGCGCGCGCCGACGACTGCCTGCCTCGTCCGTTCGTCTACGAGGAGCTGCTGGCCTTCATTTCAGGTTAATCCGCACATCCCTGGGATCGTCATTTCAGGTTGAAGGCACCTCTTGCCTGGCTTGGTTGAGCCAAATCAGTTCATCAAGGGACTCCTCTGCGGACCTTACGTAGGCCTCTCACCGAACCGTCGATTTCGCGTATTTCGCGTGAAATTTCCGAAATGCTCGTGGTTCGATGGCCTAGACCGGAGTAATGCGAAGAGTCGGCAGTGGGGGGCGGTCGGACCTAGCTTCAAGTCATGGGACGAGGAAAGAAGCTACGACTGCGGCGCGGCCAGCCGGCGGGTCTTCTGCCGCGGCCGGTCTCGGTGGCCGAAGAGTGGCGGGTTGACGGCGAGCTTCATCGCGACGACGGCCCGGCGCTCGTGCTCGATAACGGAACGCGCCAGTGGTACCGCCACGGCAAGCTTCATCGCGACGACGGTCCTGCGGTCGAGTACGCCGACGGCTCTCGTAGCTGGTACCTAGAAGGAGAACTTCATCGCGACGACGGCCCGGCCGTCGAGACAGCTCGCGGCACACTGAGGTGGTACCGCCACGATAAGAAGCATCGTGAAGACGGCCCAGCGGTCATCTTCCCGAGCGGCCGTGAGCGCTGGTACCTGAACGGCCAAAGACATCGTGAGGGTGGACCGGCTGTCGAGCTACGCGGTGGATTGTTTCTCTGGTACCGCCACGGTAAGAAGCATCGCGAGGACGGCCCAGCGGTCGAGTCGCCGGAACGGCTTGAGTGGTGGGTCGACGGCCAGTTTCTGACCTTCGAGAATCGCTAGGTCACCGGCGACGCGAACGAAAGTCCATGTGCTTGGTTATCGGCCCTAGGTACCCCGCAGCGAAAGCCGATAGTCGCGAACGGAAGCCGATCGGCGCAGCCTTTGGCTGAAGAAGCTTGCCGAGTTCGTGTTCTTGCCATTCTCGCTCGCCTGTCTGATCGGCGACTGCGCGCGCGGCATACTTGATCGCCTTCTTCATCTGTCTGAGTTGCTCATTTCCTTCGTTCAGTACTGACTCAACACAGTGGTAGGCAGTCCAGGCGCAGGCGGCGTCGCGTTCCCTTCCTGGCTGGCGGTCGGCGTCGCGGGCGACCTCGCGTACTTCATCGGCCGCGCCGCGACAGGCTCTCACCGCATCCGGCTTGCCGTCGAACTCGCGGGCCGCTTTGACGGCGTCCACCTCCTCGTCCATCGCCTCGCGAACGGCTCGTTCGCAACAGCGGATGACAAAGTCGAGAGCCTGCTGGGGGTCGCGTTCAAACACCTCCTCGAGCTGCTCGGCGAGTGACATCCGACCACGATACGCGGCTGCGTCTCCGGAGTCTGGCGCTCCAGAGCAGGGAACCCGCGATATCGCTTGCCCAGCCTGACCGGGCTCGGCCCGAGGCCACGCGCAGAGATCGAGATGTAGGTTCTTGGAAAGACGCCACACGGGCGCCGTGACTACGCGGCCAGCGAGAGGCCCGGCGGTTGCTCGGCCTGGGCCCGCTGGGCCTGAGCGATGCCGTGCAGGATGCAGAAGGTCATGGCCGTCCGCGCCCTGAGCTCGTAGAGGTTCTTGACCCGCCGACGGTCGCGGATGAGGCCGAAGCGGTTGGAGAGGATTGAATGCACGCCCTCCTGAACCGCGAAGCGGCGCTTGCCGTAGGCCCTCGAAATGGGGTTCGTGAACGTGAGCGGGTTGCCCATCGCCAGGTCGGGGTCGCCGCCGGGGTTCGTCGACGTGTGCTTCCACTTACCGGGCACCATCTTCCAGTCGCCGGAGGTGATGGTGATAGGCCCACAGTTCGGGCAGTCGCCCTCGATGCGTGGGATGAGGCGACCCTTACGGGTGCGGTGGAACCGCTTCTGAATCTGGCCTTGCCCGCACTCGCAGTAGATGTTGCGATGCCCATCGGCGAGCCAGGTTTCGCGACGAGTCGTCTTGTGGACAATGCGCCGCTCGGCGTCGTTCCGCTGCTCCTCGTGATCGACCGACCGACCGTCGCGGGAGCCCGAGACGGGATGGATGTTCTCGAGCATCCCGAGGTTGCGGACGCGGTCGCGGACGCCGTGCCCCGTGAAGCCGGCATCGGCCGAGAGAACACGGACGCCGCGCTCAGGAAATCGTTGAAGCTGCGGGCCGAGCCGGTCGAGGATTGCCCGGGCTGACTCGCGTTCGTCGGCCTGGTTTGAGGCGGCCTGGAAGTCGATCGGCAGTCCTGCCGAGTCGACCACGGAGACAATGTTGTAGCCCGGCCCTGAGCGAACCTCGCCGGCGTCGAGTGAGACGTAGCCCGCCCCGTCAGCAGTCACCTGCCAGTAGAGCTTGCGATTACGCGAACGGCGCGCCTGGCTGGCGTGGAGCGCATCCCACTGCTCGTCCGAGAACAGGCCATCCCAGACCTGGCGGCCCTTCTCGTCGTAGACGGGCCTGGCGATGCAGCGCACGCGCTCGCGCGGCGCATCGTTCTGTGGCTCGCGCACCCGCTCCTTCGAGCCGTCGTCCTTCTCGACCACGAAGGTCTTGGTGACGAACGGCGTGAAGAAGGTCTTGACAGTAGTGCCGTCCATAAAGAGTAGACGCGCAGCCTCCGCGGCTTCCGGCGTTTGCGCGTAGTCGGCGACGTATTCGGCAAACAGCCGTTCATAGAGCAGAGCGCGCTCGCGCGAGGCAGCGCGTTGGCGCTGCTCCTCGGCGCGCTTGAAATCGAACACGCTCGGGCCCTCGCCCGGCGCGGCCTCCTTAGCCGAGCGCAGGCGGCCGGCTCGCAACGGCGCGAACGAGAGACGGTGCCGGCAAAGGCTGGCCTCGCTCGGCACCGAGTGCAGCGGGGTCACCTGGCCGTTCGCCTGGCGGGGGCGGTTGAAGCCGAGCAACCGGCGCGCCTCTTGACCGACGTGACTCGTCAGCTGCGCTCTCGTCTCCCGCAAGGTGTCGAGGCCGCAGACCAGCTGGTAGAGGAAGACCGATTCGAGTTCCTCACAGGTGTAGGCCGGCTGAACCTTCTTGCGGCCGCGCCTGGCCTGCTCGCGCCGGTCGAGCTCGGGCCTCATCACCCGCTGCCAGGCGGGGGAGTCAAGAATGCTGCGAACGGCCTGAGCCGGTGTGACGGCTGAGGGCCGGGTGTTGGCATACGGAATCTCCACTTCCGGGGTGACCTGCGGAAGTAGGCCGTAGCGAAGCCGAGTCGCGCGGCTCAAGCTCGCCTTGCCCTTTGGGGCTCTTCGCTTGCCCACGCGCCGACATTGGGGCGTCGACCCGAGTTCATGGACTTTGAGCTCAGCTCCGTTAGCAGCCCAGAGGCCACCCTTGCCAGTGCTCGCGTCCTTTTTCACGCGACGAAGGTGTCGGGTCCCTAATCGATCACACCTGATCGGCTCTCAACCAGACGGACGCTTCTTCTGAGACAGCACCGCCGGCCTGATGAGCTAGGGAGGAATCGGGGTTCGGACGATCAACCCAGCCCTCGATGCCGCGGCCAGCCAAGATTCGCACGCGCCTGGCCTACGCCCGGCTCGCTGCCGGCCTGACGCAGCAAGAGATCGCAAAGATGACCGGGATCTCGATCGCCAGTTACGGCCGTCTCGAGCGGGGCCTGATCCACAACCCGCCGCTCGGATGGCTTGCCAATGTCGCCATCGTCCTCAACCACAACCTCGAAGACTTCATCGAAGATGAGATGCGCGAATGGCAACCACTCAACGGCATCAAGGGGGCTCCTTCAATTGAATGGCGCGACCGCCCCGAGGTGCGGGAGCGCGCGGAGCGGTTCCGAATCGACCAGGAGCAGGAGGGGTAGGCGTGGCCCCTGAGTGTGAGAAGGCGGTGGCGAAGACCTTTCCGAAGCTCCGCCACGCCCCGCGTAGCTGCGCGATTTAACGGTCGCCGCTGGGCCTCGTCCTGGCAAGGACCCGGCTGGCGGACGCGCCGGGACTCGGGCCGCAGTCCTGCCGCGCTTATCGCTGCTCATCGGCGGCGAAAGTAGAAGGGACTCGGCTTTCATGGATCTGGCCGCCTCGGGCGATGGCATAATGCTTCGTGCGGTCGAACATAAGTCAAGGAGGAACGACGATGAACGACAGCGCAAACCCTCCGAGCAAGTACGACCCTCCGCCGAAGCCTGACTACTCGCACGTGACCCAGGCAGAAGAGCAGGCGCTTGAGTATCAGCAGCACATCACGGATCTCGGTGCCGAGATGTTGGCGGGCCAAGACTCCGGTAACGACTCTGTTACTGAAGCCTGAGACATGATCTACCGCTCGATCGCCACGCCCCCAAGCCCGCCCTAAGCTCGGGCGGGCGGGCCTAGCGTGGCCCCAGAGTGCTTGCTTATCGAGGCGCACACAAAGGCGACTCCGAATATTCTACGTCCGTCGGATTGTCCCGTTGCCGCGAGGAGCGGGGAGGAACCCAAGATGCACTCGAGCTCCTCAAGAGTGCGCTCGCAGCGAGAACCGGCGCGCGAGGTAAATAACTAAGCGATGACGCGTCCCCAGCCACCACAGAGCGTACACTGGCGACTAATGCTTCACACGGCGCGAGGGTGGTGGTCTCGTCGGAGAGCGGAAAGGCGTGTCGCGTTTCTGGAGGATCACGCCTGGGTCGACCCGTCAGAACTGGCCAAGGTTACCGGCCGTTTTCAGGGGGGAGGCTGGTTCGTTCGGAATATGGGGCGCGCCCCCAAATTGCCGAGAGCTGACTAGGTTCACTACTGGTCCGTCCCGTGACTGGCTCGTAAACTCTGAATCTCACACGCCAGAGCGTGCCTTCTCTGGACTGTTCCGCGCCTGCCCCGGTTCCGGTTACCCGATGAGAAATGACTCGACCAACGTCCGGGATGGCGCGAGCGGCGCCTCCAAGACGGGTCGCGTTATCCGCTGCTCGCTGCTCGTTCTAGCGCTCTGCGCGAGCCTCACGCTGCTGGGTTGTTCGGCGAACGCCAGGTCCGTCCTAGCAGCGGCGAAGACGATTAGGCCCCACCTGATTCGAGTACCGGCTAACAAGAGACCGGCGGTGAACGTTCATCAGCCGCACCTAATGAGGATAGGAGCCGGCACGACCCTGTTCGGCAGCCTCGAAGAGAGCGGGGGAGCCTGGTCAGCATCAGCGTCGGATCGCGTGCGGTTTCGGTTTTCGTGGCTGCGTTGCGATCTCCGAGGTGCGAATTGCCACCGCATGAGCCGCCTTCATGGCCAGCGGATCGTGGTGCCCCAGGGGGCCAGAACCTTCACGATTCGCGGTGTTGTCACCGCCGTCAGTCGGTATGGGCGGTCTTCTGCCGTTTCAGACAACCTTCTCGTCGACGAAGCTGGCCTCGCCGTTACCAGGAGTCAAAGTCGCCGCACCCCAACCCTCGTCGACCCTCTCGAATTGAGGACCTGGTACGGATTGCATCCTGACCAGGATGGCTCGGGACAAACGGTGGTGGTCACCTCGCCTGGTCTTCCTATCGATCTAGCCGAGTCTGTCGATTCGTTCAGCAAGCACTACGGACTGCCCGCGACCTGCCGGGTTGGCGGTGCCGGCAGCCAGAACTGCTTCCCGCTCTCAGTCGTCCGCGCGAGTCGAGGATCCCGTCGTCTAAGTGGCGCAGATCCGGTCGCTGCCGTCGAGTGGGTGCACGCTGTGGCGCCTCGTGCACGAGTGATCTTTCTCGAATTCGACCCTTCCCAACCACAGTTGCTGATGCGATTCATCGGTCGGATGGGGCGGAGTGGGAAGGCTTCAGTCTTCTCGAACAGTTGGTGTGACCCATGTCGTGGCCACGCCTCCTATGCCCGGGCAGTAGATGGGTTGCTGGCGCATAACTGCGATCTTCCTCACGGCGTCTGTGTCTTTCCGGACGGAGACGGCGGCCCGCCTGGTGAAACACCTGCGAACAGTCCGTACGCGCTGGCTGTCGGTGGGGCCGGCTTCACTGTTCGGGCCGGCGCGATCAAGGGCGAGAGAGCGTGGCCGAATGGTGCCGGCGGCATTACCGACACCCCGCTTCCCGCACCTGCGTGGGAGCGATCGATATGCCGGCAGTCGGCTTGCGCCGATCGCAAGATTCCCGATGTCAGCGCGACTTCAGGCCCCCTACCGGTCTTGATTGCGAACCCACGGACAGGCGTCCTTGCTTGGCAACCGTACTTCGGCACGAGCCTGTCGGTCCCGCTCTGGGCTGCATTACTCGCACTAGCCGACCAAGACCTCGCGCACGGTCGGCAGCCCCCTATCGGAATCCGTGAGATCCATCCGATTCTCTACCGCGGCGAGCTCTCGAATGGTCTCGACGATCTTCCACCGGCGGGCTGGGACCCCACCTCCGGCTGGGGAAGCCCCAGGAGCGGAATCATCGCCGCGCTCGTTCGAGCCACAGTTCGATATCGACACGAGCGTTAGACGAGCACTCCACCCGCGTTCGATCGCACCGTGGGGACTCCTCGTAGGGGGCCTGGTACGGATTGGATATCTAGGGATCTATGAAGACGTTGACAAACGTTCCTATGCCAACCTCTGGCCCGCCCATCGGCTCGGCCTCCTTAGCATAGTTCGCCTCCATTTCCGTTTCCTTGTCTCTGCCGGCGCAGTCGTTCGGATGCATGCCGCAGCCCGCCTGTTGGAGGTAATCCTTGCTGCGGCTACGGCTCCAGGAAGTCCCGCCCTTGCTAGACCCACTCCGGCTGCCGGACGATGAGCTGCCGACAGTTTGGACGGTGATGCCGGCGGTTGGGTCGGTGACACCGGAGCTAGAGCCCGTCACTAGACAGAGCGTAGTTTCGTCATTGGTGCAAGGGCCGCCGCTTGGTCCTTCCAAGACAGTTCCGCCGAGGTCGTAGTTGTTGACGGGGTCTTGACCGGCGTAGTCGTAGTTGTTGAGGCTGCCGCCGGGAATGGGGTCGACGGAGAGGAAGCGGCCGACGGTGGGGTCGTAGGGGCGGTCACCCATGAGGATGACGCCCGTAGCGGTGTCGTATTGCTTGTCCCAGCGGCCGGTGTAGCGATGGATCGTGGTGTTGCTGGGGACAGTGTCGGTGGGTGCGCCGAAGGGGTCGTATGTGTGGCTCGCGGTCAGGGTTCCCGTGTTGTCGGCTTCGGCGGCGAGGTTCCCGTGCGCGTCGTAGTACAGGAAGCTGACCGGGCTACTGCCGACAGGAAGACCGGCGAAGCTGGCGAGGTCACCGGCAGTTCCGCCGACATAACTGCTCGTGACCGTACCGCTACCGTCCGTCTCGAACGTGTCTCCAAGGATGTACTGAGTCGTCGCAGAGGGCGAACTCGAGGTGCGCCTCATCAGAGAGCTAAACGGGTCATACGTGTAGGTGATCGTGTTGGAGCCAGCCGTTGCGGTGGCAAGACGTCCGAAGCCGTCCCAGGTGTAGCTCGTGGTCGCGCCTTGGGTGGAGACTTGGCCGTCGCTGGTATAGCCGTAGTTGGTGGTGTTGCCTCCGGCTGTGATGCTGGTGAGCTGGTCAGTGCCGGGGGTTGTGCTGGGGTCGTAGGTGTAGCTGGCCGTGGTGCTGAACGTTCCGCTGCAGCCGGTCGGCGATTCTTGGATTTGGGTGCGGTTGGAGTCGAGGTCGTAGCTGTAGTCGCGGCAGGTTCCGTTCGGGAGGAGGACTTGGTCAAGCCGGCCAGCGCTGTCGTAGTTGTAGGAGGTGCTGCTACTTGTCGAGCCGGTGAGCTCGGCTTCAGTGAGCTTCTTGCCATCTTGGTTATAGGTGTAGGTGAAGTCGGCGAGCGGGTTCGAGTCGGAAGGCGCCGTGGTGGTCGTGCTGCTGATCGTGCCGTGGCGGTTGTATTGATCGGTTGTCCAGCCGTCGGGGTTGGTGTCGACCCAGCTGAAGGTGCCGTTCGGGTATTGGGTGCCGCGGAGGTTGCCGCGGTCGTCGTAGTAGAAGTAGTAGTTATTGGCTGCCGGATCGATCTCGCTTGTGAGCTCGTCGGCGGCGTCGTAGCCGTAGTCGGTCGTGTAGTTCGGAGATGAGGAGAGGGCGCCGGTTGCAGCGTTGCGCGTTAACCGATTGCCGTCCTCGTCATATGTGAAGTCTGCTTCGGCCCCGAAAGCATCGATAGTGTCGATCAGGCGTCCAGCCTCGTCGTAGCTGTCAGTGACGGTGCCGCTGTTATTGGTGGCGGTGAGCTGCGTTCCGAGGGGGTCGTAGCTGAAGGTGGTGGGATTGCTTTGATCGCTGGCCGGTGTCTGGCTGATGAGCCGGCCTTCGCCGTTGCTGTCATAAGTAACGCAGCTGATGCCTTTGCCGTTGGTTACCGCCATTTGTTGCCCGAGCGAGTTGTAGACGGCGGTGACGGCGGCGAGGCCGCCATTGGGGATGGTGACCGACTCGAGTTGGCCGAGCTGGTTGGGCGCGGTGCCGCCACCACAGTCGCTCGGGATCGAGGGTGTGGCGGTGTCCGCGTAGTAGGTGTAGTCGGTTTCGTAGTTGGTGTTGGGCGTTGAGGTGAGGTCGCCGGTGGAGCTGTCGAGGGTCGCACTGGCGTTCGCATTCGGCATGAACTTGCTAGTGAGTCGTCCGAGCGAGTCGTAGCTGTAGCTCGTGATGAGATTTTGACTGCCGACCTGGACGAGGCTGTAATCGGGCTTCGCGCTGGCGGGGTAGAGGTAGTGCTGGAAGCTGATCCGGCCCGCGGGTGTGACGACAGAGGTCTGGTTTTCCCAGGCGGGGGCGAAATCGCTCCGTGGGATGGCGGGGCTCCCCGTCCCGCAACCGCTGCACGACCATTCGAGAGTGAAGGTCGGTAGGACGTTTCCGCCGCTACTGCGGTGCTGGTGCTCGTATTCGATGACGATCGTGTGCTTCCCGGCGGTCAGCGTGAGCGGAGGAGATCCAGCGCTGTAGCTCGATCCGGACGGGATCACCCAGTTGTTGATTACCTGGGTTCCGCCGATCTCGACCCGTGTTCCACCGTCGGAGACGGTTGTGAAGTGGTAGGAGGTGCCGGCTGGGACGGTGATGTCGCCGCTCCAGCGGACGGAGAAGTTGTCGGTTGAAGGGTTGACGGCTGACGGCCAGCTGGCTTGGCCAGTGCCGGAGCCGAAACTAAACGTGGTCGTCGTGCTGTCAGTCGGCGACGGGTCGTTCTCGCGGACGGTAGGCAGGCCGGGCCCGAGGTTGAGGCTCGCGTCCCAGTACAAGCCGGCCAGCCCGTTTAGCGGGTTGCCCGGTGTGCTGGTGGTGCCGATTGTTTGTTCGTCGTAGCGGTAGGTCGTGGTGGGGCGGCCGACGCCGACAGAAGGACTCGGCTGCAGGACGGTGGTGAGGACGTTGTCAACTGGGTCGTAGGTGTAGTCGGTGGGATTGCCGTCCTCGTCTTCGGTCCAGGCGAGCTGATTGGCGGTGTTGTACTGCTGGAGTGTGATTCGCGGGCTCGTCGTGCTCAGCCGGTTATCGAGGTACTCGAGCGGCCGGCCGACGCTGTCGTAGAGAACGGTCACGCCGCTCGTCGTACTCGGCTGCTGGTCGGGGTTGATAACGGTCGTGCATCCGGCCGCCGCCTCCTGAGTCACAGTGTGTGTTGCGGACGGCGCAGTGAGGGTGGGGCAGGTGCCCCCGTAGATGAACGACCACGTTGAGTCGGACGCACTGCCACCGCCCGCACAGCTCGGCTGGCTCGAGGCGGCCTGGCTGCTGATCGGCCCGTCGATTACGCAGGTGACCTCGGCGGGGGTGGCCGTGTTGTAGGTGAGCTGGAGTTCGTGGGCGCTGTTGTAGCCGGGACTGGCCGAGCCTGAGTGGAGGTCGTTCGCGTTCTGGATCGCGCTCAGCTGGTTGCTGCCGTTGTACGTCAGCTGCATGACCTGCCAGCGCGGGTCATAGACCTTGGTGATCAACCCGGTAGAGCCGCCGCCGCCCGCGCCAACATAGGCCCACTCCTGCCCCGTGACGGCTGTCCCGTTGACCTCGAACTGGACGCAGAGCTCGGCCGTGACGCTGCCGGGATACGTGCAGTTGTAGGAGAAAACGAGCTCCTCGTTGAGGTTGCTGCTCAACGTGTACTCGAGCTCCTGCAACTCCCCGCTCGAGAAGGTGTAGGAGAGCGTGCCGTTGATGCCGCTGCTCGATGGTGTGGTCGCAGTCTCGGCGCTGGCGAGGTAGGCGATGCCGCTCGTGTTGTCTTCGGTCGCGAAGGTGTAGGTGTTGCCGCTGCCGTCGGTGAGCGTCCACGTCTTGTTGTTGCTCCCGTCGATGTACTCGATCAGCACGTCCGAGTCACCGGGTTGGCCGACGTAGGTGATGTCTCCGGTTTGGGTGGAGGGGCCGACACGGTTGTAGAAGGTCGAGCTTCCGTCTGGCCAGACGATCTCGGCCGCAGCCTCCTTCGGTGTGGCGATGTTGTGGTCGATCAGCTTCACGGGCGGAGTGATCGAGCCGTCGCCGCCGCTCAGGAGCCAACCGGTTCCGAGGCCGGGGCTCGTGTTGCTGCTCTGCGAGTTGTAGGTCAGGGAGAAGCCGAGCGAACCGGTAGCGGTTGGATAGCTCGGTGTTGGTAGCGAGAGCACGAGGTTGCCGTTCGCCTCGTTCACGGAGATCGGGCCGTGCGACCACATCGGCCAGTAGCCCTGTGCTCCGTAGTTCGGAAGCGAGACCGTGAACGACGTCGCGCTCGACCACGATGTGTCCTGGTAGGGGTCGCGCGACTGCGTGATGAATTGGTACGTCTGCCCGTTCTGGAGAACGCCCGCGGGCACGGTCCACGTGTTCGTGGCGAGCTGCCAACCCGAATAAACCGGCGTAAACCCGGTCGGGCCTGTCGTGATCTCAAACTGCGTGTCGACGGAGTCACCGTCGGTGTCCGCCGGCCCCTGCAGGATCGGCGTGAGGCTGTTCACGGTTCCGGACGGGCTGAGCGTGCCAGAGGGGGCCGTGTCGGTGACGGCGCTGGTGAGGCTCGAGTAGACGGTTGAGCTTGTCCCGTCGGTGTTCGATTCGGAGACCCCGAAGCGGATCTTGTTGCCGAAGTCTGAGTCGCTCGCCTTGGGGTTATAGGTGGTGCTGGTTGCGCCGGAGATGTTGACGCAGCTGTTCGTGACGTTGGCGCCGTCGTTGTGGTGGTTGCTGATCTGCGTTGAGCTGAGCGCGGTCTGATAGATCGCAACTTCGTCCAAGCTGCCGGCGAAGTACGTGCTGCCGTTGCTGCCGACTCCGTCACCGATGCGGGCTTGCGCCCCGGCCGCGTCGACATCACCAAGAGTTGCGACCGTTGAGGACGCTTGCGAGGTGCCATCGACATAAATCTTGTATGTGTCGTTGCCGCCGCTAACGCTTCGCGTAGCGGTGATGTAGTGCCACGAGTTGTTGTTGGACGTATGGGTGCTCGTCAGCTGCACCGTCGTCCCTGATGCGTTCTCCACCGTCAACTGCGCTTTGCCACTCGCAAGGCCTAGCTGGACGTTCTGGTTTCCGCCGGTGTAGCCCGACTCCCAGATCGTCTGGGAGGTCGCGCTCGAGCTGGTCTTGAACCAGGCCTCGATCGAGAACGCGCCCGAGTCGAACTGCACGGAGTTGGCCAGATTCACGTACTGCGACGAGCCGTTGAAGGTGACGGCCGTGTTCGAGTCCGAGTTGAGCGCTCCACTCGCGCCCAGGGTCGGTGAACCCACGTAGGTGCCGTCGTTCGCCTCGAGCTCGTCCCGCGCGGTCGGAGCTACGCCACTGGAATCGCCCAGGCGCCACCAGCCAACGGGCGAGTCGCCATGAATGACCGCCGCGTAGCCGCAGCGCTGCCACTGTCGCGAGACAGAGTACGAGAGCCCGTAGTCGTTCCAGCTCCCGATCGACCCGGTCAGTGATGACTCGAGACTCGGCGTACCGGAGATTGAAGGCGCCGAGGTATTGGAAGGGGCAGGCGCGACCGTTACGTTGGTCGAGGACGAGTTCTGCGCGGTGTTGCAGTTCAGGCCCGAATCACACGCCGTGACCTGAACCGTGATCGTCGAACCGATATCCGCGCTCGCCGTTCTATAGGTCGTGCCGGTTGCGCCCGAGATCGCTGACCCGCCGCGATACCACTGATAGGAATAGCTCGTGATCGGATAACACGTCGGCGTCCACGACCCCTGACTAGACGACAGCGTGGTGTTGATGAACTGGTACCCGGTAGGGGAGATCGCCGGCGCGACCGTGTTCTGCGGCCCCATCGGCATACACGGGGGTGGCGGACCCGCCCAGACGCGCACCGAGCCCACGGCGAGGGCGACGATGACCGCGGTCGCCATCGCTCCCAGCAATACGAGCGAGCGGCGTGACCCTGGTGTGCCGAGCTTCCCGAGAGCGGCCCAACCCTGACCGAACATTCCACGCCTCCCGACAGTCGAGCTTCACCCCGGACCTCGTTGTCGGGTGAGCTAACTCCTTGCGGGCCCGCGCTGTCAACCCTTGGGACGACAACTGGCTACTGCCGTGCAGGGCACAACCAATGAAGAGCGAACCGCTAGAGCCAACTGGCCTGGGGCCGCAAGCCCGGCGCTGAGACGGCGATGAGAGTGAGCAGGCGCGGAAGTGCTTTCGGTCCTGGCTATTCGTACGCTTTGTGGTGTGCTGCGCTTCGCGAAGAACGCCTAGGCGGCGCCGTCCTTCCGGCAGCTGTCACAGACCTCAGGACAGGCGACCGTTTCAGCTCCGAACCCAGATCGCACGACGGCTGCAATGACCGGCTTTCGCTTGCCGCAACGCCGGCCGACAATCCAGCGCGGGTCCTTCATACACCAAGCCTACGACGCGGTCCCCGCGACGCAACGGGGGCCAAGGCCGTCGGCAGAAAGGGTCGCGCGTGCGGCAGATCTCAGACCCACAGCGCCCGCTAGAGAGCAGAGCCCAGGCGAAAAGTGGCATGCGCGCCGAGCATTCGCTCCACGCGCGATGCATGCTTGTCGCAGCGTCCACGCTTGACGCGATCGAGGGCTATACGCTCGTCGTGCTTCTCGTTTTGTGGGCCTCGTGCCGCTCGGGATTGCCGCGTCGCAGTACCTTCCGAAGCGCTTCGACCGCCTGCTCGGCTGGTTCGGCGCCACACGCTCGTGGAATGAGATACAGCGCGCGTGGGAGGAGATGGAGCACGACCGGAGGCTCGCCAGCTCACCATGGCGAAATGGCGTAGAGGGCAGAGTTCGGTCATCTCGTGACTGACGCTTAGAACGCCTTGGACACCCGCGCTCAATTGACGGGAGTCCCGAACCAGTGGCCAGGCCACTTGGCGGAGGGCTGAACCTCATCCGAAGTAGCCGCCTTCCTGTCCAGGCGATCTCGCTAGGGGACGGTCTCGGCGCCCACGAGGGAGTTGCCGCTCGGGAGGTTGATGCGGATGTTCAGCGAGCCGTGCTGGTCAATCGAGATCGAGATGCTCCAGCTGTGGTCCGATGCAAGGCTCGTGGACGCGAGGGTCGTCCAGGGACCGTTGTTCCACTGGCCTAGGGCAAGAACGGTCCCGCTTGCGGCGGCGGGATCAGCGCCATTCACGGTGAGGATGGATCCGTAGACAGCTGTCGGCGACAGATTGAGCGGGAATGTCCGCGGTTGAGCCAGGATGACTGCTCCGGGCGAGCCGAAGCGAAGAGCTGGGAGGATCGGGTTGTTCCGCGGGAACTGGCCGAGTAGCACCACGGCGGCCGTCACGGCTATCGCGATTCCGGCACCCGGCGCAAGGAACGAACGCCGGCTGCCGGGGCGTGCGGGGGCGCGTAGCCTGCCGGAGCATTCCAGCCCGCGCTGCGACTGCCATAGAGCGCTTCACGCTCTGCGTCCGTGAACTTGGCCCAATCTCTCTCCCGCCAACCCATCAAATGGCATATCGGCCAGTCTCGAGGAGCGCCTTAAGCACCTCGAGCGCGCTCACGGACCGGGCTCCCCGAACAAGCCCAGCTACTGAGACCGGCTCATATCGGCTGCTCGCGCCAGCGCAGAAGAGCCCACAGCCCAGGGCTACTAGACGTCGGCCCGGATGTTGGTGCGCGTCGCTAGGGCCTGCTCGAGATACTGGAGCGCCTCGTCCTTCCGGCCGGCGGCCTTGGCAATCTCAGCCATCGCCTGGTACGCCTCAGCCGCATGGCGATCCTGCACCGGGAAGGACTCTGCAGCCAGCTCGTAGAGCTCGAGCGCCTTGGCATCGTCACCGATGTCCTTAAAAATCGACGCCGCAAGTAGGTAGCTCCGGCCGGCGTTGGTCGGGCTCGTGTCGGCGAGTAAAGGCAGGCTGCCGAGTGCTCGGCTTGCGGCCTCCTCCGTATGGCCGAGCCCGAGTTCGGCACGGGCTCGCTCGAGCTCGAGGTAGCCGATGTCGTAGCGATTGCCCGAGGCCTTTACGACGGGTTCGGCTCTCTCTACCAACGCGAGGGCTTCTCTGCTGTGACCTTGATCGTTCTCCAGTGTCGCCAGCAGAAGGAAGGCGTTGGCGATGTAGCGGGTGTGCTCCGTTTGTTCGAGGCTACTCAGCGCCCGGCGGGCGTAGCGCGCGGCTAGCTCGGGCTCGTCCTGTGAGGAGTGTAGGCGAGACTGAGTCCAGTAGATGAACGCTCGGTCGGCGGGATCGAGAGCGTTCGTTGCCAGCTCGAGGATCTCGCTGAGTACCGTCGCAGCTCCGCCGTAGTCACTGCAGTCGATCTTGGTGTTGGCGAGTAGCACCGAGAAGCGAATTGAATCGAGCGGGTCACCGCGTTTCTTGGCGGCCGTCAAGTAGCGGTTGAATAGAGCGAGAGCCTCGTCGAACCGACCTGTGAGGGCGTAGGCGCGCCCGAGACGGTCGGCTGCGACCGTGGTATCCGAGCCAGCCGGGATCTCGACCAGTCCCGCTTCTAACAGGTCAATCGCTTCTGCGTGGTTACCGGCTTCGAACTCCAGAAGCCCGAGGCCGATCCGTGCTCGGGCAACCAGCTTCAACTGGTTGCCCTCGGCGATGATCGACTCATAAGCCGCGCGGGCCTGGGCGCTGTCGCCTAGACGGGCGGCGAGCTCGGCATCGAACAGGGGGTCTGCCTCAACGGCCTCGCTGGTCCCTGTCGCCAAGTACTCGGCACTGACTCCGAGACGTCGACCAAACTCGCGGAGGATCTGGTACGAGGGGACGCGCCGTCCGCTCTCGATCAGCGAGATGTAGGCCGATGTGCAGCCAGGGAAGGCAAGTTGGCGCTGAGTCAGGTCCGCGGCCTGGCGCGCCTTGCGGATGCGCTTTCCGACCTCGAGCGGATTGTCGACATGTGTTGACTGCCGGCGTGGCATCGGTATTCACTATATGCGCGCCGCTCATTAGCTCAGCGAGCGGGGCGGCGGTAATGAGCCGCCGCCCCGCCGAGAGCGGTTCAGCCGCCCGGCCAGATGGTGCCGTCGGCCATGACGAACGCGAGCAGCAGCGCGCCGAGGATGACGGCCAGGAAGGTGATCCTTGCCTTCACGGGACTGTTCCTTTCAGTCGTTTGACAGAACAGCCCCGGCCGGAGCAGTTGACTAGTGTAAGCTCCGCGTCGGATGATGCTCGGCTGATGTTGACTGGCTCAATGGTTTGCGGCGCAGCGAGAGAGAGGGCGGGCGGCTCCTAGGCATTGGACCGCCCGCCTGGCTGCTCTGTTTTGGAGGAGTGAAGGAGCTTCGATGGCCCATCTGCAAGTGACCTGCATCACTAAGCGCCCGAGCCACTACGACCCGCATGAGCGGATCCAAGCTCTCGGCGGAGGCGGTTGGTACAAGGCCGAGGAGACCGTGATCGGCGAGATCGAGCGCCGGACGAACTCGTACTTCGTCAGGGTCGGCGGCCGGTCGGTCTCAGTCATCGTCGCCACGCACCTCGGCCGCAAGTACCTGAAGACGGAGGCTGACGGCTACTCGCCAGACAACCTCCTCAACCTCCGCGACTGCCAGCGGTAAGGCGGCGGCCTGGCATGGCTGACTACCAAATCGTCTGCGTTGTCCGCGACGAAGCCGGCGATATCGAAGCCGTCGGCTACAGCCCGTACGGCGGCAGCGACCGTTATGACGGAATCTGGACCGTTGAGGAGGCCTGTTACGCCATCGAGCAGGGCCATCGTCTCTACACAGTCAGCCCAAGCAATGACGCCGAGGCTGACCTCGAGTGTTACCAGGCCGAAGGGCAGCAGCGGATACGGACTAAGCCCGACCAAACCACCGACAACAACCTCGACAGCCTTCCGGAGTGCGAGGTCGGCTGAGTTGAGTCTCAGTGACCCAGCGCTTCATCGCCCAGAGATCGGCCCTCAACAAGAAGGAGCGTTCGATCATGAGCGAGGCGATTGCGCCACCTCACGCGGGTAAAGACAAGGCCAAGGAGTCTGCGCGCCACAGTGCGGTCGACCCAGACGATGCGCGCGCGGCTCGCGTCCGCGCCGCGCTGTTCGTCTACGAAGTCTTCATTCTCGCGGTCCTTGTCGCACTCGCTGTCCTTTACTTCAGAGCTCAGGTCATCGCCGTTGTTCTCCCACCGCAGCTGCGCGGACTACCTGCCTATACGGCCTGGTTTGGCGTGCTCGGAAGCGTCTCGATCAGCCTGAAGGGCATCTCAGCTTGGCCGCCGACGGCGAAGCATTGGGGCGGGAAGTGGCCTCTCTGGTATCTCGCTAGGCCGTTCACAGGACTGGTCGTCGGGATCGTGACCTACACGCTGCTGCGTGCGGTCTATACGAGCGGCCACCCGACCGCTCCCTTCTTTGAAGCGGCGGCGTTCATTCTCGGTACGCAGGAGGCGCGCTTCTTCGCCTTCCTGACGGCGATCGCCAAACTCGTCCTCAACATCCCCGACAGCGCGGGCGGGAAGCCCGCGAGCGAATAGGTCTCGGGACTGCGAGTGCGGTGCTAGCGACGGAGACCGGATGAAACGACTGTGGCGCCGTATCCGTGATTGGCGCGCTCTCTACCAGCTTGCCCTGGCTTTGCTCCCGGTCTTCATCGCCGGAGTTTTCTTCACGACCAAAGACGTCATCTTGGTCAAGGGGGCCGCCGCGGCTCCGGCCACCTGCGCGATCGATCAGGCAGAACCCGCGACGCAACTGACAGCCGAGAACGATTTCCGCCACGGTGTTTGGAGCTTCTCCTCGCCGAGCTCGTTCCCCGGGTTTACTGACCAAACAGTGCGGCCGTCCGATGGAGTGGAGTGGCTGCCGAACTGTCGCGTGGTGGCCGTTCGCTGCGTCAAGACGGGCGGTCGCTATGGCTTCGTAAATCAGATTGGCTCGCAGGAGGTCGAGATGAGCTGGCGTCTCTGGGTGCAGCTCAAAGACAACAGTTGGCTCCCGCTGGCCTCAGTAGGCGAGACGACCGGTTTCCGCCAACCGCAACTACAGCTGCCACGGTGCAGCTGACGACGCCGGAGATCGGAGAGACTCTCGGCAACGAACCATCAGGAGGGTGAAGCCATGCCTGTAGACGAGGCGCATCGCGCGGATGGGGTGTTCCAAGGTGGTGGCGTCAAGGGTCTCGGGCTAGTCGGGGCGCTGCTCCAGTTCGAAGAGGATCCGCGGGTCGCGATCAAGCAGTGGGTCAGCGTCGCCGGCACTTCAGCCGGCTCGATCGTGGCGTGCCTGCTTGCGGCCGGCCAGACGCCGACGCAGCTCGAGGCGCTGTTCATGGGGCTTGACTTCGCGCAGTTTGAAGACTTCGGCCCCGGCGGCGTGGTTATCGGCGGAACCCTCAACTTGGCCGAGCATCATGGCCTGGCTCATGGCGAGGCGTTCCACCGCTGGATCGACGAGCAGCTGAACGGCGCCACCTTCGCGTCAGTGAAGCGGGATCCCCCGCCGGCAGAGGGTTCGCCCTACCGGCTGCAGATGATCGCCACCGACATCACGCGCAAGGCGATGCTCGTCCTGCCCGACGACATCAGCAACTATCACAATCCGCAGACGGGGACAGCCTTCGAGCCCGACGACTTCAAGATCGCCGACGCCGTGCGCATGAGTATGTCGATCCCGTACTTCTTCCAGCCGGTAGTGCTCAGTTTCCACGACACGAAGACTGATACGTACACCGACTCCACGATCGTCGACGGCGGAGTGCTCTCCAACTTCCCTGTCTGGATCTTCGACACAAAGGAGATGCAGCCGCTACGGCGCACTTTCGGCTTCCACCTGGTCAAGGGCGGTGGCGTCGGCGGCGGACTCAACACCGTCATTCACGACCTTGGCTGGGCAGTCGAGGAAGCGGTCGACATCTTCCATACCGCGACCGATGCCTGGGACACGCGCTTCATGTCCCACTCGACCGTCGTCCGTACTTGCGCGATTAGTGCGGGCACGATCGGCACAACCGACTTCCATCTCGACAAGACTCAGAAGCAATGGCTGCTTGACTCCGGACGCGCAGGCGCGAAATCGTTCCTCGACAATTACCGCGACGAGGACTATATGAACACCTTTGGTCGGACTCTGCGCGAGGGCGGATGAAGTGACGGGTTCAAGCGAATCGTGTGATCACTCAGAAGGCGAGGTCGGACCGTGAACAAGCACGATGTTCTCGGGATGAGGTTGGTGCGAGTACCCGGGGAAGGACCAGCTCGAGTGGCGACGTTGTCGACCAGATCCCGCAAGAGACGCCGCACCGGGTGATCTATCTCGGCGCTGGGCGCCGCGGCCGATCAGACCTAAGGAACGATTAGCCGAGAGCCGTCAGGCTGGCGCCTTCGGCGATCTCATTGGCTAGGCGCTTTGCCTCTTCGCGATCGAAGGGAATGCGAACGCCCTCAGCCGAGTCCGAGATCAGGCTGAACGAGCTCCAGATCTTCTTCACCTCGCCGACGAGGGGTTCACCGCCGATCGTCTCGACATCGTCCGAGGTGTGGCTGAGTGTGCTCTTCTCGTGGCGCCTCATATCTCGTACTGTAGCGCGCTTCCGCTTTCCGATCAGCATTTTGGCTTCATCCTCTTCATCCTTTGGGACGTTGCCGAATCCAGGCCATCAGCAAACTAACGCTCAGCACGGACGTCACGGCCGAGGATCCCACCGCCAACCCGTGCCACAACCTAACTACGTCGGTAGCCGACATCTTCAGGGCTAGGGCGCACGCTGCGGCGAACGCGACGAGCGAGCTCGCGAAGACGAGCGCCCGCATGGCGACGGTCATGCGCCGCAGTAGTGGATCCCTTCCAGGCGCCAGGTAGGCCGCATAGATAGCCGGCAGCACGACCAGGACCGCCGTTGCGGCCTCTGGTCGCGGCGCGATGTGGTGCTGATGGAGATGCAGACCGACCCACAGGAGGGCGGTCGTCAGGGCGGAGGTGCCTACGGCAGCCATTACGAGGCCTTGCGCTTTCAGGCTGAAGCGAACATCTACGAGGCTGCGCGTGATGGCATCGAGGCTCCAACCGCGGAGCTCCGCCTCCTTGCGGTTGATCGAGAGATGTGCACGATCTTGGCCGCGTTCGGTCGCTACGACGTGCGCCGTCTCGTTTCCTTCCGCGTCCGCCACGAAGACCTTAAGCGAAGCCTCTGCGATCATCACGTCGTCAGGCGCAGTCACTTCGACGTGGTAGCTCGCGGCGTCGACGAGCGCGGGAGTCGGGAACCCGAACCTGAAGGATGCCCATCCGAGAGTCTCGAGCAGGGTGCGCGCTTTGGCGGCGCCCCAACCAAGCGGACCCCCTCCGACATCTCCGCGGACCGACTCCTCGTAGCTCAGCTTGACGATTCGACGACAATCCCACGGTTCATGGAGATCCGCGATCAGGATGAACTGTTCTCGCAACTCATTGAATAACGGCCACGCCGCTGGCGAGTCGCGGATGAGCTTGCGAACGCTGTCGTCGGGATCGCGAGGCTGCGGGGTCTCGAATCGCTCCCACGCTGCGTTTGCCAACGCATCGCCGTCTGCTCCAGCCATCCGTGACAGGTCTAAAGCAACCTCCTTACTCATCGGCGATCCAGACGCGGCCGCGATTGCACCTGCCAACTGAAGCAGCGCGGCTGCAGTCACGGCATCGTTTTGCTCTCTGGTCCAAACGGCTAAAGGTTGCCCGTCCTCCTCGCGGAGGTCGAAGGCTCGCAGGGGCGCCTTCTTGAAGAGGCCAAGCGGTACTGGGATCGAGGAGGCCGAGGCGGCTTGCCTCCCGAATATCAGTGCCTTCAGCCAACCGCCGGATGCGGGCGCTGTACCAGTAGGGACATTCCGGGCGTCGAAGTCGATGCTCATACGTCGCCTTACCCTTGCGCGGTCGAGAACCTCAATCTGCTCGACGCGTCGCTCCACCCAATGAGGCTCATCGAGGAGAAGTGGCAAAAGGGCCCGGGCAACCTCAGCAACCTTGGCCCCGTACAATCGCTCAGCCCACTCCTGGCCAGTAGCGTCGGATGCGTACGCGTTAACCAATGTTTACGAGTTAACCATGCTTGAGCAGGGTTTGCCATACGCGCCCACGTCGAGGGCTTGCCCTTCTGAAATGCCCTGGAAAAGATGAGCGCAGATGCCGGTGCTTCTGCTCCCCGACCGGCCGAGGAGTTCGCTCACGGCTGAGATGCTCTAGTCGGTGTTGGACGAGCGCCCGTGGCGCTCAAGCGTCCACGCCAGGCCGGACCCGCTATCACCTCTTCTGCGAGTCCGCCGAAGGCATCCGGCTGCCTTCGAATCAGAAGAAGGCCGGGAAGGTAGCCAAGGGCGTTCTCGAGGACTTACTTCGCTTCGCAAGGCAAATGGCCTGAGCAGCCAGTTCCCAGGCCGCAGCAGAAGCGCGCGCCGCGTTGACTCGGCGACCACGCGACGCGGTGTTCGCTCCGGGAGTTGCGCCTAGACTCGTCTGGCATACGCCTTACACGCACGCAGCGAACGCTCCGAGATCCGAAAGCCGCCGACGGCGAAGTCCGCCTGCCGGCCGGGCTGCTCGATGACCCGACCTTCGTCCCACGCCTCTCCTTCAAGAGCGGCGGGAGGCAGATGGCCGTTCCCGGGCAGCTCGCTCAGTCGATCTCCGGTGCCGACGACGCGGCCTTCTTTTGTGACAACAGCTTCTTCGACGATCGGGAGGAGCCCGAGACCTGGGAAGCTCTCCTTGACGCCACCGGGCGCTTGGTCATCACCCCGCGCGTGTGGCGCGAGCTGAAGGGATGGCTCAAGCGTCGCAACAACCACCCGATCCTCAAAGCCATCAGTGGCAAGAATCCGGCGATCGCAACCTACGGCGAGCCCGGTGTCTCGGGTCAGGCCGTATTCGACTACTACGTGACGCTGCTCACCCTGCGGCGGCAGATGCTCGCCGTCGCCCGCGTGCAATTCGAACTCGAGCACGGCCGACCGCCGACGAAACAAGAAGCTGCGAACCGCGTTCAGACGTTCTTCGGTCAGCGCGGACTCATGCTCGCAGCAAAGCGGAGCCCGGACCGCACCGACGAGGCCTTGGTCTACTTGGCGGTCGAGCATGCCCTGACCACTGGCCGCCCCAGCATCATCCTCACCCGCGACAGCGACATCGAGGAGCAGCTCTTCAAGCTCTGCTGGCTGCTCGACACGCACTACCGGGCAATGCTGCTGGGTGACGTCTATGCGCGGCACTCGGTTGCCCTTCACCCGCGCGGCTTTGCCGAAGACATCTTGCTTGACCGGGAACGAAGTCCGTTCTATCCCAGGGGCGCGGTACTTATCGATCGGCCCTCGGATGATCTGAGGGAGCTGCTGCCGTCTCGCTTTCGCTTCGTTGCAGTGTCGGCTTGGACGGCGGACGTCTACCTCTCCGTGCTGGTCTTCGGCGCCGAGCAAGCGATGGCGCGACTGCTCAGTGTCAAGGACAAAACGGGAGGCCTGTCAACCGACCGGCTCGGACGCCGGAATATCCACATCTGGCTGGCTCCGCTCCCGTTGCGCGCCCGCGACCGTAACTGCGCCGCTGTGGTGCGCGATCGTCGAGTCCCGATTCCGGCGAGCGAAGCTCAGATCGCACGGCTCGACGTGCTCCAGGCGGCCGGCGATTTCGAGAGGCATGCAGTTATCCGGCCGCAGCAAGTCAGCCCGTTGATCGAAACTCCCGGCACTGCCAAGGGCTAGCCCTGCGTCTGCGGCCGGCCGCTTCGGCCGACCCCGGGAAACTGATCTTCCGTGGCCGGAAGTCAACACGTGCGGCAGCTTGTGTCGGCTCGCCGTCCATCGCTTGGAGCTCGGCCTCGCCGCCGATGTGCCGGCCGTGCGTGACTACCTCTTCCCGGCCTGTCGAGCCTGGCGACGTAGCCAGTCCGGCGGATCCGGATCGTTCGCTGCTGGCGTGTCGGCCCGCTCGGCTGCCCGTGGCGCCAGGCTGAAGCGGATCCCGAGCGCCCAACCTAGTTCGGCGATGGTCTTCAGCGTCGTATTGCCGCGGCTATTGAGCATCCGACTGACCCAGGCCTCGCTACGGCCGAGTCGACGTGCGAGCTCGCGCTGGCTCACACCCTGCTCGTCCATCAAGGCGACGATCGTCTCGATCGTTTCTGCGTACAGCAGCTTCCACTCGAGCTCGGCTGGTGGGCGGTGCGCGATCCCGAGCACGGCTGGCGGCCCTGTCCGCCGGGGACGAGCGGCGCGATTGAGGACCTGAACCGACTGACCTTCTTCTTGCAGGCCGGCTATGACGGGCTATACGAGAAGGTCAGCCCGCCGTACGCCAGTAATCGCGATGCGGGCGCTGGCGGGCTGGAGGCGATCGAGGCGGAATGGACGACGTTCCCCAAGACCTGAAGGCGATGGGGTCGTCCATGCCGCTCGAGGAGTTCCATCTCTGGTTCAAGGGCGGAGCTCTTTGGCGAGCCGGCCGCGGTGAGATTCCGTCGGCGCTCGCTGCTAATGGCCCTGGACAAGAGGGACCGTCGATCACCGAGTTCGTCATCACCGGATCCCCGTCGTCGGCCGCCGAGCTCGTGGCGCAGCTGATTACGGACTGGATCGAGCAATCCCAGGCCTCCCAGGTCGCTCTCTGCTTGCCGCTCGGCAATGACGATGACCGCTACGAGCTGTTTCTTTTCTCGCTCGACGCGACGGGTGTAGTCGCCGAGCAAGCTGCCTTCAGCCGTGAGGGACAGCTGCTCAGCCTGCAGACGCAGAGCCTCGACGGCACGTGGTGGCCGATCGAGGAGTGGCAGAACAAGCTGGCCCGTCACGAAAGGCTTGCCATCAACCGTGGGTCTGTTCGACTAACTGGCACTGATTCCCTCGACGGTCCGGGGTTCTGACGGGGCGGGTGGCGTAGGCCTCGACCTACGCCACCGCCTCCGTGGTTTGCGCCCTAGCGTTGTGGATGCCGGCGACCCTCATCCGAAGATGAGTCCGGCCGGCGGATGCGAGGCCTCGGGCCGAAGCCGTGGCGCCCCTTATCGCTGGTCATGGTTGGCGAATGTGGAGCGCCGTTTGGCCAGCATGGAGACTCAGTCAAAGCGGCGAACGAGAGTGGGGCGCGACCCCTACCACGGTACGCGACCGTGATCCAGTCGTTGTGCCTCTCTTGGCGTGACGTCGTTGCGGTCGCGAACGCTGAACTCGACCACGCGGTTTGGGTCAGGCTCGGGCTGCGAATGAGCCGAACGGCCCATTGACGGTTCCTCGATTGCGGGGCAATCTGCCCGTCGACCCGGTGCCTTCGGCCTGGGAGACGTCGAGATTTTTGGGGGGGAAAGGTGCGGAAGATGGGGTTTGGCGGCGCGTGGCTTCGGCTTCGTGTCGCACAGAGCGGGCTGGCGCTACGGACTGTTACTGCCAGCGGCAGACAATCAAAGCCGGGCTGTACATTGTTTCGCCGAGAGCGTGGGGTTAGAGAGTCTGGATCGTCTGCGCGTACGCGTTCCTGGCTGACAGTTGCGGCCGTCGCCGCACTGCTGATCGCGTTCACCAGTCTCATTCCGGCGCCTCCGAAGTCGGCGGCCGGCCGCCTCGACCCGCGCTTCCTTCTGACCTCTGGAACCGTCGGCCTCTTTCCAACCGTGACGGCGTCCGGTGGTCTTGGCGGCGGCGGCGCGAACGGATGCGCTGCCGGTGTTGGCGGCAGCGGCGGAACGATAAGTAGCGGCAGCAGTATCAGCCTGAGCTATAGCGGCGGTGCCGGCGGGACGGGTAACGCCTACTGCGGGAATAACGCCCCCGAGGGCGGAGCGGGTGGCTCCTCGGCCGGCACTGGCGCCAACGGGACGAACGGCGAGAACGGCAGCACCTACCTGGACACTGCGTACGGGGGTACGGCTCCGTCCGGAGGGGGTAATGGCGGCAACACCGGCTGGGGGCTGAACGGGAGCGGGCCGTCAGGCGTGTCAGGGGCCGCGCCAGGCGGTGGCGGCGGGGCGAGTGGTTCCACGCAGTGCTGCGACGCTTACACGGCGGGCTCGGGTGCTAACGGAGAGGTGGTGTTGACGCCGGATGTCGGCTCGGCGACTACCTACTCGAGCGCTGGCACGTACAGCTATGTCGTGGCGGATGGTGTTAGCGCGCTCACCGTCGAGTTGTGGGGCGCCGGTGGCGCGGGCGGCCGTGGCTACAGCAGCGGTACGGCTGGCGATTCGGCCGGCGGCGGCGGAGGTGGCGGCGCCTTTGTGCAGACCGTGGCCGTCTCAGTTGCTGGCGGCGAGACCCTGATCGTCACCGTAGGCGCCGGTGGAACATCCGGTGCCGCGGTCAGCCCGGGGAGCGGCCAGCAGGCTGGAAGCGGCAGCGCCGGCGGCGTCAGCTCGGTGCGAGATCTGTTGAACCCGCCGATTCCGACCGTTGTCGCCAAGGGTGGCCACGGCGGGAGCGGCGCCAACGGCTGTACCGCTGGTAGTGGCGGCAGCGGAGGAGCAGCGGCAAGTGGCGGCAATGTCAGCGTGAGTTATCACGGCGGTAGCGGCGGCAGTGGGAACCGCGTCTGCAACACCAACGCGAATCCAGAAGGCGGCGCGGGTGGTTCCTCCGCCGGTAGCGCGGCCAACGGTGCGAACGGCCAGAACGGAACCTCGAACCAGACCACCGCGAACGGCGGGACGGCACCAACCGGCGGCGGCAACGGCGGGAATGCCGGTTGGAATGTCAACGGGAGCGGACCGACTGGTCTAGCGGGCTCCTCCCCGGGCGGAGGCGGCGCGGCCAGCGGTGCGGAAAACTGCTGCGACGCCTACACAGCAGGTCAGGGAGCTGACGGGCAGGCGAGAGTCACTCCCAATGTTGGCTCGGCAACCACCTACTCGAGCGCCGGGACCTATACGTATGTCGTGCCGAGTGGTGTTAGCTCGCTCACGGTCGAGCTCTGGGGTGCGGGCGGCGGCGGCGGCCGCGGCTATAGCACCGGAACAGCCGCGGACTCCGGTGGCGGTGGTGGTGGCGGTGGCGCGTATGCGAAGACGACGACCTTCCCGGTCGACACCGGCGATGCGCTGCTAATCACGGTTGGCGCCGGTGGTGCGGTTGGCGCCTCCGTGACCCCGGGCAGCGGCCAGCAGGCGGGAAGTGGCAGCCCCGGCGGCGACAGCTCGGTCCAGCCAGCGACGGTGACAGCGCACGGGGGCCAGGGCGGGAGTGGCGCTAACGGCTGCACCGCGGGCACGGGCGGCAGCGGCGGAGTGACAACGAGCGGAAGCGAAATCAATTTGAGTTACAGCGGCGGCAGTGGCGGGACCGGTTACGTCGTCTGCGGGAACAACGATCCGGAGGGCGGCGCCGGTGGCTCTTCGGGCGGTACCGGCGCCAACGGAGGCAGCGGTCAGAACGGCGGCCAATACCAGACAACTGCGCTCGGTGGCACGGTGACTGGAGGCGGCAGCGGAGGCAACACAGGCTGGAATCTGTATGGAAGTGGAACCGGCGCAACCGGTCTAGCTGGCTCATCCCCGGGTGGCGGTGGCGGGGCCAGTGGGGCCACACAGTGCTGTGACGCGTACACCGCCGGTGCGGGCGCTGACGGCCAAGCAAAGGTCACGCCTAACAGCGGTTCGGTGACCACCCACACGAGCGCTGGCAATTACAACGATGTAATTGGCTCTGGCGTCAGCTCGGTCAACGTCGAGCTGTGGGGTGCGGGCGGTGGCGGCGGTCGCGGCTACAGCACTGGTAGCGCCGGCGACGCCGGCGGTGGTGGTGGCGGCGGCGGCGCTTACCTCAAGACGACCAGTCTCCCGGTTAGCCCGGGCGACATGCTGAGCATCACGGTCGGCGCTGGTGGCGCGGTTGGTAGCTCGGTCGCTGCGGGTAGCGGTCTGCCGGCCGGCGGCGGGATCGCCGGCGGAGACACCACCCTCTATGTCAACCATGCCCCTGCGGTACCGACGAACCTCTTGCCGGTGGACGGGCGGATCTCGAACAACGACACACCCATCCTCTCGTCGACCTTCACAGACCCTGACCAGCAGGACGGCCATATCGCGTACACGATCAAGACGCTGAGCGGAACCACCGTTGCGAGCGGCCAGAGCCCGACCGTTGCCTCCGGTTCGACCGCCAGCTGGACCGTCCCGGCCGGGAATCTGACGCCGGGCACGAGCTATGACTGGTACGCCCAGGCGGTTGATTACCTTGGCGCCGCCTCGGCGCAGGTCGGGCCGTTCGAGTACACCGACCAGTACCGGCTAGGCACAACGCGCTACTACACACTCTCGTCGCAGGCGATCGACGACCAGGAATCTTTGGGCGTGAACGTCGGCAACGGCAACCTCGTCGTCAGCGCCAACGATCTCCAGCTGCCCGGGGTTGCCGGCTTCGATCTCAGCTTTCCCCGCACCTACAACAGCCTCTACTCCTCCGCGCAGGACATCGCGAGCGTCCAGCTGGCTTCGGGTTGGCAGACACTCGCCGGCCTCGGATTCTTCACCAACGGCGACGTCCGCTACGCCGCCGCCAACGGCGCGGAGTACAACTTCACCAAGAACACGGACGGCAGTTACACCACGCCGCCAGGGGTTGACGCCGCTCTCGTCAAGCAAGGCGACGGCAGCTACGTCCTGACCTTCGATCAGACAGGATCACAACAGGACTTCAGCTCCACCGGGACGCTGATCGCCTACAAGGACAAGAACGGCAACACGATCGCTTTCAACTGGAGCAGCGGACAACTCGCGAGCATCACCGATAGCTTCGGCCGCACAACGAGCTTCACCTACAACGGCTCCGGTCAACTGACGACGATCACTGATCCTCAGAACCGGACGTATCAGTACTCCTATACCAGTGGGAAGCTGACGAGCTTTACGGACCCGACTGGCAAGACGACGAGCTACGCCTACAACAGCGCCGGGCTCCTCTCGCAGATCACTGTGACCACCACGGGCTCGACCCAGGAGGCAACGGCGATCAGCTACGACTCGAGCAACCGCGTCAACTCGATCCAGACCGGACTCAACGCGTCGGGCGCCTGCCCGAGCGGCTCCACCTGCCCGCTGACAACGTTCGCCTACAACGCAACCGTCGAGGGCGATTCGTTCTGCGGTAGCGGGCCAACGACGAATGTTCTGGCGCCGGATCAGCAGAGCGGCGGTAACCCGACTCGCTATTGCTTGGACTCCTCGCTGCGCGTTACGGGAGTCGAGGCGCCGGACGGGACCGAGACACTGACTGACTACACGACTGGGCATGGCGGCTCCGGCTGCACCGACAGCAACGGCAACAGCCTCGACGATCTTCCCTGCGCGGTCTCCGATTCCTTCGACCCCACCGCGAGTAATGGCGACTGGACGACCTACACCTACAGCAGCGCACACCCAGAGGACGTGCTCTCGATCGTGCAGCCAGCACCCTCCGACGCAACGACCACGTATGTCTACGGCAACTCGAGCCACCCGTTCTACCCCACCCAGATCACAAGCCCGCCGACGGCCAGCGACCCCAATGGCGTCGTCACGACCTACACCTATGACAGCGCCGGCAACACAACAGAGACCGACCTCGACAGCGTGCGGCAGAGCGCCTACACCTACAACACGCACGGGCAGGTGTCTGGCTCCGAGGACGGAGAGGGAAACTGGACCGGCTTCACCTATGACACGAGCGGCAACGTCTCGTCGCGGACGACCGGCCTGAACTCGAGCCTGGCCTGCCCGTCGGGCCAGGTGTGCCCGGAGACGACCTACACCTATGACAGCGCCGGCCGCGTCCTAACCGAAGTTGCGCCGCTCGGAAACGTCGTTGGCGGTAACCCGTCCCAATACACAACGACGTACACCTACGACAACGATGGCCGTGTCTTGTCGGTGACCGATGCGCTCGGCAACGCGACGAGCTACACCTACGACGGAGCCGGCAACAAGACCAGCGTCACGGACGCGAACGGCAACCGCACCGTCTACACGTATAACGCCAACAACCAGGTCACGTCCCAGCAGAGCGGACTCGAGTACGACTCGGCCACACAGGCTTACGACTGCCCATCCGGCGACACCTGCCCGACGACGAGCTACACCTACGACGCCAACGGCAACAAGCTGACCGAGACCGACCCGAACGGCGACACGACGACCTACGCATACAACGCCCTAAATCAACTGACCAGCGTTACAACGCCCGGAGCGAACGGCGGCACGACGACCTACGGCTACGACGCGAACGGCAACCAGACGACGATCGTCGATCCGCGAGGCAACGTCTCCGGCGCCAACCCCGCCAACTACACGACGACGAAGGCATACAACGCCGACGGCCAGCTGACCAGCGTCACCGACCCTCTAGGCAACACGACCTCCTACGGGTATGACGCCGCTGGCAACCAGACCAGCGTCACCGACGCGAACGGGAATGTCACTCTGTCGACCTACGACGCCAACAACCGAGTCACCTCGGTCCAGACCGGCATGAAGTGGAACTCCTCGTCGCAGACCTACTACTGCCCGACCGGCGCCGACTGCCCCAAGACCGTCTACACCTACGACGCCATGGGCAACAAGACGACGGTCACCGACCCAAACGGCAACCAGACCCAGTACACCTACAACAACAACGGCCTCGTCGCGTCGATGCAGAGCGGCCTCCAATACGACTCAGGCAGCGGCGTGTACGACTGTCTCAGCGGCAGCTACTGCCCGACGACAACGTACTCCTACGACGCGAACGGCAACAAGACCTCGATGGTCGAGCCGAGCGGAGCCACGGTCAGCTACAGCTACGACCACGACAACCGGCTCACCCAGACGAGCTACAGCGACTCGACCCCGACCGTCAGCTACACCTACGACGCCGTCGGCAACCGCCTCTCGATGACCGACGGAGCCGGAACTGTCAACTACACGTACGACAACAACAACCAGCTGCTGAGCTCCACCCGCGGCAGTGACACCTTCTCGTACAGCTACGACGGCGCCGGCAACATCACTAGCCGCACCTATCCCGACGGCACGAGCGCCAGCTACGCCTACAACCAAGACGAACAGCTCAGCAGCGTCACCAGCTCCGGCAACACCACCAGCTACGCCTACGACCCAGCTGGCAACCTACTCACGACAACCCTGCCCAACGGCTACGTCGAAACCCGCACCTACGACGACGCAGGCCGCCTCACCGAGACCGACAACGCCAACGGCGGCACCGTCCTCTCCGACTACGCCTACACGCTCGACCCGGTCGGCAACCCAACCAAGGTTGTTCAGACAGGCGCAGTCTCGGGCACGACGACGTACGCCTATGACGGAAACAACCGCCTCATTGATGCCTGCTACCAGGCGAGTTGCAACGAGAGCCCAGGTTCGAACGATCCGTACATCCACTACACCTACGACGAGGCTGGCAACCGCCTCACGGAGGCTCGTCCCAATGTGACGACGAGCTACGTCTACAACAACAACAACGAGCTTTGCGCCACCTCAACGACCGGGACACCGAGTTGCAGTAGCCCGACGTATAGCTACGACGCCAACGGCAACGAGACCGCGTCCCCTTCCACCACTTTCACGTACAACGCTGCGAACCAGCTCACATCGGCCACGGGTGGCGGCACGACAACGAACTACACGTACGACGGCGACGGCAACCGCCTCTCCGCGGAAACTGGCGGCAGTGCGACCAACTACCTATGGGACACGAACAACTCACTTCCACAGCTCGCAATCGAGCGCGACGGAAGCGGCGCGGAGCTCCGTAACTACCTTTACGGCCTCAATCGGATCTCGATGACGACCGGAGGATCCGCGTACTACTACGCGTACGACGGGCTTGGCTCGGTGGTCAACGTAACGTCGTCGGCAGGAGCGACCGAGTGGACATACTCGTATGAACCGTTCGGCGCGATCCGCACTCAGACCGAAAACGATCCGAACGCGCCGACGAACCTTATGCAGTTCGCAGGCGAGTACCTCGACAGTACGAGCAGCTTTTACGATCTGCGTGCACGCGACTACGATGCATCTAGTGGTCGATTCTTGAGTGATGATCCGGCACCGTTCGCACAGAGCGGCGGAGCCGAGCTCAGTTCGTACGCGTATGCTGACGCGAATCCTATCGCCGGTCGAGATCCGAGTGGGATGTCTGCGATCTGGGGAGCCACGACGAGCGCTGTTCATCTGTATGACTTCCAAGCGCTTCTAGTCGGTGGGGAGGGTGGATATGGAGCATTCTATCTAGAGGACCATCCGATCTTTGCGGGCTTTTATGCTTGGGCTAGTGGAGCTTTGTTCGGGCCATGGAGCTTCAATTATCAGCTTGCCCTCTCTGGCGATGTCGCGCCATATCAGTTGCGCGTATCTCTCGTGGCGTTCTGGTCAACGCTTGGGGATTATCCAAATTGGATCCCTGACCAGAGTCAGCAGCCTTGGAGCTTTAACTACTTGAACGGCACGAAGTATGTCGAAGGACAGACAAAGTACCCTTATCGCAGCCTGCCGTACGTGTTCGTATTCACGGTCGCGCTTGTACAACCGCGGGCTGACAATGAGACTGTGTGGATTAAGCCCCTGGAATACCACAGCGTGTGCCGGGTGGGCCCGGTTGACGGACCCTGGAAGATTAACAACGGTAGTTGTACACGCGTGACCGAAGGCTGAGAGATGAAGAAGATATGTGTCACTCTTCTCATTGCTGCGTGGGGTTGCGCCGTTGCGGGCTGCGGCGGTGGTGTCGTAAAAGCACAAGCGGCACGCGTCCGCCCAAGCCAAGTCCAGGCCATCTTTGCGCGTCGTGGTATCCAGCTGACAAACCTGCTGATTTACAATGACAGTGACAGGCCGATCATTCGTAGTTACGCGGTTCAGGTTGTTGGCTCAGTGGGTGCGCCAGTGGCATACATGCTGGTCTACGAAACGGCAAACGACGCGTCGGTCGCCGCCCGCCGCTCTCCAGCTTCTCGTGAGTTGACTCGCGCCAACCTGGTCCTAACCTTTGCGGCCAGACCCTCCGGATCTGTGCGAAACGCGATTAGAGCCGCTCTTGACGCTGTGCCATAGTGCGTCCGGATTCCTGAGCGGGCCGCGGAACGAATCAGGCAGCTCCGGAGGCCTCTACACGTAACCGGATCGTTGTCCACGGACTCGGAGGCAGACCTTGCTGGAGCATTGTCACCGGGAAAAGCCCGGATGGAGTTACGATCTGCCTAGGTGATCACTCAACCCGTGCTGGATGTTGGCAGCCCGATCGAAGGCGAGCGCGCCTGTGAGGTGCTTCGATCGCACGGGATCATGTGCAACTGGGCTAGCGTTCCTCTTCTAGATGGTCCGAGGAGCGGCCCGGTGTTCAGTGTTCAGGAAAGGTTCGTGGTTATGGTCGCTGCAGAGGATGTTGAACTCGCCCAAGGTTTCCTCAAAGGCTGGCGCGCAGGATGACCAGTGAAGCGAGTCTCCCGATCAAACGGGCGGTCCGAGTATCCGGCGGCGGCACGCGCAGCGAACTCTGGTCGACGACGGCTACCCGGCTTTCGGCGCGGTGTATGCGGCGCTTCGAGCATTAGCCGAGAGCTGATCGAAGAACGCGACCGCACTCGGTCGCTGGCGAAACGGCGCCGGCTCACTCCAGTCCGGAACAATCACAACGACGGCGCAGATCTACGCCACGAGCTCGGCTGGCGGTCGAGGGGCGGCCGTTGGCCGCCCCTCCGATAATCAGCACGCCTGCTCCGAATAAGCATGTGTCTGCGAGCGGCTTCGGCTGAGTCTTGCTTGTGTCGTGCTAGCGGCGCGGGCCGCGCTTGCGCCGCTCGACCGAATGGGGCTCGGTTGAACGAGCGGCCATCGCGGCGTCGTAGAGCGCCGAGAGGTCGTTGCGTTTGGGCTTGTTCATCTGCCGACGGTTAGCGCAGTTCGCTCTAGCCATGGATGTCGCGCGGAGGACGCGGACGCGCGCGCGATAGCAGGCGCCATGACCGAGCAAGCCCGCCTATCTTCGTCGAGTTCGGACGGGAGGCGAAGTGGGGATCTTTGTGCGAGCGTATGAGATTGACGGCGAGTGCTTCGAGCTCTATGCCGAGCTGGTTGAGGTGCCGGCGTTCCAACTGGTCGACGCCGATCGGCTGCCGGTGGGGGATCCATTTATCGACGTCCCCGACGACGAGATGGCGCAGGCTCTGGTGCGCGCGACGCGGAAGCTCGAGGACGGCGAGTAATGGGGGATGGGGTCGTGGCCGTCGAGCGACCGAAAGCTCGCACTTCGGGCGTCGACCTTCTAGTTAGTGCCTTCGCTCGGCTGCCGCCGCTGGAACAGGACGAGGCGCTTTCGCTAATGGACGAGATCCGCGTCGCGCGGCAGGCCGAGGTTGACACCGAGACGGCGGCTTTCATCCGGGCGTTGCGTCTAGTCGCTGCACGGAACGACGGCGCTCTGACGCCTGACCGTTACAGCGCAACGCGCGCGACACTGAAGATCGAGGGGGTAGAGATCCCGTCCTTTCCGAGCGTCGTTCGTCACTTTTCGACCTGGACGCTGGCTAAGGAGAGCATCGGGCTCAGCGATGTGACGACGGCCAAGAAGATCGAGGCCCGCTTTCGCGGCCGCGTCTCCCATCGGCGGCCGTACTTCGACGACGCCGAGCTCCTCGATGCCATCCAGCGCTGCGGCGCCTTCTATGGCCGAGCGCCGCTTCTCGCCGAATACGACGAGTGGCGGTTGCGCGAGATGGCGCTGATGCGGGCGCGCGGCGAGTGGCCGCGTGTCCCTAGCACCTCGGCGATTCGCCGTCGCCATCAGTCGTGGGAGGAAGCTCTGCGGACGGCGGGCTACTCGCCTGAGGCGATCTACGTTCGGCTCGAGGCGCCGGAGCGACGCTCGCGGCTGGCCAAGGTCGACCGCTACACCGACGAAACGCTGCGCCAAACGCTGCTCCGCTGCGGTGGCGAGCTCGGACATCCGCCGCTCGTGACCGAATACGTCGCCTGGCGCGAGGAGCAGATCAAGCGCAGCCGGAAGCGTCGGCTCTCGATTCCGAGCAACGGTCCCTTCCGTTCGCGCTGGGGAAGCTGGCGCAAGGCTCTTCTGGCGTGCGGATTCGATGAGAAGGAGGTCGACGCTCGCGTAGCCGCTGCGCGTGAGCGGACGAACCGGAACCTCGACTGGCCGCGGTCGGACGGTCGTTAACGAAAATAGCGACGGCCACCTGCGGGACCATCTATCTCTCAGCGGTGGCCGACCACGCCCATCAGCGCTTCCGCGAGTGCTTCCCGCTCATGCAGCTCTTCCTCGGGCTTGACCCGCTTGGGCAGCTCGAGCACTACGAGGAGGTCCGCCGCTATCTCGGCCCTCCACCGTTAGCCGTCGACGACGAACTCGTCGCCCAGGGCGACAGCCTCCGCTGCCTCGTCTGCGCGATGCAGCATCTGGGGCTAAGGCGGCCACTTCAGGTGGCCGAATACCGCGATGCCGCGAGTGAATTGGGGCTGGAGTGGTCGTGGCAGCGAATCCATCGACTTTGGGGCTCGTTCGCCGCCGCCGCCCAACGTGCCGCCGGGGGCCGCCCTGTGACTACGGCGCAGCAGCGCGATTTCATTCGGTTCTACAACCGCCGTTCCGGCCGGGAGGAGCCGCTCACTGCTGTTCGGCGTTGGCTCGCGACTGACCCGCCGAAGCTGACCGGCGCGGCCTTCGACGCCTGGGCTCGCGAATACAACAACGAGGTCGCGGCAGGCGTTCACGGGCCGGAGGCGGAGCCGCTGCCACGGGCGGCAACTATCTACGACAGGCTCGCATTGACCTGGACCGACGTGCTGCGCTCGGCGCAGGGGCAGGTTCCTCTCGCAGAAGCCGCCAGCCGGCGTCGGGCTGTCAGCGACTGGTCGCGTGGCCCGCATGACCTGATCGCGCGAGCGACGATCGCTCGCGACTACGACCGCAGCCTCGCCAGCGCCCGGCTTCTTCTCGCAGAGCCTCACTTCCCGCGTCCCGCGCTGGTCATAAACGGTCGTCGCGCCTGGCTGCGCGACGAAGTCGAGGCTTACCTCCGCGGCGAACGTGTTCCGCTCAAGGAAGCCAACCGGCTGCGTGGCGAATACCTGACGACGAATGAGGTTGCCGAGATGTTCGCGGTTGCTCCGGCGTTCATAAGTGGGAGGAGGCAGCGGTTGGTGTCGCCGGCGGGCCGGGTCGGCTACAGTCTGATCTGGCACGGCTTTCGGTATAGCCCAAACTGGCGGGCTACATTGGCCAGGCTGTGGATTCCCTTCTTCACATCGTTGACTGGCTCGTCGCGAACAAGCTCGTCGGGATCCCCGTCGCGGTCGCGATCGTCTTGGCATTCACGATCGCGGGGTGGCTAACTAAGCAGCGGCGCGACCAGCCGACCTTCTCGGCGGAGGCCAGGGACGGCAACATCCAGCAGTTGAATGTGACTGACGTGCGCAGCGAGGGCGGCGACGTCAACGTCACACAGCGGCAGGACTAGAGGCGTGAAGGTCCATGCCGACTGGCTGCGTTTCCGTAAGCGTCGATCCGCCACCACCGCGACGACGACGACAGGGACACCTGCCGGAGCCGGAGTCGGAGTCGTTCAGCAGGTCAACTTGCGCGACATTCGCGCGGACCGGGACGTCAACGTCAATGTTCTCTACGCGTCGAACGCCGGTCCGTACGCTGATGTTGCAGAGGCATTGATCGGTGATCCGCTCCGGCTCGCTGGTGTTGACGGCGACGTCGAGCGCGCGCGAGGGCTGAGGGACGGTGGAGATCACGTCGCCGCTGCCGAGCTCCTTCTTTCTGTGGCCGCTCAGCTCGAAGAGCGCGGTTTCGGGTTGTTCGGCGAGTTCTCGCTCGAGGAGGCGGCTGAAGCGTTCAGCGAAGGCGGGGAGGAACACCGCGCCGCTCAACTCGTCGAGGAAGTCGTTCGCCGCCGCCTTGCCCGTCAAGACAGCCGCGCTGAGTTCGGAGCGCGCCGTCTCGAGCGTCTCCTCGACGATACTCATCAGTGGCGCGCGCAGGCATACCTCGGTCGCGCCGTCTGGCCCGAGCAGCCGGACGCTGCTCTTTCCGTACTCGCGGAGGCTCTCGCAAGAACGGCTGGCGAGGCCGAAGAACTCGATTGGGGCACGACCCTCGTCAGTCTCCTCGTGACGCTCGGCAGGCATACGGACGCGCTTACCAACGCCGACGACCTCCGCCAACGATGGCCCCTCGAAGCCAACAGCGAAGTCACACGGACGCGCCTCGGGCTCGAGCTCGATTATCTCGCAGCCCGTACCGAGGTCGAGGGTATGACCGGCGAGGTCGAGAACGCCTGGGATGCATTGGTAACGCGCATGGAACAGCGTCAGCCGGCACTCGAAGCCGGCCTGATGGCTCTACTCCATCAACGTCACGGCGTTGCTCTTGCCCGGAGCGATCGGCCGGCTGATGCGCGCGCCGCCTTCGTTCGCGCGATCAAAGAGTGGAATCGCGGCAAAGGTGATCAAGAGCAGATCAAGGAGGCCTTCTTCTCCTTGGAACGCGTCGCGATGCTGAGCGGGACGTGGCGATTCGAGACGCAACAGACACGGGTCTATGCGGCAAGACTTCGTGGTGACGGTGCGTCGGCGGCGACAGCAGCCGAACGGCTTGAGCGCCAAGGCTTGCACGCGCAAGTGTCGTCCAAATTGCCCGATGCCTTGCGCGCCTATTGGCTGGCATACGCCGTCAGTCGCGAGGCAGGGAACTTTTATGAGCAGCTCTCCGCTGCCGAGCTGCTGGCTGAGCTCTACGTGGCCGCGGGCCGGCCGCATGAGGCACTCCGCTTCTTGATCGCCACTGGCAAGGAGAAGGAAGCGAAGACGCTTGTGGAGGCTCTGCCGCTCGATGCCGTTCTCGCCGCGGTTCGCCTCCGCGGGCCGGTTTGGGAACGGACGGTTAGCTACGCGATCCTCGAGGTCGCGGGCGATCGGCTGAGCGACGCCCAGTACGCCGAGCTCGTTCCGCCTCTCATCGAAGCAGCACAGCGAGCTCCGACTGGAGTCATGTGGCCGCAACCCTCGCTTCGGGCGAGGGGTGCGCTCGCCGCCATGGCCGTCGGCGTCAGCGACGATGTTTTGCCGATCGTCATCGAGATCCTCGACGAAGAGCGGAAAACGCCGAATGCCGACGCTGCGGTCGCGGCGCTTCTCCGGCTGACGAATCTCGGTCGGGTGGACGAAACGGCTCGGGTCGTCGACATCATCTTCGGCGAGGGGACGTTCATGGCCAACCCCAGTAAGTACTTCATCTGGCTCGGCGAGCGCCTGGCGCGCTACCACGATCTCAAAGAGGAGATCGCGACGCGGGCCCGGGAGGGGCATCGGGGGGCGCTCGAGACACTCGCTGTCGCTGATCTCATCGACGAGGACAGCGAGCTCGTCGCCGCGATTGATACGCAAGTCGAGGCTTTTCTCGGCCAGCGCGGCTACGAGGAGCGGGTCGAGGACGGGCAAACGATCCGTGCTGTGCACTTCGGAGACAACTCCGGCGTAGGAATCACAGCTCGCTATTGCTCTGCCAGCCTGCTTGGCCCACTCGTGACTCGGCTGCTCGAGATCGTGGGCGAAGACAACGAAGCTGAGATGAGCCGCTCCTCGGCCGCCGACGCCCTGTATAACCTCGCGAGTCGCCTGGGGGATGATGAGGCTCGAGCGGCTCTGCCCCTGCTTATTCGGGTTGCGCGCGGTGAACATGGCCACTCCGAGTTCGAGATGCCGTCCGGCCCTCGCGACCCGCTCGCACGGTCCTGGATCTTTTGGGATACGAGGGGAGCGCTCCGTACCTCGGCGCTAACCGCGGCGGCCCGGATTGCCAGCTCGGCGGAACTCGGCCAGGCGGAACTACAGGACCTTGGTGTCGCGCAAGCGTTGCGGCTGGCGCTCGAGACGATGGATGGCGATCTAGTGCGTGCCGCGCTGGACGGTTACGCGTGGCTTCCGGCTCTCGAGTTGCCACTGACCTTCGCTGAAGCGTTCAGTCACCCCGACGCCCAGGTCCGGGTGTCAGCAATTCACACGTTCGACGGGCGCGGTCAGCTGCCCGCGGTTGGGGAGCTCGCAAAGCTTGCCCCCGCCGATCGCGACCCGAACGTACGGACAACGTTCTCGTTTCTGGCCGCCAAGCATGGGGCAGAATGGCGACCTCTCGCTTCGGCGCTAGCTGACGACGAAACGGTCTTCATTCGCCAGCACGCGCGTGGCCAGCTCAGCGAGACCTAGCACACTAGGGGTCGGCTCGACGCCGCGCTGCCGTAGCGCTGCCTGTTGTGACTTCGTGACGGGGTCCGCAACCTCGGCGGCCCCGACGAGCTCGGATATGCGAGTGCCCTTGGCCTTCGATCAATCGGGAAGCCGCCGACATAGGCCCCTGGCGTGCGAGTCCGAGATGTTTGCTCAAGGTGCTATCAACGGCGTGTCTGCGGAGTACAACCAGGTGTGCCGCTTCGGCAGCACGTTGATCTTTGCGTCAGCGTCCGCCGATGCGTTTGAGCACATCCTTGAGCTGGACGCCGTTGATTCCGGCGGGGCCGTTTACCTCTACACGCTCGACCAAATCCTCGCGGCTGCCGACGAGGGTCATTCCGTGCTCGAAGACCATTTTGAAGCCGCTTGCCTTGGCTAGTGAGGTGTCCATCGCGAAAGCTTGGCTGGGGTTTAGGCCGTGTTCTTCGACCCGAGCCAAAAACTGCGGCCTGTCGGCTGTGACCAGATGCTCGTTCGCGAAGTGCTGTGGATGGAGATCGTGGGCCTGACTCTGGAGGGTGGCCAGTAGGGCAACTTGATAGTTGGCGCGTTGTTCGTCGCTCGAGACGTCCTCGTTGATGAACTGCTCGGCAGCGCGGACGAAGTCACGGGTCGCCTTCTCCGGATTCGTCCTCAGCTGGCAACCAAGGAAGGTGAAGAGGAAGAAGTCGGCGACGCCTGCGCCGTCTTCGCGACCGCGCTGATCGTCCGAGGCGAGGCCGGCCATCGTCGCTGGCTGTCCAGCGTCTTCGAGGCGGAGAAGAGAGGTCTTGAAGATCTTGGTCTTGTCGGTCAACGTCAGATCGCGCAGAAACTCCAGATCGACCTCGGCATGCTCACCTTCCATATGGATCCGCAGCCGCAGACCCTGCTCTCGCTCGAGTTTAAGAATCGAGACGACCTCGCCCTCGTCAACCTTGCCAAGAGCTACGGCGAGTAGGCCGGCTGGATTGCGTCGTGTCTGACTTTCATCAAGATGCCGAGCCAGATCTTGTGAGACGGCGACGAGTTGCTGAGGGTCGATCAAAAGGGCCGAGACGCCATCCTTGACTACGGAGGAGGCGTTCGCATCAGCGATGACTTCTAGTCCGCGGTTTCGCAGGCTCTGCTTGATCTTGCGCTCGAAGTAGCCACGGATCTGACCGTCGAGCGGGATCTCGGCATCGGTGAGGATCAACCCTTCACTGTCGGGGTTCGGTTGGGGAACGTCGTGAACGACAAGAGAGGCAAGCTGAAAGGAATCGAGATTCACGGCTTCCTTGTTCGAGCGAGATTCGCGCGAGCCTCTGTCAGAAAGTCATCTCGTCGCGTCTCGAAGTCAGCAGCGGCGTCTTCATAGCGCGCCTCGTCTCCGTATGACTCGCCGAGCGCAAGAAGAGCTTCCCGGACAGCCTCATACCTGACGATGATCGGATCAGTCGCCGGAAGTCGCAGCAGTAGCCGTTGGCCGAGAAGATGAACCTGACTCGACCACTCCTTGACTTCCTCGGGAACATCCCCGCCGGCGCTAACGGCTTCTCGGGCCAAGCGCAAGTTCGTTTGGCCTGCGCCGAGAAGCACCGCTCCGTCATCAACGACCTTCTGTAGATCCTCGTGTTGCCGCTGCCGGGCGTCGAGTGCGTATCGTCGCCGGTCCCCGTTGCGGGCCGCGATGAAGGCAATCGCCGGCCCGACGACGCCAGAGACGACGATGCCCGTGACCCCCAGGATGGCTGCGTTCGACACTGGTCAGAGTCTGGCGTAGGCCCAATGCGTTCTGGACAGACGTTCTACTTACTTGCGTCGTCCATCCCACGACTCATTCGGATTGCGTTGTAGATGTAAGCCCAGCGGTCCTTGGTTTGCGGGCGCTCGCCGCGGAACTGGATAGCGGCAAGCATTCGCACGTCGCTCTCAGGCAGTCGGCGCTCGGCGGCAAACTCAGCGAGGCCTTTTGGGATCCCCTGCGGTGGTTCTGACAGCAGCTCGCGTCCAAGAAGCGCAGACATCGTCACTCCGAGCGCCTTGGCGATCTTGTAGAGAGTGTCAGCTGAAGGACGTGTGGCCGTAGCGTCGTTCTCGAGGCTCCAGAGGTAGCTCTTCGCAATTCCGGACTCGACCGCAAGAGCGTTCAGACTCATTCCTTTCTCCTCGCGATATCTCTTGATGCGCTGGCCGATGGTCTCAGGTTTCTTCGCCACGCGGACCTCCTGGCTACGTGCGCCCGGACGGGCGCCGGTAAAGAGCGAGGACACGATCAACAATTTCTCCATCACGTCTGTAGGGCATCAGGCGGGCCGACACGTCCACACGGTCGACTGCGATGCACAAGTCATCAAGGGTTGACGGTTCGTCAATCAGCTCGCCAAGCAGGGCGCGAGACAACGCGCTCTCCTCGGAAACCGACTTGTTCCGGGGGATGAAGGGCCAGATCCCGCTTGCGTGGGCGGAGCGCACGCGCAGCTTTGCGACGGCTTCGGGATCATCCCGCTCGGACTTGCGGAAGCCAGGCTCGAGGACGAGTAGTAGCGTGTCTTCGGGCCAGAGGTGGACGAACCGATGCGCCGCCGCCTCGAAGGAGCCGTCGTAACGCTCTGCAATTTCTTCAACTGTGTCGAGCCCAAAGTCCGCCACGGCTAGGTCGGCTTCTACGAGCCGGCGCGGGAAGAGAAGCTCGCTCGCGGCGACGTCGCACAGCCCTTCGATGTTCGGTCGCGACAGGACGACGCTCGGGGTGCAGCGATACTGCGGTTCGAGGAGGAAGCCGGGGCAGAACGTGTGGCCGACCTCGTGGAAGCCTGTGAAGCGCCGACGTCTTCGCGTATCGCCACTCCGGAGCTTCATAATGACCTGGGCGCCGTCACTGATGAGGCAGCCGGCCCAGGGGATGTCCTCGACCTGGATCTTCGCGACGCCCTGCCAGGATGCGATCAGCTCCAAGTCGATCGGCGGCGTCGCGGCCAAATCCTCGATCAACCGTGCAGCGAGGAGAGCGACGTGCTCCTTATCCGTGCATTCAGGTGCCTCGATTCGCGCCTGCTCGAGCAGCGACAATTGGGTCATTCGCTCTAGAGACTAGCCTGTTCTCCAGACAGACTAGGAACCGTGTGCTACCCTTGGTTCTCTCTAGAGAACACAGCAGTCTCGATCAAGGAGCAGATCATGCCGAAGTCGACGCGCAACGCTGGTAAGCCGTGGGACGCCACGGATAGTAGGGCGCTCAAGGATCTCGCGCGGGGCAACACCCCGACTCGGGTAATCGGCCTCAAGCTCGGGCGGACCGAGGACGCCGTTCGCGCGAAGGCGGCTGAGCTCAAGGTCTCCTTGAAGCCGACGAACCAGAGCCCCTACAACCGGCGCGGAAAGTGAGGAGCGACTGATGGGTCTTGTACTCGACATCCTCAACGACATCCGTGGGCAGATCGCCGCGGATTCCGATGTGCTGACGGAGGCGAAGGCGCGGCGCGATCTCGTCGCTCTGGTGGGCATGGAGTTCGACGGCGCGCTGCGCTGGTTCAAGTCGGGCAGTGTCGCCCACGGCACCGTCAACGCCCCCGTGACCGACGCCGATGCGGGGATCGTCCTTGATCGGCGCTCGTGGCCGGCCCTCGGCCCCGACGGTGACGACGAGGGGCCGGGGGATGTCGTAGACGCGCTCTGCGCCTTGATTGGGCCGGTCGTCCGCGAGACCTATCCTGACGCGAAGATGCGCCGCTCGCGTCGTGGCGTCCTGGTCACGTTCGCCTCGCCGCTCGATGACGAGCAGGATCCGACGGTCGACCTGATCCCGACCTTGACGCGCAAGGACGCCGACGGGCTTTGGATTCCGGATCTCGATAACAACAGCTGGTCGCCGTCGCACCCGGAGAAGCACACCGAGCTCTTCATCGGCGGGGGCAAGGAGCTGCGCGTCCATCGTGCGCGAGTCGTGCGCCTCGTCAAGAGCTGGAACAAGCAGTGGGACGTCGGGAACCGGGCGCTCTCGTCCTTCAACATCGAGGCGCTCGGCTGGGAGTACGTGACCGACACTTCCGAGTCGTTGGACGAGGCCGTGGCCGGCTGGTTTGCCTACGCCCGCGACGAACTGGACGCGGGGCTCACGAAGGATCCGGCCGGCGTCTCCGCCGACATCAAGCTGCTGCTGACGAAAGACGAGACCCTCAGGCGCCTGGCCGGAGCTGCCGAGCGGATGGAGCAGGCGCTGACAGCCGACGTCGACGGCGACGAGGCGAAGGTCAAGGATCTGCTGTCGGGTGTCTTCCGCGACTACGTCGAGGCGCCGGAGCAGTCGAAGTCGGCGCTCGCGGCCGCGCTGCGCACGGGCGGGGTCGGCGCCACGAGCAGTGGCATCGCGGTCGGCGCCGGCAAGACGATGAAGTCGACGCGGGCGTTCGGGAGGGGCGACGCCTAGCGGGCCTTGGTATGGACGTGATCGCGACTGCCTCCTATTCGACGCTTCGGCGCGAGGCTGGCCGGGACTCGATATTCACAAGGGCCGGGGCGGGAGGGTCTACCGGCTTCAAATGGAGGTGCCTCACTGCGAGTCGCGCCACGTCGAGATCAGCTTCACGAAGGGCTCGCGCTTTCCTGAGGTTCGCGTGGACGGTCCGAGGTCGCCCCACCGTTACGACGATCACGGACGACTCTGCATGTGGCATCCGGGCGACCCGCCGGAGCAGCAGTGGCTGTTCGCCGATGGTCTGCTGGCACTCCTCAACATCATTCAGGCGCATCTGTTCAAGGAAGCCTGGTGGCGCGAGATGGGGGAGTGGCTCGGCCCTGAAGCGCCGCACGGCCCGGTCAAGGAACAGGTAAAGGAGACTGCGGAGCGTGACCTACTTACACCTGATCCTCGCCGGCGCGGCCGCTAAGCCGGGCTCCGCCGGCTCGGCGTGGGTCGCGCCGACGATCGTCATCTCGATCATTGCCCTGGCCGTCTCGATCTGCACGTTCGTTTTGGCGGGGCGGCGCACCCGGCTCGACCGGCAGCGACAGGTGTTCGGGGACGCGATGGACGCCGTCATGACCTACCGCGAATACCCGTTCATCGTCTTTCGCCGCAACGTCGACGAGCCGACGAGGGAGCGGCAGCGGATCTCGACCGATTTGAGCGCTCTGCAAGCAAGGCTGAACGGGTTCAAGGGTCGCCTAAATGTCGAGGATCCCTACGTTGGTGCGAGGTTCGATGAGCTCCTGGCCGCCACTCGCCGCATCGTTGGGTCGATGATCGCCGAGGCCTGGAACCGCGAGCCGGCGCCGAGCGATGACAGGGTCCACAACCCCGGTTGGGACTTTGGTGAACTCGAGTCGTACGACGAGGCGTTCCTGCGGGCGGTAGCCGACCACCTCGGCGGGCTGTGGGCCCCGGCGCGCCGACGGCTGCGAGAGTGGGGCATAGGCTGAAATCCGGCAGCCTGTGCGTCCAAGGACGCCTGGATCTCGGGCGCTCAGCGCGAAGAGTCGGCGTGCGCGTCGGAGCGGAACGGCAGCCGGTCGAGTAGCGAGCCGCTCGAACTCTTCGACAGCCCGGACACGAAGCGTGTGAACGAGCGCTCGCCAATCGGCACGAGCTCCAACGACGAGCTCTCGGTCAGCGCGTCGACGCTTGCATGGAGGTGTAGAAGCAGTTCCTCGACCGAGACGTCTTCGAACGGCTCCGGGCAGAGCTCCCTAGCGAGCTCGATCACCTGCTGGCCGCGCTCGGTCAGCGCGAGCTGAGCGTCCTCGCCGCGGCGATCCTCGCTGGTCTCGGCGGCGAGCCCGTTATCGACCCACCACTGCCGCCGCTCCTGCGGGAACAACGTGATCATGGTCGAGTTGAACTCGGCTTCGCCGGGATCGAGCGCGGCGATCGCGTTCAGGTCCTCCGCCGATAGCGCCTCAACGAACGCTTTCGGCTCAAGTGGCTGGGTGCTCACAGTCTCCCACTCCTTCATTTTGTAGGCGGTTTCCCTTTACCCTTGACTACGGCTGGGAGGGCCGGATGGAAAGTTCTATCGCTCGCTTGGCCCCACATCTGCGACTACGGCAGGGAAGACCGACCGGAAAGCGCGGCTAGTTCGTCGAGGCGAAGGCGCACCTCGGTATGGCTGAGCCCGAGCTCTTTGCCGAGTTCGCGCAGGCTGACGCTGCGCCCGCTCTCGGCAAGGCGCAGGTACGTCTCGACGAGCTCGACCAGCTCGCCTCTTCCTGCCGCCGCCGCGAGGCGTCGAAGCTCGTCCGTCTGCTGGCGGCCTGAGAGGATCTCAAGGCGGCGCTCGAACGCGTCTCCCGCGGCGCCCTGCTCGGGAAGCTCGTCGACATCGCCGAGCCCGATCTGCTCGGCTGCGCGCTCCCGGCGAAGAGCGTCGATCGCGGCATTGCGTGCGATCGTGGTCAGGTACGCGCCCGCCGGTCGCTCGGGCTCGAAGTTGCTTTGGCCGGCCGCAACGAGGAAGCGCTCGAGTGCGAGCGAGACGAGGTCGACAATCTCATCTCGCTTCAGGGTCGGAAAGCCTGCGCGCAGGTAGCGGCCGAGACCCTGTGCGAGCGGCGTGTACTCCTCCACTCCGAACGCCTCCCTGCCGCTTGCAGAGCGATAGAGCGCAGCCGCCGCCCGGTCGAACGGGGTGGGGCCGTGCTTGCTCACGGGCCGTAGGTCTCGGCGATCTCGGCAGCGAGTTCGAACAGCATGACCTCTAAGAGGTCGGCATGGGGAATCTCGTGGAGTCGCCCCACGCGGTCTGGGAAGTGCCTCAGCGTCTCGGCAGCCACCTCGCCGATCAGTTGACGCTCCATCCTGCAGCCGCAGCGCAGGTAGCGGCCGAGCGCGACCCCGAGCGTCGCGAGCGTTGACGGCGGTACTCCGTCTGCACCGAAGAGGGCGAGGTCAATCACCGCCCTCGACAGCTCGTCGCGGCTCAGTGTGTGCCTTTCGGGCGTACGAGTGGCCGCGAGAGTCGCTGGGGTGCCACGAGCTTGTACGTCGCGTTCACGATCACGTCGATCGCGTTCCTCGTCTCCTCTTCGGTCGCCCCCGCACGATTGAGTGTGTCAACGGCGGCGTTCGCGAGCTGGAGCGTATGGCGCTGCCCACCTTCTTGGCCGGCTGCGTCAAGGGCCTTCTGATGCTCTACAAGCGCCTCACGCGCCCAGAGTGCGAGCGGGACTGGCGGGACGTTCCAGAGCCGGGAGGGAGCAAGGCGGGTGACCTGCGCCCCAACCGCGTCCGCCGCCCAGATGCTGATCTTGCGCAGCAGATTCAGTGAATCTCCCGCTTCTGGCGCTGTCGACCAGTCGGCGCGCATCGCCAGCGCGCCGGAAGCACCGAACGCGATTCCAGTCCCGATTGCGGCGGGGACTCCGTCGGGTGCGCGTCCGCCGAACAGGAACAGGACGACGTAGACAAGGATGGCAGCGGCGGCAGCAGCAGCGCCGATGTAGAGCGCGTAGAAGGCGAGGCTCCAGCGCCACGTCCAGCTGAACGCCCACAGGTAGTCACGCAAAGGGACGGAGAAGACGCCGGCGATGGAGGCGGCCGCGGCGGCGATACCCAGTGTCAGATATGCATTGCCGTGCTGGCAGTCGCAGGCAGCCGCGAGGATGCTCATAGACGCCAGGCACGCTCGAAGGGCGGTTCCCGCGAAGCGGTCGTCACGCGGCGATTATTCCTCAATGCACGTCAATCCCGGCCCTCCCGCCTCGCCAACACGCCGCTGGGGTGGGGCAGATCAGGGAAGGGCCCGCCGCTAGGTCACTGAAGCCGTCAGCCTCGTCCCCAGCGGCGGGCCTTTATCAGCTCGCCAACTTCTCGCATCACCGCTAGTTGTGCCAGGTCTCACCCCCAGCACCGATGAACCACGCCTGGTCAGTGCGGGTCGGACGAATGAATGTGTAAGTCGCTGAGCTCTCCCATGCGGCGCGGCACTTCACCGTGACGGTCAGCTCGTTCGCGGTGTTCAAGTGGACGGGCACCCATACGATGTCGTCGCCTGCGTCCCCGCCGGAGGCGCCCGTGCTCTGATTGATGTAGTACACGGCGGTGACAGTGCTGCCGGGGCACCAGCCCCACCAGGTCGGCGTTACGACGTAGACGCCTCCGGAAGCAGCCGAGGCGTTGGCACTCCCGGCGAGGCCCGCGATTGAACCGATCGCCAGAATCAGGGCCGCTACTACCAGCTTGTTGCGCATCTGAACCTTCCTCCTCTGAGTCGAAGCCTCGCGGCGGGAACCGCGGAGATCTAGACCTTGATTGAGATGCAGGTCACGCCATAAACCCAGTGCCACCCGTGCCACGGCCACGGTTGCTGTACCAGCACCCAGGCACGCGCACAGACACCATTGCCCGACGGCACCCATCGATTGATGTAGTAGAAGACGGCGCCACAGACCTGAGGGGTCGAGGCGTACCACCCCGCCGTCCACGCCTCGACCTGGCCTCCATCGCAATGGCCCGGCGTCTCGACGTAGATCGAACTCACCCACTGGGTGTGGTTCGAGTAGTTCTTCGCGCCGGTATTGACCACGATCGTCGGCATACCCCACCCGACGACCGTGTCAGCGGACGCTGCCGGGGCGGCGACCAGCGCCAGCGCCAACGCCAACGCTGCTCCCGTGACAAGAGAGAGCCACCCGATTTTGCCGCTCTTGAGAGTTCCCATCTCCTCGCCTCCTCGTTGAACTAAGTCAGCATCGTCCATTGCGGCGGGTCTGCCGTAACCAGGCTGAAACAGACTTCTTCGCCCTTCGATCACCGGCCGAATGTCGCCACATCTCCCAGGCAGCTTCGCGGCTGTAGGCTCGCTCGTCTTGCCCGTTGCGTTTCGACCTCGTAAGGAGCTGTGGACATTCGCGGCGCCGGGGGAGACCGGCCTCGCGCCGGCTGGTCAAAGCATCGGCCGCGAGGTCACGCGCGTCCTGACGAGCTTGGCAGATGCTGTTCTCGATGTCCTGGAGGAGAAGGTCGACTACCGCGCGATGGGCCGGGAGGACGCCTTCGAGGAAGCCGTCCGGCTCTTCAGCGGCAACCGTCTCTACTACGGCGACGACACCACTGATTCCTTGATCGAGCGGGCTGGTGTCAGCAAGGACGCACTCGAAGCCCGACTGCACCAGCTGGAGTACGCCTACGGTTTGAGCGATCTAGCCGAGAGGCGGTACCACCGTCCCGCTAGGGCGCTGCTGCTTTTGGCAGCCGAGAGCAGATTCGTTCCGATCGCAGAGGGTGTGCTAGCCGCGATCGACTGGTTGCCGGCTTCAGCCCGACTCGATCTCCGCGCGGCGTTTCACTTGGTCAGCAGATGGTGGGGACACCATCCGCCCCAAGTCGCGGCGAGAATGGCAGTCGCGTCACTTGCGGAGCTTCCGACGACTAACGGTCATCGTCCGCGTCCCTGGCGTCCGCTGACGAAGTTCTACGAAGCTGTGCTTGAGCCGCACAGGCCGAAGGACGTCCAAGCGGAGGAAGCGCAGCTGCTAAGCGCAGGGACGATCGGCGTTCTCTGGGATGCTTACAGCTCTCGAGCGACGAACAGCGAGGTCATGCTGGCTCTCTTCAATCTCGCTGAGGCCTCGGGCATTCTTGATCGTCGACCGTCGTTCGACCTCGAGCAAGAGGACGAGGTCCGACACGTCTTCACACATCTGTTGCTAGACCTCGAACTCGGACGTCAGCTGGATCCGAGTGTCGCCGCGTTGCTTCCTTTTCTTGGCTCAGGAGACGGTGAATGAGCGACCCGCCCGTAACTCTACGGCCGAGCGCAAAACACGAGTGGCTCGTCGGCGCCTACTACCGCGCTTACGCCCTTCACAAGGACAACATGCGTCTGCCTGAGGCCTTAGCACTCCTCACGGATCTTCGTAACCGGGCAGAGCGCGAAGCAGACCCGGAATCGGCGCTGCGCGGGCGGATCGAGCGGCTCCATGGCCAGGTATTGATCCGGATGAAGGATCCATCAGGTAGACAGGAAATCGTCAACCTCTTCATGCGCCTCGGCGGGAGGAACGCCGACGCACCGCACGAGGCCAAAGAGCATGCCCGCCTGCTGAGCGACCTATGTCGCGACTTGACACTCATCGGCCTTCACGACGAGGCGGTGGAGCTGGCGACTCGGATTGCTGAGCGGCCGGTCGACCGGGAACTTCACGCGTTTCGCTTGACGAACCTGGCGGCTTGGCTGTTGCAGAGAGCAGTGGCCCGCCGGCTAGAAGGAAAAACGGGCGACGCCAGTCGCGACCTCGACGCAGCTGCAGAGGCCGCTACGGCAGCCTACGACGAGCGACTAGCTGCCCAAGGAGACAGACGTCACGACCAGTCGCTCGAGCTTCGCGAGTGCGAAGCAGTTCGAGTCTCAACCGCGGTCGAACGCGGGGCAATCGAGCCCGGCGACCTCTCCGAGACCAGTCGGAGGTTGGTCTCACTCTTGGCGCAAACACCGGATTTCTCCGCCGCTCCCGAGACACGTCTGCAGATCGCCTATCGCGTCGGGCGCCTTGGGGTCGCACATGTTCTTTCAACTGCGTCAACGGAGCGCGATCATCAGGTAGGACTCGCCTACCTACGCTATGCCTGGGACTTCACGCACAACCAGGTAGCCAGACCATGGCTTCCGTTCTACATCGCCGAGAGCCTGTGCATGCATGGCAGCCGCGACGATGGACGGGCCTTTGCCGCCACTGCGCTTGAGCGACTCATTCCTCAGGCCGGACCGGATTACATCATCAGTAGGCGCCTCCAGGAAATCGCATCAGGTATCCGGACTCCGCGTCGCAAACGGCAGAAGCGAGCGTAGTCTCGGGGTTGCGCACGGGCCAGGACAGGCCTAATCGCAAGGGAATCGGGTGCAGAGTCGATAGCCGAAACCCGTGGCGCCGAACTCTGGAAGGTGATGGGCGTCACCCGTTTCGGCGACGAGCTCCGAGGCGGCAATGATTGCTTGCTCGGCAATTGGTTCCTGGTTTTAAGGATGAATCGGCCTGTTTCCATTTCAGCGGTGGCCGGTGAGTTAGCTCGCTGAGGTCACGAGAGACACCAACGGGCGCTCGTGCAAGGTGCGCAGGAAGCCCGTCTTGGGCTCAGCCCATTCGTCAATGCCGACGACGGTCGGGTTTACTTCCCGGCCGAGCAGTTGGCTAGCTTCACGCGAGAGCTGACTGATCTTCCTGGCGTCGAGCGTGCCGTCGGAGACCACGAGTAAGTCGATGTCCTGAGGCTGCGGTCCCGGCTGGCCCTGGTAGCGCGCCGCATAGGAGCCGTAGAGGTAAGCCTCCTTAACTCCCTTCAAGCCGGAGAGATACCCAGTCAGGATCTGCTCTGGCCCAAACGCCTTCCGAAACAGCGAGGCCAGCTCCGGGAAGTAGGGTGACTGCTCGTTGACTCGCACGAGCTTGGAGTTTGCAAAGGTCTCGGTTAGAAGCAAGCCGGCTTCCTCGAGCTCGGTGACGTCGCGGTGGACGGTCGAGGTGGCAAGCCCGAACCTCCTCGCAAGTTGGCTGATGTTCTGAGGCTCCTCATTGCTGCGGAGAAGCAGGTAGGCCAGCAGGAGAGTGATGCTCTTGGAGCGGAAGATCGGGAGTAGGGGCGATGCCTTTCTGAGGATGTCCGAACTTTGCATTATGTGGGAAGTATATCCCAAATAACGCAACATGGCACAACGCCACAAGGCCACACCCATAGTCGTAGGCCGCGCGGACGCGCATTTACTGACCTGGGCTCGTGGGACAGGAGACGGCGGCCGCACCACTCAATCCGGGGAGTGGAGTGGGTTTGCACTTTTGGTTCCTGTTAGAGAGGGCGGAATCGCTGAAATCTTCCGGTTAGTCGATTCGTGGCTCGCCGCAACGTCTTAAGACATACGGTCGAGACAACCTGAAATGGAGGCCTGCTCGCGCGCATCCATGCGCTGCTGCGCCGCTGTCCGCCGCGGATCGAGCGGATCGAGGTCGGCCCGCTCTCGATCGACAGGGTCGCCCGCAGGATCCTCGCGAACGGGACGGAGGTCGAGCTCTCGGCGAAGGAGTTCGCGCTGCTCGTCAAGCTCGCGTCCGATCCCGACCGCGTCTTCACGCGTGAGCAGCTGCTGCGCGACGTCTGGGGCTTCCGGACGTACGTGCCGACGAGGACGCTGGAGTCACACGCGTCCCGGATCCGCCGCAAGCTCGCGTCCGCCGGCCTACCCGGCTGGATCGTGAACGTATGGGGTGTCGGCTACAAGCTCCGCCACGAGCCGGCGCCGGGCTAGCTAGTGGAAATGCCCCCAGTGGGTCGCGACGATCAGGAGGATGAAGCCGATCGTGAGCCCGAGCCCGCCGAGCATCTGGCCGGCACGTTTCATGAAGGGCGTCATTCCGCCGAGGAGCATCGCGAGACCGCCGAGCAGGCCGAGCACCTCTCCGACCTCGGCGAGCCGGATTCCCGTGTGGGGCTTGATCATGAGCGCGAGAAGTGTCATGGCCGAATCATCGCCCGGCGGGCGGACGGCACCCGCTCGCGCTAGAGGAGAGCGCCCTCGAGGCGGAGGAGCCACTCCTTCCGCTCGAGTCCCCCGCCGTACCCGACGAGGCTGCCGCTCGCGCCGACGACGCGGTGGCAGGGAAGGACGATCGGGACCGGGTTCCGGTTCATGACCGTGCCGACGGCGCGCGCCGCCTGCGGAGAGCCGACCTGCGCGGCCAGCGCCCCATACGTGGTCGTCCGGCCGTACTCGACCCGGCCCAGCTCCGCGAGAACGCGCTGATGGAACTCCGGCGCGGCGCGCAGGTCGAGCTCGAGATCGAATGCCTGGCGGCGCCCGGCGAAGTACTCGTCGAGCTCGCGCTTGACCCGGTCGACCGCCTGCGGGCTGCGGAGGACGCGCGGCCCGAACCGGCGCACGAGCAGCTCGAGATCCTCCTCGGGGTCGGGGTCGAAGTGAATCCGGCAGAGGCCGCGGTCCGAGACGCCGACGAGCAGCGAGCCGACCGGTGTGTCGTCGAGCACGTCGTACGCGACGTCGAGGACGCCGGCTTCGGCCGCTGCGGCCCGGAAGCGGGCGTCGAGGGTTGCGGGAACTCCGGTCATCGTGCCTCCTTCTCCTGTCGGATCCGCCGTACCCCGGCGGATGCCGCCTGTCGCGCGGCCTGCTCGTTCGAGCCGAGCGCCGCGGCGATCTCGTCGTAGTCGAGGTCGTAGCCGTAGCGGAGCACGACCGCCGCGCGCTGCTTCGGCGGCAGGTCGTCCGTCAGCGGAGCGAGCTCCTCGAACGCCGGGAGCGAGTCCTCGCCGGCAGGCTCGACGACGAGCTCGACGCCGGGACGGTCCCGCCGCGCCGCGTCGACGAGCGCGTTGGCGGCGATCGTCAACACCCACGCGCGGAGGTGCTCGCCGTGCTCGAGCCGGTCGTACGCGCGCAGGGCCCGAAGGAAGGTCTCCTGAAACAGATCGTCGGCGCGCTCGCGCCCGGCGCGCCGGCGCAGGAACGCCAGCACCTCGCCCTTGTGCGTCTCGTAGAACCGCTCGAAGGGTGGAACCGCAACGGCCATCGAGTCATGAAACGTACTCCGGCGCCAAGATGTGAGATATGAGCGTCGCCGTCGTCGGGCATGTCGAGTGGGTCGAGTTCGTCCGCGTCGAGGCGATGCCCGAGGCCGGCGAGATCGTCCACGCGCTCGAGACGTGGGAGGAAGCGGCCGGCGGCGGCGCGGTCGCCGCGGTCCAGCTCGCGAATCTCGCCGGCTCGTGTCTCTTCTTCACCTCGCTCGCCGGCGACGAGCTCGGCCGCCGCTCGCGCGAGGAGCTCGAAGGGCTCGGGGTCACCGTTCACGCCGGCAAGGCTCACGGGGCGCAGCGGAGAGCCGTCACGCACGTCGACGACGGCGGCGAGCGGACGATCACCGTGATCGGCGAGAAGCTGCGCCCGTCGGGCGAGGACGACTCCCTCCCGTGGGCGGAGCTCGCCCGCTGCGACGCCGTCTACTTCACCGGTGGCGACGTCGCCGCGCTGCGGGCTGCGCGGCGCGCCCCGATCCTCGTCGCGACCTCGAGGGAGCTGCCGACGCTCCGCCGCGCCGGAGTCGAGGTCGACGTGCTCGTCGGGAGTGGGGAGGACGCGGGCGAGCACTTCGAGCCGGGCGAGCTCGACCCGCCGCCGCGGATCGTCGTCACGACGTCCGGCGGGCTCGGCGGCTGGATCCGTCCGGGCGGGCCGTTCCGCGCGGCTCCGCTGCCCGGTCCGGTCGGGGACGCCTACGGCTGCGGGGACTGCTTCGCCGCCGGCCTGACGTACGGGCTCGCTCTCGGCCACGCCGTGGACGAGGCAGTCGCGCTGGGTGCGCGCTGCGGCGCCGCCGTTCTCACCGGGCGCGGCGCGTACGGGCGCCAGCTCACGGCCGCAGATCTCTGAATCCCTGGACAAAGTGGACCGTGGTGGGGTAAAGTGGGGCCCAGTGGTGGACGAGGGAGAACGGCCCCATGCTTCTCGGTGAGTACGAGCACACAATCGACGACAAGAACCGTCTCACGCTTCCGGCGAAGTTCCGGCGGGATTTCGAGGACGGCTGCGTCGTCACGCGTGGGCTCGACGGCTGTCTTTGGGCCTGGACGCCGGACAGCTGGGAGGACTACCGCGACTCCCTCCTCGCCGACCTCCACCCGCTGAGCAAGGAAGGCCGGCAGATGCAGCGCCACTTCTTCGCCGGCGCGACAGAGACGACGCCCGACCGCCAGGGCCGCGTGGTCATTCCGCCCGCGCTGCTCGAGCACGCGAAGCTCGGCCGCGACGTCGTCGTCGCCGGCGTCAACGACCACCTCGAGATCTGGGACCGCGCCGCCTGGCGTCGCGAGCTCTCCGAGGTCGAAGGGAGTGCTGAGGATGTTGCCGAACGTCTTGCAGCCCAAAGAAGCTGACCACGTCCCCGTCCTCGCGGAGGAGGTGCGTGCGGCGCTCGCCGTGCGCCCCGGCGAGACGGTCATCGACGCGACCTTCGGCGCCGGCGGTCACGCTGCCCTTCTCGCCGCCGACCTGCGCGGCAAGGGGAAGCTGATCGCGATCGACCGCGACCCGACCGCGCGCACGTACTTCGAGCGGCTCGAGCAGCGCGTCGCCGTGAACGCCCGGCTGCTGCGCGGCGACTTCGGAGTCGTGCTGGCGCAGCTCGCCGACAACGGTGTGCGCGCCGACGCGATCCTCCTCGATCTCGGCGTCTCCTCGATGCAGCTCGACCGGCCCGAGCGGGGCTTTTCCTACGCGACCGACGCGCCGCTCGACATGCGGATGGACCCGACCCAGGAGGAGAGCGCGGCGGATCTCGTCAACACCTGGAGCGAGCGCGACCTCGCCACGATCTTCCGCCGCTACGGGGAGGAGCGCTACGCGAAGCAAATCGCGCGGGCGATCGTCCGCCGGCGGAAGGAGCAGCCGTTCGAGCGGACGGGCGAGCTCGTGGACACGATCAGGGCCGCGATTCCCGCGCCGGCTCGCTTCGGCGAGGGCCATCCCGCGAAGCGCGTCTTCCAGGCGCTGCGCATCGCGGTGAACGGCGAGCTCGACTCGCTCGAGGCGGTCCTGCCGGCGGCGCTCGAGATGCTCCGCCCCGGCGGCCGGCTGGCCGTCATCTCCTTCCACTCGCTCGAGGACCGGATCGTGAAGCGCTTCATGCGCGAGCGCGAGCGCGGCTGCGAGTGTCCTCCGGACTTCCCAGTCTGCGTCTGCGGGCACGAGCCGGAGCTGCGCGCGCTGCAGCGGCGCCCGATTCGGCCGGGAGGGGCGGAGCTGGCCGCGAATCCGCGCAGCAGCTCCGCGCGCCTGCGCGTCGCGATCAAGACCGAGACGGGGACGGCGGAGTGAGCGCCGTCGAGGAGTCCTGGTTCGCGCCCGCCGCGGTGGCGAAGCCTTCGGTTTCGCGACCGCGGCGGAGCGCACGCGAACGGCCGGCGCCGCCGAGGAGTTCCACCCCTGCGCGGCGCCGGCACGTCCACCGCATCCGCTGGCACATCGTCTGGATGGGGCTCCTTGCGCTGCTCCTCGTCGGGGTCGTGGCGATCAACGTCGCCGTGCTTCGGGCGAACGTCGCCGTCCACCGGCTGGACCAGGAGCAGGCTCAGCTCCAGGCGAAGAACCAGGCGCTCGCCTCGCGGCTGTCCGCGGCCAGCGCAGCGCCGAACGTCGAGGCCGCCGCGCGCCGCGCCGGGCTCGTCCAGGCGCCGTCCGCCGACACCGGATACCTCGACCTGAGCCGCCCGTAGCCGGTGCCCGTGCGGATCGTCAACTCGCGACTCCGCCTCCTGCTGCTCCTGATCTTCGTCGTCTTCGGAGCGCTCGGGGCCCGCTCCGCGTACCTCCAGACCGTGCAGGCGGCGTCGCTCGGCGCTCAGGCGCAAGCACAGACGAAGTCCTCCATCCAGCTGACGGCGGGGCGGGGGACGATCTTCGACCGGCTCGGGCTGCCGCTCGCGATCGGCGAGCAAGCGACGGACGTCATCGCCGATCCGATGCAGATCCGCGACCCTCGAAGCGAGGCGCGCGTCGCAGCGAGCGTGCTCGGGCTCCCGCAACGGCAGGTCTACGCCGCGCTTGCCGACCGCAGCCGCGGCTTCGTCTACGTCGAGCGGAAGGCGCCGGCGGCTAAAGCGGCGAAGCTCGCGCTGAAGAAGCTCACCGGCTTCACGTTCCAACCCGACCAGCAGCGTGTCTATCCGCAAGGCACGGTTGCGGCGCCGGTGCTCGGCTACGCGGGGGTCGACAACACCGGCCTCGCGGGGCTCGAGCTCGGTCTGAACACCGTGCTCGCCGGGCACACCGGTCGCGCCACCGTCGTCCGGGATGCACTCGGCCAGGTCGTGAACACGCAGCAGGAGCGGCCCGCGCGTGACGGAAGCGATGTCTTCCTCACGCTCGACAGCCACATCCAGGCCGACGCGGAGCAAGTGCTGCAGGCGACCGTGCGCCAGTGGCACGCCAAGGACGCGACCGCGATCGTGCTCGATCCGCACACGGGTGCCGTGCTCGCGCTGGCCCAGGAGCCGGGCTACAACGCGAACGACTTTCCCCTGGCGTTCGCGCAGGGGCTCACCGCTGAGCATGCGATCACCGATGTGTACGAGCCCGGCTCGGTGTTCAAGATCGTGACGATCGGAGGCGCGCTCTCCGAGCACAAGGTGACGCCGGGCACGCGCTTCCGGATCCCGGACTCGCTCAAGGTGTCGAACCGCGTGATCCACGATGCGGAACGCCATCCGCCCGAGTGGTGGAGCGTGGCGCAGATCCTCCAGCACTCGTCGAACGTCGGCACGGTGACGATCGCCGAGCGCTATCTCGGAGAGAGCGGCTTGGAGAAGTGGATGGGGCGGTTCGGCTTCGGACAGCGCACCGGGATCGAACTGCCCGGCGAGAGCGCAGGGATCCTGCCGTCGTACTGGTCTGGCTCGACGATCGGAAACGTCCCGATCGGCCAAGGAGTCTCGGTCACCGCGATCCAGCTCGCCGCCGCGTACGGGGCGATCGCGAACGGCGGCGTCTGGATTCAGCCGCACCTCGTCGACCACGTCCTCGGCCAGCAGCCGGCGAAGGAACGCCGGCGGCGCGTCCTCTCCCCGGAGATCGACAGCGAGATGCGGACGATGCTCAAGGGCGTGGTCTCCGACCAGGGGACGGGCGCGCTTGCGGAGATCCCCGGCTACAGCGTCGCGGGAAAGACCGGCACGGCGCAGAAGCCGGGACCGCACGGCTACCTGCCCGGGAAGTACGTGGCCACGTTCGTCGGGATGGTTCCGTCGTCGAATCCGCGCCTCGTCGTCCTCGTTAGCGTCGACGAGCCCAAGGGGCAGATCTACGGCGGCGTGGTCGCCGCGCCCGCGTTCGAGCAGATCGCTTCCTTCGACCTGCAGTACCTCGAAGTCCCGCCCGACCTGGCGTTGAAGTAGCGCGCCCGTGCGCGGGTAGAGTCTCCGCGCGATGAACCTGGAGCGGCTCGTCGCAGCGCTCGAGCCGGTGGAGGTGCTCGGGCCCCCGCAGATCGACGTGGGCGATCTCGCCTACGACGCACGCGCCGTCGCGCCCGGCGCGCTCTTCTTCTGCGTCGTGGGATCGCGCGCCGACGGGCACGACTTCGCCCCGGAGGCCGTCGAGCGCGGCGCTGTCGCGCTCGTAGTCGAGCGGCCGCTCGACCTGCCTGTACCTCAGGTCGTCGTCTCCGACTCGCGGGCTGCGATGGCGCCCGCGGCCGACGTCTTCTTCGGCGAGCCGAGCCGCGAGCTCGAGGTCGTCGGCGTCACGGGCACGAGCGGCAAGACCACGACGACCTTCCTGCTCTTCGCCATTCTGGCCGCCGCCGGGCGCCGTCCGGGAATGCTCGGCACCGTCGAGGCACGCGTCGGCGGCGAACGCCGCGGCGTCGAGCGGACGACGCCGGAGGCGATCGACCTGCAGCGGACCTTCCGCGAGATGCTCGACGCGGGCGATCGCTCCTGCGCGATGGAGGCGTCGTCGCACGCGTCCGTCCTCCACCGGCTCGACCGCGTCCGCTTCGCCGCGCTCGTCTTCACGAACCTCAGCCGGGACCATCTCGACTTCCACGGCGACATGGAGTCGTACTTCGAGGCGAAGCGGCGGCTCTTCTTCGCCGACCCGCGCCCGCTCGCGGTCGTCAACGTCGGGGACGAGTACGGGCGGCGGCTCGCGGCGGAGCTGCCGGAGGCGATCACGTTCAGCGCGGAAGACGCCGCCGCTCTCGACGGATCTGCGCTCAAGCTTCGCGGGCGTTTCAACGTCGAGAACGCGCTCGGTGCGCTCACAGCCGCGCGGGCGCTCGGCGTCGCCGACGACGCGATTCGCCGCGGGCTCGAGTCCGTGCGCGGCGTCCCGGGCCGCTTCGAGTCGGTCGACGCGGGCCAGCCCTTCCACGTGATCGTCGACTACGCCCACAAGCCGGACGCCCTCGAGAACGTCCTGCGCGCGGCGCGGGAGCTCGCCGGGAGCAACCGGGTCATCGTCGTCTTTGGCGCGGGGGGCGACCGCGACCGCGGCAAGCGTCCGCTGATGGGCCGGCTCGCCGCCGCGCTCGCCGACGTCGCGATCGTCACCTCCGACAACCCGCGCAGCGAGGATCCCGAGTCGATTGCCGCCGAGGTCGCGAGCGGCGCCGAGCGGGAGGTCGAGGTGGAGCTCGACCGCGCCGCGGCGATCGCACGCGCCGTCGAGCTCGCACGGCCCGGCGACGTCGTCCTCATCGCCGGCAAGGGGGCGGAGCAGGGGCAGGAGTTCGCCGACCGGACGATTCCCTTCGACGACCGTGACGCGGCGAATGAGGCTCTCGCGGCGCTGTCGGAGGCGGCGACGTGATCGCACTGCCGCTGTCGGAGCTGCGATCGCTCTCGCTCGGCGTCCTCGAGGGCGACGTGGCGGAGATCACGGGTGTCCAGGTCGACTCGCGACGGATCGAGCCCGGCGACCTCTTCGTTGCGGTCTCGGGCGGCGAGGCGTACCTCGACGACGCGCGCGCCCGCGGCGCGGGCGCGACGCTCGCCCCGGACGACGCCCACGCGGCGCTCGCCGCTCTCGGCGGTGCTGTCCGTGCCCGTACCGATGCTCGCGTGGTGGCGATCACGGGCTCGGTGGGGAAGACGTCGACGAAGGACATCCTCGCTGCGCTGCTCAGGCCGTCCCTGCGCACGGTTGCCGCCGAACGCGGCTTCAACAACGAGGTGGGCCTGCCGCTGACGCTCTGCCGGATCGAGCCCGACACCGAAGTCGTTGTCACCGAGATGGCGATGCGCGCCCCCGGCCAGATCCGCGACCTCGCCCGGATCGCCCGGCCCGAGCTCGGCGTGATCACGTCGATCGCCCCCGTCCATCTCGAGCAGCTCGGCAGCCTGGCGAACATCGCGCGGGCGAAGGCGGAGCTGCTCGACGAGCTGCCGCCCGGCGCGGTCGCGGTCCTTCCTGAGGACGCGCCGGAGCTCGAGCCGTTCGTGCCCGAGGGCCTCGACGTGCGGCGTTTCGGGCCGCCGGAGGCGGAGGTACGGGACGGGCGCACGCACGTGCGCTGGCACGGGCACGACGTCGTTTTCGGCTTCGCGGCACGACACCAGGCGACGAACGCAGCGGCGGCGCTGACCGTGGCCGACGCGCTCGGGCTCGAGCCGCCGCGGGAGCCCGTCGACGTCGCCTTCTCGGTCTGGCGCTCGCAGGAGATCGAGCTGCCCGGCGGCGGCCTCCTCCTCAACGACGCCTGGAACGCGAACCCGGTGGCGACGAAGGGGGCTCTCGCCCACCTGCTCGAGCGGGCGAACGGCCGCCGCACCGTCGCGATCCTCGGGGAGATGGCCGAGCTCGGGCCGGAGGCTGCGCGCTACCACGAGGAGATCGGAAGGGACGCCGAGGCTGTCGACATCGTCGTCGGTGTCGGCGAGCTCGCACAGCACTACGCACCGGACGAATGGGTGCCGACCGCCGCTGAGGCGGTCGAGGTCGCGAGGCGCGTCGTCGAGCCGGGTGACGCCGTCCTCGTCAAGGGCTCGCGCTCGGTCGGGCTCGAGGTCGTCGCCGACGCGCTGCTGGAGGGGCAGGCGTGATCCGCGTCCTCATCGCGGCCGGTGTCGCGCTCGTCGTCTCGATCGCGATCGGCCCGAGGTTCATCGAGTTCCTGCGCCGGAACGAGTTCGGCCAGCAGATCCGGGAGGAAGGCCCGCGGCACCACTTCGCCAAGCAGGGGACGCCGACGATGGGCGGGCTGCTGATCCTCTTCGCCGCGACGATCGGCTTCCTACCCGTGAGCCACTACCGGCTGCAGGCGCTCACCGTCCTGTTCGCGACACTCGCCTGCGGCGCGATCGGCTTCCTCGACGACTTCATCAAGCTCACGCACAAACGGTCGCTCGGACTGTCCGGGCGCTGGAAGCTGCTCCTGCTCGCCGGTGTGACGGCAGTGATCGCGCTCGTCGCCTACCACCTCCGCCTCAGCACCGACATCTACCTTCCGGTCGTCGACGTCTCGGTGCCGCTCTCGTGGGCGTGGTACCCGTTCCTCTTCCTCATCATCGGCGGAGCGTCGAACGGGACGAACCTTGCGGACGGGGTGGACGGGCTGGCGGCGGGGACGGCGATCATCGCCCTGTTCACGTTCACCGCGATGAACGTCGTCTCGTACGTCCGCTCGAGCCATGTGGTCGCCGAGCGCAACCTGACCAAGCTCGATCTCGCGATCGTCGGCGCCGCGCTGATCGGCGCCGCGGTCGGCTTCCTCTGGTTCAACGCGTTCCCCGCCGAGGTGCAGATGGGTGACACCGGCTCGATGGCCTTCGGCGGTGCGCTCGCCGCGTTCGCGATCATGATGAAGGTGGAGGTGCTGCTCCTCCTGATCGGCGGCATCTTCGTGATCGAGGCCCTCTCGGTGATGATCCAGGTCTTCTCGTTCAAGCGCTTCGGCAGACGTGTGTTCCTGATGGCGCCGATCCACCACCATTTCGAGATGAAGGCATGGTCCGAGACGAAGATCATGGTGCGCTTCTGGATCGTCGCCGGCCTCCTGTGCGCGGCCGGCTTCGCCCTCTACTACCGCTACTACTTCGCGCAGATATGAGTGACGCGCTCGGCACGGTGGAGCGGGCGCTCCTCGACGGCGCGCAGCTCGAGCCGGCGGACGACGTGCTCGTGCTCGGCGGTGGGGCGCTCGTCTTCGGCGCGCAGGAGCGGGTCGGGGAGGGCTGGGTCTACGTCGTGCGTTCGCAGGTCGACGAGCTCGAGGAGCTGCTGGGCGAGGCGCACGCCGTCGGCGCGACAGGCGTCGCGTACCTCGTCGGTGAAGCTCCGGTTCTGCCCCTTCCCGACGGCGCGGTCGCGGCGGCGCTGGGACGGATCGCGCTCGACGATGGGGCGCTCGCTGCAGCGGCGGCGGAGCTCGCGCGGGTCCTGGCGGACGGGGGACGGGTCGCGCTCGCCGAGCCGGCCTGGGATGCGGCGAACGAGCTGGCCGAGGCGTTGCGCGGCGCCGGGCTTGGCACGCTGGAGCTCGCCGGCGCCGGCGGCGAGGTCGTCGTCACCGGGCGGCTGGGATGAGGATGCCGAGGCTCGACGGCGAACCCGTACCGCATCCGCGACGAAGCCGCCACATTCCTGTTTCCCGCGCCCGCCTACACTGACCTCAGGGGCCCCACGCCCCCCATTGGGGGGGTGCGCGCGTCGTGACCGGGACACGTCCGGAACGGGCTGCTCCCGATCTGACGTGGCTGCCGCGGCGCGCGCTCGTCGTCGGTCTTGCCCGCTCCGGGCAGGCGGCGGCACTCGCGCTCGCGCGGCGCGGCGTCGAGGTCGTCGCCGCCGACCGTTCGACCGGCGTCGACGTGGGGAGGCTCAGCGACGCGGGCGTCGAAGTCCGCCTCGGAACGGAGGAGGAGTCGCTGCTCGAGGGGGTGGATCTCGTGGTCAAGAGCCCGGGCGTGCCGGGCGAGTCGCCGCTCGCCGCGGCTGCGTGCGCGCATGCGGTTCCGCTCTGGAGCGAGGTCGAGCTCGGCTACAGGCTGCTGCCGGCCGGCATGCGCCTGATCGGCGTCACCGGGACGAACGGAAAGACGACGACGACGGAGCTGCTCGGCGCGATCCTGCGCGCCGACGGCCGCGCCGTCGAGGTTGCCGGCAACGTCGGCCGCGCGTTGACGGACGCCGCGGAGACGGCCGCTCCCGGCTCATGGGTGGTCTGCGAGCTCTCGAGCTTCCAGCTCGAGGACGTGCACACGCTCAGCTGCGACGTCGCGATCCTGCTCAACCTCGAGCCCGACCACCTCGACCGTCATGGAACCTTCGAGGCGTACCGCGACGCCAAGCTCCGGATCTTCGAACGCGCCGGTGTGAAGGTCGTCCCACGCGGCTTCGGCATCGCGGGGATCGAGTTCTCCGCCGACGATCCGCTGCCGGCCGAGCCGCTGATTCCCGGTCGCCACAACCGCGAGAACGCCGCCGCCGCGACCGCGGCGGCACGCGCGGCCGGGATTCCGGACGAGTCGATCGCCGAGGCGCTCCGGACGTTCCCGGGAGTCCCGCACCGCCTCGAGCTCGTTCGCGAGCTGCGCGGCGTCCGCTGGGTCAACGACTCCAAGGCGACGAACACGGCAGCCGCCAGCCGCGGGGTCGCCGCATACGACGCGCCGATCCGCCTCATCCTCGGTGGCTCGCTCAAGGGGGAGGACTTCGGCCCCTTCGCGCGCGAGCTCCCCGGCACCGTGGTCTCGATCCACCTGATCGGGGAGGCGAGCGACGAGCTCGCGGCCGCCCTCGACGACGCCGGTCGCAGCTACGAGCGGAGCGGCGACCTCGCGACGGCGGTCGCGCACGCAGCCGCCGACGCCGAGGCCGGGGACGTCGTCCTCCTCTCGCCGGCCTGCGCGAGCTACGACCAGTTCGCGAACTTCGAGGAACGAGGGGACGTCTTCCGCCGCCTCGTCGAAGAGTTGACATGACCAGGCCGCCGAAGACGAAGCGCTTCCAACTCGAGTGGAACATCCTCGTGCTCGTCACGACGGCGCTCGTCCTGTTCGGGCTCGTCATGGTCTACAGCGCGACCTCGGGCTCCGCCGCGCTCGGGAATGCGAATCCGCAGGGCTATGTCGAGCGGCAGGCGCTCTTCGCGCTCGCCGGACTGGTCGTCCTGCTCGTTCTCTCGCGCATGGACCTCGAGAAGCTGCGTGCGGTCGCCCCGACGCTCATCGGGACGGCGCTCATCCTCTGCCTCGGAGTCCTCGCTGTCGGCACTCGGATCAACGGGGCGCGGCGCTGGATCGCGGTCGGCCCACTCGTCTTCCAGCCGTCGGAGCTCGCGAAGCTCGCGATCGTGATCTGGACGGCGTCGTACCTGACACGCCGCCCCGCGCCTCGGACGCTGCAGGAGCTCGCGCGGCCGATCGGCGCACTCGTGGGGCTCTTCGCCGTGCTCGTGCTCGTCGAGCCCGACCTCGGCACCGCGTTGACGATCCTGCTCGTCGTCGGCGCGATCCTGCTCGTCTCGGGGACGCGGCTGCCGCTGCTCGCCACGGCCTACGGGATCGTGATCGCGCTCGCCGGAGTCGCCGCGTGGTCGTCGCCGTACCGCCGCGATCGTCTACTGACGTTCCTCGACCCGTGGAAGGACCCGACCGGGGCGGGCCTCCAGAACGTCCAGGCGCTGATCAGCCTCGGCTCGGGCGGGATCTTCGGCCGCGGCCTGGGCCAGGGGATCGAGCCGCTCCACTACCTCCCCGAGGCGCCGACCGACATGATCTTCGCGGTCGTCGGCGAGGAGCTCGGGCTCGTCGGCGTCACCCTCGTGCTGATGGCCTTCTGCGCGTTCGCGTACGCCGGGATCAGGCTCGCGATCGGCTGCCGCGATCCCTTCGCAAAACGGCTCGCGGCTGGGCTCACCGCGCTCGTCTGCGGGCAGGCCGCGATCAACATCGCAGCCGTCGTCGGCGTCGCGCCGCTGACCGGAATCCCGCTTCCCTTCGTCTCCTACGGCGGCTCGAGCCTCGTCGTGATGCTCGGCGCGGTCGGCGTGCTCCTTAACATCGCCCGTAATGGCGGAAGAGCGGCAGCTGCGGTTCCTGATCGCGGCCGGCGGGACGGTCGGACACGTCGCGCCGGCGCTCGCGGTGGCGGAGGCGCTACGACGGCGCGGCGGGCTGGTGACGTTCGCCGGGTCGCCGGATCGCGTCGAAGCGCGGCTCGTCCCTGAGCGCGGCTACGACTTCGACGGGTTCGCCGTCTCGGGCTTCCCACGCCGGCCGGGCCCGGCGCTCGTCCGGGCGCTGGCGCAGGCGCTCGCCGCTCCCGCCGCGTGCCTCCGGATCCTCGCGAAGCGCCGGCCCGACGTCGTGCTCGGCGCCGGCGGCTACGTCGCCGGGCCGATGGTGCTCGCCGCACGACTCCGCCGCATCCCGTGCGCCCTCACCGAGGCCGATGCGCACCTCGGGCTCGCCAACCGGCTCGCCGCGCCGCTCGCCGCTCGCGTCTTCCTCGCGCTTCCGGTCGGCCGGGACGGGAAGAAGTACCGGACCGTGGGTAGGCCGGTCCCGGCGGCGTCGCAGCCCGTCGAGCGCAGCCTGGCGCGAGCGCAGCTCGGCCTTCCACAGGACGCGGATGTCGTCCTCGTCTTCGGGGGCTCACTCGGGGCGCGGCTCCTCAACGACGTCGCGCTCGACGCGTGGGCCGAGGCCGGGCCGGCAGTAATCCATCTCTGCGGCGAGCGCGACTATCCCGAGTTGCGCGACCGTGTCTCACGGCCCGACTACCTTCTCCGCCCGTTCGTCGAGGAGATCGGGTTCGCGTACGGAGCCGCCGACGTCGTCCTCGCGCGCGCGGGTGGCTCGGTCTGGGAGCTCGCGGCCGCCGGGCTTCCGGCCGTGCTCGTCCCGGGCGAGTTCGCGACGGGGCAGCATCAGAGGAAGAACGCGCGGTGGTTCGCCGAGGCCGGCGGCGCGATCGTCGTCGCCGAGGCCGACGCGGCGGAGGCGCCGCGTGTCGTCGAGGGCCTGCTCGCCGACCGGGAACGGCTCGAGGCGATGGCCGCCGCGATGCGAGCGGCGGCGAAGCCGGATGCAGCGGAGGAGATCGCCGATGAGCTCGTCGGCCTCGCTCGCCGGTAGGCGCATCTGGATCGCCGGGATCGGCGGGGCCGGGATGAGCGGCTACGCCCTCCTCGCCCGTGCGTGGGGCGCCGAGGTCGCGGGCTGGGACCGCGTCGAGACGCCGTACCTCCGCCATCTCCGGGACGTCGCGGTCGAGATCGCCCCCGAGCCGCCGCGTCCTCCGTCGGGCTGGGAGGTCTACGTCTCGACCGCGTTCGCGGGACAGATCGAGGGGAGGCCGCGCGCCGATCTCCTGGCCGAGCTCGTCTCCGTGCAGCGGGCGATCGTCGTCGCCGGCGCGCACGGCAAGACCACGACGAGCGCGATGATCGCATTCTGCCTCGACCGGCTCGGACTCGATCCCGCCTTCCTGATCGGCGGCGACGTGCCCCAGCTCGGCGGCAACGCGCGCGCGGGCTCGGGCTGGCTCGTCGTCGAGGGTGACGAGTCGGACCGCTCTGTCGCTGCGTTGCGGCCGGAGATCGCAGTCCTCCTCAACGTCGACCTCGACCACCACACGACGTTCGCGACGCGGGGCGAGCTCGACGTCTTCTTCGAGGACTGGCTCAGCGGCGTTCCGCACGTCGTCCGAGCGGAGGAGCTCGAGCCGGTGACGCTCGAGCTTGCGGTCCCGGGCGAGCACAACCGGCGGAATGCGGCGGCTGCGCTCGCCGCGCTCGAGCTCGCGGGTGTCGCGCGCGCAGACGCCGAGGCGGCGATCGCCGAGTTCCGCGGCGCGGGGCGCCGGCTCGAGCCGAAGGGGGAGGCAGGCGGCGTGACCGTCCTCGACAGCTATGCGCACCATCCCGCCGAGCTCGCAGCCGACCTGGCGGCGATGCGCGAGAACGGACGAGTGCTCGCGCTCTTCCAGCCGCACCTCTACTCGCGGACGCTCCATCTCGCGCACGGGTTCGCCCGCGCGCTCGCAGCCGCGGACGCCGTGTGCGTGACCGAGATCTATCCGGCACGAGAGGAGCCGATCCCCGGCGTGAGCGGCCGGCTGATCGTCGACGAGCTTGCCTGCGTGCGTCCGGGGATGCGGATCGGCTGGGCGCCGGCGCTCGAGGACGCTGCGCGGATCGTCGCCGGCTGGGCGCGCGCCGGCGACGTCGTGCTCACGCTCGGAGCGGGTGACGTCGATCGTGCGGCTCCTCTCGTGCTCGAGGCGCTCGCGTGACGATCGAGGAGGGCGTCGAGCTCGCAGGCTTCACGACGCTCGGCACGGGTGGACCCGCCCGGGCGTTCGCGCGGCCGGCGAGTGAGCGGGAGGTCGAGGAGCTGCTCCGCTGGGCGCGCGAGCAGGAGCTCTCCGTCGCGGTCGTCGGCCTCGGCTCGAACCTCCTCGCCGCCGACGCCGGAGTCGAGGCGCTCGTCCTCAAGCTCGGCGGCGAGCTCGGAGCGGTCGAGATCGACGGCGATGTGATTCGCGCGGGCGGCGGAGCGGCGAATGCCGTCTGCCTGCATCGCGCGCGGACGGCCGGCCTCGGAGGCTTCGAATTCGCCTGCGCCATCCCGGGCACGATCGGCGGTGGAATCTGGATGAACGCCGGCGCGTACGGCGGCGAATTCTCGGCGGTGCTCGAGCGCGCGCTCGTGGCCACGCCGGACGGCACCGGGTGGCTGACGCCCGCAGAGCTCGGTCTCTCGTACCGCCACTCGGAGCTGCAGCACGGCCAAGTCGTGCTGCGCGCCGAGCTCCGCCTCCGCCCGCGGCCGAGCGAGGAGATCAAAGCCGAGGTTCGGGAGCTGAACGCGCGCCGGAAGAAAGCGCAGCCGACGAACCGCCGGACGTTCGGCAGCGTCTTCAAGAACCCCGAGCACGAGCTGAGTGCGGGGCGGATGCTCGAGGCGTGCGGGCTCAAGGGTTTCCGGCTCGGCGGAGCGCAGATCTCGCCGAAGCACGCGAACTTCATCGAGAACGCCGGCGGGGCGACGACGGCCGACGCGCTCGCCCTCATGGCCGAGGCGCGGCGCCGTGCTGCTGAGCGATTCGACGTGCGACTCGAGCACGAAGTCGAGTTCCTCGGGGAGCTCGAGCTGCCCGCCCTGTAGGAGGCACGGACCCGGCGCCGAAACCATGGGGGAATGCCTGCGAAGGCTCGTTCCCGACCGCCCGTGTCCCGGGCCGCGACCACCGCGCTGCCGGCACGTCCGCGGCGTGTCCCCGGACGTCGTCGGCTGCTCGTCCGCAAACTCGCGCCGTCCCGGCGTTCGCTCGCCGTCGGCGCCGGCATCCTCGTCCTCGCGGCCGGCGCCTACGTCGTCGCGCGCGAGACCTCGCTCTTCGCGGTCGACCGGATCGACGTCTCAGGGGGCTCGCCGAGGGTCGACGCCCAGGTGCGCCAGGCACTCGCTCCGTTCCTCGGGAAGAGCCTGATCGGCTTCGACGGTGCCGCTGCCCTGCGGCGAATCGAGGCGTTGCCCACCGTGGTGGGCGCAACCTATGACCGCTCGTTCCCGAACACGCTCAGCGTCACGATCGAGCCCGAGCGCCCCGCCGCCGTTCTGCGCAGCGGCGCATCGGCGTGGCTCGTATCGCTGCGGGGGCGGATCATCGCGCCGCTGTCCTCGCGCGCCGATCCGCAGCTGCCGCGCACCTGGCTGGGCGCCGGAGCGGCAAAGGGAGTCCAGATCGGCGAGATCCTTCCCCTGGCCACGGGCGGCGCGGTCACGCGGGCGCTCGGTCTCGCCGGGGGCTTTCGCCGGCATGTCTCGACCGCTTCGTACGCCGCCGGCGAGCTCGTCTTCCATCTCCGGTCGGGGCTCGAGCTCCTGCTCGGCGCGCCGACGGGCGTGCCGCTGAAGGTCGCGGTGGCGGCTCGGGTACTGCGGCTCGTCCCACCAGGCACGCGCTTCGTCGACGTGAGCGTCCCCGGCAGGCCGGTCTCCGGGACGACGATTTCCACGACGTTGTCAACACAAGGCTCTAGTGGAGGTTGAGAGTTGAAGTCTGTACTTGCGGTTGACAGCTAGCGTCGACACGCGTACTCTGCGCCCCGGTCTTCGTTTCACCCGCCCCAATCCTCGAGTAAAGGTTCAGGTTGGCCTCATGAGCATGAGCGACGCATCGGGCAACTACCTCGCAGTGATCAAGGTCGTCGGCGTCGGCGGCGGCGGCACGAACGCCGTCAACCGCATGGTCGACGCAGGGCTCGCCGGCGTGGAGTTCATCGCGGTGAACACCGACGCGCAGGCGCTGATGATGTGCGAGTCCGACGTCAAGATCCACATCGGCTCTGCCGCGACGCGGGGCCTCGGCGCGGGGGCAGACCCGAGTGTCGGCCACGCAGCCGCGCAGGAGACGCGCGACGAGTTGAAGGAGGCGCTGAAGGGCGCCGACATGATCTTCATCACGGCCGGAGAGGGCGGCGGCACCGGTACGGGCGGCGCGCCGATCCTCGCGGATCTCGGCCGCGAGCTCGGTGCGCTCACGGTCGGTGTCGTGACGAAGCCGTTCGGCTTCGAGGGACGCAAGCGCGCTCAGCAGGCGGAGCAGGGAATCGAGAGCCTCCGCGACCGCGTCGACACGCTCATCGTGATCGAGAACGACCGCCTGCTCCAGGTGGTCGAGCGCCAGACCTCCGTCATGCAGGCCTTCCGGATGGCGGACGACGTGCTCCGCCAGGGCGTGCAGGGAATCACGGACCTGATCACCGTGCCCGGCCTCGTCAACCTCGACTTCGCGGACGTGCGGACGATCATGCGCGGCGCCGGCTCGGCGCTGATGGGAATCGGGAGCGCGAGCGGCGACAACCGGGCGATCGAGGCTGCACGCGCGGCGGTGTCCTCGCCGTTGCTCGAGTCGTCGATCGACGGAGCGACCGGCATCCTCCTCAACATCACGGGCGGGCCGGAGGTCGGGCTGTTCGAGGTGAACGAGGCGGCTGAGGTCGTGACGAGCGCAGCGGCCGAGAACGCGAACATCATCTTCGGCGCCGTCATCGACGAGGCGATGGGCGAAGAGGTTCGAGTCACGGTGATCGCCACTGGCTTCGGTGCCCAGCGCCGCCGCCGGCGCTCGTCGGGCGAGACCCCGGTCGCCGTCGGCGCCGGCCGCCAGGAAGAGGCACTCGACGTGCCTGCCTTCCTGCGCGACTAGCACCGGCCTCGGCAGTTCGTAAGCAGAATGTTTGGGCGCGCGTAGAGCGGGGCAAATCGTTACTGCCCTCAACAGGGTTGACCGTTACGAGTCAACCCCCACGACCCGGTCCGCCGCCCCGGTTCGTCCTAGACGAGCCGGGGCGGCTCCGTTCTGGGGGACTTTTCACTGATTCGGGGTCGGACAGCGGCGACTAGGATCGGCGTGGCCGTGCCAGAGACGCTCCTCCATACGCCGCTCCACGACCGGCATGTCGAGCTCGGGGCGAAGATGGTTCCGTTCGCCGGCTGGGAGATGCCCGTGCAGTACGCCGGCGTGATCCCCGAGCACCGCGCCGTCCGCACGGATGCCGGCGTGTTCGACGTCTCCCACATGGGCGAGCTCGAGGTCGAGGGCCCGCGGGCCCGCGACCTCCTGCAGGCCGCGCTCTCGAACGACATCGACCGGATCGAGATAGGCGACGCGCAGTACACGCTCCTCACGAACGAAGACGGCGGGATCGTCGACGACCTGATCGTGTACCGGCTCGGCGACTGCTTCTACCTCCTCGTCGTCAACGCGTCGAACCGGGAGGCGGACTACGCCTGGCTGAAGGAGCGGGAGGTCCCAGGCTCCGACGTCCGCGACGTCTCGGACGAGTGCGGGCTTCTCGCCGTGCAGGGGCCGCGCGCGATGGAGCGGCTCGGCCTGCCGCCTGCGAAGCCGTTCACCTTCGCGGAGACGACCATCGACGGGGTCGAGGTGATGGTCAACCGGACGGGCTACACCGGCGAGGACGGCTGCGAGCTCCTCTGCATGAGCGAGGACGCGACGCGGCTCTGGGACGCAGTGCTCGAGCGCGGCGCCGTCTCCTGCGGTCTCGGCGCGCGCGACACGCTGCGGCTCGAGGTCTGTTACCCGCTCCACGGGAACGACATCGGCCCGGACACCGACGCGATCTCCGCGGGCCTCGGCTGGGCCTGCGCACTCGATACGGAGTTCGAGGGGGTCGACGTCCTCCGCCGTGTGAAGGAGGCCGGCCCCGAGCGCCGCCTCGTCGCGTTCGTGATGGACGAAAAGGCGATCCCGCGACACGGGATGGCGATCGAAGGCGGCGGCGAGGTCACGTCCGGAACCCATTCGCCGATGCTCGAGATCGGCATCGGGATGGGATATGTGCCGAGTGCCCAGGCCAAGGCAGGCAGCGAGCTGACGATCGACGTCCGCGGCAAGGCGCGTCGCGCGCGGGTCGTGAAGAAGCCGATCTACAAGAGGGAGGACTGAGTGGCAGCGGCAGAGAGCTACCCCGAGGATCTGAAGTACCACGAGGAGCACGACTGGGCCCGGCTCGACGGGGAGGAAGCAGTGCTCGGGATCACCTGGTTCGCGACGGACGCGCTCGGAGAGCTCGTCCACTTCGAGCCGCCCGCGGTCGGATCCAACGTCGCGCAGGGCCAGTCGTATGGCGAGGTCGAGTCGGTCAAGGCCGTCTCCGACCTGATCGCTCCGCTCTCGGGCGAGGTGCTCGAGGTGAACCAGCAGGTGGCCGATGCGCCCGAGACCGTGAACGAGGATCCGTACGGCGCCGGCTGGCTGATCCGCGTGCGGCTGTCGAACCCGGCCGAAGCGGACGGCCTGCTCGACGTCGAGGCGTACAAGCAGATCCTGGCAGACCAGTAGCGCCGTGACGCAGGCACATCCGTTCATTGCGCTGACCGACTCCGACCGGGAGGAGATGCTCGCCGCCGTCGGCGTGTCGTCGGTCGAGGAGTTGTTCCAGGACATCCCGCAGACAGTCCGCCTGCAGCGGGAGCTCGACCTCGAGCCGGCACTCTCGGAGCAGGAGGTGTTCGTGCACCTCGCGGAGCTCGCGTCGCGCAACGTCCCGGCCGGTGGACGCGAGCTGTCCTTCCTCGGAGCGGGGATCTACGACCACTACGTCCCCGCCGTCGTCGACGCCGTCATGCAACGCGGTGAGCTCCTGACGGCGTACACGCCGTACCAGCCCGAGATGAGCCAGGGCGTGCTCCAGGCGATCTTCGAGTACCAGACCGCGATTTGCGAGCTGACCGGGATGGACGTGTCCAATGCCTCCGGCTACGACGGCACGACGGTCGCGGCAGACGCCTGTTACGTCGCCAAGCACGCGACCGGCCGGAGCAAGGTCGTCGTCACCGAGGCGACGAATCCGCAGGTGCGCCAGGTCGTCAAGACGTACGCGCCCGGCTTCGGTCTCGAGATCGTCGAGGTGCCGCACCGCGACGGGACGACGGATCCGGACGACGTCGCCCGTGCGGCAGAGGACGCCGCGGCCGTCATCTTCCAGCAGCCGAACTTCTTCGGCTGCCTCGAGCCGGCCCCGGATCTCGCGACCGCCGCAGCGGACGCCGGCGCGCTCGCGATCGTCCATGCCGACCCGCTCTCGCTCGGCGTGCTCGAAGCGCCGGGCCGCTACGGGGCCGCGATGGCGATCGGCGAAGGACAGGCCGCGGGGAACTTCCCTTCGTACGGCGGGCCGCACTACGGCTTCCTCGCGGCCAGGGAGGAGTTCATCCGCCGCATGCCGGGCCGGATCGTCGGCGAGACGGTAGACGCCGCGGGCGAGCGCGGCTATGTCCTCACCCTGCAGACCCGCGAGCAGCACATCAGGCGGGAGAAGGCCACGTCGAACATCACGACGAACCAGACGCTGCTCGCGCTCGGCGGGCTCGTCTATCTCACGTGGCTGGGTCCGCAGGGACTGCGCGAGCTGGGGGAGACCTGCCTGTCGCTGGCCGCGTACGCGAAGCAGCGGCTCGTGGAGCAGGCCGGAGTCGAGCTTGTGTTCTCCAATCAGGCAACGTTCAAGGAGTTTGCCGTCCGGGTCGGACGGAATGCGCGTGAGGTCGTCGCCGCAGCGCGCGAGCGCGGCGTGCATCCCGGCTACGCGCTCGGGCGCGACTACGCGGGGATGGACGACGTCCTGCTCGTCGCCGTCACCGAGCGCCGGACAGCCGACGAGATCGACCGTCTCGCCGCAGTGCTCGCGGAGGTCGCCGGATGAAGCTCATCTACGAGAAGTCACAGCCGGGACGCCGGGCGTCGCTGCTGCCGCGCCGCGAGGGCTTGCCGGCGCCGGAAGTCCCGCCGGAGCTCCGCCGCGCCGAGCCGCCGCGCCTGCCGGAGGTGCCCGAGTTCGAGCTGCTCCGCCACTTCACCGAGCTCTCGACGCGCAATTTCGGCGTCGACACCGGCTTCTATCCCCTCGGCTCCTGCACGATGAAATACAACCCGAGGATCAACGAGCGGCTCGCGGCGCTCCCCGGCTTTGCCGCCCTCCACCCGTTGCAAGAGGAGAGCGGAGCCCAGGGCGCGCTCGAGCTGATGTGGCGGCTGCAGGAGATCCTCGCCGAGGTGACCGGGCTCGACGCGGTCTCGCTCCAGCCGGCCGCGGGCTCGCAGGGCGAGCTGACCGGTTTGATGCTCGTGCGCGCGTACTTCGCCGCCAAGGGCGAGGGGGAGCAGCGCCGCAAGGTCGTCGTCCCCGACACGGCGCACGGGACGAACCCGGCCTCGGTGACGATGACCGGCTACGAGATGACGCACGTGAAGACGGACGCGCGCGGCAACATCGACGTCGAGGATCTGCGGGAGAAGGTCGACGAGCACACCGCCGCGCTCATGCTCACGAATCCGTCGACGCTAGGCCTCTTCGACGAGAACATCGAGGAGATCGAGCGGATCTTCCACGGCGCCGGCGCGCTCATGTACTACGACGGCGCGAACCTCAACGCCGTCTGCGGCATCTCGCGGCCGGGCGACATGGGGTTCGACATCGTCCACATCAACCTCCACAAGACGTTCTCGCAGCCGCACGGCGGCGGCGGGCCAGGCGGCGGCCCGATCGCCGTACGCAAGATGCTCGAGCCGTTCCTCCCGGTGCCGGCGGTGATCCGCCACGACGACCAGACGTTCGGCCTCGACTACGACCGGCCGCAGTCGATCGGGAAGGTGCGCGCCTTCACCGGTCCGTTCGGCGTCTTCGTCCGCTCGTACGTCTTCCTGCGGATGTGGGGCGACCGGTTGCGCGAGATGTCGGAGGCGGCGGTGCTGAACGCGAACTACGTCCTCGCCCGCCTCAAGGACGCGTACGACCTCCCGTTCGACCGGCTCTGCATGCACGAGTTCGTCCTCTCGGCGAAGACGCTGAAGCGCGACCACGACAGCACGGCGCTCGACGTCGCGAAGCGCCTCATGGATTACGGCTTCCACCCGCCGACGATCTACTTCCCGCTCATCGTCCCCGAGGCTCTGATGATCGAGCCGACGGAGACCGAGACGAAGGAGACCCTCGATGCGTTCTGCGACGCGATGCTCGCGATCGCGCGGGAGGCGGCGGAGGAGCCGGAGCTGTTGAAGGACGCGCCCCACCACCGGCCCGTGCGCCGGCTCGACGAGGTGCGCGCGGCGAAGCATCCCGTGGTCAAGTACGGCTACGAGGAGCACCCGCGCTTCGACGCCGAGCCGACCGCCGTCGCGGCAGAGGCGCCGAAGGGCGCCTGATCGACGGCGTTCGCATCTCCGACACCCTCGAGGGCGTCGACTGGGAACGGGCGAAGGCCGACCTCGCGGCCGACGATTTCGACAATGGGCGCTCGGCGGCGGCTCTCCGCCGGTCGTTCGAACGGTCGCAGCTCGTCGCGATCGCCTGGGACGGCGAGCGTGTCGTCGGGATGGCGCGGCTCCTCTCGGACGGCGTCTGCAACGCGTACCTCCTCGACGTCTGGACGGCGTCGAGCCACCGCAGGCGTGGGATCGGGCGGGCGATGGTGGAGGCGCTGAGCGAGGCGGTGCCGGGACAGCACGTCGCCCTCCAGACCGACGACGCGCGGCAGTTCTACGAGGCGCTCGGCTTCCGGCCGCAGCCGGAGTTCATGTCGCGCGTGTCGGGGAGCTGGCTCGAGAACGACGCGAATCACGGCTGACCGGCCGTGGTGCTGCGGCGAGCTGGCCGCAGGCAGCCTCGATGTCCCGGCCGCGCGTGAGCCGGACCGTCGCCGGGACACGCCCCTTCTCGAGCTCGTACCGGAAGGCGGCGATCCGGTCCCGTGCCGAGCCCTCGTACAGCCCGGTCGGGTTATAAGGGATCAGATTGACCTTGAAGTGGTCACGGCCGAGGAGTTGGGCGAGGGCGCGTGCCTGCTCCGGCGAGTCGTTGACGCCGCTGAGCATCACGTACTCGACGAAGACGCGGCGCCGGGTCGCGGCGGCGTGGCGCACGCACTCCGCGACGATGTCGGCGATCGGGTAGCGCTCGTTCACGGGCATGATCCGCGAGCGCAGCGCGTCGTCGGGCGCGTGGAGGGAGAGCGCGAGGCGGATCGGCTCGGCCACCTCGTCGACGAATTGCCGGAGGCCCGGCAGCCAGCCCACGGTCGAGATCGTGGTGCGACGGTGCGTGATCCCGAGATCCGGCAGCCGCCGCGCGGCGCCGAGAACCTCGTCGAGATTGAGCATCGGCTCACCCATCCCCATGAACACCGCATGGTCGACCTCGGTGAGCCGGCGGAAGTGGAGGGCCTGGTCGAGGATCTCCGACGCGGTGAGGTTTCTCCCGAACGCCATCGTCCCGGTCGCGCAGAACGTGCACGTGAGCGGGCAGCCCGATTGGGACGAGAGGCAGAGCGAGCGGCGGCCGTCGCGATAGCGCATCAGCACCGCCTCGACCGGGTGGCCGTCGGCCGTGCGGAAGAGCGTCTTCACCGTGCCGTCGCGCGCCTCGCGCTCGGTCTCGACCGTGAGTGTCGAGAACGGAACCTCCGCCGCGAGTTCCTCGCGCAGCGCGCGCGGCAGGTTCGTCATCTCCCCGAAGCCGGAGGCGCCGCGCGCCGTCCACTCCCAGACCTGGCGGGAGCGGAACGCCGGCTCGCCGCGTTCGCGCAGCGTCGCTTCGAGGAGGGACAGGTCCATCCGCTTACGGTAGCGTCGTCCGGAGTGATCGAGCTCCATTCCGACACCGTGACGCGGCCGACCGAAGGGATGCTCGCCGCGATGGCCGCCGCCGAGGTGGGGGACGAGCAGGAGCGCGAGGACCCGACGACGAACGAGCTTCAGCGCCGCATGGCCGAGCTGCTCGGCAAGGACGCGGCCCTCTTCCTCCCGACGGCGACGATGGCGAACCAGGTCGCGCTTCGCGCGCTCAGCAGGCCCGGTTGCAAGGTCGTCGCGGAAGAGCGGACGCACATCCTCATCTACGAATGGGGCGGGCCGGCGATCCACTCCGGCCTCGTGATGCAGGGCCTCGTCGCGGAGCACGGGAGGCCGACGCCGGAGCAGATCGAGGAGGTCGACGAGCTCGGGCCGGGCGGCGTCGTCGTGCTCGAGAACACGCACCGGAGCTCCGGCGGGACGGTCTGGCCGCTCGACGATTTCGCTGCGACGGTCGCCGCCGTGCGCGAGCGCGGAGCCGCCGTCCACCTCGACGGCGCGCGCTTGTTCAACGCCGTGGTCGCTGCCGGCGAGCCTGCGACCGCGTGGACCTCGCTCGCCGACACCGTCACCGTCTGCTTCTCGAAGGGACTCGGCTGCCCGTTCGGCGCGATCCTCGCCGGTCCGGCGGAGACGATCGAGCGCGCGTGGGAGGGGAAGTTCCTCCTCGGCGGCGCATTGCGCCAGTCCGGCATCGCCGCGGCCGCGATGCTCTACGCCCTCGACCAGCACGTCGAGCGGCTCGCAGAGGACCACGCCCGCGCCAGGCGGCTCGCGGAAGGAATCGGCGTCGATCCCGCGACCGTCGAGACGAACTTCGTCTCCATTCGCGACGAGCCGGGCCTCCGCGAGAGGCTGCTCGAGCGCGGCGTCCGCGTCGGCGGGCTCCGGCCCGGCTGGCGCCGCGCGGTCACCCACCTCGACATCGACGACGACGACATCGACGCTGCGACTCCCGCGATCCAGGAGGTCCTGAGTGTCCACGCCTGAAAAGCTCACCGCCCGCCTCGACCAGCTCGTCGGAGTCGAACAGCGCGACAAGCGCCTCGCGAGCCTCGCGGCGGCCGTCCTCCGGGACGGCGAGCTGATCTGGGAGGCGGCGGTCGGCGCGGCGGACGTGGAGGCCGGAGTCGAGGCGACGCCGGATACACAGTACCGCGTCGGCTCGATCACGAAGACGTTCACCGCCGCGGCGATCATGCAGCTCCGCGACGCCGGCAAGCTCGATCTCGAGGACACGCTCGACGAGCACGTCGAGGGCGCCGCCTACCGGCCGACGATCCGCCGCCTGCTCTCGCACGCCTCCGGCCTGCAGCGCGAGACCCAGGACGACTCGTGGCTGACGCTCCGCTTTGCGTCTCCCGACGAGCTGCTCGAGACGCTCGCCGAGGCGGAGATGGTGCTTCCCTCCGGCGCGCGCTTCCACTACTCGAACCTCGCGTTCGCGCTGCTCGGGATCGTCGTCGAGCGCGCGTCGGGGATGCCGTACATGGACTACGTGCGTGAGCGCCTGTTCGAGCCGGTCGGGCTGACGCGGATGAGCTTCGAGCCGGAGCCGCCGGCCGCAGCGGGGTATGTCTCGCAGCCCTACGCAGACGGCGTCTGGGAGGCAGTCAAGGTCGAGACCGGCGCGTGGGCGTCGGCCGGGCAGATGTGGGGGACGGTCGGGGATCTCTGCCGCTGGGGCGCGTTCCTCGCCGATCCCGACGAGAAGGTGCTCGCGCAGAAGAGCGCCGAGGAGATGCGGACGGTCCAGGTGCTCGCGGACCACGAGCGCTGGCTGGGCGCCTACGGGCTCGGCCTGATCCTGCTGCGCGACGGCGAGCGGATCCTCGCCGGGCACGGCGGCTCGATGCCGGGCTTCATCGCGGGGCTGTACTTCTCGCCGAAGGAGAAGGTCAGCGTCACGGTGCTGACGAACGAGAGCAACGCGATGCTGGGAGACCTCCAGTTCGCGCTCGTCCGGACGACCGTGGAGGAGTGGCCGGTCGCCGCCGAGCCGTGGAAGCCAGGCGAGGTGCCGCCCGACGACGTCGTCCCGCTGCTCGGCATCTGGTTCATCGAGGCAGGGCAGGTCGTCTTCCGCTGGCGGGAGGGAAAGCTCGAGGCGCGCTTCGACGACATGCCCGACTGGCAGCCCTCGGCCGTCTTCGAGAAGGAGTCGGACGCGCGCTGGCGCACGGTCTCGGGGCCGGAGATCGGCGAGGCGCTGCGCATCGAGCGCGGACCGGACGGCTCTGTGACGCGGCTGGTCTGGGCCGGGTATCCCGTAACTCGCGAACCGGGTCCTTGGAAGGCGCCCGAGTAGCGCCTACTCGTACTGAAGTGCCTCGAGCACGTTGAGCTTTGCGGCGCGGCGGGCGGGGAAGATCGCCGCGACGAGTCCCGCGAGCACCGCCGCGATCACGAAGACGACGATCTGCGTCCAGGGCACCGTGAAGGCCGGGTACTTGATCGCGTCGCCGACCATGAACGCGAGCACGATCCCCAGCGGGATCGCGAGCGAGGCGCCGATCAGCGCCGTGATGACGCTCTCGTGACGGATCATCCGCCGCACCTGCCGCCGGTTCATGCCGACGGCGCGCAGCATCCCGATCTCCCGCGTCCGCTCGAACACCGTGAGGACGAGTGTGTTCACGATCCCGAACAGGCTGATCACGATCGAGAGCGAGAGGAGGACGTAGAGGAGGTTGAGGAGCGTGTCGATCCCCTGCTCCTGGTTCTTCTTGAACTGGCTCGCCGTTGCGATCTTGGCGTCGGGGAACGGCTTGAGGGCGTTCGTCAGCGCTTGGGTGTTCGCCGGCGTGACGCCGCCCTTGATCAGGACGAACGCGTAGACGTCCTCGGGGTTCTGGTTCTCCTGGTCGAACCGCTGCGTCGAGATCGCCACGTCGCCGTACACGGCGCCGCCCTGCGGAGGCGCATAGATGCCGCGGACGTGGAGATGCATGGTGTCGCCGGTCGGGGTCTCCACCTTGAGCGGCGAGCCGACGCCGAGATGCTTCGCCTTCGCGTAGGCCTTCGAGACGATCGCGCCGTTCTCTCCGAGCCGGCTCGGCGTCGCCTGCGAGCCGTCCTGCCACTTGACGGTGATCACCTTGCTGATGTCCCCGGAGATGCCGGTGAGCTGGATCCGGCTCCCGAATGCTCTCCCGTCGCCGGCGCGGACGCCCGAGACCACGGTCACGCCGGGAACCTTCTTCAGCGCGTTCGCCGAGGACGCCGTGAAGGGGGAGAAGTTGTCCGTGGCCGTCAGCGCGTAGTTCCCGCTGAAGAGCTGGTTCACCGCATCCTCGAAGCGCGTCCTCAGCCCCGCCGCGAGCACCGACACGAGGGTGACGAGCGCGAGCCCGATCATCAGCGCCGAAGCGGTGGACGCGGTTCGCTGCGGATTGCGCATCGCGTTGCCGCGGGCGAGTGATCCGGCTGCGCCGCCGAGCCGTGCCGCGGGCGTGCCGATGATCCGAGCGAGCGGCGGCACGAGCGTCTTGGCGAGCATCGCGACACCGAGGAAGATCGCCGCGGCGCCGACGCCGAGCGCCAGCAGCCGGTTCGTCGTCGAGAGCCCGCCGACGAAGAGCCCCACGAGCATGAGCGCGACCGCGGCCGCGATCGTCAGGCCTGCGGTGACCGCGCTGAAGCGCGCGAAGCGCGACTCTGGGAGGACGGCGCCCTCGCGCACCGCCGAGATCGGCGGAACGCGGGTCGCGCGGATCGCTGGCCGCATCGCCGCCAGCACCGTCACGAACGTCCCGACGAGGAGCGAGACAACGATCGTCCGCGTCGCGAACACCGTTCCCGCCTGGGGGAGGTCGATTCCGAGCGAGACGAAGAGGTGGTTGAGCCCCTTCGCGAGGGCCAGGCCGAGGAACAGGCCGGCGACCGAGGCGACGGCCCCGATCACGAGCGCCTCGACGAGCACGGACTGTCGCACCTGGCGCCGCGTCGCGCCGAGAGTCCGGAGCGTCGCGAGCTCGCGCGTCCGCTGCGCGACGGTGATCGAGAGCGTGTTCGCGATCACGAACGTCCCCACGAAGAGGGCGACGCCGGCGAAGGCCAGCAGGAAGTCGGTGAAGATCGAGAGGAAGCCGTTCGTGTCGCTCGTCTGTTTCTTCGCCTGCGCCTGGCCGGAGCGCACCTCCTCGGTGGGCGTGAGCATCGGCTTGATCTCCGACACGAGCTGAGCAGGCTTCACGCCAGGCTTCGCCGCGACGGAGATCGAGTCGAGTTTCCCGACCTTGTGGAAGAGCTTCTGCGCAGTCGGAAAGTCGAAGATCGCCATCGTTGCCCCGCCGAGCGAGGAGACGGCGCCGAACTTCGCGATTCCGGAGATTCGGAAGCGCTGCTCGGGCCCGCGGGCGATCACGCCGATCGTGTCGCCGGTCGTGAAGTGCGACTTCGTGGCGGTGTTCTGGTCGATCACCACCTCGTCCGGACCTACCGGCCAATGGCCGGCCACGAGCTGGAGAGGGTTGAAGCGCTGGTCGCCGTGCGGATGGACGGAGAAGGCGAGCGGCGGTGCGCCGTGACCGGAGATGACTTTGCCGTCGTGCCCGACGAGGTAGGCGAGGTCGGCGATGCCGCCCTGGGCTTCGGCCACGCCCGGAAGGTTCTTGACCTTGGCCAGCAGCGTCTGGGGGAATGCGGGCGGCAAGGCCGAGTTGTTGGTGTTCGTGCCGATCGCGCTCTGGCCCGTGATCACCGCATCGGTGTGGGCGTAGACGCTTGTGAAGAGCGTCCCGAAAGCGGACTTGATCGTGTCGGTGAGGACGTAGGTGCCGCTGATCATCGCGACGCCGAGGACGATCGCGACGGCTGTCAGCACCGCCCGGAGCTTCCGCCCGAGCAGTCCCTTCAGGGCGACGCGGATCACGAGCTGAGCTGGCTCATCTCACCGAGCACGTCCGCCGTCGTCGCGTCCTGCAGTTCCTTGACGATCAGCCCGTCGGCGATGAAGAGGATGCGGTCGGCGATGAGCGCCGCTCGCGCCTCGTGCGTGACCATCACGATCGTCTGGCCGTACTCCTCGTTCGAGGCGCGCATGAGCTCGAGGATCTCGCCGCCCGTCTTCGAGTCGAGGTTCCCGGTCGGCTCGTCGGCGAAGAGGATCGTCGGCTTCGTGACGAGCGCACGGGCGATTGCGACGCGCTGCTGCTCGCCGCCGGAGAGCTCGGCGGGCCGGTGCGAGCGACGCTTCGCGAGGCCCGTCCGCTCGAGCAGCTGCTCGAGCCACGCCTTGTCGGGCTTCTCGCCGGCGATCGAGAGCGGGAGAAGGACGTTCTCCTCCGCGTCGAGCATCGGCAGGAGGTTGAAGAACTGGAAGACAAACCCGATGTGGTCGCGACGAAGATGCGTGAGCTTCGCGTCGTTGAGCGCGGTGATCTCCGTGCCGGCGATCGAGACCGTTCCCGTCGTCGGCTTGTCCAGCCCCGCGAGGATGTGCATCAGCGTCGACTTGCCGGATCCGGACGGGCCCATCACGGCGACGAGCTCGCCGGAGCGGACCTCGAGGTCGACGCCGCGCAGGGCGTCGACGGCGGTGTCGCCTTCGCCGTAGCGCCGCGCGATCCCATGTGCCTCCACGGCCACGCCGGCGGGCGCGCCGACGGGCGGCTGCTCCCTCAACGCCATGCCTCCACGCTAGTCGAAAACTCAGCGGCCGCCATAGAGGAGAAAACCGAGGACCGCAGCGGCATAGGCCGCGACGAGGAGAACGCCTTCCCGCCGGTTCGTCCGCCCGTCCCAGACGACTCCGGTGACGATTATGGCCGCGCCCGCCATCCCCACGAGCTCGCTCCAGCGGAAGGCGAGCGCGAGCGGGTGGACGAAGAGCAGGCCGAGGAGGACGACCGCCGGGACGATCAGCAGCGCGACCTGCGCGCTCGAGGAGATCGCGATCTCGGTGGCGAGCCGCATCTTCCCGGCGCGGGCGATGAGGATCGCGCCGCCGTGCTCCGCAGCGTTGCCGACGATCGCGACGATCACGACGGCGATGAAGAACTCGCTCAGCCCGACCGCCGAGGCGAAGGCGTGGAGCGAGTGGACGAGGATCTCGCTCACCCACGCCGTCGCGCCCGTCGCCGCGCCGAGCGCGGCGAGAGCGGTCGGCAGCGACCACGCTTCGGGCTGCGGCGGCCTCCGCTCGGTCCTCCGGTGGCGGCGGAGGTTCCGTCCGACGACTGCGCCGTAGACGAGGAGCAGCGTGATCGCGACGGGGATCGAGGCGACGACGACGGTGTGGCGCTCGGGCGCGCCCGTGTAGCCGATTCCGGCCGGGATCGCGAAGAGGCCGACGGCGACGCCGACGAGCGCGATCTGCGCGAGGAGCGAGCGGCGGTCGATCTCCGATCCGTCCGGTCCCGCGACCTGCGTGACGCCGAAGACGAGCAGCAGGTTCGAGATCACGCTCCCCGCGAGCGAGCCCCGCACGACGACGGGCAGGTCCGCGCCGATCGCGAACAGGGCGACGATCAGCTCGGGCGCATTCCCGAAGCTCGCGTTCAGGAAGCCGCCGATGCCCGGTCCGGTGTGCTCGGCCGCGTGCTCGGTCGCCTCCCCGATCAGCCAGGCGAGCGGGATGAGCGAGAGGGCGGAGAGGACGAACAGGGTCACGTCCCCGGCGCTCGTCAGCTCGTCGATCGCGACGGTCAGGGGCGCGAGGAGAAGCGACCCCCAGAGGAGCTTCCGGGCCACCCGGTCTACCCTAGTTGGCTTGCTGGAGGCGGTTCTCTTCGACTGGGAGGACACGCTCGTCCACTTCGAGTGGGACGACGAGCTCGTCGAGGCGGGCCATCGCGCCGCGCTCGGCCGCGACGACCCCGGCTTCACGGCGCGCTGGCGGGCTCTCATCCTCGGCGACGGCCACGGCTACAGGCCGTACGCAGACCTGCTGGCGGAGCTCGGCGTCGGCGATCCCGACGCCTTCATCGACGCGGAGCACGAGGAGTGGCGGCCGGCGTACAGCGTCCTCGCCTCGGCGCAGGCGCTTCTCGAGTCGCTGCGCGACCGCGGCCTGAAAACGGGACTCGTCGCGAACTCGTGGCCCGATCCGGCGCGCGTGCTCCGCCACGACGCCGCTGCGCTCGGGCTCGCGCCGTTCCTCGACACGCTCGTCTTCAGCGAGGACGCCGGCGCGCGCAAGCCGGCGCCGGAGATCTTTCACCACGCCTGCGCCGACGTCGGAGTGGAGCCGGCGGCGGCGCTCTACGTCGGCGACGACCTCGTCCGGGACGTCGAAGGTGCGAGAAACGCCGGGCTGGGAACGGTTCAGGCGCTGTGGTTCAGAGCAGACGAATCCGCGGAGATCGAGCCCGACTTCCGGGCCTTCACCGCCATGGACGTCCTCAACATCGCCGCGCGCCTAGCGCGATAACCGCTGCAAGTCAAGTCTTGCGGAGCCTGCGAGCCCTTCGGAGAATGTCGGCATGACGCCGGAGCAAGTCACCGCGACCCTGCCCCTCCATCCGCAGGACGAGGCGGAATGCCGGCTCTGCGCGGTGCACTGCGACAAGGTCGTCTATCCGGCGGCGTGTCTCGAGCGGTCGTGCCCGTTCGTCTATGCGTACGAGGAGCACGGTCACACGTACATGGGCTGTCTCCAGAAGGTCTACGAGGCGGAGATCGACGTCGAGCTGCTGCTCGAGGGCGAGCGCTCGCGGGACGGCTTCGGCGCCGTGCGGGCGCTGCGGCGGCCGCTCCCGATGTGCCGCTCGGCGGTGCAGGAGACCTTCTCGCACCGGGAGAGCGAGCTCGGCTGCCTCAATCCGGAGTTCGGGGAGCTGCCGGCAGGCTCGCCGACGTTCCGCGTGTTCGCGCGCGTCTCGTAGCGGATTCCTGTAGACGCCGCAGGACGAGGACGCCGAGCAGCGGTCCGGCCGCGGCGAAGAAGAACGCCGCGCGCCAGCTGTGGGTCGCGATCGCCGCCACCGCGGGCGGCACGGCGGCGACGAAGATCCCGAGCATCGTCTGCTGGAAGCCGAGCGCGGCGCCCGTACGCGCCCGGCCGGCCGCCTCGGCCGCGGCCGCGTAGGCCAAGCCGTTCCACGACATGCTCAGCACCCCGGCGACGACGAAGAGCGGGATCAGCAGCACGAGCGGCGCATCGGTCGCCGCCGCAGCTCCAGCGGTGACGAGCCCGAGCACGACGCCGATCGTCCGCAGCGGCAGGAGGCGGGTGCCGAGCCGGTCGGAGATCCGTCCCGAGGCGATGCGCGCCCCGATGGCGAGCACGTTGATCGTGAGGAACACCGCGGCGGCGCCGTACTTCGACACATGCCGGTGCTCGTGGAGGAAGAGCACGACGAAGCCGGTGATCCCGATCTGGGCGAGGAGGTAGAGGCCCGTGCCGACGCCGAGCAGCCACATGCGGGGGTCGCGGAGCGGCTGGGTGACGTCGCCGAGCTCCGGCTCGCGCGACGCGCTGCCGCCCCGGATGAAGACGGCCGCGACGACGGCTCCCGCCGCGCAGAGGCTGCCGAGGAAGAGGAACGCGTCGCGAGTTCCGCCGGTCGAGCCGAGCGCGGGGAGGACGGCCCCGCCGAGCGCTCCGCCGATCGGGATCGCCGTCTGCCGGATCCCGAGCGCGAGGCCGAGCTCGGACGCGGGGAACCAGGCCATGATCGCGCGGCCGCTCGCCGCGTTGACACTGGCCCCGAGCGCGCCGACGCCGATGAGCGCGCCCGTCACCGTCGCGTAGCCATGCGTGGTGGAGGCGACGACGAGCAGCGCAGCCGCTCCCGAGAGCCCGGTCGCGATCACCCAGCGCTCGTCGAAGCGGTCGGCGACGAGTCCCCACGGCAGCAGGGTGAACAGCATCCCGATCCCGATCGCGGCGAGCACGACGCCCGTCTCGCCGAGCGTCAGGTGGTAGCCGCTCTTCAACGACGGGCTGAGCGCCGGCAGGCCGACCGACGAGGTGGAGAACGACGCCTGTGCGAGCGTCCCCGCGCTGAGCACGACCCACCGGTAGCGCCTCAGCGGAGCCAGCGCGCCCGCAACTCCTTCGTCTTCGCCACCTCGTTCGCATCCGGCCCGTGGTTGTCCGGCCCGGCCGTCTCGAGCACGGCCGGCAGCCCCTGCAGGCGCGGGTTCGAGAGGAAGACGCCGAGCTTCTCGCCGAGCTCGCCTTCGAGGATGTTCGCGTGCCGGTCGCGATTCGAGCCGAGTGGCGCGGCCGCGTCGTTGATGTGCAGCGCGCGCAGCCGCTCGAGCCCGATCGACGAGTCGAGCTCGTCGAGGCACGCGTCGAGCGCGGCGGGATCCGTCACGTCGACGCCGGACACGAAGAGGTGGCACGAATCGAGACAGACGCCGAGCCGCGGATGCCGGCCGCACCGCTCCCAGATCGTCGCGAGCTCCTCGATCGACCGTCCGATCGTCCCGCCCGCGCCGGCGGAGTTCTCCATCAGGAGCCACGTCTCGTCGGTGCAGAGCTCGAGCGCGTGCTCGAGGGCGGGGACGACGTGCTCGAGGCCGGCGTCGAGCCCGCTGCCGAGGTGCGAGCCGACATGGAAGACGACGTGTCCCCCGATCCCGCGCGCCACCTCGGTCGTGTTGCGGAGCGTCGTGACCGAGCGCTCGTACGTGACCGGATCCGGAGAGGCGAGGTTCGTGAGGTAGACGGCGTGGCAGAGGACGCCGCCCATCCCGGCGTCCGCGTACTTCTCCCGGAACCGCTCGAAGCTCGCCGGGTCGTGGTTCGTCGGACGCCACGCGCGCGGGCTCTGCGTGAAGACCTGCACCGAGTCGGCGCCGATCGCGACGCCGCGGTCGATCGCCTTGTCGATGCCGCCGGAAGAGGAGACGTGCGCCCCGATCTGCACGTCCGCCTACGCTATCTGCATGCCCGTGGTCGTCCGCATGGCTCCGAGCCCGACCGGATTCCTCCATATCGGCGGCGTCCGGACGTTCCTCTTCAACTGGCTCTTCGCCCGGCAGCAGGGCGGGGAGAACCGGCTACGGATCGAGAACACCGACACGACGCGCGAGGTCGCGGAGGCGGTCGATCAGATCGAGGAGTCCCTCCGCTGGATCGGCATCGAGTGGGACGGCGAGCCGACCTTCCAGCTCGACCGGATGGACGACTGTCGCAAGATCGCGGAGCAGCTCGTCGCCGACGGCCATGCCTACGAGGACGAGGGAGCGATCCGCTTCCGGATGCCGGACGAGGGCGTGACCGCGTGGGACGACGCCGTGCGCGGTCGCGTCGAGTTCGAGAACGCGAACCTCGCCGACCTCGTCATCGTCCGCTCGGACGGGCGGCCGACGTACAACTTCGCCTCCCCGATGGAGGACGTCTGGGACGGGATCACGCACGTAATCCGAGGAGACGACCACATCTCGAACACGCCGACGCAGATCCGGATCATCAGCGCCGTCGGCGCCGATCTCCCGGTCTACGCCCACGTGCCGAACATCTTCGGGCAGGACGGCAAGAAGCTCTCGAAGCGGCACGGCGCAACCGGGATCGACGAGTTCCGCGAGGCCGGCTACCTGCCGGAGACGATGCTCAACTTCCTCGCCCTCCTCGGCTGGGCGCCCGACGGCGAGACGACGTTGATGAGCCGCGACGAGCTCATCGCACGGTTCACCCTCGAGCGGGTCAGTTCCAGTCCGGCGCAGTTCGACTACGCCAAGCTCGACTGGATGAACGGCGTCTACCTCCGGGAGCTGAGCGCGGAGGAGCTCGCCCACCGGCTCGTCCTCTGGCTGGGAGAGCAGGGGTACGACTGGGACGCAGAGCTCGTCGCGCGGACGGCGCCGCTCGTGCAGGAGAAGATCGCGAAGCTCTCGGAATATCCCGGATTTGCAGGCTTTTTCTTCGGCGATGTCGAGCCGGCGGCCGCGGAGCTCGACGGCGGCGGGCAGATGCTCGTGGCCGCCGAGGAGTCGCTCGCCTCGCTCGAGCCGTTCGACGCGGCGTCGATCGAGACGGCGCTGCGGGCGAAGGCCGACGAGCTCGGGCTGAAGCCGCGGCAGGCGTTCCAACCTGTGCGGGTAGCGGTCACAGGCTCGAAGGTCTCTCCGGGATTGTTCGAGAGCATCGAGCTGCTCGGCCGCGACGCGACCCTCAGTCGCCTCCGCGCCGCGACGGCGGCGCTCGCGTAGGCGTAGGCGGGCGCGCCTTCGGCGGCGCGAGCGGATCGAGCGCGCGCTGGAACTCGAGCCACGCACTGTGGCGGAAGCGCGGCGTGGGCAGCGGCACTCCGGGCGGCGGGAGTTCCCAGACGTCGTGCCCGCCGCGTCTCGGTTGCGGGGAGTCTTTTCCCACTTCTTCGAGGTAAACGAGCCCTCGCCGGGGAGGGTTACTCTCCCGAGGTGAACGGGGGGAATGCGGCGCCCATTCGCGTGCTCGTGCTCGACGACGAGCGGTCGATCCGGCTGCTCTGCCGGGTCAACCTCGAGCTCGACGGCCACGAGGTCGTCGAAGCAGCGTCGCTCGCCGAGGCGCGGGACGCGCTGGCCGGTGGAGGGGTGGACGTCGTCGTACTCGACCTCCACCTGCGCGGCGAGCGGAGCGACGAGCTCGTGGCGGAGTGCCGCGCCCGGCGGCCGCCGGTTCCCGTGATCCTCGTCACGGGCTCGATCGAGGCCGGCGGAGCGCAGTCCCTCGGCGCGGACGCCGTCCTCGGGAAGCCGTTCGAGATCGACGACCTGCGCAGAGCGGTCCGGGCGCTCGCTGCCCGCTGAGCACGGGAAAGAGGCGCATACGGGATTCGAACCCGTGCCGCCGCCGTGAGAGGGCGGTGTCCTAGGCCACTAGACGAATGCGCCCGGCGGGGGCTCAGTGTAGCGGCGCTCTGAGGCGTTGCCGGCGGGCGCTGAGGCCGTCCTTCCGCTAGATCGTGGTGGTTATCTGAGCGGAACGGTGACTGCCCCGGGAAGCCGCCGGTAAACGGCGAAGAAGTCCCGGTCGTCGGGCACGAGATAGCGCGTGGGGGGCTGCTGGTAGTTCGGAGCGACCTCCGTCGGCGTCAGGCCGCCGCGATGCCGGTACGTGATCAGCGTGTACCACTCGGGGTTGATGTCGAGCTCCATCGCCCGCACTGCGCCGGCCCGCTTGAGGATCTGCGCGAGCGTGATCACGGTCTGGTCGTTGGCCGCCACGTAGATGATGTTGCCCCGGCGATCGATGCCGATCCCGGTGCGCCAGACGCGGACGGCGTTCCCGAGCGTGTAGCCCCATTCCGTGCCGAGGCTCAGCTTCGGGTTGAGACGGCCGTGATCCATGATCAGCGGGAGGCTCTGCCGGGCGAAGGCGACGTTCGGGCCGGGGCTCGTCCCGCCGTGCCAGCTGACGATGTCGACGCTGCCGTTCTTGTACGCGACGACCGTCGCGAGCCCGGCCTTGAGCGGCTCGTTCACATGGCCGTCGAGCGCGTCGCCGTTCAGGCCGTCCGAGTAGATGAAGCCGCTGTTGAACGTGGCGAGGAGTCGCCGGCGCTGGCCGTACGGCACCTGCGTCGGCCCGCGCAGCGTCGCGTTCGGCGGCTCATACCGGCCGGGGTAGTACGCGAGCGCGGTGCGCGTGTGGTCGAACCACGCGACGTAGGCCACGATCTGCGGGTAGTCCGTCTCGGTGCGGAAGGTGGTGACGAGGACGGGAGGGCCGCCGTTCACCGGCGGGCCGGTCGGCTTCCAGATTCCCTCGCCGGCAAGGGGATGCCTGAAGACGGGCTTGATCGGCGGCGGCCAGGGCTTCGGCGCGGTCGTGTGCGACTTGGTCGTCGTCAGGCCGACGCTCGGAAGCACCTTGAGCTGCGGGCCGCCTTTCTTCGGGGCGTTCCACGTGTAGTAGTAGTGCTCGACGTCGTCGACGAGCCAGTTGAAGTGATGCTGGCGCAGCCATTCCACGCTGCGCACGCCGAGCGGCAGGCTCGAGGGCAGGCGGGCCATCTGCACCCACGAGTACGTCGCCGGGAAGAGGAAGACGAACGCGAGGATCGGGATCCAGAGCCGTAGGCGAGGACGGCCGGTGAAGAGATTGAAACGCGAGTGCTTGCGTGCCCGCGCGCGCTTGGGAGGCCACGTCTCGTCGGTGCGCGCCCCAAGCATCGGGAGGCCGCCGGGCTCCGGCTGCGGTGTATTACGCGCCGGCGCCCTGCGCCGCGGCCGGAACATGCCGCCGACGCTACGAACGGTCCGTGAGAGCGGCGTGAACGGTTAGCGGTGGATGCTCGTCACGAGCACGCGCGCGTCGTCGCCGCGGGTCGGGTCGATGAGGTTGCCCACGACGATGATCGAGGCGAGCATGCGTACCTTCCCGGGCTTGACGCCGCTGATCACGATCGTGGCCGAGGCGGACTTACCCGGCGCCAAGCCGGCGTACTTGCAGAGATACCCTCCGCTCGACTTGGTACAGCCGGACTTGGTCAAGACCTTCAGCTTCGCGCCGGTGAAGCGGATCTCTGCGAACGGACGCGCGATCGGTCCCGTCCCGGTGTTCGTGAACGTCAGCTTGTAGGTGAGCTTCTTTCCGACCTTGCCGGACTTCGGCCCCGTCAGGCCGAGCTTCGCGTCGTAGATCGTCGTCGTGAAGGTCGCGTCGCTGCCGGCACCCGCGTCTCCCACGATGCGGAAGTGGTAGGTCGTGTTCGGCTTGAGGCCCGCGACTGCCGCCTTCAAGGTGCCCGCCGCGGCCGTTTTCGCCGCGGTCGACTGTCCGTAGGACGTCGTCGTGCCGTACTCGAAGTGGTAGGACTCGCCGGCGTTCCCGTCCGTTCCCTCCAACGTCGCGCCGGTCGCGCCGACCGAGACGGCGCTGCCGGTCACGGGCGGGACTCCGGTCGTGAACGTCGCGTCGCTGCCCGCGCCCGAGTCGCCGAAGATTCTGAAGTGGTACGTCGTGCCCGGCGTGAGGCCCGTGAGAACGGCGGTGAGCGTCCCGCTCGCGGCCGTTCCGGACGGAGTGGACGTCCCGTAGGACAAGCTCGTCCCGTAATCGAAGTGGTACGACTCGCCGGTGTTCACGTCCGTCCCCTGAAGCGTCGCGCCGGTGGCGGTGACCGCCGTTGCGCTGCCCGTTACGGGAGTGGACAGGGTCGTAAAGGTCGCGTCCAGGCCGTCGCCTCCGCCCGACGAGACGATGCGGAAGTGGTACGTCGTGCCCGGCGTGAGACCCGTCACGGTCGCGGACAGCGTGCCGCTGGTCGCAGGGACGTCAGCCGTCGACGTGCCGTAGGTCGTGTCGGTGCCGTACTCGAAGTGGTACGTGTCCGAGTTCGGGTCCGTTCCCTGCAGGGTCGCGCCGGTCGCGGTGATCGCGATGGCGGTGCCGGTGACCGGAGGCGGGAGGGCCGGTGTCGTGAAGGTCGCGTCCGCGCCGTCTCCGCCTTCCGAGGAGACGATGCGGAAGTGGTAGGTCGTGCCGGGCGAGAGGCCGGTGAGGTCGGCGCTGAGGTTGCCGGTCGTCGACGGCGCGTCGGAGGTCGATGTCCCGTACGACATGGTGGTGCCGTAGTCGAAGTGGTACATGTCGCCGTTCGAGGTGTCGGCGTTCGAGTCGGTGCCGTTGATCGTCGCGGTGGTGTTCGTGATCGAGCTGGCGCTTCCGGTCACCGGGGGCGCCACATAGGTGACGACGATCTCACCGTCGCCGTTGTTGCCCGGATCGACGCCCGCAGTCTGTCCCGAGCCCGAGGTCGAGAGGATGCCGCCTTCGCCGCCGCCGCCGCCGCCGCCGCCGTCGGTGTTGGTACCGGCCTGGCCGCCGCCGCCGCCGCCGTAGTACCCGCCGCCGCCGCCGCCGCCGCCGCCGGCGCCGTTCGTCGTGTCGGTCGCCGTTCCAGCGGCTCCGCCTGCGTGGGCGGTACCGCTCGTTCCGGCGGGCCCGCCGCCGCTGCTGCCCCCACTGCCTCCGGCGCTGCCCGCGCCGCCTCCCTGCGCCGCGCCCGTGCTATTCGCACCCTTGCCCGTCGTCGAGTTGCCGCCGCCTACTCCGCCGGCGCCTCCGATCGCGGCGCCCGCACCGCCGCCGCCGCCTCCTGCGGCGCCGACGATCTCGGTGCTGCTTTGGCGGACGTCGCTGCCGCCGCCGCCTCCGCCGCCACCGCCGAGGTCGGTGCCCGCTGTGCCGTTGGTCGCGCCGGCGCCGCCCGCTGCGCCGTTCGTGTCGCCTGTGCCCCCGACGCCACCGGCGCCACCCGCGCCGCCGGCGTCGCCGCACGCTCCGTTCGCGCCGCGCGCGCCGACGTAGAGGTCGTAGATCTGCCCCGGGGTGACCGCGGCGGTGTAGACGACCTTCGATCCGAGCGCCCCGGAGCCGCCGGCGGTGCACGGAGTGGCGCCGCTCCCGCCGCCGTTACCGCCGCTCGCGCCGTAGACCGTGAACGTGACGAAGTTGACGCCGGACGGGACCGTAAACGTGGTGTGGCCGGGCGTGGTGAAGATCTGGGACGTGTCGGCGAGAGCCGGGCTCGACCCGGCCACGACGGATAGGAGGACCGCGACGAAGGCTGCCCCGAGAAACCTCATGACCCGACCCATCGGCCGCCAGAGTAGCGGCTGATTTCGCAAAACGCACAGCCTGACTGCCTGTGACGGGCAGAACGCCGCTTCCTCCGCCGGGCGCTCTGACGATAAGGCTGCGGGGCAGGGATTCGAACCCCAACTTCCTGATCCAGAGTCAGGCGTCCTACCATTAGACGACCCCGCAACTGGTCGCGTGCCAGTGTACCCAGGGCTCTCGGCGGCCTTAGCCGACGGGGGTCGCGGTCGCGTCGAGTGAGCGCTGGAGCGGCGTCTCCTCGAGGGCCACGGCCACGACGGCGAGCGCGAGGACCGCGCAGCAGGCGGCGAAGAGGAAGGCCGGCCGGAGCGCGTGCACGAGCACGCTCTGGAGGACGGGCGTGAAGTCGGTCGGCACCGTGGTGTGGAGGGAGAGGCCGGGCGGGAGGTCGCGCGTCGCGATCGCGCTCATCGCCGCCACGCCCACCGTCCCTCCGACCGAGCGCGCGAAATGCGCGAGCGACGTGACGGAGCCGATCTCGACCGTCGGCACGGCGTTCTGGACCGCAACGACGAGTGTCTGCATCGTCAGGCCGATGCCGACCCCGGTGATCGCGACGTTGCGCGCGACTGCCCCGCCGCCGGTGGCGGCGTCCATCCGCCAGATCAGGGCGAGACCGGTGGCGAGAGCGATCAATCCCGCGACGGCGTTTGCCTTGTAGCGCCCGGTGGCGGCCACCCAGTGCCCTGACGCGATCGACGCTCCGACGGCGCCGAGCATGAACGGCATGACGAGGATCCCGGAGGAGGTTGCCGAGTCGCCGACGACGCCTTCGACGAAGAGCGGCACGAACACGATCGTGCCGACGAGCGCCATCCCGAGCAGCCAGAGCGAGAGGACGCCGACGCCGACCGCCCGGTCGCGGAGCAGCGAGAACGGGAGGATGGTCTCGACCGCGTTCCGCTCGATCCGCCAGCCGACGCCGCCGAGGACAACGGTGCCTGCGAACGCGCCGAGCACCTCCGGCGAGGCCCACCCGTACTCGTGGCCGCCCCAGATCAGCCCGAGCAGGAACGCAGCCGTCGCGCCGGCGATCACGAGCGCGCCGGCCCAGTCGACCGTTCGGCGGATGCGTGCGAGCGGGCCGGGCATCGCGGCGGCGGCAACTGCCAGCGCGACCGCGCCGATCGGCAGGTTGAGGAGGAAGATCCAGCGCCAGCCCGGCCCGTCCACGATCACCCCGCCGAGCGGCAGCCCTCCGATCGCCGCTGCGGCGAAGGTCGCGCCCGCCAGGCCGTAGTAGCGGCCCCGGCCGCGGGGAGGGATCATCGTCGCGATGGTCGACATGGCGAGCGGCACGAGCCCGCCGCCGCCGACTCCCTGCAGCGTGCGCCAGACGATCAGCTGCGTCATGTTCCCGGCGGCCGCGCAAAGGCCGGAGCCGAGGAGGAAGAGCGAGATCGCGACGAGGAAGAGCCGCCTCGCTCCGTAGATGTCGAGCAGCTTTCCGTAGAGGGGGACGGTGACCGTCAGCGCGAGCAGGTAGGCGGTGACGACCCACGAGTAGTCGTTCACGCCGCCGAGGTCGGAGACGATCCGCGGCAGCGCCATGACGACGATCGTCTGGTCGAACGTCGAGAGGAAGAGCGCCGCCATGATCGCTGCGTAGACCGCGAGGATGCGGCCGAGCGTGTACGGCGAGCCTTCCGGTCGGCGAGCCAGCCGGCCGTTCATCGTCCGGCCCGCTTAGCCGCCGATGAGCCTGGTGCAGGTCGTCAGGCCGAGTGTCGCGAAGCCCGTCTTCATGCCTGCGAACGCCTTGCTGAACGACTGAACCTGCGCCGAGGTGAGCGCCGACAGGAGCGGAGTGCCCGCCTTGAGCTTCGTGATCAGACCTTGACCGCCCGAGACGAGGGTCGACAGCGAGGCGACGAGCGTCCTATGGCCCGCGGCGAGCGCCGTCGGCGGCTTGAGGGTCTGCATCGTCGTCAGGATCGGCTGGAAGATGCCGAGCGCCTTCTCGAGGGCCGCGGTCGCGGAGGCCTGCGACGCCGCCGCGCTGCTCGCCGTCGTCCCTCCGAGCTTCTGCTTCGCCTGGACGCAGAGGGCGTTCACCTTCGTGCGGTACGCGGCCGGTGTCAGCGGTGTCGACGACGACGTCGTGCCCGGCTGCGACGGGCCGCTCGTGCCCGAGCCGCACGCAGCGGTGGCGAGAAGGAGAACGCACAGGAGCAGAGCCGCAGCGGTCCGCTTCATTCGGGCGAGCCTACTCCGGCGGCGCCTAGATCTCCAAGCGGTACATCGGCACGAGCCGCCGCTCGGTCTCCGTGTCGATGTGCGCGACGACCTCGACGTACGGCTCGAGCCCGCTGCCGCGCAGCTTCGCCTTCAGGAGGCCGTCCACCTGGAAGATGCCGGAGCTGTTGTTCATCCGGATCTCGATCTTGATCGGCCGGTCGTCGCCGTCGGAGATCGTGACGTCCTCGATGGCCGCCGCCGAGAGAGAGTGCATCGAGACGCTGCCCTTCTCGAACGGGATCCGCGAGCGTCCCTTCGCCATGTCGAGCGCGTCCGCGACGCGGAGGAGGCCGGCCTCGGTCGTGAGCGGCTCACCGTCGGCGCGGTGGCTGATGATCGCCTGCAGCACCTCCGAGGTGATCACCGTCAGGTCGGGCTCCTCGTAGATCCCGGCGAGCAGCTCGCGGATCTTCGGCTCGGCGAGGAAGAGCGAGAAGTCCTCGTGGCCGTGGCGGTGGATCGACATCCCGACGCAATGGAGGAGGGCGGAGAGGACGACGACCACCTCCGCGTCGTCCTGCTCGAGGCCGAAGTCGCGGACGAGGCCCGGCTCGACGCCGTGCTTCGTGAGCTGGCGCAGGAGCTTGAGCGCGATGTTGGTCACGATCTGGACGTGCACCCAGGAGTGGTCGTTGATCTGCATCCGGGCGACCGCGTTGACGTTCGAGACGTGCCACCAGCCCTTGAGCTGGTCGTCCGAGTTGACGCGCTCGATCAGCGTCCGGAGCTTGCGGTTGCCGCGAACCGGGACGTTGATCCGCATCCGCTCGACGGCCTCCGCCGGGGAGAGGCGAACCTCGTGGGCTGCCTCCTCCGAGACCGGCTGCTCGATCCGGTCGACGGTCTCGTCGTCCAGGCGCTCGCTCACGCGGTGAGTTTACGCGGGAGGGTCTTCGCTTCCGGCTACGCCGCAGCCCAGTCGCCGTAGAGGCTCGTGTAGAGGCCCCGCTTGGCGAGGAGCTCCTCGTGCGAGCCCTGCTCGATCACCTGTCCGTGCTCGAGCACGACGATCAGGTCGGCGTCGCGGATCGTCGAGAGGCGGTGCGCGATCACGAACGACGTCCGGTCGGCGAGCAGCGTCCGCAGCGCCCGCTCGATCGTCCGCTCCGTCCCGATGTCGACCGAGGACGTCGCCTCGTCGAGGATCAGGATCCGCGGGTCGGCGAGCAAAGCGCGGGCGAAGGCGACGAGCTGGCGCTGCCCGAGGGAGAGCCTCGAGCCTCGCTCGCCGAGCTGCGTCTCGTAGCCGTCCTCGAGCCGGAGGATGAAGTCGTGCGCACCGACGGTCTGCGCCGCGCGGACGATCTCGTCCGGCTTCGCGTCGGGCCTGGCGAAGGCGATGTTCTCGGCCACGGTGCCGGCGAAGAGGAAGCCCTCCTGCGGCACGATCCCGAGCTGGCGGCGCAGCGACGCCATCGTCACGTCGTTGAGGTCGACGCCGTCGATCGTGATCCGCCCGCTCGTCGGCTCGTAGAAGCGCGCGAGGAGCTTCGCGATCGTCGACTTGCCGGCGCCCGTGTGGCCGACGAGCGCCACCGTCGTCCCGGCGGGGACGTCGAGGTCGATGCCGTGCAGCACCTCCTCGCCGGTCTCGCCGCCGCGTAGCCCGTACGCGAACCGAACCTGGTTGAAGTTCACGTGGCCGGCGATGTGGCCGAGAGGCTTCGCTCCAGGCCGGTCGGCCACCTCCGGCTGCTCGTCGAGGACGCCGATGATCTTGTCCAGGGCGGCCGTGGCCGAGAGGAACGTGTTGTAGAGCTGCGAGAGCTGCTGGATCGGGTCGAAGAAGTTGTTGACGTAGAGCATGAAGGCGAAGAGGGTCGTCAGCTCCGCGTGCGTCGGGTTCTGGAGGTAGCGGTAGCCGCCGTAGCCGAGCACGACGGCGAGGGCGAGAGTCGAGAGGAAGCTGACGAACGGGAAGTAGACCGCGTTGAGGACGACGGTCTGCATGTTCGAGTCGCGGTAGCGGCGTGCGACCGTGCGGAAGTTGTCGGTCGCCAGCTCCTCCCGCGTGAACGCCTGCACCATCCGCATCCCCGCGATGTCCTCGGCGAGCGTCGCCGTGACGAGGCCGAGCCGCTCCCGCACGTCCGCGTAGGCGCGCGCCGAGCGGGACCGGAAGAGCGCCGACGCGACGCTCATGAACGGGATCACCGCGAGCGTCGCGAGTGCGAGCTTCCAGTCGAGGACGAGCAGGAGGACCGCCGTGCCGCCGAGCAGGAGGACGCTCTGCGCGAGAGTCGTGACGCCGTCGGTGACGAGCTGGTCGATCGCCTCCACGTCGTTCGTCATCCGGCTGATCAGGACGCCGGCGCGGTTCCGCTCGTAGAACCCGAGGGAGAGCTGCTGCAGGTGGCCGAAGAGCTCTTTGCGCAGGTCGGCGAGGATCCGCTCGCCGACCCAGCCCGTCATGTACGTCTCGACGTACGTCATTCCCCAGTTCGCGAGACCCGCGACGATGAAGATCGCGATCACGATGACGAGCTCCCGGCCGGTCTTGTTCCGGACCGCGTCGTCGAGCGCGTCCTTGGCCAGCAACGGCGGAGCGAGCGCTGCGGCCGTCGCCGTGAGGAGGGAGAAGAAGGAGAAGAACGTGCGCGTGCGGTAGCGCCGCGTCAGCCGCCAGAGGACGCCGAGTCGCCGGCGCGTCGTGTTCCACGACCAGTCGTCGACCTCGTCGGCGGTATGTCGCTTCATGTAGCTGCTCGGCTGGTGAACGCGCACTACGCGACCTCCTCCACGTCGGCGCGCGCCTCGACGGCGTCGGCGAACTGCCGCTCGAGCAGGCCGTGGTCGTAGATCTCGCGGTAGACGGCGCTCGTCTCGAGCAGCTCGTCGTGCGTGCCGCGGCAGGCGATCCGGCCCGAGTCGAGGACGACGATCTCGTCGGCGAGCGCGATCGTCGAGAGCCGGTGGGCGATGATCAGCGTCGTCCGGCCGCGCATGACCTCGCGCAGACCGGTGCGGATCTGCGCCTCCGTCGTCGCGTCGACAGACGCCGTCGCGTCGTCGAGGATGAGGATCCGCGGGTCGAGCGCGAGCGCCCGCGCGATCGCGATCCGCTGGCGCTGCCCGCCCGAGAGCGTGATCCCGCGCTCGCCGATCACCGTCTCGTAGCCCTGCGGCAGCCGCTCGACGAACTCGTGCGCCTGCGCGAGCCGGGCGACCCGCTCGACCTCCTCGTCGCTCATCTCCGGCCGCCCGAACGCGATGTTCTCGCGCACCGTCGTCGAGAAGAGGAACGGATCCTGCGGGATGACGCCGATCTCCCGGCGGAGCGAGTCGAGCGTGACGTCGCGGACGTCGACGCCGTCGACGAGCACGCGTCCGGAGTCGACGTCGTAGAAGCGCGGGACGAGCGAGGCGAGCGTCGTCTTGCCCGAGCCGGTGTGCCCGATCAGCGCGAGCGTCGTGCCGGCGTCGAGCGCCAGGTCGAGGTGCTCGAGCACCGGGCGGCCCTCGAGGTACGAGAAGGAGACGTCCTCGAGGCGGATCTCGCCGTCGCCGGGCGGGAGCTCGACGGCCGCGGGCTTGTCCGCGACCTCCTCCGGCTCGTCGAGCACCTGGAAGATCCGCTCCCCGGAGGCCGTTGCGCGCTGCGCCTGGCCGATCCACATGCCGAGCGAGCGCAACGGCGTCACGACCATCCCGAGGTAGAGGTTGAAGGAGATGAAGTAGCCGACCGGCAGCGTGTGGTTCGCGACCATCCGCGCGCCGAGGAGTAGGACGGCCGCCTGCGCGAGCAGCGGGACGAACGAGAGGAGCGGCACGTAGGTCGCGCGCTGGCGGTTCGCCTGGATCGTCTGCCCGAAGAGCGCGTCGTTGCGAACCGCGAACTTCTGCTCCTCCGCGGGCTCCTGCGCGAACGCCTTGACGACGTGGACGCCGACGATGTTCTCCTCCGCGACCGTTGCGACGTCGGCGAGCTTCTGCTGCACGTCGCGCAGGGTCGGGTGGGCGATGTGGCTGTAGCGATACGCGAGCGCGATCAGGAACGGCGTCACCGCGAGGACGATCAGCGCGAGCTGCCACTCGAAGAAGAAGAGGACGACGGTGACGGAGACGACCGTGAGGATGTTCTGGAAGAAGAAGATCAGGCCGTAGCCGAGGAAGAAGCGGACGCCCTGGAGGTCGACGGTCGCGCGGGACATCAGCTGTCCCGTCTGGTGGCGGTCGTAGAAGCCGAACGACATGCGGACGAGGTGCGCGTACAGGCCCTGCCGCATGTCCATCTCCACGTCGAGCGCCTGCTTGCCGGAGATGAGGCGCCGGCCGAGCATGAGTACAGCCGAGACGAGCCCGAGCGCCGCGATCACCCCGACGTAGAGCCACAGCCGGTGCGTGTCGTGGCGGAGGAGCGCCTGGTCGATGATCTGCTTGCCCGTCACCCAGATCAGCGCGATCTGCGCGGCCTGCGAGCCGACTGCGAGCACGACCGAGAACGCGAGTCCGCGCCGGTACGGCTTGAGGAAGGAAAGAAGCCGGGCGAAGGTGCTGCGGTACGGAACTGCGCTCACGGCCATTGAATGTACCCCCGGAGTCCTACGCTCCTCCGGATCCTGGATTCGGCGGCTAGAGCTTCGCGAGCTCGGCGCGGACGAGCGCGGCTGCCTGCTCGAGACGGTCGCGGTTGGCCGGGACGTTGAGCCAGCCGCTCGCGCCGGACGGATGCGGCAGCGGGACGACCGGAACTCCCGCGCGCTCGAAGCGCTCGCCGATGCACGGCGTGAGCGACGTGAGGCCGAGGAGACGCCGCAGCGCGAGCCCGCCGACGGTGACGATCAGCCGCGGCCGGAGCAGCTCGAGCTCCCAGTCGCGCCAGAAGGCGCAGAGCTCCTGCTCCCGCGGAGTCGGCGTCCGGTCGCCTCGGCCGGTCGGCGCCCGGCCGGGATAGCAGCGCGTCACCGAGGCGCAGTAGAAGGTCGAGTAGAACTCGTCCTCCTCGAGCTCGAGCCAGCGGCGAAGCGTCCGGCCGGCGCGGCCGCGCCACGGCAGCCGCTCGTCTCCCTCGACCACACCGGGCGCCTGGCCGAAGAGGTAGGCGCGCTGCCCGGTGCCGGGCGCGTGGACGGGGAGGGACTCGAGTGGATAGCCGGCTGCCGCGCACGCGCGGCAGCGGGAGAGGTCGCGCTCGAGCGACGCGAGCGAGCGGTAGGCCGACTTCCGGAAGGTCACGACCTCGGAGCGTAGGCCGCCGCGCTAGGAGGGGGCCCGCCTCGCGACGGGCCCCCATCCTGTCTCTCACCCCTCAGCCGGTGACGGGGAGATCGTCCCCAGCGCCGGCACACCAGCCGGCGCCACCGGCCGAGTCGTTGCTCCACAGGCTCTGAACGGGGTACTGCTTCCCGTCGTTGCCCGTGATGTCGTTCAGTCCGCCGGGAACCGTGCTCGGCGGCGCGAGACCGTCCGTGTAGCCGACCCAGGCGCACTTGTCGCCGATCTCGTACGCGCTGTAGTCGTACCAGCCGCCGAGATTGACGCCGTTGATCACGTCCTCGGCGCCCGGATCGGTGATCGTCTCCTCGATCTCGTGGCCCATGACGATCGTGAACCCGTCCAGCCGGCCCGCGAAGTAGCCGGTGTTGACCGAGTTCTCGCCGCAGCTGGTGCCCGAGTTGAGGACGTACGGCATGTTCGTGAACGAGATGCCCGGCTCGACTCCCGGGTAGTACTGCGGCTCCGTGTAGTCGTGCCACGCGCAGTAGCCGGCCCCGGAGTTGAAGCCCGCCTCGTTGTACATCTGAGGCTGGGCGATCACGAACTGCGAATTGGCGAGGTCGGTGACGCCGAAGTGCGCGACCGCGCGCTGCGCCTCCTGCGCCAGCTCGAGTCCGCTCACGTTGTTGTGGATCGGGTTCGTGTTGTCGTACCAGACTCCGCCGAAGACGTTCGACGGGTTCTGGATGTACGTGTTGTTGCCGCTCGAGTCGGTCTCGTAGTACTGCGTCGAGACGCCGGCCCACGCGGTTCCGCCCATCGCCTTCACGAAGGCGGTCATGCGTGCGGCCGCCCCGTCCGGGTCATAGGTCGGCATGCCGGGCGTCGTGTGGTTGAACGCTCCGGCCTGCCCCCAGCCCCAGAAGACGAGGTAGATCTTCGGGGTCACCTGGACGTGGCCGCCGAAGTAGGCCATGTTCACCGGCGCGGGCGCACCGGCCGGCGGCGGCGCCACGGGGGCGCAGCAGACGGGCGGCGGCTGAAGCGCCGGGTTCGAGATGTTCTGCGTGTTCGGCATGTAGAGCGGGTGATGTGCCGACGCGTCGGCGCCCGCGGTCGTCGATCCCGAGAAGAGGCCGACGACGCCGAGGGCGAGCAGGATTGCGAGCTTTCTCATGCGTCCGTCCTCCTCACTTCGTCACGGTGAACGTCAGGCTCGTCGGGGCCGACGTCGTGTAGCCCTGCGTCGACTCCGCATAGAGCGTGTGCTTGCCCACGGCCGGGGTCGGGACGGCGACGCTCCAGGTCGAGCCGCTGAGCCGGGCCGGGACGGCGTTCGCGAACGAGGAGTCGTCCACGGAGACGAGGACGGTCTTGTTCACGCTCGCCGCATAGCTCGGCACGTCCATGTACGACGCGCCGCTCAGCGCGGTGAAGCCGCTGTAGACGTTGGGGCCGTGGATCGTGACCCGCAGGTCGAGGGCCTGGACGTCCGACCCGTCGAGCGATGGCTCTGCCGGGATCGAGAACGGGACCGGCGTCGAGGCTCCCGTCGGGTCGAGCACGGCGGTGGCCGTCGTGCTGCCGAGGTCGACCGCGCTGCCGCCGACGAGGGCCTGGACGTCGACGGTGACCTCGGCGACGCCGACCTGCGCTCCGCTGAGCGAGACCTGCCCCGTGATCGGCTTGGTGCCGTCGAACGCGAGCGGCATCCCGTCGACTGCGGGGTAGTCGGTGAACGCCGCCTCCGGGGCGGCGTCGCCCACGAGCCCGACCTGGTCGACGATCAGCCCGCAGCCGTCGCCGGCGTCCGGGTTGCCCGCCGTCAGGCTCAGGTGGGGGTTGTCGGCCGACGTGCCACAGCCGTCGCGCCGCAGGAAGAAGCGGGTCGTCCCGGCCGAGGTGTCCGCGAAGGTCACCTTCCCCGCGACCGCGAGGTACGGATTCTGGTGCAGCGAGACCTTCTGGCCGGCCTTCGGCGTCGTGATCGTCACCGACGTCGTGGCCGAGAGCGCACCGCCCGCGGCGAGCGCTGCTCCGAGTGCCGCCACTGCGAGCAGCACTGTCCTACGCCTCATCTCTCCTCCTTGGTGGAGATCGGGGTCTGGAACTTCCGAGTGCCGCGTATGCCCAAAGGGTGCGGAAAAGAACCACAAAAACCCCGAACCCGAATTGACTGAACAATCAATCGGCGGTTTTCGCGAGTGTGACCGCCGTCCTCTCGGCCGGCCCTTCGGCTCTACACTCGCGCCGTGACGATCGGCCTCACGGGCGACGACCTGACGGTCGGGGAAGTGTGGGCGGTTGCCGTCGACGGCGCCGCCGCCGGGCTGACCGATCGAGCGCGGGAGAAGATGCGCGCTGCGCGGGAGCTCGTCGAGCGCGCCGCGCACGGCAGCCGGGAGCACACGTACGGCGTCAACACCGGCTTCGGCCGCTTCGTCGCCGTGGCGATCCCCGAGGACCAGACCGAGGAGCTGCAGCTGCGGCTCCTCCGCTCGCACGCGTGCGGCGTCGGCGAGCCGTACCCGGACGAGGTCGTACGCGCTGCACTGCTCCTGCGCGCGAACGCGCTCGCGAAGGGCAATTCGGGCGCGCGGGTCGAGACGGTCGAGCTGCTGCTCGCGCTGCTCGAGCGAGGTGTCCTGCCGGTCGTGCCGAGCCGCGGCTCGGTCGGCGCTTCGGGGGATCTCGCACCGCTCGCGCACCTCGCGCTTCCGCTCGTCGGGGAGGGCGAGGCGTTTGTCGGCGGCGAGCGACTGTCCGGTGCGGACGCTCTCTCGCGTGCCGGCCTGGAGCCGGTTCGGCTCGAGGCGAAGGAGGGGCTCTCGCTGATCAACGGGACGCAGTTCATGGCGGCGATGCTCGCCCTCGGCCTCGTGCGGGCGCGGCGGCTCGCGCGCGCAGCGGACGTCGCCTGCGCGCTCTCCGTCGAGGCGCTGAACGGCTCGCGCTCGTCGTTCCTCCCGCAGATCCATGCGCTGCGTCCGCTGCGAGGGCAGGCCGCCTCGGCGGCGAACGTCCTCCGGCTGCTCGACGGCTCCCCGATCATCGAGGCGCATCGCTGGTGCGACAAGGTGCAGGACGCGTACTCGCTCCGCTGCGCGCCGCAGGTGCACGGCGCGAGCCGCGACCTTCTCGACTATGCGGACTACACCGTTTCCGTCGAGCTCAACGCGGCGACCGACAACCCGCTCGTACTCGTGGACGACGAGCTGCTCGTCTCGAACGGGAACTTCCACGGCCAGCCGCTCGCATTCGCCCTCGACACGCTCGCCATGGCCGTGTCCGAGTTGGCGAGCATCTCCGAGCGTCGCCTCGAGCGGCTCGTCAACCCGAACCTGTCCGACGGCCTGCCCGCGTTCCTCACGACCGATGGAGGACTCAACAGCGGCTTCATGATTCCCCAGTACGTGGCCGCGTCGCTCGTCTCCGAGAACAAGGCGCTCTGCCATCCGGCGTCGGTCGACTCGATCCCGACGAGCGCCGGGCAGGAGGATCACGTGTCGATGGGCAACGCGGCGGGCCTGAAGGCCTGGCAGGTGCTCGCGAACGCCGAGCGCGCGCTCGCGATCGAGCTGCTCGCCGGTGCCCAGGGCGTCGAGTTCCATGCTCCTCTCGAGCCCGGCGCGGGCGGTCGCGCGGCGCGTGCCGCAGTCCGCGAGCTGTCGCCGCGGCTGCGCGACGACCGGTCGCTCGCCGGGGACATCGAGGCGGTGGCGACGGCGGTCCGCGACGGCTCGCTCGTCGCGGCGGTCGAAGCGGAGGTGGGAGTGCTGGAATGAGTACGACGGCGTCCCTCGCAGCGCGGGTGGAGGCGCTCTGCGGCGACCTCTCGTCGATCCGCGCGCCGCGCGGGACCGAGCTCAACGCGCGCCAGTGGTCGACGGAGGCGCCGCTGCGCATGCTCCTCAACAACCTCGACAAGGAGGTGGGCGAGCATCCCGAGGAGCTCGTCGTCTACGGCGGCTCCGGCAAGGCGGCGCGCAACCACGAAGCGCTCCGGGCGATCGTAGGCTCCCTCCTCGAGCTCGGGCCGGATGAGACGCTCCTCGTCCAGAGCGGGAAGCCGGTCGGCGTCTTCACGACGACGGAGTCGTCGCCGCGCGTCTTGATCGCGAACTCGTTGCTCGTTCCGAAGTGGGCGACGTGGGACGAGTTTCGGCGGCTCGAGGCCGCGGGGCTGACGATGTTCGGCCAGATGACCGCCGGCTCCTGGATCTACATCGCGAGCCAGGGGATCCTCCAGGGGACGTACCAGACGTTCGCGGCCGCCGGCGAGAAGCACTTCGGCTCGCCGGATCTGCGAGGGCGGACGATTCTCACGGCGGGCCTCGGCGGCATGGGCGGCGCACAGCCGCTGGCGGGGACGATGGCCGGCGCGGCGATCCTCTGCATCGAGGTCGATCCGGCTCGGATCGAGCGGAGGCTCGAGACCCGCTACCTCGACGAGGCGGTCGATTCGGTCGACGACGCGCTCGCGCGCGTGCGGGAGGCTGCGGCGGAACGGCGGCCGTTGTCGGTGGGCCTGCTGGGGAACGCCGCCGACGTCGTGCCGGCGCTCGCCGAGCGTGGGGAGGAGTTCGATCTGATCACGGACCAGACCGCGGCGCACGATCCTCTCAACGGCTACGTCCCGCGCGGCTACTCGGTGGAGGAGGCGGCCGAGCTTCGTTCGTCCGATCCCGACGAGTACCTGCGGCTCGCGAGGGAGTCCATCGTCCGCCACGTCGAGGCGCTCCTCGAGTACGTCCGGCGCGGTGCGTATGTTTTCGATTATGGCAACAACCTGCGGGGTGAGGCTCTTGAAGGCGGCCTAGCGGAGGCCTTCTCATACCCGGGCTTCGTCCCGGCCTATATCCGGCCGCTCTTCTGTCGAGGGATCGGGCCGTTCCGCTGGGCGGCGCTCTCCGGCGATCCGGCGGACATCGCGGCGATCGACGCGGTGCTGCGGGAGTTGTTCCCGGACGATCCGCTCCTGCAGCAGTGGCTCGAGCTCGCGCCCGAGCGGGTGGCGTTCCAGGGACTGCCCGCGCGGATCTGCTGGCTCGGGTACGGCGATCGCGCCAAGGCGGGGCTTGCGATCAACGACCTCGTACGCAGCGGCGAGGTCAAGGCGCCGGTTGTGATCGGGCGGGATCACCTCGACGCCGGCTCCGTCGCCTCGCCGTATCGCGAGACGGAGGCGATGCGCGACGGCTCCGACGCGATCGCCGATTGGCCCATCCTCAACGCGCTCGTCAACGTCGCGGCGGGAGCGACGTGGGTGAGCGTCCACCACGGCGGCGGCGTGGGGATCGGCAATGCGATCCATGCCGGCATGGTGGTCGTGGCCGACGGCAGCGACGCGCAGGCGGAACGGCTCGAGCGCGTGCTCACGACCGATCCCGGCACGGGCGTGATGCGGCACGTCGACGCGGGCTATCCCGAGGCGATCGACGCTGCCGAAGAGGGCGGCCTGCGCATCCCGCACGCGCCCGGCGACGCGTGACGCAGCGCCTGCTCGTCCGCGACCTCGCCCAGCTCGCGACGCCGGCGAGCAGCGCGGCGCCGCTTCGCGGTGCGGCGCTCGGCGAAGTGGAAGTGGTCGAGGACGCCTTCGTCCTCAGCGCCGGGGACACGATCGAGGCAGTCGGGCGGATGCGGGACCTGCCGGCGCTCGACGGCGACGTGGTCGAGCTCGACGGCCGCGGTCTCTGCGCGGTTCCGGGGCTCGTCGACTGCCACACGCACGCCGCGTTCGCGGGCGACCGCGTCGAGGAGTTCTCGCTCCGCGCGGGCGGCGCGAGCTACGAGGAGCTGCACGCGGCAGGCGGCGGGATCCTCTCGACCGTCCGCGCAACGCGCGAGGCGGGGGAGAGCCGGCTTCGCGCCATTGTCGAGCGCCATCGGGAGTGGATGCGGCGCGAGGGCACGACGACGTTCGAGGGCAAGTCCGGCTACGGCCTCGACAAGGACACCGAGCTCGCGTCCCTGCGGGCGATCCGCGACGCGGGCGGGATCCCGACCTGGCTCGGGGCTCACGCCGTGCCGCCCGAGTTCGACGACGCGGACGCGTACCTCGACTTCGCGCTCGCCGAGGTGCTGCCCGAGGCCACGAAGCTTGCGGAGGCTGCGGACGTCTTCCTCGAGCGCGGCGCGTTCGACGCGGCGCAGGCGCGCCGCTACCTCACCGCGTGCCGGGACGCCGGTCTCGCTCTGCGCCTGCACGGCGACCAGTTCATGGAGTCCGGCGCGATCCCGCTCGCGATCGAGCTCGGCGCGCGCTCCGTCGACCACCTCGAGGCAACAGGCGAGGGCGGGATCGAGGCGCTCGCGGCGAGCGACGTCACCGGGGTGCTCCTGCCGGCGAGCGCGCTCTTCCTCGATCGCCCGATGCCGCCTGCGCGGGCGCTCGTCGATGCCGGAGCCGCTGTCGCGCTCGCGACCGACTTCAACCCCGGCAGCTCGTTCACGGAGAGCCTGCCGCTCGTCTGCTCGCTCGCCTGCACGCAGCTCCGCCTCTCCCCGGCGGAGGCTCTCAGCGCCTGCACGGTCAACGCCGCCCACGTCCTCGCCCGCTCCGACCGGATCGGCCGCGTCGCGCCGGGCTACCGCGCCGACATCGCACTCCTCGGCGCGCCCGACTGGCGCCACCTCGCCTACCACCTCGGCGGCCGGGTGGTCGAGAAGGTCGTCCTCGGCGGCGAGCTAGCCTGACGTCGTGCCAACGAGGAAACAGCGCCGCCGCGCCCAGAAGGAACGGCGCCACGAGTACGAGACCGTCTGGGTCGACGAGGAGGGGAACGAGCTCGACGAGCCGCCGGACGACTACGTCGAGCAGGCCCCGCGCGAGAAGCGCGCCGACGGCAAACCGAAGCCGAAATCCCAGCCTCGCACCGGGCAGCGCGGGGGGCGGCAGATGCGAGCGCCGCTCCCGCCGTCGTGGCGGCGCGCCGCGCGCCGCTCGCTCATTCTCGGCGGCGTGATCTTCGTCCTCTTCTACCTCCTCAACTCGAAGAGCGGCTCGAGCCATCGCCTCGAGTCGGCGCTCCTCCTCGCGGTGCTGTACACGGGTCTCTTCGTCCCGTTCACGTACTACATCGACAGGTTCAGCTACAAGCGCTGGGAGCGGCGGGAATCCTCCAAACGCTGAGCTTGCCGCGGGTCTCGCAGTACCCGACTCCCAACCAGACGGACCACTAGACTCGCCGCGATGCCACTCGCGGTGGAGAGATACGAGCTTGGACCGCTCCAGACGAACTGTTACGTCGTTCGCGCGGATCGAAGTGCGGCGGAGGCGGCAGTCGTCGATCCGGGCGGCGACGCGGCCGCGCTCCGTCTCGAGCTCGCGCGGCTCGGCACTTCGTGCGCCGGGATTCTCGTCACGCATGGGCATTTCGACCACGTCGGCGGGGTCGCCGACCTCGCCGAAGGGACGGGAGCGGAGGTCTGGATGCCGGAGGGCGAGCGGGAGCGGCTCGAGCGCTTTGCCGAGTTCGCGCCGGCCGGAGTCGCGGGCCGCGCCCACGCGCCCGAGCACCTCGTGAGCGGAGGCGAAACGGTCGAGGTTGCAGGGATCTCCTTCGAGTGCCTCGCGGTGCCCGGCCATTCGCCTGCCCACGTCGCGTATCACGCCGACGGGGAGTTGTTCAGCGGCGACCTCCTCTTCGCCGGCTCGGTGGGGCGCGTCGACCTTCCCGGCGGCGACTGGGACACGCTCGTCGACTCGGTTCGGATGCTCGCCGACCGCTTCCCGCCGGAGACGGTCGTGCACCCGGGCCACGGGTCCGAGACGACGCTCGGGATCGAGCTCGCGCGCAATCCCTTCCTCGCCGAGCTCCGCGCAGCAGGGACATGAGCGAGAAGTTCCAGGCGCCGCGCGGTACGCACGACATCCTGCCGGGCGACCGGCTCTGGTGGCACCTGATCCGGATGATCGAAGAGCAGTGCGCCCATTACGGCTGGTCGCGCGTGCATACGCCGGGCTTCGAGGAGACGGCACTGTTCGAGCGGACGTCCGGCGAGGCGTCCGACGTCGTGCACAAGGAGATGTACACGTTCGAGGACCGAAGCGGACGCTCGCTTACTCTCCGGCCCGAGGGGACTGCCCCGATCGCCCGCGCCTACGTCGAGCACGGGCTCGGGCAGGAGCCGCAGCCGGTCAAGGCGTACACGCTCGCGCCGATGTACCGCTACGGACGGCCGGGTCGCGGCCGCTACCGCGAGCACTGGCAGCTCTCGCTCGAGGCGATCGGCTCGGAGGATCCCGCCGTCGACGCCGAGGTGATCCAGTTCTACGCGGAGCTCCTCCGCCGGCTCGGCGTGACGCAGTGGGCGCTCATGCTCAACTCGATCGGCGACGAGAACTGCCGCCCGCAGTACGTGAAGCAGCTCGAGGAGTGGCTCGACGCGCATCCCGAGCTCGCGTCCGACGAGGAGGTCGCGCACAAGCGTGCGACGAGCGTCCTCCAGGTCTTCGACGTCAAGGACGAGTCTGTCCGCGCGGCGCTCGACCTCGCCCCGAGGATCGGCGAGTCCCTCTGCGACGCGTGCCGGGAGCATTTCGAGGCGGTCAAGGCGCACCTCGACGCGTACGGCATCCCGTACACGCTCGACCCGTCCCTCGTGCGCGGCCTCGACTACTACACGCGGACGACCTTCGAGTTCGTCGGGCCGGAGGAGAACGTGAACTCGTCGCTCGTCGGCGGCGGCCGGTACGACGGCCTCGTCGCGGCGGTCGGCGGATCGAGCACGCCGGGGATCGGCTTCGGCGCCGGCATCGAGCGGCTCGTCCTCGCCATGGAGCGTGAAGGAGCGACGGCCGAGGAGCCGCAGCTCGACGTCTTCGTCGCCTTCGAGGAGACGGAGCTGCGGGACAGGCTCCTGCCGCAGATCGCGGCCTGGCGAGCGGCGGGGCGCTCCGTGGACACCGACTACGCTGGCCGCTCGATGAAGGGGCAGCTCACACAGGCGCAAAGGCTCGGCGCGGAGACGGTCGTCGTCGCGCGCGCCGACGGGACGTATCAGGTACGGCGGCGCGGGGAGGACGACCGCGTCGTGCAGGACCTGACGGGGATCTAGTGGCCTGGAGGGACGTGATGTGCGGCGAGCTCCGCGCCGGCGACGCCGGCAGGCGCGTGACGGTTGCCGGCTGGGTCGACACCCGCCGCGACCACGGCGGGCTCGTCTTCATCGACCTGCGCGACCACACCGGCAAGATCCAGCTCGTCCTCAAGGAATCCGGCACCGCGCACGAGCTACGCAACGAGTTCGTCGTCCAGGCGGAGGGCGAGGTCGTCGCCCGGGCCGCGGACGCGGTCAACCCCAATCTCGCGACCGGCGAGGTGGAGATCCAGGTCGACGACCTGCGCATCCTCTCCCGCTCGACGCCGCTCCCGTTCCAGCTCGACGAGGAGAATGTCGACGAGACCCTTCGCCTCCGCTACCGCTGGCTCGACATGCGCAGCGACCGGATGCAGTCCAACCTCCGCCTCAACCACACCGCGATCTCCGCGATTCGCCGGGTCATGGACGAGCGCGGCTTCGTCGACGTCTGGACGCCGAGCATGACGCGCGGCACGCCCGAGGGTGCGCGCGACTTCCTCGTACCGGTGCGCCTCCAGCCGGGGAACTTCTTCGCGCTCGCCCAGTCGCCGCAGCTGTTCAAGCAGCTCTGCATGGTCGGCGGGATCGACCGCTACTACCAGATCTGCACGTGCTGGCGGGACGAGGATCTCCGCGCCGACCGGCAGTTCGAGTTCCGGCAGCTCGACCTCGAGATGGCGTTCGTCGAGCGGGACGAGGTGCTCGACGTGATGGAGGCGTGCGTCGTCGGCGCCTTCGAGGCCGCCGGCCGGCAGCCGCCGCAGCGGCCGTTCCCCCAGCTCACGTACGCGGACGCGATGCTCCGCTACGGCTCGGACAAGCCCGACCTGCGCTTCGGGATGGAGATCCAGGATGCGACGGAGGTGACGCGGGACTCGGAGTTCGGCGTCTTCAAGAACGCTCCGTGCGTGCGCTATCTCGTCGTGCCGAGGACGTTCTCGCGTTCCGAGCAGGCGCGGCTCGAGGAGCTCGCGAAGGAGTGGGGCGCGAAGGGGCTCGCGAACCTGAGCCAGATCTCGAAGTTCCTCTCCGAGCGCGAGCTCGAGTCGTTCGGCGTCCCGGAAGGGGAGACCGCGCTCTTCGTCGCCGACGAGGAAGCGGTCTGTGCCCGGGTGCTCGGGTTCCTGCGACTCCACCTCGCGAACGAGCTGGAGCTGATCCCGGGCGATCTCGACGTCTTCCACTGGGTGATCGACTTCCCGCTCTTCGAGCACAGCGAGGAGTTCGGGGGGTGGACGTTCATGCACCACGCCTTCACCGCGCCGAACCCGGAGTACGAGGGGACGTTCGAGGCCGATCCGGCGAGCGCGCTCAGTCAGCACTACGACCTGATCTGGAACGGCTGGGAGCTCGGCTCCGGCTCGATCCGGATCCACGGTGCGCCGGTGCAACAGGCCGTCTTCCGGGTCATGGGGATGAGCGAGGAGGAACAGCGCTCGAAGTTCGGCTACCTCCTCGAGGCGCTGCAGATGGGTGCGCCGCCGCACGGCGGGTTCGCGATGGGCATCGACCGCTTCATCGCGAAGCTCGCCGGCGAGCCGGACATCCGCCAGGTGACGGCGTTCCCGAAGATCGCGAGCGGCGACGACCCGCTAACCGGCGCGCCGACGCCGTACCCGGACGCCGCGCTCGCGGAGCTCGGGATCCGATTGGTAGAGCCTCCGGCGTGAGATAGCCTGTCCGTGGGCCCGGGCGAATGGTGAACCAACAGCACCATGAAGGGAGCCCGCGTCCACGCTTTGCGTGGCAGGGCACCCACCTGAGAAATCAGGTTCCCTAGCTCGGGCCCACTACATGATCGAGTGCTTCGGAGATTCCACACGCGGCGCCGAGTGGGCGTCCGTCCGCTTGCGGGTGGACGGCGACCGGATCGTCGAGGCGGACGGGCCCGGGCTCGAGCGCGAGCTCGCCGGGCTGACGCTGCTCGAGGCGGCGGCGGTCGGCGGCTCCCAGCTGGCTGTAGACGCTCTCGCGAACGCGCTGGGGCCGGCCTTCCGGGCAGCGCCGTCGCCGACGCGGACCGCGGTCGCGATGAGCGGCGGAGTCGACAGCGCGGTCGCCCTGCTCCGCTCGTTGCCGGACGCGATCGGCGTGACGCTCCGCCTCTGGCTCGACCCGGACGGCCCCGACTCCGAGCGCGCGTGCTGCTCGCCCGACAGCGTCATCGCCGCGCGGGAGACGTGTCACCGGCTCGGCGTCCCGCACGTCACGCTCGACCTGCGCGAGGAGTTCCGCCGCGCGGTCGTCGCCCCGTTCGTGCGCGACTACGCGCGCGGGACGACGCCGAACCCGTGCGTCCGCTGCAACGGCGGCTTCCGCTTCGCCGAGCTGCTCGCGTTCGCACGGCGCTCCGGAGCGCAGCGGCTCGCGACCGGCCACTACGCGCGGATCGTCGAGCGCGACGGCCGCCGGCTGCTCGCGCGCGGCGCCGATCCGGCGAAAGATCAGAGCTACATGCTGGCGTCGCTGGATCCGAAGCGGCTCGCTCGCGTCTCCTTCCCGCTCGGCGAGCAGGACAAGGAGGCGACGCGGGCCGAGGCCGAGCGCGCCGGGCTTGCGGCCGCGCGCCGGCCCGAGAGCCAGGAGGCGTGCTTCCTCGCCGGCGACGACTACCGCCGCTTCCTCGGCCGCCACGGACTCGCCGGCGCGGAAGGCGCCGTCGTCAACGAGAACGGGCGGGAGCTCGGGAGCCACGGCGGTTACTGGCGCTTCACGCCGGGCCAGCGGCGCGGGCTCGGCATCGTCTCGCCGGAGCCGCTCTACGTGATCGGCAGCCGTCCCTCGACGAACACGGTCGTCGTCGGGCCGCGAGAGTCACTCGCCCGCCGCACCGTCTCGGCGCGCGGCCGCCTCTACGCCGATGCCGCGCGTGTCGAGGCGAAGCTCCGCTACCGCTCGCCGGCTGTCGCTGCGTCCGTCGAGCCGACGCCGCGGGGGTTCCGTCTGGAGCTCGAGGAGCCCGCGTACGGCGTAGCGCCGGGCCAGGCGGCCGTTCTCTACGAGGGCGACGCGGTCGTCGGTCACGGGATTGTGACTTCCGCCGACTAAGATCGGACGCCGGATGCTCGTTGCAGCATTCACGTGGGGGGACCTGTGGCGGCTCGCCTTGGCGGTCTTCCTGCTCGCGCTCGGGCTTTCCGTCGCCTGGTTCTTCCTGCGGCTCGCCGGAACCATGACGGAGCTTTCGACGTTGATCCGGGGTACCGGCGAGTCGCTCCTGCCGGTGATCGGAAAAGTCGGAACCAGCGTGGATCGCGTGAACGGGCAACTGGACAAGGTCGATCGCATCACGGACAGCGCCGTCGACGCCGCGGACAGCGTCGACACGGCGGTGCGCGCCGTCAGCCTCGCCGTCACTCGCCCCGTGCAGAAGGTGTCCGGCTTCGCCGCCGGCGTGAGCGAAGGCGCGTCCGATTTCAAGACACGCCGGGACTGGCGGCACGCGGTCCAGGCCGGCAAGGACGCGGCGGCCCGCCGCGAGGACGACCTCGCGGAGGAGCTCCGCGACGCGGGAGAGACATGAGCCCCGACGAGATCCGGCTGGTCATCCCGGCCGAGGAGGACTTCCGGCCGATCGCGCACCTCGTCACCGGAGGCCTCGCGTCGCGGCTCGACGTCACGTTCGAGGAGCTCGAGGATCTGCAGGTCGCGGTGGAGGCCGTGCTCGCGCTCCGCGACGACGAGGACGAGCTGACCGTCGTTCTCTCCGCGGACGGTGGTGTTCTCCACGCCACGCTCGGGCCGTTCGCCACCGAGGCTGTGCACGCGGACGAGTCCGAGGAGGGCGGGCTCGACCTCGAGCGCGTGCTCGAGACCGTGTGCGACACCCACGAGATCGAGCTGCGCGACGACGGCGCCTGGGTCGAGGTGACGAAGAGGCTGGCGAGCGCCGTATGACGCGCGTCGACGACAAGATCCTCCTCCGCCGCTACCACGAGGACGGTGACCTGCAGGCCCGCGAGCAGCTGATCGAGCAGTACATGTCGCTCGTCCGCTCTCTCGCGCGCAGGTACTCGTACCGCGGCGAGCAGCTCGAGGATCTCGTCCAGATCGGAGCGATCGGACTGATCAAGGCGATCGATCGGTTCGACATCGACCGTGGCGTCGAGCTGACGACGTACGCGACCCCGAACATCATCGGCGAGATCAAGCGGCATTTCCGCGACAAGGGCTGGGCGGTCCGGGTCCCGCGCGGGCTGCAAGAGCTCAATGTCCGGCTGTCCCGGCTGATGGAGCAGCTCACCGTCCAGCTCAGCCGCTCCCCGACGATCCCCGAGCTCGCGAAGGCGGCGGGCGTCGAGGAGGAGGAGGTGCTCGAGGCGCTCGAGTCCGGTCGCGCGTACACGTCGCTCTCGCTCTCCGTCGGGAGCGGGGGCGGTGACGACGACGATCTCGATCCGCTCGAGTCGCTCGGCACCGAGGAGCACCAGTACGAGGTCTCGGAGGATCGCGCCGTGCTCGCACCGGGGTTCAAGGCGCTCGACGAGCGCGAGCGGATGATCCTCCAACTCCGCTTCTTCGAAGGACTGACGCAGTCCCAGATCGCGCAGCAGGTTGGGATCTCGCAGATGCACGTCTCCCGTCTGATCAGGCGCTCGCTGGAGAAGATCCGCGAGACGATCGCCGCGGACGAAGAGTCGCTCGGCCGCGCGCTCTAGCGCTTCGCGACCCAGCAGAGCGAGACCCAGTGCGCCCTGCCGGCGCAGCGAACGTGCACGAGGACGTTTCTCGATCCGCCTGCGCGCTCGCGCTCGATCTCGACCGTCCGGACCGGAATCGCCACGCCGCCCGCGAAGCCGCTCGCCGAGAGCTGCCCGAACGCAGGCTGCTGCGTACCGAACGCCGGGGCGGCAGCCCACACGGCGGCTGCGGAGAGTGAGGTCACGACGGCGAGCGTGAGCATCTCGCGCCTGCCGGCGCCGTGAAGACGTGCCGCAACTGCCGTCACACCAGCTCCCCTCGCCAGGATTGCCGTCTCTTGCCGTCATCGGCGCGGGAGAGGGATGAAACGCTCCCCCGGAAGGGGGATCCGCGCTAGCGTCCGGGCGTGGCCGAATGGACGCACCTCAATCTCAAGGACGACGTCGAGAACTCCGCCGAGCGGTTCGGGCTCGCGCCGGACGTCGAGACGCGGTTCGGTCGCAAGCCCCTCGAGCTCGAGGGCGGTGGCTTCAGCTACCAGCGGCTCGCGCCCGGCTACGAGCTGGCGTTCGGGCACCGGCACCGGACGCATGAGGAGGTGTACGTCGTCCTCGCAGGCTCGGGCCGCGTCAAGCTCGACGGCGAGGTGCGCGAGCTGCGGCAGTGGGATGCGCTGCGTGTTCCGGCTCCCGTGGCGCGCGGCTTCGCGGCGGGAACGGACGGACTCGAGCTGCTCGTGATCGGCTTCGGCGAAAGCGGCGACGCCGAGATGCTCGACGCCTACTGGGACGAGGCTTAGCCTGTCTGGCGACCAGGGCCAGATCTCGCGCCGGCTGCGTCCAGCGTACGCGGAAGCCCTCGACAAGGGACAGCAAGGCGAGTCGTAACAGCGAGTTGCCGCGACGTGCTCCTTTGGTGGCGTAGACCACAGTGCCGGCTACTCGAAGGTCTCCCAAGCTCGTTGAGCCCGCCAGCAGCCGTCGTGTGACGCGCCGGGGTCCGTGGATCGCCAGCTCCGAGAGGCTCGCGTCGTGCAGGGCCACCACGCCTCCTTCCACGAGCTTCGGCAACCAGTGGGTCAGGTCATCCTCGACCCCCTCGACACTGTGGTCGCCGTCGATGAACAGCAGCCCGACGGCCTCGTCAAAGCCGTCGGCTGCGCCGGCCGACGTTCCGACGATCGGGCGCACGATCTCCGTGATACCCGCTCGCTCGAGCGTCTCGGTGAAGGCCTCGAGGGTGGCCGACTCGCCCGAGCCGCCCTGGTGCGGATCGATCGCATAGACGCGCGGACCGCTTCCGGCAGCTGCGCCGCGGGCCAGCCAAACCGTGGACTTCCCCTTCCACGAGCCGATCTCGACGACAACGCCCGTGCGGCAGCTCCGTGCCAGCTCGTACAGAGCAGGGCCTTCGCGGGGGTACAGCCAGCCCTCGGTGCTGTCCGCGAGCTGGCGCGTCCTCTCGAGATCGGTCATCTCGCGCGGCACGACGCGATTTTCACAGCTCGCGGGCGTGCGCGAACTGTCCGGAGCCATCGAGCGAGCGGCCGCCCGATACGACGAGCTGCGGACCAGGCTTCCCGCGGGCCGGTAGCTGCCGCGGGTGGAGAACTACGACCCGCCTCGGCACGCGAACGCTCGCTTCGGCGGCCACTTCACGGTGCGCGTACCTCGGGGTCGTTCGCCGGGGTCCGGAAGGGCGCGAGCCACTGGCCGTGGCCCGGGTAGATCCGCTGTCCTTCGGCGCAGCGCACGGCGAGGACGGGGTGGAGGTCGCCGAGAACGGCGAGGTCGCTGGTGTGGCCGGGCGGGAGCGGGCACCCGACGCGCTTCGCCAGTCCGGCGAAGTTCGGGTGCGCGGGAGGCGGCGTGGCGGCGCGGCCCGAGCCGCAGGCCGCGACAAGCAGGCCCGCCATAAGCAGGAGAACGAGCCGTGGCTTCATTCCTGCTCCGTATACGGCGCGGCGGCGGCGAGTGTCACGCGATTCCTCTCGAACCAGGCGCGCTCCGTCGGCAACTTCGCGAGGGCACGGTGCCAGCCGCTGCGGAGGCAGCGCTCTTCGACGCGGTCGTACTCCGCCTCCAACAATGCGGCCACGTCGAAACCCGGTCCGTACGCGCCGAGCGCGACCCGCGTGCGGCGCAGGGCTTCCTCCGGATCGGTCTCGCCGAGGCCGTAGCTCACGAACGTCCGCAGGGCATACGCGACGTCTTCGGCGGCCTCGCCCGCATGGACGTCGTCGAAGTCGATCAGCCCGACGGGAAGGCCGTTGCGCCAGACGAGATTCCACGGGCCGAAGTCCCCGTGGCAGACCGGTTCGTCTCCGAAGGCGTCGTGATAGCGGCGGAGAAGCCGGAACGCGGCCGCGACCTGCTCCTCCGAGAACGTCACGCGTTCCGGCGGATCGCCGACGTACGGATGCAGCCGGCCGCGATCGGTGAACGTCTCGCCCTCGATCCAGCTGAGGACGTCCCGGTTGCGGTCGTCGATCCCGAGCCAGCGCGGCGCCGCGTCGAAGCCTGTCTGCTCGAGCCGGAGGAGAACCGTGCGCATGAGCTCCGCGTTCGGTCCGCGCGGCCGGCGGACGGTGTCACCGACGCGAACGACGCCCTCGGTCAAGGCGCCCCCGGCGAGGTGCGACTCGGAGTCAGCCGTGGCTGAAGCCGAGGTTGAGGAGGTTCTCGGCGTCGGCGTAGATATTCCCCGAGTCGAGGACGACGGCGATCAGCGTCCGCCCGTGACGGGTCGCCGACGCGACGAGGCACCAGCCCGACTTCGTCGTGAAGCCCGTCTTGACGCCGTTCGCGCCGTGGTAGACGCGGAGAAGCCAGTTGTTGTTGACATAGATCTTCGAGTGCGTCGGCGGCGCCCACGACACCTCGATCCGCGGCGTCCGGACGAGCTTGCGGAAGCGCGGGTTCCGCAGCGCGTACCTCGTCAGGGCCGCGAGATCCCAAGCGGTGGAGTAGTTCCCCTTGTCGATCACGCCGCTCGGGCTCGTGAAACGCGTGTCGTCCATCCCGAGCCGTCGCGCCTCGTCGTTCATCTGCACGAGGAAGGCGCCGACGGAGCCGGCGGACGAGATCGCGAGCTGGTTCGCGTCGTCGTTGCCGGAGTAGAGGAGCAGCGAGTAGAAGAGCTTCCACGCCTGGACGTGCTCGCCGCCGCGCAGGCCCTCGCGGACGAGCGGGACCCGCGACACCGAGCCGGAGACGGTGATCGTCCTGTGCCACGGCACCTCCCGCAGCGCGAGCAGCGCGGTCATGATCTTCGTCGTCGAGGCGATGGCGCGCCGCTGGTGCGCGCTCCGCTCCCAGAGGACTCGGCCCGTCTGCGCGTCGACGAGGATCGCCTCGGGCGCCAGGAGCCGGGCATGGAGATCGCCGGCGAGCTGCGGCCGGCCGTGGAGCAGGACGAGCTGCCGTGCCGGCGCGGCCGACGTGGCGATGCGATGGCTCGTCTCCCGGCGGCGCACGGCCGGCGGCGGGAGGGCGTGGGCTTTCCCGGCGCCTGCGCCGCGCCAGCCGACGAGCAGGCCGGCTGCAAGCGCGCCGCCGGCGAGGAGTGCGAGCGGGAGGAGGCGGCGCAGCCGATAGCGGCGTCTCCGCCGCTTCCTCGGCGCGACGGGCGTGAGCACGTCGAGCGGCACCCGTCGAATCTAGCGCCGACGACGGCGAGCCCCTAGAGGCTCCCCTCCTAGAATGGCTCGGTGCGGACGACGGCCGAGCTGCGGGAGGGCTTCCAGGCCTTCTTCGAGGAGAAGGGCCACATGCGGCGCCCCTCGGCGCCGCTGATCCCGCGCGCCGACGACCGCTCCACGCTCTACACGAGCGCGGGGATGCAGCCGCAGATGCCGTACTTCCTCGGCCGCGAGGCGCCGCCGGCGCCACTCACGACCACGTGCCAGATGTGCTTCCGCACCCAGGACATCGACGAGGTCGGCCTCGACACGTTCCATCTCACGTTCTTCGAGATGCTCGGCAACTTCTCGTTCGGCCAGTACTTCAAGGAAGGCGCGATCGACTACGCGAACGAGTTCATCCGCGAGCGGCTCGAGCTCGACTGGGAGCGCGTCTGGGTCAGCGTCCACGCCGGCGACACCGAGCTGAAGCTCGGTCCGGACGAGGAGGCGATCGCGCTGTGGCAGGCGGTGGGGATGCCGGCCGAGCGGATCGTCCCGCTCCCGTCGTCCGAGAACTTCTGGTCGGTCGGCGGGCCCGGGCCGTGCGGGCCCGACTCGGAAATGTACTGGGACTGGGGAACGGAGGTCGGCTGCGCCGAGGGCTGTCTTCCCGGCTGCACGCGCTGCGAGCGCTTCCTCGAGTTCGGGAACCTCGTCTTCATGTCGTACGAGCTCCATCCCGACGGCACGCTGACCGAGCTCCCGAGCAAGAACATCGACACCGGCTGGGGGCTCGAGCGCGTCGCGCGTGTCGTCCAGCAGGTCCCGTCGGTCTACGACACCGACGGCTACCAGCTGATCATGGACTGGGTCGCCGGCCAGTCCGGCGTCGCCTACGGGTCGTCCGAGGACGCGAGGAAGGCGCACCGCGTGCTCGCGGACCATGGCCGCGGGATGACGTTCATCGCTTCCGAGGGAGTCGCGCCGTCGAACGAGGGCCGCGGCTACGTCCTGCGCCGCATCGTCCGCCGCGCCGCGCAGCACGGGTTGCGGATCGGGATGTCGCCGCCGTTCCTGCCCGGGCTCGCCGATGTCGTGATCGAGCAGATGCGCGCGGCGTATCCAGAGCTCTTCAGGCACCGCGACGAGATCCGTCGCATCCTCGCCGCCGAGGAGGAGCGCTTCGGCGAGACGCTCGAGCGCGGGATGGCGATCTTCGAGGAGGCGGCGGCGAAGGGCGAGATCACCGGCGACGACGCCTTCGACCTCCAGGCGACGTACGGCTTCCCGATCGAGCTGACAGAGGAGCTCGCGCGCGAGCGGGGCCTCGGCGTCAACGACGAGGAGTACACGCGGCTGATGGAGGAGCACCGCGAGATCTCGCGCCAGTCCGGCGCGACGCGGTACGAGCCGCGCTTCACCGGCGCGCCGCGGACGGAGTTCGCGGGCTACGAGCGCACCGACGTGCTCACGGCGATCACGGCGTACGGCGATCTCGGCGACGGGTTCTTCCAGGTCAAGCTCGCCGAGTCGCCGTTCTATCCGGCCGGCGGCGGCCAGGTCACGGACGCCGGCTGGATCGAGAAGGACGACGGCTCGCGTGCCGATCTCGTCGATGCGTTGAGGCTCGACAACGACCAGGAGATCGTGTTTCAGGGCACCGGCTTCGCGGAGGGCGACCGCGTGCGCGCCGTCGTGCCGTGGGGCGTCCGCTTCCCGACGATGGCGAACCACACGGCGACACACCTCCTCCACAAGGTGCTGCAGGAGGTGCTCGGCGACCACGTCCGCCAGGCCGGCTCCGCCGTTCGGCCCGACAAGCTCCGTTTCGACTTCACGCATCCCGCCGCGCTCACCGCGGAGGAGCGGGCGGAGATCGAGCGCCGCGTCAACGAGCACGTCTTCGCAAACCGGCCCGTGCGGATCTTCGAGACGCCGCTCGACGAGGCCCGCACGCTCGGCGCGATGATGCTGTTCGGGGAGAAGTACGGCGAGGTCGTCCGCGTCGTCGACGTCGACGGTTGGTCGCTCGAGCTCTGCGGCGGCACGCACGTCCGCTCGACGGCGGAGATCGGGCCGTTCGCGATCCTTTCCGAGAGCTCCGTCGGTGCCGGCGCCCGGCGGATCGAGGCGGTCACTGCGGGCGAGGCATTCGCGCTCCTCCACGAGCAGGCGCGCGAGGCCGACGCGCTGCGCGGCGAGCTCACGCGTGTGCGGAAGGAGAAGCCGGCGGCGAAAGCGGAGGCGGACTGGGAGGCGGTAGACCGCGTCGACGGCGTCGTCTTCGCGCGCACGAGCGACCTCCAGCCCGGGCCGCTGCGCGACCTCTCCGACCGGATCCGCCAGCAGGAGAAGGCGGACGGCGCCATCGTCGCGTCGATCACCGAGGGCCGCGTCCACATCATCGTCAACCTCGCCGAGACGCTCGGCGTCGATGCCGCGAAGCTCGCGACGGAGATGGGGCAGCTCGTCGGGGGGCGCGGCGGCGGCAAGCCGACGATGGCACAGGCGGGCGGCGACCGCCCCGACGACCTTCCGGCGGCGCTCGAGGCGGCGAAGAAGGCGTTCGCGTGAAGGTGATGGCGCTCGACTACGGCTCGGCGCGGACCGGCGTCGCGGTCTCCGATCCGACCGGGACGCTCGCGCGGCCGCTCTGCATCGTCGAGCGTGCTGCTACCGATGCCGGGCTCGCCGAGCTCGGCCGTCTCGTTCACGACGAGGAGGTCGAGCGGATCGTCGTCGGCCTCCCGCTCACCCTGCGCGGCGACCGGGGCGAGCAGGCGGCGGAAACCGAACGGTTCGCCGACGCGCTGCGCGCGGCCGTCTCCGTCCCCGTCGAGCTCTACGACGAGCGCTTCACGACCGACCTCGCGCAACAGACCGCGGGAGCGGCGTCCGAGGACGCCGTCGCCGCTGCGCATCTTCTCTCCGGCTGGCTCGAGCGATGGTCCGGCGCGGCGCTCTAGCCGCCCTGGTCGTGGCGATCCTTGCCGGCTGCGGCGGCGCCGGCGGCGGCACGCCGGTCACGACGGTCAAGGAGCTGCGGCAGTTCCGGATCCTCTTCCCCGAGGGCTTTACCCGCGCGCAGATGGCAGTGCGCGTCAATGCCGTCGCCCAGATCGCGGTGCGCGAGAGCCACCACAAGGTGAAGCTGTCCGAGCCGGCGTATCTCGCGGCGACGAAGCAGGCGCGAGTCGTCCCGGGCTTCGGCTCGAAGCCGCTCCCGCTGGAGGGGTTCCTCTTCCCGGACACGTACGACTTCGACCGCACGTCCACGTCGGGGTTCCTCGTCCAGGAGCAGCTCTCGACGTTCCGGAGCGAGTGGCGCAAGGTGAACCTCTCGTATGCGCGGAGCAAGAACCTCACGCCGTACGACGTCCTGACGATCGCCTCGATGATCCAGGGGGAGGTGGAGGTACCCAGCGAGAACGCGCTCGTCTCCGCGGTGATCTACAACCGGCTGCGTGACCACATGACGCTCGGGATCGACGCGACCCTGCGCTACGGCCTCCACATTCCGCCGACGCAGTCGCTCACCCAGTCGGAGCTCGCCAGCAACAACCCGTACAACACACGCAAGTTCCAGGGCCTGCCGCCGACGCCGATCGGCAACCCCGGTCTCGCGGCGATCGAGGCGGCGGCGCATCCCGCGCACGTTGACTACCTCTACTTCGTCCGCAAGCCCGACCACAAGCACCACTACTTCACCGCGAGCTACCAGGACTTCCTCCAGCACGAGGCCCAGTACGGCTACTGAGGTCGTCTTGCTCGGCCATCCGGTGGCGCACTCGCTCTCGCCCCGGATGCAGAACGCGGCCTTCGCCGCCGCCGGGCTCGACTGGACGTACGTCGCGCGGGATGTCCCGCCGGAGGCGCTCGAGGCGGCGGTGCGCGAGGTCGAATACGCGAACATCACCGCACCGCACAAGCTCGCGGCGGCCCGAATCCTCGGGAGCGAGCTCCCCTCGGTGAACACGATCGTCCGGGGGCGGGGGTTCTCGACGGACGCGGCCGTTCTTTCGCAAGTGACAAATTGTCACAAGGTCGCGATCGTCGGAGACGGGGGAGCGGCGGCGGCGTTCCGGGAGGCGTTGCCGGAGGCACGCGTCTTCTCCCGCCGCGGCGAGTGGCCCCCGGACGTCCGCGAGGCCGACCTGGTGATCCATGCAACGCCGGTTGGGGATGAGGTGCTGTTCGAGCTGGGGGAGGGCCAGACGCTCGTCGACCTCCCGTATCCGCGCACCGCGACCGCGGCGGCTGCGGCGGCTGCCGGAGCGCGCGTCCTCGACGGCTTGGAGGTGCTCGTCGCGCAGGGCGCGGCGAGCTTCGAGCTCTGGACGGGCCGGACGGCTCCGGTTGCCGCGATGCGGGCGGCGGTCGGCTTGACCTGAGCGCGCGGCGGGAATAGAAGGCGCCTATGCACAAGTGCGGCGCGTGCGGAGGCGAGGTGCGGGACGAGTTCCGCTTCTGCCCGCACTGCGGCAACGCGCAGCGAACGAAGATCGTGGAGTACTTCCGGGGCCATCCGGACATCGGAGACGGCGGGCTGCGCGTCTCCCTCTACCTGGGCGAGCCGCAACACGCACGTCTCAGCGTCTGGCACGGGGAGCAGGCGGAAGCCGCCATCTCCCTCGACCCCGAGGAGACGCGGCGGCTGGGGCGCTTCCTGCTCGCCACTCCCGCGGCCACACGGCGCGGCATCGCCCGCGTGCTCGCGCGTCTCTAGGCTCTCGCCATGACACTCGAGCTCGCAACCGCGGGCGAGTCGCACGGGCCGGCGCTCGTCGCGATCGTCTCCGGCCTGCCGGCCGGCCTCGTCCTGGAGAAGGACGCGATCGACGCCGATCTCCGCCGCCGCCAGCAGGGCTACGGCCGCTCGCCGCGCCAGCAGATCGAGACGGACGAGGTCGAGGTGCTCGCCGGCTTGCGCCACGGCCGCACCCTCGGCACGCCGCTGGCTCTCGTCGTCCGCAACCGGGATCACAAGAACTGGACCTGGGGGATGAGCCCCTGGCCGCCGGAGGGCGAGCCGGAGGGGAAAGGAGCGAAGCCCGTCACGCTGCCGCGCCCCGGGCATGCGGATCTCGCCGGCGTGCAGAAGTACGGGCTCACGGACGTGCGCGACGCTCTCGAGCGCGCCTCCGCGCGGCACACCGCCGTCCACGTCGCGGTGGGCGCGGTCGCGAAGACTCTCCTCCGCGAGATCGGGATCGAGGTCGCGGGCGAGGCGCTGCCCGAGGCGGGGGCGGATCCTGCGGCCGTCGACACGGCGCGCAAGGACAAGGACACGCTCGGCGGGCGCGTCGAGGTGCGGGCGCGCGGCGTCCCGCCGGGGCTCGGGTCGTACGCGCGCAAGGAGGATCGGCTGGACGCGCGGATTGCGGCGGCAGTGATGGGGATCCAGGCGGTGAAGGGCGTCGAGATCGGCGACGGGTTCGCGCTCGCCGGGTTGCGCGGCTCGGAGGCGCACGACGAGATCGGCACCGACAAGCGGCGGACGTCCAACCGCGCCGGTGGGATCGAGGCAGGCGTCTCGAACGGCGAGGAGATCGTCGTCCGCGCGGCGATGAAGCCGCTCCCGACGCTGATGAAGCCGCTCGGCTCGGTCGATCTCGCGACGGGCGAGCCGGCGGAGGCCCTCGTCGAGCGGAGCGACGTTTCCGCGGTCGAGGCACTTGCGGTCGTCGCCGAGGCGGCGGTCGCCTGGGAGCTCGCGCGTGCCGCCCGCGAGAAGTTCGGCGGCGATGCGCTCGGCGACTTCGTCGGCGCGTGGCGCGCATACGTGGAGCGAATCTGACGAAGCGCATCGCGATCGTCGGGTTCATGGGCTCGGGAAAGTCCACGGCGGCGCGCGCGCTCGGCGGCGTCGACACCGACGACCTCGTCGAGACCGTCGCGGGCAAGCCGATCCCGGAGATCTTCCGCGACGAGGGCAAGGTCGCCTTCCGGGCACTCGAGGAGCAGACCGTCGTGGCCGCGCTCGGCGGCGGAGCCGTGACGTCGGCCGGCGTTCGCGACGCGCTCGAGAACGCCCTCACGATCTGGCTCGACGTCGACGTGGAGACGTGCTGGGAGCGCGTCAAGGAGAGCGACCGGCCGCTCGCACAGGACGAGGCGGAGTTCCGGCGGCTGTACGAGGAACGGCGCGCGCTGTACGCGGACGTCGCCGACGTCGTCGCGAAGGACGCGCACGACGTCGCGCTCGCCGCCGCCGGAGTCCACGTCGAACGCGGTGCGCTCGGACGGCTCGGCGAGCTCGTTCCGGGCGATGGCCCCGTGGCGCTCGTCTCCGATCCGCACGTCGCCGGCATCCACGGCGCGGACGCACAGCTCGCGCTCGGCCCGCGGCTCGCGGAGACGCACGAGCTGCCGCCGGGGGAGGAGGCGAAGACGCTCGCCGCGCTCGACCGGCTCTGGCAGGAGCTGCGGCTCGACCGCGCCGGCACGATCGTCGCGCTCGGCGGCGGCTGCACGACCGACGCGGCCGGCTTCGCCGCGGCGGCGTACCTGCGTGGGATCGCCTGGGTTCCCGTCCCGACGAGCCTCGTCGCCCAGGTCGACGCGGCGATCGGCGGCAAGACGGCAATCGACCTCCCGCAGGGGAAGAACCTCGTCGGCGCCTTCCATTGGCCGGTGCGCACCGTGATCGATCCGGCGCTGCTCGAGACGCTGCCCGAGGCGCAGCGGCTCGAGGGGATGGCGGAGGTCGTGAAGACGGGTCTGCTCGCCGGCGAGCCGCTCTGGGAGCTGCCCGACGACGAGCTCGTCCGGCGCTGCGCGGCGCTCAAGGCCGCCGTCTGCCTCCGCGATCCACACGACCTCGGCGAGCGGAAGATGCTCAACCTCGGCCACACGTTCGCGCATGCGCTCGAGTCGGCCGCGGGCTACGAAGGCGTGACGCACGGGCAGGCGGTCGCGCTGGGACTGCTCGCCGCCCTCCGGCTCTCGGGAGCCGACACGGCCGTCGTCGAGGAGCTGCTGCAGCCGAAGCCGGTGCGCGTCGACCGCGAGCGTGCCTGGGAGGCGCTGCTGCGGGACAAGAAGGGCGCGCTGCGCCTCGTCCTCCTCGACGGCTACGACGTCGCCGTCCCGGCGGAGGACGTCCGGCGCGAACTCGATAGGTTGATCGCATGAGGATCTCGGTGCTGAACGGCGTGAACCTCAACATCCTCGGCCGCCGCGATCCGGAGCTCTACGGCGGCCTCTCGATCGCGGAGCTCGAGAGCCGCATCTACGAGTGGGCGCGGGCGCTCGAGCTGACCGTGCAGTGCCGGCAGACGAACGACGAGGGGGAGTTCGTCAAATGGTGCCACGACGCGTACGACACCGTCGACGCCGTCGTCGTCAACCCCGGCGCGTGGACGCACTACGCGTGGGCGATCCACGACGCGCTCGAGGCGCTCACGATCCCGATCGTCGAGGTTCACCTCTCGAACGTCGACGAGCGGGAGGAGTGGCGCCGCCAGTCCGTCCTCTCCGACCTCGTCGCGGCCCGTTTCGTCGGCGAGGGGCCGGACGGCTACAAGCTCGCGCTCGAATACCTCAAGGAGAACTCATGAGCCGGATCGACCGCCTGCGGGAGCTGCTCGAGGAGCCGCTGCTCGTGACGAACCTCGTCAACGTCCTCTACCTGACGGGCTTCCACAGCTCGAGCTGCGCGCTCCTCGTCGAGCCCGAGCGCGTGCGTCTATTCACCGACTTCCGCTACATCGAGTCGGCTCAGGCCGTGGAGGGCGTCGAGGCGGTGGAGACCAAGCGCTCGCTGATCGGCTGGCTGAGCGCGAATCTCTCCGGCCGGATCGGCTTCGAGGCGAGCGTCCTGCCTCACGCGCTCGTGGAGGAATTGCGCGGGGGCGGGCTCGATCTCGTCCCCCGGCAGGGGCTCGTAGAGCAGCTGCGCGCGGTGAAGGACGAAGGCGAGCTCGAGGCGATTCGCCGCTGCTGCGCGATCACCGACCGGATGTTCGAGCGGCTCGTCGAGGAGATCCCGTTCGTCGGCCGCCGCGAGCGCGACGTCGCCTGGGACATCCGGCGCATCTTCCACGAGGAGGGAGCGGACGACATGGCGTTCGAGTCGATCGTCGGCTCCGGCCCGACCGGCGCCCGGCCGCACGCGCGCGCGGGCGACAAGGTGATCGAGCAGGGCGAGCTCGTCGTGATCGACACGGGCTGCCGCGCCGGCGACTATCTCTCCGACTACACGCGCACGCTCGCCACCGGCGAGCTGGACGCCGAGATGCGCGAGGCGTACGACGTCGTCCACGCTGCGCAGCAGGCCGGGCTCGACGCGATTCGCGCCGGCGTGACCGGGGTGGACGCGGATGCGGCCGCGCGCGACGTCATCGAGGGGACGGACTTCAGCGGGATGTTCGGGCACGGTCTCGGACACGGGCTCGGGCTCGACGTCCACGAGGCGCCGCGCCTCTCGACCGAGAGCCCCGACACGCTCGTCCCGGGCAACGTCGTCACGGTCGAGCCGGGCGTCTACGTCGGCGGCCGCTTCGGCGTCCGGATCGAGGACGACGTCTTCGTCACCGAAGACGGAATCGAGAACCCCGTACAGTTCACGAAGGAGCTCGTGACCGTTTCATGAGCAAAACGCGTCTTCTCCCGGTCGGCCTCGTCGCCCTCGCGTTGCTCGTCGTCGTGCCGGCGGCGTCGGCGAAGGACTTCGCGCCGGGCGACCTGCGGCTCTGCAGCGGGCGCCACTGCGTCGAGGTCACGAACCGTCCCGTCCTGAAGCTCCTCTCGCGCTTCTACTACGGCCCGCATTCGCCGGCGCGGATGCCTGCGCCTCGGCTCGGCGCGCCGGCGTTCCAGCTCCGCTTTACCGACGGTTACGTGACCGGCGTCGTCGCGACCGGAAAGCTTGACCGCTTCCTCAGCTACGGCGTCAACCTCGGCCACTTCCTGCCGGAACGGTGGTATCGCGTGCCGCCCAAGGCGGCGCAGGAGCTCGGACGGCTCGCGGCGGGGCTCAGGCCCCTGCACGTCACGCACGCCCTCGTGGAGAAGTCCTCGGGAAACGACGGTTGCTCGTCCTTGTGCTCGTAAACGACTACTAGCTCGCGAGAGCTTCGCTCTCGCTCGCTGGGTGGCGGAACTCCGCGCGGCCGGAGGCTAAGCCTTCGTCTTAGCCTCCGGCCCTTGGCCGTTCCGTGTGCGGAGCGGACCAGGCGGCGGCGTAAGGCGCGGGCTTACGACGCCGCGGACTCGCGGGCGGGCGCGCCGAAGGCCCGCACGCTCGCGACAGAAGAGCGGCCCGAACCTCGCGTCAGCCCCAAACAAGCCCTACTGCACGGAGCCAACGGGAGACCGCGCTCTCCCGTTGGCGCAGTTCGGTCAACAGCGAGCGAGTCCGCAGGACTCGCGAGCTACCATCCGCCGCCGTGGCCGAGCAGGTAGACACCAACAGCTTCAAGAACGGGATGCACATCGAGCTCGACGGCAAGGTGTGGCGGATCGTCGAGTTCCAGCACGTCAAGCCGGGCAAGGGCGGCGCGTTCGTCCGCACGAAGCTGAAGAGCCTCGAGGCCGGCGCGGTCGTCGACCGCACCTTTCGCGCCGGGGAGAAGTTCCCGCGCATCCGCACCGAGACGAAGAGCGTCCAGTTCCTCTACGACGACGGCTCCGAGGTGCACTTCATGGACGACGAGACGTACGACCAGTTCGCGCTGCCACACGCCGAGGTCGCCGACGAGCTTCCGTACATGCAGCCCAACGCCCCGATCCAGATCCTGAGCGTGAACGGGAAGCCGTCGAGCGTGCAGCTGCCGTCGTCTGTCGAGCTCAAGGTGGTCGAGACGGAGCCGGGCGTCAAGGGCGACACCGTCTCGAACGTGACGAAGCCCGCGAGGCTGGAGACGGGCGCCGTCGTCCAGGTGCCGCTGTTCGTCAACGTCGGCGACCGGCTCAAGGTCGACCCGCGCGAGGGCCGGTACATCTCGCGCGCGTGACTAACCCTTTCGGCCTATGGACACCTCGGCGGGGAGTCAGCAGAATGGTGTCGATGCGGGCCGGGTCGATCCTTCGTCTACTTGTCGTGCTCGCGGCGATGGCCGCGGTTGCGGCCGGTCTCGCGGGGTCCGCCGGTGCCTTCGGGCCGGCGCGGCTCAGCACCGGGCCGGCGGGGATCGTGCGGCCCCTGGGCGGCTCGATCGCCCCGTTCCACTCGACCGCGGCGCAGCGCGGCGCGGGCCAAGTGCTGCTCACCTACCACGGCGGCCCCGTGATGCGGACGCAAACGGCGTACGCGATCTACTGGCTTCCGTCCGGCTCGGGGCTCTCGTTCGGCGGTAACAACGCGAACTACGAGTCGACGATCAACCAGTTCTTCACCGACGTCGGCCACGACAGCGGCGGCACGGCGAACGTCTTCGGGATCGACACGCAGTACTACGACACGCTCTCGGGCGGCCAGACGCACATCGCGTACAACACGACCTTCGGCGGCTCGGTCGTCGCGACCGACCCGCTTCCGTCGCAGCAGTGCAGCGACGGCTGGAGCGGCGACACGTACTGCGTCACCGACGCGCAGCTCCAGGCCGAGATCACGAGCGTCGTCAACGCCCAGCACTGGTCGGAGGACAGCTCCCACATGTACTTCATCTTCACGCCGCAAGGGCTCGGGAGCTGCTACGGCTCGGACTGCTCGTACGCCTCGTACTGCGCGTACCACGACGACTTCTTCCCGAACGGCGGCACCGGCCCGATCGTCTACGCGAACATGCCGTGGACGGAATCGCCGTACGACTGCGACGAGGGCCAGTACCCGAACGGCAGCGCGGCCGACCCGACGATCAACGTCCTCAGCCACGAGTTCAACGAGGCGATCACCGACGCCGAGCCGTCTACGGCCCTCGCGTGGATCGACTCCGGCGGCCAGGAGATCGGGGACAAGTGCGCATGGACCTTCGGCTCGCTCAGCGGCTCGAACGGCGCCGAGTACAACCAGACGATCAACGGCCATCACTATTTCCTGCAGCTGGAGTTCGACAACTCGAGCGACGCGTGCCAGCAGCATCCGGCGGCCGCAGCGGCCCCGACGATCTCGTCCTTTACGCCGTCGAGCGGCGCCTCGGGCGCTGCGGTGACGATCAACGGGAGCAACTTCACCGGCGCGACCTCGGTGAAGTTCAACGGGACGTCCCAGCCGACGTACACCATCGTGTCGACGAGCAAGATCACGACCACCGTCCCGGCCGGCGCGACGACGGGGAAGATCTCCGTCATCACCGGAGGGGGGACCGCGACGAGCTCCGGGACGTTCACCGTCATCGTGCCTCCGTCGATCTCATCGTTCACGCCGAGCGGCAAGGACGGCGCCGCGGTGACGATCAACGGCAGCGGCTTCACCGGCGCGACCGCGGTCAAGTTCAACGGGAAGACGGCGAGCTTCAAGGTCGTGTCCGACGCACAGATCACCACGACCGTGCCGTCCGGCGCGACGAGTGGGACGATCACGGTGACGACGTCAAAGGGGACAGCGACGAGCTCGTCCTCGTTCCTCGTGGTGCCGAGCATCTCGTCGTTCTCGCCCTCGCACGGGAAGGTCGGGACGTCGGTGACGATCAACGGCAGCGGCTTCACCGGTGCGACCTCGGTCAAGTTCAACGGGACGGCCGCGACCCCGTTCACGGTCAACTCCGACAGCAAGATCACCGTGAAGGTCCCGAGCGGCGCGACGTCGGGGACGATCACCGTCACGACGTCCGGCGGCACCGCAACGAGCTCGACCTCGTACACGGTCGGGTAGCCGCCGGGCTTCCGGCTGAGCCGGCCGCGGTAGGCTCCGGGCCGTGCCTTCGCTCGCCGACACGACGATCCGCCTGCTGGGGCAGGAGCCTCTCGCGGGACGGATTCCCACTGCCGAGCAGCTCCGGCTCGCGGAGATTCTCGACCGCGCCGGCTTCGCCTACCTCGAAGTGTCCGGCGGCGGCTGCTTCGATGCGGCCGTCAAGCGCGGCGTCGAGAGCCCGTGGGAGCGGATCCGGGCGCTCAAGTCACGGGTCAAGACTCCGCTCGGGCTCGCGCTGCGCGGCCGCTTCCTCGTCGGCTCGCGCCCCGTCGACGCCGACTTCGCCCGCCGCTTCGTCGCGTCGGCCGCCGCGAACGGGATCGACGTCTTCAGGCTCCACGATCCGCTCAACGACGTCTCGAATCTCCGGGAGGCGGCTGAGGCGATCGTCGCCGCCGACCGCGACTTCGAGGCCGGGCTCGTCTACAGCCCCGGCCGAACCGGAGAGATCGAGACGCTGATCGAGCGGGCCAAGATGCTGCCGGAGCTCGGCGCGGTGCGCGTCCTGCTCCACGATCCGACCGGCGGGCTCCAGCCCCACACGGCGGAGGAGCTCGTTCACGCGCTCGCCGAGGCGAGCGGGCTGCCCGTCGGGATCTACGTGCAGGGCGCCGGAGGGAGCGCGCTAGCCGCCGCGCTCGCCGCCGCCCGCGCCGGCGCGCAGCTCATTGCGTGCGCGATCTATCCGCTCGCGCTGACGCTCCACCGAGTCTCGGGCGAGGCGCTCGCCGAGGCGCTCAGCGGCGACGGCTTCGACCCCGGTGTCGACATCGACGCGCTCTGGGAGGCGACGGATCTCGTGGACGAGCACATCGGCGACGAGCTCGTGACGCCGCTCGTTCCGCGCATCGCCGTCCTTGCCGCCCGGCACGACGTCCCGGCGAGCGTCGTCGCGGGAGTCGACCGTGCGTTGCGTGCGGAGGACGCCGACGACAGGCTGGACGAGGTGCTCGAGGAGCTCGACCGGATCCGGGCGGAAACGGGTTGGCCGCCGCTCGCGTCGCCGATCGGCCAGGTGCTCGCCTCCCAGGCGATCATCAACGTCCTCTCCGCGAGCCGCTACCTCACGATCGTCGACGAGCTGCGCTCGCTCGTGACCGGCGCCTTCGGCACCCCGCCCGCGCCGATCGACCCGGCGCTCGATCGCGTCGTCCAGCTCACTCACGATCCCGAGACGGAAGAGGACGTGACGCCGCCGCTGAGCGAGCTCCGCGAGAAGGCCGAGGGGATGGCGGCGAGCGAGGAGGAGCTGCTCCTGCTCGGGCTCTTCGGAGAAGACGCGGAGAAGCTCCTGCGCGGGATCCGCGGCCGCGGCCGCCGCGACGACGACGTCGAGGTACTCGACGAGGGCCGGGCCGAGCGGATTCGCGAGGTCGTGCGGATCGTGCAGGAGTCGGGGATCGGCGAGGTATCGATCGAGGAGGAGGGGCTGCGCATCTCCGTCCGCTCGACGCCGGAGTCGGCGGGCGGCGGCCCCGGCGAGGCGTCGCTCGCGTTCGCGGAGCCGGATCTGCCGGCCGCCAGGGCCGTCTCCGGCTCGCTCGTCCGGGTCGAGTCGCCGATGGTCGGCACGTTCTACCGCTCGCCCCAGCCCGACGCGCCGTCGTTCGTCGAGGTGGGCGACGTCGTCGCGGCGGGACAGACGCTTTGCATCCTCGAGGCGATGAAGCTCATGAACGAGGTGAAGACGGACATCGAGGGAGTCGTCCGCGCGATCCACGTCGAGGACGCGGCGCCGGTCGAGTTCGGGCAGCTGCTCTTCGAGCTCGAGCCGCTCGCCGGCCGTCCGGCGCTCTAGGACGCCGTGACGGAGCCGACGATTCGCTTGGCGCGACTCGGGGACGTCGGCGAGCTTGTTGAGCTGCGGTCGGACTTCACCTTCGAGGACGTCGCGCCGACCGCCGCCAGGCCCGGCTATGAGGAGGAGTGCCGCGCGTTCCTCGCCGACGCGATCGCGAGCGGACGCTGGCAGATCTGGGTCGCAGAGGTCGACGGCCGCCTCGTTTCTCACGCCTTCGTCGCTCTCGTCGATAAAGTGCCGCGCCCGGTCCGGGAGAACGCCCGCATCGCCTACCTTACGAACGTCTACACGCGCCCCGACTTCCGCGGCAAGGGCATCGGGGCCGCAGTAATCGCGAGGGCGCAAGACGCAGCGCGCGAAGCGGACGTCGAGCTGATGATCGTCTGGCCGAGCGACGCGAGCGTCGAGTTCTACGAGCGGGAGGGCTTCGAAAAGCCTGACGAGCCGCTGATCTGGCGCGCGCCGACCGGACCATAGACTCTCCCCGTGTTCTCGCGCGTCCTCGTAGCGAATCGCGGCGAGATCGCCGTCCGCGTCATCCGGGCTCTCCACGAGCTCGGAGTCGAGGCCGTCGCCGTCTACTCCACAGCCGATGAGGATGCGCTGCACGTCCGCCTCGCCGACCAAGCGGTGCGGATCGGGCCGCCGCCGGCCGCAGAGAGCTACCTCAACATCTCGTCGGTGATCGCGGCCGCGACGACGACCGGCTGCGAGGCCGTCCATCCCGGCTACGGCTTCCTGGCGGAGAACGACGAGTTCGTCCGCATGTGCGAGGACAACGACCTCGTCTTCGTCGGCCCGCCCGCCGACGTCATGGCCCGCATGGGCGACAAGGCGCTCGCGAAAGCCGAGATGCGCGCTGCGGGAGTGCCGCTCGTGCCCGGCACCGAGGGTGTGGCCGGCCCGGGCGACGCGCGCGTTGCCGCGGAGGAGCTCGGCTTCCCGGTGCTGCTGAAGGCCGCAGCCGGCGGAGGCGGCAAGGGCATGCGGCTCGTGACGGAGCCGGGGCAGCTGCACGACGCGTACCAGCGCGCCGCTGCCGAGGCCCACGCTGCGTTCGGCGACGGCTCCATCTACGTGGAGAAGGTGATCGCGCCGGCGCGCCATGTCGAGATCCAGGTGCTCTGTGACAACCACGGCCACGTCCTCACGTGTGGCGAGCGCGAATGCTCGATCCAGCGCCGCCATCAGAAGCTGATCGAGGAGTCGCCGTCGCCTGCGCTCGACGCTGCCTTGCGCGAGGAGATGGAAGCCGCCGCCGAGCGCGCGTGCGAGCACATCGGCTACCGCAACGCGGGCACGATCGAGTTCCTCGTCGGGCCGGACGGCGCGTTCTCGTTCATCGAGATGAACACGCGGCTGCAGGTCGAGCATCCCGTGACCGAGCTCACCACCTCGATCGACCTCGTGCGCGAGCAGGTGCGGATCGCGGCCGGCGAGCAGCTGGCGCACGGCGGCCGCTCCGGTCCTCGCCTCGGGCACGCGATCGAGCTGCGGATCAACGCCGAGGATCCGGCGCGCGACTTCGCGCCGGCGCCCGGGAGGATCGAGCGCTTCCGGCCGCCGCTCGGACCCGGCGTCCGGGTCGACACGTTCGTGGAGGAGGGAACGACGATTCCGCCGTTCTACGACTCGCTCATCGCAAAAGTGATCGTCCACGACGCGAGCCGCCCGCTTGCGATCGGGCGCGCCCGGCGCGCGCTCCGCGAGTTCGAGATCTCCGGAGTCCCCACGACGAAGGACGTCCTCGCCGACATCCTCGACAGCCCCGAGTTCCGGAGCGGGGAATACTCGACGTCGTTCCTCGAGGAGGCCGGCGCCCGGCTGCCCGCGCTGGCGGGATCGCAGTGACGCGGGTTCTCGCGGCGGGGGAGGACGGCTCGGTCAAGGTGAGCGAGGCGGCACTCGCCCAGATCGTCGTCGCAGCGGTCGCTTCGGTCGACGGCGCGCGGCTCCGCAAGGGCCGGCGCAGGCTCGCGGTCGAGCTGGAGGACGGGCACGCGCGCGCCGAGCTCGAGGTCGCGGTCGCGTACGGCTCCTTTCTGCCCGACGTCGCGCGGGCCGTGCAGGAGCGGGTCGCCAGCACGCTTGCCCTTACGTGCGACGTGGAAGTGGACGCGGTCGACGTGTCCGTCGTGGAGCTGGTGCGCTAGTGGCGCCGACCGGGGTAAGCCGCCGCGAGGCCCGGCGCGCCGCCGTCTTCATCCTCTTCCAGTGGGACGTGACCGGCCGGCCGCTCGGCTCGCTCTACGAAGGCGAGCTGGACGGGTACACGGAGCGGCTGGCGCAGGCGGTCTCCGAGCACGCGGAGGAGCTCGACGCACGCATCACCGAGGCGTCGGACGACTGGACCGCCGATCGGCTCGGCGCGGTCGAGCGGAACGTCCTCCGCGTGGCGCTCGAGGAGCTCGACGAGGGCGAGGTGCCGCTCGAGGTCGTACTCGACGAGGCGGTGACGCTTGCGAAGCGCTATGCATCCGAGGACGCTGCGAGGCTGGTGAACGGGATCCTGGGCAGGGTCGTGCGAGAGGAGAGTGGAAGCTGAGCGCGGACGAGTCGTTGACGAGGGCGGAGGAGCTGCTGACGCGGCTCGAGGCGGCGCGCGCGGAGCTCGAGCGTCTCTCGCAGGGCGAGCCGGGATCGCCGGAGCGTGCGATCGAGCTGCTCGGCGAGCTCGCGGAGCTCGCGAAAGCGGTCGAGGACGAGCTGGAACGGGCACAACGCGCCGCGGAGTCGGATGCACAGTCCTGACGAGCTGAAGGCGCTCGCGGAGGAGGCGCTCGACCGTCTCGAGCTCTGGCCCGAGCTCCACGGCCAGGCGACGTCCGTGCGCTACTCCCTCGACGTCGGGGGCAAGCGGATCCGGCCGGTGATCTCCCTCGCCGTCGGTGAGGCGCTGGGCGCGCCGGTCGAGCAGGTCATGCCGGCTGCGCTCGCCATCGAGCTCGTCCACACGTTCTCGCTCGTCCACGACGATCTGCCGGCGATGGACGACGACGAGGAGCGGCGCGGGCACCCGTCCACCTGGAAGAAGTTCGGTGAGGGGACGGCCGTGCTCGCCGGAGACGCACTCCTCGCCGAGGCCTTCCGCCTCGCTGCGCGGTACGAGTCGTCGGCCGTCGCGCGCGAGCTCGCGGAAGCGACGCTCGGGATGATCGGCGGCCAGTACCTCGACACGATGGTCGAGGGCTACGACCTCGCCGCCGTGCACCGGCTGAAGACGGGCCGCCTCTTCTTCGCCTCGGTCGCGATGGCGCTCTGGGCGGCTGAGCTCGGCGAGGCGGAGCAGGCGCCATGGCGGGTCTTCGCGGAGGAGCTCGGGCTCCTGTTCCAGATCGTGGACGACATCCTCGACGCCGACGGGTACGTCCGCGAGCATGGGGCGGATGGCGCGCGGCGCTACGCCGACGAGGCGGCGGAGCAGGCACGGCAGCGGCTCGCGGAGATCGACGCGGACACGAGCGTTCTCCGCGAGATCGTCGACGGGCTCGCCGTCCGCACGGCTTGAAGAGGAAGAAGAGACTCGACGTCATTCTCGTCGAGCGCGGGCTCGCTGAGTCGCGCGCGCAGGCGCAGGCGCTCGTCCTCGCCGGCCTCGTACCCGGATACGAGAAGCCCGGCCAGCAGGTGGACGAGGCCGTCGAGGTCGAGGTCAAGTCGCCGCCGCCGTACGTCTCGCGCGGCGGCGAGAAGCTCGCGCACGGGCTCGACGGGCTCGGAGTCGATCCGAAAGGGCTCGACTGCGTCGACGTCGGCGCGTCGACCGGCGGCTTCACCGACGTCCTGCTGCAGCGCGGCGCCGCGCGCGTGATCGCACTCGACGTCGGCTACGGCCAGTTCCACCCGCGTCTTCGCGTCGACGAGCGTGTCACCGTCCTCGAGCGGACGAATGCGCGGATGCTGGAGGAGCTTCCCTTCGCTCCCCAACTCGCCGTCTGCGACGTCTCCTTCATCTCGGTCCGGCTCGCGCTGCCGCCGGTGTTGCAGCTCTGCGCGCCCGGCTGGTGGGCCGTCGTCCTCGTCAAGCCGCAGTTCGAGGCGGGGCGGGCCGAGGTGGGGAAGGGGGGAGTCGTGCGCGACGACGAGGTGCGCCGCCGCGTCGTGCGCGAGGTGGCCGAGGCGGCGCTCGGCTGGGGGGCGAGCACGGCCGGCGTCGTAGACTCGGGACTGCCGGGCCCGAAGGGAAACCGCGAGATCTTCCTCCACCTCGTCCATTCCACGCACCCGGCGCTTCCCGATGACCTCGACGAGCGGATTGAGCGCGCACTCGCCGGTTGAGAAGGCGGCGGTCGTCGCGCACGGGCGCGTCGACGTCGGCGAGGCGGTCGACCGTGTGAGCGCCGTCGCCGCGGCGGCCGGAGTCGAGCTCGTGCACGAGCCGGAGCAGGCGCAGCTCGTGGTCGCCGTCGGTGGCGACGGGACGATCCTCCGCACGCTCGCGCGCCTCCTCGGCTCCGGCGTCCCGGTGATCGGCGTCAACTTCGGCCGGGTCGGCTTCCTCGCCTCGATCGAGCCGGAACGAATCGAGACCGACCTCGGACGCGTCTTCGCCGGCGAGTACCGGACGATCGAGCAGCCGACTCTCGAGGCGCGGCTCGACGGGGACGAGTTCGTCGCGGTCAACGACGTCGTCGCGACGAGCTCGACGCTCGGCAGGATGGTGGAGCTGAGCTGGGCGATCGCCGGCGAGGAGCTCGGCGTCGTCTCGTGCGACGGGATGATCTGCTCCACCCCTTCCGGCTCGACTGCGTACAACCTCTCGAACGGCGGTCCTGTCCTCGTGCGCGGCCTCGACGCGATGGCGATCACGTTCATCGCGCCGCATTCGCTCGCGGCGCGTCCCCTCGTCGTGCCGCGCGGCGCCGAGCTGACAGTGCGCAACGCGACCGCCGACGTCGGGGCGGCGGTTCTCGTCGACGGGCACCGCAGCGGCGATCTCGCTCCCGATGCGTCCCTCTCGATCGGGCTCGGAGAGCAGCGAAGCCTGCTTGCAACGCTGCCCGAGACGACGTTCTTCTCCCGCTACCGCGAGACGTTCACGGCCTAGCCGAAATGGAGGAGACGTGGGACGGGCTTCCGGTCGCGCGTGAGCGTCCGTTCGCCTGCTGCGTGGTCGTGTGGCGGGCAGCCGAGTCCGGGCGGGAGTTCCTCGTCCTCCACCGCGCGCACTTCGGGCCCGACTTCGGTGGGGAGTGGGCGTGGACGCCGCCCTCCGGGGCGCGGCAACCGGGCGAGCCTCCCGACTGGGCGGCCGCTCGCGAGCTGCAGGAGGAAACGGGGCTGGAGCTGCCGCTCAGAGGGATCGATTCTGTGAATCCCGACGTCGCTCTCTACCTCGCCGAGGCGCAACCGGACGCCGCAATCGTGCTCGATCCGGAGCACGACGCCTTCCGCTGGCTGCCGTTGGCCGCGGCTGCGGAGCTCTGTCTTCCGGCCACGGTCGCTGACGGCCTGCGGCATGCCGCGGCGACGCTAGCGTGACCTCGGTGGGCACGTCCTGTCGGCAGACGTCCGACCGGCCATGTCCTGAAGAGTCAATGGTCGGCGTCGGACCGCCGGTCTACCATCGGCTGGGATGTTGCGGCGTCTTCGGATCGAGAACCTCGTCCTCATCCGCGAGGCCGAGCTCGAGCTCGCGCCGGGCCTGAACGCGATCACGGGCGAGACCGGCGCCGGCAAGACGATCCTCGCGCAGGCGCTCGGGCTGCTCCTCGGTGCGAAGGGCGACGACGCGTACGTCGGCGCTGCGGGGGAGGAGGCCTACGTCGAGGCCGAGCTCGACCTGTCCGCCGAGCTCGAGGAGCTCGGTGAGCTGCGACCCGAGGACGAGGAGACGCTCGTCGTCTCGCGCCGCGTCTTCCCGGACGGACGGACGCGGGCCTACGCGTGGGGGAGGGCCGCTGCGCGGGAGGACGTCGCCGCCGCGGTCGAGCGCACCGTCGCGATGTCGGGACAGTTCGAGCAGCGCCGCCTCGCGCGGCCGTCGTACCAGCTCGAGGTGCTCGATTGCTTCTGCGGCGACGAACAGCTAGCGCGCCGCGCGGATGCGCGTGCGGCGTGGCGCGACCTGCTCGCAGCGCGGCGGCGGCACGAGGAGCTGACCGCGAACGCCGCGCTCGCAGAGGCGCGGCTCGCCGAGCTGCGCGCGCTCGCCGAGGACACCGAGGGGATGGAGCCGGACGACGAGGAGCGGCTCCGCGCCGAGCGCGAGCGCCTGCGCCACGTCGCCGAGCTCGCCGAGGGCGCGGCAGCGGCTGCGACGGCGCTCGCGCCGGAGGACGGCGAGGGGGCGAGCGGGCTCGTCGGCCTCGCCGAGCGGTCGATCGCGCCCCTAGAGAACCTCGCTCCCGAGCTGCAGCGCGCCGGCGACGAGCTGCGCGACATCGAGCTCAGACTGCGCGAGACCGCGTCCGACCTTCACGGCTTCCTCGCCTCGCTCGAGGCGGAGCCCGGCAGGCTCGAGCAGCTGGAAGCCGGGCTCGACCGGATCGCCGAGGCGAAGCGCCGCTTCCGCTGCGAGACGTACGCCGAGCTGCTCGCCCAGGCCGCCGACGCCCGGGCCGAGCTCGCCGCACTCGAGGAGGGCGTCGACCCGGCAGAGGCGGCGGCGCGTGAGCTCGCCGCTGCGGAGGCACGCGCCCACGCGCTTCTCCTCGAGCTCCGTGCCGAGCGCAACGCCGCCGCGCTCGCCTTCGCGGACGCGGTGGCCTCCGAGCTCCGCGACGTCGGCATGGGCGACGGCGAGTTCGTCTGCGAGCTGCGGGAGAAGGACGAGCCGGGCGCGACCGGCGCCGACGAGGCCGTCTTCCTCGTCCGCCCGAACGCCGGCCTGCCGTTCGCCCCGGTGGCCGAGACGGCGTCGGGCGGCGAGCTGTCACGGATCGCGCTCGCAATCGCCGCGGTCGCCGGCGGCGACACGCTCGTCTTCGACGAGATCGACGCGGGCATCGGCGGCGAGACGGCGCACGCGGTCGGACGTCTCCTCCAGCGCCTCGCGGAGCGGGCGCAGGTCGTGACGATCACGCACCTGCCGCAGATCGCGGCCCTAGCCGACCGTCACTTCCGCGTGGAGAAGACACCGGGCGACCCGACCCACACGCGGATCGAGCAGCTCGGCGACGAGGAGCGCAAGGCCGAGCTCGAGCGGATGCTCGGCGGCGAGGAGTTCCTCGCCACCGTCCGCGCGGGCTAGACGACCGCTGCTGCTGCTACCCTGAAATCCCGTGAGCGCACGGGCCCCGAAGTACGTCTTTGTGACAGGGGGCGTCGTCTCGGCTCTGGGGAAGGGAATCGTCGCCGCCTCGCTCGGGCGACTGCTCAAGGCGCGCGGCCTGCGCGTCCAGCTCCAGAAGTTCGACCCGTACCTCAACGTCGACCCGGGGACGATGAGCCCGTTCCAGCACGGCGAGGTCTTCGTCACCGAGGACGGCGCGGAGACCGACCTCGACATCGGCCACTACGAGAGGTTCGTCGACGAGAACTTCCTCCGCAGCGCGAGCCACAGCGCCGGCGCGATCTGGGACACCGTCCTCCGCAAGGAGCGGAAGGGCGACTTCCTCGGCGCGACGGTGCAGGTGATCCCGCACATCACGAACGAGATCAAGGCGCGCATCCGCCGCGCAGCGGAGGCGAGCCCGGCCGACGTCGTCATCTCGGAGATCGGCGGCACGGTCGGCGACATCGAGTCACTGCCGTTCCTCGAGGCGATCCGCCAGTTCCGGCGCGAGGTCGGGACCGAGAACGTCTGCTACGTCCATGTCACGCTCGTCCCGTTCATCGAGGCGGCGGGCGAGTTGAAGACGAAGCCGACGCAGCACTCGGTGAACGAGCTGCGCCGGATCGGCATCCATCCCGATGTCGTCGTCTGCCGCTCGCACGAAGAGTTGTCGCGCGACATTCGGGACAAGATCGCGCTGTTCGCCGACGTCGATCCGGCGGCCGTCGTCGCGTGCCCCGACGTGCCGGACGTGTACGAGGTCCCGCGCGTTCTCGAGGACGAAGGGCTCGACCGGCTCGTGGGAGAGCGGCTCGGGCTCGAGCTCGGCGAGCCGGATCTGTCCGACTGGGACGAGCTGCTCGATCGCATCCGCGCCCGCCGCGACATGGTGGAGATCGCGCTCGTCGGCAAGTACGTCAAGCTCCACGACGCGTACCTCTCGGTGCATGAGGCGCTCAAGCACGCCGGTCTCGAGCATGGCTGCGCAGTGCATGTCCGCTGGGCCGACGCGGAGGACATGTCGTACGACGAGGCTGCCGAGCTGTTCGAGGGTGTCGACGGCGTGCTCGTGCCCGGGGGCTTCGGCTCGCGCGGCTGGGAGGGGAAGATCCTCGCCTGCCGGGTCGCGCGTGAGCGGCAGATCCCGTACCTCGGCATCTGCCTCGGCATGCACGTCGCCGTGTCGGAGTTCGCGCGGCACGTCGTCGGCCTGGACGGCGCGAACTCGACCGAGATGGATCCCGAGACGCCATATCCCGTGATCGACCTCCTCCCCGAGCAGAAGGGGATCGAGGATCTCGGCGGCACGATGCGCCTCGGCGCGCAGGCGGTCGAGGTGGCCGACGGCACGCGGACGCGAGAGTTGTACGGCGAAGGGACGATCCACGAGCGGCACCGGCACCGCTACGAGGTGAACAACGCGTACCGCGACCGCCTCGTAGAGGCCGGGCTCGTCGTGAGCGGGACGTTCCAGGAGGGCCGCCTCGTCGAGATCGTCGAGCTGCCGAGCCATCCGTGGTTCGTCGCGAGCCAGTTCCATCCGGAGTTCAAGTCGCGCCCGACGCGCGCGGCTCCGCTGTTCCGCGGTTTTGTCGGCGCGGCGCTCGACCGTGCTCGTGCCCGGGCCGGCGACCGCGTCGCGGCCTGACGCCCGGACCGTAGGATCGCGGCGTGTCCGAGGCGGTCGACCTCTTCCTCGAGCTCGCCGCGCTGCCGACGCCGCCCGGCGAGGAGCGCGCGGCCGCGGACGTCGTCCTCCGCTACCTCCGCGATCTCGGCCTCGAGCCGGACGAGGACGACTTCGGCAACCTCTACGCGCGCCTCGAGCCGACGGCGGAAGGGACGCCGCTCTTCTTCTGCGCGCATCTGGACACGGTTCCTCCGTCCGGCGAGCTGCTGCCCGTCGTCGAGGACGGGGTGATCCGGAACGCCGGCGGCACGATCCTCGGCGCCGACAACAAGGCCGCCGTCGTGCAGATGCTCGAGGGCGTGCGCCGGATCCTCGTCGAGAACGTCGCGCACGCGGGGCTCGAGCTCGTGTTCACGCGGCAGGAGGAGGTCGGCCTGCTCGGGGCGGCGGCGTTCGACCAAACGCGGCTCCGCGCTCGGCTCGGGTTCGTCTTCGACCAGGAGGGGCCGATCGGCGAGATCATCCTCGGCGCGCCGTTCGCGCAGGGTCTCGAGGTCACGTTTCGCGGTCGCGCGGCGCACGCGGGAATGGCGCCGGAGGAGGGGAGATCCGCGATCCAGGCCGCGGCGAAGGCGATCGCCGACCTGCGACTCGGCCGCGTCGACGAGGAGACGACGGCGAACGTCGGGCTGATCCAGGGCGGCACGGCCGGCAACATCGTCCCGGACGCCTGCTCGTTCCTCGCCGAGGCGCGCTCGCACGACGAGCGCAAGCTGGGCGATCTCGTCCAGGAGATCCTCGACGCCTGCGCGTTCGCGGCGAGCGAGACGGAGTGCGAGCTGCAGACCGAGTTGCGCAAGACGTACCGGGGCTACCGCTTCGGGAAGGGCGACGACGTGGTCCGCCTCGCCGAGGCGGCGCTCGTGCGGTGCGGGTACGAGGTGCGCTACGGGCTGTCGGGCGGCGCGGCCGATGCGAACGTCTTCAACGATCGCGGCCTGCGGTGCCTCAATCTCACGCACGGCGTGCACGACTTCCACAGTCCGAACGAGCATGTGGCGGTCGCAGACCTCGAGGCGATGATCGACGTGACCGTTGCGATCGTCGAGGGGGCGCGCGCGTGAAGCCCGACGAGAGCCGGACGGTGTACGAGGGGCGGTTGCTCGGGTTGACGCTCGAGCGGTGGGGAGAGCACGAGCGGGAGATCGTCGAGCATCCCGGGGCGGTCGCGATCGTCGCCGTCGACGCCGAGGGATTCGTCTGGCTCGTGCGGCAGTTGCGCGAGGCGACGCGCGGGAGACTTCTGGAGATCCCGGCAGGGACGGCGGAGCCGGGCGAGGAGCCTCTCGAAACGGCTCAGCGGGAGCTGCAGGAGGAGTGCGGCCTGACCGGCGGCGAGTGGAGCAGGCTGGCCGCGTTCTGGACGACGCCCGGCTTCTGCCGGGAGCGCATGGTGCTGTTCGCGGCGGAGGGCGTCGTGCCTGGGGACGCCTCGCCGGCCGACGACGAAGAGCTCGAGATCGTCCGCTGGCCGCTCGCCGAGGTGCCCGGCCGCCTTGGCGAGATCGAGGACGCGAAGACGCTTGCCGGCCTCCTCCTCTACATCGAGACACGGCCGGACCGGGCGCGGCTCGCATAGGCATGGACAACCCGCACTCCCCACCCAAAGGGCGGGGTCGCTGTCCCTCCGCCCTCGGCGTCGACGCTACCCGCGCAAACGTGGCGAGGGTGTGCCATCACGTCGAGAAACCCTCGAATCTGGGTTGCGTCTACGTCTTTGCCGTCGCGCGAGATAGTGTCTCCCCGCCTTGCGGATCGGAGTCCCGAAGGAGATCAAGACCGACGAGTACCGCGTCGCGCTGACGCCGGCCGGGGCGCGTGAGCTCGTCCAGCATGGCCACGACGTGCTCGTCGAGCAGACCGCCGGCGACGGCAGCGCCTTCACGGACGCGGACTACGAGCGAGCCGGCGCGCGGATCGGCTCCGTCGACGAGGTCTGGGCCGACACCGAGCTGGTCCTCAAGGTCAAGGAGCCCATCGCCACCGAGTACCCGCGCCTCCGCGACGGTCTCGTCCTCTTCACGTATCTCCATATCGCCGCGGACGAGCCTCTGACTCGCGCCCTGGCGGAGAGCGGCATTGCCGCGGTCGCCTACGAGACGGTCGAGACGGACGATCGCCGGCTACCGCTGCTCGCTCCGATGAGCGAGATCGCCGGCCGGCTGGCGCCGCAAGCAGCCGCCCACTTCCTCGAGAAACCGCTCGGTGGCCGCGGCGTCCTCCTCGCGGGCACGCCCGGAGTTCAGCCCGGGCGCGTCGTCGTGCTCGGCGGCGGCATCGTCGGCTACAACGCCGCGATCATCGCTCTCGGTCTTGGCGCTCAGGTGACGATTCTCGAGCGCTCGATCGACCGGATGCGCCACCTCGACGAGATCCTCTCCGGTCGTGTCACGCTCCTCATGTCCTCGAGCCTCGAGGTCGAGGAGCGAATCGCCACCGCGGACGTCGTGATCGGAGCCGTTCTCATCCCCGGCGCCCGCGCGCCGAAGCTGATCAGCCGGAACATGCTCTCGGAGATGCAGCAGGGAGCAGTGATCGTCGACGTCGCGATCGACCAGGGCGGCTGCATCGAGACCGCCCACCCCACCACGCACTCCGACCCGACCTACGAAGTGGACGGGATCATCCACTACTGCGTCGCGAACATGCCCGGCGGCGTGCCGGTCACGTCGACAAAGGCGTTGACGAATGCGACGCTTCCCTACGTCGAGGCGATCGCAGGCCACGGGCTTGCGGAGGCCGTCTCACGGGACGCGACGCTCGCCCGGGGAGTCAACGTCCTCGAGGGCAAGATCACGTACGAGGCAGTCGCCGAGGCGCACGGGCTCGAGTTCACACCCCTCGAGGACGTGCTTCCTCTCGCTCGGGTCTAGCTGCCTGGCCGGCGGCCGGGCGGGGTGAGCTTGACGACCATCCATGTGATCGCCGCCGCGGCGCCGATCACGACGAGGGCGTAAGCGGCGAAGGCGAGGAGTCCGAGGGCGGTCGACACGGCCGCCCCTAGAATAGCCGCGTGCCCAGGGCGTGCGTCATCGTGCTCGATGCAGTCGGAGCCGGCGAGTTGCCCGACGCGTCCGAGTACGGCGACGAGGGCTCCGACACGCTCGGGAACGTCGCGCGAGCGGTCGGCGGGCTCGATCTCCCCAGCCTCGAGGCGCTAGGCCTGGGCAACGTCGAGCCGCTCGAGGGCTGTCCGCCGCAACCGGGCGCGCCTGCAGTCGCCGGCCGCCTGATCGAGCGCTCGAAGGGGAAGGACACCACGACGGGGCACTGGGAGCACATGGGCATCGTCACGGCGCAGGCGTTCCCGACGTACCCGCACGGCTTCCCCCACGACGTCATCGACCCGTTCATGCACAAGACCGGACGCGGCGTGATCGGCAACAAGGCAGCCTCCGGGACGGAGATCATCCAGGAGCTCGGGGAAGAGCACCAGCGGACCGGAAAGTGGATCGTCTACACGTCCGCCGACTCGGTGTTCCAGATCGCGGCGCACGAGGAGACGATCCCGCTCGAGGAGCTGTACGAGGGCTGTCGGGCGGCGCGCGAGATCCTCACCGGGAAGCACGCGGTCGGACGCGTGATCGCGAGGCCGTTCGCGGGAGAGCCGGGCAACTACGCCCGGACGCCGAACCGCCACGACTTCTCGCTCGAGCCGCGCCGGCCGAACTACCTCTCTCTGATCCGCGACGCCGGTCACAAGGTCTACGGCGTCGGGAAGATCGGCGACATCTTCGCCAACCAGGACATCGACGAGTCACAGTCGACGAAGTCGAACATCGAGGGGATCCAGCTGACGGAGAAGCTCCTGCAGGAGGTCGACGACGGCTTTATCTTCGTGAACCTCGTCGAGACCGACATGCTGTGGGGACACCGCAACGATCCGGTCAATTTCCACCGCTGCCTCCAGGATTTCGACCATCGCCTTCCCGACCTGCTCGAGGCGCTGCGTCCCGGCGACCTGCTCATCATCACGTCGGACCATGGCTGCGACCCGACGACGCCGTCGACTGATCACTCGCGCGAGCACGCCTTGCTCCTCGCCTACGTCGAGGGTCGCAACGCAGCCGGACAGGTCCACGAGGGCGAGTTCGCGGACGTGGGCGCGACCGTGAATGCCTGGCTCGGCGGCAAGGCGCCGTCGCGCGGGATCCCGGGGCAACCGATCGTCGCCCCGTAGCCGTGCCCGAGCTGCCGGAGGTCGAGAGCGTCCGCCGCCAGCTCGAGCCGGCCCTTGTCGGACGGCGGTTCGAACGCGTACAGATCCACGACTCACGGCTCGTGCGGCCGTTCGAGCCGGCCGAGGTGGCGGCCGAGCTGGAAGGAGAGCGGGTCGAGGATGTCGGGCGACGCGGAAAGTATCTGGTTGTTCGGTTCGAGAGCGGTCGAGTTCTCCTGATTCACCTCCGGATGACGGGGAGCCTGCTGCACGCGGCGGGCGGGTCGCTTCCGGACGATCCACATCGGCGTGCCGTTGTCAAACTAGACGACGGGTCGGACGTCGCCTACCGGGATGTCCGCCGCTTCGGCACATGGCTGCTGCTCGAGCCGGGCGAGGCGGAGCCGTACCTCGCGGCGAGAGTCGGAGACGAACCGCTCGACGCGCTGTTCACGGCCGCGAGGCTCGGCGAGAAGCTCGGCGCGCGCCGCACCTCTCTGAAGGCGGCGTTGCTCGACCAGCGCACGCTCGCCGGCCTCGGGAACATCTATGTCGACGAGGCGCTCTGGCGCGCGCGGCTCAACCCGCTTCGCCCGGCCGGCAGCCTCGACCGCGCTGAGCTGAGGCGTCTCCAGCGCGCGATCCGCGCCGCACTCGAGCACGGCCTCGCACGCCAGGGCTCGACGCTGCGCGACTACCGGCTCCCGGACGGGAGCGGGGGCTCGATGCAGGACGAGTTCCGCGTCTACGGCCGCGGCGGAGAGCCCTGCGATCGCTGCGGAACGCCGATCGCCCGGACGCGCATCGCGGGCCGCAGCAGCTGGTTCTGTCCCCTGTGCCAGCCGGAACGGCCGGAACCGCGGACTCAGGCCGCGAGCAGCTCCTCGAGACGCCCGTCGCGGTCGAGGCGCCATAGCTCGGTGTAGCCGCCGATCGGACGGCCGTCGACGAGGATCTGCGGCACCGTCCAGCCGCCGGCTACGTCGTAGACGGTCTGCCGGAAGGCGGGATCGTCGTCGAGGTGGATCTCCTCGTACGGCAGACCACGCGAGTCGAGCAGCGTCTTCGCCCGGACGCAATAGCCGCACCAGAGCGTCGTGTAGATCCGGATTCTCGCCATTACCGCTTACAACGCAGAAGCGCCCCGCCGCGTTCCCGCCCGACCGCACTTCTAGACTGGACGGGCCATGGCCGGACGGGCGTACAGCACCGAGGCGGTAGTCCTCCGGTCGATCCGGCTCGGTGAGGCCGACCGAGTCCTCCACCTCTATACGCGCGCGCGCGGACGGGTTGGGGCGGTGGCCAAGGGCGTGCGGAAGACGATGTCGCGCTTCGGCGGCCGGCTCGAGCCGCTCTCGCACGTCGATCTCGTCCTCCATCAGGGTCGGCGCGACCTCGACACGATCACGTCGGCGCAGCTCGTCTCCTCCCATCGGGACGCGCGCGAGGACTACTACCGGTTCTCGGTCGGGATGATCGGGTCCGAGGCGATGCTCCGCCTGTTCAGCGAGCAGGAGGCGAACGAGCGTGCGTTCACGGCGCTGACCCGCTTCCTCGACCTGCTCGACGAGGCCCCGCACGCGGCCGACCGCCCGGCGCTCGACCCTCTCGGGCTCGCGTTCCAGCTGAAGCTCCTCTGGCTCTCGGGGTACCTCCCGCACGTGTCCGGCTGCGCCGAGTGCGGGGCCGAGGAGGGGCCGCTCGTGGGCTACTCCCCGCGCGCAGGCGGAGCGGTCTGCGCTCGCTGTGCGGCAGCGACGGAGGCTCTCGCCCTCGCGCCCGACGGAGCCGCCGGGATCGCGGCGCTCCTCGCCCGGCCGCTCGCCGAGGCGGCCGGACTCAGCCTCTCCGAGCGCGCGCGGCGTGACGCGCTCCGGGTCGTCACAGAGTCGTACGAGTACCACGGCGGCTTCCGGCTGCGAACGCTCACCGCGTGAACCGGGAGCTCGGCGACGGGTACGAGCTCGACGACGATCCCGGCCGTGTGGACATCGACGCGGTGCACGCGTTCATCTCCGGCGAGTCGTACTGGGGAGCAGGACGGCCACGGGACGTGGTCGAGCGGCTCGTCAGGGACGCGCAGCGCGTCGTGGGGCTGTACAAGGACGGCGCCCAAATCGGCTTCGCCCGCGCGGCGACCGACGGCGTGAGCGCCGTCTATCTCGCGGATGTCTACGTCCTGGCCGAGCACCGCGGCCGGGGGCTCGGCCTCGAGCTCGTGCGAGAGATGGTCGAAAACGGACCGCTTGCCGACCACGGCTGGCTCCTTCACACCCGCGACATGCACGCGCTCTACGCGAAGGTCGGCTTCGGAACGCCGAGTGGGCGTGTGATGGAGCGGCCGCACCGCTAGGCGACGCTTCTCCTAGGTCGCGGCGGCGAAGTCGTCGAAGTAGATCGTGCCGCGCTCGCAGACGCTCGTCGGCGGCTGGACCGGCGCATTCACGGCGCCGCCGCCGTCCGGGGTCACCTGCAGCGTCGACGCCTTGGGCTGGCATGGGCCGGACTGCGCGTCTCCCTGCCCGGCGACGCTCGGGGAGAACCGTCCCTGTGTCACCGCCGAGTCGCCGGGCGCGAGCACGACCTGCTTGCCGGACGATCCGGATCCCGCCGCGACGATGTGTGTCGGCAGATTCGCTCCGGTGGAGGAAAGGAGCTGCGCCTGGGGCAGGCCGAAGACGTAGCACCGGCTCGGTGAAGTGTTCTTCAGCGTCAGGAGGTAGACGACCTGGCCCGCGCCGGCGCTGCCCGCGACGGCGGCGAATGTGCCCGAGAGCTGGACCGCGGTGCAGGGGGTCGCCGGCCCGGACTGCCTCGTCACGGTCCGAGTCGTCGTGACCGTGCGCGTCTGCGTCGTCGTGACCGTCTTCGTGCTGCCGCCGAGGCCGCAGCCGGCCGCGGTCAGCGCGAGGACGGCGAGTGCCAGTCCCGCTGCAGCGCGTCGTCCAGCCACTCCCGCACTCCGCTCAGAGGCAACCGCTCCTGCGCGAGCGAGTCCCGGTCCCGGACCGTGACTGTCTCGTCCTCGAGCGTCTGTTCGTCGACGGTGAAGGCCCATGGTGTTCCTATTTCGTCCTGGCGCCGGTAACGCCTTCCGATCTGCCCACCTTCGTCGTGCTCGACGGAATGGTGGCGGCGCAGCTCTTCGTAGAGGGCCTGTGCGCGGGTCGCCATGCCCTCGTCGCGCGGAACGAGCGGGAGGATCGCGGCCTTGACCGGCGCGACGCGCGGATGAAGATGGAGGACGACACGCTGCCGGTCGGCGACGACTTCCTCGTCGTATGCGTCGCAGAGGAGCGCTACGAAGATCCGCTCGATGCTCACCGCCGGCTCGATCACGTGCGGCGTGTAGCGGCTGCCGTCCTGCTCGACCCATTCGAGCTTCGTGCCCGAGCTCTGCGTGTGCTGGGTCAGGTCATACGCGCCTCGATTTGCGACTCCCTCGAGCTCCTGCCAGCCGATCGGGTAGAGGTACTCGATGTCGCTCGTCGCGCTCGAGTAGTGGGAGCGCTCGTTCTCGTCGTGCTCGCGGACGCGAACGTTCTCATCGCGGAGGCCGAGACTGCGGTGCCAGGCGAGGCGCTGCTCGAGCCAGTACTCGTACCACTCCGTCGCCTCGGCGGGCGGGACGAAGTACTCCATCTCCATCTGCTCGAACTCCCGCACCCGGAAGAGGAAGTTGCCCGGGGTGATCTCGTTGCGGAACGACTTGCCGATCTGCGCGATCCCGAACGGCGGCTTGCGGCGCGCGAGCTGGGCGACGTTCTTGAAGTTGACGAAGATGCCTTGCGCCGTCTCGGGACGGAGGTACGCGGTCGAGCTCTCGTCCTGGAGCGCGCCGACGTGCGTCTCGAACATGAGGTTGAACTGGCGCGGCTCGGTGAGGTCGCAATCCGGCGTCTCGCCCGGCCGTTTGCTCGGCTTGCGGCCGCAGCTCGCGAGCTCGAGCTGGTCTGCTCGGAATCTCAGCTTGCACGTGCGGCAGTCGACGAGGGGGTCGACGAAGCCTTCGACGTGGCCGGAGGCCTCCCAGACGCGCGGGTTGAGGATGACCGCGGAGTCGAGGGCGACGATGTCGTCGCGCTCCTGCACCATCGCGCGGAACCAGAGTGCGCGGATCGTGTTCTTCAGGAGGACGCCGTAGTGGCCGTAGTCGTACGTCGAGCCGAGGCCGCCGTAGATCTCGGAGGACGGGAAGACGAACCCGCGCCGCCGGCAGAGGGAGACGATCGTGTCCATCGTCACGGGAGATGGCGGCTCGGCCATGGGCGGAGGTTACCCGGCCGGGTTTCAGCCTTTCCCGACGAAGCTGCGAGGTTTCCGGCGCGAGTCGGGCCCTACGCTCGCTTCCCCGTGGTGGGTGGGGGTTTGGGATGGTGATGGGGGATGAAGGCGAAACCGTCGCCCGGTTACGCTGACGACCGTGCCGAACCCGCCGGTCGAGCTTCACGTCGTCTCCGACGCCACCGGCGAGACCGCCGCCCGGCTGGTCCAGGCGCTCGAGGCGCAGTTCCCCGAGCAGGAGTTCGTCGAGATCCGCCATCCACGCGTCGAGTCGGAGGAAGACCTCCAGCTCGCCGTCAACCGCATGCGCGGCCGCCCGGCCGTCGTCGTCTACACGCTCGTCCAGCCCGAGCTCCGCGAGGTGATGCGGACGCTCTGCCGCCGCGCGCGCCTCCACTACTGCGACCTTCTCGGCCATCCGATCGAGGCCGTCGCCCGCGTCTCCGGGCAGTCCGCCAAGATGACGCCCGGCTCGCGGCCGCCGCTCAACTCGGCCTACTTCAAGCGGATGGAGGCGATCGAGTTCGCCGTCCGCTACGACGACGGCGTCGCCCAGGGCCTCCACGACGCCGACCTCGTCCTCGTAGGCGTCTCCCGCACCTCGAAGACGCCGCTCTCGATCTACCTCGGGTACCTCGGGCACAAAGCCGCGAACGTCCCCGTCGTCAAGGGGATCGCGCCGCCGAAGGAGCTGTTCGAGATCGACCCGAGCAAGATCGTCGGCCTGACGATCGACCCGAACCGTCTCGCCGAGATCCGCCGTGCGCGCGTCCGCAGCATGGGCGCATCCGCCCGAAACCGCCAGTACGCCGAGCTGATGGAGATCTACGAGGAGCTCGAGCAGGCGACGAAGCTCCATCGCCGGCTTGGCTGTCCCGTGATCGACATCTCGGAGCTCTCGATCGAGGAGACCGCGCATCGCGCCCTTCGCGCAGTCGAGGAGAGCCGCGCCGAGAGTGCGACCGCTCGATGAGCCGGCACGCGAAGCCGCCGGTCCCCTTCTACTACTGGCCGCTCTGGTGGTTCGTGCTCCTCGTCGCCGACATCATCTTCTACGTCTTGCTCACGCCGGTCTGGATCGGCCTGCGCACCCTCGCCTGGGTGGCGGAATTTCGGGCGCGGCGCCGGACCTGAGTGCTCCGGCGCCGCACCCGCGCGAACTAGAGACCGGTCGAAACGCAGTTCCGGTCGCGGTTCGAGTACTCCTGCTGGAGGAAGTAGTGATGGCCGTTGATAGTCTGGTTGTACTCGGCGCCGTTCGGGCCGCTCACGGTCCCGAAGATCCAGGCGCATTTGTCGCCGTCCTCGTATCCGCCGAGGTCGTACCAGGCGTTGCCGTTCTCGTCCGTGACGGTCTCGTTGTGCTCGTGCGACGTGACGTTGATCGTCGCGTCGGCGTCGTTGCCGTTCGGATGCTGGCCCGCGTCACATGCGGAAGGCACGGTGTCGGCGTACGGCATGTTCGCGTAGAGGATCTCGCTCGAGCCGCTCCCGATCCAGCTGTGGTATGCGCAGTAGTACGTGAACGCGCACTCCGAGCCACTGATGCAGCTGCCGATGCCCTTCGCCGTGAACAGGAAGAACTCCGAGTTCGGCCCGGCGGTCCACCCGGCGGCGGAGACGTCCTTCTCGATCTCGGCCTGCTCCTGAGCGTCCGTCAGACAGACCGACGTGTCGCTGTCCGAACAGCCACTGGCCGGAAGCGGGCTCGTGTCGGTGTACGAGCCGCCGAACGACGAGCTGTACTGGACGTTGCCGGAGCCGTCGTAGTACTGCGTCCCCGTGTAGTAGACGTTCGAGGTCTTGCCGCTGTCGGCTGCGACGTCCGTGAAGAACTGGTTGATCACCGTCGAGTACCCGGACTGCGTCGTGTACCCGGACGGGATCCAGTAGATCGCGTACGTCTTGTTCGTGTGCTCGACCGGCCCTCCGTGGTAGCGGAGGTTGCCGTAGCCCCGCGATGTGGCGTGGATCCTTGCGTTGTGGGCGACGACGAGGCCGAGCACCTTGCCGTGAGCCGACGCGAGCGTGCCGGACGTCGGATAGACGGCGCTCGCGGTGCCGACTGCGCACGTCGCGACGACGACGACACCCAGACAGAGCAGCTTCTTCACCTTGGACCCCCCTTGGGGTTGTGGTTGCTTGCCGCAACGACAACCGCAGTGCGCGGAACCTTTACCGACCTTCGATTCCGTGTCAACTACGGGGGAAGAGACGCGGGCGTATGACAACATCAGGGCACAAATGACGCGCTACGTCTATGGCTTCGACGAGCACGCCGAGGGAGGCCGCAAGCTGCTCGGCGGCAAGGGAATCGGGCTCGCCGAGATGACCCAGCTCGGCATCCCCGTCCCCGCCGGCTTCACGATCACGACGGACGCGTGCCGCGCTTTCATGGCGTCGGGCGGCGAGGTCGAGGGCCTCGATGAGGAGGTTGCCGAGCACATCGAGCGGCTCGAGGAGAAGACCCGGAAGCGCTTCGGCGACCACGACGACCCGCTCCTCGTCTCCGTCCGCTCCGGAGCTGCGGTCTCGATGCCGGGGATGATGGACACGATTCTCAACGTCGGGCTCAACGACGAGTCCGTCGTGGGGCTCGCGCGCTCGACGGGAAACGAGGGGTTCGCGCGCGACTGCTACCGGCGCCTGATCCAGATGTTCGGCGAGACCGTCGACGGCATCGCCCACGAGCACTTCAGCCCGGACGACTCCGTCGAGCGCGCCCGCGAGATCTACGTCCAGGAGACGGGAGAGGACTTCCCGCAGGACGCGCGCGAGCAGCTCCGCCGCGCGATCACGGCCGTCTTCGACTCGTGGAACTCGCCGCGCGCACAGGTCTACCGGCGGACGTACTCGATCCCCGACGACCTCGGGACCGCGGTAAACATCGTCCAGATGGTGTTCGGCAACAAGGGAGACGGCTCCGCGACGGGCGTCGCCTTCACGCGCGACCCGTCGACCGGCGAGCAGGGCGTCTACGGCGAGTACCTCGTCAACGCGCAGGGCGAGGACGTCGTCGCCGGCACCCGCACCCCGCAGCCGCTCGAGGAGATGGAAGGACGGCTGCCCGAGCCGTACGAGCAGCTGCTCGAGACGATGGGGACGCTCGAGCGGCACTACCGCGACATGCAGGACATCGAGTTCACGGTCGAGGAAGGGCGGCTCTACCTCCTCCAGACCCGCTCGGCGAAGCGCACCGCCGCCGCCGCGATCAAGGCGGCGGTCGACATGAGCGCGGAGGGCCTGATCGACCGGGACGAAGCGGTCGCGCGGATCGATCCGAAAGCGCTCGACCAGCTTCTCCACCCACGTCTCGACGAGAACGCGGACTTCGAGGTCGCCGCCCGCGGCCTCAACGCCTCGCCCGGCGCCGCCTGCGGGAAGATCGTGCTCGACGCCGACACCGCCGCGGAACGCGGCAAGGCCGGCGAGGCCGTGATCCTCGTCCGCTGGGAGACGACGCCCGACGACATCCACGGCCTGATCCAGGCGCAGGGCGTCCTCACGGCACACGGCGGCATGACCTCGCACGCGGCCGTCGTCGCGCGCGGGATGGGAAAGCCGTGCGTCGCCGGCACCGAGGGCCTCGAGATCGACGTCGGCAAGAAGACGGTTCGGATCGGAGGGCACAAGCTCAGGGAAGGCGACGTGATCACGATCGACGGCGGCACGGGCCGCGTGATCGTCGGCGAGGTGCCGCTCGTCCCGCCCGCGATCAACGAGGACTTCGAGACGATCCTCGAGTGGGCCGACGAGCTGCGCCGGCTCAAGGTGCGGGCGAACGCCGACAGCGCCGACGATGCGGCGAAGGCGCGGGAGTTCGGCGCGCAAGGGATCGGGCTCTGCCGCACCGAGCACATGTTCTTCGGCGACGAGCGGCTGCCGGTCGTGCAGGAGATGATCCTCGCGCGCGACGAGGAGGGCCGCCGCGCGGCGCTCGACCGGCTCCTGCCGTTCCAGCAGTCCGACTTCGAGGCGATCTTCGAGGCAATGGCGGGGCTGCCGGTGACGATCCGGCTCCTCGATCCGCCGCTCCACGAGTTTCTGCCGCCGCTCGAGGAGGCCAAGGACGAGCGCATGCGCCAGCGGATCAAGACGCTCACCGAGTCGAATCCGATGCTCGGCACGCGCGGCTGCCGCGTCGGCATTCAGTGGCCCGAGGTCTACGAGATGCAGGTGCGGGCGATCGCGCGGGCGGCGAAGGCGGTGCAGGAGCGCGGGGGAGAGCCGCCGCTCGTCGAGATCATGCATCCTCTCGTCGGCTTCCGCGAGGAGCTGCGCCGCCTCCGCGAGTTGACCGAGCACGTGATGGAGGAGGAGGCGCCCGGCCTCGAGTACCTCTGCGGGACGATGATCGAGCTCCCGCGCGCCGCGCTACGCGCCGACGAGATCGCCGAGGTCGCGGACTTCTTCTCCTTCGGCACGAACGACCTCACGCAGACGACGCTCGGGATGTCGCGCGACGACGCCGAGGGCAAGTTCCTCACGTTCTACCTCGAGGACGGGGTGCTCGACCGGAACCCGTTCGAGGTGCTCGACCAGGACGGCGTCGGGGATCTGATGGAGATCGCGGTCGAGCGGGGGCGGAAGACGAAGCCGGAGATCAAGCTCGGGATCTGCGGGGAGCACGGCGGCGAGCCCTCGTCGGTGGAGTTCTGCCACCGGATCGGGCTCGACTACGTCAGCTGCTCGCCCTATCGCGTCCCGCTCGCGCGGCTCGCAGCGGCGCAAGCGGTGCTACGCGAGGCAAAGCGCGGCCAGTACGTCCAGGCCGGCGGCTAGCCGCTAGGGCCACAGGCCGCGGACTTTCCAGTAGGCGAGCGCGACGCTTCCCGCGGCGACGACGACCAGGCCGAGGACGCCGCCAAGGCCGAGCTGCCCGTACTCCGCCCGGCCGCCGCGCCAGTGGGCGTAGCCGAGCGTGACCAAGATCCCGCCGATCAGCCCGCCGATGTGGGCGCCCACCGAGATCCCCGGGACAGCGAAGGAGATGATCAGGTTGATGACGATCCAGGTCATCGCGTTGCCCGCGAGCCGTCCGGTGATCTGCCACTCGAGGATCAGCATCGCTCCGAGGATTCCGAAGACCGCCCCGGATGCTCCGAGACTCGCCACGAGCGGCGCCGACACGAGGGCTCCCGCGGAGCCGGCGAGGCCCGACACGAAATAGAGCCCGATGTAGCGCGCGCGGCCCAGGTACTGCTCGACGGGCGTCCCGATCACCCAGAGCGCGAACATGTTGAACCCGATGTGGATGATGGAGGCGTGAAGGAACATCGCCGTGACGAGCCTCCACCAGTCGCCTCGGTCGACGTACGGGCCGAACAGGATCATCTTGTCGAACAGGCGGCCACCCGGTGCGTTCAGACCGCCGCCCTGCGCCGCGGTGATCAGGTAGATGCCGACGTTGATCGCGATCAGCGCCTTCGTGATCGGCGCGCTGCCCGTCGCAAGCGCGATTCCCGGCGCGCGGCGCACCGGCCGCGGCCTGATCCTCGTCGCCGCCGTGCGCCGCTGGCCCGCGTGCTCCGGGCAGCGGATCCCGACGGGTGCGAACGTCGCACAGTCGGCGCAGATCGGCCGCCCGCACTCCGAGCACGAGAGCCCCGTCTCGCGGTCCGGATGCCTGTAGCAGTAACGGGTCTCCGCAGTCGACATCCGGACTAGCCTAGTCCGCGGTCATGAAGGTGCATGTGGCATTCACTCCCGGCGAGCAGGCGCCCGCGCCGGTCGGGATCGTCGTCGACGTCCTCCGCGCGACCTCGACGATCTGCCAGGCGCTGGCGTCGGGCTACAGCCGCGTCCTCTGCTGCGCCGAGATCGAGGAGGCGCGCGCGCTTGCGGAGACGGAGGGGCCCGCGAAGCTCGCCGGCGAGCGGCGGCTCGAGCACATCGAGGGCTTCGACTTCGGCAACTCGCCCAAGGAGCTCGAGGGCGGGGCCGCCGCCGAGACGCTCATCCTCACGACGACGAACGGGACGCGGCTGCTCGTCGCCGCCGCCGAGCGCTTCGAGCGCGTCTACGTCGGCTCGCTGCTCAACCTCGCCGCCGTCGCGGCGGCCGCGCGGGAGAGTGGGGAGGACGTGGCGGTGCTCTGCGCCGGCGTTCTCGGCGAGCTCGCGCTCGACGATGCGTACTGCGCGGGCCGAATCGCGGAGGCGCTCGGCGGCGAGCCGGAGGACTCCGCGCGCGCGGCGATCCTCCTCGCCCGGAGCTTCCCGAGCGCGGGCGAGGGCCTCGGCGCGAGCCGCAGCGCGGCGAATCTCCGCCGGCACGGCCTCGAGGCCGACGTCGGCGTCTGCGCGCGGGAGAGCGTCCTCGACGTCGTCCCGCGCTACGTCCGCCGCGTCGGCCTCGCAGCCGAGGTGACGCTCTAGGGCGACATTCGTCCGGCCACGTGGTACTTCGTGACCGACGTGCGCTGTCCGGGCGTGTCGCCCGTCGGCATCGCGTCGAGGATCTCGTGCCCCGTCGCGTAGTCGCCCTCGTTGTCGAAGAAGACGATCGCGAGCGCCTGCTCGGTGTCGGGATCGTGGAGGAGGATCATCTCCGTCGCGGGCAGCCCCTCGGGCGGCTCGCCCTCCGCGACGCTCTTGGCCATCTCGGCCATGTGGTCGGAGCCGACTCCGTCGAACGAGACGACGCGTGCAAGTGCCATCGAAGCCCTCCTGTCGGTTGACGGGAGGAGCCTACGCCCGGCGCTGTCTCCGTAGGGCGTCGAGGCGGCGACGATCCTGTTTCGTCGGACGTGCGCCGAGATCCGAGCCGAGCGGACGGGCGAGCCGCCGCTCGAGCTGGAGCCGCTCCCGCTCCTCCCGCGATTCGGGCGTCTCCTCGTAGAGGGTCGCTGCGACCTTGGCCGGGCCGCGGCGGTCGGCGAGGCCGGTGACGGCGACGACGCGGCGCGTGGGGCCGAGCCGGAGCTCGACGATCTCGCCGGCCGCGATCTCCCGCGCCGGCTTGACGCGCTCGCCGGCGACCTTGACGTGTCCCGCGAGGACGAGCTCGGTCGCCGCGCTACGCGTCTTCGCGAAGCGCGCCGCCCACAGCCACTTGTCGATGCGAACGCGATCCACAAGGGGATCGTAACCTTGACAGGAGAACAGGCGTTCGTATAGAACATACGTTCCTATGAACCGGAGCGGGAAATGATCGCCTGTCTCTCCATCCCAGGGCTCGAGCTGAAGGCGGCGCTGCGGCGCACGCCGACGCTCGCGCTGCGCCCGGCGGCCCTCGCACCGGAGCCGCAGGGAGAGCCGCTCGTCGGACCGGTCACCCCCGCGGCCGAGGCTGTGGGAGTGCGTCCGGGGATGCGGCTGGGGGAGGCGCTCGCCACGTGTCCGGCGCTGGCGCTCGTCGAGCCCGACGCGGCGGGAGCCGAGCAGGCGTGGGAGGAGATCGTCCGCGCGCTCGAGGACGCGGGCTTCGCCGTCGAGCCGGCCTCTTCCGGCGTCGCGTACTTCGAGACGCGAGGGGTGGAGCGCCTCTACGGCGGGCTCGAGCCGTCGCTGCGGCGCGCGCTCGCCGCCGTCGGGACGGAGTGGGACGCGCGCATCGGCGCGGCCGGCCGTCGTTTCGCTGCGCTTGCGGCGGCTTCCGTCGCGCGACCCGGGCAGGTAGTCGTGGTCGCCGATGAGGAGCTGCCGCAGTTCCTCGCACCGCTGCCCCTCACGCTCCTCCCGCTCGAGCGCAGCCGGTACGAGGAGATCGAAGCACTCGGAGTTCGCAAGCTCGGACAGCTTGCCGAGCTCCCGGGTGGCGCCGTCGCCGAACGCTTGGGGCCGGACGGCCGGCGCGCCTGGAGCCTGGCGAGAGGTGGGACGGCCGCGCGGGTGCGCGGCCGCCGCCCTCCCGCAGCCGTTTTCGCCTCGCTCGCGTTCCCCGAGGCGATCGGCAACGAGTTGACGCTGCGCCGCGCGCTCGCGGGGCTGATCGACAAGGCGCTCGCGCGTCCCGAGCGGCGCGACCGCTTCGTCCGCAAGCTCGCGCTCGCTGCGCGGTTGGAGACCGGCGGCTCGTGGCGGCGAACCCTCACGCTGCGCGAGCCGAGCGCCGACTCCGACCGGATCCGCGCCGCACTCGCACCCCGCCTCGCCGAGCTGCCAGGACCCGTCGTCGAGCTCCGCCTCGAGCTCGTCGAGCTGACCGAGCCGTCCGGCCACCAGCTCGAGCTGCTCGCTGCCGGCGCCGAGGACCGCACGCGGCTTCGGGAAGGGCTGCGCCAGGTACGGGCGAGCACCGGATCCGGCTCCGTCTGCACCGTCGTGGAGGTCGCGCCATGGTCTCGGGTTCCCGAGTCACGCGCACTGCTGGTTCCCAGGGACGAGTAGCCCGCCATTTCAACGCGCCGCGGGCGGCGCGGGTCGAGGCGAATGCGAACGGGGCGCCGCTCGAGGTGAACCACCAGCCGGTGGCGTGCGTGCGCGAGGAGTGGCGCGTCGTCGACCGCTGGTGGACGGAGGAGCCCGTCGTGCGCCGCTACTTCGAGGTCGTGCTCGAGAGCGGCGAGAACACGATCGTCTTCCACGACGGCGCAGGAAAGGGCTGGTATACCCAGCGCGGCGCATGAGCGAGTTCGTCGAGGTCGAGCGCGAGGAGATCGCCGTCCAGTTCGTCCGCGTGCCGGACGGGCTCGAGCACATCCGCCGCGCCTGGGACGAGCTCGAAGCCGTCGTCGCGCTGCGCGGCCGCCACTTCTACGGCGCCTTCGACCCAGTCGCGAACGACTACCGAGCGTGCGTCGAGGTGCGAGAGGGAGACGAGCTCGTGGACGGGCTCGAATCGGGGACGCTCCCCGGTGGCCGGTATCTCCGCGCTCGGCTACGAGGCGAGCCGCCTGCCGTCTACGAGCGCATCGGCCCGACGTTCGACGAGCTAGTGCGGGAGGGAAAGCCGGACGAGAGCCGCCCGAGCCTGGAGCACTACCGCCGCTACGACGAGATCGACCTGCTCCTACCGGTCTAGCTTGGCTCGCAGCTCCTGTGCGGCCGCCTCCGGATCGTCCGCGTCCCTGATCGCCCGCACGACGGCGACTCCCGGCGCACCCGCGGCCACGACCTCCCCCGCGTTGCCGAGGGTGATCCCGCCGATCGCGAACCACGGCATGTGCAGGGACTTTGCGGCAGCCTCGACGAGCTCGAGCCCGCCGGCGACCGCATCCTGCTTCGTCGGCGTCGCGAACGCGGTCACTCCCGCGTAGTCCGCGCCTGCAACGTCATCCAGCTCTGCGGTCGTCGACACGGACACGCCCACGAGCCGCTCCCCGCCGACGAGCGCTCGCGCCTCCTCGACCCGTGGGTCGCTGCGGCCGACGTGGACGCCGTCGGCGCGGCATGCCTCCACCAGATCGGGGCGGTCGTTGAGGATGAAGAGCGCGTCGTGCTCGTCGCACGCCTCCCGAAAGACCTTCGCGGCCGTGACGATCCCGTCGTCCGAGAGAGCCTTGTCGCGGAGCTGCACGATGTCCACGCCGCCGCGCAGCGCCGGCTCGAGGACGTGGACGTCGTCCGCGGCGAGCACGAGGTAGAGACGCGAGCGTGCGAGGCGCGCGAAGTTCATGTGTGGTTCACCTTGGCACGGATAGGGTCGGAAGGTGAGGCGGCAGCGGCTCCCCATCGTCCTCGCCGTGCTCGCTGCGATCGCCCTCGTCGGCGCTCTCGTCCAGCACAGCCGGCGGCCGTCGTCGACGTCGACCACGCAGACACGGAAACCGAACCCGAATCGCGTGGTGACGATCCGCGGCCCGCTTCCCGGCGCGCTCCTGATCGCCGACCGCGGCAACAACCGCATCCTCCTCGTCGACCCGCGCCGGCGGACGCTCTGGCGCTTCCCGACCGCGCGGGATCGCGCCCGCGGCGCGAGCCTCGTCTTCGACGACGACACGTTCGTCGAGCCCGGGGGCAAGGCGCTGATCACGAACGAGGAGGACCACCAGGACATCCTCTCGATCGACATCAAGACCCACCGCGTCACGAACCTCTTCGGCGTCCCCGGCGTCGTCGGGCACGACTCGACGCATCTGGACTGGCCCGACGACGCGTACGTCCTCCCCGACGGGACGATGACGGTCGCGGACGCCTACAACTGCCGGATCCTCTTCATTCGGCACCAGCGGATCGTCCGCCAGATCGGAAAGACGCGCGTCTGCGTCCACAATCCGCCGAGGACGCTCGGCTCGGTCAACGGAGACACTCCGCTGCCCGACGGCGGCGTTCTCGTCTCCGAGATCAACGGATCGTGGATCGACGACTTCTCGAAGACGGGGAGGCTTCGCTGGGATTTCCAGGCGCCGGTGTCGTACCCGTCCGATCCGCAGCCGCTCTCGGGCGGGCGGATCCTCCTCGCCGACTACGCCTACCCGGGCGCGGCGGTCATCCTCGACCGGCACGGCCACGTGCTGTGGCGGTACGGGCCGGCGTCGGGGTGGGGGGAGCTGAACCATCCCTCGCTCGCGATCATGCTCCCGAACGGCGACGTCGCGATCAACGACGACTACAACGACCGGGTCGTGATCGTCGACCCGAGGAAGAACCGCATCGTCTGGGACTACGGGCATCTCCGCTCGCCGGGAACGCGGCCCGGCTTCCTGAACACGCCCGACGGGATGGACTACATCCCGCTCGGCCCGCACGAGAAGCCGCTCTGGCAGCTCGTGCACCACCCGTAGCGCACGAACGTATGTTCGCCTAGACTCGGTGGGTGGCGTACACCGAGCTCCACGCGCATTCCGCGTACTCGTTCCTCGACGGGGCGTCGCAGCCGGAGGAGCTGGCGGCGCGGGCGGCCGAGCTCGGGTACGAGGCGCTTGCGCTCACCGATCACGACGGCGTCTACGGCTCGCTCGAGTTCGCGCACGCGGCGAAGCACTTCGGCGTTCGTCCGATCACCGGTGCGGAGGTCACGCTCGAGGGAGGCACGCATGTGACGCTGCTCGTGGAGTCGGCGACCGGCTACGCGAACCTGTGCCGGCTCCTGACGGCGGCGCACGCGCACACGCGCGACAACACCGCGCGGGAGCCGTCCCCGCCGCGACTCGAGCAGGTGCTGCTCGAGGAGCTCAACGACGGGCTCGTCTGCCTGTCCGGCTGCGCGCGCAACGGACTCGCGGTGCGGGACCCGAACGCTGCGGTGCGGCTCGCACGCGCTTTCGGAAGGGACAGGTTCTACGTCGAGCTGCAGCGTCCGTACGAGCGCGGCGACGCGCGCCGCAACGCGCGGCTGTGCGAGCTCGCCGAGACGCTCGACGTGGGGACGATCGCCACGGGAGGCGTCCACGCGCACGACCGCCGCCGCGCCGCGCTGCAGGACATCCTCGTCGCCGTCCGCTGCCGCACCTCGCTCGAAGGCTGCGAGCAGGAGCGGCGCGGCAACCACGAAGCCGTGCTCCTTCCCCCGCAGGAAGTCCTCGACCGCTTCGCAGATTGTCCCGAGGCCGTTCACAAGACCACAGAGCTCGCGGCGCGGCTCGAGTTCGACCTGACGGAGGAGCTCGGCTACCGCTACCCGGACTTCTCCGGCGAGACGGAGCCGGCGATCGTCCAGCTCCGCCGCGTCTGCGAGCGCGCCCGCGAGGAGCGGTACTCAGACAACGCTAGTGACAAATTGTCACTTGGGCAGGTTGGGGCGCGGTTGGAGGAGGAGCTCGCACTGATCGACGAGCTCGGCCTCGCCGGCTTCTTCCTCCTCCACTGGGAGGTGCTCGAGCTCGCGCGCGAGGTCGCGCTCGAGGTGCGCGGCCCGGGCTCGATGCGCCACGTCCTGCCTCCCGGCCGCGGCCGCGGCTCCTCGGTCGGCTCGCTCGTCTGCTACCTGACCGGCCTCTCGCACGTCGATCCGGTCGCGAACAACCTCTCGCTCGGCCGCTTCCTCAACCGCGAGCTCGCGTCGATCCCCGACATCGACCTCGACTTCCCGCGCGACATCCGGGAGAAGCTCATCGTCCGCGTCGTCGAGCGCTACGGGCAGGAGCACGCCGCGCTCGTCGCGAGCTTCGCGACGTACCGCTCGCGCGGCGCGATCCGCGACGTCGGCAAGGCGCTCGGCCTCCCGTACGCCGACCTCGAGCGGCTCGCACGCCTCACGGACGGCTGGAACGCGCAGCGCGTCGCCGACGAGATCGCGGCCCTCCCCGAGGCGGCGACGAAGCTCCGCTCGCCGCGCTGGCGGGCCTTCGGAGCGCTCTGCAGCGAGATCGCCGGCCTGCCGCGGCACATCTCCCAGCACCCGGGCGGGATGGTCATCTCCACGCGGCCGCTCGTCGAGCTCGTCCCCGTCCAGCCGGCTGCGATGGAGGGCCGGCAGATGTGCCAGTGGGACAAGGACTCGTGCGCCGACGCGGGCTTCCTCAAGATCGACCTGCTCGGGCTGGGGATGCTGTCGGCGGTCGAGGAGTGCGTCGACCTGATCGCGAAGCACCGCGGTAAGAAGATCGATCTCTCGCGCGTGCGGCTCGACGATCCCGACGTGTTCGCGGAGATCCAGCGCGCCGACACGGTCGGCTGCTTCCAGATCGAGAGCCGCGCGCAGATGCAGGTCATTCTCCGCACCCGGCCGGAGACGATCGACGACATCACGGTGCAGGTGGCGCTCGTGCGGCCGGGGCCGATCCAGGGAGGCGCGGTGCATCCGTATGTCGAGCGGCGGCAGAAGCTGCGCGACGACCCGACGTTTCGCGCGCCGGCGGATCATCCGCTGCTCGAGGGGCCGCTGCGCGAGACGCTCGGCGTCATCGTCTTCCAGGATCAGGTGCTCGACGTCGCCGTCCATCTCGCCGGCTTCACGGTCGGCGAGGCGGAGGGGCTGCGGCGCGCGATGAGCCGCAAGCGCTCGCACGCGGCGCTCGAGGCATGGCGGGAGCGGTTCGTCGCGGGCGCGCTCGAGCAGGGGGTGGAGGAGGGCAAGGCGCACGAGCTCTACGACAAGCTCGTCGCCTTCTCCGGCTTCGGCTTCCCGAAGTCGCACGCGGCGGCGTTCGGGCTGCTCGCGTACCAGTCGGCGTGGCTGCGGCACCACTACGCAGCGGAGTTCCTCGCGGCGCTCCTCAACGCGCAGCCGATGGGCTTCTATCCGCCGGCGACGCTCGTTCGGGACGGTCAGCGGCGGGGAGTCGAGACGCGGTCGCCGCACGTGAATCTCAGCGAGGTCGACTGCGTGATCGAGACCGGCGCGGTCCGGGTCGGCCTGAAGTACGTCGCCGGAGTGGGGGAGGACGACGCGGCGGCGGTCGTCGCGTCGCGGCCCTACTCGACGGTACGTGAGCTCGCGCAGCGGACAGGCCTGTCGGAGGAGGAGTTGCGCGCGCTCGTCGAGTCGGGAGCCTGCGACTGCTTCGGGCTGCGACGGCGAGAGCTCCTCTGGCAGCTCGGGCTCGTACCGCGTCCCACGTCCGTTCCCGGCACGGCAGGGGAGGCGAAGCAGCTCGCGCTGCCGCTCGATCCGACGGCGGCGACGCCCGAGCTGCCCGAGCCGACGGTGTGGGAGCGGATGCTCACCGACTACCGGACGACGGGGCTCTCGGTCGGAGTCCATCCGCTGACGCTGCTGCGGCCGCACCTGCCGCCGGGGACGCTGTCGAGCGAGGAGCTGCGCGCCCAGCCGCACCGGGCGGACATCCAGTTCGCGGGGCTCGTCGTGGCGCGGCAGCGGCCGGCGACGGCGAACGGCGTCTGCTTCATGCTCCTCGAGGACGAGCTCGCGCAGGTGAACCTCGTGATCGCGCCGCAGGTGTACGAGCGCTTCCGGGCGGTCGTGAGGGGGGAGCCGCTATTGCTTGTACGCGGCCGCTACGAGCACTCGGACCGGAACCGGAACGTCCTCGTCCGCGAGCTCGTCTCCCTCGCGCCGCTCGCGCGGCGGCTGACCGACGGAGCGGACGTTCACGCGGCCCTGCCGCGCGCCCACCATTTCGGGCATCGCTAGCGCTCGCCGTCACCCGAGGCTTGATCTCGCTCGGCGTTGTAGCCCGTGCAGGCCCGAACCGGCTGCGCCGGGTACTTCGCCGGGACCACGTCGTTGCGGCAGAGAAGGTAGTTCTGTCCAAGCCGGCCGCGCACAGGGCGGGCGAACGTGCAGGTGAGACAGAGACTCTCGGGCCCGGTGGCACGCACTCGACTAGTCCTGCGGCTGGGCTCGCTCTTCGATGAGCTCGTAGAGCTCGCCGTCCGGGGCTCGGAAGTGGACGTAGCGGTGCCGTTCGTTCTCGGCAGGCTCATCGACCTCGATGCCGGCGCCACGAAGGGTCGCGACGGCCGCATCGAGGTTCTCGACGGCGAAGCCGATGCTCCTGGTCGTCTCGCCCATGGCACCGGGATCCGCCACGGCAAAGCGTGAGCCGTCCGGGAGCTCGAACAGATCCGCTTCGACGCCCGCGCCCTCGATCGGCGTCAGCCCGAGCGTGCTGCGAAGAAAGCGCGCCATCTCCGTGCGCTCGCCGGTCGCGGTTCCGGCGAAGACGAGTCCGAGTACGCGAATGCCCACGGCTCCGCGACGTTAGCCCTAGGACGCGTGCCGCCGCTCCATGGGCGACGGCAGGTCCGGGTGGAGGTTGAACGCGGAGTTGACGAGCGCGAGATGGGTGAACGCCTGGGGGAAGTTGCCGAGCAGGCGTTCCGCGGCCGGGTCGTACTCCTCCGACAGCAGGCCGAGGTCGTTCGCCAACCCGGCGAGCCGCTCGAACAGCTCGTGCGCGTCGTCGTGTCGCCCCAAGAGCTCGTAGCAGTCGGCGAGCCAGAACGAGCACGGGAGGAAGACGCCCTCGCCGGCCGGTAGCCCGTCGACTCCGTGCTCGTGCGACCGATAGCGGCGGACGAACCCGTCCTCGAGGAGCTCTCGTTCGACGGCTGCGACGGTGCCACGGATCCGCTCGTCGGACGCGGGGAGGAAGCCCACCAACGGCAGGAGCAGCAGGCTCGCGTCGAGCTCCTTCGAGCCGTACGACTGGACGAACGAGCCGAGCTCCTCGTCGAAGCCGTTCTCGCAGACCTCGCGATGGATCTCGTCCCGGATCGTGCGCCAGCGGTCGACAGGCCCGTCGAGACCATGGTCGTCCTCGACCGTCCGCACCGCCCGGTCGAACGCGACCCACGCCATCACCTTCGAGTGGACGAAGTGCCGCCGCTCGCCGCGGATCTCCCAGATCCCCTCGTCCGGTCCGCGCCAGGCCTCCTCGAGATGCTCGAGGAGCGCGAGCTGGATCCGCCATGCATTCGGGTCCAGCGGCAGCCCGTGCACGCGCGCCTGGTAGAGGCAGTCGAGCACCTCGCCGTAGACGTCGAGCTGGAGCTGCTCGCTCGCGGCGTTCCCGACCCGGACGGGCTGCGACCCCTCGTAGCCGTCGAGCCACGGCAGCTCGAACTCGGCCAGCCTCCGCTCGCCGCCGACGCCGTACATGATCTGGACATCCTCGGCGTCTCCCGCGATCGCGCGGATCAGCCAGCGCCGCCACTCGCCCGCCTCGTTCTCGTGGTTGCAGTGGAGAAGCGCCAGGAGTGTCAGCGTCGCGTCGCGCAGCCAGCAGTAGCGGTAGTCCCAGTTCCGCACGGAGCCGATCCACTCGGGCAGCGACGTCGTCGGCGCGGCGACGATCCCGCCGGTCGGCTGGTAGGTGAGCGCCTTGAGCACGATGAGCGAGCGGCGGACGAGGGGCGCCCAGGCGGGCGGCACGTCGAGCGGGCACGACTCGCTCCACTCGCGCCAGAAGCTCTCCGTCTCGGCGAGCGCCTCTTCGGGGTCGATCCTTTCCGGGACGTCCTCGTTCGACGGGTACCAGGTGAGGACGAACGGGACGCGTTCTCCCTCGTCGACCGTGAACTCCGAGATCGTCTGCATGTCCTCGCCGCGCGTCGGCGCCGGCGTTCGGAAACAGAGCGCGTCGGGGCCGGCGAGCGCGACGCGCGTGTTCTCCTCGTGCGTCCGCTGTCGCACCCACGGGACGATGCGCCCGTAGCCGAACCGGATTGCGAGCTCCGAGCGGAACTCGACCCGTCCCTTCACGCCCTCGACGATCCGGACGATGTCGGGCGACTTGCCCCGTGGCGGCATGAAGTCGATCACGCGTGCGACGCTGCCGTCGGCGGTCTCCCACGTCGTCTCGAGGACGAGCGTGTCGTGGAGGTACCGCCGGGAGTTCTTCGCCCGCTCGGTCGGAGAGAGGAGCCACCGTCCGTTCTCCGCGCCGCCGAGCAGAGCCGCGAAACAGGCGTCCGAGTCGAAGCGGGGGAAGCAGAGCCAGTCGACGGAGCCGCCGCGCTCGACGAGCGCAGCGGTCTGGAGGTCGCCGAGGAGCGCGTAGTCCTCTATGCGAGCCAGCGCCACCGCCTCCTCGCGGCGTCCTCGAACGCCGGCTCGTACCGCTCGCTGGAGTCCTCGTCGAGCGTCGCCGCGAAGCGGTCGCGCATCTCCGCGAGCGCATCCTTCACCGCATCGACCGCGTCGACGTAGTCGCCGTACGCCTCCTCGGCCTCGTCCCGGTCGGTCTGGTCGTACCGCCGCTTCATCTCCTGCACCTCGGCCAGCAACCGGTCCGCCTCGTCCTCGGCGAAGACGTCGAGCTGGCGGGAGATCACGTCGCGGAACGGCCTGCGCCCGAGCATCAGACGATCTCCTCGTACAGCGCGAGGTGCGCGGCGGCCGCGGCGTCCCACGTCAGCTCCTCGCGCGCGCGGCGGGCGCCGGCGCGGGCGGCTTCGAGAGCGTCGCGATCGGAGAGAAGCTCGCGCACCGCAAGGGACAGCGCCGCGACGTCCCCTGCCGGCACGACCCGTCCCGCCGCGAACGTCCTGATCGGCTCGGCGATCCCGCCGACGTCGTAGGCGACCGCGGGAACTCCCGCGCCGAGCGCCTGGAGCACGGCGCCGCTCTGATCGAGCTCGGGGCGGTACGGGAAGACGGCGATCGTCGCATCGCCGAACACCCGGTCGATCTCGGTTGACGGCAGGTAGCCGAGGCGCCACTCGACCTCGACTCCCGTCGCAGCGGCGCGATAGGAGTCGAGCGGCTCGAGGGGATCTCCGGCGACGAGGAGCCGTGCGTGGCCGGCGCGGCGCACGGCTTCGATCGCGTCGCCGAGTCCTTTGTACGGCCGGATCATCCCGAAAGCGAGCACGGTTCGTCCGTCGTCGCGCCGCTCTGGATCGCTCGGGAAGACGGGGTGGGGGATGACGCGCACCTTCGCCGGGTCGACGCCGAGGCCGGTGAGTGCCTGCCGGCCGTTATTGCTGTGCACAACGATCCGGTCGAAGCGGGAGAAGAGCCGGCGCCACAGCCCGGTGCGATGCGCGGTGCGGCGCGGCAGGAGGTCGTGGGCCGTGAACACGGACGGGAGATGCGGGCGGAAGAGGAACGCGTCGAGCTCCGGGGCAGGCAGCCACTGCATGTGGAGGACGTCCCCGTCGAGCCGGTGCAGCGCGCGCAGGCCGAGCGGATGTTCCGCCGCCTTGAACGGCAGCCGCAGCGGCGAGCGGCCGAAGACCCGCGACGACAGCGGATAGAAGAGCTCGTTGCGGCGGTAGCCGACCGGCTCGGGCACCGCGCCGAAGCGGAAGGGCGCGGTGACGAGCTCCACGTCCGCCCCCGCGCGCGCGAGCGCGGCCGCGAGCTCGTGGTCGTACGGCGGGGTGAAGGCCGGAGGATCGGCGAGCAGGACGCGCACCGATTCGTAGGCTACGCGCATGACGTTCGAGGAGGCTCGGTCCCAGTTCCCGGTGCTCGAGCGCCTCGCGTACCTCAACACCGGCTCGAGCGGGCCGCTCCCGCGCGCCGCGGTCGCTGCCGCGCAGGCGTGGCTGGCGCGCGACCTCGAGCAGGGCCGCAGCGGGACGGCGTTCATCGCGGAGCTCGGCGAGATGCGGGAACGGGTCCGGGCAGGGCTCGCCGACGTGCTCGGGACATCCCCGGAGCTCGTCGCGCTCACCGACTCGACGACTCGCGGCTGCCAGCTCGTGATCGCCGGTCTCGGGCTCGGACCGAGCGATGAGGTCGTCACCACGGGCGAAGAGCATTTCGGCCTCATCGGACCGCTCCACGCGAGTGGCGTGCACGTGGTCGTGACCGAGGCGGACGAGGAGGCGCTGCTCGCCGCTGTCACGCCGAGGACGAAGCTGATCGCGACCTCCCACGTCCTCTGGACAACCGGCCGCAAGCTCGACCTCGCCCGTCTCAAGGAAACCGGCCTGCCGTTGCTCGTCGACGGCGCCCAGTCGGCGGGCGCGATCCCGCCCGATCTCGGCGGTGCGGACTTCTACACCGCGTCCGCACAAAAGTGGCTCTGCGCGCTCGAGCCCACGGGCGCACTCTTCGTCCGCGACCCCGAGCGCCTTCCCGTCGGTCTGCCGACCTACTTCGCGCAGGGCGGCCACGAGCCGGACGGAGCGTTCGTCGCGAAGGACGGGGCGCGCCGCTTCGACTCCGGCTGGCTCGCCGGGGCGATTCTCGCGGGGCTCGAGGCATCCCTCGCGTGCCATCCCGACTGGCGCTACGAGCGCGCGGCCGAGATGGCGGCGAAGTGCCGCGAGCTGATCGAGCCGCTCGTCGAGGTCGTGACCCCGCCGGGACACTCGACACTCGTCTCCTTCCGGCCGGCGGGCGACGCCGCCGAGCTCGTCGAGTCGCTCAACGAGCTGGGCGTGATCGTGCGCGACCTGCCGGGGCGCAACCTCGTCCGTGCCTCCTGCGGCTGGTGGACGAGCGAGGAGGACCTCGAGCGCCTGCGCGACGGGCTAGCCGGGTAGGCCGAGCTCGGCCGCGATCGGCTGCAGCGCCTCGACCACCGTGCGGATGTGGTCGTCGAGGTCGACACCGAGCTCCTCGGCACCCTTGTAGACGTCCTCCCGGTGGACGCCCGCGGCGAACGACGGCTGCTTCAGCTTCTTCTTCACCGACTTCGGCTCGAGCCCCTCGAGGCCGGTCGGCCGGACAAGGGCACAGGCGTGGACGAAGCCGCTCAGCTCATCGCAGGCGAAGAGCGACTTCTTGAGCAGCGTGTCGCGCGGCAGCCCGAGATGCTCGGCGTGGGAGAGGACGGTCTCGACGACCACTTCGGGATAGCCCTCCTCGCGGAGGATCGGCGCGCCGTCCTGCGGATGCTTGTCGAGTGTCGGGTGGATCTCGTAGTCGAAGTCGTGGAGGAGGGCCGAGACGCGCCACAGCTCCTCGTCCTCGCCGAACTTGCGCGCATACGCGGCCGTCGACGCCTCGACCGCGAGGGCATGCCTGAGCAGCGACTCGCTCTTGGTGTAGCGCGTCAGAGTCTCCCAGGCGCGTTCGCGAGTCGGCTCCAAGGCCCGTCTATCCTAGTGGCCGATGTCTGTCGCGACGGCACCGCAAGTCCTCGTGATCGAGGGCGGAAACCCATTGAACGGGCGCATCCGGGCTTCGGGGAACAAGAACGGTGCGCTGCCGATCCTCGCCGCGTGCCTCCTCGCCGACGACGCCGTCACGCTTTCGAACGTCCCGCGGATCAGGGACGTCGAGACGATGATCGAACTGATCGCGAGTCTCGGCGCGACGGCGGAGTGGACCGGGCCGAACGAGGTTCGCGTCCACTCCGGCGGCCTCTCCTCGCACGAGGTCGACGCGGTGCTCGCCGAGCGGATCCGCGCATCGTTCCTCCTCGCAGGACCGCTCCTCGCGCGTCTGGGCCGCGCGAGCGTCCCACCGCCCGGCGGCGACGTGATCGGCCGGCGCCGCCTCGATCCGCACATCCACGCGCTCGAGCGGCTCGGCGCGCAGATCGAGGTCGAGAGCCGCTACGAGATGCAGGCACGAGAGGGACTGCGCGGCGCGGAGATCTTCCTCGACGAGGCGAGCGTGATGGCGACCGAGAACGCGGTCATGGCGGCCGTCCTCGCACCCGGGGAGACGACCATCGGCAACGCGGCCTGCGAGCCGCACGTCCAGGATCTCTGCCGCTTCCTCGTCTCCCTCGGCGCGGAGATCGAGGGCATCGAGTCGAACGTCCTCCGGATCCACGGCGTCGACCGGCTGGGCGGCGGCGAGTGGGCAATCGGCCCCGAGCACATCGAGGTCGGCAGCTTCATCGGCCTCGCCGCAGTCACGAACAGCGACCTCACGGTCGAGGCGGTGGAGCCGAAGGACATGGTCTCGATCCTCACCTCGTTCAGGCGGCTCGGGATCGAGGTGGAGCTCGGCGACGACTGGCTCCGCGTTCCCCCGCAACAGGAGCTCGTGATCCAGAACGACCTGGGCGACCAGGTGCCGAAGATCGAGGACGGCCCCTGGCCCGCGTTCCCCGCCGACCTGACGTCGATCGCCGTCGCGATCGCGACGCAGGCGTGGGGGACGGTGCTCGTCTTCGAGAAGATGTTCGAGAACCGGCTGTTCTTCGTGGACAAGCTCGTCTCGATGGGAGCGCGCATCATCGTCTGCGATCCGCACCGCGTCGTCGTGAGCGGGCCGTCCCGGCTCTACGGGCAGCGGCTGACGAGCCCGGACATCCGTGCCGGTATGGCGATGCTGATCGCTGCGCTTTGCGCGAAGGGCCAGTCCGTGATAGGCAACGTCGCGGAGATCGACCGAGGCTACGAGCGGATCGACGAACGCCTGCGCGCGGTCGGCGCCCAGATCGAACGAGTCGAGGCATGACCGAGCAGGCTGCGGCGGGAGTGCGGATCGACGTGAATGGCCGGGGCGAGGCGCACGTCGAGACGGGCCTTCCGGTGCTCAACCGGCTGCTCGTGCGCATGGCCGAGGTCGCGCGGTTCGATCTCGTGCTCGACATCGAGCCGCGTGACGCCGAGGCGGAGGTCGACGCCGCCGGGGCCGCGCTCGGGGCGGCGCTCGCGGGGCCGCTGCGGGCGGACGATGCGCGCGGCTACGGCTCCGAGGCGCTGACGTCGGCGGAGGCGCTCGCCTCGGTCGTGCTCGAGACGTCCGACGAGCCTCTCTTCGTGACGAACGTCGACCTGACCGAGGCGCGGATCGGCGGTCTCGGCACCGACGTCGCACGCCGTTTCCTCGAGACGTTCGCCGAGCACGCAAGGCTCGTGCTCCACGTCCGGCTCCTCAACGGCACCGACAGCGACCATGTGCTCGAAGCGATCTTCAAGGCGCTCGGCGCCGCGCTCGCGCAGGCCTGCGAGGTGCAGGAGCGATGAGCGGCAAGAGAGTCGTGCGGACCGAGGCTGCGCCCGCGCCGTTCCAGGGCGCGCCGTACTCGCAGGCGATCGCAGCAGGCGGGTTCGTCTTCGTCTCCGGCCAGCTCGGCCTCAAGCCCGGCGACAGCGCCATTTCCGGATCGATCGAAGAGCAGACCGAGCAGATCTTCCAGAACCTGAAGGCGATCCTCGCGGAGGCAGGGAGCGGGCTCGACCGGCTCGTGAAGACGACCGTCTTCCTCCAGAACCTCGACGACTTCCAGGCCATGAACGGGATCTACGCGCACCACGTCGGCGACCAGCCGCCGGCGCGCGCGACGGTCGAGGTGGCGAAACTCCCCTCCGGCGCACTCGTCGAGATCGAGGCGATCGCTCTTTTGTAGCTCGCGAGAGCTTTGCTCTCGCGAGCTGGGAGACGGAACTGCGCGGGCCGGAAGCGTGGTTCCGGCCCGCTCCGTGCTGTTCTTGTTGTTGATGCTCTGGACGGGCTGGCTGCCTCGTGCGCTCGCGTGCAGCGAGGCTGACGCGAGCGCAGTGCGGCCTGCGGCTAAGCCGCCGCTTCGCGGACGGTCTTAGCCTCCGGCCCTTCGCCGCTTCGTGGACGGTGCGGACAAGGCCGCGGCGCAGTTCCTGTCGTACGGGGGAAACGCATAGCGTTTCCGTCGTGGAAGAAGTCGAGGAATACGTCCGCTCGCTTGGGCTCGATGCCTACCTCGTCGGCGGCGCCGTTCGCGACGAGCTGCTCGGGCTGGAGTCGAAGGACGCGGACTTCCTCGTCCCCGGCGTCGACACCGAGCAGCTCCGGGCGGCTCTCGCGCCGCACGGCGGGGTGGAGGATCTCGTGGTCGCCGGCCGCCTCGTCGGGATCCGGCTCCGGTCGAACGACAAGCGGATCCGTGAGCTGACGCCCGCGGGGATCGAGTTCGCGCCGCCACGCGCCGAGCGCAGCACCGGCCCCGGCCGGCACGACTTCGAGATCGTCGCCGACCCCTCGCTCTCGGTGGAGGACGACATGCGGCGCCGCGACTTCACCGTCAACGCGATGGCACGCCGGCTCGAGACGGGCGAGGTCGTCGACCCGCTCGGCGGCCGCGCCGATCTCGAGGCCCGGCGCCTGCGCACCGTGTCACCGCAGAGCTTCCGGGAGGATCCGCTTCGTCTGATCCGCGCGCTTCGCTTCGTCTCGCAGCTCGGCTTCGAGCCCGACGAGACGCTGCTCGCCCAGATGCGCGAGGAGGCGAAGGGAGTCGAGTTCGTCTCCGGCGAGCGGATCGGCGGCGGGCTCGCAGCCGACGGGATGGGCGAGCTGTCGAAGCTTCTCCTCGGCAGCGAGCCGGCGAAGGCGCTGCGAATCGCCCGCGACACCGGCGTTCTCGCCGAGCTGATCCCGGAATTCGGGCGCGTCGACGAGGGGCTCTCTGATCACATCTTCGCGGTCGTGCAGGAAACGGCCGACGCCCGCGACGACCTCGCGGTGCGGCTCGCGACGTTCTTCCACGACGTGGGCAAGCCGATCGACCGCGACCCGCTCGGTCACGCCCGCGTCGCCGCCGAGATCGCGCACCGCACCCTTCTGCGGCTGCGCTACCCGACGCGCCTGTCGCGCCGTGTCGTCGCGATCGTGCGCGAGCATCCGTTCCGGGCCGAGGATCTGCCGAAGACGCCGCGCGATGTCCGGCGCTTCCTCGCGCAGCACGGGGACGAGCTCGCATTCGACCTGGTCGCGCACCGGCGAGCCGATCTTCGCGCCAAGGGCCGCGACTCGACGCCGGTGGAGGAGCTCGGCGCCGCGCTCGTCCGCGAGCAGGCGAATCCGCACCGCGTCTCGGATCTGGCGGTCCGCGGCGACGACCTCATCGCGCTTGGCTTCACGCCCGGGCCGGCGCTCGGGCGTGCGCTCGAGGCGCTGCTCGCAGTCGTCGTCGACGAGCCGAAACTGAACACGCAGGAGGAGCTCCTCGCGCGTGCGAAAGAGCTCCTGTGATCCGCTGGGAAGCCGACGGCTACGCGATCGCCTTCACAACGCGCCTCGGGGGCGTCAGCGAAGGGCCGTACGAGTCGCTCAATCTCGGCCGCAAGACCGGAGACGTCCCCGAGCGCGCCGACGAGAACCGGCGCCGCGCGTGCGCGGCGGTGGGCGCAGACCTCGACAAGCTCGCGCTCAACCACCAGGTCCATTCCAACCGCGTGCTCCGGGCCGAGCCGGGGATGCGCAACGAGCCCGCAGACGGGTTGTGGACGGACGAGCCGGGCCTTCCCGTCCTCGCGATGTCGGCGGATTGCCTTCCTGTGGTGCTCACGCGCGGCAACGGGTCGCCGGCGGTCGCCGTCCTCCACGTCGGCTGGAAGGGCCTGCTCGCCGGCATCGTCGCCGCCGGAGCCGAGGCGCTCGGGTCGGGCCCGCTCGCCGCCGCTATCGGCCCTGGAATCGGCCCGTGCTGTTACGAAGTGGGGGAGGAGGTCGCCGCCCCGTATCGCGACCGCTTCGGAGCCGCCGTCCTCCACGGCCGCAACCTCGACCTCTGGACGAGCGCCGAGCTCGCCCTCCGCGCAGCCGGCGTCGAGAACGTCCACCGCGTCGACCGCTGCACGGCGTGCGAGCCCGAGACGTTCTTCTCCCACCGTCGCGACCGGGGCATCACCGGCCGCCAAGGGGTGATCGCCTACGTCGCCGGCTGAGATTCGCGAGCGCTACGAGCAGATTTCCGAGGAGATCGGCTCAGGGGTCACGATCGTCGCGGCGACGAAGTACGTCTCCGTCGAGGAGATGGTCGCGCTCGCCGAAGCCGGGGTCGAGGTGGTGGGGGAGAACCGCGCCCAGGATCTGCAGACGAAGCACGAGGCGTACGCCGACGCATTCCGCTGGCACTTCATCGGTCACCTCCAGAGCCGCAAGGCGCCGGTCGTGAGCGAGCTGTGCGAGCTTTGCCATTCGCTCTCCTCGGAGTCGGCGGCCCGGAAGCTGACGATCCCGGCGCTCGTCGAGGTCAACCTCTCGGGCGAGCCGACGAAGTCCGGCGTGACGCCCGAGGAGCTGCCCGGTCTGCTCGAGTGCTACCCCGACGTGCGCGGGCTGATGACGATGCCCCCGGCGACCGCCGACCCCGAGGATTCACGCCCGTATTTCCGCCGGCTACGCGAGCTCGCCGGCAAACACGGCCTGCGCGAGCTGTCGATGGGAACGAGCCAGGACTACCGGATCGCAGTGGACGAGGGAGCGACCTTCGTCCGGCTGGGCGCGGTCCTGTGGCAGCGCTAACATCGGCCACGCGATGGGCCTCGGAACCGTCTGGGAGCGCGCACTCGTCTACTTCGGCATCGCCGAGGACGAGGACTGGGACGAGGACGGCTACTACGTCGACGACGAGGAGCCCGACCCGTACGAGCGCCCGAACGTCCGGCACCTGCCGGCCCGCCGCTCGCGCCGCGACTACGACGACGACTGGACGGATCCGGAGCCCGAGGCGGACGCCCAGCGTACGAGCGTCCTTCGGCCACGGGTCAGCGAACGGGGCCGCGTCCGCAACCTCGAGCCGGTGCGCGGACCGGGCACGTCGCGCGTCCACCTCGTCCTGCCGAGAAGCTTCAACGACGCGCAGCAGGTCGCCGACCGGTACAAGGACGGCGTCCCGGTGATCCTCAATCTCCAGTCCGCCGACGCCGAGCTCTCGAAGCGCCTGATCGACTTCGCAAGCGGTCTCACGTATGCGCTCGAGGGCGGGATGCAGCGGGTCGGAGACAAGATCTTCCTCCTCACGCCGCGCGACGTCGAGCTCTCGGCCGAGGACCGCGCGCGGATGCTCGAGCGCGGCTTCTTCAACCAGGCCTAGGAGGGTTTGGCGGAATAGTGCTCGTCGCGGGGACGCGATGGGCGTCGCGAGGCAATGACGCAGGGAGCGCCGATAGCGGTGCCTATCGGCGCGACTGAGGACGCAGCATCGCGGCGCTCCAGCGCGTCAACCGCGGCACAGCGTCTATTTCGCCAAACCCTCCCATATAGGAGAACGCCCGTTTGGGGCGAATGCCGCAGCATGGGCGTTGCGGCCAGCTTGGCGTTGCCCGTGGGCGATGCGATCACGAGCGTCGAGACGTTCGTGAACGTCTTCATCTCCCTCTACGGCGTCGTCCTGCTCGCCTACATCCTCATGAGCTGGGTACGCCTGCCGTACTCGCCGACGCTCAACAAGATCCAGCGCTTCCTCTACGACGTCTCGGACCCGTATCTGCGGCTGTTCCGGCGTCTGCTTCCGATGGCAGGCCCGCTCGATCTCTCGCCGATCATCGCGTTCCTCGCCCTCGGCGCCATCGACCGCCTCCTGATCTGGATCCTCGATCACTTCCATTAGAGGGGAGAAACCATGGCACTCACACCGGTAGAGATCAGACACAGCACGCCGCCGCGGACGATGCTCGGCGGCTACGCCGTCTCTGCGACCGACAAGCTCCTCGACGACATCGTCGCGAGCTTCGAGGACGTGTGGCGCGAGCGGGCCGACCTCGCCGACAAGGTCGAGCAGCTCGAGGCCGACCTCGTGCGCTTCCGCGAGCTCGAGACCCTGCTCAGGGCGACGCTCGTCTCCGCCGAGCAGGCCTCGCAACAGGTGAAAGAGCAGGCGCGCCGCGAGGCGGAGCTGATCCTCAGCGAGGCGCATGCCGAAGCGCGCGAGATCCAGCGCCGTGCCGTGAGCGAGAACGAGCGCCTGCAAACGGCCGTTCGCCGGCTGCGGGCGCAGCTCGCCGAGGCGCTTGCGGTGATCGAGGAGGAGCCGGCCGAAGAGGAAGCGGCCGCTCCGGCCGAGAACGAGGAGGCGGGCTGGCTCGTCCTCCCCGACGCCGACGCGGCCTGAAGCAGGTCTCGCCGGGCATACACTGACCGGATGAGTGCGGAGACGACTCGGCTGCGGTTGCGCGTGAGTCCGGGGGCCGCTCGCTCCGCCGTCGTCGGCAGGCACGGCGACGCGTGGAAGGTTCGAGTGACGGACGCACCCGAACGCGGCCGCGCGAACGACGCCGTCTTGCGCCTCCTCGCCGAGAAGCTTGCACTGCCACTCACGGCTCTCACGCTCGTTTCGGGTCACGGCGCACGGGAGAAAATCGTGGAGTTGACGGGGATCGGGCCGACGCTCACCGAGCGGCGCCTGGCCTCCGCGGTCGCAGGCGGGCGTGTGAGAAAGGAGAGGCGTTGAGCACGATCGACACTGCACATTTCCGCAGCGCGCTCCTCGAGGAGCGTGCCCGCGTCGAGCACTCGCTGGCCTCGCTGCGCAACGGGCATCCCGGCTCGCTCGACGACGAGGTCGACGAGACGTCCGGCACGCCGGACAACGATCTCGCCGAGACGGCGACCGCCACGCTCGGCCGCGAGATCGACTACACGCTCGGCGAGAACTCAGAGGCAGTCCTGGCCGAGATCGACGCCGCCCTGCAGCGGATCGAGGACGGGACGTACGGGATCTGCACGAACTGCGGCCGGGAGATCTCCGTGGAGCGGCTCGAGGCGTACCCGTGGGCCTCGCTCTGCATCGACTGCAAGCGGCGCTCGGAAGGCGGATGAGCGAGCCGGTTCGGCAGCTCGACGTCCGCGTGGGCTCGGCGACGGACGCGCTCACTCCCGTCTCCCGGGCCACGCGCTCGTTCGCGGCGACACGCAGCCAGTGGCTGGCTCTCGCGGCCCTTGCAACCGCGGCGATCGTCGCAGACCAGGTGACGAAGTACGCCGTCGCCTCGAATCTCCGGCTCGACCACGGGGTTCACGTCGTCGGGCCGTTCTGGATCCGGCACGTCCAGAACTCCGGCATCGCGTTCGGCTTGTTCGCGAGCGCGACGGCCGTGGTGATCGTCCTCACCGGCATCGCGATCGCGTGGATGCTCGCGTACTTCGCGCGCTCAGGCGCCCGTCACCCGGTGCTCCCGATCGCGCTCGGACTCGTGATCGGCGGCAGCGTCTCGAACCTCTCCGACCGGATCCGCCTCGGCCACGTGACGGACTTTCTCGACTTCCGCTACTGGCCCGCATTCAACCTCGCCGACAGCTTCATCGTCATCGGGGTCGGGATCCTGCTCGGCGCGCTCGTCCTCGCCGACCGCGGGTGACGGAGCTCACCGTCCCGCCCGAGGCGGCGGGGATGCGGCTGGACCGCTGGCTTGCCGGGCAGCCCGGCGTCGGGTCGCGTGCCGCCGCGGAGCGGCTGCTCGATGCGCGCGCCGTTCGGGTCGACGGGAACGCCCGGGACAAGAGCCACAAGCTCGGCGGCGGCGAGACCGTCGAGGTGGACGAGCTGCCGGTGGAGTCTTCGCCGGCAGTCCCTCCGCCCGAGCTCACGCTCGCGTACGCCGACGAGCACCTCCTCGTCGTCGACAAGCCCGCCGGGCTCGTAGTCCACCCGGCGCCCGGCCATACGACCGGCACGCTCGCTCACGCTCTGGCGCTCGCGGGAGCGGCGGGCGGGGAGGAGGAGCGGCCGGGAATCGTTCACCGCCTCGACCGCGACACGTCTGGGCTCATGGTCGTCGCCCGGTCTCACGAGGCGCATGCCAGGCTGCAGCGTCTCGTGCGGCGGCGGGAGCTGACCCGCGAGTACCTCGCACTCGTCGCCGGCAGGCCGCGCTCGCGTCGCGGCACGATCGACGCGCCGATCGGGCGGGACCGGCGCGACCGTGTGCGTCATTCGCTCGAGACCGACACGCCGCGGGCGGCCGTGACGCATTTCGAGCTCGAGGAGCTGCTGCCGCGGCATGCGCTCCTCCGCGTCCGGCTCGAAACCGGGCGCACGCACCAGATCCGGGTCCACCTCGAGGCGATCGGCCTGCCGGTCGCGGGCGACCCGATGTACGGAACGGCGGGCGAGCTCGGCCTCGAGCGCCAGTTCCTCCATGCGACGCGGCTTGCGTTCACGCATCCGATCACCGCCGAGCCGGTCGACGTCTCGTCGCCGCTGCCGCCGGATCTCGCTGCTGCGCTCGAGGCCGCGAGGCGTGCCGAGCTGCACGAGCTTCGCCGCAGCTAACCTTCCCGAGTCCCGTCCCTACTCCCCGGCGGCCCAGCCGCGGCGCGCGTGCCTCCAATGTCGCTGAACAGCGTGCGGGAGGTGCGCCACGGATTCCGCCGGCGCACGACGACAAACGAATCGGAAGGAGCTTCCCAATGGCAGCAACCACGACGGGAGTCTCCATGCGCGAGCTGCTGGAGGCCGGAGTCCACTTCGGTCACCAGACGCGGCGCTGGAACCCCAAGATGCGCCGCTTCATCTTTGCGGAGCGCGGCGGCATCTACATCATCGACCTCACCCAGACGTCGGAGCGGCTCGGCGAGGCGCAGCAGTTTCTCCGCAACGTCGCCGAGCGCGGCGGCACCGTCCTCTTCGTCGGCACGAAGAAGCAGGCGCAGGACGCCGTCGAGGGCGAGGCGAAGCGCATCGGCATGCCGTACGTCAACCATCGCTGGCTCGGCGGCCTGCTCACGAACTGGCGCACGATGGCCGACCGGATCGACCGCCTGCACGAGATGCGGCGCCTGCGGGACGAGGGCCAGATGGATCTCCTCCCCGCGAAGGAGCGCATCGCGATGGCGGGAGAGCTCGAGAAGCTCGACGCGAACCTCGGCGGCGTCGCCGACATGCGCCGCCAGCCCGACGCGGTCGTGATCGTCGACCTCAAGAAGGAGGCTCTGGCCGTGCGCGAGGCGCGCCGGCTCGGCATCCCGGTCGTCGCTCTCGTCGACACGAACTGCGATCCCGACGAGGCCGACTACGTGATCCCGGGCAACGACGACGCGATTCGCTCGTGCAACCTCGTCATCCACGCGCTCGCCGAGGCGATCAACGACGGGAAGCAGAAGGTCGCGCCGCAGGAGTTCGAGCAGCCCAAGCCGGTTGAGCAGCCGTCCGAGGACTCCGAGCCGGAGGCTCCGGCGGAGCCCGTCGCGGAAGCCGAGGCCGAGACCGAGACCGAGGCTGCGGTCGAAGCCGAAGCCGAAGCTCCCGTCGACGAGGTTGCCGAGTGATGGCGGAGATCTCGGCTCAGCTCGTCCGCGAGCTCCGCGAGCGCACCGGCGCGGGGATGATGGCCTGCAAGGAGGCGCTGCAGGAGACGAACGGCGACATGGAGGCGGCGATCGTCCTCCTGCGCGAGAAGGGAATGGCGAGCGCCGCGAAGCGCGCCGGCCGCGCGACGACCGAAGGGCTCGTGGGCTACCGCCTGGCCGGCGACGAGGCCCGCGGCACGATGGTCGCGATCGGCTGCGAGACCGAGCCCGTCTCGAAGAACGAGGAGTTCCAGGCGTTCGGCAAGAAGGTGCTCGATCTCGTCGAGGCGGAAGGCATCGACGCGGCGGCGAAGCTCGACGAGGAGCGCACCGAGCTCTCGGCGAAGCTCGGCGAGAACATCACGGTCGCGGGGGCCGTTCGCTTCGAAGCCGTCGACGGCGGTCGCATCTCCGCGTACGTCCATCCGCCGGCGAACAAGCTCGGCGTCCTCGTGCACGTGCGCGGTGGCGACGAGCAGCTCGCCCGCAACCTCGCGATGCACATCTCGTGGTCCGATCCCCGCTGGGTCGGCCGGGAGGACGTTCCCGACGAGCTGCTAGCCGCGGAGCGGGAGATCTACCTCAACTCCGACGAGGTGCAGTCGAAGCCCGAGCAGGCGCGTGAGAAGATCGTCGAGGGCATGCTCGCCAAGCGCTTCTTCGCCGAGCGAGGCGGCGTCCTCGCCGACCAGCCGTGGATCCACGACGGCTCCCAGACGGTCGGGAAGGTGCTCGCCGACGCCGGCGCAGACGTGCTCGAGTTCCAGCGCTTCTCCCTCGCAGAATGAACGCGGAGCCCCTCAGCGACCGAGCCGCGGGAGCGCCGGTCTTCCGGCGCGTTCTCCTCAAGCTGTCCGGCGAGGCCCTGATGGGCGGGCGCGACTACGGGATCGACCCGGGCGTGACGCAGGCGCTCGCGAAGGAGGTCGCGGGAGTCCGCAGCGAAGGCGTCGACATCGCGATCGTCGTCGGCGGCGGGAACTTCTATCGCGGCCTCGCCGCGGCGGCAGAGAGCGGCATGGACCGCGCGACGGCCGACTACGCGGGGATGCTCGCGACGCTCCTCAACGCCCTCGCCCTTCAGGACGCGCTCGAGCGGGAGGGCGCCGACACGCGCGTCATGTCCGCTCTCTCGGTCTCAGAGGTGGCGGAGCCGTACATCCGGCGCCGCGCGATCCGGCACCTCGAGAAGGGCCGCGTCGTCATCTTCGCGGCGGGCACCGGGAACCCGTTCTTCACGACCGACACCGCGGCTGCGCTGCGCGCGCTGGAGATGGGCGCCGACGCGATCCTGATGGCGAAGCACGGCGTCCGCGGCGTCTACGACGGCGACCCGAAGCGCGTCAGCGACGCCCATTTCCTACCGCGCCTCACGCACCTCGAGGCGATCGAGCGCGGGCTCAAGGTGATGGACACGACCGCGCTCTCGCTCTGCATGGACAACCGCCTGGCGATCCACGTCTTCGAGCTCGCCGAGGGCAACTTCGCGCGTGTCGTCGCGGGCGCGGAGGTCGGAACCATCATCGCTACCCCACAGGAGGGTTGAGGGCATGGCAACCGCTGACGAGCTGATCCAGGGTGCGGGAGGCAAGATGGCGAAGTCGGTCGAGCACGCGAAGGCGGAGTTCGCGACCGTGCGCACCGGACGGGCCTCGGCGTCGCTCCTCGACCGGATCGAGGTGGAGTACTACGGCACGGCGACGCCGCTGCGGCAGCTCTCGACGGTCAACGTCCCCGAGCCGCGGATGCTGACGGTGCAGCCGTTCGACCCGACCTCGATCAAGGCGATCGAGAAGGCGATCATGGAGTCCGATCTCGGCCTCACGCCGTCGAACGACGGCAAGCTGATCCGACTCCCGATCCCGCAGCTGACCGAGGAGCGGCGCAAGGAGCTCGTGAAGGTCGTCCGCAACATGGCCGAGGAGCACCGCGTCGCAGTGCGCGAGATCCGCCGCGACGCGATGAAGCATCTCAAGGAGCTCGTCGACAAGGGCGAGGTCGGAGCCGACGAGGAGCGCCGCGCCGAGGCCCGGGTCCAGGAGCTGACCGACGAGCACACGAAGTCGATCGACGAGCTCCTGAGGCACAAGGAAGACGAGGTGATGGAAGTCTGAGCTCTTCCGTCCCGGGCACCGACGTCTCGCCGGAGGAGCAGCTCCCGGAGGTCGCGCACGCGGTCGCGATCATCATGGACGGGAACGGGCGCTGGGCGTCCGGGCACGGCGTCTCGGTCCCGGAAGGGCATCGCGCGGGCTCGCGGGCGCTGCGACCGGTCGTCGAGGCGGCGATCGACCTCGGCATCGAGTCGCTCGCGGTCTATGCGTTTTCGACCGAGAACTGGAGCCGCTCGGGCGACGAGGTCGCAGCGCTGATGGAGATCTTCGGCGAGACGATCGACCGCGAGCTCGAGGATCTCGCCGCGCAGGGAGTCAGGGCCCGCTTCCTCGGCCGGCGCGACCGTGCGCCCGAGTGGCTGCGCGAGAAGATGGCCGAGCTCGAGGCCGCGACGGCGTCGAACTCCCGGCTCTCGCTCTGGATCGCGTTCGACTACGGCGGCCGCGGCGAGCTCGTCGACGCCGCACGGCGGCTCCTCGAGAGCGACATCGTGCCGGAGGAGGTCGACGAGGCAGCGCTCGCCGGGTGCCTCTACGAGCCCGAGATGCCCGATCCGGATCTCGTGATTCGCACCTCCGGCGAGCGGCGGATCTCGAACTTCCTCCTCTGGCAGTCCGCCTATGCGGAATTCGTCTTCACCGACACGCTCTGGCCCGACTTCGGGCCGGACGACCTGCGCTCGGCGATCGAGGAGTATGTGCGCCGGCGCCGTAGATTCGGCGGACGATGATTGCGGTCGAGCGTCAAGCCCAGCCGATGAACAACTTCTTCTCGCGCGTCGCGGTCGCGGTCGTCGGCCTGCCCCTCGTGCTCGGCCTGCTCTGGCTGGGCGGCTGGTGGTTGTTTGCCCTCACCGCCGTGGCCGCGTTCATCGGCGTCCACGAGTTCGTGACGACGGCGCGGCCGCTGCGCCCGCTCGCTCCTGCGCTGTACGTCGGCGTCCTGCTTGCGCTGATCGGAGCGCGAGACGGTGGGTTCGTCTGGATGCTCGGCGGCTTCCTGACGACGTTCGTCCTCGCCTTTCTCCTCGACGCCGCGGCCGAGACGCGGGCGCCGACGACAGCGGCGGTCGGCTCGACCGTGCTCGGCTCCGCGTGGATCGGCCTCGGCCTCGGCTCTCTCATCCTGCTCCGCCAGATGCACTCCGAGCCCCGGCTGATCGCGTTTGCGGTCGTGCTGACGGTCTTCGCGGCCGACACGCTCGCCTATCTGACAGGACGCGTCGCCGGCCGGCACAAGCTCGCGCCGCGGCTCTCGCCGAAGAAGACGTGGGAGGGCCTCGTCGGCGGAGCGGCAGCCGGGATCTTCGTCTCGTTCGTCGCCCTCTACGACACGCGGCACACGTACCTCTCCGCGGGCCAGGCGATCGTGCTCGGCGTCGTCGTCGTCGCGGCCGCCGTGATGGGCGACCTCTTCGAGTCGGCTCTGAAGCGCGACCTCGAGGTGAAGGACACGGGTCGGCTCCTCGGCGGGCACGGGGGAGTGCTCGACCGCGTGGACGCGCTCCTCTTTGCGGCTCCTGCGGCGTACTTCGTCGTCCTCGCCTTCGGCTTCCATTAGGCGCCGCGCCCCTACACTGAGCCGATGAAGCGCGTTGCGCTGCTCGGGGCCACCGGCTCGATCGGCCGGCAGGCGATCGAGATCGTCGAGGCGCACCCCGAGCTCGAGCTGTGCGCCGCGGCATCCGGCTCGACGCCGCTCGACGACGTCGACGCGCCGCTGAAGCAGGTCGGAGGAGACCTCACCGAGCTCCTCGAACGTGCCGAGCCCGACGTCGTCCTCAACGCGGTGGTGGGCTTCGCAGGAGTCCACGCGACGCTCTGGGCGCTCGAGCGCGGCGTCGACCTCGCGCTCGCGAACAAGGAGAGCCTCGTTGCCGCCGGCCCGCTCGCCCTCGCGGCGCGCGAGCGGGGAGAAGGCAGGCTCCTGCCGGTCGACAGCGAGCACTCCGCGCTCTTCCAGTGCCTCGAGGGCCGTGCGCCGGAGCAGGCCGACACGCTCGTCCTAACTGGGTCCGGCGGGCCGTTCCGCGGCCGCACGCGCGCGGAGCTCGAGGACGTGACCCCCGAGCAGGCGCTGGCGCATCCGACGTGGCGGATGGGGCCGAAGATCACCGTGGACTCCGCGACGCTCGCGAACAAGGGCCTGGAGGTGATCGAGGCGCATTTCCTCTTCGGCGTGCCGTACGAGAGGATCGACGTCGCCATCCAGCCGACATCGATCGTCCACTCACTCGTCCGCTTCCGCGACGGCGCGGCGCTCGCGCATCTCGGCTATCCCGACATGCGCGTTCCGATCTCCTTCGCGCTGACCTACCCCGAGCGGGCGACAACGCCGCTGCCGCCGCTCGACCTCGCCTCGCTGACGCTCGAGTTCTCCGAGCCCGACACCGAGACGTTCCCGATGCTCGCGCTCGCGCGCGCGGCGGGGGAGGAGGGAGGCGCCGCACCCTGCGTCTACAACGCCGCGAACGAGGTCGCCGTCGCCGCGTTCCTCGAGGGGCGATTGCCGTTTCTCGCGATTCCGGAGGTCGTGCGGGAGACGCTCGCAGCCGCGACCGGCGCCGACGTCCGCGACCTCGACGATCTGCTCGAGGCCGACGCTGCCGCGCGCAGCACCGCGACGGGGGCGCTCGCCGCGGCATGACCTGGGTCGTCGTCGTCGGTGGCCTCGTCCTGCTCGTCTTCCTCCACGAGCTCGGTCACTTCGGCGTCGCGCTCGCCGTCGGGATGCGGCCGCGGAGCTTCTACATCGGCTTCCCGCCGGCCCTCGCGAAGATCCGGCACCGCGGGATCGAGTACGGGATCGGCATGATCCCGCTCGGCGGGCTCGTGCGTATCCCGGGCATGCACCGTCCCGCGGCGCGAGATCTGCAGGTTTTCCTCGAGCCGGCGGTGGAGGAGCAGCCGTCGATCGCGCCTGCCGCGCTCGCGGTGCGACGTGCGCTCGCCGCGGAGGACTACGACGCGGCCCGCGCTGCGTATCCGGAGCTCGAGGAGGAGGTCGGAGCCGCACACCTCTCGGGCGCGGCGCGACGCTCGGCGCAACGGGCACTGCGGGACGTCGAGGAGGGGACGTCGTCGGACGCCTACTGGCGCGCTCCCACGTGGAAGCGCGTCGCGGTGATCGCTGCGGGGCCCGTCGCGAACATCGTGGTCGCGTTCCTCATCCTCTTCACCGTCTTCGCGACGAGCGGCGGCCCGACGCAGCGCGCGACGACCGGAGTCGCCGCGGTCGAGTCGGGGACTCCCGCGGCGCGCGCGGGGCTGCGCGGGGGCGATCGCATCGTCGCCGTGAACGGTCAGCCGGCGCGGACGTTCTCCGTCGTCTCGCATCTGATCCGCTCGAGCCAGGGAGGGCCGGTCACCCTGACCGTCGTACGCGACGGCAAGCGGGTGACGCTCGGCCCTCGGCACACGATCTTCAGTCAGGGCCATTGGATTTTGGGCTTCAGGCCCGCGGCGCAACTCGTCCGCTATCCGGTAGGGCGGGCCGGAACGACGGCGATCCACGACCTCTGGCGCGTCGTCACCGGCACGGGCTCGGGAATCGCCTCGCTCTTCCGCGGCCGCTCCGGCGCACGACTCTCCGGACCGGTCGGGATCGTGAGAGCCGGCCACGCGGAGCTCGAGCACGGCCTCACCTGGTACCTGGCGCTGCTGGCTCTCGTGAGCATGTCCCTCGCGCTGCTCAACCTCCTCCCGCTCCTGCCGCTCGACGGTGGCCACATCCTCTTCTCGCTGATCGAGGGAGTGCGCCGCCGCGCGCTCGCGCGGGAGGTCTACGAGCGGGTCTCGATGGTCGGGATCGCGCTCATCCTGCTCGTCTTCGTGATCGCCTTCTCGAACGACGTCACGGGCGCCGGCCCACATTGAGCCTCAGCGTCCGCTGAGAGCCGGAAACCGGCTGCAAGCGGCCTGGTTAGACTGATTCGCGTATGGCCAGCGAGCGGCAAATCTCGGTCGGCGGCGTCAAGATCGGCGGCGGCGCGCCCGTCGTCGTGCAGTCGATGACGACGACGAAGACGCACGACGTCCCAGCGACGACGGCGCAGATCGCCGAGCTCGTCTCCGCGGGCTGCGAGATCGTCCGCGTCGCCGTCCCCAAGACCGAGGATGCGGAGGCTCTCTCGAAGATCGTCCGCTTCTCGCCGGTGCCCGTGATCGCGGACATCCACTTCAACGCCTCGCTCGCGCTCAAGGCGATCGACCAGGGCGTCGCCGCGGTTCGGATCAACCCCGGCAACATCGGCGGCCCGGAGAAGGTCGAGGAGGTCGTCCTCGCGGCCAAGAAGGCAGGGATCCCGATGCGGATCGGCGCCAACTCGGGCTCGCTCCCGAAGCATCTCTACGACCTTGCGCAGCAGGATCAGGCGGAGGCGCTCGTCGAGGCTGCGCTCGAGGAAGTGCGCCTGCTCGAGAAGCTCGACTTCCACGATTTCAAGATCTCCGTCAAGTCGAGCCACGTGCCGACGATGATCCGTGCGTACCGGATGCTCTCCGCAAAGGTGCCGTACCCGCTCCATCTCGGCGTGACCGAGGCGGGAACCGTCTACTCCGGCTCGGTCAAGAGCGCCGTCGGGATGGGTGCGCTCCTCGTCGACGGGATCGGCGACACGATTCGCGTCTCGCTGGCCGCCGACCCGGTGGAGGAGCCGAAGGCGGCGTACGAGATCCTCAAGGCGCTGGGCCTGCGGGAGCGCGGCCCGATGATGATCGCCTGCCCGAGCTGCGGACGCGACAACGTCGGCGTCCACACGCTCGCCGAGCAGGTCGAGGAGCGGCTCGCCGCCTATCCGCAGCACTTCGAGGTCGCGGTGCTCGGCTGCGCGGTCAACGGCCCCGGCGAGAGCGGCGATGCGGACTTCGGGATCGCCGGCGGCCGCGACGTCGGCTTCATCTACGCCCACGGCCGCGTCCTGAAGAAGGTCTCCTCGGAGATCCTCGTCGAGGAGCTGTTCGCCGAGATCGACAAGTGGATCGCCGACGGGATGAACCGGCCGAAGCGCCTCAAGATGGCGAAGCCCGCCGCACTCGCGATGGCCGAAGCCTCGATGATCCCGCTCGAATAGCCTAAGGCGACAACGCCGATGATTGCCCGGGCCTCACAGCTCTTCCTGCCGACCCTCCGCGAGCCGCCCGCCGACGCGGAGGCTGCCTCGCACCAGCTGCTCGTGCGCGGCGGGTTCATCCGGCAGATCGGAGCCGGCCTCTGGAGCTTCCTGCCGCTCGGCTGGCGCGTGCACAGGCGGATCGAGCAGATCATCCGCGAGGAGATCAACGCGATCGGCGGCCAGGAGATGCTCTGCCCGACGCTCACGCCGGCGGAGCTGTGGGAGACGACCGGCCGGATCGCGGTGCCGATCCTCTTCCACCTCAAGGACAGCGCCGGCCGCCCTTTCGTCCTCTCGTGGACGCACGAGGAGTCGATGACGTTCATCGCGCAGGAGATCCAGTCGTATAAGCAGCTGCCGCAGGTCTGGTACCACTTCTCGACGAAGGACCGGGACGAGCCGCGCCCGCGCGGCGGCCTCCTCCGCGTGCGCGAGTTCGTGATGAAGGACTCGTACACGTTCGACGTGGACGACGCCGGGCTCGACGCCGCCTTCAAGCGCCATCAGGACGCGTACACGCGGATCTTCGAGCGCTGCGGGCTCGAGGCGTACCTCACCGAGGCGGAGTCGGGGACGATGGGCGGGAAGGACTCGCTCGGCTTCCTCGCGCCGACCGGCTCGGGCGAGAACGAGCTGATGCGGTGCGAGAACGGCGACTACTTCGCCGACGTCGAGGCCGCGCGCGGCAAGCCGCGGCCGGCCGTTCTGCCCGATCCGCTCGTGGCTCCTGAGCGCGTCGAGACACCGGGAGTCGGGACGATCGAGGAACTGGCCGCGTTCCTCGGCATCGCCGAGTCGGCGACGTCCAAGGCGCTGCCGGTCGTGACGGGGGACAGGCTCGTTCTCGCGCTCGTCCGCGGCGACGACCGCCTCAGTCCCGAGAAGCTCGAGACGCTCTTCCAGGCATCGTTCCGGCCGGCGACCGAGGACGAGATCCGCGTGGCGTTCGGCGCCGGAGGAGGCTCGCTCGGCCCCGTCGGCGTGGATGTCGAGGTGATCGCCGACGAGGCCCTCCGCAACGGCCAGTACGTCGCCGGTGCGAACGAGGACGGCTGGCATCTGCGCGGCGTGGAGGCGGGCCGCGACTACGCGCCGACGTTCGCCGACATCCGCCAGGCAGTCGCCGGGGACGCCTGTCCGGAGTGCGGCGGCACCCTCACCGTCCACACGGCGATCGAGGTCGGGCACATCTTCAAGCTCGGCACCTTCCACTCGCAGGCGTTCGGCGCCACGTTTCTCGATGAGGATGGGAGGGAGAAGCCGCTCGTCATGGGTAGTTACGGCATCGGCCTCGCGCGCACGATGGCTGCGATCGTCGAGCAGAGCCACGACGAGAACGGCATCGTCTGGCCACGCTCCGTCGCGCCGTACGACGTGCACGTCGTCGCTCTCCCCGGCGCCGAGGAGATCGCCGAGCGGGCGGCCGAGACACTGGCAGCGGCGGGCCTCGACGTCCTCCTAGACGACCGCGACCAGCGAGCGGGGGAGAAGTTCGCCGACGCCGATCTGATCGGGTGCCCGATCCGCGTCACAGCCGGGAAGAAGAGCCTCGACGACGGGAAGGTGGACGTCCGAGATCGCGCAAGCGGGGCCGAGAAGCGATTAGATGTTGCCGAACTCGGCAAGGAGGCCTGGTAGTGGCACGGCGCAGGCGATTCAGCGAGGAGGCTTTCGGGGCGACGGTGCAGCGGCTCATGGACGAGCAGGCCGTCACGTACCGCCAGCTCGCTGCGAAGACGGGTCTCTCCGCCGGCTACCTCAACCATCTCGTGCACGGGAACCGGCCGGTGCCGTCGAACGACGTCGTCAAGACGCTCGCGACTGCCCTGGAGGTCGAGCCGGAGCATTTCCGCGAGTACCGCCTGCGCGCGATCACCGAGCGGCTCGAGGCGATGCCCGAACTGATCGACCGGCTCTACAAGCGCCTGCCGAGCTAGAGCTAGATATCGCCTTTGCTGCGCCGTTCCGGCGGCTCGAGCGGCATCCCCGTCTCCCGCCAGAGGTGCACCCGCACGAGCGCGTCCATTCCGTACAGGAGCTCCTGCAGGAGATCGGTGTCGTTCGGGTCCGCCTCGACGAGCGAGTTCGTCCAGATGCCGAGCGCCTCGAGCCCCGGCGCGTCGAGCTCCGCGGTCGGCTCGAGCCGGTCGCGCAACGAGCCCGCGAGCCACTCGCACGTCTCCCGGCGCTCGAGGACGGTCTGGGCGCGGATGGTGCGGGCGGCGAGGCGCAGCTCGTGGACAAGCTCGGTCAGGTCCAGGCGGCGTGTGATGTCGATCACGGTCATGCTTCGAGGCTGCGCCACGGGCCGTACGGCTACATCGGGGAAAGCCCGTATCTCAGGAAGAGATGCGACCCGCTCGTCCGCACCGAGCGGAGCCGGCCGGCGACGCGTGCGCCCGGCAGGAGCTCGACACCCTCGACGAGGCCGAGCCGCGTAGTGAGCGCGCGGCCCGCGAGTACGGGCGAGACGGTGAGGAAGAGCTCGTCGACGAGGCCTGCCGCGAGCAGCTGTCCGAACAGCGTCGGGCCCGCTTCGGAGAGCACGACCGAGTAGCCGCGCTCGTGCAGCGCGGCGACCGCCTGCAAGAGATCGACGCTCGCACCGTCGTTCACCGCGACGACTTCGGTCGCGTCGGGCACGCTCGCCGCGAGACCCGGTGCGGCCTTGGCGGTCGTCAGAACGAGCGCGCCGGCCCCGAGCACCTGGTGGGAAGGGTCGAACGACGCTCCAGACGTGACGACGGCCACGCGCGGCTGCTCCGGGCGGCCCCTCCGCGCTCGCAGCTCCGCGAAGGCCTCGGCCGCTTCCGGATAGGGGCGGTCGACGCGCCACGTGCCCTTCGGCGACGCGAGCAGCGTCCCAGAGCCGACGACGATCGCGTCCGCGCACGCGCGCAACAACGCCAGCGCGAACCGGTCGGCCTCGCTGTCGTCGCCGAGGGCGGCATGGGAGCGGGGGAGGTCTGGAACTGCCGCGACGCCGTCGAGGGACTCGACGAAGTTTGCGATCACGCACGGCTCGTCGAGCCCGAGCGCTCCGCCGTACAGGCGGGCGATCTCCTCCGGGACGTCCCAGCGCGGCAGGTCATCGTCCTCGGCGAGGACGGCGAACGGTTCGATCACCGCGTCAGCGTAAGGAACTCGCTGCGCAGCGTCTCGTCCTCGTCGTACAGGCCGCGCCAGACCGTCGTCACGGTGACCGAGCCGCCCTCCTCGACGCCGCGCATCGCGGTGCACATGTGCGACGCCTCGAGCTTGACGGCCACACCGCGCGCGCCTGCGAGCTCGACCAGGCCGTCGGCGATCTCCTCGGCGAGGCGCTCCTGGACGGTGAAGCGCCGGGCGTAGAGGCGGACGAGGCGCGTCAGCTTCGAGATGCCGAGGATCTCGTCCCCGGCGACATATGCGATGTGCACCCGGCCGTGAAACGGCAGGGCATGGTGCTCGCAGAGCGCGTAGAAGCCGATCGGCCCCTCGATGATCTGCGCGTGGCGGCCCTCGACGCCCTCAGGTCGCTCGGCCGGGAAGAGCGTGCGGAGCTTCGGGTCGCCCTCGTAGCCGGCTGTCGCGTCGTAGAGCGCTTGGAGAAAGCGCCGCGGGGTGTCGCGCGTCCCTGCCGTGTCGAGATCGAGTCCGAGCGCCGCGAGGATCTCGGCGGCGTAGCGCTCGAGCCGCTCGCGTTCGGCCGGCGACCAGTCGCGGCCCGGCTGTTCGCGAGCGGGAAGCTCGAAGATGTTGCTCATGCCATCTCCTCCGTTGGCCGTGTCTGCGGCAGGAGCAGGAGGACAAGGACGCCGAGCTCGGCGAGGACGATCCAGGCGAAGGCGAGCGGCCGGCCAAGCGCGAGCAATAGTCCGAAGAGTGCGAGCTGGCTCGACATGCCGAGGTTCGCGAGAACACCGACGGCCGCCGGCGAGACGAGCGAGGGCCGCCGCTCGACCATCCACTCGGCCAGGCGGTCCTGCGGCGCGTAGACGATTCCGTAGATGCGGCGAAGGAGCGCCGTCGCAGGGCCTCCACCGCTGTCCGGCTCCGCGACGCGGCCGCTCGAGAGCCGAGCGGCGTTGAAGTTGAGGCTGAGGACGGCGGTGAGCGCCACGAACCCGGCGAGGGCGAGCGCCGGCTGCCCGAACCGCCAGCCGAGCGCGGCGAAGAGCACGGCATTGACGAGCAGGTCGACCTCGGAGTCGAAGTAGCGGCCGAACGCGCTCGTCCTCCCGGTCAGCCGCGCGAGTTGGCCGTCCGCATTGTCGAGCAGTGTCTTGAGCTGCACGAGGAGGGCCGCGGCGATGTACGCGCCATGGCCGAGCTCGACGGCGCCCGCGAGACCTGCGGCGCCGGCGGCGACCACGACGGCCGGCGGCGGCACGCGGAGACGGGCCAGCGCGAGGACGAGCGGATGCGCGAGCGGCCGGAACACGCCCTCGCAGAGGAGCTCCGTTCCGCGACGCTCCTTGCGCGAGCGGGCGAGGTCAGACGGCAAGAGCTCCCTCTCCGGCCCTGATCAGGTCCCGCGCGTCGTCGATCTTGTCCCAGACGTTCCAGAGGAGAACGCCGCGGGGCTTGGCGCCGTCGAGGTACGTGACGATGCCCTTGCGGTTGGGCTCCGCCCAGCTCTCGACGACGTCGAGCCGCGAGTCCACGAGGCCGACGGCTTCGTAGCCGAGGTCGAAGAGGTCGGAGTAGAAGAACGGCAGGTGGTCGTACGGAGTCCCGGCACCGGCCATGTTCGCGCCGACGACCTTGCCGTGCGTGTTCGCGTGATCCTCGTGCTCGATCCGCATCGAGATGCCGAGAGCCTCGACGGGGAACCGTGCGACGTCTCCGGCGGCGAACACGTCCTCGCGGCCGGACACATGCCCGTACTCGTCGACGACGATCCCGTCGTCGACCTCGAGACCCGCGGCTTCCGCGAGCTCCGTGTTCGGGATGACACCCAGCCCGGCGACGACTGCGTCCGCCTCGAGCACCCGCCCGTCTCCGAGCGTGACGCTCGTGCCGCTCGCGGCGGCGACGGTCTCGCCGGCAAGCACTTCGACGCCCTTCTCGCGGTAGTACCCGGCGACGAACTCGGAGAGCGCAGCCGGGAAGAGGCGGAAGCCGATCCCGCGCTCGGGGAAGATCATCGTCACGTCCGCGCCGGCGCCCACGAGCGCCGCGGCGATCTCGGAGCCGATGAAGCCTCCTCCGATCACGACGAAACGCGCCCCTTCGACGGCCTTCTCCCGAATCTGCCGGTAGTCGTCGAACGTGCGGAGCCAGACCACACCGTCCGCACCGGGGATCTCGCGCGGCCGCGCGCCTGTGGCGAGAAGGAGCTTCTCCCACTCGTACTCCTCACCGGAGTCGCTCGTGGCCCGGTGCGCGTCGAGATCGACCGAGACGACGCTGCTGCCGGCGACGAGCTCGACCTTCTCGGCCGGCTCGCGCCACAGCTTCTCCTCGGCGGCGCCTTGCCAAAGGCCCTTGGTCAGCAGCGGCCGCTTGTACGGCGGATGAGGATCCGAGCCGACCATGACGATCGAGCCGTCCGAGTCGTGCTCGCGGATGCCCTTGGCCGCCATGTCGCCGGTCATGCCGGCACCGACGATCAGGTACGTGGTCGTCTGCATTCGTCCGCTTACTTGTACCTGCGAGCCGGCGAGCTAGGCGTCCGCAAGCGCGGAGGTCCGCTCGGCCATCTCGTGGTCGCGCTCGGTGATGGCCCCCTCAGAGTGGGTCGTCCAGCGGACGGTCACCTTCCGGTAGCGGATGTCGATGTCCGGATGGTGGTTCTCCGACTCGGCCAGCTCGGCCAGCCGGTCGACGAACGCGATCGCAGCGGGGAACGACGGGAACTCGAGCTCCCGCACCAAGGCGCCGTCCTGCTCCTCCCATTCGGCCACGCCTGGACCTTTCCACACGGCGGGACTCCCACGCGGCGCCCGGACGTATGAGACTGAGGAGGAGTGCGTGAGCAGAGTGACCGGGATCTCGTACGGCGGGCACGCCGCGGCGACCGCGACGCGGCCGCTTCGCTGTTCCGCCGCTACTGGCGCGACGCCTGGCGAGCGGCGTACGCGATCACGGGCCGCCGTTCCCTCGCCGACGACGTCGCCGCGGACGGCTTCGAGCGCGCCTTCGCCGCGCTCGGGCGGTTCGATGACCGGCGCCCGTTCGCACCGTGGCTCCACCGCATCGTCGCCAACCGCGCGCTCGACATCCTCCGCGCCGAGCGCCGCCTCTCGGACGAGGAGCTTCCGGACACCCCCGATGACGCTCCGGTGCAGGCGGTGGGCGACCGCAGCCTGCTTGCTGCCGTGGCCGGGCTGCCACTCGAACGCAGGGTCGTCGTCGTCCTGCGCTACGGAGTCGGGATGACGCCGCGCCAGATCGCCGAGACGCTGGACGTGCCGGTCGGGACGGTCAACTCGCGGCTGGCTCGGGCGCTCGAGCAGCTACGGGCGTCGCTGGAGGTGGAGCATGTCGAGTGACGTGGAGCAAAGGCTCGCAGGACTCCTCCGCGAGCTTCCCGAGCCGGAGCCCGAGGTGGGGGAGAGAGCGCTCGTCGCAGCGGTCGCCGCGCTCCAGCCCGCGACATTCGGGCGACGCGGAATCCGGACCGCGATCGTCGTCTTTGCGGCGGCGTGTGTCCTGCTCGGGCTCGCCGCCGGCTCGCTCGCCGCGGCGGGCGCTCTCCACTTCAGCTTCGGCCACAAGGCGAAGCCTGCGCCCGCTCCGCTGGCCTTGCCGCGCGGAGCGGAGGGCATCGCCACAGTCGTCGACGGCCGCCTCTCGGTCGTGACGAAGTCCGGCTTCCGCCTCGAGGGCCTGCGGGTCTCGTCCGCCTCGCTCTCTCCGCACGCGCTCTACGTCGCCGCCGGCGTCGGCAACTCGCTGGTGGCCATGGCTCCGGACGGGCGTCGCGCGTGGTCGCATCCGGCCGGCGGGCCGGTCGTCTCGATCGCGTGGGCGCCGTTCGGCAACCGGATCGCGTACATCGTCCGCCGCGGTCGCCGTCTCGTCCTCCACGTGATCTGGGGAAACGGGCGGAACGACTCGGTGATCGACCGCTCGGTCCGCGCCGCGCGGCCGGTCTGGCACGCGGACTCCCTCGCTTTCGCGTATGTCGGCGCCGGAGGAACGCCGATCGTCTACGACCTGGCGCACAAGTCGCACCGTCCGGCGCCCGGTCTCAGCCTCCCGTCGAGGCAGCCCCTCCGGCAGGTCGTCCGCTAGCCGGGCCAGAGGGAGATCGTGACATACCGCGTCTCGGGCGCGACCTTCACCGTCCAGAAGCGGTGAAGCGTTCCGGCCGTGAGCTCCGTGACCTGCCCCGTGAGCAGCGAGGAGGTAACCACGTCGCCGCCGAAGGTGGCGAGGTTGAACGAGCCATACGGCATCGAGACGGTGCCGATGCGCCGGTACGTCCGCCAGAGAACCGCCTCGAGCGACGAGCCGTAGCCGCTCGTCAGCAGTGCGCGGGCCCCCGAGAACGCGACTTCCTGCGGCGCCTTTCCGGCCGGGATGACCTTCACGAGCTTCGCAGTGGCGGCGTCGTAGACCATGACGTACGGCGACTGCGCGGAGCTGAGCCAGAACGTCCGGCCGTCGGGGGCGGCGCCGACGCTGTGGCCCGGGAAGCGCGGATGGAGCCGGCCGGCGATCCGCGGCCGCGCCAGGTCGGAGGTGTCGAGCCTGACGACCGTGGTCGCGACCTCGCTCAATGCGATCCAGAGCCGTTTCCCGTCGGGGGTGAACGCCATGTGATGCGCGCCGGCACCGACGTGGAGCCGGTCGACGATCCGCTCCCGCGCGAGGTCGATCACGCTCAGGTCGCCCGTGCGATTGTCGTTGACGTAGACGTAGCGGTCTCCCGGCGCGATCCGCGCGACCTCCGGCTCCTCGAAGCCGTGGAAGACCTTGACGACGCGCAGGCTGTGCCACGCGAGAAGCGTCACCGTCCCCGTCGCCGGGCTGAGGACGACCGCGGGGCCGTGCAGCGGGGCGGCGACCATGAGCGGATCGGCGACGGAGACGCGCTTCAGCACCGTGCCTCCGTGCGGGCCGAGCGAGACGGCGATCACCTGGTTCGCAGTCTCGGCGACGACGATCCCGACCGGGCGGCTTGCAGAGCCGGAGGCAGAAGCCCCGGAGACGAGCAGCAGTGCGGTGGCGAGGACGACGAGACGGCGCATGCCACCGATACGCCCCAGCCGTCCCGCGAGGTCCCGTGAGCTACGGTTTGCCCGCCCCGGGGCGTGGCGCAGCCTGGTTAGCGCGTTGGTCTGGGGGACCAAAGGTCGCCGGTTCGAATCCGGCCGCCCCGATCGATTCAGCTCGCGAGACCCAGCGCGCGCGCGCCGTTCTCGGTGCCGATTGCAAGCAGATCCGCCGGCTGGAAGACGTCCCGGCGGCCGCTCTGGCGGCGCGCGATCCAGTCGAGCTCGCGCAGCTCCTCCTCGGGGTCGATCCGGACGTTCGCGTCCGAGCCGATGCAGAGCTCGATGCCACGGTGGAGAACCCGCTCGACGGGGAGGAAGCCGTCGGCGAGGTCGGCCTCGGTCGTCGGGCAGGCACAGATCCGCGCGCCGGCCGCCGCCAGGAGATCGAGCTCGTGCCCGTCCGCGTGCGTCGCGTGGACGACGGTCGTGCGCGGCGACAGGCAGCCGCAGGCGTCGAGGAGCTCGATCGGCCGCAGGCCGTGCTCGGCGCGGCATTCCTCGATCTCGCGCGGCTGCTCGTCGGCGTGGATGTGGAGCGGCAGCGCCTCGGCCGCCGCGTAGCGTCCGAGCTCCTCGAGCCAGTCGCGGGGGCAGGCGCGGACGGAGTGGGGCGCGACGCCGACGCGGATCCCGGCCGACCGCAGCTCCTCGAGCTCGCGCAGATACTCCGCGACCGACTCCTGCCGGAAGCGGTCGATGCCGCCGCGCGCGTACGCGACGTGGAGGAGCACGATCTCGATCCCCGCCTCGCCGGCCGCGTCCGCCGCGGCGCGCGCCTCCGCGAGCCCTAGGTAGTGGAACTCGCCGACGGCGCCGTAGCCGGCCTCGCGCAGCTCGCGGTAGACATCGGCGTAACTGGAGCGGACGCTCGCGGGCGTGTGCTGCGCCGCGAGCTCGAGCATCGTCTCCCGCCAGGCCCAGAAGTCACTGCCGCGCGTGCGCTCCCGTAGTGCGCGCTGAAACGCGTGGCAATGGGCGTCGACGAAGGCGGGAATCTGCACGTCCGTATCCTTCCTCACATGGACGCTCCCGCCGTCTCGCAGCCGCTCGCCCAGCTCCCGAATGCGCTCACGGTCGCGCGGCTCGCCCTGATCCCGGTCTTCGTCGCGTTGATGATCCGCGCGGGGCACCAGCCGAGCTGGGCTGCGGGGATGACCTTCTGGGTCGCCGGCGCCACCGACCAGGTGGACGGATTCCTCGCGCGCCGCTGGCACGTCGAGTCGCGCTTCGGCAAGCTCGCCGATCCGCTCGCCGACCGGCTGATGATCGACGCGGCCGTGATCCTCCTCTTCGCGTACGACCGCCTGCCTTGGGAGGGCCTCTCCGTGATCCTCGCCCGCGACGCCTTCCTCCTCGCCGGCTCGGTCTTGCTGCGCGGACGCGAGCTCGAGGTCAATCTCCTCGGCAAGACGGCGACGTGGGTGCTCTACGCGGCGATCTTCTTCCGCATCGTCACGCACCACGCGACCCAGTGGCCGCTCGTCCTCTTCTGGGCCGGAATCGGGCTCGCACTCGCCGCCGCCGTGTTGTACATCCGCGAGGCCTGGGGAGAGCTGCGCGGATGAAGGCCGTGGTCATGGCCGGGGGAGAGGGGACGCGCCTGCGCCCGCTCACCTCGAACCAGCCGAAACCGATGGTCCCGATCGTCGGCAAGCCGTGCATGGAGCACATCGTCGAGCTCCTCAAGCTGCACGGCTTCGAGGACGTGATCGTCACCGTCGCGTTCCTGCCGCAGGCGATCCGGACGTACTTCGACAACGGCGAGTCGCTCGGCGTCGACATCGGCTACTCCGTGGAGGAGTCGCCGCTCGGGACAGCCGGCTCGGTACGCCTCGCCGCGGGCCGGCTCGACGACACGTTCCTCGTCATCTCCGGCGACGCGCTCTGCGACGTCGATCTGACGCGGCTCGTCGAGGTGCACCGCGAGAAGGGGGCCTCGGTCACGATCGGCCTCAAAGCCGTCGAGAACCCGCTCGAGTTCGGGATCGTCGTCACCGACGAGGACGGCCGGGTCGAGCGTTTCCTCGAGAAGCCGTCCTGGGGCCAGGTCTTCTCCGACACGATCAACACCGGCATCTACGTCCTCGAGCCGGAAGTGCTGAAGCACGTCCCGACCGACCGGCCGTACGACTTCTCGAAGGAGCTCTTCCCGCTCCTGCTCGAGATGGGGCGGCCGATCTACGGCCATGTCCTCGACGGCTACTGGCAGGACATCGGCAACCTCGACCAGTTCCGGCAGGCGAACTTCGACGCGCTCGAGGAACGCGTCCGCCTGGAGATTCCGGGGATCCGGATCCGCGGCAACGTCTGGCTGGGGGACGGGGTGGACCTCGACGATCTCGACGCGATCGAGGGCCCTGCGTACCTCGGCAACTACTGCCGGATCGCGCGAGGCGCGAAGGTCGGCCCGCACTCCGTCCTCGCCACGAGCGTCACGGTGCGCGAGCGCGGCCGCGTCGTCCGTTCGATCGTCGACAGCTCGACGTACATCGGCCGCAGCACGGACGTCGAGGGCGCGATCATCGGCCGCGGCTGCGACCTGCGCGCGCATGTCCGCATCCACGAGGGCGTGGCGATCGGCGACGAGGTGACGATCGGCGCCGAGAGCGTGATCCTGCCCGGCGTCCGGATCTACCCGTTCAAGGAGGTGGAGACGGGCTCACAGCTCCACGAGAGCCTGATCTGGGAGTCGCGGGGCACGACGCGCGTCTTCGGCAAGCAGGGCGTGGCCGGCATGGTGAACGTCGACCTCACGCCCGACGTGGCGGTGCGGCTCGCCGCGGCGCTCGGCAGCGCGCTGGAACGCGGCGCGCGCGTCGTCGCCAGCCGCGAAGGCGCTGCGGCCTGCCGGATGATCAAGCGCGCGATGATCTCCGGCTGCTCGTCGACCGGCGTACAGGTCGCCGATCTCCGCGTCAGCCCGGCGGCGGTCGCACGGCACCTCGTCAAGTCGGAGGCGTACGACGCCGGCTTCCACGTCGGCGTCAGCCCGGCCGACCCCGAGGTGATCCGGATCCAGTTCTTCGAGCCGCCCGGCGTCGAGATGAGCTCGGCGATGCAGAAGGAGGTCGAGAAGCACTTCACGCGCGGCGAGCTGCGTCGCGTGGCTGCCGGGGAGGTCGGCGACATCACGTACCCCGCGCGCGTCCGCGAGACGTACGCGGCGGAGCTGCTCTCGACGATCGACGTCGCCTCCGTCCGCGACCGGCGCTTTCGCATCGTCGTCGACTACGGCTTCTCCGGCGCGTCGTACGTCCTTCCGCTCGTGCTCGGCCCGCTCGGCGTCGAGGTGGTCGCAGCGCACGCGTTCGCGGGGGAAGGAGGCGAGGACGTGGACGCGGCCCCCGGTCTGGCCGCCGCGATCGGCCAGACGAAGCGGCTCGTGCCCGCGGTCGGCGCCGATCTCGGCGCGGTATTCGACCGTGCGGCGGAGCGGCTCTACCTCGTCGACGAGGAGGCTCGCGAGGTGCCCGTGGAACAGGCCCTGCTCCTCTTCCTGCGCCTGATCGGCTCGAACGGCCGCCGCGGCAAGCTCGCGTTCCCGGTCACCGTCACGAGCCAGGTCGACCGGCTCGCCGCGGCCGCGAAGCTCGAGGTGATCCGGACGCCCGCCTCGCTGCCCGAGCTGACGCGCGCCGCCGCGGATGGCAACGTGCTCTTCGCCGGAGCGGTCGGCGGCGGCTACCTCTTCCCCGAGTTCCTGCCCGGCTACGACGCGGTCGCGAGCCTCGCCAAGCTCCTGGAGCTGCTCGCGCCCGTGAACAAGCCGCTCTCCGAGCTCGTCGCCGACCTGCCGGAGCCCACGCTCGTCCATCACCAGATCCCGTGCCCCTGGGCGCTGAAGGGCCTCGTGATGCGGGTTCTCAACGAGCGCCTTGCCGGCCGCGAGCTCGACCTCACCGACGGCATCAAGGCCTTCGACGACCGCGGCTGGGTCCAGGCGCTGCCCGATCCCGACGAGCCGCTCATCCACCTCTACGCCGAGGGAGAGACCCGCGACGCATCCGAGGAGCTCGCCCGGGAGCTACGAACGCTCGTGGAGGAGATCGAGCACGGCGAGGCCGCGGTCGAACGCGCCTAGACGCCGCAGCAACACAAAAGCTAAAGTTCAGGTTGATACCTGGCTGACTCCGGCGAAAGGCCCTTATGGAACCGCTGCCCGACCTCGCGACGCTGCCCGACGAGGATCTGAAGAAGCTGATCGACGAGCTGACGAGCGAGGAGCAGGAGGTGTCGTACCGCCGGCGCCTTCTCCACGGCAAGATCGACATCCTGCGCGCCGAGCTCGTCGCGCGGCTCCAGAAGACGCAGGGGAAGAGCGTGCTCGAGTCGGTCAACATCGAGTCGCTCACGGAGATCCTCACCGGCAAGGCGACCCCTCCGGCGTAGATGAGCCACGTCTACTGTCCCGAGTGCGGGTACAACAACCCGGAATCGGCGCGTTTCTGCGCGAAGTGCGGCGCTGCGCTCGTCGTGCCGGAGGAGGGGGAGCAGACCGAGGCGTTCACGCCGCCCGAGGCGGACGCGCTCGACACGCTCGACGACCTCGGCCTGCCCGGTGGGGCCGCTCTCGTCGTCCGCTCGGGCGGTGGTCGCTCGGGAGAGTCGTTCGCGCTCGTCCAGAGCCCGACGTCGATCGGCCGCTCTCCGGAGTGCGCCATCTTCCTCGACGACGTGACCGTCTCCCGCAAGCACGCGACGTTCACCGAGGACGGCGACCACTGGCACCTCGACGACCAGGGCAGCCTGAACGGGACGTTCGTCAACCGCGAGCGCGTCGAATCGGCCGTGCTCAGCGACGGCGACGAGCTCCAGATCGGCAAGTACCGCCTGACCTTCCTCCAGCGATGAGCACGACCGAAGCCCCCTCGCGCCGCCGCCTCCTGACGATCGGAACGGTCTGCAGCCGGCTCCAGGACGAGTTTCCCGACGTCTCGATCTCGAAGATCCGCTACCTCGAGGACCAGGGCCTGCTGACCCCGCGCCGCACGCAGGGCGGCTATCGGCTCTTCTCGGAGGACGACGTCGAGCGGCTCGAGACGATCCTCCGTCTACAGCGCGACGAGTTCCTTCCGCTCCGCGTGATCAAGGAGGAGCTCGCCGCCGGCGCCGGCAGCCAGCGGCGCCGCAGGCGCACGGGGGTCGGAGCGGGGGAGGAGGAGCTCGACCTCGGCGCGCTCTGCGACCGCGCGGGAATCACGCCCGAGCGGGCGCGCGAGCTCGAGGACTTCGGGCTGCTCGAATCGCGTCTCGAGGACGGCCAGCGCACCTACGCCGAGAGTGACGTCGAGATCGCGGTGGCGTGCGAGGTGCTCGCGCGCTTCGGCATCGCTCCCCGCAACCTCCGCGCCTTCCGCACCTCTGCCGACCGGGAGACGAGCCTCCTCGAGGCCGTGATCGCGCCTGCGCTCCGGTCGCGAAACCCCGAACGGCGCCGTGACGCGCTCTCCGACCTGCAGCGGCTCGCGCACAGTGCGCGCGAGCTCGCCGACCTGCTCCTCCGGCGCAACGTACGGAGATTGGCGGATTGATCGACCTCAAGACGAAGGTCCGCGAAGTTCCCGACTTCCCCGAGCCCGGGGTCGGCTTCAAGGACATCTCGCCGCTCCTGCTCGACAAGGAGGCCCTGAGCCAGGCCGTGGACGAGCTCGCGGCGTGGACGAAGGAGCGGGAGGCGGACCTCGTGCTCGGCGCCGAGGCGCGCGGCTTTTGGCTCGGCGGGGCCATCGCCGTCGCCGCCGGCTGCGGCTTCATCGCGGCGCGGCGGCCCGGCAAGCTCCCGCCGGAGACGGTTTCCGCCACGTACGCCCTGGAGTACGGCGAGAACACGCTCGAGGTCGCGTCCGACGCGATCGGGCGCGGCGCGCGAGTCGTGATCCACGACGACGTCCTCGCGACGGGAGGCACGGTGCAGGCGATCGCGGGCCTCGTCGAGGAGCTCGGCGGGAAGGTCGTCGGCATCAACTTCGTGATCGAGCTCTCGTTCCTCGGCGGCCGCGACAAGCTGCAGCAGTACGACCTTCACGCCCTGATCACGTACTAGCGGCGGCAAACCGGGATTCGCCGTCCGGCGTTGTCCCTACAACTTCGGCATGTACGACCCGCTGACGAGCCGCTACGCCTTCTCGTGTCCCGTTCGAGGAGAGACGCACGTACCGCTCTCGGCCTTCCGCAGCATCGAGAGGCTGCCCGGCGCCGCTCATCCGGCCGTCTTCCGCGTGCGCTTCGCCTGCGACTGCGGGGAGGAGCACGACGGGCTCGTCACGCACGACGACCTCGACTGGGCGCCGCTCGGCCACGTCGCGGGCGAGTTCCTCAACCTCATGACATCGAGGCTAGAGCCGGTCGCCGCCGAGCTCACCGAGGTGGCGGCTCTCCGGATCAACCGCGGCGACTGGCCCTGGAGCTTCTTCTGCTATCCGGAGGAGCAGGCGCGGCCGGTCTTTCCCTCCTCGTTCACGCTCCTCACCGCTGCCGAGGCGACCGTTGGGGTCGCTGTGCGCTGCCCGAGCTGCCACCGACTCTCCCTCAACCTCGTCTCGCGAGCGCACGTCGACGTCCCGTTCCACAACGACCGGGAGGTCGGAGTGGTGGAACACCTGTTCGCCGTGGACGCACTCGCAACGCTCGAGGAATTCCGCGACGAGCTGTGGTCGGCGTCGTTCGACGCCCGCAGGCTCGCGCTCGAGTAGCGCATCCGGAAACCCGCCTCGGCCGTTTCATCGGTGTTGGGCAACCGAACGAGGTGAAGAAGAATGCGCAGCTACGGCATGTACGACATGACGCGCGGCCTGACGCTCGCGCTCTTCGCGGGCCTGGTCGGTGTCGCATTGTGGGGCGCGGCGCAGGTGGGCACGCAGACGAGCAGTCGCTTCTGGATCGCGATGGCCATCGTCGCCGCCGCCGGGCTCCTCCTGACGCTCGCGAACCACGTCGGAACGTGGACGAAGGGGCTCCGGATGCGGACCTCGCCCGGCACGTTCGTGCTCGCCTTCCTGCCCGTGCTCGTGTGCGTGGGCTGGATCCTCATGGCGAGCCAGCCGGGCCACGGGTGGCAGGAGGGACGCATCGACTCGTGGAGCAGCTCCATCGGCATTCTCGGGCTCGTGCACTCGGTCGGCCTCTGGCGCGGCGTCCTGGCCTTCGGCTTCGGCGTCATGCTCGGCCTGTCGCTCGACGGGGTGCCGGAACCGATGGTCGCGCCGGACACGCCGGCCTACGCGCCGATCCCCACGCGGACGGAGGGCACCGCGACGGCCGACGAACCCGTCACGGCCGAGCGCCGCTGGGCGGTTCGCCGCCGCGAGTCCGGCACACCCGCCGGGACGACGCGGGTGCCCGAACGGACGCGGAACGACTGACCCGAGCGCTGGGCCGAGGGATTGCGGCCCGGCGTCTCCCTCCCGATAGAGAGGGCAATGGCTGAGCAACCGCAGCAGAGGGAACGTGGACTGCGGTTGCTCGCTGCCCATCTTCGGAGCCTCGATCCGTCCGCGCCGACGCCGCAGGAGCGCCTCGAGGAGGCGCTCGGACCGCAACTCGCACACAAGCTCCTGTTCGCGCTCGCACCTGGACAGCGCACGCGCCGCGCGGCGTAGTCAGGCGCTAGCGCGGCCGGCGGCCGGCGCGGCGCACGGGAACGTCCTCGCCGCGCAGCCGCACGAAGAGCCAGATCCCGGCGAACGACACCAGCGCGAGGACGATCGCCATCGCGCCACTCGCTCCGATCGCCACGAGCCCGAAGTAGATGTACGTCGCGAGGAACACCGCCCAGATCAGGGCGACGACTCCTTGGTCGATGCTCGGCGGACGCGGCGGGTGCGGCATCACGGCGATCGTAGTCGAGGAGGAAGTCGTCGCGCCGCAGCCTGGGGCGGACCAAAAAAAGTCGCCGAGCCGGTCGCGGTTTCGTCCACAGCGCCGGTCGACTTTCCGCTTCGGCCCTTGCGGGCCGCCACGTACGACCTCCCGGTGCTGCTTCGTCCTACTCCCGCGCCGTGCTCGGCGCATGAGGGAATCTAGGGCCTCTTCGGACCTGCCGCAAGGGGCCGAACGCGGGAAAAACTCGCAATTTGCGGACGTTGAATAATCAACATTTCCACAGCCCTCTGTGCAACCTGTGGAAAAGCGGGGTGGCCGGCGGGGCTCGATCTCCTCGTCCTGCTACTTGACATAACGTAGCTTCTCGTGCACAGGACTTGCTTACCGGAGTGCCCGCGTGTTTGGCTAGCTTCGACAGGCGGCACAACGTCCAGACGCGCCGATTGAGGGGGAACAATTGACGACTGTCGAGATCGAGTCGATCCTCGCTTCCGAGGAACTTGCGGCGCTGTTGGAGGCGGCCGAGTCGAGCGGCCAGTTGCGGCAGCCGGACTTGCTGGAGATCCTGGAGCCGCTCGAGCTCGATCCGCTCGAGACCGAGGCCGTGTACCAGGAGCTCGACCGGCGCGGAATCGAGCTGCTCGTCGAGCAGGAGCGCGAGGCCGAGCCCGAGCCGGAGCGCGAGAAGACGCAGTCGTCGGCAGCACAGCCGCTCGAGACGACGACCGACGCGCTGCAGCTGTTCCTCCGCGAGGCCGGCCGGCACCAGCTGCTGACGGCGGCGCAGGAGGTCGAGCTCGCGAAGCGGATCGAGCGCGGAGACCTGGCAGCGAAGACGCGAATGATCCAGTCGAACCTGCGTTTGGTCGTCTCGATCGCGAAGAACTACCGCAACCAGGGTCTCCCCTTCCTCGACCTGATCCAGGAAGGAACGCTCGGCCTGATCCGAGCGGTCGAGAAGTTCGACTGGCGCCGCGGCTACAAGTTCTCGACGTACGCGACCTGGTGGATCCGCCAGGCGGTCGCGCGGGCGCTCGCCGACAAGGCGCGGACGATTCGCATGCCCGTCCACATCGTCGAGCGGCTGCAGAAGATGAACCGCGCCGAGCGGACGCTCTGGATGGAGCTCGGGCGCGAGCCGACGCTCGACGAGATCGCGATCGAGGCGTCGCTGCCGATCGAGCAGGCGCGCGAGGTGCGTGCCGCCGCGCGCGCGTCCGCGAGCCTCGACCAGCCGGTCGGCGACCAGGAGGACGCGGTGTTCGGCGACTTCGTCGCCGGGGACGACCCGCTTCCCGAGGAGCGAGTGGAAGGCGCGCTGCGAAGCCAGGCGCTCGCGATCGCATTGCAAGCGCTCGGCGAGCGCGAGCGGCAGGTGCTCGTCCTCCGCTACGGGCTGGTCGACGAGGAGCCGAAGACTCTCGAGGAGATCGGCAAGCGCCTCGGCCTGACGCGAGAACGGGTCCGCCAGATCGAGCTCGACTCACTCCGCCGCCTCGCGAACCTTCGCGAGATGCAGATGGTCGCCGCGCCCTAGCGGCTACTCGGCGCGGAGGTAGTGCTCGAGCCCCGGTGCGGCGAGCCGGAGATCGCGCAGCGCGCGCGTCTCGAGCTGACGGACGCGCTCGCGCGTCACTCCCACCTCGGCGCCGACCTCTTCGAGCGTCCGGGGCAAGCTGCCGTCGAGCCCGAACCGAAGCGTCACGACGCGCCGGAGCCGCGGCTCGAGCTTCGTCAGCGCCTCCGCGAGGTCCTCCGCCCGCGCCTGCTCCGCGGTGCTCTCGAGCGGCGCGGGGGCCCGCACGTCCTCGATGAGATCGCCGTAGAGGCTCTCTCCGTCCCCCACCGGAGTCTCGAGGCTGATCGGCCGCTCGACGAGCTCGAGCAGCTCTCGCACTCGTTCCTCGCTCGCCTTCGTCTCCCGCGCGAGCTCGGCGAGGGACGGCTCGCGGTTGAGCTTCTGCGCGAGCTGCCGCCGGGCGCGCAGCAGCCGGCGCACGTCGTCGGCGACGTGGACCGGGAGCCGAATCGTCCTGCCCTGATCCGCGAGCGCCCGCGTGATCGCCTGGCGGATCCACCACGTCGCGTACGTCGACAGTTTGTAGCCGAGCCGGTAGTCGAACTTCTCGACCGCGCGGATCAGACCGAGGTTCCCTTCCTGAATCAGATCGAGGAGCGGCACATCCGTGCGCGAGTAGTTCCGCGCGACGGACATCACGAGCCGCAGGTTGGCCTCGATCAGCTGCCGCTTCGCGAGCTCGTCGCCTGCATCCTTGCGGCGCGCGAGCTCGCGCTCTTCGTCGCGCGTGAGCAGCGGGCCGCCGCCGATCTGGCGCACGTAGAGCTTGAGCGGGTCGGCCGCAGGTGCGGCCTCCTCTCTGAGCAGAGCCTGCTCCATGCCACAGCTATCGGCGCAGGCCTCGAACGGCTTGAGCAAGCCACCAGCCGCGGTTGCGGCTACCCTCGGAGGGACGGGCCAGAGCGCGAAGAACAGGGCCCGTAGGCCAGATGTGTGGAATCGCCGGATACAGCCTCTCCTCGAATAGCCGCGTCGACCGGACGCTCTCTGCGCAGGCTCTCCTGGCCGGAATCGCCGAGCGCGGCGCCGATGCGGTCGGCTACGCCTATCGAGGCGCCGGCGACGCGTATCCGGTCGTGACGAAGCAGCGGACGCCCGCAAGTCTCCTGCTCGACCGGATTCGCATCCCGGCGCACGCGACCGAGGTGCTCGTCCACGTGAGGGACTACACGAAGGGCCATCCGTCCATCCCCGCGAACAACCACCCTGTCCGTCACGGCCCGGTCGTCGGGATCCACAACGGGATCATTCTCAACGACGACGAGCTGCTCGACTCGTATCCATGCGCGCGATCGGAGCCGCGGATGACCGTCGACTCCGAGGCGATCTTCGCCCTCGCCGCGCACTCGGAGAACGATCCGGAGGCGTTCGAGGCGCTCGCGGGCTCGATGGCCGCCGCATGGCTCGACCAGCGCGAGCCGGGCTGCGTCTTCGCCGCGCGCGGCGTCGGCCGGCCCCTCTGGCTCGGCCGTGGCAGCGAGGAGGTGTTCTTCGCCTCGACCCGCGACGCGCTGGAGATCGTCTCCGAGTACGCCGGCGTGCGGCTGAAGGCCGGCGAGGTTCGCGACGGGACGTTCTTCGCGCTGAGCGGAGGACGCGTCGCCCGCACCGCCCAGTTCCGGCCGGATCGGAGCTACGTCGAGGAGACGAAGCTCCCGGCCGTGCGCGCCCCCGGCGAGAGTGCGCACTGCCTCGCCCGGCTCGCGGCGATCGCAGCCGCCTAGCTCCGTCGGGCAAGCGTGCCGTCGCTGGCGACGGTGACGCCCTGTTCCGTCAAGTGCCGCCGAACGAGGAACTGGAATGTCGACCACGCGCCGCGGCGCGCGTCGAACATCCGGTAGACCTGCCACTCAGTCAGGAGCGAGTCGTCGCCGCGGCGAGCTGCGGCCCAGTCGGCGAACTTTGGCAGCCGTCCGAACTGCTTGGCCAGCGCAGCGCCCTGCTCCACCGCGCGCTCGAGGCGTTCCTCCCCCACCGGCACGTCGAATCCCGCCTCTCGCAGCGCGTTCGTGAGCGAGCCGAACGTGTGCCAATAGAGGGACTTCGACGGGAGCCGCCCCTTGTGCTCGTCGATGTCCCGCGCGGTCGGCGGCCGGCCGAGCTCGTCACCGAGTGAGCGCAGCAGGCCGAGCAGCTCCTCGCGCGTCGCGAAGCGGCGTGGGACGAGGCCGGCGGCGCGCTTCGCGGCGTTCCACGAGCCGAAATGCTCGATCACCGTCTGCGGATGCACGGCCGTCTTCGGATCTGCTGCAAACTCGCGCATGGTCGGCGACCGTCCGAGCCGCTCGGCACAGCTGGTGATCTCGGCCAGGATCTGCTCGTCCGTGTAGCGCTTGCGGATCCGCGCCTGGAACTCCGCGAGCTCCTGCGGATCGATTGAGGCGAGCGCCCGGTACGGGGGCTTCTCGGCCATGCCAACAAGTGTAGAGCAAGTTGAGGAATCCGCAAATCGGCCCGTGCAGGCGTGGCCGAACAAGCCGCTAGGTACGCTCGCCCGGATGCGCCTCCATCCCCCACTCGCGCTCGAGATCGCGGCCGCCCGCGGCGTCGCCGCTCTCTCGCGGGGCCTCGGCGCCGGCGGCGGCACGACGATTCCCGGCAGGCTCCTCGCCACTCTCGACCCCGGCGCCGTCGACCGGCTCGCCGCGCGCCTCACAGAGGGGACCGCGGTGGTCTCGGCGACGAACGGCAAGACGACGACCACCGCCATGGTGGCCGAGATCCTCCGGCCGAGCCGCCGGCTTGCCCACAACGCGGCCGGCGCCAATCTCGTCTCCGGCATTGCGTCGGCGCTGCTCGCGGCGGAGGGCGCAGAGCTGGGCCTGTTCGAGGTCGACGAGGGCGCGCTGCCGGAGCTCCTCCGGCGCCTCCGTCCGCGTGCCGTCTGCCTGGGCAACCTCTTCCGCGACCAGCTCGACCGTTACGGCGAGCTCGAGCTCGTGGCCGAGCGCTGGCGCGGTGCGATGGCGAACCTCCCAGCGGACGCCCAGCTCGTCTTCAACGCCGACGACCCGCAACTCGCGGCGGTCGGTCAGGCGCGGCCGGGCAGTGTGGCGTTCGGGATCGACGACTCCCGCGTGGCGCGCCCGGCGCTCCAGCACGCCGCCGACTCGACGCACTGCGTCGAGTGCGGCGCGCCGTACGAGTACGCAGCCGCGTACGTCGGCCACCTCGGCGAGTACCGCTGCCCGAACGGGCATCACGCACGACCGCCGCTCGCGATCGCGGCCCGCGAGATCGAGCTGCGCGGGCTCGAGAGCGCGTCCTTCCTCCTGGCCACTCCCGAAGGCTCGAGCCGGGTCGAGCTGGCGCTCCCCGGTCTCTACAACGTCTACAACGCGGTCGCAGCGGCGGCACTCGCGCGGGCTCTCGGCGCACGCCAGGAAGAGATCGTCGCCGGACTGCAGCGCTTCTCCGCCGCCTTCGGGCGCTTCGAGCGGATCGAGGCAGGCGACAAGCGGCTGCTCCTCCTCCTGATCAAGAACCCGGCGGGCGCGAACGAGGCGGTCCGGACGCTCGTCGACGGAGGAACGCCGCGCGTGCTCGTGGCCGCCCTCAACGACGAGATCGCCGACGGGCGCGACGTCTCCTGGATCTGGGACGTCGACTTCGAGCCGCTGCTGCCGGGCTTGGAGCGGCTCGTCGCGAGTGGCGAGCGTGCCGCGGAGCTCGCGCTGCGCTTTCGCTATGGCGGCCTCGACGACGCCGCGATCGAGGTGGAGCCCAGTCTCGAGCGCGCGGTCGATCTCGGGCTCGGGCTCACGCCGGTCGGCGGCGAGCTCGTCGTCCTCCCCACCTACACGGCCATGCTCGGCCTGCAGCGGATCGTTTCCGCGCGCGGGCTCAAGCGTCCGTACTGGGAGGGATCGCGATGAGCGTCATCCGCGTCGGCCACCTCTATCCCGACTACCTCAACATCTACGCCGACCGCGGCAACATCGCAGTGCTCGCGCGGCGGGCCGCATGGCGCGGCCACGAGCTCGCCGTGTCGGCGATCGGCCTGGCCGACCCGCTGCGCCCCGGCGAGCACGATCTCCTCTACGTCGGGGGCGGGCAGGATCGCGAGCAGCTCCTCGTCGCCCGGGATCTCCTCCTCAAGGCAGAGGCGCTGCGGGAGGCGGTCGACGGCGGGGCGGCCGTCCTCGCCGTCTGCGGCGGCTACCAGCTGCTCGGCCGCGGCTACCGCGGCTTCCACGGCGAGGACATGCCCGGCATCGGGCTCCTGCCGCTGGAGACGGTCGCGGGCGAACGGCGCATGATCGGCGATGTCCTGATCGAGTGCGAGCTCGACCGGGACCGCTCGCGGACGCTGGCCGGGTTCGAGAACCACGCCGGCCGGACGAGGCTCGACCCGGGAGCGGAACCGCTCGGGCGCGTCCTCGCGGGCTTCGGGAACGACGGCGAGAGCGGCTACGAAGGCTGCCGGGCCGGCCGGGTGATCGGCACATACCTCCACGGGCCGCTCCTGCCGCGGAATCCGTGGCTGGCCGACTGGCTCCTCTCCCAGGCCCTCGCCCACGCCGCCGGCGGCGAGCCGCCTGAGCTCGAGCCGCTGCCGGACGAGCTCGAGGGACAGGCACACGAAGTCTCGGCGGGACGGGCGCGTTCCCGCGGCGGCCGCTTCTAAGCGCGGGCGGCCTTGATGACCTTCTCGACGACGACCTTGAGCGGCTCGGGCACTTCGCCGTTGCCGCGATAGCGCTGCCAGGCCTTCTGCGGCTTGCGGCCGCGCGTGCTCGGCCTGACGCCCGACACGGTCTCGAAGTCGGGGGTGAGCACGACCGTCCGCCTGCTCCCTGCCACCTCGCGGATCTGGCGGTTGACGACCCGCTCGGACTCGACCGGACGCTGTCCCCGTCCGGCGTCGCGGTCGTGGACGATCACGTACGGGATCTCGCAGGCGTTGCAGACGCGCGCAAAGAGCGGCATGTTCCCCTTGCCGCCGCACTCGAGCACGAGGATCCCCTCCTTGTCGGCGTCCACGCCGAGCGCCTCGAAGACGAGCGGGAAGATCAGCTTCTCCGTCCGGCCTTCGACGAGCACCGCACAGCGCGCGAGGAAGAGCTCCGCGCGGTCGCTGTCGAACTCCGAAAGAGCGCGGAAGCTCTCCGCCTCGGCGAGCGGCTGCGGCTGATGGAGCGACGCCCCCGCTGCCTGCGAGTGCCGGACGAGCGCGAGCTCCTCCAGCCGGTCGACGCTGAGGAACACCGGCGCATGGGTCGAGTAGAGGATCTGGTTGCCCCGTTGGGCGAGCGCGCGCAGGACGCTGTAGAGATGGCGCTGCGCGTGCGGGCTGAGGTAGAGCTCCGGCTCCTCGATCAGCAGGACGAAATGGCGGAGGTTCGAGGCGAGCAGCCGCTCCATTCCCGCGACGAGCGCGAGCCCGCCGTCCGCCGCCGCCCAATGATGCTCGGCCGTCGGCGGCTGCAGCAGCTCGGCCACCTCCGCCGCCCCGCGGCCGGTCGCCGGCGCCGCGAGCGTGCGCGAGCGCAGGTTCGCGGGGAGGAAGAGCACCGGCGGCGCTCCGGCGCGGTTGAGATTCAGCGTGTCCGGCGGACGCGCGTCGAGGAAGATCGTCCCCTTCGCGACGTCCGCCTCGAGATGGATCCGGCCGCCGACCCGCTCGCGTGCGACGTCGTCGATCGTCGGCGGCGGAGCGGCCGCTTCCAGCAGCGTCCAGATCGCGGTCAGCACCGTCGACTTTCCGCTCGAGGCCTCCCCCACGAGCGCACAGACCGAACCGGGAAAGAACTCGAGCTCGCGCGCCGCGCGGTAGCCCTGGATCGAGACGCGCCTGAGCGCAGGCGCCGTCACGGAGCCCAGAGCGCTCCGAGGTAGACCGCCGGGTCGCCGGGCTGCCAGCGAGCGAGGAAGCGCTGGATCGGCGGATGGAGGACGACGCCGTCCAGGTCCGCGGGGTCGAAGAGCCGGTGCCCGCGCACGGCTGCGTCCCTCGACGTCACGCGCTCGAGCGAGCGGTGCGGCAGGTCGGCCGCGAAGATGACGTGGACGACGTGACGGGTGGCGAAGGCGCGCTTCGGCGCGATCGAGTCGACGACGGCCACCGGCCCCTCGAAGGTCAGATCCTCGCCCACTCCGACCTCTTCCTCGAGCTCGCGCCGCAGAGCCTCGACGAGGCTCTCGCCGCCGTTGACGCCGCCGCCCGGCAGCAGCCAGTACTCGCCGCGACCGGTCTTCTCGTGCCGGCAGAGGAGCACACGTCCCTCCCAGCGGAGGACGGCGGAGACGCGGATCCGTGGCTCGAGCGCCATCAGGCCGCCGTGCTGCCGAAGCCCCTCTCGCCGCGCTCGCTGTCGGGCAGCTCGCCGACCTCGACGGGCGTCGGAGTTGCGACCGGAATGACCACGAGCTGCGCGATCCGCATCCCGGGCTCGACGAGGAACGTCTCGTGCGGGTCGGTGTTGAGGAGGACGACCTTCAGCTCGCCCCGGTAGCCGGCATCGACGAGGCCGGGCGAGTTGACGACCGCGATCCCGTTGCGGGCAGCGAGGCCCGAGCGCGGCTGGACGAAGCCGCCGTACCCCTCGGGAATCGCGACAGCGAGCCCGGTGCCCACGACCGCCCGAGCACCGGGCGCGAGCTCCACCCGCTCGCAGGCCGCGAGGTCGAGGCCGGCGTCGCCCGCATAGGCGCGACTCGGGACGACCGCAGCGGCGTGCAGCTTCATGAACTGGAGCTCGGTCAAGCACTCACCAGATAGCGCGCGAAGCGGCGGACCTCCCGCCGGGGTAGGCGCGCGAGGACGAGCACGCCCTCCGGCGTGTCCTCGCGCTCCTCGATGGGGGCGCCGAGCGCGTAGAGCTCGTTGAGGCGGGCGCCCTCCTCGTACGGGAGCAGGAGCCGTACGGGCTCGAACCGCTCGCCGAACAGCTCGGCGACGCGTGCCCGGAGCTCCGGGAGTCCTTCGCCGGAAAGCGCCGAGATCTGCAGTGCCGCCGGATAGCGGTTGCCGAGCCGGCGGCGCGTGGCCGCGTCGACCGCGTCGATTTTGTTGAGGACGAGCTCGACGGGGAGCTCGTCCGCTCCGATCTCGCCGAGGACGGAGTCCACCGCGGCGATCTGCTCGACGAGGCGCTGCTCCGGGGCGGACGCATCGACGACGTGGAGGACGAGATCCGCGACGAGCGTCTCCTCGAGCGTCGCCGCAAAGCCTTCGACGAGCTGATGCGGCAGACGCCGAACGAAGCCGACCGTGTCGGTCACGAGGTAGCGGCGCCCTTCGTGCTCGAAGCCGCGCGTCGTCGGGTCGAGCGTCTCGAAGAGCCGGTCGCGGACGGAGACGCCAGCGTCGGTGAGCGCGTTCAGCAGCGTCGACTTGCCGGCGTTCGTGTACCCGGCGAGCGCAACTGTCGGAGTCTCGGTGCGCTTTCGCTCCTTGCGGCGAACGTCGCGCTGCCGGCTCAGACCGCGCAGGCGCTCGCGGAGGATGGTGATCCGGCGGCGTGCGAGGCGTCGGTCCGTCTCGAGCTGGGACTCGCCGGGGCCGCGTGTCCCGACGCCTGCTCCGAGGCCGCCGGTGCCGCCGCCGAGCCGTTCGAGGTGCTGCCACATCCCCCGCATCCGCGGCAGGTTGTATTCGAGTTGCGCGAGCTCGACCTGGAGCTTGCCCTCGGCGCTCACCGCGTGCTGGGCGAAGATGTCGAGGATCAACTGCGTCCGGTCGACGACGCGCGCCTGGAGGGTGTTCTCGAGGGTCCGCTGCTGGGCCGGGCTGAGCTCGTCGTCGACTACGAGCACCTCCGCGCGGGCATCTCCGTACGCCTGCTTCAGCTCCTCGAGCTTCCCCTTGCCGACGTACGTGCGGGGGTCGGGGTGCCCTCGGTGCTGGACGACCTGGGCCACCGGCTCGACCTGCGCGGTACGCGCGAGCTCCTCCAGCTCGGCGAGCTCGTCCGCCGCATCGACCCCTTGTGCGAGCACGGCGACCACGAGCCCACGCTCGGGCTCGGCCACCGACGAGCGATCGGGCTGTCGCACCGCCATCCGGGCGTCATTATGACTCCTGCCGTGCAGCGTCCCGATCTCGCCTCCCGCACGCTCGAGCTCGTCAACGTCCGCTCCGAGAGCCGTCGGGAGGGCGACGCGATGGAACTCGTGCGGAGCCTCCTGCCGGGCGCTCCGCTCTACGACGACCGGGAGGCGATCGTCTGGGGAGACGCGGCGGCGCCGGTCGCGCTCGCCGGCCATCTCGACACCGTTCCGGCACAGGGCAACCTGCCCGGGCGGATCGAGGACGGCGCTGTTCACGGCCTCGGAGCGAGCGACATGAAGGCCGGCGTGGCGGTCATGCTCGAGCTCGCTCGCGCAGGGGCGGCGGCGCGCTTCGTCTTCTTCACCCGGGAGGAGGTGGCACTCGAGGAGAGCCCGCTGCCTGCCGCGTTTGCCAGCGGCGTGCTCGACGGGACGGAGCTCGCGGTCGTCCTGGAGCCCACCGACTGCGCCCTCCACGCCGGCTGTCTCGGGAATCTGCAGGCTCGCGCCGACTTTCACGGTGAGAGCGCCCATTCGGCGAGGCCGTGGACCGGCCGAAATGCGATCCACCGGCTTCTCGAAGGCCTGGCCCCGCTCGCCGCGCTCGAGCCGCGCGACGTGGAGCTCGACGGGCTCGTCTACCGGGAAGTCGTCAGCGCGGTTCGCGTCGAGGGCGGGATCGCGCCGAATGTCGTCCCCGCATTCGCATCCGCGGAGCTCAACTTCCGCTACGCGCCCGGCCGTTCGGCCGACGAGGGGGTGTCCCGGCTGCGCGAGCTCGTTCCGGCGGCCGAGCTTCACGTCCTCCACAACTCGCCTCCCGCGCCGCCTGCGCTCGGGAACCCGCTGGTCGAGCGTCTCCGTGAGCTCGTACCGGAGATCGCGCCGAAGCAGGCCTGGACCCCGGTCGCGCAGTTCGCCGAGCAGGGCATCGACGCGATCAACTACGGGCCGGGTGCGACCGCCTACGCCCACCGCGTAGACGAGCAGGTTCCCGTCGAGAATCTGCACACGGCGTACGACACGCTGGCTAGGTTCCTTACGTGATCAACCCCGTTCTCGCGGAGATGGCGGCGTATCCGTTCGTGCGGCTGGAGGAGGAGCGGCGGCGGCTGCTCGCGGCCGGAGTGGACGTGATCGACTTCGGCAAGGGCGACCCGAACGAGCCGACGGATCCGATGATCCGGCAGGCTGTCGTGGACGCGTTGCCCGAGCGCGCGCCGTACCCGCTCGCGCAGGGACTGCCCGAGCTGCGGGAGGCGGCCGCGGGCTGGCTGGGACGGCGCTTCGGCGTGTCCGTCGATCCCGAGACCGAGATCGTTCCGACCTACGGCTCGAAGGAGGCGATCTTCTCCCTCGCGCAGGTGCTCGACACCGAGGGACATGTCGTCGCCTTCGGGGAGCCCGCGTATCCGGTCTACGAGCGCGGCGCCGTCTTCGCGGGGGCGCACATCAGGACGCTGCCGCTGCGGCGCGAGAACGGATTCCTCCCGGATCTCGGCGATCTCGACGACGAGGTGTCGCTCGTCTGGGTGAACTACCCGCACAACCCGACCGGCGCCGTCGCGCCGGTGGAGTTCTACGACGACCTGGCGGAAGCGGCCACGCGGCACGACTTCGTGATCGCGTCGGACGAGGCGTACACCGAGCTCTGGTTCGAGGAACCGCCGCCGTCCGGCCTCCAGGCGTCCGACCGCTCCCGCATCGTCGCCTTCCACACGCTGAGCAAGCGCTCGTCGATGACCGGCTACCGCTCGGGCTTCGTCGCCGGCCCACCGGAGATCGTCGCCGCGCTCAAGGCCTACCGGCCCACGGTCGGCACCGCGCCGCAGGAGTTCGTCCAGCGCGCCTCGGTCGTCGCCTGGAACGACGAGCGTCATGTGGAGGAGACGCGGGCGCGCTATCGCGCGAAGCGCGACGTGCTCATCCCGGCGATCGAGAGCAAGGGCTGGGAGATCGTCGCGAGCGAGGCGACGATGTATCTCTGGGTGGTCGGCCCGGATCCGGATCCGTTGCTCGAGCGGGGGATCATCGTGTCCCCGGGCGAGATGTTCGGGCCGAGCGGCGCGGGTTACGTCCGCTTCGCGCTCGTCCCGACTCTCGAGGAGTGCGAGCGCGCCGCGGAGATCATCGGAGAGCTCGCGTGAACGTCGAGGAGACGATCGCCGCGCTCGACCGCGGCGAGGTGCGCGTGGCCGAGAAGGTCGACGGCGTGTGGCGCGTGAACGAGGAGGCAAAGGCCGCGATCCTCGAGTACTTCCGGATGCGGAAGGTCGAGGCGATCGAGGTCGGCCCGTTCGAGTACCTCGACAAGATCCCGCTCAAGCACGACCACGCGGAGCGCGGAGTGCGCGTCGTGCCGCCCGCGACGGCGCGGTACGGCTCGTTCCTCTCGCCCGGCGTGATCCTGATGCCGAGCTACGTGAACATCGGCGCCTGGGTCGGCCCGAACACGATGGTCGACACGTGGGCGACCGTCGGTTCGTGCGCGCAGATCGGCGCCGACGTCCATCTCGCCGGCGGGGTGGGGATCGGCGGTGTGCTCGAGCCGCTGCAGGCGCGTCCCGTGATCGTCGAGGACGGCGCGTTCGTCGGCTCGCGCTGCATCCTCACAGAGGGCGTCGTGGTCGGCGAACAGGCCGTGCTCGCGCCGAACGTCTCGCTGACCGGCTCCGTCCCCGTGATCGACGTGACCGGTCCTGAGCCGGTCGAGCATCGGGGCTACGTGCCGCCGCGCGCGGTCGTCCTGCCGGGAACACGGCCGAAGGAGTTTCCCGCGGGGACGTACGAGGTCGCGTGCGCGCTCGTCGTCGGCTGGCGGAGCGAGCAGACCGATCTGAAGACGAGCCTCAACGACGTCCTGCGCGAGTTCGAGATCGGGAGCTAGCCCGGGCTAGTCGAGCGGCTCCGCGGGCCCGGTCAGCCAGGCGCTGCCGCCCTCGATCCGGACGCGAAGGTCACCGCCCGGGAAGTGCACGACGACCTCGCCGTTCGCGTGTGTCGCCGCTGCGATGGCGACGGCGCTCGTGCCGGACGCCGACGTCTCCCCCACGCCGCGCTCCCAGACCCGCGCCATGACCTCGCCCGGCGCGTCGATGCGGGCGATCTGGACGTTCGTCCGCTCGGGGAAGCGCTCGTGCGTCTCGAGCAGCGGGCCGAGCTCCGCGATCCGGTCGGGGTCGCCGATGACGACGACGTGGGGATTCCCCACCGAGACGGGCGTCAGCTCCACTCCCGCGACGACCTCCGACGGGAAGACCTCCACCGGGCCGAGCCGAGACTCGTAGAGGCCGCCACCGGCCTGTCGCACGTCGACAGTCCGCTCCCCGACATGGACGCGGGCGACCTGCGAGCCGGTGCGGGACATCAGCCACGCCGCCGCGATCCGCGTGCCGTTCCCCGACATCTCGGCGTGCGAGCCGTCGCGATTGAGGATGGCGATCGTCACGTCGTCGCCCTCGGCCGCGAGCACCTCGATTACCCCGTCCGTGCCGGCGGCCGCCGACGCAGCGGCCGCCCCCTCATGGACGAGATAGATGTTCCCGTGCGCGTGCCAGCGTGACGATCTCAGCGGCTGCCTCCTCCGGCGGGCGGTCGGCAGCGACCATAACCAGCCCCTCGAGCCGGCGCATCCACTTGCGCTGGTACGCGGCATAGCGACGGGTGCGGAGAGCGAGCGCTTCGACAGCGGCTTCGCGGGGAAGCGTGGCGATCTCGTCGATACCGATCACCTTGCGCGCCGTCACGGAGACGTCGCCCGCGAGGGCACCGCGCACCTCCTCCTCGACACCGTTGTCGAACATCCGCCGCGTCCGCTCTGCGATCCGCCGGTCGAGCTCGGCCTTCGGCACGTCCAGGCCGACGACGAGGGTCGGATGCCGCCAGCCCCCTCCGAACAGCTGCTCCGCGTGGGGAACGAGCGATGCGCCCTCGGCGGCGAGCTCGAGCGCACGGACGACGCGCCGCCGGTCGTTCGCGTGGACACGTTCCGCCGCGGCGGGATCGAGCTCGCGCAGTCGCGCGTGCGCCGCCTCCGCGCCGGCTTCGTCGTAGAAGCTGCTCCAGCGCTCGCGGTCTTCGGGCTGCGGTGCGGGCGGCAACTCCAGATCGGCCAGCGCCGCCCGGAAGTAGAGCCCCGTCCCGCCGACGACGAGCGGCGTCCGTCCCGCCGCGAGGATCTCGTCGACGGCCGCGTGCGCGAGCGGCGCGTACTCCCCGACCGAAGGCTCGTGACTCAGCGGCCAGATGCTTACGAGCCGTTCGCGGTGCGGCGAGCGGTTCGTGAGGATCGGCAGGCCTTCGTAGACCTGCATCGCGTCGGCGGAGACGACCTCCGCCGGAATGAGCTCGGCCACGGCGGCGGCGACGTCGGACTTGCCGCTGGCGGTCGGGCCGAAGACCCCGACGACGAGCATCGGTCAGGCCGCGGCGAGAGCGAGTTGCGCGCCGGCCAGGGTGGTCGACGTCGCGCTCGCGATGCGGACCGGGACGAGCTCTCCAGCCGCTGCGTCGCCCGCGAAGTTCACGGTGGTGTTGCGCCGGGTGCGGCCGCGCAGGAGCTCGGGCTCCGTGCGGCTCGGCCCCTCGACGAGCACCTCCTCGACGAGACCCACCCGTGCCGCGTTTCGCGTGGCCGCCACGCGCTGGACGACGTCGACGAGCCGCTCGATCCGCTCCCGCTTGACCTCGTCCGGCAGCTGCTCGTCCATCGCCGCCGCCTCGGTGCCCGCACGAGGCGAGTAGACGAATGTGAAGGCACCGTCGAAGCCGACCTCCTCCACGACCTCGAGCGTCTCCGCGAAATCGGACTCGGTCTCGCCGGGGAAGCCGACGATGATGTCTGTCGTGAGCGCGAGATCCGGGATCGCCGCGCGCAGCTCGGCGACGAGCCGCAGGTAGCGCTCGCGCGAGTACGTCCGCCGCATCGCCTTGAGAATCCGGGTCGATCCCGACTGGAGCGGCAGGTGTGCGTGCTCGCACACCGCGGCGCACTCGACCATCGCCGCGATCACGTCGCGCCGGAAGTCCTTCGGATGCGGGCTCGTGAAGCGGATGCGCTCGATCCCCTCGACGGCGTCGACCGCGCGCAGCAGCTCCGAGAAGCTCGAGCCGACATCGCGCCCGTACGAGTTGACGTTCTGGCCGAGCAGTGTCACCTCGCGCACGCCGTCGCCGGCCAGCCGCTCGACCTCGGCGAGGATCTCGCCCGGGCGCCGGGAGATCTCGCGCCCGCGCACGGCCGGGACGATGCAGTACGAGCAGACGGAGTTGCAGCCCATCGAGACCTGCACCCACGCCTGAAACCCGCGTTCCCGGTGCGTCGGCAGCCCGGCCGCGAACGTCCTCTCCTCGCCCGTACCGAAACTGCCACGGGAGACGCCCTCACCGCCGGCGCCGAGCCAGTCGCCGAGGTGCCCGATCGTGCCCGGCCCGAACGCGACGTCGACGTCCGGATAGAGCGAGAAAAGCCGCTCCCGCTGCGCCTCGGCATAGCAGCCGCCGACGGCGATCACGGTGCCGGGCCGCTCGCGCTTCGCCTTCGCGGCGTTTCCCATGTGCGCCGCGAAGCGGGTGTCCGGCTTCTCGCGGATCGTGCACGTGTTGAGGACGATGACGTCGGCCGCGTCCTGGGACGGCGCCTCGCCGAGCCCGAGCTCCTCGAGCAGGCCTTTGATCCGCTCGGAGTCGTGCGCGTTCATCTGGCACCCGAACGTCGTAACGAAGTACCGCTTCACGGCGCGTAGGGTAGCCCGGCGGGCTACGCGGCCTGGATCGGGGAGTCCGCGTCCTGCGGCGGCGGCACTGCCGTCGCGACGTGGTTCTTCGCGATGTCGACCGTCCGGCTCTCGCGGATGACGGTGACCTTCACCTGGCCCGGATACTCCAGGCGATCCTCGATCTCGCGGGCGATCTCGTGCGCGAGGAGCGCCGCCTCGTCGTCGTCGACGTCCCCGGGACTGACGATGACGCGGATCTCGCGGCCCGCCTGCAGCGCGTAGACCTTCTCCACCCCGGGCTTCGACGCTGCCAGCTCCTCGAGCGCCTCGAGGCGCTTGATGTAGTGCTCGAGACTCTCGCCGCGCGCTCCGGGCCGGCTTGCCGAGACCGCATCCGCGGCGATCACGAGAACAGCTTCGACGGTCTGCGGCTGAACCTCGTAGTGGTGCGCCTCGATCGCGTGGACGACACCCTGCGACTCGCCGTGCCGGCGCGCGAGCTGGGCGGAGATCAGCGCGTGGGAGCCCTCCATCTCGTGCGTCATGGCCTTGCCGAGGTCGTGGAGCATCGCCGCACGCTTCGCGGTCTGGACGCTCGCGCCCAGCTCGGTCGCCATGATCCCGGCTAGATGGACGACCTCAAGCGTGTGCTTGAGGACGTTCTGCCCGTAGCTCGTGCGGAAGCGGAGACGGCCGAGGATGACGGTGAGCTCTTCGGGGAACGGGCCGCAGTTCGCCTCGAACACCGCTTGCTCGCCGGCCTGGCGGACGAGCTCCTCCACCTCGGCTTTCGACTCGTAGTACGTCTCCTCGATCCGCGCTGGATGGATCCGGCCGTCCTCGATGAGCTTCGACAACGTGAGCCGCGCGATCTCGCGCCGGAGGCCGTCGAAGGACGAGAGAACGACCGCATGCGGTGTGTCGTCGACGATGAAGTCAACGCCGGTCAAGTGCTCGAGCGCGCGGATGTTCCGGCCCTCGCGGCCGATGATCCGGCCCTTCATGTCGTCCGCCGGGAGCTCGACCACGGTTACGGTCGTCTCGGCAGCGTGACTCGCGGCAACGCGCTGCAGCGCGTCGGCGACGAGGTTGCGTGCCCGGCGGCGGGACTCCGTCCGCGCTTCGTCCTCGAGCATCCGCACACGCCGGGCCAGCTCGTGGCGCGCCTGCGCCTCCCCCCGCTCGACGAGGTACGCCCGGGCGTCTGCCTGCGTCATCCCGGCGATTCGCTCGAGCTCCGCGACCCCCGCGGCCCTTGCGTCCTTGAGCTCGTCCTGGAGTGCCCGGAGGTGCGTCTCCCGGTCGGCGAGCCCCTGATGTCGCCGGTCGAGCTCGGCGAGCTTCTGCTCGACCTCGAGCTCCTTCGCCAGCACGCGCCCCTCGATCTTCAGGACCTGTGCGCGCCGGTCGGCGAGCTCCGCGTCGATCTCACCGCGCAGCGAGACGGCCTGCTCCCGGCTGTCGACCTGCGCTTCGCGGCGAACAGCTTCCGCCTCCCGGCGGGCGTCCTCGAGGAGCCGCTCCCTGATCCGGCGCGCCTTGCTCACGCCCGTCGTCCCGAAGACGGAGACCGCCAGCAACGCAAGTCCGACCCCTGCCGCGATCCCGATGGCGATTCCGATCCCGATCTGCACTGGGGCTCCTCGGTTTGTGGGCCAACCGCCCGCAGGCGGCGCGTCCCAGCGGCGCCGGGCCTGCTCGACGGTTCTCCGGGAACCCGCTCTCCGACAGGCGTCAGCCTGCGCGAAGTTCGTGCGCTACCTCGAGGGAGTCCTCCGTGCTCTCGAGTCGGGGTCGTCAGTCATGTGCGGTGCGGTTCGGAAAAACTGCGTTTGCAGGCAAAACGTCAGGATGGAACGTTGTCCCGATCGTAGCGCGGCTCACGCCTCGCGCGCAAACGCAGCGGCCAGCTCGTCCAACGTGTCGCGGGAGAAGCCGCGTGCGGCGAGGCGGCGCACCACCGCCGGCAGCGGGCGGCGAGAGTCGAGGAGACGCTGTGCACGCTCGAGCTCCGGCTCGAGCGCGTCAATCGCGGCGTTCACCGCGTCCCGGGGAATGCGCCTGCGCTCCAGGTCGGAGCGAATCGCCGCGTTACCGTAGCCGCGTCTCGCGAGCTCGCGCGCGCGTCCTTCCGCAACGCGGGTGTCGTCGAGGAGGCCGGAAACTTCCAGCGCGGCCATCGCTTCCTCGCGGGCGCCAGCGGGAACGCCGGCCCGCTCGAGCCGCTCTTCGAGCTCACCGCGGGAGCGGTCGCGGGCAGCGAGTGCTCGCGTCGCCCGCGCGACCGCCTTCCCCCGCCGGAGCTCACGCGCGAGGAGCCGTGCCGTCTCCCGGTCGAGCGGCCCACCCGGTCGAACTCCCGCGCGGACAACGGCTGCGGCGGGCAGCACGCGCCACGTCGAGCCGTCGAGCTCGACCGCCACTCGGCCGCGTCCGCGCTCGCGCAGCGCGGTAACGGTCCGGGTCACGCCTCCGCTTCGGCGGCGGCGAGCGCCTCGGCAGCGACCTCGGCCTTGCCGTTGCTCTCCGCGGCAGCCTCCTGGGAGACGGGCAGGAGCCGCGCCGATGCGATCTGCTCCGGCCCGAGATCGATCTGGATCTGCTGGAGGATCTGCTGCGTGACGTCGGGGTGCTCGCGCAGGAACGCAGTCGCGTTCTGGCGGCCCTGGCCGAGCCGCTCGTCGCCGAAGCTGAAGTACGAGCCCGACTTCGCGACGACCTTCCGCTCGAGCGCGGAGTCGAGCACCGTGCCCTCCCAGGAGACGCCGGAGCCGTAGATGATGTCGAACTCCGCCTGCTTGAACGGCGGGGCGACCTTGTTCTTCACGACCTTGACGCGGACGCGGTTGCCGAACGCCTCGGCGCCCTCCTTCAGCGTCTCGATGCGGCGGATGTCGAGGCGGATCGACGAGTAGAACTTCAGCGCGCGGCCGCCCGGTGTCGTCTCCGGGTTGCCGAACATCACGCCGATCTTCTCCCGCAGCTGGTTCGTGAAGATGCAGATCGTGTCGGTGCGGTTGAGGGTGCCGGCGAGCTTGCGGAGCGCCTGGCTCATCAGCCGCGCCTGGAGGCCGACGTGGCTGTCCCCCATCTCGCCTTCGATCTCGGCCCGCGGCGTCAACGCGGCGACCGAGTCGACCGCGACGACGTCGAGCGCGCCGGAGCGAATCAAGAGCTCGCAGATCTCGAGCGCCTGCTCGCCCGTGTCCGGCTGGGAGACGAGGAGGTTGTCGATGTCGACGCCGATCCGCTTCGCATAGGCGGGGTCCATCGCGTGCTCGGCGTCGATGAAGGCGCAGATGCCGCCGCGGCGCTGGGCCTCGGCGATCACGTGGTAGACGAGCGTCGTCTTGCCGGAGGACTCCGGACCGAAGATCTCGACGACGCGGCCGCGCGGCAGTCCGCCGATGCCGAGCGCGAGGTCGAGGGCGAGCGAGCCGGTCGAGACGGCGCCGACCGACACCGCCGCGCGGTCGTTCATCTTCATGACCGAGCCCTTGCCGAACTGGCGCTCGATCTGGCCGAGCGCGACATCGAGTGCTTCCTGCTTGTCCACCTATTCGCCTCCTACTCTCGCTCCGATGGCCACCGATTCGAGGACGCGGTACTCCGCGCCCCCTGGTCGCAGCCGTGACAGATAAGCAGCCGCGTCGGACGGAACGAACGTTCGACTCGGCGGAAGCTTCGGCTGCAGGCGCGGACGCTCGCGCCAGCGCGCCACCGTGAGGTGCGGCAGCCAGGGACGCCCTTCGCGCTCGTAGACGCCGAGGCGCTCCAGCCGCTCGTGGAGATCGCCGGCGAGAGCTGCCGCGGCACCCGCCTCGTCGTCGAGGACGAGCATGCCGACGCTCCTCGTCTCCCGGTACCGCACGGGCGTGAGCCTGATCTCTTCGGCAGCGGCCGCTGCAGCATGAAGCTCCCCGACGATCGCGTCGAGCTCGGCCGCAGGCCGGTGCCCGAGGAACGCGAGCGTGACGTGCAGCTGCTCGCGCCCAACGGTCCGGACGCCCGGCAGGTGGTCGCGCTGCCAGCGCGCGAGAGCGTCGAGCACGTCGGAAGGCAGGCGCAGCGCGAGGAAGAGCCTGAGCCGTTCATCGCCGCCCACGCTAGCCCCCGCCTCGATACGGCTCCGTCAAGGGTTCGTGCCGTCTTCGAGCAGGCGCCGGAGCAGGTGGAGCGCGGTCACCGTCGCACGTTCCCGCACCTGCTCGCGCTCCCCGGGAATGTCCAGCTGGCGCGCGGCCGACCTATCCGGCCCGCTCGCGTGGAGATGAACTCGGCCGACGGGCTTCTCGGGCGTTCCGCCGCCGGGGCCGGCGACGCCCGTCACCGCCACGGAGACGTCGGCGCCCAGCCGGCGCCGGGCTCCCTCGGCCATGGCCTCGGCGACTTCGGCCGAGACGGCACCGTGCTCCACGAGCAGATCCTGCGGCACGTCGAGCTCGGCAGCCTTGACGTCGTCCGCGTAGGCCACGACGGAGCCGACGAAGCTCTCGCTGGAGCCGGGAACGCGCGTGAGCCTGGCCGCGACCAGTCCGCCGGTGCACGACTCGGCAGTCGCGAGCCGGAGCCCTCTCGCCCGCGCGAGTGAGACGACGAGCTCCTCCACCCCACGCTCGTCACGCGCGAACAGCCACTTGGCGAGCTTGTCGGTCAGCGCAGCCTCCAACGCGTCCGCGCGCTCGTCCGCGCCGGGCTCCACGACGAGATCCACGTGGATCTCGAAATCTCTCGCGCAGATCGTCGCCTCCACCCCGTGGCCGTCGCCGCCGGCCTCCGCGAGTGCCTGTGCGACGGCCGACTCGCTCACGCCGAACAGGCGCAGGACGCGCCGGCCGGGAGGACACGTGCGCGCGAGGAGCCCCTGCACCGGCTCGCTCGCGAGCGCATTCGGCCAGAGACGCCGGAGCTCGCCCGGCGGGCCCGGCAGGACGACGACGACACACCCGCTCGGCGCGCGCAGGACGAGTCCCGGCGCCGTCCCGGCAAGGCCGATCGACACGGCGGAAGCCGGACGGGTCGCCTGCTTCCGGACACCAGGCGCGAAGTCCGCATACGGCCGCCGCAGCCGGTCTGCGACGGAACGGGAGATCGCCTCGATCTCCGCTTCGAGCGCCTCGTCGACGACGAGCTCGACCCCCGCCGCCCGCGCAAGCAGCTCGACCGTGCGGTCGTCGTGGGTCGGGCCGAGACCGCCGGAGACGAGACACGCATCCGCGTCCAGCCCCTCGCGGAGGACGGTCTCGAGCTCGGCCGGGCTGTCGCCGACGATCGTGATCCGCGCGGGCTCGAGCCCGTGCCGCAGCGCCTCCGAGGCGAGGAACGGCCCGTTCCTGTCGCTGCGCTCGCCGCGGACGAGCTCGCTGCCGGTGACGACGACCGCGGCCCGCGGACGGGATGTCACCCCGACGAGCGGCGCTGCTCTACGAGCGTCACGTCGGAAGCGCGGTGCACGCGCAGTCCCGACGTCCGGCGGACGAAGAGCCGGAAGCTCCTGCCCGAGAAGCGCTCGACTTCACCGGAGGAGATCGTGCCGCGGAAGAGGACCGGCCCGGACTTCGACCCGTGCCAGACGACGACGTACGTCCCCGCGCCGACGCCGCGCAGGACGAGGTCGCTCGCCGGCCTGTTCTGGAGCGCAGGCACGTTCGTCGTCGCGCCCCCGTAGCGCCAGGCCGCGAAGACGAGAGCCGTGAGGACGGCGATGCCCGCCAGCGCGAGCACGACTGCGCGCCGCTCGATCGTCCGCTCGCGCGTGGTCCGCCTCGGCCGGGACTTCGGCCGTTGCACCGGCTCGTCGTCCCAGTCGTTCGCATGGAACCGCGACGCATATTCCTCGACGTAGATCTGGCCGTCGAGGCCGAGGTAGTCGGCGTAGGCGCGGAGAAAGCCGCGGACGTACGTGTCGCCGGGCAGCGAGTCGAAGTCCTCCTCCTCGAGAGCCCGGATGTACTTCGCGCGGATCTTCGTCGCGAGCTCGATCTCGGGGTACCCGAGCTCCTGCCGCTCGCGGGCCGTCTTGAGGCTGTGGCCGATCTCGAACACGAGCCCAGTCTACGAGTCAGTGTTCCTTGTACAAAAGGAACTCGTAGAGCCCGACGGCGATCGAGGACGAGAGCGTGAAGCAGATGCCGGTCACGGCGAGGATCCGAGCCGCCTGCACACGCGACGAGCCCCCGGCGCGGTCGAGCGACCGGGCGATGGCGCCGCGGGCGCCGCGCTCGAACATGAGTGCCGCAACCGACGCGACCGCGGCAAAGGGAATGGCCCACACCGCGTCGAGAAGCGCCCAACCCGGCACCTTCCGCGTCAGCTCGATCGCGGCCGGGATCGCGATCGCGGCGATCGCACCGAAGAGGACGGCGAGCGAGGCGCGGTGGTTCGACCGCCGGGTCTGCGAGAGGGGCTGAATCCGGACGGCCAACTCAGTGATCCATTGTAGGGGGACGGAGGACGGCAAACTGATCCGTGATCTCCAACGCATCGCTGCGGAAACGGTAGATCGCCGCGGGGCGGCCTCCGCCACTCCCGTAGTGCCGGTGCTCGCCGGTGTCCTCGATCAGGCGCCGGCGGAGCAGAACGCGCTGGAGATTCGTCGCGGTGACCGGGTGGCCGAGGGCCGCCGCGTAGAGGTCGCGCAGCTCCGCGAGCGTGAAGCGGGGCGGCGCGAGCGCGAAGCCGAGGTTCGTGTACGAGAGCTTCCCGCGCAGCCGGTCGCGCGCGCTGAGGAGGATCGTCTCGTGGTCGTACGCGAGCTCGGGCAGGTCGTCGACCGGATGCCAGCGCGTGTCCTCCGGCACCTTCGGGTCGACGTCGGCGGGAACGAGGCCGAGGTACGCCGTCGCGAGCTCCCGCCCCGCCGGGTTCCGCAGCGGGTTGCTCAGAGTCTCGAGCTGCTCGAGATGCGACAGCTCCTGCACGTCCACCTTCTCCGCGAGATGGCGGCGCAGCGACGCCTCGAGTGTCTCGTCCGCCGCGAGCGCGCCGCCCGGTAGCGCCCACAAGCCCGCATACGGCTCTCTCGCTCGCTGCCACAGCAGCGCCTGGAGCTTGCGATCCCGCACCTGGAGCACCGCTGCGAGCACGGCATGGGCCGCAGTTTTCGCCTGGGAGTCGGCAACCGTGTACACTCGGTACAGAGGTTATCGCTCGTGAGGCAAAAACGCCACCATCCCGAGGTCCTCGTGATCGGAGCCGGAGTCGCCGGCCTCTCGGCGGCTCTCGCCGCGGCCGACGAGGGTGCCTCCGTCACCATCCTCGCGAAGGCCTCGCACACCGCGTCGAACAGCTACGCCGCGCAGGGCGGCGTCGCGGCGGCCGTCGGGCCGGACGACGATCCCGCCCTCCACGCCGCCGACACGCTCGCCGCCGGGCGTGGCCTGTGCAGGCCGAGCGCCGTCGAGCTGCTCGCCGCCGAGGCGCCCGGACGGATCGAGTGGCTGCGGGACTGCGGCGTTCGCTTCGACGACGGCCTCTCCCTCGAAGGCGGTCACTCGCGCCCGCGCGTCGTCCATGCGGGCGGCGCCGACACGGGACGCCAGATCGCGGACGTGCTCACGCGAACCGCCGGCGCGCATCCCGGGATCCGGATCGCCGAGGGCGAGCGCGTGACGTCGCTCGCGCCCTTCCGCGGCTCGGCGGTCGTCCTCGCAACGGGTGGGTACGCCGCCCTGTGGAGCCGGACGACGAACCCGAGTGGCGCAACCGGCGAGGGGCTTCTCCTCGCCCACTCCGCCGGCGCAGCCCTCGCCGACCTCGAGCTCGTCCAGTTCCATCCCACGGCGCTCCGCGACGGCAACGGCCACGACGGCTTCCTCCTCTCGGAAGCCCTGCGCGGCGCGGGCGCGACGCTGCTCGACGGAGACGGCGAGCGCTTCGTCGACGAGCTCGCTCCGCGCGACGTCGTCGCTCGCGCGATCGCCGAGCGGACCGGGACGCGACTCGACCTGCGGGCGATCGAGCGCGACCGCTATCCGACGCTGATGGCGACGCTCGAGCGCGCGGGATACGACCCCGCCGGGGAGCCGATCCCCGTCTCCCCCGCCGCCCACTACGCGATCGGCGGCATCGTCACCGACCTCCACGGACGCACGACCGTCCCGGGTCTCTACGCCGCCGGAGAGTGCGCTGCGACCGGCGTGCACGGTGCGAACCGGCTCGCGTCCAACTCCTTGCTCGAGTGCCTCGTCTTCGGCCGCCGCGCAAGCCTGGCCGCTCTCGAGGGACCCGCCTTTGACAACGCTTGTGACAAATTGTCACTTGGGGAAGAAAGGCCCGGCGATGCGCTCTGGCTCCACGCCGGCCTGATCCGCAGCGCCGCAGGCCTGTCGCGGCTCCTCGACGCGCCTCATCCCCTCGTCCGCCTGCTCGCCTCGTCGGCGCTCGCGCGAGAGGAGAGCCGCGGCGTCCACTTCCGCGAGGACTTCCCGGTCGAGAGCGAGGAGCTCGCCGGGCATTTCGTCGTTCAGCCGGGCCGCGAGCCGGAGCTCGAGCGATGGAGCTGAGGCAGGAGGACGTCGACCGCGTCGTCGCCGCGGCGCTTGCGGAGGACGTCGGCCCCGGCGACGCGACGACCGTCGCGCTCGTTCCCGAAGCCGCGCGCTGCCGCGCCGAGCTGCTCCTCGAGGAGCCCGGAGTCGTCTGCGGCCTGCCGCTCGTCGCCGCCGTCTTCGGCGCGCTCGATCCGTCCGTGTCCGTCGCTGCGAAGCTTGCCGACGGCGCGCTGGTTTCCGAGATTCCGGCGGTCGTCGCGGTGATCGAAGGGCCGGCGCGCGCCATCCTCACGGGAGAGCGCGTCGCACTCAACCTGTTCGGCCGGCTTTGCGGCGTCGCCTCGCTCACCCGCAGCTTCGTCGACCTGACCGAGGGAACGCCGACCGAGATCCTCGACACGCGCAAGACGACTCCGGGGCTGAGAGCGCTCGAGAAGTACGCCGTCCGCTGCGGCGGGGGAACGAACCACCGCTCCGGCCTCTACGACGGCGTCCTGATCAAGGAGAACCACATCCGTGTCGCCGGCGGGATCCAGCAGGCGCTCGCAGCCCTGAACGGCGGCGCCGCCGGCCTGCCCGTCGAGATCGAGGCAGAGACGCTCGCCCAGGTGCGCGAGGCGGTCGAGGCCGGCGCACCGCGGATCCTGCTAGACAACATGAGCCCCGAGCAGGTGCGCGAAGCCGTCACCGAGGCCGCCGGCCGCGCCGAGCTCGAGGCCTCCGGCGGCATCTCCCTCGCCACCGTCCGCGCCTACGCCGAGACCGGGGTCGACTTCGTCTCCGTCGGCGCGCTCACCCATTCCGCCCGCTCGCTTCACGTCTCACTGGAGGTCACATGACCGTCGCCGCATTCACCGAGCTGCACGAGGAAGTCCGCGCTCTCGCCAAGGAGAAGGACGCCGTGATCCTCGCGCACAACTACCAGCGGCCCGAGGTGCAGGACGTCGCCGATTACGTCGGCGACTCGCTCGGCCTCTCGCGCCAGGCGGCGGCGACGGACGCGTCGACGGTCGTGTTCGCCGGAGTCCACTTCATGGCCGAGACGGCCGCGATCCTCAGCCCGGAGAAGACGATCCTCCTGCCCGACCTCGGCGCCGGCTGCTCGCTCGCGGCGTCGATCGACGCCGACCAGCTCCGTACGTGGAAGACGGAGCATCCCGGCGCGGTCGTCGTCTCCTACGTGAACACGACGGCGGAGGTGAAGGCGGAGAGCGACTACTGCTGCACGTCGGGGAACGCGAAGTCGGTGATCGAGGCGATTCCGGAGGACACGGAGATCCTCTTCCTCCCCGACATGTACCTCGGGCTGTGGCTCGAGAAGGTGACCGGCCGGAAGCTCGAGATCTGGATGGGCGAATGCCACGTCCACGCCGGGATCCGGCCTACGGACATCGAGCGCTGGACGGCGGAAGCACCGGATGCGGAGCTGCTCGTCCATCCGGAGTGCGGCTGCGCGAGCCAGGCGATGGCGTTCTCGAACGAGCGCACGCACATCCTCTCGACGGAGAAGATGATCGACTACGCGAAGCGGTCCTCGAAGAAGCGTTTCCTCATCGCGACCGAGACGGGGATCATCCACCGGCTCGCGAAGGAAGCTCCCGGCAAGCGGTTCGAGCCGGTGCGCGAGGATGCCGAGTGCCGCTACATGAAGGTGACGACGCTCGAGAAGGTGCGCGACTCCCTCCGCGAGAACAAGCACGTCGTCACGGTCGAGCCCGCCCTCGCCGAGAAGGCGCTGCTTGCCATTCAGCGGATGGTGGAGATCACCTAGCCCGGAGCCTTCCGAGCAGCGAGCCGCCAAAGGCCGGAGGCTAAGGCCAGCGAAGCGGACTTAGCCGCAGGCCGGACTGCGCTCGCGCCGGCCTCAGCCGCGCGCGAGCGCGCCAGACAGCCAACCCATCCAGAGCATCGAAAACCAGAAACAGCACGGAGCCGACCGGAGACCACGCTCTCCGGTCGGCGCAGTTCGGTATCCCAGCGAGCGAAGCCGCAGGCTTCGCGAACTATTGCTTCGAGTAGGGCTTGCCGTCGGCGGCGGGAGCGACCGTGCGCCCGATCACGCCGGCGACTGCGATCAGCGTGAGGATGTACGGGAGGATCTGGAACAGGGTCGCGGCCTGGGAGGAGTACACCTGGAGCTTGAGGGCGAGCGCGCTCGAGAAGCCGAAGAGGATTGCGGCCCCGAAAGCTCCTGCCGGTCGCCAGTTGCCGAAGATCATGGCCGCGAGCGCGATGAATCCGCGGCCGTTCGTCATGTCGAAGAGGAACGTCCCGTTCCCCTGGGGGCCCTCGGAGAGATAGATGCCGCCGATCGCGGCGAGGACGCCCGAGAGTACGACACAGCCGTAGCGGATCGCGTAGACGTTGATCCCCACGGTGTCCGCGGCGCGCGGATGCTCTCCGCAGGCGCGAATCCGCAGGCCGATCGGCGTCTTGAACAGGACGACGTACGCGGCGATGACGAGCACGAAACTCGCCCACGTCAGGATGCTGAGATCGCCGATCGACCCTTCGAGAAAGTGACCCAGCCCCGCGATGTGGACGTTCGGGAGCAGCGAGACGCCGTTGGGGACCGGGGAGTTGTTGTAGAGCTGGACGAAGAAGTAGCCCGTTATCCCGAGAGCGAGGAAGTTCACCGCGGTGCCGCCGACGATCTGGTCCGACCGGAGGTGGATCGCGAAGAAGGCGTAGACGAGCGCGAGGAGGCCGCCGGCGGCCGCGGCGACGAGGATGCCGACCACCCACGTGCCGCCCTTGTCGGCCCCGTAGATGCCCCAGAAGGCGCCCATCAGCATCATGCCCTCGAGGCCGATGTTCACGACGCCGCTGCGCTCGGAGAACATGCCGGCTATCGAGCCGAAGACGAGTGGCGTCGCGAGGCCGAGCGTCTGCGCGACCAGCGTGGCGTCGAAGACCGTGCTGAGATTTCCGGTGCCTGAGCGCGTCGCGAGGATCCCGAGACCGATCCCGAGCACGCCGGCCGCGACGGCTCCCCAGCCGAGGCGGCGGCGACCGCGCGAGGCCGTCCAGACACCCAGCGCTGCAGCGATCACTCCGACGAGGATCGGCCACATCTGCGACCGCGCCTCGATCGGCGGGATTGCGAGGAAGGCCGCGAACGCACCGAGGAAGATCCCGAAGTAGCCCGTGACGGCCGGGTTGCGGAGCCGTGCGCTGAGCGGGTTGTCGAGCCCGGCGACCCACGTGTTCATGCGGCTGCCTCCGTGGCACTCGAGGCCTTCGACAGCCTGCGCGGGCGGAGCTTCTTGCGCGAGTTCCAGACGTAGAGGATCAGGACGTCGGCGCCGACGAAGAGGACGACGAGTCCCTCGATGATCCAGGTCAGGTTCCCGGCGAGCTCGGGTTGGATCACCGCCCCCGCGTTGAGGCCGTGGGTCGTCCCGAAGAGGAGCCCGCCGAAGAGGAGGGCGCCGAAGAGTGTCCCGACGGCCGTGTTACGGCCGAGGAGGGCGACGGCGATGCCGAGGAAGCCCACCTGGCTGACGGGGATGTCGAGCTGGCCGTAGTGGTAGAGGTAGCCGAGCATGTCCACCGCGCCGGCGAGGCCGGCGAAGCCGCCGGAGATCGCCATCGCGCGGACGAGGTTCTTCTTCACGTTGATGCCGCCATACGCCGCGGCGTCGGGATTGAAGCCCACGGCGCGCACCTCGTAGCCGAGCGTCGTCCGGTTGAGCAGCGCCCAGAAGACGACGAGCGCACCGAGCGCGATGAAGATGCCGATGTCGAGCCCCTGGAAGCCCTGCGTGCCCCAGAAGGTCGGCAGCTCGGCGCTTTTCGCGATGTTGTTCGAGACCGGGACGAACGGCTGCGTCGAGTTCTGCAGGGGCCCGCCGTCGCCGAACAACCACTCCCCGACCCAGATCGCAATCCAGTTGAGCATGATCGTCGAGATCACCTCGTGCGCCCCCACCGTCGCCTTGAGGACTCCGGCTATCCCGGCCCACGCCGCTCCCGCGAGAGTCGCACCACCGATCGCGATCACGATGTGCGGCAGCGGGCTCAGGCCGGCGAAGTCGACGCCGAGCCAGTTCGCGACGATCAGGCCGACGAAGTACTGGCCCTGGCCGCCGATGTTGAACATCCCGCAGCGGAAGGCAAACGCGACGGCCAGGCCCGTGAGGATGAGCGTCGTCGTCTGCAGGAGGGTCTGCGACAGGTTGTAGGCCGGGAAGTTGATGAGGTTCGTCGTCGGATGGAAGATCCAGTTCAGCCCGGCGCCGTCGAAGATGTCCTTGTAGGCGACCAGCGCCTTGTGCACGCTGTGCTGCGTCGCAGCGACGACGACGCCTCCCATCAGGAAGGCGAGCAGGACCGTGGCGACCGGCACGGCGACCCCACCGGCGCGCTGCCTCAGCGCCAGCCGGGCTGCGAGCGTCCCGGGCTCGCCCGTCTCGGGCGGCGGCATCGTGCTCGGGTTGTTCGACTCCGGCTCGGTCATGCCGCGGTCTTCTCCCGGCCGCCGAGCATCTCGAGGCCGATCTGCTCCTCCGAGACCTTCCCGGAATGCTCGCCGGCGATCTGCCCCTCGAAGAGGACGAGGATCCGGTCGGAGAGCGACAGGATCTCCTCGAGCTCGAGCGAAACGAGCAGGATCGCGCGGCCCTCGTCGCGCTCCGCCACGAGGCGCCGGTGGAGGTACTCGATCGCGCCGACGTCGAGGCCGCGCGTCGGCTGGGCCGCGATCAGCACCCGCGGATCGCGGTCGATCTCGCGGGCGGCGACGAGCTTCTGCTGGTTGCCGCCCGAGAGGCCGCCCGCCCGCGTGAAGGGGCCGCCGCCGCGCACGTCGAAATCCTTGATGAGGCGTCGCGCGTGCGCGACCATGCGCGTCGGGAACAACCAGCCCCACTTTGCATCCGGCGGCTTCGCATAGTCGTGCAGGGCGACGTTCTCGGAGATCGAGAATTCGAGGACGAGGCCGCGCCGCTGCCGGTCCTCCGGGATGTGCCCCAGGCCGAGGTCGAGCGCCGCCCGCGGCGTCGCGTGGGAAAGCCGCTTTCCGCCGATGATCACCGTGCCGCTCTCGATCTTCTGCAGCCCGGCGAGCGCGTCGATCAGCTCGGTCTGGCCGTTGCCGTCGACGCCGGCCACGCCGACGATCTCGCCCGCGTGAACCTCGAAGGAGACCCCGCGCACCTTCTCGATCCCGCGGTCGTCGCGCACATGGAGATCTTCGACGTCGAGCAGAACGTCGCCGACCTGGGCGGGGCCCTTCTCGACGCGGAGGAGCACGTCCCGGCCGACCATCGCTCGGGCGAGCGACTCCTCGGTCGCGCCCTCGCGCGGCACCGTCTCGATCGTCTTGCCGCGGCGGAGGACGGTGATGCGGTCGGCGATCTCGAGCACCTCGTTGAGCTTGTGGCTGATGAAGATGATCGACTTCCCGTCCGCCTGGAGGCTCCTGATGATCTGGAAGAGCTCATGCGCCTCTTGTGGCGTCAGCACCGCGGTCGGCTCGTCGAGGATCAGCAGGTCTGCACCCCGGTAGAGCGCCTTGAGGATCTCGACGCGCTGCTCCTGGCCGACGGTGATGTCGCTGACGAGCGCGGTCGGATCGACGGCGAGCCCGAATTGCGTCGAGAGCTCGCGCACCCGCTGCTCCGCCCCGCGCTCGTCGAGGAGCAAGCCGCTGCTCGGCTCGATGCCGAGGACGATGTTCTCGGCGACCGTCATCACCGGGATGAGCATGAAGTGCTGGTGCACCATCCCGATCCCCGCCCCGATCGCCTCACGGGCGGACGAGAACGAGACGGGCTTTCCGTTGACGCGGATCTCTCCTCCATCGGGGCGATAGAGCCCGTAGAGGATGTTCATCAGCGTCGACTTGCCGGCACCGTTCTCCCCGAGCAGGGCGTGCACCTCGCCGCGCCGGACCTCGAAAGAGACCTCGTCGTTCGCGACCACGCCCGGGAACTCCTTGCGGATCCCTCGCATCTCGAGAACGAGATCGTCGGCCTGGTGATCGCTCATCGCGAGAAGAAAGAGAGGGCGGGCTCGAAGCCCGCCCTCTCCTGACCTATTTCCCTACGTCAGCTGCACTTGTTGTGGGGGCATGCCGCCGGAGGCTTGAGCGTGCCCTTGATGATCTTGCTCTTGTACGAGTTCATGAGCGTGATCCACGACGCCGGGACGCCCTTGGCGATCGTGCCCACACCTACGCCCTTGTTCTTCAGGTTGAAGACGAGGTCGCTGTTGCCCTTGAACTTGCCGTTCGCCGCCGCGAGGATCGTGTCCTCGACGCCGACGCCGGTCTGCTTGAGCGCACTCGTGAGGATCCGCTTGGCGACGCTGTGCTCGTCCACGTCGACGCCGATACCCCACTTCTTGAGCTTGGACGCCTCCTTCAGGGCGCCGTCGCCACAGAGGCCGGCGACCTGGAAGATCACCTCGGCGTTCGAGCCGATCTCGTTCTGCGCCACCGTCGAGCACGCGGACTCGTCCGTGAAGCTGTTCGAGTACTGGACGATGACCTTCGTGCCCTTCACGGCCTTCTTCGCGCAATACGCGTAACCGGCGATGTACGAGTCGACCGGCGGGATCTCGATGCCGCCGACCACGCCGATCACCTTGTGACCCATCGTCTTGGCCTCCTCCGCGGCGAGAACGCCGACGAGACAGCCGCCCTCCTGGGTCGCGTACGTGATGCCTTCCTCATTCGACAAGCCGCCGACGGCCGAGACGGGATCGTCCGTGATCGCGAACTTGATGTTCGGATACTGCGTCGCGAACGACTTCATCGTGTCGCCGAGCAGGTATCCCGCCGCGATGATGATCTGCGCCCCGTCATGGACAGCCGTCGTGTAGTTCGGCTGATAGTCGCTCGACGAGTGCGAGACGATCGGATAGGCAGTCCCGTTGATCTTCTTCGCCGCGGCCTGCAGGCCCAAGAGCTGGTTCTTGTTGAACCCGTTGTCGTTGAACCCCGCGATGTCGCTCACCAACGCGGCCTTGTAGCCCGCCTTCGCCGCCGCGGGCGCCTTTGCGGTGCCCAGCGAGCCGGCGATCACCACACCAACAACGATCGCGGCAGCCCCCGCCGCAAGCATCCAGCGTGAAACCCTCACGTGCCCTCCTCATTCGTCGTAAACCCGGTTAGGGCGATCCTAGTCCCCTTTACGACGAAGAGGAAATGGAGGTGTTAGCTACTCGGCGGCGGCCGCATACGTGTGGTACGAGCTCTCGTCGACGAGCACGCGGCGCGGCTTCGAGCCCTCGTAGCCGGAGACGATCCCACGCCGCTCGAGCATGTCGATCAGCCGGCCGGCGCGGGTGTAGCCGACGCGGAGGCGCCGCTGCAGGAGGGAGACGGACGCCGTCTGCGTCTGGATCACGATCTCGATCGCCTTGTCGAGGAGCGGATCGTCGTCCGGGTCGAACTCGCCGTGGTCCTCGTCCCCACTCTCCGCGAACACCTCCGGCAGCTCGAGATAGCTCTCGTCGAGCTCCTGCTCCCGCTGGCGGGTCTGCTCGACGACGAGCGCGATCTCCTCCTCCGAGACGTACGCGCCCTGGACCCGCTGGAGGCGGGACGTGCCGAGGGGCTTGAAGAGCATGTCGCCCTGGCCGAGCAGCGACTCCGCGCCGCCCGTGTCGAGGATCACGCGGGAGTCGGTCTGCGAGGAGACGGCGAAGGCGATCCGCGACGGGACGTTCGCCTTGATCATCCCCGTGATCACGTCGACCGACGGCCGCTGTGTGGCGAGCACGAGGTGGATGCCGACGGCGCGCGACTTCTGCGCAAGCCGGATCACGGCGTCCTCCACGGCCTGGGGCGCCACCATCATCAGGTCGGCGAGCTCGTCGATCACGACGAGGACGTACGGAAGTGTCGGCTCCCCGCGCTGGCGGAAGGCGCGATTCGCCTCGGTGATGCTCCGGGCGCGCACGGACGAGAGGCGCTCGTAGCGGCGCTCCATCTCGGCGAGGCAGTTGGCGAGAACGGCGCTCGCCTCCTTCGGGCTCGAGACGACCGGCGTGAGCAGGTGCGGCACGGACTCGAAGTGGCTGAGCTCGATCCGCTTCGGGTCGATGAGGATCATCCGCACCTCGTCCGGTGACGCGCGCAGGAGGACCGAGGTGAGCACGGCGTTGAGGCAGCCGGACTTGCCCGACCCGGTCGTACCGGCGATGAGGAGGTGCGGCATCCGCGCGAGATCGGTCCAGACCGCGGCGCCCGAGATGTCCTTCCCCAGCCAGACGGAGAGCGGGCTGGCCGTCGCCGGCAGCGGCTCGAAGATGTCGCCGAGCGTGACGAGGTTCGGCGAGAGGTTCGGCAGCTCGACCCCGACCGCCTGCTTCCCGGGGATCGGCGCGAGGATCCGGATCTCGGTCGTGGCGAGCGCGTACGAGAGGTCGTCCTTGAGGGCGGCGACCTTCGAGACCTTCGTCCCCGGTGCGAGCTGAAGCTCGTAGCGCGTCACGCGCGGCCCGGAGATCTGGCCGATCACGGTCGCCTCGATCCCGAAGTGCGCAAGCGTCTGCACGAGGAGGTCGGCGACGCGCGCAGCCGCCTCCCCCGACTCGCCGCCGCGCTCGGGCGACGAGCGGAGAACGTTCGGATCGGGCAGCTCGTAGGCGACGTTCTCGGACGTGACCTCGTCGAAGAGCGTCGGCTGGTCGTCGACGAGCGGCGCCGGCTCGGTCTGGAGAAGCGGCGGGGGCAGCGTGGCGTGCGGCGGAGCGTCTCCGACGACGTCCGGATACGCCTCGACCGCGTCGACGGGCGGCGCATGGAGCAGGACGGGCGCGGCGCGAGTCGGCTCCGGCTCGGGCCAGCCGGTCTCGCGCGTGCGGCGCCGTTCCCGTGCCTTTCTCGCCGCGCCGTGCAACTCGCGGCCCGAGCGCCGGAGAATCGCGCCGAGGGACGCGCCCGACAGCAGCAGCGAGCCGATGAGCATGAGGAAGATGCCAAAGAGGAGCGACCCGGTCGCGCCGATGGCAATGGCGACCAGTCCCCCGAGCCCCTGGCCCGCATAGCCGCCCTGATCCTTGCCGAGCGTGACCAGCAGCCCGAAGCCGAGCACCGCGAGCCCCGTCCGAAACGGCCGGACATCGACGAGCTCGCTGCGCGTCACCGTCAGCGCGCCGAGAATGACGAGCGCCACCGGCAGGACGTACATCGCGTCGCCGACGAGCCGGTCGAGCCCGTCGCCAAGCCAGCCGCCCACGTATCCGCCGTTCCAGCCGAAATAGAGGACGGCGCCGAGGAAGAGGCCGAGCGCGATCGACCCGAGGCCCCAGAGCTCGGGATGCTCGTTCCGCGGCCGGGGCGCGCGCTTCGTGCGCGTCTTCTTGACCCGGCTCGGAACCTTCGGGCGCAGCTTCGACTTCCGCTTCCGCGGCATGGGCTTGGTTTTCGTCCAAACGCCGCCCTATCCTCCGTCCGATGCCGCCCGAGACCCGCTACGCCCGCAGCGGCGCCGTCAACATCGCCTACCAGGTCGCAGGTGACGGTCCCGTCGACCTCGTCTACGTGCCCGGATGGGTCTCCAACATCGAATTGATGTGGGAGGACCCGGCGATGGCGCGTTTCCTCGACCGTCTCACGTCGTTCTCCCGGCTGATCCTCTTCGACAAGCGCGGCACCGGACTCTCCGACCGCGTCTCGAACGACGAGCTGCCGTCCCTGGAGCAACGGATGGACGACGTGCGCGCCGTCCTCGACGCGGTGGGCTCGGAGCGCGCGGCGCTGTTCGGCCATTCGGAGGGCGGCAACATGTGCGTCCTCTTCGGCGCCACCTATCCGGAACGCACGGTCGCCTTGATCACGCTCGGCTGCTTCGCAAAGCGGCGCGACCCCGACGACGACTATCCCTGGGCCCCGACGGCCGAGAACCGCGCCGACTCGGCTGCGGACGTCGAGCAGAACTGGGGCCGGCTCCGTCCCGAGGACATCGAGTACTACGCCCCGAGCCGCGCCGGCGACGAGCAGTTCGCGCGCCATCTCGAGCGATACTTCCGCGGGGCCGCGAGCCCGGGAGCCGCCGCTGCTCTCCTCCGCATGAACTCGTACATCGACATTCGCGGCGTGCTCGCGACGATTCAGGCTCCCACGCTCGTCCTCCACCGCGTCGGCGACCGCGACGTCAACGTCGAGGAGGCCCGCTATCTCGCTGCGAGGATCCCGGGCGCGAAGCTCGTCGAGCTTCCCGGCAACGACCACCTGATCGCCGCGGGAGATCTCGACGCGCTCGCCGACGAGATCGAGGAGTTCGTGACCGGGACGCGACCGGTGCCGGAGCCCGACCGGGTTCTCGCGACCGTCCTCTTCACCGACATCGTCGACTCGACGAGACACGCAGTCGAGCTGGGAGACCGGCGCTGGCGCGAGCTCCTCCGTGCGCATGACGCGGCCGTCCGGCGCGAGCTCGACCGCTTTCGCGGCCGCGAGGTGGACACGGCCGGCGACGGCTTCCTCGCCACCTTCGACGGACCTGCGCGCGCGGTCCGCTGCGCCCTGTCCGCCGGCGCGGCCGTCCGGGAGCTCGGAGTCGACATTCGCGCCGGGATCCACACGGGCGAGTGCGAGCTCGACGGCGACAAGGTGCGGGGAATCGCCGTGCACACCGGCGCACGGGTCGCGGCGCTCGCAGGCGCGGGTGAGGTCCTGATCTCCCAGACCGTCAAGGATCTGACCGCGGGCTCGGGGCTCGAGTTCGCCGACCGTGGCGTCCACGGGCTCAAGGGCGTCCCGGGCGAGTGGCGGCTCTACGCCGCCGTCTGAACCTCCGCGACGAGCATCCCGTAGTACGTCGGCGCCGCGTACGCGAGGACGTCGGCACGGGCGTCCACTCCCACGGCGCCCTGGAGGACGACGAGCTGCCAGAGCGAGTCGGCCTTTCCGTTCTCCGCCAGCGGCGCGAGCGGGAAGAAGTCGAGCTGGTCGGACGCGACGATCTGCTGCAGAAGCGCGTCGTACTCGGCGGCTGCCGGGTGGTAGCCGTAGATCCCGTCGGGCGTGTGTGCGTGCCCGTGGTCGGCGCTCGCGATCAGCGCAAGCCTCTTTCCTTGTGACAATTTGTCACTAGCGATCAGGCGTCCAAGCTCGAGGTGCTCCTCGAGCGGCCGGTCCCGCGCCGGTGAGACGACCACGACCTTCGGCGCCTTGACGAAGTTGAGGGGAACCTCCGCTCCCCAGTCGATCGGGAACTCCGCGGTGGCCGGATCGTTGCCGCCGTACGAGACGCCGAGGATCGGCAGCGGCGCGGCGAGCAGCGCGTCTGCCGTTGCGCGGTCGGTCTCGTGCTCACCGACCGTTCCCGAGATGACGACCGCGTAGTGGCCGTCGACGTGCACCGAATGCGGCGTGACGACGACCGCCACATCGGGTCGCGCCGCCGCCGCCCGCCGGCCGAGCTCCTCCATCGCCGGGCGCAGCGCCAGATCGAGATCGACGTCGCCGTGCGGCGCGATGCAGGCGAAGACGAGGCTCACGGAAGGGACGCCAGTCGCGAGACGAGCAGGTCGAGGAAGCGCGGCGCGTCGACGTCCACGCCGACGTCCGCGTTCGGCTCGCGGCCGCTGACGCCGCGCAGATCGACGACGGTGCGGCCGTCGCAGAATTCCGAGTCCGTCTCGACCGCGACGTTGACGTGACTCGTCGTCACGAGAGTCGGGTCGATCACGTGGGCGACGGCCATCGCGTCGTGGATCGGGGCGCCGTCGAAGTGGTACTCGCGCTCGTGGAAGAGCTGGAAGAAATCGGAGAGCTCGGCGACGAAGCGGCCGACGCGGCCTCTCCCGCGCAGGCCGTCCGCGTGCGCGCGCGTGAACAGCGCCTTGTGCGTCACGTCGAGGCCGATCATCGTGACCGGGATCCCGCTGCCGAACACGGCCGCGGCGGCTTCAGGGTCGACGAAGGCGTTGAACTCGGCCGCCGGCGTGACGTTCCCCTCCCCGATCGAGCCTCCCATCCAGACGATGCGCTCGAGGCGGCTCCGGACGTCCGGGTGGCGCTCGAGCAGCAGCGCGACGTTCGTGAGCGGGGCCGTCGGAACGAGGACGACCCCCGGCTCGATCAGCTCGGCGAGAAAGTCCGCGGCGTGCGCATCAACGGGCGCTGCGCCGGGCTCGGGCAGCTCCGGGCCGTCGAGGCCGGTCTCCCCGTGGACGTGGGCCGCCGTGCGCAGCGGACGTCGCAGCGGAGCATCCGCCCCGGCCGCCACGGGGATGTCGCTCCGGCCGGCCACCTCGAGCGTGACGAGCGCGTTGCGGGTCGTCTTGTCGAGCGTCTGGTTGCCGGCGACCGTCGTGACGCCGAGCAGGTCGAGCTCGGGCGACGCGAGCGCGAGGAGGATCGCGATCGCGTCGTCGTGCCCCGGGTCGCAGTCGATCACGATCTTCGTGCTCACAGGACTGCGTCGACCTCCTCCGCCGTCGGGAACGAGCTTTGCGCGCCGGGCCGGGAGGCCGCAAGAGCTCCCGCGATGCACGCGCGCCGCAGCGCTTCCTCCGGCTCCCGTCCCTCGAGGAGGGAGACGACGAGACAGGCCGTGAACGCGTCCCCTGCTCCGGTCCCGTCGACCGCCTGCACGGGCGGCGGCTTCGCGCGCGCGACCTCCTTCCCGTCCTCGAGCAGGACGGCGCCCTCGGCGCCGAGCGTGAGGCAGACGAGGCCCGGCCGGTCGCCGAGCGGGTCGAGCTCGAACCGGTTGACGATCGTCAGCTCGGCGTCCGGCGCGCCGGCGCGAGCGGGAGCGGCGTTGAGGAAGAAGCGCGGCGCAAGCTCGGCGGCCCGCGCGACCGTCTCCGGCGGGATCTCCTGCTGGCAGAGGACGGCCTCTGCGTCCCCGAGCTCTATGTCGTCCGGCGCGAGCTCGCCGTTCGCGCCCGGGGAAACCACGATGGTCGTCTCCCCGTCGCCGTCCACCGTGATCAGCGCCACTCCGGTCGGCGTGTCGCGGACGAGCCAGCCCTCCTCAACGGAGGCTTCGCGGAGTCCTCGGAGCGCTTCTTCCGCGAACCCGTCGCTCCCGACGCAGCCGATCATCCGTACCTCTACGCCGAGCCGTGCGGCCGCGACCGCCTGGTTCGCTCCCTTGCCGCCCGGCCCGCGGGAGAAGGACGCTCCGCTCACCGTCTCGCCGGCTCGCGGGAGCCTGTCCGCGCGGACGACGAGGTCGAGGTTGATCGAGCCGACGACGGCGAGGCGGGGCACAGCGCGAGCCTAGACTGCCCGCCGTGGGAGTCGCGCACTGGGACGATGTCGAGGGCCACCGCGGCGCGAAGGGCGAGATGGACGCGACGTGGCAGCGGCTCGGAGACGCCGCCGGCACGAAGACCGTCGGCGTGAACCGTGTGCGGGTCGAGCCCGGGAAGCTGCCGACTCCTCCCCACTCCCACGGCGCCTCCGAGGAGCTCTTCTTCGTGCTCTCGGGATCGGGCCTCGCGTGGCAGGACGGCGAGGCGCACGAGGTGAGGCCGAACGACTGCGTGATCCAGGAGGCCGACCACTTCGAGCACACGTTCGTCGCCGGCCCCGACGGGCTCGAGTACATCGTCTTCGGCACGCGTCATCCGACCGAGATCGGCTGGCTGCCCCGCTCACGGGCGATCCGGATCGGCTGGCCCTGGGTCTTAGGAAGGGATGACGATCCCTGGGACATCGAGGCGACCGTCAAGCCGCTCGCGTACGGCGATCCGGCGCCACGCCCCGACAACATCAAGAACGTCGACGAGATCGAGCCCGGCAGCGCTCGCCACCAGACGTTCTGGTACCTCACGCCCGAGGGAACGACGAAGCTCGCGGGTCTCTCCTGGGAGAAGCTCGAGCCCGGCCATCGCGGCAACTACCCGCACTGCCATTCCGCGGAGGAGGAGATCTACGTCATCCTCGACGGGACCGCGACGCTCGAGCTCTGGTCGAACGACCTTACGGTCGAGGAGACGCCTCTGCGCGCCGGCCACCTCGTCGCGCGACCGCCCGGGACGGGCATCTCACATTCCTTCCGCGCCGGCCCGGACGGCGTGACGATGCTCACGTACGGCACGCGTTCCCCCGACGACATGGCGTGGTTCCCGCGCTCGCGCAAGGTCTACCTGCGTGCGTTCGGCGTGGTCGGGAGGCTCGAGACCGTCGGCTACCACGACGGCGAGCCCGTCGAGGACGACTGACGAATGGCCTACGACGAGGCGCTGGCGGAGCGGCTCCGAGTCCTGCTCGGCGACCGTCCCGACCTGACGGAGAAGACGATGTTCGGCGGGCTCGCCTTCCTCATCGGCGGCAACATGGCCATCGCCGCGAGCGGCCAGGGAGGAATCCTCGTCCGCGTCGACCCGGAGGAGGGCGAGGCGCTCGTCGCCTCCACCCCGGCGGAGGCGATGGTCATGCGCGGACGGGCGATGGCGAGCTGGCTGCGAGTCGACTCTGCGGACGTGTCCGACGACGCGGCGCTCGCAGCGTGGGTCGAGCGTGGCGCGAGTTACGCAGCCTCGCTGCCGCCGAAGTAGCTAGGCGCGGACGAACGGAAAGAGCGGGTCGCTGCGCGCCCACTGTTCGCCGGCGACGCTGCCGCTGATTACGACGTTGCTCACGACGAGGAACGGCACGCCGCGCTCGTCGAGCGCCTCGAGGCAGAACGCCGCGAAGCTCCAGCCCTTCGCATCGCTCCGGCCTGTGTGCGGGTCGAGGGAGTGCTCGATTGCCGGCACGGCCTTCGCGAACGCGAGGTAGCGGCTCGTCTCGACGACGACGAGCGGCGTGGCCTGCGGCAAGCGGAGGAACCGCACCTCCTTCACGACGAAGCCGTGCCGGCTCGCCGCTCTCGCCAGCCGCAACCGGAACACGCGGGCCGAAAGGTTCGCGAACCGCTCGGCCGGGCCCTGCCGCTCAGCCCGCCGTACCATCACTAGCCACTCGGTCCGCGCCGATCTGCCGTCCCCGACGGCTGCCGCGTCGGAGACGACGAAGGTCTTTCCCCCGAGCGGACTCGTGATTCCCTGGTAGAGGATCGAGCGGCCGCTGCCGCCGCAGCCCGCGAGCAGGACGGCGCAGAGACATGTGGCGACGGCGGCGAGCTTCATCGGTGGCTATACGGCGCCCTGGCGCCGGCCGTCACACCTCGACGATCACCGGCAGCACCATCGGCCGCCGGCGTGTGCGGTCGTAGACGACCTTGCCGAGCGCGTCGTGAAGATGCTCCTGGAGTAGCTTGATCTCGGTCACGTCGTCGCCGAGCAGCTCCTCGAGCACGCGCGCCGCCTCCTCGCGCAGCTCGTCGACGAGCGGCTCGGCTCCTTCGCCGAAGCCGCGCGTGATCAGCTCCGGCGCGGCGGTCAGCCCGCCTCCGTCCTGCGCCGCGAGTGTCGCGACGACGATGACGACGCCGTCCTCCGCGAGCTTCCGGCGATCCCGCAAGGCGACGTCGTGGACGTCGCCGACCCCGAGGCCGTCCACGAACGTGACTCCCGCGTCGACCTCGCCGACGATCGCGGGCACGCCGTCGCGCAACTCGACGACGCTGCCGTTCTCGGCCATCACGATCCGGTCGTCGGGCACGCCGCCCTCACGCGCGAGCTGCGCGTGCGCGGCCAGCATCCGGAACTCCCCGTGCATCGGCATGACGGCGCGCGGGCGGGTGAGACCAATCATCGTCCGCAGCTCCTCCGCCTTGCCATGGCCCGAGACGTGCACGGGCGCGTTGTCCTCGTGCAGCACCTCGGCGCCCATCTTCGCCAGCCGGTTGATCGCGTCGTGGACGCGCAGCTCGTTGCCCGGGATCGGCTTCGCGGAGATGATCACCGTGTCGCCGCGTTCGACCTTGACCGCGTGGTCGTTGTAGGCGATCCGCGTCATCGCCGACATCGGCTCGCCCTGGCTCCCGGTGCAGAGGATGAGCTGCTGGTCGCGCGGCAGCTCCGCGAGATCCTTCGGATTGAGGATCGCGTCGTCCGGGATGTCCATGTAGCCGAGGTTCCGGGCGATGTTCGCGTTCTTGCGCATCGAACGCCCGACGAACGCGACCTTGCGCCCGCAGTCGAGCCCGACGTCCGCCGCCTGCTGCATCCGGTGGACGTTCGAGGCGAACGACGAGACGAGGATCCGGCCGGTGCGGCGCGGGAAGAGCTGGCGGAACGCCTCGCCGACGACGCGTTCCGACTGCGTGACGCCGGGCCGCTCCGCGTTCGTCGAGTCGCCGAGGAGGAGGTCGACGCCGCGGCTCCCGACCTCCGCGAGCCGGCCGACATCGGTGCGCTGCCCGTCGACCGGGGTGTGGTCGAGCTTGTAGTCCCCGGTGTGGACGCAGAGGCCACCGGGAGTCTCGAGCACGACCGCGGCGGCGTCGGGAATCGAGTGCGCCATCCGCACGAGCTCGATCCGGAACGGGCCGAGCTGGACGGGATCGTCGCCGGGCATCAGCTCCCGCAGCTCCGCCGAGCGTAGGAGGCCGTGCTCGTCGAGCTTCGACTTCACGAGCGCGAGCGTCAGCCGCGTCGCGATCACGAGCGGCACGCGCACCTCGCGCATCAGGTACGGCAGCGCCCCGACGTGATCCTCGTGGCCGTGCGTGAGGACGACCGCCCGGATCATCTGCTCCCGCTCGCGGAGATACGAGAAGTCCGGCAGGACGAGGTCGACGCCGAGATGCTCGTCCCGTGGGAACGCGAGGCCGGCGTCGACGACGACGATCGAGTCCTCCGCCTCGTAGACAGTCATGTTCTTGCCGACCTCGCCGAGGCCGCCCAGCGGAACGATGCGGCAGAGACCCACTAGGCGGAGGCTGCCGCGAGCAGTCCGGACCGCGCGAGGCAGGAGCGGATCTGCGCGAACTCCGTCTCGTCCGGCTCGACCATCGGCAGGCGATGCCCGCCCACCTCGTGGCCCGTGAGGTTGAGTGCCGCCTTGATCGGGATCGGGTTCGTCTGGATCCGGAGCAGGTCGTACGACGGTTGCAGCTCCTCGTGGATCGCGCGCGCGCCCTCGACGTCCCCCTCGCCGTGGAGGCGGATCATTTCGGCGATCTGCGGCCCCCACAGGTGCGCCGTCACCGAGACCACGCCGACGCCGCCGAGCTCGAGGAAGTCGAAGGTGATCGGGTCGTCGCCGGAGTAGAGGTCGAGGCCGGTCTCCTCCGCGATGAAGCGGGCGTCGTCGAGGTCGTCGTGCGCCTGCTTCACGGCGACGACGGTCTCGATCGCCTCCAGCCGGGCGATCGTCTCCGTCTCGATCTTCGTGACGACGCGCGACGGGACGTTGTAGGCGACGATCGGGAGGTCGGACGCGGCCGCGATCGTCTCGAAATGGCGCACGATCGCCCGCTGCGGCGGCTTGTTGTAGTACGGCGTCACGACGAGGATCCCGTCGACGCCGAGCTGCGCCGCCTGCCCCGTCAAGTGGGCGGAGTGCGCCGTGTCGTAGCTGCCGGTGCCGGCGATCACCGTCGCGCGATCGCCGACCGCGTCCACGGCGGCGGCGAACAGGACGAGCTTCTCCTTGTCGCTCAACGTCGGCGACTCCCCGGTCGTGCCGGAGACGACGATCCCGTCGGAGCCGTTGTCGACGAGGAACGTCGCGAGCTCCCGGAACCGTTCGACGTCGATCGCGCCGTCGGCGCGGAACGGCGTCACCATGGCTGTGATGACCGAGCCGAGCACCGTGAAGCGGATTCTACGCGGCGAGGATCGTTCCTCGGCCCGCTCCGGCGTTCCGCCTTCGACTGTCGCTCCGCGCGCCTAGCGCGGCATCAGTGCGTTTCCGCAATCAGGCGACGGCATCTCCGAGCGCGCGTACCGCGAGGAACACGCCTTCGGAGAAGGTCGGATACGGCTGAATCGTATCGAGAAGCGTCTCGAGCGGCACGGCGGCGCGGATCGCGAGCGTGAGCTGGCCCAGCCACTCCGCCGCCTGCGGGCCGACGCAGACCGCGCCGACGAGCACGCGCGCACCCGGATCCGCGAACAGCCGGACGAAACCGGCGCGGCCCGGCCGCTCGTACGTCGAGAGCCGGGGCACCGAGTCGAGCTCGATCCGCGCCGTGACGACGTCGTCCCCCTCGGTCTTGCCGACGGTTGCGATCTCGGGGTCGGTGAAGATGCCGGCCGGGATCGCGCTGTAGTCCGCCTTCGCCGCGCGGCCGGCGACGTTCGCCGCCGCCACTCGCGCCTGGTACTTGCCGACGTGCGTGAACAGCGCCTCCCCGTTCACGTCGCCGATCGCCCAGACGTTCTGCGCGCCCTTCGCGCGCAGGCTCGAGTCCACCTCCACCCCGCGCCGCGAGATCTCGAGCCCGAGCTCCTCGAGGCCGAGCCCGTCGACGTTCGGCTGCCGGCCCGCCGCGACGAGCAGCCGGTCGGCGTCGAGCGTGGAGCCGTCGGAGAGATGCACGCGGATTCCCGGCTCGACCTTCTCGATGCCCACCTCCGTCCGGACGTCGATCCCCTCGTCCCGGAAGATCTCGCCGAGGAGGTCGCCGGCGTCGGCGTGGACACGCCCCAGCAGCCGCGGGCCGCGCTCGACGATCGTCACGTGCGAGCCCATCCGCGCGAAGAACTGCGACAGCTCGGCTCCGACCGGGCCGCCGCCCAGCACTACGAGGCTCGCCGGAATCTCGTGCGTGCTCGTCGCCTCGCGGTTCGTCCAGTACTCGACCGAGTCGATGCCGTCGATCGGCGGAATCGCCGGACGCGACCCCGTGGCGAGGACGAGCTCGTCGTAGGGAAGCTCATCGTCGTCGACGGTGACGACGCCCGGCCGCGCGACTCGGGCCTCTCCGCGGACGAGCCGGCAGTTCCACTCCTCGAGGTAGTGGAGCTGGCCGGAGTCGTCCCAGTCGCTCGTCACCCAGTCGCGCCACGACCACACCCCCGCTGGCTCGGGCCGCTCCCGCTCGAGCCCCGGCGCCCGCGCGAGCGACTCCGCGAGCTCCGTCGCCCGGAGCATCGTCTTCGTCGGCATGCACGCGAAGTACGAGCACTCCCCGCCGACGAGGCGGCTCTCGACGAGCGTTATCTCCGCCTCTTCGTCGAACCGGCGGAGGGCGCCGACGAAATGCTCGCCGGTCGACCCTCCGCCGAGGACGACGACCTTCACCTGCTTATGCCATCCCGTTCGCCTTGAGGAACCCGTGCGCGATCTGCGTCGGCGTCCCGGCCTGGGAGTACGCCGCCGCATCCATCGCCCGCATCGCCTTGAGCGTCAGGAGCTTCGAGACCTTGTTGCAGATCGCCTCGAGCTGCATCCCCGCGGAGCCCTTGAGGAGCTTCTGCGAGACGACGGGCGCGACCTGCTCGTACCCGAAGATGTGCTTGTCGTCGACAAGCGTCGTGTACTTCTTGCTGTTCTGCTGCGGATCTGTCGTGAAGCCGTCGCCGGAGGTGATCTGTCCCTTGTCGAGCAGCGTGTAGACGCTGATCGAGCCGAGCGAGACGAACTTCACGTTCTTCAACCCATAGACCTGCTTGAGGCCGACGAGACACGTCACGCGCGTCTTGCACTCCGGATAGCCGGCGTACGTGAACGACTTCAGCTTCGACAGGTCGGAGATCTTCGTCAGATGGTTCTTGTTCGCGGTCGCCGCCAGCATCGTCACGGTGTCGCTGTCGACGAACGGCGTCGCTCCGAGCAGCGTGAGACCGTGCTTCTGCTCGTACGCCTTCGCCGCCGCGTACGTGGCCGCCGCCGTGTTCGGGAAGCTCTCGTGCACGGACGGCTTCTGCGCCAGGTCCAGCGCGATGATCCCGGTGTACTCCGGATAGAAGTTCATCTTGCCGCTGTCGATCGCCGTGTTGGCGAGCTCCGACGAGCCGAAGCTGCCCTTGTAGACGACGTGGAAGCCCTTCGCCGCGAGCGCCTGGCCGTAGATCTGGCCCAGGATGTACTCCTCGGTGAAGTTCTTCGTGCCGATCACGACCGTCGGCTTCGCCGTCTTCCTCGCTGCGCCGGCACCGGCGGCGAGAATCCCGATGAGAAGCGCGACTCCCAGCGAGATCGCGAACGCCGCCTTTGCAGCCCTACGCGTGTGCTTCCGAACCATTCCGTGCCCTCCTCTCGAAAATTGCCGTACCCCGAGACCCTAAGCGTTCGGGGTCATCCTGCGGTAGGCCGCCCGGTGGAGGAGCGCCAGGGCGCCGGCGACGACCAGAGCGAGGAACGCGACGCAGTACGAAGCCCCGAGCACGCCCGCATCGCCGTACGTCGGCGGGTTGGCGATGATGTCGCCGAGGCCGCCGCCGCCGACGATGCCGGCGATCGTCGCGGTCGCGATGTCGAAAACCGCCGCGATCCGCAGTCCGGCGAGGATCAGCGGCAGTCCGAGGGGCAGCTCGACATGCAGCAGGATCTGCGTTTCCGTCAGACCCATCCCCCGCGCCGCCTCGACGGCGTCCGCATCGACGCGCTCCACGGCGAAGAACGTGTTCGTGAGGATGGGCGGGATGGCGAGCGCGATCAGCGCAATCGCGCACTCCCAGAAGAAGCTGAGGTTGAGCAGCGCAATGGCAAAGCCGATCAGGACGATGCTCGGCAGCGCCCGCCCGACGTTCGACACCCCGAGCGCGAGGAAGAGGCCGCGATGCTTGTGCCCGAGCCAGAGCCCGAGCGGCAGGGCGACCGCGCTCGCCAGGCCGAGGGCCGCGAACGCCAGCTCGACCGTCCCGACTCCCTCGTGGAAGAGCAGCGACGCGTTGTCCGGGATGAACCGGAACGCGTCGATGAAGACTCCGCCGACCATCAGCGGATCCGGCTCCACGGCGTCAGGGCGCGCTGGAGGAGCGCGAGCAGCGCATCCGCGACGAGCGCCAGCAGGATGACGAGCCCGCCGGAGGCGACCAGGCCGGTCTTGAAGATGTCCGGCGATTCGAGCGCGTCGAAGATCGGCTTGCCGAGGCCGTCCGCCACGAGGAACGCCGCGACGGTGGCGATCGAGATGGTCGAGACCGTCGCGATGCGCAGGCCCGCGACGATCGTCGGCACGGCGAGCGGCAGCTCGACCTTGAAGAACGTCTGGACGCGCGTCAGCCCCATCCCGCGCGCCGACTCGAGCACCTCGTCGGGGACGGCGCGCAAGCCGGCGATGATGTTCCGGTAGAGGATGAACAGCGTGTAGGCGACGAGCGGGATCTCGATCGTCGTCCACGTGATGCCCGTGACCGGCAGCAGGATCTCGAACAGAGCGAGGCTCGGTAGCGCGTAGAGGAAGTCGCCGAAAGCTCCGAGCGGCGGGTCGAGCAGGCGGAAGCGGAAGCCGATCAGCGCGAGCGCGAACGAGATCCCGAAGCCGATCCCAACGGCGAGCAGCGTCAGCTCTATGTGCTGGATCAGCGCCGGCTGGAGGATGTCGCCCCAGTGCGCCCGCATCCAGTCGAAGCAGAACCAGCCGTTGTGCCGCAGGCACTTGCTCGGGTGGCCGAAGCTCGGGATGACCGGGCCGCCGGCGAGCCGGATCACGTGAGGATGTCCTCCCGCGTGACCACGCCGAGCGGCTCCCCGGCGGCGTCCGTGACGAGGAGCGCGTCCCTGCGCTCGGCGACGAGGAACGCAAGCGCGTCGCGGAGGCTCGTCTCGGCCGGCAGGCGCGGGAGACCGTCCCCGCTCGCTGCCGGCCTGAGCTCGAGCTCGCCGAGCGTTCGCAGCGCAAGCGCCTTGAGGGCGCGGTCGCGGCCGACGAAGTCCGCGACGAAGTCGTCCACGGGATGCTCGAGGATCTGCGCCGGCGTGTCGTACTGCGCGAGGCGGCCGCCTTCGCGCAGGATCGCGATCCGGTCGCCGATCTTGATCGCCTCGTCCACGTCGTGCGTGACGAAGACGACGGTCTTCCGCAGCTCGCTCTGCAAGCGGAGGAACTCGTCCTGCAAGCGCGTCCGGACGATCGGGTCGATCGCGCCGAACGGCTCGTCCATCAGCATCAGCGGCGGATTGGCCGCGAGAGCGCGCGCGAGGCCGACCCGCTGGCGCTCGCCGCCGGAGAGCTGCGACGGGAAGCGCTTGGCGTAGGACTGGTCGAGGCCGACGAGCTCGAGCAGCTCCGCCGAGCGCGCCTTGATCCACGAGCGCGGCTCGCCATACAGGCGCGGGACGGTGCCGATGTTCCCCTCGACCGTGAAGTGCGGGAAGAGGCCGACCTGCTGGATCACGTAGCCGATCGAGCGGCGCAGCTCGACGACGTCGTGGTCGAGGATCGAGGTGCCGTCGATCCGGATGTCGCCGCTCGTGAGCGGGATCAGCCGGTTGACGAGCTTGAGCGCCGTCGTCTTCCCCCCGCCCGACGGGCCGACGAGGACGCAGATCTCGCCTGCGGGAATCGTGAGCGAGAGCTCCTGGACCGCCGCGCCGTCGCGGCCGGGGTAGACCTTGGTCGCCTCGTCGAAGACGAGCTCGGCTGCCTGACCTGGCATGACCGAATCTTCTACGACAGAAGCGTGTCCAGGCCAACCGTCAGGCCCGGAGGGAGCTCGCCGAGCTTGGCGAGCGCGAGCAGGACGCCGTCGGCGAACGACTCGCGCCCCGTCGTGTCGTGGCGGATCGTGAGGAGCTGTCCTTCTCCGCCGAAGATGACCTCCTGGTGCGCGACGAGCCCGGGCAGGCGCACGGAGTGGATCGCGGTGTCGCCGCCGATCAACTCGGCCGTCGCCTTGGCGGTGCCGGAAGGCGCGTCCTTCTTCGCCTCGTTGTGGAGCTCGATCACCTCGGCCCGCGGGAAATGCTCCGCCGCTTCGCGCGCGAAGCGCATCATCAACACGGCGCCGGTGGAGAAGTTCGGCGCTGCGAAGAGGCGCAGCCCCTTCTCCGCCGCGAGGGCGCCGAGCTCCGCGGGATCCCAGCCGGTCGTGCCGACGATGCAAGAGACGCCCTGCTCGAGCGCGGCCCGGACGTTCACCGGTGCGGCCTCGGGCGTCGTGAAGTCGACGGCCGCGTCGCAGCCGCTCACATCCGGCTCGTCGCCGAGCTCGATCCCGCGGACGTCGTGGCCGGCGGCCTCGAGCCGCGCCACAATCGCACCTCCGGCCTTTCCCTCCGCCCCGAAGAAGGCGATCTTCACGCCGCCGCCTGCTCCCCCAACTCGGAGCTCGCGCGCGCGACCGCCGAGCGGAAACGCTCCTCGCCGGGCCCGACGCCCGAGGCCGCGAGCCGCTCGGACGGCAGGAGGACGGTCGCGAGCTCGGCGAGCTCGTCGGCGTCCACCGCGTCGATCTCGGCCATCACGCGCTCGACGGTCAGCAACTCGGTGTCCGTGACGAGCGACTTGCCCAGCCGGCTCATCCGGTTCGACGTCGACTCGAGGGAGAGGACGATCCGCCCCTTGAGGTTCTCCTTTGCCCGCTCGAGCTCGCCCTTGCGGAGCCGGCCGGCCGCGATCTCGCCGATCTGCTCCACGGCGATCTCGACGCAGGGGCCGAGGTTCTCCTCCCGCGTGCCCACATACACGCCGATCACCCCGGTGTCGGTGTACTGCGCCGCGAAGCTGTAGACCGAGTAGGCCATGCCGCGCTTCTCGCGGATCTCCTGGAAAAGACGGGACGACGCCGAGCCGCCGAGGATCGAGTCGAGCAGCGAGGACGCGAAGCGGCGGCGGTCGGAGCGTGAGATGCCCGTCGCGCCGAGGCAGACGTGGTACTGCTCCGTGTCCTTGCGCTGGAAGCGCAGGCTCGGATCGGGCACCTGTGCGAGGGGCCTGCGCACGCGGGTGCCCGCACGGGCCGGTGCCCCGGCGCGGCGCTCGCACTTCTGCAGGAGCGCGACCAGGCGGTCGTGCTCGAGATTTCCTGCGGCCGAGACGACGACGTTGCCCGGCGCGTAGGCGGTGCGGTGGTAGCTCGCCAGCGCGCGGCGGCTGACCGTGGAGATGACCTCCGCCGTCCCGATCACGGGCCGGCCGAGCGGATGGCTGCCGAAGACCGCCTGGGAGAAGAGATCGTGGACGAGCTCCTGCGGCGAGTCCTCGTACATCGCGATCTCCTCGAGGACGACCTCCCGCTCCTGGTCGACCTCCGCGAGCGACGGCGCGAAGACCATGTCGGTCATCACCTCGAGCGCCGTCTCGACGTGGTGGTCGGGGACGCGCGCGTAGACGACGGTGTTCTCGCGGGAGGTGGCCGCGTTGAGCTCGGCGCCCATCGCGTCGAAGGTCTCCGCGATCTCCTGCGCGTCGAAGCGGCGAGAGCCCTTGAACAGGAGGTGCTCGAGGAAGTGGGAGACCCCGGCCCGGTCGACGCGCTCGTCGCGGGAGCCGACGTCGATCCAGAAGCCGAGCGCGACGCTGCGGACGCTCGGCACGCGTTCCGTGACGACGCGCTCGCCGGTATCGAGCTCGCTCAGCGTGACCTTTTGCACGCGCCGATCGTAGTTCGCTACGCGCGGGCGACGAAGCGGAAGCCGGCGCCGGCGCGCTTCGCCTCGTACAGCGCCTCGTCCGCGAGGCGGAAGAGCGTCTGGGCGTCGGTCGCGTCCTCCGGACACGAGCCGCAGCCGAAGCTCGCGGAGAGATCGTCCAGTCCCGGCTCTTCGGTCGCGCCCAGTTCCTCGAGCAACGACTGGACGCGCGAGACGACCAGCCGGGCGTCGTCGTCCGTCGCCTCGGCGAGCAGCATCGCGAACTCGTCCCCGCCGATCCGGAACGCGGCATCCGGCTTGCGCAGCGCCCGGGACAGGACTCCCGCGAAAGCGACGAGCGCAGAGTCGCCCGCGGCGTGGCCGTACCGGTCGTTGAGCGCCTTGAACTGGTCGAGGTCGCAGATGACGAGCCCGAACGAGCGGCCGTAGCGCGTCGCGCGCGCGACCTCCCCGTCGAGCCGCTGCACGAACGCGCGGCGGTTGAGGAGCCGCGTGAGCGGATCGTGGTCGGCGAGGAAGCGGAGCTCGCCGAGATGCTTGCCGGAGACCAGTGCCGCCGAGGCGTCGTTCGCGAAGATCCGCAGCGCCTGCAGCCGGTCCGGCGACGGGACGAGCCGGTCGCACGGGTTGTCGACCCAGATCACGCCGAGGAGCGCCCCCTCGCCGTCGCGCAGCGGCACGATCAGCCAATGGCGGTTCCAGGCCCACGGCCCGCGGCCGTTGAGCTGCGACGGATAGACGTCGACCTCCGCCGCGATCCGGCTCCGCGCCTCGTCGTGCGTCAGCAGATAGCAGCCCTCGTGCTCGAACTCGTCGTCGAGCAGCGGCTCGATCTGGGCGACCGACACGCGACTCCGCGTCCGCAGCTCCTCGAGCTGCCAGCCAGCAGTCGCATGCGGGACGACCTCGCCCGTGTCGGGATCGACGAGCGCTGCGCACACGTTGTTGAACTCGAGCGCATCCCGGATGCCGCTGCAGACGCGGCGCAGGATCTCGTCGCTCGACGTCTCGCCCGTGATCCGCGACGAGACGGCGAGCAGCTCGTGCAGAGACCGCTGGTGCCGCCGGGCGTCGGCCGCCTCCTTCGACGCCTCGAGCGCGAGCGCGGCGTGGTCGGCGAGCGCGACGAGCACCTCGAGCTCCTCGTCCGACGGCCGGCGGCCGCTGGAGGGCTCGTCCACCGAGATGATCCCGAGCAGATTGGAGTTCTGGTCGCGCATCGGCACGAAGAGCGCGTCCTCCGGATCCCACGCGTCCGGATCCTTCGGACGCTCTCCCTGCGGGGTGTAGCTCGTCCCGAGGGACTCCCAGTCGACGGAGCCGCTTGGGACGACGTATGCCCCGCGGCGCGCGAACCGGTCGTCGAGGAGAACGGCCCAGTCGGCTCCCTCCCGGACGTTGCCGACGAGCGTCGCCCGCGCCTCGTCGTTGCCGTGCACGGTCGTGACCTCGAAGTCGTCCCACGCCGGCCGGTAGAGGTTGACCGCCACCGTCCGGTAGCCGAGCGACTCGCCGATCGTGCGTGCGACGGCGTCGAGCACGGCCGGAAGGTCCTCACGCGCCCGCAGCAGGCGTGTGACCTCGACGAGGCCCCGCAGCGGTGAGATGGTCGGATGTGTCACGAGGGTGTCTCGCTCGTGTTCATCGGCATCGCTCGTTCGAGCGATAAGCCGTATCGGGCCGCAATTATTGCCCCTATCGGGTGATTCGGCACGCAATGCGAGGCGGCCGGATCTCTCCGGCCGCCCCAACCCGCATGGTTACTCGTCGTCGCGGCGCGGACCACGCGGGCCGCGACCGCCCCGGCCACCGCGGCGATCGCCGCGCGGCCGATCCTCTTCCGGAGGACGCGGGGGCGCGTTCTTCGCCCGCTCGATCAGCTCCTCCGGCTGGACGAGTCCGCCGTTCTCGTGCTTTGCGACGAGCTTGAGGCCGATCCGGCCGCGGGCCTTGTCGACCTCCTGCACGACGACGTCGACGACGTCGCCGCGGCTCATCACGTCCTCGATGTGCGCGACCCGGCCCGGACCGACGTTCGAGACGTGGAGGAGACCGTCGGTCCCCTTCTTCAGCTCGACGAAGGCGCCGAACTGCGTCGTCTTCACGACCTTGCCGGTGAAGGTGTCCCCCACCTCGGGCTCCTTCGTGATCGACTCGATCGCGGCGATCGCCGCGCCGGCCTTCTCGCCGTCGGTCGCGTAGATGAGGATCGTGCCGTCCTCCTCGATGTCGATCTGCACCTCGTAGTCGGACTCGAGGCCGCGGATCGTCTCGCCACCCTTGCCGATGACCATGCCGATCTTCTCCTGGTCGATCTTGATCGACGTGATCCGCGGTGCGTTCGACGCGAGCTCCGAGCGGGACTCGGGGATGACGTCGAGCATCTTCTCGAGGATGGAGTCCCGCGCCCGCTTCGCCTGCTCGAGCGCGTCTCGCATGATCTGCTGCGTGACGCCGGTGATCTTGATGTCCATCTGGAGCGCGGTGATCCCGTTCGGAGAGCCGGCGACCTTGAAGTCCATGTCGCCCAGGTGGTCCTCCGCGCCCTGGATGTCGGTGAGGATGACGTAGTCGTCGCCCTCCTTGACGAGGCCCATCGCGATGCCCGAAACCGGCGCCTTGAGCGGCACGCCCGCGTCCATGAGGGACAGCGTCGAGCCGCAGACGGAGCCCATCGAGCTCGAGCCGTTCGACTCGAGCGTCTCCGAGACGATCCGGATCGTGTACGGGAACTCGTCCGTCGTCGGGATGACCGCCTCGAGCGCCCGCTGCGCGAGTGCACCGTGGCCGATGTCACGCCGCTTCGGGCCGCGCATGAAGCCCGTCTCCCCGACCGAGTAGGGCGGGAAGTTGTAGTGGTGCATGTAGCGGCGCTCCTCCTCGAGGGAGAGGTCGTCGATGCGCTGCCCCTCCTTCGCGGTGCCGAGCGTGAGCGACGAGAGGATCTGCGTCTGGCCGCGCGTGAACAGGCCGGAGCCGTGCGCGCGCGGGTTGACGCCGACCTCGATCTCGATCGGCCGGATCTCCTCGGCGCCGCGCCCGTCGGGCCGGCGCTTCTCGACGGCGATCTTCTGCCGCACGAGATCCTTGTAGATCGACTCGCACGCCTTCTTGACGTACGTCTTCGTCTGCGAGTCCTTCGTCGCCGGGAGAGGCTCGCCCGTCTCGGGATCCGTCGCCGCGGAGCCGGCCGGGAACGGCAGCTCCACCTCGTCGAGGATCCGGTCGAAGAGCAGCTGCCGCTTCGCCGACTTGAGCGCCTTCGAGTCCTGCTCCGCGTCGGTGAGCGCCTTCAGCTCGTCGCCGAACTGCTCGCGCACCGGGCCCTCGACCGCCACGCTCCGCTGCTTCTCGAGCAGCGCGGCGAGCGCCGAGCGGACCTGGAGCTGGCGGGTGATGTCGTCGTCGGTCGACTCCATCGTGATCTGAGGCGAGAGCTCGTCGACGAGCCCGTCGACGAACGTCCCGGCCTCGCGGATTCCGACCTCCTGGATCCGGTCCCAGATCGCGTGGCCGTGGTCGCGCTCGAGCTCGGCCTGGAGCTCGAGGTCGAGCCACTTCGGCTTGCCGGCCTGGCGGCGCAGGTCCTCCTGCGCCTCGCAGAGCTTCACGATCTCGCCATGCGCGAGCTCGAGTGCCTCGAGGATCTTCTCCTCGGGGATCTCGTTCGCGCCGGCCTCCACCATCGTCAGCGCGTCCTTCGTGCCGACAACGATCAGGTCGAGCTCGGAATTCTCCTCGCTCTCCTTCAGCGTCGGGTTGACGACGAGCTGGCCGTCGATCAGCCCGACGCGCACGGCGCCGACCGGGCCGAGGAACGGCAGCGGCGAGAGCATCAGCGCGGCGGACGCCCCGTTGATGCAGAGAATGTCGTGGGCCGTGACGAGATCCGCGCTGAGGACGGTGCAGATCACCTGCACCTCGTTGCGGAAGCCCTTCGGCCACAGCGGCCGGATCGGCCGGTCGATCATCCGGGCGGTGAGGATGGCGCGCTCGGTCGGGCGCCCCTCCCGCTTGAAGAAGCCGCCCGGGATCTTCCCGGCGGCGTACATCCGCTCCTCGACGTCGACGGTGAGCGGGAAGAAGTCCGCACCTTCCCGCGCCTCGGCGCGCCCCTGGGCGGTGGCGAGCACCATCGTCTCGCCCGCGCGAACGACGACAGCGCCGTCCGCCTGCTTCGCGAGCTTGCCGGTTTCGAGGCTGATCTCCTGAGATCCGATCTGGACGGAGACCTGCGCCCGGCGTTCGGTCGCGATACTCATCAGTTGTCCTCCACTTTGCTTCGTGGAGGGCGGGAGCTCGAGCCAATCCCTGCCGGTGGATTCGCTCGAACTTCCACCCTCCTGAGTTCTGGAGCTAGCGGCGCAGGCCGAGCTCCTTGATGAGGGCGCGGTAGCCCTCGAGATCCTTCTTCTGCAGGTAGTTCAGAAAACGGCGGCGGCGCCCGACGAGCTTCAGCAGCCCGCGCCGCGAGTAGTGGTCGTGCTTGTGCGTGCGCAGATGCTCGGTCAGTTCGTTGATCCGCTGCGTGAGCATCGCGACTTGCACCTGCGTCGAGCCGGTGTCGGACGCGCTACGGCCGTGCTTCGTGATCAGCTCCTGCTTCGCTTCCTTGGTCAGGGCCACTCGCCCTCTCCTTCCTGTTGCCTCCCGGGGCTCCGCCCGCGGCGCCAAGGACGTGGCGCGAGCCGGGCCTGGGTCGCGGGGTAGGGTAGCGGAAACCGGCATGGCAAGCGCGATTCCGCAGGGGAAGCTGGCCGAGATCGTGCCTGCGGCGCGGTCGCGGACGGGCGTGCCCGCAGTCGCTGCGGGGCTGTCGGTGGACGGGACGGTCGAGCTCGCGGCGGACGGGCCGTGCGACGTGGACACGCCGTTTCGCGTGGCATCCATCACGAAGTGGTTCACGGCCTCGCTCGCCGCGAAGTCGGTCGGGCTGGAACCGGAGCTGCGGCGGCTTCTCTCGCACACGGCCGACCTGCGGCCCGGGTCCGGCGAACCGCTGCCGGGAGCGTGCCGCGGGCTCTGGTCGTACGCGAACGCGGGCTATTGGGCCGCGGGCGATGCGATCGCCGCTGCGACGGGGCTCTCCTATTCCGACGCGATGCGCGAGCAGGTCCTCGAGCCGCTGCAGCTGGACGCGACGTCCTTCGAGGAACCGGCGGAGGCCGCTCCCGGACACCTCCAGGACGGCGAGAGCGGACACCGGCTCGCGCCTCCGTCGGAGTATCCCGTCTCGCGGCGGCCGTCCGGAGGATTGTGGTCGACGGTGGCCGACCTGCTCCGGTTCGCCGAGAAGCAGCTCGACGATCCGGACGGGCTCCAGCAGCCCCAGGCGGAGGCGCTCGGCGCCGAGTACTGCCTCGGCTGCTGGCGCCGCGAGCTCGCCGGCGGGCGGGTCGCCTTCGACCACGAGGGATCCGTCGCCGGGTACCAGTCGCTGCTGCTGCTCGTCCCCGCCGAGCGTGCCGCCCTTGCCGTCCTGACGAACAGCTGGCGCGGCAGCGGACTGATCCGCCGTGTCGTCCAGGCGCTCGGGCTCGTCCCGGCTAGTGACAATTTGTCACTAGCTCAGACAGGTCCGGTCCAGCCGGGCCGCTATGCGCTCGACGGTGACGAAGCGACCGTTGCGCTGCAGCACGGCGGACTTCGCATCGGCGGCTCGAGCCTGGATCCCGTCAGCGGGCAGCGCATCGAGCAGCCGCCGCTCTCCGTGACGCCCCTCGGCGGCGGCGTCTACGGCATGGCCGGGGGCCTGCTGATGAGCCACCGCGCCGACTTCCCGCGGCCGCGCGTCGCGCGGATCGGCTGGGTCGCTCTCCCGCGGGCCGGCTCGTGACGCGGCGCCTGCCCGCCGGAGTGGCGGCCGGCCATCCGGCGACCGCCGCAGCCGGTCTCGAGATCCTCGCCGCCGGCGGCAGCGCCGTCGACGCCGCCGTCGCCGCCTGCCTCGCGTCGTGTGTGGCCGAGACGGTGATGACCGGCCTGCTCGGCGGCGGCCACGCGATCGTCTGGGACGCCTCGAGTGGGAGCGCCTTCAACCTCGACTGCTTCTGCGCGGTCCCCGGGCTCGGAGCGGAGCCGCGCCCGGTCGAGCTCGTCGAGCTCGAGGTGCAGTTCGGGGCGGAGATCGTCCACTACGCCGTCGGTCCGGGGTCGTGCGCGGTGCCGGGAGTTCCGGCCGGGCTCGACGCGCTCTGGCGCCGGTTCGGAGTCCTCGACTGGGCGCTGCTCGTCGAGCCCGCGTTGCGGCTCGCCCGGGACGGCGTCGACTTCCCTTCCGCCCATGCCGCTTGCCTCGAGATGCTGGCGCCTGTCCTCACTCTCGATCTCGGCGAGCGGATCTACTCCCCGAACGGGCGCCTGCTCACCGCCGGCGACCGGCTCGACCAGCCCGGCCTCGTCGCGGCGCTCGAGGCGGTTGCGGCGGAGGGGGCCGAGAGCGTGTACTCGGGGACGATCGGCCGGGCGCTCCTCGAGCTCGCCGGCGAGCGGGGCGCGCAGGTCACGGGAGGCGACCTAGAGGCGTACGACGCGAGCTGGAGCGAGCCGGTCGCCGTCCCGCGGCTGGGCTCGCGCTGGTTGACGCGTGGGGGCATCTCTCGCATTCCCGAGACGCTTCCGCACGTCCCGGACCTCGGCGCGCTCGCGCCGGCTGAGCGGCTGCTCGCGCTCGTGGCCGCGCTCGACGGGCCTGCCGACGAGACCCAGCACACGACGAACCTCGTCTCGGTCGATCCGGCCGGGAACGCGTGCGTCCTCACGACGAGCCTCGGTCTCGGCTCCGGCGACTTCCTGCCCGGGCTCGATCTCCATCTGAACAGCATGCTCGGGGAGGCCGACCTGCTCGTCGGCGGGATCCCGGCTGCCGGCGACCGGATCCCGAGCATGATGGCCCCGACGCTCGTGCTCGACGAGTCCGGCGTGGCCCTCGCCGCCGGCTCGGCAGGCGGCACCAGGCTCCGCACCGCGCTCCTGACCGCGGCCCTCGGCATCCTCGACGAGAAGCTCGCGCCTCAGGAGGCGGTGGACCGCCCGCGCGTCCATCCGGCCGGGGAGATCGTGAATGCGGAGCCTGGAGCCGACGAGGGAGGGCTCGCCGCGCTCGAGGCGGCCGGCCGAACCGTGCGGCGCTGGCCGGAGCGCCACCACTACTTCGGCGGCGTCAGCGCGATCGGGCGTTCGGGCGGCGCCGCCGACCCCAGGCGCAACGGCGCCGCGCTCCTGCTCGAGGGCTGAGCGCGCTCAGGCGGGGCGGGACGCTTCCCGCGTCCGCTCGACGTCGACTCCGATCGCAGCCACGAGGTCGTCGACGGAATCGAAGCGCCGCTGCTCCCGCACCCAGCTCCAGACCTCGACGACGAGCCTCTGGTCGTAGAGGTCGCCGTCGAAGTCGAGCAGGTGCGCCTCCACGCGCCGCTCGACGCCGTCGAACTGCGGGTTCGTCCCGATCGAGATGGCAGCCGGCCGGTCGCGGGTCCAGCCCGCGTAGACACCGTCGGGCGGCACGAGCAAGCCGGGCGGAACGGCGAGGTTCGCAGTCGGGAAACCGAGGGCCCGCCCGCGGCCGTCCCCGTGGACGACGATCCCCTCCACTTCGGGCGGCCGCCCGAGCAGCACGGCTGCCCGTTCGGTCTCGCCCGCGTGGACGAGCTCACGGATCCGGCTCGAGGAGACGTTCTCGACGAGCGGCACGCGGCGCACGTCGAAACCGAGCTCGGCGAGGGCCGAGAGGTCACCCTCGCGGCCGCGGCCGAACCGGAACGTCTCGCCCGCCGCGACGACCTCCGCTCCGATTCCGCGCAGCATCTGCTCGGCGAACTCCGTCGCGCCGAGCGCGGCGAGCTGCTCGTCGAAGCGCAGGACGAGGACGTCCTCCACAGCTGCCGCCTCGAGGAGCTCGAGCCGCCGCTCGAGCGTCGCGAGCAGCTCGACTCGGCCGCCGAGGACGGCCCGCGGGTGGGGATCGAACGTGACGACCGCCGTCCGCAGGCCGGCCGCGCGGGCCGCGTCGATCACCCGCAGGTGCCCGCGGTGGACGCCGTCGAACGTCCCGACGGCGGCCGCTCGCCGCGCCTCCGGAAGCTCAGCCGGCTCGTGCGCGACGTTCACGCCGGCGCCACGCCTCCGCCATCCGCAGCGGCGGCCGTTGCCGCGGCCGCCTCGATCCGCGACAGCACCTCCGCCTCCGGAAGGAGCCGTTCGGCCGTGAACGCCTCCGGCGTGACCGCATCCTCGACCGAGAACGGCCCCACCTCGAGGCGGCGCAGCGTCACGCAGTGCCCGCCGAGCGCGTCCGCAATCGACCGGACATAGGTCCCGGAGCTGACGAGGAGGTCGAGCGTGACCAGCCCGTCCCTACACGCGATGACGTCGAGCGCGCGGACGGTCGAGCGGCGCAGCGGCATCTCCACCTCGACGCCGCGCCGCGCGAGCTTGTACGCGCGCTCCCCGCCGATCTTGACCGCCGAGGCAGCCGGGATCGGCAGCTCGATCTCGCCGCGGAGGCGCTCGAGCCGCGCGACGAGCTCTGGCTCCGACGGCGGCTCCTGCCGCGCGACGACTTCCCCTTCCGGATCCCCGGTCGAGGTGCGCGCACTGAGATCGATCTCGGTGAGGTAGCGCTTGTCCAGGCCCACGAGCCATGGTGCGAGCTTAGTTGCCCTACCGGACAACAGCAGGAGCAGTCCGCTGGCGAACGGGTCGAGCGTCCCCGCATGACCGGTCCTGGCGCGGGTGCTCCTGCGGATCTGCGCCACGACCGCGAAGGACGACGGTCCGCGCGGCTTGTCGACGAGCGCGACGCCTGCCGGGTCAAGCGCGCGAGGCGGCACGTTGCTCGAGGAAGCCGGCCCGGACGCCTTCGACGATCTCCGCAAGGGGCAGGTCGCTCGAGAATCCGGCTGCCTGCCGATGACCGCCACCGCCGAACCGGCGCGCGATCGCGGAGACGTCGAGCTCGTCGATCGAGGAGCGGAGAGATCCCTTGTGCGCCTCGGCCTCGCTGTTGAGCTGCTCCCTGATGAACACGGCCAGTTCGGCTCCCTCGACCGCGCGGAGATAGTCGATGAGCCCCTCCGAGTACGGCTCCGACGCGCCGACCTCGGCGAAGTCCGTGCGCAGGAGATGGGAGACGACGATCCTCCCGCCTTCGAGCACCTCGGCGCGGTCGAGGACGCGCGCGAGCAGCTTGAGCTTCGCGAACTCGACCGACTCGTACACCTGCTGGAAGACGGCGTGGATGTCGGCCCCGGCCTCCACGAGCTCGGCGGCCAGTCGCAGCGCCGCGGGTGTCGTGTTCGAGTATTGGAAGCGTCCGGTGTCGGTGACGAGGGCGATGTAGAGCGGCTCGGCGAGCTCGGGAGTGAGCTCGACGCCGAGCTCCCGGATCACGTCGCGCAGGATCTCGCTCGTCGACGAGGCGTCCGGGACGATGAGGTTGACGTCGCCGAACCGGGTGTTGTCGTGATGGTGGTCGACGTCGAGGACGAGCGGGGCGCGGGAGACGGCCTCCGGATCCCGGATTCGCTCCTCGCTCGCGCAGTCGAGGGCGAGGAGGACACGCTCGGCGACGTCCGCCGGCGGGTCGCGAACGAGGTCGCCGAACGGCATGAACGCATACTCCCGTGGCAGCGGCGCGCCCGCGGGGAGATACATGATCGCGTCCTTGCCGAGACCGCGGAGGAGGAGGGTCGCCGCCAGGAGCGAGCCGAGCGCATCGCCGTCGGGGTTCTCGTGCGTGACGACGAGGAAGCGGTCGTGCTCCCTCAGCGCGTCGGCAATCGCCTTCAGGTCATTCGTCTGCGTCATCGTCGTCTTCCGGCGCGAGCTCGTCGATGAGTTGGCTCATGCGCACGCCGCGCTCGACCGAGGGATCGTATTCGAACGTCAGTTGTGGAGTCCGCTTCATTCTGAGCTCGCGCGCGAGGCGCGATTGGAGGACGCCGTGGGCCGCCTCGAGCCCGACGAGGGTGACACGCCGCTTGCGGCCGGAGCCCAGGACGCTGACGAAGACCGTCGCATGGCGGAGGTCGGGCGTCGTGTCGACGCCGGTGACGGTCACCAGCCCGATCCGGGGATCCTTGAGCTCGAGCAGGGCCTCGGCGAGCACCTGCCGGACCGATTCGTTCACGCGGCGCATCCGCTCCGTCACGAGCTGTATTCAAGCGACTGGGTCCGGCGGACCCGGTTACCGGATCACTTCGAGCACGAGCGGACGCGGCTCGGGCGGCTCCGCGCCGATCTCGTAGGCCGCGAGGAGGGCCGCCTCGGCGGCCGAGGCCGCGTCGTCGGTCCGCGCGTGAATCTCTGCCAGCGGCTCCCCTTCCTGCACCGCGTCGCCGCGCTTCTTCGAGCAGATCACCCCGACGGCGTGGTCGACCGGGTCGCCGGCCCTGTGCCGTCCGGCACCGAGATCGACGGCCGCCATCCCCACCTCGCGCGCCTGAAGCTCGCGCACGAACCCCGCCGTCGGCGAGCGAATCTCGCGCACGACCGGCGCGACCGGAAGCGCCGCCAGATCCGGGTCGCCGCCCTGCGCCAGAATCCACCGCTCGTACGTCGCGCGCGCCGAGCCGTCTGCGATCGCCGCCTCCGCGCGGCGTCTGCCCTCGGCCTCGTCCACCTCGAGGTCCGACAGCGCCAGCAGCTGCGCCGCTGCGTCGACGACGAGCTCGCGAAAGTCCTCCGGGCCCCCACCGCTGACCGTCTCGACGGCCTCCCGCACCTCGACCGCGTTCCCGACCGCCCGGCCGAGCGGCTGGTTCATGTCGCTGAGGACGCACACCACGTCCATCCGAGCGCGCTCCCCGAGCGCCTTCATCTCCTCGGCGAGCCGCCTCGCGTCCTCGACCGTCCGCATGAACGCGCCCTCCCCCACCTTCACATCGAGCACGAGCGCGCTCGCGCCCGCGGCGATCTTCTTGGACATGATGCTCGCCGCGATCAGGGAGACCTCGTCCACGGTCGCCGTCACGTCGCGCAGCGCGTACATCTTCTTGTCGGCCGGAACGAGGTTCGCGCTCTGGCCGGCCACCGCGATCCCGATCTCGCGCGTCTGCTCGACCAGCTCGTCGACCGTGAGCTCGACGCGGAACCCGGGGATCGACTCGAGCTTGTCGAGCGTCCCGCCGGTGTGCCCGAGCCCGCGGCCGCTCATCTTCCCGAACGGGACGCCGCACGCCGCCACGACCGGCCCTACCGCGATCGTGATCTTGTCGCCGACGCCGCCGGTCGAATGCTTGTCGACGACGCGGCGGCCAAGCCGGGACGAGAGGTCGACCGTCTCTCCGCTCCGGATCATCGCGTCCATGAGCGCGTAGGTCTCCGCCGGCGTCAGACCGCGGAAGCAGACGGCCATCAGGAAGGCGGACGCCTGGTAGTCCGCGATCTCGCCGCTCTCGTAGCCGGCGAGGAACCACTCGAGCTCGGCCGCGCTCAGCTCGCCGCCGTCCTTCTTCCGCTCGATCAGCTCGACCATGTTCACCGGGACGAGCCTATTCCTCGGGATCGACCACGAGCCGCTCGACGAGTGCAACCTCCCACTCCTGGCCCCGGAGCCAGCGTTCCGCCTCGTCGAGCAGCCGCTCCAGCTCGCGATGCTCGCGAGCGACGCACGCCGCCGTGATCCGCGCCCGCTGCCAGACGTCGTGGTGATCGACCTCCGCCACCGACGCGCCGACCCGCCGCTCGAGCTGCGCCTTCACCGAGCGCAGGAACGTGCGCTTCTCCTTCAGCGAATGCGCTTCGGGGAAGTGGAGCTCGCAGGTGAGGATGCCGACCCAGCCGCTCGGCACGGCCGCGGCGCCTAGGAGGCGGCGGAGGGAGCTTCGTCGAGCGACGTCCGCTCGACCTCGCGCGTCTCGAACACCTCGAGCACGTCGCCTTCCTTCACGTCGTTGAAGCCGTCGAGGAGGATGCCGCACTCGAAGCCCTCGGCGACCTCGCGCACGTCGTCCTTGAACCGCTTCAGCTGCGAGATCGACGTCGTGTAGATCACGGCCCCGTCGCGGATCACGCGGACGTTCGCGTTCCGCCGGACGACACCGTCTGTGACCATGCACCCGGCGATCGTCCCAAGCCGCGAGACACGGAAGAGCGCACGCACCTCGGCCTCGCCGATCGTCTCCTCGGTCGAGATCGCGGAGAGCTTGCCGACGAGCGCCTGCTCGATCTCCTCCGTCAGCTTGTAGATGACGTCGTACGTGCGGATCTCGACGCCCTCGCGCGCCGCGAGCGCGCGGGCCTCGGCGTTCGGGCGGACGTTGAAGCCGACGATGAGCGCGTCGGAAGCGGACGCGAGCATTATGTCGTTCTGGGTGATCGCGCCGACGCCCTGCTGGATGACGTTGAGGCGCACCTCGGGATGCTCGAACTTCGAGAGCTCCGACACGACCGCCTCGACCGAGCCGACGACGTCGCCGCGCACGACGAGATTGAGGTCGGAGACCTCGCCGGCCTGAAGCTGCTCGTACAGCCGCTCGAGCGAGACTCCGGTCGCCGGACGCACGGCGGCGAGCTGCTCGCGGCGGAGGCGCTCGCCGCGCCGGTTCGCCAGCTCCCGCGCCTCGCGGTCGTTCGTCACGACGCGCGCGAGCTCACCGGCCGCGGGCGGCTTGTCGAACCCGAGAATCTCGATCGGATCGCCGGGTCCGGCGCTTTCCCGACGCTCGCCCTTGTAGTCGAAGAGCGCCTTCACGCGGCCGTACGCATCGCCGGCCACGACGGCATCCCCGACCTTGAGCGTTCCGCGCTGCACGAGCATCGTCGCGACCGGCCCGCGGCCGACGTCGAGACGCGACTCGATGATGGGGCCGGAGGCCTCTGCATCCGGGTTCGCCTTGAGCCCTTCGAGCTCGAGGTCGGCGACGAGCAGCACCTTCTCGAGCAGATCGTCGAGGTTCTCCTGCGTCTTCGCCGAGACCTCCGAGAACTGCGTGTCGCCGCCCCAGTCCTCGGGCTGGAGGCCTTCTTGCGCGAGCTCGCCCTTGACGCGCTCGATGTTCGCGTCGGAGAGGTCGATCTTGTTGACGGCGACGACGATCGGCACCTCGGCGGCGCGCGCGTGCGCGATCGACTCCTTGGTCTGCGGCATGACGCCGTCGTCCGCGGCAACGACGAGGACGGCGATGTCCGTCACCTTCGCGCCGCGCGCCCGCATGGCGGTGAACGCCTCGTGACCCGGCGTGTCGAGGAACGTGATCTTCCGCCCGTCGACGTCGACCTGGTACGCGCCGATGTGCTGCGTGATCCCGCCGGCCTCGGTGGCGACGACCCGGGCATCGCGGATCGCGTCGAGGAGCGTCGTCTTGCCGTGGTCGACGTGGCCCATGATCGTGACGACCGGCGGCCGCGCCTGCAGCGTGTCCGCGGCGTCGTCGAAGACCTCGGGCTCCTCCTCCTCGTCGGCGGCGTGCTTGATCGTCACCTCGCGCTTGAGCTCGGTGGCGATCAGCTCGACCTCCTCGTCGCTCAGCGACTGGGTGGCCGTGCGCATCTGGCCGAGGCCCATGAGGATCTTGATGAGCTCGGGCATCGAGACGCCGAGCGCCTGCGAGAAGTCGCGGACGCTGACGCCGGACTCGACGGAGACGGGCCCGGTCGGCGGAGCCGCCGGCGGCTTCGGCTCGCGGCGCTGCCCGTCGGGGCGCGCCTGCCGCTGCTCGCGCGAAGGCCGCTGAGACCCCTGGTCGATGACGACGCGACGGCGGCGTCCGGCAGCACCGCCGCCACCGCGCGGGCGGAGCGGACGGTTCGGTCTGTTGCCTCCGTTAGCCATGGGGGATCACCAGTGTAAAGACCGGCTTATGCCGACTCCTCTTCCGGAGCCTTCGACTCGTCCCCCGCCGCTTCCACCTCGGCCTCGGGCTCCTCGGCCGCAGCCTCGGTCTCGACCTCCACTTCCTCCGGAGCTTCCTCGACCTCCGGCTCGTCGGCGGGAGGACCTGCGACGTAGTCGCTGCCGGTGCCTTCGAGCGCCTGGTGCGCCGGCACGCCGCAGAAGCGGGAGCCGGGGAGCGCGGCGTTGGGACAGCGCTTGCCGTTGGCGAGGATGGCGGCGCAGCGGCCGGAGTAGTCCTCGCCGCCTTCGCCGTCGCCTCCGCCGAAGGCCGCCTCGGCCTCCGCCTGCGCGAACTCGGTGTCGCTCTGGATGTCGATCTTCCAGCCCGTGAGGCGCGCGGCGAGGCGGGCGTTCATGCCCTCCTTGCCGATCGCGAGCGCGAGCTGGTCGTCGGGGACGACGACGGTCGCCTCACGCGCCTCGTCGTCGAGGTAGACCTCCCGCACGCGGGCGGGTGACAGAGCCTTGGCGACGAACCGGGCCGGCTCCGGGTTCCACGGGATGATGTCGATCTTCTCGCCGCGAAGCTCCGAGACGACCATGCGGACGCGGGAGCCGCGCGGACCGACGCACGCGCCGACGGGATCGACGCCCTGGGCGTGCGACTCGACGGCGATCTTCGAGCGGTAGCCCGGCTCGCGGGCGACGCCGCGGATGTCGACGAGCCCGTCCGCGATCTCCGGAACCTCGAGCTCGAACAGAGTCTTGATCAGCTCGGGGTCGCGCCGGGAGAGGATCACCTGCGGCCCCTTCGTCCCGGACCGCACCTCGGTGATCACGGCCTTGATCCGCGATCCCTGCTCGTAGCGCTCGCCGTCGACCTGCTCGGAGCGCGGCAGCAGCGCCTCGACCTTGCCGAGGTCGACGAGGACGTTGTTCCGGTCGCCGGCCTGCTGGACGATGCCCGTCACGACCTCGGTCACGCGGTCGATGTACTCGTCGTACATCATCCGCCGCTCCTCCTCGCGGATCCGCTGCAGGATGACCTGCTTCGCGGTCTGCGCCGCGATGCGGCCGAAGCCCTCCGGCGTGACGTCCTCGCGCTTGACGTCGTTGTCGGGAACCTCGGACCAGTCGATGTCGAGGTCGTCGTCGGAGATGAGCGTGTGCTGGCGCTCGCCCGTCTCCTCCTCGAGCCGTTCGAGCTCCTCGAGCTTCCGCTCGCGGGCCTCGTCGATCAGGCGCTCCTCGATGTCGGGCGGCAGCTCGACCGAGAACACGCGGAACTCGCCGTCGTCGTGCATCTCGACGGTCGCGTGGCGGGAGGCGCCCGGCGTCTTCTTGTAGGCGGCGAGGAGCGCATCCTCGAGCGCGGCGACGAGCGCGCCCTCGTCGATCCCCTTGTCGCGCTCGATCTCGCGGACGGCCTCGATGATCTCCTGGCTCATGTCACTCCCTCGTCGATCAGGTTGGCCCGCACGATCGCGTCGTACGGGATCTCGGTCTTGGCGCCGTCCGGGGCGGCGACGGTGACGGCGGTCTCTCCTGCCGACACGACCTCGCCCCTCACCTTCTTCTGCGGCGTGCGGACGCGGACGCGGCGCCCGACGGCGCCGGTGAAGTGGTCGTACGTGCGGAGCGGGCGGGCGAGCCCCGGCGAGGAGACCTCGACGGAGTACTCGCGCAGGTAGTCCCGCAGCACCTCGGTGACCCGCTGACAGAGCGCGTGGTCGACGCCGCCCGGATGGTCGACGTAGACGCAGAAGCGGGAAGGTGAGAGCAGCTCGACCGCGAGGACGTCGACGCCCGGCACGTCGTGCTCGACGCGCGGGACGATCTCGTCCTGGAGCTGGCGTTCCTTCTCGAATGTCGTGGGCATCTGGCCTCTGCGTCCGTCCTCTTCACAAAAAATGGGCCCGCAGGCCCATTTCAGAACTGCCGAAATGTGGTGCCGAAGTGTAGCAACGGGCCCGATTCAGGCGGCGGCGACGCACCCGTCGACGCGGACGAGACGGCCGTCCGCGACGAGGGCATCGACAAGCGAATCGTCCCAGTACCAGCGCCACGAGAACCAGCGCGCGAGCTCCTTCTCCGGAGCCACGACGGCGGCCCGCACGCCGGCGCAGAGGAGCTCGCCGAGCGCGCGCCGCGGGTCGTCTCCGCCGGCCGGCTCCGGCCGAACCTGGTCCCAGCGCGCGAGGAGGCTCGTGTGCCGGTGCGGTTCCTCGTAGACGAGAGCCCGGGCGACGATCGCCCCGCAACGCTCGAGCGGATGGCGGAGCTGCTTCAGCTCCTTCGGAGCGAGGGCAAGCTCCGTCTGGAGGTCGTCCAGCTCCGACGGGCCGGCCTCCGCGAGATGGCGCAGGAGCATCGCCCAGGCGGGATCGGCGTCCTCCATTCGTGCGAGCTCGGCGCGGCAGATCGGATCGAGGATTCCCGCGACCCGGTCGGTGACGAGGAGGCTCTTGCCGCGGTGAACCGCGAGGGTGAGATGGCCGCGGGCGCCGAGCTCTCCGAACCACGGGAACTTCGTCCTCGGCCACTGCCCGAAGCCGGGGCTGTCGGACGCATACGGCTCCTCGTGGCACGCCTCGAAGAGGCTCGGCAGCGCGGAGTCGGCGGTTCTGGTCAGGAGCCCGCGATCGAGGAGAAACGCCTCCGCGTCGTCGAGCGTCTCGAGTGCACGGTCCGGCGTCAGACGGCATTCGAACGCCCGCCGCTCCTCCAGCTCCCGGAGTGACGTCACGTGTCGAGCAGGATCGTGACCGGACCGTCGTTGACGAGCTCGACGGCCATCGCCGCGCCGAAGACACCCGTCTCGACGAGGACGCCGAGCATCCGCAGTTCGGCGCAGAAGTCCTCGTAGACGGGCTCGGCCTCGGCGGGAGACGCCGCCTCGGTGAAGCTCGGCCGGTTCCCCTTCGCGGCGTCGGCGATCAGCGTGAACTGGGAGACGACCAGTGCCGCACCGCCGACGTCGAGGACGGAGCGGTCGAAGCGGCCCGCCTCGTCGGGGAAGATGCGCAGCCGCGCGACCTTGCCCGCGAGCCGTATCGCCTCCTCCTTCCCGTCGCCGCGCGCGACGCCGAGGAGGACGCAGAGCCCGAGCCCGATCTCCCCACCGGGCGTCACGCGCGCCCGCGCGACCCGCTGGACGACGGCTTTCACGCGCTACTGCAGGTCCAGGATGCGGGCGCGATACTGCTCCGAGCCCGGACGGAGCGAGCTCGCGAGCTTGTAGTGGCCGTTCGCCTCCGCCTCCCGACCCTGCTTCTCGAGACACCGGCCGAGCGCGTAGTGCGCGTAGTCGTTCACCGGCGAGAGCTCGAGCACCTTCCGGAACTCGGCCTCGGCGTCGCTCCAGCGCCGGATCCGGAAGTACGCGATGCCGAGCGCCTCACGGATCGATGCCTTGTCCGGCTCGCGCCGCTTCGCCTTCTCAAGCGCGACGGTCGCCTGCGCCGCCATCCCCGCCTTGAGGTGGCGGCGGCCCAGCTGGAACAGGCTGTACGTCGACTCGCTCACTCGATGAGGCGTTCCACCTCGTCGAGGATCGCGGCGGCGATCTCCTCCTTCGGCGCCTTCGCGAGCCGGCGCTCGCCGGACGCCGAGACGAGCGTCACCTCGTTCTCGGAGGCGTCGAAGCCGATGTCCGGCCGCGAGACGTCGTTGAAGACGAAGATGTCCGCGCCCTTCGCGGCGAGCTTGGCCCGGGCGCGCTCGATCCCCGCTTCCCCGGTCTCGGCCGCGAAGCCGACGAGGATCTGGCCGTCGCGGCGGCTCGCGCCGAGGGCGGCGAGCACGTCCGTGGTCGGCTCGAGCTCGAGTGTCCACACCGCCGAGTCCTTGGGACGCTTGGCGGCGAGCGTCTCCGCGGGACGGTAGTCGGCGACGGCGGCCGTCATCACGATCACGTCCGTAGCGGCCGCGCGGGCGAGCGCCTCGCGCGCGAGGTCCACCGCCGTCGGCGTCTCGACGACGTCGACGCCGGCGGGCGCCGGCACGGCGAGGTTGGCCGCGAGGAGGGTCGCGTCGGCGCCGCGGCGCCGTGCCTCGGCTGCGAGCGCCACGCCCATGCGTCCCGACGAGCGGTTGCCGACGTAGCGGACGGCGTCGAGCGGCTCCCGCGTCCCGCCGGCGGAGATCAGGACACGTTTGCCGCGAAGCTTGCTCCGCCCGTGGAGAAGCTCGACCGCTGCGCCGAAGATCTCCTCCGGCTCCGCCATCCTCCCCACTCCGAGCTCGCCCTCGGCGGTCTCTCCCTCGTCCGGGCCGACGAGCTCGACCCCGCGGCTGCGCAGCGCCTCGACGTTCGCGCGAGTCGCGGGATGCGCCCACATGCGTGGGTTCATCGCCGGCGCGACGAGCACCGGCCCGCGATGCGCCAGCGCCGCCTCGGTCAGGACATTGTCGGAGAGCCCGTGCGCGAGCTTCGCGAGCGTGTTCGCGGTGCACGGGGCGACGACGAGCAGGTCGGCGCGCGTCAGGTGGAGGTAGACATCGTCGCCGGGCGGGCGGCGCGCGAGCGCGCGGAACGTCTCGGCCGTGACAAAGCGCTCGGCGCCCGGTGTGACGAGCGGCACGACGTCGTGCCCGTCCTTGACGAACAGGCGGCACAGCTCGCACGCCTTGTAGGCGGCGATCCCACCCGTAACTCCCAGGAGAACGCGGGCCATCCCGAAATGATGCCTACCCGCCGCGGCGCCGGCGATGCGCGCTACTTCTGGTACGAGTACTTGAGCATGCCCTGCGAGGTCTCCTCGAAGGCCATGGTCAGGTAGTTCTTCGAGCGGCTCTCGACGAGGGGCGGCAGATTGTCGCCGAAGGTGCCCTCGCCCAGCTGGTGGTGGTAGTTGTTGATCTGCCGGGCGCGCTTGGCCGCCACGATCACGAGCGCGTAGCGCGAGTCCACGTTCTCCAGCAGGTCGTCGACACGGGGTTCGATCATCGCCGCGGCATGGTAGCTGCCGGGGAGAGGAGGCCCGTGACGAGCTGGGTCAGCTCGCCCACCGCGCGGTCGAGCTCGTCGTTCTCGATCACGTAGTCGAACTCGTCGGCCTGCTCGAGCTGCCTCCGCGCGAGCTCGATCCGCTCTCCGATCTCGCCGGTGCTCTCGGTGGCCCGCTCGCGGAGGCGCCGCTCGAGCTCCTCGACACGCGCGGAGATGAAGATCGTCACCGCGCCGGCCACGTCGTGCTTGACCCGGAGCGCCCCCTCGGTCTCGAGCTCGAGCAGCGGGACGCGACCGGCCGCCGCAATCCGGTCGAGCTCGGAGCGGAGCGTCCCGTAGCGATGGCCGGAGACGTACTCGACGTGCTCGAGGAACTCCCCCCGCCCGACGCGCGCGAGGAACTCGTCGTCGGTGAGGAACCAATACTCGCGACCGTCCTCTTCCCCGCGCCGCAGGGCGCGCGTCGTCGCGGAGACGGTCGGCTCGATCCCGGGCATGCGCGCGACGAGCTCGCGGATCAGCGTCCCCTTACCGGCGCCCGACGGGCCCGTGACGACGAGCACCGTGGGCCTGGGGTTAGCGATTGAAGAGTCCGATCAGCTCCGTGCGCTGCCGGTCGGAGAGGCCGCCAACCGTCTTCGACTGGCTGATCCTGCACGTGTTCAGGAACCGCGCCGCCTTGACCCGGCCGAACTTCGGCACGGCCATGAGGATGTCGATGACCTTCGCGGTCGAGACGTATTCGGGCGGGCTGCCGATGATCTGCTCGATCCGGACCTTGCCCTCCTTGAGGTCCTTCTTCAGCTTCGCACGTTTGACGCGGACGTCGTTCGCTCGCTTGAGGGCGTCCATCCGCTGATCGAGAGAACGGAGCGGAGCGTGCGCCTGCGTCTTGGTCGGACTCATGGGCCGGCCGATCTTACCAACGTGCAGGCGCGCATCAAGCCAAGACTTTTTCCTCCGTTTCCGGCCGTTTTGCCAGACCGACTGCGTCGTCCAGACTGGCAACGCCGGCTTCCGAGCAGGCTGTGACGAGCTCCGCCCGGACCCGGGCGGGTGCGCCCGGGTCGGCGAAGAGCACCGTTCCGAGCGCGACGTCGCGCGCTCCGCAGGCGAGAAACTCGAGCGCGTCGCGCCCTGTTGCGACCCCTCCCATGCCGACGATCGGGAGACCCGTCGCCTCCGCGCAGACGCCCACGGCGTGGAGAGCGACCGGCTTCAACGCGGGGCCGGAGTACCCGCCGCTGCCGCGCGCGAGCTCCGGGCGGAGGCTCTTGTCGAGCGCCGTGGCGCGCAATGTGTTGATCAAGGAAAGGCCGTCCGCGCCCGCCGCTGCAACCGCCCGGGCGACCTCCGCCACGTCGGGATGCGCCGCGGAGAGCTTCGCGTAGAGCGGGAGCTGCGTCGCGCGGCGGCAGGCGGCGACGATCTCGGCGGCGGAGTCCGCAGCCTCGTCGACGTTCGGGCAGGAGAGGTTCAGCTCGACGGCTTCGAGGTCGGCGAGGCGCGAGCACGTCTCCGCGTAGTCGTCGGCGCAGAACCCGCCGACGCTGACCCAGAGCGGGACGCCGAGCTCGCGGAGGCGCGGCAGGTGGTCTGAGAGGAAGCGCTCCCGTCCGGGATTGGCGAGGCCGATCGCATTGAGCATCCCGTAGGCGACCTCGGCGATGCGCGGCGGCGCGGATCCCTCGCGCGGCAGTGGCGTCACGGTCTTCGTCACGAAGCCGTCGAGCCCGCGCGCGACCTCGGGGGCGGCCAGCGCGTCGAGGCAGCCGGATGCGTTAAGCAGCCGCAAGGACCGGCCCTTCCAGGCAGAGGCGCTTGAGCGCTCCGTCGATCTCGACGACGCAGCCGTAGCAGGCGCCGTAGCCGCAGGCCATCCGAGCCTCCCACGCGAGCTGGGCGGACGGAGAGAGCTCGCGCACCGCGTGCAGCATCGGCTCCGGCCCGCACGCGAGAACGTCAAAACCTTCCAAGTGACAATTTGTCACAAGCGTTGGTTCGACTACGACTTCCGTCTGTGGAGGGAGAATCGCCGCGGCTTCGGCATAGGCGGCCGAGCGGAAGCCCGCGACGATGCGCGGCGAGCCGCCGAGCTGGTCCGCGAGATACGGCAGCGGCGCGATGCCGATCCCGCCGCCGACGAGCAGCGGCCGCTCGACGTCGAGCCGGTACCCGTTGCCGAGCGGCCCGAGGATCGCGATCTCGTCGCCGGCCGTCAGCGCCGCGATCGCCTCCGTCCCCGGCCCGATCGGATCGACGAGGAATCCGAGCTCGCCGGGCGGCGCGATGCAGAGCGAGAACGGACGCGGGAGGAGCCGCCCGGGTGCCTCGAGCATGAAGAACTGCCCCGGCACGCCGGGCTCGAGCACGCCGCGCTCGACGCGCACGAGCGTGTACGGCCCGACGCGCTCGGAGGAGACGACGCTATGCCTGCTGGGCGACGCCAAGCTCTGCATCGATCCGTTCCTGGAGGGACACGGCCTGCTCCGCGCGGGCCGCCGCGATCGCGTGCACGGCTGCTGCCGCGCCGGAGAGCGTCGTGATGCACGGCACGCGGCGCACCATCGCGGCCTCGCGGATCGCGTAACCGTCGGAACGCGCGTGGCGCCCCTCCGGCGTGTTGATGACGAGATCGCAGCGGCCGCGCCGGATCAGGTCGACGACCGTCGCCTCGCCGTCCGCGGCCTCGCTGAGCTTGCGCACCGGCTCGACCGCGATCCCGGCGGCGGCGAGCGTGGCCGCCGTCCCCTCGGTCGCATAGAGCTCGAAGCCGAGCCCGGCGAGCGTCGCGGCGATCGGAACCGCCTGCTGATGGTCCGGCTCGCGGATGGAGATGAACACCGATCCGGAACGAGGTAGCCTGCGCCCGGCGGCTCGTTCGGCCTTGTCGAGCGCGGTCGAGAGGTCGGCGGCGCTCGCCATCACCTCGCCGGTCGAGCGCATCTCGGGGCCGAGCACCGGGTCGCTGCCGGGGAAGCGCGCAAACGGCAGGACGGCGGCCTTGACGCTCCACTGGCGCGGCGGCCGCTCCTGCGGCAGGCCCAGCTCGGCGACCCTCGCCCCGAGCGCGAGCCGGCACGCCGCCCTGACGAGCTCGACACCCGTCGCCTTGCTCACGAACGGCACCGTCCGCGACGCGCGGGGGTTCGCCTCGAGGACGTACACGTCTCCGTCGCCCGTCACCGCGAGCTGGACGTTGAGGAGGCCGACCGCCCCGAGCGCGCGGCCGAGGATCTTCACGATGCGCGAGATCTCCTGCGACTGCGCGAAGCTCAGGCTGGGCGCCGGCAGGACGCACGCGGAGTCTCCGGAGTGGACTCCGGCCTCCTCGACGTGCTGCATCACGGCCGCGACGTACGTGTCGACGCCGTCGCAGAGTGCGTCGACGTCCACCTCGACCGCGCTCTCCACGAAACGGTCGACGAGCACCTGCGCGAACGGCGGAAAGTCGCGTACCTCGTCGGGCGTGTAGCAGACGCGCATCGCGCGGCCCCCGAGGACGTACGACGGCCGGACGAGCACCGGATAGCCGATCCGCTCGGCGATCTCGACGGCCTCGTCCGGCGAGGCCGCGATCCCCCACTCCGGCGAGCGAAGCCCGTGCGCCTTGAGCAGCCCTGCAAAGCGCTCGCGATCCTCGGCGAGGTCGACGGCGTCGAACGGCGTACCGAGGATCGTCCAGCCGGCGTCCTCGATCGCGCGCGCGAGCTTGAGCGGCGTCTGGCCGCCGAACTGGATCACGACGCCGTGGGGCTTCTCCCGCTCGCAGATCGCAAGCACCGACTCGGTGTCGAGCGGCTCGAAGTACAGGCGATCGGAGGTGTCGTAGTCGGTCGAGACGGTCTCGGGATTGCAGTTGACCATCACGGCCTCGAAGCCGAGCTCGCTGTAGGTCGTGACCGCGTGGACGCAGCAGTAGTCGAACTCGATCCCCTGCCCGATCCGGTTCGGGCCGGAGCCGAGGATGACGACGCGCGGCTTCGTCTCCGCGGGTGGGGCCTCGTCCGCCTCGCCCCAGGTCGAGTAGTAGTAGTTGGACGCCGCCTCGACCTCGCCGGCGCACGAGTCGACTCGCCGGTAGGCGGGACGGACGCCGCAGTCGAGCCGCCGCCGGCGCACAGCCGCCTCGGTCGTCTCCGCCGCCGCGGCGATCTCCGCGTCGGACAGGCCGAGCCGCTTGAGGCGCAGCCAGTCGCCCGCGACGAGCGTCTCGACGTCCCCGACCGACTCGAGCCCTGCCTGGATCCGGTCGAGCTCGCGCCGGAAGAACGGATGGACGTCGTCCGGCATGTCGGCGAGCGTCGGCCACGGCGTCGCGGCGCCGGCGTCGAGCTCGCGCGAGCGGAACGCCTTGAGGTACGCCTCCGCGAACGTCCGCCCGATTCCCATCGTCTCGCCCACCGACTTCATCTGCGTGCCGAGGGTCCGGTCGGCGCCGGGGAACTTCTCGAAGGCGAAGCGGGGGAACTTGACGACGACGTAGTCGAGCGTCGGCTCGAAGCTCGCGGGCGTCGTCCCCGTCAGGTCGTTCGGGATCTCGTCGAGCGTGTAGCCGACGGCGAGCCGGGCCGCGACCTTGGCGATCGGATAGCCCGTCGCCTTCGACGCGAGGGCCGACGAGCGGGAGACGCGCGGGTTCATCTCGATCACGCGCACGTCGCCGGTCTCCCTGTCCCGCGCGAACTGGATGTTCGAGCCGCCGGTGTCGACGCCGACCGCGCGGATCACCGCGATCGCGGCGTCGCGCAGCTCCTGGTACGCCTCGTCGGGCAGCGTCATCTGCGGCGCGACGGTGACGGAGTCGCCGGTGTGGACGCCCATCGGGTCGAGGTTCTCGATCGAGCAGACGATGACGACGTTGTCGAGCCGGTCGCGGACAACCTCGAGCTCGAACTCGTCCCAGCCGCGAACGGACTCCTCGACGAGCACCTGGCCGATCGGGGACTCCGCAAGGCCGCGCTCGACCTGGCGGCGCAGCTCGTCCTCGGTGTACGCGAAGCCCCCGCCGTGGCCGCCGAGCGTGAAGGCCGGGCGGACCACCGCCGGGGCCGTGATTCCGTGGATCTGATCGACCGATGTGACGATCGCCGACGTCGGCACCTTGAGCCCGCAGCTCTCGACGGCCTCCTTGAACTTCAGCCGGTCCTCGGCGCGCTCGATCACGTCGAGCTTGGCGCCGATCAGCTCGCAGCCGAGCTCGTCGAGCACGCCGGAGGTGGCCAGCTCGCGCGCGAGATTGAGCGCCGTCTGTCCGCCCATCGTCGGGAGCAGCGCATCGGGCCGCTCCAGGCGCAGCACCTCGGCGACCGATTCGGCGTCGAGCGGCTCGAGATACGTCCGGTCGGCGAAGCCGGGGTCGGTCATGATCGTCGCGGGGTTCGAGTTGACGACGATCGTCCGGAACCCGTCCTCGCGCAGCACCTTGAGCGCCTGGCAGCCGGCGTAGTCGAACTCCGCTGCCTGGCCGATCACGATCGGGCCCGAGCCGACGATGCAGATCGACTCGAGGTCGGTGCGCCTAGGCACTCGCCGCTACTTCCTCGACCCAGGACTCGAGCAGCGGCCACGCGTCGTGCGGGCCCGGCCCCGCCTCGGGATGGAACTGGAGCGAGCGCGCGCGCAGCTCCGGCAGCTCCAACCCTTCGACCGTCCCGTCGTAGAGGGAGACGTGCGACGCCTCCGCGGCGGCCGGTCGAACCGCGAAGCCGTGGTTCTGGCTTGTGACGAGGACGCGGCCGCTTCTGCGCTCGAGGACGGGGTGGTTCGCGCCGCGGTGGCCGAACGGAAGCTTGTACGTCTCGTGGCCCGCCGCCTGCGCGATCAGCTGGTGCCCGAGGCAGATGCCGAGCACGTGCGTCCGGCCGAGCAGCTCCTGCACCGTCGCGGTCTCGGCTGCGAGCGGCCCGGGATCCCCCGGCCCGGGCGACAGAAGGACGCCGTCGTGAGCAGCGAGCACGTCGGCCGGCGTGTCGTGGGGATGGACGGTGACCGCGGCGCCCGCCTTCGCGAGGCGGCGGAGAACGGAGTTCTTGACGCCGTAGTCGACGACGCCGATCGAGACGCGGCCCTCCTGAGCGAAGACGTAGGGCTCGCCGGTCGAGACGCCGGCGACGAGCGCACGGCCGAGCATCGGAGGCTGCTGGCGCGCGAGCTCGACGGCCTCTTCCACAGCGAGGCCGTCGGCCACCGCGATCCCCAGAGCCGAGCCGGCGTCGCGGAGATGGAGGACGAGGCTGCGCGTGTCGATGCCCGTGAGCGCGACGACGCCGCGCTCACGCAGCCAGTCGGTCCATTCCGGCCCGCGCGCCTCGCGCATGAGCACCGCGCGGGCGTGCGTCCGTGCAGACTCGCTCCGCTGCTCGGCGACGCCGTAGTTGCCGACCATCGGCGCGGTGAAGCAGATGAGCTGGTCCTCGAAGCTCGGATCGGTCACGGCCTCCTGGTAGCCGGACATGCCTGTGGTGAAGACGGCCTCGCCGAGCGCGTGGCCGTCGGCACCAACCGACTCGCCATGCCAGACGGTTCCGTCTGCCAGGGCCAGGTAACTCACTCGTACGTCACCGCTCCACCCGCGAGCGTCATGCGCACCGCGCCGGTGAGCTTCTCGCCGAGCAGCCACGAGTTGCCCGACCGGGAGCGGAAGGGCTGCTCACCGACCGTCCACTCGCCGCCGAGATCGAGCAGGACGAGGTTCGCCGGAGCACCGGCCGCGATCTGCGGCCGCTCGAGCCCGAAGATCCGCGCGGGCCCGGCCGACATCCGGTCGAGCAGCGCCTCGAGGGAGAGCAGTCCCGGCAGGACCAGGTGCGTGTAGAGCGAGGCGAACGCCGTCTCGAGGCCGGTGACGCCGAACGGCGCCTCCTCGAACGGCACCTCCTTCTCGTGGATCGCGTGCGGGGCGTGGTCCGTGGCCACCGCCTCGATCGTCCCGTCGCGGAGGCCCTCGAGCAGCGCCTGCCGGTCCCGCTCAGCCCGCAGCGGCGGATTCATCTTCATGTTCGAGTCGAGCGACCGGACCGCCTCGTCGGTGAGGACGAGATGGTGCGGAGTCGCCTCGCCGCTCGCGGCTACTCCCGCCGCCCGCGCCCGGCGAAGGGCCTCCACCGACTCCGCAGCGGAGAGATGGAGGATGTGCAACGGCTGCGCCTCGTACGCGGCGAGGGCGAGGTCGCGCTCGACTGCGACCGACTCGGCGACGGACGGGTAGCCGGCGAAGCCGACCTCCGCCGCGACCCGCCCTTCGTGGACGTGCCCGCCGTGCGAGAGCGTCGGCTCCTCGCAGTGGAGCGCGAGCTTGCGGCCGGTGATCGACGCGTACTGGAGAGCGCGCCGCATCAACCCCGCCGAGGCGACGGGCACTCCGTCGTCGGAGAAGGCAACCGCGCCGGAGTCCGCGAGCTCGGCCATCTCGGTCAGCTCCTCGCCCTTCTGGCCGCGCGTGATCGCGGCCAGGAAGCCGACCGGGATCTCCGCCTCGCGCTGAGCGGCTTCGATCAGGGCGCCGAGCTTCGCGGCCGAATCGACGATCGGGTCGGTATTCGGCATCGCGAGGATCGCGCAGTAGCCGCCGGCAGCCGCTGCCGCGGTGCCGCTCGCGATCGTCTCCTCGTCCTCCCGCCCGGGCGTGCGCAGGTGGACGTGCGGGTCGACGAAGGCGGGAGCGAGGACGAGCCCGTCCGCTTCGACCACGCGGTGCTCGTTCGTGTCGACCTTCTCTGCGATGGCGGCGATCGTGCCGCCGTCGATCCGAACGTCGAGCGTGGCGTCGATTCCCTCGGTGGGATCGACGACGCGCGCGCCTCGGATCACGACGTTCGCGCCCTGGACTTGCTTCTGGATCAGCGTGCTCACTTAAGCCACCTCCGCGGCCGCGAGGGCCTGTACGCCGACCGGGCCGCCGGTCAGCAGGTCGTAGAGCACCGCCATCCGCGTGACGAGGCCGGCCCGGACCTCCGTGATGACGAGCGAGTCGGAAGCGTCGGCGACTCTCGGGTCGATCTCGACGCCGCGGTTCATCGGCCCCGGGTGCATGACCTTCTGGCCGGGCCTGAGCCGCTCGGGGGTGACCCCCCAGCGGGCGGTGTACTCGCGCAGGCTCGGCACGTAGTTCGCGCCCGCCTGCATTCGCTCTTGCTGCATCCGGAGGACGTAGACGATGTCGGCGTCGCCGATCGCGGCGATGTCGGTCGTCGCCTCGCACGGCATCTCGCGCGGCAGAAGGGCCGGCGGGCCGACGAGCGTCGTCCGGATCCCGACGAGCGCGAACGCCTGCACGAGCGAGCGCGCCACGCGCGAGTGGAGCACGTCGCCGACGATCGCGACGTGGAGCCCCTCGAGCCGGCCGAACTCGCTCTGGATCGCGTACAGGTCGAGCAGCGCCTGCGTCGGATGCTGGTTCTTCCCGTCTCCGGCGTTGACGACGTGCGCGCCCGTCACCTCGGCCACGAGATTCGGCGCGCCGATCTGCGGATGCCGGATCACGATCACGTCGGGGTCGTAGGCGTCGAGCGTGAGCGCCGTGTCCTTCAGCGACTCGCCCTTGTCGACAGCGGAACCCGTCGCCTTGATGTTGAGCGTGTCGGCCGAGAGCCGTTTCGCGGCGAGCTCGAACGAGGACGACGTCCGCGTCGAGGACTCGTAGAACAGGTTGATCACGAGGTGCCCCTTGAGCGTCGGCAGCTTCTTCACCTGGCGCTCGAGCGAGGACTCGAACGTCCGGGCGGTGCCGAGCAGGCGCTCGACGTCGTCGCGCGTGAGATCGGCGACCGAGATGAGATGGCGGCGTACCTGCGGCCCGGGCGGCCGGAGCTCGTCGCCGACGAGGCGAATGCTGGTCATCGTGTTCCTTCCTCCGAAGTGGAAACGAGCAGGACCGAGTCGACCTCGTCCACCTCGAGCAGCTGCACCTGGATGCGCTCGTCGCGTGAGGTCGGCAGGTTCTTGCCCACGTAGTCGGGCCGAATCGGCAGCTCGCGGTGGCCGCGGTCGACGAGCACGGCGAGCTGGACGCGGGCCGGGCGGCCGTAGTCGAAGAGCGCCTCGATCGCGGCGCGGATCGTGCGGCCGGTGTAGAGGACGTCGTCGACGAGGACGATCGTCCTTCCGTCGAGCGGGAAGTCGAGCTGGGTCGAGCGGACGAGCGGCTGAGCCGCGCGCGGCGCCTCACCTCCCCGGACCGCGACGTCGTCGCGGTGGAAGGTGATGTCGACTGCGCCGAGATCCGGCGTTACACCCGAGCGTTCCTCGATCAGGCGCGCGAGCCGCTGGGCGAGCGGAACGCCGCGGTTCTGGATCCCCACGAGCGCGGTCTCGTCGAGTGCCGGGTTGCCCTCGATGATCTCGTGGGCGATCCTCGAAAGGGTCCTTGCCAGCCCGTCGGCGTCGAGGAGGGTTTTCCCCTGAATGGGGACGTGCGTCGTCATGCGTCTCCTTTCCGGCCTCGCTGGACCGGGTTAAAGGGGTACGTCCTGGCGGAAGGTTAGCGGCTCAGCCGGATGAACCGGGCGACACCCCGGTCGTCGAGCCGGCCGTCACCTGCGGCGGGTTCGGGATCAGGTTGGCCAGGTTCTCCTGCACCCAGCTCGCCGCGGCAGCCGTCGACTCCGAGGCGGCCTCTTCCGACTCGAAGACGGTGATCGTCGCGACGATGCCGTCCCCGGCGTCCACGACCCAGTAACCCTGGAATCCGGGCAGGCCGCTGATCTGCGGCGCGAACCCCTCGACCGCGCGGCGGACGACCTCTGCCGTATCGCCTACGCCCTGATACCTGCGGATGACCGTGTGCATCGTTCCTCCTCCAGACGGATACGAGGCGACTCTACGTGAGCGCCCAGAAATCGCCAACGAGACCGAGGCGCTCGAGGATCGCCGTGTTCTGCTCGCGGGTGTGCGGCACCCAGTCAGGGGAGATGCGGTCGTCCCACCAGGCGAGGGCGAGCTCCGCGAGCTTGACGACGGGAAGGGTCGCACCGGGCTCACGGCCGCCGAGCCAGCGCACGATGTGCTCTTCCGACCGGAAGAGGTTCATCGTCGTTCAGGTGAAGACGATGTCGTCCCACCATCGCGACGCGGGCACCTGGACGTGGAAGAGGAGCGACTCGTCGTCGGGTCGGCCGTCTCGCAGCTCGTCGGAGAGCGGCTCGCCGCAGTCGGGGCAGGACGTCTCGATCCGCCCGTTCTCGTGCAGCGCCGCGCAGATCCCGAACGCGTCCCAGGCGCAGTTCCCGTACCACCAGCGCCCGCCGGCCTGCACGCGATACGCAGTCGGGACGACCGAGAAGGGGTTGAGCATCCGCAGCTCGTCCGTCCCCGGGTTGAGCACGACCGCGTGCTCGTCGTGGAGGCGTCGCCAGCCGGCCAACACCTCCCCGGGCTCGCCGAGCTCCGCCGGCACGGGCGCGCGGCCGTGCTCGACGAAGAACGCGTACGTGCGCCGCCGGAGCTCGAGATCGGCGTCGTTCACGCCGGCGAGCCTAACGCGGCCGGGACAGCGAGTGGTAGAGCGCGGCCCACTGCCGCGCATCGAGATCTCGCGCGAGCGAGTGCGGATCGAAGCCGTGCTCATGTGCGACGCGATGGACGATCCGACGCGGGAGGATCCGGTCGAGCGGCGCCTGGGAGTCGAAGCCGCGCCGGAGCAGCGCCTCATAGGGACGCGCGTCACGCGGCGGGACAAGCGGCTCCGGTCGCCGCGTCGCGCGCAGCACCGCAGCGTCGACGCTCGGCGGAGGCGCGAAGCACGCCCTCGGCACGCGCCGGACGAGCTCGAGCTCGTACCAGGCGCCCCACACGCAGCCGAGCAGCGTCGAAGGCCAGACCGCCGTGCGCTTCGCGGCGAGCCCCCACTCGACGATCGCGTCGAGCCGAGCGAGCGGCACGCGCGGATCCGAGAGCAGGCGACGGAGGATCGCCGTCCCGTGCGCGAACGGGAGATTGGCCACGACGGCGAACGGGTCGCCGGGCAGGCGGACCGTCGTCGCGTCGGCCGCGACGATCTCCACCCTCGCGTCCCCGGCGAAGCGGCTGCGCAGCCGGCGCAGAGCCGCCGGGTCGAGCTCGATCGCGCGCACGCAGGCGCCCGCCGCGACGAGCGCTCCGGTGATGACGCCGCTGCCGGCGCCGAGGTCGAGCACCAGCGTCCCCGGCGTTACGCCGGCGTCGCGAACGAGCTCGTCAGCGAATGCGCGACTACGAAGTGCGTGGCGGCCGCGGGGCCGCGCTTGCGGTGAAGCGCGCCCTGCCACGGAAGCAAGCCATCGTCATGGGACCGGGAAGTCTACGGCTCCGAGATGAGCTCGTCGGGCTCGGTGAGCGCCTCGATCGCCTCCTGCGCGGTCTCGAGCTCCGCTTCGGGAACGAGCACCGTGACGGCGTCGTCCTCCGGCGACTGCTCGATCGTCGACTCGATCCCGGCGTTCCGGAGGATCTCCTGCATCTCCTCGGCCTCCGCGACGTCGCCGGCGACCGCGACCTGAACCATCCCGCTCATTCCTTCTCGATCATAGGCCGCGGAGGACGAGCCCCGCGCTCGACAAGTCGCGGCGCGCCGCGCTCGGCGAACGGAACCTCGATCACGTCGAAGTCACGCGGGACGACGGTCTCCGCGAAGACGGCGCTCGCTTCCTCCGCAAGCTCGGGACCGAAGTAGCGGGGCGAGACGTGCGTCAGCGCGAGCAGGCGCACCTGCGCGAGCCGCGCGACCTCGGCCGCCTCGGCCGCCGTCGAGTGGTTCGTCTCGCGCGCACGCTCGGCCTCCTCGGCGAGGAAGCTCGCTTCGTGCACGAGCAGGTCGGCGCCGTCGGCCGCCTGGACGACCGAAGGCGCCGGCCCGGTGTCCCCGGTGATCACGATCGTGCGCCCCGGCCGCGGCTCGCCGAGCACCTCTGCCGGCTGCACGCGGCGGCCGTCCTCGAGCGTCACCTCCTCCCCGGCCTGGAGCCGGCCCCGCGAGGGAGCCGGGACGCCGAGCGCATCCGCTGCCGCGACGTCGAACCGCCCCGGCCGCTCCCGCTCGACGAGTGCGTAACCCACCGCCGCCCGCCCGTGCTCGACGGCGAACGTCCCGATCGAGTAGCCGTCGCGCTCGACCGTCTCGCCCGGCTCTAGCTCGAGGAGCGTGACCGGATACTGGAGCCGGCCGATGAACGGCTGAAGCCGCTTGAACAGGTCACGCAGACCGCTCGGCCCGTAGACCGTGAGGGGCGTCTCGTCGCGCCCGCGCAGATCGAAGGTCTTGAGCATCCCGGGCAGGCCGAGGAAATGGTCGGCGTGGTAGTGGGTGAGGAAGATCTCCTCCAGATCCGGGAGGCCGACGACCGAGCGCTGGAGCTGGCGCTGCGTCCCTTCACCGCAGTCGAAGAGCAGCCGTTCGCCGCCCCGGCGCACGAGCAGCGCAGAGGGTCCACGCCGGGCCGTGGGCATCGAGGCGGCGGTGCCGAGGAAGACGACGTCGAGATCCATCGCCGCGATTCTAGGAAGGGAATCCGCTCGGGCTCCGCCGGCGCGCTCGAGTCGGAAGCGTCGCTCGGGTATCTCCTGCTCGCATAGGCTCCTCGCCGTGCCCGATCCGAGCCTGCTCGAGGCCTACCAGCGCGAGTTCACGCCGGAGCTCTATCGCGAGGTGCGCGAGCTCTACAAGACGCACTCCATCGCCGAGGACGCGCGCGACCTGCCGGGCCTGATCTCGACGCTGACGCCGGACTGCGTCTACGAGATCGTCCAGACCGGCCACCGGTGGGAGGGCCATGAGGGCGCGGCGCGCTTCTACACGCAGCTGCTCACCGCGTTCCCCGACATCCGCTTCGAACTGACGAACATCGTGATCGGGCCGCAGGGAGTCTGCGAAGAGGCGAACGTCACCGCGACGCAGGCTGCGCCGTGGCTCGGCGTGGGACCGGTCGAGGGCCGTCTCGAATGGAACGTCCTGATCTGGTTCCCGTGGGATCCGGAGCAGCGGCTCTTCCGCGGCGAGCGTGTCCACACGTTCGGATTCGACCTGCCTGACGCTTAGGGCAGGACGAGCTTCTCGCCCGGCGTGATCGTCGCCGTCGCGAGGTGATTCCGCTGCTGAAGCAGCCAGACGCCCTGCCGGGGGTCGCCGGCGTACGTTCGGGTGGCGATGGTCCAGAGCGTGTCGCCGGCCCGCACGACGTACGTCTGCCGCGGCCCGGCGCCGGCAGAACCGCGCGCCGCAAAGCCGACGCAGAGCGCCGCCGCACAGAGCAGGATCAGGAGCTTGCCGAACATCTGTTCGCATGGTAGAGCGAACAGGCGTTCGTGTCAAGGGCGCGCGGCGAGAATCGCGGCGAGGAGCTTTCCCGCGCCGAAACGGACGGGATCGTCCGCCGGCAGGCCGGTCTCCTCCTCCGCTGCGGCGACCGCCGCCCGAGCGTCCGGCTCGTCGAGCGGGCGCGTGTTGAGGGCGATCGCCGCGACCCGTGCTGGCCGCGCCGGCAGGGCCATCCGCTCGTGGAGCTCGACGAGGTCGCGCAGCGGCGGAATCGGGTGCGGGCCTCCACCCGCGCCCTCGATCTCCGTCCGCCCGGCCTCGTGGCAGAGCACGAGTAGGTGGGGCGCGCTGCCGTGGTAGAGACCGAGCGTCACGCCCGAATAGACCGGATGGAGCAGCGCGCCCTGGCCCTCGACCCAGAGCAGGTCGCCGCCGCGCGCGCGCCCTTCGACGACGAGCCGCTCGGCGGCGCCCGCGATGAAGTCCGCCACGACGGCATCGACCGCGATTCCCCAGCCGGCGATCGCGATGCCGGTCTGCCCGGTCGGGACGAAGACCGAGGCGAGCCCCTGCCGGCGCGCCTCGAGGTCGAGCTCGAGCGAGACGGTCATCTTCCCGATCGCACAGTCGGAGCCGACCGTGAGGACGATCGTCGCGTCGACCTCGAGGTTCGCGCCGGTCGCGGTCGACAGGTCGGCGGGCGGACGGCGCAGGTCGCGCAGGTCCACCCCGCGCACCGCGGCGAGCGCGCTCAGCTCCGGGTCGCCGGTGAGGAAGACATGGAGCCCGTTCTCGACGTCGAGGCCGTTGTCGACGCACCGGCGCAGAAGTTCGAGCCACGCGGGCGGGAAGCGGCCGCCCTGGGTGGCCACGCCGACGAGCGCCGTCGTGGGCCCGAGCGGCAGTGCGTCCTCCACCGTCCCGACGATGGGCACGCCCTCCTCCGTCTCGCCGGCGCGGGTGGAGTCGAGGATCGCGACGACGTCGTCGCGCCGGTAGCGCAGCACGCCGCGCATCGTCTTCCCGTAGTGCGGGTCGCCGGAGAAGCCCTCAGCGAGCAGCAGATACGGCATGGACTCCGAGCCCCGGCTCGTCCGGAGGCAGCTGGACGCCGTCGACGAACGGCACGCCCGGCCACGGGTCGTGCGCGAGCAGGAGGTTCCCGTCGAGGTCGACGTGATCGAAGAGCGAGGCGACCTGCGCGCCCGCGGAGATCCCGAGGCCCGACTCGACCATGCAGCCGAGCATGCAGCCGAGGCCGAGAGCGCGCGCCGCGTGCACCATCCGAACGCCTTCGCGGATCCCGCCCGACTTTGCGAGCTTGACGTTGATCCCGTGAGCGCGCTCCGCGCAGCCGGCGACGTCGGCGAGCGTATGGCAGTCCTCGTCGACGTAGATCGGGACGGGCGAGCGGGCTTTCAAGTCCGGCCCGCCGGGATCGCCCGCAGGGAGCGGCTGCTCGCAGTACTCGACGCCGAGCTCGTGGAGCGGCGGGAGCGCGTCGAGCGCCTCGTCGAGGCTCCAGGCCTCGTTCACGTCGACCTGGAGCGGCTGGTCGCCTGCGACGCCGCGGACGGCGCGGACGCGCTCGACGTCGAGACCGTCGCGGCCGCCGAGCTTGAGCTTGAGACGGCGGAAGCGGCCGAGCGCCTGCTCGGCGCGGCGCGCCATGTCGTCGGGATTGCCCAGCCAGACGGTCCAGCTCGTCGGCGGCCCCGGTCGCCGGAGCCCGAGCAGCCGCCAGACCGGCTGGCCGAGGAGCTTTCCCTGCAGGTCGTGGAGGGCGGCGTCGAGCGCAGCGCGCGCCGCGAACTCCCGCCCCGGCAGCCGCTCCATGATCTCCTCGAGCGCGAACGGATCGTCGCCGAGCGCCTCCGCCTGTTCCTCGATGTAGGCCTGGGCGGACTCGACCGACTCGTCGTAGCGCTCGATCGGCGCGGCCTCCCCGAACCCCGAGACGCCGGAGTGGCGCACTTCGACGACGAGCACGTCCGCCGTGTCGTTCGACTCGCGGGAGATGACGAAGGTCTCCGCAAGCTCGAGCGTCACGATCCGCGCGGAGACCTCCACGAGGGCCGAGGCTACACTCCCTCCTTGTCCCCGCGCCCGTAGCTCAGGGGATAGAGCGCGCGCCTCCGGAGCGCGAGGTCGCAGGTTCGATTCCTGCCGGGCGCACTCCTACGGGAAGTAGCAGTCCCGCGCGCCCATGGCCTTCGCGGACGGGTAGGTCGCGACTTCGTCGTGGTTGTACTTCGCGATCAGGGTCTTCAGCTTCGCGGCGTCGCCGGCCTTCGCCGCGGCGACTGCGTCCTTGTCGTCCTGGGCCGCCAAGGCGTTCGCCTTCCCGAATGCCGACGCTTCACTTGCGATCGAGGACGGCGGCTTCAGCGCCGCGAGCTTCGTCGCGAAGCTCTGGTCGAGGTGGATGATCGAGCTCCCGAAAGCCTTGTAATCGCCGACGGTGTCGTCGAGATGGAGCTCTCGGAAGGCGTCGGCGTTGACCAAGCAGAGGCGCGACACCTTGGCGTCGTACTGGGCCTTCGTCAGCGTCGAGCCCCCGCCGCCGCCGCTGCCGCAGGCCGCCAGCGCGAGCACCGAGACCGCTGTCCCGATCGCGAGCGTCTTCATGAGCCGACCGATACTAACCCGGCGCCGAGGCCGAGCAAAAGCCCGTCGTCGGCGACCGCGGCACTCGTCGTGAGGAAGAGGACGACACCGTCCTGCGGCGCGTCGATCTCCTCGGTCACGTCACCCCACAGATTCCTCACGCGGCCGACGAGCTGCCCCTCCCCCACCTCGTCGCCGACGCGAACCGCCGCCTCCCAGAAACCCGCCTTGACACAGCGGAGCCAGACGAAGGAGCCGACCTCCCGCATGTCGTCACGCGGCGGATCCACGGGACCCGGGAGCATCTCGAGCGAGCGGAGCGCGTTGCGGACGCCGGAGACGAGCAGCGCCACAGCCTCCTCCTCGAGCTGACCACAGCCGCCTGCCTCCGCGATCACCGCGGGGATCCCCGCCGCGGCGGCGGCGCTGCACGTCATCCCGGCGAGCCCCTCTCCCGGCTCCTCGCGAACGACGTACGGCAGCCCGAAGGCGACCGCGAGCGAGCGCGCCTGCGCCTCGACGGGGGACGCGTCGTAGATCGCGAACGGGACGAGCGCCTCGACGAGATCGCCGCCGTGCAGGTCGAGCAGCACGTCGGCGGGCGCGATCAGCTCGTCGAAGATCCCGCGCGCGAGCGCGTCCGTGTACGTCCCGTCGTAGGTGCCGGGGAAGGAGCGGTTGAGGTTCTTGCCGTCCGCCGGGACGACGAAGGGCGAGCGGCGCTCGAACGACTCCATGCTCACGACCGGGACGGCGGTGATCGAGCCGGCGAGCTCGCCCGTGTCGAGCTCGTTCATGAAGCGCGTCACGGCTGCGATCGACGAGTACTCGCAGCCGTGGATGCCGCCGAGCAGCGCGACGTGCGGGCCGTCGCTCGCGCCGCGCGCCTCGAAAACCGGATGCTCGACGCCGCTCAGCCGGCTGTCGGGGAAGACGATCGTCCGCCGCTCGATCACGGCGTACATTCTCTCGCGTGCAGTGAGACCGATCCAGGCCTACCTCCGCAGCCTCGACCCGCGTTTGCCGCGCGAGGTCTACGTCCTCGAGGCGGGCGCGCTCGTCAACGCGTTCGGGAACGGCGTCGTCCTGCCGTTCCTGCTCATCTACCTCCACAACGTCCGCGGGATCCCGTTCGGCCTGGCCGGCAGCGCGGCCGCGGTGCAGTCGGCCGCGGCGCTCGCAAGCGGCTTCCTCGGCGGGACGCTGTCGGACCGGCTCGGCCCGAAGCGCGTGCTCCTCGGCGCGCTCGCCGTGATGACGGTGGCCTTCGCGCTCATGCCGCTGATCCGGACTGCGCCGGACGCGTTCGCGGTCTACACGCTCTGGGGGATCGGCAGCGGCTCGTTCTGGCCGTCGCAGTCGGCGATGCTCGCCGGCCTGACGCCGTCGACGCGGCGCGCCCCCGCGTACGCGCTACAGCGGCTGGCGATGAACCTCGGAGTTGCGCTCGGGGGCGTGGTGGCCGGCTTCATCGCCTCCGTTCACCACCCGAACAGCTTCACCATCCTCTTCGCCGTCAACTGCGCGACCTTCCTCGGCTACGGGCTCGTCCTCATGCGCGTGCGCGCGCCCGCGCTGCACGAGGAACGGCTCGGCGGCAGCTGGCGCGCCGTTCTCCGGGACCGTGTCTTCACCGGCTTCACCCTCCTCAACGCAGCGTTCATGACGGCGGGGATCTCGCTGATGGTCGAGCTGCTGCCGGCCTTCGGAAAGAACATCGCGCACATCGACGAGCGGGAGGTCGGAGTCGTCTTCGCGCTCGACGCGGTCGGCGTCGTCGTCTTCCAGCTGCCGATCGTGAAGCTCGCCGAGGGACGAAGCCGGATGCGCGGGCTCGCGCTGATGGGAGTGCTCTGGGCGTGCACGATGCTCGCCGTCTGGGGCGCAGGCACGTGGACGCGGGCCAGCGTGGCGTTCGGGATCCTGATGGGCGCAGTCCTCGTCTTCGCGCTCGGCGAGTGCCTGCACGGAGCGATCCAGGCGCCGCTCAGCGTCGACCTCGCGCCGCCGCAGCTCGTCGGCCGCTACCTCGCGGCGTCGAGCATCTCCTGGCAGATCGGCTGGATCGTCGGCCCCGCCGCCGGCGGCTTCCTCCTCCAGCACCATCCGCTGCTGCTCTGGCCGCTCGCCGCGGGCGCAAACGTCCTCTGCGCCGCGGCAGCTCTCGGGCTCGACCGGCGGCTACCCGAGCGCGTTCGCCGGACGCCACGCCTGGCGGCGCTCGAGTGGGAACAGCGTGCCGTCGCCGACGTGTGACCTATTCTTCGAGCGCGAGTGGACATTCCGCTCCTGAATCTGTCTTCCGTGCTGAACAGCCGGCTCGTCGACCGCGCGGGGGAGACGATCGGCCGGGTCGACGATCTCATCGTGCGGCTCGCAGACGGCGGCTATCCGCCGATCACGGGGCTGAAGGCCCGGATCGGGCATCGCGAGGTGTTCGTGCCGGCCGACCGAGTCGCCGACGTGGCCCCCGGCAAGGTGAAGCTCGCAGGCGAGCAGGTCGACCTCGGGAAGTTCGAGCGCCGCGAGGGTGAAGTGCTCCTCCGCCACGACTTGCTCGGCCGGCGGATGATCAACGTCGTCGGCGCCCGTCTCGTGCGCGCGGACGACCTCGTCCTCGGCAGGGTCGAGGAATGGTGGCGGGTCGTAGGCATCGACACGAGCTTCCGTTCGCTCGTCCGCCGGCTGATGCCGCGTGGTCTGCGGCGGCTGTCGGCAGTCGGGCCGTTCCTCGACTGGGAAAGCGTCGAGCCCTTCGTCCGCCACGTCCCGACGGCGCGGCTCCGGCTGGGGTTCGGCCGGCTCGCCAAGCTCCATCCGGCGCAGCTCGCCGACCTCGTCGAGGCCGCCTCGCACGAGGAAGGCGAGGAGATCATCGACGCCGTCCGAGGCGACCGGGAGCTCGAGGCGGATGTCTTCGAGGAGCTCGATCCCGAGCATCAGATCGAGTTTCTGCGCGAGCGTTCCGACGAGGAAGCCGCCCGGATCCTCGCTGCGATGGAGGCCGACGACGCAGCCGATCTGCTCGGCGACCTCGATCAGGAGCGGCGCGACCCGCTCCTGCGGCTGCTGCCGTGGCGGCAGCAGCGGAAGATCCGCACGCTCATGGGCTACAACCCCGCCACCGCGGGCGGCCTGATGAGCCCGGACTTCATCGCGCTGCCGGAGTCGGCGACCGTCTCAGAGGCGCTCGAGCAGCTTCGTCAGACGGACCTGCCCGAGGAAACCGTGACGACGATCCTCGTCGGGGACAACGGACTGCTGCGCGGTGTGATCTCGGTGGTGATGCTGCTCAAGCACGAGCCGGCAGCCGCACTCGCGGACGTCGCCTCCACGCCTCCGTTGACGCTCTCGCCGGACGACGATCTCACCGAGATCGCGATGCACATGGCCGACTACGACCTGACGCTCGCCCCCGTCGTGGACGAGAACGGGCAGGTGCTGGGGATCGTCACGGTGGACGACCTGCTCGAGCTGATGATTCCCGACGACTGGCGCCGCCGCGCCAGCGCGCTCGCGAACGAGTAGCGGGTCCTTCTACTGCGGAGCCGGAACCGGAGGCTGGTAGCCTCCGCCTCGCTATGCCGACTCGGATCGACAGACCCGCTGAGGGATCTACGGACGCCGAACCTGGCAGTACCAGGCTCGCGCGTCCGCGTGCCGGCCGGCTAGCGCTCACGGCCTAGCCTCGCCGACCGTCACGACGCGCGCGCCGAGATGGGCGTGCGCAGCTGCGCGCGGTGGAAGGAGGTGACGGGATGGCCAAGCAGGAGACGCCGAAGCAGCCGCTCGCGGCAGCCCAGCCGACGCTCGAGCCGGCGGTGCTCGACGAGGCGCACATCGGTGACATCAAAGGCGCGCTCGGGACGATCCGCCTCGACGACGTCGCCCCGCGCGGATCCTGGCGTGGCCACCTCCTGGCGCTGCTGGCGATCATGGGACCCGGTCTGATCGTCATGGTCGGCGACAACGACGCGGGCGGCGTCTCCACCTACGCCCAGGCCGGCCAGAACTACGGGACGAGCCTGCTCTGGGTGCTGCTCCTGCTGATCCCCGTCCTGATCGTCAACCAGGAGATGGTCGTGCGGCTCGGCGCCGTCACCCGCGTGGGTCATGCGCGCCTGATTCTCGAGCGCTTCGGCCGCTTCTGGGGCGCCTTCTCGGTCATCGACCTGTTCGTCCTCAATTTCCTCACCATCGTCACCGAGTTCATCGGGATCGCCTTCGCCCTCGAGTACCTCGGCGTCACGAAGTACGAATCCGTGCCGGTCGCCGCCGCCGTGCTCATCCTCATGACCACGACCGGCAGCTTCCAGAAGTGGGAGCGGATGATGTTCGTCTTCGTCGCGGGGAACCTGCTCGTCGTGCCCCTGATCGTCTATGCCCATCCACACTGGGGGCAGGTGGCGCGCGACTCGTTCGTGCCGGGCATCCACGGTGGGCTCAACTCGACCTCGGTGCTGCTGATCATCGCGATGGTCGGCACGACGGTCGCCCCGTGGCAGCTGTTCTTCCAGCAGTCGAACGTCGTCGACAAGCGCATCACGACACGGTGGATCAACTACGAGCGCGCCGACACGATCATCGGCTCCTTCGTCGTCGTCGCCGGCGCCGCCATCCTCATCGTCACCGCGGCGTTCGCCTTCACCGGCACGTCGTACGCAGGGAACTTCAAGGATGCCCTCCACGTCGCGACCGGTCTCGGGCACACGCTCGGGCATACGTCCGGCGTCCTCTTCGCACTCGTACTCCTGAACGCCTCGATCATCGGCGCCGGCGCGATCACCCTGGCCACCTCCTACGCATTCGGCGACGTCTTCGGCGTCCGCCACTCGCTCAATCGCCCACCGCGCGAGGCGAGGCTCTTCTACGGCAGCTACAGCGCGATCGTCGCCCTCGCGGCCGGGATCGTGCTGATTCCCGGCACGCCGCTCGGAATCGTGACCGTGACGGTGCAGGCACTCGCGGGCGTCCTCCTGCCGAACGCGAGCGTCTTCCTGCTCCTGCTCTGCAACGACCGCGACGTGCTCGGGCCGTGGGTCAACAGGCTGTGGCTGAACGTCGTGGCCACCGTGATTCTCGGCGCCCTCCTGATGCTCTCGGGGATCCTGATGGTGACGACCGTCTTCCCGAACGTGAACGTCGCGCTGCTCCTCGTGGTACTCGCCGGACTGCTGCTCGTCGGTCTCGCAACGCTCGGCACGCTCGGCATCCGCGGCCAGGAGCCGGCGCCCGCGACGGAGGGACGTGAGAGCTGGACGATGAAGCCCATCGCGATGCTCGGCCGTCCGCCGAGCTCACGCATACGCACGATCACGATGACGACGATGTACGGGTATCTGTTGCTCTCCGTCATCCTGCTCGCCGTCAAAGCCGCCAAGCTCGCCGGCGTCTAGCCTCTCGTCGTGGAGCAGCTGTGGGCGCCGTGGCGGCTCGAGTACGTCCAGCACGCCGACGACGGCGGTGAGTGCGTCTTCTGCCGCGCCGCCGGAGGACGAGCCGGAGCTCGTCGTCCACCGCGGCGAGCTCGCAAGTTCCCGTACTCGTCGGGGCATCTGATGGTCGCGCCGTACCGGCACGGCTCGGGCTTCGACACGCTGGAGGAGGCCCAGGCGGCCGAGGTGCACCGTCTCGCAGTCGAGGCGATCGCCGCGCTGCGCACGATCTTCTCCCCGGAAGGCTTCAACGTCGGCTGGAACCTCGGCCGCGTGGCGGGCCGCAAGCTCGCCGAGGTGTGGCCGCGCGCATGATCATCGACGGCCACAACGATCTCGTCCTCCGCACGCTCAAAGGCGACGAGATCCACCACGTCCACCTCGACGCCGCGGCGGAGGCCGACTTCTGCGGCGGCTTCTTCGCGCTGTTCGTGCCATCGCCCCAGCCCGAGAAGCCGGAGTCGGACCATTACGCGCTGCCGCTGCCCGAGCCGGTCCCGCGGGAGGAGGCCGCCCGTGTCGCGGCGGAGATGTACGAGGTCTTCCGCTCCCTGCCCATCGAGCTCGCCACCTCGCCCGACGATTTCCGCCCGGGACGGGTCGCGGCGATCCTCCACCTCGAGGGCGCCGAGCCGCTCGCGCCGGATCTCTCGGATCTCGATGACTGGTACGGCCGCGGCCTCCGCTCGGTCGGCCTCGTCTGGTCGCGCGCGAACGACTTCGCGGAGGGCGTCCCGTTCCGCTTCCCCTCGTCGCCCGACACCGGGCCCGGGCTCACCGCTGCCGGCAAGGATCTCGTGCGGCGCTGCAACGAGCTCGGGATCCTCGTCGACCTCTCGCACCTCAACGAGGCCGGCTTCTGGGACGTGGCGCGGCTTTCCTCCGCCCCGCTCGTCGCGACCCACTCGAACGCGCACGCGCTCTGCGCCTCGACCCGCAACCTCACCGACGCGCAGCTCGACGCGATCGGCGAGTCGGGCGGGATCGTCGGGATCAACTTCGCCGTCTCCTTCCTCCGGGAGGACGGCTTGAACGAGGCCGACACGCCGCTCTCGGAGATCATCCGTCACGCCGAGTACGTCGCCGGGCGGATCGGCGTCGACCACGTCGCCTTCGGCTCGGACTTCGACGGCGCGCTCGTCTCCTCGGAGCTCGACGGGATCCGCGGCCTGCCGGGCCTCGTCGACGAGTTCCGGTCCGCCGGCTGGGACGAAGAGACTGTCGCGAAGCTCACGCACCGCAACTGGCTGCGCGTCCTCGGCGAGACCTGGCGCGGTTGAGCTAGCGGTAGAGCCGGCGCAGGATCTTGCCGGCCTGCCGGCCGATCAGGATGTTCGTGGCCCGCTGCGGAGCGCGCCCACGGCGGATCGCGCGTCCTGTCGCGCTCAGGCGCGCAGCCCGGTACAGCATGGATGTGAGGCTCATGCCGGCGACTCTACGTCGAACCTCCGGGGAGGCAAGAAGAGAAGCGGGAGACGGGGCTCGAACCCGCGACCCTCAGCTTGGGAAGCTGATGCTCTACCAACTGAGCTACTCCCGCCCGCTGCGGCGATTGTAGCCCGGCCATAATGGAGCCGAGACAGCGAGACAGGAGCGTTTCCATGCCGAGCACCGAGCTGCACGAGACCGCCGCCGCGCTCGTCGCCGAGGGGAAGGGGATCCTCGCCGCGGACGAGAGCACAGGCACGATCAAGAAGCGTTTCGACACGATCGGGGTCGAGTCGACCGAGGAGAACCGGCGCGCCTACCGCAACCTCCTCTTCACCACGCCCGGCGCCGAGGAGTTCATCAGCGGCGTCATCCTCTACGACGAGACGATCCGGCAGAGCGCCGACGACGGCACGCCGTTCCCCGAGCTGCTCGCCTCGAAGGGGATCATCCCCGGGATCAAGGTCGACGAAGGCGCGAAGCCGCTCGCGCTCGCCGAGGGGGAGACCGTCACCGAAGGCCTGGACGGGCTGCGCGCGAGGCTCGAGGAGTACCGCGGGCTCGGCGCGCGCTTCGCGAAGTGGCGCGCTACGTACTCGATCAGCGACACGCTGCCGAGCGAGTACTGCATCTGGACGAACGCACACGCGCTCGCCCGCTATGCGGCGCTCTGCCAGGAGGCCGGGATCGTCCCGATCGTCGAGCCCGAGGTGCTGCAGGACGGCACGCACACGATCGAGCGGAGCGGCGTCGTCACCTCGCGGGTCCTCGCCGCGGTCTATACCGAGCTGTTCGAGCAGCGTGTCGACGTCGAGGGGACGCTGCTCAAGCCGAACATGGTTCTCTCCGGCTACGAGGCAGCGGAGCGCGCCGGCGTCGAGGACGTTGCGACGGCGACGCTGCACGCGCTGACGAAGCACGTTCCGGCGGCGGTTCCCGGAATCGTCTTCCTCTCGGGCGGCCAGTCCGACGAGGACGCGACCGCGAACCTCAACGCGATGAACGCGCACGGCCCGCATCCGTGGCAGCTGTCCTTCTCCTACGGGCGCGCACTGCAGGCGCCGGCGCTGAAGGCGTGGGGCGGCAAGGAGGAGAACGTCGAGGCCGCCCAGCGGGCGTACTACCACCGGGCGAAGATGAACTCCGCCGCGCGCACCGGGATGTACGCGCCCGCGATGGAAGAGGAACTCGCCGCCGTTTGAGACACGTCGGAACCAGACACGTCGGTACCTGGTACCGGCATGTCTGGTTGGGCTAGGTGTACTCGAAGCCGGTCAGCTCGGAGAGCTTCGCGAGCGACTGCTGCGCCACGACGCGGCGCACCGTCCCCGAGCGCGAGCGCATGACGATCGAGTCCGTGATCGCGCCGCCTGGCGTGTACTGCACGCCCTGCAGCAGGGACCCGCTCGTCACGCCGGTCGCCGCGACGAAGACGTCGTCACCCGAGACGAGGTCGTTCGTGTGGAGGACGCGCGCCGGATCGAGCCCTTCCCCGAGCAGCCGCGCGCGCTCGTCGTCATTGCGCGGCCAGAGCCGTGCCTGGATGCCGCCGCCGACGCACTTGAGCGCCGCCGCCGAGATCACGCCCTCGGGCGTGCCGCCGATCCCGTAGAGCATGTCGACGCTCGTCCCGGGCTGGGCGGCGGCGATCGCGGGAGCTACGTCGCCGTCCCGGATGAGGCGGACGCGCGCGCCCGCTGCGCGCAACTCCGCGATCAGGTCGTCGTGCCGGTCGCGCTCGAGGACGACGACGTCCACCTCGCGCGGAGTCTTGCCGAGCGCCTCGGCGACCGCGTGCACGTTCTCGGTCGGCGTCCGCGTGATGTCGATCGCGTCGATAGCCAGCGGGCCGACGGCGATCTTCTCCATGTAGAGCGCTGCGCCGGGGAAGAGCATCGTCCCCCGCTCGGCAACGGCGATGACCGAGATCGCGTTCGGCTGGCCGAGCGCGGTCAGCCGCGTCCCCTCGAGCGGATCGACCGCCACGTCGACCTCGGCACCCTCGCCGTTGCCGACCTCCTCGCCGTTGTAGAGCATCGGCGCCTCGTCCTTCTCCCCCTCGCCGATGACGACGACGCCGCGCATCGAGACGCCGTCGAGCACGAACCGCATCGCGTCGACCGCCGCCTGGTCGGCGCTCTCCTTCTCGCCGTGACCGATCCAGCGGGCGGCGGCCATCGCGCCCGCCTCCGTCACGCGGACGAGCTCCATCGCGATGTTGCGGTCCGGCGCGGTGCGGCCGTGCACGGTCACATCCTCTCAGGCGCCTCGACTCCGACGAGGTCGAGGCAGCGCGCGATCACCGTCTGCGTCGCGCGGCAGAGGCCGAGCCGGAACGCCTCCTCGTCGCTCTCGAGCACGCGGTGCTCGTGGTAGAAGCGGTGGAAGTCGTCGGCAACCCGGATCGCGTACGCCGGAACGGTCTGAGGGCCGCGCTTCGCGAGCGCGTCCGCCACCACGGACGGCAGCTCGGCGAGGCGCTTGATCAGCTCCTTCTCCTCGAGCGCCAAAGAACCTGTTAGTGACAATTTGTCACTAGCGTTGTCAGCGCCCGCGTTCCGGAGGATCCCGGCGATGCGCGCGTGCGCGTACTGGACGTAGTAGACGGGGTTCTTCTGCGACCGCTCGGCGGCCAGGTCGACGTCGATGTCGATCGTCTGGTCGGGCCCGCGGTTGACGAGATACCAGCGCGCTGCGTCCACCCCGATCTCGTCGACGAACTCGTCGAGGAAGACGACGTCGCCGCGCCGCTTCGACATCTTCGTCTGCGAGCCGCCCTTCGTCAGGTGGACGAGCTGGTACAGGAGCACTTCGACGCGATCCGGGTCGTAGCCGAGCATCCGCGCGACCGCCGCGTACCAGTTGCGCGTGCCGTGGTGGTCGGCGCCGAGGACGTAGATCGCCCGGTCGAAGCCACGCTCGAGCTTGTCGACGAGGTAGGCCACGTCGGCGGCGCGATACGTCGGGGTGCGGTCGCCCGAACGGAGCAGGACGCGATCCTCGTCGTCGCCGTAGGCCGACGACCTCGCCCACAGCGCTCCGTCCTTCTCGTACGTGTCGAGCCGCGGCAGCAGCTCGGGGAGGCGACCCTCGAGCTGGCTCTGCAGCCGCCACGAGTCGAAATGGATGCGGAACCGCTCGAGCGACGTCTCGATCTGCTTCAACATCAGCGGCACCGGATCGCCCTTCAGGTGCGCGAGCTCGTCGACGTACGCGCCGCGGTAGCCGTCCTCCGGCGGTTCCTCGCCCCGCCGCACGGCGTCGACCGACGCGCGGAACCGCTCCATCTGGACGCCGGAGTCGTTGTAGTAGTACTCGCGCTCGACCTCGTGGCCCGCGAGCGCGAACAGCCGCGCGACGGCGTCTCCGAGTGCTCCGTTGCGAGCGGACGCGACGGTGAGCGGCCCCGTCGGATTCGCGGAGACCATCTCCACCTGCACGCGTTCGCGTGGCTCGGCTCCGCCGCCGCCGCCGTAGTCCTCGCCTGCGGCGAGGATCTCGCCGAGTGCCGCGGCAAACCAGTCGTCGCGGAGGAAGAGATTGACGAAGCCCGGGCCGGCGACCTCGGCACGCTCGACGCCGGCGAGGCCCGCGGCTACCTCCGCGATCTCGGCGGCGAGCTCGCGCGGCGGCCGCCGCCGCGTCCCCGCCAGCTGGAGCGCGACGTTCGTCGCGAAGTCGCCGTACTCCGCCTCGCCGGGCCGTTCGAGCGCGACCTCGGCGCCCACGGCCGAGCCGAGGGCGGCGGCGAGGGTCCGGATCGGGTCGGCGGGCATCCTCCTAGTATGTGGGCATGGACGAGGACGAGCTCGGCCTACCCGAGCCGGAGCCCGGCGAGCGGCGGCTGAACATCCAGATGCCGGCCGAGCTGGTCGGCGGCACGTACGCGAACTTCGCGAACGTGAGCTTCTCGCAGTACGAGTTCACGATCACGTTCGCGCGGATCGAGCACGAGGTCGAGGAGGGTGACGTCCCCGGCGCCGTCGTCGCGCGCGTGAATGCGTCCCCGCGGTTCGTTCCCGAGCTGATCGCGGCCCTGCAGGACACCTGGTCGAAGTATGTGACGCGCGAGGGGATCCGCAACCTGCCGGAGGCGCCCGGACATCCCGAGCCGTCGGACGACGCCTGACGCTCGCCTTCGCGCCGTCCTACGCAGTTCTCTGCGCCGCACAGGCGGCGACGACGGCGGCTCCGGCACGCCAAGCACGCGATCATGGCCGCGGAGTGGTCGGTCTGCTCGTCCCGGCGGCGCTGCTCGCAGCCGGAGTCGCGATCCTCGATTTCGTCTCGGGAGGGCCGCACGCGCTCGCGCTCCTCGCGACGTTCGGGACACCGGTGCTCGCGGGCGCGGGAGGCGTGCTGCGGCGCAGCCCGCGCTGGTGGCTCTGGCCGCCGGTCGCCGCCGGCCTCTGGGTCGCGGGCTGGCTCGCGCACGGGCTCGTTCGTGACGCCGCTGGGGTGGCGTTGATCGGAGCCGCCTGCCTCGCCGCAGCCTCCGCTGCGGCGGCCGTCGCGCCGGCGTGGTCGATCCGCCTCGGGCTCGTCGCGCTCGCCGCGCTCGACGTCGTCCTCGTCTGGGGGACGACCGGGGTGAGCCACGCGACGACATCGCTCGAAGCGGCCTCCCTTCCCCACGCCGCCGGCAACCCGCTGCCGAGCCTGCAGCAGGCGACCTTCGGCTCCGCGCTGATGGGATGGCTCGACCTCCTCGCGCCGGCGCTCCTCGGCGTCGTCGTCGCCGGGCGGCGGAAGCTCGGCGCCGCGGCGGTCACGGGGATCGCCGCCGGCCTGTGGGGACTGCTCCTCTTCACGACCTCGGAAGTGGCGGCGACGGTCCCCGTTCTCGCGGGACTAGCCTTCGCCGCCGCCCATGCGTGTCGCCGTCGTCTCGGACATCCACTCGAATCTCCACGCGCTCGAAGCCGTGCTGGCGGCGATCGACGAGGAGGCGCCTGACGAGCTCTGGTGCCTCGGCGACCTCGTCGGCTACGGGCCGAGGCCGAACGAGTGCTGCGCCGCGATCGCCGAGCGGGCGGACGTCTGCCTCGCCGGCAACCACGACCTCGCCGTGCGGGGCACGATCGACCTCGAGGAGTTCCACGGCGACGCTGCGGATGCGGCCAAGTGGAACCGCGATGCGCTGACTCCGGAGTCGCAGGCTCTGCTCGACCGGCTCGAGCCGCACGGCAGCGCCCACGGCGTCGCGCTCTACCACGGCAGCGCGCGCGATCCGATCTGGGAGTACGTCCTCTCCGACGAGGCCGCGATCGTCACGCTCGCCCTCGCCGACAGCCCGCTCGTGCTCGTCGGCCACAGCCACGTCGCGCTCAAGGTCGTCGTCTCCGGCGACGAGCTGGACGGCGGCCTCGCGCCCGCGGGCCTGGAGCTCGAGCTCGGCGGCCTGCGCGCCCTCCTCAATCCCGGCTCGGTCGGCCAGCCGCGCGACGGCGACCCGCGCGCTGCCTGGCTCCTGCTCGACCTCGACGCGCAGCGCGCCGCGTTCCGCCGCGTCGAGTACGACGTCGAGCGGACGCAGCAGGAGATGCGCGACGCCGGCCTGCCGGAGTTCCTCGCGGCGCGGCTCGAGCTCGGCCAGTAGGACGGCTTACGCCGAGATGGGAAGGACAGGCGGCGGCAGCACCGAGAGCGGAGCCGCGGCAGGAGCGGCGGCGGCGGCGGCGGCCGGCATCGCGGGCACGGCCGGCTCGTGCAGCTCGATCCCCTCGCGGGCGAGCGCGAGCTGGACGTCCTCGCGGGCCTTCCAGATCCGCCATTTCACGGTCGAGAGCGTGACCTCGAGCGACTCGGCGATCTCCGCGTACGAGAGGCCGACGACGTCGCGCAGGAGCAGCGCCATCTTCAGGTCGACGCTCAGCGCCTCGACCGCGCGCCAGACCGCGTCGATCGTCTCGATCCGCTCGAACGGGGCGTCGACCACCTCGAGCGGCGGAATGTCCTCGAGATCGACCACCGCACGCGGCCGCCGCTCGGTCGCCCGAAGCTCGTCGAGGACGCGGTTCTTCGTCACCTGGAACAGCCATGTCGTGAACTTCGAGCGTGAGGTGAAGCGCGGCAGTCCCTGGAAGACGCGGAGGAAGACCTCCTGCGTCAGATCCTCGGCGAGCGAGCGGTCGCCGACCATGCGGAGGACGTAGTTGTAGACCGGGATCTGGTACGAGCGCACGATGATTGCAAAGGCGCGCTCGTCGCCTCGCTGCGCCTTCCGCAGGACGCCGAAGTCAGGCTGGGGGAGCGACAAGGTGGCGGCAGTATAAACCGATTCTTTACGGGATTTGTACGAGATTTCTTCCGGTCATCTGCGGCGAGAGAGCGAGGCCGAGCAGGCCGAGCAGTGTCGGTGCGACGTCGGAGAGCTCGCCGTCCCGGAGGTTCGCGCCGGCCGCCGTGAGGATCGCCGGTACCGGATTGGTCGTGTGCGCCGTGTGCGGGCTCGAACCGTCGTCTTGCAGGAGCTTTTCGGCGTTCCCGTGGTCGGCGATGATCAGAGAGACGCCGCCGGCGCGCTCGACCGCGTCCACGACGCGCCCGAGGCAGGCGTCGGTCGTCTCGACGGCCCGGACCACCGCCGGGATCACCCCCGTGTGGCCGACCATGTCCGGATTCGCGAAGTTGACGACGACGAAGCCCAGGCCGCCAGCGTCGATCGCGGCAGCGACCCTGTCGGCGACCTCATCCGCCGACATCTCCGGCTTGTGGTCGTAACTCGGCACGTCGCGCGGCGAGGCGACGAGGATCCGCTCCTCCCGGCCGAACGGCTCCTCGCGCCCACCGTCGAGGAAGTACGTCACGTGCGCGTACTTCTCGGTCTCGGCGGCGTGGAGCTGGCGGACGCCGTGCTCGCTCAAGACCTCGGCGAGCGTGAGGGGAACTTCCTGCTCGGGGAACGCGACCGGGAACGGGAAGTCGTCGCGGTACTGCGTCATCGTCGTCAGGTCGACGCCGAGCTCGCCGAGCTTCTCCGCCAGCTGGCGGCCGCGGTCGGGGCGGAAGTTGAAGAAGATCGCGGTGTCCTTGTCCGGGTCGAGACGAGGCCGCCCGTCGAGGACGACCGGCTCGATGAACTCGTCCGTGACATCCCGGTCGTAGGACGCCCGCACGGCTTCCACGGCATCGTTCGCATGCTCGCCCTCACCGTTCACGATCGCGTCGACCGCGCGCTGCGTGCGATCCCAGCGCTTGTCGCGGTCCATCGCGTAGTAGCGGCCGGCGACCGTGGCGATGCGGTCGGCCGGCAGTTCCGCGAGATCGTCGGCGGCCGAATGCGGCGACACGTCGCGGCCGTCGGTGAACGCGTGGATCCACGTCTTCTCCGGCGCGAACTGCAGCAGCGCCTGCAGATGCTCGATGTGGGAGTGGACGCCGCCGTGCGAGACGAGCCCGAGCAGGTGGACGTTCTCCCCACGCTCGAAAGCCGAGCGCAGAGCCTCGTTCTCGAAGAACGAGCCGTCCGCGATCGCGCGGTTTACCCGCTGGAGATCCTGGTCGAGGACGCGCCCGGAGCCGATCGTCAGGTGGCCGACCTCCGAGTTCCCCATCTGCCCGGCGGGCAGCCCGACCGCCTCACCCGAGGCGATCAGCTGCGCGTGCGGAAAGTCGCGCCAGAGCCGGTCGAAGACGGGCGTGGCGGCGAGCTCGATCGCGTTGCCGGGGCCGGCCGGCGCGATCCCCCAGCCGTCGAGGATCACGAGCGCTACGAGAGGGTACGGGCCGCTTCGCATATCGCGCGGAAGGAGTCGACGTCGAGGGAGGCGCCGCCGACGAGCGCGCCGTCGACGCCGGGCTGGGCGAGCAGCTCCGCCGCGTTGTCGGGCTTGACCGAACCGCCGTAGAGCACCGGCACGTCGAGCAGCGACTTGACGAAGGCGTGCGCGGCCTGCGCGATCTCGGGCGTCGCGGTCCGGCCCGTCCCGATCGCCCAGACGGGCTCGTACGCGATCACGAGCCGCTCGTGCTCGGGGAGGACGGAGACCTGGCGGCGCAGCACGTCCTCGGTCTCGCCGGCCTCACGCTGTTCCAGCGTCTCGCCGACGCAGGCGATCACGTTCAGGCCGGCCTCGAGCGCGGCCGCTGTGCGCCGCGCGACCCCCTCGTCGGTCTCGCCGAAGAGCCGGCGCCGCTCCGAGTGCCCGACGAGCGAGCCCGTGACGCCGAGCTCGAGCAGCAGCGGCGCCGAGATCTCGCCGGTGAATGCGCCCTCCGACTCCCAGTGGACGTTCTGCGCGTACGTCGTCAGTCCGGCGTCGACGCAGTCCCGCAGGCGCGTGAAGGGTGGGCAGACGACTGCATCGAGACCCAGCAACGCCTGCGGGTCGGGCCCGCGGAACATCTTCCAGTTGCCGGCGATGAGCACGGGAGGATCCTAGGCGGAAGGGATCGCCGCCACGCCGGGCAGCTCCTTGCCTTCGAGCAGCTCGAGGCTGGCGCCGCCGCCGGTCGAGACCCACGAGACGCGGTTCGCGAGTCCGAGCTCGTTGAGCGCGCGCACGGAGTCGGCGCCGCCGACCACCGAGAAGGCGTCGCCGTTCGCGGCGACCGCTTCGGCGACCGCCTTCGTCCCCTCGGCGAAGCGCGGCCACTCGAAGACGCCCATCGGCCCGTTCCAGAAGATCGACCGCGCGTGCGCCAGCTCGGCGGTGAAGCGTGAGCGCGTCTCCGGCCCGATGTCGAGGCCGAGCCAGCCTTCGGGGAGCTCGTCGTAGCCGCAGATCCGCGACTCCGCGTCCGCCGCGAATTCCGCGGCGGCGACGACGTCGACCGGCAGCTCGACCTCGAACTCCAGCGGATTCTCGTCCCGCAGCTCTTCGGCCATCTTGCCGCCGATCAGGACGGTGTCGGCCCTGTCGCCGAGGTTGCGGAGAACTCCGAGCTTGTCCTCCACCTTCGCGCCACCGGAGACGAGGACGAACGGGCGCTCGACCTCGCCGAGGAGAGCCCCGAGGTGCTCGAGCTCGTCGAGGAGGAGCAGTCCTGCGTAGGCGGGCAGGAGGTGCGCGACCGCCTCGGTCGAGGAGTGCGCCCGGTGCGCCGAGCCGAACGCGTCGTTCACGTAGAGGTCGCAGCCTTCCGCGAGCTCGCGTGCGTACTCCGGGTCGTTCTTCGTCTCGCCCGGGTTGAAGCGTGTGTTCTCGAGCACGCTGATGCGATCGTCCGGGACGAGCTCCCGGAGCCTCGCCTCGACCGGGGCCATCCGGAGGGCTTCGTCGACGCCTCTTGGCCGGCCGAGGTGGGAGCAGACCCGCACCGCGGCGGCGCCGCGGTCGAGCAGCAGCTCGAGCGTCGGCAGCGAGGCGCGGATCCGCGTGTCGTCGGCGACACGGCCGTCCTCGAGCGGCACGTTGAGATCGGCGCGGACCAGGACGACTTTGCCGGCGACGTCGGCTTCCCGAACCGAACGGGGCTGGCGCATCAGGCAGCGACCGGAGCGGGCAACGTCTGGCCGATCCGCGCGACGAGGTCGACGAGCCGGCAGCTGTAGCCCCACTCGTTGTCGTACCAGGAGAAGACCTTGACGAGGTTCCCGTTCGCCATCGTCAGGCCGCTGTCGAAGATCGACGAGTACGAGGAATGGACGATGTCGGTCGACACGATCGGCTCGTCGGTGTACTGGAGGATGCCTGCGAGGTCGCCGGTGTCGGCCTTCGAGCGGAAGAGCTCGTTCACCTCTTCGGCGGTCGTCTCCTGCCCGACGAGCACCGCGAGGTCGACGATCGAGCCCGTCGGCACCGGCGCCCGCATCGACATCCCGTCGACCTTTCCCTTCAGCGCGGGCATGACGACGCCGATCGCCCGTGCCGCGCCGGTCGAGGTCGGTACGAGGTTGAGGGCCGCGGCGCGAGCACGGCGGAGATCCTTGTGGGGGCCGTCCTGGAGCATCTGGTCCTGCGTGTAGGCGTGAATCGTCGTCATGAAGCCGCGCTCGATGCCGTACGCCTCGTGCAGGACTTTCGCGACGGGGGCGACGCAGTTGGTCGTGCAGGAGGCGTTGGAGACGATGTGGTGCTGCTCCGGGTCGTACTCGCGGTCGTTGACGCCGAGGACGACGGTGAGGTCGGGGTCGGTTGCGGGAGCGGAGATGACGACCTTGCGCGCCCCTGCCTGCAGGTGCTTCTCGGCGCCTTCGCGGTGGGTGAAGAAGCCGGTCGACTCGATCGCGATGTCGACGCCGAGCTCCTCCCACGGCAGGTTGCCGGGATCCTTCTCGGAGAGCAGCGTGATCGCGCGCCCGCCGACGGTGATGGAACCGTCGCCGAGCTCGACCGGAACGTCGAGCTGTCCGAGCACGGAGTCGTGCTTGAGCAGGTGCGCCATCGTCTTCGCGTCGCCGAGGTCGTTGGCGGCCACGATCTCGAAGTCGCCACCGAGCTGGAGCTGGGCGCGGAGGAAGTTGCGCCCGATCCGGCCGAAGCCGTTGATCCCGACCTTGATCTTCGCCATCGTCTCGATCCCCTTTGCGTCGACTGGCCTTCAGTCGAGTGTAACGAGCGGCTTTTCCTCGCAGGCGGGCGGACCGGGAAGCTCCGAGGACGACCCTCCCGGCCCTTCACCCCGCTCGAGACCTGGCGACAGACGGGGTCTGAATCCGCCGCCGGACGAGCACGGACCCGCCGGGGCGAGTATACGACGCTGCTGTTGCCGCGCTAGAAGACTTTCAACACATATGGCACGAGCTCAATGCTCGGAAAGCTCCTGCAAACGGCGCAACCGGCGGTATGCGCTCGCCTTCGTGAGGCCGGGCTTGCAGCGGCGCGCGAGCTCGGCGGTCGACGCGGTCGGGTGCCGAATTCGGAGGAGGGCGATCTCGCGGAGGTCATCGGGGAGCGAGTCGACGTCGAGACGGCGAAGGGCCTCCAGCTGAGCGTGGGCGGCGCGGCTCGTTCGGACGAGATTCGCGTGGTCGGCGTTCGCGAGCCGGTTTGCGTCGGCGCGGGTGGCGGCGAGTACCGCCTGCTCCTCGAGTGCGAGCACGACGTCGACGGCGCCCGCGGCAACGAGGACGTCGGCGATCGGCTCCGTCCCCTTCGCGTACGCGGAGGCGTGGGTCACGCGCTCCTGGACGTGGAGCTCGGCGCCGAGACGCGACGCGAGCTCGGCGAGGAAGCGGGCGCCGTCCGGCTCTCCGGTGCGGATCTCGAGGTGGGCGTCGCGGGGGCCGCTGAGACTCCCGGCGCCGAGAAGCGCGCCGCGAAGGTAGGCAGAGGCGCAGCAGCGGCGGGCGACGACGCGGCGCGGAGGGTGATCGAGCGGCCGGTGCGAGCGGCCGAGGACGCCGGCGCGATGAAGCGTCTCGTGCGCGGCGGCGGATCCCTCGACGTGCAGCTGGTAGCGAGTCGCGTGGTCGAAGGCGGTGCGGGGGTACGTGCGGATCTCGGACGTGGCGCCAAGGGCCCGGAGCAGGGCGAAGGCGCGTCGAGCGACGGTCGAGCTGGCGACGTCGAGATGGACGTCGACGCTGCCGCGGCCACGTAGGTGTGCGCGCCCGGCGACGTGGAAGAGGCCCGAGAGCTCCGCGAGCCGGTCGCACTCGCGCGAGGGAGCGATCGCGGCGAGCTCCTCCCGGAGGTCGTCAGAGAGCACCGGGGTATCCCTCGAGCGCGAGGAGGCGGCGCTTGTAGTCGAGGCCGAAGGAACCGTACGAGCCGAGGTCGCCGGCGCCGACGACGCGATGGCAGGGGACGAAGAGCCCCAGCCGGTTGCGCGCGCAAAAGCTGCCGGCCGCGCGGGCGGCGCCGGGCGCTCCGGCGAGGGCGGCGAGCTCGCCGTAGGTGACGACCTCGCCCGGCGGGATGCCGCGAAGCGCCGTCGCGCACCCCTGGAGGAAAGGCGTCTCGTACTCGAGGTCGACGGGGACGTCGATGAGCGCCGCCGGATCGCCGGCGAAATAGCGCTGCAGCAGCTCGATCACTTCCGTCGCAAAGCCGTTCGATCCGCGTGACCGTTTCTCTGGTACGACCTGCCCTAGCCCCGGGTGGGCGGGGGATTGGGACGGGTCCTCAGCGGTGCGGGCTCGCGGCCAAGGAAGGTCGTGCCAGACGACGACCCCGTCCGACGTGACAAGCTCACCGACGCCCCAGCCCTCGATCTCGTACGCCACCTGCGTCACCGCCACGACCACGAATCCTAGAATCGCCGCAATGAGCAGCCACGGCATCTTCCACGTCCCCGCGCCGTACAACGAGCCCGTCAAGGGCTACGAGCCCGGCAGCCCCGAGCGCGACGAGCTCCACCGCCGCCTCGACGAGCTCTCCGGCGAGCGGATCGACATCCCGCTCGTGATCGGCGGCGACGAGGCACGCACGGGCGACACCTTCGAAGCCGTCATGCCGCACAAGCGGAGCCACGTCCTCGCCGACGTCCACAAGGGCGCCGGGCCCGAGGTCGAGCGCGCGATCGCCGCCGCCGCCGAGGCGTGGGAGGACTGGTCACGCACGCCGTGGGAGGACAGGGTCGCCGTCTTCCTCCGCGCAGCCGAGCTGCTCGCCGGCCCGTGGCGCCAGACGCTCAACGCCGCGACGATGCTCGGCCAGTCGAAGACCGCACACCAAGCCGAGATCGACTCCGCGTGCGAGCTCGTCGACTTCTGGCGCTTCAACGTCCAGTACATGACGCGCATCTACTCCGAGCAGCCCGTCTCCTCGCCGGGGGTCTGGAACCGGATGGAGTACCGCCCGCTCGAAGGCTTCGTCTTCGCCGTGACGCCGTTCAACTTCACGGCGATCGCGGGCAACCTCCCGACCTCGGTCGCGCTGATGGGGAACACCGTCGTCTGGAAGCCGGCCTCGACGGCCGCGGTCAGCGCCCACTTCCTCATGAAGCTGTACGAGGAGGCCGGCCTGCCGCCCGGCGTGATCAACCTCGTCTACGGCTCGGGCGCCGCCGTCGGCGACCCCGCGCTCGCGAACGAGCACCTTGCCGGCATCCACTTCACCGGCTCGACGCCCGTCTTCCAAGGGATGTGGCACACGGTCGGAGAGAACATCGCGCGCTACCGCAACTACCCGCGGATCGTCGGCGAGACCGGCGGCAAGGACTTCATCGTCGCCCACCCGACCGCCGACGCCGAGGCCGTCGCGACCGCAATCCTCCGCGGCTCGTTCGAATACCAGGGCCAGAAGTGCTCCGCCGCTTCCCGCGTCTTCGCGCCCGCGAGTCTCTGGCCGAAGGTGCGCGAGCAGATCGTCGACGAGATCGCCACGATGAAGATGGGCGATGTCGCCGACTTCTCGAACTTCGTCGGCGCGGTGATCGACGCGAGCTCGTTCGCGACCCAGAAGGAGGCGATCGAGGAGGCGAAGTCCTCGGGGTCCGCCTCGATCGTCGCCGGCGGCGGCTACGACGACAGCGACGGCTGGTTCGTCCAGCCGACCGTGATCGAGACGACCGACCCGGGCTTCCGGACGATGCAGGAGGAGTTGTTCGGCCCGGTCGTCACGGCCTTCGTCTACGACGACTCCCGCTACGACGACGCGCTCGACCTCATCGACAACGGCACGAGCTACGGCTTGACGGGCGCCGTCTTCGCGCGCGACCTCGACGCGATCGACAAGACGCGCGACCGGCTCCGCTACGCGGCCGGCAATTTCTACGTCAACGACAAGCCGACCGGAGCCGTCGTCGGCCAGCAGCCGTTCGGAGGCGCGCGCGCGTCGGGCACGAACGACAAGGCGGGCTCGATGTGGAACCTGATCCGCTGGGTCAGTCCACGGACCATCAAGGAAACCTTCGTCCCGCCGCGCGACTACCGCTACCCGTTCCTCGACTCCGAGTAGCCGGCTAGCCGCGCCCGGCCTTGTGGAGCTGGGCGTAGACGCTCCGCGCCACCTTGGCCGGAACACCGGGGACGCCCTCGAGCTCCTCCGATGAGGCCGCGAGCATCGCGTCGACCGAGCCGAAGTGGCTGAGCAGCGCGCGCCGCCGCGCCGGCCCGACTCCCTCGAGCTCGTCGAACAGCGAGGAAAACCCGCGCGACTCGCGGCGCTGGCGGTGGAAGCCGACGGCGAAGCGGTGCGCCTCGTCGCGCACTCGCTGCAGGAGCTGAAGGCCCGGATCGTGGCGCGACAACACGACCGGTCGAGCCTGCCCCGGGACGAACACCTCCTCCTCCCGCTTCGCCAGCGCGATCACGGCGACGCGCGGGAGGTCGAAGGCCTGCATCGCCGCGAGCGCCGCCGCGAGCTGTCCCTTGCCGCCGTCGACGACGACGAGATTCGGGGTCGCCGCGAACGACTCGTCGTACTCGTCCGCCATCCTGCCGGCCGCCAACCGGGCGAAGCGGCGCGAGACCATCTCCCCCATCGCGGCGAAATCGTCCATCCCGGCCTGGCCGCGAATCCCGAACTTGCGGTAATGCGCCTTCTTCGGCGAACCGTCCTGGAAGACGACCATCGAGCCGACGTTGTCCTGCCCCATCGCGGTCGAGATGTCGAAGCACTCGATCCGGAGCGGCAGCGCCTCGAGGTTGAGCGTCTCGCGCAGCTGCTCGAGCGCCTCGACGCGCCGGAGCCGCCGCAGCTCTCCTTGCGCGAGGTCGCTCGTGAGGACGTGGAGCGCGTTCTCGTCGGCGAGCTGCTGGAGCCGCCGCTTCTCGCCGCGCTCGGCCGTTCGGATCTCGACCCGCGCGCCGCGCCGCTCGCCGAGGAGCTCGGCGAGCGCCGAGAGGTCGCCGGCGTCCCGCGGCACGACGATCTGCGGCGGCACGCTCGGCGCACTGCCGTAGTACTCGAGCCCGAAGGACTCGACGATCGTCGTCACGTCCTGGCCGCCGACGTTCTCGAGGTGGAACGAATGCCGGTCGACCATCTTGCCGCCGCGTAACGGGAAGATCTGGACGACCGCGCGGTCGCCCTCGGCTGCGAAGCCGATCACGTCCACCGTCCCGACCGACTGCCGCTCGACCGCCTGCCGCTCGACGAGGTGCTGGACGGCGTGGAGCCGGTTGCGATAGCGCGCAGCATCCTCGTAGCGCTCGTCCGCGGCGGCCTCGTGCATCCGCCGCTCGAGCTCGCGCTGGATCGGCTTCACGTCGCCGGAGAGGAACTCGATCACTCCGTCGATCAGCGCCCGGTAGTCCTCCACCGACACGTAACCCACGCACGGCGCGAGGCAGCGGTCGATGTGGAAGTCGAGGCACGGGATGCCGCTGTGCCGGCCCGGCTTCGGCCCCTCGCACGGCCTGTACCGGAAGACGCGGTTGAGGACGTCGAGCGTCTCCCGCACCTTCTTCGCGTTCGCGTACGGGCCGAAGTACCAGACGCCGGGCCGATGCCGCTCGCGCGTGAACATCACGCGCGGGTACTCGTCCTCGACCGTGACGGCGATGTACGGGAAGGACTTGTCGTCGCGGAGCCGGACGTTGAACGGCGGCCGGTGCCGCTTGACGAGGTTCTGCTCGAGGTGAAGCGCCTCGACCTCGCTCCCCGTGACGATCACCTCGATGTCGGCGACGCGGCCGGGCAGCGAACGGATCTGCGCGCGGCCGTCCGTCGTCTTCTGGAAGTACGAGCGGACGCGCGGGCGCAGCGACTTCGCCTTGCCGACGTAGAGGACGTCGCCGTCCGCGTCGCGGAAGAGGTAGACGCCCGGCTTCGCCGGGAGCTGCTTCAGCTGGGTTTCGACGCGGGCGGCCACAACCGGCCACCGTAGCGAGGCCTAGACCGCCTCCACCACCAAGTCGGGCGTGGAATCCACGACGAGCCGGCCGTCCTGGTAGACCCGTTCGATCCGTCCCGCGTAGCCGACGAAGTCGAACGGATCGCCGGAGACGACCACGAGGTCGGCGCGCTTCCCCGGCTCGATCGTCCCGAGCTCGCGCTCGAGGCCCATCAGCTCGGCGGCCGTCTTCGTCGTCGCGACGAGGACGTCCTCCGGGCTCATCCCGTTCGCGGCCATGAGGTCGAGCTCGAGGAGGTTCTCGCCATGCGGGATGACGCCCGCGTCGGTGCCCATCGCGATCTTCACACCGGCCGCCGCGGCGCGGCGGAACGAGTCCCGGTGCGCCTCGACGACCTCGGTCGCCTTGCTGAGCACGTGGTCGGGGATCGGTACGCCCGCCTCGGCGGCGCGAATCACGCCGACCGGCGCGACGAGCGTCGGCACGAGATAGGCGCCGTGCTCGAGCATCAGCTCGATCGCCTCCTCGTCGATGTAGATGCCGTGCTCGATCGAGCGGACGCCGGCGCGAACGGCGTTCTTGATCCCGACGGTCGACTGCGCGTGCGACATCACCCAGAGCCCTGCGGCGGTCGCCTCGCCGACCATCATCTCGATCTCGTCGTAGGCGAAGCCGCGCTGGTCGGGAGAGTCCGTCGGGGAGAGGACCCCGCCCGACGTCGCGATCTTGATCACGTCGGCACCGGCTCGCACGAGCTCGCGGATCTTGCGGCGCGCCTCTTCGACGCCGTCGACGATCTGCGACGGCATGCCCGGGTAGTCGGGGAAGAGGTCGGTCGCCCCGCCCGACGGCATCCAACCGTCGCCGTGGCCGCCGGTCTGGCTCAGCATCGTGAGGGAGATCTGGAGGCGCGGCCCGCGCACGATCCCCTCCTCGACCGCCTGCTTCACGCCGAGGTCGGCGCCGCCTGCATCGCGCACCGTCGTGATGCCCGCGCGGATCGTCGCCTCGAGGTTCTTGATCGCGTCGTAGAAGCGATAGGAGAACGGCGTCTGCAGGTGCTTCCACATGTCCAGGTGTCCGAACATGACGTGGACGTGGGTGTCGAAGAGCCCGGGGAGAAGCGTCGCGCCCGAGACGTCGACCTGCTCGTCGCCGTCCAACCCCGCTCCGACCTCCTCAATCAGCCCGTCGACGACGGCGACGTCCGCCTCGGCAACCGCCGCACCCGTGCCGTCGAAGACCCGCCCGCCTGAGAAGACCGTCCGCACCGAGAGGAGAGCCTAGCGACCCTGGCTAGCATTTCCAGAGTGGAAGGCCAATACGTCGCGTACACCTTCTATCGGGTCGAGCCGAGTTGGCGGAGGCTGGTGCCGCCGGACGTCCGGCAGGCGCAGAAGGACGAGTTCGCCCAGGTCGTCGACGACTTCTCCGGGCGGTTCGAGCACCTGCGGGCGTACACGACGGCCGGCGTGCGGCCCGAGACCGACTTCTTCCTCTGGAAGATCACCGAGCGCTACGACGATCTCGGCGAGCTCGGCGCGGCGCTGAACGGGACGGAGCTGGCGGGCTGGCTCGAGACGCCGTACTCGTATCTCGCCACGACGAAGGCGTCCCAGTACACGAGCGCGCGCAAGGCGCGGAAGATCACGCCGCACGGCCTGCCGTATCTCGTCGTCTATCCGTTCGTGAAGGTGCGGCCGTGGTACGCGCTGTCCGAGGACGAGCGGCAGCGGGCGATGGACGAGCACATCCGGATCGGCCGCGAGGAGTTTCCCGGGATCAAGAACCACACGACGTACTCGTTCGGGATCGACGACCAGGAGTTCATGACGGCGTTCGAGTGCGAGGAGCCGGCTGACTTCATGCACCTGATGCTGCGGCTACGGGACAGCGAGGCGTCGCGCTACACCGAGCGCGACACACCGATCTTCGTCGGCCGCTTCGTGCCGGTGCGTGAGGCGCTCGCGGCGCTCGACGGCGCTTCGGCCCGCGTCGAGGCCTAGGCCGCCGCCTCACCTCCAGGCGAGAGCACTTGCTCGCGCAGCCCAGATTCCCCGTTGTGGAGCGTCGTAGACTGCTGTTGTGTTTCGGGCACTGAGAGCGTGGAGGTCTCGTCGCCAGGCCAAGAGGGACGCTGAAGAGCTCGAAAGGCTAGAAGAACTTGCCTCCATCGACCCGGCGGAGATGGCGAAGTTGCGCGCCAAGATCAACCCCCTTGGATCCGAGAGCCGCGGAAGCCCGGACCTCTTCCGCCGCTTGCGCGGGTCGGACTCGCCTCCGAAGGGAGACTAGATCCGTCAGGGAAGTCGGCGCTGGGTCAGTTTGAAATTCCTCGCCATACTTCTTCTGACCGATGGACGAGAAGGACGACTTCTGGCACGTGCTGTACCGAGAACTCGGACTCCAAGCTCCTGACCACTTCTCTATCGCGGCGCGCATCGGGCTCCTGGCCGGCTTGGGAACGACGTTCCTTCCCCGCCCGCTGCAGCCCTTTATGAAGTGGCCGCTATTCCTGCTAGCTCTGCTTGTGTACGTGGTTGTGATCGCGCCGCTTGAACTGTTGGGATGGCCGATCAGACGCCTCACCGATAAGTAAATGGCCGTCTGACAAGATTCGTGTCCGTGGCGTTTCAGCCCCCCGAGCTTGACCCCCGTCAGCCATATCGCGGGCCAGACGTACCGATGAATGGGGTCGTCGGTTTCGTCCTTGTCATCCTCTGCGTAGCGCTCGGCGCTTTCGTGGCGACCTGGGTAGGCGTAGTCGCGTTCGTCGCCGTCGTCGTTGCCCGGATCTCCTGGTCGTGGATAGATGCTCGCCGGATTCTCCGAGATCAGCGGGCCGCCAATCCCTCACAGCCCCACGCAGACGTACGCCACGAGTACGAGGAGGCGGTCCGGACGTACGGCGCTAGATCGAGAGAGGCGCGTCTTGCGAAACGCGCCTACCGACAAGCCCTCGCGAGCTACGTGCGGAAGACGCGCGCGGCCCGGTCGGACCCGTCTACCTGACCCCCGTCTCGGGCGACATTCCCGAGCACTGGCCCAGGGGCGCGGGGCTATCCCTCGATCGCTTTCTCGGCCGGTCGTGCTCCCGCGCGGACTAGCTCCCGCTGCACCTCTTCGCGAGTGACCTTCTCCGCCCTGAAGAACTCGAGCTCCAGTTGGCGCTGACCGTGATTCCCCCTAAGCACCACCGCCTTGTCCCAGACGCCTTGGCCTGGGCCGACTGAGAACGACCAGGTCACACGGCTCAGCCCTCGCGCCGCAAACGTGCTTGGCGCGATACCCACCTCGAAGTCGGCAGCTCGAAGCGTGTAGTTGATGCCGTTGAGCTTGCCGAAAAAGCGCGGCACGAACCGCGCGCGAGTCGAGATCGTCCGCTCACCCAGCAGGAGACGCACGTAACCGAAGCCCGAGGTGTTGAAGCGTGCGGGGCGCACTCTGACCCAGACCACCACCGAGAACACAACAGGTCCCAGGTCAACCTCATCTACGCGACCGCGCCGGAGTTTCTGTAGCGCCAGCCCGGTGAGCACGAAGGCCCCCCAAATCACGAACGTGACCCACCACGCGATGCGGCCCGACAGCCACGCCACCGAAACCGCCACAAAGCCGACGAAGGTCAAGAGTCCGACCGGTCCGCGAAACGGCATCCCAGGCGAACTTACCCCGGTGAGGTTGCTTGAAGACCCCGGCTGCAGCCTAGCCGCGCACGTCACGCCCAGGGGACATTCCCGAGCACTGGCCCAGCCCACTCGACCACGCATACATCGAGTGAGAAACTGACTCGATGTCACTCGGCGCGTGGCTTCGTCTGGGCTGGCTCCTTGTCGCCGCCGATGTCGCCTACTGGCTGTGGGAGCTACGGCAACCCGAGGAGCAACAGCTTTCCGCTTCGCACGCTGACCTCAACATCTTCCTGTACTACGGCGGCGCGCTCGCATTTGTCGCGCTCCTCATTCTGAGCTACGTCGTCTGGCGCGCAAACCAACGCGACCGTTGACTGGCTAGCTCAAGTGGTATTCCCGAGTACTGGCCCAGCCGAGGGGTTATCCGGTTGAACCACCGCAGGCGCGAAGGGCCGGAGGCTAAGACTCCGCGCAGCGGGACTTAGCCGTAGGCCGAACTGCGCTCGCGCCGCCCTCCGGCGCGCGCGAGCGCACGAGGCAGGCCTCCCATCCAGAGCATCACCAGCAAGCAGAGCACGGAGCGGCCCGGAACCGCCCTTCCGGGCCGCGGAGTTCCTTCTCCCAGCGAGCGAAGCGCAGCTTCGCGAGCTACGAGTAGCGGTGCTGCTCGCGCCAGGTGCGGAACATCGCGACGCCGCAGAGCGCGAGCACCGCGACGAAGGCGATCACCTGGAAGCCGTGGGCGCCGCCGTACCAGTAGACGCCCACGTCGGCGATCGCGAGCAGCGCCGAGCCGTAGAAGACCACCTGCGCCCGCGCCGGCCACAGCCCGATCCCTCCCCGCTGCTCTCGCCACATGAGGAAGACGAAGAACGCGATCGCGAGGAGGAACGCGACCCGCGCGAGGATCAGCAGCACCGTGAGCGTCTGCTCGAGCTGGAACACGACGATCAGCCCTGCGATCGCCGCGAGGATCAGCAGGCCGCGAAGAGTGGGATTGATGCGAGGGAAACCGCTCACGTGCCCGTCATGTACGCCCGCACCGCGAGCGCTCCGGCGACGAGGGTAGCGCCCGTGAACCAGGCGAGCCGCCCGCGGCGGTCCGCCGGCGCGTACATCCACGGCGCGAGTACGGCCAGCAAGGCGAGCGTCCCGTAGAGGTAATGGAGCTTGTGCGGCGCGCGATGGTGCTGGGACAGGAGGAGCAGCCCGAGCCCGACCTGCGCGACGAGAAGCGTCTGGGCGAGTGCGAGAAGATGCGTGAGGACCCCGCGCGCCTCGCGGCGCCGGTAGTACGTCCAAGCCCCGACCGCGGCGGCACCGAAGGTGGCGGCGAGCACCGCGAAGGCGACCGCATGGTGGACGCTCACCATCGCGGCCGGAGACTACCGGCGGCGCCGGAGCGGAAACCGTCCGGCGCCGCCGAACCCCTCCCTCAGGCAGCGCGGCGGCGTGCTCCTCGACCTCGAGGACGAGGAAGCGGTGCTCGCGGCGGCGGAGAAGCTCGGCGGGCCCGTTCTGGTCCAGCCGTTCGTCCGCGGCGGGGCCGAGCTGCTCGCCGGCGCCGTCGAGGATCCGGTCTTCGGCCCGCTCGTCGCCTTCGGTCCCGGCGGGGTCCTTGCAGAGCTGATCGGACAGGCCCAGTTCCGGCTCGCTCCGCTGACGGATCTCGACGCGGAAGAGCTCGTCCGCTCGGGCAAGGCGGGCACGCTCGTGGCCGGCTTCCGCGGCGCTCCACCCGCGGATGAAGCCGCGCTCGTCGACCTGCTCCTGCGCCTCTCGCTCCTCGCCGACGATCTGCCCGAGCTCGCGGAGCTCGACCTCAATCCGGTGATCGCCCTGCCGGACCGCTGTCTCGCCGTCGATGCGCGCGTCCGGATCGCTCCGCCGCTCCATCCCCACCGCGCCAAGTCTTGGTAGCGAATACGAACGGCGCCCCCGGAGGGACGCCGCTCGTGGTGGATGCGCCGGACTTTGCAGCCCGTATGCCGCGATCGTCGCGGCAGCGGAGTCAGGCGGCATCGGAGTCCGCTCGCACGGGCGATGCGGCTTTCCCACAGCCCTCGGAATCGGCGCCTGCCGGTAACGTCCGGCAGGTGCATGCCTTCGGCGTCGGCATCGTCGTGGAACGCCTGCGGGCGGCCGGCGGCGGCTACGAGATCGTTCACGAGTCTCCCGGAATCGAGCTCGGCGTCTACGTTCTCGTCGCCCCGGAGCCCGATCGGCAGCAGCCGCACGCGGACGATGAGGTCTACGTCGTGCTCGAGGGCAGCGGCGTGCTCGAGGTCGAGGGCGAGAGCGTGCCGGTGAAGGAGGGCGACGCCGTCTTCGTCGAGGCGGGTGCCGACCACCGCTTCACCGCGTACGAGCAGCTCGCGGTCTTCGTCGTCTTCGAGCGTGCGCGCGGCTAGGCTCGCCGCCGGGCTCGCCGCGATCGCGCTCCTCGCCGGTTGTGGCAGCGGAGCTGCGCCGAAGAATCACGTCCACCTGACCGCGTTCGAGCAGCACGGGAGGACTCTGTTCATCCGCTCCTGCGGCTCCTGCCACGCACTCGCCGACGCGGGAACGAGCGGCATCGTCGGGCCGGCCCTCAACCAGCCGTGGGCCGCCTCGCGCATACGGGAAGTGATCGCGGACGGGCCCGGGCAGATGCCCGCGGGGCTCCTCTCCGGCAACGCCGCCGCAGCCGTCGCCGCCTACATCGCCGCGGCTACCGGCGGCTAGCGCGCGCTGAGGCGGGTCAACTCGTCGGCGAGCTCGGAAACCGTGCCGACCCCGTCGACGGCTCCGATCCTGAGCGGACCGCCGGAGTGGAGGTCGAGCACGAGCGCGGGCCGGCCGGCAAGCCGCTCCTGGGCCTGGTACCCGACGCGGACGCCGTCGATGTCGTCGTAGTAGATGCGGTGCACGCACGCACCACGCGGCCCGTGCGACCCTTCGAAGCGAAGGCCCGCCGGCTCGAGCTCGAGCTTGCCCGCTTCGACGCCCTGCAGGGGCTCGCTCCAGAGAACCGCGTAACTCGACATGGCCCCATGATCCACTCGGCCGCGGCCACGGGCATCGGTGGCAACGCTGCGATCCGGCTGTGGGAAAGCCGCTGCTACTGAGCGGTTTCGTCGCCGTCCGGCTCGAGCAGGCCCTGATGGAGCGCGTGCCGCACGAGCTCCGCCCGGGTCGAGAGGCGGAGCTTCTGCATCACATGCGCGCGGTGCGTCTCGGCCGTCCGGACGGAGATGAAGAGCAGTTTGGCGATCTCCTGATTCGTGTGTCCGAGCGCGAGCAGGCGCAGCACCTCGCGCTCGCGATCCGAGAGCGGATCGGCCTCAGCCCGTGCGCGCGCGTCCGCCTCGGCCGCGGCGAGCCGCGCGCCGAGCGCCGGATGGACGTACCGGCCGCCGCGCGCAACCTCCCGTACGGCTTGGACGAGCTCGTCGTCGGCGGCCTCCTTGAGGAGGTAGCCGGTCGCGCCGGCGGAGAACGCCTGGCGGACGTAGCTCGGGTCGTCCTGCATCGAAAGCACGAGGATGCGCGCCTTCGGTGCCGCCTCGAGGATGTCCGGCGCCGCTTCCAGGCCGCTCCGGCCCGGCATCACAACATCGAGCAGGACCACATCGGGCTTGTGCAGCCGGGCGAGGCGAATCGCCTGCTCGGCGTCGCCGGCCTCGTCCTCGACCGTGATGTCGGGCTCGCCCTCGAGGAGGAGACGGAGGCCGGACCGGACGAGTGTGTGGTCGTCGACGACGAGGACGCGGATCGTGGCCGTCGCGGTCTTGGCAGCTGTGGTCATGCCGAGACGATGCCGTCCCGCGGAAAGAGCGGCGTCCGCGCCCGCGCTTCAGTCCGTTCCGTACTTTCCCGCAACCACTGATCGATCGCTGCGCTTGCCAGCCGTTACCGCCGGTGGGGGCACGTGTTGGTGTGGGCTGCGGTGTTGCCGGCGCCGGTTTGGCCTTGGTTGTCGATGCAGCGGGCGTTGGCGGCGTGGTTGTCGCTGACATCGACCGGTGGGCCGTCGTTTTGGACGAGGAGGTCGCGAGTGATGCTGTTGGCGTCGATCGAGTCGGTGCCGCCCGAGCCGTGCTGGACCGTGAGGTCGTCGCCGACGGTGTTGTTGGCGACGGTGACGTTGTCGGCGTCGTCTTGGACGAGGACGCTGCCGGTGATGGTGTTGCCTGCGCAGCCGGGGCCGCCGAGCGCGAGCGAGCCTCCCGTGGCCCGGACGTCGAGGCCGATGCTGCTGTTGCATACGGTTGCGCTGCCCTCGATGGTGAGGTTCCTGCCGATCGTCACGCCGTCCGCGTTCAGGGTGCCGCCCCGGTAGACGGTGGCAGTGAGCGTCACGTGCGTGCCCGGGACGAGCGTGCAGGTGTCGCCCGAGGGAACGACGACGTAGAAGCCGGTTCCCCCGTACGTGCCGTTGCAGGTCGTCGTGAACGGGTTGAGCTGGGACAGCGACGACACCGCGACCCCGATCGGGCCGTTGGCGCCGATGATAAAGCTCTGGTTGACGTTCGTGCCGTCGAGACTGGCCCGGCCGATCGTGTCCGTGATCACGTTCGTCCAGTAGACGTGGCCGGCGTCGACCGCGACCGTGAACGGGTAGCTGGCGCCGCTGATGAAGCTCGCGTTTACGCCCGAGCCGTCGAGGTTGGCCCGGCCGATCGCCCACGTGCTGTAGTTCGTCCAGTAGACGTGGCCGGCGTCGACCGCGACCTCGTACGGTTGGCCGACGCCGCTGATGAAGCTCTGGTTCTGGTTCGTGCCGTCGAGATTGGCCCGGCCGATCGTGTTCGCACTCGCGTTTGTCCAGTAGAGATGGCCTGCGTCGACCGCGACCCCGAGGGTGCCGTCGCCGCCGCTGATGAAGTTCTGGATTACGTTCGTGCCGTCGAGACTGGCCCTGCCGATCGCCACTTGGCCGTGCGTCCAGTAGACGTGGCCGGCGTCAACGGCGACCCCGTAATTCTGGCCGTCGCTGATGCCTGTGATGAAGCTCGGGTCTTTGTTCGTGCCGTCGAGATTGGCCCGGCCGATCTCGCCGTCGTCGATGTCCGACCAGTAGATGTGGCCGGCGTCGACCGCAATCCCGGTCAGGCCGCCGAGCCCGCTGATGAAGCTCTGGTTCACGTTCGTGCCGTCGAGACTGGCCCGGCCGATGGTGCCCGCGTTGCTGTTCGTCCAGTAGACGTAGCCGGCGGCCCCCGCCGGCCGCGGCGCTGCCGAGCTGCCGGAGACCGCTCCCAGCACGCCAACGAGCCCGAGCAGGCCGAGCAGCCCGAGCAACAGGAACCGTCTTCTCACCGCAAACCTCCTTGCCTCACGGGCACTGGGCCGCATTGCCCTGTCCCGTCGCGCAAGCAAGGGAGAGCTGCTGCTCCGCCGCGAACGGCGGAAATCTCTCCTGCCTCGAGCCCGGCGCGAACGCCGCCAAACGGGCCACGAGTGAAGAGGTGCCGGCGACAACTTGAGCGGGCACAGGCTGGAACCTGACTCCGCCAACGCGACTCGGCTCGAAACCGTGAAAACACCCTAGCAGGGCTGCAGCGCGACTCCCACCGGCGCCCGCCGTCGGGTGAGGCCGGACGCATAGGCTCCTGGCATGGTGCGCGAAGGCGATCCCGCCCCGGACTTCACGCTTCGCTCGGATGCTGGTGAGGAGATCACGCTCTCCTCGCTGCGCGGACGTCCCGTGGTTCTCTATTTCTACCCTCGGGACGACACGCCGGGCTGCACCACGCAAGCGTGCGGGATCCGGGACGCATACGCGGAGTTCGAGCAGGCCGGCGCCGTCGTGCTCGGCGTCTCGCCCGACACCGTCGGCAGGCACGTGAAGTTCAAGGAGAAGTACGGCCTGCCGTTCGCCCTCCTCGCCGATCCGGAGCATGAGGTCGCCGAGCTGTACGGCGTCTGGGGCGAGAAGAGCTACATGGGCCGGAAGTACATGGGCGTGAGCCGTTGGACGTTCGTCATCGGCCCGGACGGCGTGGTCACGACGGTCTTCCCGGACGTCAAGCCGGCGAGCCACGCCGACGACGTTCTCGCGGCGCTCGCCGCGTCGTAATCCCCCTGCCGGGGGAGGACAGTGCTCCCCTTTCGGGTGGTGCCCGACGCCGGGACGACCACGACACTCGTTGGCGGCGTCGGCTCATGCAGCTCCTTCTAGGCGATCCCAGCTTCACGGACGAGCTCGCGGACTTCCTCACGAGCGTCGGTCAGGCCGCCGTCGTGGCCGGGCCCGACCGCGTTGACCTCGAGACGGACGGCGAGTCGGCGGACCTCGAGCTCGCGATCTACCTCCGCGTCTGGCGTGTCCTCCACCCGGACGCGGACGTCGAGCTCACTGCCTAGAACCACGCCGGAGTTTTTGAGACGCTATCGGCGTGCTCACATGGCTCCGCTCACTGTTTCGCCGCCAGCGGCAGGACACGTCCCCGATCCGTGAGGAGGACGCGTACGCCCACAGCTACGGCGACCGGAGCGGCGAGATCCTCAGCATCGCGCCCGTGCCTGAGCCCGAGCCCCAGGAGGAGCCCACCGGGGCGCCCAGCCGCACGGGCGACCTGACGGGCGAGCTGCTGCGCCGCGCCTTCGAGGCAAAGCTCGACGCGCGCGGCAAGGCGACCGCCTAGCGATTCCTCACGACGGCGCCGCCGGGCTATGCGGATGAGAGGACTTGAACCTCCACGAGCCGAAGCTCACACGGACCTGAACCGTGCGCGTCTACCAATTCCGCCACATCCGCGTGGGCGGTCAGTGTAGCCCGGCTCCGAAGCGCCCCGAGCCCCGCAAACGCGCGTACCATGCGCGCTCTGCGCCGGTCGGCCCTTCTCCTCTCGCTCGTCCTCCCGGCCCTGTTCGCACTGCTGGCGGGAGGCAGCTCGGCGGCTCCGGCACCGGCCGGCGGGAGGCTCGTCGAGGTCGTCGTAACCTTGCCGCGCCCACCGCTCGCGCTCGCGGTCGCGCACGACCGGACACTCGCCGCGGCCGTTCGCCGCACGCATTCGCTCGACGTCGCGGCACCGGCCGCCGTCTCGTACCTGCGTTCGCTAGCCGCCGCGCAGCAGGAGTTCTCCGCGCGACTCGCCGTCCACGTGCCCGAGGCGCGGGTCAACTGGCACTACGCGGTGGCGCTCGACGGCGTCTCGGTGGTGCTGCCCGCCGCCGACCTGCCGCGGCTGAGCGCCGTTCCCGGCGCGACCGTCTGGCCCACGGTGACGTACCGCTCCCTCGGGACGCGGTCGAGCTCCGGAGCGCAGAACCGTCCCCCGGGCCTGATCGGCGCGACGAGCATCTGGGGCTCCGATCTCTCCACGGCGGGCCAGGGGATGAAGATCGGGATCATCGACGACGGGGTCGACCAGGCCCATCCCTACTTCGATCCGTCGGGTTTTTCGTATCCCGCCGGCTTCCCGAAGGGGAACACCGCCTACACGACGCCCAAGGTGATCGTCGCTCGGGCGTTCCCGTCACCGTCGAGCCACTGGAAGTACCAGAGCGCCCCGTTCGACCCGGTCGACTCCGACCACGCGACGCACGTTGCCGGCATCGCCGCCGGCGACTACGACACACCGACTCCGGTCGCCGGCAACTCCCAGATCTCGGGCATCGCGCCGAAGGCGTACATCGGCAACTACAAGGCGCTGACCGTGCCGACGAGGGACTACGGCCTCGACGGAAACTCGCCCGAGATCGCGAAGGCGATCGACCAGGCGGTCGCCGACGGCATGAATGTGATCAACCTCTCGATCGGGGAGCCCGAAGTCGCCCCGGAGCGGGACATCGTCGTCCAGGCGCTCGACGCCGCCGCCGCGGCGGGGGTCGTTCCCGTGGTCGCGGCGGGCAACGACTTCACCATCGCGGGGGACGGCTCGGTCGGCTCGCCCGGCAATGCGCCGGCGGCGATCTCCGTGGCCGCATCGACCGGAGGAGCTTGGGGAACGGCCGCCGACCGGATCGCGTGGTTCTCCTCCGCCGGGCCGACGCCCGTCTCGCTGCTGCCGAAGCCGGACGTCACAGCGCCCGGCGTCGGCGTCCTCTCGTCGGTTCCGCCGAAGCTCTGGCAGGCGTGGGACGGAACGAGCATGGCGACGCCGGTGGTCGCGGCGGCAGCCGCACTGCTGATGCAGCGCCATCCGACTTGGACGGTGGAGGAGGTCAAGTCGGCGCTCGCCTCGACCGGCGACCCCGTCCTCAGCGGCGCGCACGGCTCGGAGGTGTCGACGCTGCGCGAGGGCGGCGGCCGGATCGACCTCGCCCGCGCCGACCAGCCGCTGATCTTCACCGACCCGAGCTCGATCGGCTTCGGCCTCGTCGAGCGCGGCTGGGCGAGGACCGCGAGTCTCGTCACGACCGATGCCGGCGGCGGGGCAGATCCCTGGACCGTGTCCGTTGCGCAGCAGTCGATGCCCGCGGGCGTGACCCTCGTCCCGCAGGAGAGCACCGTCGTTGCGGGTGCGACTCTGCCGGTCGAGCTGACGGTGACGCCGAAGGCGAAAGCCGGCGACGGGACGGGCTTCGTCGTCCTCACGCGCGGCAGCGACATCCGGCGCGTGCCGTTCTGGTTCCACGTCGAGGTGCCGCGTCTCCAGCTCGACCCGCACAAGACCCTGTCCGCTCCGGGCCTCTACCGCGGGGACACGGCCGGACAAGCCTCTCGCGTCAGCACGTACCGCTACCCCGAACGCGGCCTTGCACCCGGCGTGCCCACGCACCTCGGGGGCCCCGAGCAGGTCTTCCAGTTCACGCTCGACAAGCCCGTCGCGAACTTCGGCGTCGCCGTCGTCAGCCACGCCCCGGGCGTCACCGTCTCACCGCGCCTCGTCCGGGACGACGACGAGAACCGCGTCGTCGGCTACACCGGGATCCCGTCGAGCCTGAACCCGTACCAGGGTCTCTACACGGCTGAGCCCGTCGTCGGCGCCGTCCTCGCGGCGCCCGGCACGTACGACGTCGTCTTCGACACGCCGACCGGGGCGAAGCCCGGCCACTTCCGGTTCCGCTTCTGGATCGACGACACGACGCCGCCCTCGATCGCGGTGCTCGGCCGGACCGTCGTCGCAGGCAGGCCGATCCGTGTGGCGGTGAGGGACTCGGGGTCGGGAGTCGACCCCCGCTCGCTGCGCGTCTCCCTGGACGGCGGCAGCGCGAGCTTCAGGTACGCGAACGGCATCCTCTCGATCCCGGCGACCTCCACCCTTGCCGCGGGCCGTCACCTGCTGACGGTGATCGCGTCCGACTACCAGGAAGCGAAGAACATGGAGGACGTCGGGCCGGTGCTGCCGAACACGCGCGTCTTGCACGCGTTCGTGCGGATCCGGCGCTAGCGCCTTTCGCGCGGATCGAACGTCGGGAGGTTCGCGAGGTCGCGCTCGACGCTCGCCGCGAACTCGTCGGCCTCGTCGTCCTGCACGAGCCGCAGGTTGGTCTTGCGCTTCGCACGCTCCCGGCCGCGCCGGGACTCGCCCCCGAAACGCTCCTCGAGCCGTGGCCACTCTGCGCCCGCGACGAGAACGACCGCCGCAGCGAGCAAGGCGATGTACAGCCAGCTCACGGACCGAGTCTAGCGCCGCATGGGCTCATCGGCCTAGAGCCTCGCGACCTTCTCGCGGAGGTACGCGAGGTACGGCTCCGGATCGAGCGGCCCTCCCGCCGCGCGCTCGAGCAGCTGCGGTGGGTCGAACGTTCTCCCCCAGCGATGGACGTTCTCGCCCAGCCACTCCCGCAGGGTCGAGAACTCGCCGCGCTCGAACTCCGGGTCGAGATCGCCGAGCTCGTGGCACGCTCGTTCCCAGAGCTGGATCGAGATCACGTTGCCGAGCGCGTACGTCGGGAAGTAGCCGAAGCCCGAGTCCGACCAGTGGACGTCCTGGAGGACTCCGTCGACGACGTCCACCGGCTCGACGCCCAGATAGGAGCGAAGCTTGGCGTCGAACGCTTCCGGGAGGTCGTCCGGCGTCACGGTGCCGGAGAGCATCTCCCGCTCGAGCTCGAAGCGCAGGACGACGTGCAGCGAGTACGTCACCTCGTCGGCCTCGACGCGCCGCGTGCCGGGCGCGACGCGGTTGAGCGCACGATGGAACTCCTCGAGCGGCACGCCGGCGAGCCGCTCCGGGAACGTCTCCTGCAGCTGCGGATAAAAGAACCGCCACGTCGACAGGCTGCGGCCGACGACGTTCTCCCAGAGCCGGCTCTGCGACTCGTGGAACGCCGACGAGGCGCCGGTGCCGAGCGGTGTGCGGAAGTAGCGCGGGTCGACCTGGCGCTCGTAGATCCCGTGACCGAACTCGTGCAGGCACGAGAGGATGCCGGTGACGCTGCCCGGGCCGAGATTCGTCGTCAGGCGGATGTCGTTGTGCGCCAGCGCGGTCGCGAACGGATGGACGGTGTCGTCGAGCCGCCACGCGTCGTCGTCCATCCCCCAGCGCGCGAGCATGTCCAGCGCGAACGCCCGCTGGCGCTCGGGCGGGAAATCGCCGTAGAGGCACGAGTCGTCGGCGGGCTCGCCGAGGCCGGCGACCAGCGGCACGAGCTCGTCCTTCAGCCGCGCAAAGACGCCCTCGACCTCCGAGGTGAGCATGCCGGGCTCGTTGTCGTCCAGGAGGACGTCGTACGGATCGTCGTACGGTGCGTGGCAGGCGACGTACTCGCGCGTGAGCTCGAGCCGGCGCTCGAGGTGCGGCCGGAAGATCTCGTAGTCGCGGGCGTCGCGCGCATCGAGCCAGGCGCGGTAGCCGAGCGAGGCGGCGCGCGTCATCTCCGCCCGGAGCTCGGCTGGGATGCGCTGCTCCTTCTCGTAGTCCCGGCGCGCGACGCGGATCACGCTCGCCTCGAACGACTCGGGCGCGCTCTGCGTCTCCAGGTCGCGTAGCTCCTCGAGAAGCTCGCCGAGCGCCGGAGCGGTCCCGAGCTCGTGGTGGAGTCGCGCAACGGTTGCGCGGTGCTCGGCCCGCGCGGGAGATCCCGCCGGCGGCATCTTCGTCTCCTCGTCCCAGCCGAGGAGGTACAAGGTCCGCTCGAGGTCGGAGACCGCGCCGAGGCGCTGCAGCAGCTCGTCGAAACGTCCGCCCGCGGAAGTCACGAAGCCGGAGGCTAGCGGGCGGAGTCGCGCACGGCATCGTCCATTTCGAACCAGATCGCTTCGGCCATGGCCAGAAGAGACCCGTCCCTGAAGATCGCAGTGCCGGCCCGATGCCTCCGGCCGTCCGGTTCCCCGAGCGGCCAGCCGACCACGACGCACTCGTCTCCTGCCTCGGGCGCCGAGAGGACGCGCCCCGTGAGGCGGCCGACAACGCTGATGCCGCGGGTCGCGTCGGGCTGCACGGCCCAGCCGCCGGGGCAGTCCAGTGCCGCCCAGGCAAAGCGGGCGCCGGCGAACTCCGGCTCGACGAGCCAAGGCGCGACGACGCAGCCGTCCCCGAGCGGCGCTGGGCGGAGCCGGAGACCGTCGCCGGGATCCCTCGCCGGCCCGCAGACGAAGCAGCCCGGGAACGGATGATCCGGATCGTCGCCCCGCGCCTCGGAGATCCGCCTCGCCTCGGCGAACGACGGAACGGCGGGCAGCTCGAGCTCGAGAGACGACGGCCGCGCCTCGGCGACGACCTCGCCTTCGGACAGGACGCGGATTCCGCCTGCGCCGTCAGGCTCCACCGCGAGCTCCGAGTCGAGCGGCGGCGGCCGGCGCAACGTCACCTCGACGACGTCGGCGCCGACGAGCTCGGCGATCGTTCCGCACGTGTAGCCGCCGTTCGCCGACCGCGCAGGCCCGCGGAACTGGCGCGGAATCAGTATCGAATCCATAAACCGCGACGCTAGCTACCGACCAGGGATGGGCGGAGGCCGGCACCCGCCGTAGGCTCGACGGAGGCGGGCAGATAGCGAAGGCGCCGGCTATGCCGGCGCCGAGAGCGGAAAGAAGCCGGCCGTGAGCGGCAACGCGGCCAGGGGCGTCACGGAGCTCCCCGGGTTGGACTCGAACCAACAACCCTCCGGTTAACAGCCGCGCCCCACGGCACGGAGTATGTCGGTCAGTGTCGCTATCGGCTTGAACAACGGTGCCGCCTGCGCTCGCTCGGCCACCGTCTGACACGGGAGTGACGGCAGATGCTTGCAGGCCGCTTGCGGAATCTGTCGCGCACCAAGAGCTGGGAGCCGCTGCGGAAACGCCGCGATCGCCATAGTTGACGGTCTCTCTGGTGGCAGCAATCATCAGATGAGTGATGGCTGGCTTCCGCGACGATATGGGTCACGGCCGCCGAAGAAGGTTGCTGGTGGCGCTGTGCGGCCTTCTCGCCGCAGGGTCGGTCGCCGGAGCGGTGATTGGGCTAAACACCCCAAGCGCGCACGGAGGACAAAGGTCACGCGGAAGCGCGCGGACGGAGCAACGAGCCAGCAGAACTTTCTCGCGGTTCAGGTCGAGTGGGGTCTCGTTCCGGTATCCAGCAGCTTGGACGCGCCACCGGGGCTGTCTCTTCACGCTCACATCAGGCGAGCTTGTGATCTTGACGACCGCGCATTTCTCCTGTGCCGGCCCGGGAGAGACAGTCGGACGGCTCTCACCGCACGGCGTTTTCGTGAAGTGGTTCGTCGCACACCATGACGCTTCGATCTCTCCGCCGCCGATTAAGGACCCGGACCGGCGCATCGATGGGCAACCGGCCCGGATTGCATCGGGTCCGGCTGGATCCTCCTGCACCCAAATCGCGGGGGCGACGACTGTGAGTGCCGAACTCGCCTCCCCCCCCGGTGACCGCTACACGATGACAGCGTGCATCGCCGGCCCGGACGCAGCGATGGGTGAACGTGCGGTCAGCCGCATGCTCTCGAGTGTCCGGTTCGCGCCCTAGTTCAGCGTCGCCTTATCCCGCAGTCGGGGTCGCAGGCGGATTCGAGGCTGCGATGTCGAATATCTCGCCCGTCTCGGCGTCAACGAGTGCGAACTCGACTGTGAACGGGACGGATCCGACCTCCGCTCCCCCCGCCGATTGCGACGGCGAGACCCCCGGCTTAACCACGACAACCCAGCACGGCCGCTCCGCCCATGCAAGGGGATCGCTCACTGGTGCAGGGGTCATCGAGCAGGTTCCAAGCGCCTCCTCGATTACCGGGCCGCCGCCGTCTGGCATTCCGAAAGTCTGCACTGCCTGCACCGCCGCATTGGCCGAAACGGGGACCGACTGCGGCGCCGGCCCGAGGAAGAGATGCATGGCGTCGAGCTGGTAGGACGTGATGGACTGGAACGGGTCTGTGTTGGCTCTCCTGACGAACCTCACCCTCACACCATGGGTCTGACCGAGGGCCATATGTTCCCGCGCCTGCGCCGAGCTAGCGAAGACGCTGACAAGGATCGGTGCCGCCACGATGATCAGGGCTACCGTGGTGAGCCACGCGCGCCGACGGTTCATGAGCAATCAGCATCCCAGTAGTCTTGGGATTCCGAGCCGCCGTTGCTGTCGCCCATCCAGGACGGAATCGGGAACAACACGCTGCCGTCCTCGAAGGCTCCCACCGAACCGGTAAAAAGCCCCGTCGTGCCGTTCACCGGATCAGTCACGATGCCGTTAGTGAAACTCTCGTGGCTGGCCACACTTCCGGGAATCTGTGTGGCCAAATCGTAGATCTCATCGACCCCCTCGCCATACACAGGAGTAAATGTGAACGGCGAGCCACCGCCGCCGCAATAGTCGATGATCGTTCCGTTCTGGAGGAAGATCTTGTTGTCAGCGTTGCCGAGGGGATCGGTTCCATAGTGGATCGTGTACAGGGGGGCCGTGCCGACAGGATTGTCTTCGATCAGCCAATTGTCATAAATCTTCGTCCCCTTGTTACCAACGCATTGATCGAAGACGTTGCCGTAGCTGAACTCCCAGTCCTTGTAGACGCCGGTCTGTGCAAATTGGTCTTGGCCGGAGTTCAACATCATGATCCAGGCGTACGAATAACAATGCCACGTCGAACAATTCGGGTCGAGGACCGGGTTGCGAACCACGATGTTGGACTTGACGTAGTCGTAGTGATGCCCGCTGATCGCGCCTTTGGAATACCCGATCGACCAGTAGTGCTGATCGGAGCTGCGACCGGTGCAGGCCGCGCTAGCAGCCGTTGGCACGGCCAAGGCTGCCGCGAGAGCGAGGATGAGCAGCTGCCATCGTGGGCTTCTCATCGACGGGCAATGATCCGCCACAGGGAGTCCCCGTGTCAATAAGGACGGGCGGCCCGGTAGACACGCCTTAAGCCACTCGAGACGGAGGAGCCGACGGCGTCACCGCTGCCGTTCAACACGACGCGACGGCGGCGGAGCTCGCCGGGCTGCTCGACCGGATCCGCCGCGACCCAGTCTGGTTCTGCCGGACGATCCTCGGCTTCGAGCCGTGGTCGAAGCAGCGTGAGGTGCTCGAGCTCGACGAATCGAGCTGTGAGGCGCGCGACTGGGCTATCCGGGGTGGAGTGCTTGCGGTCCTGCTTGCACTTGTGCCTCTCAGGTGTCCCGGCTGTAAACGAAAGGCCCGCTTATGCAGGCCCTTCGCCTAGCTCCCCGGGTTGGACTCGAACCAACAACCCTCCGGTTAACAGCCGGATGCTCTGCCAATTGAGCTACCGGGGATCGGCGGCGGCCATTGTAGCCAGGGTCAGGCGAAGGCTCTGATCTCGTCGCGCAGTGCCGCGAGCTCCTGCTGCAGCTCCACCAGCCGGTCTCCGTCGGCCGTCGCGAGCTGCCGCTGCACGCCGCGTTCCTGCAGCCGGAGGAGCAGCTGGCGCGCCGTCTCCTCGGTGATCTCCTCGGTGTCGCGGAGCGCGTAGAGCTCGGCAAGCAGGCCGGTGAGTTCGCCGTCCGCCGGTTCCTGCCCGAGGAGGTACGCGCGCGCGCGGCGGTGCAGCTCGTGGTCGAACTGCTCGGGGGCGAGCTCGGCGAGCTGCGGCCGTAACGCGTCGTGCGCGGCGACACCGGCCAGCGCGCTGCGCTCGAGCCGCTGGCCCGCGTCGAGCAGGCGCGGGGAGACGACGCCCGCGGTGCGCGCGCTCCCGCGCGCCGGCGCGAGACCGGCCTGGGTCTCGGGCGGCAGGTCGAGAAGATCGGCGGCGAGCCGGACGGCGTCGTGCTGTTCCGGCGAGTCGGGCAGCGAGGTGAGGAAGGCGCGGATCGTCGCGAACGCGGCCTGCGGATCGCTCGCGCGCGCGTGCTCGAGCCGCACACGGTGGACGGGATAGCTCACCGGCGACGCGAGCCGCTCCTGGAAGGCGGCGGGATCGTCCGCCGGATCGGTGCCGGGCGGAAGCGGCACGACACGCACGGTGAAGCCCTCGCGCACCGCGAGCTCCATCCCGCGCAGCGTCGCGTCCCGGCCGGCGGCGTCGGCGTCGAAGCAGAGGAAGAGGCGGCGATGCTCCGTTAGCCGCTTCAGAGCCTGGAGCTGTGCCTCCGTCAAAGCGGTCCCCATCGAGGCGACGACGGGCGCGAAACCTGCCTGGCGTAGCGCGATGACGTCCGTGTTCCCTTCCACGACGACCGCGCGATCCTCCTTGGCGATCGACTGGCGTGCGAGGTCGAGGCCATAGAGGAGGTCGCCCTTGCGGAAGAGCTCGCCCTCGGGCGAGTTGACGTACTTCGCCTGCAGTGGGTCGTCGTCGTGGAGCTTGCGCGCCTGGAAGCCGCGCACGCGCCCGCGCGCGTCGGCGAGCGGGAAGACGATGCGGCGCTGGAAGTAGTCGTTGCCGCGCCGGTTCCCGAGGCCGACCGCGAGCAGCTCTTCCTGCGCATACCCCTCCTGCCGCGCGCGGCCGGATAGCTGACCGCCGCCGGGCGCGTAGCCGAGCCGGAACTCGCGGCAGATCTCCTCGCCGAGCCCGCGCGAGGCGAGATACTCCCGCGCCGGCGCTCCCGCGTCGGAATCCCAGAGCACCCGCGCGTAGAACTCCGCGGCCCGCTCGAGCAGCGCACGAAGCCGCTCGTCGCGTGCGCGCTTCTGCTCCTGCTCCGGCGAGACCTCCTCGTACTCGAGCTCGACTCCGAACCGCCTGGCGAGGATCTCGATCGCGCCGACGAAGTCGACGTTCTCCGTCTTCTCGAGGAACGTGATCGCGTCGCCGCCCTCGCCGCAGCCGAAGCACTTGAACGTGCCGCGCGCGGGTGTGACGGTGAAGCTCGGTGTCCGCTCCTGGTGGAAGGGACAGAGCCCCTTGTACGTGCTGCCGGCCTTGCGGAGCCGGACGACCTCCTCGACGAGCGGGAGGATCTCCATCGCCGCCTTGACGCGCTCGACCGACTCGTCCTTGATGCGGGCCACGCTCTAATCCAACTCTGCCGCGTAGGCGAGCGCGAACCGGTCCGTCATCCCCGCGAGGTAGTCGGTCGCCCCCGCCGGGTCCAACCCCTGCTCGTCGACGAGGTGCCCGAAGATCCGGCGCACGGCGGCGCGCGCCGGGCCGTGATCCTGCTGGAGGTAGACGCGGTCGAACATGAAGGAGCGCAGCGCGAGCATTGCCTCGCCGATCTCGTCGCTCTGGACGATGTCGCCCGCCGGGGCCGACGTCTCGACGAGGTCGTGGACGAGCGTGTCGATCCGCCGGGAGCCGTTGTCTCCGAGGAGCGCGATCGGCTCCGGCGGCAGGTCTCCCGCCGCGAGCATCCCCGCGCGGATGGCGTCGTCGATGTCGTGGTTGATGTAGGCGAAGCGGTCGACGATCCGGACGATTCGGCCCTCGAGCGTCTCCGGCTCGTCCGGCCCCGTGTGCTTGAGGATCCCGTCGCGCACCTCCCACGTGAGGTTGAGCCCGCGGCCGTCGCGCTCGAGCCGCTCGACGACGCGGAGCGAGTGCTCGTTGTGCCGGAAGCCGTCGCCGCCGCCCTCGCGCAGGAGCTCGTCGAGCGCCTGCTCGCCTGCGTGGCCGAACGGCGGATGGCCGAGATCGTGGCCGAGCCCGACCGCCTCCGTCAGGTCCTCGTTCAGTCGGAGCCCGCGCGCGACGCCGCGCGCGATCCCGGCCGCTTCGAGCGTGTGCGTGAGCCGCGTGCGGAAGTGGTCTCCCTCGGGATCGACGAAGACCTGCGTCTTGTGGCGGAGCCGCCGAAAAGCCTTCGAGTGGACGATCCGGTCGCGATCCCGCTGGAACGGCGTGCGCAGGCCGCACTCCTCCTCGGGAAACTCACGGCCCCGGCTCTCGTAGCTCCGCACCGCGAGCGGCGAGAGCCAGCGCTCCTCGTGCTCGCGGACGGCGTCCGCGAAGCCGTCGGCGACCTTTCCGGCGATCTCCGGCATCGTCCGTCCAGCGTAGTGGCTGGGGGCGACGTGAACCAGGCGGCTTGCACGGCCATGCCGGCGGCGTCCTCTACTGAGTCAGAGGATGATCGGGACGGTGCCGCCGTCCGCGCTCCAGGCGGCGCCGGTGACGTAGCTCGAGCGCGGCGAGCACAGGAACACGATCACGGCGGCGATCTCCTCCGGCTCCGCGAGCCGGCCGAGCGGCCGGCCGGCGGCGACCTTCGCGAGCACCTCGTCGCGCTCGCCCTGCTGGTCGGCGAGGCCGCCGGCGCCCAGCCACGCTTCGGTGGCGGTCGGCCCCGGAGTGACCGCGTTGCAGCGGATCCCGTCCTTCGCGTAGAGGTCGGCGACGAGGCGCGAGAAGGAGAGGAGCGCGGCCTTCATCACCGAGTAGTCGGGCATTCCCGTCGAAGGCCGCTTGGCCGCCGTCGACGAGACGTTGACGATCGTGCCGGAGCCGCGCTCGCGCATTCCCGGCAACGCTGCCCGCGTCGCGCGGACGGCGCTCATGAGGTTGATCTCGAAGGAGGCCTGCCAGTCGCCGTCGGCCAAGTCCTCGAGCTTGCGGATCGCCGTGCCGCCGACGTTGTTGACGAGGACGTCGAGCCGGCCGTGGCTCGCGATCGTCTCCTGCACGACGCGCTCCGGCTCGCCCGGCTCCGAGAGATCCGCGCGAATGTCTCCCTCGCTTCGGCCGATGCTGACGACGGTCGCGCCCTCCGCGCGCAGCAGCTCGACCGTCTGGAGGCCGATCCCCCGGGTCGAGCCGGTGACGAGGCAGACGCTGTCGCGGAGGCCGAGATCCATGGGCTGGCTAGCCTAACCAGGAGTGACGACCCTCCTCCTGGTTCGCCACGGCGAGACCGACTGGAACGCGGACGGGCGCCTGCAGGGCCACACCGACCGGCCGCTGACGGACTACGGACGCCGGCAGGCGCGCAAGCTCGCGGACGAGCTCGGCGGCGAGGAGCTCGACGCGATCTATTCGAGCGACCTCGCCCGGGCGCGCGAGACCGCCGAGATCGTCGCCGAGCGCCTCGGCCTTCCCGTCGCCCTCGACCCCGACCTGCGCGAGAAGGACTGGGGCAACTGGGAGGGCCTCACCACCGTCGAGCGCGACCGGGTGGAGTTCGTCGGGGAGTCGACCGAAGCGCACCAGGAACGGATGCTGAGGGCGCTGCGCGCGATCGCCGAGCGGCACCCCGGCGGCCGCGTGCTGGTCGTGACCCACGGCGGGTCGATGCGCCGAGTCCAGACGGTCGCCCAAGGCTTTGCCCTGCCGGTCGTGGAGAACTGCGGCCGCTGGACGTGCGCGTGGCAGGACGGCACGGTGGCCGCAGTAGACTGACCCGCCGGTGGAGGACTACACGAGCAAGTACAAGGGCGAGCAGGTCGAGGTCGCGCTCTTCGGCGGCGAGTACCAGGAAGGCGTTCTCACCGCGTACTGCTATGTCGACGAGGTCGCGCACATCGAGCTGAACGGGCACATCCTCGTCCCGCTGCAGAACATCGCCTCGCTCCACTGCTCGAGTCGCTGCGACGCGCCGCAGAACGACGACTGGCCGCCGCGCGGCCTGCTCGACGACGACGGGCAGGACGACGGCGCCGACGACCCCGGCTGAGCGCGCTTCGCAACATCCTCAAGGTCTGGCTGCTCGTGGTAGCTCTCGCGGGCGTCTTCGCCCTCGTCGGCTGGGCGCTCGGCGGCGTTCGCCTGCTCTCGATCTTCGTCGTCGCCGCGCTCACTCTCGCTGCCGGCGCGTACTGGACGTTCGACCGCGTCGTGCTCGGGATGATCGGCGCGCGGGAGCTGCCCCTCGGTGAGGCTCCGCTCCTCCATTCCACCGTCGAGCGGCTCGCCGCGCGGGCGGGAATCGCCAAGCCGAAGCTGTATCTGATTCCCGACGGGATCCCGCTCGCGGCGGCAACGGGACGCAGCGCCAGGAACTCGGCGGTCGTGGTCAGCGCCGGCTGCATGTCGGCGTGTCCACCGGCGGAGCTCGAAGGCGTCCTCGCCCACGAGATCGCCCACGTCCGGCTCCACGACATCGAGGTTCAGACCGCCGCGGCGGTCGCGGCCGCGGTGCTCCTCGAGACGAGCCGGATCGGCGGGTTTCTCGAACGGAGCCTCCTCTTCGTGCTCGGGCCGGTGGCGGCCGCCTGCGTGCACCTGCTCGTCTCGCCGAAGCGGGAGTTCGCGGCCGATCGGCTCGCTGCGCGTCTCTGCGACTCCCCGCACGGACTCGCCGACGCACTCCTCCGCCTCGACCAGGCCTCCGAGCTCGTTCCGTTCGAAGGGAGCCCGGCCGCGGAACCGCTCTTCACGATCAACCCGTTCGCCGAGCGCGGGCTGGGTGCGCTCTTCGTCACGCATCCGCCGGTCGGCGAGCGCGTGCAGCGGCTCCGCGCACTCGCCCCGTCGGACCACGAAAAAGAGCCGCTTTCGCGGCTCTGATTCGGAAGATAAATCGGCGGCGACCTACTCTCCCGGGAGGTTGCCCTCCGAGTACCATCGGCCCTGGCAGGCTTAACTTCTCTGTTCGGAATGGGAAGAGGTGTCTCCCTGCCGGTATGACCGCCGAACTGTCAAAGGCGCACGAGTCGTGCGGGCCTTCAAAACTCCATAGCGACTCGACCGGTGTTCAAATCAAGACCTCGGGCAATTAGTACGGGTCCGCTGAGCGCGTTGCCGCGCGTACACGTCCCGCCTATCAAGGTCGTAGTCTCCGACCGCCCTTACTCCCTCGAGGGGATGGGAGCTCTCATCTCGAGGTGGGCTTCCCGCTTAGATGCTTTCAGCGGTTATCCCATCCAGACGTGGCTAATCAGCA